>Ga0183096_1000004_pt1 | contig 904150 bp, 691 predicted proteins | sample Biomet5_FD_127791 | JGI IMG/M metagenome (GOLD analysis project Ga0183096, IMG submission 127791) | Microbial communities from bioreactor (seeded with sewage sludge) at LBNL, California, USA - Biofuel metagenome 5 (version 2) (version 3) | ecosystem: Engineered > Bioreactor > Anaerobic >...
GTTACTTTGTGTACGCATAAGCTTTGAGTATTTAATTGTTTAAGACTGATACCTCAAATATATTAATACTCTTGGCTTATGCTTTGTTCTTCTGCATATTAATTACAAACATAGGGACTGCTACTAATTATGCTTATCTACTACAAAGCAGCTTTATCTGCCACTAAAGTAAACGTTCCAGAATATCATAGCCAATATTATCATTAATTGTTAGTGAGGAATTTCAACTTATAGAGCATACGATAAAAATGAATATACTTTGGATGATGGACTCGTTTAGCGCTTCTCCCTGCCAGGTTAACTAATTTTGCAAAGAGACATAAGTAAGCCCGCGGCCAAGGGCTTATGGGTTCTCGAATAAAGACCCATGGGTTTTCGGCCATGGGCTTATGGGTTCTGGGCCGAAGGCTTACTTAGCAAAAAGAGGAAAATCGGGAAACAAATTAAATATGATGTCATAGACAAGAAAGCAGAGCTAACTGTAGCCTTTCAAATTACAGCACAACTTAAAAAGTTCGTTAGTAGCAGATAGTTGATTTTAGTGGTAGATAAACAGGGCTTAGTGGCAGATAAATTGTATATAAAGTTTATCTTCCACCAATTTAAAATATTACCTATCAGCAGATTAAATCAATTCAGTAGCAGATAGGCAGATAAACTGCAAAAAATATTTGTTTGTATTCAGAGTTTGCTAAAAAGAGACTGCGTTAGCAAAAACGAATTTTGCTAACGCAGCTGTTATATTAAACGTTAAACGTTTTATGGAAATAAAGCTTACTTATATTCTTCCCAACTCTTAATTTGCAAGTCATCGAGATTTATACTACAGAAAGCAGTAATAAACTCACTTGCTAATCTAGGATTAGTTATCAGCGGAATATTTAAATCGATAGCTGCACGACGGATCTTATATCCATTAGTAAGCTCGCCAGGAGTAAGATTCTTTGGAATATTTACCACCATATCAATTTCCTTATTATGAAGTAAATCCAGAGCCTGAGGTGTTCCCTCTTCGCTTGGCCAATATACTAATGTATTTGGAATACCATTTTCTTCAAGGAACTTATGTGTACCCCCTGTTGCGAACAAGTTATATCCTTTTTCAACAAGAAGACTTGCTGAAGATAGCATATCTGTTTTATCCTTCGCTGTACCTGTAGATAAAAGAATATTCTTTTTAGGAATCTTGTAGCCTACAGAAAGCATTGATTTTAATACTGCGCAAGAAGTATCAGATCCGATACAGCCTACTTCACCCGTACTAGCCATATCAACCCCTAATACAGGGTCAGCTTTTTGTAGACGAGAGAATGAGAACTGAGATGCCTTTATACCTACGTAATCGAGATCAAACAAGCTTTTCTCTGGCTTTTCTACTGGTAATCCCAACATGATCTTTGTAGCCAGTTCAATAAAGTTAATCTTTAAGACTTTGCTCACAAATGGGAAACTACGAGAAGCACGAAGATTACATTCGATAACTTTAATGTCATTATCCTTAGCTAGATACTGAATATTAAATGGACCAGAAATGTTCAACTCTTTAGCGATTTGCTTTGAGATTCGTTTAATACGACGAACTGTTTCTACATACAGTTTCTGTGGAGGGAACTGAATAGTAGCATCACCAGAGTGCACACCGGCAAACTCAATATGTTCGCTGATAGCATAAGCAATGATCTCACCCTTATCAGCAACAGCATCCATTTCAACCTCTTTTGCATGCTCGATAAACTGACTTACAACAACCGGATGCTTTTTAGAAACATTTGCAGCCAATTGCAAGAATCGGACCAACTCTTCCTGATTTGAGCAAACATTCATTGCGGCACCACTTAGCACATATGAAGGTCTAACCAATACCGGGAATCCAACCTCTTCAACAAAGTCGTTAATGTCTTCCATGCTGGTTAATTCTCTCCATGCCGGCTGATCCACGCCAATGCGGTCTAGCATTGCAGAGAATTTATTTCTGTCTTCTGCATTATCAATACTTTTAGCTGAAGTTCCAAGAATATTGATATTCTGCTCATCCAATCTCATCGCCAGATTATTAGGAATCTGACCGCCGGTAGATACAATTACACCGTGAGGGTTCTCCAGTTCGAGGATATCCAACACACGTTCAAATGTAAGTTCATCAAAATAAAGACGATCACACATATCATAATCTGTAGATACAGTCTCAGGATTATAGTTGATCATTACACTGCGCCAGCCTTCCTTGCGGATTGTATTCAGCGCATTAACTCCACACCAGTCGAACTCTACAGAACTACCAATACGGTAAGCACCTGAACCTAGAACTACAATTGATCGGTGGTCGCCCAGATAATGAACATCATTTGTGATTCCGCTGTATGTTAGATACAGATAGTTAGTTTGAGCTGGATATTCAGCTGCAAGTGTATCGATCTGTTTTACAACCGGAAGGATGTTAAATGACTTACGATAAGCACGTACATTCATCATAGCCTTTTCCATATCATTTCCGTTCTTCAGAACAGCACGTGCTATCTGAAAATCAGAAAATCCCTGAACTTTAGCTTTACGAAGTAAATCGGGTGAAAGGGCTTCTAATGTATCAGTAGAATCGAGTTCCTTTGCAGTATTTACTATATTCATCAATTTCTGAAGGAACCATTTATCAATCTTTGTCAAATCATGTATCTGATCGATAGTATATCCTGCTCTAAAAGCCTCGCTGATAACAAACACACGTTTATCTGTTGGTTCTTGAAGAGCCTTATCAATATCGTCGATAACCAGTTCTTTGTTTTCCACAAAACCGTGCATTCCCTGACCAATCATACGAAGGCCTTTCTGAATAGCTTCTTCAAAGGTACGACCAATAGCCATAACCTCTCCTACCGATTTCATGCTACTACCTAGTTCACGATCTACTCCGCGGAATTTACCTAAATCCCAACGTGGAATCTTACAAACTACATAATCAAGAGCTGGTTCAAAGAATGCAGAAGTAGTTTTTGTTACAGAGTTGTTTAAGTCAAACAATCCATATCCTAATCCAAGCTTAGCAGCAACGAATGCCAAAGGATATCCGGTTGCTTTAGAAGCTAATGCTGAAGAACGGCTCAAACGGGCATTTACCTCGATAACACGGTAGTCTTCACTTTCCGGATCGAAAGCATACTGCACGTTACACTCACCTACGATTCCGATGTGACGGATAATACGTATAGCAAGTTCACGCAGTTTATGATATTCGCTGTTAGTCAGAGTTTGCGAAGGAGCAATTACGATACTTTCACCTGTATGGATTCCCAGCGGGTCGAAGTTCTCCATATTACAAACCGTAATACAGTTATCGAAACGGTCACGAACAACTTCATATTCTATTTCCTTCCAGCCTTTTAATGATTTTTCAACCAATACCTGAGGCGAGAAAGAGAATGCTTTTTCAGCTAATTTATTTAGTTCTTCTTCGTTATCGCAGAAACCAGATCCAAGACCACCCAATGCATAAGCTGCACGAATAATTACAGGATAGCCAAGTTCTTTTGCAGCACGTCTTGCGTCTACAATGTTTTCTACGGCTTCACTCTTTATAGTCTTAACATCGATTTCATTAAGTTTATTAACGAAAAGCTCACGGTCTTCAGTGTCTATGATAGCCTGTACCGGAGTTCCTAATACCTCTACATTATATTTTTCGAGAAGACCTGCTCTATATAATTCAACACCACAATTCAATGCAGTCTGTCCACCAAAAGCAAGCAAAATACCCTGAGGTTTTTCCTTCTGAATTACCTTTTCTACAAAAAAGGGAGTGACCGGCAAAAAATAAATAGTATCGGCAACCCCCTCAGATGTTTGAACAGTAGCAATATTCGGATTAATCAACACCGTTTGAATTCCTTCTTCACGTAAAGCTTTCAAAGCCTGCGAACCGGAATAGTCAAATTCTCCGGCCTCTCCAATTTTTAAAGCACCGGAACCAAGTATTAATACTTTCTCTATTTTATCTTTCATTGATTATTCTTTTTAATATTAGAGCATCTCTACAAATTTATCGAACAAGAATTCTGTGTCCGTTGGACCACTCGCTGCTTCAGGATGGAATTGCACTGAAAAGAATGGTTTCGTTTTATGTTTTATACCTTCATTGGTATTATCATTCATGTTAATGAAGAATGGTTCCCAATCACTTGTCAATGTAGCATTGTCTACTGCATATCCATGATTCTGACTGGTAATAAAACATCTGTTTGTACCTACCATGCGTACTGGCTGGTTATGACTACGGTGACCATACTTCAATTTATAAATATTTGCTCCTCCTGCTTTAGAAAGCAATTGGTTACCCATACAAATACCGAAGATTGGTTTATCTCCATTCAATGCTTTACGAATATTCTGAACTGTAACATCGCACATATTAGGGTCGCCTGGTCCGTTTGATATGAATAATCCATCATATTCAATTGTATTAAAGTCATAATCCCATGGAACTCTGATTACAGTAACATCTCTCTTAAGTAAGCAGCGAATAATATTGTGTTTTACTCCACAATCTACTAACAATACTTTCTTTTTTCCATTTCCATAAGTAATAACCTCTTTGCAACTAACACGTGCAACCTGGTTAATAAGATTTGGATCTACAAAAGGAACATCATTTTCAGGTTTCAATTCCCCGTTTTCTTCAGGAAATACAATTTTACCCTTCATTGAACCTTTTTCGCGAAGCAGTTTTGTTAATTCACGAGTATCGATACCGTAAATACCTACAACTTTTTCACTCTTCAACCAGCTTTCAAGGCTTTCTACTGCATTCCAGTGGCTATATTCCCATGAATAGTCACAAACGATAATACCTTCAGCGTGGATTTTTTCCGATTCCATAAAAGTAGAAAGTCCATCTTTCTCACTTCTTGGAGGAACACCATAGTTACCTACTAAAGGAAAAGTTAGCGTCATTATCTGACCGGAATAAGATGGATCGGTCAAACTCTCGGGATATCCCATCATGGCAGTATTAAACACTACCTCTCCCGCAATAGCTTTCTCGTAACCGAAGGATTTTCCTTTGAAAATGCTTCCATCATCGAGAATCAATAAAACATTCTTTTCTTTTTGCATTCTTTTGTTATATCTCTTGTTCTTAAATATAATGTTCTTCTACATTTAGCAAAACTACTAATTTATTTTGCCTCTTTACTAAAACCGAACAACTTTTAAATTAAAGTTGCATAGGGTATATTGAATAAATTGCATTGCTCTTAATTTGAGCAATGCAATTTAAATAAAGTTTAATCACTGTAAACTTTTTCCATATATGTAATAAAAGCTTCATTAACGAGCTTGTTACCGCCAGGGGTCGGATAATCTCCCGTGAAATACCAATCACCAGGGTTCTTCGGACATGCAGCATGGAGTCCCTCCAAATGCTGATATACGATTTCAACTTTAGCCTTAGTACCTTCAGGCGTCAGAAGCTCAACCATCTTTGTTGCAATTTCTTCATCGGTAAACGGAGCATAGAGTTCCTTGACATAATTAACAATCTGCTCCTTCGGAAGGTTCTGCTGCTCTTTGGATTTTTTATAGGCTTCTTTAATTATATACTGCTGATTCCTTTCTTTAAGTAAAGCTATAGTTGCACGGAAAGCAATAAATTCATTCATCCGTGCCATGTCAATGCCATAATAATCCGGATAACGCACCTGAGGAGAAGATGATACAATCACTATTTTCTTAGGATGAAGTCTGTCCAGAATACCAATAATACTCTGCTTTAACGTTGTTCCCCGAACTATACTATCATCTATCACTACCAGATTATCCACATGCGGAACAATACTGCCGTAAGTTATATCATAAACGTGGGCAGCAAGATCATTTCGGGTGTTGCCTTCAGCAATAAATGTACGTAACTTAATATCTTTAATAGCTACTTTCTCCGAACGGATACGCATTGAAAGGATTTTATCCAATTCCTCATATTTTAGCTGATGACCAGCCGAAGCAATCTTGCTAATTTTCAAATGATTCAGATAATTATCAAAACCTTCAAGCATTCCATAAAAAGCAACCTCAGCTGTATTAGGAATGAAAGAGAAAACTGTATGTTCAAGATCATTATCTATGGCTTTAAGAATTGGTTCAACCAAATTACTTCCCAAAGCTTTGCGTTCATTATATATATCTTTATCACTACCACGTGAAAAATATATTCTTTCGAAAGAGCAAGCGTTATATTTCTTTGGTTCATTTATCTGAGCCATACGAATATTTCCGGCTTTATCTACAAGAATAGCTTCACCAGGTTTGAGTTCTTTTACCTCCTCACCCGGAACGTTCATTGCTGTTTGGATAACTGGCCTTTCTGAAGCCAGAACTACAATTTCATCATCATGATAGTAAAAAGCAGGACGAATACCCCATGGATCTCTGAAAGAGAATGATTCGCCACTACCTGTAATACCACAAATCACATATCCCCCATCCCACACATCACTCGAAGTCTTTAAAACATTAACCAAGTCAACCTGATCTTCAATGGCATGAGTTATATCCATACCTTTCAACCCTTTAACTTCAGCTTGTTGAAAAAGACGTTCTACTTCACGGTCCAGGCGATGACCAACCTGTTCCAGCATTATATATGTATCTGAATATCGGCGTGGATGTTGACCTGTTTCAGTTATACGCTGAAAGATTTCATCAACATTCGTCATATTGAAGTTTCCGCACAGAGCTAAATTTTTTGCTCTCCAGTTATTTCGACGAAGGAACGGATGAACATAAGAAATACCACTCTTTCCTGTGGTACTGTAGCGAAGGTGACCCATGTAGAGTTCTCCTGCAAAAGGAAGACAACGTTTGGCAAAGTCTGCATCATGTAATTTTTCAGGAGTAAGATCCTTAAAATTAGATTGCACTGTACCAAATATTTCAGTAATAGCTCCGGTACCTAATGCTCTTTCACGGAACATATACTCCTCTCCCGGGTTTGCTTCCAATTTTACACAAGCTAATCCAGCTCCCTCTTGCCCACGGTTGTGCTGTTTCTCCATCAAAAGATAGAGTTTATTCAGCCCGTACATCCATGTGCCATACTTCTGCTCATAATATTCCAAAGGCTTCAGTAAGCGGATCATTGCTACGCCACATTCATGTTTTAATGGTTCCATATAAAAATATACTTCTATTCTACTGTTACAGATTTCGCAAGATTTCGTGGCTGGTCAACATCCATACCTTTACATACGGCAATGTGATAAGCCAACAACTGAAGTGGAACTGTTGCAACCAATGGATCAAGACATTCAATTGTTCCAGGCAATTCAATGCAGTAATCTGCAATATTTTTAACCACTTCATCACCCTCAGTTACTATAGCAATAACTTTTCCTTTACGTGCTTTTATTTCCTGAATATTACTAATCAGTTTCTCATACATACCATTCTGGGTGGCAACAACTACAACGGGCATTTCTGCATCAATTAATGCAATTGGTCCGTGTTTCATTTCAGCAGCCGGATAACCTTCTGCATGAATATATGAGATTTCTTTTAATTTTAAAGCACCTTCCAAAGCTACTGGATAACTGTATCCGCGACCTAAATATATAAAATTATGCGCATAGGTGAAAATCTTAGAAAGCTGAGCTATTTTATCATTATTTTCTAATATCTTTTTCATTTTATCCGGAATCTGATTCAATTCATGAACCACATTCAGAAATTCTTCCTGGCTAATTGAGTTTTTCTCTTTTGCCAAAGTCAGAGCCAACATAGTTAGCACTGTAACCTGTCCAGTAAATGCTTTTGTTGAAGCTACTCCAATTTCAGGTCCAACATGGATATACGATCCAGTGTGTGTTGCTCTCGGAATAGAAGACCCGATAGCATTACAGATACCATATATAAATGCACCTTTACTTCTTGCCAGTTCAACCGCAGCTAATGTATCGGCTGTTTCTCCAGACTGTGAAATTGCAATCACTACATCATCTTCTGAAATCACAGGGTCGCGATAACGAAACTCGGATGCATATTCTACTTCTACAGGAATACGGCAGAAACTTTCAATCAGATGTTTTCCAATTAAAGCTGCATGCCATGAAGTTCCACAAGCTACAATTATAAATCTGTTTGCCTTAAGTAACTTCTCTTTATAATCAATAACTGCAGAGAGTACAACATTTGTTCCTTCTACATTTATACGTCCACGCATACAATCGTGAATACAATCTGGCTGTTCAAAGATCTCCTTCAACATAAAATGAGGATAACCTCCTTTTTCAAGTTGACCTAAATTCAGAGCAACAGTAGAGATCTCAGGGTTCATAACCACATTATTCAAATCTACTACTTTAAGTTCTTCATTGCGCTTGATTACTGCGATTTCTTCATCTTCAAGATATACAACCTTGTCTGTATATTCTACAATAGGTGTAGCATCTGATGCAAGAAAAAACTCATCATCTCCAATACCTACAACCAAAGGACTACTTTTACGAGCCGCAATAATCTCATTGGGATTATTCTTCTCTAACACAGCAATGGCATAAGCACCAATTACTTCACCTAATGCCAACTGAACAGCAGTTAGCAAATCAAGATCTTTAGTTACCTTAATATATTCAATAAGCTGAACCAAGACCTCTGTATCAGTACTACTTCTAAAAATATAACCTTTAGCTTGAAGTTTTTCTTTTAATACTGCGTAATTTTCAATAATACCATTATGGATAAGTGCTAAACTTTCAGAGGAAGAGTAATGAGGGTGAGCATTTGCCTGACAAGGTTCGCCATGAGTAGCCCAGCGAGTATGAGCAATACCTATATTGCCAGAAATATCTTTTTGCGCAACAAATTCTTCTAATTCAGAGACTTTGCCTTTTGCTTTATATACATTTAATTGTTGATCTTTGCTAATCAATGCAACTCCTGCACTATCATAACCTCTATATTCCAGTCGTTTTAATCCTTTTATTAGAATCGGATAAGCGTCTTTTTTACCTATGTAACCTACTATACCACACATTTTCTATATAAGATTTAAATTTCGTGCAAAGATAGTCATTATTATCTAAATATTTAGCATTTTAATTTGAAAAAACATTCTTTCATAACTTTATGCTTATTAGTACACAAATCTAAATCGCACTTTGACAAACTTTCAAATTGCAACAAAATCATTAAATAATCAACAATATTATAACCATACATAGCGTTATCATCACAGATTAACGTTTTTACAGAAGAAAAACTAAATTATTAACAAATAATAATAGAAATAAATGTATCAAAATGAAATTTATTCGTAGTTTTGCAAATCATTTTGATAACGTAAATGAATGATATCGTATAATAAAGTCAATTAGAATGAAGAATCGAGAACTTTTTAACAACAAACAAACAGTAATTCCTTATCAGCAGCAACCAGATCATGCAGGTTTATACAGCGCTGCTAACGAGCATGACGCATGTGGAGTTGGTATGTTAGTAAACATCCACGGTGGTAAATCACATGAAATTGTAGAATCTGCTCTGAAAGTATTAGAAAACATGCAGCACCGCGGCGCAGAAGGCGCAGATAATAAAACCGGTGATGGAGCAGGAATTATGCTGCAGATTCCTCATGAGTTCATTTTGCTACAAGGTATCCCTGTACCTGAAAAGGGCAAATATGGAACTGGCCTTTTATTCCTTCCTAAAAACTTAAATGACCAAGCATTACTTTTAGAAATCGTCACTAAAGAAATTGAAAAAGAAGGACTTAGTTTAATGCATCTTCGCGATGTTCCTACCAATCCTAGTATACTTGGTAAGGATGCACTTGCTTCTGAGCCAGATGTAAAACAAGTATTTATCACAGGATTTACGGACTCTGAAACAGCAGAACGAAAACTATATATTATAAGGAAGAGAATTGAGACTCTTGTAAATTCATCTTCTATTGATTCTAAAAAAGAATTTTATATTGTATCTTTATCAAGTAAGAGCATTATTTATAAGGGAATGTTATCATCTTCACAACTGAGACATTATTTCCCTGATTTAACTAACAGCTATTTCACCAGTGGATTAGCTTTAGTACACTCTCGCTTTAGTACAAATACTTTCCCAACATGGTCTTTAGCTCAACCTTTCCGCTTGTTAGCACACAATGGAGAGATTAACACTATTCGTGGTAACCGCGGTTGGATGGAAGCAAGAGAAAGCGTTCTTAGCTCACCTCTTTTAGGTGATTTAAAAGACATTCGCCCTATAGTTCAAAAAGGAATGAGCGATAGTGCTTCGCTTGATAATGTTCTTGAGTTCCTAGTGATGTCAGGACTAAGCTTGCCTCATGCAATGGCAATGTTGGTACCGGAAAGCTTCAACGAAAAGAATCCTATTTCTGAAGACTTGAAAGCTTTCTATGAATATCATTCAATTTTAATGGAACCATGGGATGGTCCGGCTGCATTGCTATTCTCTGACGGAAGATACGCCGGAGGTATGCTTGACAGAAATGGTCTTCGTCCTGCACGTTATCTGATCACAAAAAATGATATGATGGTTGTTGCTTCAGAAGTTGGCGTTATGAACTTTGAAGCAAACGAAATAAAAGAAAAAGGTCGTTTACAACCTGGTAAGATTTTATTAATTGATACTGAAAAGGGTGAAGTTTACTACGATGGTGAAATTAAAAAACAATTAGCAGAAGCTAAGCCTTATCGCACTTGGTTGGCAAGCAACCGTATTGACTTGGATAAGATTCAAACCGGAAGAAAAGTATCTCATAAGGTTGATAAATACGACCGTATGCTTCACACATTTGGATATTCTAAGGAAGATATCGAAAAGCTTATTATTCCGATGGGATCTACTGGAGCAGAACCTTTGGCTTCTATGGGTAACGATACCCCACTGGCTGTTCTTTCTACAAAACCTCAGTTGTTATACAACTACTTCCGTCAACAATTCGCTCAGGTAACCAATCCGCCGATTGACCCATTACGTGAGCAGCTAGTTATGTCGTTGACTGAATACATTGGTGCTGTAGGTATGAATATACTTACTCCAAATGAAGAACATTGCAAGATGGTAAAACTAAATCACCCAATCTTAAGCAATGCTCAATTAGATATTTTGTGCAACATCAGATACAAAGGATTCAACACAGTAAAACTTCCTATATTATTTGATGTAAACAAAGGAAAAGCCGGATTGGAAGAATCATTGGCAAACCTTTGTAAACAAGCTGAAAAGTCAGTTACTGACGGCGTTAACTATATTGTACTTTCTGATAAAGACGTAGATGCAACTCACGCAGCTATCCCTGCATTACTTGCAGTTAGTGCCGTGCATCATCATTTGATATCAGTTCAAAAACGCGTACAGACAGCATTGATCGTTGAAAGTGGCGAAATACGCGAAGTAATGCACGCAGCTTTATTGTTAGGCTTTGGTGCAAGCGCCATCAATCCTTATATGGCATTCGCTGTTCTTGATAACCTGATTGCAAAACAAGAAATTCAGCTTGATTATGCAACTGCAGAAAAGAATTATATTAAATCTATCTGCAAAGGTCTCTTTAAGGTTATGTCAAAAATGGGTATTAGCACTATCCGTAGTTACCGTGGTGCGAAAATATTCGAAGCTGTAGGTTTGAGCCAAGAACTTAGCAACGCATACTTTGGTGGTATAAACTCAACTATTGGCGGTATTCGTCTTGATGAGATTGCAGCCGATGCTGTACAGATGCATGCTGAAGGATTTGGTGCTGAAGGTTTTGAAGATCTTAAAAATAAAGGAATTTACAGTTTCCGTAAGGGTGGAGAACAACACGCTTGGAATCCTGAAACTATTTCTACTTTGCAACTTGCTACCCGATTGGGAAGTTACAAAAAGTTCAAAGAATTCTCTCACTTGGTAGATGGCAAAGAAGCTCCGATTTTCCTTCGCGACTTCTTAGGCTTTAAAAAGAATCCTATTTCTATTGACCAGGTTGAACCAGCTTCAGAAATTATGAAGCGATTCGTTACAGGAGCTATGTCATTTGGTTCTATCAGCCGTGAAGCACACGAAACAATGGCACTTGCCATGAATAAGATTGGCGGAAAGAGTAACACTGGAGAAGGTGGAGAAGACGCTGCCCGTTTCAAGACTTTAGAAAACGGCATGTCTATGCGCTCTGCAATCAAGCAGGTAGCTTCTGGACGTTTCGGTGTAACTGCTGAATATCTTGTAAATGCAGACGAAATACAAATAAAGGTAGCTCAGGGAGCGAAACCAGGAGAAGGTGGTCAATTGCCAGGATTTAAAGTAGATGAAGTTATTGCTAAGACTCGTCACTCAATCAAGGGAATTTCACTGATCTCTCCCCCACCTCATCACGATATTTATTCTATTGAGGATTTGGCACAGCTGATCTTCGACTTGAAAAATATTAATCCACAAGCTCGCATAAGCGTGAAACTTGTTGCAGAAAGTGGTGTTGGAACAATTGCTGCCGGTGTAGCTAAAGCAAAAGCCGACCACATTGTAATCTCTGGTGCTGAAGGTGGTACAGGAGCTAGCCCTGCAAGTTCAATCCGCTACGCAGGTATTTCTCCGGAAATTGGATTGTCTGAGACTCAACAGACTTTAGTTCTGAATGGACTACGCGGACATGTTGTTCTACAGGTTGATGGTCAGTTAAAAACAGGACGTGACATCGTTCTTATGGCTATGCTTGGTGCTGAAGAATACGGATTTGCAACATCAGCTCTAATTGTTTTAGGCTGTGTTATGATGCGTAAATGCCACTTGAATACTTGTCCGGTGGGTGTTGCAACTCAGGATCCTGAGCTTCGCAAGAGATTCCATGGTCGTCATGAATACCTGGTTAACTTCTTCAATTACCTTGCAGAAGAGGTTCGTGAGTATCTTGCTGAAATGGGATTCACAAAACTAGAAGATATTGTTGGACGTACAGACTTAATTGAACGTAAACACATTACCAGCAATGTAAAATATGAATTATTAGATCTTTCTAAGTTGACTTATATGCCTTCACAAGGAACTGATGCTGCAATACATCACGTTGGTGAAAGAATTCATTCCATTGGTGAAGTGAAGGATATGACAATCATTGCTCAGGCATCTGAAGCAATTGAACACGAAAAAGAAGTTTCTTTGGAATACACTATTGAAAATACAGATCGTAGTGTTGGTACTATGCTTAGTGGAGTTATTGCTAAGAAACATGGTGGAGCCGGACTTCCAGATGATACTTTAAATATTAAGTTCAAAGGATCTGCAGGACAAAGTTTTGGTGCATTCCTTACAAAGGGAGTAAACTTCAAACTAGAAGGTGAAGCTAATGACTATTTAGGAAAAGGTCTTTCAGGTGGCCGTATAAGCTTGCTTCCTCCTATGCGTTCTACGTTTGTTGCAGAAAACAATACTATTGCCGGTAATACACTTCTTTACGGAGCTACAAGCGGTGAAGTATATATCAACGGACGAGTTGGTGAACGTTTTGCAGTACGTAACTCTGGAGCTACAGCTGTAGTTGAAGGCGTTGGAGACCACTGCTGTGAATACATGACTGGTGGACGTATAGTTGTTTTAGGAAGTACAGGACGTAACTTTGCAGCCGGTATGAGTGGTGGAGTTGCTTATGTATGGAATAAAGACGGAAACTTTGATTATTTCTGTAACATGGAAATGGTTGAATTATCATTAATCGAAGAATCAAGTTATCGAAAAGAATTGCACGAACTAATTCGCAATCACTACTTCTATACCGGAAGTAAGCTTGCAAAAACAATGCTCGACTCTTGGGAAAAGTATGTTGATCAGTTTATTCAGATTGTACCTATTGAATACAAAAAAGTACTTCAGGAAGAACAAATGGAGAAACTGCAACAAAAGATTGCAAACGTGCAGAGAGATTATTAATTATATATAGAATCCTAAAGAAACAGATCAGGAATAAATATTAAAAAGGTGTACACCTAATTTCAATAAAGTGTACTCTCTATGAAATTATCGTGTACACCTTTATTAAATTAGCTCTAGAGCAATCAGAGAACTATTCAGATCATTCTTACTTAATCAACAAATAGAAATGGGAAATCCAAAAGCATTCTTAACAATACATAGACAAGAGGCCGGATACAGACCTCTTCACGAACGTGTTTCTGACTTCGGTGAAGTAGAACAGACACTTAACAGCCATGACCGCAAATTACAAGCATCACGTTGTATGGATTGCGGTACTCCATTCTGCCATTGGTCATGTCCAATTGGAAACCTTCAGCCAGAATGGCAAGATCTTCTTTACAAAGGAAAATGGAAAGAAGCTTATGAAGTTTTGGAAAACACTTGTGACTTTCCTGAGTTCACCGGCCGCATCTGTCCTGCCTTGTGCGAAAAGAGTTGTGTATTGAAACTTTCTACAGACGAACCTGTAACTATCCGCGAAAACGAAGCTGCAATTGTTGAAGCTGCTTTCCGCGAAGGTTATATTATTCCAAAGCACCCAGTTAGAAATGGAAAGAAAGTAGCAGTAATAGGTTCTGGTCCTGCCGGATTGGTTGTTGCAAACCAATTAAACCGCAAAGGATACGAAGTTACTGTTTACGAAAAACATGAAGATGTGGGTGGTTTACTTCGTTATGGTATTCCAAACTTCAAGCTAAATAAAAATATCATTGAACGTCGCGTTAATCTGCTTAAACAAGAAGGCGTTAAATTTGTTATTTCTACAGAAATTGGCAAAGATATTTCAGCTAAAGATTTAGTTGATTCAAACGATGCAGTATGTGTTTGTATCGGTGCGGAAGTTCCAAGAGACCTTCCAATCGAAGGACGCAACCTGAAAGGTGTACACTTTGCATTAGAATTATTGAGTCAGCAAAACAGAATTTTAGCAGGACATACTTTTGATAAAGATGAATTAATAAACGCCAAAGGTAAAAAGGTATTGATTATTGGTGGTGGTGATACAGGATCTGACTGTATTGGAACATCAAACCGTCATGGAGCAGTAAGCGTTAGTCAGATTGAAATTCTGCCTAAACCTCCTGTTCATGATAATCCTGATACTCCATGGCCTATGTATCCTCAGGTTCTGAAAACAACAAGCTCTCACGAAGAAGGTTGTACTCGCCGCTGGAACATTAATTCATGCCGTTTCATTGGAGAAAACGGACAGCTGAAAGCTGTTGAGATAGAAGAAGTATCTTGGGAAAAAGGAGAAAACGGACGTATGGCTATGATTCCTTCTGGTAAGAAAGAAATTGTTGAAGCCGATCTTGTATTCCTTGCAATGGGATTTATACATCCTACTCAGGAAGGCATTATTGAACAATTAGGACTTGCAGTAGATAACCGCAAGAATATCGCAATTGATTCACGTGCCGCTGCATCAACAGCTAAAGTATTTGCAGCCGGAGATGCTGCAACAGGGGCTAGTCTTGTTGTAAGAGCAATGGCAGGCGGACGAAAAGCTGCTTCAGAGATTGATGCTTTTTTAAGTAACAAATAAACAAATAAATTATGTGTGGAATTGTAGGAATATTCAATATACAAACGCAGAGCGAGAAATTACGTGCTAAAGCCTTAAAAATGGCTCAGAAAATCCGCCATCGAGGTCCCGATTGGAGTGGCATTTATTGCGATGGCTCAGCTATTCTGGCTCATGAACGCCTTTCTATCGTTGACCCCCAATCTGGAGGTCAGCCATTATATTCTTCAGATGGCAAGGTTGTACTTGCGGTAAATGGAGAAATATATAATCATCGTGATATTCGCAAAGAGTTTGAAGGAGAATACCAATTCCAGACAGGTTCCGACTGCGAAGTAATTTTAGCTCTCTATCGCAAAAAGGGAATTAATTTCCTCGAAGACCTAAGCGGTATATTCGCTTTTGCATTATATGACTCTGAAAAAGACGAATATCTTATTGCACGTGACCCCATTGGAGTAATTCCATTGTATATTGGTCACGACAAAGATGGAAAACTTTATATTGCCAGCGAGCTTAAAGCTTTAGAAGGCTTCTGCGATAGTTACGAGCCTTTCCTTCCAGGACACTATTACTACAGCAAGGAAGGTGAAATGAAACGTTGGTACACTCGCGACTGGATGGAATATGATGCAGTTAAAAACAACAATGCATATAGCTCAGATGTACATAATTCTCTAGAAGATGCAGTACAACGTCAGCTTATGAGTGATGTACCTTACGGCGTTCTACTTTCCGGCGGTTTGGACTCATCAGTAATTTCTGCCGTTGCAAAGAAATATGCAGCTAAACGAGTGGAAACTGATGGCAAATCAGAAGCATGGTGGCCACAACTTCACTCATTTGCAGTTGGTTTGAAAGATGCTCCGGACTTGATTAAAGCAAGGGAGGTTGCAGACCATATCGGAACTATCCACCATGAAATTAATTATACCGTACAAGAAGGACTGGATGCAATCAGAGATGTAATCTACTTCATTGAGACTTACGATGTAACAACAGTAAGAGCCTCTACTCCTATGTACTTGCTTGCCCGCGTTATTAAATCCATGGGTATAAAGATGGTTCTTTCTGGCGAAGGAGCCGACGAAATATTTGGCGGTTACCTTTACTTTCATAAAGCACCAAATGCAAAAGCATTCCATGAAGAAACAGTGCGAAAAATAAGCAAATTGCATTTGTACGATTGTCTTCGTGCAAACAAATCTCTGTCAGCATGGGGTGTAGAAGGAAGAGTTCCTTTCCTTGATAAAGAGTTCCTGGACGTTGCCATGAGACTTAATCCTGAAGCTAAGATGGCACCAGGAAAAACTATTGAGAAAAAGATATTGCGTGAAGCTTTCGCCGACATGTTGCCAGCAAGTGTTGCATGGAGACAAAAAGAGCAATTTAGTGATGGTGTGGGATATAACTGGATTGATTCACTGAAAGCTTTAACTTCAGAACGTGTAAGCGATGAAGAGATGGCTCATGCAGCAGAACGTTTTCCAATAAATCCACCAATGAATAAGGAAGAATATTATTATAGAAGCATTTTTGAAGAACACTTCCCAAGCAAAAGTGCAGCAAAATGTGTACCTTCGGTTCCATCTGTTGCATGTAGCACACCTGAAGCATTAGCATGGGATGAATCATTCAAGAACATGAATGACCCAAGTGGACGTGCAGTAAAGGGCGTACACGACGAAAGTTATTAATCATCCTGTAATATTAGAAACAAAAGAAGGCACTTTTAAATAATTAAAAGTGCCTTCTTTTATTTTTTTCAACTGATATTTTTATCTTTACAACCTTAAAATCTAATCAACAACATTATGGAAATTAAAAAACTTATTTTATTGGGGATTCTCCTCTCTACATTTGGAACAGTAAGTGCTAAGACAAAAGTAATAGCTCACCGGGGATTCTGGAATACTGAAGGTTCTGCACAAAATTCAATTGCAGCATTGACCAAAGCAAATGAAATCAATATCTATGGATCAGAATTTGACGTTTGGCTATCTTCCGACGGAGTTCCAGTTATCAACCATAATGCTACAACTGACGACCATCATCTTTTAATTGAAAAAACTTCGATTGCAGAGCTTAAAAAAGAAAAATTGGCAAATGGGGAATATTTACCGACTCTTGAAGAATACCTTTTGAAAGGAAAACAATGCAAAAATATAAAATTGATTGTTGAATTAAAACCGCATAGTAGTAAAGAAAGAGAAGATTCACTTACTGCAATGGTACTGGATATGGTCAAAAAACTGAAGTTGAAAAAGAAAGTTGAATATATTTCTTTCAGTTTGAATACAGTAAAAGAAATAATTCGCTTAGATCCTAAAGCAAAGGTTTCATACTTAACAGCAGATCTTCCACCAAAAGAACTTAAAAAAATTGGCTGTGTAGGTTTAGATTATAACCTGAATGCAATGATTAAAAACGAAAACTGGTTTTCTGAAGCTAAAAAAGTTGGGATAAAAATCAATGTCTGGACCGTGAACAAAGAAGAAGATATGCATTATCTTATAAAAAAAGGTGCTGATTTCATTACAACTAACGAACCTCAGCTAGCTAAAGAGTTAACAAACAACAAATAGCATAATAACATTATTATTAATGTGGTTATATCAAAATTAAACCAAAATCACATAATTAAATAACAAAATGATTTATCTAGATGGTTATATTTTATATCCTTTTGTTCCATTATTGCCTTATAAAACTGCATATTTAAATAAAAAGGATTCATAACAAAATAACAATTCTAACAATATTATAAAATAGCACTAACAATAATAATAAATTCATTATTTTTTCACCAATATTGGTATCAATTGTTATTTAATCAAAATTAATTAGATATTCGACATTCTTTAATAGCATAATCAAACAATATGTCGTATATTTGCATTTATAAAAGACAAAAGGAAATAATGAAGCAAAATTTTAATGCAAAATGACAAACCTAATTAAATTTACCAAGATGCATGGTGCGGGTAATGACTATATATATGTCAATACATTAAAATATCCCATTGAACATCCTGAAGATTTAGCAATAAAATGGAGTAAGTACCATACAGGCATTGGATCTGACGGATTGGTTCTTATCGGAAAATCTCCAATTGCAGATTTCAGCATGCGCATCTTTAATGCAGACGGTTCTGAAGCCATGATGTGTGGAAATGCATCTCGCTGTATTGGTAAATATCTATATGATAATAAAATAACAGATAAAGAAGACATTACTCTTGACACTCTTTCAGGAATCAAGCATTTGCATCTTGCTGTATCCGGAGATAAAGTATCAAAAGTTACTGTAGACATGGGATCTCCTAAATTAGAAGAAGTTTTAGTTAATGGTAAGTCTGAGAATTTGGTTTCAACTGAAATTACAGTAAATAACCAAACATACAAAGCAACTGCTATTTCAATGGGAAATCCTCATTTAGTTATCTACATTGATGATATTGAAAAAATAGATCTTCCTGTTATTGGACCAATTTTGGAGCGTCACCCATTTTTCCCAAATAGAGTAAACGTGGAATTTGCTCAGAAGATAGATAATAAAACTGTAAGAATGAGAGTTTGGGAACGTGGTTCCGGAATTACCATGGCATGTGGAACTGGTGCATGTGCAACAGCCGTTGCCGGTTCTATTATAGGGCAGACTGAACGTGATGTTGAGATCATTATGGATGGAGGTAGCCTAAACATAAAATGGGACGAACAAACCGACAGAGTTTTTATGACAGGTGAAGCTGTCACTGTTTTCGAAGGCGAAATAACTCTTTAATCGCAAAAACTTAAAGCAACAAATAGATATGGCGTTAGTAAATGAAAATTTTTTAAAACTACCGGGTAGTTATCTTTTCTCGGATATTGCTAAGAAAGTAAATACATTTAAAGTAACTCACCCTAAACAAGATGTAATCCGTCTTGGAATCGGAGATGTAACTCAACCATTACCTCCTGCAGTAATAAAAGCTATGCATAATGCTGTTGAAGAGATGGCTTCTAAAAGCACATTTCGTGGATACGGTCCTGAGCAAGGCTATAATTTTTTAATCGAGACAATCATTAAAAATGATTATGCAAGCAGAGGTATAAGTCTAGACCCTAGCGAAGTCTTCATCAATGATGGAGCTAAAAGTGATACTGGAAACATTGGAGATATTCTTCGCCACGATAATAGTGTTGGTGTAACCGATCCTGTTTACCCTGTATACATCGATTCAAATGTTATGGCAGGCCGTGCAGGAGACTTAATTGATGGAAAATGGAGCAATTTGGTTTATATTCCTTGCTTGAGCGAGAATAATTTCATTCCGCAAATTCCTGACAGAAGAATTGATATGATATATCTATGCTATCCAAATAATCCAACTGGAACTACTCTTTCTAAAGAGGAATTAAAAAAATGGGTTAACTACGCACTAGAAAACGACACATTGATTTTGTATGATGCTGCTTACGAAGCATATATTCAGGAACCAGATGTTCCACATTCAATTTACGAAATTAAAGGTGCAAAGAAAGTTGCAATAGAATTCAGAAGCTTTTCTAAAACAGCTGGATTTACAGGTGTTAGATGTGGATATACTGTTGTACCAAAAGAACTGAACGCAATAACATTAGATGGTGAGCAGGTTTCTTTGAACAAATTATGGAACAGACGTCAGTGTACTAAGTTTAACGGAACATCCTATATAACTCAAAGAGCTGCTGAAGCTATATATACTCCAGAAGGTAAAGAACAGATTAAGGAAATAATCAACTATTATATGACCAATGCCAAAATTATGAAAGAAGGCATTGAATCAACAGGATTAAAAGTATTTGGAGGTGTAAACGCTCCTTATCTTTGGGTTAAAACTCCAAATGGAATGCCTTCATGGAAGTTCTTCGAACAGTTATTATATGAAGCAAATATCGTTGGAACTCCAGGAGTTGGATTTGGTCCAAGTGGAGAAGGTTATATTCGCTTAACAGCTTTTGGTGCACGCGAAGATTGCGTAGAAGCAATGAGAAGATTAAAGAATTGGATAAAATAATTTTGAACTCAAATATCATTAAATAAAATTTAGGTAGTATGTCAGATCTAAGATTCAGAGTAGTAGAGACAGCTTTTAAAAAGAAAGCTATAGAAGTTCCAGCTCCAGAGGAGAGACCTTCTGAATATTTTGGTAAGTATGTGTTTAACAAAGCAAAAATGTTTAAGTATCTTCCAACCAAGGTATACCAGTCATTGATGGATGCAATGGATAATGGTACTCCACTAAACCGGGATATTGCTAATGCTGTTGCTGCAGGAATGCAAAAATGGGCAATAGAAATGGGAGCTACACACTATACTCACTGGTTCCATCCATTAACAGAAGGTACTGCCGAAAAGCACGATGCTTTCGTTGAGCACGATGGAAAAGGTGGTATGATTGAAGAATTTAGCGGCAAACTACTTATTCAACAAGAACCAGATGCTTCCAGCTTCCCAAGCGGTGGTATCCGTAACACATTCGAAGCTCGTGGATATTCAGCATGGGATCCTTCATCTCCTGCATTTATCGTTGGCGACACATTGTGTATCCCTACAATCTTCATCGCATACACTGGCGAATCATTAGACTACAAAGCTCCTCTTTTAAAAGCTTTGCAAGCAGTAAACAAAGCTGCTGTAGATGTAGTTCGTTACTTCAACCCTGAAGTTAAAAAAGTAATTTGTAACTTAGGCTGGGAACAAGAATATTTCCTTGTAGACGAAGGTCTTTATGCAGCTCGTCCAGACTTACTTTTAACTGGTCGTACTTTGATGGGACACGAAAGTTCTAAGAACCAACAGTTGGAAGATCACTACTTCGGTGCAATCCCTACTCGTGTTGCAGCTTTCATGACAGATTTGGAAATTGAAAGTTTAAAACTTGGTATTCCTGTTAAGACTCGTCACAACGAAGTTGCACCAAACCAGTTTGAGCTTGCTCCTATCTTCGAAGAATGTAACTTGGCAAATGACCATAACTTGTTAGTAATGGCTTTGATGCGTAAATTGGCTCGTCGCCACGGATTCCGTGTTCTATTACACGAAAAACCATTCAAAGGCATTAACGGATCAGGTAAACACAATAACTGGTCACTAGGTACAGATACTGGTATCTTATTATTAGGACCAGGTAAAACATCTGAAGAAAATCTTCGTTTTGTTACTTTCGTAGCAAACGTTTTGATGGCAGTATATCGTCATAACGGATTATTGAAAGCTAGTATTTCTTCAGCAACTAACGCTCACCGTTTAGGAGCAAATGAAGCACCTCCTGCAATTATTTCTTCTTTCTTAGGAAAACAATTGTCACAGGTTCTGAAACATTTAGCAGAAAGTACTAAAGACGATTTAGTAAGCCTTAGCGGCAAACAAGGTATGAAGCTGGATATTCCACAGATTCCTGAGTTGTTGATTGACAATACAGACCGTAACCGTACCTCTCCTTTCGCCTTTACAGGTAACCGTTTCGAGTTCCGTGCTGTAGGTTCTGAAGCAAACTGTGCATCTGCTATGATCGCACTTAATGCTGCTGTTGCTGAACAATTAGTTATTTTCAAGAAAGAAGTTGATGCTCTTATTGAAAAAGGTGAACCTAAGATTTCTGCTATTCTTGAAGTTGTTCGTAAATATATTATTGAAAGTAAAGCAATCCACTTCGATGGAAATGGTTACAGCGACGAATGGAAAGAAGAAGCTTTGAAACGTGGTTTGGACTGCGAAACAAGCGTTCCAGTTATCTTTGACAATTACCTGAATGAAAGTAGCATTAAAATGTTCGAAACAACAGGTGTAATGACTAAAGTTGAATTGGAAGCACGTAATGAAGTTAAATGGGAAACTTACACTAAGAAGATTCAAATTGAAGCTCGTGTGTTAGGTGACTTAGCCATGAACCACATTATTCCAATGGCAACTAAATATCAGTCACAACTGATCGACAATGTATATAAAATGAAAGACTTGTTCCCTGGAGAAAAAGCTAATACACTTTCTACTAAGAACCTTGAAATCATTGAAGACATTGCTCAGAGAACAATCTTCATCAAAGAAAAAGTTGATGAAATGATTGAAACTCGTAAGGTGGCTAATATTATTGAAGAAGAACGTGAAAAAGCTATTGCATACCACGATAAAATCGTTCCTATGCTAGAAGAAATCCGTTACCATATTGACAAATTAGAATTAATAGTCGATGACCAATTATGGACATTGCCTAAATATAGAGAATTGTTATTCATTAGATAATTCTCAATAGAGTTATCTATTTCTTTTGTTGGTTGTTTTAAGTTTGTAAAAGGGGACGCTGTGAAGCATCCCCTTTTTCTTTTTAAAACACAGCTAAAATTTATTTTCCTAGAAAATTCTTTCCCATATATTGGTTAAAAGCATCTTTATATTGTTCGCCAATAGGTATGTAAACCTGCCCTTCCATTATAATCCTTCCTTTGGATATTTCTATAATTTTCTGCAAATTAATAATGTATGAACGATGCACTCTCATAAACTTACCTGCAGGTAATCGTTCTTCCATTATTTTCATGCTTAAAAGAGACATAATAGGTTTTTCCTGAACAAGATGAATACGTACATACTCACTCATACTTTCTATATAGATTATAGAGTCTACATCCAACCTTACAATTCTATATTCTGTTTTAACAAACAGATGTTTATCATCATCCATTTGTTTATGCGACAACATAAGTAATTCGTGCTGCTGCTTTACTTTATTGACCGATTTAAGAAAATCGTTATAACTGAAGGGTTTCAACAAATAATCCAGGGCATCTACTTTAAAGCCTTCAATAGCATACTCAGAATAAGCTGTAGTAAAAACAATCAGGGGTTTGTTTACCAAAGAACGCACAAAATCAAGCCCGTTTAAATCGGGCATATTAATATCAACAAACATCAAATCAATATTATCATTTGAGATTGCCTCCATTGCTTCATAAGCACTACTACAAGATTTTATGAGTTCAAGAAACGGCACCTTATTTATGTAATTAGCAATTTGTGTAAGCGCCAGCGGTTCATCATCAACAGCAATACATCTTATCATAATAATGGTATAATTAGTAATACACTAAATTCGTCAACAGTCGAGTCTATCTTCAATGTATAATTGTCAGGATACAGCAGATTCAAACGCTTTCTCACGTTTTCCAAACCTATACCTTGTTCATTGTCATGAGAGATATGATCGCAGTTACTGTTTGTCACTAAGCATTCAATATCTCTCTCATTAACCTGAAGACTAAAGTTAATATATGAATCCTTCCGATAACTGATACCGTGTTTAAATGCATTTTCAAGGAATGAAATAAACAGCAACGGAGGAATCTGAACTGACGGGATTACTTCCGGAAGATAAAGTTTAATGTTTACCTTTTCTGTATATCTAAGCTTCATCAGCTCAATATAATTCTGAATAAAAAACACTTCTTTCTCAAGGCTGATAGTTGGCTGACTGGAATCATACAAAACATACCTCATCATTTTAGAGAGCCCTATAACCGTTTCTTTAGCCTTTTCCGTATCAATATCTATCAATGCATGAATATTATTAAGTGTATTCATGAAAAAATGAGGGTTTATCTGATGCTTTAGATAAGCCAGTTCTGTTTCCAGATTGTGCTTTTCGAGCTCCTTTAATCGATGGGCATCCCTGATTGACTGGAATAGTAATTTTATAGCAATATTAAATCCAACAATAAGAATTGCTATTATAAAATTATTCATAAAAAAGCCCACGAAAGGCATACGCAAAAAACTTTTCTGATGAGGGCCAAAAGGTTCCTTTTTATCTTTATCTCCTGGAATATTCCGGGGAACTGGCTGTACAGCTTTATCACCCATAGAGTCCATTGGCTTAAATTTATTATCATGAGGAAGCGGCGGCCCCGATTTCCATTCGTTTCTAGTCCACGGTTCCGGACCTTTATGAGGATTAAAAAAGCCATTAGGCGAAAAAGATGTTGCCAGACAAATAGTAACAACTACCGAAGCAAGATAAAGCCACCATTTCTTTTTAAAAAACAGTAGCGGCATGAGCAGGTAGTTATTTACAAGAAAAATTAGAAGGAAAGGAATCATCCCCTCCCAAGTATGAAATATATCAAGCCAGCTAAATGATGAATTTTGTTTATAAATATCATCAATAAATGGTACTATAAGCAAAATCAACCAAATAACTACATAGATAAAATTCTCTAAAATCTGCTGTTTCTTTTCTGTGTTAATCATGTTATAACATGTTATTATAACAAATATACAACTTTAATATTACTCCTGATCACAATCATTGGATTAACTAGAACTTATGTGAGTAACCAACACCAATAATATGACTATTGGTTTCATCCTCATCTTCGTCAAAGTTTACGTATTTATAATACAAATCCAATGAATTCTTATTATTGATTTTATATTTTGTACCCAAAATAAATCCAATTTTATCCAATCCATTCCCGGTTTTATTATTGAGTGAATTATAAAACTCACAAGACGTATATGGCTCAAAGCTGGAGTCTTTTATATTATAGCTAAGACCAACCTTACTACGAATATACTGTTTCGGATTTGCTCTTGTTGACGTTTCAGACACACCTTGTCGATAAGTGCTTTGAAACCTTTCACGCAAAGAAATGGTAAAACGATTAAATTCATAACTTCCCTGAACGAAGAAATAATAACGATGTCTTATTTCCCAATCCTTAGTGGGATGATTGTAATTAATTAAATTATATGCTCCACCAGCTTTTAAATAAGGGCAGAACTTATATGAGAGTTGTACAGCTGTAGAAAAACGATCTATTTCATTAAGATTATCTCGTAGACGAAATTCTTCTTCTAATGAAACCTCTAGTTTAGATACAATTTTCTTAGAAACCTCTACGCTGGTATACATACCCAAATCATCACTTTGTGCAAAAGAAAGTGTGTTACCAAACAAAGCAACAGACAAACATGCTATTTTTACTATTTTCATATATTGCTATATTTATATTATTCGTCGTCTTTAGGAAGTCTCGTCATAGTGTCAATAGTATTAATTTCATCGTGCAATGGTTCATAATAAATCTTTAGATACGCTGTATCACGAAGAAAATCAAGATGTCCTACTTCTACCTTCAAAATATCAATTCCGGTTCGTTTTTTTAAATCTTCCATTAATTCATCATATTTGTCGGGAGTTATAAGACTTATTTTATCATACAATATGAGTTTGCATGATGTATGTTTCAGCCAGCGACTACTTTCTAAAGCCCAGGTTATCAAAACGAACAATATATTAGTTGCAAATAATTCTGCATAGCTTATCTGAACAGCAACAGCATTGATAACAGACACTGCGATAATTAAAAAAAGATAAGTCATTTCTCTGATGGGTACCGATTCGGTTCTGTACCTTATTATTCCAAAAATAGCAAATACTCCTAAAGCAAAACCAATTTTGATTTTAACACTGTTAAGCAAGAATATAAGTAAAAACACGCTGACATTAATCAGAGAAAACGTAAAATAGTAATCTCTTCTTCTGCTTTTGGGATAATAGAAAAAATGAATAATAGAAGTTACTACAATAAAGTTAATAAGGAAGCGTATTATCAGCTGACCAAAGCCATTAGCATCAAGTAATGGAGTTCCAAGAAGGTCAATATTACTCATCCATTCAGAAAGTGTATCCATAAGATTTATTAGTTAATTTATTTATTTGTATTAATTTACTTTTGAATCGATTATATTTCAAAGACGGATTGGTAAGAACAGCTCCAAGGCAATATTTACTAATGCTAACCTGTCTTATTCTTTCTCTATTCATTATTTCTCTTACCGGAGAATAAGACTCTCCCTCCTGCTTAACTTCAACAATTACAAAATCAGAAATAGCCTCTTCCTTTTTTGTTTCCAGATTCAGGAAATTGATGTCACAATCTAACGTCAAACGTTCTGTTTTACAGCGATTGACTAATGTTATTCGATAAAAGTTATTTTCGAGTACAGGAAACAGGTTATCCAGCTCATATCTGGAATGAGAATGTAGAAACTCTGCATTCTTTTCAACTCTGAAATGGTCTTTGTTTTTAATGCCTGTTCTAACCTTTCGTGTTTGGCCTTTATTGTTTTTATGTTTCACCTCCAGAAAAGTCAGATCAGAATCTACATATTCTCTTATCCTTATTTTTTCTCTGTCGGTCTTCCCGTTTTGATGAGCAATGAACATATCATCTGCAGGAGTATCCAAATAAGTTGTGTGGTAATTATTAACTCGTTTGCCATTAATATCCTGAACGAAATATTCATCCTTTATCTTTTTAAGAAAAGGTTCAAAACGTTCTGTAGGAATAATAAACTTTGTATCAATCCTATTCATTAATCGAACAGCATCCATTTCTTCCAGAGAAATGGGAGGCATGTCGTTTAATAACTGTATAACTTCTGAACGCATCTTTTCAAGGTATTTTTTTGATAGAATTAGTCTTATTCATAATACTGTCTCGTTACGAATGTATTACAATAAGATAAATCATCAAAAAGCAATCAACGAACGGATGCTTTTTATCAGTAAAAGTGGAATATATTAAAATTAGTAGGCTCTGAAGATAATAGCCTTACCTGTGGTATGAATAATAAAGCGGTCGGATAAGGAAGCGTTAAGAGTTCCTTGCCACCACTGTTTTAAAGAAGGGAGAGTATACTGGAGTCCTTCCTGATACATATCGGCATCAGAAAGATTAAAAATAGAGACTTGCTGGCCCGGATAGCTTTCAAATTCACTATCTTCTGATATAGGAGTAAATACACCATAATCGGTTACCATTTCTACATCTGCCTGATCCATATAATCAGCCAGCAGACTAATATTTCCTAATGTATGGTCTTCTCTTTTTCCTGTTGCACCAAGAATAAGCAAATTCTTTTTATCTTGTTGCAGGCAGTAATTAAATGCTTTGGTCAGATCGTTTGTTTCCTGATCGGGAATAGAGTGAAGAATATGTGCAAATTGCTTTTTATTTAATTTTGAAAGAGAATCTCCGTCGCCAACTATAGCAACGGGAATTCTTCCTTTACTGACAAACTCATCGGTAGCTCCATCGCAGCAAACCACATAGTCTGTTTTAGTCAAAAGAGCTAAAGGTAGTGGATGAACGGGAAAATCTCCATTAGCCAGAATAATGGCAGAGGGATTCTTAGCGATTGTCAGTAACGGGTATTTTTTCATCATTCAAAGCATTATATAACATCATCTTTTTCCATTTGAAATAACCAAATACAGCTATCACGGAGTACAAACCGTAGAGAATAGTTGTAGGATACAGACCTTTGTAAAGATACAAAGCACAACAAGCAACATCAACAACAATCCAAACTAGCCATTGCTCAATATACTTATATGCCAGCAACCACATTCCAATAATACTTAAAGCAGTAACAAATGAGTCTGCATAAGGAACCGTACTGTCAGTATAACGAATCAGGATAAAAGCTATTCCAACAAAAAGTATGGCAAAGATAATAATTATCGGCAAGAAGTATTTAACCGGAGTATAAGAAATAGGTCGCTCCTCTCCTTCTTTTTGGTCGGACTTTTTCATCCACATCACTAACCCGTACAAACCGGCCAGTAAATAATAGATATTAATACCCATATCTGCATAAAGTCCCGCAGCATAAAACACATATATGTATACAAGCGGCATAACAACTCCGGCAAACCACAAATAGATACTTGCTTTATACTCTAAGTAGAGATAAAGCAAGCCTATCAGTGTGCCTATAATTTCAAGATAATCCATTATAGTATATTTTCTTTATCAGAATTTCAACGTAATTCCAGCCAAAATGTTTGTTCCTGCCTGAGCAAAATAACCGGCACCGTTATAACGTGTTTTACTTCCATCTGCATCAATCACATAAGAGCTATATCCATATCCGTTACTTTCATATTTCTCATTAAACAGATTATTGATTGAAAGAGCTAAATGAATTGATTTAAATGCAGGCAGACTGAACGTATACCCCAAACGGAGGTTATTTACAAAGTAAGCATCGAGAACACAATCTTCTTGCTTAGAGTTAGAAAGATATTGTTTACCTACATAACTTGATTGAAGTGCTGCATCCCAATTCCTATAAGTAAATGTAAACATGCTATTTGCTATTACACTTGGAGAATAAGCAATTGTTGTTTTTCCTACGTAGTTAGATGTTTGAGTGTACAATGGATTCCAGTCTGCATCATAATTATCAAGATATTCAGTATAATTATTAATCTTATTCTGACTTAAAGTTGCATTTCCATCCCATCTCAACCAGGAAGTAATCTTTGCACCAAGCATATATTCCATACCTACACGGTAACTATCAGGAACATTATCAGCAAGCGGCTCACCAATATCATTTGTCTGACCGGTAAGAATAAGCTGATCTTTATACTTCATGTAGTAAAAGTTCACACCTACAAGGAAGCGAGAATCATTATATGTATATCCGGCTTCATAATCGAACAATCTTTCTGAAGAAGGAGTCTTGCCAAACTTAGCATCCGTAAAGTTATTACGGGTAGGTTCTTTATGAGCCACAGAGAACGAAGCATAAGCAGAATTATTTTTATTCATCTGCCAGAAAAGACCAGCCTTCGGATTAAAGAAGTTATAGTTGTTATCTACTGCCAAAGTCTGCATTCCGCCCGGAGTCTTAGTCCAGTCCCACTTATCATTCAAACCATCAATAGTGTAATGAATGTATCGATACTGCAAATCCCCGTAAGCACTCAATCCTTTAAGCAATTCATAGCTTGCTTTCAAATAAATATTAGCATCCGTTTTATCTGAATTGTTACGATAATATTCGTGATCGGGATCAAGCACAGTATTAAAATAATTCTTCACCCAGATTACTCTACCATAATTATTACCCTTGTATTCGTTTGCAGCTCCACCTAAAGAGGCTTGTAAACGGCCGGAAGAATAATTAAAGGAGAACACTCCTCCGCCAAAACCATTATCCATTCTTTTCTGGCGTACCAAATCACTCTTTTCTATCAGCTTACCATAATATACAAAAGGTTGAAGTCCGTATTCTTCCAAAGATCTTTTGTTCTTATATTCCTGATAATAACCTTCTCCATCAGTATAGTGTAATGTCAGATTCATGTTCCACTTTGGTGAAAAAATATGAGTGTAAAGCATCTGATAATTAGTTTGAATATAGTTATCAGTCTGGTCTTTATAAAAACCAATCACATTTCCGTCGGCATCTTGAATTTCACCGCAAGGATTATAACGACGACCTTTTCCAGCGAGGTCTTCGTTACCATTCCAAGCATGATAAGTTTTTTCCTTTCCGCCGAAAACTATAAATTTAAAGATGTCGTTATCACCATAATATCCAGCCTGGGCAAAGAACGATTTCAAATCTGTAGAAGCCCGGTCAATATATCCGTCTGAAGCAAGATTAGATAATCTGGCATCGAAAGCCCATCGGCTTTTCAGCAACCCAGTTCCAACTTTAAATGTTTCCTTGTGCGTATTAAATGATCCATACGAACCATTAATTTCGGCATAAGGAAGTGCTGAAATAGATTCCGTTTTCATATTAATACTTGCACCAAACGCACCCGCACCATTAGTAGAGGTTCCGGCTCCGCGCTGAATCTGAAGATCTTCAATAGACGAAGCAAAATCGGGCATATCTACCCAATAAAGCGTGTGAGACTCGGCATCGTTCAAAGGCACGCCATTGGCAGTAACATTGATACGTGAAGCATCTGTTCCACGAACTCGTATACCTGTATACCCTACTCCTGCTCCGGCATCGGAAGTTGCTACCACCGAAGGAGTCATAGTAAGCAAGAAGGGAATATCCTGCCCGAAGTTCTGCTTTTTAATTTGATCCTTACTAACATTTGAGAATGCAACCGGAGTCTTAGCCGTTGCACGTGTTCCTACTACCTGCACTTCCTGCAGTCTTACCAAACGCAGGCTATCCTTTACCTGCGCAAAAGACGATGAGCCAATCAGTGTTAAGCCGACAAGCATCTGTACTTTCTTTTTCATACCTATTTTTAGTTAAATAAAACAGAAAAGGGGTCTTTTCTATCTTTCGTTCCCTCCGCCGGCATTACCCGGATCAGGTTATGGGTATAATCTCAGCCCGTTATATTGAGGCACCCCTTATATGAGAATATGGCACAAAGTTAGTGCTTTTTTGGAATATGTAACAAAATGAAATGTTATTTTTGAAATAAAGGTCTTTGTTTATATCTGTTTGTCTTCAATATAAGTAGTCAGCTCACATATAGAATACAGAGGAAAATTAGTCAGCCATTCTTCTTCACGGAAATCAGACATGGAAGTACGAGCAACTTTTTTTCATCATTACTTCCTTCTTTTACAAAAAATCGAAGGAGTTTCTGTAAGAGAATACATTTTTTCGAAGGAGTTTTTGCACTTTGAGCACACTTTTTCGAAGGAGTTTATTAAAATGAGCGATAAAGCATAGACAGTTCGAGCTTATTTTCAAGCAAATACAATTCTCTTCTCTATATTTTTTTAAATCAAAATCATCCCTCACTACCCTCACCATTTTCACTAAAACCATTTATAGATAAGCCTTTTCAGGGGTGAGGGATGCAAAATCAACCCTCACCAAAGGCTGATTATCCATCACCAAAACAGTCATCCCTCACCATTTCAATGAAAAAAATACAAAAATCAAGGGCTATTATCGAAAATTAAAAACCCGAACAAAACAATATATAACAGTTTTATCCGGGTTATTCAGTTTATTTTGATTGCAAACCATTACTGCAACGGAATATAAATCTCCGTCTTCAGTTTGGCTTCTTCCGTGCGTGAAGGATCATTTATATATTTCTCATACAACGGAGCGTTACGAAGTTCGTATCCACAATCGGGAAGCCATTTTGCGAAGATGGTATCATACACAATTCCCAGGTTTGTATAAGGACCTTGATACAAGAAAACAGCATACTTGCCTCCAGTAATCTCCTTCACTCCTATTTCACCTTTTGGTTCTGCCGGTTTTGGAAGTACAAGACAAACGTCTGTGCGAAGCTTCTCAGATGTTGTAACCTTAGGATCATCATAATAAATGCTGATATGCTCAATGCCTGCCGAGAAAAGTTTATTCTCTTTCACATACGCCCAAAGTTTGCCCCATGCCCCACAAAAGTCGAGTTCGGAATATGCTCCGGTTAAACGGATATAAATTGCTTTTTTAGTTTCAATATCTATCACCTTAGGCGATTTCAAATTCAAATCCGGATTTAATTGTACAGGTTTCATAATTACAAAGTTTTTATTGTTACGGTATTCTAAAGGAGTTATATCATAAAATTGTTTGAACGATTTCGATAAAGAAGAAGGCATCTCATAACCCACGCTATAGGCTATTTGCTCCACAGGAAGGTCGGTATACCGAAGCAGACGGACGGCGGTTTCCAGCCTTACTCTTATTATGTATGCTCCGAGTGTTTCGCCCAGAAAAGCTTTCATGATTCGATGAAAATGATAAGTTGACAGGTTTGACATCTCAGCCAGCTTTTGCAAATCGAGTTCTTCGTCGAGGTGGTTATTGATGTAATCTACTACAACATTCACTCTTTTCAAATATTCTTCCCGTGTTGACGATTTTATTTCCATACTTCTTTGTTTTAATTGATAGTGCAAAGATAAAGTGAGTTTGCTGATTATTCTTGTCCAATATTGCTAAATATTTTATCAAATATGTTTGCGGACTTCATTAAATATCCGTAATATTGTATTTAGTTTGATGTACATCAAAGCAGTATTATGATGTACATCTAAGCATACGTTTGATGTATATCAAACACTATATTTGATATACATCAAACGAAAAATATTCCTAGTATAAATTAAAAACTCACTAATAATAATGGCATTTAGATATAGAGTAAAAACAAAACGTTCCGCACTGAAAGATAAAACAACAAAATACTACGCAGTTCCAATCCGCAATGAAAAGGTACATATTGCCAATCTGGCCGAAGAACTATCACATCGTTGCTCCCTTTCAAAAGGAGATATCCTGTCAACCTTGTCGGGATTAGTTGATTTAATGGAAGAGCATCTGCACAATGGCGACAGTGTTTATCTCGACAACCTGGGCATCTTCACCCTTTCTGCTACCAGTGATGGTTTTGATACTCCCGAAGAATGTACTCCATCAAAGGTAAGAGCACAGAAAATTTGTTTCAGGGCTGATAACAAACTAAAGAAAAACCTTCAGTTTGTGCGATTTGAAAAAGATAAGCACAGTGCTGAATAATTTTCGTTAAACTATTAAACAATTTTGCTCCTTAATATGTTATCAATAGGATTAACTATTTAAGGAGGATTATATGAAAAAATTAGTTCTATTGGCTGCATTTATATTTGCAGCAAGTTTCAGCGCAGCAAACGCTCAAACAGTAAATAAAAAAGTTGAGAAAACAGAGAAAGCTGCTTCTGTTCAGAAAGAAAAAGCAACAAAAGCACAAGCTACTGTTAAGGACATGAAGTCAAAAACGACTACTAAATTTGAGAAAATTGATACTGAAGCTAAGTATAAAGAAGCTCTCGCCAAATATGATAAAGAATTGAAAGAGGGAAAGATTACTAAAGCTCAATATCAGGAAGCTGTAGCAAAATGCAAAAATGATTATAAATGCACTAAAGAAGGTGTAAAGACTAAAGCAAAAGAAGGAAAGAAAGGAACTATGGATGCAAAGAAAGAAATGAAGAAAGATATGAAGAAGGAAATGAAGAAATAATCTTTATTTAAAATAGTTTCAATCAACGGGCAGAAAAGAATAAGCTTTTCTGCCCGTTGTTGTTTTATCCATACTTAGACTAGAATTGCATTTACGCTTCTATTAAAATAACAATTGTTTCAATTAACAAATATTTAAAATTAGAAGAATAAAATTCAACAAATTATAATTTGCAGAAAAACTCTGCGTTTTTTTGGATATTACTATTTATTATTTCATTTTATTTTGTACTTTCACACGCTGAAGTCTGCATTAAACCCATTTTCTAAAGAAAGTGTGAGATCAGGCTGATAACTAATAAAAACAACGAATATGAAAAAAATTATTTTATTTGCTGCATTCATTGCAGCTGTTAGCTTCACTGCAAACGCACAAACAGTATCAAAAAAAGTAGAAAAAGCTGAGAAGACTGCTACAGTACAAAAAGACAAAGCTAAAGCATGTTGTAAAGAAGCAAAAGCAGAATGTAAAGATGCAAAGGCTGAATGCAAAGACGCTGCTAAAATGGCAAAAGCTGGAAAAAAAGAATGCAAAGCTGCATGTAAAGAAGCTTGCAAAGACGCTAAAATAGCTAACAAAGACGCTAAAGCTTGTTCAAAAGAATGCCAGAAAGATTGCAAAAAAGCATGCAAAGATGCTAAAGGTGAAGTTAAAAAAGCAGCTAAAAAAGAAGTAAAAGGATAATTCTTTAAAAATAGTTTTATTATAAAAAAGATAGAAAGGAAAAGCTTTCTATCTTTTTTTATAATAAAAAACATGGGTCTGTTTATACAAATTATTCAATATTGCCTGAGATGTAATTAATAAACGTCTAGTTAAAGCCTGTTTTTAATTAAAGACCATATCGTTAACCTCTTTTCTTGGCGAGTAAGGCATAGAAACAGCATGTCCAAGGCGAACAAGCAACATTGGATATTCTCCATTTATATCAAGCCTGGTTCGCATTTCATCGGCAAGCGAATTTATCTCACATGGCTGATTTAAATAAGCATTGGTTACTCCCAACAATGTGGATTCTAGCAGAAATCTTTCAAGCGAGCGTCCTAAAGCAATCCAATCTAAAGGCGTACTATTTTCAACAGTAAAAAGAGCCAGCAGAGATGAAGATTCTATTTTCTTCTTATCCGATTTGTTTTGTGCCTCAGGAGTCAACATAAAATTCATGATTGGTTTTCCTATCCATGAAGGGACTGATGGCGAACCCATAACAGCATACGTCAGTCCATCTTTATATTTAAGAACCTGTTTTTTATTTAGTCGTATCCAGTTGGTAAGTTCTTTTTTAAAGGCACTGTCTGTCATCTGCATTTCATTACCTCTGTAAACAAACTCTTTCAGCTGATTGAATTCTGCATCTTTTTTCTCATACAAGTGAACATGTACCCCATACTCCAGCTGAACGTCCCTTAAAACTTTCAACGTATCTTTAGTCAACGACCTATTAGTATAGATTCGTCTGTTGGTCTGTCTTTTATTGATCTGCTCGAAAAGAGAATCCGAATAAGTTTTATCAGCTTTCTCTAATTCTACATGAACATAATATTCACCAGTGGTATCTGTAAGAATGCTTACACTATCCTGATATCCAAAATGACGTGCGGCAATACAAAGATTCTCTGTTGTAGTTCCTAAACTAATATACAACTCTCTGTTATTGCCATCCACCACAGACAATGAACGACTAAAATCAGGATAAATATCAAGACCTTTACTTGTTAACTTAAATTTCCAAGGCTGCGTATTATGTCCGGAAGGGGCCTTCAACGCATACTCAACCAGTTCTGTAAATTGTTTCATCACTTTCTACTCTTCAATAATAACATACAAATATATACTATTTATTTAAAAAATCACACCAAAAACATAAATATTTAGATATTACTTTTTAAACTCTATTTTATTGATATTGTGAGACGAACAAATTGATTTTTGAAATGTTATTTAAGAAGCGTCAGTATATTCATTACCAATAACTAAATTATAACGGAAATATGAGGAGTCTTTGTTTCATTCTTTTCCTGCTAATTTCCGTACTAAGCAACGTGGCTCAAACGCCTCAGAGAAGAACAGACCAACTGACAGGATATACGGTTAAAGGAACTGTTATTGATTCTATATCCGGTCAGGGGGTACAATATGCCACGCTTAGTATAGCCGCAGCGCGCTCACCACAAAATCCGCTAAAGGTGGTGGTAAGTGATAATAACGGAAATTTCACGGCTTCTTTTAATGCTTCGCCCGGCAATTATGCAATTGCTATACAGTTTGTTGGCATGAAGCCAGCAGTAAAAAGGTTTTCTCTTACCGCAAATCAAAAGCAGATTTCTTTGGGTTCTATATTTATGACTGAAACTTCAGCACTACTAAATGAAGTTGTGGTTGTGGCGCAAAAGCCTTTAGTAAAGGTTGAAATAGATAAGCTGACATACAGTATCGAAAACGACCCGGAGGCTAAAACCAGCAACACTTTGGAAATGTTTCGTAAGATACCAATGATTACGGTGGACAATGAAGATAATATTCAACTGAAAGGTTCGTCCGACTTTAAAATATACCTGAATGGCAAGCCGTCCAACATGATAAGCAATAACCCGAGCGATGTTCTGAAAAGCATGCCTGCCAATTCTATTAAAAGTGTTGAAGTAATAACTGATCCCGGAGCCAAGTATGATGCTGAAGGCGTTGGTGGAATTATTAATATCATTACCGTAAAAAGTGGAATTCAAGGATATACAGCTACCATTCGGAGTAATGCCAGCACACAAGGACGCATAGGTGGAGGAGCCTATTTATCTTTAAAAACGGGAAAGTTTGGCATTACTGCAAACTACAATTACAATTACATCAACACGCCTTACAATGATTCTTATCTGGAACGTACAAATCTCGTAAATAACATAGAGAAATATATGACTCAGAACGGGCGTTCAAAGAATAAAGGACCGTTTCAGTTTGGTACAGTAGAGGCCAGTTACGAGATAGACACACTTAATCTTGTAAGCTTGTCAGTCGAAAGGTTTAACGGAAAAATAACTGGTATTTCAGACTACATGGTTGAAATGAAAGATGCTGAATATAATCCATATTACAGTTATGACAGATACAGCAAATCAACCAGAACGTTTGGTTCAACAGACATAAATGTAGACTATCAGCGTTCTACGCATCGCAAGGACGAACTTCTTACTGTTTCTTACAAATTCGACAACAACCCTAACGATAGTAAAAGCAACACTTTATTAAAGAACTTATCGGGTGCTGTTCCCCTATTTCTGGCACGTACTCAGAACAACGTAAATAAAGCCGCAACAAATGAACATACAATGCAGCTTGACTATACACGCCCAACTTGGCAGGGGCAAAAGCTTGAAGCTGGTTTAAAGTTTATTCTCCGTAAAAGTAACAGTGAAACGGAACGTTGGCAAAATGATACTTTGGTAATTGATCCGTCTTACGACTTTAAGCACACACAGGAAATTTATTCTACTTATATCAGTTACGACATCAAAATAAAGAAGTTTGGATTTAAGGCCGGAGTACGCGAAGAAAGCACTAGCCAGAAAGTTAAATACATTCTCTCTCCCGAGATGAACTTTAAAGTCAACTATTCTAATTTAGTTCCTTCGGCTACTGTTTCGTATATGAAAAATCCTTCAGAACAAATCAGTTTTGGATATTCCATGCGTATTCGTCGTCCAGGCATTAGAAACCTGAATCCGTATATAAATGATACAGATCCTGAAAACATCAGCTATGGTAATCCAAAACTAAACCCGGAAAAAAGCCATAACTTGAATTTGAATTACAGTAAATTCTCCCCCAAGCTTAATATTAATCTTAGTTTAAGTTATCGATTCGAAAATAATGGAATAGAAAGCTACACATTTATTGATCCTAAAAAGCCAAATGTAAGTCAAACTACCTACGATAATATTGGTCATAGTCAACGAACCAGTTTTAATTTGTATGGCAACTGGAATGCTTTTAAGAATTTCAATCTTATAATAAACGGAGGCGTTTTTTATGTAAACATGAAAAGTGATGCAACATCGTCAACAGATGTGCTAAGTACAGATGGATTCTTTTACAATTGCTATACTGGGCTCCAATATACACTTCCTAAAAACTTCCGTTTAAATCTGAATGGAGGTTACTTTGCCCCAAGAGTTAGTCTGCAGGGAAAAACATCGGCATTCTATTTTACCAGTTTTTCAGTTAGCAAAGACTTCCTGAACAAAAAATTATCGGTATCTCTCTCCTGCAATGATCCATTCTGGAAAACAAAAGAATATACAAGCAGAACAAACGACAGGAGTTTTACTATGAAAAATGTAAATTATATCAATGCACGCGATTTCAGAATAAGTCTGTCATACAGATTTGGAACTCTCAAAACATCTGCTGCAAAGAAAGCAAAGAAAGGAATATCAAATGATGATTTAAACAATAATAATGAAGAAAATCAAGTAGAAGGAGTAAATACAAACAACAGATAAACTTCTGATCTAAGTTATATAATCCTCTGACCAGAGTTAAAAGGAAGGGCGTTCAACAACCATTGAGCGCCCTTAGCTTTTCTATTTTTCTCTGAAATATTATTCAACACATACTTCGTCTACAAACACATTTGCAGCTTTGCCTTTACCACCATGCCATTGAGGCATAGAAGTAACGTTATTAACGATTACTTTCACAAATTTAGCTTGTGTTGGAGCAAAACCAAGAGTATAATCATTTACTCCGTCCTTATCTCCTTTTTGAGCTTCCGGAAGAACTAGTTTAGCAGCTTCTTTGAAATTCTGACCATCAGCAGAAAGGTAAACAGTGATATCTTTTGGAGGGAATACCCAGTCGCCTTTCGCAGAGTTGGTACCTAAACGAACTGACTTAACTTTTGTATTTTCTCCTAAATCGATAACTAAATTCATTGGTTCGGCCTGGAAACCTACCCAACTATCATTGTAGTTTTTACCACCACGGATACCATCTACCAAAGTAGCAGCACCATTACATTCAAACTTCTTGCTTGGTGTTGTGTTCAATGTTGCTTTCTTAGCAGTTGATTTAGTGAAAGAGAATGTTTTTTCTACATTACGCAGTTTCATATTCTTTCTGTCCACCATTGCTTTAAGTGTACAAGAATAAGGAATTTCAACCGAAGCTGTGTATTTAGTACTATTTACAGTAGGCTCTGTTCCGTCTATAGTATAGTAAATTGGAGCATCGCCAATTGTTTTTAAAGTAACTTCCACGCATCCTTTTTCTGTATTTACAGCATAAGAAGGAATTGCTTCAAAAATATGTTTAGCATAATTCAATCCCATTACATCATAGATATCTGCAATATGGCTAATGCGTGAAGTAAAACTTGCATAGTCTTTCTTATCAGCATTTGTCCATTGTACTTCGCTTAAAGCAGCTAAACGAGGAACCAGCATATACTCCAGATGATCTTCTGATTCAATATATTCGGTCCACAAATTAGCCTGAGGACCAAGAATGTGTTTTGCTTCTTCTTTTGTCAATTCTGCAGGAACCGGTTCAAATGAATAAACTCTTTCTACAGGAGTAAATCCTCCGATAGCAAGTGGTTCTCTAGGATCTAAAGATTGATAATGGTCGAAATACAGGTGAGAACCTGGAGTCATAATTACATCATGTCCCTGACGAGCAGCTTCTATACCGCCTTCCATTCCTCTCCATGACATTACAGTTGCATTAGGAGCAAGACCCCCTTCGAGTATTTCATCCCATCCAATAATCATACGACCTTTGTCGTTCAGGAATTTCTCGATACGAGTCATTGTATAACTTTGTAATTTAGCCTCAGCAGAATGTTTTTCGTCTGCTTTCAATCCAAGTTCCTTAATCTTTGCCTGGCAAACCGGACATTTTTCCCAGCGAACTTTTGGGCATTCATCACCTCCAATATGAATATACTTAGAAGGGAATAGTTCCATAACTTCTGTCAATACATTTTCAAGGAAAGTAAATGTTTCTTCTTTTCCTACACATAATACATCATCAAGTACTCCCCATTCTGTAGAAACCTTGTAAGGGCCGCCAGTGCAACCAAGACTTGGATAACTAGCCAAAGCTGCTACCATGTGTCCTGGAAGGTCAATTTCAGGAATAATTGTGATAAAACGATCTTGTGCATACTTCACAATCTCTTTAATTTGTTCCTGAGTGTAAAATCCTCCATGAGGTTTACCATCAGAACTTCCCCAGTTTTTACCCACCATTGTGTATGCACGCTGGCTTCCAATAGTTGTAAGTTCCGGATATTTTTTAATTTCAATTCTCCATCCCTGGTCATCTGTAAGATGGAAGTGAAATTTATTCAATTTATGCAAAGCCATTACATCAAGGTACTTTTTCACTTCATCAACACTGAAAAAATGACGTGATACATCGAGATGCATACCTCTGTAACTAAAACGAGGAGCATCGCTGATTTTGGCACAAGCAAGCTCCCATTTCTGGTCCTTTACCAATGTTTTACCAAAAACAGCAGCAGGAAGTAATTGTTTTACTGTCTGAATAGCGTGAAAGAAACCTTCGGGTGCAGATGCTTCAATAAGAACCTTGTCTTTTTCTACGTCTAATTTATAACCTTCTGCCGGAACTTTTTTGTTCAGAACAACAGTGATAGTATTACTAACAGCTTTCTTAGCAGCTTTAGTACTTACCTTAACATTGATACCAGAAGTAAGATTCAATTGTTTTGCAAAATCTTCTGCCACCTTGGTAAACTTACTGTCCAGTCCCTTCTGAACAATAAATTCACATTTATCATTCAATACAAAACGTCCTTCACTCTGTACCAATGAATTTGGGAGAGGAATTAGATCGTAATTGCCCGCTTTCATCGTACTACCGCACGTTAAACACGAACAAATCAGGAAAATCGAAAAGAGTTTTTTCATGTTGTTTTTCTTTGTTTAAAAGGATATAATTTATTATATGCAGCAAATATACTAAAAATATATTCTCAACTAAACAAACAAACAAGAAAATAAACACTCAAACTTCGACTTATTAATAAAGAAATTTAATTTAATTAATTATCTGATATTATAGGTATAAAAGTTATCCTCATTTATTATCTTCAGGATAGTATATAGCTTAATATTGAATAAATAATGAATAGTATATCCAAAAGAATATTGTTTAGTCTTTTTTTCGTGGTGTATAAACTGTATGAAGCAGTTCGTGCGATTTATGTCCAAGAGGTGCACCAAGGAATTCACTATATAAAGTCTTTATATCCTGGTTTTCATGTGATTTTCGTAAAGTTTTCCCTTCATCCTCTCTGTAAATAGCATCGAGTCTCTTCATCCTGTATGCATCATTAACCGGTCGTGGCTGCCCGCCTCCGCTGATACATCCACCGGGGCAACCCATTACTTCAATGAAATGATATGTACTTGTGCCGTTCTTGATTTCTTCCATTAATTCAGCTGCACCTATCAACCCGCTTGTAACGGCAACCCTTAAGGTTACTCCTGCCAGAAAATTAAACTCCGGTAATGGTTTTTCTATCTTCAGTTCTGCTGTCTTTATTCTTTTTAGTCCCATAAGAGGTTTTAAGTGAAGCTTTTCCGTAGGAAGTTCACGACCCGTAACCAACTCATATACAGTACGTAAAGCTGCTTCCATTACACCACCGGTTGTACCAAATATATCGGCAGCACCGGAAGACAATCCCAACGGGCTGTCAAACGTTCCATCTGGTAGGTTTCTAAAATCAATCCCCGCGTCTTTAATCATTCGTCCCAACTCACGGGTAGTAATCACTGCATCTACATTTGCTAATCCGTTATTATACATCTCCGGACGAATTATCTCAAACTTTTTAGCCGTGCAAGGCATAACTGAAACCATAAAAATAGATTTCGGATCAATGCCAACCTTTTCTGCAAAATAAGACTTAGTTAATGCTCCCAACATCATGTGAGGAGATTTACAGCTAGACAGATGAGCCAACTGATCTGGGTAATGATGCTCTACGTACTTTATCCAGCCCGGACTGCAGCTGGTAATCATTGGGAGAACAACCTCATTTTTCTTAGAAGAAAACATATCTTTTAATCTTTGCAGAAATTCAGATCCTTCCTCCATAATAGTTAGGTCGGCAGCAAAATTGGTATCAAAAACATACTTAAAACCGATATTGTGCAAGGCCGAAGCCATCTTGCCTGTAACCAATGTACCAGGTTCATAACCAAACAATTCTCCAAGTGCTGCACGCACGGCCGGAGCTGTCTGCACAATAACGGTTTTAGATTTATCATACAAGGCTTCCCATACCTCTTGTGTTGAGTCTTTCTCTTTCAAGGCTCCAACAGGACATACCAAAACACACTGACCACAGTTGGTACAAATTGATTCTCCCAAAAGCTCATCTTCCGATGGTCCTATAAATGTAGAAAAACCGCGATGATGTGGATTCATGAGACAAACGCCCTGAACCTGATTACATACGGTTACACATCGGCGACAAAGAACGCACTTTGAACTATCGCGAACTATTGACGGACTGGAACTGTCTACAAATTCTTTTGATTTGGCACCTTCATACCTATACTCATCAACCTGAATTAAATTACCTAGTTCCTGCAACTCACAATTCTGATTTCTCCAGCAAGTGAGACAATTCTTAGGATGATCTGAAAGCATCAGCTCGTAGATTACTTTTCTGACATTGCGTACTCTTTCCGAATTGGTATGGATAACCATTCCTTCTTTAGCTTCGGTTACACACGATGCCATCAGATTTTTAGCACCTTCCACTTCTACAACACAAATACGGCACGATCCAATCTGATGTACATTCTCCATATAACAGAAGTGAGGGATTAATATATGATTCTGTTTTGCAGCTTCAAAAATGGTAGTTCCCTCTTTTACCTGAACAGCTTTATCATTTATTATCAGATTTATCATAGCACTTAATTTTAGCTTTTTAATCTTCCGAACTACGATCAGTATTACGATCAGAGCATCTTAAACATCTCATTGATTCTGCTATTGCGTTTAGTTTGTGATAACCTAACCGCACCTCATCAAAGTTTCCTTCCCGTTCTTTCGGATCAAGAGATTGCATTTCAAACCGTTCATGTTCAACTGTAATTCCTTCATCCACTCCTCTTGTAGGTATCTCTATCGGCTCACCAATATTTAGTTTTCCGGTTCCACCTAAATACTTATCAATTGATCTTGCTGCATTTTTACCATCGGCAATAGCAGTAATTACCACATCAGAGCCACGGGCAATATCTCCTCCTGCAAAAATTCCAGGTTGAGTGGTCATCTGCGATTCCGGATCAACGATAAATGTTCCCCAATCGGTTACTCCAACCTCACCCTTTGGAATAAAAGGTAAATCTGAATACTGACTCACTGCCGGAATAGCCATATCAATATCCATCATAAACATAGAGTTAATTACCTCAACCGGTATCCGTCTGCCGTCTTTTCCAAACTTTCCGGGTATCATTTTCACGCATTCAATACCTGTAACCTTTCCATCGCCCACGAAACGAACCGGAGCTACTAATTCATGCAAGATTACTCCTTCCTCTATTGCATCTTCTATTTCCCTTCTGTCAGCAGGCATCTCTTCCATTTTCCTTCTATAGAGTATATGCACCTCTTTAGCTCCAAGGCGAAGAGCAGATCTTGCTGCATCAATAGCTGTATTACCACCTCCAATAACAGCAACAATTCCCTTAACTTTCACTTTTTTATTCATGCTGATATCTCTAAGGAAATCGAGTCCGTGATACACTCCGCCCTTTTCCTCTCCTTCTATACCAATCTTTCGTGAAAGCTGAGTTCCTATTGAAATATATATCGCATTATACTTTTCTTTCAATTCACTGAATGTGATGTCCTTTCCAACCTTTGTGTTGTAGATAATATTAATTCCCGACTGAACAATTGCATCGATTTCCTTTTTCAACTCTTCTTTTGGTAACCTGTATTCAGGAATACCGTAAGCCAGAATTCCACCTGCAACATCTTTCTCCTCGTATATATCAACTGTATAACCAAGCCGTGACAAATAATATCCACAAGTTAATCCGGACGGACCTGCACCAATTATACCAACCGAACTTCCATTCTTAGGAAAACTGAGAGTTACCAACGGTTCTCCTGAATTATATACAAAGTCGGCTGCATAACGTTTCAAGTCGGCTATTGCAATAGGATCATCAATCTGAGCACGACGACATTTACTCTCGCATGGATGAGTACAAACCCTACCACAAATAGATGGAAATGGATTTTCCTGACGAATAAGGTTATATGCATCGCGCACTCTTCCTGCAGCTATCAAAGCAACATAACCGGGAACATTAACCTTTGCAGGACAGGCATTCTGACAAGGGGCAAGGAAAAGACTGCCACAAACCCCGGCCCTACAATAATCCATCTTTATATGCTCGTCATACTCATGCCTGAAATATTTAATTGTGCTAAGAACAGGGTTGGGAGCTGTCTGCCCTAAACCGCAAATAGCTGAATCTTTGATTGATTCTCCGAGTTCAATCAAAAGCTCAACATCCCCTTCTTTTCCCTCTCCACGTGTGATCCTTTCTAGTATTTCCAGCATCCGCTTTGTTCCTATACGGCACGGAACACACTTTCCGCACGATTCATCCTGAACAAAATCCATAAAGAATCGAGCCATATCAACCATACATGTATCTTCATCGGTACAGATCAAACCACCAGAGCCCATAATTGCTCCAAGTTTCGTAAGAGATTCGTAATCAATAGGAGTATTAAGATGCTCAGCAGTAAGGCAACCACCCGACGGACCTCCGGTTTGTGCCATCTTGAATAACTTCCCTCTCGGAATTCCTCCACCTACATCAAAAAGAATCTCGCCGAGCGTAGTGCCCATTGGAACTTCGATTAATCCTTTGTTTACTATAGCTCCGGCCAAAGCAAACACTTTTGTGCCTTTACTTTTATCTGTACCAATGGAAGAAAACCATTTTGAACCATTTAATATAATTTGAGCAACATTGCCCAATGTCTCTACATTGTTGATAACTGTAGGCTTCCCGAACAAACCACTCTGCACCGGATAAGGAGGTTTCTGTCTGGGTTCTCCCCTCTTTCCTTCCACCGATTCCATCAATGCAGTCTCTTCTCCACAAACAAAAGCTCCAGCTCCAATTCGGATTACAATATCAAAACTAAACTTGCTTCCAAGAATATTATCTCCAAGAATTCCTAGTTCCTGCGATGCTTTGATAGCCATAGTCAATCTTTCAATCGCAATAGGGTACTCAGCTCTTATATAGACTACGCCTTTTGAAGCACCAATAGCATAACCGGCAATCAACATACCTTCAATCACAGAATGAGGATCTCCTTCTAGCAGACTTCTATCCATAAATGCACCCGGATCACCTTCATCTGCATTACAAATAAGATATTTCAGGTCGCTACTTACCTTATTTGCCATTTCCCATTTAGTTCCTGTTGGGAAGCCACCACCACCACGACCTCTCAATCCTGAATTTTTAATTTCATCAACAACTTCTATTGGATTCATGGTAAGCGCTTTAGCCAATGCAAAATATCCATCATGCGCAATATACTCATCAACTGATGCATAATCTATAGTTCCACATTTCTGAAGTACAATCTTTTTCTGATGTTTAAAGAAGGGGATTTCATTTAAATCAGGAATTACTTCACCAGTCTCACGGTTTTTATAGCAGAATCTTTCGGCAATTCTCCCTTCTTTAATATGTTCATTCACTATAAATGAAGCACTTGCAGGATTAAGATTGCAATATAATGTGTTGCCCGGATTGATGATTAGAGTCGGCCCCAAGGTACATGCTCCCATACATCCGGTCAGCTTTATCCTCACTTTCGATTGTAAGTGCTCATGTTCCAAAGCCTGCTCAAACGCCTCCTTGAATTTCTTGCAATCAGAAGATATACAGCCCGCACCATAACAAATATGAGCGGTAAACTGAAATGCTTTTTCTTTGTTCAGAAAATCATTCTTTATCGATTCAAGATCTTTGATTGTATTGATTTTCATAGATTTATAGATTAGATTTTTTGGTCTATTTCAAAGTTCCCAATATTCGTTTTATTCTATTGGGGTTAACCTGTTTATACACCTTGCCATTGATAGTCATAGCCGGAGCAAGTCCACAAGAGCCTATGCAACGCATCACAGTAAGTGAATACCTCTTGTCCGGAGTAGTTTCGCCCACATCAATACCCAATTCATCTTTCAGTTTATTCAGCACCTCTTTACCTCCACGAACATAGCAGGCTGTTCCCAAACAAACAGCAATAGTATATTTCCCTTTCGGTTTTGTGGAAAAGAAAGAATAAAATGTAAGAACGCTATTTACTTTCGAAACAGACAAATCCATCTCACTGGCTATAAAATGCTGCACCTCAGTAGGAAGATAACCAAATATAGCCTGTGCCATATGCAAAATCTGAATCAGATTATCCTCATTCCGATCATAATCAATAATAACATTCTTAAGAAGATAATATTTCTCCTCTTCAGTCATCATGTGAACATTGCAAATGTCGTCTTCTGTTATCATAGAGATTATACTATTAGGTTTCTATTAATATAATGTTTAGAATCACCATAATCATTGTATGCAACCTCTTCACCAATCATCTTTATCCTTTTAGCTAAACAATTCAGGCAATCATCCGCATCTTCATTGATACATGGCTTGTTTTCGTAAAGAAGATAACTGCGCCTGTATTTCAATGGCGTAAGATTTGGCATTACTACATTTGCACCGGCTTTCAAACCAATTTCCCTTCCCATTGGAATAATCGACTGAAGAGCTGTAGTCGATGCAATATTAATATCCGGCATCAATATCCTTAAAACAGCAATCATACGAATGGATAAATTGAACCGTTCGTTAAGAGGCATCAGCAAATCCTTATAATTGTACAATGGTGTATCCGCATGTTCAAGATATGGCCCCATTCCTACCATATCAATATCCCTTTCTTTTATAAACAACAAATCGTCTGCAAGGTTCTCAATCGTTTGAAAAGGCAAACCAATCATCACTCCCGTTCCCGTCATATAGCCAGTTTCCCGAAGATAATCCAAACATTTCAGACGTGTTTTAAAGCTATGCAACTCATCTGAAGGATGTATCTTATTATACAGTTCTTCGCTGGATGTTTCAATTCTCAGCAAATATCTCTGAGCACCTGCATCAAACCAACTTTTGTACGTATCCAAAGACTGCTCTCCAAGAGAAAGAGTAATACGGAAATCCGGATTTGTAACTTTCTTTATTTTAGCTATTAATGCCGTTATTCTATTTACAAACTCTTCGTTACTTAGTTCTCCCGACTGAAGAACAACGCCTTTCAAGTGATTTTCCTGTGCAAATTCAACAATCTCTAAAATTTCCTCATCAGAAAGAGAATATCTGGAAACTTTATGATTTCCGCTTCTTATACCACAATAATTGCAGTTCTTTCTGCAATAGTTGGAAAACTCAATCAACCCTCTCAGGTATACTTTTCTGCCAATAATTCTCTTCTTTATTGAATAAGCTCGTTTTATTAACTCATCGTGCTCTTCTTTATCTGTAATAGATAGTAAGCGGATAATATCTTCTCTTGACAACTCCTGCCTGTTTAATATTTCGCTTACCGTCAACATACATCAACTCATAAAAGGAGCTATTGCCCTTTCGAAGATTCCATTTATCCAGGCAATAGTCAATCCATAGTTTGTAACTGGAACACCTGCTTCAATAGCCTCAGCCAGACGACTAAAGACCTGTTTCCGTGTTATCATACAACTACCACACTGAATAACCAGTGCATAATCCGTTATAGGGTTCTTTATTTCGTCCAGACCAGCAACAACATCAAAGTCCAATTGCTTTTTCGTATATTCTCTGAGCCATTTCGGGATTTTAAACCTCCCGATATCATCACAACTAACCTGATGCGTGCACGATTCCAGAATTAAAATGCGATCGCCATCTTTCAGATCTGATATTTTTCCGGCCCCTTTCACATAATCGTCAAAAGGACCTCGCATGTGAGCATAAGCCACGCTGAAACCAGTTAAGGGAATATCAGGAGGAACAATCTTATTTACAGTCTTAAATGCCTGACTATCTGTTATAATCAATTTGGGTTTTATACCTGTGCTATGCAAGAACAACTCCAGTTCCGTCACGTTTACAACAATATTAATAGCTCCATTATCCAGTACATCACGAATGGCCATTACCTGAGGTAGAATAAGTCTGCCCTCCGGAGCTTCAGAATCATTTGAAGTAATAAGCAAAACAATATCACCACGATTAATCAATCCTTTCAATAATGAAGGCTTTTGATAAGCCGTTTCGGGAATAATACTTTTAAGCGTTTCAATAACACAGTTAATATTGAAATTTGTTTTTGCGCTAAACTCGACAATAGGCGCATTGGTATATTGCTGAATTTCCTTGATTGTACTATTCAGCAAGGGTTCCATATCCACTTTGTTATATACAATCAGGCAGTCCACATCGGCTTTATAAAATTTCCGTATCAGTGTTTCTTCAAATTCGCCAAAGGTATTATCCGTAATGAGTAATATAGCACAATCTATTTGCTTAATTACATCCAACGTCTTTGCAATCCTTTTTTCGCCAAGTTCCCCACTGTCATCAATACCTGCTGTATCAATAATAATGGCAGGTCCAACTCCCAGAATCTCCATTGATTTCTTTACAGGATCAGTTGTAGTACCCGGAACCTCAGACACAATAGCCACATCAAGTCCCGTCAGTGAATTGATAAATGAACTCTTGCCCACATTTCTTCGACCAAAAATTCCAATGTGCGGTTTTAAATCACGTGCCATAATCTGTAATAATTATCAGTAAGAATTAGTAATACAAATCTCTCTTTCCCAACTTTAACAGTTTTATCTTCTCAAGGATAGAAGCTTTCATATTCTCATCTTCCATATTATCAATCGTTGAATAAATAACACCCCACCCCTTATCTGCAGTATGTTGAGGTGCATAATCAATAAGATATTCTGCCAGCGTAAGAATGGCATTAGGAGTACAATAACGCTTAATGAATCCCGGAACAGAGAATTCCATGAAATGTTCTCCTGTCCTGCCAAGCCTGTAACAAGCTGTGCAGAAAGAAGGAATCATACCCTGATCAAGCAATTCATCGATTATATCATTCAAAGGCCTGTCATCATTTATCTGAAACTGTCCTCTGTTCAGATTCCTTTCCTGAGCTATTTTTTCCGCATAGCTACCAATCTCAATATTAGTTCCACCATCTATTTGCGAAACTCCATACTGTATTATTTCATCTCTTAAGGCAGCAGGTTCTCTTGCTGTCAGGATCATTCCTGTATAAGGTACAGCCAATCTCAAGATAGCTATCAGTTTAGTAAAATCTTCATCGCTTACAAAATAGTTCGTTTTCAGATTTTGTCCGGACGCATCTTTCACCCTGGGAAAAGATATGGTATGTGGCCCCACATTATAGCAAGCTTCAAAATGATTCGCATGCCTAACCAAAGCAAGCACTTCAAAACGCCAATCGTATAAGCCAAACAAAGCACCTATTCCCACATCATCAATACCCGCTTCCTGTGCCCTGTCCAAAGCAGTCAGCCTGTAATTATAATCAGCCTTTTTACCTCGTTGATGATAAATTTTATAAGCCTCTGGATGATAAGTTTCCTGAAAAATCTGATATGTTCCTATTCCGGCTGCTTTTACAACTTTAAAACCTTCAATATCCAGCGGAGCAGCATTGATATTCACTCTCCTTATTTCTCCATTTCCTTTTTTAACGGCATAAGCAATCCTTACTGTATGAGCGATATATTCGGGACTGTATTCCGCATGTTCACCATAAACAAGAATCAGTCTTTTCTGTCCATTGTCTTCCAATGCCTCTATCTCTTTCACAATCTCCTGGTCAGAAAGAGTTTTCCTCACAGCATCCTTGTTTGATATTCTAAAACCACAATATAGACAATCATTTGTACATTTATTGCCTATATAAAGCGGAGCAAACAGCACAATTCGATTCCCGTAAATAGTACGTTTAAGCGTTTTTGCACCTTCCTTTATTTCTTCAATCAGTTCAGGAGTATCGGCCTTAACAAGACAAGCCACTTCTTCAAGATTAAGCCTTTGCTTAGCAAGCGACTTAGCTATGATCTCACGTACTTTTTGTTTTGAAGGAACAGCATTATTGAGATAATCCCATATTTCTACAGGATCGATAAACGGTTTCATTCGTTCATCTGTAATGGAGTATTTTTCAGGAGTAAATTTCATGATTCCAATCTTTTTAGCTCTGTCCGTGAATATTATACTATATAGAACAATATATAACAAAAATAGATTGAATATTCAGTAAATATATTCAATCTATTTTAATAAATGAAATCGGAATCGATAATATTTTATAGCTCAGCTATTTTTTTTATAAAATCATGGTTCAGAGATAAATGGCCGGATAGCATCCGCCCATATCTGATATCCCTTTTCCGCTGGATGACAGAAGTCGGGAGCTATTTCTTTAGGCAATGTGCCATCAGCTTCCAGCATCTTGGGGCCAATATTCAGTAGTGTGATATTATTCTCCTTAGCAAAGGTTTCAAGATTACGGTTTATCTCGTTAATAAGAACTCTGCGTGGATGAGTTGGCTCATGTTCACGAGGAAAGACAGACATCAAGACAATTTTTGCACCCGGCACTTTAGAGCGAAGACGCATACAGATAGCACGGATACCTTCAACTATTTCGGGAGCAGTATTCATGCGGGCATTCTTAGTTTCACTGGTATTATTGGTACCAATATGAAGAATAATCGTACGAGGATGAAGTCTGTCTATTTCTCCATGATCGAGACGCCAAAGTACATTTTGTGTACGATCCCATCCAAAACCCATATTAAGTACACGGTAATCCTTGAACAAAGCATTCCATGTCTCTGGTCCGTTAGGAGTTCTAAGACGCCCGTCAGCATATTTAAGTTGTGGCAATCCACCCCAGAAATGAGTAATAGAGTTACCTATAAGAACCACTTCCGGATTAATGGAATCCTTGATTGCTAACACATCAGCATGACGTGCCCACCAGTCATAACTGTCATTTTCCAACTTAGAGGCCGGCACTATTGAAGTGTTTGGAGATATCTCTGTATCCAAAGACTTATCCCCCATTAGTTCAGACAATAAAGGTTCCATAGCCTGAGCCCATGCTTTTGCTCCTGCAGGAGAAGGATGAAGCCAGTCGCTCATCATATCATGATTGATTGATCCATCCATATTAAGAAACACATGATTTACATCACAATAAAAAACATGCTTTCCATCAGCAATCCTGGATACTAAATCGGAAGCGCGTTCAAGAATCAAACGATGCGAGGTTGGATTTGGTCCACCATAGCATCCCGGAAAGCAACGCATCATAATAATCTTTGAATCAGGTAACTTTTCACGCAAGAGTTTAACTACAGCTTCAATGCCACCGGCAAGTTGGCCTGCAGTGTGACGTGTAGGGTAATGTACTTCATCTATATTATTAGTACCTATTTCCAATACAACCACTTTGGGCGATTGACCTTCCAGTTCTCCATTCTGAATATTCCATATAAGATTTTCGGTGCGGTAACCACTAAAACCTAGGTTAAGAGCCTTCCTTGGAGCAAAGAACTGATTCCATACAGGCTGATACTGAGGTTTCTCAAAATTATTAGTGATAGAATTACCAATCATAATCAAATCATACTTATCCTTAGCAACAAGAGCCAGTTTCTCAGCATGGCGCTTATGATTATATCCTTCAACAGGAACAGTAGCAGGATTCTGTGTTATCTTTTCAGCTTCCGGCTTTACTTCCAGAAACTTCTTAAGAATCCCCGAAAGCTTAAACTTTCCGTCCATAGCAATGGTATCCTTGCCACAAACATAAACATTATATTTCTGAGAGTAGCAAGACGCCTTACCATCATACCCTATCCATGTTTTAGTATATTCCTCACAACTCTTCACCCACGCTTTGTCTCCATTATCGGGAACAATAGTAAGTAATCTGCCGACGGGTTCCAGAGGAGGCAAAACTGCAGCATAAACTGTTCCGGCAAGAGTTTCATTCATATATGAAGGAGATACAAGAATCAATTCATTGGGTTGTTCCTTTTTATTCATCCTTTGCACAGCTTTTGCAGCAAGATGTCCTCCCGAAGCAAATCCCATTGCGAGCAAGCGATCTGCATTCAAACCTTGAAGATTCTTATTACCTTTAAGTAACCTGAAAGCTTTAAGAGCATCCGTCAAGGCCATATTGCGTGTTTGTATATCACTACCCACACGATATTCAAGAACAGCTACGTCAAAATTTTGTGCATTAAGAAATCTGGTAGTAGATTCACATTCACTTTTCAACTTTAATGTTTCATAATCCCCTCCAGGAATTAGCAACACCGTACCCTTATGCAATCCGGATTTAGTTCTTACTAAATGAAGTAAAGGAACATCTACTTTATGAATTTCACCATCCTTACCAATAGCATTCCCCTTTGGCAGAGATTGCCCATCAAGTGAAACATAATTTGTGCGAGCTGTTCTCTTTACATTAACAGAACTTTCTGCACCTTTAGAAAAAACCGAAACGGTAATAAATAAAATTATAGCCAGAGATAGCCGATTTAATGATTTCATTTTTAAATCAAATTTTTGAGAATATATTTTTCCAATAGTATTTACAGAGCAAGAATGCTCTTTATTCTGCAAAAATAAGATTTTCTTTTTTATGATTATTACATGTGAAGTCGTTTCTTATATTCTCCGGGAGTTAATCCTGTTAGCTTTTTAAACAGCTTATTGAAATAAGAGATATTATCGAAAGCCAGATTATATGCAATTTCTTTTATTGGTATATCGTCAATAATAAGCATTACCTGAGCTTTCTCAATCTTTTTCTGATTAATATATTGAGTCGGTGTACATTTCATTTCATTTTTGAAAAGCCTTATAAAATGGTCGTCTGTAAGAAAACAAAGTTCGGAAAGCTGACTAATATTGATAGGCTTATCTATATTCTTTCGGATATAGCGTAAAGCTTTCAGTATTCTGTTATCAGTAACTTCAACCTTTTGTTCTGCATCTTTTAGAAATCGGGAAAAGAGTTGCTGTAAAATACCCTTCGTTTCAATCAGTAAGTAATAAGGTAATTGCGCATTTTCTGAGATATTCTTTACCAAAGTCTGAGAATTATCATAAGATGACGGATCATAAAGTTTCAACTCCCTGTTAGGATTAATCACGAATAAACGCTTTACAAGCAAAGTATCCATTTCGGTAGCTTCAACCTCAACAGACGGATTCATTTGCTCAATAATGCTCAGGTTCTCAGTTTGTTCCTCATAAATATGAATATAATATAGTGAAAAATATCCGTCACACTCGTAGCTATGCAAGGTAAAAGACGGAATAAGGTATAGATGCCCCGGTGTAAGATTATAAGTACCATCAGGCAATACAATTCTCGCATTTCCTCCATCCACCCAATACAATCTAGAAAACGGACTGTTCACATTCGCCCAGTTCCAGTCGGCATTGTGAATGGCATGCCCAATGTTCAACAATGTAAAGTTCAGACTATCCTTTTTTTCTCTTACCATGTGCTTTTCATTTTCAGTTAGGCGAATATATATCTTTATTTCTTATTAAGCTATTAATAAATGGAAATTATATTATTAATTATCGAAATAATGTTATTAACAGGAAATTTCAATATTGCTAACTAATAGATAATCAGTATAGGCAAGAATACTAATATCGAATTTGTATTATAATATATCGAGATAGTATAATATTAATTATTCCCGAATAACTACTTTTGAAAAAATAAAAAAACACATTTATGAAAAACGCATTATTTATATCTTTATTTATTGCCATGTTCGGTACAACCGGCTTTGCTCAGGAGAATTTTCATCACATACAAAACACAAAAGAGCCTATGCAAACCGGAAAGTTTCAGCCTACATGGGAATCTCTGAAACAATACAAAGTACCCGAATGGTATCGCAATGCAAAGTTTGGAATCTGGGCCCACTGGGGACCTCAATGCCAACCGGAAGATGGTGACTGGTATGGCCGTGGTATGTATGAAGAAGGTTCACGTCAGTATAAATCACATCTTGAAAAATATGGCCATCCTTCCAAATCCGGATTCAAAGATGTTATCCATGAATGGAAAGCTGAAAACTGGGATCCTGAAAAGCTGGTAAAACTCTATAAACGTACCGGAGCCCAGTACTTCTTCGCCATGGGTAACCACCACGATAACTTCGACCTTTGGGACAGTAAATACCATAACTGGAACTCAACCAAGATAGGCCCTCAAAAAGATATTCTAGCTGGATGGGCTAAAGCTGCCAGACATAACGGTTTACCATTCGGAGTTAGTATCCACGCCTCTCATGCATGGACATGGTACGAAACTGCTCAAGGAGCCGATAAGCAAGGCCCACTTGCCGGAGTTCCTTATGATGGAAAACTTACTAAAGAAGATGGCAAAGGACAATGGTGGGATGGTTTAGATCCGCAGGAACTGTATGCACAGAATCATGAATTAAGTAGTAGAAACCAGAATCCAGGTGCCATTCATTCTCAATGGGAATGGGCAGATGGTGCATCTGTTCCCAGCAAAGAATATTGTGAAAACTTTTATGACCGTACGGTCGATGTAATCAATAAGTACAATCCCGATTTGCTCTACTTTGATGATACAGCACTGCCTCTATGGCCTATCAGTGATGCCGGATTAAATATTGCTGCTCATTTCTATAACAGCAACATGAAAAGAAACAAAGGCAAACTGAATGCCGTTATCTTTGGTAAAATTCTCACTGACGAGCAAAAAGAATGCCTTGTATGGGATGTAGAAAGAGGTGCCCCTGATAAAATGCAGGAAAAGGCATGGCAAACCTGTTCATGTATTGGTGACTGGCATTACAATCGCTCTGTATATGACAACAACCGATACAAATCAGCAAAGACAGTTATACAAATGCTTGCTGATATTGTGAGTAAAAACGGAAACCTGTTGCTTAATATTCCTGTACGCGGTGATGGAAGTATTGATGATAAAGAAGTTACCGTACTTGAAGGTATTGCAAAATGGATGGACGTAAACAAAGAGTCAATCTTCGACACTCGCCCATGGACGATATTTGGCGAAGGTCCTGATGCAGAGAAAAAAAATCCGATGAATGCACAAGGATTCAATGAAGGCAAGAACAAATATACTGCTGAAGATATCCGCTTTACAGAGAAGAACGGAACACTGTATGCCATTGTTATGGAGTGGCCCGAGAATGGGAAAATCGTTATCAAGTCATTGGCTGCCGGTTCTCCTAACTATGAAAAGGAGATTAAGAAAGTACAGCTATTGGGAAGCAGAAAAGCTTCGTTCACACGTGACAATACCGGACTCATCATCACTCTTCCAGAACTGAAACCAAACAACATGCCACTGGTTCTGAAGATTAATAACTAACCTTAAGGTACCAATAATATGGAAACAAAAGAAACAGGATACCGTGTTCAGGAATACAACGGACCAGTAAAGAGATATTGTCAAACACTTGATTTGAAAGATGATCCGGAACTGATTGCCGAATATGTGAAAAGACACAGCGAAACTGAAGCATGGCCCGAGATTCATAACGGAATCAGAGAGGTAGGCATCCTTGAAATGGAAATATATATACTAGGCACACGATTGTTTATGATTGTGGAAACGCCACCTGATTTCGATTGGAACTCGGCCATGAAAAAACTGGCATCCTTACCTCTCCAGGCTGAGTGGGAAGAATACATGTCCATCTTTCAGGTTTCAGAGCCGGGAGCTACATCTGCCGAGAAATGGAAACTTATGGACAGGATGTTTCATCTGTATAACACTTAGAAATAAAGTGTTGAATTCTCAATATTTATAAATTAATTGATTATTAATCCTGCAATAAAAGTAGCACAACAACCAATCTTTTATTGCGGGATTTTTATTTTGTAAAAGCCATCAAAAAGCATTTTATCTTCCAAAATTCGCTGTCATGTAAATATAGATATAACAGGTATAAAAACAATTAATTCAATATACTTTCTACAAACTCCCTCTGAAATATATTGTTTTATATAATGGGATATTTTGTCCGTTTTTCTCATTCTAAATTAACTTATAACTTAAACCTTTTATGTCATGAAGCCAAAAGAAATTATTCGAAACTTATTTCTAATCTGGGCATTAATCACATCAACTTCATTTTGCTATGCTAGTACTAATGGTTCAGTTTCCGGCAAAGAAATTGATAAAATTAAAACTGAAGTAAAGGACGTGGTTAATACTCTGATTACAGGATGCGAACAAGCAAACTTTGACATAGCTGCCGCTGTGTTTGACAATTCACCGGATTTCAGATATATCTGTAATGGAAACATCTTTGGATATGATGATATGTTGAAAGGTGTAAACTCTATGTTTAAGACCATGATTGATCAGAAATATACTTTTCTTGATGAAAAGTATACTATTATGGACAAATGGACTGTGTTATATACTGCAAAAGCTCAATGTACAATGAATTTTAAAGATGGACATTCAACGGTATCTGATCCTGAAGCAATGTTTATGCTTTTTAAAAAGGCAGGAGATAAATGGAAAATTATCTATGCAGTAGAATCGACGATAGATAAAACGATTGAAAAGAAAAATGCTGAAAATCTGAATCAGATTGAGTTATTTAAACAACGAATTACAGGAGTCTGGAAGTGTGAAACAGGCAAAGATACTATCTTTACATGGGATTGCAAGGATAATGGAAATGCCTTTGAAGCCGATTCATGGTACGAGTCGAATGGAAAACGATTTTGGAAATCCAAATCGGTAATTGTCTATGATAAGAATAGTGACAAATATATTTGGACAAGAGTCTTTAATAAAGGATATACCGATGCTTATGCCTGGTGGTTCACCTCCCCTAATGTATTAGAATCTGTACCAATAAGCAATATAACTAATCCTTCAAGTGCATATTTTAGAATGAGATTTGAATATCTCTCACCAAATTCGCTGAAACAGATTGTTACGGTAAACAATAAAGTCGTAGATATCTTTAATACTCATCGTATTGATATTGAAGAACAAAATGATCCTTCTTTTGCAGCAACGAATCAACGTGAGTTTTTGAAGCAATTCAGTGGTAGTTGGAAAGGCGAACTTGGCAAAGATACTTTTGAAATCTGGAATAACAAGATAACAGATAACAGTCTGGAAATTAACTATAAAGATATTACAAAAGGAAAAGTTGTTTCAGAGGGAAGAACATTCTTTATTTATGATAGGGATACTCACAAGTTTATAGGGTCTAAAATATCTAAGATGAAAGATCCTTATAGTGTTATAATGTGGTTTACTTCAAAAAATACTGTAGAAATTATTAAGTTCAAGGATGTAAACAATACACCAGAGAATTGTTCTGTTCGTGTTCTGTTTGATTTGAAAGCCCCTAATAAGATAGTAAGAACAATTATCAGTGAAGATTCATCTCCATTAGTAACAAATTACAATCGTATAAATGTGAAATAATTATACAATTAAATACAAAGCATATTATTAAACTGCTACTTGTCTTTCTTAGTTCTTTGCAAAGAGAGACAAGTAACTTTTATCTATTCTATTCCGTCAATAAAACAACAATTACTGCTTTTCGTATACCTCAACATGGAACACAGAGAAACAATGCTATCTTATCTTTTTTATTCATGTAACACAACGCTTACTACAAATTACGACATATACGTTTTCTTCTTACTTTTCATCACCCACTTATCTTTTACTTTCTCAAAAGTAACTTCACCTCCTTGAAAATTACCATAATAAAATGCAATAGCTTGCGTTATTTTTTTATTAAAAGTGATTTTTGAAAGGGCTGGAGATGATTCTAGAATCCAAGTAAATCCAAACCCAGGTCCGGAAATATAAATATAAGGGTCTAATCTTTGTGCTCTATTACTAGATTCATTATATAGATCCATACCATCAACCTGTTCTCCTTTCTCTCGATAGATCTTTTCCAAAGAAAAATTGATCAATGCCTCTCTATATTCTTTTGTGAGATAAACCACTTTATATTTTTCAATTGGTGGTCTAAAATTCATAATTGTGTCAGGTTTAGAGTCAGCCACCACATAATCGATCTGATTCTGTACAACAAAATACATCGGTTTTCCCTTGAATTTACAAAACACTTTGTAAATGTCATATATAGCCGTATAAACCTTACTTTGATGAATAAACTCATCGGTATTTGGTTTTACTGACTTATGCCATTCTTCAAAGAATGCATTCAGACGAACTGAATCATTTTCTTTGTAAGCTGTTTCTAGTTGCTTAGATAAATATTCAGCTGTATGTTTGGGATGATAATTGTCCTGCACTTTTTTCTTGCATGAAGAAAAAAGAAATGCAATTATCAGACTTGTGAAAGTCCATTTTATTAATGCTTTATTCATCTTAAGTATTGATTACATAACCTGCCACTATTTTTCTCTGTTAACATATTGGTCTATAAAACTATAATAAGGCAAACAATCACAATGAAAACCATTATTTATGTAAAACACTTTGTTTTTAGCAAATAAAAAGAACTCCCCTGTCATTGTACTCCATTGCTTAATATTATTCTTTATTTCCTTTTTTATACATTGCCTCGATTCTATTTGAAGACGGTTCAAACTATTAATTATCGAAGATGAAACTCTTTTATTTACCATTACTAAAACACCATTATCTTTATAAGATCCTGAAAGATAATAAGCATGATGTTCTTTTTTCAGCATATAATTTTCAAGATAATAATAACATCCGGTTGCACGATACGCAAAAGCGATAGTTTCAGCATCCAAAAGGTCACTTTCAGATATTAGATCGACAAACTGATACCTGATTTTACTTTTTAAATTAATGATAGTATCAGTTTTCAATATCAGTTTTGCCTTCTGATTAAAATCAAAAACCGATTTAATGTGATAAGTATACTCTCCTGTTTTCAAACTATCCCAAAACAAAGTTGTTTCTTTTTTAACCGAATCATAATCTACTTTCTTAACTTTTAAAGTATCATGATCATTAGTAAGAAAAGCATTTGATAAAAGCTTGAACTTAATACTACTATCACAAACAATAGATAAGTTATACTTATCAGTATTCGAAGTTTTATCCCTGCAACTGCAAATAAAGAGTGTTGATAATAAAACTACTGATACTAATATTTTAAAAGTAATTTTCATTTTCACTTAAATATTTTCATTATAAAGGCAAAGTAAAACTAATCGGAACAATATAATAGACAGGAACATTTACCCCATTTTGCTTACCTGGAATCCAGTCGGGCATACTCCTAATCAATCTAAGAGCTTCTTTATCACAATAAGCATCTAAAGAACGTACTATTTGAGCATCACATAACTTTCCTTCTTTAGAAACAACAAACCGGACATAAACTTTCCCAGATGTTTTGTCTTTCTTTGATAACTCCGGATATTTCAAGTTCTTCTTTATAAATTCATTCATAGCCACTTCTCCCCCGGGGAATTGGGGCATTTGTTCCACAACTGTAAAAATTGTTTCTAAATTCTGACTCTCTATCCCACCGCATGTAGTAATTGAGCGCATGTCTGCAGTTGTAGTTACCCTTTTATTCGTGTCTTTTATAAAATCAACAACAATTACACGATGCATATCCGTAGGCACTCCATTTACCTTTCCGGGGATCCATTTCGGCATATTCTTTATCAGGCGAATAGCCTCTGCATCACAATATTTATCAAGAGAAGTCATTACAATTACTTTCTCAATTGCTCCGGTTTTGGTTACAACACAATTTATTTCTACTTTTCCCTGCACATTATTTTTTGCAGACTCTTCAGGGAATATCAGATTGTCTTTTAAGTATTTTCGTAATGCATCGGTTCCTCCACGAAATTGCGGAAAGACTTCTGTTACAGAATGCTTTTTAGCTATCCTATGTAGTTGATGTATAGTATCATCAACCTGAACAAATCTATTTGGAACATTTGAGAAGGATTTTATACTTGTAAAAAATGAAATGCTCATTATAAAGAATATAAGCAATAGAAAGGTTGTCTTTTTCATACTAATTAAATTTCTATTTTGTATTGCATTGCTCCTATATATTGCTCATTGTATATCTAATTCTATATATAAAAAGACAATCTATATTTTACAAATATAAGTAAATTTTTTAATACAAAAAGAATATCTCCGAAGAATATTATTAAAAACATCTTCGGAGACATATAAAAACACCTACCAGTAAATTATCAAATTACATCTTGATTGATTTTATCAGCACTGAATTATTAACGCCATTATGAAAGTTGAACAATTCCACATCAACCATTGATTTATTATTATGTTGTCGTTCAATCACAACGAAATCCATATTTCTCTTATTCTGATTAACTGCAGGCTGACCAGCTTTTACTTTTTCATCTGTCCATGTACCTGAATTAGCATAAATACAAGCCTCATTTTTTGTGTTGGTACATGATGTTACCATTGGTATATGTGTATGGCCAAAGATAACGATTCGAACATTCGAATCACTATTTTTAAAATACTGTGTATTTGCTTGTTCATCAAGAAATGATGTTACTAAACTACCTTTAATAGCATCTTTTACATTTGTCATCTTAGGAACATTGTTGTATGCCAAACGTTTCTCCCACGCTTGCTGACTGCAACTTCCACTAAAGAGGTTCATATCTATTTTACCATCTGATGTATTAAAAGGCACTAAATCATTTATTGAATATTTATCCTTATATTTTTCAATATTAGTTACAATGATTTTATCATCATGATTATCTTTTACAGGTATAAGACTTGTAAGAACAGTTTGCCAGCATTTATAATAAATAAAACTGCTTACTTGTTCATCATCAGAAGCATAATTGCTACCTAGAGTCACAGTTCTAGGTAGAACTGTTTCTGCTTCAGTTGGATAATTTGTTACTGAATTTACAGCAATACGGGTAAAGAAATATCCCGGAGGAAGAATAGATCCGAGTGCTGCATTTTGTTTGCTATATGGATCAAGAGCACAAAAGAAATCGTAACGGTGACTATGTTCAATAGCTACCTGAGGAAAATCTTCCGGATGATACGTACCTAATCCTTGTTTTCCTGCATCACGAGCCTGATTAATACCTGGAAATATTTCATTTACATTTTCTGCAGTGATAAGCAAATCATGATTACCTGGTACGTAAGTAACCTTTATTTTTTTATCCTGAATAATATTATTCAGTTCGTCTACAACAATTTTGTTGGATTGAGCTATTTTTCTCACAAAGTCCTTTTGAGTACCACCATTGTAAGTATCTGTTCGTGAAGGAACATACCATTCGTCGAGCATATCACCGGCAATAACTAATTCCTTGATAGTTTTTGATTCACGCACCTGGGTAAGGAATTTCTTCAATAAAGGCAAATGCTTTACACATTCAGAGTAAGTAGTGTCATTACCAAGATGAATATCGCTAATAACAACAACTTTGTCTCGTGTCAAGACCTCTCCACTTTCCGTAGTTTCATCAAATGGATTTACAGTAGATGTTATCTCATCACTGTCACATGACGTTAATATCAGCATCGACATTAACATCGCCGTAAATAGATACGACAGAATTAATTGTTTCTTTTTCATTTTTTCAACTTAATGTTTTATTTGTATTATTAACAAAGACAAATGCAAGGAAATTACAGTTCTTCATTAAACAGTATCATTAGAGATTCGATGTTGCAAAGATAAAGTTCAACAGATTTAACAATGTTTCAAATTCACAATATCTGATGTTTCATATCTACAATTACATACAAAAAATCTCTATTTTAGAATAAAAACAGTCATAAAAGCGGGAAATAACACCTAATTATGACTACTACTGCTAGACTGCTAGATTACCGCTAGATCAAAATAATTTAATCTAGCGCCTCTATAAAACTGGTATGCAAACATTTAAGACTACCCCGCTAGATTGCTAGATCAATTTTGCATTTTTATTTTTTATGAGAGCTTTTTTTAGTGAGGAAATGAGGATATAAACTAAACCTCAATAACGAAAATCCATTCACCAATAATTCTCAGCCATTGCTCAATAAATAAAATTCATTGGTGAATAAAAACCAAGCTTATTATTTATGAATTTAATTTCTGCATTTACACTCCATTTTTAAAACTAAAACACAGGTTTTGTTTTTATGAAATAAAAATAAAACTATTTAATATATTTCTTCGCTGCTGTTACATCTGTTGTTAGTTTCACTAATTATTTTGCAACTTAATATATATCAGCATTTTAAACGTACGTGACATCTGCTGTTACATCTGCTGTGAAATGTGTAGGTTTATTTTGTAAAAAACAGCCTGAAAACCAAAATAACATCAGACTATAAAATATACATTTTCAAACAATTGTGATTTTTTCTGCAAAAGATGATTTTTTTGTCGATTCCTACATTTTCTTTTTGGAGCGCATTACTTATGCCCATATCTTTGCATCATAAATAAAATCTGGGCACACAAAGAATTACAAACAAAAAAAATCTTAAAGCAATATGATACTAGCACTTTTTTATCTCTTTCTGATTATGGTTTTTACAATAATATTGGGGCAAGCAAAATATGAATTTCATATTTCAGAACTATCTGCAAAGAAGGTTACTTACGAGAATATATTCAAAAATCAAGTGTTCAACTCTGACAAACAAATTAAAAATTCAGCCTCAAATGTGGGGCTTCTCAGGAAATGCATCAAGTTTCAACCTTTCCGTACACTGATTTGTTATAATGTCGGGAATATGTATTTAACCTTAAGATATCAACCACTTAAAAAACAACAGTATGGGAGCAAGGGAAATAAAAAAAGTATTGATAGCCATTGATTACGACAAAAGTGCCGAGGTAGTGGCCCAAGCTGGCTATAACATGGCTAAGGCAATGAATGCCGAGATTACGTTACTGCACGTATTATACGAACATCCTAATTACTATGTAGGAAGTCCTGCTGTTTTCGAATTCAGAATTCAATATATTGAAAACTTTAAAGTTACCTTGCAGAAATTTCTGGATGAAACCAAAAAGCGTCTTGGCGACGAATCAATTAATACGATAATTAAGGAAGGTCAGATAGCCCAAACCGTACTGGAAACTGCAAAAGAAATTAATGCTGATATTATTGTTTTAGGAACTCACGGCAGAAACTGGCTGGATAGTATTATTATGGGAAATGATGCGAAAGCTATTCTAAAAAGAACTTCGGTTCCTCTTTTCGTTGTTCCAATTAAAATGAAGGAAGAGGAACTTTAAGAACAAAAAAAATCCAGTGTTGCATTACGCTGCACTGGATTTTTTCTGACCGGGCTTCTATTTCACACGCATAAATGTACGTACGGAAACTGTTTTATTGTTTATCATGTGACTTTGTATAAGCATATCACGCGATTTAAAGTCTTCTTTCCATTGAGAGTTAGTCTTTTCAAGCTTTCCATCATTACGAGCCACATACTCTATAGTTTCATTTACATTTTTAGATGTAAACCAGCATACATAAAAAAATGTTGCTGAAGATGCTCTTACAAACTGAATACCTAATGTTTTATCACTCTCTTTATCATATCCCCATACTTGTTTGCACTGGTAGACAACCTTTCCTTTGGTAGATTGTTTAAAGCTCGCTTGCATACCTTTTCCATAAGGAGTCATTACAACAACTTCTGTAGTATCTTTGTAATCGGATTTCCAGGTTCCAAAATACTGCTTTAACAACTCAACCTGATTAAGCTGAGTTTCTGTGGTTTGCGCACGCATTTCACTGGCACCTAGTACCATGCATACAATAATAATTGCAGTTAAAAATAAGTTCTTCATATAGATTCATTTTTAGTTTTACCTCTGTTTCACATCTACACCTAGTAATAAACAATTGAATATCAATAAGGTTTATAATATATTATTAATAAACCTATCCTTCTTATCCCCACTCAACCTTGGACTATTTTCAAGGCCGGAGAGAACAAATAATAGGAAAAGAATATCAGAAAGTTAAGACTAATCGGGCTGTTGCACCGCTTAACGATAATTTGAGTTCCTTTTTTGCTTTTGAATTGTAATCAATAGATATAACTGTACAAGCTATTGCTGGTATAAGAAATAAAACGCTTGCAACAACAAAGTCTTTACGAGGACCTTTGCTGCTATTATCAAGATCGATAAGCTCTACATCCTTAAGACTATAAAGATAAGAGCCAAGACTTGCTATAGTAAAAGTAATAGCTCCTATTCCAAAGTACTTAGCACGCTTTTTGTACTTTTGAGCTAAAAAGGAATGATTATCATTCATGTTATACTTAGAGACCGTTGCACTATCTTTTTTATTGATAATAGTACTATCTTTTAAGGTTATTAGTCCATTATCATAAACAACTGTTTGCTGAGATAAAACCTTCAATGGTATAATAAACAAGAATATTAATAATAGTGTTTTCATACCTTTATATGTTTGTTTTCTTATCCTAGTATTAAACAATTGACTGTATAAATAGTTTTTTATACGGTCAAAATAGCAGTCTAGCAAATTTTAATCACTGAGTAAACTTACTTTTCATATAAATAAAAAAGGGCTAACCCCATAAAGATTAACCCTCAACTATAAAATAAGATTTTGGAAATACTTGTTACAATTCCTGAAACCGACTATCGCGTTGCTGCTCAATAAACTTTTTCAGGATATCTGTCTGCTCAACCTTGTTGGCAGGCTTCTTGCAATAATCAATGAAAGATGTCAGCGTACGTCTCATAAGTTCATCATCGTCAGCTTTGCCTTCATTTTCAATAGCATACTTGGAATAATATGCCAGATAAATACCAAGCAGATGTGAATTGTTGCCTACAATCTGTGCCAGAGAATAATCTATATTAAATGTATAATCCGGAGTACCCGACATCCATTTATTGAGAAATTTCTCCGCAGCATTTCTTTTAGAATCGTTATTGTTTAAAGATGTGCTTGTTAAATACTTATCGCATTCCAACACTACTTTCTCTGCCTTTTTATAATCAGCATTCTCATTGAGTGGTATCTCATCCAGTTTAGAGAATTTCTGTGCAAAGCTTTGGCTTGCTATTATCGTAAGCAGAAGCGATAAGAAGAATATTCTTAATTTCATAACTTTATTATATTAGCGAATTGTTCTTTGATAATAATTTCGTGCGCAAATATAATCTATATTTTATATTCAAAGAATGTTTCTCAACAAGAATTAAAGAAAATTTATTGCTCAATAAGAAAGCTCCCGACGGATTTTTATTGGAATCCTAACGGGAGCCTGACTGAGATATAGTTTATATTAACCCAAATTCTGCGGCTTTTACTTTCATAAACTTCAAACTACCTGTTGCCAGTTCAGCAGCATTGTATCTGGATGGGCGCCACAAGGATACGGCACTGGCCATACCTTCTACCTGAGAAGTAAAGTTTTCCAGTACCAGGTTTCCTGTAAAATCAATGGATGCCAATCCACGGAATAAATTATCCCAGTGTACGTTTCCTTCACCCAGCATGCCACGGTTGCTTTCGGTCATGTGAATATGTTTTAACCTATCGCCTGCAGCAATGACTGGCTCGCAGAAGTTATCTTCTTCTATATTCATGTGGAAGGTATCGAGATGTAAAGCCAGATTAGATGCTTTGGTACGCTCAATCATGCGCAAGGTTTCGGCCGCACTGGTACACACATAACTTTCGTAACGGTTAATGGGTTCTATACCAATAGTAATACCTAACTTCTGAGCATATTCAGCAACTTCAGACCAGACTTCGCAAACAATTGCTTCTTCTTGAGGAGTACGAGGATTTCCGCTGAATACCCCTATCCCACTATGAAGAACACCTCCCAGGAAAGTGATATCAAGATCGGCTGTTTTATTCAATGCAGCTTTCATTAAAGAAACAGCTTCTTTAGGATAAAACGGTATGTGACAATCGGCCGGCAGATTAAGTGTGCATACAGCTTCAATATTGTGATCCTTTAATTGCTTCTTCACTGTCTGGGTATCTATATCCATTGAAGGAGGCAATAAGATTTCAAGAAGATCAAAGCCTGCTTCTGCGGTTTTCTGTATTGCGTATAATCCGCCTTCTGCTGTCCACTTTGGGGGAATCCATGAAAGGATTGATGCCCCGAATTTTATTTTCATAATTATTTTGTTTTTAAGTTTAGAATATCCACCATTCTGCTTTTACGCCTATATATGTTCCCCAACGCTTTTGGTTGACTTGCAAAAACGGTGAGTAGTTATGATCGCGGGCATAATCGTTATAACGGGCCAGCGAACAAACAAAACGGATGTGTGGCCTGCACCATGCACTGCGTTGCCCTACTGGAGCAATAGTTGGTGCAAAGGAGAATTTCCACATTGCAGCATTGGGATTATCACCATCTTTACGCACTGCATAATGCACTTCTCCAATAAGGTGCAACCAGTCTGTTGCATAATACAAAGTTCTGAGGCCTGCAACAATATCTCTTTTCCGGTTATAAATTTGCGTTCCGTTGAAATATGTATCTTTATTTGTATTGGACGAACCTCCCTTACTTTGGGTAAATACACCATATCCATTTATACTGATTTTTTTTGAAGGAGTAAGCAAGAAATGTTCTACCATGGTTAAGGAGTATGCTCCGGTGTATCGTCCTTCATCGTTGGGAGCTCCGTAAGTAGCCCATGTAAAGGTATTCCCATTATCGCCACCATTGGCAATGCCTGTTCCGTAACGTACGGAAATATCATTAAAAGATTCGGGCACCACTGTCTTTATGGGAGTTGTGAACTTAGCGCCCAGCACCCAGCCTTTATCAGACGGATACTTGATGGAAGCATTATCTGAAGTTGCTGCCACATAATGATACTCTCCCAACAGCTTTAGCTTATTTCCATTCTTCATCTCGAAGGTATGCTCTCCAATCCACACCATACGTTGTCTGATTGCCGAATTGGTAGCTCCGGCAACAGTTACTTTGTAATTATAGGGATAAACACCTGCAGAGTCTGTGGATGCAGGCATAAGCATAGTTAGTTCAGTTGTTTTATAACTCGCACCAAATCCCTGAGCTGAATGGTCGTCAAAGTAGAAATAGTCGCAAATGTGTATGTCGTCGTAGCGGCGGAAGCGTGCACCTGCCCAGGCCGACCAACGGCTACCCATTATATTCCGGGCCTCAACGAAAGCCTCTGGAAGAATAAAGGTTAATCCGTCTGCCGAACGAGTGCTTACGTTGCCAATAAATTGTCCATTGGCAGAATACATACCCAGTCGGGCCTGAAAAGTTACGTTTGTACTGTCCTTCCCTATAAGCTTTGGAGTGAAGTGAAGCGCAGGCAAAAGATCGAAATAGTCGGTCTGTTCCATACGTCCGGCCAGCGAACCCTGTCCCGACAGATTTAATGGTTTCCACATATTACCTTCGCCCGTTGGTGATGCTCCAACTCCGATTCGTCCTGTGGTTCCCATTGAAAAGCTTGTATTGGTAATTACCACCTGAGCTTTAGCACTCAATGGTATTGCTATTATTATAAATAGTTGAAGCAATTTTTTCATAATGGATAATGTTTAAACGTTTAAACATTTAGGTAAAAATAAAATGGAAAGGCACAGAATAGTCTTATAGTTAATAAGAAGTTCATTCGCATTAGTCGGTACAACAGACAATAATCTGGCGTCAGACGATCTGCTACAATATCTGTTTCGGAGATTTGCAGTATACATAACCATGGATATAAATGGTATATAATCAGCTGGTTATTAAGCTTTATCCTTGTATCCTTTAATGCCATAATAGGCCACAAATACAAAACAAAGAAGTGGAATAAGCAGTGAATTAGCAATTCCTGCCAAATCAGACAAACGGCCCATTGCAAGGGTAAGTACGGCTCCACCAATAATTGCCATTACAAGTATGGATGCTCCCAACTTTGTGTGTTCGCCAAGATCCTTTATACCCAATGAGAAGATAGTAGGATACATGATTGACATGAAGAAACTGGTGCCCACTAATGCCCAAAGACCTATTGTTCCTGGAAATAAGATTCCAACTGCTGTAAGAACTACATTAATAAAAGAATATATCCAAAGTAATTTATTGTCTTTGATCTTCTTGAGCAATCCTGTTCCTATAAATCGGCCAAGGGTAAAGACTACAAGTGATATAGTCAGGAAGTTAGCAGCGCCTTTCTCTGGTGTTCCGGGAATTGTATCCTGAATATAACGAATTAAAAAGCTCCATATACATACCTGAGCTCCTACATAGAAGAACTGTGCAATAACTGATTGCTTGAAAGATTTCTTGCTAAGCAGAAGTTTTAGCGTTTTTCTTGTAGAGGACGTATTAACTGTCTCTTCATCCTTGATGGTGGGGAATTTAGTGAATGCGATAATTATGGCAAACAATAGGATTACGGCACCGATAATAAGATATGGTGTCTGCACGGAATGTGCCTCTGTTAGATAGTAAGCTTGTAAAGCTTCGGGAGACATTTTAGCAAGCTCTTCTTTGGTATATTCAACTCCGGTAAGGATAAAATGCTGACCAACCAACACGCCAGTAACGCATCCGATAGGGTTGAATGATTGTGCCAGGTTCAGACGGAAAGTGGCAGTTTCGGGTTTTCCCAATGCCAGTACATAAGGACCTGCTGCTGTTTCAAGAAATGCTAGTCCGGAAGCTATCACAAACAAAGCAAACAAAAAGAATGGATATGAGCTGTTTTCTGCTGCAGGAAAAAACAGGAATGCTCCGGCTGCATACAATATTAAACCAATGATGATACCTGTAATGTAATTGTATTTGCGCATCACGATGGATGCCGGAATAGCAAGAAGGAAATATCCCATGTAAAAGGCCGATTGTACAAAACCTGATTGCAAATCGGTCAACTCAAATGATTTCTTGAACTGTTTAATCAGAATATCGTTCAGGTTACCGGCCATGCCCCACATAAAGAACATGCTGATAATTAGAACAAGAGGTAACACGTAACTGATCTTTTTTTCCATTTGCATATCAGCTGCAATGGTTAATGTTTTCGCTGGTTTTAAATTAGGTAGTTGCATAATATAAAGGAATTAAGGTGTGTTATAGAATTGATTGACGCTGTAGCTGGAAATCCATCAACTGAGCCATATTGTATGAAGGACAAGCTCCTTCGTGAGAGGCAACAAATGCACCTAGTGCTGTAGCATAAATCATACCCATCTCTGGTGTTTCGTTCTGAACTTTCTTTGCAAGAAATGCAGCAAGGAAAGAGTCTCCGCTTCCAACAGTATCTTTTACTGTAACCCTGAATGCCGGATAAGAATATGATTCAGATAATGTGTAATAAGTAGCTCCTTCACTTCCTTTGGTTACTATCACTTCATCAATCTTAAATTCTTTCTGAATGAATCTTACTGATTCTTCTTCTGTGCCTGTCTGATCCCAAAACCAAGTGATAATCAGTTCTAGCTCGGCTTTGTTCAGTTTCAAAAGATTGCATTTTTCTAATAAATATTCTATTGTTTCAACAGAATAGAATGGTGCACGCAGGTTTATATCAAACACTTTATATGAAGCCTTTTCCAGAAGTCGGTACAAAGTATCGCGTGAGGTTTCGTTACGGTTTACCAAACTACCAAACACAAAAGCGTCGGCATCAGCAACCAATTCGTCATAAGCTGATTCAGTTGCAATGTAATCCCATGCAGCAGATTCATGGATAACATAAGTCATCTCATCATTTGCTCCTGCAATAGCTTCCACTTTCCCGGTTTCGTGAACTTCATCGATCTGGCAGCTTGTAGTTGGTATATTCCAGTCATTAAGCAGATTTAATAGCTTCTTTCCGGCTTCGTCATTACCTACACGACTGATCATGTGGCTTTCAATACCAAATTTCTGTAGGTGATAAGCTACATTCATAGGCGCTCCACCTGGTTTAGTCTTAGTTGGGAAAATATCCCAAAGGACTTCTCCATAACACACTACTTTTTGTTTTTCAAGGTTTTTTGTTTTCATGATAAATTTAATTTGTGATTTTAATATATGCTTTTTTGTTTTTAATCTCTTTTTGTTTAAACGTTTAAACAAAGAAGGAAAAAAAATTATCGGGGGATAACGGAAGATTTACGAATGATGAGTTCTGTATCAAAAATGGCCGACTCAATTGAACCATTGCTTTCTATAGCATCGAGTAATATTTTCACTGATTTCTGCCCCAGTGCTGCCATGGGTTGCTTCACATAAGTAACTGGAGCATAAAAAAGATCGAATGCGTCAGTCTCATCAAAGCCTACAACTGCAAGCTGATCAGGTATTTTAAGTCCCAGACTATTAATATATTTAAGCCCGTCAATCGTAAGTAAGTTGGTTGTAGAAAAGATAGCATCAACAGGATTATCACCAGCCAGAAATTTATCAATTGCTTTAATAACATCTTCCTGAGCATGATCAATACGCACTTCGCCTACCATGGATTCTTCTTTTAAAAGATCCACTGCTCCTCTTACACGCTCATTCAGGTGATGCAAGGAGGTTTTATAAGATATAATACCGACCCTTCTGTGTCCGTTAGCCAATAAATGACGAATAGCTTTGCCAGCAGCATTATAATTGTCAATAGCTACATAGTTGGCGGGAATAGTAGGGAAATATCTGTCAATGAGCACAAACGGGATTCCGGTCTGCTTCAGATACAGAATCTGATCTTCACTATGTTCGGGCATAGCAACGATTAATCCATCGACCTGACGATTGACAAACAATGTAATTAAATCGTGGGTTTTCTTCTCACTTTCATCAGAACTGCCAAAGATTACTGAATATCCGTTTTTCTTAGCCTCATCTTCAATGATACGAGCTATCTGAGATGAAAAAGGATTGGCAATATCGGCTACAATCAAACCTATGGTGAATGTTTTCTGTGATTTCAGACTTCTGGCAATCTGATTAGGCTGATAGTTGAGCTCTTTAGCCGTTTTTCTGATTTTAGCTGCAACATCTTTGTTTATCCTGTTTTCGTTCTTATTGTTAAGTACATACGAAACCAAGGCAGTGGAAACTCCAACTTGCTCAGCAATGGTTTTGATTGATACTCTACTTTTCATAGGGATAAACTTATGGTTTCTAGCTTTTAGTTAATTCAATGTGCCAAATATAGAAGTTTAAACGATTAAACCAAAATAAATCTGCTAATAATTATAATCATTTAACACATATATTTATTTCGAGGTTTATTTATCCCATAAAAGGGCTAAAACTCTAAGGGTTATATGATTAAGATTACAAGATTCAACCAGATAAAACCTGCGAAACAAACAAACCATCATTTTTGTTCCATATATAATGAAGTATATATACTTTAGCATCTCGTACTTTTACGAGATGTTTTTATCCAAATTTTATCTTATCATATTAAAAAACAGACTTGAGGTTTTGAGTAAAGTCTCAAGTCTGTTTAACAGAAATGACCAGACAGTTTAGAGCTAATTTTTTATACCGAACTATTGTACCTAATTCTCGCTATTATATTACAACTATAAAGTAAAGGAGTAAAAGCTATGTCTGCCGAGGATGATGAAAAGTTGTTGGAGAAAGAACGACACATGATGGTTGAAGACCAGATTGAGTCGAGGGGAGTAAAAGGTAAAGCACTTCTGACTGCTCTAAAAAAAATACCCAGACATCTTTTTGTTCCTGCTGATTTCCGGGAATATGCATATTCTGATCAGGCTCTACCCTCCTATTGTGGACAGACTATTTCTCAGCCTTATATTGTTGGAATAATGACGGAAATGTTATCTCTCGACAAAAGCAATAAAGTTCTTGAGATTGGTACAGGTACGGGATACCAAACAACCATACTTGCCGAGCTTGCCAATGAAGTTTATACAATGGAAATTATTCCGGAGCTTCATGAAATAGCAAAGAACAATCCGGTTGTTCAAAGATATAAGAATATCAAATTTATCCTTGGCGACGGATATAAAGGATACGAAGCTGCAGCACCTTATGATGCCATAATAGTAACAGCAGCACCACCTTACGTTCCCGAAGCATTAACAAATCAGCTTGCACCCGGAGGAAGAATGGTTATCCCTGTTGGTGCATACGAACAAACACTTTATCTTGTTACCAAAGATTTAGATGACAAGATAAATATGAAACCTCTTTTATGGGTTCAGTTTGTACCAATGATTAAGAAGAAAGATCTATAATAGAAATACTATTTAAATCCTCTTACTTAATATGGCAGCAGAACATCGAGAATTAGAACAGCTAATTATCCTTTTTTAATTGAATACTGATCAAAAGTCATAGAACTTGAATAAGTCATTTTGTTGTAAAGCTGATAAAATGAATCAAAGAGAAAACATTTTTTCTTCAACAGCTTATCTGCAAATACATTTTCTTCTTTCATTAGTTTTAATAATGCGTTATTAATCACTACATTATTCGCTTTATTCATGCAATAATTCAATAGCATTGATATTGCATTATTACTAATGTCCTTATCGTCCGCTAACTTATTTTTATTTTCTAAAACTAGTTTTGCAATACATGCAATATATAAGCTAAACAAGGAAAGGTTTGATTTAATAACTTTGCCAACCGTTTTCCCGATGTCGAACTTCGTATCTGTACTACTTGTCATCCATAAAAATAAGATGTGTTCAGCATACTCTCTAAACAAGCTTTTTCTATCCAATGGAACGGATAATATAAAATTAGCACATTCCAAGACTCTTTCTTCGCCAGCTGCATCGTCAATCTTTTCATTCATAAGAAAAGTGCTCAACTGCGAAAAATCCTGCGAACAACTCCTTGCTATGAAGTCTACAGGAAGTGTTTGTGATTTTCTTGGTTTCATAAACTGCTAAAATTTGTTTCTAGATTGTGTTTATCTCTCAATTCTATACTCTCTTTTTCAGAGTGCCGTTTTATTACTTGATTCAATTATGAACATTACAAAAATAAATCATAATATAGAAATATTCAAAAAAGTGGTTGGACAAATAACATATAGCATAACATTATGAATTTCAATAATTTAGGCTATAAAATAGGCGTATTTTAAACTAGCAAAATTGGACAAATTAAAACGGGCCTGGTATAAAATTTAAGAAAACAATAAAAAACGCATTTTACTTATTGCATAACAAATACTTGCATTTGAGTTTGCTGATTAAATTCTATCCTATTTATAGATTATTCAAAATCAAACTAAAAAGGTTAAAAGAATAACTCAAAAAGAAGAAAATATATCAAATTCAAAAAAAATATCGCAAAATGTTTGCAGATTAAAACAAAGTCTATAAATTTGCACCCATCAAAACAAAATGAGAATGAAAACAATTTTAGTAAATGCATGTTGGTGGCGCTTCTTACAACCTCGAAAGTCGTAAGGAAGCAGTACTCATATATATATACTAAATAAATTCAAAGGATATTATCAGAGGCCTGTCGCACTGCGACGGGCCTCTTTTTTTTTATGCAAAATTAGAAACTAAAAAATATAAAGTGATGAAAACGTATTTAGTCAACGAAGAAGGTTATTATGGTGATTTTGGTGGAGCTTATGTTCCTGAAATACTTTACAAGTGTGTAGAAGAATTAAAAAACAATTACTTGGATATTTTACAAAGCGAAGACTTCAAAAAAGAATTCAATGCTTTACTCAAGGATTATGTAGGACGCCCTTCCCCACTCTATTTGGCTAATCGCCTTTCGGCAAAGTATGGTTGCAAAATTTATCTGAAAAGAGAAGACCTGAACCATACCGGAGCACACAAGATTAATAATGCTATCGGTCAGATCCTGCTTGCAAAGCGTCTGGGCAAGAAACGAATCATTGCAGAGACCGGCGCCGGTCAGCATGGGGTGGCAACAGCTACAGTATGTGCACTGATGAACATGGAATGTATTGTTTACATGGGCAAGACAGACGTAGAACGTCAGCAACCAAATGTTCAGAGAATGAAGATGCTGGGTGCTACAGTTTGTCCGGTAACTTCAGGAAATATGACTTTAAAAGATGCTACCAATGAAGCTATACGCGACTGGTGTTGTCATCCTTCGGATACTTATTACGTTATTGGTTCTACCGTAGGGCCTCATCCTTATCCCGATATGGTTGCCCGTCTGCAATCTGTCATCAGTGAAGAGATCAAGAAACAATTACTGGAACAGGAAGGACGTGATTATCCCGATTACCTGATTGCCTGTGTTGGTGGCGGAAGCAATGCTGCAGGAACTATTTATCATTATGTTGACGACAACCGTGTAAAGATTGTCCTTGCCGAAGCTGGCGGTAAAGGTGTCGATTCGGGCATGTCGGCTGCTACTATCCAATTGGGAAAGATGGGAATTATTCACGGAGCACAAACGTTGGTTATGCAAACAGAAGACGGACAGATTGAAGAACCCTATTCTATCTCTGCCGGATTGGATTACCCAGGAATCGGACCGTTTCACGCTAATCTTGCTACCGAAAACCGTGCTACAATTCTTGCTATTAACGATGACGAAGCAGTAAAGGCAGCATTCGAGCTAACTCAAATTGAAGGAATTATTCCGGCACTGGAATCTGCACATGCTCTCGGTGCTCTTAGCAAAGTGAAGTTTAAACCGGAAGATGTGGTGGTATTAACCGTTTCTGGCCGTGGAGATAAGGATATGGATACTTATATTGGATTTATGAACGACTAAATAATAAGATAAAATGAAAACATATAATTTTAAAACTATAAGCAAAACAGTACTGAGCGACTTGCATACTCCGGTAAGTGTTTACCTGAAAGTACGGGACATTTATCCTGAATCGGCTTTGCTTGAGAGTTCTGACTTCCATGGGAATGTAAACAGTCACTCTTACATTGCACTGAAACCGTTGGCAAGCATCGGAGTAAACAGCAATGTATGTACTACCCGCTTCCCTGATAATACAGAACTAAAAGAAAACATCTCGGATGAGTTTACTGTATCTGATGCAATGAATAGTTTCATTGGCAAACTAAATGTAACGGGCGAAGATAAAAACTACTGTGGTCTGTTTGGCTATACATCTTTCGATGCAGTACGTTACTTTGAACATATTCCGGTTCCGGAATCTCACGATGCAAAGAACGATGCACCCGACTTACTATATATACTATATAAATATGTGCTGATCTTTAATCACTTTAAAAATGAACTTACCCTGGTAGAGCTTTTGCAGGATGGTGAAAGCAGCAATATTGAGGAACTGGAAACAATTCTTGAAAACCGAAACTTTGCTTCCTACAACTTCTCAACCAGAGGTCCGGAAAGAAGTCCTATTACAGACGAGGAGTACAAATCGTATGTACGCCAGGGAGTTGCTCACTGCCTTCGCGGAGATGTTTTCCAAATTGTACTTTCCCGCAGATTTGTTCAGCCATTTACAGGTGACGACTTTAAAGTTTACCGCGCTCTTCGTTCCATTAACCCTTCCCCTTATTTGTTCTACTTCGATTTCGGCGGTTTCCGCATCTTTGGTTCCTCTCCCGAAACACACTGCAAGGTAACAGATAATATTGCAAGCATTGATCCAATAGCAGGAACAACCCGTCGCACCGGAGATGTAGCAAAAGACAAAGAATTAGTAGAAGCTCTTTTGGCCGATCCGAAGGAAAATGCAGAACACGTAATGCTGGTAGATCTTGCCCGCAACGACTTGAGTCGTAATGCTCACAACGTAAAGGTAGATTTCTATAAGGAAGTACAATATTACAGTCACGTAATTCACCTGGTATCTCGCGTAAGTGGAGAACTTAACAAAGGTGTCGATGCAGTTAAGACATTTATCGATACTTTCCCGGCCGGAACTCTTTCGGGTGCTCCAAAGGTAAGAGCCATGCAGCTTATCTCTGAAATTGAGAAACAAAGCCGTGGTGCTTACGGTGGTTGCATCGGATTCATCGGACTGAACGGCGATTTAAATCAGGCCATCACTATCCGCTCTTTTGTAAGTCGGAATAACGAATTGTGGTATCAGGCCGGAGCCGGAATTGTTGCCAAGAGCAACGACGAGTACGAACTTCAGGAAGTAAACAACAAACTAGGTGCATTGAAAAAAGCAATAGACCTGGCTAGTTCATTAAAAAACTAAACACACACAAGACAATGAAAAAGATACTTATATTAGATAATTACGACTCTTTTACCTACAACCTTCTTCACCTGGTAAAAGAACTGGGATTCACTGACATTGAAGTTCATCGTAACGATAAAATAACGCTCGACGAGGTGGACAGATTCGATACAATTATCCTTTCACCGGGACCGGGTATTCCCGAAGAAGCAGGTATTCTGCTGCCACTCATTAAGCGTTATGCACCTACAAAGAAAATTCTGGGTGTTTGTCTGGGCCACCAAGCTATTGGCGAAGCTTTCGGAGCCAAACTGGAAAACTTGAAAGAGGTATTCCACGGAGTAGAAACTCCTATCAATGTATTAAAGGAAGATTCACTCTTCAGCGGATTATCAAAGGAGATTACCGTGGGGCGTTATCACTCATGGATTATCAGCAAGGAAAACTTTCCGGAAGAACTTGAAATAACAGCTGAAGATAAACAAGGAGAAATCATGGCAATCCGTCATAAGAAGTACAACGTGAAAGGAATTCAGTTTCATCCGGAATCGGTACTTACTCCCAAAGGACACCAAATTATCAGTAACTTTTTAAATAAGGAATAACAGAAAACATTGCCCGGTATATCTTTAAAAATCATTGGGCAATAGTTCGCCGATTATTCACCTATAATTTTTATTTATTGGCGAATGGATTTTATTTATTGGCGATAAAATTCAGAAGCTTTGAAACAAAGATTTAAATAAATAACGAAATGAAAAATATACTATATAAGCTCTTTGAGCATCAATACCTTAGCCGTGAAGAAGCTAAAGAAGTTCTTCAGAATATATCTCTGGGAAAATACAACGATTCGCAAGTAGCATCTCTCATCACTGTCTTTATGATGCGCAACATCTCTGTAGACGAAATGTTGGGCTTTAAAGAAGCAATACTTGATATGCGCGTTGAAGTTGACCTTTCAGAATACAAACCTGTTGATATTGTAGGTACGGGAGGCGATGGTAAAAACACATTCAACATCTCTACAACCGCTTGTTTTATATTGGCCGGAGCCGGTTTCAATGTAGTGAAACACGGTAACTATGGCGCAACTTCGGTAAGTGGAGCCAGTAATGTAATGGAGCAACATGGAGTAAAGTTCACCGCTGATGTAAACAAACTGCGCGAAAGTATGGATAAATGCAATATAGCTTATTTGCATGCACCGTTATTCAGTCCGGCAATGAAAGCAGTTGCCCCAATCCGTAAGAATCTGGGTGTACGTACCTTCTTTAATATGCTTGGTCCGCTGGTTAATCCCGTTATGCCTACTTATCAGTTGCTGGGAGTGTACAACTTACCTTTGATGAGACTTTACAGTTATGCATATCAGGAAAGCGGAAGTAAGTTTGCCGTAGTACACAGTTTAGACGGATATGATGAGATCTCTTTAACCAGCGATTTTAAAGTAGTAGACTCTACAAGCGAAAAGATTTATACTCCGGAATCGTTAGGATTCAAACGTTGCACCGAGGCCGACCTCTACGGAGGTGATACTCCAGAGGAAGCTGCACAAATATTCGACAATGTGCTGAATAACAAAGCTACTGATGCACAAAAGAATTGTGTGATTGTCAATGCTGCTTTTGCCATTCAGGTAATTTGTCCGGAGAAAAGCATCGAAGAATGCATTGCCATTGCACGCGAATCACTCGAGAGTGGAAAAGCGATGGCTAAGCTTAAACAATTTGTTGAACTAAACAGTTAATATCAATGAAAGATATATTGATGGAAATCATTGAAGCCAAGCGGGAAACCATCTGCGAACAAAAGAAAGCAATTTCTCTTGCCGCACTTCAGGATGGAGCAGCCGAGAGTAGGAACATGTTCTCCATGCGTCAGGCCTTGGCTAATTCCTCTAGTGGAATTATTGCTGAGTTCAAACGCAAATCGCCTTCAAAAGGCTGGATAAATAAAGATGCATCTCCGGAAGAAGTCACTGCTGCCTATGCGGCAAACGGAGCTTCAGCACTCTCTATTCTGACAGATACTCCATTCTTCGGAGGAAGCTTGAAGGATTTGCGCGATGCTCGTCCGGGAGTAAATATTCCTATTCTGAGAAAGGATTTCATCATTGATGAATATCAGCTTTATCAGGCTAAGATTGTTGGAGCAGATGCAATTCTTCTTATTGCCGCTGCACTGGAAAAAGAGCAATGCATTTTTCTGGCAGGAAAGGCACACGAGTTGGGACTGGAAGTATTGCTCGAAATTCATAGTGAAAAGGAACTGGAATATGTAAACAGCACCATCGATATGGTTGGAGTCAATAACCGAAACCTGGGAACATTCGTTACCGATATAGAGAATTCATTCCGCCTTGCCAGTGCACTGCCAAAGGATACTTTGCTAGTGTCCGAAAGCGGAATTTCATCTCCTGAAACGGTAAAGAGATTACGCCAAGCCGGCTTCCGCGGATTCCTTATCGGCGAAAACTTTATGAAGACAGACAATCCGGGAAAAGCACTCGGAGAATTTATCAAACAGCTTAACTAATAGAAAGAGATGCTAATCAAAGTATGTGGCATGAGGGATGCCGGGAATATTACTAAGGTAGAAAGTCTGGGAGTCGATATGATCGGACTCATTTTCTATCCGGGCTCTTCCCGATATGTGGCCTGCCCTCCATCCTATCTTCCGGAAAAGGCAAAAAGAGTGGGAGTTTTCGTGAATGAAACAGAAGAGGTAGTATTAGCTTTGGCCCACAAATTTTCTTTGAATTTTATACAACTTCACGGAACAGAATCAGCTGATTATTGTATATCTTTGCGGAACAAAGGATTGAATCTGATAAAAGTCTTTTCCGTTGCCACTCCGGACGATTTGAAAGCAACTGAGAAATACGAAGGACTTTGCAGTTACTTTCTCTTCGACACGAAATGTGAGGGACACGGCGGTTCCGGTAAACAATTCGACTGGTCGGTACTCTCCCATTATCACGGACAGACACCTTTTCTATTAAGTGGAGGCATCTCAGCCCAGAGTGTAGAAGACGTGAAGACTTTTAAGCATGAACGTTTTGCCGGAATAGACCTAAACAGTCGTTTCGAAATATCTCCCGCATTAAAAGATGTGGAGATGCTTAGCAGGTTTATCAAAGAATTAAGAAAATAAAACGAGCATAAAAAACTAAAAAACTATGAATAGAATTAATCAGTTACTGTACAGCAGTACAAAAGGTATCCTTTCTGTTTATTTCACTGCCGGTTATCCTAACCTCGACGACACTGCCACCATTATCCGTGAACTGGAAAAAAAGGGAGTTCAGATGATTGAGATCGGTATTCCTTTCAGCGATCCTATGGCCGACGGTCCTGTTATTCAGAACGCATCAACTCAGGCTTTAAGTAATGGTATGACTCTGAAGCTTCTTTTCGAGCAGATAAGAGATATTCGTCACCATGTTAAAATTCCACTTATCCTGATGGGCTACCTAAACCCGATCATGCAATACGGTTTCGAAAGCTTCTGTCGCAAATGTGTGGAGTGTGGTGTTGATGGAATGATTATCCCCGATCTGCCTTTCAAGGACTATCAGGAAAAATATAGAATCATAGCCGAGCGCTACAACCTGAAAATAATTATGCTGATTACTCCTGAGACCAGCGAAGAACGCATTCGCCTGATTGATGAGCATACAGACGGATTTATCTACATGGTATCTTCAGCTGCCACAACCGGTGCTCAGAACGAGTTCGATGCGGAAAAGAAAAACTACTTCAAACGAATTGAAGCAATGAAACTAAACAATCCTCGCCTCATTGGATTTGGTATTTCAAACAAGGCTACCTTCAAGGCTGCCTGCGAACATGCTTCGGGAGCTATCATCGGAAGCAAATTTGTTACTCTACTGGGCGAAGAAGAAACCATTTCTGCAGCAGTCGACAAACTTATTGCTCAGGTGAAAGATTAACAACTCATATTGTTACTCTATAAAAAGAGAAAAATTAACGCAGATTGCGCTGTTTTTAGAACAAACTAAACAAGTTGGATTCAAAGAACAGTGTAATCTGCGTTTTTTAATGAATTATGTTGAAAGAATCACTATCTTTGCGCCGTAATTAACAACACAACTTTATGATCACTAAATATCCTTCAGTATTGTTAATCTACACCGGTGGAACCATTGGTATGATTCAGAACTCGGAAACCGGTGCGTTAGAGAATTTCAACTTCAACCACCTGATGAAGCATGTTCCCGAACTTAAAAGATTCAACTACCGTATATCTTCCTATCAGTTCGATCCACCAATTGATTCATCCGACATGGAACCGCAAGCCTGGGCTAAGCTGGTAAAGATCATCAATTATAACTACGATAATTTCGACGGTTTTGTTATTCTCCATGGTACAGACACCATGGCTTATACAGCCTCTGCTCTCAGTTTTATGCTCGAGAATCTAAGTAAACCGGTTATCCTTACAGGATCACAGCTTCCTATCGGAGTGCTCCGCACCGACGGAAAAGAAAATCTGATAACCGCCATAGAAATTGCAGCTGCAAAGATAGACGGAAAAGCAATAGTACCCGAAGTGTGCATCTTCTTCGAGAATCACCTGATGCGAGGAAACCGTACCACAAAAATAAATGCAGAAAACTTCAACGCTTTCCGTTCATTCAACTATCCGCCTCTGGCGCGTGTAGGTATTCATATAAAATATGAGCCATCACGAATACTCAGACCTGATGACAGTAGACCATTAAAACCACATTTCCTGTTTGATTCAAACGTGGTTATTCTCACTTTATTTCCGGGAATACAGGAAAGCATTGTATCATCAATTCTACATGCTCCGGGACTAAAAGCTGTTGTACTGAAAACCTTCGGATCGGGTAATGCACCTCAGAAAGAATGGCTTATCCGAGAACTGTCTGAAGCAACAAGTCGTGGTATTATTATTGTAAACATCACCCAATGTTCTTCCGGAGCAGTGGAAATGGAACGTTACGGAACAGGACTTCAGCTATTGCAAACAGGCGTAATCAGTGGATACGACAGTACGGTAGAAAGCGCAGTAACTAAATTAATGTTCCTGGTTGGGCACGGATATAGCAGCAAAGAAATCCGCTATTTCATGACCACATCTATTGCCGGAGAAATAACTAGAGAACTATAAACTTATTATTCGTCCAGGTCCCTGAACTTTACTTCATCTCTCAGCCAGTAAGAAAGACAGCTTCCCAACCATAGTCCAAATAGGAAGAATAATACTGTAAAGCAAACACTGCTCACCTTTATATCTATCAGATACAAAGCGAGTATCAGTGCAACATACCCCCAGAAAAGCCAGGTAATAATTGCACGCCAATTGTGGTATAGAGTATATAATATCTTGTTTATCATAAAACTTTTCAGAAAATAAATATTGTTCAGTTCAATTGTCAATGATGCAAATTTAAATAAATAAATTGAAATCCGGCAATCCTCAGCAATATAATGCCACACCCCTCTTCTGCCATCATCTTGTTAAAAATGTAATTCTGGTATTTTTGCTCTTTTATGAAAAATAAAGCTCTTTTGCTATCCATATATTACAAATATAGCATATATTTGCACAGTTTTTGCAAAGTATAGTTTGCAAAAACTGTGCAAATAAGCAAACTAAGACAATAAACTAAGGAAATAGATAAAGGTATAACAAAAGCCTATGGAGTCAAAAGATTTAAAATTCGAGGAAGTCAACGAAGGTTTCAGCATTAAGGAAGCAGTTGACGAGGCAAAAAGATGCTTAAACTGCAAAAATCCTCTTTGCGTACAAGGATGCCCCATTGAGCACAACATCCCCGGGTGGATTCACCAGTTGTCTATGGGAAACATGGGCGGTGCAATGAGCATTATCAATGAAAAAAGTAACTTACCTGCTGTCTGCGGACGTGTTTGTCCTCATGAAAGACAGTGTGAAGGACATTGCATCTTAAATAAAAAACAGAATCCTATACGAGTTGGTAAACTGGAGCGGTTTATTGCCGACTTTGACAGCGATATGAAACTTATCCGTGAAAAGCTGCCTCAGAAAAACCGTGGTAAAGTAGCCATTATAGGTTCCGGTCCTGCCGGACTAACCGTAGCCGGCGATTTAGCTCGTGACGGTTTTAATGTAGTAATCTACGAAAGCGAACCCGAACTAGGCGGTGTATTAATGTATGGTATTCCTGAATATCGCTTACCCAAAGAAGTTGTAAGAAGAGAAATCCGCAAAATAGAAGGACTTGGAGTTACCTATATACCAAACTTTATAGTTGGACAAAACACTACAGTAGATGAAATGTTCGACCAAAAGAATTTTGATGCAATATTCATTGGTACAGGAACTGCAAAACCAAAGACTATGAATATCCCTGGCTGTAATCTGAAAGGAGTTATCCAGTCTTCATACTTCCTTAGAATTGTCAGCTTATGTAATAGCGACAGTATCGACAAGAGCGAAGTACCTGTAAAGGAAGGAGATATTGTAGGTGTAGTCGGTTGCGGAAACGTAGCAATGGACGCAGCCAGAACAGCACTCCGTATGGGAGCTAAAGAAGTCTACGTTATTTATTACAAAGACTTGGAAAACATGACGGCACTGAAAGCAGAATATAACGAAGCACTGGAAGAAGGAGTTCAATTCTTATGGAATACAAACACTCAGGAGTTCCTTGGTGAGCGAGGTCGCTTAAAGGCAATCAAAGCTATGACCAGTGAAGGAGAGAAAATAATTCCAATGGATAAAATTCTGTTGGCCATCGGTTCACAACCGGCAAACCGTATTGTATCAACCACATCAGGAATTAATGTCGACGAAAGAGGATATGTAATTACTAAAGAACGTCCTTATGGTATGACCACCCGCAAAGGGGTCTTTGCCGGCGGAGATGTAGTCAACACTCCTCAGACTGTAGTACTTGCCATGCGAGATGCAAAAAAAGTAGCAGCAGGTATTGCTCAGTTTGTTGATGCTAAAAAATTACTCGAAGAATAATATCTTTCTTTAATCATGAATAAAAAATAAAGAGGTAGTTTCACTAAATGAACTACCTCTTTATACTTTTAAGTCACAAAACAATCAAACGATTATTCTGAATTTATCTGATATACTAATTAATTTACTCCTTTTGGCCTTTTTACTCTTTTAGCAGCCATAATTAAACGGATAGACTTATCATAAGTAAGATAACTCCATACCCAGTTAACCAAAACCATCACTTTATTTCTGATTCCAAGAATAGAACGCAAGTGAATAACCAGCCATATAATCCAGGCAAACCAACCATGCATTTTCAGTTGATTAAAATCGGCTACAGCTTTATTTCTACCCACAGTAGCCAATGAACCAAGATTACGGTAATGGAAAGGTTTTAACTTCTTACCCTTTTCCATATTCTTCAAATTAGAAGCAAGTAAGTCACCTTGCTGTATAGCTACCTGAGCCAATTGTGGATGTCCGTTAGGATAATCCTTCTCAGCCGTCATTATACTAACATCACCAATAGCAAATACATTATCCAGACCAATAACCTTATTATGCTCATCCACCTTAATTCGTCTTCCTCTTCCAAGGAGCTCCGGACCAATATTATCAAAAGAAGTACCTGTTACACCACTCACCCAGATAAAATTACGAGTAGGTATATCCATTCCATTATCAAGAATTACTTTTCCTTCTCTATAATCCTGCACCAAAGTGTTCAGCATCACATTCACTCCCATTCCTCTTAAGAATTTTTCTGCATTAGCCGAAGCCTGAGGAGACATAGCACTAAGCAATTTAGGAGAAGCCTCAATCAGGTAAATATTCACCTTATGAACCTCCATCTCTGGATAATCTTTAGGAATCACAAATCGTTTCATTTCCGAAAGAGCACCAGAAACTTCAACACCGGTAGCACCACCACCCACAATTACGATATTCTGCAAAGCCTGTCTTTCTTTAAGATCAGCAGTAGTAAGAGATCTCTCCAGATTGGCCAGCAAGATATTGCGCATGCTCATAGCCTCTTCCACAGTTTTCATCGGTAATGCCACATCCTCAATATTCTGATTTCCGAAGTAATTAGTTTCTGTTCCCGAAGCAATTACCAGGTAATCATATTTTAGCTTACCAATAGAAGTCTCTATCAGATTCTCTTTGGCATTAACTCCTGTTACATCTGCCCAACGGAAATAAAAATCTTTTCTTTTTTGGAAAATTTTACGGAAAGGGAAAGCAATGGAACTTGGTTCCAATCCGGCCGAAGCCACCTCGTAGATCATAGGAAGAAATTGGTGATAATTGTTTCTATCGACCAATACAACCTGAAATCCACTATTACATAACTTATTTGCAAGTTTCAGACCACCAAATCCACCACCTACAATTACAACACGTTTTTTACCTACACTCGGTACATTAAAATCCATAACTGTTACCTATTATTATGTTAATCCTATTAAAAACAAATTATCCCCCAATATAGTTTTTAACCGATCTTTGTAACGTATCGGGTGCAAAATTAGTTGAAAAATATATGAAAAGCAAATAAATCAAAAAAATGTTAATGCTATTTATTCATTTATTTCAAAATTCAGCAGAATAAAGCTACAATCTGTAACCTGATATTCATCTAAAAAATTCAAAAGCGATATTTTTGGCTAAAAAAACTTTCATAGCAATATTTATTAATGAACCATCAGTCACAAATAAACCATTTACAAGTATTTAAAAAAGAAGTATCATTATTTTAAATAATTAATTTATGTTAATTAGTAATTTTAAATTAAGACAAATTAGTAAAAATAGATTTAATATATATATATTTGCATGAATTTAGAATAAATATAATTATATCATTTTTACTAGAGAGTAATAAAAAGAGTGTTCAATAGATTATTGGAATAAGTATAATATGAAAACGACGACAAAAAAAATGATGGCATTAGCAGCCATCACATCAGCCATTTTACTGACGGGCTGTCAAAAAGATCTCTATGATCCGAATTATGTAGCTTCAAAGGATGCGCCCATTACTGGGATTCCCTCAGATTTTAACTGGTCAACCATTTCATCGGTTAATCTTACCGTAAACGTTGACGACAAATATAATGGTGAATATTATTATGTTGTAGAAGTATTTGATAGCAATCCTGTTATTGATAGCAATGCTAAACTACTAACAAAAGGAGTTGCTAAAAAAGGTCAAGCATTTAGCACTGAATTTTCTATTCCACAAACGCTTAAAAGTATTGCAATTCGACAAACTTCTCCAACAGGTATTACCATTACACGTGTAGTAGATGTAACAAGTAATATTATATTAGATTTTGGTACAGTCACAACCAAGGCTGTAGCAACAAAGAGTAGCTATGTACCTGTTACAACAAGAAGCATCACAGTATCTGATAGTGACTTCCCTACTTCAGCACCAGCTGGAGCTACAGATTTCAATAAAAATAAATTTAGTGCTAATTCAAGCTACGTTATTCCCGATGGTTTTAAAGGAAATGTAGACTTGGGTGATAAAAAAGGTATTTCTTTATACATAGTTGGAAAAGTTAATTTAACAACTCTGTATTTAACCGCAGATAGCAAATTATTTTTGTTACCTGGTGCAGAAGTAATATCAGACGACACAAATTTTGGACAAAGTGGAGTTGTTGTTTCTATAAATTCAAATGCCTCTCTCACATTTACAAATAGCAATAAAGTTCAATTTGGATCATCAACTAAAGTATTAAATAAAGGCTCAATAAACGCTAATATTTTAGAAATGGCTGAGAATGCCCAAGTTTATAATGAAGGTTTATTAAAAGTAAATGGAGACTTTACTGAATCAAATGACAACTGTTTTTTTGAAAACACAGGAACATTTACTGCAAACAACTTCTATTTAAAAGGAGGAGGTGATTTTACAAATTCAGGAAATGTCACAATTAACAGTTCCACATCGATTAGCTATGGAGCTACAATATGGAGAAATGAAAATGGTACATTTACAACAAATGATATGGTAGTTTCTGCATCAAATATAAACTCTTTTAATGCATGTAAACTTATTGTTAAAAACAATCTTGATATTCATGATTCAAAACTAATAGTTGATGCTGATGCATATGTTAGCTGCAAAACACTTTACATGAATAATGCTAGAGTTGAATTAGGAGCTAATACAATCCTTAAGGTAGAAGACACTGCTACTTATGGATATAATCCTGATTCAAGAAATTATGGAATATATGGCCCTAGTACGGGTAAAGCGTTATTAAAGATAACTAAAGCTGTTCCCGAAAACTCAAACGCAGAAAACATTATTAATTACCAAGGCAATCTTCAAATTGAATGTCAGAATCATATATCTAAATATTTAGATAATTCAAGACCTCGTTACACTGAAGCAAGTACGATAGAATGGGTTCCTTCAGGTGGTACATCCATGACTATAGCGCAAAGCGGGTGTTCTGAAGGAAATAATGCAGCAGTAGGCCATGAGGCTACAAACCCGACCTTTCCGATAGTTATATCTCCAAGTACATATTACACTTATGCTATGGAAGATTTATGGCCAAGCTATGGAGATTACGATTTCAATGACATTGTAACAACCATTAATTACAAATCACAAATAATCAGCAATGACAACAAAGTGCATAAGTTAACTATTAATGCCGAACTAAGAGCTTTGGGGGCAAATAAATCTTTAGCTGCAGCAATCCAATTTGATAATATTCCTATTGACAAAGTTAAAAGCGTAAATTATAGTGTACTATCCTCAGATGGAACTGTATTAAAAAATACAAATCCATTAGATGGTTCTGTATTTGAGATAAATAGTAACGGTACTGAGGCCAATCAAACAAAAGCTGTTATTCCACTATTTGATAATGCACATAATTTCCTTGAGACTTCTGGAGAAACAAATACAGTTATAGGTGGAAAGAAGGTTGAACCTAGAACAGTCTCAATTGAAATTCAGTTTACAACAGGAAATAATAAAGAAGTGGCTCAAAATGATATAGATGTAAAAAATCTTAATTTCTTTATTGTTACTGATAAACAAAAAACAAATAGAACAGAAGTTCACTTGGCAGGATATAATCCTACAGATAAAGCAAATTTAGGGTTATTTGGAACTAGCAATGACAATTCTAGTAATGCCACTAAATATCTAAGTAAAGAAAATCTAGTTTGGGGCATGATGATTCCTACAACCTTTGATTATCCATTAGAAGAAACAAGCATTTTAAATGCATATCCAGAATTTGGAGGATGGGCAAAGTCAGGAGGAACTCAAAACACAGACTGGTATAATTCTCCCTCCAGTAATTTAATATATAAATAACTTTTCTACATAAACTAAAAAAGGGCAGAACTGATTTTCTGCTCTTTTTTAGTTTATGTAGCTGTTTATTAAAAAAAAATCAATAAACAGGATAAGAAATCAAACAATTATTATATTTTTGTTTTTAGAAGGATGTTAATATCTTTTCAGCAAACAATATTGATTCAATTATGAGAATAAGCACTATTAAAATAGCGACCATTTTATTCTTTTTCACACTTTTTATATTTCTATCTAGCTGTAAAAAAGATTATTATGACCCCTACTATATAGTTCCTTCGCCATTTACAGGTGTTCCTGATAATTTTGATTGGTCAACAATCAGTTCTATAAACTTATCTGTGAATGTGAATGATGAATACAACGGAGAGTATTATTATATAGTAGAGATCTTCGATAGTAATCCTATATTTAACACAAAAGCGACTTTATTATCAAAAGGAGTTGCTAAAAAAGGAGAGCCTTTAACTTCAGAGATAAATTTTCCACAAGCTCTCCAAACCATTTATATTCGTCAGACTAGCCCAAATGGTTTGAGTGTTGTTCAAGAACGAACTATTGATGCAAAAAATATAACGGTCAATTTTTCAGGAAAATCTTCATCTGCTACAGTTAATTCAAAAGCTACAAAGATTCGTTATAAAACCGAACCAACCTATCAGGGAAATAGAAATGAAGCCTCCGTTATTGATCTAAGCAGTTCATCACAGTCGTTGACTGCTGGAAAATCTTATGTAATAACTGGTGGAACTTATTCCGGGAACATAGTTTTTTGGGGTGGAGCCACAACTACTCTTTTTGTTGAGGGTGAGTGGAATGTGCCATCTAATCAGTCCGACATACAGAATGGACTTGAAATTGTTATTCTTAACGGTGGAAAGATTACTTTCAGCAATAACAATCAAACAATTCAGGGTAACGGAAATGTAAATCTTTTCATTATGAAGGGAGGAGCTTTCAATAGTACTAAAAAGAATATCAGTATTAATTTCTCAAATAACGGAGGAAATATATACAACTTCGGAGAGCTTAATCTTACCCAAATTAAGTTGAATGGAGGAATATTCTACAATAATAGTAAGACAATGGATATAGCTGAATTCAATCAAGCAGGGACCATTGAAAACCATAGTATTCTGACACTTGGTGCTATCAATTCCACATACGGATTAAAAATTGAGAACTATTGTAATATATCTGTATCAGGAGATATAACTACTTCCGGAGCCACATTCAATTTGCAGACTAGTACAATTTTAGCATGTGCTAATTTTAATCCAAAGGGCACAACTGTAAATATGGAATCTTATTCTTTATTTGATGTTGCAGGTATCACCACTTTTAATTCCTGGGCGAGCACACTTAATGGAACCGGGACTGATTTCGCTTTAGTTCGTATGAAAAAGGTTATCTGCGATGGTTCAGGTAGCGTAACTTATAGTGGCAACATGGAACTTGAATGTTCAGATCATTCTGCTAATGAAAAGTACACCAAAATATATTCCCTCAATTCCCCTGCTCACATGGTTAGCTATGGAAGTCCTACAATCCTTATCCCCTCTAGTGAATGCACTGGCAAAGGTAGTTATCCAACAGGAACCACACCTACAGATCCTGTTTTTCCGATAGAAGTTCCCACTAGTAGTATTTACACCTATGCAATTGAAGATTACTGGCCTGTATACGGGGACTATGACATGAACGATTTAGTAGTGGAAAGCCAAACATCCTACAGTCTTGACAAAAACAACTTATTAACAAGCATGACTATCAAAGCAAAACTTATAGCTGTGGGTGCCACAAAAAAAATAGGCGCAGCTTTTCAATTAGATCGTGTTCCTGCAAGCAGTGTTTCCAGCATTTCTATTGTTTCAGATTCTCCAAATAACCGGTTAAATGGCACAGTTTTCACAATAGGATCTACAGGAATAGAATCTGGACAAAATCTTGCTGTAATTCCATTATTCGACGAAGCTCATAATTTTTTACTAGACAGTGGACACGAACAATTCAATATGTTTAACACTTCTAAGGATCTACAATACATCACACCCAAACAAGTTACAGTTACTATTAACTTTGATAAAAAAAGCGAAGTCACTCCAACTGATATAGCTGTAAAGTATCTGAATTTTTTCATTGTAACTGATGCTAAAACTGAAAATCGAAAAGAGGTTCACCTGGTAGGATACAGCCCAACCGACAAAGCCATTACAACATATTTCGGTGGAGGGCCCAACAATATTCCTTCCAATAACGACTTATCATTAAATGGAGTTTATTACCGGGGAACTGATAATTTAATATGGGGATTGATGATACCGGGAACATTTAATTATCCATTGGAAACAAATAGTATACTTAAAGCATACCCAAAATTTAAGTCATGGGCAACATCCGGGGGCACTACCAGTCAGGATTGGTATAGTAGTTCAAATGCCGATCAAACATATATTTACACAAAATAATTAGAAAAAAAATAGTGATGAAATCTTTATTTTAAATAACTTTGTACTTTAAACAGGACAACTCTTTCAAAAATAAAAACACGATGAAAAAAAAGATATTATTAATTGATGACAAAGAGTCTATTGCAAAAGTTGTTTCCATCTATTTATCTGGCGAATTCGATCTTGTTTACTTTGAACACCCAGTCAAAGCCATTGCATGGTTACAGGAAGGAAACATCCCCGATCTTATTATTTCAGACATCAGAATGCCCGAAATGCGTGGAGACGAATTTTTACATTACATCAAGGCTAATGCATTATTCAGTTCAATTCCGGTAATAATGCTTTCCAGCGAAGAGAGCACTTCAGAAAGAATCAGATTACTGGAAGAGGGTGCAGACGATTATATTTTAAAGCCATTCAACCCAATGGAATTAAAAATCCGTATCAAAAAAATAATTAAAGAATAGATGCAGCAACTCGTTTTTATAGGAACACAAACACAAACTATCGCACATTTTAGCCAATTATCTGAAGGCAAGATAGTGATCACGGCAAATTGTATTGAAGCATCCCAATGGCTGTCTCAATATAATAATGAAAAGCCTGTGGTCATTCTTTTTGAAAAAGGACGTTTCAAAAAAGATCTGGCAGATATTTCTTACCTTCACAACAAGTTTTATCATACCTATATTGTTCTTATAACAGATTCTTTAACCAAAGAAGAAAGTTATAGGTATCTTAAAAGCGGTATTTGCAATACCCTGTCTCCTACTGAAACTAAAGAGAATTTTGAGCATACACTTAACTTCATTTACACCAGGCAACATCAGTTCCGGAATGCTCTTCGAAATCAGAGCTCAATCAAACATTTCCACATGCCTGTAATGAAGCGACTTTTCGACATTACATTTTCAAGTCTTGCAATTCTATGCCTATCTCCGCTTCTTATTCTTACAGCTATTGCTATTCGTTTAGAAAGTGAAGGTCCTGTAGTTTATAAATCAAAACGAGTAGGAAGCAACTATCGGATATTCGATTTTCTAAAATTCAGGTCCATGTACACCAATGCAGATAAACGTCTGAAAGAATTCAATAACCTGAATCAATATAATGGTGAACAGGATATTGCTCATGAAGAAGAAGTAATCCCGACAAATGAATCAAACGATATGGATGAAATCATCCTGGTATCCGATGATTATGTAATCCCTGAACAGGAATATATCGCGCAGAAAAGTGTTGAAAAGAAAAATTCATTTGTAAAATTCGAAAACGACCCCCGAATAACCAAAGTAGGGCGTTTTATTCGCAAATATAGCATCGACGAACTTCCGCAATTAATCAATATTTTAAAAGGAGACATGTCTATTGTAGGTAACCGTCCTCTCCCACTCTATGAAGCAGAACTGTTAACCAGCGATGAATATATAGACCGTTTCATGGCTCCGGCAGGACTTACTGGACTATGGCAAGTAGAAAAACGAGGCGATTCAGGAAAAATGTCAGCAGAAGAAAGAAAGCAATTAGATATTCAATATGCTAAAAACTATTCTTTTGTTATGGATATAAAAATTATTTTAAAAACAGCAACTGCGTTTGTTCAGAAAGAAAACGTATAAATAAGATAATTGTATAAATTATGAGAAACAAACTACTATCAATTCTTATTTTTTCTTGTTTATGTTTTGTGCTTCCATTACAAGCACAAGAGAATGATATAGCCAATATGACTCCGGAAGATTATGCTAGTTTAAAACTTCCTCCACTTGATTCTTTATTTGAAAACGCAAAAAAAGGGCCGGCTTTTAAGATCTTTGATGTGCAAAAAGAAGCAGAAATTAGTCTATTAAAAAAAGAAAAACGAAGTTGGCTTAAATATTTTACTGTTGGAAGTGGATATAGCTATGGTATTCTTGGTAGTACTTCAGGCTTTTCCAATTCTGCTACTCCGCTTTATTACCAATACAATGAGAACACTCAACATTCATATCATATTAGTGGAGGTATTGGCTTTTCCATTGAAGATTTATTTGATTTAAAGCCACGTGTTAACAGGCAAAAACTAAAGATTAAAGAGATAGATCTTCAGAAAGAAAAAAACATTAATGAGCTTAAGCAAGAAATAATCAGTTTATACACTTCCATTCTATCTTCCATTTCAGTCTTAAAATTAAAAGCAGAAACTGTAACATTTACAAATGCTCAATATAAAATTGGAGAAAATGATTTTTTAAATGGAAAAGGAGATATCAATACTTTAAGTACCTTAAAAACAATGAAAATTCAAACATTTAATGATTATGAAACAACACGTTCTATAATTAATCGAGATATATTAATGTTAGAGACATTAACCAATACTCCCATTATTAGTAAAAAACAATAAAAAATACTTAAGAATGGAATATTTATCTTATATATTAAAATTTTTCTACCGCATTCGTTGGTGGCTTGTTGTTGTGCCTATATTATTGACTGTATTAGCAATTTATGCTACAAAAAATATGGGTCGTACTTATGATACAAGCACTACTGTTTATACAGGTCTAATTTCCGGATATACTATTGAAGCTAGTTCTGGAGCTACTGTCAATCTGACACAACAAAGTACGACTTTAGATAACATTCTAAATATTATAACTTCAGAAAGCACACTCAAAAATGTATCTTTGCGACTTTATGCTCAAAATATGATGCATGGAGATTTAAATCATGACAATAATTATATTCAGTCTTCAACTTATAAAGAATTATTAAAAATCACTCCTAGAGAAGTGCAAAAATTAATTAATAAGAAAGATGAAAAAAGAACCATTGAAAATCTTAAGGCCTACGAAAAACCTAATTCAAAAAACTTTGTATACGGTTTATTTCGTTGGTTTCATCCTGATTATAGCTATACTGCACTTTTAAGCAATATAAAAGTTACTAGATTAGGGACAAGTGATATGATTGAAATCAGCTATTCAAATGGTGATCCGGGAATTGCCTATAATACATTAAAAATATTAAATGATGAGTTTACAAACCAGTATCAAGATCTCAGATTTGGTGAAACTAATGATGTTATTAAATTCTATGAAGAAGAATTGGCAAAACTATCCAGAATGTTACGAATAGAAGAAGATTCTCTAACCCAATATAATATTGAAAAGAAAATCATTAACTATCCAGAACAAACCAAACAGGTTACTATGCTTAATAGTGATTTGTACTTAAAAAGTGAAGAATTTTTACTTGATTATAATAGTGCTAGAGTTGCGGTAGGTGAGCTTGAAAAGAGAATTCAAAATCATATTATCACACTAAAAAACAACGGTCAATTTATTTCAAAACTACAAAACATTACTGGATTGACTGCTAAAATAACTGAGCTTGAAACATTTGGAGACAAAACCACTTCTTCAAAAGAAATTGAAAAACTAAACGCATACAAAAAGCAGCTAAAAATAGCAGAAAGTGATTTTACCATCTTTTCAGAAGCATATAGCTCTCAAAAAGCGTCCAAGGAAGGTGTATCAAATGATGTTGTAATCTCCGCATGGTTGGAGGAAATGATTAAACTGGAAAAAGCAAAAGCACAGATAAAAGTTATGGATGAAAGAAAAAACATATTGGATGAACAATATGGATATTATTCTCCTATCGGGTCAGTTATTAAACGTAAAGAACGAAATATTAGTTTTGTTGAGCAGAACTACATGTCAATGCTAAATAGCTTAAATGCAGCAAGATTAAGACAAAAAAACATTCAAATGTCATCTGCGACTTTAAAAATCATGAATCCTCCTGTATATCCTATTTCACCAGAAGGTACTAAACGAAAATCCATAGTCATGACTATTTTTTTTAGCAGTATTGTTTTAATAATTGGTTTCTTTTTAATTGTTGAATTACTTGACAGAACATTAAGAGACAAAATCAGAGCAAAACATTTAACTTCAACAGATGTTATTGGAGCTTTTATGGCGAATGACAAACTCCGTTTCCGAAATTTCACAAAGATTAGAAACCAGGTTACTACAAAGTATCTAAGTAATGCTATTCTTTGTTATTTATATAATGATCAAAATAGGATCATTAATTTAGTTAGTACAGAAAGTAAAGATGGCAAATCATTTATAGGAGAACAACTCGAAGAATACTGGACATCAATCGGATTGTCTATTTCCAGATTAACATGGCATAGTGATTTCCAAAAAGAGTCTAAAGAATATTTACTAGCACAATCTATTAGAGATCTTTCACCCAGTAGTAAAAATGCAGATATAATAATTGTGGAATACCCTCCACTCAACGATAGTAATATTCCTACTAGCCTATTAAGAGAAGCGAGTATAAACTTGATCGTAGCAAAAGCAAAACGTACTTGGAAATTTACAGATCAATTATTACTTAATAATATAAAAATGTCTATTAACAATGAATGTCCAACCTTTCTTATATTAAATAAGGCAAATAGAGATGTGGTAGAAAGCTTTACAGGATTACTACCTCCTGTTAATAAAATAAATAAGATATTATATAAATACTCTCAATTTGGATTGACAGCGTCAGAATAATGGAAAGTAAAATCAAACATATAGTTGAATTATCTATACCAAAAATTGTGATTTACACAATTTTTGCAATATATGTTTATATTTTTTATAGAACTTCTTTACGAGTAGGTTATATATATGGTATTATCATTGCTTTAATACCACTAATTTCTATTAGTGGTTTTTTACTATTAAAAAAGCCTATTTGGAGTTTTATAATATTATTTATACTAAATTACATTGTGATGGGAGCTAGTAGATATATAACTTTTCCATCAAGTATTTTTATGGATGCATCAATGGCATTATGCCTTGTGTTTTTGATAATAAATTCTACTTACGCAAATATTAGTATAAATAGATGTATTAACCCACTGCTTATTATAACATTAATTTGGCTTTTATTTTGCATTCTTGAATTATTAAATCCAAAAGAGCCTGGATTTAATGACTGGCTTACAAAAGTTAGAGGAGTAGCTATATATCCTTTAATGATGGTTATTTTAGTCAGTATTTTATTATTCAAATATAAACATATTAAATGGATTCTTATAACTTGGGCTATTCTTACTGTATTAGCAGCGTTTAAAGGATATTGGCAAAAAAACCATGGATTTGACTCTACAGAATTGACTTGGTTATATGTTGGAGGAGGTGCAAGAACTCATTTAATAAGTACCGGGATCAGATATTTTTCTTTTTTCTCTGATGCTGGTAATTTTGGTTCATCTATGGGTTTTTCCCTAGTTGTCTTTTCTATCACAGCATTTTATATAAAAAATAAATCACTTAAAATTTTGTTTTTAATAGCAGCCTTAGCTGGAGGATATGGTATGCTAATTTCAGGTACAAGAGGTGCCTTAATTGTTCCATTTGCGGGATATGCTACATTTGTAATTTTATCTAAGAAATTAAAACCAGCCTTATCAATGCTAGTTATGATTATATTAGCATTTTGTTTCTTTAACTTTACAACTATTGGAAATAGCAATTCATTAATACGAAGAATGCGATCTGCATTCGACATGAATGATGCTTCTTTTAATGTTAGACTTGAAAATCAGAAAAAACTAAAAGAACATCTTAAAGATCTTCCTTTTGGAGCTGGCTTAGGATTTGGTAGTACTCCTGACAAACTAAGTAAAGATTATGAGTTTTCAACAATACCAAGTGATTCATGGTTTGTAAGAATATGGATACAAACCGGTATAGTTGGATTAACGTTGTATATTATACTTATATTTCTAGCCATCGCTCTTGGAGGATATATAGTATTATTTAAAATAAAAAACAAAGAATTATTAGGAATACTGTCTGCAATTTTAGCTGGCGCTGTTGGTCTAACAACATCAGCTTATGGCAATGAATTATTAGGCCAATTTCCAAACTGCTATCTCTATTTTATATGTATTTCTATAGTTTACATGGGCAAATATTACGACAAAGAATTAGAAGAGCATGAACAGCTTACCTAAAATATCTATTATAACAGTCAATTACAACGGACTGAAAGATAGCAGTGAACTAATTGAATCACTTCAAAAATTTGTATCTATTCCTTATGAAATAATTGTGATTGACAATGCATCAAAAGTCAATGAAGCTACACTTTTACAGCAGAAATATCCACATATTATCGCAATAAGAAGCGAAAAGAATTTAGGCTTCTCAGGAGGAAACAATTTAGGTATAAGCAAAGCAAAAGGAAAATACATTTTTTTATTGAATAACGATACTTATATAGAAGAGGACACTTTTCATTATTTAATTAAAAGACTGGAGAATAGCCCTAAAATGGGAGCTGTTTCCCCAAAAATTAAGTTCGCCTTTCCTCCGCGCAACATTCAGTTTGCCGGTTACATCCCATTGAGCCGAATTTCTTTGCGCAATGATCTTATTGGATTTGGAAAAGCAGACAATGGACAATTTGACACTCCTATTCGTACTCCTTATTGTCATGGTGCAGCTATGATGGTAAAGAAAGAAGTGATAGAAAAAGTAGGATATATGCCTGAAATTTATTTTCTTTACTATGAAGAGCTAGATTGGAGCACCCAAATAGAAAAAGCGGGATATGAATTGTGGTACGAGCCTCATTGCACAGTATATCACAAGGAGAGCCAAAGTACCGGTCAGCAAAGCTACTTACGTACTTTTTATCTCACACGTAACCGACTGTTGTACGCCTGGCGTAACAGATACGGAATCATTCGATGGGTATCCATTTTGTACCAGCTGATGGTTGCTGCTCCAAAAAACACGCTAGTTTTTCTTCTGAAAGACAGAACGGATTTAGCAAAAGCAATATTAAAAGGAATATTTGCTTTTTTTAGGTTAGAACATAAACTTGATTAATAGATGGATGGAGTAATAATCTTGGATAATATAGATTCTATATTCTTTTTCTTCATGGCACTCTCCGTGGGATATCTTCTTATATTTGCAGTAGCAAGTATGTCGAAGAGGAACTACTCCTATCCTGTAGCTAAAAAGAAATACCGTTTTGCAGTTCTATTTCCGGCTTATAAAGAAGATAAAGTTATAGAACGGTCTGTGCATTCTTTCTTGCAACAAGAATATCCAAAAGAGAACTATGATGTTGTTGTGATCTCCGATAAGATGGAAGATATCACCAATCATCAACTAAGGAAATTACCTATTGACTTACTGATTGTTGACTTTGCAAATAGTTCAAAAGCAAAGGCACTGAACTTTGCAATGGATAAATTGAAAGATCGAGATTATGACATGGTTGTAATTCTGGATGCTGATAACACTGTTCAGCCAGATTTCCTACAACAATTAGGCAATGCGTATGAATGTGGCGCAAACGTTATTCAGGCGCATCGTATGGCAAAGAACCTAAATACAAGCACTGCCATACTGGATGCTGTGAGTGAAGAGATTAATAACTCGATATTCAGAACTGGTCATGTAAAATTAGGGCTTTCATCCGCTTTAATTGGTTCCGGAATGGCTTTTGAATATATGTGGTTTAAAGATAATATTAAAAAAGTATCGTCAGCAGGTGAAGATAAAGAACTAGAATTGCTATTATTAAAACAAAGAATCTATATTGATTATATGGACGATCTTCCTGTTTATGATGAGAAAACACAAAAAGAAAATGCATTCAATAATCAGCGTCGCAGATGGTTATCCGCCCAGTTTGCATCTTTATGGCAAGGTTTACCGAACCTGCCTGATGCTATCTTTACTAAAAACATCGATTATTGTGACAAGATAGCCCAATGGATCATGTTCCCCCGAGTATTACTAATTGGATTTATCGGATTATTATCTATTATAACTACTTTAATAAATTGGGAATGGTCAATAAAATGGTGGATATTGCTACTTTTACTTTTTCTAGCTTTATGCATGGCTATTCCAGATTATCTTGTGAATAAACAGCTAAAAAAAGCTATTTGGACGGTTCCTTTACTTGCTATCAATATGTTTTTCAATTTATTCAGGATAAAAGGAGTCAATAAAAAGTTTATTCACACAGAACACGGTGAACATTAATACAATAAAAAATGGATTTTCAACAATTAAAAACCAGATTAAAACAGCACCAAAAGTTAAAGTGTTTATTGCTTAATTTTATTATGCACCCGGTAAAAACACGACCACAATGGTGGATACGACTGTTTCAGTTTGTATATTTGAAGAAAGGGAAAGGATCAGTGATATACTGTAATGTACGAAAAGATCTTGTTCCTTTTAATAAATTTGTACTGGGTAACCATTCTATTGTAGAAGATTTTTCTTGTTTAAATAATGCAGTAGGAGATTTAATTATTGGCAACAATTCACGAATTGGATTAGGGAATACAATTATTGGCCCTGTGCAAATTGGAAATGATGTAAATATAGCCCAAAATGTAACAATATCAGGGCTTAATCATAACTTTCAGGATATTAATAAAACAATATCTTCACAGGGTGTATCAACTTCACAGATAGTTATAGAAGATGATGTTTGGATAGGTGCAAATTGCGTTATCTTGGCAGGGACAAAAATTGGGAAACACTGTATCATTGCTGCCGGTAGTATTGTAACTCATTCAATCCCTTCATTCTGTGTAGCAGCTGGTAGTCCTGCAAGAATCATTAAGCAATATGATTTTGATAAAAGAGAATGGGCTAGAATTAAAACTTAAACTGTTTCAAGAATTAAAAAATCTCCCACCAACAAGCACCAACAGCCTATCAGCGGGAGATCTACATAATAACTACATCCTCAATTTAATCAAAAACCTTTAGATAAAAGCTCCTTAACATCAAATCCGGGACAAAATTTCACCCACTCACAAGAATCTACAACACCGTTGCCATTGCGGTCGGGACTAAGATCCCGGTGACCGGCTACCCGACAGCCGGGAAAGTCTTTCAACAGGGTGAGTACCAGTACCCGCAATGAGTGCTTTTGCTCGGGAGTTCGTGTGTCTGCGGGAGTACCGTTCTTATCAAGTCCACCTTCGTAGCAGATGCCAATACTATGGGCGTTATAGCCCAGGACGTGCGCGCCTTGTTCTTGCAGCGGACGCATGGATTTGATGGCTCCGTCTTTACGAACGTAGAAATGATAACCGGCACAGCGAAAACCTCTTGCCTTGTGGGCACTGTCCACGTCCCGCTCCGTAAAGGTTTTATCCTCTCGGGTAGCGGAACAGTGAATCACAATCAGATTAATTTTTCTCATCTTTCCGTATGCCCGCTTTCTATAGCCGTTCCTTGCAACTTGGCACTGCGCACTGGGTTTTCAGTGATTCGCTAAGCTGAGCATTCAGGGTGATAATCTCCTGGTACATCTGGCGCACTCTCTCCGAGAGTTCAAAATAGTCGGTTTCGAACCGGGTGATCTGCTCCATCAGATAGTCGAACTGGCCCTTTACCAGTTCGGTGAATTCCTGCATCTCCTTAGCGTCTTTCTTCCTGAGGAAGGGAAGCACCAGGGTGAATACTTTCAATAACTCGTTGATTACTTTCATTTGCTGTTGTGTTTAATTTATTAGTGACTATCCGGCTACCGTTCCTAGCTCATTACCGCCATTGGTTACTTTCACCGAGAGTTTAGCCACCTGACTATATTCAAAGGTTTTCAGCATATTGGTAAGTAACTTGTCAGGAAGGAAAATAATGCGTTTTTTTCGGATCATGGAGAAGCTGGACTTTTTATCGATTTCGGCTCCATTACCGCTCAAGGATATCTGAAAACTACCGAGTTAGCCTAGGCGCACAATACCACCGTTGGAAAGTGTTTGTATCTTGATAGTAAGACATCCATATAAAGCTGTCGTGACATCAGCCTTGGTGGTAGTGCATCCGCTATCGGCATCTTTACAGGGTTTGTCAGAGGTCGTATCGCAGCGCAATTTAGCTTGTATATAGGACATAGCTGCTTCTGAGTTTTTAGATAGATTTTTTCTTGGGAATACTGAAAATTTAACTGACATAGTTTTTTGTTTTAAATTACTCTACAAAGGTACTATGGCTGGTTGTACGTTACACACCCATTTGGTTGCAATTGGTTTTTATTGGCTTTTATTGGAGGTTTTTGTTCTTTTGTTCTTTCATTTTTTCTTTTAATATCCCTTTCTTTAGCTTTGATGTAACTGTCAACAGAATGGGGTATAGTTGGGTATAGTGTAATATGTTATATAAATACATGAAAAAAGTTATAACCTTATTATAGGAATGATAAAAAATGCTTTTTAGGAAAGTTATGGAAAATGGGCTTTTTACCCAACCATACCCCATTCTCAAAACTAAACTTCTGGTCTGCATTACCCATTGAAATAATGTAAACCGAATTTTGAAATAAAACATTTAATGTCAAGCCGGCTTAGGAATAAGAAAAATATTGCAAATCAGTTCTAGTAATAACCACAGAAACTGAAAGCCCAATCCAGGAAAGGTTAACTCCCGCCAGTTTTTTTGAAACTCCCGCCAGTTTTTTCGAAAAGCTGGCGGGAGTTTTCCCAAAACATAACCAGACATTTTTTTGAATAAATTTACGGTGATTCCAGATAATGTGTGATGAATCATATAACTTTCGATATAATATTTTACAACTATTTTTATATCCAATAACTAACTGTTTGCGAAAAAACAAGAAAAAAAATCCTCTTAGAAAGGAAAAGAATTAAAACGTTTATTGTGATTGCTCAGTCCTTTAATCTCCTACATGTTGAACAAATAGCGAAAGGCGGAATCAAGAAAATGCTTAATCTGAGCATAGAGTAGCGAATAGTCTATGTTATAAACTCATCATTAATACCATTCACCAGGAAAATAATAAAACGACGTGAACCGGACAAAAGCTAGTAGCTCTCGTTTAGATACTCTTTTTTCATATACTGGCACACTGTACTTTCCGAAAGATATTGATCTTTTCCTCCTTTTGATGACCGGAAGCGAATAAACAGACAAAGGATATGCGCTGTAAGTACGCTATTAACACCACCGTTTGTCAGCAGCCAACCATCAGCAATCCATTGTTCAAGAGTATGAAAAAAAAGATGTGGAGAAACTGTCCACTCAAGCGCAATCGTTTTCTGGTTCCGCCCTAACTTTTTTGATAACTCTTTTTACTTTGTCAGCTTTTTATGTAGTTCTTTTGTATGAAAATCAATTTCACTCTGTACTTCCTGCATTTCTTTCTCCAAATCTTCTTTCATGACTGTTGTTTTAAGTTGTTTATTCATATTCTTTCTGTTTCTTAAAAAAATGCGCAAAAATAGTTCCTTTTTATTAAAGGATTATGCTATATTTGTTTTATAGTTTAAGAAAGTTATCAACAGGCAGCACAAACAAGGAGATTGCTTTATATGAAAATATGTTTTTATTGCGATACAATATTTACATTTGGAGGAGTTCAGCGAGTATTAGCTGTAATAGCAAAAGAGCTATCTAAAGAGCACGATATTACTATATTAACATTAGATAATCCATCATTAGAAAACACTACCATGTATGGATTAAGCTCTGCAAATATTAAGTATATTTATTTACAATATTCCAAAGCACACTTCTACGAAAATATTCCATGCAAAGCATATAGCCTGCTATATAAAACGATATTGCCACAAAATAAGCTTTTCTCTAAATGGTATGGATATAGTTCTTTTCCTCACACTCAACGTTCTTTACTTATTAAAACATTGAATAAAGGAAACTACGATGTAGTTGTCGGTGTACATGTTTTCCTGTCATTTCATCTGGCAAGCATTCAAAAACAGATTAAGGCAAAAACTATTGGCTGGATGCACAATTCCTATGATGCATTTTTTTCCATAAAGACATCTTATGTTGGGAAACAGAAAAATCAGTTTAAACACTTAATGCCCGAACTAGATAAGATTATTGTCCTTTCCAAATACGACCAGGAAAGATTTCTGAAAGAGTTAAATGTACAGACGGAAGTAATTTACAACCCATTAACAATAGAACCAAAAGGAAAAGGATCTCCCGAGCATAAAAAGTTTCTGGCAATTGGCCGCTTTTCCCCTTTACATAAAGGTTTTGATATATTAATTAATGCCTTTGCCCTTTTTGCAAAGCAGAATCAAGACTGGAAATTAGATATCGTTGGTGAAGGTCCGGAAGAAGAGATGCTTCGTTCGCTTATCAATAAGCATCATCTGGAAAAGAGGGTTACTATATTTCCTTTTACAAAAGAAGTGGAAAAGCATTATGAATCAGCCAGCGTGTATGTGCTTAGTTCGCGGTGGGAAGGATTCGGACTGGTTTTAGTAGAAGCCATGTCTTATGGACTTCCAATAATATCTTCCTACCTCCCGGTAACCAAAGAACTACTTGAAGGCAAGAATGTTGGAGCTTTCTTTGAAAATGAAAATATTACAGATTTGGCTGAAAAAATAAAATTAATAACTCAAAATACAGATTTAATAAATATGGAGCAATCTGCATTAAAATATTCGAAAGAGTTTGGAACTAAAAATATCATAATGCATTGGGAAAATCTGTTCTCTAATTACCAAAATAAATAATGGCAAATACTCGATTTCAGAAAAGCATACTAAATGCTAGGGTTGGAATTATTTTCTACTTCCTTACATTGTTCTTTTCTTTCTTTTCAAGAAAAATATTCCTGAATTGCCTGGGGGATAATTTTATTGGGCTAACAGGTACGCTTCTAAATATCTTAGCCCTTTTAAATCTGGCGGAACTTGGAATAGGAACATGCATTAGTTTCTTTCTATTCAAACCAATTCAAGAAAAAAGCCAAGACAAGATAATAGAAATCATGTCAGTATTTGGTTATCTATACAGAAAGATTGGCATAATTATAGGCTTAGCTGGAATAGCTATTTCTCTTTTCTTTCCATTAATTTTTAAGAATACCTCATTTAATATAGGAATTATCTATTTTTCCTTTTTTTCTTATTTAGGCTCCTCCTTAATTGGATATTTTATTAATTACAGAGAAATATTATTAAGTGCTGATCAAAAGAATTATATTGTATCAGCATATTTCCAAACAGCTGGTATAATTAAAACTATTGTACAAATTATACTGGCATACACTTATAAGAATCTATATTTATGGATTTCGATTGAGTTCCTATTCGGAATAATAATCTGTATTATTTTAAATTGGAAAATTGACAAAGAATATCCATGGTTAAAAACAAATGTTTCCAATGGCAAATTATTACTCAAAAAATACCCTCAGGTAATAACCTACACAAAACAAATATTCATACAGAAAATAAAGGAATTCATTCTTACAAAGAGTGATGAAATAATGATTTTTGCTTTTGTTTCTTTAAAAATGGTTGCCATTTATGGGAATTACACAATGATACTTAACAAGCTTGTTGTTCTAATAAATATTTTACTAGATGGCATAAGTGCTGGCGTTGGAAATCTGGTTGCCGAGGGTAATAAAAAAAACACAATGAAAGTGTTCTGGGAATTAATGTCTATACGTTACTTTATTGCCGGAGTTATAACATTCTCATTGTACCACCTTATTGAACCATTTATCTGTTGGTGGTTAGGAAAAGGATATATAATGAATCACACCATACTCATTCTGCTATTAATTAATTTATTCATTTTACAAACAAGAGGAATTGTTGATACATACAATCAAGCATTAGGTCGTTTTTCTGATACTTGGTCTGCTTGGGCTGAAGCTATTATTAATATTAGTGTAACCTTTTCAACGGCTTTTCAATGGGGTATAATAGGAATTTTATTAGGAAAAATATCAAGCACATGCCTTATTATTATTTTATGGAAACCCTACTATTTATTTCAGGGATTGAAATTACCAATAAAAGAATATTGGAAAGGAACAATCAAATATTATGTGATTTTTATTTTTACTTTTATAATATTTAGTTTATTAGCACTTCTACTTCCTTTCCAACCAACAAAAGCAATATCACAGTTAGTGTTATATACTGCAACTTTAGTTATTCCATTCATTATTGTATACTGGATATTATTAATCTTTTTTGCACCTGGAATGAGACATTTCATGAATCGTTTTTCCGTTTTTAATAAACTATTTGAAAAATAAAACAAAAAAAACAATTAACACTTCAATACTAATGTTCAGAAATATATTTTAAAAAATCAACGGCATATTTTTCTTTATCAAATAATGCTGAACGCTCTTTTGCACACAAAGACATTCTTGACCTTTTACTTTCATCCCTATATAATGATAGAATAGCATTTGACAAATTTAATGGTAAATTATTATCTATATCTACAAAGATTGCACATTCTTCATTAACTACCTCGGGAATGCCACCCGATCTTGTTACTACAAGTGGCAAGCCAATGGCCATATCCTCCAAAGAAGTCAAAGATAAGGGTTCCTCCCATATAGAAGGAACAACTGCAACATCACAAAGATGTAATATAGCTGGAACTTTATCATAAGATTGAAAACCGGTAAAAATAACTTTTTCTGGCATTAAAGAAGCTAATCCATGCATTTCCGAAAAGAAATCACCTTCATTAATATTGCCATTTCCGCCTCCTACTATTAAAAGTTTTATCTTTTCATAATCAATCAACAAAGAAAAGGCATTAAGCAATTCTTTCACCCCTTTTACAGGTTCAATCCTACCAGTGTAAATCACAACAAAATCATCCTCTGATAAATGAAAGCTCTTACGATTAATTTCAAGATGAAAGGGATTCTTGAATTTTTCCAGATCAATACCATTATATACCACTTGAACTTTTGCTGTTGACATAATAGTATCTACTCTTTCTTTAATATACTTAGAAACAGCAAGAACCTTCGTATATAAATTGAGTATTTCAGAAGCACTTTTAGTATCTTTATTTAGCATATCATTATGCAAATGAAGTATTAATTTAGCATCTGTAATTTTAGATAACCGAAGTGCAAAACCTGGACGATTCTCTACCACAACAAAATCAAACTTGCCTTTTTTTATTTTATGGGCAACTTCTGAACTAAAGAATTCCCAGGAATAGTGATAATATAAATTTCTATTTGTATATCTAAATAATATTTTTTTTATCTTTGAAATAAAGGTCTCAGTATTTATAAATACATATTTCGTTTTTCTATATTTCAATAATTCACTATCAGAAATTGATTTATCACTAACACTATATACTGTAAACTGAATATTAACATTCTGTCTTTCATTATAATCCAAATATAATTTCACTAAATTTTCAACTGCACCTCCTTTACTAGGAGGTACAGGCAAGATTCCCGATGTAACTATTGCAATATTCATTTTAGGAGTATTTTAAACAAAAATAATATAAAGAATCTAGAAAATTCGCCTTTTACAATAAAAACACAAAAAAAAGTATATCTTTGTGTAACACAAAAAACATGATAGTTAATGAAAATTGCATATATATATACAGCCCTGACAACAGTTGGAGGAGCCGATAGAGTAATTACTGAAAAAGCCAATTATTTCGCAGAATATTTTGGTTATGATGTATATATTATAACAGATTCTCAAGGCAAAGAAAAACCTAGATTTCCATTATCTCCAAGAGTTCACCTTATTAATCTGGATATTATGTTTGGGCAACAGTATAATCATTCATTTTTTGTTAGAGGCTTCATTTATTTTAATTTGATGAGAAAATATAAAAAGGAGTTAATAAAACAATTAATGATCATACGTCCTGATTTCACAATTTCGACTTTGGGTAGAGATGTCGATTTTATAACATCAGTTAATGATGGAAGCAAAAAGATAGCAGAAGCACACACTACAAGAAAGAATATTCGGAATTTCCAATTAATGATGAAAAGAAATTTTCCATATAAAATCATTGGAAAAATTTGGAAAAAGAAATTAGAAAAAGCTATTAAAAAATTTAACACACTTGTAGTTTTAACAGAAGATGATGCTTCAGAATGGGCAGAAATAAGAAATTCTATTGTTATACCTAATTCCCTTCCTTTTTATCCACAAAAAATAAGTAGAAACGTAAATAAAAAAGCAATTAGTGTAGGACGCTTTGAATTTGAGAAAGGCCATGATCGACTAATAGATATCTGGAGCGAAGTTATAAAAACACATCCAGATTGGATCCTGGAAATTTATGGAGAAGGCACCTTAAAAAGGGGACTTATTAATATAGTCAAAGAAAAGGGGTTATCTGATTCTATTTTATTTAAACCTTCGTCAATGAATATTTCTAAAGAATATATTGACAGTTCTTTTTGTATAATGACATCTCGTTATGAAGGGTTCGGAATGGTATTGATAGAAGCAATGGCATGTGGACTTCCTTGCATAGCTTATGACTGTCCAAGTGGTCCTCGTAATATAATTAAAGATGGAACAAATGGTTTTATAATAAAAGATGGAAATACACAAAAAATGGCTGAGAAAATCTGTTTTCTTATAGAACATGAAGAAATAAGAAAAAAAATGGGACAAGCAGGATATCTTAATGTAGAAAAATACAACATTGATGGAATAATGAATAAGTGGAAACAACTTTTTGAATCTATAAAATAATGAAAGATGAATACTATCAAATACATATATCGTTACTTCAGAAATAGTATTCTAAGGATATTCGCCTTGATATGGGGACAAGAACAAGAACTATCAAGAAATATAATTATTATATCTCCACATCCCGATGATGAAGCCTTAGGATGTGGAGGATTAATCTCTCATCTTACTAAAAGTGGATGTACTGTATCACTAATTATGTTAACAGGTGGAGAAAATTGCAATAGTGCGAAATCAATAGAAAAAGAGACATTAAAGGAAATTAGACGTGACTTAACAAATAAATCAGCAATTATTTTAGGTATAGAAAAAGAGAATATTTATTTTCTAAATTTCAAAGATGGTTTAATAAATAACAAAGATCCAGAAACTACAAGACTTAAAGAAATATTAAATAAGATAAACGCCGATGCTATTTATGTACCTCATTTGAAAGATGGTTGGAATGATCATGTGCAGGCTCATTTAATTATAAAAGATATAATAAAAGGAAGATCTATAAAATTATATGCTTATTGTGTATGGTTTTGGTATACAATGCCATTTAAAGAAATGAAAAGCCTTCCATGGAAAGATGTACGCTATTTTTCAATGAACAAAGAAGAACATCGAGCAAAAGTTCAATCTGTTAGTATTTATATGAAAGCAATTTCTCCAGATGGTATTTACTATTCTGGTAAATTACCTAAAATTCTTATTACAAGTTGTTTATGGAAACAAGAAATATATTTTCGCATTTATAATTAAATAGCTAACTTATATACAAAAAAATGAAAATCTTATTCCTTGTATTCCATGGTTTTTCTGATGTTAGTGGAATAAGCAAGAAAATATTCAATCAGGTGAAAGGTTTACGTGACGCGGGACATCATGTAGATTTATGCCACTATGATGTGTTATCTAATGGGCACCGCTGCAGAATGATTAACAATGAAATTCTGGAAGATTTTGGTAGCGGAAAACTAGCTTCATTAAAAAAAAGAATCTGCTATCATTCTATCTATAACTATATAATAAGACAAGATATAAAGTTGGTATATATGCGTTCCGATCACAACGCAAATCCATTTACTATTCATTTTTTGCAAAAATTAAAAAGACAAGGGATAAAAGTAATAATGGAAATCCCTACTTATCCCTACGATCAGGAATATAACGGGTTTTCATACAAAGAACAAATGGAATTGAAAATAGATCAGCTTTTTCGCCGTTCATTAGCAAAAAGATTATTCCGGATATGTACATTTTCTGATTATGATTTTATCTTTGGAGCGCAAACAATAAAAATATCAAATGGAATAGATTTCAGTACAATACCATTAAAACAAACTTTGCGTAAACATCCGTTTCCTTTCAATCTTATTGGAGTAGCTGAAGTACATTACTGGCATGGATTTGATCGCGTAATGGCTGGCATTGGAGAATATTGTAAACAGAATAATAGCAGAGATATTTTCTTTCACATAGTAGGTGGAATTGGAGAAGATTCAGAAATGCCTGTTTTTAAAGAAATAATCAAAAAATACGAAATAGAAAAACATATTATTTTTCACGGCCAATTATTTGGCAAAACCCTTGATAATATTTTTGAAAAAGCAGATTTTGGTATTGCTAGTTTAGGTCGCCACAGAAGTGGCATTACTAATATAAAAACTTTAAAGAACAGAGAATATGCAGCCAGAGGTATTCCATTTATCTACTCTGAAATTGATTCTGATTTTGAAAGTATGCCGTATGTATTAAAAGCACCTGCCGATGAGTCTTCAATAGATATAAATCGGATTTTGAATTTTTATGATAATTGCACATTATCTCCGGTAGAAATTAGGAATTCTGTAAAAGATCTATCATGGGAGATGCAAATGAAAAAAATAACTGATTTATGCGGTGATGTATGATTAAACAAGATTCAACCATAAGAAAAATAGCTTATTGTATTCCTTCTCTTTATATTTCAGGAGGTATGGAGAGGGTGCTAACTATAAAGGCTAATTACTTTGCAGAAGTATTAGGATACGATATTACGATCATTTTAACAGATGGAGGTTCAAAACCACCATACTATAAATTATCTCCAAAAATTAAAGTCGTTCAACTTTATATAGATTTTGAAGAGTTATGGCATCTCCCTTTTGCAAAAAAGGCACTTATATATCTAAAAAAACAGCATGAATATAAAAGAAAACTAACACGCTGCTTAATGGAGCTAAAACCGGATATTACCGTTTCAATGTTGCGAAGAGAAATAAATTTCATTGATCAAATTAATGATGGAAGCATTAAAATTGGAGAGATACATATAAACAAAGATAATTTCAGAGATTTACAGGGAAGAGAAAGCAGTAGAATAAAAAAGTTTATTTCAGATATATGGATGAAACAATTGATCAGAAATCTGAATAAATTAAAACTATTTATATGTCTAACTAATGAAGATAAGGATAAATGGGATGAATTAAACAATATCATTGTGATGCCCAATCCTCTTGCATTCAACACAGATAGACTATCCGATTGTTCCTCAAAAAAGGTTATAGCCGTAGGTAGATATGTTCCTCAAAAGGGTTTTGATTTACTTATAAAAGCCTGGAGTATTGTCTCTAAAAAGCATCCGGATTGGGAACTTCAGGTTTACGGAGATGGTAATAAAGAACCATATATTAATTTGGTAAAAGAATATCAGATAGAAAAAAGTTGCATTTTAAATGATCCGGACTCTAACATTAAAGAACGATATACTGAAAGTTCTATATTTGTTCTAAGTTCCCGTTTTGAAGGATTTGGAATGGTAATAGTTGAAGCTATGACATGTGGTGTTCCGGCTGTATCTTTTGCATGCCCTTGTGGTCCGAAAGATATTATCAGAGATAAAGAAGATGGGCTACTTGTAGAAAATGGCAACATTGAAGAACTGGCTGAAAAAATTATTTACCTGATTGAAAATCAAGAAATTAGAAAGACTATGGGTAAAAAAGCCAGTAAAAATGTAGAGCGATTCAGAATGGAGAGTCTTGGGGAACAATGGAATAAGATATTTGATAAATTAATAATGAATGACAACTAAGATTGTTTATATAATAGGAGGAATATGGAATGGTTCCGGAATGGAACGAGTTCTTACTATGAAGGCCAATTATATGGCTGATGTAGCCGGTTATGATGTACATGTTCTTTTAACAGAAGATGGAGAAGGGCCATCGTATTTTCCATTGTCAGAAAAGATACATTTACATAATGTACATGTAAATTTTGATATACTCTACACGTTACCTATTTACAAAAGAGTATTTGCGTATTTGTGGAAACAAAGATTATATAAACAACGTCTGACTGATTTCTTAGTTAAACTAAAGCCTGATATTACAGTAACAGCTATGCGTCGTGAAATTAATTTCATTAATGATATCCAGGATGGAAGCAAGAAAATTGGTGAAATACATTTCACGCGAATTGGATATAGAGAAGTTAAATTCAGGTTTTTGCCAGATTTCTTTAATAAAGCAATCAGTCATTTGTGGATAAACAAATTACTGAAAGAGGTAAAACGTTTATCGGCTTTTGTAGTATTGAGTGAAGAAGATAAACTTAATTGGCCTGAATTGAAAAACGTACAGGTTATATACAATCCAATATCAATCAATACAAATATTTATTCTAACTGTCATTCAAAAAAAGTTATAGCAGTGGGACGTTATACTTATCAGAAAGGATTTGATTTGTTAGCAGATGCATGGAAAATAGTTACAGCACAGCACCCTGATTGGGAATTAAATATTTATGGAGGTGGAGATGCTGATGAATATAGAGAATTGGCGATTAAAAAAGGAATAAGTAAAACATTTATCTGCAATGGCCCTACACATAACATTATAGATAAATATCTGGAGAGTTCTATTTTTGTCTTAAGTTCACGGTATGAAGGTTTTGGCCTTGTAATTGCTGAAGCTATGGCTTGCGGCTTGCCCATAGTTTCATTTGCATGCCCATGTGGCCCTCAGGATATAATCAGTAATGAAGAGGATGGTTTTTTCGTAGATAATGGGAATATAAGTTTATTGGCAAAAAGAATCGTTTATTTGATAGAAAATGAAAATAAAAGAGTCGAAATGGGACGGAAAGCTATAGAATCTGTCAATCGCTTTAAAATGGAAAATATAGGCACGCAATGGGTAAAATTATTTAAATCAGTTATAAAAGAATAATATGTCTGAAATAAAAATACTAGATTTTAATTACGGAAAAGATTTGGAATATAAGCAATATAAATCGGGGGGGGGCTCTAGCCAATCATTCTATGGAATGATTGAAATAGAAGAAAAAGGGTATGAGGTGAAGCATGTATCTATGTCACGCAAGCCCGGTCTTAAAAGTATTATTGATAATATCCGCTTAATACTAAATAGCAAATGCAATGTCCTTTTTTGCTCTTATATTTATATTATGCCTTTATTAGGAATAGCATTATTAAAAAATATCGGTTTATGTAGAAAAATAAAAATTATAGGAGTAAGTCATACTAGTTTTCACGATGACTATAGCTTTATAAACAGATTGATTTGTAAATTCGTATATATGGCTTTTGATCAAATATTTTTTCATTCATTAAAAAATCTAAAAGAAGGCACTGCTACAGGTATTTTAAGTTCTAATAAGCTCAAACTATTACATTGGGGTATTGATTTGAGATATTTGGATCAGGTATTAACGTCAAATCAGAAGAACGCTAATTATTATATCTCAACAGGAAGAGAATATCGAGATTTTCCAGTTCTAATATCTGCTTTCTCACAAACAAATTTAGATCTTAAGATATATACAAATAAGACTAATTATGAAAACAATTATGAATTTCTTTCAGAATTTGATAACAAATATCCAAATATAGAAATAAAATTTGTCACTAGAAATAAAGAGACTTCGAACTATCTTGTAAACCTTACTGCTCAATCATTTTGCATAGTAATACCTTTACAAAAAGAAGCATCATATTATTGTGTTGGTCATACTTCAATTGTAGAAGCTCTTGCATTAGGAAAACCAATTATAGTATCAGCGAATGATTATCATCCTATTGATGTAGAAAAAGAGCATGTAGGAATCAAAGTCAAATCTTCAGATCCTTCAGAATGGATAAAAGCTATAACTTATCTTTATGAGCACAAAGAAGAAGCTAGAATAATGGGCGAAAACGGAAAAAAACTTGCACGCGAAAAATATAATATTGAAATTTGTGCTAATGAAATATTAGACAGTATAAATTCTCTTTATAAATAATAGAATAAATTGCAGTAAAAAATAATCAAAATTATAATCCTTAAATGTCTTGGTATACGAAATATTTATCAATCTTTGAAAAGTCACTAGAAGAAATTCCAAAGAATACAATAAAACAGATTCAACATAAATTAATACTGCAAAAGCAAGATAATCCTCTTGTTTCTGTTGTCGCAATAGCCCATAACGAAGAAAAAAGGATTCTAAGCTGCTTATGGTCTTTAAGTGAAAACATTTGTGACTTTCCAATAGAAATTATTGTAGTAAATAATAATTCTACAGATAGAACAACTGAAGTATTAAACTTATGTGGTGTAAAATGGTTTGATGAGCCTAAGAAAGGACCAGGACATGCCCGCCAGTGCGGTTTGGATCATGCAAAAGGGAAATATTATCTTTGTATAGATGCTGATACTCTTTATCCTCCACATTATATTCAAACGATGGTAGATAAGTTAAGAAAGCCTGGTGTAGCTTGTGTATTTTCACTTTGGAGTTTTATGCCTGACAAAAATCATTCGAAGTTTGGTTTGTTTTTCTACGAATTTCTTCGAGATATATACTTATTATTGCAATCAATTAAACGACCGGAATTATGTGTTCGCGGTATGGTTTTCGGGTTTAATACTGAAATGGGACGCAAGATTGGCTTTAGAACAGATATTATCCGAGGGGAAGATGGTTCATTAGCTTATGCATTAAAAGAATATGGGAAATTAGTATTCATAACTAATAAAAAGTCTAGAGCTCTAACAGGTAATAGTACACTAAATGCCGATGGGTCTTTCTTTAAAAGCTTCTTGAATAGATTGATTAAAGCATTGAATAATGCAACTAATTTATTCTCGGCAAAGAACAATTACAAAGACGAAGACTCTAATCTGATAAAATAGAAAAAATTAATGCAACCAATAAATGTATTAGAAGTTATAAGACAAGGTCAAGTTGGCGGAGGGGAATCTCATTTGCTTGATTTAGTTGCCGGTTTTAATAACGCTATAAATCCAATTATTTTAGCATTTACTCCGGGACAGATGATTGATACATTCAGAGCTAACGGAGTAAAATGTTATGTTATAGAAACCTCCCACCCTTTCGATCTTAGAATTATCAAACAAATTGGTGAAATAATTAAAAAGGAAAGTATTCAGATTATTCATGCACACGGAAGCAGGGCGGCTTCGAATGTTGCTTTAATAGCAAAAATAACGAATATACCTTTAGTATATACTGTGCACGGATGGAGCTTTCATCAGGATCAATCTGTCATAGTCGGTTTCTTGAGGGCAAAAAGTGAAAAAGCGATCTGCGCTCTGAGTAATCAGGTTATTTGTGTTTCGAAAAGTAACCAGCAAACTGGTATTCAAACTTTTGGATTAAAAAAATCTGTAGTTATTGAAAACGGGATCAATTTATCACGGTTTAATCCGAACAATTCTTTCAAAGATATCAGAAAGGAATTTGGCTTTAGCGATGATGATTTTATTGTGGGCTTTATAGGGAGGGTTACTTTACAAAAGGATCCAATAAATTTCATTAAAAGTATTGCTATTGCTCATAAACAAAACACGAAAATTAAAGCTCTTTTTGTTGGTGAAGGAGATTTAAAGGATGAAGCAATGAATTATATTAAAGAGAATTCTTTGGAAGATATAATAAAAACTTCTGATTTCAGAAATGATATACCTGATTTACTAAACGCAATAGATGTATTCTGTCTGCCTAGTTTATGGGAAGGACTTTCTATTGCACTACTAGAGGCCATGGCAATGAAGAAAGCACTGGTTGTTACTCCAACCGATGGAACAAAGGAAGTTATTACTGATAAAGAAAATGGATTAATTACCAAATATAGCGATCCTGATAATCTTGCGAAACAATATATTACTTATATAAAAGACTCTACTCTAAAAGAAAGATGTGAAGAAGAGGCTAAAAGGCTGATCGAAGAACGTTTCGATAGCAGAAGGGTTTCTGAAAAAGTATCTGAAATATATAAATCATTCATCAAACACTCATGAAATCTCTTGAAATAACATTTTGGTTAAGCTTAATAATAGTATTTTATACCTATCTGGGATATGGCATCGTTCTTTACTTACTGGTAAAAACAAAAGAACTATTCTCAAAACAAAAAGCAAAGGCTTTACCTACAAAAGAAAACTTACCGGAAGTAACTCTCTTTATAACGGCATTCAACGAGGAAGCTGTGGTGAAGGACAAAATGGATAATTGCCGGGCTCAGGATTATCCCAACGATAAGCTAAAGATTGTATGGGTAACGGATGGTAGCAATGACAACACGAATGAATTACTGAAAGCTTACCCGGAGGTTACTGTGTTGTTTCAACCGGAACGCCAGGGAAAGACTGCTGCTCTGAACCGGGGAATGAGGTTTATATCCTCTCCTATTGTGATATTTACGGATGCAAATACGATGATAAACCGGGAGGCTATCATGGAAATAGCCAGTGAATTCTCTGATTCAAAAGTGGGATGCGTTGCGGGAGAGAAAAGGATTGCAGCAAAAGAAAAGGATGGGGCCGCAGGTGGTGGTGAAGGTATCTATTGGAAATATGAATCGACTCTTAAAGCATTGGATTTCAGATTATATTCAGCAGTAGGTGCAGCCGGTGAGTTATTTGCCATTCGCAAGGAACTGTTCGAAGAGATGGAAAGAGATACCTTACTGGATGATTTTATTCTTTCTCTCCGGATTGCTCAAAAGGGATATAAGATTGCTTATTGCGACAAGGCTTATGCTATTGAATCGGCTTCTGCCAGTATGAATGAGGAGGAGAAAAGAAAAACACGAATAGCTGCAGGAGGTTTACAATCAATATGGAGATTACGTTCTCTGCTTAATGTTTTTCGTTATGGAACATTGAGTTTTCAGTATATATCTCACCGGGTATTGAGATGGTCGTTAACTCCTGTATTACTTTTTTTGATGCTACCGCTTAATATAATTCTAGTTTCAGAAATAAGTACTGATATCTATGTTATACTATTATTCTTACAAGTGCTGTTCTATGTATTAGGATTATGGGGATATTACCTTTCTACCAAGCAAATAAAAAACAAAATCTTATTTATTCCTTACTACTTTCTCTTTATGAATGTCAATGTTTTTAAAGGATTTATCTATCTGAAAAACAAGAATATAAATGGAATTTGGGAAAAGGCTAAGAGATCTGTTTAAATTTCGCATAAAAAAACGGGTACTCTAAATTATTTTTTATATATTTGTTGAATATTTCTTACTTATTAACGTCTAAAATCTAAGAAAAAGAATAATGACAAGAATATTGCACGATCCACAAAACTCAGATAAGATTCTACAGATGACTGCAGATACAATGTTTTTAGTTGATTACGAAGGCATCTGCGTTGATTTGGTGGTACATGCAAACCGAGGGTTCTTTAGGAGAAGAAAGAATTTAATCGGTGAAAATTTCTTTAATTTATTACCGGAAAAGACATATTCTGCTATTAAGAAGGAATTTGAGAAAGTTAAAGAGAGCAAGGTTATATCTACAAAAAATTACGAGCTTCCTCTTAACGAAGGCACTTTTTATTTTAAGTGCATAATGCAGCCTTTCGACGAAAATCTGATATTGTGTCAATACAGAGACATAACTAACAGGGCCCGCACTAAATTGCAACTGGAGAAAACGAATAACGAACTGCGGGAGATTGAAAAAGCTGCTAAAATTAGTCAATGGACTTACAATTATAAAAGTCAGACATTTAGTTATAAAGGATATTCCGGGGGATTGGCTAACAGCGATCATTTTAAAGATATTTCTCTGGAGACTTATCTGGAAATGATACACCGTGATGATCGTGCCGGATTTCTTATATGGATAAACAATATTCTTCATCATACGAGTGCAGATACTCATGAATACCGGATTTTAGTAAAAAAGGAGTTTCTATTTCTAAGACTTAAGGTTTTAAACATAAGTGGTTCTGAGGAGAATAAAGAGATTGAAGGTTTCTGCCAGAATATCACAGATATTATTAAGCTGGACGAAAATCTGGGAAGTATTACCAAAGCTGTAAACTATGCTTCGGAAGATATTTTTGCTTTTAAACCGGATGGTACACTGGTTTTTGCCAATGAACAGTTCCGCAAGCATTATCTTTTGACTGATGATACTGAGCTATCTGCAATCAAAGTAAATAAGTTGCCGATAAAAAAAGAGCTGAAGGAAAGATGGATGAATATCCGTAGTGAATTTTCACAGCTAACTGACATTGTGCGGTTTGTTGAAGAAAAACCTTTCCCGCATCTGAAAGAGATTCTGGCTTTTGATTTTTTCTCTTATATCATTAAGGACTCTGAAGATGAAGAGATTATCTGGACGTTTGGGCGTGATATTTCTGAGCAAATAAGATACGACGAACAAACGAAAGAGGTAAATCAGATTATGAACACTGTTCTGGAAAATATTCCTCTTGCTATTTCTGTAAAAGACACAGGAAACGACTTACGATATATCTATCGGAATAAAGTTACCTATGTGAGTATGAAAGATACCAATGTTATTGGTAAAACCGATTTTGATATTTACCCTGACGAAATAGCCATAACATACAGAAATGAAGACTTATCTGTTATTAAAACCAGAGAACCAATTATATATAGCAAAGAAGTTGTCAATAATGAGAAAGGTAAATTTTTTATTCACAAACAGAAGTTGCTTGTAGAAAATGGAAACAGACCTCCACTTATTATTGTTTTAGAATCTGATATCACAAACCTGAAGAAGATGGAGAGTGAACTTATTAGTGCTAAAGAGAAAGCTGAAAAATCTGATATGCTAAAATCGGCCTTTCTTGCTAATATGAGTCATGAAATACGTACTCCATTGAACGCTATTGTTGGATTCTCCAGAGTTATTGCTGATACGCAGAATGCGCAAGAGAGAATGGACTATTACAAAATAGTTGAATCAAACAACAGCAGATTATTGCAACTGATCAATGAGATTCTTGATCTTTCGAGAATTGAATCGGGCATCATGGAATTTGTGGAAGAACCTTTAAACCTAAAAGTGATGTGCCAGGAGGTTTTTGATGCACACCGGTTCCGTACTCCGGAAAACGTTCAGCTTCTTTTTGAAGAATCAGACGCTGATTTATGGATATACAGTGATAAGAACAGATTGATTCAGGTTTTCTCTAACCTGATAGGCAATGCTTTTAAATTCACAAATGAAGGTAGTATCCGGTTTGGGTATAAGATTAATAATGAGGAAATAGAGTGTTATGTAAAAGATACCGGTATAGGATTTCCTAAAGAAAAAGCAAAGAATGTTTTTGAACGTTTTGCAAAACTAAATACTACTGCACAAGGAACCGGACTTGGTCTTTCTATCTGTAAATCGATAGTGGAAAAGCTGGGAGGAACAATCTGGGCAAAATCTGATGTGGGACAAGGGGCAGAGTTTTTCTTTACTCTTCCTTATGTAACGCCTAAAAAAGAGTCTGTTGATGAAATAACAGCTGAAGATGATAATGATTCAAAGAATATTGAGCTATCTGAAAAGAAGGATACGCTGATATTGGTTGCAGAAGACAATGATAGCAATTTTAAATTGCTAAATGTAATGATAGGTAAAAAGGTTACTTTAGTGCATGCACATGATGGAATAGAAGCTATAACTATGTTTGAGGAGTACAAACCCGATTTAATCCTTATGGATATAAAGATGCCAAACATGGATGGACTGGATGCTACTCGCGTTATCAGACAGGTATCTCCCGAGATTCCAATCATTGCTTTAAGTGCTTTTGTATATGATGATGATGTAAAAGCGGCTCTTTTATGTGGATGCAACGAATTTATTCCAAAACCTGTTTCTCAAGACAAACTAACTGACATTCTGAGAAAATATTTATAACGAATGGGGAAAAAAGCCACTCTTATATACTTCCGTTTTTTAGGGGTTCTTATAACTACTGCACTAGCAGTATTTACTATTGTTCTGGGGAGATATTCATACCAGAATCCAAGCAACGGCTTTCTGTTTCCTATAATTGGATTGGGAATGATTCCAGTTTTACTGGCCAATCTTGTTTTTGCCATTTATTGGGGAATTCGCTGGAAAAAATGGATATGGATACCGGTGATTGCTATTGCAGCAAACTATGAATATATTTCTGCAACGTACCAGATTCCACACAAGCTACCTAATTATGCAGATAAAGGGAACTCAATAAGGATTGCAAGCCTTAATGTACAAAGCTTCCACGGAGATCCGTCGGTTTACTCTGTTGGGGAGATTACCGGACTGATGAAAGAACAGCGAATTGATGTAGTGTGCCTGCAGGAATTTACTGAAAGTCCTTATTATAGCTCTGATAGCATAAATGCTCAATTTAAGGAATATCCGTATGTTGCTATGCACAAAAAGAACACTCCGGGATTTGGGCTGGTTATTTACAGTAAGTTTCCAATAACAAACAGAGATGATCTCTTTTTTGGTAACTCTGACAACAGTGCTATGTGGGTTGATATAAAAGTTGGGCAAACCCCTCTGCGAGTTTTTAATTGCCATTTGCAAACAACTAATTTTAATCAGACTAAAGGCTTATTGAAGATAATAACACTTGGGGAATTTTATGATACTGAGAAAGAGGCTGCAAAAAAAATAACAGATAAACTATTTGAGAATGCTCTTAAAAGGTCTAATCAGGTTGATTTACTCCGTCATGTAATTGACACAACAAAACATTCAATAATAGCATGCGGCGACTTTAATGCTCCCCCATCATCTTATTCATACCACCGGATGAAGGAGAAATTGCAGGATGGGTTTCAAAGCGCAGGATCCGGATTTGGATATACCTATCGTTACCTTCATAAAACCCTGCGCATCGACTACGTATTTCATTCAAACGAACTAAAAGGAATAGAATACAGTTCTCCTTCTTTTGATTTCAGTGACCACAATCCTGTAATTATGGAATTAGCTATAAAGAAGGAGAAATAATATTTCAGGATAGCTTTGGTAAGTAGAAACTGAAGACAGAGCCTTCTCCTTCTTCTGAATTGAACCAGAGTTCTCCACCATTCTTTCTTACAAAATCCTGGCATAACAAAAGACCCAGACCGGAACCTTCTTCATTCTTTGTTCCAAAAGTTGAATAATGTGTATCAACATTAAGCAGCTTAGTTTGATCTTCTTTCTTTATACCCCGACCATGATCGACCACGTTTACGACAACTTGTTCTTCCTTTTCCTCTACTACAACATGCACCTCACTACCCGGGTTACTAAATTTCAAGGCATTGCTGATAAGGTTACGGATAACGGTTTTTATCATGTCAATATCTGCACGGACTTCCAGTTGATCTGGCGCCTGCAAATTAATTTTTATTTGCTTGAGTTCTGCTACCATGGAGAAAATCTCAATAACTCCGGCCGATACTCCAACAATATCAATATCTTGTGGTACCACATTTAACCGGCCAATCTGACTCTTGGTCCACTTTAACAAATTATCCAATAATGAGAACAGTTCCTCTGTTGTTTGATTTGCCATATTCAGCAATTCATGCATCTCATCTCCTATTTTCTCTCCTGGTAAGTTGATCATCAACATATTAAGCACCATTTTGATAGATGCCATAGGCGAACGAAGATCATGAGCAATAACAGAATAAAGCTTGTCACGACCTTTAATAGTGCGCTTCAGCTCTTCATTCTGGTTAAAAATGATTCGTTTAGCCGCTATTAAAGATATCTGATGCTTTACACGAATAATCAGCTCTTCTTTATTAAATGGTTTGGAAATAAAATCATTAGCTCCCATCTGGAATCCTTTTACGATGTCGGCAGTGGAATTCAAAGCTGTAAGAAATATAATAGGAATCTGAGCAAATGCAGGCTTTTCCTTAAGTTGTCTGGCAACTTCAAAACCGCTTATATCAGGCATCATTACATCCAGTAAAATCAAATCGGGTAATTCCGATTCGACCATCTTTAACGCCTGAGTACCATTCATGGCAGTTACAACATTATATTTTTCATTTGTCAACAAAACTTTGAGCAATAACACATTGGACAATACATCGTCGACAACAAGGATCTTATATTCAGAGTATTTTATCTCCATTATCATTCTTTTTATAGGCATTATTAAATTTTTTGGAGGAAATTCTTAAAGTACTGATTTAAAATAATCGATTGTTTTTATCAATCCTTCTTCCAGATGAACAGAGGGCTGCCAGTTTAATTTTTCTTTTGCCAAGGCAATATTCGGCTGGCGTTGTTTGGGATCATCTCCTGGTAAAGGTTTATAAATGAATTTGGACTTAGATCCTGTTAACTCAATTACCTTTTCCGCAAGTTCTTTAATTGTAAATTCATTGGGATTACCGATATTAATTGGACCAACAAACTTATCATCTGTATTCATCATACGAACCATCCCCTCTATCAGGTCATCCACATACTGAAAGCTACGAGTCTGGCTACCATCTCCATAAAGAGTAATATCTTCGTTCTTTAATGCCTGAACGATAAAATTGGATACAACCCGACCATCATTTTTACTCATTAAAGGACCATAGGTATTAAAGATGCGAATAATCTTTATACGAAGTTTTTTTTGTCTGTGATAATCCATAAAAAGCGTTTCGGCACAGCGTTTACCTTCATCGTAACAAGAACGAATACCAACTGTATTTACATTACCCCAATATTCTTCCGGTTGAGGATGAACTATCGGATCTCCATAAACTTCACTGGTAGAAGCCTGCAACACTTTTGCTCCCACTTGTCTGCCAAGAGCCAACATATTAATAGCACCCATTACAGAGGTTTTTACTGTTTTAACAGGATCATGCTGATAATGAACAGGTGAAGCTGGACATGCAAGGTTATAGATTTCGTCAACCTCCGCATTATATGGAACAGTTACATCATGGCGAACCAACTCAAATCGAGAATTATCCATAAGGTGCCATACATTATTTCTGGAGCCTGTAAAAAAATTATCTAAACAAATAACACTATGTCCATCATTTATCAATTTAGTACATAAGTGTGAACCTATAAAGCCGGCTCCTCCTGTAACCAATATTCTTTTCATTCTTTATGTTATTCTTAGCAGATTTATCGTATTTTATGTGTTATATGTGCAAAAAGCTATTTTCATTTAGCAATGCGTAACAAATATATTACTTTTTTTAATACCAGAGCTATGTTTGCATTACTATTTTAACAATCTAAAAACTAAAAAAAGATTAAAGAAATAAAATCAGAGTAGTAAACTATTGATTTTTGTTAAACAATAAACGGCAATTAGGTATCTATTAATCAAGAACAAATAACACCTGAAACAATTATAAAAATATGCAATGGTTAACTCTTAAAATCCTAGGAATTATACAATCATCCAATCAGGATAAATCCATATTAAAAAACAATATTCAGTTATTCATTGTTTTTTATAATATTTTATTTGCTATATTAATGCCTGAAATATAAAATCGTTGTCAATGAATACAAAAAAACAATATTGCAAATATTCACTAATAGCCATTATTCTAATTTTAGGAACAATTTTGCTTATTAAATTAAGTCCTTTTTTGAGCGGAATCCTTGGTGCATCTACTATTTATGTTCTGGTTAGAAAGCAAATGTTTTATCTGACAGAGAAAAAAAATATAAAACGTTGTATAGCTGCCTCATTGATGCTTTGCGAAGCTGCACTGTGCTTTCTTATCCCTATTTCTCTTGTTGTATGGCTATTGGTTGGAAAACTTCAGCATTTAAATATTGATCCTCAGTCGTACATTTCAGCTATAAAAAACATAGCCAGTCTTATTTTTGAAAAGACTGGCTATAATGTGCTCAATGAAGATAACTTATCAGCTATAACAGCTTTTATCCCCAAAGCTGGTCAATATATAGTTGGCAATATAAGCAATTTTACCATAAACATGTTTGTTATGCTTCTAATTCTCTTTTTCATGCTATTAGAAGGAAGAAAAATGGAACTGTATTTATATGATTTATTGCCTTTTACAAGCTCTGATAAAACCAACGTACTTAATAGAATAAAGATAATTATCAGATCTAATGCAATCGGTATTCCTTTAGTTGCCATCTCACAGGGAGGAGTAGCATTCATTGGATATCTAATTTTTGCAGTACCTAACCCTATTCTCTTTGGTTTTTTAAGTTGTTTCGCATCTATTATTCCTATAGTAGGAATCGGATTGATCTGGGCACCATTGGTTGCATATATGTTTCTGACAGGCGACTGGCAAAATGGTATCGGCCTTGCTGCTTACTCATTCATTGTAACTACTAATATAGATAATTTATTGCGCTTCATGTTGCAAAAGAGATTAGCTAACACGCATCCGTTGATTACAATTTTTGGAGTTATCCTGGGGCTGAAATTATTTGGTTTTCTTGGAATTATATTTGGTCCTCTGTTATTATCTATATTTATTCTTTGCATTAATATTTTTAAGAAAGAATACCTGGAAGGAAATTGTAAAGAATAGATTATCATCGATTTTATCAAACTTTCAATATCGCTAATTTGCCAATATTTTAATTAAAAAAAGAGATTGCTCAATTGAACAACCTCTTTTTAAATGTTTTTTCTTAGAATCTCTATCAGAGACTATTTCTAAATATCAATTCTCAGAAACCTAATTTTATATTTCAGATAACCTCTTTTGAGTTAAAACCCTGTTGAACTTTAAATCATTTTTGTAATGTCATTTGGAATGGAGAAGCCGGAAGTCCAGCGTTATTCTTCAGATTTACTCCCTGAGGATTATCATCCCATGCATAGCGTACTTTAACAGGTCGTAAAATCTCATTATTCCAAACTATAACTTTATTATTTTCGATAACGGCTTCAGCCCATTTAAAACGTCCATCTTCACCAGCCACTGCAAAACCTTTTAAATAATCAACAGGCATCAGGTTATTTGTACCATCTTCGAAAGAAAGGATTAGTTTTCCATTTTCTACTGTCATTGATTTGCAGATAGGTCCATTACAAACTACATCTTTGTGACCATAAACTACTTTTTTCGTCAATAAAGATATGCGTCTCGCCAGTTCCTTCTTATTCAACGGATGAATATCGTTCCACTCACCCAAATCAATAGCTACAGCCAATGCTGTATTGGGAACTTTTAAAGAGACTTGTCGCTGAGCTTCACGCAGACCAGCCCAACCACTTTCTACTGGTTGAGGATGTGTTTGCATAAAATTAGCTAGCTGTACGATAAAAAATGGTAAATCCTTATTGCCTAATTTGGTTCGCCAATCATTTATCATAGCAGTCAATAAAGCTTCATATTCGTCCGGCTTGCCTGTATTCGTTTCACCCTGATACCATAAAGCTCCTTTAAAAGTAAGGTTTCTTAAAGGAGATATCATTGAGTTGTACATTCCGGTTGGGATATTCTGAAAAGAAACATCTCCATTTTTAGAAGGTAATTCACAGCCTAACTTATATTTCCATTGATTGGAAAGATTTATTGTATCTCCATCAATGGCCATACAATAAAGTTTGTCTTTAACGAATCCCGGGAATCCGCCATAACTAATTAAGCGAACTGTGATCGTGTTATCACCGGCCTGTAATAATGAAGCAGGAATTTTATAAATACGAGGTGGATATTGATAAGCTGTTGTACCAACAAATGATCCATTTACAAATACTGAGTCGGCATCTCGTATACATCCTAGGCGTAACACAACATTCTTACTTGCTTGTTCTTTGGTAAGACTAACATGTTGGCGGAACCAATGTGCTCCGTTTAATAAATTACCTCCATTAATTGCCCAATCTGAAGAAAAAATATCGACCGTTTTCCAATCTAAATCGTTCAATTCGGACTTGTACCAACTTACAGGTGCATGTAGACCTTTATCATTTTTATATAATGTGGTATTCCAGAGATCAGACATCATTCCATTGCATTTATTCGCTAATGCCCTATATTCATCTGAATTGAAAATATCTCTTTCACGTAACTTTTTCGGGAAAGCCTGCAACGCGTCTTCACTCATCCATGCTTCAACAGAGCTTCCTCCCCAACTGGAGTTCACAATACCAACAGGAACTTTTGTTTCATTATACATCTCTTTTGCAAAGAAATAAGCCAATGCTGAAAAAGACGGAGCATTTTCTGTTGTTAGAGCTTTCCAGTCCATTCTTGAAATATCATCCTTTGGTCCATGCAAATCATTGCCGTAGGGTGTTTTCACATAACGAATCATTGGATTTGAATAACTCTCTATCTCTTTGCGAAACATATCCGTAACTCTGGCAGCTGTCAATTCCATATTCGATTGCCCCGAACACAACCATACATCACCAATTAATATATCCTTTATGGAAAGGTCATTTACATTCATTTCATAAGGTCCACCAGCTTTTATTGATGAAAGAACAACCTGCCATTTACCGTTTTCATCTGCTTTTGTACTATACTTCTTTTTCTTGAATGTTATTTCCACATTCTCTCCGGCATCAGCTGTTCCCCATACCTTAATGGGCTGTTCACGTTGAAGTACCATTCCATCTGAAAAAATAGCCGGTAATTTCACTTTTGCCTCAGTCCACACTGAAAAGCCACAAGTTAATAATGCCAATAAGATTAATCTAGATTTACTATTAATCATTTTTCCTCTCCCTAATATTTTTTGTTGAATAACTAAATGCGTATTTACATCTTTATTCATATTCTATAAAATGTACTCTATTTAATTAAACTCTCCGGCGCCCCCAGGAATGAAGGTTTCAGACCTCCAAAATCGATCATTACTTTTTGCAAGACTAAAGCCGGATCTAACGGACGAATTCTCAATGTGTGCTTTTCTTTTTTATCTACGTGGTGAAGAGTGTTTGTCACAATAACATGTTCCGCCTGCCATTTACCAAGTTCACCTTTGTAATGTCCATTAATATTTACTATTTGTTCTTTATCTCCATCCAGACTGACTGCATACCTCAAGCCCTTATTATCATTAAAATTCAAAGTTGCAGAAAATCGTAAATAAACAGTTGCATCGCCACTTTTATCCGTTTTAAAGTCATACTCCAAATACATATCTTTATCAGGATTTACGGTGCATGGAGATGTTGTAACTCCAGACAAAGTACGTCCCAGATTGGGAATGGTAATCCATTTAGCAGTTGGCCCGTTAGCAAAACGAGTATAATGCTCTGCTTCCATAGATACATAACCATCATTCTCAATAGATACATTAGGAATGGCAATGCGAGGCTCCGGCACCATAGTTACCTGAGGCATAATATTGTATCTAGGATCATTCCATGATTTATAACCAATGTGTGTTTGATCCATAAAATGATTCCATTTACCATTACTCATCACCTTGTTATAATGATAAGTCAAAACGGAATCACGTTCAAAGCAATCACGTACTTTGAAGGCCCATTTGTTAGCTTCAATATTGTTCTTTGCAGCCAAATCACGATTCTTTGCCAAAGCATAGTACATATCATAAAGATTGGCGCATGCCTGAATTGGGAAAAGCACTAACTGATCAAAAGCATCCCGATAATTCTCCGGCATAAGATAATACAGTTTCAATGCATCCAAACTTAGAGCTTCATAATCATCTTTTACACGCTTCCATTCGTCATAATTTTCCAAACTATAAGTCTTATCATTCAATGATTCTGGAGTTACCCTACGATTATACTTCGTATAAGTATCAATAAGGCGAGCTGCTTCTTTTGCATACTTCGGGCCAAACTGCTTCTCGCAGAATCTTTCCGTATGAGACAATAAATTGTTTTCATTAAACTGTGCAGGATTCCAGGCCATATCTAAAAAGAAAGTAATAGGATACTCCATTGGTTTCAAATCGCCAACATTCACTACCCATAAATTCCGGACACCATATTCATAGGTCAGATTCATTTGTTCCCATGTACGTTCTATCTGAGTTATATTGAGCCATTTTGAATTTCTTGGCGCACCAACATAATCAACGTGATAATACATTCCATAACCACCCTTACGAGGTTTTGCTTTTAAGTTTGGAAGCTTTCTCACATTACCCCAGTTATCATCACAGAGCAATAAAGTTACATCATCAGGAACTCTCATTCCTTTATCATAATAATCCTGCACCTCTTTATAAAGTGCCCAAACCTGAGGAGTTTCTGATGCTTTTCTGCCAGTAACAGATTCAATTATATTACGTTGATCTTTAACGATATTCTGTAACAATGAAATATTAGCACCTTCACTCATCGGTTCATCACCATCACCACGCATACCAACAGTAATGACTGATTCCCAGTTTTTGCAACGTTCTATACCTTTTTTCCAGAAATCACGCAGCACATTACTATTTGTATTATAATTCCATGCGCCTGTTCCCCTACGTTTCCAATCCTGTTGTGCTAACCCCATCGGTTCATGATGAGAAGTCCCCATTACAATACCCATCTCGTCTGCTAACGGACCATTTTGCTTATCGTCATCGTAAAATGCGTTTCCCCACATGGCAGGCCACATAAAATTACCTTTCAAACGCAAAAGCAACTCAAAGACCTTTTCATAAAACTTGCTATTGAATCCGCCAAAAGTATCGTGAGACCAACCACTTAATGACGGCGCTTCATCGTTTAAGAATATTCCACGGAATTTCACAGCAGGTTCACCATCTGTATAACGTCCCTCCTTAATGCAAATTTTATCATGCTTTTCAACCGGAACATCTGCCCAATAATACCATGGAGAAACTCCTATTTGATTGGAGAGCTCATAAATACCATAAATAGTACCACGTTTATCACTTCCTGCAATAACAACAGCTTCATCTACGCCTTCAAATGGTTGTTTCACAGTTTGAATAATATATTTCTCACGCTTACCTTGTAAATCAGCAGAACTTATTTTTCCTGACTTTAATAACTTCTTTATCCAGCCACTATTTTCAACAGAACCGATAATCAGCATTTTACTTCCAGATACAGAATTAGATATCTCAGGTATCACTCCTGTTACTTTATTTGCATCTGATTGTAAATTAGACACGGCACGCAAAATACCTTTATATTCCTGTTGATCGACTAAGATTGGATATGCTTTCCCGTTTTGTATCCAGGAAAATCCATTACCATTATAAGTTACAAAACTATCGGCAGCTAATAATTGCTGCAGGAAGAACAAATTAATCAAACAATAAACAGTCCAGATCTTTCTTATTTTCATAGTATAATCATAAATTTTAAGTACCAACAAAGATACTTTATTATATTAGGACTTACTACTATTATATGTTTCCAAATTTAAAGCCAGAGTTACATAATCTTCGTACACGCTACATAAATTGTTGTTTATGTAACATTTTACACTTCACAGCAAAAAATAAGGTTCAAATGATATTAAATCGCTAATCAAAGTATTAATGGATTTCTGCAAATTTATGCGTTTTATATATCTTCAAATCATATATTTTTTTATTTTTGTAAACATGTCCGGCAATATAGTAAAAACTATGTTTAATGTAGAATACTGTAAAGCAACAACTGACCAAGATTGGCTTGTCAGACAATTTGAGGCTTTCCATTTTGACCAGCCTTTTTTGACGGAGAAATTTATTCCTCGTCCTGATGTTTCTATTATTTTTCATTTCAAAGATGCTCCTCTGATTTTGAATGAAAAAAAAATCCAGCTTGAACCTTTTTTTGCAGCACCAATTATTCCCAAATCGTTATTATTGAATTTCCATGGATTAATGGACACTTTTGTCGTTATATGTAAACCTACTGTTTTCTCTCGTATTTTCGGTATCGATTTGTCTCCCATGCCTAGACATAGTATAACTTTGCCTCATTCCATTTTTTATCCTGCATGGGACGCATTGTCTGCGCTTAAAACCACAAGTGAACGAATTGATTATTTCATCGGATTTATTAATAAGGTCCAAAACACTCCTTATATACCTGATGCTGTAGATCAGCTTTATGACAAAATCTTAGAGAAAGGAACAACTACCTTACTGAAAGATATAATGCAGGATTGTTGCGCGTGTAAACGAACTCTGGAACGAAACTTCATTAAACGCACAGGCGTTAGTCCAAAGACAGTAATGAGAATTATAAGACTAGATTATTTATGGTCAAAAATTATAGATGAAGGTGCAATTGATTATCAGGAGCTGGTCTTTGATGGGAATTATTTTGATCAGGCTCATTTCATCAATGATTTTAAAAACATTGTTGGCGAAACACCAAGCTTCTTTTTTAAAAGGAATCTACAACTTACAAAAATGTTCTCAGGCAGGGAAATAACAAATATGTAATTTGTCGTTTTTTTCCAATCAATACATTTTTTACTTATATACATTTGTTATTATTTTCTAATTGCAAAAATACTCTTAATAACAAATCATTATGAAAAAAGGGATATTAATTGTATGCCTATTTGTATTTGTTGGTTTAGAAGCAAATGCTCAGTCATGGATTGAAAAAGTAGGCAAACGCGTAAAAGAAAAAACGATAGATAAGGTAGAAGAACGAATAGAAAACAAATCTAATGAAGCCATTGAAAGTGGATTAGACAAGACTGAAGAAACTGTGAAAAAATCCGGTGGAAAAAGACAAAAACAAGCTTCAGAAAAAGGGGCAACAAAAACAATTAACCAAGATACAGAAGAAGAAAACAATTCTCAGTCTGCACAACAGAAAGTGGAATCTTACACTAAATACGATTTTGTTCCAGGCGACAAGATTCTCTATTTTGAAGATTTTTCTCAGGACGCAATTGGAGATTTCCCTACTTTATGGACAACAAATGGAGGCGGAGAAGTTAAGACATTAAATATTGCTTTGGGTAACTGGTTTCACATGAATAAGGAAGGAAGCATGTACTGTTACACCAAAACAATTGACTTCCCTCAAAACTTCATTATGGAATTTGACGTTATCCCAGACGAGAACTTTCAAAGTGCATTTGATTTGTGCTTATATGAAGAACAAGAAAAGAAAGAAATGAATGACGACCTTTATCCTGGAAAAAAAGGATTGCAATTATTTATGGATGAAGAAAGCTGGAGCACTAAAGGATATATTGATGACCCCAATTCAGAATGGCTAGAATCACGATCAACGACAAATCCTTGTGAAATAAATAAAGTAAACCATGTCATTATATGGATTCAAAACCGGCGGATCAGGATATACCATAAAGGTTCCAAAGTTTTGGATTCACCTACCAATATTTATGCTGGATCTAAATTTAACAAAATTCGCTTTAGCAGTTGGAATACTGGATGCAAGCCTTATATTTCGAATCTGAAAGTTACTACTGCAACACCCGACACTCGAAGCAAACTCATTACCGAAGGAAAATTGGTAAGTTATGGCATTTACTTTGATGTAAATAAAGACATTGTGAAACCGGAATCTTTCGGAACACTCAGTGATATAGCTAAAACACTGAAAGAAAATCCATCCGTCAATATTAAAATTGTTGGTCATACTGATAGCGATGGAGATAATGCCAAAAATTTAGATCTATCTAAACGAAGAGCAGTATCAGTAAAAAATGTACTTTCCAGTGATTTTGGAATTGATAATAATCGTATTCAAACAGACGGCAAAGGGGAATTAGAACCTCTTTCATCAAATACAACTGCAGAAAATAAAGCCAAAAATAGACGCGTTGAATTTATAAAGTTGTAACTATCCAAATAAAAATAGAATAATAACATCAAAGAATGAATAAAAGGAAACGATATTCAATCCTGTTTGTGAGTATTTTGTTCGGACTAACCCTTGCAGCACAAGCTCCACAACAATACGGCATAAAATGTGGAACGCTTTATTACACAGTCCAGTCAGCAATTAATATTCCGGGAATGCCTTCTTTGAAAGTAACAGTAACTGGCAAAAGTTGTTTTGATGAATATGGTCTTAAAGAAGCGACTCAATACACTGAAACAGCTGATCCTGGAGAGGCAACGCTTCGTCATACCAAACATTATTTTTCACTTCGTTTGCCAGATTATTACTGTCTGATAAATGCAGATACAAATGAAAAGGTAGACGAAGAAAACCTATCAAACACTACCAAAGAAATACTCGCTCAGCATACTATTACCAATTATGATAATTTATCTGATATTGAAGCCGAAATTTATTCTTCGCAGTTTATTGGAACGACTGTTTATCTCGCCAAAAACTGCAAAAAATATAAGATTACAGAAAAAATACCTTTATATAATAGTGAGGATATTGTAGTTGTATGGAATAATATCGTGTTGCATCGAATAAGTAAGACCTCCGCGCTTCAATATGAATATAAAGTAACAAAAATAGATGAGAATATACCAGAAGCTAATGCATTTAAAATTCCCGAATAAAGCAATCTTAATATTTTAGAATTGATTCCATATTTGCATAAAATAAGAACCAACCAGTTTTTAGGATTGATCCAGATTTCCCATCTGGTAAAAAAACAATAAAAAAAGCCTGTAATAAATTTATTACAGGCTTTCTAAATATTGCTTTCAATATTGCGGTGCGTACGAGACTCGAACTCGTGACCCCATGCGTGACAGGCATGTATTCTAACCAACTGAACTAACGCACCATTATTTTTTATCGTTGCTTTCTCTCTCGATTGCGGTTGCAAAGGTAGATGTTTTTTTGAATTCTGCAAGCGTTTTAGAATTTTATTTTTAAACTTTTTTATACTTATACTGATTATGAATAAGTTAAGCTGATTCATTTTTTTGCAGATAGAAAGTCTTTCGACAGGGAATTATTGAGTATATTTGCAATTCAATTAAAATAACGGACAAAAAATATAATAACCAGATGAAAAAGACTCCTATCGATTGTAAATTCGTTGATGAAGCAATCAATGAAATGCATATCGCCGATTTATCAAAAGCTACAATTCGTGAAGTAAAAGCTATAGCTGCAAAAGCCGAAGCGCTTTCGGGCATAGAATATATAAAAATGGAGATGGGAGTTCCCGGCCTTCCTCCTTCTGCCGTAGGAGTAAAAGCAGAAATTGAAGCTTTACAGAATGGTGTTGCCAGTTTGTATCCCGATATAAACGGACTACCTGAATTAAAACAAGAGGCTTCTAAATTTGTGAAGGCCTTTATTGATGTAGATATCAATCCGGAAGGTTGTGTTCCTGTTACAGGATCCATGCAAGGAACTTATGCATCATTTATGGTATGCAGCCAGTGTGACGAGAAAAAAAATACTATTCTGTTTATTGATCCGGGATTTCCTGTACAGAAGCAACAGCTATCTGTTATGGGAGAGAAATATGAAACATTTGATGTTTACAACTATCGTGGAGAGAAACTACGTCCAAAATTAGAAAGCTATCTTAGCCAGGGGAATATTTCGGCTATAATTTATTCTAATCCTAATAACCCAAGCTGGGTATGCCTTAAGGAGGAAGAATTGAAAGTGATTGGAGAGTTGGCTACAAAATATGATATCATAGTTTTGGAAGACTTGGCTTACTTTGCCATGGATTTCCGTACCGATCTTAGTGTTCCATATCAGGCTCCATACCAGCCAACTGTTGCACATTACACCGACAATTACATCTTATTGATCTCAGGATCTAAAGCATTTAGTTATGCCGGTCAGCGAATTGGGGTGAGTTGTATTTCTAATTCATTATACAACCGAGTTTATCCGGGATTTGCGAAACGATTTGGAAATGTTTCATTTGGTAGTGCATTTATACACCGTGTTCTCTATGCGCTTTCTTCCGGAGTTAGTCACTCTGCTCAATACGCAATGGCTGCGATGCTGAAAGCTGCCAATGAAGGGAAATACAACTTCCTGAAAGATGTTAGTGTGTACGGAGAACGCGCCCGCAAACTTAAAGAAATTTTCCTTCGTCATGGTTTTCATATTGTATATGACAAAGATCTTGACGAGCCGGTTGCCGACGGTTTCTATTTTACAATCGGCTATCCGGGAATGACAGGAGGACAATTAATGAGAGAGTTGATGTACTACGGGGTCAGCGCAATATCACTTGATACTACCGGAAGTAACCAAGAAGGACTCAGAGCCTGCACTTCTTTTATAAAAGATCACCAGTATGATCAGCTGGAAGAAAGAATGCAATTATTTGAAACAAATAATCCAATTATTTAAGAAAAAAATAACAGATAAAATCTTTGAAATGATAAAATTGTTATTATATTAGACGCCAGATGCACTAGCTCTTAATATAATAACAATTCTATTATGATGGGAAAAAACCAGGATTATTTCAAAATTGAGTCGAACAACGCAATTCCTTCGAGGGGCAAGATTCTAATCTCCGAGCCTTTTTTGCGTGATTCTGTTTTTGGACGTTCGGTTGTTCTTCTTATTGACCACACAAAAGAAGGAACCATGGGGCTTATCATGAATAAATTATTACCCATAAAACTGAATGAAGTTGTGAAGGAGTTTAAATACTTAGAAGATATTCCTCTATATAACGGAGGACCGATGGGAACGGATACACTATTTTATTTGCATACATTAAAAGACATTGAAGGAGCTTTGGCTATTGGAAACGGATTATATCTTAATGGAAATTTTAATGATATAAAACGTTACATTCTTCAAGGAAATCCCATAGAAGGAAATATTCGTTTCTTTCTTGGCTATTCAGGTTGGCAAGACGGCCAGTTAAATCAGGAAATAGAAGAAAATACCTGGATGATTGGAAAAGGTGATGCTTCAAGTCTGATGCTTGATGAAATAAAAGGTATGTGGAAAAAAGCTTTAGGAAAACTTGGCGGGAAATATGAAACCTGGTCACACTTCCCTATAAATCCATCACTAAATTAGATTGATTAGCTGCATAAAATAGACATCTTCGTACCCATCTTTTACACGAAGCCAGTCTTTTAAAACTCCAATTTGAGTAAAGCCACAAGAGCTGAACAGCTTCTGGCTAGCTTCATTTGCCACCGACACATACGCATATAGTTGCCTAAAATGTAAAAAATCAAAAGAATACCTGATTAGTAATTCTAATGCCTGGCGGGCAAACCCCTGTCGGCGAAACTCTGCTTTCACTGCAATGCCAACTCCTGCACGTCCATGCATTGGAACAAAATCAGTCAAGTCTATTGTACCTACCACCTGATTATTATCACGCTTGATTATCATCAATCGCAATTGTTTGTCGGCAAAAACATCACATTGAGAATCCTCAATGTATTGCTTGAGAACATAGCGTGAATAAGGCACTGTGAAACTACTCACATCCCATGATTCCGGATCGTTTTCCATCTCATACATTACATCAAGATCTTCGGGTTCGGGTGCTCGAAGGTATATTTGGTCGTTATTTAAATACGATTGTTTCATTGATAACTTTTTTTAGGGGTAACCAATACTCCGGTTTGCACAGAATATATACCCAGTTCTACTCCTGTTCCCTGAGTAGCAGAAATTAATTGAATTATTTTTTTTAAAGAATAAGTATCTCTATCATAGACAATATGGGTAAATTCATTACCTGCATACTGAATATCTAAATGTCCGTCAGGATGCAATTCCTCATTAGCCACTTTATAGCGGTGATTTCCTTTCAGACCATTTCTCAGACAAAGCTCCTGAACTTCAGAAATCATCTCTTCGCTACCTAACACCAAAAAGCATGGCTCTGAAGAAATTGCACTTTTTCCGTTATAGTTGAACAGCTTTAAAAGGATTCTATTAAGAACCGCAAGCAAAGCACGGAGATATATTCCACTCTTCACTACAAAAGCAAAAAAGATACTATAATGAGGATAATGTTTCCGAAAGAATATCATCATGGCCTCATAAAAGACACGTACATATTTAATAGAATCTTTCTTAGTACTCTCTCCTTTATAATGGATAAGAGGAAAAGGAAGATAAGAGTTCTTATATCCAGCCTTAGTTATGCGGTAGGACAAATCGATATCTTCTCCATACATAAAAAAATCTTCATCCAGCAATCCACATTTGTCAAGAGCTGATTTTCGGAGAAACATAAAAGCACCGGCCAATACATCTACCGAATGACATTTATTCTCGTCAAGGTAGCGAAGATGATACTTTCCAAAACGATGTGAGTCAGGAAATAGTTTACTGATTCCGGTTAATTTATATAAAGAAGTCATCGGCGCAGGAAAGCCTCGTTTACTTTCGGGAAGAAAAGAACCATCTCCGGTAATCATCTTCACTCCTGCTCCACCCACATCCGGATTGTTCTCCATATACTGAAGACAATCCGTTATTGTATTCTCTCCAAGAACCGTATCCGGGTTGAGTAATAAGATATATTCTCCCTTAGCAACAGCAATTGCCTGATTGTTTGCACGGGCAAATCCCACATTTTCCTTATTGGCTATAAAGCTCACCTTTGGGAAGCGAGGAATAAGATACTCCAGCGACCCGTCCGAGGAAGCATTATCTACAACAAAAACTTCTACCGGTAGCTGATCAATAGCGCGATATAACGAGCACAAACACAATTCCAGAAAGTGTTTTACGTTATAATTCACTATTACTACCGATAGTTTCATTTCCTTATTTAATAGTCTCCGTTATGGTTTTCCAAGGCTTCTCCAATACGTATAAATATATTTTTCTTTTTATTGCTGGCACGCTTTCTTTTAGGTTTATCATCTACATTTTCAAACCCTCCGGTTCTGTAGGACCCATCTTTTATCATCTGATAAATTACTCCCCAATCGGGCAGACCACCCAAATTACGGTCATCAATAAAGAGATCAGCTTTCAGTTTACGTGAATACCCTTTGCCTTTTCCATGTTCTTCCGGAAAATCTTTATTTGCAGCATAGAACTCCAATCCGCGTTCACGACAAAATTCAACTGCCTCATCCAGCAAATGTCCTTCACGAACACTCCACAGAATAAGTCTGTGCTGATCGGCCTGAAGTTTCTTTAATGTGTCAATGGCAAAAGGAATTTCTTTACCAATCTTAGGATATTCATGTTCTACGATAGTTCCGTCAAAATCTACAGCTATAATCATATTTATTCTTCGTTTTCTTTATTTTCCTGGTTTTCTGTAACTAAATTCAATTCTTCACGCATTTTTTTCTCTCCCGGCAAGCAGAATATTGAAGCGGTAATAGCAATCAATGCACAAAGTCCCCCGATACTATTCAGGGTCATATAATAAATAAAAATATTCATGTAAGTAAGGACAGCAAGGATAACAAGGCGAATATTGCTCCAGTGCTGATAAAGTTTCAAGGCATTCTCAAAGTTGGCTCCCTTAATTACCTTTTTCAGTTTTACACTAAATAATTTCAGTGACAGAGGCACAAGAGCAATAGTGGCAAGTATCCCGACTGTTTCCAGAATGTATTGCATCATAAAATCATCGGCATACATTCCTTCCAGAAAAATATCCGACTGATATAAAACTACTAAAACAACTGCAATACCAATATAAATACCAAATTGTGTTTGCATAATGCGGTTCACCGCCTTAATTTTCTTATCCATTTATGTTTTTTATTATTAGACTGTTCCTGTAAATGTTGTACGGTTTACAATAGAGCGACCCAACGTTACTTCGTCAGTGTATTCCAGTTCATCGCCAATGGAGATACCTCTTGCAATAACACTCAGTTTAACGTTCGCCTTTGCCAGCTTACGGAATATATAAAAGTTTGTTGTATCTCCTTCCATAGTAGAGCTCAGCGCAAGAATCACCTCTTTCACGTTTCCCTCTTCAACTCGCTTTACCAGGCTTTCTATCTGTAAATCACTCGGTCCTACCCCATCCATGGGCGATATTACCCCACCCAACACATGGTATAATCCTTTAAATTGCTGGGTAGCTTCAACAGCCATCACATCCCGGATATTCTCCACTACACAAACAGTGGAAGCATCTCTGAGCGGATTGGAACAAAGCTGACAGGTATCTGTATCCGAAATATTGTGACATACTTTACAGTACTTCACCTCTCTTTTCAGCGTAACAATGGCATTGCCAAAAGCCTCGACTACCGACGACTCCTGACGTAAAAGGTGAAGAACCAGCCTCATAGCTGTTTTCTTGCCTATACCCGGTAATTTAGCGAACTCCCCTACTGCTTTTTCAAGCAAAGCCGATGGATATTGTTGATTCATAAATACATTTCTCAATTGTCAGCGCAAAGATAAAAAATTAATTCCTACCTTTGCGCATTCAAAATGTAATTTATGAACAGTTACTATATATTACTAACCATAGCTCTTTATTTCGGGATTCTCTTGATTATTGCCCGCATCACGGGACGAAAAGGAGGAAGCAACGCGGCTTTCTTTAAAGGAGAAAACAAATCGCCCTGGTATATAGTATCATTTGGAATGATAGGTGCTTCTATTTCGGGGGTTACTTTTGTTTCTGTTCCCGGGATGGTTCGGGGTATTGATATGACTTACATGCAGACGGTTTTCGGATTCTTTTTTGGTTATCTTATCGTTGCACATGTACTGCTCCCCCTATACTACAAACTGAATCTTACCAGCATATACACTTATTTAGGCACACGCATAGGCAACAGAGCTTATAAAACAGGAGCTTCATTCTTTTTGCTTTCCCGTTTAGTTGGCGCTGCTGCAAAACTGTACTTGGTTTGCCTGATACTTTATACGTATGTTTTTCAGCACTGGAACGTTCCTTTCTGGAGTATTGCCGCGGTAACTGTTTTTCTTATCTGGCTTTACACGAAGAAAAGCGGGATTAAGACTATTATCTGGACTGATACCGTACTTACTTTCTGCCTACTGGCTGCTCTGATTCTTATTATAGTTGAGACTGCACAAATATTGCATCTCGATTTTGGTGGTGTGGTATCTACTATTCAGCACAACGAACATTTCAGGATATTCGAGTTTAACGACTGGCAATCTAGGCAGAACTTCTTTAAACAGTTCTTTAGCGGAATATTTATCGTTATTGTAATGACAGGGCTCGACCAGGATATGATGCAGAAGAACTTAAGTTGCAAGAATCTGAAAGAGGCTCAGAAGAATATGTATTGCTACGGATTCTCATTTATCCCGGTAAACTTCCTTTTTCTCTGCCTGGGCATCCTGTTGCTGGTGCTTGGACAAAGTATGAACCTTACCCTTCCCGCACTGGCCGATGATATTCTTCCCATGTTTGCCGCGCAAGGATATCTTGGTCCATCGGTACTGATACTTTTCTCTATTGGGATTATAGCAGCTTCCTTCAGCAGTTCGGATTCTGCACTAACCTCACTTACCACCTGTTTCTGCGTAGATATTTTAGGAATTGGTAAAGAGAGCGAAGAGGTAGCTACCAAAAAACGCCGACGCGTGCACTTTGGAATGTCTGTTGCACTGGTATTGGTTATTATCATATTCCAGATAGTTAATAATAAAAGCGTAATTGATGCCATTTATACCATAGCATCATACACATACGGCCCGTTGCTTGGTTTGTTTGCCTTCGGATTATTTACCCGCTTGCAACCACGTGATAAATATGTGCCTTATGTGGCAGTAGCATCCCCCGTGATTTGTTACACAATTAGTTCTTTAGTAGAACAACATACAGGATATAAGTTCGGTTACGAAATGCTGATGTTCAATGGAACATTGACTTTTGCCGGACTACTTTTAATTTCACAGAAAAATAAATAAAAACAAGAAATATGGAAATCTTAAGCGCAGAGTTCGTAATCAGTAATGCAGAAGCCTCGAAATGCCCTGATAGTAATTTACCCGAATATGCATTTATCGGACGCTCCAACGTGGGAAAATCCAGTTTGATAAATATGCTTACCAAGCGTAAAGGGTTAGCAATGACCTCGGCTACTCCGGGAAAAACAATGTTAATCAATCATTTTATTGTAAACGATAACTGGTATCTTGTAGACTTACCGGGATATGGGTACGCCCGCCGTGGAAAAGCCGGACAAGAAGGTATTCGTACACTTATTGAAGATTATATTCTGGAACGTGAACAGATGACGAATCTTTTTCTATTGATTGACAGCCGACTGGAACCTCAGAAGATTGACCTGGAATTTATGGAATGGTTGGGCGAGAACGGCGTTCCGTTTGCCATCATCTTTACAAAGGCAGACAAGCTGACTTCGGGCAAGCTGAAAGATAACATTAACCGTTACATAAGAAAACTTCGCGATCAGTGGGAAGAATTACCACCTTATTTTATTTCTTCCTCTGAAAATAAACTAGGACGTATGGATATTCTGGATTATATAGAAAACATAAACAACAGTATTAATCGAAAATAAAAAAATGAAACGTAACAGTATTTTGGCAGCCATATTATTTGGCATGCTATTATTCTCGGGCTCAATGAGCGCACAGTCATTAGGTGACATCCTAAACAGTTCAAGTGTTAACGAAGCAGTTAACAAAGTTAGCGGTACGGCCGTAACCAAACCAGCAAGCATTGTAGGCGTATGGAAATACAAAGGTGCTGCATGTTCTTACGACAGTGACAATGCCATTGCCAAAGCGGGCGCTAAGGTTATAACAGAAAAGGTTGAAAAGCAACTGGACGCATATTGTTCACAAGCCGGATTCTCTACCGCAGGAAGTAACTTTATCTTCACAGCGAAAGGCACTTTTGTAAATACGGTAGGTACTCAGAAATTTACTGGTAGCTATACCTATAACAAAGCTACAGGCGCTCTGGCACTGAATTATTCTCAGCTTACAGTAAGCATAAACGGAAGCGTTGCAACCGAAAGTGGTTCAACAGCTCTTCTTTTCGACGCAAACAAAATGATGAATCTGGTTTCTGCCATGAGCAAATCTACATCTGCCGAAGAAACAATGAAGACTGTTTCTGCCATGCTTAACGATTGCAAGGGTGTTAAAGTAGGATTCAAAATTGGTAAATAAGCAAGTTTTTACCGGAAAAATAGTTCATTTGCAAAGGAATAAACAAGAATCTTAATTTTTGAAAGTATGAAACGTAGCAGTTTTCTTATAACACTCGTACTGGGAATGTTATTTTTACCAGGAGCATTGAAGGCTCAGTCGTCTTTTTCATTAGGTGACATCCTAAACAATAAAACACTTAACGGTATTGCAGAAGCGGTAACCGGCACTTCATCGGCATCTGCCATTGATATTACCGGTACATGGAAATATAAAGGATCGGCTTGCACTTTGGAAAGTGATAATATTGTTAAGAAGGCAGGAGCTTCTATTGCAACTTCTACTCTCGAAAAGAAACTAGATACTAAGTTTGCGAGTGTAGGTATAAAGAGTGGCGCATGTAGTTTTACATTCAACAACGACAGCTCGTTCGTTACTAAAGTTGGGAAAAAGAGCTATTCGGGTACCTACTCTTACAATAAGAGCAACGGCACATTAGTTCTGACTTATCTTCAACTGATGAATCTTAATGCAGCTGTAAAGACTAGTGGCAATAATGTTTCTCTTCTTTTTGATGCAAATAAGTTTGTAAAGCTCGTTACCTATTTAAGTAAAACCAGCTCAAAAACCAGTATCAAAACACTTGCAGCCTTACTTAATTCATACGAAGGAGCAAAAGTTGGATTTAAACTAGAGAAATAAGCAAAGATCCGGTGAAAGATTTTTTGTTTGATGTACATCAAAGCACCCTTTTGATGTACATCTAAAGGATCGTTTGATATACATCAAAAATAGACTTAGATGTACATCAAACGATTATTTTATTTAGTAGTATTTAAAAAGACTTCTAGTACTTATTAAAAGAGATAACTTTAGATTTCTCTTTCCGCAGTTTTGGTCTTTTGGGTTTAACAGAATAGCCAATGGTAATAACCAGTAGCAAGCGCTTTCCGGCCGGAATACCCGTCAGTGATTTGATTTTCTTTTCGTCGAACCAACCCAATATACACGATCCTAACCCTTCGCTTTCGGCAGCCAGTGTAATATGTGCAGCAGCTATTCCCACATCAATAAGCGGGAAATGCTTGTCCTTCACTTTTCCACCCAGCAAAGAACTGAAATTAGCCGACTCTTCCACTACAAGAATCTGCACCGGAGCTTCTTTGGCGAACTTATTCATCCCCAGTCCGGCGGTAGCTTTCCCCACTTCTTTAGAGAGTTCCTTATCAGTAATAGCCACAAACTTCCAGGGCTGAGCATTACATGCTGAAGGAGCCAGGCGGGCAGCTTCGAGTACGCGCTCAAGTTTTTCGGGCTCAACATCGCGTGTCATATCATAAGCCCTGTCACTCTGACGTGCTTTGACTAATTCCAGAAAGTCTTTCATTACAAATTGATTCTAAGAATTACTTGTATTGAATCATCCGACTGATATATTTTCCAATAATATCAAACTCCAGATTAACGATTGTGCCAACCTCAAAAGTATGGAAGTTAGTATATTCGTAAGTATAAGGAATGATGTTTACCTGGAAAGTATCTTCTGTAGGATTACAAACCGTGAGGCTCACACCATTCACCGTAACCGAACCTTTATCTACCGTAATATAACCACGCTTTGCCATTTCCTTATCAAAAGCATACTTAAAAGTATAAGTCCAGCTTCCACCAACTTCCTCAACAGCCACACAAGTTGCAGTTTGATCCACGTGTCCCTGAACAATGTGTCCGTCAAGACGTCCGTTCATCATCATACTTCTTTCCACATTAACCTTATCGCCCGTTTTAAATAGTCCGATGTTTGAGCGGTCAATGGTTTCCTTCATGGCAGTTACTGTATATGTATCATCCGTTTTGCTTACTACAGTAAGGCAAACCCCGTTGTGAGACACGCTTTGGTCTATTTTAAGTTCGTTAACGAACGAGCACTTCATTGTAATGTGTAGGTTCTCGCGGTCTTTAACCACAGCAACTACTTCTGCATATTCTTCAATGATTCCTGAAAACATAATCTTAAGTTATTAATGTTACGGCGGTAAAAATACAAAGAAATAACGAAAAGCAAATGAAGAGATAATCCAATTATTCAAGTTTTTGTTGACTAGATTAAAGTTTCTCTTGATTAATTTAAAGTTTTTGTTGACTGATTTAAAGATTTTGTTGATTAAAAGCAAAGTATTTCTTGGCAGGATTCAAGTTTTTCTTGGTTTAAAGCAAAGTTTATTTTATTTGAATTAAATTATTCTTTGCTTTAGAAAGCTGTTTTTCCTTGAACAAATTAAATTTCCACTTGTCAAAAGCAAAGTTTATCTTGATTGAAACGACTTTTTTTGTTTAAAACATAGTTTTTATTCAGCCTAACAATAGAAGCTATATTACAGCCTTAACAGAAACAAATTAGCTGCACAGGCGAAAACATGAACTTCTAAGCAAAAAGACTTGGGGTAAGGGCAAAAAAAAAGGAGTCACGCCTGACTCCAACCTTTGTTAACCTTAAATCTAATACTATGAAAAACACATTGCAAATGTACGACTTTTTGTTCTATCTCCAAATATTCCCTTAAGAAAAACGTGTTCAATAACATAGTTTAATATTTGGATATCATAAATGTTTATTTTCTCTAATTGTTAATAATCAAACTTATAAAAAACCATTTCTTTCAGAACACTTATTTCACCCGTTTGTACCTGAAGTTATTAAACTCAGCCAGAACATTGGTAATCAACAAATCCATTTTATCCTCATGAAAACTGTACTTATACGCAATAGAACCTACATGCAACAGGGAATCCATATAATATGCAGACTTTATGGAATCGTACTTTTGTGTTTCATAAGAAAAATGCCTGATGGTATTATCGGACAGATATTCATAATATCCTCCCGGTTTTTGCACAACAATCATATTATTCCAGGAATTACCAAAAGCCACAAGCTCCCATTTGCCTAAAAGCTGCCTTTTGGAACTGTAATACGGATCGTCTTCATCAGTACAACTTACAGCAACGCATAAAGCGAACACTGTAAATAATAGGAATGATAAAACTGTTTTTTTCTTCATGATGCTCATTTTTAAAATCTAGTTTACCCAATTTACTCTCACACATGAATTCATTACTGATCCATATATAAAACAAATAAGTACATGCTTTGGTTACAGGCTAGAAAAACAGCTTCAGTATATTAATCAATATTATACATTGAAATCTATATTAAGAGAGTAGCGCTGCCTCCCACTCTTTTTGCTTGGCTTCAAAATTCTTCATTGCATTGGCCGGACTGGTTGAAGGCATCACCCAGTATTCAATGCCAGGCAGTTGTCCGTAAGCCTTCATGAAGTACTTATAACTATTCTGTCCGTTAAAAATAAGTATCTTCACATTAGGATGTTCTTTAAGCAGCGCCGGAAAATCGTTGAGCGATTCTTCTTTAATATTACTATCCAAACTCCCCTCCCGCTTACAGGAAGCCAGAATATCCCACATACCTATTCCATGACGATGGGCAGTTGCTACTTTATCTTCGTAATCCGCCGGAACACGTCCGCCTTCAAAAACAGCAAAAAGTATTCTCCAGAACTGATTTCGGGAGTTTCCATAATATTCACCGAAGCGAAGTGAATCTACACTAGGCATTGTACCCACAACAATACGGGTAGTATCTTTATCTATAATAGGAAAAAAACAGGTAATCATCTATTTCAAAATCAAATTTCACTCGTACTCACCATTTTGCAAAAATAAACATTTGAGAATACGAAATATTAATTCATGTTATAAAACACATAATTTCAATGAAAACATTTGGAGATACAGCAAAAACCTGTACCTTTGCAATGTGTTTTTCATAGTATTAGATTTAAGGTTAACAAAGGTTGGAGTCAGGCGTGACTCCTTTTTTTTTGCGCATAAGTAAGGCAGACAATAATTTAGCCTGCCCCTATTTACAATAGAACCTTAATTTAGCAATCGAACTTTTTATCTACTGTTACTTTCTGGTACTTATATCCTAGACGTTTCAATGCAATGGATACTCCTACTTTAAATAACACTTTCACCGAACGGGCAAATACATAAAAAGCATCCGGACTTTGAGGTTCTATACCTTCCTTTCTAATCATGCCAACAGCCGTTTTGCCGCAACTGCGCATCACGCCTTCAATTTCTGCATACTCATTAGATTCCAAGCCAATACCTAATAGTTCTTCCATTATATATTCGTCCATGCAATCGAAACCACGTGGTTCAACAAACACATTGTATAAAGCTGAGTTATCTTTATACTTCTCCCAGTCTTTATCCCAAAGAGTAGCAATACCTAAACCTATATAACCAGCCCAGGCAACAGATACGGTAGGATATTCCTGTATTTGAGGAACAGCATTCACCATATACTCTGGTGCCATCTCTTTCCACTTATCATCTAATTCCTCTGCTGCAAGAAGTTGTCCGTCCATCATTCCCAAAGCAGTACATTGCTGCACCAATAACTCGGTCAGCCTTTCTTCATACTTATCAAAATACTCTATATTTTCCATTACTTCAATTAATCATATAAATAAAGTATTAACCTCAACAATGCAGGTAATACAATTCCAAATAAAGTTCCGCAAAGGTATTACATTTTTAAGTTGAATAACGAATCTTTGCTGCACAAAAAATAAAGGCTACACTTCTACACGCTTTATAGATGAAAAGAAAAAGTTGGAGGTGCAATTGCAAAACGTAATAATTCACCTCTACATACTTTAAAGATAAGAGGAATAGATCCGGTTGTTGCAGTTGAGAAACCTAACGATACACCTTTGCACGTTTTAAAGATGAGAAGAATAGAGCCGATTGTTGCAGTTGAAAAGCTAACAATAAGCCTTTGCTCGTTTTAAAAGAGAAAAGAATAGAGTTGGAGGTGCAGATGTAAACCTAATAATTCACTTCTACACGTTTTATAGATGAGAAGAATAGAACTGGTTGTTGCAGTAGAAAAGCTAACAATACGCCTTTGCTCATTTTAAAAGAGAAAAGATTAGAGTTGGAGGTGCAGATGTAAACCTAATAATTCACTTCTACACGTTTTATAGATGAGAAGAATAGAACTGGTTGTTGCAGTTGAGAAACCGAATGATTCACCTCCACATGTTTTAAAGGAGAGTATACGATGCTCTTTTTCATCAAGAATCTATAAGCTAAAAAACCTAGTACTCACTTTACTCAATCCTTTTGCATAATTAAACATTTAGAACATCAAAATATTAATTCATGTTATAGAACATACATTTAGAACATCAAAATATTAATTCATGTTATAGAACATACATTTCTTATGAAAACATTTGGAGATATAGCAAAAAGCCGTACCTTTGCAGTGTGTTTTTCATAGTATTAGATTTAAGGTTAACAAAGGTTGGAGTCAGGCGTGACTCCTTTTTTTTTGCATATAACTCAAGTATCCTGTTTATATCTCCTTTACACTCATAAAAAAAGAGGCTACAAACTTTATTCATAGCCTCTGTATATAATATAAACAGCAATAATTACGCAAAAACAAGCTTCTCAATCAATAAGAGTGCTCTTCTTCCTTCAATTCCTGAGAATCAATCTTCTTATTATCAATAGCACGCCATGCATAAAATATATATGCTACGACGAATGGCACTAAAATTGAGACGAAAGCCATAGTTTTCAATGTGAAAAGACTCGAAGAACTATTTGCTAAAGTCAGAGAGCTCTGCAAATCGGCATTCGAAGGATAGTAAGCTGTGTTATTCAGTCCGGCACAAAGAAACAAAGCCAAAACAGTCAATACTGTACCGATACCTGTAAACCATATCCCACTCTTAAATTTACTGTCAAAAAAGGACTTTATAATTCCAAAAAGAACCAGAACAACCCCTGCAAGAAAAGAGATCAATACAGCCGGCATCTCAATAAAGTTAGTCAGGTATTTATGTGGTTCCATCACAATCATTCTTGTTTGCGGATTAACAGCAAAGCCATCCTTTAGCAAAACATAAACAACAAAAGCAAGGAAGAATACCAAAAACAAAAGAGCATTGGGAAGTAGCGCCTTATGAAACCTTGGATTTAATTCCTTATCATCTATATTATTGGTAAAATATAGTAAACCTAAAACACGGGCAAGGAAAAACACAGCCAGACCAAGGCATACATTCCATAGATTAAGTAATGCATCCAGTCCGTGAGAACCATTCGCCCAGGAAGAAATAACCGGCATCAGCTGATCTGCCATATTATCTTTATTGATATAGAAGTTAGATCCGGTGAAAAATGTAGCTACAGCTCCGCCTAAAAGTACAGGACCTACTACTCCATTTATCACAAGAAATATCTGATATGTCTTTTTCCCAAGTAAGTTTCCAGCTTTAGACTGAAACTCATAAGAGACAGCCTGCAATATAAAGCTGAAAAGGATAATCATCCATAACCAATAGGCTCCGCCAAAGCTGGTACTATAGAATAAAGGAAACGAAGCAAAGAATGCTCCTCCGAAAGTAACCAGTGTGGTAAAAGTAAACTCCCATTTGCGCCCGGTTGAATTTACCAGTAGCTTTCGTTGTTCATCCGTTTTAGCAACTTGAAAGAGTAACGAATTTCCTCCCTGAACAAAAAGCAGAAAGACCAGCAACGCTCCCAAAAGAGAGATGATAAACCACCAATATTGCTGCAAAAATATATAAGTTGTATTCATAATATTCTTCTATTATTTATCTGTTTTAATAAAACATCATCAAGCCTCGGGACCTTTTTTAATTTCCTTAAGCATAATACCTATTTCTGCAATCAGCATTACAGTAAACAGGAACAGGAATATAAAGAAGGTTGTCTGCACCGAACCAACATCCAGTTTGGATATTGAAGCAGACGTAGGAAGCATATCCTGAATAGCCCATGGCTGACGACCAACCTCGGCAACTACCCATCCCGCTTGTCCGGCAATATATCCCAAAGGAATGGTAAGTATAGCAATCCAATGCATCCATTTCATTTCAGCCAGATTTTTTCTATATGCAAAGAAAAGAACCAATGCAAAGAATAGTATAAAATAGCCGCCCAGTATCACCATAATTCGAAATGCATAGAACGTAAGCGTTACATTAGGAATCAGTTCATTCACATCCTTAATATATCCATATCCGAAGTACTGTATATTATCTTTTAGTATCTTACGGCAAAACATTGCGTCTTCTTTATTTCCTGCTTTCATGGCTGCCCGATATGCACCTAAGGCAGAAATTGCCATTTTACCCATAGCAATCTTATCAGCAGCAGGGATAGCTGTTGTTCCATCGTTTAATTTATATCCCCCCTCTATAATATTCTTTATGCCGGGAACATATGCATTCAAATCTCTTGTAGCAAGAAAAGAGAGTACCTTAGGCATTTTTATATCAACAATGAAAGGTCGTATACCATCATTATATCTTTCCTTATCAGGATTTAGCACTCCTGCTGCAACAAGAGGAGCTCCATTTTGTCCATCATAGAAACCTTCCATGGCCGCCAACTTCATTGGCTGCGTTTGTGCAACCAGATAAGCAGAACTATCACCTGTCCAGGCAACAAGTAAAGAAGCAACCAAGCCTACAATTGCACCAATCTTCATACTGGCAATAGCAAATTCATGATGGCGTTTTTTTAATAGAAACCATGCACTAATACCAACCACAAAAATTGCTCCTAATATCCAGCCGGAGAGTACACTATGAAGGAATTTACTAAGAGCTACCGGAGAAAAGGCTACGGCAATAAAATCCATCATTTCATTACGAACCGTATCCGGATTAAATGTCATACCTACAGGATTCTGCATCCATGCATTTGCAACCAGAATCCACCAGGCAGAAAGAGTTGCTCCAATTCCGGTAAGCCAGGTAGAAGCTAAGTGAAAGCCTTTACTTACCTTATTCCATCCAAAGAACATCACGGCAATAAAGGTAGACTCCATAAAAAAGGCTAATATACCTTCAATAGCTAACGGAGCACCAAAAATGTCTCCCACAAACCAGGAATAGTTACTCCAATTGGTTCCAAATTCAAATTCAAGGATTATGCCGGTTGCCACACCAATCGCAAAATTGATACCAAACAGTTTCATCCAAAACTTAGCAGTCTTTTGCCAGAACTCCTTACCTGTTTTATAATACAAGGTTTCCATAATGGCCATAATTACCGCTAATCCAAGTGTAAGCGGAACAAAAAGCCAATGATACATAGCGGTAAGAGCAAACTGTGCTCTCGACCAATCAATTAAAGATACGTCTATACTTTCTATCATATTACATTATTTTTTAAGGTCGTGCCCTATTTATTAATTCATTTCCTACATAATTTTGTTTCTGCTCTTCTGTTTTTTGCTTCCCAAGAAAGTTTGGAAAGAAAAACAATTTTAAAATAAAAAATAAGATGAAAAGCTTGATTATTATAATCGCCCACAAAGTTTTTCCTAAAGTCATAGAGCGAAAGCCCTCCAAATAAAAGTAAAAAATGCGAACTATATAATTTCTTTTAACCATGCCACAACTAATTTAACACAATAATCAAAGGTAAATAATCGATAAAAACAAAGCTTCTGTCAAGATAATCGCCTCATTTGTAGATATTTATTTCATTTTTCAAAACCCACCCATACATTTGCTCATCACTAATGAGTTTAATTATGAATAAATGTAAATTTATAATGTTTTTTCTTTTTTTGTTCGTTTCACAGATAATATTTTCGCAAGAACAACAAAAAAAATGGGATTTGGCTACTTGCATAAAATATGCAATGGAGCAAAACATTCAAATCAAGAAAAGCAAGATAGCTTTTGATGAAAGCAAGGAAGATACAAAAACTGCCCGTGCAGCTATGTTTCCTTCTCTATCCTTTTCAAGTAGTCACAGCCTTGTAACTACTCCGCTTAACAATACCGGAACCGGAAATAGAAGTAGTTATAACGGAAATTATGGACTTAACTCCTCATTAACTGTTTACGATGGAGGTAAGCGCACAAAGACAATCACTCAATCGGGCATTCAGGAACGTATTCAGGAATTAGCTATTGATCAAGCTGAAAATAACATCCAGATAGCTATTACACAGAATTATATCCAGATTTTGTATGCTTATGAATCTGTAAAAACGAACCAAAGCACTGTTGATGTTTCGTTAGCCCAATTAAATCGTGCCAAAGAAATGCTTAAAGCTGGTTCCATATCTAAAGCCGATCTGGCTCAACTGGAATCTCAATACAGCACAGACAAATATCAGCTAGTGCTATCGGAAACTACTTTAAATGATTACAAGTTACAATTAAAGCAATTATTGGAACTAGATGGAAATGAAGAAATGGATCTTGTTCTTCCCGAATTAGATAATAATTCGGCTTTGCTTCCATTACCAAATAAAATGCAGGTTTATAGTACTGCACTAGCTATTATGCCGGAAATTGAGAGCAGTAAGCTAAGCACAAAGACTGCTAATCTAAATGTTGATATTGCAAAAGCTGGATATATGCCAACTCTTAGCTTGAGTGCAGGCATAGGAACAAGTCACACAACCGGAACAGACTTCACATTTGGTGAACAGGTTAAAAACGGATGGAACAATTCGATAGGACTTTCCATCAGTGTTCCTATCTTTAATAACCGCCAGACAAAAAGTGCTGTTCAAAAGGCTAAATTAAAGGTCTTAACCAGTGAGTTAAGTGAACTCGACGAACAAAAGACTCTTTTTAAAACAATTGAGACTATTTATCTTGATGCAGTTTCTTCTCAAACTAAATTCAAGGCTGCAAAGGAAAAGTTACAATCAACTCAAACCAGCTATGAATTAGTTAGCGAACAATTTAATCTAGGTATGAAAAATACTGTAGAACTACTGACAGAGAAGAATAACCTACTTAGTGCTCAACAAGAAGTTTTGCAGGCCAAATATATGACCATACTCAACACCAAACTATTAAACTTCTATCAAGGAGAAGAATTATCATTGAATAATTAAAAAATCAGCATATGAACAAGAAAAAGAAAATAATCATCGCATCTTTTACAGGAATTCTTGTTATTGGAATTGCCGTATGGATGTTCTGTGGACCAGCTAAGGAGAATAAAGTAGCTTACGAAACAACAAAAGTCTCTAATGAAAATATCAGCAACACGGTTACAGCAACCGGGACAGTAGAACCTGTTACTCAGGTAGAAGTCGGAACTCAGGTTTCAGGTATTGTAGATAAACTTTTTGTGGACTATAATTCAGTGGTAAAGAAAGGACAGGTTCTTGCTGAGTTAGACAAAAAGACGTTGCAGTCAGAACTTGCATCTAAAAGAAGTAATATGGCTTCCTGTAAAACTGAATATGAATATCAACTAAAGAATTACACACGTGCCAAAACTTTACACGAAAAGAATCTGGTAAGCGACACTGATTATGAGACAGCATATTACAATTATCAGAAAGCTAAGAATTCATACGATATCAGTAAGAATGATTACCAGAAAGCACAAACAAATATAGGATATGCAACCATCTACTCTCCCATTGACGGAGTTATTCTTTCACGTTCCGTTGAAGCCGGACAGACAGTAGCTGCAAGCTTTAGTACTCCAACTCTGTTCATTATTGCCAATGATCTAAAAAAGATGAGAGTAATTGCTAATGTTGATGAAGCTGACATAGGTAATGTAAAAGTTGGACAGCGCGTGAGCTTTACTGTTGATGCTTATCCGGACGATACATTCGAAGGAGAAGTTACTGAGGTTCGTCAGGAAGCTACGACAACAAACAATGTAGTAACTTATGAAGTTGTAATCAGTGCGCCTAATCCTGATTTAAAACTAAAACCAGGATTGACTGCTAACATAACAATCTATACGTTAGAGAAAAACGGTGTATTAAGTGTTCCCTCGAAAGCATTACGCTTTACTCCAGATCCTACAGTTATAGGCAAAGAAGATAAAGTTGTAAAAGCTGGAAATATAAAGGAAGATGATATTCACAAAGTACTGTGGAAACGTGAAGGTAAAACATTCACAGCTATTCCTGTAGAAATTGGAATCACTAATGGTACACTAACAGAAATTATATCAGGTATTCAGTCTGGACAAGAAATTGTTACAGGAGCCACCGCAGGACAAATGCCGGGACAAACAACGCAGGCTGCTAAGGGTGAAGAACAAAAAAGTGAAAGCTCGCCATTTATGCCGCAACGCCCCGGAGCTAACAAAAACAAATAGCAAAGATGAATAAAGAACCCATAATTGAATTAAATAACATCAAGCGGGAATTTATTGTCGGAGAGGAAACGGTACATGCCCTAAGAGGAGTATCATTCTCCATATACGAAGGTGAATTCGTTACTATCATGGGAACCAGTGGTTCAGGAAAGTCAACCCTTTTGAATTTGCTGGGTTGCCTTGATACTCCAACTTCCGGAGAATACCTGCTTGATGGGGTAAAGGTGCGGGATATGGAAAAAGCCGAACGAGCTGTACTGCGTAACCGTAAAATTGGTTTTGTATTCCAAAGCTATAACCTGTTACCCAAAACAACTGCCATAGAGAATGTAGAATTGCCATTGATGTATAACCCAGGAATATCAGCTGCTAAACGAAAAGAAAAAGCAATCCAGGCACTTATTAAAGTAGGATTGGGTGATCGGTTGCAGCACAAGAGTAATCAGATGTCTGGTGGACAGATGCAAAGAGTTGCCATTGCCCGTGCATTGGTTAACGATCCGGTAATTATCCTTGCCGATGAAGCTACAGGTAATCTGGATACTCGTACTTCATTTGAGATATTGGTGCTCTTTCAGGAACTTCACAAAGCTGGAAGAACTATTATATTCGTTACACACAATCCTGAAATTGCACAATTCTGCAGTCGGAATATTATTTTGAGAGACGGTCATGTTGTGGAGGATAAAGTTAATGAAAAGGTATTATCCGCCAAAGAAGCACTAGATGCTTTGCCCATTGAAAAAGAATAAAAAATGAACGGAACCAATTTATTTAAAATAGCACTAAAGGCTCTGAACAATAATAAGTTCAGAACATTTCTAACGATGCTGGGAATCATTATTGGTGTGGCATCTGTTATCACCATGCTTGCCATCGGACAAGGCTCCAAAAAAAGTATTCAAAGCCAGATTTCGGAAATGGGAAGTAATATGATTATGATTATGCCGGGAAACATGGAACGCGGAGGCGTACGGCAAGGAGCAAGCGACATGCAAACGTTGAAACTTGAAGATTACAAATCTTTGGTCAACGAATGCAAGTATCTGGCAGGCGTATCACCTGTTGTAAGCAGTAGCGGACAGTTTATTTACGGCGCAAATAACTATCCAAGCTCTATCTCGGGTGTAGGAGAAGATTATCTTAAAATTCGCCAGCTAACAGTAGAAAGCGGTGAAACATTTACTTTGCATGATATTCAGGCATCGGCTAAAGTATGCTTGATAGGTAAAACAATTGCCGACAATCTTTTTACCGGTGGAGAAGACCCCGTTGGAAAAGTGATTCGTTTCAATAAAATTCCGTTTAAAGTAATCGGGGTTTTGAAAAGCAAAGGATACAATAGTATGGGGCAAGACCAGGATGCTGTAGTTTTATCACCGTATACTACTATACAAAAAAGAGTACTGGCTATCACTCATATACAAGGATTATTCTGCTCGGCGCTTACCGAAGATATGACAGACAACGCAACAAAGGAAATTACATCAATTATTCGCCACAACCACAAGCTCAAAGATGCAGACGAAGATGATTTCGACGTCCGCAGTCAGAAAGAACTCAGCACTATGCTGAGTTCCACTACTGACCTTATGACTATTTTATTGGCATGTATTGCCGGTATTTCATTAGTTGTTGGTGGTATTGGTATCATGAATATCATGTACGTCAGTGTAACAGAACGCACCCGCGAAATTGGTTTGAGAATGAGTGTTGGCGCAAGAGGCATTGACATTCTGAGTCAGTTCCTGATAGAAGCTGTCCTTATCAGTATTACCGGAGGTATTATCGGGGTAATAATAGGTGTTGGAACGTCTTATGGAGTGAAGTTCCTTGCAAGCTGGCCTATCTTCATACAACCATGGAGTGTCTTTTTATCCTTTGGAGTATGTACTATTACAGGTATATTCTTTGGATGGTACCCTGCAAAGAAAGCTGCAGATCTAGATCCGATTGAAGCAATTAGGTATGAATAATTTAGCTAAAAAAGCAAAGAAAAGAGCTTCATTTTATTATATTTGCAACTATTATGAAGCAGCAAATCAATAATCAGCGTCCCCTGGAATTAGTTATCCATATAATTGGATGGGGTATATTATTTGGGTTTCCTTTCTTTTTTACTAACAAGTTAGGAAGCAACAATATTAACTGGCAAGAGTACCTTCGGCATACAATGGTACCCTTGTCATTGCTGGTTGTGTTTTATATAAACTATCTCTATTTAATTCCTAAATTTTTCTTCAAGAACCTTACAAAGCGCTATATCATAATAAATATATTTCTGGTAATTATTATGAGTATAGGACTTCATTTCTGGCAAGAAATGAATTTCCCGTCTGGTAATGCTGTTCCTCCTCCACCAATGAGTAAAGTAGTGGAAGGACTTCATCCCGGCAGTTTCCCAAGATCAAACTGGATTTTCTTTGCCCGTGATATGTTTTCGCTTATGCTAACCGTAGTATTAAGTTTATCCATAAAAATGAGTTCGCGCTGGACAGAATCGGAAACAGCTTTGCGCGAAGCAGAAAAAAGTAAGGCGGAAGCAGAAAAGAGTAAAGCCGAAGCAGAAAAGAGCATGACAGAAGCTGAACTTAAGAATCTTAAGGACCAGTTAAACCCACACTTTCTGCTTAATACGCTGAACAACATTTATGCCCTGATTGCTTTCTCTCCGGAAAAAGCTCAGCAAGCCGTGCAAGATTTAAGTAAGTTGCTAAGATATGTGCTCTATGATAACAATCAGACTTATGTATCTCTGAGAAAAGAAGTAGAGTTTATGCAAAACTATATTGAGCTGATGAAAATCCGCTTGTCGGACAATATTAAGATTGACGTAAAAATGCATACGCTAAACGGCACAGATACAAAAGTAGCTCCCTTACTCTTTATATCACTTATAGAGAATGCTTTTAAGCACGGCGTAAGCTACAGCGTTCCTTCATTTATAAATATAAGCCTGGAAGAACAATTAGACGGCTCTATAGTATGCCACATTGAAAATAGTTTCTTTCCTAAAAGCGAACACGATAAAAGTGGTTCGGGCATAGGACTGGAATCTTTGCAGAAACGTCTCGAATTGCTTTATCCCGGACATTACAAATGGGAGAAAGGTATAAAAGGCAAAATGTATATATCTGATTTAGTAATAACGAATAGTGACAATGTAACAACTAAATAAACTAATCTATGATTCTGAATTGTTGTATTATTGACGATGAACCTTTAGCTTTAGATCTTTTGGAAAGCTACGTACTCAAGACTCCATTTTTAAAGCTTACAGGTAAGTATCTAGGAGCATTACAAGCGATGCATGAACTTCAAAGCAATGATGTTGATCTCCTGTTCCTGGATATTCAGATGCCCGGACTCAACGGACTCGACTTCTCTAAAATGGTTCCTGAAAAAACTCGCATCATATTTACCACTGCTTTTAATCAGTATGCTTTAGATAGTTATAAAGTAAACGCTCTCGACTATCTGCTAAAGCCTATTAGTTATCTTGATTTTCTGCAAGCAGCCAATAAAGCACTGCGCTGGTTCGAGATTGTTCGTCGCCCCTCTCCTCTTGTTGCAGAGCCTGTTGCCAACGTTGCACCTGCAACACCAACTGCATCTCCTGAGAAAGAAGAAATAGACAGCATCTTTGTAAAAAGCGATTATAAGCTGATTCAGATTAAACTGGCACATATTCTTTATATTGAAGGATTAAAAGATTACATAAAGATTTATACAGAAGATGAGCCGAAGCCAATACTCTCTCTGATGAGTATGAAGTCTATGGAAGAACTTCTTCCATCAGGACGCTTTATGCGGGTACATCGCTCGTATATTGTACAGATAGAAAAAATTAAAGTAATTGACCGTAACCGTATCGTTTTTGGCAAAACATACATACCAATAAGTGACACTTACAAAAAGGATTTTGCCGCATTTCTTTGTGGAAGATCACTCAATCATCCTATGTAAATTCAGAATATACAATTACAGGTATTCATTCCCTAAGTAATCCACAAATAAAGAACAATCCAGATGCTATTTTAACAAATAAATAGTATCTGGATTGTTCTTTATCTTTTTATGCCCTACTCTTCTAAGTCAAACGCATCTTCTTTCTATTCTTAGTAACATAAAGAATAATTATTATCTATTTATATTGAATTCATGTGATAATCAAACAATTTTTCCATGCATTTGAACAAAATAATATCCTTATTTTCAATGCAAAACATAACCTTTGTACACATAATAAATAGAAACAAAATCTATACTTTATATACTACTATGAAAAAGAACATCCTTACACTTTTATTATTATTCACTTTATTTGGAATCCCCTTCCAATTGATAGCTCAGACTAATTACAATCTCAGCCAGATGAAAAGGGAAAAATTAGGTCGTGGAGTGATGGCAGTGCGTAAAAACAGTGAAAACGTATTTGTTTGTTGGCGTTATCTTTCCTCCGACCCTATTAATTCTACCTTCAATATATACCGGAACGGAGCAAAAATCAATAAGGCACCAATAGCAAATAAGACTTGTTATGTAGATACAATAGCCTCAACCAGTAGTTGCACTTATACCGTAACTCCTTTAATTGATGGCGTTGAAACAGCAAATTCAAGTGCTACTTATACTTTACCCGAGAATGCACCCACGGGATATATAAATATACCAGTGGATTTGCCGGTAGGCGGAACCACTCCGGATAATGTGAGTTACGACTATTCTCCGAATGATGCAAGCGTTGGCGATGTAGACGGAGATGGAGAATATGAGATTATCCTTAAATGGGATCCATCTAATTCTAAAGATAATTCTCAGGCCGGGTGCACAGGAAATGTATTTATTGACTGTTACAAGCTGAACGGGACTAAACTGTGGCGAATTGATTTAGGTAAGAACATCCGTGCCGGTGCTCACTACACCCAGTTTATGGTGTATGATCTTGACTCGGACGGGAAAGCTGAGGTTGTAATGAAAACAGCCGATGGCACGATTGATGGTACAGGTTCTGTTATTGGCGATGCTAATGCTGATTATCGCACATTAACTCCGGCAAATGGATATACCAGAATAGGAATGATACTTGCCGGACCGGAATATCTGACTGTTTTTAACGGGCAAACCGGTGCAGCAATGAAGACGATTGACTATAAGCCTGCAAGAGGTGCAACCAATTCTACAGAAATGAAATCTATGTGGGGCGATGATTACGGTAACCGGGTAGACCGTTTCCTGGCCTGCATTGCTTATCTTGACGGCATTCATCCCAGTGTAGTTATGTGTCGCGGATATTACACTCGCTCTGTTCTTGTAGCCTACGACTGGCAAAATGGTGAACTAACAGAGAAATGGACTTTCGATTCGAAGGATTACGGCAACAGCGGGTATGCGGGACAAGGTTACCATAGCTTACGGGTAGGCGATGTTGACGGAGACGGAAAAGATGAAATAGTATATGGTTCGTGTACCATTGACGACAATGGCAAAGGACTTTATACAACAGGACTGGGACATGGTGATGCATTGCACATGACTGTATTCGACCCTGCCGATGGAGGGTTGCAGATATGGTCTTGCCACGAAAATAAAGTTGACGGTTCCACGTTCAGGGACACGAAAACAGGAAATATAATTTTTCAGGTAAAGAGTACCGATGATGTAGGACGTTGTATGGCTGCAGATATTGATCCCAATCATAAAGGAGTTGAAATGTGGTCGTCAAGATCGGGTGGTATAAGAAACATCAAGGGAGAAGTGGTTAACAGTTCTACCGGAAGTGTATCATCAAACATGGCTGCCTGGTGGGATGGCGATTTATTACGTGAGCTTGAAGATGGTATTGGGGTTACCAAATATAACTATACCACCGGTGGGAAAGCTACTTTGCTAAATGCAAGCGAATGTTCATCGAACAATAGCACAAAAGCCACCCCTTGTCTGGCAGCCGACATATTAGGTGACTGGAGAGAAGAGGTTTTGTTAAGAACACTAGACAATAAAGCTTTAAGATTGTATGTATCTACCGAAGAAACCAATTACCGCTTTCACACCTTTCTTGAAGATCCGGTATATCGCATTAGTGTTGCCACACAAAACGTAGCGTATAACCAGCCAGCTCAACCCGGGTTTTATTTTGGAGCCGATTTAGGTAAATGCTTCACCGAAAAAACAATAGTTGGCAAGGAGAACGCCGTGACTCTGGATGCAGGAATGAATTATGACAGTTATAAATGGATGGTAAACGGCAAAATTATAGGCAGCAGCAGAACCATTAATCTTACGGGCAATGAGCTTCCACTTAACACTCAAACAACCGTCACTCTGGATGTAACTTTCAGAGGTTATAAATTTGAGGATTCTGCCAATGTAACCTTAACCTCTAGTTCCACTGCCATTCAAACAAACGAACTAAACAATCAGGTTAAGGCTTTCTACTGTTCATCGGATAAATCTATTCAGATTGAATTTTCCGATAGTTATTCAGATATAGAAGTATCGTTAATCAGCATTGAAGGGAAAATTATTTGTAAACAGCGTGCGGCAAACGGAAGCAAAGCAATAAAAATACCAGCCTCATCAATTGCTAAAGGTGTTTATATGGTACAAATTAATTTCGGAGCCCAAGATGTGATTAAGAAAATAGTATTGATGTAAAAAAGATGTCGGCAAATGCAATTGTTCCTGTTTTTTGATTAAATTTATTGCAAATTTAAAAAGCACAAAAGAGCTGAGTGAACTGAACTTTTCTTCTCAACTCTTGCTTGTTTATTAATCTCAAAAAAAAGACAGAATATGAAGAAATACAGAATTGCTTTTTTCGATACCAAGTCTTATGACGAAGAATCTTTTAATAAGATTAATGAGAAGTACAATTTCGAAATTAAATACTTCAAAGGTCATCTCAACAGAAACAATGTAATCCTTACTAAGGATGCCGATGCTGTATGTATCTTTGTTAACGATATTGCCGATGCAGAAATTATTGATGCCCTGGCCGAGAATGGAGTAAAGTTAATAGCTTTACGTTGTGCGGGATTTAACAACGTAGATATTTCGGCCGCACAAGGAAAAATAGCGGTAGTACGTGTTCCTGCATACTCACCTTATGCTGTGGCAGAGCATGCCGTGGCACTAATGATGGCACTGAACAGAAAAACTCACCGTGCATACTTGCGTACGCGTGATGGCAACTTTGCATTGAATGGCCTGATGGGTTTTGATATGCACGGAAAAACTGCCGGTATTATAGGAACAGGGAAAATTGCCAAGATTCTGATTCATATATTAAAGGGCTTTGGTATGAATATTCTTGCCTACGACCTTTACCCTGATTATAATTTTGCACGCGAAAACGATGTTGTATATACCACGATGGATGAGCTTTATCACAATTCGGATATTATTTCTTTGCACTGTCCGCTTACCGATGAGACTAAATACCTGATTAACGATTACTCTATCAGTAAGATGAAAGATGGTGTGATGATTATAAATACCGGACGCGGACAGCTTATTCATACCAATGCTTTGATCGAAGGTTTGAAAAATAAAAAGATTGGTGCAGCGGGGCTAGATGTATACGAGGAAGAAAGTGAGTACTTCTACGAAGATAAATCGGACAAGATTATTGATGATGATGTATTGGCACGTTTACTCTCCTTCAATAACGTAATTGTTACTTCGCATCAGGCATTCTTTACTCAGGAAGCATTAGCAAATATTGCCAGTACAACGCTTCAGAATATGCAGGATTATATTGATGGAAAGCCACTGGAAAATGAAGTAAAATCGAAATAAATTTTATAATTCCCGGCTCTTTAGTGAAAAGTAATATTGGGGATAGAGAGCTATTGATTTTAATGTTTTAGAATAACCTGCTGCATTTAAAAATGTAACAGGTTATTTTTTTATTTATTGGTGAATAAATAAAATTCTACGGCCAATAAATTTAATTTATTCACCAATAATTTAGCAGGCATTGCTTATTGCTTTTTCTTAATAAGAATGTAATATCTCTGCAAAAACAATTTATATATAAACTTATTCTCCTTTCAATTTTAAACACTGAATATAAAGTAATTAGGAAGCACCCTGAGAGTTAGAACACAAAAAGCAAAAAAATAAAAGAAGTTAAGAGAAAAATCAAATCTAAGTAAGCACTACTATATTTGTATCACATTGAATAGTGTAATGAGACATATTAAACATACTTTCATCTATTTTCTGGTACTTGCTTTTGTCTATATAGGCGCAGGCGTACCATTAATGAACTGTTTCTGCCAACAGCAGAAAGAGATGAAGATGTCTTGTTGCAATAATCATCACAATGACAATAACTGCTGTAAAACCACGATTCTAAAAATTGGAAACTTTGAGAAGGCAACTTCTCTCACTGTTAATCCTATACTGAATCTTGTTGCAGAAGTTATTTCTCCATATTCCTATCAACAACCTCTGCCGGAGATTGCGCTGAACAACGACTATGGCCGTCCGCCTAGCCCTGATTCTTCGCGGCATTATCTCAGTCTGTATTGTGTCTTAGTGATTTAGTATAACGTTTCGTGCTGTCATGGTTTACCGTGGCAGTTGAGAACTTATACAATTAATAATCATTAAGTGCACAGAAAATAATGAAAAAATATATTGCATTGCTATTGGTCTTTATGGCCACGGGCAGTTATGCGCAACAATTGGTAACCGGAACTGTCTTCGATACTGACGGAGAACGTGTAATCGGAGCAAGTGTTACGTGGAAAAACTCTACCATTGGAACAACTACAGATATTGATGGTAAATTTGAAATTAAGTCCCATAAGGGAAGTAAAGAACTAACCGTGAGTTTTATTGGTTATGAGCCGGTAACACTTGCCATAAATTCGCAAACAAAACTGCCTTTAGATATTAAACTGAAGCCGGGCATTGAGCTGAAAGAGGTGCAGGTTACAGGCAGAAAAATGGGACTGATACAAAACAGAGCCGGTGTTTTAAATTCACAAACTATTAGCTCAACAGAACTACTTAGGGCGGCATGCTGTAACCTGGGGGAAAGCTTTGAAACAAACCCTTCGGTTGATGTATCTTACAGCGATGCAGCTACCGGGGCAAAGCAGATAAAACTGTTGGGACTGTCGGGTACTTATGTACAGATGCTGACAGAAAATATTCCAAACTTCCGTGGGGCTGCATCTCCTTACGGACTAGGATACATTCCCGGACCATGGATGCAAAGTATTCAGGTTTCTAAAGGTACCTCTTCCGTAAAGAACGGCTACGAAGCCATTACCGGACAAATTAATGTGGAATATAAAAAGCCAAAGACGGCTGATATTGTTTCTGCAAATCTCTACGGAAACTCAATGGGACGCTTTGAAGCTAACGCCGATGCCTCAGTGCTGCTGAACAAGAACCTCAGCACAATGGTCTTTGCTCATTATGAAAACGAAACCCATGAGCAGGACGACAATCACGATGGGTTTAGTGATTCTCCTTCCATGAAGCAATATAATCTGCAGAATCGCTGGGAATATCACAAAGGTAACTATATGCTTCACGCAGGTATTAAAGGACTTAGCGAGAAAAGAGCTAGCGGACAGATGCACGATATGGACAATCCGTACCGCATTGGAATCAACACAGACAGGGTGGAACTATTTGCCAAGAATGCTTTTATTCTCAATCCCAAGAAAAACAGCAGTATTGCGCTAATTCTCTCGGGAAGTGTACACAATCAGGACTCTTATTTTGGCAGAAAACTGTATGATGTGAATCAGAATAATGGTTATGCTTCTTTGTTATTTGAGACTGATTTTACTTCAAAGCACAATCTATCAACCGGATTGAGCTTTAATTATGATTCTTACGACCAGAGTTACCGACTTACACATAATATAAATCAAAGTAAAACAGATGATTTTATAAAAGAAGCGGTATCCGGAGCTTATGCGCAATATACCTATAAGCCATCGGATAAGTGGACTTTCATGGCTGGTTTAAGAGGTGATTACAGCAGTCAATATGGATTCTTTGTAACTCCGCGTGCTCATATAAAGTATAATATGAATGAGTATGTAAACCTACGTGCATCCGCAGGAAAAGGATACCGTGCTCCTCATGTACTGGCCGAGAATAATTTCTTGCTGGCCAGTAGTCGTAGTGTGAATATTGCAGATAATCTGAATCAGGAAGAGGCATGGAATTATGGAGCAAGTGCTTCTTTCTATCTGCCAATAGCCGGAAAGACACTAAACATTAACACAGAATATTATTATACTGATTTTACTAAGCAGGTAGTAACGGATATGGATAGTGACCCTCATGCAGTGAGTTTCTATAACCTTAACGGAGAATCGTATGCGAAAAACTTCCAGATAGAAGCCTCCTACCCTTTCTTTAAAGGTTTTACGCTTACTGCTGCTTATAGAATGACTGATGTGAAAACCACTTATAATGGTATTCTTAGAGAAAAGCCGCTGACAGGAAAGTATAAAGGCTTGATTACTGCCTCTTATCAAACGCCTATGAAAATATGGCAGTTCGATACCACTCTTCAGTTGAATGGCGGAGGTCGTATGCCTACACCTTATACTAACGAGGATGGTTCACTTTCATGGGGCAACCGTTATAAGGGGTTCCCTCAACTAAGTGCTCAAATAACTCGTTTCTTCCGTTTTGGTTCCATTTATCTGGGAGCAGAGAATCTGACAGGCTTTACACAAAAGAACCCAATTATTGATGCTTCAAATCCTTACGGAAACAATTTCGATTCAACAATGATATGGGGTCCCGTGCAACATGGAGCCAAATACTATATAGGAGTTCGATTTAATTTACCAAAAGATATTTAACTAAAAAACCATTGATTATGAAAACAAAATTAATTCTTTCAGTTTTTGCAATCTTTTTTGCGATAAACGCTGTTTCAGCAAAAGAGATCAAAAGTTTAACTCTCAAAGTAGAGGACATGATGTGTGAGATTCACGAAGCAAAAATTACCAATATGCTTCGGTTTGAAAAAGGTGTTAAGGAGATAAAGACGGATGTACCCAGCCGCATTGTAATAATTAAATATGATGCCGAAAAGAACACTCCTGAAAAGCTCATTAAATCTTTTGAAAAAGTAAAATGTACTGCAGTGCTGGTACCGGATACTAAAGAAAAGAAAAACGATAAATAAATACCGCCACTATTAAATAACAGAAACAAAATGAAAACATTGAAATTTAAAACAAGTGCCATGTGCAGCGGATGTGTTGCCACTATTGGCAAAAGTCTGAACGAAATAGTGAAACCGGAACAATGGTCTTTTGATCTTTCTTCAAAAGATAAAGTCTTGACAGTGGAGACAGATAAAGAAGCCGGCGAAATTATCCATCAGATAGAAAAGGCTGGATACAAAGCAGAACTATTATAATCATTATTCAGAAATGTATTGGTAAGCAAGTTTTGTATTTTGCTTACCAATACGATTTAACAATAACTATCAATTCAACTAGAGTACATCTTGTTTTAAGTATGCATTCTAGTATTTTAAACCGTTTCACATTATTGTTTTTGCTGTATTATTTTAAAGTTTAAATCAATAAATACTTGATGATAAATTTCATATATTTGTATCAATAGTAAGATTGTGAAGACATCTCTTTAGATGTCTAATTATTTTTGAATTTACAGTTGTCACAATTCAAATAAAAAGTGAAACAAGATCTTAAGAGGTTACAATAATGCTACTCTAGATAACAATATGGCCTGGTTATAAAAATGCATAAAAAGCCTGGAGAAAGACCGGAATTGCATTACTTAGAAATGGAACCGGCAATAAAAACTAATTTTATAAGATAATAAACCAAAATAAATTAAATAGTATGTACAATTTCACATTTCAGAATCCTACCAAATTAGTATTTGGTAAAGGAGAAATTGCTCAGCTTTCAACTCTAATTCCTACTGAAAAGAAGGTTATGATAACCTTTGGCGGAGGAAGCGTAAAGAGCAACGGAGTTTACGAACAAGTTATCGCTGCACTTAAAAATCATAATTGCATTGAATTTTGGGGCATTGAACCTAATCCCGAAGTTGAGACAGTACGTAAGGCTGTAGCTTTGGGCAAAGAGAATGAGATTGATTTCTTACTGGCAGTGGGTGGAGGTTCTGTACTCGATGGAACAAAGCTTATTGCATCTGCCCTTGCCAATCCGGGTATCGACCCTTGGGAGATTGTGTTACAGGGAAGAATTGAAACTGCTATTCCTTACGCTTCGGTAATGACGCTTCCGGCAACAGGATCTGAAATGAATTGTGGTTCTGTAATTTCGTACAGAGAGAAAAAAGAGAAATATGCATTTTCAACTACTTTCCCTGAATTTTCAATTCTTGATCCGGAAGTAACTTATTCTTTGCCAGCCAATCAGATTGCTTGCGGACTAGCTGATATTTTTGTTCATGTGGCCGAACAATACATGACGACAGCAGGACAATCACGCATAATGGACAGATGGGCCGAAGGTGTATTGCAGACTGTAATTGAAATAGCCCCAAAGATTAAAGAGAATCAGAATGATTATGATGTTATGGCAGATTATATGCTTTCTGCTACATTGGCTTTAAACAGTATGATAAGTATGGGGGTAACACAAGATTGGGCTACACATATGATTGGTCATGAGTTGACCGCACTTCACGGTCTTACTCACGGTGCATCGTTGGCTATTGTTTATCCGGGCACTTTGATTACTTTGAAAGATCAAAAACAAAGTAAGATTCTGCAATACGGAGAACGTGTTCTTGGCATTACATCAGGCAGTGAAAGCGAGCGTATAAACGAAACTATAAGTAAAACTGAAGCCTTTTTCCGTTCATTGGGATTAGCTACACGACTTTCGGAAGTTGGTATCGGTGACGAGACTATTAATCTGATAGCCGAACGTTTTAATAAAATAGGTGTAGCATACGGTGAAGGCCGAAACGTAACCGGAGACGTTGCCAAACAAATATTACTGAATTGCAAGTAACCCCGATCTTTCCATAAAAGGAATGATGGTTCTTTTAGTATTAATTCAGTATTAAATGTCTTTCAGATGGTAACTTCTTTGGAGATATCCTCTGTTTTAACTTTGTTCTATTAGAAAAAGGAGGCAGAGGTAAGACTACTCTTAGAATAGCTGTTACAAATAAAAAATAAGGCTATCTCAATTTTGCATTTGCATTTTTTGAGATAGCCTTAATACTATATTTCTATTCAGGAAAACCTTGATGAATATTCAGGTTTTAAGAATATTCTTTCTATTTATTTCGCCAACTGATTTTCAATTTCCTTCACCAAACCGGCAAATTCTTCTTCATTATATAAGCGAGTTAACTTCACAATTTTACCACTTCTGTCTATAAGAACATTACGGGTAATTCCGGCTTTGCGATCAGCATACTTTGCAAAGATGTCAGCTCCGGGATCCAATCCCAGCGGATAAGTTATTTTTGTTTGAGCGGCAAAATCAAGAACAGTTTTCAATGGTTCATCTCTATCAATACCCATCAAAACAAAACTTCCATTTGCTTTATTTTTCTGCCAGATATCACTTTCTATAAAGGGCATCTCTTTGCGGCATACGCCACACCAGCTGGCAGTAAACTGTAACATTACTACTTTGCCTCTTAATTGAGACAATTTTACTTTCTTTCCATCGGTAAGAGTTAGTTCAAAATCGGGAGCAATATCGCCAACTTTAACAATGTAACCTCTATCGTCAGCGGCAACATTAGTTTCTGCAGTTTTTTTTACTTGCTGAGCGCTAACCTGAGCGCCTAAAGCAATAAAAAACAAGCAGAACAGATACTTAAAGACTTTATTCATAAACACGTGTTCAATAAATTACACATTAAAAACTAGTTGATATTAACATCAATAATCCAGCTATAAAAAGTGGAATAATGATATATAAAATCTTATTTTCCATAAGCTCTCTTACATATTTCAATTTAATCTCTTTGATAAAAACGACTGCGAAGTTAGACAAAATACCAAATAGCATCAAGCACATTAACTAAAACACATATAATGTTCAGCTTTATTAAATATAAGTGCCCCATTTACACCATTTTATCTTTAATTTTTGTAAAGCCTCTACTGTTTATTTATCAATAAGAAACAAAACATTTTCATTTAAAAAGCCATTAGCTTCAGGTTAACTTCATTACATTAGCAAATGTACATATTTTGCTTGAAAGTAGTATGTATTCCTGCAATTAAAATTTATAAAATATATTTATATAAAAAACTCGATTCCATTATCTTTTTTCATAGTTTTGTTGTTATTCATAAAGCACTGTTTCCTATCACTTTACTAAATCCAATAGTATACTTATGAAAATACTAAAGAAAAAAACGGCATTATTAATATCCATCTTTTTGGTATTTAGTGCAACTATTTTAGCAAAGCCAAGAACAAGTAATGAGGCGCTAACCATTGCTAATTCGTTTAAGCAAAAAACTCAAGGTATAATTAAAAGAATGTATTCCACCAGCTCATTATTAAAGTTGGCATACACATGTACAGATAATATTGCTACTCGTTCGTCTGAGCTCAATGCTTACTATTATGTTTTTAATGTTGGAGAAAATGGTGGCTTTATCATCATTTCCGGTGATGATCGGGCAAAAGAGATTCTTGGATATTCAGACAGTGGTAGCTTTGATATTAATACGATACCGTCCAATTGTGCTGCATGGCTTAGCTTCTATCAGAAAGAATTAAAAGCATTAATGAAACAACCGGAAACGAGTGCAATCTCATCACAATCTTTAAACGCTAGGGGAACAACAAGTTACGCATCAACAATAAGTCCGTTGCTGGGAGGAATAAAATGGGATCAGGGAACACCATATAATAATATGTGTCCGATAATAACTGATTCTACATCTGAAAGAGCGGTAACAGGATGTATCGCTACAGCAATGGCTCAGGTGATGAAATATCATAGATGGCCTGTACATGGGACAGGATCAAACAGTTATACTCCCAAAGACTTTTCCTCGTCACTAAGTGTAGATTTCTCACAAGCAACTTACGACTGGGATAATATGACCGACACATATAATAGTTTAAGTACCCAGACTCAAAAAAATGCAGTGGCTACAATTATGTATCATGCAGGGGTAGCATCTTTTATGAATTATGGAAAATCAAGCGGTTCAAGTTATTATAAAATGGCAAGTGCTTTAAAAAACAATTTTGGTTATGATACCAATATGCAATGCTATCAAAGAGACTATTATTCAGAATCTGAATGGGTAAATCTAATTAAAGCAGAATTAAATTCTCAACGCCCTGTATTATACAGAGGAGCCACAGAAGATGTCGGCCACGAGTTTGTGTGCGATGGGTATGACAGCAATAATTTATTTCATATAAACTGGGGATGGAGCGGGAGTTATGATGGCTATTTTGAATTATCAGCGTTAACTCCTTCTTCAATGGGTATCTATGGATTTAATTATGGACAGGCCATCACTATTGGAGTGCAAAAACCTACCACAACATCTACTGTACATCCTTTCCAGATATATTTATACGCTAAGATAAAAAGCTCGGCAACCACTGTAAACCGTTCTGATTCTTTTGATATTTCAATGGAAATGTATAATATGGGACTTAATAAATACAGTGGTAATCTCGGACTGGCTTTATACAATACCAACGGACTGGCCGGAGTAATAATGAAGGATACCGTGGCAGACCTTAATACCAACTGGGGATGGTCTGACCTTGTTTTATCTTCTAATATTCCGTCTTCAATAGAGAATGGGAATTACAAACTTTACCCTGTATCAAAAGGTTCAGAAGAAGCAGAATGGCATACTATAAGAGGCAAAATAGGAACACCCAATTATTTCAATGTTTCTGTAACTTCTTCGAATGTTACCATCTCTGCTCCGGATGTTCTTCCAAAACTTGTTCTGAACTCAATCACAACTACCGGTAATCTTTATGAGAAAAAAACCGGAAGGTTTAATGTAAGCATTACAAATACCGGAGGTGAATACAATTCAACATTGTTACTGATGCTAAAATCGGCAACCAATGATACTATTACTCAGAAGATCTGCACTATACCTATTAATATACCTACAGGAGAAACTAAGAGTTTTTATCTAACCGGTGATATTACAAAATCTGCCGGACAATATTATTTGTATACCATGTACGATCCTGAAAATAATAGCACGAATACCGTTAATTACACTTCTTTTGAGAATCCTTTAAATATTGAAATCCTGGCTACACCTACAGAATTACCAATAATGACACTTGACTCTAAAATTTCTTTAGCAGACACTACCATTGTTAGAAATAGTAATGTAGAACTAACGGCTCACATAAAAAATACCGGAGGATATTTCAATAACTATTTAGGAGCCTTTGTATTTCCCAGAGCTGGCGGTAGTTCACTTATCAGCTACGGGTTTCAGGAAGTTATTTTGGACAAGAACGAAGAAGCTACATTTACCTTCTCTGGTAATTTCAACTTTAATCCCGGTCAATATCAAACACAAGTCAGATATTGGACTGGATCTACATGGGCAAAATTAAATCCTAATAGCAATGGGGTGATTACATTCACTATTGTAGATGAAGCTACAGCAATTGAACAGACAGCTTTTGAAAGGCCTCTTCTCTACCCCAACCCTGCTACCGACAAGCTTTATTTGCAATCGGACGAGCTGGTTAAGTCAATACGTATAACCAACCTTTCGGGAAATCAGGTTTTGTTGATACAACCTAACACTAGAGGCAACATTACCATTCCTGTATCTGAGCTTAGCGCTGGTACTTATATTCTGCAATTAACAACCGATTCAGGAATAAAGGTTAGTAAATTTATCAAGAAATAACAAACAGAGAATATAGTTACCTCAAATAAATTGCCCCATTAGCTAAAAAAGTGAAGTGCACCCCAAAAAGTTTTAAGTCAAACTTTCTGGGGTGCACTTTAAATTATAGAATGAGAAGCGGGGCTGTTTATTATTTAACCACGAACTACTGATCTAAGGATGAAAATACTGATGTTTTTTTAATGTAGCTTTTCCATAATGAATAGCATGACGGGGACAAATATGGTAACAAGCCAAACATGAAGTGCAGTTATCTCCCCAAACAGGTTTACCTTCAACTTTCACATTATGCATTGGACAATGCTTTTCACACAATCCACAAGAGATACAATCATCTGTTGCATGGAAAGGCTTAGCCGTAACCTGATATTTGTTAAACAACGGATTTATTATCCTGCTCTTTAAAAAAGCAAAGCTGCCCTTTTTGCACTCAAAACGGTTTTCTGTACGATTGATAAGAATCTCGTTTATCCGTTTTATTTCTACAGCCGAATCATCCAGTTTTTTCTGTTCCAGTTCTTTCGGATCGGTATCAAACCCCGGTAAAGAGACATAATTATTGGGCATAATTATCGAGAAGCCCGCTTTCCAGCTCCACTCCTTCTTACAGATAATCTCATTCATAATTTTCTGTGTGAGTCCGGCCTCATCGCCGCAAGAACAGATAAAAAAGATATATTGGTTATTATAGTTAGTAAAGCTTATTTTTTTAATAAACTCCATAACGATAGCCGGTGGTGCCCATGAATAGACCGGAAAAACAAAGCCCACCATTTCGGAATCTTCTAAAGAATATTGAAATGAATTAGTAAGATCAATCATCTCCTCTGCTATGGAAATCAGCTTTTCATTCTGATAAGTAGCCACTTTACTGGCTATCCATTTTGAATTTCCAGTTCCCGAAAAATAGAATATCATAAATTATATTGTTTGCTTAAATTATACAGACGCAAAAGTATAATATAAATTGTTACAACCTTTCAGCAGAGGTCTTTATTTTTATTAGAAAAGAGTACCCCAACATTCTTATAAGATATTTGTCTTGTATGAATGTCAGGGTAAATTTATTCAAGTTTATTTGTTTACTTTTACCAGTTACCTCATTTAACGGAAAAGCTATAGTCTAATTAGACTGAGTTTTTTTTCTTCTCAGCATTGCATTTATTATCTGTACAGATCCAATCCAGACAATCATATCAAAAGCAAAAACAAGATTAATATCCATCAATGATTGAAGAATAACATTAGCAAGAACTAGCAGACCTGCACAAATCACCAGACTAATCATTACTTTTCGATGTGAAAAGCCCAAATCAAGCAATTTATGATGAATATGCCTTCTGTCGGGCATAAACATAGACTTACCGGCAAATGCTCGTCCAAGCATAACTCTTAAGGCATCGAACAACGGAATAAACAATGCTGAAAGAGAAATTATAACCGGAGAATTGAACATCTCGTAATGACCGGGCATATTCATTGAAAATCTCACTCCCAGAAAAGCCAGGAAAGAGCCAAACTCATAAATATAATTTAATTATGCACTATTTCTGCAACTATAAATATGGTCAATAGATAGCAATATAACACAGTAGGTCATTAGTTTATTCACAAATATTCGTAAACTATCTATAAACCAATCATTTTTGATAAACAGAAAAAAACTTTAAACTGATAGCCTAAAAGAGATAAAATTAACAGAATTGTAATATGCCAATTGTTTTAAATTATAATTCATAGATTTATTTAATATTTCCAAACACAAAATATTTTCTCAATTTTCTTTTAATTTTCAAATAAATAACATACATTTACAAAACAAAACCTTATTAATTGCAAAATTATGAACTCACCGCAAAAGGAAGCTGCTAAAATTATTAAATTGGCCTATAAAAATGGAGGAAGTATCAACTTATCTGTGCTAAAGTTTACAAATAATAAAGATAAGATTGCTTCTGAAGTAACTCACATTTTATCTGCATATGGCTACATGACCTCAAATGCTGTGGATAGCAATTTTGGCTGGGAAATATACAAACTTAGTGAGAAGGGAATGGAACTTGCTAAAAAAGGTATATTCAATGAAAATCCTGAAAATATTATTTCTACAAGATACATCGCTTTATTTGCATTAGTGGCATTCATAATTACCTTTATCATTATTTCAGCTATTAGCTAATAAAGCTTCAATAAGATACAACTTATCATAGAAATATATTCTAAGAAATCAAGAAAGGGATTATTTGTAAATACCACCAAATACCCCTTAGGGAAGTATTTTGCCTATAACGACTCTTTACAATATTGAAAAACGCTACAATAATTTTAGAACAACAAATAAGAAATAGATACTCCTAATTTCAAAGGAGCTAATATTGTTTTGTCTGTATTGGGAGAAAGTGGTTTTACATCGCCATCGACATATTCAAAACAACGATATTTCAATAAACCAGCTCCAACAGACGTTTCTATGTTCCATCTGCGACTGAGAACCCAATCAAAACCATAAGTAAAACCAGCTGCAACGGCATCGCCATCATAACAAGTATTGCCCATCTTAAGATTATAATTGGCTGCAAATGTGGTAAGTCCAACATAATGACGTGCCATAGGGCGACTAAACCAATAACGCAATTCGGGCGCAACTTGCAAGAACTTCAACTTATTGTCATCAATTTTTGTGGAGAAATTGGCTGTTGTGCCCAAGTCCAGAGTAAAGTGCCTGGAAAGACGAAACTCGGCTTCTACATTCGGAGATAACGTTGCCCAATATAGTATATTGGTTTTCAGGGCTATTCTTTGTGCCATAGCTATGGTTCCACACGAAAGAAAGGATAAAACAAAAAGCAATTTACCAAGATTTCTATTTAATATTAATGCTAACATATTCGTTTTTATAAATTGTAATTAATACCCACCTTAAATTCTCCAGTCGCCCTTCCACGTCGGTTATAGCTTTTATCTATAGACTTGTTATAGAGATCAAGTGCCGGTTCCAAAGTAAGGTCAATCTTCCTGGACAATCCAATTTTAGCCTGAACTCCAAATTTCAATCCCAACGGAATAGTTAAATCAAATCCTTTTTTGGAAGCTAAATTAATACTTGTACCAACGACTCCCAGAAACTCAAGCTTTCTATCCTTGTCATATCCTGCAGCAAGCGTTGTTAAATTAGCCATATAATCGGCATTAAAAGCAGTAACAACTACATCAGAACTTGTTGCATTGGTCAGTTCTTTTCTATTCAATCCTAACCGGAAATAAGAAACTGGCGATATTCTCTTACCTATAGCTAATGTGTACATTCCCGATAAATATTTTGCCTTAAGATCTCCATTGTTAAACGATCCGCCATATCCACCTACGCCAAGACTTGCAGAAACAAAATACTTGGAATGATCATCTTTAGCGAAATCTTGTGCATAAGCTATTTTCTCTGAAGATAATTTATAGTTCAAACCAATCTGAACGTTCATCACATCTTTTGCACCACTATTTCTAAATCTGTTACGTAAGGTTGCTTTGGGTTCAATAAATAGATCAACAGTAGGAGATGCTTTGAAAACCACTTGTCCGCCGGCACTGATACCAGGAACAAAATCCAATGATCGACGTTCGTAATCAACACCGGCATTTAGTCCGACAAATGCATTTAAGTTCAACCTTCTATCAGGATCGTAACCAAAAGCCATAGTTGATAAACTCAACATGTAATCAGCCTCAGCACCACCATACAGATACTTCAAAGCATTTTCTTGCCTATATTCTCCATTCATGCCCAGTCTCCATCCTGCAACAGGATTAATCCATTTGCCAAATGCCATCTGTCCCGAAAAGCCAAAAGCATTGGCACGTTTTATATGAGTAGCCAGAAAATTGGTTCCTGCTGAAAAAGCAAAATATGAATTGCTTTTATTATCATTCCTGAATAAAGACTTTTGTTTCGTACTACAATCTTTTAATCGTAAATTTACACCTCCCATAAGTGCCAATACCCCGTCCATCTTTGCAAAATGAATACTCTTTTCAGCAAAGTTATCTGAGTATAAACGTAACTGAGGTTCTAAAAATAAACCAAACGATGGAGTAACATTCCACAATCCTTGCAAAGAGACTTCACCTCCCAAGTATGTTTTATGATTAAGCGAGGAAGAACGGAAAGCCAGATTTGCACCAACTGCACCAATCAAATCAAATTTCCGGTCTAGATCGTATCCATTCATCAAAGAGGTTATATTAAACAGATAATCGGCACCAATCGTAGCAATCTTAGCTCCAGGTTGCTTGTCACTTTTCCATAGTTTTCCCAAGTCGGCAGACAATCTCAATCCTGAAATTCCGGTAAACCATTTTCCTACATATAAAGCAGCTCTGGGATCTACATTATTTTTATAAAATGCAGCCTGCTTCATCGGTGAATTAAATCCGTAAGCAATTCCTATAAACGTATTATCCGCCAAACTGCTATTTTCCATCTTTTTCTTTGTAGAACTAAATTTCTGTGGATTAGAATTTAATTCAAATCCTGCATTTATCATAAAATTAGCACGACTATGATATTCGCCATTTGAACCTGTTGCATAGTATTGTCCAGGGTAGTAATTTACACGCGGTTCCAAAAAGAAACAGAACTCATCAGAAAGTTTGAAAGACACTTTTAAACCTGCACCCACCCCAAATAAGTTTTGATCTTTTGCATATCCAAGATAATCGTAATTAAATCCGGTTACAGCTGTTAGATTAAAGAATCTACTGGCATCATATCCATAAAACAAATTATTTAGATTCAGTAGATAATCTGCCTGCAAACCAAGTGCCTTTACCTTATTTTTTGTTACCGGATATTTAAATACAGTAGCTTTACCAGTCAGCCTCGCGCCAGAATACGGGGAAAACCATTTTCCCAGGCCAGCAAAGAAATTACCTCCGGCATATCTGTCAAGATCAGAACATCCTGGTGCAATTAGTCCACCAATGCCTAAACCAGAAAACAGAAATACATTATTCCTGAATGATGATGAATGGAACTTATCCGTGTAGCGTTTGTTCCTGGGAGTAGTTCTAAATTCAATACCAGCCACTAAAGAACCAGCAATGTTATAATCACGCCAGCTATCAGTAAAATCAAGATTATCTGAATAAATACCGATACGAGGTTCAATGAAGAATACACTTCCATAATTCAACGCATAACGCGCCTGCAGTCCGGCCCGGAAACCATAAGATCCACTATATCCCTTTTCGAATTGAGGGAACAAATATTCACCACCTGCTATGCCCAGCAATTCAAACTTTCTGCCTGCATTAAAATCTTTTGCCAAAGCGGATAAATTCATTAAATAATCCAGACTTACGCCCACCCCTTTCACCCTAACAAGCTCACCTAGAGGATATGCATTGTAATATTTACCAAACAAACTCAGACGAGCCCCATGAATAGGTGTAAACCATTGACCTAAAGATACTCCAAGTTCCGTACCTGGATACTTAATTCCATTTGTAATGCCCGGAACCAAAGCAAATGATGAGCCCCCATAAATCTGAAAAAAAGAATGACTGATAGAATCATTCCCTTCAAAACTCCTAAATTTTGGAACTTTTTGTAACCTATACTTTTGATAATCTATATATGATCCTTTGTTCTGTGCACCAATATTGGTCAGTACAAATAGTAGTATTATTGCAGAAAGTATTTTTTTGTGTTTGTATTGTATTGATATCATGTAATAGTTAGTTTTATCATGGCAATTTTATAATTCCTATTTATCACTCTCCGTCTTTCATAGATGTATTTTTCTTATTATTTTGAGAAACAACATCTTTCAGTAAGTCAATAATGTCAGCATCATTTTCTGCTATACGATTATAGGAAGGATCTTTTTCAATGGCAGCTTTCAGTAAATCCATAGCTTCCATATACAACATTGCATTAGAGTTAATATCAGTAGCTTCTTTTGATGCACGGTTTGCACAAATAGCCTTTATATAAAGATTCTCAGCAGTATCATCCGTTAGTGCTTTTGACTCTTTATAAGCTGTATTATTTCTTTTCATAGCCAAAAGCATCACTACCTCATTTAGTTTGCCGGAAGACTTGACTATTTCAAAATTTTCATCATTAAAACGATGATTCAGCACATCTGTATACGCTCTTATTTGACGCGTTTTCTCATTGTCGGCAATAAAATCAACAAGTGAATCAGCCTTGGAAAATTGTCTTTCGTACAACAATGTAGCAAGCTGATTGAGATTAACTTGTTCAGGCGCTTTCTCACCAGCAAAGTGTTCTAATATTTTTGAGTCACCAGCTCCTCTTCTCAGACAAAGAGCCGAAAGATCACAGGCAGCGGCTGTGAATTTAGGATACACCTCGAGTGCCCGTCTGATTATCATTTCACTTTTTAATGAATCCTTTTCACTTCTATAAAGCTTGAAGAATTCAAACTTGGTGAGATCCTTATAGTTCTTTTCATACAACTCTCTGATTTCCTGAGCCGTTAAAGAACGATAGACCTTAAAAGAAAAGTAATACTCAACCTTACGGAGTTTAGGTAGATATTTCTCTGCTATGGTTTTGAAACAAGGAAGTTTAGAAATCTTTCTTCCTTGTGTATCAATGCTCTTCGGATACTTCTGAATAATATCCTTAATCTCATTGGCCTGAGTTTTTAAAGAGTCATTATACATCAAATCGGCAACACTCTTCCAATCGTCTACATCTGATGTTTTTTTAAGAGTAACATTCGAACGTGTGCCTTCCGAAAGAACACTCAAAATCTCCTTCATGGCAACACTCATACGCTCTGAAGCCAGCTTCTTGTTTCTTTCATAATTACCCTCAGGAGAGGCATAACCATTAATTTCAAAAGAGGTAAGTTGCGCATCCGGATTACTTTCAAGTTCCTTAAGTTTGGCTTTCAACAAATTAAGATCTGTTACAGTAGCAGAATCCTGAAGATCCAGATTTGACTTTCCAAGAGGGAATTTAAGACGCATTTCATCTCTGTCATCTCGTAGCTGAGGTTCATCTAAAGGGAATAGGGTAGAATCGCTCAATAGTTCACCACCAAATTTAAACTTCAGGAATTTCAAAGGGTTCACTAAGCCTTTGGCTATTATTGCTGTATCGCTATAAAGAATACGATTATAATCCTCTACCGATTGAACTGCATCACAACGCCAGGAATCATTAGAGTTATCCATATAAAGAGAATCCACATATGGAATCCGCTCTCCTTCTTTCTTTACTATAAAATCAGCAAGCGGATCGTGTTTAATATCAAAATCATACATACGTATCTGAGTGATATTATATTCCCGCCCATCCAAAGAGATTGGTTTAAGAAAATACTTTTTATTCTTTGTTTCATTGAATACGTAAGGTTGCATAACCAAACGATTATCTGAAGCAAACCTCACATTAGGACTGATAGAGGTTCTTATAATAGCCCAATTACCATGAATTTCGATATTAGTAGGTTCAATAACCGGATCTTTTTTCTTTTTTAATTTCCCGCTAACAACAATTTCCTGAATCATTTGTGCCTTTTTCTTCATGACAACATTGATTTTCAACTGCCCTTTCACATTGACAATTTCTGTACCATAATTCATATGGGTAAACTTAAGTTGTCCGTTGTTCTTTGCCTTGATGGTATATTGTCCATCCTCATTGGTACTCACAGATAAATTATCTTTTACGTTTGTAACGTTCACTCGGACAACAGGCTCTCCTGCTTCATTAAGAACAGTTCCACGTACGTTTATTATCTGAGCATTTACAGGTGTTAGAATTAACAATAGAAAAAGGAATATCAAATTCTTAATCCGATATTCCTTCACTTGATTTTCTAAATCGCATTGGTCCATATATACAAGTCGAGTCTTTGTTTATTTGTGTTGTAATAATGATATTATTCTAGTAGTTCCTAGAACTAAAAACAAATATAGATTATTATTTTATATATTTAGTTTAAAAAAGTATAATTAACTATCTACAAATCAACCATTTGTAAACATAAAACAAACTAATATTTTAATAATAAAATCCCTCCTATCATCCTCCCATTTTAATACAATACAATTACAATTATATTTCTAACATACTATATTCTAATATATATTTTAATTCAATAGTAAAATAAAAAATGATACATATTCCTGAATCTTATAAACCTACTTCGTTAAATAAAAATAAGAGGCTATGTCAAAGTAACATAACCTCTTATACAATATTTCAAAAACTGTCTAGTTCTCTTTACTTAATTATTGTCACTGACCAGTAATTTGATGTAATTTTCAAATTTTGCACCGTCTATTACTTCCCATTTTTCAGTTTTATCATTCCATTTAAAAGAGAAATAATCCGTGAAGTCTTTTCCGGCAACTTGATAATAAATAGCTTTTTGCTTGTTCAGTGAAAAATCTTTTTTTCTGTTATTCCACTGTGCATATTCCTGAATTTGGTTTCCATCTACAGTTGTTGCAGTGAACTGATAGTATGGAGTCCATGTTCTATTAGTTTCATTCCAGCGATAAGCCAACTTAGTCTTTGACAATCCATTTTCACTAGTCGAAAATTCATATTTCAAATAAGGAGTTATTAATCCAGAAATTGAGTCATACATAGAAACAATTTCCATTTCATCACTTTTGTTATAGACAAAAGATTTAGAGTTACGAGCTTCTGCTGCCATAGAGCAAACAAACAATAGACAAATAGCTATGCTACTTACTAATGAACGACTACTAAACATTATCTTTTTCATAATTACAAAATTTAAAAGTTATTCTTATTGGTTTTTATTTAATTCAACTATTATGTCAAAAGCATAAACCAGTAAACTTATCAAACTGGCATTAAATATCTTTTTGATATTAAAATATACTATTAAATAAATTAATGTTAGACATGAATAACATAATCACCATTAATAAAGTATACCTTGCTATCATTTTGCCCGAAAGATAAAAACTTAATCTGATAAAAAAAAGAAATCACAAATAAAATTGCATATTTTTAAAATAAATATTCGAATTGATTAAAAAACAATAGTATAACTTCTATAAAGGAACTATAAATGCCCCTTTATAGAAGTTATTATAAAAAATAAGATGAGTAAAAAAGTAAAGATTATCAGCCCTTCATTATGTTACCAATTAAGTGGCAAGTGCGTACAAATTATAAAAACAGAGAGCTATATAAATAACAGTTAAGAATGCATGAAAATATTAAGTAATCTCCCCAATTAGCTTAGTTTACTTTTAGTAAAGCAGCTATTTTATCCTTTAACAAAGAAGCATAAATAGGTTTAGCAACGAAGTCGTTAAAACCCTTCTTGCGTATTATAGACTGATCTTCTTCCGAAGCATAAGCAGTAACAGCTATAACGGGTACATTTTCTGAAATTTGCCTAATTTTCTGAAATGACTCATACCCATTTAATATAGGCATTTTAATATCCATTAAAACTAAATCAGGCAAATTATCTCTAAATAATTGAACTGCTTCTTCTCCATTCCAGGCATGTATCAGATTATATTCTTTGCCTAATATGGCCTCTGCCAGTTTATAATTGCTAACATCATCTTCAGCAATAAGTAATGTAGCTTTTTTGCCTTTATTTTCAGGTTGAATAACTTTCTCAACAGGTCGTTTTTCTTCTGCCGATATTACGGGATTGTATGGTAAAGTAATCCAGAAAGTAGATCCTACTCCCACTTCAGAGCGAACATTTATTTCACCACCTAATTTATGAACAATCGAAGCACTAATCGCCAGCCCTAGTCCGGTTCCTTGAGCAAAAGCATCTAACTTAATAAAGCGATCGAATATTGTACCTAACTTATTCTCAGGAATACCACATCCTGTATCCGTTACGTAAAAGTACAACTGCTCTTCTTTAAGTTGATAGCCAAACTTAATACTCCCCTGTTTGGTAAACTTAATAGCATTTGATATGAAATTATTAATAACCTGAGCCAATCGATTTCTATCTGTATTTATAATACACTCCGGAAGTCTGTTTTCAAATGATATTCTAACAGTATTCTGATCAATTTTCAATTTTGAGGATTGTTCTACCTCGCTTAACAAGTCATTTACATCCACATCCGAGTAGATAAATTCAAGAGTTCCAGCTTCAATTTTGGACAAATCGAGAATATCATTTATCAGTTGCAGCAACATTCTGTTATTATTTTCAATAATATCTGCAAACTTAGCATGCTCTTCATTATCTTGGCTTACCATGGCCAAGATTCTTGAGAATCCTACAATTGCATTCAAAGGAGTACGTATTTCGTGACTCATATTTGCCAGGAAAGCAGACTTCAATCTATTCGATTCTTCAGCTTTCTCTTTAGCCTCCAACAGCGCCTGCTCTATTTCCTTTCTCTTTGTTATATCTATTGAAGATCCTATTACAATGAGAGGATTACCATTATCATTCCACTCACTTACAACACCATGCATTGCACACCATTTATAATCCTTACCGAAATTATCAATCCTAAAATCAATATCAAATCTATCGGTTTTACCATTCGACACTTTTTCAAACTCAGCCTTCAATCGTTCCTTATCGTCAGGGTGAACTCTCGCAAAGGTTTCATCAATAGTCGTAACAGAACTCTTTCTTTCGATATCACTATTCACATTATTCAAGAAATCATAATCAACAGAAATTATTTTCTTTTGAATGTTTAACGTCCATGGCAGAATATCTCCCACTTCCATAACTAAATGAAGATGACGATTGCTTAACTCCAGTTTATGTTGAATAGCCTTTAACTCTGTAATATCCCATCTAGTAGCTAAGATGTAAGAAGTATTATCCTTTCTTTGAATTATGGATTTAATAACACTTGTAGAACGAATAGTATTACGGAAAAGCACTTCTTCATCATAGTTAAGAATTCCTCCTTTTTTTACTAGATCCAAATCTTTCTCGTTATTTTTTCCTCCAACTTCTTCACCAAAGATTTCAAGGTCTGTTTTTCCTATAACTTCCTCACTCTTAATTCCAGTTAGTTCTTCCGCTTTCTTGTTCCAGTATTTATAACGAATATCTTCTCCAACCTCTTTAACAAAGAGTGGAATTGGAATATTGTCAAAAATTGAATCTAATAATAATTTAAGATCCTGATTATTATGATACAATTCTTTGTACTGAGATAGCAAAGAGATTTCTCTTTCTCTAATCTTTTTTATTTTCATCAAATATCCTATTCTTAATAAGAAGCCAAGAATTACAAGCAGTGATAAAAAAGAAATAAGATAAAAACTGCTTTTATATTTCTGATATACGCTAAGTGGCTTTTTATAATACACAGCATCTTCAGGCAGCAGCTTACTATCAATTCCCGACTGAAGCAAATATTCATAATTCAAATGTGCTTTTTCTTCATTCATGTTTTGAAATGGGATTTCTTTTGCATCTTTTCCATCTAATATTTGCAATAGCAACTCAACAGTTTTTTCCCCAAAGTCATCGCAAGTAGAAAACACTCCACCAGCATAAGTGCCGTTATCAATGCCAATATCCACCAAGCCAAAAACGGGTGTATTTGTGAAGCTGCCAATTATTCTCTGTACTTCATTAATTGAATAATCTTTTTTAAGTTTGCTGGATTGGTCAACATACCATCCATAACTCAACACTCCTGTTTGTTTATCCATATATGATAAAGAATCCAGTAAATCGTGCGGATCAATATCTTTCAGACTTAAAGAGATTCCCTTTAAATCAGGATAAAATTTTGCCATTACGTATTTAAATGAAGCCAGACCACAAGCACTAACAAACCGCTTGTCTGAGATGAATGCTATCTTTTTCATTTCAGGCATCAGCGTCTTCATTAACTGTATTGTTTCCTTTATATGAAGTGAATGGAACACACCCGTAACATTAAATCCTTTTGCAGCTTCCATATAAGGAATCATTTTTATAGAATTAATATCTTTACCGGAAATGAGATCCTCAAGAGAAATAGTGTAATTTCTCACAGAAGTAAGAACAATAGGAATATCGCGCCACGATTGGGGCAAAGTACTACGATAGGCAATCCACCCCGCATCTCCAATTATAACTACAGCTCTTGGTTTTGAAGGATAATTTTTATACAATTCTCCCATTGTTTCATAAGCATCCTGCAGTGAAGTAAATCTGCAATTATCAAGATATTCAAGATTTATTGCAATATTCTTTTTCACATACAAATCATTGGTTATCACGTTTTGTATTCTTTCGGGCCATTTATTACCTTCACTATACGAATTAATGATTAATACAAAACTATTGTGTACTGCTTCGGCTTTTACGCTGAAAAGCAAGAAGACAAACATTAGCTGGACGAACCTATACCGTTTCATTTTTGTGTTTGAGTTTAATATCCCTGGTCAACTTGGCCTGTAATTATCTACAATAATAGTTAAATATAATCTTAAAAGCAAAAAAAAATAGACAATATTACAATATCTATATACAAAAATAGTTCCAAAGAAGAATTGGACTTCTTTGGAACTATTAATAACTATTCTGAGAATAATTTAAGTTTACTTGAACACTTTCACCCGTTCATCAATTGGTTGGAAACTTTTTTCTCCCGGACCTTGTGTAGGAACCCCAAACGGCATTTCGGCAACTAGTTTCCATGTAGATGGAAGATTCCACGTTTTAGCCACTTCTTCATCAATCAATGGATTATAATGTTGCAGAGATGCTCCGAATCCGGCCTCCTCTAGCATAGTCCATATAGAAAGTTGATGCATTGCCGAAGTGTGGTTTGACCAAATAGGGAAATTCTCTGAATAAGCAGGAAAAGCATCCTGCATACCCTTTACTACAGACTGATCTTCAAAGTAGAGTACTGTACCATATCCTGCAGCAAACGAGCCGTCAATCTTAGCTTCTGTGTTTTTAAACGCTTCAGCCGGAACAATCTTGCGAAGTGTTTCTTTAGTAATGTCCCATAGTTTTTTATGATTTTCGCCCAATAAAAGGACTACTCTGGCTGATTGTGAATTGAATGCCGAAGGTACATGAGTAACTGCAAATTTAACTATATCTTCAATTTCCTTATCTGAGATAAGCGATTTATTGCTTATTGTATAATACGTTCTGCGATTTTGCAAAGCTTCTTTAAAATTTAGTGCCATAATTTACCTCCTAATTTTTATTTGTAGAACAATATTTAGACGTTGAATGTTTATTTTCACTTACCAGCGAATTTTAATATTCAGGTTTCCCCAAATATATAAAAAAAATGGTTTAATATTTAATTTCAACGAATTTATTTATCATAAAATTACATTATTCACACTGGATATCAGATTATTGTAATAGCAAAACGACTTCTCAGTTATAAATAAAATATAAATATGTTACTAAAGGAATTGTAGAACAAAATAAAAGTATATATTTGTGTATAAGTAAAACTACAGTTTTTAAGGTAGTTACAAGAGGTCTTTAAAAAGAGAATCTTTAATCTAATTATAAACATTAATAAATTTACTGTTATGAAACTAAAAGAAAAAGTTGAGAGTATTCTTAATAAACAAATCAATGCTGAGTTTTGGTCAGCATATCTGTATCTCTCCATGTCTGCATGGTTTCAGGAAAAAGGTCTGAAAGGCTTTGCCAGCTGGATGTTTGTGCAATATCAGGAAGAAAACACCCATGCTATTAAGCTTTATAACTTTGTGATTGAGCGTCAGGGTTCTGTTAAGCTTCAACCTATAGGTGCCGTTCCTTCTGATTGGGAAGATATACGTACACTAATGGAAGATGTCTACAAACATGAATGTTTAGTAACAGAAATGATTTACGATTGCATTGAAGTAGCCGAAGCAGAAAAAGACCGCGCAACAATGAGTATGCTTCAATGGTTCGTTGACGAACAAATTGAAGAGGAAGCCAATACTGACGACATCATTAATCAACTTAAGCTCATTGGTAACGATGGTCAGGCAATTTATCATCTCGATAAAGAACTGGGATCACGTGTTTTTGTTGATTCTACTCAAACTGCAGGAGCGTAATTACATAAACAAAATCAGTAATAGCAAATATATACATCAGTATATTAATAAAAAAGAATCCCAAAGAAGTTTTATTCTTCTTTGGGATTCTTCATTTTATAATTAAAGTAGATATAAGCAAATTTATCTACTATTTATCAACTTTCCCTTCATAGTTAAAATTGATATGTTTTATCTCATTATCTTTTGCAATTGTTAAACGGACAAACTGTTTTACACTTTTCTTTTTATTAAAGAACTTAATTACCTCTTTATTACCAACGACTGTCCAGTCTTTGTATTTGCTTTTAGAAAGTGATTCTAATACATAATGCGGTAACTTTGCATTAGTAGTCTCTTCCTTAGTAGCAATAAGATCTCCCTTTGAAGAATAAACAGCATATATCATCTTGCCTTTACTATCTTTCATAGTAACATGATAATAATCAGCCTTAGCACCAGATTCATCATATTCCCATCCATAATCCTTTAAGGTATATGGAAATTTGGTCCATGTAATTGGTTCATCAACTTTAAAGTCAATATTACGTGCTTTCTGAACAGAAAGAGGAACCTGATTCTTTTTTAGAACAAATCCTTTATCGGGCACTACCACCTCATATGGCACATTAGTATTACCTGCTACCTGAGCAAATGATGGAAGCACAAACGATGTTAACGCAAACCACACAAATAAAAACGTTCTCATAATCAATAATATTTAATTAATACTCCTTGATATATATAAAACAAATGAGAGACATATTATCCTCATTAATCAGTTATCCTTTAATGTAAATTACAATCAATCAAATTTTTAATTAAAAATACATGAAAATGCTTATAGAATAAGAAAGTCTCTTTACTTTTAAAAACACTCACATTATTTATAGTTTTCAATATTGCCTTAACAGCATAAATTGGACGAATGTTAGCAATTGATCATTATTATCTTCTTTTTTATTGTAACAAAGATTAGGTTTTCAAATAATGCTTTATCTTTGTTTTAAATAACTCTGATAAGATTATGAAAATTAAAATGATTTTGTTGATTGCATTTCTTGCAATAAGTTCTGTTTCTTTTGGACAACAAAAATCTTCCAACGACAATTGGAGCTGGATAATGGGAAAATGGATTGGCGAAGGAAGTGGGCAACCCGGACAAGGTGGCGGAACATTTTCTTTTTCATATGATCTGGATAAGAATATAATTGTTCGGAAAAGCCATTCTGAATATCCTGCTACTGCAAATAAGCCTGCCATTATTCACGAAGACCTTATGATTATTGATTTGGATCCAAATGGAAATGCATCTAAAGCAATTTACTTTGATAATGAAAACCATACTATTCATTACCTGATATCTTATTCAGATAAAACCATAACGCTTACAAGTGAGAAAGTTGAGAATGTTCCATTTTTCCGACTAGTTTATACTCTGCTGGATAACGAAACTGTTAATACAAAATTCGAAATGTCACGTGATGGCATTAACTTTTCTACTTATATCGAAGGAAAAAGCAAAAAGGTGAAATAGCTTAATTTAAAGCTCGTTTGTATTACTAGCACTTTAAATAATTGCCGGAGTATAACAGATCTTCGGTTTATCTCAAAAAAGTTATTAGATTACTTTTTGCATCCTTGTACAAAAGAATGCAATCTTCTGTACAAAACAATTAATTCTTCTGTACAAAAGAAAGATTTGTTTTGTACAAGAATTCAGAAAGGTTATTCCTATAAAATTTCAAATTACCCGAGAGAAAAAAGAGACTTCCCCGCAACTCTAATGAAAACTGGAGTGACGAATTTGAAGGTGCTAGACTGCTAGACTTCCGCTAGACTTTTCCGGGTATATCTAGCGACTGTATTCTTCTTATTTACAACAGGTTATATGGATAGTGCTAGACTGCTAGACTTTTTTTGAAAAATAACATTTCTGGAGAGTATAATATTCTGGTCACAAACATTCCCGCATCCCTTAAGACTAAAAACTTTGCTTTAACCGAACATATACAAAGTTCAGATTCTGCCTGAATATGTCCTGCTCTGTATACCTCAACAACTGAGCAATGAAAGATAATTCCAGGTTATTGCTAAGCGAAAACTTCACAGAAGGAATTATAAAAACAAGCTTACCCTGGGGATTTCCGATAGCAGCCAGTGAGCAATTTATTAATGGTGTAACGGGGTATGAAGCTGAGCAAAACAATGAGAAGTCTGGTAAAAAGAGATTCTTTGCACTTAGATTGGTAGAGGTAAGCTGATCTATTGAGAACATATCTTTTGAATTCTTATTTCCATTATATAGCACTTCCGTCTGTAGAAAAAGGGAGTTCCTGAATGTATAATTGTAGCCTGTAGAAACCAGAAAAACTCCTTTATGATCCATAAAATGACTCAATGGTCTGAAATAACTCGCTTCACCCGTAAAACCACCATCAGCAATTTGTCCGGACCATCCGGTGCCAACCATAAAGTCTGCATCATCTACCATTCCTGCTATAAACTGAATATCATAATTCCATCGGTTAAAGCGATAGAGAACTGCCAAAGTAGTCTCTTTTTGTTTGTTTAGTTTCGCTGCAAACTCAACAACCGAAGTGGGATTGAGAAAATATTGCATTCTTGCGGCATCACTTCCAGGCTTCTCTTCGTAATCAAAATCAAAATAAGAATAGTTATTGAATATATCGTTGGGATTCCATACCAGATTCTGCCCCCAGTTTATACGCTGTCGCCCTCCGGTAATCTGTAGTTTACGGTTGGAATATTGCAGCCAGAAACGGTCTACCGAAGTATTGAACAGATACTTCTTGCCCTTAAACCAGTTCTCCGATAGTCGGATTACCCCATTATCATACTCAAACGTTTCGCTATAACCGGGAAAACGATTCAGCATAGTTCCATATAAGAAACGATTTGCCAGTTCTAGTGAAGCAGTAAACTTCGAAGAGATAAACCACTTAAAGTTCAGTCGGTTATTAATCATATTCGAATTAATCCAAGCCGAATTAAAATCTTTGAAGATAAAAGATTGCATATCCTTTACATATCCGTTAAGCGCGACTTTATTCACTTTAACGGAATCCTGAGCAGTAAGAAAGAAAGGAATAAAAAACAGCAATAAAAGCAATCCTTTAGGTTTCATATTTCCAAAGCTCATTTTAGACAAACATCCTTATTATAGAACTTTTTCTCTCAGCACATCTTCAATTACCTTGCCATCTTCAATCGTAATAATCCTTCGGGCCTTTTTCATTACCCTTGCATCATGCGTTGAGAAAATAAAGGTGATATTCTCTTCCCTGTTCAGCTTTTCCATAATATCCAGCAGATTTTCTGCCGATTTTGAATCCAGATTGGCAGTTGGTTCATCGGCCAGTATAAACTTTGGCTTAGATGCCAGCGCTCTTGCCACCGCCACACGCTGCTGCTCACCTCCCGACAATTTATTCGGGCGACTATTTGTTTTATTCATGAGCCCCACAGCCTCAATAAGTTCCAAAGCTCTTTTCTCAATATCTTCTTTATCTCTTCCCTGAAGCTGCAAGATAAACTCAATATTTTCTTTTGTAGTAAGCACCGGAATCAAGTTGTACGACTGAAAAACAAAACCGATATTATGCATTCTGAAATCAGTTTTCTTCCAATTGCTTAGTTCGGTAATATTCACCCCGTCTATTATAACAGTTCCATCGGTAGGGCTATCGAGCCCACCAATAATATTGAGCAAAGTTGTTTTACCCGAACCCGAAGGTCCTACAATAGCAACGAACTCTCCTTGCAGAAAAGACAAGTCGATACCATTCAATGCCTGAAACGGCATCGTTTTAATGTCGTAAATCTTGGTAATTCCTTTTATCTCAATAATGTTCATAACAATATTCATTTCAGATAATTATTTTGTTCGTGTAGCATCCGCCGGATTCAGCTTCAAAGCCTTGTACGCAGGATATAAAGTGGAAAATATCCCTGTAAGTACAACCATCAAGGCTGTATAAACAATCATATTCAATTCTATTTTCGGATAAATCATTGATGAATAGCCTATACTTTTGTAAGCTTCTTCCCAGAAATATAGATTTAACCCAGCCTTTTCAAGATATCTGCAAAGAAGATAGCCACAGATAATTCCAATAAATCCACCCGTGATAGAAAGATACAACGTTTCGAGCATAAGCATCAGAAAGATCCTGACTTTATTCATGCCAATAGCCATCAGCATACCCAATTCCTTAACTCTTTCCAGCACGGCCATAAGCATTGTATTAATTATACCAAAACACAATGCCAGCATAATAACAAGTACGAAAATATACAGATATTGATTCATTGCACTAATCAAATAGCCGGCTTCGGGACTCAGTTGCGTCCAGTCCTGAATATCCAATTTGGGATAATTGAATTTCAAAACATTTGTAACAATACCCGAGTTGCTATCTTTATCCACCAGAACAGCAATCTCGTGAGCTTCCGTTGTTTTCAGTCCCGTGAGTGTACAAAGATCATTGTATCGGGTAAACACCGTCATCTCGTCGAACATGGAATTATCTGTCTCAAAGATACCTACTACCCTGAAAGCACCACCAGTAATATTCATCTGCGCATCCTGTAACGTGATAACAACTTTCTTATTCAGTCCCACCTTCAACTTCTCTGCCAGTTTCTTGCCGATAACTAATGCATTCTTCCTATTACTTTCCAGGAATGTGCCTTCAATCATTTTATCGCCAATATTGGTTACTGTCCGCTCTATATCGGGCATCACTCCCAGAATCTTCACTCCGGTATTTGCTTCGGCAGAAGCAATCATAGAAGTAATGACCAAACGTTTACTCACCCCCTTTATATGATCTACCTTACTTACCCACTGCACAACATTATCTGCATCGGGTATCCGGCTCGAAAAATCACTGTTGGCCAGGAAGTCCGGATTATGCATCTGCACAGAAGATATTTCTGTATGAATAATAGCTTGCAAACGAGCATCGACCATCCCATTCATGAAAGCAATCATAAACACTCCGGCAAAAACTCCCAAAGCCACAGCAGCAATCACTGTAGAGCTCCGCAGTTTATTTCTCCAGACATTTTTCCATGATAAGACTCCAAGCATGACTCCTTATTTTAATTATGCAAAGCATTTGTAATCTTTAAATTCCAGATATTAAATACAGGATATATCCCTATAACCAGTGTAAACAGAAAAACAATCAACGCCTGTTTTAAGAAAATCAACGGGTCAAGAGAAAAGAACATCACCGGATCAAAACCCATTTCCAGCATCATCTCGGCAGCTTGTCCGGTAAACGGAATGGGATGGTAATAATAGTAGCCTAGAACAGGAATACTTGCAATAATACCCGTTATAGCCCCTACCATACCAATAAAAACAGTTTCGAGCAACACCACCAGTATTAACTTATGTTTCTGCATTCCCACAGCCATTACAACACCAAACTCCTTTTGCCGTTCGGCCATCATCATCACTATCGTTCCAAAAATTCCAAATGCGATAATCAGATAGAGCAGATCTACAATAATCACTGCACTTCCCCGGTCGCTTTCAATCTGCTTCATAAGCAATTCATTCATTTCTTTCCAGTCCATTACTTCCAAGTCGGTGGGCAAGTTACGCAAAAGCACATCCTTAGTTTCGGCCACTTCTTTATTATCGTGCACCATAATCGCCATTGAAGTAAGCAGTCCGGGAGCAGAAAACAATTCCTGACATTTGCCGATATCCATCACAACCAGCGTTCTGTCCAGTTCGGGAGAAGGATGTTTAATAATGCCATGAACCGGAAACTTCCCGGCAGCACTTGCACCATGATACCCCTGACCTATAAGAACCAGCGTATCATTTACGCTTAGTTTAAGAAACTTAGCCAGTACACTGCCCAAAACCACTCCATCATATCCACTCTTAAGATAGCTGCCAAGCCTCATCTTTCCCGAAATATTAGTTATCTTATCTTCTTTTTCAGGGTTCACTCCCATTATCATCACTCCTTTCGTATAATCTTCGGACGAAGCCAGACAGAAGGTTTCAAAACGAGGAGTGTAAAGAGTAATATGGCTATTTTTATCAAGAACCGATTCTATCGATTTATTAAGTTTAAAGGAATTATTGATAATTTTATCATCCCAATAACCTTTCTTGTGAATTTGAATGTAACTTGTGTAAGAATTGACTATAGCCCTGATGTATTGATCGTAAGATCCTTCCTGCATAGAACGCATAAAAGAAGAGAGAACGACTCCGAAGAATACCGAAGCCGAAGTTATAATTGTTCTGCGCTTGTTTCGCCACAAGTTCCGCCATGCCAATTTTACAAATTGTGCCATCTCCACTTATTTTATGCGCTGACTTGCATTCTTCATATTCTGTTGCGAGAAGAAACTGTCATCTATCGGCTTATCGTATACCAGACTCTTAATCTCCAAAACCGTTTTATTATTTTTCTTGTCAACGGGAACAATTTCCATTCTTGTAGGAATCTCCCTATCGCCCATTTTCTTTATTTCCGAAGCATTCAAAATGTTTATCAGCGTCATATCTTCATCGTAATATTCGGCCTTCCATTGATTGAACCCATCTTCGGTAATCCATAAAATGACTTTTCCCCAGGTTACTGCAGCTTCCGGAAGAGGCATCATTTCTATTTTATAGCAAGACATACCTCTTACCACTTCCTTACCCAGCAATTTATGCGTGTAATCCTGAATAATAGACGATTCTTTTATAAGATCGTCATTCGTAAAATCAGATCCCATCCACGATTGCAGCATCATGGAAGGCGGAATTTTAATCATTCTTTCAATAGAAGGAAGCCAGTTCCACATCTCCGTTTTAATTTTCAGGAACACCTGCCCTTTCTCCTTTGCCGGTGCCGTAATAATAATCATCGACAGTTTACGTCCCTTCTCCCAACTCTTCATGGTAATTGATCGGCTCCAGGTAGGTCTGATTATAGTCATGGTACTTTCACCCTGACTGGTCTTTCCACGGGCCTTTTCATCTGATTTTGTTACTATCTCTTTGGCCGTCAACACTTGTGCACGAATACTCATTCCTGCAATAAACAAACTAAATACCAAAAATAGAATAAGCCTTTTTAGCATATATACAGATTTCAATTGGATTAGTTTCATAAAAAAACAGTATAGATTATGGTTAAATCTATACTGTTAAAACAATCTGTCAGTAAAAACGTTCAAACGAAAGCTAGAACCAACAAATTTTAAATCAGCTAAATTGCTGAATTTTATGTTAAACTAGAGAGAGAATTAGAAAAACGAATAAGTCAACGTTAATGAATAGTTTCCTTTCCACTTATTTGAATAATCCATTCCCGTTGAATTAGTCTTGTCATAAGTAAGACTCGCATTACCCGACAAACGGAATTGGGGAGATATGTAATAGTAAGCAGATAGAGCCAAGTTTGTTAGCGATCGGTAACGTATTTTATCTTCATCATTCAATATTACCGATTCATTGATACCCAGATTCAGATTAGTGCGCGAATTTGGATAATAACCAAATGAATAACCAGCAGCAACATTACCCCAACGAGAATCATAAGTATTATCAAACTCATTATGCAATTTGTAGTGATTGTAATTTGCTGAAACCGAAGCAAAAGCTGAGCGTTGCCAGTAAAGATTCACAGGTTTCTCATACTGGTATGATATTTTTGCACTAACACCTTTATTATCAGCCCATGTATTATAACCATATTGTTTACTGTAGCTATACTGAGGTATTATCTCCGCACTTATTTCACTTCCGGCATCTCTGTTAAACGAACAGCCATACATCCAATAATCATACAAAGTAGTAAAGTACTTAGCTCCCGATTCCTGTACATAACCATTGTATACAAGAAAAGAATCTACCTTGGAAACTTCATCAATTAAATGTAGTCGGCTATCCAGAAAACGTTTATTCTTCACAGACGATATTACCTGAGCAAACCGGTTCACTTCATCATCAGAAAGATGAGTTGTGATGACTCCTTTTTTAGACAATTCATCCAGTATATAAACAGCTTGTCGTGCATCCTGAACAGGTTCTATCCTGCCCCATCCAATACCTAATTGAGGAGCTATATTAAACTGCAACGTTTTATTTGCCGAAGCATCATTATGCTTATAATTACTAAACATTAAGGAAGCATTTCCTCCGACCTTCCAGAAGCTCTTATCTGAATTATAAAATTTCGATGAATTAGAATACGATGTATTGAGCGAAAAAGATCTTAATTTATCGTTGTCAGCAGTACCCGAAGAAGCACTGTTACCTTGAATTCCAAAATCGAATACCTGTTCACCTATAAATCTGCGATTATTCACATAGTTCCTAAACTCGGTATTAACCATTCCATTCAGCAGATATGCATCCTTGTTTAACTGGTTAGTAGCAAATTCTCCATTAGAATAAAACTGAAAATCAAGAGAACTTCGTTTAATATCTGGCGTTTTATAGCTTCCCAGATTATAACTGTCATAGTTTTGTGCCAGAATATTTACGCTCTGCCCCAACATCAACATCGATAAGATTGTGCAAATGTGTTTATTCATAATTCTTGTTATTTTAATATTAGCACAATTTTAAGCATTAAATATTTACGAACAAAACAATAACAAGTATAATTATAAAGATAAACAAATATTTAGGATAACTCCTATTACAGGATAGGGAATACCCCAAATTAAAAGGGATTTTATTATAAAACAGTCTTCATTACATTTTTTTATCATCACTAATTTAATACAGATACAACTAAATTATTTTTTATTTGTAGTATCAAAGCTATCCCTTCTTTTAAGAATAGCAAAAAGCAGAAACATTTAATTAACTAGTTTGTTTCAATATAGATGGAATAAATAGAATTATAGGGGAATATATAGAACTAAACTCGCAACTAATGTTTACCTAAAAGCAATGAAAAAGATATTTATAGTTTTTCTTCTATTTCCTTTATGCTTATTTGCTCAAAAAAACTACTTTGATAGTTTGAAAGCTGACCTAAGGAAAAGTATCAATGATTCATTGAAACTACAACTATATATAACTTTAGGCCTTGAATATGGTCCAAGCAACCCTGACTCAGCCATTCATTATGCATTAGAAAATATTAGATTTGTAACTAGTAAAAGAGACAAGCTGCCTATCTGGGCCGACTGGAACAGCAGTTATGTGCTTGGTATGGCTTTGTTAAAAGCATGCAATTACCCCGATGCTCAAAAATTTTTTTTAAAGCAACTGAAACAGAGCGAATCTATTAAGGATACTTTTGGAATATTTCAGGCGTACAGATGTTTGGGTGAGCTCAACCTAAGAGAAGGAAATTACAGAGATGCCATAAAATATTCAAAAATAGGTCTGAAGTATTTTCAGAACAAAAAAGATTCTTGGTGGCAAGGAAATTATTCAAATATGGCATCATGCTTAGCTAAATCTTACGAGGAATTGAATATTCTGGATTCAGCCCTTTATTATGCTCAGATAGGACGCCAGGTAGACTTAACATACTTTGGTAGAAATTCAAATATTTTTTGGGGAAACATTTTTGGAGCAATTTATTCAAAATTAGGGCAACCGGCACTAGCTCTCGAATATTTCAGACTATACTACAACTATATAAAAAATTACCCTGAAGCCATTGAAGCCAAAATCAGTAGTTTTTACGAAACAGGCAAGCTTTTTGAACTATACCATCGACCTGATTCTGCTATTTACTATGCTCGTAAGGCATTTTTAATCAGTCAAAAGAACTTATACAAAATCCATATTTTTAATTCAAGCAGACTACTCACCAGGTTATTCAAGTCTACCAATCAAATAGACAGCGCGTTCAAATACCAAAGCATAATGATTGAAACAGAAGAATACATGTTCAGCAGAGAAAAGATAAGTCGTATGAATATACTCGAATTCAACGAGCAGCTTCGTCAAAAAGAGATAGAGATTACCACAAAGAAGACGGAAGAGATGCGCAACCACCGATTACAACTAACCATTTTGGCTATATCAATAATCATCGTTATCATTTCGTTCCTGCTATTAAGCAGAAGTATTATAGTAAACCAAAAAATAATTGAATACCTGGGCATCGTTGTTTTATTAATAACCTTCGAGTTTATCGATCAGGTGTTGCATCCCATAATACAGCACACCACCCACGATTCTCCAATTTTAATGCTTCTTATTTTAGTCAGCATTGCTGCACTGCTTGTCCCACTGCATTACAAGTTAGAGAATTGGGCAATAGGCAAGCTAGTAGAAAAGAACAATAACATACGCTTAACATCTGCAAAGAGAACAATTGAAGAATTAGAAAGGAAAAATCCATAAACAACGAACTTTAAAAAACTTATCTATTAAGAATTACAAAAGCCTTAAACATTTAAGGCTATCATTTTGTTCAATTATACAAATTGTGTGTTTGTATGCTTTAACCAAGAGATATAATTATAAAACAGAATTATTCTTAACCCTATTACAAATAAATTCATCAAAACTATGAAAGCACTCTTTCTATTTACAGTGATGTTCTTCGTCGGAATGATATCCCGAAGCGAGGAAATATTCTTTCCATCAAAGGAAGGTACAGTATTGATTTACAAAACATACGATAAGAAAGACAAAGAGGTCAATACGGTGAAGTATACCATCACACATTTAAAAACTACCGGTAACAAAACAGACATAACCTACTTGTGCGAATCGATGGATCCAAAAGGCAAACTTGTTTTCAAGGATGAAATAACCATTCAGAAGGTTGGCGATAAGCTTTACTGTGATATGAGCAAGTTTATCAATAAAGCAGCATTCCAAAAAGATGGTCAGATTCCTGCAGAAGTGGAGATTACCGGAAATAACATGGAGATACCTTCAAATCCAAACCTGGGCGACATGCTTCCCGATGCCAATATTGTGATGTCCATGAGTATGGGAATCATAAAAATGAAAATGTCTGCCGATGTTGTAAACCGGAAAGTAGAATCCATTGAAGATATTACAGTAAAAGGCGGAACATTTAAATGCTGGAAATTTACAAGCGATGTGAACTCATCTGCTATGGGATTCAAGATGAATACTAAAAACGTAGAATGGTATGCCAAAGGAATAGGAATGGTAAAAACCGAATCGTACGACAAAAAGGGCAATCTACAATCGCACACAGACTTAATAGAAGTACTAAGATAAACTCATAATTACAAACTTACTTTCTAACTTTACGATTAATTCTTATTATGTGATTAATTGATCCCCGCTATCTCTACAAGAAACTAATCTTGTTGGGAGGCGGGGATTAAAGCTTTACGGCATATATCAGGCATCAGACTAATTATCGCTTTATCACTTCTTCTTCAACCATTCACCAATAATTAAAAACCATTGGTCAATGAATTAAATCCATTCGCCAATAAATAAAAATTATTCACCAATAAATTTAGCTTTAAAAGGTATGAAGTTAACCGTCTGTATCCTTCGTTCATCGGGTTAAATCATTATTTTATCGATTTATCCTTGCAAATACCTGATAAACAACCTTACTTTGTCACGAATTAAAAAAATATGTTATTATGGAAAAAACAAGAAAAACGAATCGTTGCAGACACGTAACTCATTCAATTACCTTTTCCCTTCTGTTGATTGTCGCTGGATTGGCCTTCCTGGGTTTTAATCTCGGTTATATATCTACTTCTTATAAAGATGTTATATTCTCGTGGCCAATGCTTATTATTGTATTGGGAATATCTGCATTTTGCAATAGTAATTTTCGACAAGGAGTTCTACTACTTATTGTAGGCGGATTCTTTATAGTGCCAAGAATTGCCAATGTATGTCCGGGATTGTTGCCAGTTGACAGTGGTAATTTTGTTCATCTTTACTGGCCAATGTTACTTATTGTTGCAGGTGTGTTGTTCATTATTCACAGGTTGATGCCTTCATCTCATGGATATTGTTGTGTAAGCCACAGTGATAATGCCGATTTACGCAATTCAGAAGGATTTGCTGTGTTCGAAAAGCATAAAGGAGAAAGAGGTAAAGGATATTTTAACGAACAAAGTGTATTCTCCAGCGGTAAACATATTGTTCTTGATCCAGAATTCAAGGGTGGAGAGATTAGTACTGTTCTTGGAGATATTTCGTTGGATTTAAGAAAAACAAACTTACCCGAAGGTGATACTTTTCTGGAAGTAAACGTAGTATTGGGAGGTATCAAAATATTAGTGCCTTCTAATTGGAATGTGCAGATAAGGATGGAATCTGTTCTATTTAACTTTGAGGATAAACGATTTGAAGTAACTGAAAATGATAATACCAGACGACTGATTATTATTGGTAAGGGAGTTTTGTCAAGCGGAGAATTAAGAGACTAAAGAATGAACGTTACATATTCTTCTTATAAGATTAGTAAAACGGTAAGCTATGCCTTTTTGTGGTGTAGCCTTGCTGTTGTTCATACACTGGTAATGCAGCCACTTATTCCTATCTCTTTAGAATGGTTACTTCTCGACGGTTTTCTTTTTTCTACCTTACTCCTATTTCTTGGCTTAGTATATAAAATCTATGTGCAGAGCAAATTGCTTTCTCTGACTATTTTCCCTCAAACAATTTTCAATTATGTCAGCCTGGGAATATGTACCATGGCTTTATGGCTGGGAGGCGGATTGCTGCTTCTTTACCTGTTTGTTCCCGTGAAAGTATTCAGTTCTTTGCTTCCCACTGTTCCGGTAAGGGCATTGATTGGAGCATTAATTTATGCTAGTGCAGCAATCTACGATTATTTAACGCCTGATAAAGATATAGAAGATGATGAAATTATCGTAAAGGAAAATATTTCTAAGGATTTCACAGCATCTAAGGAGAACTTGACTCCCGATGTATCCTTACCGATAACCGACCCCCTGCCGGTGGATGTGCATACAGAAGATGAGATTCTGGAACGTATCGCTATCAGGTCTGGTCAGAAGATTCAAGTAGTTATGATCAGTGAAATCTATTATTTTCAGTCCGATGGGGATTACGTTATGATCTTTACCGAGAAAGGCAAATATATGAAGGAACAGACCATGAAATACTATGAAGAGCATTTACCTAAAAACAAGTTCGTACGTATTCATCGTTCATGCATAGTCAATGTAGAGATGATATCGCGCATTGAATCGTACAATAAACAACAGCAAATGCTTATACTAAAGAATGGGCATCAGATAAAGGCAAGCGTTGCCGGATACCGTACATTGAAAGCAGCTTTACAGTTGTGATGGTACCGTTCAATACTTCAGTCAGCAAACGAGATTCCACAAACAAATAGAGCCTGCACAATTTATGCAAGCTCTATTTTCAGTATAAAGTTATATATTCAGTATTATTCTTCTTCAGCAAACATTGGGTCCCAAGCTGGAAGGCGAATTGGTTTCTGTTTCAGAAGTTCCATAACTTTTGCAGGAACATACTTCTTTTCAACCACAAGGCGGAACATGTATTCATTGAACCATTCATCAGTCATAATCAAATGTCCCTGATAACCGCTGGTTGCTCCCCAACTATTTTCAACCATCCATTTGTTTGGTTTGCCATCCTTATCAAGATTTACAGCCATCAAAGTCATTGCGTGAGAAGAACCGCTGGCAAAGCTTTGCACACGTTGTTTCTTATCCATGCTGAATGAAGTGCCCATCAAAGAAGCATAATCGTAATTATTGATATCAAGTAATCCTCTGTCAGAGTTAAGGAACTTACCTACGTCGCAAGAGAAGTACATCATAGTGCTGTCTTTAATAGAGCTGATAGCCATCTCTTTTATTTCATTAATAGGAAGATTTACATAGGTCCAGTTCTTACCATCATAACGGTGACGGTCGAAATCAATCTCGTACGTTTTATAATAATCGTGGGTAGGATCGTTCATGAACATCACATAGTTATTAGTGAGATCATTGTTTACGTATTCCTTAAAGAAAGACATAGGAGTATATTGTTTTGTATTTACAGGATTTCCTTTTGCATCTTTCAGAGTCCAGGTAAATTCTGTAGGGGGAACACCTAAGTTAAGAACCAACATACGATAAATAGTACCCAGCATTTCTGTCTTGCTCTTTGTCAAAGCTTCTTTCTTTGCACCATTTGCAGCTTGTTCGCGAAGCTGTAATCCAAACTCACGAAGTTTAAGTGAAAGAAGATTATCCATCTGGTTCGTGTTATCGCTGCTGTTTGTCTCTGGCATCACTTCTTTGGGAACCAATCCGTATTTGCTCATAATGTCCGATATACCGGTAAACTGTCCGCCGTCACTCAACGGATTCTTGAACAGCCATTCCACCATTTTGTCGTCCATTGGTTTCTTATACGTATCGATTACCCCTTGCAGGAAAAGGTTCGATTTCTCCAACTGATCCCAGAAAAAGCAATAGTTCTGCGAGAACTCAAAAGAACCAAGTTTATACTTGGCAATCATTTTAGCTCTCATCACGTTTAGTCCGGTAAACAACCAGCAACGTCCCGATTTCTTCTGATCGGCAATTCCTTTTGATTCAACTTTGTTGGAAAAATAAGTATCCATACCAGTCAGGTTATCCTGATTCAAGGCAAGTTTCTTAATGTCATTACCCCCGATTGCATTGCGTATAGCCTTGTCGGAAGCCGTAGCCTTATAACTTTGTTTGATACTTTGTAGCATGTCGCTCGAAATGCCCCCGTCACCTTGCTGTGCATTGGCGTAGATTGCCGCAGCCAAAGCAAAGGCCGTTATAAATCTTTTATTCATACTAAATTATTCTCTTGTTTTACAATTCAAGAACAAAAGTAATTATTATGAGGTGTTGAGGCAAATAATTTTAGTATAAATATTTATTAGAAAGCGTTGATAGATAGAATTATGTAATTTAAAAACGGGAAGTTACATTTTTAATCGGGCACGATGTAAAGCCGGATAGATTCGTTTTCCATCCACCTGTTTACTCTCGAATATAATCACTTCAGAGATAGTAAACTGTCCCGGTCGTTTTAATGAGAAGGAAGAGAGATCAACCAACTCTTTAGGACGAGAGAGCAAAGATATATGAGGCTTGAATGGTGACTTCTGCAAAACAAATCCATTCTTTTCCAGTTCTTCGTGAATGCAGGCCCATAACTCAAAAAGTTTATTCACACTACCTCCTACCCCAGCCCATAATGTGTGAGCTCTTGGAAAAGAAGGAAAAGCGCCGAGCCGGTCAATGTGCAGTCTGAATGCTTTATTCTCTAAGGCTATCTTATCAATAATCTTCGCCAACACAGGAATCGATTCATCTGCCGTTTCTCCTAGAAATTCCAACGTAATATGTAGGTATTCCATTGGCTTCCATGAACCTTTAAGTCCCAGTTTCTTCATTTGTAACTGAGACTCAAAAAGAGATTGCTTCACATAAGCAGGCAGATCAACTCCAATGTATATTCTCATAATTGTTTAACCTTTACTGCTAAAACAAAAATAAGAATAAAATAGTTTAAAGAGCTACTGATATTGAATGTAAATAGGTTGTGGTTTCAACTTCATCAGTTCCGGAGGTGTAAGCATACGGTGAGGCGGACGCTTCAAGTCGTTCTTATAGAATAGCTTGAATCCGGTAAATTGCACTGGTTCTCTATAGATATAATCATGATAGGAATCGTATTTTAACACCGGAGCACCCCAGCCATCCATGTTCATTACAATCTGCACCTCAGGATGCAGCGCTATCTTCTTGTAATTAGTAACCATTCGTTGAGTAAAGCGATGTACAATAAAAACTTTCGGAGGTAAATTGTTCTCCTTTACCAATCTGGCCAGATAGTCCGAACAGTAATTAATATCGCTTGCATCGTATGTTCCTATTTTTGTTCCCGGACGACTACCATCTTTCATTGAAAATTCAGGGTCAATAGCTAGATGTACATGCGGCATTTTCAGATATTTTTCCAGCAAAGGAACTTCCTCTCTTAAATTACTAAGAGCTACTTGCACGTCAAGAAATACAATCGCATTTCCCATTTTGGCAATGGACAGAGCAGAATCTATCTGAACCTCGGGCATACGCGTGCGGTACTTACCTCCTTTTAAAGGAGCTCCCTGAGCAACCACGGCTATGTAATGAATTGCCGGCTGTACAGGAGTAGACGGATCTGCCTTTTCCCAAGCCTTTAGCTCTGCATTTAATCTTCTCCAGACTTCTTTGGGAGGATATTCTCCCAGAATACCCATCCTTTTTGAATAGAGGTTACCATAATAAGCTACTATTCTTTTATACGGCAGAATAGCTCCTTTAATTGGATAGGGCTGACGCTTTACGGGCCATCGTCCGGTTGTATCACCGTTTGCCAAGGCTTTCAGCCTTTTATTGTAGGCTATGGTATCAATCCCTGCAGGCTTCTTTTCGCTTATTTCTTCTGCTGGTGTTTTATCTGGTTTATAATCTGTTGTGTTTGATTTTGTTTTTAAAGTACATCCAGAAAGGATGCAAACAAGTGCAATGCTTAAGGGAATTAATAGTTTTCTCATATAAAGGTTGCGGACTTATGTATTATTACTAGTAACAAATATAACTATTTTGAGGTGTAAAGACAAATTAAACTGATGATTTTTGATATTGTTTCTCATTCCTGAGAAATTATAATAACTTTGTGTCAAGTTATTGATAGGAATGATGTACAAATACTATTCAATTTAAAGAAATACTAAACCTTTTATTTCGGAAAATAGAATATTAATTAATAAATATTGAAATGAATATAGAACTATCAGAAAAACGGAATATCGATAAAGAGCAGATATTGGAGTTGTACAGAAAGAATGAGTGGTCATCGGCAGAAAAACCAGATGAATTAATTAAAGCGCTGGATAATTCTCATGCTTTGGTAACAGCCTGGGATGGAGATAAGCTTGTAGGACTTGCAAATTCTCTTTCGGATGGATATTTAGTGGTGTATTATCCTCATTTATTAGTCTTGCCCGAATATCAAGGTAAAGGGATAGGACGAATGATAATGGATAAATTTCAGGAGAAATACGCCTCATTCCATCAACAGATTTTGGTAGCTGATGGTGGTGCTATTGAATTTTACAATAAATGTGGGTTCGAGAAAGCAGGAAGCTGCATGCCAATGTGGAAATATAAAGGACACGATCATGATTGAATTCAATCATGATCGGTTATACTTGTTGCACTTATCAGGTTAAAAATGAATGTATTGCAATTATACCTCCTTAACTTCCTTATGAATAAACTCTTTGTCGATCCAAAAAGTAGCATAAGTTGCTTTAAATTTGAGTAAGCAATAATTTGTATCTTCAAATCCATTTGGAAAATATTCAATAAACCAATCAATCCAGAACTGCTTTTTCGTTTCTAAATCGGTTATCACTTCTACATTACCAGTTAGCACTACACTATTTCCGTTTTCAAAATAAGACAGACCGGCTTTAGGGTTTTCCAGGAAATGTTTTACTTTCAGGGAATCCTTACCTGTGGTGAGCCACACTGTTGAAAAACCTTTCGAACTAATTCTTGCCATTGGCACTGGTCTGGGATATCCTTCCATACTAACTGATGCCAGATTTACTGTTTCGCACCTTTGTAACATAGATGCTGCTTTTTCTTCTATTGATTCCATGTGCTTATAGATTATAGTTGCATAAGTATAAAACAATTATCTTTTATGATGGTTCTTTTATTAATAATGCTATATTCGTAAAACAAAAACGAATACTATGAATAAAAAGATAATTATTTTTGAGCTTATTATCGGATTAGTACTAACCGGCTGTAATTATTACTCTCATGGCAAAGATAATGATAATAAACATATTACAGTAAAACAGGTTTCTAAAAAAAATAAAGTAGCCGATAATCAAAATAAGAATACAACTGCCCGAATCTATGCTAAACCGGAGATTCCCATTCTTTGCTATCACCGTATAGAATATGGTAGAAAGAGTTACTATTCTGTAACTCCGGCAACCTTTACTGCGCACATGAAAGTTCTTGCCGATAGTGGGTATCATTCTGTTTCACCAAACCAATTATATGATTATCTGGTTTATAATAAGTCATTACCCACCAAACCGGTAATGATAACTTTTGATGATTCCAGAGAAGCACATTTTAACATTGCTGCTCCGGTAATGGAGAAGTCTGGATTCAGGGGAGTATTCTTTATAATGACTGTTACGTACAACAAGAAGAATTATATGACGAAGGAGCAGATAGCCCAACTTGCGAAAGCCGGACATACAATAGGATTGCATAGCTGGGATCATGTAATGGTAACCAAATACAAGGATGCCGACTGGATAAAGCAGGTGGTAAATCCTAAAAAAGAACTGGAAAAGATTATTGGCGCTCCGGTAGAATACTGGGCTTATCCCAATGGCGTATATGATCATAAAGGTGCAGTTGAGCTAAGCAAATATTTCAAACTGTCGTTTACACTGATATCCAAACGTGATTCTGTTCAGCCGTTACAAACCATTCGACGAATGATTGTTCCGGAATGTTCGCCTCAAGGATTATTAAAATCAATGCATCGTACTTTTAGTAAGCAGTGATGAATTTTAAGGCTCACTAACGAATCCATAATTTTTATCTAATTAATTATTTGTTCGTCTATAATTTATCATTTACTTTTGTTTCCTACATTTTGATAAAATCTAATAACAGCTATTTTGCGTTTATAACAGTATCGAATACTAAAAATCGATTAGACTAAATCTAGGTTAATAAATAAATGTAAACTAAGATAGCTATGAACAAATTATATAATGAAACGAATATTTATATTTTTAATTTCAAGTATTGCAACTTTAAACATTAGCGCTCAAACAAAAACAACCCAGTCCCTGAATCTTGACCTCTTAGGTTTACAATATAATTATGAGAAACCTTTAAGCAAAGCTCTTACAATCAATTATCATGGAGGTTTAACAGGAAGTTTAGGATATAGCAGCACCACAATTAATTGGGGTAACGATAGTAAATATAGCAGTAACGACTGGCAATATTCTGTAAGAGGTATTGTGGGAACCGACTTCAGATATTATTATAATTTAGCGTCCAGAGAAGCCAAAGGAAAAAATACCAGAAAAAACTCGGCAAATTTTCTAGCCTTAGATGTACAGTATATCACTCCCGCAATTATTTCGCATGGAGAAAACAAAGAATACATAGCTTTAGTAACTCCATATTGGGGATTGAGAAGAGTCTATAAGAATAATATTCTTCTTGAATTAAATCTTGGATACAATGTTGGAATGCAAGGAGGCGACTGGGGAGGTTCTCCCAAAATAGACCTTAAGGTTGGTTATACTTTTTAGTAATATCTATAATTAGAGTTATTTGGTCTTATTATTAATGCTGAATAGCTTTTTTTTTAGTTTCTTTGTTAACGAATAAATCACCAAAACATATATTATAAAAACATGAAAAAATCTCTCATTACATGTGGGTTGCTTTGTTTTTCAATAGCCTTATGTGCTCAGAAGAACGAATGGAAGGATCCGAATGTCAATCAAGTGAACCGTGCCCCGATGCACACTAATTTCTTTGCCTTTGAATCAACAGATGCCGCATTGAAAGGTTGCAGAAATGCTTCATCCAATTACCTCACGTTAAATGGAATCTGGAATTTTAATTGGGTAAAAAACGCAAATGAACGTCCTTTGGACTTCTGGAAAGTTGGATTCAATGACAAGGGTTGGAACAAGATGCCTGTACCAGGAATCTGGGAAATGAACGGCTTTGGTAAGCCTATTTACGTTAATACCGGATATGCATGGCGCAATCAGTTCGAAAGTAATCCTCCGGCTATTCCCGAAGCTAACAATCACGTTGGCTCATACCGTCGTGAAATTACAATTCCTGCTTCCTGGAACGGAAAAGAAATATATGCTCACTTCGGTTCTGTAACTTCTAACATGTACCTTTGGGTAAATGGCAAATATGTTGGTTATAGTGAAGACAGCAAACTAGAGGCTGAATTTGATCTTACCAAATATCTTAAACCTGGTAAAAACCTGATTGCTTTCCAGACTTTCCGCTGGTGCGATGGAAGTTACCTGGAAGATCAGGACTTTGCACGCCTTTGCGGTGTAGCCAGAGATTGCTATTTGTATACTCGTAATGCTTCTCATCTGGCAGATATTCGTGTTACTCCCGATCTGGATGCACAATATAAGGATGCAACATTAAATGTAGAACTTCAGCTGACCAAATCTGCACAAGTAGAACTTAATTTACTCGATAAAACGGGAAAACAAGTAGCTTCAACTACCGTAAATGCTTCCGGAAAGAAAACAGTGACTCTTAATATTTCCAATCCTTTGAAATGGACAGCAGAAACTCCAAACCTTTATACCCTTGAGGCAATTGTGAAGAGCGGAAATAAAGTTCAGGAAGTTGTGCCTGTTAAAGTTGGTTTCCGTAAAATTGAAATCAAGAATGCTCAATTGTTGGTTAACGGACAGCCGGTTTTATTCAAAGGTGCCAACCGTCACGAAATGGATCCTGATAAAGGATATTATGTATCTCGCGAACGTATGATTCAGGATGTTCAAATAATGAAGCAAATGAACATTAATGCCGTTCGTACATGCCACTACCCTGACGATAACTTCTTCTATGAATTATGCGATAAATACGGTCTTTATGTAATTGCCGAAGCCAATGTGGAATCTCACGGAATGGGCTATGGTGAAAAAACACTGGCAAAGAATCCGTTGTATGCGAAAGCACACCTGGAACGTAACCAACGTAATGTTCAACGCGGTTTCAATCACCCTTCAATTATTTTCTGGTCTTTAGGAAACGAAGCAGGTTTCGGTCCTAACTTTGAAGCATGTTATCGTTGGATAAAGGCTGAAGATAAATCTCGTCCGGTACAGTATGAGCAAGCTCGTCAAAACGAGTTCACAGATATTTTCTGCCCAATGTATTACACTTACGATAATTGTAAGAACTATTGTGAAAACAATCCTAAAAAGCCTCTTATACAATGTGAATATGCACACGCTATGGGTAACTCTGAAGGTGGTTTCAAAGAATACTGGGACCTTGTTCGCAAGTATCCAAATTACCAGGGTGGATTTATTTGGGATTTTGTAGATCAATCTTTTCACTGGAAAGACAAGAATGGAAAAGACATCTACGGATACGGCGGCGACTTTGACCGCTACGATGCTTCCGACAATAATTTCTTCGATAATGGCTTGATTAACCCTGATAGAGTATGGCATCCACATGCTTATGAAGTAGCACACATCTATCAGTCAATATGGGTTAAACCTATTGATCTTCAGAACGGAAAAGTATCTGTTTACAACGAAAACTTCTTCCATGATCTTTCAGCTTACCGTATGGAATGGCAATTGCTTGCTAATGGCGAAGCAGTACAATCTGGTGTAATTAATGATCTTTCAGTAAAACCACAGGAAACCAAAGAGATTCAGTTGAGTTATGACTTGAAAAACCTTTGTCCAAAGAAAGAACTTCTTCTTAATGTATCATTTGTTTTGAAACAAGCAGAGAATCTTCTTCCGGCAGGTTATTCAGTAGCTAAGAATCAATTAAGCATTCGTCCATATGAATTCCCTGCAGCAGAGTTGAAGAACCAAGATAAGAGCAACGTGGAAACTCAAAATCCCGTAATTCGTGATAACGACTGGAACTACCTTATTATAGAAGGAGCTGATTATTCTGTTGAATTCAATAAATTCACCGGATACCTTACTAAATATACCGTTAAAGGAACCGAACTTATGCAAGATGGAAGCGAACTGAAGCCAAACTTCTGGCGTGCTCCAACTGATAATGATTTTGGTGCAGATCTTCAGAAGAAATATATTGTATGGAAAGATCCACAGATCACTCTTGTGAAGCTTGATAAAGAGATAGTAAACAAACAAGCTATAGTACGTGCTGAATACGATATGAAAGCCGTAAACGCTAAGTTGTATCTTACATACGTAATCAATAACGAAGGAGCTGTAAAGGTTACTCAGAAAATGGTAGTTGATAAAAAAGAAGGTGTTTCTGATATGTTCCGTTTCGGAATGCAGATGCAGATGCCTTATCAATTCGAAATTTCTGAATTTTATGGTCGCGGACCACAGGAAAACTATTCAGACCGTAACAACTTCTCTAACTTGGGTATTTATAAACTTACAGCCGACGAGCAATTCCACGCTTATATTCGCCCTCAGGAAACTGGTAACAAAACCGATATCCGTTGGTGGAATCAAGTAAATGTTAGTGATAAGGGACTTTCAATTCATTCAGATGCACCGCTGTCTATGTCGGCTTTGCATTACACAATCGAGGGGCTGGATGACGGATTAGAAAAAGACCAGCGTCATGTAACTGATGTTCCGAAAGTGAACTTCACCAATGTTTGCATTGATAAAGTGCAGATGGGTATGGGATGTGTAAATAGCTGGGGAGCACTTCCTAGAGAAGAATACCGTTTACCATTCAAGAACTATGAATTCAGTTTTATATTGTCGCCTAAGGTAAATTAAGAAAAAACTAATTAGTGTATTTAGTATATGGGGTTGCTCCGATTTGGAACAACCCCATTTTATTATTAGTAATATTAGCAAATTTATGCATCTTTCAGTGCTTTCAATATTGCTTCTTTAGTAAAGCTCATAGCACTTTTTACGCCACATCCCACAATCTCTTGGGGCGATTCAAACTTTTTATTCAGCTTAATACCTGCTAGCTTCTTATTATTAGCTTTACTCACAGCAATCTCAAAATTCTGCCAGTTCCTGTAACCAATATCCTCATGAAATTTGTTCTCTTTATTAGCATCTTTTCCTGTTATAACAAACGTATAATCCGTTTCCTTTATTTTGCTTGTTATAACCTCTTTTGCATGCATTATATCCTCCTTTTTCACTTCATTTGGAGACAAGCTACTAAAGCAAAATTCAAAATCAGGATTAGTATTCCATTCCTCTAACATATGCCTGTATTGACGGTCATTCTCATGATCGTAACTAACGAAAACCTTTTTCCTTACCATTACAATAAAATTTAAGTGATTGATAGTTGAAATGCCAGATACTTTATACTACATTTATTTGTTTTCAGTTTTTATTGGCACAATGAAAAGAGGCACCTTAGTTTTCTTCAACACCGCTTTTGCATCGTCTCCCATAATAATATTTTCGAACCAGTTCCGGCTATGTGCGCCCAGAACAATAACATCCGCGTTAATTTCTTCTGCAGCTTCCAGTATTGACTGAGCAATTACTCCCTCTTTAATCATAGTGTGAATCCATTCGTCGCCAAGATGCTTCTTTATCTCATCGAGGAAATAGTGCATAGACATTCTCAGATCTTTAATATGATCAAGCTGAATTTCGTAAGCAGAATAATATTCAACGTAGTAAGTGAGATGTTCATATATCACGTGCAACAATGTGGTTTCAGCATTCATGGCTTTAGCCAATGAATAACCAGCTTCAGCAACACTTTCAGCAGATTTGTCATAATCCAGTGCTATCAATACTTTTTTTATTTTGTTTGTCTCCATCTTGTTTAGATCTTAAATTGTTATTTTAAATCTATTATATAACTCCTATTAACTAAACAATTCAGTGTTTATAAAGATTGATAGATATGATAATATTAACATATAAAAGCAAGAACATTTTTACAAAGCTACTTTGAATGACTTATTTACTATTTTAATCAGATAAGTATGATTGACGGGAAGATAAAATCTAATAATATCATCCGTAGCCTTTACTTTCTGCAATAAAACTCCAACCTCTGAATAGACAGAAATAGCATCTCCATATTCGGTTCCTGAAACCACTATTACATTACTTTCTGTATAAACCTTAATATTTTCTGCTTTAATTTGAGTTGCTGCAGTTTGTTCTTCCTTTATAATATTCGCAAATTCACTCCATACAGTTGCATTCCTATAAGCTGTTAAAGCTTCCATGGGAACATATAATTTACAGATAATTTTATCTACACCATTGAAAGCAGTTGAATATGCACTGGGCGGAGTCAATGCTTTACTATGTATTTCAGTTAAGCCTGTACAAAAAGTGAATGCTTCGTCATCAATAGAATTTACACTAAACGGAATGGTTATAGAGGTTAGACCAGTACAATATGAAAAAGCATTATTCCCAATAAAGGTTACACTATCAGGCATTTTAACTGAAGTCAAACCTTTGCAACCAGAAAATACTCTTTCATAAATATTAGTCACTCCATTGGGAATATTCACGGAAATCAAACTATCACACGAATAAAAAGCCCAGTTTCCAATAGAGGTTACATTGTCAGGAATAGTAACAGACTTTAATCTGTTGCAAAAAGAAAAGGCATTTTCACCAATGGAAGTTACACTATTAGGAATAACGATTGCAGATAGCCCGGTACAATAAGAAAAGGCATAATTTCCAATAGAAGCCACATTACCAGGAATTGTAACAGAAGTCAGTCCGGTGCAATTATAAAAAGCATAATAACTGATAGAAGTCAGGTTATTGGGAATAGTTACCGAAGTAAGCCCTCTGCAGTTATAAAATGCATTATTGCCGATATACGACACATTATCAGGAATAGTAATAGATGTAAGACCAACGCAGCCATTGAAAGCATTGTTACCAATGGCATTTAAGCTATTGGGAACAGAGATTGACGTCAGCCCAGTACAATAAGAAAAGGCACCATCGCCAATTGAGTTCACATTATCAGGAATTGTATATACACTAGATTTTGCAAAAGGATAAGCAATGAGCTGAGTTTTGTTTTTATTGAATAAAACACCATCCAACGAACTAAAAACAGTATTATCTTCCGAAACAATAAAACCTATTAATCCTTCACAATCAGAAAAAACATTATAGCCGATAGATGTTACACTACCTGGAATAGTTATTGAAGTCAGCCCCGAGCAGTAAGAAAACGTATTATTACCTATTGAAATTACACTATTAGGAATGAAGACAGATGTTAAGCCTGTACAACTAGCAAAGGCATTATTTCCTATCGATAAAACACCATTTGGTATAGAAACAGAAGTTAAACCTGAGCAACGGTAAAATGCATTATTCCCAATATTGATTACGCTATTTGGGATAGTAACAGATGTTAGCTTGAACAACTGATAAAAAGCATAATCAGGTATTATGTTTGCCGCGGCAACCTGGAAAACACCAATTCTGTCGATATAGTAACTTCCGCCTACCTCAATATTAATATCAGCCATATTAATAACAGACAGCTTAGCCATGCTGCGTATTGTACCAATATCAACACCATTAATACTTCCTTTGAGGGTCAGGTCTGTAATTACATCCTTTTGAGATCCTAGTTGGGTACTCAAATTGCCGGCTGTAACATTTACTGTATCAGAAACTACTTGAGCATGCAGACCAAGACTTAACAATATACATGCTATTCCTAATATGTATTGATAAAGAGTAGTTGACCTCATAATAAAACCATTCTACCTATATCAACAAATATAGAATGATAGTAGTTGTTTAATAATTATGTATTTAATTCATTTTAAATCAATTATTTACCAATAAATCTTTATTATATTTTATTCATCTTTGAAAAAAACAAAGGTTTCCTGCCGCTATTCAATATCAATTACAGCTTGATGTTTTAAAGTGCTAGAGTCAATATCGCTGATATGAGTGACCAGCCATTTCCGTAAAAACAAAATGATCTGATTCAATAAAACTATATTTTTGTAATTGTGGGCAATTATAAAATCATCTATTTTCTTCTTGAATAAATTATGCTGTTTAAGGTGCAGTTCAGTATTTTGCAAATTCTTCTGGCGCATTAATTCTTCTTCAGTATCGAAATGATAAATAGTATACCTTTGCAGTTCGTTTAATAAAGGCAATATCTTATCTTCGCTATCATCTTCTTTACTAACCGATATAATTTCATCAAACAAAGAAATAAGAATTTTATGCTGCTTGTCAACGAGTGGAATTCCAAGAAGTAACGAGTCGTTCCAGCTTTGACTGTTTTTTGTTTCTATTGTTATTGTATTCATACTCAATTTATTTTATATATTTAATTAGCTTGTTGTTTTGTCGCAAATCCTGTTCTGGTCATGTTTCCCCATCCTTTCTTATTTTTTTTGAAAAAATAATCATAATTGCCCCATAAAGAGAAATACAGGTTCGATGGCTGATATACAAACATTTCAAGAATTACAAAAAGAAAAGCCAGGAACATATATTTTACTCCTCTGTACTTATAATAAGTATATGCTTCAATAAAAATTGCAGTAGTAGAAAATAAAAAAGAGAATGTAATTACAAAAAGTAAAACAAGCAGAATTATTTTCAGACTATACAAATTCAGTATCAATAAAATAATAAGAAAAGCTATGCCTAACAACTCTACAACAGGAGTTAACCATTCGTAAATTACCCAGTAAGGAAAGCTTACCATACCCACTATTCCGTATTTCGGATTAAAAAACATGTTTCTATGTTTCTTTATAGTATCAATGGCACCACGAGTCCATCTGTTACGTTGCCTTGAAAGAATTTTATAAGATTCCGGCACTTCAGTCCAGCATAGAGGATCAGGAATAAAAGCTACCCGGTGCTTTTCTCCTACTTCATACATATATTTACGCATTCTCACTACCAACTCCAAATCTTCGCCCACGGTTGTTTTATCATAGCCACCCACTTTGACAGCCACTTCACGATCAAACAGTCCAAAAGCTCCCGACACCATAAGCAGACCATTTACTTTGGTCCATGCCATTCGGCCAATAGTAAAAGCTCTGAAATATTCAAGTACCTGAAATTTAGCCCAGAAGTTCGTCGGATAATTAACTTTCACAATTCTCCCGTCGTCTACCTCACATGAGTTTGCCACACGGATTACCCCTCCAGAAGCTATTACTCTATGTTTTGGATCATCAATAAAAGGCTGTACCATCTTTAAGATAGCATCTGGTTCAATTATGCAATCCACATCAATAGCCAAGAACAAATCCTTCAAAGAAACATTTACTCCGGCATTCAGCGCATCAGCCTTACCGCCATTTTCTTTATCAACAACCAATAAATTGTGATAAGCTGGATTTTCCGACTGATAAACACCTCTTATTTTTGCACATGGAATTTTCAGTTCGTAAGCTTTCTCAACTTTTATCAGCCCAAAATGGTTTATTATTGTAGCCAGTGTGTTATCCTTACTCCCATCGTTTACAATAATAATTTCATAGTCCAGATACTGTAAAGATAATAAGCAATTAATATTCTCTATAATTGTTTTTTCTTCATTGTATGCCGGGGCAATAATAGAAACAGAAGGTAGTTTAGGAAAAGAGAGCATTGTTCTGTAATCAAAGTTTCTACTCTTTTTAATATGCCTACTCACCTCCGTAATAGACAGGAACGCCGTTATAAGATACAACGTAAACAGAGTTCCTGAAAATATGAAGAACAAGATGTTTATAAAGTTATTCCAAAAAGTTATATCCATCAGTCTGAGCATTTATAAGTTAATATCTAGAACCTCATTACAAGCCATTACTACCAAAGGATCCGAGGCATTTTTCAATCGTGCCACCTTTTCCACACTGATAGTGAGAAGATATTTTAAAGCTTCTGTTTTATACTTAATAGGTTCATTTATTGCAACCCATTCCAGAAAACCAATAGCAAAGTCGGTATCAGGAGATAGGGTTATGGTTTTAATTATAGAAAATTTGCCTCTTCCCGTAGCATCTTTATATACATTTTTAAGATAGACAAAATCAGATTTATCTTCGGCAAATGTGGCAAAGGCAAGAATCGCCTCTTCCATAATGTTATCGTCGGGATATTCTATATACTTTTGAATATCATATTTAAATTTATTCTTCCAATTCAATCGTGACAGAATAATACCTAAAAGTATTGTACCTTTATTGTCAGAATGAAGTAATTCGGCATAAGGAACATCCGTAATTTTATCTTTCTGAATATTATCAATAATAACATTCACCTCCCACATCGAGATATTTATATCGTTTTTTATTAGCTGCAACAAATTATCGTAAGTGTTCAGCCGGATAAGAGTTACTAATGCCTCCGTGTGAAGCAGTTCGTTTCTTTCTCGTTTAGCCAGTCTGAGAATATACTTTTCGTGCCCTATTATTTTAAACTCCGCAATAGCATTCATTGCAATCTTCTTATGCCTGTAGAAAGGAGAATGTAAGTAGTTTCTTATTAAATTATCATATTTAAGTTCGTGCAACAGATGCTCAGTATCCTCGCGTATTTGTCCAATGGTTTGATGATGAATTTGCTGAAGCGTATTTATAACAAGCTCTTTTGAATAGTCATTCTTTACAAAACTCATTAATCTAACCTTTCTTCGTTTCAACTCCTTTTCGGCAAGTTTATCTTTTGTATACAACAGTGCAAGCAAATATTTAATATAGAAGTTGATATAACGGTCGTGTGTTCTCTCTTTTATTCTTTTATCGTGTCCATAATACAGTGTAAGAATAAAAGTGAGGATAGTTAGAATAAGGAAAATGAATATAAAGTACTCCAGATAGTAAAGCCATCTGGAGAGAGAATAATAATCGCGATACAACAGATTATTAAACATATACCCCCCTATTGAAAACTTCGGAACAGAATATAAATAGCTCCCATAGCAAATAAGGAAGATAAGGGTTACATAAAATAATCTGGTTCCCCAATATTCAATATAAAATCCAAGTATTTTCATCTCAATCTGAATCTATATCCTACTTCTATTAAATATCTGTTTCTGAATTTGCTTGTAATATACTCTTCTCTGGTGTATCCAATGCCGATACGTACATCTGATATACTATTCAGCATAAAGTTTCTTTCCAGCTTTATTTTATAAGCATCCAGATTGTTGAATGCAGCATTCTCCATTGTTGCTCTGCTATCATCCGGCGAGTTACCATAAGTAAGTTCCACTCCCCAGTAGTTTAACGGATTCTTTCCGTAAAATCTGTAATTTGCCAGCAAAGTAAATGAGTTTCCGTTATCCTGCATCACATAGAAAGGCCGGAAAGCCACCCAATGATTTCCCATGTATTTTTCCAGATGACCGGTAGCGATAAATACCTCCGAACTGATATATTTCATATATCTGGCTCCGAGAGACGCTTCCATTTTATACTCCAAAGGCATATAGTATTCATACCCAGCACGGTGTCGAGGAAACAATGATGCATCGAAAGCATATCCATAGTTAAAGTACATGTACGATTTGTTGTTCATCTGCAGATAAAAATCTGACTCCAGAAGCACATCGTTCATATGATATCTGTCTGCATAATTGGCTCGCAGAGCCAGCGAATGTTTTCCTACCTTAAAAGCATATCCCAGATTTGCCAGATGCTGAGGAGCATTATGATCAAAGCAGTCTATAGAATAAAAAGCCTGCACCACATTGGTGTTTCTTTTCATTATCAGGTTATTGTACATGTAGCTAATATCGTCCAGTTTCAGAAACTCTTTATTCCCGGGAGCCTTGAACAGTTCAATGCCTTCGTCGTAATCCCTCAGTTCGGTATATGCTACCATTTTTTTTCGCAGCAGATTTTCAGTGTGCGAATATTTGTATTGTTCGGCTACCCGGCAAGTCTCCAGTAAACTTTCGTATCTGTGAGACCACAATAAAACATTCAGCCACGAATCAAACAAATCATCATTGTAGTAATTTATCTGTTTTGCCTTCTCTAAGTAGATCAATGCAGAGTCTGTCTTTTCCTGCCAGGCATAATTATTGGCAATAACTACCATCAAGTCACCACGAGCAGGTTCAGCACCCAATGCTTTCCGGGCTTCCTCAATCGTCTTTCTGAACTTGGCTTTTTGGGAATCTGCTTCCTGTGCAAAAGCAGAATTAAATCCATTTGCAAGAAACAGACAAAACATGACAATATATAATTTCCTCATAAGCTCTTTTTTTATTAATAACTATTTATAAGCTCCACAATTTCATCCGTAACAACGTTTGGATCGAAAGGGCGGTGAATAATTCTACTGGCACCCATTTCATACGCTTTGTATGTATAAGCTTCGGTCTGTATATCCGAGAAGTAAAACAAAGGAGTAACAATACGTCTTTCCATGCGAAGGTATCTTATCACCTCCAGACTGGAAATTCCATTCAAAATAGAATCAAGAAGCCCCAGGTTTGCAGAGTGTACAGGCACTTTTTCTTTAATTTCCTGTATTGATTTGCATACAATAACATTAACTCCCTTGATTTTTCGATAGAGCAAGGTCTCAAATAGTTGAGGAAACAGTATGTCATTAGACATAATTACTATAGTCTTGTTCATCATATAATAACTATTTAAAATTTTGATTTCTTACAAAAATCAAAATCACAAAACTTGTCGTGTCTGATTTATGTGTTAAAGATAATATCTTTTATATAAAGAGCAAACAATAATTTAATATTTTATTAACAATAAATAAACTACTATTTATATGTATAATTTACACGTATATACAGGTAAAACAATTGTTGAATATTTAAGCATATTTTAGCCTAAAAATAAGTGATATTGTAAAAAAAGCGAGAGAGTGCAATACTCTTCTCGCTGGTTCTGGTTCTGGTTTTATTGGTATATTTAATATCTGTAATGGTGTTTTGTAATGTAAAGTGTACAAATGTATTCAATCTTATAAATATCTGCAAATTTCATTACAGTTATTCTTACTATTTTTATTACAATTAGTTTGCTATATTCATCAGTAGCGTCTACAATAAATTGTAATCGTTAATTTTAGTCATGCTATTATTCTGCTGGGAATAATTATTTTCCGTTTCATTTTATGATACCCACCTACCACAATACTCAGATTATTAATAAGATAAACTACTTATTTACAAACAGATATATCCAAACAAAACAAATAAATAAAGTGCGAATATAAAATCCATCTAATGTTCAATAATATCTCTGGCGGAGATCCAACAAATTATTGGCGAGACATTTTTTGTTTGATGTATATCTAAGCACACGTTTGATGTATATCAAAAGCATGCTTAGATATACATCAAACATATACTTAGATGGGGGTCATAATTATAAATATAACCTATTTGTGGTATTTTACTAATGAGAAATTAACCATATCTTTGCAACAGTTTTTAAAACACAATAGAGATTGGAACAAACTATATGATAGAATTAAAACATGTAACAAAGATATTTCAACAGAAAGACAGGATAACAGCTGCTTTGTCTGATGTTTCACTCACCGTTCCTGAAGGAAAAGTTCTGGGTGTTATAGGCGAATCGGGTGCGGGAAAAAGTACGCTAATAAGATGTGTGAATCTGCTTGAACGACCATCGTCGGGAGAAGTCTTTGTTGATGGACAAAATCTGATGGAGCTTTCTTCATCTGAATTGGCTAAAGCCAGACGAAATATCGGAATGATTTTTCAGCATTTCAATTTGTTATCTTCGCGAACTGTATTCGATAACATTGCTTTTCCGCTTGAACTGGATAAAACGCCGAAAGCTGAAATAAAAGCAAGAGTAAACGAACTTCTTAAATTAGTGGGACTGGAGAAAAAAGCAAACGACTACCCTTCTAAGTTATCCGGAGGACAAAAACAACGGGTAGCAATTGCACGGACATTGGCCAGCAACCCGAGAGTGCTGCTTTGCGATGAAGCTACAAGTGCACTCGATCCTGCAACAACGCATTCCATATTATCATTGCTAAAGGAAATCAACCGGCAGATGAACATCACCATCTTACTTATCACCCATGAAATGGAGGTGGTGAAAGATATTTGTGATGAGGTTGCCGTTCTTCATAACGGAAGACTAATTGAACAAGGTAGTATCTCGGAAATATTTTCTACTCCAAAGAATGAATTGACAAAGCAACTGGTAAACTCTTCCGTAAGAATACAAATTCCGCTGGATTATCTGGAAAAATTAAATCCCGAACCAGAACAAGGAAAGAATCTGCTTATTACATTAGAAATTTCGGGACAGTCTATGGCTAATGCAGCATTGTCTGAGGTGGCCCGGCTTTACCATACAAACAGTAACATTGTTTGTGGACAGATGGATTATGCCGGAGGAGCAAAATTCGGAATATTACTAATAGAACTTATAGGTAATAATGAGAATGAGCTTAAAGCGGTTGAATTTTTTAAAGAGAAGAATATAAAGGTGGAGGTTTTAGGGTATGTATAATTCAATGATTGATCTTTTAATTAAAGGTGCATGGGAAACAATTTTCATGACCTTCGTCTCCGGATTTTTCGGTTTCGTGCTAGGGCTTCCAATCGGCGTTTCACTTTTTATCACAAGAAAAGGACAGATTAAGGAAAATAAAACAGTCAACAGTATATTATCGGTCTTAGTGAACATATTCAGAGCTATTCCGTTTATCATTTTGATTGTCTGGATGATTCCGTTCACACGTATTATTGTGGGAACATCTATTGGAGTAGCTGCGGCATTGGTTCCGCTAAGTATTGGAGCTGCACCATTCATAGCCCGCATGGTTGAGAATAGTTTACTGGAAATACCCAGCGGACTGATAGAAGCTTCGCGCGCCATGGGAGCCACTCCCCTTCAGATTATAAGAAAGGTATTACTTCCAGAAGCGCTGCCTTCACTGATAAACAGCGCAACCATCACTCTTATTACACTTGTAGGTTACTCTGCAATGGGTGGAGCTGTTGGAGCCGGCGGTTTGGGACAAATAGGTTATCAATACGGATATGTAGGATATGATCTTACAATAATGAATATTGTATTGTGTTTGTTAGTAGCATTTGTATTCCTTATTCAGTTTACCGGCGATTTTATTTCCAAGAAAGTTGATCATAGATAAAAAATAATAAGATTATGAACAGAAAACATTTTTCATTTATAGCACTAAGTGCAATCTGTCTTTTCTTTTTCGCTTCATGCGGAGGAAAAAAGAAGGATGATCCAAACCATATTATAGTAGGTGTAGAATCGGGACCGGAATATGTAGTAGCTCAGGCTGCTCAAAAGGTAGCAAAGGAGAAGTACGGACTAGATGTAGAACTAGTTCAGTTCAATGATTTCATTATGCCAAACACTGCACTTCAGCAGGGAGATATTGATGTAAATGCTTATCAGCACAAATTATTCCTGGACGATCAGGTAAAACAACGAGGATATAAATTTGCCATTGTAGGACGTACATTCATTTATCCTCTTGCCGGATATTCAAAGAAAATTAAGTCGCTGAGTGAATTAAAGAACGGCAGTACCATTGTAATACCTAACGATATAACTAATGGCGGACGCGCTTTATTACTGCTTCAGAAAGTTGGTTTACTAAAACTAAATGACAAAGCTGGATTTATTCCCAAAGTAGTTGACATTACAGAAAACCCAAAGAATTTAAAGATCGTAGAGTTAGAGGCTCCTCAGCTTCCACGAGTATTAGAAGACGCAGAAGTAACCATTGCCATTATTAATAATACATTTGCAGCACAAGCAGGTCTTTTACTCAAAGATGGTTTGTTTGCCGAAGATAAAGATTCTCCTTACGTAAATCTTATTGTTTCCAGAGAAGATAACAAGAATGCCGATAAAGTGAAAAAGTTCGTTCAGGCTTTCCAATCTGATGAGGTTGCCAAAACAGCTGAAGAAGTATTCAAAGGCGGAGCTATAAAAGGCTGGTGATAAATCTATTAAAAAAATAATGCACATTTCACAGAAAGTTCTTTTTATCATGGATAGCAAATCTTGCCGAATATATACGAACACAAATCTGCCCCTGTTTTATATTAAAGTAACATATAAGGAGGAGTTTCTGAGACAAGCAAAGTAGTCAATAGAAATAATCTATTGACTTAAATATATAAACTTAAAGGCAACTGATGAATAAAGCTATCAGTTGCCTTTTTAATTTATTATCTGAATCATCAATGAACGACTAGTATGCTAATGCATCAGCAACAACTTTGGCTAAAGATGTTGTAGGATGTCCAATTAATGCAGAAAGCTGCTTAGTGTCATCAAACAGATCATCTTTAGATGCACCAACATCCCATCCGGCAATAGCCTGTGCAAGACCTTCCGGCAAGCCAAGGCTTTTCAGGATATTAGCATATTCTGCTTCCGATAAGTTGTTATATGGAATATTCTTCCCCGTCTGGCGAGATATTTCAGCTGCTAAATCTGTCAATGTATATGCTTCATCTCCCGCCAATTCATAAACTTTACCTACATTACCTTCACCTGTCAAAACTGCAACAGCAGCTTCAGCATAATCTGCACGAGCTGCAGAAGCAATCTTGCCATTACCGGCACTTCCTATAAATGCCCCGGCAGCAACAGCTCCCTTTACCGAACCTGTATAGTTTTCAGTATACCATCCATTACGTAATACAGTGTGTGAAATTCCCGACGCCTTTAAAGCAGCTTCCGTTGCCAGATGCTCTTCGGCAAGACTTAGAGAAGATTTATCAGCATGAAGTAAGCTGGTATATACAATCCATTTAACTCCTGCTTGTTTAGCTGCATTAATAACATTACCATGTTGTAAAGTACGTTGCCCTACTTCACTGCTCGAAATCAGCAATAAATAGTCAATGCCTTGTAACGAAGTTACAAGATTCTCCGGTTTACTATAATCAAATGCGCGGGCTTCCACTCCTAAGCCTGCAGCCTTATCCGGTGTACGTACTAAAGCTACAATACTTTCTGCTGATACTTTCTCTTTTAATTTTTCTACTACAATGCGACCCAATTGTCCTGTCACTCCTGTTACTCCGATTTTCATTTTTAATTTCTTTTTTAGTTCTTAATAATATGAATTAAGTTAGAATTGCCAGCACAATAAAATAATCCTTTGCAAAGGGAAAAATAATAATTTATTAAACTCTGACATCTTATGCTATAGTTAAATAAACACAAAACAAATAGGCTATTTATACAGCTAACTAGCTTTGTATCTACTTTTGTTACGCAAAGTAACTAATAATAGTATACATTTGTAACAGGTTACTTTTACGTAACAGATAAAATAGCAGTAACCAAATAGTAACCATTATGGCAAAATCGGAGAAAAAAATTAATTGTCCTGTCACAGCTACTCTTGAGCTGATAGGTGGTAAGTGGAAAACCATTATTTTATATTCTCTTTCGTCAAGTACAAAACGTTTTGGCGAGATAGCTGTCCGCATACCAAACATCTCGCGAAAAGTACTCACGGAACAACTAAAAGAATTGGAAAATGACGGATTGATTTTGCGAGAGCACTACAAGGAAATTCCTCCACGTGTAGAATATTCATTAACCGATCTTGGAAAAAGTCTTTCTCCGGTATTTCATGAATTAGAGATATGGGGAACCGAAAATGTATTGAATAAGTAGCTCGAAATACTGAATATTGAATCTCTAATCATTTTGTTCTCTCATTTATCTCATATATTTCTTTTCTTAAACCAGATTTTATCTTTTGTACATCCGGATGTACCCTATCCGTACACCCTGGTCTAAAAGTAGCATCCATCAGGGTATACCAATTGCATACACCCAGGTGGAAGTATAATATTTATTATTAAAATCTTTAATATAAAACCAGGAAATTGTTAGCGAAACATTTCATTTATCAGACAGTCCATATTGGCGTGTACAATATATCATTTTCCCTATTCTGACAAGCCAGATATTTTTATTAACCGGAACAAATCCGTATAATTTCGGTATGATCCCAAATATATTTCAACTTTATCAGTAAGCTCATTGAATTGGGTCATCTCGAAGTAATCAAACATACCATCAGGAAAGATAAAACGGAGGAATGTATCGTAATTCATATATTTTTGGGGGCAAAGATAACATATTAAGAATTAAATCCCTCAGCATTTCGGTATGATCCATGATCCCCAATACCCCTCCTAATAACTGAGAAATAAAAAAAGGTCTTGAATGAAAATTCAAGACCTTTTGCATTTTGGGGTGGAAGATGGGTTTCGAACCCACGACCTTCGGAACCACAATCCGACGCTCTAACCAGCTGAGCTACGTCCACCATGTTGTTTATTTCCTAATGCGTTGCAAAGGTACGCTTTTTATTTAAATCTGCAAGCGTTTGCAGGAAAAAATTATCAAAAAATGTATTCTTTAATTTCTTTATTGTGCGTGGTAAAAAGGTTCCTGGAGTCTTTTATAAAGATATTCAGACGGTTAGCCACATTTACAGGTAGCTTATCTCGTGGACTTGCAGCTGGAATTATTTTATAATTTTTTTCGCCACTAAACTTAGGTCGATAAGTCCACACTAAACTATAACCACAATTTTTTACTTTAACCGTATCTTTTTTACTCAATTCCATTTTAAACATTACTCCCCCATCGGTTTTTAATGCCGACATATCCGAAATATAATTTCCTAATGAATAAACCAGAATATGCTGTTGCTTCTTAACTGGATCATAACGTATCTCCATAGGTTGCACCACGTGTGGATGAGAACCAATCACATGATCTACACCGTGAGCAAAAAGCCAATTGGCCAATTCTATCTGATTCTTATCTGGAGTGGACTGATATTCCGTCCCCCAATGCATACAAGCTATGATAACATCGGGATTCTTTGCTCGTGCTTTTACAATATCACGTAAAATAAGCTTTTTACCTATATAATTAACGACATTAGGCTTTTTAGTCTTCAGACCATTTGTAGCATAAGTATAGTTTAATAAGGCAATAGAGAAGCCGTTCTTTTCAATAAATAAGGGATATCTATTTTCCCGATCGTCTATATCGAGATATGTTCCAAGATGAGGAACTTTAAGTGAATCGAGTATATGGATAGTTCGTTCGAGACCTTTTCTGCCTTTGTCTAGGCAGTGATTATTTGCTGTAGTCATCACATCGAAACCAGCATTCTGAATGGCATGCATATATTCATCGGGAGCACTGAATCCGGGATATCCACCATAAGGTTCTCCGCCCAACGTTACTTCCAGATTACCTATAGCAATATCAGCCTGGCTTACTTCTTCTTTTATCTGACTAAAGCAATCGTCGTAATTGTACCCACTATCAGTTACTGCTGCATCTATCTGTCGTTGATGCTGCATAAAATCTCCTGCAAATAAAAGAGTGATCCTTTTAGTGGCAGCCATCTCATCCCTTTCATGAGCCTCCTTCTTCTGAGAAGGGGAAGTACATGAGAAAGATAAAACAGCAGTCACCAAAAGGATCAGATGTTTCATTACAGAAAGTTTACTTATATATTTCTTTCTTTCCTGCCAAAAGAGTATTTTTCATCAGAGAAACAATAGTCATTGGTCCTACTCCACCCGGAACAGGAGTTATGAATGAGCATTTAGGAGCCACTTCTTCAAAAAGAACATCTCCTGTAAGCTTGAATCCCGATTTTGTTTTATCAGAAGGAACACGAGTAGTACCTACGTCGATAACTACCGCACCATCTTTTACCATTGAACCTTTTAGGAAGTTTGGCTGACCAAGTGCTGCAATAATAATATCTGCTTCCTGACATTCCTTAACCAAGTCTTTAGAACGACTGTGACAAACGGTTACTGTAGCATCGCCCGGATAAGCTTTCTGCATCATCAAAGAAGCCATTGGCTTACCTACAATGTTACTACGTCCCAATACTACGCATTTCTTTCCGCTAGTCTCGATATTATAACGTTTCAACAACTCAAGAATTCCGTTAGGAGTAGCCGATACATAGCAAGGTAAGCCGATAGACATACGTCCTACATTAATTGGATGGAATCCATCCACATCCTTGCGGTAATCAATAGTTTCAATTACTTTTTGTTCAGAGATGTGTTTAGGCAAAGGTAGCTGAACAATAAATCCGTCTACATCGGCATCTTCATTCAGCTCTTTTACTTTATTCAATAGCTCTTCTTCTGTAACATCAGATTCGAAACGAATCAATGAAGACTTAAAGCCACAAACTTCACAGGCTTTTACTTTTGCAGCAACATAAGTTTCACTTCCTCCGTCGTGCCCTACAAGGATAGCTGCCAGATGAGGTCTTTTACCACCTTTTGCAACTAGTTCGGCTACTTCAGCAGCTATTTCCAGCTTTACTTGTTCCGATATTGCTTTACCATCAATTAATTGCATAGTACTGTATCTTTTTTATTCTTATTTTTTCATTTTAGGCATCATCTTACCCATCTTGCTACTGGTAACCATCTTCATCATCTTGCGAGTCTGGTCAAATTGCTTCATCAGGCGGTTTACTTCCTGAATATTTGTACCACTACCTTTAGCAATACGAGTACGGCGTGATCCGTTAATGATTTCCGGATTACTTCTTTCTTTAGGTGTCATTGAATAGATAATAGCTTCAATACTCTTGAATGCGTTATCATCAATATCAACATCCTTGATAGCTTTACCTACACCAGGAATCATAGATGCTAGATCTTTCAGGTTACCCATCTTCTTGATCTGAGCTATCTGAGAAAGGAAGTCGTTAAAATCGAACTGATTCTTTGAAATTTTCTTCTGAAGACGTTTTGCTTCTTCTTCGTCATATTGTTCCTGAGCACGTTCTACCAACGAAACGATATCACCCATTCCCAGAATACGGTCGGCCATACGTGAAGGGTGGAACTGATCAATAGCTTCCATCTTCTCACCTGTACCCACAAACTTGATTGGTTTGTTAACCACAGAGCGGATAGAAAGGGCAGCACCACCACGGGTATCACCATCCAACTTAGTAAGAACAACACCATTAAAGTCGAGACGGTCATTAAATTCCTTAGCTGTATTTACAGCATCCTGACCAGTCATTGAGTCAACAACGAACAAGATTTCATCTGGGTTGATAGCATTCTTGATAGCAGCAATTTCGTTCATCATCTGCTCGTCAATAGCCAAACGTCCGGCTGTATCGACAATTACCAGATCATAACCTTTTGCTTTAGCTTCTTTGATTGCATTCTGAGCAATCTGAACAGGATTTTTGCTATCTATTTCACTATATACAGGAACCTCTATTTGTTGTCCCAGTACATGCAACTGCTCGATAGCCGCAGGACGATAAACGTCACAGGCAACCAAAAGAGGTTTCTTGTTACGTTTAGTCTTCAACATTTTTGCAAGTTTTCCGGAGAATGTAGTTTTACCGGAACCTTGTAAACCAGACATCAGGATAACAGCGGGAGCTCCTTTCAGGTTAACATCCACAGTCTCGCCACCCATTAATTCGGTAAGCTCGTCGTGAACAATCTTAACCATCAACTGGCTTGGTTTAACGGCAGTAAGCACATTCTGTCCCAAAGCTTTTTCCTTGACTGTATCTGTAAAAGTCTTAGCAACTTTATAGTTTACATCGGCATCCAAGAGGGCTTTACGCACATCTTTCAGTGTTTCCGCTACATTGATTTCGGTGATCTTTCCTTCACCCTTTAAAATCTTAAAAGACCTATCCAGTCTCTCGCTTAAATTATCGAACATATCTTATTATTGTTATTATTACTAATTTAGGTCCGCAAAAATACGAAATAATTGGATATTTCAGAGCTTTTTACTCTGCCAATTTGCTTTTTTCAGATAAATAAAGCTTCCCATCAATAACAACAGATAATAAAGTGCCTCAATAAAAAAGCAAATAGCTACCGGAGCTTTCAGATAAACTCCTACTAAAAAGATATATCCGGTATAGAAAACAAGCGTAATAGTCTCCAGCATTAGTGCCGAGCTCGTATTACCGGTTCCCGATATACCATTAAAATAAACATTTGATACAGAAGCTATAAGCATTGCAAAGGAGATAACATAAACAGAATTCACAGATTCTGCAATCAGAGCTGATTCGTTGGTATAGACTGATAAAACAGCCTCAGGAAAAAGAACAACTAATGCTACAACTGTAAAAACAATAAGAAAAGAGAATCGGGCTATTTTATTCATTATCTGTATAACCTGATTAACACCTCCTGCCCCAATGGCATTGCTGACTAATGTATTGGATGTTGTAGAGAGCGCATTTACCGGAATAAGCATTACCACATAAATGCTTCTTACAATATTGGCAACTGCCAGTTGTCTTTGTCCCAGTCGTTCTACTGCCACAAAAAACACAAACCAGGTAGCCATCGAAAGAAAATACTGCATCATGGTAAAGCTGGATATTCTTAACACACGAACCAGTAACTGAATTTCAAATGACCTGAACTGGTTAAGTCCGTACTTCTTAAAATCAACCGTTATTTTTGTGTAGACTAAGAAAAACAGAACAGAAGAAGCCTCAGCTATGACGGATGCTATAGCAGCTCCTTTGATACCCATTTTGGGGAAACCAAAATGTCCAAAAATTAAAGTATAGGCAAGAATAACATTAACCAAAGCCATTACGGCTGCACCGATGGTAAGTACTCTGGTGCGGGTTATACCAATATACAGCGCACGAAACATTACATTTACAAATGCAAAAAAGAAACCTAGGATACGCCAATTCAGGAATATCATAGTTGAATCGAATATCTTGTCGGAAGAAACAAGAAATCGCATAATCCCGGGAGCCATAAGTTTGGACAGGCAGAAAAGAATAAAGGCCATCCCCAACAGGAAAAAAGTTCCCTGAATCATTACAGGCCCCACATCTTTATAATTCCCTTCACCATTTCTCCTTGCAATAATAATCTGAGAGCCCGTACTAAAACCGAAAGCAATTGTAAATACGCAGATATAAAACAAGCTCCCCATTGCCGATGCACCAAGCTCCACTTCCCCCACTCTACCAAGGAAAGCAGTATCGGTTACACCAATAATGGTCTGTGCCAGCAGACTTAAAAAAATAGGCGAGCTAACATTCCATATCTGTTTGTTAGTATACATCTGTTATAATTAAGTTTAGTTTTTATCAATAAAAAAAGAGTGAGGAATTACCAGTTGCATTCCCCACTCTCCATTTGTATTTTATATTCCAAATTTATGAGTTCATACTCATCAGGAATTCATCGTTATCTCTAGTCTTTTCTAAGCGATCTTTCACAAAGTCCATAGCTTCAATAGGATTCATATCCGACAGATATTTACGTAATATCCACATACGGTCGAGTGTTTGCTTATCGAGTAACAAGTCGTCACGACGAGTGCTGGATGCCACAATATTAACAGCTGGGAAGATACGTTTGTTGGATAGATTACGATCTAATTGCAATTCCATGTTACCTGTACCCTTGAATTCTTCAAAGATAACTTCGTCCATCTTAGAACCGGTATCAATCAAGGCAGTTGCAAGAATAGTAAGTGAACCACCGTTTTCAATGTTACGTGCCGCACCAAAGAAACGTTTTGGTTTGTGAAGTGCATTAGCATCCACACCACCCGACAAGACTTTACCTGAAGCCGGAGAAACAGTATTATAAGCACGAGCCAGACGAGTAATAGAATCGAGCAGAATCACTACATCGTGACCGCATTCTACCATACGTTTTGCTTTTTCGAGTACAATGCTTGCAACCTTTACGTGGCGCTCCGCTGGTTCATCGAAAGTAGAAGCAATAACCTCAGCATTAACGCTACGGGCCATATCTGTTACTTCTTCCGGACGTTCGTCAATAAGCAATACAATCATGTAAACTTCAGGATGATTGGCTGCTATTGAATTTGCAATATCTTTTAAAAGGATAGTCTTACCGGTCTTTGGCTGAGCAACGATCAAACCACGTTGTCCTTTACCAATTGGTGAGAATAAATCTACTACACGCGCAGAAAGACTGTCGCTATATCCACCTTTGCACAGTTTAAACTTCTGATCAGGGAAAAGCGGAGTAAGATGTTCAAAAGGAACACGATCACGAACAAATGCCGGATCACGACCATTAATCTTTTCAACCTTTACAAGCGGGAAATATTTTTCGCCTTCCTTTGGAGGACGGATAGCACCATCAACCACATCACCGGTTTTCAGTCCGAACAACTTAATCTGTGACTGAGAAACATAAATATCATCTGGTGAAGAAAGGTAGTTATAATCTGAAGAGCGAAGGAATCCGTAACCATCCTGCATAATTTCCAATACACCTGTACCGGTTAAAATTCCATCAAATTCATAAGGTTTTTCACGCTCAATCACTTTTCGCTCAGGAGCTTTAGGAGCTTCAACTTCTCCTTCAGCAGGACGATTCGGGCGATTTACTTTAGGAACGTTTGCCTGTTGTGGCTTATTTGGAGTTCTTTGTTCATTTTCACGAAGACGAACACGTGGTTTCTGCTGCTGAGGAGCAGGAGGAACAACTTTAGTAGACTCAAACTTTCCTAAAAGTTCAGAAGGAAGTTCTATCTTTTCAGAAGGCATATCCTCAATTGGAATAAAATCGTCATCATTTTCAAATGGAAGTTCCACTTCTGGTAAGATAACTTCTTCATGAATACGTGGTGCTTCTTCTTTTCTTTCAACCTTTTCTACCGGAGCCTCTTCTTTCTTTTGAGAAGCAGGGATAGGTTTCTTTATTATCTTTTTAGGAGCCGGAGTAGCGTCTTCGCTTTTTGGTGTAACAGCTACTGGTTGTTCTTTTGGAGCTTCAGCTTTTTGAGCCACTGTTGGAGCAGAAGTAACCGCAGGAGCAGCAGTCGGAGCCTGAATGGTATCAGCAATTGCAGCTGCAGCTTCAATATTCTTAGCAACAGGTTGTTTTACCTTAGGAGCCTTTTTCTTAGCAGGTCTTTCTGCCGGTTCTTTTTTCTCCGGAGCTGGCTGAGCTGACACTGCAGGAGCTTCATTCTTTACTGGAGCAGTTTTAGGTGCAGATGCTGCAACCGGAGCAGATTCAACTCTTTCTGCTTTGTCTTTGTTTGCAGTGTACACTTTATCAGGTGAGTCCTTTTTAACGATACGCGAGCGTTTCTTTTTATCATCTCGGCGATCTTCCTTCTCTTTGTCTGCAGCAACTTTCTTTGTTGCACTTGCTATAGCTTGTTCATCAAGTATTTTGTACACAAGTTCCTCTTTCTTGAAAGATTCCGGTTTTTTGATTCCTAATTCTTGTGCAATGGTTTGTAGTTCCGACAGGTTTTTGTCGTTCAATTGGATAATGTTATACATACGTATAAAATAAGTTATTTAATCTATTATTAGCCCGACACACAAATAAATGCACACGATAAACGAGCTTATTCATCTTAAAGTTGGGACGTAAATAAAATGAGTATTTGGGATATTATTGATTTTGGAGTACATTCTAGCTCACCGTAGGAGTGTCATTGAATGTTTCAACAGACGCAAAGATACTACATTTATTTTAAATAAGCATCAACATGACTATATTTTTTGCATAAAAAAAACATCTCGTTGTCTTTATAAAGATAACGAGATGTATAACGCGGTATAATAACTTATTATATAAGATTCTTTTTTACTTCACTTATCTCAATCAGATTGTTTACAATGGCATAGATCGTTAGTCCGGCCGGACTATGTATCTGTAATTTTTTAGCAATATTTCTTCGATGCGTTATAACCGTATGTACAGAAATAAATAAATTATCTGCAATCTCCTTGTTGGTCATACCCTTCACTACACATACTACTATTTCTTTTTCACGACCACTCAGCATTTCATCATCTTCTTCACTTTTCTTTTTAGGTAAATTCTGCAAAGAATTGATTTTACCGTATAAAGTTTCCTGGTCATCGTAAATAGATATTGTATCGTCATATTTGCTCAATGTTATCTTATCAACAAAGGAACTGACTAGTGCAACAACCTTAGATGTAGCTGAAGTCTCTGCTTTAAACTTTGCTACATCAAAGTAACCTCCAAATGCAGGATTGACAATTACTATATTAATATTATCCATCCTGACACACTCCTTAAGAGATTCTATTGAGTGAACCTCTATCGGCTGAATTCTTAAATCGGGAAGACGCTTCAATGTAGCTGCAATCCCATTCCGGATAATTACAGAATTTTCTGCTACGACTATCTTTAATGTTATGTTACTCATCACTATTCGACAACTTCTTAACAAGTTTCAGAACTTCGGGAACAAACAAGTAATCTTCCACTCTACTGTGAGATTCAAGATCCTGTTCACATGAAAAAATATCAAATAGAGCAGCATTAAGTAAATTATTGTTCGACTTTGCCGGATAATACTTAATGATAATATTCTTCAGCTCTGTCAGTTTCGTTTCTATCTGAGTATGTTTCTTTGCATAAACACTAATAGAATAGTTAGTAGGCAATTCTCCTCTCAACAATGCTTCAACATACTTAAATACCACCTTGTCTTCATAATCCATATGCTTACGCACCTCATTCACATAATCATCATAAAACTTCATAATCAAAGAAGTAACATGATCTTCAGAGTATCCTATTGCTTCCATCAACTTCAAACGGATAGACGGGAAATTAAAATCAAGAAAATAGGAATGAGCCTGCTTAAGATAATTCATGATAGAGGCAACGGATAGCTCTTTAAACGTTTCATCCATCCGCAGATAACCTTCATCTATAAAATTGACCACAGCTAAAAAGGTGCGATAATCTACCTGGTTAAGCAAACAAAACTCTTTCACTGTTTTATCACCAAAGCCTAATGACAGGCCAAACCTGCTCATTACCTGCAACAGTGTATAATTCTCACAGATGAGATCGCTCATCTTATCCGTTTCTTTATATTTTAATTGCTTATCCATATTTATCCTATTTTAATATGCCGCAAATTTACGACTTTATCTATAATGTAATCAATCACTAAATATAGGTATTTTAATGACAACTGCTCATTTTGCTGCCACTTTTATTTTTTATCATATTCTTAAGTTCACAACCGGAGCAGCCTGAACAACTACCACATTTTGATTGATTTCCTGTTTCACGTTTTCTAAAGATAGAGAAAACCACATAGCCCAATGCTACGAAAACAATTGTTAAAGCTATAATATTTTGTACCATAATTTATAGATTAAATAATTAGACTTCCAATCTGATAAGTAAGGAAAGCTACAATCCAGGCTATTCCCGTTGTATATACAATAGTAAATACCGCCCATTTCCAGTCTGATTCCTTTTTGATTGCCGCTACAACTGCCATACAAGGAAAATAGATAAGTACAAAGAGCATAAATCCAAAGGCTACCAAAGGAGTGAATACTTTCTGACCTACCAACGCACCACTTGTATATTCCTGCTGCTGAAGCTTTTCAATCAGACTACCCGAATTTTCATCAGCTGCCAAATCAGCATGATATAGAATGCCCATAGAACCAACCACAATTTCTTTAGCTGCAAGTCCGGTAATAATACTAACACCTATTTTCCAGTCAAACCCCAGAGGCTTGATTGCAGGTTCAATAAAATGTCCTAAGCGACCAATATAAGATAGTTCCTGATGCTCTGATACTTTCAACAGTTCCAACTCAGCCGTCTTTGATTGTTTTATTGAATCGGGCAAAACTGTATTTGCATTTACAGATTCTATCTTCGCATCATAATCACTTGAATATTTCACTTCGCGGGGATAATAACTCAAAGCCCAGATAAATATAGAAGCAAGCAGAATCACCGTTCCCATTTTACGCAGATACTGAGACCCTTTATGCCACATGTGAATAGTTGTATTTTTAAGAGTCGGAATTCTGTAAGGAGGCAATTCCATTACAAATGGTACATCTTGTTTGGAGAATATGGTGTTCTTAAATACTAAAGCAACCAATATGGCAATTATAATCCCGATAATATAAACCGAGAACAACACCAATCCCTGATTCTTTGGAAAGAAGGCAGATATCAACAAGATATATACCGGCAACCGGGCACTACACGACATAAAAGGAGTGATAAGCATTGTAAGCATTCTATCCTTGCGGTTCTCCAGCGTACGTGTTGCCATAATAGCAGGCACGTTACACCCAAAACCCATTAATAATGGAATAAAAGATTTTCCATGCAATCCTATTTTATGCATCAGTTTATCCATAATAAAAGAAACTCTTGCCATATAACCGGTATCTTCCATTAATGAAATAAAGAAGAATAGAATAAGAATATTAGGAAGGAATACAATTACACCACCCACACCAGCTATAACTCCGTCTACAAATAAGTCTCTCAGAGCACCTTCGGGCATTACGCTACTTACAAACTCACCTATATACCCAACTCCGGCATCTATCCAGTCCATAGGATAACTGCCTAAGGTAAAGGTTGTTTGAAACATAAGCCACATAAAGAAAAAGAAGATAGGGAAACCCAGAATTTTATGCGTAAGCAAATTATCTATCTCCCGACTTTTTTTACGCTTATCAACTTTGCCCTCTACCATTGTTTCACCTAAAGCTCCGGCAATAAAGCCGTATTTAGCATCAGTGATTATTGTTTCCGAATTTTCTCCATATTCCTTTTCCAGCTTCTGAATTTCAGCATTAACTTTTAAAGATATCACATTGAAATTATTGCTCTTGCTCAAAGCCGACAAAGTTGTTTTATCATTTTCAAGTAGTTTTATGGCTACATATCTGGTAGAATATGCATTCGCAACAGTTTTATCCTGCTGAATAAGTGACTGAATTTTAGAGATGGAACCTTCAATAGTATTTCCATAATTGATATTCACATTCCTTACCGTTGAATCTTTATCTTCATAAACCTCTATTATTTTAGTAATCAGTTCGGTTATACCTTTACCTTTAACAGCAACAGTAGGAACAATGGGAATGCCCATCATCTTACCCAATGTCTGATAATCCAGTTTTACCCCTTTTGCTTCAAGCTCGTCATACATATTCAAAGCAATCACTACTTTAATATTCATGTCGATAAGCTGAGTAGTAAGAAACAGATTACGCTCCAGATTTGAGGCATCAATCACATTAACCACTACATCTGGTTTGTTTTCAATAATATGAGAACGGACATACAATTCCTCCGGAGTATATTCAGTAATAGAATAAGTTCCGGGAAGATCGACAATCTTTAGTTCGTAACCATCTTGCTTTACATAAGCTTCTTTAGAATCGACCGTAACCCCTCCATAGTTCCCTACCCTTTCGTGCGAACCGGAAGCATAGTTGAACAAGGTTGTTTTACCACAATTAGGATTACCAACCAAAGCTATATTTATTAAACGACCCTTCTCCTTTTCTACTGTTTTCTGTATATCATCTAGAAAAGTACCTTCAAAAGCCGGCTGCTCCACCTGCCCTGCATTATTTACTGAAGTCACCTCAATCAATGCAGCTTCGCTACGTCTCAACGAAACGTTATAGCCCATTATCTCATACTCTACAGGATCCTGCAAAGGAGCATTCTTAATAACCTTTACCGTTTTACCTTTCACAAACCCCATTTCAGTGATTCTTTTTCGGAAGGCTCCGCGACCTTTTACATTAACTATTACCCCGGTTTCGCCGTTCTGCAACACTGATAACTGCATACTTTTATCTTTTTCCATATCAATTACTATTTAAAAACTAATACCAAACCGCATATTACAAGTAAAGCAGTTATCTAACGTCTCACCTGTACCTGCCGGGTTAATTACATATTGAATATCTGGCTGAATGAATATATTCTTTGTTAATTTATAGTGATAAGTAAGTTCTATGGTTGTTTCGCTGCTTAAACCATCGGTAAAGTGTTGATGAGCAAAGGCTAATCCCAGGACATCTGAACCATTTCCAGAGAACAATCCTGTATAATTGGTTCCCAACCCTATATAATAATTATTGGTACTTACGTCCGACGGACTGTATCCCAATTGTGTAAACAATCCAAGGCTTTTATTATTCTCTTTCCACACTTCCTGATCACCATAAGCATAAAAACCTACCAGGTTATAATCAGGAGAATTAATTACCCCATCCTTTTTAAATCTATGTTTATGTGAATAAGCACCCAGTTTATAAGTACCCGGAAGTGAATTTAAAGTTGTATTATACTGAAGTTCTGCGATTGCTAAAACGCCATCACCCGAAGATAAACGCCATTTAACGTTATAGGGATTAAATGCAAAATCGGTAGGATTACCATCATATACTGCGCCCAATATAGATATTTTTTCAGAGGGGCTCCATTTTGCAGTTACCCCCAAAGTAGTAAGCGGAAAGATTGGTGCTGAAAAATTTGTTGAAATAACCGGTAAAATGCCAAACGAACTATTCATAAAGAGAGATCCGTACTGAGAATTGGCAAACTCTACATTTAAATCCTGCAAACCAACAGTGAGTTCAACTTTATTCAATGCTTGTTTGTACCATAGTTCCTGAAGATAAGAATGATTTCCAGCCTCTATATTCGATATAACCTGCATATCACCGAGCATATCGGCAGAAGGAGTTGCTCCATGAGTATTTGCAGCATTTACATAAAACTGTCCTCCATTCCATAATCCGGCCTTTCCTGTATCAAACCCTAAACGAAGATTAGCCATTCCCAGGTAAGACGATCCGGTTTTTATTCCTCCCGAAAGATTATTTATAAGATCGCCCACATAGGATGCTTCGAAACTAAACGCTTCTTCATTCTCTTTTGCAGCCTCCTGAGCAAAAAGAGAAATAGTGCAAGATGAAAGAATTGCTAATGACAGAACTAACAACGATTTATTTCTTTTCATTTTTACAGTGTTTAAATTAACACTGCAAAATTAAGGCTACTCCAAGCCTCACGAAATACCTAGAAATCATTATAAACAAGCTATTAATAACTATAAGTAAGTACTAAAAAGCTATTTTATTAAGAAAACCTCTAAATAATGATTGATAAAAATAAGTTATTTAGCAAAGAAGAAAGATGCTCCAGGTGTTGTTTATCTACCTCATCGAAAGTATTTAGTTCAGCACTATCGATATCTAGTACTCCCCATATAATTCCATCTTTAGCCAGCGGAATCACAATCTCGGAACGAGAAAGAGAGCTGCAGGCTATGTGACCTGGGAATGCATCAACGTCGGGTACCAACTGCGTACGCGCTTCTTTCCAGGCTGTTCCGCATACACCTTTACCGTATCTGATACGTGTACAGGCTATCGGTCCCTGGAATGGGCCTAATACTAAATCGTCGCCTTTTACAAAATATACGCCAACCCAAAGAAAGTCAAAAGCATGCTTCAATGCGGCAACTGTATTCGACAGGTTAGCAATAAGATCTTCTTCATCTTCAATCAACGCCTTTATCTGAGATATCAGCGATTTATATTTTTCGTCTTTAGTTCCTTCTACTATTTTAAGTGATTCGGCCATTTTAATCTTCTTTATTAAATAATAATTCCCTATCTCGTTTAGCTGCAGCTTTTGCCCATTTAGCAGGAATAAATTTCCATTGATTCATTGGTTTTGGAGATACAACTCCTTTCGACTCAATATACTTCATGAGATAGAAACGTAAATCGTTAGGGTATGTAACAAGTATACGACTTTTCAAAGAATCCAGTGGGATACCGGCTCCTTTAGTCAGCAGTTCACCTCCTCCATTAGCACGGTATGAGTTTATGGCTACTTTATATTTTTTATTTAAATCAAAAGGTTTACCATTGCTCATTCGCAGAATATGTACTTTTTCTCCTGTAGGTTTTGTTACGTCAACAGTATAAACAACACCTGCAGCCGTATCAAAATTATAGCTGTAATTAACCAAGTCATACTTTCCGCCATCATCCTGTTTAAGCAACAGTAAATGATCGTCGGCACTTTTCATCTGATTAGTCCACATTGCATACGATTGCTCTATATAATTCTTGACTTCTTTGCCCGTAAGCTCCATGGTATAAATCATATTTTCATAAGCATACAGCTTAAAAAGATCACGCATATACACTTCCCCTTTGTAGATATAAGTAGCTCCGGTTAATGGCGCAGTAAAGGAAATATCTGCCTGGGTTACTCCCAACTGAACAGAATGTATAATACCTAGAAATTCCGACGATTTAAAAAGAGCATCACGACTGCTTATTGTTTTATCGAATTTACCAATAGGTCGGCTAACAAAGCTTTTCACTGCTTCGAGCTGAGAAGAGAAGTGACTAATAAATGCTTCATCGGCTGTATAATTAGACATTTTTTTCAATTTGCCCGAACAGCTTTTACTTATCACTTTACCGTCTTCAATTTTCACCTTCAACATAACATCAGAAACACGTTCTGCATCGTTTGCCGGATCTAAAACCAATACCGAATCTCCTGCAACATTAGCCACTTTATGATTATAGTAAGTATGATCATGCCCAGCAAATACCACATCAAATCCCGGAACATTCTTGGCTACTTCAAGTGATGCATTCTCATTATACAGTCCATTAAGTTTATAAGGCTCTATACCCGAGTGAAAGAGTCCAACGACAATATCCGGATTTTCTTTTTCACGGATTATTTTCATCCATTTTTTAGCAGAGATTTCCATATCTTCAAACCACAGTCCACTCCACATTCTTTCATTTACCCATGCAGGAATCGAAGGAGTTATTAATCCAAGGACAGCTATTTTCACTCCATCAACAACGAATATTTTATATGGCTGCAGATAGTTGCTGCCATCTTTACGCAATGTATTTGCCGAGAGAACCGGAGCATTGCATTGCTTAATCCAACGATCATAAATTGAATGACCGGTTTCCACATCATGATTTCCAAATGCCAAAGCATCGTATTTCATGTAATTCTGCACTTCGGAAATTATATGAGGCGAAATAGTATCTATGTAATTGTAATAATATACACTGGGCTGACCTTGAAGAACATCGCCTCCATCAAACAATAGCACACGACCGGGAAACTTTTGTCGCTGTTCGTTAACAAAAGCACTTACACGAGCAAGGCTACCGCACCGCACTTTGTCATTAGTAAAGTCATAAGGAGTTAAATGTCCATGAACGTCTGATGTGTGAATTAGCTTTATAACTACGTCACGAGACTGTGCAAAGATTATTCCGATAAAAAATATAGTTAGTAAAAAACAGACGATAAGTCTTTTCATTATTAGCTTTTTAAATTCAATGCAAATTTAATAAATATAAATACAATTTTTGTATAATTATTCTAAAAAAGCATTAACCAATAAAAGAAATTTATTGCCCAATAAACAAGCAACCATTGGTTAATAAATGATAATTATTGGCCAATAAATTCGGTTCGTTGGCATGTAAACAACTATTATTTTCGAATATCTGTTATAACCTGATTTTTATGATTAAAAAAGAGCAAATTGTACAGTTTATAATTTATTATAAACAATATATTTAATCTTTTATTTATTCGGGGCCCTTTTGTGGGCCCTTTACATTTTTTAAGGGTCACTTATCCATCTAACAGTAAACAGTTTAAGTCTGTTTTTAGGTAGGCCCTTTTGTGGGCCCGTTTATTTATGTTAAAGGGTCACTATTTTTCCACTAAAAATTGGTATCTTTGTTATTTAGAAACTATAGCAAAATGCGATAAAATGGAGTTATTTCACAAAATGATTTCTTCGGCACTTAACATTGCCGTGAAACAAATAAGTAGCACGTTGTCACTTCTGAACGATGGAGCTACAATTCCTTTCATCAGTCGGTATCGTAAGGAAGCCACTGGTGGTTTGGACGAGGTTCAGATAGGAAACATCAAAGAACAATACGATAAACTTTGCGAGCTTAACAAGCGCAAGGAAACCATACTTAGCACAATCGATGAACAAGGCAAACTAACGCCTGAGCTTAAAAGCAGAATTGAAGTCTGCTGGGACAGTACAGAGCTGGAAGACATTTACTTGCCTTACAAACCCAAACGGAAAACCCGTGCAGAAGTGGCCCGCCAGAAGGGACTTGAGCCATTGGCTACACTGTTGATGCTGCAACGGGAAAACAACCTCTCTGCAAGAGCTGAAGCTTTTGTAAAGGGAGATGTGAAGGATGCGGAAGATGCTTTGAAAGGTGCACGTGATATTATTGCCGAACAGGTTAATGAAGATGAACGTGCCCGTAATCAGGTTCGTAATCTTTTTGGCAGACAGGCTATTATCTCGGCTAAAGTTGTAAAGGGCAAGGAAGAGGAAGCGGCAAAATACCAGGACTATTTCGATTTTTCGGAGCCACTTAAGAAATGCACTTCCCATCGCCTGTTGGCTATTCGCCGTGGCGAGGCTGAAGGGTTACTGAAAGTGAGCATTTCTCCCGACGACGAGGAATGTACCGAACGCCTGGAACGTTTGTATGTACGCAGCAATAACGAGTGCGGAACACAGGTGGCCGAAGCTGTAAAGGATGGATATAAACGGTTATTGAAGCCATCTATTGAGACTGAATTCTCTGCATCTTCAAAAGAGGCTGCAGACCAGGAAGCTATCCGTGTTTTTGCCGAGAATCTGCGCCAATTACTCCTTGCTGCTCCGTTGGGACAAAAAAGGGTATTGGGATTGGATCCGGGATACAGAACCGGTTGTAAGCTGGTGTGTCTGGATGCGCAGGGAAACTTGCTTCACAACGAAGCCATCTATCCTCACCCACCTCAGAATGAAAAACTGATGGCTGCAAAGAAGGTTACAAAGCTCGTTGAAGCTTATGACATACAGGCTATTGCAATTGGTAACGGAACGGCAAGCCGTGAAACGGAAGCATTTATCACTTCCCTGCGTTTCGACCGTGAAGTGCAGGTATTCGTGGTAAGCGAAAACGGTGCTTCTATCTATTCGGCATCTAAAATTGCCCGCGATGAGTTTCCGGAATACGACGTAACGGTTCGTGGGGCTGTTTCTATAGGCCGACGGTTAATGGATCCTCTTGCTGAATTGGTAAAGATAGACCCAAAATCGATTGGTGTAGGGCAATATCAGCACGATGTAGATCAGGGAAAACTGAAAAAATCGCTGGACCAGACTGTAGAGAACTGCGTAAACTCGGTAGGTGTAAACCTGAACACAGCCAGCACTCACCTGCTGACTTACATATCTGGTCTTGGACCTCAATTGGCTCAGAATATAGTTAATTACCGTGCTGAGAATGGAGCTTTCAGCTCTCGCAAACAACTATTGAAGGTCCCTCGTATGGGAGCTAAAGCTTTTGAGCAATGTGCCGGATTCTTACGTATCCCTAAAGCTGACAATCCGCTGGATAACTCGGCCGTTCACCCGGAGAGTTATCACATTGTGGAACAAATGGCAAAAGATTTGCAATGTACCGTTGAGGAGCTGACCAAAAGCAAAGAACTTAGGGCTAAAATAAAGCTGGACAAATATGTAACACCAACCGTTGGTATGCCTACACTGAACGACATAATGCAGGAACTTGAGAAGCCGGGAAGAGACCCGCGCTCAACCATTCAGGTATTTGAGTTCGACAAAAACGTGAAGAGCATAGCCGATTTGCAGGAAGGAATGATTCTTCCGGGAATCGTTACCAACATCACCAACTTTGGTTGTTTTGTTGATGTAGGTATCAAAGAAAACGGACTGGTACACATATCACAGCTGGCCGACAAGTTTATTAGCGACCCAACCGAGATAGTATCCATCCATCAGCACGTAATGGTACGTGTAGATAGCGTGGACATGGGCAGAAAACGGGTACAGCTAAGTATGAAAGGAATTGATCAAAAACTTAATTAATAAGAATCATGAAAAAGAAACAATTAGGAATATTTTTTCTACTATGCCTCATTGTATGTGGCCTGTCGGCACAAACAGTAAGCAAAACACTTTTCGTTCCTAAAGCTGGAGCACTTAAAGAGCAAATAACTGAAGCCGAAGCTAAAAGTATAACTCATCTAACAATAACCGGAAAGATTAACGCCATAGACTTTAAGCTGATGCGTGACAGTATGACTAAGCTGGAAGTGCTCGATATATCTAACGCATCTGTAACCGTATACATGGGAAAAGAGGGTACTTATCCATTAAAAAGATATACTTATTTGCCTTACTTCATTCCGGCTTATGCTTTTTGTAATGCAGAAGATGGTACACTTCGCGGCAAGAGTACATTAAAAAGAGTTGTCCTCCCTTCTTCCATTCTGAATATTGACAAGTATGCCTTTAAGAACTGCAATAACCTGACAATTCTGCAGGTGAACAAAAAGACGCCTCCCAATCTTCAGGAAGAAGCGCTTAACGATAGCCTTACTGCCGTATTCATTCCTCTTGGATGCAAAGACGATTATAAAAGAAAAAAGGGATGGGATGGATTTGCTATTCTGGAAGGAACTCCCGAATCTCTTACTATCAACATAACTAAACCAGGCGAACTAGGAAACGAAATTATGAAAGCCGGTCATCAGCCTAGCGAGGTGAACTACCTCACCATCAAAGGTAATATTAACGAAGACGACTTTAAGATGATACGTGATTTTATGCCCGATCTTGTTTCAATTGAATTGTCGGAAACCACAGCAACAGATATCCCTGACTTTACCTTTACTCAAAAGAAGTATCTGATGACTGTTCATCTACCGAGTAAGCTTGTTAGCATTGGCGAACGTGCATTTAGCGGATGTATTCATTTGGCTGGAGACTTGGTACTTCCTCCAACCGTAAAGAAAATAAAAGATGGTGCATTTCTTGATTGCGACAAACTATCAAGAGTGATTGTGCAAGGTAATATTTCTGTTTTGGGAAAAGAAATTTTCAGAGATACCAATAAGCAAAAACTTGTATTTACTAAATAACAAACTGAATTCAGTTTTTCTGAATCAATAAATAATCTATTTAATAAAGGAACGGATATGAAGACTTTCTTCGCATCCGTTCCTTTATTATTTATCCACTATTTCAGAAAACACCAAAAATAACATTATATATATCGGCATATAGATATTTCAACTTACAAATTATAAAAATATTATTTACATCTTTTTATTTCAGGATAATAAGGCTATATTTGCGATCTGTAAAAATAAAATCTGCCTATATGTATCTATCTAAAAATCTCTTCAGAAATAAACTATTACTTTATTCCATCTCCGCATTAATTTCCTTTTCTCTTCACAGTTGTGCATACGATAGTATTGATGACAATTATATCGATATTAAGAAACCGGACGGGAATGTAAATATCAGCATTGACCTGGCCGGAGTAAATCAAAGTCAAACTATTTATCTGTACCAGAATGCCTATTTTTATTACACTGTTAATACTGGAGGTAAAAAGATAATAGCACAAAAATTTTATCTAGATGGAAAAGAATTAAGCACCAATCCTCAGGAAGGTGGAACATACCTAAGTACAGGAATAACTGATAGCCAGATTCATGACCTGAAGTTAATTATGGGATTACCAACAGGAACAGGGAGTCTGGCCGAATACGCAGGTTATGAAATGTATGTGGGCGAATTAAACTTTAAGGTTAAGTTCGTTTCAAGTCCGGATGTAAATCTGAATATCAGAGAATCTATAGACGAGAACAATTATTATAAAGTGGAATGGGACAAGCCTAAAGATTATGATGTGGAATGCTACAAAGTGTACAAAGGTGATTATATATCAGACAATCTTATAGCAACCATCAACGATCCTGACCAGACCTATTATGTAGACAAGGATTATGTATATGGTTACAAGTTCTACACCATTAGTGCCATATTGAAAAATGGTCAGCAGGTTTCGCTTTCCGACAGATTCACCGCACGACACTTTGATATTACAAAAAACAGCTTCGAGACCGAACGCATTTCTACAAACGAAATAAAGTTAAAATGGACGAATCCTAATCCATACCCATGCAAATATGTTCTGAAATATGGAGATTATAATGATATCAAGGTTTTTGAAGGAACAACCGAAACCACTATTCCTGTTAATGATTTCCCAACCTGGAGTGAATCTTTCACCCTTTACATTTTACCGGAAAACGCCGATGTTACACAGTATAATACCTACCCGTATACATATGGAGACTTTTCGGACAGTCGGTTAAATTATGAAATAAACTATGGAGCAGACCTGGCGAATAATCTATTACTTGGTCTCAGCTTTAAGAATCTGTTTAAATACAACATTTCAAATTTTAGTGAACAAAGCTCTATTGAACATAACCTCGACTTGCATACCGGATGCGAAGTGAAAGCTTCAAATAAAGGGCAGATTGCAATTATTGATTTAAATAATTATGTTCATATTTACAGCGACAACACACTCAGTAAAGAGATATTCTTCACCAAGACTGAGGGAAATGATTTTTATCTAGATAATGCAAATCATCTCCTTATTGAACAATATACCGGATTCGATCTTTATAATATCACTTCAGGAAATAAAATCTGCACTAAACGATGGACTCCTGAAAATCCAACTAAAAATATTGTTGTAAAGACTAGAATCTCGGCCAATGGAAAATACATTTATGCACTATGCGGAGAATATCTTCCGCAAAAACACTGGGCAGAACTATATGAGCTACAAAGCGACAACACATTGCGTCTTATCCAGACTCAAAACGAAGTAAATATTAAAAGCATAGAGTTTAATCCAATCAAAGACTCTGAAGCTATAATTATATATATAGACAATAAATTTTCCATTGTAGATTTATCTACCGGAAGCACTATAACAATAGCCGGAGATTTCCAGAACATTGACCCTTTTACCGGAAACTTGTTATACAAAGGACCTGAGTATAAAAATGATCAATACAACGTATATGTATTAGCGAGCGACTACAAAACTCTGTACAAGAAAATACCTTTGGCAAATATTAATCCTTATGCCGATGCACGGCTTTATAACAATAATCTGTTTTTTAATGGACATTATCTGAATCTCGCTAAACTGACAAAATAATGAAAAAGAATATAATCACGACACTGCTTTTACTATTTGCTTTGGGAGCAAATGCTCAATATAATATAAGTTACTCTGTTGGATATGGTACTTACAAAATGAATGACATGAAAGATTTGCTTGATTATGCATTTCAGTCAATGCGTTCGTCATTGCCCAAAGGGTTAGCTATTGTAGATAACTTTCCTCCATACATAACACATACAATTGATGCTTCCATAAAAAGGAATCACAATGAATTTGGATTGAGAGCTTCTTTTCTGACTACAGGGGGAAAGATTGCTTACTCAGACTATTCAGGAAAGTACATTGAAAAGCTTACATTCACAGGGTCTAAAATAGGAACTCTGTATCGTGTATACACGGACGAAAGTAAATTGGGCAAGTGCACATTGTCATTCTTTGGAGAAGTTTCGCCTGCCATCACGTTTACACACCTGGGATACAAAGCAACGTTGGATATTTACGAGCAAAACATTCATCAGGAAGGCAATGATAATATTAGTACCAATGCAGCAGGCTTAAGTATTCAGCCCATGTTTGGTGGCAGACTTGATGTTACCCGTAACATCTCCTTCAGCGCAAGTTTGGGCTATGATTTTGAATTGGGGTCAAAGCTATCAACCACAGACAACAGATACCGTGCAGACTGGTCGGGCTTCCGACTAAACGGAGGTGTTATTTATTCGTTTTAATCTAAAAGATTTAGAGCTAGTACAATACAAAGGAGTATCTGATTATTCAAAGAACTGATTCAATAAAAGAATAGTCTTTTCAGATATATTTAAATTAGAAAAGCACAAAGGAATTATCTGATTATTCTAAGAGTTGGTGCAATAAAGAAATAGCCTTTTTTCAGGTATATTTAAAACAGAAAAATGCTATAAGGTCAGTATCTGTCATAAAAAGTGGACTATTCAAAAAGTAGAGTTAAGTTTCAATGATTTGAATATTAAAAACTACATCAGAAGAAGTCCGAAGAAAAAAGATATAAAAAATGGGGTTGTTCAATGTTGAACAACCCCATTTTTATATCTAATATCTCTTAATCTTTATCTCCGTACATCTTCTTACGAAGTTCCTTGATATGATCAGAAGTGATGTATTCATCATAATCCATCATCTTATCAATGATTCCGTTTGGAGTAAGCTCAATAACACGATTTGCTACAGTTTCAATAAACTCGTGGTCATGAGAAGAGAACAACACATTACCTTTATAAGTCTTCAGGTTATTATTAAATGCCTGAATAGATTCCAAATCAAGGTGATTGGTTGGAGTATCAAGAATCAAGCAGTTTGCATTTCTAAGCTGCATACGAGCAATCATACAACGCATTTTCTCACCTCCGGAAAGTACACTAACTTTCTTAAGCACTTCTTCGCCCGAGAAAAGCATACGTCCAAGGAAGCCTTTCATATAAACTTCATTACCTTCACCATACTGACCTAGCCAGTCAACCAGATTAAGGTCTGTATTAAAGAAATCGGTATTATCAACAGGAAGATAAGCAGTTGTAATAGTTACGCCCCAGTCATAATGTCCGGCATCAGCTTTCATGTTTCCATTGATAATCTCAAAGAAAGCAGTCATGGCACGTGGATTACGTGATATAAATACAATCTTGTCTTCTTTCTCTACATTAAAATTAATATCGTTGAACAACACTACTCCTTCTTCTGTCTTTTTACTTAATCCAGATACTTCAAGAATACGGTTACCCGATTCACGTTCAGGAGTAAAGATGATTCCCGGATATTTACGTGAAGACGGTTTAATTTCTTCCACGTTAAGTTTCTCCAACATCTTCTTACGACTGGTAGTCTGCTTACTTTTTGCCACATTGGCACTAAATCGGCGAATGAACTCTTCCAGTTCTTTTTTCTTCTCATCGGCCTTAGCCTTTTGGTTTTGTTGCTGACGAAGAGCCAACTGGCTTGATTCGTACCAGAAACTATAGTTACCGGCAAAGAGGTTAATCTTTCCGTAGTCAATATCAACAGTGTGAGTACAAACTGAGTCAAGGAAGTGACGGTCGTGACTTACTACCAAAACTGTGTGCTCAAAGTTGGCAAGATATTCTTCCAACCAGGTTACAGTTTCCATGTCAAGGTCATTGGTAGGCTCATCAAGCAGCAAGTTATCAGGATTACCGTAAAGAGCTTGTGCCAACATGACACGCACCTTTTCCTTACCACTAAGCTCACCCATCAAGGTGTAATGTTTATCTTCCTTCACGCCAAGTCCGCTTAACAGCATCGCTGCATCACTCTCAGCATTCCAGCCATCAAGTTCAGCAAATCTCTCTTCAAGCTCAGAAACTTTCAAGCCATCTTCGTCGGTAAAATCTTCTTTCGCATAAAGGACTTCGCGTTGCTTCATAATATCCCAAAGAACAGTATGTCCCATCATCACGGTGTCCATAACTGTAAATGCATCCCACTTAAAGTGGTCCTGACTTAACACTGAAAGTCGTTCACCTGGTCCTAACGCAATAGAGCCGGTAGTAGGATCTAAATCACCATAAATTGTGCGAAGGAAAGTAGATTTACCTGCACCGTTAGCACCAATAATCCCGTAGCAATTACCATTCGTAAACTTGAGATTTACATCATTGAACAAAATTCTCTTACCAAACTGAACTGAAACGTTCGAAACTGTAATCATTATATTTAATCTTTATACCTTGTATTTAAAATCGGCCACAAAGGTAGTCTTTTTTTATGAATAAAATCGCCATTCTGGCAGATAGTTCAAGCATAGTTATTTATTATTCACTAAAAAACAGTACTTTTGCATGTTCTTTCGCTTAAAATATAATTTTGGCAAAGAATTTGTAGCATGGATTATAAACCAAACCTACCCAATTGTATGGTGCAATCATTTTGGAAGAAGAATAAAAAGAAAACATATATGGATCCAAAGAAAAAAGAAACAGTTAAAGAAGAAGAATTAGTAGATAACACTCAGCAAGTTGATCAGGAAACAGAAGCATCTGCAGCTGATAAGGAAGCTCCTGCTCAGGAAGAAGAAGTTCTTACTCCTGAACAAGAATTAGCAAAGAAGCTGGAAGAAGCTAATGCTAAAATAGAAGATCAGAACGATAAATATCTGCGTCTCTCGGCTGAGTTTGACAATTACCGTAAACGCACGATGAAGGAAAAAGCCGAACTGATTAAGAATGGCGGCGAAAAGTGTATCAGCAGTATTCTTCCTGTTATTGATGACTTTGAGAGAGCTCTGAAAACAACGGAAACAGCTACTGATGTTGCTGCTATCCGCGAAGGTCTTGAGTTGGTTTACACTAAATTTATGAGCGTAATGGGACAAAATGGCGTTGAAGCAATTGATGCCTCAAGCGAATTCAATACAGATTTCCACGAAGCAATCACAACATTTGCTGCTCCAAGTGAAGATCTTAAAGGAAAAATCATAGATTGCGTACAAACAGGCTATACACTTAATGGAAAAGTAATTCGTCATGCCAAAGTTGTAGTTGGCGAATAATTAATAAAGGATAACGAACAATGGCAAAAAGAGATTACTATGAGGTGCTGGGCGTTGAAAAATCTGCAACAGCCGATCAGATAAAGAAAGCTTATCGTAAGAAAGCAATTCAATTTCACCCTGATAAAAATCCGGGAGATAAAACTGCAGAAGAGAAATTTAAAGAAGCAGCCGAAGCTTATGATGTTTTAAGCAATCCAGATAAGCGTGCTCGTTACGACCAGTTCGGACATGCTGGCATGAGCGGTGCAGCAGGTAACGGTGGTCCGTTTGGCGGAGGATTTGGCGGAGGTGCCGGAATGTCAATGGACGACATCTTCTCTATGTTTGGTGATATCTTCGGCGGACACGGTGGCGGAGGCTTTGGTGGATTCGGAGGCTTTGGCGGCGGAGGTGGCCAACAGCAAAGACGTTTCCGTGGATCGGATCTTCGTGTAAAGGTAAAACTAAATCTGAAAGAGATTTCTACCGGCGTAGAAAAGAAATTCAAACTAAAGAAATATGTTTCTTGTTCACACTGTCACGGTACAGGAGCTGAAGGAAGCAGTGGTTCTGAAACTTGTTCTACCTGTAAAGGTAGCGGTTCGGTAATCCGTAACCAACAGACCATTCTGGGAACCATGCAGACTCGCGTTACTTGTCCTACCTGCGGTGGTGAAGGTAAAATCATCAAAGATAAGTGTAAAGAATGTGCCGGAGAAGGTATCGTGTATGGTGAAGAAGTTGTAAGCGTAAACATCCCTGCTGGTGTAGCTGAAGGAATGCAACTGTCCATGAGCGGAAAAGGAAACGCAGGAAAGCACAATGGAGTTCCGGGCGATTTACTTATTCAGGTGGAAGAAGAAGCGCATCCAGACTTAGTTCGTGACGAAAACGATTTGATCTATAACTTATTGCTTAGCTTCCCAACCGCTGCTTTAGGTGGTGCTGTAGAAATACCAACTATCGACAATAAAGTAAAGGTTAAGATTGAAGCGGGAACACAACCGGGCAAAGTTCTTCGTCTGCGTGGCAAAGGTTTACCAAGCGTGAATGGTTACGGAACAGGAGATTTACTTGTAAACGTAAGTATCTACGTTCCTGAAACGTTAACCAGAGATGAAAAAGAGACTCTGGAAAAGTTGGAATCATCAGACAGTTTCAAGCCAAATAGTTCGGTTAAAGAAAAGATTTTCAGGAAATTCAAAAGTTTCTTCGATTAATTAATATCGTTTTTACTTATATAAAATGGGGTTGTTCTATTATTGAACAACCCCATTTTTATAATTTATTCTTTAGATCTTTATACTCAAGATAGTCTTCAAATATTCAAGTTTAAAAGACTTCATTTAAAAGAATAGAACATCCTCTCAAATCCTCACTCACTCTACATCAAATTACTAGCCAACTCACTCAGCATACTACGCTCTCCTTTTACCAGATTAACATGAGCAAAGATATTCTGGCCCTTCATGCGGTCAATCATGTAGACTAAGCCATTGGATTCGCTATCCAGATAAGGTTGGTCAATCTGTTGAATATCTCCGGTGAAGACCATCTTTGTTCCTTCTCCGGCACGGGTGATAATTGTTTTAATCTCGTGAGGAGTCAGGTTCTGGGCCTCATCGATAATGCAATAAGTTTCCGACAAGCTTCGTCCACGGATAAAAGCCAGTGCCTCGATAACTAGCTGACCACTTTTCTGCATATCATCCAGACGTCTCAGCTCTGTTGATGTTGGAGAAAACTGATGTTTGATAACGTTCAGGTTATCGAAAAGGGGTTGCATGTAAGGTGCAACTTTGGCAGCCGCATCTCCGGGAAGGAAGCCCAGGTCTTTATTGGAAAGAGCCACAATAGGACGAGCCAACAGTATCTGCTTATAATCGGTCATATTACTTAATGCAGATGCAAGGGCAAGCAAGGTTTTACCAGTTCCGGCTTTTCCGGTTAGAGCAACCAGCTTGATATCGGGATCGTTCAGAATCTCGAAAGCAAAGCTCTGTTCGGCGTTACGTGGTTCAATACCGTAATTCTTGGCTTTTGTTACTCTATGTACTGTATGCGTAAATGGATTATACCGGGCAAGTACACTGTTGCGTTCGCTCTTCATCACAAAGCATTCGTTTGGTTGCAGAACATTTCTGAACTCAATATCACTAATATCTACCCCTTCCTTAGAAGAATAAACTTTATCAATGAGTTCTGAAGATACTCCGTCGTAAACTTCATTGGCCTTCTCAAAGATATCCACATTAGTAACCTTGTCGGTAATGTAGTCTTCGGACAGCACTCCTATGGAACGGGCCTTCATGCGTAAATTCACATCCTTAGTAACTAGAACAGTCTTAGTTTTTGGATATTTCTTTGCAAGGACATCTGCCGTGGAGAGAATTTCATGATCGGCCTGACGCTCAGGAAAAGATTTCCGTACTGTTTCGGACTCCATCCCGCCGGTGAGTATAAAGAGCTTTCCCATACCTTCACCCAACGATGCTCCCTTAGTGAAAAGGTTATCGTCAGTAATCAAATCAAGTTCACGAACAAATTCTCTTGCATTATAATTTATTTCCCCACTTCCCTTTTTAAATTTATCTAATTCTTCTAAGACAATAATAGGAAGGTAGATGTCATTTTCCTGAAAATTCTTCAAACAATCATGGTCGTGAAGAATAACATTAGTATCTAACACGAAATTTTTCTTAGTTCCCATAATTTTTAGATTTAAAATGTTGATATTTGCACCTAATATAGTAATTAAAAGATTACGATATATCACTAAAAGACTAAAATTTTTGAATAAATGAATTATAAAGAGACTCTAAACTATTTATACGAAAGCGCTCCTTTATTTCAGCAAATTGGGAAATCGGCATATAAAGAGGGACTTAGTAACACTTATGAGCTGGATAAACATTTCAAACATCCACACAAAAACTTCAAGACTATCCATGTGGCAGGGACAAATGGCAAGGGATCCTGCTCTCACACGCTTGCGGCTATTCTGCAATCTGCCGGATATAAAGTAGGACTCTACACCTCTCCTCACCTTATTGATTTCAGAGAAAGAATCCGTGTAAACGGAAAACCTATAACTGAAGAATATGTGATTAACTTTGTTGAGAAGGAACGTAAGTTCTTCGAACCGCTTCAACCGTCGTTCTTTGAACTTACAACTGCGATGGCCTTTAAATACTTTGCAGATCAGAAAGTAGATGTAGCTGTTATAGAAGTAGGATTAGGCGGAAGATTGGATTGCACCAATATCATTCATCCGGATTTATGTATTATAACTAATATCAGTTTCGATCATACTCAGTTCCTCGGAAAGACAAAAGCGCTTATTGCTGGCGAGAAGGCTGGCATTATAAAGAAGAAAATACCTGTAATAATTGGCGAAACAAACGAAGAAACAAAACCTGTGTTTATACAGAAAGCTGACGAAGAGAAAGCTCCTATATTCTTTGCAGAAGAAGAACAGTTGCTGTGGAGATGGGAAATGAACAAAAGAGGACGCTGGAACTACTTCACGGCCGATTATCCTCACCTGAAAGGTGAACTTGGCGGATTCTGCCAGATTAAAAACACCAATACTATTCTTTTAGCTTTAAGATTATTGAAAAAAGCCGGCTATAACATTCCTGATACAGCTGTAGAAAAAGGTTTTGAGAAGGTTTGCGAACTTACCGGATTAATGGGGCGCTGGCAAAAACTGGGAATTAATCCGTCGATAGTTTGTGACACCGGACATAATGTTGGTGGTATTACATATATTTCCGAACAACTAAGTAAGCAAAAATACAAGAAACTGCACGTTGTAATAGGAATGGTAAACGATAAAGATATCAGTGGTGTATTGGCTTTATTACCCAAAGACGCTGAATATTACTTTACCAAAGCAAGCGTAAAGCGTGCGCTGCACGAAGCCGATCTGAAGTTTCTGGCAAGTAAAGCCGGATTATATGGAAAGACTTACGCTGATGTATCCAAAGCATTTGAAGCTGCAAAGGCTAATGCCTCTAATAAAGATTTTATATTTGTAGGAGGAAGTAATTTCGTTGTAGCCGATCTCCTCTCCTATCTGGAAAAGAATAAAAAGCAGGAAGAAGGCACTGTTTAAGAGAAAAACAAGATTGTATTATATAATGAAGAGAGATACCATTTAAGCTATCTCTCTTCTTTATTTCTGTCAACGGAAAATTTACTTGAAGAAACTTACTTCACAGCAATACATTCAATCTCCACCATTGCATTTTTAGGCAAAGCCTTTACTGCTACAGCAGAACGAGCCGGGAATGCACCATCAAAATAGGTAGCATAAACAGCATTCATCTCTGCAAACAGAGACATATCCGAAAGAAAAACGGTAGTCTTTACAATGTTGGCAGTAGTAAGTCCGGCTTCTGCCAGAATATGTTTAATGTTCTCAAAAGATTGCTTAGTCTGTTCAGCCACTCCGCCTGGAGCAAATTCACCGGTAGCCGCATCCACTGGTAACTGACCTGAAACAAACACCATGCCTCCAGCTTCTATAGCCTGACTGTAAGGTCCGATAGCACCAGGTGCCTTTTCACTAGAAATTACTTTTTTCATTATTTCAGCTATTTATTAGTTAATACAATTTTGTTTGCAAGTTAAACATAATTGCAAATAACTGCAACTTTTTTCTAATTCTCGTTTCATATTTTTAGCGAGCTGCGCAACTCATAAAAACAGCCTGCGCAGCTCATTTAATCGAGCTGCGCAAGTCGCTAAAACGAGCTGCGCAGGTCGCAGAGACAGTCTCTTCAGATTTTTAAAGAACTTCACCGGAAAAAGAAAAGAATTCCTCCAGGAAATGAAATCCCTTAGACAACTATAAAGCAAATAGAAATAAGAATTATATGAGCCCGAAACGTTCTTTAAACCCTCTTAGCATCTTCCATGTGCAACTAAAAATAAGAATTATATGAGCACAATTTCTATAATAAAAATATTTTTTAGAAAAAAGAGTTATGCTTTAAGCAGTATATTATATATTCGTGCATTTATAAGTAAACACGTGTCAGATTTAATGAGTGAAACCGAATTGACAGAACGTTGCCGGGTTGGAGATAATACAGCTCGCAAGGAGCTTTATGAGCAATATGCAGGACAAATGTTCGGCATATGCTATAGGTATGCCGGTGATCGGGAGATTGCTCAGGACCTCCTTCACGACGGTTTTTTGAAAGCTTATTGCTCTTTTGATAAGTTTACCTATCGCGGAGAAGGCTCTCTGAAAGCATGGCTCAGCAGAGTAATGGTAAACATATCGCTCGACTATCTGCGGAAAAATGATCCGGCCCGACAAATGTTGCCGCTCGATCAGATTCCAGAGAGCATTGAAGAGCCTCGTGAGGAAGATATAACTCAGGTTCCACACAAGGTTCTGATGAAATTTATAGCAGAATTACCGTCCGGATATCGAACCGTATTCAATTTATATGTCATGGAACAACTTTCGCATAAAGAAATAGCTGAGAAATTAGGAATCAATGAAAAGTCCTCGTCCTCGCAATTATTTCGGGCAAAAAAAGTTTTGGCAAAAGAGATAAATAACTATTTAAAGGAAAATAATCAATGAAACAGGAAGACAAAGAAAAATGGATCACTGCCTTTCGGGAAAGTTTAGAAGATTATTCCGAACCACCGTTATTCAATGACTGGGAAAGGCTGGAAAAGGAACTCTCTGTTGCTCCTGTTGCCAAACCTAAGCGTTCATTTATAATGTACTATTCGGCTGCGGCTGCTATTATATTACTGTTAATAGCTTCGGCAACTGCAATCTATTTGTTTGATAATTCATCGGATAAGTACTTTGAAACATCTCAGCTTCCTGCCGAAATTGAGACGATAACTGATAAGAAGCCGCTGAAAGATGTTATTGAACCATTGATTAACGACGTTAACAAGAACGATAGATCAGCATTAAACAAATCGGCCAGTAAGAACAGTGTGCTTTCTGGTAATAAACTTGCTTTAGCGAATAGTGCTTCGGCTAACCAACCGTCTGCCCTTTCGGGAAATAAAAAGAATTTAGTAAATAACGAAGCTGGTAAAGATGCTGAAAGCAACAATGAAGATGTGACTTTAAGCAAGAATAATGCATCGGACTTAGAGCGTTCTAATGAAAGGAAAGCTATTGAAGAGCAAAAGTTGAATGATAATAGTGGTGAGAAAAAGAACGTCCCTCAACAAGGAGAAAATAACAAATCAAAGAAACAGGCCCTTAAAACATCTCCCAGAAAAGCAGAACGAGTAACCGAACTTTGGGAGCTTCCAAGAAAGAAAAAACATAATAATCTTTCAATCGGAGTTTCTGCAGGGAACACTCTTTCATATAATTCCGAAGGTGGTTACATGGATTATGCAATGAGTCCTAGTTTCGACTATCTAAACTGTATAAACGTTGAGGAAACAACTGTATCTAATTTATTAAAATCGTCACCGGTTAAATGGAATCATAAACAACCTGTTTCGTTTGGACTTTCTGTCCGTAAATATCTAACGCAAAGACTTGCTATAGAAAGCGGATTGATTTATACCCGATTGGAATCAGAATCATCCGGTAGCAAAAGCCACAGTCAGAAACTAGATTATATTGGTGTTCCTGTAAAGCTGAACTATATGTTAGTAGATAAGCGTTATTTCACGCTTTATCTGTCTGGCGGAGGAATGGCCGAAAAATGTATATCAGGTAAATTAAATACAAAGGAGCTTTCAGGAAAGGATATATCAGAAGATGTAAGTGTAAAACCATTGCAGTGGTCGCTTAACGGAGCTTTGGGAGCACAATATAACATTACTCCTAAAATGGGAATATTTGCAGAGCCCGGAGTTGTTTACTTTTTCAATGATGGTTCTAAAGTAGAGACAATTCGCAAGGAAACGCCTTTCAACTTTAACCTGCAACTGGGATTAAGAATTAGTTATTAGTAAATCTGAATTCTGATTTAAGGAATAGTAAGCCTTTCGCTTCAATTTACGAATTAGTTATTAGTGAATCTGAAATTAAAAACGAGTCATAAATTAATAGACACACTTAGCTATTTTACAAAGTAGTTAACTCAAAGAAAAAAGGATTACCGTGAGGCAATCCTTTTTTATGTTATATAAAAGCTGTCTACTTACAGTTCTTTTCAATCATTGGAATCACAGCTTCGTCGCCCAATTCCTTGGCTTTATTGAAGTTTTCACAAGCTTCGTTTTTCTTTCCTTGCTGCATCTGGCAGAAGCCAATCAAACGATAGCAAGCTGCGAATTTAGGATCAATAACCAAAGCATCTTTCAGATTCTTTATAGCCTCATCATAACGGGCAATACGAAGATTTACTGCGCCATATTCTGCCAGATAATCTTTATTGGAAGGATCGAGTGTTACCGCCTTTTGAATATCTTCCAATGCACGTTTAAAGTTCTTTGCCTTATAATTTGCCTGTTCGCGAAGATAGAAGAATGTAGAACTTACATTACCACCCATAGCTTGTTCAAAGTAGTCGTAATCAATAACTGCTTCCTTATACATCTCTTTCTGAGTCTTAACCAAAGCACGTTCGGAAAGATAATTAGCAGATTCTCTTGGATATGGAGCAGCGTATTTATTTACTGCACTATCAAGTAAAGCAAGAATTTCTCCTAAATCACCATTCATCATTTGCTTTGTCTTTGCAGCACTATAGTAAGTTTCTGCAGAAGCCTGTGGAGAGTGGTTTATCTTATCGTAACATTCAAAAGCTTTATCATATTTAGTAGCTGCAAAATAGATATCGCCTTGATGCTGGATATAAATAGGAAGCGGATTAATATCGATAGCTTTCTGAATTTCCCCGAGAGATTTTTCGAATGTCCAGTCTTTATAAGCACCATCTTTACCACGAAGAGCAACATAATATATTAGTCGTGAGCTATTAAAAAAGGCATTATCTTTTTTATCAGCAGTTTTCAATGCTTTTTCAAGATCAGCCTCACCCAAAGCCAAATGCTCTGCATCAGTATAGCTGGTTACATAGAAGTTAGCCCTGCGAATATATCCTTCGGAACTATTCGGGAACTGTTCTACAAAAGTATCCAGCAAAGAGAGATATTTTTCTTTACTAATAGAAGAAGCCATATAAAGAGCAACTAAAGCCTGTTCTTCTGTATTAGGAAGAGCTTTTTTAATACCAATACTATTCAGTTCGGAATTATTAAAATCGAGAGCATTAATAGTCAATGCGTTGACATAAGGAGCACTAATGGCATAACAATGAGTTGTGTCATTCGATGCAGCTTTCTGTACTAACCCAAAAACCTCACCTTCTGCATTCATAACCGGACAGCTTACCATTTTGTCTTTCACAGAAATAATAAGCTTAAAGTACTTATGAGGACCGGAAAGATTAGACACTTCTTCTACTTTTCCAAAGGTACATGAACGATCTTTCTTTGTAGAATAAGGAAGCATTACCGCTTCGGCATCTTTTGCAGGAATAGCAGTCGCCAAAGTCAGTGCGGCAGTGCTCTTCTTGCCCAAATCTACACCAAACTTAATAACATCGTACATAGAATTCATACCCAGAATAACTTTAACCGGCATCTGCTTACCTTCCGAGTTAATAACATCTGCACGTGCTGCACCTTTAAACAAAGAATAGTCGGACAGCGCCACTCCATCTTCCGATACAAAGAAACCGTTACCGGTATTGAGTAATTTGCCGTTAGTGTCATAAGTCACCACAGAAAAGACAGCCTTTTTGGCTTTATCAACCCATTTGGGTGCCTCCTTCTGTGCCATTGTCCACTGCGAAAGCAGACAAAGGACTATAAATAGTATTTTCTTTTTCATGATTATAGGTTATATTAAATATTATTCTTTTTCAAAGCCACGTTGTTTCACAGCCTCGTAAATCAATACTCCGGCAGCAACAGAAACATTCAATGACTCAATCTTTCCAAACAAAGGAATCTTTATCCACTCATCACACAATGCCAGGTGATCATAAGACACACCAGTATCTTCAGCTCCCATAATAATACAGAGAGGATCTTTATAATTAGCCTTTGTGTAATCGTAATCTCCCTTTTCGGTAGCAGCAACTATCTTGAATCCGCTATCTTTTAAATATTTAATAGCAGTAGTCAAGCTCTGTTCTTTGCATACAGGCAGCGTATGAAGTGCTCCGGCTGAAGTTTTCATTGCATCCGCATTTACGCTCACACTATTTCTGGAAGGAATAATAATTGCATCTACACCGGCGCAATCGCAAGTACGGGCAATAGCTCCGAAGTTACGTACATCTGTTACACCATCAAGCATAACAAAGAAAGGAACCTTTCCTTCTTCGAAAAGAGTAGGAACAACATCCTCTACCTTGTAGTAAGTCACAGCAGAAACAAAAGCAAGAACTCCCTGATGGTTCTTAGTTGTTATTCTGTTGATGCGTTCTACCGGTACACGCTGAACAAATATATTTGTGCCCTTTACTGCAGCGAAAAGTTCTTTTGAAAGATCACTTTGAATATCTTTCTTTACCAGGATTTTATCAATTTCCTTACCCGCCTCAATGGCTTCAATCACGGCGCGTACGCCAAATATCATTTCATTTTTTTCCATGCTGTTTTAATAATTCTTTTGCGTTATTCATCGCAGCTTCCGTCAAAGTAGCCCCACTCAACATGTGAGCTATCTCTTCAATCCTCTCCTCTTCTTGCAATCGGCGGATATTACTACTGGTCGATGTTTCGTTATCTTGTTTATATACTTTATAGTGTACTTTTCCTTTGGCTGCAATCTGAGGCAAGTGGGTAATGCTGATAACCTGCATGCATTGTCCCATTTCCTTCATAATCTCTGCCATTTTATCGGCTATTTCACCGGAAACTCCGGTATCTATTTCATCAAAAATAATAGTTGGCAGCTGAGTTGCTCCGGCAATCATTGCTTTTATGGAAAGCATAACACGAGCAATTTCACCACCAGATGCTACCGATGATATACTTTGCAGCGTAGCATTCTTATTAGCTGAGAAAAGAAAGCTCACATTGTCACCACCAGTTGCGTCGAAGTTTGCCTTCGGCGTAATCTGTACCTGAAAGCGTACATTCGGCATTCCAAGAGGAATAAGTCTGCTCTGCATCTCATGCTCTACTTTTTTGGCAGCTTTGGTTCGTTTGTCGGTAAGCAGCGACATTGCTTTTTTAACCTTATCAAGCAATACATCTTTTTGTTTCTGAAGCTCTTCAATCTGCTCTTCAAAAGAACTAATGGCATTGAGACGCGCACGGAAATCTTCCTGCACCCGTATCAATTCCTCAAGCGTACTTACATGATGCTTTTTCTCCAGTGAATAAATTAAGTTGAGCCGTTCATTCACAAATTCAAGTCGGGCCGGATCAACGGTTATGTTATCTTCCTCTCTTGTCAAATCCCGGGCAACTTCTTTCAGTTCGATAGACAAGCCCTCAATTCTGTCATATAACTCACCGGCTGTATTATAACGTTCTTTCAGTGAACGCAATATACCGGAAACTCTTTTCATGTTGCTAAGCAATCCACCTTCATCTTCATAAAGAAGCTGGTCGGCACTGAAAAGTGCTTCTTTTATCTCTTCGGCATGACTAAGAAGTTCTTCTTCCTTTTCCAATTCAGCATCTTCTCCTTCCACGAGTTTCGCTTCATCAAACTGATCGAGCTGAAAACGAACATAGTCTTCATCTGCCTTGCTTTGTTCTTCGAGTTCTATAAGTTTATCCAGCTCTTCAACAACCTTTCGGTAATTGTAATATGCTTCTTTATAATTGGAAAGTTCTTTCTCGTCATTAGCCAAAGCATCCAGAACATTCAATTGGAAATCTTCTTTGCTCAACAGTAAGTTCTGATGCTGAGAGTGCACATCAATCAACTGCTCGCCTAACTCTTTCATCAAGACAAGCGATGCCGGAGAATCATTTATAAATGCACGCGATTTACCGGAAGACTGCAGTTCTCTTCTCAGAATACATTCGTTGGGATCGTACTCCAACTCGTTTCCCTCAAAGAAAGCCTTCATTTGATAGGATGATATATTAAAATGAGCTTCGATTACACATTTCGAAGCACCATTCTTTATAGCTTTTACATCTGCTCTTTGCCCCAATAACAAACCTATAGCACCTAAAATAATAGATTTTCCCGCTCCCGTTTCACCGGTGATAACAGAAAAACCTTTATCGAAAGTGATATCAAGAGTGTCAATCAGCGCATAGTTTTGAATTGATATAGATTGCAACATAATTTTATTTCGAAGACTTTATTTTATCCCATTCGGTACTAAGAGCGGGATTTATATCAACTAACATTGTATATACTTGTTCTTTCTCGGCCTGTGTACCTTTTGAGTAAACATTGACCAATTCATCTTTCTTTATTTCAGTAAACAACTGTGGAAGAATAGACATAGGCTTATTTTCCTTTGCTTTTTTAAGTTCTTCTATTGCCACAGTAATCTTAGCCCTTCCCCTATCTGCGTTCTGAGCCATTTCATCCAACCCCAGACGATGATAATCATAAACCATTTGTCGGTAAGGTTTCATTTGCTCATCCAGATAATCGGTTATAATTCCATGTCGGTTACGACTATCATCAAACGCTTTCCAGCCAGCTTCAGACATAGTCTGAGCAGCCGTTACAATACTTTCGGCTGTGCGTAAAATATCTGTTCCTCCCAATGGAGCCATGGAATCCATATCCATACCAATTATCAGATAAGCATAATATGCAATAACTGCAGTAAGGTTACTGTCTATCTGATTTTCACGAAGCTCCAAAGGATCAAATTCCAGGTAAGTGAAATTAAAATTCACATCCTTGAAATTAAAAAGCGTAGTGTTATAGCTTGAATTGTAAACCGGACGATTAGCCTGAACCAGAAGCTCACATTTAAAAGCTCCATCGTCTGTATGTTCTTTCACCGTGATATTCATGCTACAGGATATCTTCTCTGCAACAGTATATTGGGCGGAAGTCCATTTACGATCATTGATAAATTCCGTTAAAGCAGTCTCTAATGTTTTAAAGACCTGAGTATTTGTTCCCTGAATCTTTGAATAATTGATATTCACCTTGCAATTCAGTTCCTGCGCTTTTCCTGCTAACGAAAATGCCAGCAACAGAAAAGTAAAACAAGTAAAACGGAATATATTATGAATGATCATTTTATTCATTATCCTTCCTGGTTATTTAATCAGTTGCACCAATCGGTCAATGATATCTGTCGCGACTTTACGTTTACTCTTTAACGGATAATCCGTTTTCCCTTTTTTATCTATAATTGAGATTTTATTTGTATCATGGCGGAAACCGGCACCTTCGTCATTCAATGAATTAAGAACAATGAAATCAAAGTTCTTTCGTTCTAATTTGCTTTGAGCATTTTGCAGTTCATCATTAGTTTCCAAAGCAAAACCAGCTAACAACTGATCATCTCGCTTCATTTTTCCTAGCGAAGCAGCAATATCGTGAGTTGGCTTTAAAACAACTGTAAGCTCATCACCTTTACGTTTTATTTTCTTATCAGCTACCTGTTCAGGAGTAAAGTCCGCTACTGCCGCACATAAAATTCCGGCATCAGAAGATGGGTAATTGGCAACAGATGCCTCATACATTTCCTTCGCCGACTCAACATCAATACGGTGAATATTGGGATGAACTGTTTTAATCTGAACCGGTCCTGCAATCAAAGTAACTTCAGCCCCTCTGGCCGCACATTCTTCAGCTAATGCAAAGCCCATCTTTCCTGAAGAATAATTACCTATAAATCTTACAGGATCAATCTTTTCATAAGTTGGACCCGCAGTTATCAGTATTTTTTTTTTTGAAAGATCTTGTTGATTGGCAAAGAACTCCTCAATTACACGAATAATAGCATCAGGTTCTTCCATCCTACCTTTACCAACCAAATGACTGGCAAGCTCACCTTCTCCCGGTTCAATAATATGATTCCCGTATGAGCGAAGTGTCTCTATATTTTTTTGAGTAGAAGGATGAGCAAACATATCCAGATCCATTGCAGGAGCAACGAAAACCGGAGCCTTTGCAGAAAGATAGGTTGTAATAAGCATATTATCTGCTATTCCATTTGCCATCTTCCCTATTGTAGAAGCGGTAGCCGGAGCTATCAACATAGCATCAGCCCAAAGTCCTAAGTCTACATGACTATTCCATGTACCATCTCTTCCAGAAAAGAACTCGCAGATTACAGGTTTACTTGTTAGTGCAGACAAAGTTATGGGAGTGATAAATTCTTTTCCTGCAGGGGTAATCACCACCTGAACTTCAGCACCCTTTTTTATAAGACCACGAATAATATAAGCAGCTTTATAGGCTGCGATACTTCCGGTAATTCCTAATACTATTTTTTTCCCTTTCAACATATACCTATCCTAAGTAAACTACTTACCGTTAAATTCACGTAACTTGATTTTGGTAAGAACAGCTTTTGTGTTCAAAGTAAAATCACTGTTTAGCATCCATGAATAGTATCCCGGATCTTTCTTAAAGACATCAGACACAGATATACCTTTATACTTTCCAAAATTGAATACCTCTACATCATTGTCATCAAGAACCACTCTTCCTGCAAAATCTACGTTCTTACTATAGGAAGAAAAATCTGCAAGGAAAGCCATATCATTCTGTAATTCCGGGTAGCGATCTAGCTGCGCTTTAAGCACCTCGTATGTTGCACGGGTATCTGCCTCAGCTGTATGAGCATCATCAAGATTCTTTTCACAATAAAATTTATAAGCAGCAGAAAGAGTTCTTTGTTCCATTTTATGGAAAATAACCTGAACATCAATAAATTTACGTTTGCTCATATCAATATCCACTCCGGCACGAAGAAATTCTTCAGCAAGCACTGGAATATCAAAACGATTGGAATTAAATCCGGCAAGATCAGCACCTTCGATATCTCGAGCTATGTTCTTAGCTACTTCTTTAAAAGTAGGACAATTAGCTACATCTTCATCATAAATGCCATGTATATTTGAAGATTCTTCAGGAATATGCATTTCCGGATTTATACGAAGAGTTTTAGACTCCTCATTCCCGTTAGGATGTACTTTTAAATAACAAATTTCGACAATTCTATCAGAGTTTATATTTGTACCTGTTGTTTCCAAATCAAAGAAAACAACAGGATTTTTTAAGTTCAAGTTCATTTTATATTATTAGTCATTTAACATCATAGGCATCAACAGCATCAACAAGTCATCATCTTCTTCTTGTTCCAACGGAACAATAACGCCTGCACGAGAAGGATCAGCTAGTTCAATTATTACATCTGTAGATGAAATATTATTTAAAATATCAATCAGGAAAGTTGATTTAAAACCAATACTCATTGGAGCGCCCTGATATTGACAAACTAAAGATTCCTCAGCCGAAGTTGAGAAGTCAATATCCTGTGCTGAAATAACAACCAGATTTTCCTGCATACGAAGTTTTATTAAGCTGCTTGCCTGTGAAGAGAAAATTGATACACGTTTTAGTGCACTGATCAACTGTAAGCGATCTATAGTTACTTTATGAGGATTATTCTGAGGAATTACTGAATTATAATTAGGAAAACGTCCTTCAATTAAACGACAAACCATGCGGTAGTTTTCAAGAGTGAAGACTGCATTTCTGTCATCAAATTCTATTGTTACAGCACCCGATTCTTTTGGCAAAAGATTCTTCAATAAGCTGGCTGGTTTTTTCGGTAAAATGAAAGCAGCTCTTTCGCTACCTTTTGCAGCAAAAGTTTTGCTACGGGCAAGTTTATGTCCATCGGAAGCAACAAACGTAATATCTTCTGTGGTGATATCAAAGTAAATACCATTCATTACCGGACGAAGTTCATCATCGGCAGTAGCGAAGAGCGCACGATTGATACCTCTTAACACTAAATCTGCATTCATTTCAAGGTGAACAGCATTATCTCCAAGTGATGGAGATTGAGGGTATTCATCTGCATTCTGACCTACCAAACTATATTTACCATTTTGGTATTGAACAGAAATCTCATAAGTTTCAACATTAACTTCAAAGCTCAGAGGTTGTTCCGGAATTTCCTTTAATGCATCTAAAATTGTTTTTGCACCAACAGCAAACGAACCGTTTGCATCACTTTCATTCACATCTAATGAAGTTACCATTGTCGTTTCACTGTCTGACACAGTTACAGATAGCTTTCCATCTTCCAGTTCAAAAAGAAAACAATCTAAAATAGGTAATGCATTTTTAGAGTTAATTACACGGCTAATAGCTTGTAGATGACTAGACAGAGCCGTACTCGAAACGACGAATTTCATACTTATATCAGTTTAAATTATTATACTTATAATGAAAGACAAAGATAAATAAAAAGATTCTCTAACCAAATAAAAGAATAAAGAAAAAAAGTAAAACATTAGCTTTGTAAAACTTAAAATGTTATTTTCGCAGCCCGAATTATAAAACAAGATTATGGAAATTAGTGGAAAAATAATTGCTATTCTACCTCTGCAAAGCGGTACTGGTAGAAATGGATCTGAATGGAAAAAACAAGATTATGTTGTTGAAACACACGATCAATACCCAAAGAAAATGTGTTTCAACTTATGGGGAGACAAAATTGATCAGTTTGCTATTCAAATGGGAGAAGAAGTTACCGTTGCTTTTGATATAGATTGCCGTGAATGGAATGGTAAATGGTTTAATGATATCCGCGCATGGAAAATAGATCGTAATTCAGGTGCCAGTATGGATGCTCAACCTTTCCAGCAAGCAGCACCGGTAGAATTTACATCAACAGACGCTAAAGACGATCTTCCATTTTAATGAGAGATTTCATAAAAGAGATTACATACATAATCAGAGCCGATTTCCTTAAAGTTTAAGGAAATCGGCTCTGATTGCAATCTTAATTGTCGTTATTGAAATTAATTCAAAAAAAGACAAAGAAGATTATTCTATTTGGAATAAAAGATATACCTTTGCACGTTTTTTAATTGAGACGTTTTATTATTAGGTTCGCAAGTATTGCAGAATAAATGAAAAAGATAATTTTAGGTGCTATCACACTGTTTTTACTTACTTCTTGTAACGGTAAGAAACCAAAGATAGATCCTTTTGAATCACTTACAAATTTAGTTGATTCTGCTTCAGCAGAAACAGACTCAACAGCTATCGATTCAGTAGAAGAAACTCCCAAGGCCACAAAAGCTGACGAAACCTTCGACGACTTTATTTACAGCTTTGCATCCAATAAAAAGATGCAACAACAAAGAATTCATTTCCCGCTTACTTTTATCAATGGAAATTCAACAAGTAAAATAGAAAAACGTTTCTGGAAAACAGATCACCTATTTACAAGACAAGATTATTACACTATGCTTTTTGACAATGAAGGTGACATGGATTTAATGACTACCACCTCTCTGAAGTCGGCGCAGTTTGAGTGGTACTACATGAAAACAAAAAAAATAAAAAAGTACAATTTTAACCGCGAAAAAGGAGCATGGATACTAAACTCTATAGTTATAAGCGACATTAAGAACGATGAAAATGAAAACTTTATAGAGTTCTTTCATAAATTTGCTACTGATAGTATTTTTCAACGTTCACGCACTCGCGAGCCTCTTACTTTCGTAACAACAGACCCTGATGATGATTTCTCTATTCTGGAAACTACTATGGAAGTTAATCAATGGTTTGCTTTTGCTCCCAGACTCCCGAAAGAAAAATTTTCAAATATAAACTACGGGCAAAGTAATTCAGAATCTTCAAATACAAAAATTCTTTCATTGAAAGGACTTGGTAATGGTTTTTCGAACACTTTGTATTTCAAACGGCAAGGTAAATTCTGGGAATTCTACAAGTTCGAAGATTTAAGTAACTAATTGAAGCTACCTTCAACAATATCTATTTGACAAATAGTTCTGGCCAATCTTTATCACTATTTTAAAGATTTCAGGAATGTCACATAGTGTGTAATCGAAATTTTGTATATTTGCCAGCAAATAGATAACAAGATGATTACAGTAAAAAAACAATATTCGTTACTTTCTCACAACACTTTCAGACTTGATATAAAAGCAGATACATTCGTTGAATATTCATGTACTGATGATTTAAAGCAAATCATAAACAACAAAGAACTTATAAACGGCCCTTGCCTTCACATAGGAAGTGGTAGTAATTTGTTATTCACTTCTGATTACAAAGGTACAATTCTTCATTCTCAAATACAGGATATTATAATAATAGAAAACACCGACGATTATATCTTAGTAAAAGTTGGAGCCGGTATGGAATGGGATAGCTTTGTTGATTACTGCGTTTCTCAGGGATGGGCCGGAGCAGAAAATCTATCACTTATACCTGGAGAAGTCGGTGCCAGTGCTGTACAGAATATCGGAGCATACGGAGTCGAAGCTAAAGATCTTATTTATCAGGTAGAAGCTGTAGAAATTGCAACAGGAAATGATCGCATATTCACAAATGAAGAATGTAACTACTCATACCGTCAGAGTATTTTTAAGTCTGATTTAAAAAATAAATATATTGTCACTTATGTTACTTACAAGCTAAGTAAACACCCTGTATACAATCTTGAATATGGTAACATAAAAGCTGAATTAGAAAAATACTCCGAAGTATCTTTGGCTGCAATCCGTCAGGCTATTATTGATATTCGAAACAGTAAATTGCCAGATCCTAAAGTAGAAGGAAATGCAGGCAGTTTTTTTATGAACCCAATAATCCCTCGGTCACAATTTCTGGAGTTACAGGCTCAATATCCTGAAATACCTCATTATGAAGTAAACCAGGATCTTGTAAAGGTACCTGCTGCTTGGATGATTGACAAATGCGGATGGAAAGGAAAAACATTAGGGCATGCCGGAGTTCACAGTCAACAAGCATTAGTGCTTGTTAATAGAGGAAATGCCACAGGAGAGGAAATTATAAACCTTTCACGTGAAATTCAAAAATCAGTAAAAGATTTATTTAATATAGAAATTCATCCGGAAGTGAATTTTATCTCATAATATAATGGAAATTACAATTTTAGGAAGCGGCACATCTACAGGAATACCAGAAGTTGGTTGCACCTGCCCCGTATGTACTTCTTCTGATCCACATGATAATAGACTCAGAGCTTCTGCCTTAGTTAAAACAAAAGGAACAAACATTCTGATAGATTGTGGTCCTGATTTTCGGGAACAGATGCTAGTACATTCTAAGTATGGACGCTTAGATGGTGTACTTATCACCCATGAGCATTACGATCACGTAGGTGGTATAGATGACTTGCGCCCTTTTTGCCGCTTTGGAGAGGTTCCTCTCTATACAGAGGAAAATACCGCTCAACGATTGAGAACACGTATGCCTTATTGTTTTTCAGAACATAAATATCCTGGAATTCCTCAGATTTCAATAACTAATGTTAGTACTGAATCTCCTTTTCATATTGGAGATGTTGAGATATTACCTTTAAGAATCTACCACGGAAAGAGTCCAATTTTAGGATATAAAATTGAAAATATGGCATACATCACTGATATGCTAACTATGCCTCAGGAAGAATACAGCAAGCTAAAAGGTCTTGATTGTCTCATTATGAATGCCTTAAGAATAGAGCCTCACATTACACATCAAACTTTAGATCAGGCTATTGAGAATGCTAAACGTATCGGGGCAAAGCAAACCTGGTTTATCCACATGAGCCACCACTTGGGATTGCATGCTGAGGTCGAAAAAAAACTTCCACCTAATATGCATCTTGCATATGATAGACTTGTGATTAAACCTTAGCATTCTTTTTGCGTCTAAAAGAATAGAAGTTCCGGCCGAACTTATATTTAGTTTAATTTAAATAGACGTGATATGAAAACAAAGTTATTTATGACACTAGCTATAGTGTTAATGAGTGTCTGTTCTTCACTTAAAGCCCAAGAAGTAAAAAAAGAACGTGTATTTCCTAACGAAAAGATGATTAAAGAGTTAAACCTGACAGACAAACAGGTTGCCAAGCTCAAAGAGGGAGATGCAGATCTCAAATCTCAAATGAAAGCTCTTCGAGATAAAGAAAAGCAATCCAAAATTGAGTTAAAAGATTCAATGAAAAAATTAAAGGATGCTCGTAAAGATATGATAAGAAACAGCATGACTAAAGATCAGTACATTTCTTATCTTGAAATGCAAATTGACAGACTTCAGAAGATGAATATGAAGAAGAATCAAAAGCAATTTGGATTTAAAGGACCAAGAGGATCAAAACACAGATTTATGCACAGAAACCAAGCTCCACAAGGTGCTCCTAATTTTGAAAACGCACCAGAGTCTGATAAAAAATAAAGTATTTATTTCTCAGAAAAAGGGATTGTTCTATTTTGAGCATTCCCTTTTCTTTTTCAAGTCTCTCTGAAACAGTTTAAATATATTCAATTATATGAGACCTGAATTTACTTTTTTACGGTTTTATTTCTGGTATATAAAATTCTTTTTTTTGCCCCTATTATTAGATAACCTAATAAGATAAAAAGATTAATGCTAAGCGGCATAAAATTTCAACTATTACTTTAAAAAAATATCCATCAGAAATTAAACCTTATTTGTTCATTTCAGTCAAATTTAAAAATTCGACCGGAATTATAAAACTTATGTAATTGTTTTATTTATAAAATGCATGTAATATGAAAACAAAAATTTTTATGACATTAGTCTTGGTCTTAATGGGTATGTGCTCTTTGCAAGCTCAACCAGGACAAGGAAGAAGAGGTCCTGAATTTCCAAGCGAAAAACTGATTAAAGAGTTGAAACTTACTGACGATCAAGTAGCGAACATTAAAAAAGACAATGAAGAACTTAGGGCTCAAATGAGAGCTTCCAGAGAGAATAAAGAGTTCTCTAGAGAAGACATGAAAGCAATGATGGATAAAATGAGAGCAGCTCGCGATGAAATAATGAAGAAGAATCTTACTGACGATCAATACAAAGCTTATGTTGAGTTCGAAAAAAATAATGCAAAAAACAGAGGACCAAAACCTGAAGACAGAGGACCACAAGGAAATGCACCTACTGAATAACAAAAAATAGAAGAATTATACAAAAAGACTTCTGCTCTTTGCGTAATGCAATCAAGCAGAAGTCTTTTATATTATTGTAGTTTATTATTATAAAAAACTCATTAGATATTTCTTGCTCTAAGCTTTTCTATCATATCTGTTGTCATACTTTCCAAATTAAACAGAGGCTTCCAATCCCATTCCTGACGGGCACAAGTATCATCCAAACTATCCGGCCAACTATCAGCGATAGCTTGCTTCAATGGATCAACATCATAAACCATTTCAAAAGTTGGGATATTTTTCTTAATTTCAGCATATATATTTTCTGGTGCAAAACTCATTGAAGCAATATTGAAGGCATTTCTGTGAACCAATCTTGAAGGATCAGCTTCCAATAGCGAAATTGCAGCATTCAATGCATCAGGCATATACATCATATCCATAAAAGTACCTTCCTTTATTGGACAAACAAATTTCTCACCTCTTACCGCAGAATAATAGATGTCAACTGCATAATCAGTTGTTCCACCTCCGGGAGGAGTTACATTCGATATTATTCCAGGGAAACGAACAGCACGGGTATCAACCCCATACTTATTAAAATAATAATCACTAAGTAGTTCAGTGGTCACTTTTGTTACGCCGTACATAGTACATGGACGTTGAATAGTATCCTGAGGAGTTTTAATGTGTGGAGTTGATGGACCAAAAGAACCAATTGAACTAGGGGTAAAAACAGAACAGTTGTTTTGGCGAGCAACTTCGAGTATATTCAGCAATCCATTAATACCAACATTCCATGCCAGCATTGGTTTACTTTCTGCTACAACAGAAAGAAGTGCTGCAAGATTGTAAATAGTGTCAATCTTATATTTTTTTACAATCTCCAAAATCATATTCGGATTCGTAACATCAGCCACCTCTGATGGTCCCGAATCACGCAATTCTCCTTGAGGTGTTGCAGTTGGAATATATCCGGCAACCACATGGTCGTTGCCATAACGCGTTCGCAATTCCATAGTTAATTCCGAACCAATCTGCCCGGTAGCTCCAACTACCAAAATATTTTTCATTGTGTTAATTATTTAAATTTGTTAGAATTAGGCTGCAAAGTAAGCACATTTTTTTTTAATAAATACTTATAAGACGTTGTTTATTCAAAAAATAATAATGACTTTTGTAAAGCAAACAAGTATAGATACAAGATACATTTAATACTGATATATAAAACTAACTAATAATAAACGAATTATGTACAGCAAAATGAAAGAATACCTCAGCAACACAATTGCTGAAATTAAAGAAGCAGGGCTTTACAAAGAAGAGCGATTAATTGAGAGTGCACAACAAGCTGCAATTACTGTAAAAGGAAAAGAAGTGCTGAATTTTTGTGCCAACAATTACCTTGGATTATCAAACAATCCTAGATTAATTGCTGCCGGAAAAGAAATGATGGACAGACGTGGCTATGGAATGTCTTCAGTACGCTTTATCTGTGGAACGCAAGATGTTCACAAAGAACTGGAAGCTGCAATCTCCGATTATTTCAAAACAGAAGACACAATTCTCTATGCTGCATGTTTTGATGCTAACGGTGGAATATTTGAACCTCTTTTTGGACAAGAAGATGCTATTATTTCGGACTCATTAAACCACGCTTCAATAATAGACGGGGTAAGACTTTGCAAAGCAAAACGTTATCGCTACGACAATGCAGATATGGAAGATCTTGAAAGATGTTTAATTGAAGCTCAGGAACAACGTTTCCGTATTATTGTTACCGATGGTGTATTCTCAATGGATGGTAATGTAGCACCAATGGATAAGATATGTGATTTAGCCGATAAATATGATGCTCTTGTTATGGTTGACGAATGCCACTCTGCTGGTGTTGTTGGTAAGACCGGACACGGAGTGAATGAACAATTTAATACTTACGGTAGAATTGACATCATGACCGGAACTCTAGGAAAGGCATTTGGTGGTGCAATTGGAGGGTTTACTACCGGTCGTAAAGAAATCATCGAACTGCTTCGTCAACGTTCTCGCCCATATTTATTTTCTAACTCAATACCTCCTGCAGTAATCGGTGCCAGTCTTGAAGTATTTAAAATGCTGAAAGAAAGTGATGAGTTGCATGATAAATTAGCAGACAATATAACTTACTTCCGTACAAAAATGATCGAAGCCGGATTTGATATTAAGCCTACACAAAGTGCAATTTGCGCAGTGATGCTTTACGACGCAAAACTGTCACAGCAATACGCTGCCAAATTACTGGAAGAAGGTATTTATGTAACAGGTTTCTATTATCCTGTAGTACCAAAAGATCAGGCACGTATACGCGTTCAAATCTCAGCCGGGCACGAAAAAGCTCATCTAGACAGATGTATCAATGCATTTGTTAAAGTAGGAGAAGAATTAGGTGTATTGAAATAATTCAAATGAAGATTTTATATTATATCTACCAAATTTGTATTGCACTTCCTTTATTACTAGTATTAACTATACTTACCGCATTAGTAACAACTGTGGGATGTATGTTAGGAAGTGCACATTTTTGGGGATATCATCCAGGTAAAATATGGTCTCGACTTATATGCTTCATTTTATTGATACGCGTAAGAGTCAAAGGGCGGGAAAATCTTAAAGGAAAAACATCTTATGTATTTGTAGCAAACCATCAAGGATCATTTGATATTTTCCTTATTTATGGCTATCTGGGACGCAACTTTAAGTGGATGATGAAAAAAGGAATACGAAAAATTCCTTTTGTTGGAAGAGCTTGCGAAGAAGCCGGTCATATATTCGTTGACCGAAGTGGTCCGAAGAAAGTTTTAGAAACAATCAGAAAGGCTAAAGAAAGTCTTACTGAAGGTACATCCGTAGTTGTATTTCCTGAAGGCGCAAGAAGCTTCACCGGACATATGGGTTATTTTAAGAAAGGAGCCTTTCAGCTGGCAGACGATTTACAATTAGCAGTAGTACCATTAACTATAGAAGGCTCATTCGATATTTTACCTCGTACCGGAAAGTGGATTCACCGCCACAATATGACGCTAACTATCCACGAGCCAATTTCTCCAAAAGGAAAAGGATTAAAAAATATACAGGAAACGTTAGATGAATCTTATAAGATTGTAGAAAGTGCACTTCCAGAAGAACTTAAAGGAATGGTTTACAATCCAGATCAAAATTAATGAGCAATACTTACAGCAGGCTGTTTTTGAGAAATCATTGCAGCTTGCTGTTCTTTTTGTTGCATCATCTGATTTTCCTGTATTGACTGCATATTATCATGTGCCTTACTTACATACTCTTTTATCAATGGATTATTTTTAAAAGAATCAGGAGCATTCTTTACTATATCTTCCATAGCAGGAGTCATCAATGGATAAGGAAAATTGCTGCACATCATCAAAAAGACTCCAGGGCCCAAAACATTTTCATAATTTTCAGCAATAAATGATTTTACATAGCCATTCATTTCATTCGATAGCTGATCACTTTCTTTTGTAAGAATCACATTAATTTCTGCAGGATCAACTCCGTCAAGAATCATTTTTGCTTCCTTGTGTCCCAACTCTTCGCTACGGGCATCCATAGATGCTTTCTTTTCCACAAATGCATATAATTTATCATTTAAAGGAGTACCTTTCACCGTCAACTTTGTATTGGAAATATTAATCTCTATACTTCCACCTTCTAATACCATTGGCATGATATTTTCATCATCCATAAAAAGAGATACCATCTGAACAGAGTCAACACTTCCTTTCATTGTAAACTCTCCATGAACAACCTCAGCAGAGTCAACATTAACCCATTTCCCTTCTTTAGCTACTTTAAGAAACAACATCTTCCCATCTAAACTGGATACAGAAGATACACCTTTAATTTTATAGCTTTTGCTGCAAGAAGTCAACGCGAACAAAATGAGGATTAATGAAGAGTAAAATTTGATCATATTTTGTCTGAATGAATAATTCGTTATTAATAATTCAAGGCAAATGTAACACCAATAATTTAGTCAGAGAAACATTTTATTAATATTTAAAACTTTTACGGACAAATTTCCTGAAATCAAACTAAATATTAACTGAAAAATGGATTCGTTTACTCCATTTAGACGAAGTTTTCGAACAGAATTAATAAGCAAAACTCTATTTCATAATATTATATAATTGAAATCATTTTGTTTCATTATTATGAAATTAAATCTGTAGATCAATTAAGCAAGCAATATATAACCGTAATCCGAAAAAGCATAAAGAATTATAAAAAATTCATTGTACCAATGATGTTATGAAAATGTTTAAAGAATGAATAAACATTTAATTATATCTTTGTATTTCAAAATAAATACTAAATATAAATTGCATGAATAAACTAAAAAGTTCATTGTTCGTACTATTAGTACTTACATTTGTATCTGCAAAAGCCGACGAAGGCATGTGGTTACTTCAGTTAATGAAGGAACAGCATTCTATTGAAATGATGAAAAAACAAGGCTTATTGCTTGAGGCCGACGACGTGTACAATCCAAATGGCATTTCACTTAAAGATGCTGTAGGTATTTTTGGTGGTGGATGTACCGGAGAGATTATTTCCTCTGAAGGATTAATTCTTACCAATCACCATTGTGGTTATGGCGCTATTCAACAACACAGTTCTGTTGAACATGACTATCTGACTAACGGTTTCTGGGCTAAAAATCGTAAAGAAGAGATTCCTACTCCGGGACTAGCTTTTACATTCATAGAAAGAATTGAAGATATTACTGATATTGTTAATGCTCAGGTAAAGGAAGGAAAAGTTACGGAAATTTATTCCTATACAACTCCTTATCTGACAAAATTAGCAGATGAACTTTTAGCAAAGAGCGATTTGAAAGGCAAACCAGGTATCAGTGCTCAGGCTCTTCCGTTTTATGCAGGAAATAAGTTCTACCTATTATATAAGAAAAGATACAGCGATGTACGTATGGTTGCCGCACCTCCTTCATCCATTGGCAAATTTGGTGGAGAGACAGATAACTGGATGTGGCCACGCCATACCGGAGACTTCTCTATGTTCCGTATTTATGCAGATGCCAACGGCGAACCAGCTGAATACAACGAAAAGAATGTTCCTTTAAAATGCAAGAAACATTTAAGTATTTCTTTAAAAGGAATAGAAGAGGGAGATTATGCCATGATTATGGGTTTCCCGGGAAGTACATCACGTTACCTTACTGCATCTGAGGTAAAAGAACGTATGGAAGCTATGAATGCACCAAGAATCCGTGTTCGCGAAGCTCGCCAGAATGTTTTAAGAGCAGAAATGGCTAAAAGCGACAAAGTTCGTATCCAGTACGCAAGCAAATTTGCCAGTTCAAGTAACTACTGGAAAAACTCTATCGGAATGAATAAAGCTATTGTTGATAATAAAGTTATTGAAACAAAATTAGCTCAGGAAAAAAGATTCCAGGATTTTGCAAAATCAAAAGGCAATCAGGATTACATGAATGTAGTTAAAGAGATTGATGATGCGGTTTCTAAAACATCTGCTATCAATTATCAATGGACTTGCTTCAGAGAAGTATTCATTGGAGGAATCGAATTCGGAACTCCATATTTATTGTGCGACAAACTAAAAGATGCATTAAAAGATAAGGATAAAGCAAAAGCTGATTCTGTTATTACAGATATGAAGAAAGTATTTGCTGAAATCCATAACAAAGATTACGACCATGAAGTAGACAGAAAAGTAGCAAAAGCTCTTCTTCCATTATATGCAGAAATGGTTCCTGCCGAACAACGTCCATCAATCTATTCTGTAATTGAGAAAGAGTTCAAAGGTGACTATAATAAATTTGTTGATGCTTGTTACGACAATTCTATTTTTGCCAACCAGACAAACTTCGACAATTTTGTGAAGAATCCTTCTATCAAAGCTCTGGATAAGGACTTAATGACAAAGTTCGTGCGTTCTAAATATGAAATGAATAAAAAAATAAATGACGAACGCAACACGGTAACTGAACCACTTGTATTACTTCACAAGACTTATGTACGTGGATTAGGCGAAATGAAAGAACCTACCCCATCCTACCCTGATGCAAACTTTACTATTCGTCTCACTTATGGAAATGTAAAATCATACAATCCAAAAGATGGAGTACACTACAACTACTTCACTACCATGAAAGGTATCATGGAGAAAGAAGATCCAAACAATCCGGAGTTTGTAGTTCCTGCAAAACTTAAAGAATTGTATAACAATAAAGACTTCGGACGCTATGCTTTGAAGAATGGTGAAATGCCAGTTTGCTTCCTTTCTACAAACGACATCACAGGAGGAAACTCCGGAAGTCCGGTTATCAACGGTAAAGGTCAGTTAATTGGCGCAGCATTTGATGGCAACTGGGAATCATTAAGCGGAGATATCAATTTCGACAATGATCTTCAAAGATGTATCTGCGTAGACATACGTTATGTTCTGTTTATTGTAGATAAACTAGGTAACAGCAAACATTTGATTGACGAAATGACCATTGTAGAATAATAAAGATATATGAAGAAATTATTATTGGCAGTTACAGCATTTACGTACTTCATGGGCAGTTATGCTCATGAAGGCATGTGGATGCTTCCCGATTTGAAAGAACAAAATGCAGTAGCTATGTATGAGTTGGGACTACAAGTTCCTATCGATTCTATTTATAGCCCTAACGGTATTAGTATAAAAGACGCGGTTGTTCACTTTGGTGGAGGATGTACTGGTGAGGTCATTTCATCCGAAGGTCTTATCTTAACAAACCATCACTGCGGATACAGTTACATACAGCAACACAGCTCTGTGAAACATGATTATCTTACTGATGGATTCTGGGCTATGAGCCGTGAACAAGAACTTCCCTGCAAAGATCTGACAGTAACATTCATTGATCAGATTCTGGATGTAACTTCTTACGTACAAGATCGTTTAAAGAAAGATGAAGACCCTGAAGGATTGAACTATCTTTCACCTAAATACCTGAAAACCGTAGCCGACAAGTTCGCTAAAGAAAACAAAGTTGAGCTTACTCCTGCTACCGTTCTAGAACTAAAAGCATTTTACGGAGGAAACAAGTATTACCTCTTTATAAAGACTGTTTATAAAGACATCCGTATGGTTGGTGCTCCTCCTTCATCCATTGGTAAATTTGGAGCCGATACTGATAACTGGATGTGGCCTCGTCAAACCGGAGATTTCTCTATGTTCCGTATTTATGCCGATAAGAATGGAAAATCTGCCGAATATTCTAAAGACAACGTACCATTGAAGGTTAAGAAGTACTTTAAGCTTAACATCAGCGGTGTGAAAGAAAAAGACTATGTTATGACTATGGGATTTCCGGGAAGTAACTGGCGCTACATGATTTCCGACGAAGTGGAAGAACGCATGCAGACAACCAACTTTGCACGAGATACCATACGTGGCGTTCGCCAGACAGTAATGATGGAAGAAATGCAAAAAGATCCAGCAGTACGTATACAGTATGCCAGCAAATATGCTTCTTCTGCCAACTACTGGAAAAATGCCATCGGTATGAACGAAGGACTTGTTCGCTTAAAGGTACTCGATACAAAGAAAGCACAGCAAGAAAAACTTCTTGCATTCGGCAAAGCTCACAATGATGATTCTTACCAGAAAGCCTTCGATCTGATTCGTAAAATTGTTGCTCAACGAAGAGATGCCATGTATCATCAACAAATTCTTACCGAAGCATTGTCACGAGGTACCGAATTTGCAAAAGTGCCTTCTACTTCAGCACTTCTTAATGCACTGAAGAGTAAGGATAAAGAAAAGATCAATACTGAAAAAGAAGCTTTGATAAAAGCTGCTGATAAATATTTCGATAAGGATTATAATCCGGCAGTAGACAGAAAAGTATCAAAAGAGATGCTCAAGGTATACGCTGCCTTAATTCCAGAAGGAAAAAGAATCTCTATTTTCAGCATTATAAAAGATCGCTTTAAAGGAAACTCTTCTGCATTCGTGGATGCTTGTTTTGACAATTCTATCTTTGGTTCAAAAGAGAACTTCAACAAGTTCATCGAAAAGCCAAGTATCTACAAAATAGAGAAAGACTGGATGGTACTTTATGGCATTTCGGTAGTTAATGGTTTGGAACAAACTGCATCGGAAATGAAGGAAATAAACAAAGCTTATGATGCAGCTCACAAAACATGGGTAAAGGGAATGATGGATATGAAGAAATCTGAGGGACAAGCCGTTTATCCGGATGCAAATTCAACTTTGCGCCTTACCTACGGACAAGTGCTGCCTTACGAACCTGCAGATGGTGCTGTATACAATTACTATACAACATTGAAAGGCGTAATGCAGAAAGAAGATCCAAGTAACTTCGAGTTTGTTGTTCCAGCAAAACTGAAAGAGTTATATAACAACAAGGACTTCGGACGCTATGCCATGAAGAATGGTGAAATGCCAGTCTGCTTTATTGTAAATACTGACAATACTGGAGGTAATTCCGGCAGTCCGGTGTTTAATGGTAAAGGCGAACTAATAGGTACTGCATTCGACCGCAACTATGAAGGACTAACAGGCGACATTGCTTTCCGCCCTTCTTCACAGCGAGCAGCAGTTGTGGATATCCGCTATACTCTATTCATCATCGATAAGTTTGCCGGAGCTTCACACTTAATTAAGGAAATGACGATTAAGGAATAGTTTTTGCTTTATAAGCTCAGCATTGAGCTATCTGGCAAAATACCAACAATATAAAAGGGGAAGAGTTAATCTTCTCCTTTTTTTGTTACTTCTAAATCAAATGTTCTTATTAAACTTTTTGTTCCTTCAAATTCTTCCATAAGCAGAATCTAGCTCATACTATTAACCGAAAGCTTTTAAAACATTGCCCGCCGGAATACAACAAAACTCTGGTTTGCTTTCTCAAAAGTTATTCCGGATATTTGTGAATTCTTGTACAAAAGAATGTATTCTTCTGTACAGAATAATTAATTCTTTTGTACAGAAGAAAACAATGTTTTGTACAAGAATACATCAACTTCTCGCCTGATATATAAAAAGTCACTCGGGAGATTGAGCAACCTCACGCCGCATCTTTCCGAAGAGCCGAAGTGACATTTGATAACCTGCAAAAACACTACATAAATTTTAATTTTTAGAAATTGATCTAGCGATCTAGCAGTAGACCTTAAGTTATTGTATATAAGTGTTGTATAGGTGCTAGATCAAATTAATTTGATCTAGCGTTGATCTAGCAATCTAGCAGTCTGGCGCTAGACTGCTAGACTACCGCTAGACTATTTCCGGGAAGTCTAGCGGTAGTAACATACTCATATTTATCCAATTAAAGGCAAAGTGCTAGACTGCTAGATACTTTTAGAAAAAACAACCATTATACGCACGCATCGTATCGAAAGGTACAATTACTTCGCGGGAATTACTTGAGGACATCTCTTCGGGAACGACTTTTACTGTAGCCGATCTTGAGGGCGCAATTAGTGCGCTGGCTGAGAAAATGGCAACCCATTTGAAGAATGGATATAATGTGGAACTTGGAAATATTGGTTATTTCTCGGCCAAACTAAAAGCTCGTCCGGTAATGGAGAAGAATGAAATACGCGCGGCTTCTGTTGAATTCGATAATGTAAACTTTCGCGCTTCTGCCTGGCTTAAGAAAAATACGCGCGGAGATTTGGAACGTTCCAGCAGAGGATTCCAAACATCGGCAACGCTTAGTGATGAAGAACGAAGAAGTTTGCTGGATAAATATCTGGACGAGAATACTTACATTACCCGAACAGAGTACACAAAACTTACAGGGCTATTAAAGAATAATGCAATGAAGGATTTAAAAGAGTTTGTAAACCAGGGAATCCTCATATCAAGTGGTCACAGAAATCAGCTGATTTTTCTACGGGCTCAGAAAAAATAAGTCGGGTGAAGAAGGGTGAAACACTTTATTAAAAGTCTTTCTCCATTCTTATAAGTATACAGAACGAACAAAAAAATAGAGAATCAAATATTAGTTTTTGATTCTCTATTTTTTTGTCTTACTTTTTATAGATCAACTAATTAAAAAGTAGAGGTAGTCTGAACAGTATATAACCATACCACGCTTTGGATACTCAGCGTTAATCATTTTATTTGTCGTCCGAAATCCATTGGTCGTCACAAGTAACGATAAAGGTAGATGATGTTAGCGAAGTGTAGTGTCCTTTAACATTGGTATTATAATTGGTTTGCAAAGGTACATTGGTTACACTGAATGAAGGCTCGGAAGTACCGTTCATACTCATTGTAAAGGTCAAGTCGGTTACACCGCCAGCTACACTAGACAACACGAAGATATCTGCATTATTAAGTTTTACGGGAGCATCTTTTGTTCCTGTAGTGCCCATGGAAAGATTGAGAGTCTCGGTGCGGGCTACTGTGCCTGATGCTGCAGTAGTAGCTACATTGAATACGTTCGGTTGATTAAATGCTACTGCAAGTGATGAATTAGGCAGGATTGTTCCGGTCTCCAACAAAGAAAGTTTAGACACAGCACGCTTCAGTTGTGTAGAAAGCGTAACATTTTTCCCTGCTTCAATTTTGTATGTACCGTGCCATGCCTCAGCTGGCTTCTTTCCCTCTTGCAAGGTAACAGCTTTCAGATCGTCTACTTTATAGACTTCAGAAGCATTTCCGTCTGCCCACAGCAAACAGTAGTACTCCTTGGTTCGATCTAGAACCATCTGGAATTCACCTGTGTAATTAACGGCTCTGTTAGTTCCATTGTTAAAAACATTGGCAGCAGTTGCATAAGTATCGTCAGTATAGACCTCAATCACGTAGCGTTCATCGGCTATACGGGTTTGTATACCCTCATCGGCGGTTACTTTGAGAACAACAGTTCCGGTAGGGTCGGCATCATTGCCTCCAATTTCGCTCTTGCTACATGAGGAAAATATTCCCATGAGCATCGCACATACTATATAAAGGTATCGTTTCATTGTTTTATAATTTTAGATGTTTATTTTGCGGTTGTACCCGCTATTCTAAATAGTTAAATTGGTAAATATTAAAAAGCTGACATGGCACGAACATTATAAGAATAACTCTTAACACCATTTAAGAACATGCCATTAGATAAGCTTACAATATAAATATATGGATTAGTTGAAGTATAATCAAGTGACTGTGTAGACGAAAAATAGTAGCTATTGTTGAGCATTGCTGCACCGCTAATATTGCCCAATGCTGCATTTACCTTGTCTTTTATAGCTCCATTGGTTCCATACAAATCTTTCAATTCATTGCATGCCGGTACATACCAATGGATTCCTGTTATCGCCGGATCATTCTTAGCTACACACCATGCCACGCAAGGGAATTTTGTTAAATAGTCGCTATAAGATGTAAAGGTTGCTGTATTTGCCGCACCATCAGTTTTGCTTTCCGTTCCTGGAATCGTAATATTATCCTTGTTCCAAACCAAATTACTTTCATCCAGTGAAATTATTTTGCCTTTGGTTGGATCTGTTGGGTCTACCCAGAAAACGATACCTATTACTGTCTTGTTTGTTTTAAGATCTGTAGAATATGTTTTGTCGCTGTAGAAAAAATTACCCACCTGAGGAGTTACCGGAAATGTAACTTCTTTGTTGGTTGTTTCCCACTGGGTGTCACAAGTTACAGAAAGCGTGGAATTATATAGATTAGAATAAGCACCATAAATATTCGTACGATAGTTGCATTCAAAAGGTATAGCAGTAACAGCCTTGCTATTCGTTGAACCACCTGAAGTCATCGTGGCAGTGATGTCCATTACGGTTTTAGTTGTACCTGTAGCTGCAATTATATAGCTAGTACCAAGCGTACCGACCTCTTTACTATTATAAGTAAACGAGTGGCTTACCGCACCTGCAATCTTAGTTACACCCATATTATCTACATTGAGTGAATAACTTTCGGGGTACGTCACCACAAGCGTATTTACATCAGAAGTCAATGCTTCGTTCTGCTTGAAATTAACCTGTGCAACGGCGTGTGTAAGCTTTATTGCTGTATAAACATCTTCATTGTCCGTGCCCACGGTAAACTTGCTTGTTCCGGCAAAAGCAACTTTAGTTGCCTGTTTACCCTCAGCAACACGTGCTGTTTTAAGATCGGAAGCATTGTATTCGTTGGCGGCAGGATGAGTGCCGTCAGTAGATGGTGTGCCATAGTCTGCCCAGAAAAGCACTGTGTATTTCTGTCCATCTTTGAGAATCACATTATCGAACACCCCTGTTGCCTGTTCCTTGTGTACTTCAGGCGTACCTGCTGCCGTAGTACCCTCGTAGACCTCCATTACATAACGGGTCAGATCTGTAACATCTGCACGAGTCTGTACTCCGTTATCCACGTTTACAGTGAAACTCTTTTTTGTTGTAGTGTTGCTGTCTGCACTACCGACCTCTTCTTTGCTACAGCCTGACAAGATAACTGCGATTCCTGTCAGTGCCAGTAAAAATTTTCTTTTCATTGTTCTGAGATTTATTTGGTGATATTTTATATGATTCATTTTATTCATTATATTTTTAGATTTAATTACTGGCAAACATAGCCAGTGACTTTAAACATCTAATTATTTGATTTAAAAGCAGATATTGCACGTACATTATCTCTAGCAGTCTTTCCCATATTGAGCTCATAGTTACTTTGAATATTAAAAAATGACACACTATTATAACCCAATTGCGTGGACGTCCATAAGAAAATGCCAAGTATGCTTCCACCAACTGTGATCAACGCCTGCTCTACAGTGTTTTTTACAGTACCATTGGTACCATACAAAGCTACCAATTCATCTCTCGCCGGTAGATACCAATTAATTCCAGTTATTTTCGGGTTATTCTTGGCTACACACCATGCTACGGCAGGGTATTTTTCTGCTAAATAACCGCTATATGAAGTAATGGCTGCCGTATTAGCTTCACCATCAGTGCTGCTATCAGCTCCTGGAATCAAAACCTCCTCCGAGCTCCAAGCCAAATATATTCCACTATCCAGCGACACAATTTTGCCGCTCTTGCCATCCGCATTGACAACAAAAACAATACCGATAACCGGATTATCTGCGGTAGCTTTATTGGTACTGGACCATGTGCCGTTCTTGTAATAGAAATCACCAACTTTGGCTATAGGTACAACCGTTGTGAAATGCCCCTTGATATTTGTGTTGTAATTCGCTTGTACGGGAGCGGTAACAGTAAATTCCGTTTCAGCGGAAATCTCGGTTGCATCCTTATACTGGAGTGTAAAATCAACATTGGCCGCAGCGTTTGATGCTAGTACATAAATAGGTTGATCTGTGTTAAGGGTTACGGGAGCTGTTTTCGTACCTGCAAAATCGGCAGTCGTTGTGACCGTTGCAGTAAGATCAGCAGCTGTTCCAGAGGTTGTACCGTCCGCCACATTGAATGCGGGTTTCTGGTTGTACTTCACCGTTACCGAACCTTTTGGCAGATTGCCCGTCTCGTTCAGGTTCACTTTGGCCACAGCACGCTTTAGCGATACATCATAATTTGCCTGATTCCCCCCAATGGTGAGCTTACCATAAAAAGCCTCTGCAGGCAATTGTCCGGTTTTCAGCGTTACAGCTTTCAGGCTGGTTACATTATAAATAGCCGAAGCATTATTATCTGCCCACAGCAAGGCGTAGTAAGTTTTTGAACGATCTAAGGTCAGCGTAAAATTGCCATCAGTAGTACTTTGCTGTGTGCCTACCATTGTGTTATAAGCCGCATCTGCATATAGTTCAATTACATATCGGTTACAGGTAACAGTGCCACGTGTCTGGACGCTTTTCATAGCTGGTTCATCAGCCATTGACACTTCGGGTACAGCCGAGATAGTAACTTTACAGTCATCAGCAATCTGTTCACCGCCGTTCTCTTCTTTAGTGCAGCTTGCAAATATAGTTGCCACTGCAAACATTATATATAGAATCTTCTTCATCACTATATCTTATTAAAATTCCACATTGTAATCACCACTCCACTGTGTGTCAATAGTTACACCGTTACCCAAACCAGCCGTAAGAAAATCTCCACTTACTGTTGTAAGTTGCCCAGCGCGGTAGGCAATCTTCACACCCCGCACACCACTAATGGTATTACCTGCAGCATCCTTAAACAGAATTGTGACCACAACGGACGACTCCGTACCATTCACCAGTACATAATCCTTGGCGAAAGTCGCATCAATTGGGGTAATGTCCGACAGTGTGGAGTAATAGAAATAACCCTCTTTAGCATCAGCGAGTTTAGATTCGGTAATGTTGTATGCACTCGGCAAGAAGCCTTCGTAACCGATAAACACTCGCAGGTCTGCCAATGCCGGAAGTCCTTTCTGTAAACGTTGAGCTTCATACTTCGCCACATCGGTAGCCACCAGGCGATATTTCGCCAATGGTCGATTCATTTCCACGCTTAGCGGTTTATTGTTTCCCTCTGCAACAGTCAGTGAAATACGTTTAGAGAAGCCATCTCGGGTATCGGTATTTGCTGTATATTTATCTTTAGATAGAATCGTAATTACATCCGGACCGGTAGTAATATAGTGATTGTCGGTTATTTCGTCGAAAGTATAGTCACACCAAAGGTTAACGTCATATTCTCCTTTGAAAAGCGATAAGTCCATTGAGTAGACTCCGTCAGTACCTGTCGGTTTTAGCATAGTCTGCTTCATGGCAAACAGTTGTTTGCTATCTTTCTTAAAGATAAACACCGTACCTCTCAAAGCAGTGGTTGAACTTGCTTTGGTTGCAAAATCTGGCAAGTGAGGCGAAGGAATTGTAAGCAACAGTTGTACAGTTGTAGACTCGATTCCACTCGATTTTGGTTCAAGATCAACATAAACTAACTGGGTACCGTTCTTAACCACATTACGCAGCGTTCCGGTAAGCATATTCGCATAGTTTTCCTCTTGATCCTTTATGTATTTTGAGAATGAGCCCAAATCAATCTCGGGCAGTGTTGTACGAGATGAAGGTACGGTAAAGTCCTCTCCTACATTTAAAACCGCAAATACAGTATAACTTCCTTCGGGCAAGACTATACGTGCTCGTGCCAGCTCCTCCATTGAAGAATAGTAATCCTGTTTGTAAAGCTTGTCGGTTTCGTTGAACCAATAGAGATGCACATCATTTAGTGGTGCACTTTGCGTGTGATCTTTATTGAGACTCACCGTTACCACTGCCTCATCGGTAGGTTTGTCTGTCGGGATTTCATGTAGTTCCTTGTCACAGCCTGTCAACACAGTAGCAAGCATCGCAATAAAGTAGATTATCTTATTTTTCATTGAATTCAAAGTTTGTAGATTAGTTTCAAGCTGCTATTCCACACATAAGTTATTTTGTGTTCTTCGCGAGGAAGAGCGTCAATTGCTCCAGTCAGATAGTTGATACCTGTTGATAAGCGCAGACATATTTTCGGAGTAATCGTATAACCTAAAGCAAGATCGATTCCTCCACCAAAATGAATTGTAGAGGCTGTACGAACTTTGGTATCCAATTGCTTCACGTCCGCATTACTATAAACTCCGTAAATTGCAGGAGAAACGAGTGCCGACCATTTTGAATTCTTATTCATTAGACTTAACAAGTCTATATTAAGGTGTGTACCCAACCCAATAAGATTTGTTGTAGATTTAAGGTCGCTATACTTATAACTCATTACACCTGTAAGCGGAGCAAAGTAGCGATTGCCGTCCTTTCCCAGCCAAAGGTTCTGACAGCAGTCATACGTTCCAAGCTTCATGCGAGTGTAATCAAGAGAGATTTCTGCCGAAATTAGTTTGTTGATTTTATATCCACCCAACGCACTCAAGTTCAAGCCTGGATGGGTTTCATTCATTGCAAACGAAGCGAATGTAGTACGTCCAAATGACAAACCGCCACCAAAGCCCAGATACCAAGGGTAAGGCTGTTTCTGCAGAGTTGCAACCACGGCGGTTTTCTCTGCGATGCCCTCACAAGGCGATTGTAACTCTTGTTCTGGCTGTTCGATGATTTGCTGTTCTGCAACCATCGGGCTGGTGTTGACAACATTGGCTTCATTGTCATTCCCAGGAAAGATAAACTCATTGCTTTTAGCGGAGATACAAAGCATGGTCTCCTTTTCCGCTGCGCCGCTGGTTGTCTGCTGTGCCTGTACAAAACCGATAGATGTTGCAAGCAAAGCAAACAAGGTAAGCATCTTCTTTTCCATTTTTTACGTATTTTATTTTGTGATTATGTTATTCTTGAGCTGTATCAGATTCTGTCTGTAAAATTAATTAATGAAAAAAAAGCAGATGGCTCATTATTACACGATTCAATGTTTCAAATCAACAATTTTGCTTATTTTTTATAGACCAGCATGTTTCATTTTTACAATTTTGTTTCAAAAAAACAATTTTATGCCATTGAGAATTTATTTTTTGGATCTGTTTGCATAAATCCTCAGTTTTAGGTTTGCTTATTTTAAACCAATAGCAATACACTTGTTTACATACAAGCATCATCTCTTCCATTGACAATCAAAACACTATAAGCAGCTTACTGCAAATATATTAAACTAACAACTAAAAAAAAATATATTACACTATTTTTAAAATATAAAAATAGTGTAATAATATTATCGCTATAACTTTTTAAGAAAGCCTACTTAAACTTAAAAGAATATATTAAACCATTCTTATTATAGAAAAGGGTTATTCCTTAGTCCAAATTACATAAAAAATATATGGGAATTATACTATAGCCTATCTTGAGATTATAATTTGTAAATTAAGAAGAGAAATAGTGGACAAAAGGCAGAAGAAGCTGTACAGAAAATCCGAAAAGTTGGACAAAAAGATTATAAAAAGAACATTCGTAGATTTAATTCAAAACTATGCATTGATGATAGTAGAAAGTTTGACTAAAGAAAATAGGTTATGATTAAAGTCGTTGTCGATATTATTAATAAAAACGACTAAAATCTATATAAAACAGTAGCAGACACCAAATTTTAGTGGAAGATAAAATGTATGCAAAGTTTATCTTCCACCAATATATTTAATTAAAAATCAATCCATTAACATAGATTTAGTAGCAGGTGGGAGATGAATTTTATTTTTTAATCTTCAGTTCTCATTTTCATGAAATATTCTGTAGGCGTCATACCTGTTATTTGGCGGAAGTTACGCAAGGCAGTGGCGCGTGAGCGGAAACCTACATCATAAAAAGCCTGCTGAAAATTACCGGAACAGTTAGATGTTACACAATATACAAAATCGTCGAAGCGCAATTTATTAATATATGTAGTGTAATTCCCATGTTCACTTTTCTGAATAGCCAGTGAAAGAGAGGTTCGGTTAGTATTCATTATTGATGAAAGTTTGTTTAAAGTAAGTTCGGGATCTCGCCATGCCGCATTCTTCTTCATATATTCATCCAGCCTGCTAAAAAGTTCGGAATTGCTATTTTCCAGTTCATCATAAAGAGTATCAACTTCGCTCAAATTATATGGTGCTTCATCGAAAACTTTACTTGGCATTTCAGGAAAAGGATTTTCAGACATCGGATTTCGGATAAAGCGGGTTGATAATTCTCTATAAGCTATTAGCAAACTGCATCCTACGCTGATATAATAATATAATGTACTGGAAATTAAACTCCTATCCCATAATATCCATAAAAAGGCAATCGTGTTTATCGAAAAAATGATCATGTATATCCACTTCCATCTATTGTCTACATTACAATATTTTTTAGTGTAGGGCACAAAAAAGATGAAGAATACAGGACACAGTATCAATAAGCATAATATAAAACGAAACCACACATCAAAGTCCGTTAAATAGGGAAGCATTTCTTGCAATGAGCTAAAATCAGTATATATAACTCCACACCACAATGTAATTAGCCATATTCCGTAAAGTACTCCAACTGGAGTATATAGCAGAACAATATGCTTAAAATTAAGCCAGCCGGGTGAAACAACCTCAATGGGATATATTATATAAGATGTGATCATGAATAAAGCCAGTAAAAGCACAGGAACTGATACCACGAGCATTGGAGCCTGTCCATGAGTCGCAGCCCAATAACGGGGAACGTAATTCAATACAGAATAAAATATGATAACTGATAAAAAGATTCGTGAACGCTCACCCTCATCACGACGTGCAAAAAGATAAATAGATGTCAAGAAGCAAACAATTATCGCAGCAAAAATTGTATCTGAATAAAAATCCCACATAATTAGTTAAAGTCCCTGATTTTACGATTTTATTTTGTGTTCACTATATTAAACTTGAAACAAAGGTAAAAAAATAAAAACAAGATATATACGTTTTGATTAAAATTATTAAAAAATTTGATCGCAAGAATTTTATTTTTGATACATAATTGTGAAGTTAAACATAATCTTCTACCATATACATATCGCTGACATATTCATTTATACCTTCCTGAAGATATTCCAAGGCTTCATCTGGAGTATCTCCATAAGCACAACATTGCATATTATACGACAAATAAGCGTAATAACCACCATCAGTGGTACGCTCTAGAACATAATCTTCTTTTCTAAGTTTCATAACTAAAAATAATTAGATAGTGCCGGAATGGCAAAAATTGTATGTTTATCTTTTTTCTCTTCAAGTTCCTCAAGTAGTACTCTTTCACAACTATTCACCCAATAAATAAAAGAACGGTTGGGAGCATAATTCTTTGAGAATTCAATAAGTTCGTCCAGATAGAAAGAGTCGGAAGTAATACCTGCACCAGCGCGTACGGCATCATAAGCATTGCAATCCTGCTCTATATGTACGGGAACCATCATTACCGGTTTGCCTATGTACATTGCTTCACAAATAGATTCAAACCCTGCGGTACTTGCATATGCCTTGCAACCACTCATATATTTCAGAAAGTCGACATCGTTTAATGTATGAAAAGAAAGAGTATCTGTTACTTTCATCTCATCCGGCGCATCGGGCTTATCCCAGAAAAAATGTAGCTGTAATTCGGGGTGATTGGAATTAAACTCGGTAATATAATCCGCATAACCGGAATTTACCATATATCCGTGAATATAATTCCCTTGCTCGGGCTGAAGAGAGAAAACTTCACTGCGCAACAATGGAGGTACAACTGTTACATTTTCTCTTTTATCATCGCACATTCTGTAAAACGAGAGAGCCAACCTCTTTGAGCTTCCTATGCTTGTAAGGCGGGTAAAGAAGCGTAACAGGAAAAGACTCAAGGTGTTTTTCCGGGGGAATTCGAAATCACGGTGCAGAAAAAGATACTGGTGACCAATACACACATAAGGAATCCGGGGACGTAGAAAAGTGTAGGTAAGTCCCGTAAGTAGTTCGTAGAAGTTTATAACCACGTCGGCACCGGATTCTTCTATGCGCTGTTTTATATAAATCATACTTTTAATATATACAGGAGTCTGAAGCAAGTTATAGACTACACTTCTTCCAATATCTGCTCTTTTATTTTGTGCAGACGGTAGGAAATTAGGACTCAAGAATCGTTTAACCGGCGCTTTTATACTTCTGTTAAAGAATCCCGGAAGCGAGCGTGAAGTACTTTTTCCAACTAAGACTTCCACCACTTCATGTCCGTTTTTAAGCAACATTTCTTCTAATGTAATTGCCTGGGTAAAGTGACCTCTCCCCTCTCCTTGAACAATAAATAAGAATTTCATGAGGCTATGTATATTTCTTCTGTTATATCATTCAATTTTTCTTGTATCAACACTCCTTCATAGTAGCGTACACTCCAGTTTCCTTTTTCATCCTCAACCAAAGCAGACAATGTTTCCACCCAGTCTCCGGAATTAAGGTAGTGTATCTCTTCATAATAGGTATTTTCCGGGTGATGAATGTGCCCGCAAATAATGCCATTGCATCGTTTTATCCGGGCAAGATCAACCAGTTCTTTTTCAAAATCGGAGATATAAGATACTGCAGATTTTACTCTTTGCTTAATTGTTTGTGAAAGTGAGTAATATGGTTTCCCTTGCTTTACTCTACGGGCATTATAGATTTTATTCAACCAAAGAAGCATTGAATAACCAATATCTCCAAGCTTAGCCAGCCATTTCATCTGAGTAGTTACTGAGTCGAAAACATCGCCATGAGTAACATAATAGCGCTTGCCGTGACTTTCATAAATATAATCTTTTACTATACTTATATTATAGAGTGTCAGTGGGGCGAGATTATCAAGAAAATCATCGTGATTTCCTCTTACATAAATAACTTCCGTACCAAAGTTCTCCATCATTTTCATGATTACTTTAAAGAACTCGGTATGCTTAGGTTTCCATTTATTCAGCCCGCCTTTTTGTAAATGCCAACCGTCAATAATGTCTCCGTTAAGAATCAGTTTATCACAATTAATTGATTTCAGGAATTTAGTTACTTCCTCTGTTTTAGAGTGAGGAGTTCCCAAGTGGATGTCCGATAGGACTACTGTGGGGTAATAGTTTCGTAATTGCATAAGTTTTTATTTTTTGCTCTACAAATATCATCTTATTACATTACAAAAGAGTGAACACAATATTACTATCCTGTTAAGTTTAAGCAGTTAAATGTTCCAAAAGAAATGAACGCAGGCAACTAATTATTCTATTACCTGCGTTCAAATATAATTCTGTTATTTTCAGATTCAACTATTCCGATTCATTTGTACTCCTGCGTTTTCATAATAATGGTGTACTCTCCAGTTTCCGTGCTCATCTTCAACCAAGGCAGACAAAGATTCTACCCAATCACCAGAGTTCAGATAATGAATATCTTCGTAATATCTGTTTTCTGGATGATGGATGTGCCCACAAATAACGCCATTACATTGATTAACCCTAGCCAGAGATACTAGCTTATTTTCAAAATCAGACATAAAAGAAACAGCTTTCTTAAATTTCTGTTTTATAACTTTCGAAAAAGAATGATAAGGTTTGCCATGTTTAACTCTGCGGGCATTGTATTTTTCGTTTAGCCAAAGAAGTGCCGAATAACCCAGATCACCAAGCTTTGCCAACCATTTCATACGGGAAGTTACAGAGTCGAATACGTCTCCGTGAGTAATATAGTAACGTTTGCCATGACTTTCGTAAACGTAATCCTTTACTATCTTGATATTATCGAGTGTCTTCGAAACAAAATTATCCAGAAAATCATCATGGTTTCCACGGACATATATTACTTCAGTACTAAAGCTATCCATCATTTTCATGACGTCTTTAAAGAACTGAATATGTTTTAGTTTCAAGTTACTGAGTCCCTCTTTACTAAAATGCCATCCATCAATAATGTCTCCGTTAAGAATTAGTTTATCGCATTTAATGGATTTCAGGAATTTACTCACCTCCTCTTTCTTAGAATGAGGTGTTCCTAAATGAATATCAGAGAGAACCACAGTGGGGTAATAAGTACGTAATTGCATAAGCTTTAGTTTAGCACTGCAAAGGTAATGCAATTACGTATAATATTGAATATCAGATTACTATTGTTATAAAACTTTCTATTTTTTTAATTACATCCAGCGCTTCTTCTTAAAGACCCAAAGGAATCCGGCACAAACGACAACCGAGAATCCTACAACAAAAGCAAATCCCCAGTTAGAGTTCTCAATTCCATTTTTAATATTCATACCAAACATACTTGATATAAGCGTTGGAAACATTAATATAAGAGATAGATGTCAATATGCGCATAATGCTATTCACATTATTGCTGATAATTGAAGAGTAAGCATCCATCATTCCGCTAAGTATATTACTGTATATATTCGCCGATTCGTGAGCCTGTTTCAGTTCAATCTCAACATCTTCAATAAGTTCCACATCGAGTTCATCGACAGGTAGTTTAAATTTCAGTTTGGCTAGTAATATTTCATTTCCTTTAAGAGAAGTAATAAAATAGGTAAGACAATTTTCCAGATGGAAAAGAGCCAGCAATTCCTTATTTTCAATAGAGCGTTCCAGCTCTCTTTTTACAACATCAATACGTTGATTTATAATCTTTAGTGATTTCAGATACCACACTGATGAAGAAAGAAATAGTTTAAAAATAAGATCTACCGAATCTGTAAAACCAAGATTCTTACGTTCATAATACGTCAAGAAATCCTTAAGCATAACAGTTTGGTAATGGCATATGGAAATACAGATATTATCTTTAAATATTATACCTAATGGAACAGTAATGAAAGGCATTTTAGAATCATCCTGACGATGAGGTATTCGTAAGATAATAAACGTCCATTCATCTTCAGTTTCTACACGCGGACGTTCGTCAATATCGGCAATATCCGATAGGAAATACTCCGGAACGTTAAGTGTTTTTTGTAAGTAATTATAATCCTCAGTATCGGGACAATCAATTTTAATCCAACAATTTGGTTCCCATTTAGAAATAACCTCTAATCCAAAGACTCCCCTTAGAAAAGTTTTCATGTTTTACCCTCCATTCATTTTGAACAAAGGGATTCAGTCACCAAATGCCTCTGTTCAGATTTTAATCCTTACTATGATAATCGTCCATTTTGAATTTAAAATGATTACAGAAACAAAAATAGATAAAAATAAAGAATATCGGGCTTTAAAAAAGAAAAAATAAAAATTTTAATTCTTTGAATATTCTATTATTTAGCCTTGTTTTTTAAATTAAAAGAATTACTTTTGCGCTGCAAACCAAAATCATTAAAAAATGGACGAAGGCCCTGCGGATATATTTAGTTTATTATTAACCTGATGTAGTTTGGTTAGCATCCGCTTGTGCATGCTTCTTAATCTATATCATAAAAAGAAAAGAAGCATATGAACTCTTTAATGACGTTCTATCTGAGCCGTGTAATCGGGAGAAAGATCTTTGATACAAACGGCCAGTTTATTGGTATCGTAAAAGACCTGCTGGTTAATGCAGACAATACGAATCAGACAGAAAGACCCCTTGTTACAGGTATTAAAATAAAAAGTTCTGATAAAACCGAATTTTACTCTTTTGAACATTTTAAAGTTCAGAAAATCAATGGTAAAATTAAAGTCAGTTGTTCTCAACTCATTCAATTATCACAGGAAAATATTGATAACGACCTCTATTTGGCCAGCGTAGTTCTGGACAAGCAGATTGTTGACTTGAACGGAAGAAAGCTGGTTCGTGTAAACGATATACGTCTTGTTTCTGTAGCCAATGGCACTTTTGCCGTTGCGGTTGATATTGGCATCGAAGGTCTGTTAAGAAGAATCGGGATTGCCAAACCGCTTAAGATTTTCCTTTCTTACTTTAAAGTAAGCATCCCTGCTAAATTTATTTTATGGGAAGATGTTGAAGCTATCGACTTTTCAAATCTGAATATCAAGTTATCGAAGATTCACTCAAAACTACAAACGCTTCACCCATCTGACTTAGCCGATATTATTGAAGACTTGGGCAAGAAAGCCAGCGCCGATGTATTCTTATCATTGGACGAAGAAAGAGCTGCCGACGTACTTGAAGAGATGGAAGCTGATGCTCAGGTGCATATCATTGAAAGTCTTTCTATTGAAAAAGCAGCCGACGTGCTCGACAAGATGCCGGCCGATGAAGTTGCCGATATCCTTAATGCTCTTGAGGAAGAGAAAGCCGAACTTCTTCTTAACGAGATGGAGAAGAAAGCTTCTGAAGAGGTGCGTGAATTGCTCGACTATCCGGAAGATTCTGTGGGTAGTCTTATGGCAACTGATATTGTATCTTTCAACAAGGAAAAGACGGTTAATGATGTTCTCAATGAGTTGAGAGAGAAAAAGCCTGAAGCTGCCACACTATATAACTTATTTGTTACTGACGAAAAAGAAAAATTGATTGCAACCGTGTCGTTAAGAGACATCGTTGTCTCCTCGCCCGAGGCTACAATCAATGAAATAATGAAGCCTTCTCCTGTTTGTCTGCGAGATGATCAGGATGTTGACGAGATTGCGGAAATTGTATCAAAGTACAATATGCTAGCAATACCTGTTGTTGATAATGCCAACGTACTACAAGGTATGGTTGTTATTGACGACGTAATTGAAGACTTAATTAACAAACGCAGAACTAACAAATAAGAAAAACAGCTATTTCTCATGTTTAAAAATAAAAAGAATATGTTTAGCCAGATTGCAATGTTTCTGGCTATCCTCGGACCAGGTATTATTACAGGAAGTGTAGATAACGACGCTGGTGGTATCACTACTTACTCAGTAGCCGGTGCTGTTTACGGATATAATCTTCTCTGGACTCTTATACCTTCATTCATTGTATTGATTGTTATTCAGGAAATGAATGCCCGCATGGGTATTGTTACCGGTAAGGGATTGGCCGACCTAATCCGCGAAAACGCCGGTGTAAAGGTTACTTTCTTTATCTTCATTGGTCTTCTTGTAGCTGATATCGGTAATACAACAACTGAGTTTGCCGGTGTAGCAGGAAGTATGGAAGTATTTGGTGTAAGCAAATATATATCTGTGCCCATTGTGGGTATAATGGTCTGGGTACTTGTAGTAAAAGGCACGTATCAGATTGCAGAAAGGATATTCCTTATATTCAGTCTTTCGCTATTGATGTACGTAGTTGCAGCCATCATGGGTAAACCACACTGGGGAGAAATAGGACATGCTATGATCCACCCTGAGATGAAAATGAATACAGAAAGTCTTGCTATGGTAATTGGTATTATCGGTACCACAATCGCTCCGTGGATGCAGTTCTACATGCAATCGTCTGTCATTGAAAAAGGACTGACCATGAAGAATTACAAATATTCTCTCATCGATATTGTTGTAGGATGTATTGCTACAGTAGTTGTTGCATTCTTTATCATTGTAGCGTGTGCCTCAAGCCTTCATACAAACGGAGTACAGATTAACGAAGCCAAAGACGCGGCACTAGCATTGAAACCTCTTGCCGGAGAATTATCATCTCAGTTATTTGCATTTGGTTTGTTTGTAGCATCTATCTTCTCGGCTACAATTCTTCCACTGGCAACCGCATTCTATGTGTGCGAGGCTTTCGGTTTTGAAGCTGGTATAGATAAGAAATGGGATGAAGCCAAAGAGTTTTATATACTTTATACTGGAATTTTGATTTTCTCAGTTCTTATCATCCTGATTCCTAATGCACCGCTTATTGCCATTTCATTATGGTCGCAGGTTATTAACGGTATGCTTCTTCCAGTAGTACTTATCTGTATGATTCTGCTGGTAAACAACAAGAAGATAATGGGGAAATACGTAAACAAGCCTCTTAATAATATTATCGGATGGGGTACAATAACCATTCTGATTGTTCTGTCTGTAGTGCTTCTTGTACTACCATTGTTCAGCAAATAAAAAAGATTTTTCATATAATTGAGAATAGATGCCGTTAGGCTTATAAAATACTAATAGGGAGAACAAATGGATTATTCCAGATGTTTTCCCTTAAATAATTTATAAGTTCTAAGCTCTTATTTAAAAATAAACAGTTATTTTTATTTCAAATATAAAGTAACTATGGAAAAATTCAACGATGTAATAAAAAGCAATAATCCGGTATTAGTTGATTTCTTTGCAGAATGGTGCGGACCATGCAAAACAATGCAGCCGATTCTTGAGAACTTGAAAAGAGAAATTGGTGATTCTGCCAGAATCATCAAAATAGATGTGGATCAAAATGAAGATCTCGCTGCAAAATACCGCATTCAGTCAATCCCGACCTTAATGTTATTCAAAAATGGCGAACCATTGTGGAGACAATCGGGAGTTATGCAGGCTGAAGATCTAAAAGAAATAATAGAAAAATACAAATAAGATTACATGAAAAAATTACTAATAATTGCGGCTATAGCTGTTATTGCTATAGTTACTTATTCGTTTGCCGTTCCTCAAGATGAGAAGAAAGACAAGCCGGAAAAAGGGGTAGTTATTCAGATGAACAATGACTTATATCTGAAAAACGTAGCCGATTACAAAGATACTAAAGAATGGAAATTCAAAGGAGATAAACCGGTAGTTATTGATTTCTATGCAGACTGGTGTGGTCCTTGCAGAATGGTAGCTCCGCTGATGAAAGAATTGGCAAAAGAATACGAAGACCAGATTGTAATTTACAAGGTAAACGTTGATAATGAAAGTGAATTAGCTGCAGCTCTTGGTATCAAAAATCTGCCTACCATATTGTTTATTCCAAAGAAAGGTGATCCTCAATTAATGGTTGGATCGGCAGACAAGTCTACCTTTAAAAGAGCTATTGATCAGGTTCTTCTTGGAAAACCGGCTAAATAAATAGTACCGGAAATTTATTAAAGAGGTTATTTATTCAATAAATGACGAAAAGCATCGAGAGGGTGATGAAAAAGCATTCGGGGACCGGAGAATTTCATCACTCTCTTTATTTTTTCTCGCATCACTGGCTTATAACAATGGGTTGTACATTTACCACAAGCGCCCTTTTTGTCTCCATACTTACATTTATCTAACCTCAACAAAGCATAATCAAGCAACTCTCTGCATTCATCGCAAAGTTCTTCCTGATCATGCTTCGACCTGCAATAGATTCGGATCATCTTTTCTACGATCCTCTTTTCATAAACAATTTTACCCATTAAACCTCTATCTGATTAAGAATTTATAAAATGCAAAAATAAAGTATCCTGTTAAGAATTACAAGGAAATAGATCTTTAGTGCAATGATTGAGATAAACTAAACTTAAATATCAGGATACAACAAACAAATAGTGTACAGATTATCATAAAAAAGTGTACATCTAAAAACAAAAAGGTCTACTCCTTTTATAAATAAGAAGTAGACCTTAAAACAAATCTAATATAATGCAATCTATTAGCTCTGGTTATTATTTGAAGTATCTGTTATATAAACCTTCAAAGCCTTTACCATGACGAGCTTCGTCTTTACACATTTCATGAACAGTATCGTGAATAGCATCTAAGTTTAGTTGTTTTGCACGTGTAGCAATACGCTTTTTATCTTCGCAAGCGCCTTGTTCTGCATCTTTACGTTTCTGTAAGTTTGTTTTAGTATCCCAAACAACATCACCTAACAATTCAGCAAATTTTGAAGCATGTTCAGCTTCTTCCCATGCATATCTTTTGAAAGCTTCTGCAATTTCAGGATATCCTTCACGATCAGCCTGGCGACTCATAGCCAAGTACATACCAACTTCTGTACATTCTCCCATGAAATGATTGTTAAGGTCTTTAATCATTTCTTCGTCGCAACCTTTTGCAACACCAACAACGTGCTCGTCAGCAAAAGTTAAAGCACCTACAGTTTCTTCTACTTCTACAAACTTGCTGGCAGGAGCCTTGCATAATGGGCATTTTTCTGGAGCTGAATCACCTTCATGAACGTAACCGCAAACTGTACATCTAAATTTTTTCATTTTCGTTGTGTTTTAATGAGTTAATCAATATTTTTATCGTTTAGGCAATTCTTACAAATGCCTTTAAAATAGTAATGTATTTCTGTTATAACATGTCCGTCGGAGTTCAAACCACTAACCTCTTGCTCCGATGAAGATATAGGTAAATCATAAATCTTCATACATTTTTTACACAGAAAGTGGGAATGAGGTGAAGTATCACCGTCGAAACAAACATTGTTTTCATCAATAGTGAGCATCAATGCAGCTCCTTGTTCTGCCAAAAGTTTCAGCGTATTATACACTGTTGTTTTTGACAAAGTTGGTATTGATTTACTTAGAGCTGAATAAACAACATCAGCACTTGGGTGCGTACGATGTTTCAACAAATAATCCATTATGGCAATTCTTTGCACTGATGGCTTAATGTTATATGTAATTAATTTATCGTATGCATTCATTTCTTTTTAGTTTTATTTCCAAAATTGTAATTATTACAATCTTATAACAATTGCAAAGGTAGAAACATTTCTGAATCTACCAAAGAATTTTGAATTTTTTTTTTATTTAGCCTTGTTTTTGATAAATAGAAGGTGCCACGCCAAACTGGGATTTAAAGCATTTACTAAAGTAGAAAGGATCGTTAACACCCACTTTATAAGACACTTCCGCAACAGTAAGGTTTGTAGAAATAAGTAATTCCGCAGCTTTCTTCATACGAATAATCCGAAGGTATTCATTTGGAGAATATCCTGTAATACCCTTTACCTTTTTATAAAACACCGTTCTACCTAATTTCATTTTTGCAGCAAAATCATCTACTGAGAACTCTGCATTTGCAATTTCTCTCTCAAGAATTTCATGTAGTTTATCAATAAATTCTTTATCTCTGTCTGTAGAACAGATGGCTGGACGCTTTACTCCTGGTTCACTTGAAAACTTATCTCTAAGTTTTTCACGCTGCTCAATCAGCTTAGCGATACGAGTTAATAGCAATTTTACGCTGAAAGGTTTAGATATGTATGCGTCAGCACCACTTTCAATTCCTTCTAAATGATTTTCGGGTGTACCTAATGCTGTTAACAGAATAATAGGAATGTGACTGGTCTGGAGATCTTCTTTCAGTTTCTTTGTTACTTCATAACCATTCATTCTCGGCATTAACACGTCACACACAATTAAATCTGCATCATAATCCTGCAATTTTTCAATTCCGGCAAGACCATCTTCAGCAGCTTCAACTTCAAAATAAACACCGATTTCTTCTTTTAGGAACTGACGTACATCGTTGTCATCCTCGATAATAAGTATTTTGTAATTATTTAAAGGAGTTACAGTCGCCATTTCCTGAGATTCCTGAGCTGTAAGCTTCACATTATTCATGATATGCTCTTCTTTCAATAGCACATTATTAGGAATCAGGAAGTCTGTTTCATTATAAACCTTTTCATCCAAAGGCAGGGTTACATTAAATACAGACCCGCCACCTACATTTTCCTCATACCAGATTGTGCCTTTATGCACTCCTACCAGCTCATGAACTAGATGAAGACCTATACCTATACTATTACCGGAGAAATTACTTTGCATAAAACGGTTGAACAGTTCCGAACGTTTTTCCTTAGGAATGCCTACACCGGTATCTTTAACCTGTATAAGAAGATTATTTTTCTCATTATCTACAGTAACAATAAGACTCACTTTCCCCTTGGAAGGTGTATATTTAAAGGCATTTGAAAGCAGATTATAGACTATCTTATCAAGTTTTTCCTTATCAATAAACATCTTGCAGGAATCTACTGATGAATTAAACTGAAAATCCATATTCTTTGATTCCGAGGTGTCATTAAAACTCAAGAATATTTCATATATAAATGCTATAACATCTGTATTATCCAATGAGAGTGCCAGTTTATTATTCTGCATCTTTCTGAATTCGAGTAACTGATCAATTAATCGAACCATACGGTTTGTACTTTTCTCCATTGTTTGCAATGGATGTTCTAATTCACCAGGAACATGCTCCATACGCTGAATTCTTTCCAAAGCTCCTTTTATAAGAGTTAGCGGTGTACGGAATTCATGAGAGATATTGGTAAAGAATACCAGTTTATAATCTGTAAGTTGCTTTTCAACCTGAATCTTATTATGAAGTCGTGTAAAGTCACGTGCTATTTTATAAGCAAAATATAAAGCTGCTCCAAAAACAATAATATAAATGAGGAAAGCCCATGAAGTGCGCCAGAAAGGAGGAGCAATTTCAATCTCGAGCGTTGTTATCCGAGAATCCCACACACCCGAACCGTTACACACTTTTACCTTTAATAAGTATTCACCCGGAGGCAGATTTTTGTATGCAGCAAAGTTCAAAGATGTAGGAACACTCCAATCTTTATCATAATTTTCAAGCTTATATGAATATCTTGTAAGCTCTGATTCATAGAAATTAAATGAAGAGAAATCGAGCACAAAAGAGTTTTGAGAATAGTTCAGCTTTATCTTATCTGAGTAAGATATGGATTGTTTCAACGGAGAATCCTGATCTTCCGGACTAACATTGATACCATTAATCTTAAGACTGGTAAATACAACCGGAGAAGAAGTGAAAGGTCTTTTTATCTTCCTGGAATCAAATACTAATAAGCCATAATTTGTTCCAAAAATAAGTTTTCCATCAGCACATGTACTGGTACTGTTTTCACCATAAACATTACCTAACGCATAACTTGAGAAGAAATAATTCTCAAAAATCTTTGTTTTCGGATAAAACTTAGACATTCCATATTCTGTAGCAATCCATAAATTACCGCTTTTATCTTCGTTTATTGATTGAACAACATCATTCACCAATCCATTCTGGGTTGTATAATGATCAAAAACAATCGACTGATAATCCTTGCTTAGCTGACAAGTACTAAATCCGGCACCCGAAGTTCCAATCCATATACGTCCATTCTTATCTTCCATAATGGAACGAATCTCATTACTCTTCAGTTTGCCATTATTATAGTTGAAAGTATAATAAGCTCTTGGATTCTTTATTAGTAAATCGGGATTAAAAACATAAACGCCGGCACTGGTTCCCATCCAAATCATTCCATTTCGGTCCTGCAAAAGAACTCTAACTTGCTTCTGACCATAGAACTGATTTAAGAAATGCTTAAAAATATACTTGCCATTCTGTGGTACAGCCAAATCAAGTCCACCACCAAATGTAGCAATCCACATTCTGCTTTTGCTGTCTTTTAATATAGCAAAGATATTATTCTCGGAAATTGAATTAGGATTGTTTGAATCATGCTTATACCAAACATTACCAATACCTAACCCGTCTCCCCGGCTTCCAATCCATATTTTTCCTGAAGCATCTTCTTTTACCGCATAGATATTTGTGTGAAAGTTATGCATAACCGACTTCATGTTTAAATGAGAGTCGTAAACATAAACAGATCCTTTTCTGGTACCTATCCATATATCTCCGTTATTCATCTTCGATATCATTCGAATGGTATTTGAGCGATCGGATAAAGATTTATCTTCTGGATAAATACGGTTAGTACTTTCATTCAGAACTGTTATTTTAGAAAGTCCCGCAAATTCAGAACTCACCCAAATTTCACCGGATTTATCTTCCATAACGTACTGAAGAAAATCAGAACTTATATGACTAAAGCCATTAATATTAGAAGTAAAATGATCTAATTCATCCTTTGCTATATTATAAGCAAATAAGCCATTACCATAAGTTGATATCCATATTATATTTCTGGAATCCTGTACAAAATGGTATCGCTCATTATCGATATAGTTTATTTTATTTTGTGGAATAAGCTGGAAGCTTTTTACTCTTTTTGTGCGAACATTAACATACCACACTTTACCTGTATGGTTATATACCCAACAGTTACCTTTATTATCGATCAGAGTAGAACCCGAAAGAATTGTTTCATTAAATAAACTATTATTCTTATATAATTTTTTGGTATCAAAATTAAATACATAGATACCATTGCTGGTAAAGATTATCCATTCGTTATTTAATTCGAGACAGCCGGTAGGAGTTGCAATTCCTTCAACAAGAGAAGACGAAGCAATAGATTGTAACTTATTACTAACCGGATTATACCAAAGAATTTCATTTCTGTCGGTTAGAAAATAAGTTTGTCCTTTGTAAGTTGACAACTTGAAATACGATCTACTGCGATCTACTACAGTACTACTTCCTCCGGTTACTTTTGTAAGCCCACGTTGCGTTCCAATCCATATATTTCCTCTTGAATCTTCAGAAACAAATACGACCAAATCACTTGTCAGGTTTCCATTCTTTTTCTTATAAGTAACAGACGTGAAAGCACCATTTTCATATTTCACCTGCCGGCAACCGTTTCCGGAATGCCATAACCATACATCTCCGTTTTTAGCAATATACTTTTTAGAATAGCTTTGTTTTAATTCTCCCTTTCCAGTGAAATCTACAAAACAATCGTGCTTTAAATCATAGCAACTATAAAGCTCTGCTGAAGTATTAATCCATAAGAAACCATTTTTATCTTCTTCCAGATCATAAATCCGGTGGTCTACCAAAGAGAAGCTATTTCCAAACTGTGGTTTAAAGGTAAGAAATGAGTTTCCATCATAACGACATAAGCCATTAAGAGTACCCATCCAAATAAAGCCTTTACTATCCTGAAAAATATATCGAACAGAATTGTTAGCTAAGCCATTACTTGTAGTAATCTGTTTGGAGCGTATTTCTATTGACGCAAAAGAACGCAGTATAAAGAATAAAAAAAGAAGTAAAAAAAGGAATTGCTTTTTCATGTTAAAAACATTAAGATTATATTGCTAAGCAAAAGTATAAAAAATAATCATTAGCTTTTGCCTAACAATATAAATCTTTTCAGAAAGTAAAAGTCTAAATCGTATTATTAACAAACTTCATCTAAAGTACAATATCAATCCATGTGAAAGACTTCCTTCAGAGGTATTGAAACCGGAGAATTATCCGGATTTGTATCCATTATATCGGCCATGTAATCCCACCATTTCTGAACAATCGGGTTATCTCCCTGATCTTGTGAACTACCACCTTCTGTTTTTTGACATGCAAAAAGAATATTTGTATCCTTATCCCAATAAATAGAATAATCTGAAACGCCACCTTCCTGAAGCATTTTTTTCAATTCAGGCCAGATTGCCGCATGTCTTTTTTCATACTCTTCTTCGAAGCCAGGCTTCAGATACATTTTAAAAGCTTCTCTTTTCATTGTGTTTTTCTTTTTAATTTATTTTTATCTTAGGTTAATATAGACAGGTTTATCTCTGTCACACTTTATTCCTCCATTTTCATATTCTAGTTTTCCTACCTGAACGGAACTACGTCTGGTTTCGTAATTATCTAATTTACCAGATGGTGTAGCAACTCTTCCCGGATGTGTGAAATAGAAAATATACGCATTACCATTATTCACAACCACATCTGCATGCAAACCATTTGTTCCATCATCAACTCCTTTTCCGGGTTCTTTAAGAATATTATGTTCCTGACGTCTCCAATCCTCCATATCATTCGATGAATAAACAGTCTGACCATTCCAGTTATCTACAATCATAAAATACTTTCCTTTCCATGCAAAAACCTTAGGTCCCTCACCTGCCCGGTCGCCAACTACTTTTCCTTTATCTTCCCATGTATTAAGGTCTTTACTTTGTGCGTAGTAAATTGACTTATGATCTTTTTCATTGTTATAATACATACGCCACATTCCATCAGGAGCTTTAACAATACAAGCATCAATCACTTTATCCGAAGCTAAAGATAATTTAGATACAAATTTCCAGTCTATCAGATTTGAACTGGTTAGATGAACAATCTCTCTTGGATGACTCCAGTCTGTAAAGATACCGGGAACAACTGTAAGGAACATGTGATAAATCCCATTGTTCTCAACAATATCCGGAGCCCAGTAAGTTACATCTTTTGAGCCATAATTAATATTGGCTGTTCCACGATACTTCCATGAAGTACCATCTGTTGATTCAGCAATACCGATCGGAGTTCCATGTACCCAGTCAACACCCTTGCTATTAGTCATATTTGCCCGTCTATTTGTATAGAACATAAACCATTTTTGTTCTTGCTTATTCCATACAACAATAGGATCTGCAGCTCCATCGTAAACCGGATCTCTGAATAAAGGCTTATCAGCTGCTTTATAATCTTTAGACAATGCTGATTTATTAATATATTGATTCAACGGGCAGTTTGGTAAATCAAGTAACCCTTCAACAACTGACTTTGCATTTAAAATAGCTCCATCAAAAGTAGTATGAACATTATCTTTATAATAAGCTTTTGTTTTTTCTATTCCAAGAGACTCGAACTTACGGGCACTACGATCATTCACGTCAATATAATATGCGCCTTCTTGTTCTGCAACCTCTTTTGACCATTTACCATAAGTTTCGTCGCAACGATCCATCTTTTCTCCTGTCCATCTATTACCAGGAGTATGAGAAAGTACAATAGGTATAGCACCATGTGCTTTTGCCTGGCGAATATACAAACGCAGATAATGTCCAAAAGTAAACACCTCTTCAGGGCCTCCGGTACGTTCCATTATTACAGTTTCTGAATCTTCACCACTATCTTTCAAAGAAGCACGGGCACGACCGGTATTCAACGGGCCACCATCATTATGTCCAAATTGAATTATAAGATAATCTCCTTTTTTAATACCTGAAAGAACCTTTTCCCATAAACCAGCCGTTAGAAAAGTACGACTGCTCATTCCACCAAGGGCATGATTCTCAACTGTAATTTTGTTTGTATCAAAGAAATTATCCAGAAAAGCAGCCCATCCCCACATGTCGCCATCACCTTTTCCCTGGCCATTTTTCGCTGTTGAATCACCAATTACAAATATAACAGGAGCATTTTCAGTTTTTCTGCTACTGCCAGCAATAATTGTTTCAGGACGTCCAACATTTGCATCTGCACTAAAAATTGGAGAAGTTGTATTCTGTGGAGTAGTATAATATTGTACCGCACTATCATTCATTCTTGGATACTGACTATTCAATAGCTTAATCATTTCTGCACCTGCCCATATAACTGGTCCGTAACCATGAGCTGCGAATGTATTTACCGGACGATAACAGTAATACGCCGGATCAAATCCCATACCCGTACCAACACAAGTACCTTCAACTTCGCCTTGTGCATTAATCTTTGTAGAAATAGCATGCCATCCAAGTTGAGCAACCGGGCCATAAGCCACAGCATCAACCCATCCCCTGTTTATTGCATGTGCAATACAATAAACGTATATTGCAGTAGCAGAAGTTTCCAGATAAGAATCATTTCTATCCAGAAGCTGGTGCCAGAAACCTTCACCCGATTGACATGCAGCCAAACCAGCTATATGAGCTTGCAATTGTTCCATTATCGCATCATACTGAGGATGAGACTGAGGCAATACATCAAGAGTCTCTACTAATGTAAGTAAAGCCCATCCGTTAGCTCTTGCCCAATGAAAAGAAGGATGTTGCTTCATACCCTCTACCCAGCCATGACGATAAAGCCCTTTCTCTTTGACAAACATTCGTGATGAAAATTGCAGAATTTGTTTTACTGCTTCATTATAATATTTCTCTTCTCCTGTAAGTTTACCCATTTGAACAATAGCAGGCACAGACATAAACATATCGTCCAGCCAAAGCGTATTTTTCTGAGGACGATTACGTGCAAAGGTTCCATCTGAAAGACGATATTCATGATACATTATGTAATTCATGTAATTGTTGATCAATGGATTAAGCTGTAATGAAGCATTCAGTCTACTGGCTTTAATCATAGCCGCACACATAGCTCCTGCATCATCAAGAGCATGAGGAGCAAGAATTTGTCTCATCTGAGGATCTGTTGATCCAGTATTTTCCAATACTTTTTTAAAAGATGGAGCTACTTCAGATAAAAAGCGGAATCGATTATAAACATAGTCGGAAAAGCGACTATCACCTGTTGCCAGACCAGCATCAAGCATTGCAGCATAAGTTACTCCCCATTCATAGCTGGCAAGTCTGAAAGCTCCTTTATCTAACTGAGCATTCTCATCAATTTTACTATAATCGGTTATAGTTTTTTGCGTGTTTTTATCAATAACCCGCGCTGGAGTTTCAGTTTCCAGATAAGTAAGAACACGGGAAAGATCTTTTTTTATTGCCCCCGTTGAAAGTTCGCCATATGGAACTTTGTAAGCAGGTTGCAATAAATGAAGAGGTGAATTGGAATCGTTTATTTTTTCTTTTTTCTGAGCATACAATGAAAATCCGGAAGTTATTTGCATTGCAGCAATCAGTAGTATTACTTTTTTCATATACATGTATAAACTTTTATTTGGATAAAATTAATACTATTTATTCAAATTAAAATCATATCCTCTAAATACACCTTTCAAATCAGGACCGAAATAGAATCCAGGTTGAGTTGGCTGATTATATGCCACATTCTGAGTTGCAATGCTAATGCGATAAACCGGATCTTCAAGGAATGTGTGAAAACGATACTCTGTAGGAATAGTTGAAACATATAACCTCAAAGCACTATTGTCTGAAGTTCTGAGCAATACTTCTTCTCTCCAGTCGCCAACAATATCTCCCTGTAAACAAGGGGTTGATTTTGTTCCATTATTCCAGGAACAACCATCGGCAACAAAAAGAGGTCGGCATTCACCTTCATTCCAGTAATATTTACTAATAGTTATCTTATCAAGAAGCTCACGCAATAAATCACCATCCCACCACACTGCAGAATTTACAGGAAGTGTTTTTTTATCAGGATTAACTACCCCACCTTTTATATTGCGTATTCCACCACTTTCCAATGACCACATTTCAACTCCCGGATTCCAGGGATCTATGTCAGCAGCCATTGCACGCCCTACATCAACAGAACTCTTTACCTGAAAAATAACTTTTCCGGTGCGCGCATCTCTGAAAGAAGATCCATCGCGTTTGTTCTCATGACAATCCCATACCTGAAGCTCCTTACTTGAAGGATCAAAAGCTGTCATATGCATTGCATCACCATGTCCCATTCCAGTAGTGTACAGTCCCTTACCATTATTATCTATGGCACAAGCTCCATAGATAATTTCATCACAACCATCACCATCTACATCACCAACACGAAGATTATGATTTCCTTGTCCGGCATAACCTTCATTTCCCGGAATATTTGAATCAAAAGTCCAACGATTTTTCAACTCTTTCCCATTCCAGTCAAAAGCTGCAAGCACTGTGCGAGTATAATACCCACGACACATTACCACACTTGGATGCACTCCATCCAGATAAGCTACACAAGCCAGGTAACGATCTGATCTGTTAGCATGATCATCACCCCATCCCATTAGATCTCCACGTTGCGGAATATAATCAATTGTAGACATGGCAGCTCCTGTCTGTCCATTAAAAACTGTCAGATACTCAGATCCGGTAAGGATGCGACCGCTTTCCGCACGATAATCAGCATTTGCATTTCCTATTATCTGGCCTTTGCCATCCACAGTTCCATCAGAGGTTTTCATCACAACCTCTGCTTTATTATCTCCATCCAGATCAAAGACCATAAACTGGGTATAATGAGCTCCGGCACGAATATTCTTTCCCAAATCAATTCTCCAAAGTTTTTCTCCGTTCAGGCGATAACAATCAAAATATACATTGCCGGTATATCCATTGTGTGCATTATCATGAGCATTGGAAGGATCCCATTTCAAAATAATTTCATATTGCCCATCTCCGTCAACATCTCCAATACTGGCATCATTCGGAGAATAAGTATACTTTTGACCATCTGGTGTAACACCGTCAGCAGGCTTATCAAGAGGTATATTTAAATAACCAACAGGAGCATTGGCTGGAAGTGTATATGAACCTGATAACTCTTCACTCTCTTTTCCCTTAATTACTGATTTTACAGTATAAACTTTCTTTTCAGAATTAGGATCAGAGTCTCTGAAAAATGTACCTTTTACAATAGGTTCCTTAGTTAATTTAATTCCATCGCGATAAACATTAAAACCTACATTCATCGGATCAGAAGAAAGATATCTCCATGAAACAAAAACATCCTTTGAATTTTCACGAACAGCTACTATTCCTCGTCCAAGCTTTTCACGCTTCATTGTAGAAAAGTTATAGTTAGGCTGAGCTGCCATCCATAATGAGGATAATAAAAGCAGTGTTGTTAGAACTTTTTTCATTATTTATTCTATTAAATTTTAGGTAACAATTTATATTTTTTTCCTGTTTTAGTATTTAACTGTAAAAGTTATCATTGGATTCAAAAATAGTTCATATTACTATATCAGGAAATGTATTTACGTACAAATACATGTAAAAACAAGCAAAACTAAGTTATTAAAAAATAAGTGAACCCAAAAGTTATATTAAACTTTCAGATTCACTTTATTATTTTACATGAATGTACATTTTGCATGGACTTTTTACAGGATAGACAGTTCTAACCTATTTCATGTGATTAGATAATCCTTTTAATTTCAAATCCTTAATTCCTTCAGCCACAAATTTTGCTATTTGCATAGCTCCTGCCTCTAAAGAATGAGTATCATCCTTAGATCCATCAGGTTTTGACGGATCAACTCCGGGTTCAAGCCACATATAAAGAGGTTTTGATTTTTCATCCCCCAACTTTAATACCAGGTCTCTTGTCTTTTGGTTAACATCAATCAGAGGCACATTATATTCTTTTGCAACTTCACGCGTAATACCCGGATATTGCTTGAGGCGATCGTCTACTAAAACTCCATCTTTAAATGTCCGCATAACTACAGGAGTGAGAAGGATTGGATTTGCTTTCTTCTGACGAACATCTGTAATAAACTTAATGAGGTTATTTTTGAAGTCTTCGGGCGAAGCATGGCGTTCAGGTTTATTGGAAGTATCATTATGTCCGAATTGAATAATTACCCAGTCGCCTTTTCTTATATTCGAAACTATTTCAGCCCATCGTCCTTCATCCTGGAAAGACTTTGTACTTCTTCCAGCTTTTGCCTTATTAACCACTTCGACTTTATCATTAAAATACAGAGATAAGAATTGCCCCCAACCTCTCTGCAAAGTTTTTGTTGTATCATATGACTGCGCTGTTGAATCGCCGGCAATATAAACACGCACTTTATTTGGTACACTTTGAAAACTAAGTAATACAGGGATTAAAATCAGTAATAAAATTCTTTTCATAATATTGCGATATACATTATTTATATATACTCTGTACAAAAGTCGTTCTTTCCAGATTCTGGTTAACAATATAAAATCTCGACTAATAAAGCGGTAAAACAACAATCACCACTTTCTTTACATAACATAGGCAAAGTTAAGACTTTTAAAATTACCAAAAATGTAAATTAGTACAAACAGATGGAATAAATGGCTATTTTTAATAGAAAAAGCACAGGAAAACAGACAAATATTACGAGAGATAAAATCATTAAATACAGAAATAATAAAAGGTGTTATTCTTTGCGAACAAGCATTAATAAATAAAACATATAAACGAAATAGTAAATCTTATATAAAAATAGATTTTAAAAAGCTGATTGAATAATAACCATGTACACTCATTTTTCATTCATAAATGAATTCTTTTAGATATATTCGTATAATATTCCATTTAAAGAATTAATAATTAAGTCTATTTTTGCTTACATAATTTTACAAACAAACTTTTTCAATATTATTATAACATAAAAATTTATATATATGAAGAAAATATTGGTTTCAATATTACTACTTGGATTAGCATCGGTTCACACACCGGCTCAAACAGTTCCTGATCAGAAAGAAACTCTGAAGACAACAATGCTGGTGAACGATTATTTCATGAAGAAGTATGCAGATTGCACCACCCCTACTTATGTTGGGAAATTAAGATCCAGTAACCTCTGGACTCGTGCTGTATATTATGAAGGACTAATGGAACTGCATAAAATATACCCACGCGAGGATTATTATGATTATGCATACACATGGGCATCTTTCCACAAATGGACTCCAAGATATGGAAATACAACCAGAAACGCTGATGATCAGTGCTGCGGACAAACTTATATTGATTTATATAATATCTGCCCTTCTCCTGAGAAAATTAAAAATATAAAGATAACAATGGACATGCTGGTTAATACTCCACAGAATGATGACTGGTCGTGGATTGATGCCATTCAGATGGGCATGCCTATTTTAGCTAAGCTTGGCAATATGTATAAAGAACAGAAATATTTCAATAAAATGTGGGATATGTATTCGTATAGCCGCAACAAACATGGAGTAAACGGATTATATAATGCTAAAGAAGGCTTATGGTGGAGAGATAAAGACTTTGTTCCTCCTTACAAAGAGCCAAACGGAGCTAATTGTTACTGGTCGAGAGGTAATGGATGGGTATATGCTGCGTTAGTACGTGTTATGAATGAAATTCCGGCTAACGAAACTCACCGACAGGATTATATGAACGACTTTTTAGCAATGAGTAAAGCTTTAAAGAAATGTCAGCGCGAAGATGGATTCTGGAATGCCAGTCTGCTCGATCCATCAAACTTTGGAGGAAAAGAAACTTCGGGAACATCGCTCTTTGTTTATGGAATGGCGTGGGGTATTAATAATGGTTATCTGAATAGAGCCGAATATCTTCCTATCGTAGTGAAAGCCTGGAATGCAATGGTTAAAGATGCTGTTCATCCTAATGGCTTCCTTGGTTATGTTCAGGGAACAGGTAAAGAGCCTAAAGACGGACAACCTGTAACTTACGATCATGTTCCCGATTTTGAAGATTACGGTATAGGTTGCTTTATTTTAGCAGGAACTGAAGTTTATAAACTTAAATAATTAGATTCATTAGTGTAAAGTTGAAATAATCACTGATTGATTATTAAATTATTAGATTATTTAGATTAGATGACAGAGAGGAACAATCGTGAGATTTTTCCTCTTTTTTATTGATGAATAAAACAAATCCATTCACCAATAAACAAGATTTATTGTCCTATAAATAAAAATCAATGGTGAATAAATAACCTATTCAAGGAAAGGTCAACAACACAACTTCAGTTCTATATTACCCATTGAAATAATGTAAACCGAATTTTGAAATAAAATATTTAATGCCAAGCCGGCTTAGGAATAAGAAAAGTATTTTAAATCGGTTCTAGTAATAACCACAGAAACTGTAAACTCAATCCAAGGAAAGGTTAAAACTCCCGCCGGCTTTTTAAAAAAGCCGGCGGGAGTTTGTTCAACATCCGGTTACGTTTCTGAAAAAGCAGGCGGGATGTTTTTACATTATGCTTTTGTACAATCTTACAGAAAAAAATAAAAATCATCCCTCACTCCCTCACTTTTTCTTGTAATGTATTTAAATATAGTATATTAAAAAGTGAGGGTAGCGTTTTGAACCCTCACCAAGCCCTCACTTTTTTGGGGCATCCCTCACCTTTTCGAGTTGTTTTTATCCAAATAGAATCAAACTCAACCTGATATTCTTGCTCAAGACAAATTAAGCCTGAAATCTGCTGAATGTGCTTAAAAAGGTGATGGTTGATGCCTTTTGGTGAGGGTTTGGTGAGGGTAGAAATCAATCCATCACCTTCTAATTGATTGTTATTTAGATTATTGTGTAAAAAAGTGAGGGAGTGAGGGTTGAAACTATTTTTTGTATATTACAGTAGGAAAATGATCTATATTTAATCATGCATTACACAATTAAAAAAGGGTAAAAATCACATAAGTGATATTCACCCTTCTTTTCAAGTATGTATTGTATATCTATTTAAATACTAAAACACCAGCAGTAGGTATTGTTGTTTCACCAATCAAGACTTTACTTCCTTTTGGTAATTGAAATTCATAAGGTTTATCGGAATAGTTAAGCACTATACCCAATCCGTTTCTATATTCCATGGTCACTCCATAAGGAAGGTTCATTACCGGAATATTCAACGTTGCATAAAGCTTTATAAGTACATCTTTCTCCAGTGAACCGTCTTTTGAATCAACACCAACGTAAGTTACAGTTCCTTTACCCAGATGGCGCATGGTTACAGCAGGTTTGCTCTCATAGAATTCGCCGGTATAATTAGCCCATACTTCTGTACCTTTATCAGGAATCAACATTTCTCCCCAAGTGTTCCAAGGATAGCTTTTTCCGTCCATCGCAACAGTTCCCGGATCTTGTGGTAAAAGTAGGTCGTAAAAATCCATTTTATTGCCGGCTAAATTATCGATTTTAGAACGGAATGGTGCTTCAAACAATCTTCCACTACGATCTTTATGTCCGGTACGGCAAGTAAGTATCAGGTTACCACCATTCTTTACGTATTCAGTCCAACGGGCAATCAAAGCATCATCAACCAACTGATATGCAGGAGCTATCATCACCGGATATGCACTGAAATCCTTATCTTCTGTGATAAAATCAACAGGTGCACCAAAAGCTTTCAACGGGCGATAGTATTTCTCTACATGTGCCATGGTATTCCAGGCCTGGTTTTGTTTCTGGCGTTCTATGCTCCATGAATTATCATAATTGTAAAGAATAGCAGTCTTACGTGCGGTATACTCTTTTGGCTTATTTTCTCGTGGAGAGTACTCTTTACGTAATTGCTTTACTTCCTGCATAAACTGCTGGTACTCTTTTCCACCAGGAGTTACAGTTACTCCATCAGTTCCAACTATTCCGTAGTGATACTGTTCAGTTCCATACAAAGGTTGGCGATAACGGTAAGTGCAAACAAAATCACTGCCGCCCGCAAATACGCTCCATAACCAAAGTCGGACTGCTCTCGGAAGTGGCTGAGGATTAATTCCTCCCCAGTTTACCTGGCCAGGCTGAAGTTCCATCACACCGTATGTTCCGTTTACCGGACGGAAAAAATCATTTGCATAAGCTATACGTAGCGGATTTCCCACACGGTATCCTCTTCTGCCTATGCCTTCATTGTCTCCATAAACCATGTAGCGGGTGTAAGATACAAAATCGAGATCCTTACTCCCCCCAATGTGTCCCTCTTCGTAATTAGGGATATAATTGGTAGTTACCCACTGATTCTTTGCGAATTTCTTAATCAGTAAACATTGTTCGTTCAGGAATGAGTTTGTTTGTTCTGCAGCAAAACGGCGATAATCGAGAATCTGGTGATGATTCATAAACATCTGACGCATTTTAGGAAGCGTAATTTCATCAAATGAACTATATTGTTCACTCCAAAACGCTGTTCCCCATGCATCATTCAATGCTTTGATATCATTATTATACTTTTTACGCAGGAAATCTCGGTATCTCAGTTCTGCTTTTGGATTATAGTCGAACTGAACAGCAGGTTCATTATCCAACTGCCAACCTACAATGCGCGAATCGTTACCATAATGCTGAGCCAACTTATCTATCATTTTGAAAGAGAGTTCTCTGTAAAGTGGAGATGCAAAAGATGCATGCTGACGAGAGCCGTGATCAAGAACCGTACCATCTTCCTGTTTGAGAAGAATTTCCGGATATTTTCTACTGAGCCATACCGGAGGAGTTGCTGTAGAAGTGCACATTACCACTTTCAGCTTATACTTGGCAGCCAAAGCAACAGCTCTGTCGAGCCATGCAAAATCGTATTTTCCTTCTTCGGGTTCCAGTTGCGCCCAGGCAAATTCGGCAAAGTGAGTAAACTCAAAGCCCAGATCGTGCATTTGCTTAAAATCCCTCTCCCACTGACTTTCGTTCCAATGCTCGGGATAATAATAAACTCCTGTCTGAGTGAGATCTTTATCAGAAAACCAGGCCTTTTTATTCTGCGAAAACGAGAAAAGAATGCTCGCAAACAAACAGAATGAAAGTAAACAAAATCTTTTCATAGTATTATTATTTAAATCAATTTTCTTTAAGGAGCTTTTTTAATACCGATTTCTTAACCGGAAATGCAGTTCCGTGACGAGTTCCTTTAGGGAATGTAACTTCATCCGACACATCTTCCCAGTGAATACGGTCTTTTGTACGTACCGCACCATATTTATGATTGCGATATTTATCAAAGTAAACATATAGATAATCGCCTACCAATAGTGGAGAAGGCCCTTCTGCCCAATAATCACCGGTAATAGGTGACGATACCTCAACAGGAAATCCACCCTGAATATTTTTAGTTTTAGTTATGCGCAGGTTCTTTTCGGGAGGATTGGAATTTTCGTTCTTCACAACCATTATCAGCTCTTTATTCTTATCCTTTACAATAGCAGCATCAATCACACTAAAATCAGGATCAAAGAACATCTTTGTTTCCGAAAATGTTTCAAAGTCTTTAGTTGTAACATAGTAAATGCGGTGATTCAATCCTTTTTCACTTGCACTGGTCTGCACTTCTTTATGCCTGCCAGGAATGGTAGTAGCCCAGAATATATAATAAGTTTTTGAAGGCTCATCATAAAACAATTCCGGCGCCCAGCAATTATGAGCTGTAGGTTCGTGCATCATTACAGGAATAGCTTTTTGTTCCGACCAGTGTATCAAATCTTTTGAAGAAGCATAACCAATAATACGATCTGTCCAACTGGAAGTCCACACCATGTGGAAGGTTCCATCGGGTGCCTGACAAATGCTTGGATCTCTCATTAATTTATCTTTGCCAACTGTAGCCGATAAAAATGACTTTCCATCTTTCAGAGCGTTCCATGTTAATCCATCATAACTATAAGCCAGATGAAGCCCATCTTCACTATTACCTGTGAAGTATGAAAATAAATAAGTTTTCCCCCTCGCATGAAGAAATGTTACGGCAAATAAAAACAGAAAAGAAAAAGCGAATAATTTTTTCATAAAACAATAAAATTAGACGTAAGAATTAATAAGTGTACAAATATACACTTATTAAAATGAAAGGAAAAAGGAGATATATAAGAATCTCATAGAAAGTAGGGTAAAACAGATGTAATATTGTACAAATGGCTTTAAATTAAAGCATGATTATACGAAATTCTATGTTTATGTACTACTTTCTATTTATACAAAAATAGAATGCCTGTATCTTAGCAACATGTAAACTATATAATTAAATTATGAAAAAAATAATTTCATCAATCATCTTATCTTTAATATTCACACACGTTCTTTTTGCTCAGAACAGCATTGATCTTTCAGGAAAATGGAATTTCCAAATAGATAGGAACGATGCAGGTGTTGTTGAACAGTGGTTCAAAAAACGACTGAATGAAGAAATTAACTTACCAGGTTCAATGCCTGAAAAATTAAAGGGAGATGATGTAACTGTACGAACCAAATGGACAGGCAGTCTTTACGACAGTTCTTACTACTATAATCCATACATGGAAAAATACAGAGTAGATGGAAAGGTTAAACTTCCTTTTTTCCTTACTCCTGACAAACATTATATAGGTGTGGCATGGTATCAGAAAGAAGTTACTATTCCCTCTTCCTGGAAAGGGAAACGAGTAGTTCTTTTTCTTGAACGTCCTCACATAGAAACAACCGTTTGGGTTAATGATAAGCAAGTGGGTATGCAAAACAGTCTTTGTGTGCCTCACGAATACGATCTTACCAGCTATATCCGTCCGGGAAAATGTAAAATATCTATTCGGGTAGACAATCGTTTGAAAGAAATTAATGTTGGACCGGATTCACACAGCGTAACCGACCAAACTCAAGGTAACTGGAATGGCATTGTTGGAAAAATGAATCTCACAGCTGGCTCAACCATTCATTTTGATGATATTCAAGTATATCCTGATGTAGCAAATAAAAAAGCATTGGTTAAGATTCAGATAAAATCAGATAAGCTAAAGAATGTATCGGCTAAAGTAACGCTATCTGCCCAAAGCTTTAATACAGAAAAGAACCATACTCTCCTACCCATATCAAAAGATATTGTGATTAAAAACAATACTCTTTCTATAGAAATGGAACTTCCAATGGGTGACAACATGCTTACCTGGGATGAATTTGATCCGGCTTTATACAAACTGAAAGCAAAAATTGAATGCGGCAAAAACAGCGATGAAAAGGAAGTTCAGTTTGGTATGCGCGATTTTACTATCAAAGGAAAATACTTCTATGTAAACGGCAACAAAACAATGCTTCGCGGAACTGTTGAAAACTGCGATTTCCCTTTAACCGGATATGCTCCAATGCAAGTTGAAGACTGGGAAAGAGTATTCCGTATTTGCAAGAATTATGGATTAAATCACATGCGTTTTCACTCTTTTTGTCCTCCAAAAGCTGCGTTTGAAGCTGCCGATTTAGTTGGATTCTACATTCAACCGGAAGGACCAAGCTGGCCTAACCATGGTCCGAAACTTGGAATGGGACAACCTATTGATAATTATTTGATGGATGAAACAATCCGCATGGCTAAGGAATATGGAAATTATGCATCATTCTGTATGCTTGCATGTGGTAACGAGCCTGCCGGACGCTGGGTTGCATGGGTTAGCAAATTTGTTGATTATTGGAAAGAAAACGATCCGCGAAGAGTATACACTGGAGCATCTGTTGGTGGCAGCTGGCAATGGCAACCTAAGAATCAATATCATGTAAAAGCTGGAGCACGTGGTCTGGATTGGGCTAGCTCAATGCCAGAATCGATGTCCGACTATCGTGCAAAGATTGACACTGTTTCTCAACCTTATGTATCCCATGAAACCGGACAATGGTGTGCTTTCCCCGATTTTAATGAAATAAAGAAATACACCGGAGTAAATAAAGCTAAGAACTTTGAAATATTCAAAGATTTGCTGGAAGATGGTAAAATGGGAGATCTGGGACATGAATTTATGATGGCATCGGGAAAACTACAGGCTTTATGCTACAAAAACGAAATAGAAAAGACTCTTCGCACTCCCAACTATGCCGGATTCCAATTATTAGCTTTGAACGATTATTCGGGTCAAGGTACAGCATTAGTTGGTTTACTGAATGTATTCTTTGAAGAAAAGGGCTATATCAATGCTCCTGAATTTCGTCGTTTCTGTAGCCCAACTGTACCTCTTGCAAGAATTGAAAAGTTTGTATACAAGAATAACGAAACCTTCCAGGCAAATATAGAAGTAGCTCACTTTGGAAAGACAGCAATAAAGGATGCAAATACTACTTATAAGATAACAGACGAATGGGGCAAAGTCCTTGTAAAAGGAACTCTCAGCACCCAAGATATTTCGGTAGGCAACTGCTTTAGTCTTGGTTCTGTGAAGTTTCCTCTGGGATCTGTTGAGAAAGCGCAGAAACTGAATCTGGAAGTAGCAATTGAAGGAACCGAAGCAGTGAACGACTGGAATTTCTGGGTATATCCTGAAACTGTTACTCTTGATAAAGGATCGGTTTATGTAACCGACTCGGTTGATGCAAAAGCTACTGAGATATTGAAGAACGGTGGAAATGTATTGCTTACAGCTGCCAGAAAAATATCATATGGCAAAGATGTACAGCAATATTTCACTCCTGTATTCTGGAACACATCATGGTTTAAAATGCGCCCTCCTCATACAACAGGTATATTCGTGAACAATTATCATCCTCTTTTCAAAAACTTCCCTACCGATTATCACAGTAATCTGCAATGGTGGGAACTTCTTAACAGAGCACAGGTTATGCAGTTCACTGATTTCCCTGCAGATTTCCAACCATTGGTACAAAGCATAGACACTTGGTTTATAAGCCGCAAAATTGGTATGCTTTTCGAAGCCAAAGTTCTGAACGGAAAGCTTATGATGACAAGCATGGATATTACTTCCAATCTGGACAAAAGAATTGTTGCCCGTCAGATGAACAAAGCTATTCTGGATTATATGAATTCCGACAACTTCCGTCCACAAACTGAAGTTTCACTTGAAACCATTAAAGATCTGTACACAAAAACAGCAAAGAAGGTAGATACATATACCAAGGATTCACCGGATGAACTAAAACCGAAAAAAGGAGATAAAGGATTATAATTATAATAGATTAAAAAAAATAACATGAAACTTAAGTTACTAGCTGCCACTCTGCTAATAAGCACTTTTTGTGCTGCCCAAAAGGTAGAATATAAGTTTGACTTTACACAGGGAAAAGCCTCAAAGGGGTATACAACGATCACTTCTCAGGATAGATTTTCTGCTGAAAAAGGTTATGGATATGATTTGCAGTCCTCTTCTGCAGGAGAAAACAAACCGTTTTATTTTTCAGTTCAGGTTCCTGATGGAAACTATAAAGTGACCGTTAAAATAGGTTCTGCAAATAAAGCTGGAGTAACAACTGTAAGAGGTGAATCACGCCGTCTTTTTATTGAGAATCTTCCCACAAAAAAAGGCGAAATTATTGAGGAAACTTTTATTATTAATAAACGCGATACTAAAATCAGCGAAAACGAGTTTGTAAAGATTAAAGCGAGAGAAAAGAAGAAACTTAACTGGGATGATAAACTAACTTTGGAATTTAATGGTGACGCGCCCCTTCTAGAGACACTCACTATTGAAAAAGTAAATAACGTTCCAACAATATTCCTTTGTGGGAACTCTACCGTAGTAGATCAGGACAATGAACCTTGGGCTAGCTGGGGACAAATGATTCCACGGTTCTTTGACAAACATGTATGCTTTGCAAATTATGCAGAATCAGGCGAATCTGCCAACACATTTATCTCCGCTGGAAGATTAGCCAAAGCACTTACACAAATGAAAGCAGGTGACTATATATTTATGGAATTTGGTCACAACGATCAGAAGCAGAAAGGCCCGGGTAAAGGTCCATACCTTTCATTCACATCAAGTCTTCGCACATTTATACAGGAAGCAAAAGCAAGAGGAGCACATCCAGTTCTGGTTACTCCTACCCAACGAAGAAGCTTTAATGAAGAAGGTAAAATCATGGATACTCACGGAGAATATCCAAATGCAATGAAGAAATTAGCTATTGAAGAAAATATACCATTAATTGATCTCAACGCCACAACACGAACACTTTATGAAACATGGGGAATAGAACCATCTAAAAATGCATTTGTACATTATCCGGCAAACACTTACCCAGGACAAACACAACCTTTAGCAGACAACACACACTTTAATCCTTACGGGGCATACGAAATATCCAAATGCATTATTGAAGGAATGAAAGCAAACAAACTGGATATAGTAAAGTATCTAAGAAAAGATTACAAGCCATTCAATCCAAAACAACCGGATAGTCTTGCTTCTTTTCACTGGAACCAAAGTCCTTTTACTGAAGTTGAGAAACCAGACGGAAACTAAAATATAACAATGAAATAAAATATGAAAAAAAGCTTACTTATATATCTGTTCACAATTTTAACAATCGGATGTTTAGCTCAAAATAAAACAATTCCTTCAATTAACTGGACTGGGGAAAAAGTAAAACATAATCTTTCCTGGGCTTCTGATGTAGGAGCAAAAACATTCCCGGCAGGTAAAACTTTTAATGTAAAAGATTACCAGGCTATAAATGATGGAAAGACTATGTGCACCAAGCAAATACAAGATGCCATTGATGCCTGCAGTCTGGCTGGTGGAGGAACTGTAACCTTTGAACCGGGGAATTATCTGACGGGGGCACTATTTATAAAAAAAGGAGTTAATTTTTGCATCGGGAAAGGGGTTACTTTACTCGCTAGTACAAACATTAATGATTATCCTGAATTCAAGACACGCGTTGCCGGCATAGAAATGGTATGGCCATCGGCTGTTATTAATGTAACCGACCAAAAAAATGCAGCTATTTCAGGGGAAGGCACGCTGGATTGTCAAGGAAAAGTTTTCTGGGATAAATATTGGGAGATGCGCAAGGAATACGAAAAAGAAGGACTACGTTGGATTGTAGATTACGACTGCAAACGGGTAAGAGGTATCTTGATTTCAAATAGTTCGGATATCACTTTGAAGGATATTCATATAATGAGAACCGGATTCTGGGCTGTTCAGGTATTGTATTCTTCATACTGTACCATCAATGGTGTAAATGTAAATAATAACATTGGTGGTCACGGCCCAAGTACCGATGGCCTTGATATTGATTCTTCGAAAAGGATTCTGATTGAGAATTGTGATATTGACTGTAATGATGACAATATTTGTCTCAAATCGGGAAGAGATGCTGATGGATTACGCGTAAATCGTCCTACTGAATATATAGTAGTTCGTAACTGTACTACCCGAAAAGGGGCCGGATTAATTACTTGTGGTAGCGAAACGTCAGGTTCTATAAGAAATATTCTGGCTTATAACATGAAAGCATGCGGAACTTCATCAGCCCTTCGTATTAAATCGGCAATGAACAGAGGAGGTACTGTAGAGAATATTTATATGACAGATGTTAAAGCAGATAGTGTAGGCAGTGTATTAGCAGTCGATTTAAACTGGAATCCGAGCTACAGCTATTCTACCTTGCCTGAGAAATATGTAGGAAAAGAGATTCCTGAGCATTGGAAAACAATGCTTACTCAAGTAATTCCTGCTGAAAAAGGTTATCCACATTTTAAAAATGTCTATTTTTGGAATGTAAAAGCTAAGAGCTCTAAACAATTTATCACAGCAATTGGCTGGAATAAAAAGTTAAGGCTAGAAAACTTTTACCTTAACAACATTAAAGCTGATGTTGGCAATGCTGGAAAAATAACTTTTACTAATAATTTCAATCTGCGTAATATACGTTTAAAAGTTGCAGATAAAAGTAAAATAGAACTTAAAGAGAATATAAACCTTAAGAGTAATATTCAATATGAGTAAACTAAGAAAAGTATTTTTTGTATTGCTTACTCTCTTTGCCGGCATTCACGCTTATGCCGGTGGAGAGAGTAAGTTTTCTTATGTACTGAGCGGTACACAAACAGCACCTCGGATACTGGCATGTAAAACTCCTGAATTTTCTTTTCATTTTCCACAAATGGCAGGAAACTTTAAACTAGGACTTATTGCTGGCCAAAAAAGTCTTTGGGGTAGCGAACTAAAAAGTGTAAAGCTCAAAAAAGAGGAAAACAAACTGATTTACACTTTGGAAGATAATCTGTTGAAAGATGGAAAAGTTATTGTCCGTGTTGCCAAACTAACAGATAGCGACGGATTCGTTATGGAAGTTGAAGGACTAAACTTACCAGATGGTATCGATTTGTTCTGGAGTTTTGGAGGTTGTTATGCAAAAGTGCTTCCCAATAAAGCAGAAAGTGATCTTAAACCTGAATATTGTAAAGACAATGTATTCAGTGTAGAAGGTAGCGCATTAACTGTTTATTACGACGAAAGTCTGAACCTGAAAGTTGTTCAGGCCGTTGTTCCTGAGAACTCTGAAATCAGACTATCTGATGCGCATAAGCAGACTTCCCCACTTATATTTCATGAGTCTGGTAAGAAAACAGATGCTCCTGCCCTAACTGGTACCAGCAAACTGATAAACGGTAAACTCTATTTCTGTTTTTATCTTCAGAATGCAAAGGCCGATTACAACAGCTTTATGATACCCGAATTATTTAAAAAAGAATTTAAGCTATGAAACAGATTAAAATACATTTCCTGTTCGCACTCTTTATGATAACAGGATCCTTACAGCTTCAAGCTAAGATTTACAATGTAAAAGATTTCGGAGCTAAAGGAGACGGAAAAACAATTGATTCTCCTTCTATCAACCAAGCTATAGAGAATGCTTCTGATGAAGGAGGAGGAACTGTTTATATACCTTCTGGCGAATATGCCTGCTATTCTATTCGTCTGAAAAGTCATATCACTATTTTTCTGGAATCAGGAGCTCGTATTGTAGCAGCTTTCCCATCTAAAGATCAGGGATATGATGTTGCTGAACCAAATGAATTCTACAAATATCAGGATTTTGGCCATAGCCATTGGAAAAATTCTCTTATGTGGGGCATCGGACTGGAAGATATTACTATTTGCGGTTCGGGACTTATTTACGGTAAAGGATTGTCTCGTGAAGAAAGCCGCCTGCCCGGTGCCGGAAATAAAGCCATCAGCCTGAAAAACTGTAAGAATGTAATTATCAAAGATATTTCCATGTTGCATTGCGGACACTTCGCCTTGCTTGCTACCGGTGTTGATAATCTTAGTGTACTAAACCTGAAAGTAGATACCAACCGAGACGGATTCGATATAGACTGCTGTAAAAACGTACGTATCACAGATTGCACAGTAAATTCCCCATGGGATGATGCAATTGTACTGAAAGCTTCTTACGCTTTAGGATACTTCAAAGACACAGAAAACGTAACTATTACCGGTTGTCTGGTTTCCGGCTTTGATCAGGGAACAGCTATGAACGCTACCTATGAAAGATATGAGCCACAAGCTCCCGATCATGCTTATGTTTGTGGAAGAATAAAGCTTGGCACAGAATCAAGCGGCGGATTTAAGAACATCGCTATAGCCAACTGCGTATTCGACCGTTGCAGAGGCTTGGCTATAGAAACAGTTGATGGTGGTCATTTGGAAGATATTGTTGTTAGTAATATCACTATGCGGGATATTGTTAATTCTCCAATATTTCTTCGTCTTGGCGGACGAATGAGAAGTCCGGAAGGAACACCCAAAGGAAGTATGAAAAGAGTGCGAATCAGCAATGTAAATGTATATAATGCAGATTCTCAGTATTCATCAATTATAAGTGGAATACCTGGAAGCATTATTGAAGATGTAACGCTGAGTGATATACATATCTACCATAAGGGTGGATATACAGCAGAAGATGGAAAGATTGTTCCTCCCGAACAGATAAAGGTTTATCCGGATCCGTTAATGTTTGGAACAATGCCAGCCAAGGGATTCTACATCCGTCATGCAAAGAATGTAACATTCAACAATATTGATTTCCACTACGAAAAGCCAGACGGACGTCCATTGTTTGTTACCGATGATGCAGAGATGATAGAATACAATAGAATTACTGTTGATGGGGTAAAATACTAATCACAAGTCCACTTTTCCTTAAAATAGGATTGAATAATCCGGTTAAATAAATTAAGTTGTTTATTTAACCGGATTATCTTTTTATTCACTACTTTTGTACTATCAATTCAGATTAATAAAGGAAAAAATGAACTACGGATTTGTTAAAGTGGCCGCAGCAGTGCCACCGGTAAAAGTAGCCGATTGCCAGTATAATGCTGAACAAATTGAGAAAATGATAAATGAGGCCGATGAAAAAGGCGTTCAGATTATCGCTTTCCCTGAACTATGTATCACCGGATATACTTGTGCCGACCTGTTTGCCCAGCAACTTCTGCTGGAAAAAGCAGAAATGGGATTGGTACAAGTAATGAATAATACTCGCCAACTTGATATTATTTGTATAGTAGGAATGCCGGTAATAACCAATACAATCCTTATAAATGCTGCTGTTGTATTTCAAGGAGGAAAGATTCTTGGTGTGGTTCCAAAAACTTACTTACCCAACTATAAAGAATTCTACGAGCAACGCTGGTTCACTTCGGCCAGAGATGTGATTGACAAAACAGTGCGCCTCTGTGGTCAGTTGGTACCTGTTAGTTCAAACTTATTGTTCGATACTCCAGATTGTTGTTTTGGTGTAGAGATATGTGAAGATCTGTGGTCTGTAATTCCTCCCAGTTCTAAACTGGCATTAAAGGGTGCAGAGATTCTTATTAATCTTTCTGCCGATAATGAAGGTATTGCCAAACATAATTATGTTCGGTCACTTATCAGTCAGCAGTCTGCGCGCTGCATTGCCGCATATATATTCTCTTCCTGCGGATTCGGAGAATCAACGACTGATGTAGTATTTGCCGGCAACGGATTAATATATGAAAATGGGGCTCTGCTTGCAGAATCTAAACGATTCAGTCTGGAAGAACAAATGGTTATTTCAGAAATAGATGTGGAACGTTTACGCACAGAAAGACGTATTAACACAACCTTCTCTGCAAATAGTGGTGATTATAAGGATGCAGAAGCTATTCACGTTACTACAGAATTAACAAACAGCCGACCTTTAAGTCTTAGCCGTAAAATAGATCCTCTTCCGTTTGTACCTACTGGCAGAACTCTGAATGAAAGATGCGAAGAGATCTTTGAGATACAGGTTTCCGGTCTGGCTAAACGCATTGTTCATACACATTCAAAAACGGCAGTTTTAGGTATTTCCGGAGGATTGGATTCCACGTTAGCCTTATTAGTATGCGTAAAGACTTTCGACAAGCTAGGACTTTCGCGTAAAGGTATCCTGGGAATTACCATGCCTGGATTCGGAACAACCGATCGTACTTATAACAATGCTATCAACCTGATGAAAGAATTAGGAGTTAGTATTCGTGAAATAGATATAAAGGCTGCGTGTATTCAACATTTCAAAGACATTGACCATGATATAAATGTGCACGATGTTACTTATGAAAACTCACAGGCCAGAGAACGTACGCAAATCCTTATGGATGTAGCAAACCAAACAGGTGGTATGGTTATTGGTACCGGCGACCTTTCGGAGCTTGCTTTGGGATGGGCTACTTATAACGGAGATCACATGTCAATGTATGGTGTTAATGTCAGCATCCCCAAAACGCTGGTAAAACATTTGGTTGACTGGGTAAGCCAGAATGAGGTAGAAGAAGATGCTGCTATAATCCTGACAGATATTGTAGCTACTCCTATTAGCCCGGAACTTATACCTGCAGACGAGGATGGAAATATTCTGCAAAAAACAGAAGATTTAGTAGGCCCATACGAGCTTCACGACTTCTTCCTTTATTACACGATGCGTTTTGGCTTCCGTCCAGCTAAAATATACTATCTGGCAAACATTGCTTTTGCAGGATCGTATGATAAAGAAACCATCAAGAAATGGCTACACACTTTCTTCCGCCGTTTCTTTAACCAGCAGTTCAAACGTTCGTGCTTGCCTGATGGTCCTAAAGTAGGAAGTATATCTATCAGTCCTCGCGGCGACTGGCGTATGCCAAGTGATGCAAGTTCGGCTTTATGGCTTAAAGAAATCGAAGAATTGTAATCTGACATTACCTTTGTAATAATTATCCCAGTCTCTCAACTGGATTAAATATTAGTTCGGGAATTGTGAGTTTTATATTCACAATTCCCGAACTTTTTATATTTTACTATTTTTTGCAATCGTTCTATCTTCTATTTTTCAGGTATAAAAAAATATTCTTGTATTTATCATTTATAATAGTTAATATTGCGAATAATTGACCTAAGAATAACAAATCAAATGCATATATACAATTCAGAAAGTGATATCTGGAAATCTTTTTTATCTGGAAACGAGAAAGCATTTTCTACTCTGTACTATATGTATGCGGATGTTCTATTTTCATACGGTTATAAAATAGTAAGTGACAGGGAAATTGTAAAAGATGCTATTCAGGAGTTATTTATAAAGCTATACAATAACAAGGAGAATCTTAGTGAAACGGAGCATGTTAAGTTCTATCTCTTCAAAGCTTTAAGAAACAGGCTAATTTCAAAATTAGAATCTCGAACACTTATTTCTTTAGATGCCGATAACGATGATTTACTTTTCGAAATAGAAATAGCTTCAACAGAAGAAGATGATGATCCTGAAGAGATCTTTTCGGAAGATCAGAAAAAAGAGCTTTCCCGCGCCATGAAGACCTTAACCTCACGACAACGGGAAGCTATTTATCTTAGATATATCCGGGAAATATCTATTGAAGACATCGCTGCTATGTTAAATATGAATTATCAGTCAGCACGTAATCTAATTCATCGCTCTATCCAGAAATTAAGAAAAGAACTTCTAACTGCAATCTTTATACTACTACATAGTTATTTAAATAGCTGATTCAAGGGCCAATCTTACCTAAACGTTTTTGCCATCGTATTCATTGGTGAATGGATTTTATTTATTGAGCAATAGTTCTCTGTCCATTGAGGAATAAATAAAATCCATTGGCGAATAAAATTGCTATGTAATCAGACATTATATTATTTTACAACAAAAGTCTTTTTCTCTAACCCAACACCTTTGATTGTCAATAACTTCCAATGGCTAGGCAATGAACCTTTCTTCTGAACAATACCAGCAGGCGTAATCTCCAGTCCGCCAAATCCCATCATAACAGTTTGCAGAATTCCTCCTGCTCCAGTAATGAAATAAGGATTAGTTCCTCCTTTTGTTTCAGCAATTACACGGAAAGGAGGATTCAGATTTGGAACATAAGCATCCTTAAAGAAGTGATAAGCCTTCTCTTTATTACCCAATCTTGCATAAAGAAGAGAGAAAATAGCCTGCGTCATTGCCGGAGTATCTTTTTCCGGTACACGCACTTCATAATACTCCAAATCCTTTTTAATTTGTGAAGGTGACTGAATAATTCCCAACGGATAAGCAAGTAAGTTCGCGTCTGCCTGTTTTATACCTTCTCCATTATAAGTTTTATGCTCTTTTGTTACTCCATTTTCAAACGTATGAATCATCAGATTTTTTGCGACTTCCAGCCACTGACTCTTGACTTTTTCCTTGAGAATACCAGCTGCATTGGCAGCTACTTCAAGATTTATCTGTGCCACTCCATTGGTAAATGCATCATTATCCACATTTTCGGCCCATTCATCTGCTGCTACAACATTACGTATTTCATATTTACCCTGGTCGTTCTTCTCTACACGATCCAGCCAAAAATCGGCTGTAGCTCTGATAATTGGGAATCCCTTTTCTTTTAGCCATTCTTTATCTTTTGTTACCAGATAGTAATTCCATGCAGCCAATGCCACACATCCGGAAATATGATGTTCAAATGTTCCGGAAAGAGCCCAAACCGGAGTCTCTTCAAAGCCGGAATCTGAACTTTCCCAAGGATACATAGCTCCACGGAATCCGTGCTCGAATGCATTCTTCTTAGCAGCCTCCAGTCTATCAAAACGATAATCAACAAAAGAACGGGCCATTTCCGGATGAAGTAATAACAAAGCAGGAAACATCCATGTATCTGCATCCCAGAAAATATGTCCGTTATATCCTAAACCAGACAACCCCATCGGAGAAATAGAAAGAGCCGATCCCTCTCTAACAAAAGAATAGAGATGATACATCATATTGTGAATATCCTGTTGAGCTACCGGATCTCCTTCAATTACAATATCACTTTCCCAAAGTTTATTCCATGCTTCCCGATGCTTATCCAACAATCTATCATTACCCTCCAAACGAGCAAAGATTGTAAGTCTTTCAACTTCATTCAGTGGATCCGGATGATAAGCCGAAGTAATAGTTGAGCCCACTAGTGAAAAATGATATTTTACACCAGCCTTAAGCTCTTTGGTAAACTTCATGGAATGATTGTTACAATTAGGTGTAGAATGAATTATTTGTGGTTCTTCTCCCCTTTTCTCTGGGAAAATAAAGGACGATGAAGCACATATATTCAACTTCCCGGTAGGACTATAAGCTGAAGATGTAAGCAATGCTATACTTACATGTTTGCGATTAATCTGATTATAGAAATTCTTCGAATCCCGAAAAGCCTCTGGTGTTTCAAGTATATTAGCAGCAGTAATAGTAATATCTTTCAATGGAGTAATCGTAACATCCAGCATAGCCGAAAAAGGAAGTTGCCTTATAGCCAGATATGAATATTCAACTTTTGCTTCATCTTTGAACATAAAAGAAGAAGTCTGAATACCCTGCTTCATGTCCAGTACCTGTTTAAACTGAGTTATATTATTGCCATTTACGCTATTTCCATTTATAGACAATTGCATATTGAGCATATTGAATCCATTCAGAAAGTTACTGACTCTTCCACGCCCATAGATATCATAACTACCTGCTAGTATAACACTTGAAACCTTTAAAGGCTGTGGAGAAGATACTAATCCAAGCATGCCATTGGCCACAGTGACTCCGTAATAATTATCCGGCTGTATGTTATCTGCTTCAACTATCCATGGATTTTGAGCATGCAGTTGTAATACACATAACAATACAGCACTTATTAAAACACTAATTCTATTCATATTCAGTTTAATATATCTGATAAATTCCATAAGAAAGGGGTTCTGCAGAGATTGTCAGTCGTTTGTTTTTATAATCAATCATTTTGTGTTTTGAATTATTCAAAACTGGAAAAACATTCTGTACAGCTCTGTCATAATCCAAAGATACAGATACGTCCTTTCCCGACGGATTAATTACAATTATAAAAGCTTCTTTGCCTAATCTACGTTCATAAATTAACGGATATTGATTATCTTTAGACTGCAAAAATCTTATTTCACCACGATTCCCTAGTGCTGCATATTTACCACGCAATGCAATTAACTCTTTGGTAAATAAAAGAAGTGATGAAGCATCTTTTTTTTCCTGTTCAACAGTAGGTCTACTTGCAGAAGGGTCTATAGGTAGATAAAGCGAACTATTACTTCCCGATGAAAATCCGGCATTATCTGAACTATCCCATTGCATAGGAGTACGAGAACCAGCACGATTTCCTTTCGTCAGCTGACTTCCTTCCTTATTTGGTAATCCATCAATAAAACGCATTCCAATCTCGTCGCCATAATAAACCAGAGGGATACCCGGTAAAGTCATCAGAAAAGTCATCACCGTTTTTAACTGAGGAACAGTATTCCTTTCACCGCAACAAGGACGTTGAAAATCATGATTGGCAGTAGGTACACAAATATATCCATTATTACCTGCAGCACTAAGCTGAGTAGTCAGATTCTTAATAAAGAAATCAGGAGAACCATTTCCTTTAATATCAAAATAGCAAGTATCTCGCCTGTAGGTTCCTGTTTTATTAAAAAACATCGTATCGTATCCGCTGTTTCTCAGATGAATTATGAAATCCATCATAAATCCAACCTTTATGGCCTGTTGCGGCTTACCCCACTCTGCAAGAAGTATTCCTTCGGGAAATTTATCCTGGAAATGGGTTCTTATCTCAGCCCACAGATTTGTTGTTTCTTTTAAATCAGGATCCTTTTTAACCAATGAACCGGCCATATCAACTCTGAATCCATCACAGCCCATTTCCATCCAGTAATCCATAATATTCATCAGTTCCTTTCGGGTACTTTGAGGTCCTTCTGCCGTAACAGGCTCCTCCCAGGGACATTTTGGATCTGGTTGTCCGTATCCATAATTCAAAGCTGGTTGACAATCAAAGAAGTTCTTCATATAAGTGCCGTTTCTTTCAAACTTGCCAGATACAAACTTTTCAGGTTTAATAGTCGAATCATTAGTCCATATATAACGATCAGAATAAGCATTCTTTTCATTCTTCTGAGAAGCCTTAAACCAGGATGATTCAATAGAGGTATGTCCAGCCACTAAATCAAGGCAAACCTTCATATTACGTTTATGAGCTTCATCAAACAGACGTTTCAAATCATTGTTTGTTCCATATCGATGAGCAACTTTGTAGAAATCAATCACATCATATCCTGCATCCTGAAAAGCCGATTCAAAGCATGGATTAAGCCAGATAACATTACAACCAATCCACTTTACATAATCAAGCTTTTCAATAATCCCTTGAATATCCCCTATTCCGTCTCCATTGGTATCCTTGAAACTTTGCGGATAAATCTGATAAAATACGGCGGTTTTCATCCATTGCGGAAGAGGTTTAAAATCTGCAGCCCGAACAGTTGCAAAACTGCTTAACAAAAGAAAAATACTTATTATAGATTTTGTAATTCTTATCATTAGTACACAATTTATAAATAGTTAAGTAAAAAAGACCTCATCCTTTTTTACCGAATGAGGCCTTTTTATATGAATGGTTAGGTTATTAGAGTGCTTCGCTATACCCTGGATTCTGAGTCAGTTCCGGATTAGCTTCAAGAGCCGACAATGGAATTGGCAACAAAATTTTATAAGTAGGTGTTTCAAGTTTCTGATAGCGACTATTGCAATATTTGCCAAAACGAACAAGGTCATTACGACGTGAAGGACCATCCCAGTAAAACTCATAAGCTCTTTCATTCATAAGCTTATCAAGAGAAAGTTCCGAAGCTGAGTAAGTCTTCACATTTCGTTTACTTCTTACAGCGTTGATATCATTTACAGCCGTAGCATCACCCTTACGGAATTTAGCTTCTGCTCTCATCAGATAAACATCTGCAAGACGATAATATTGAAAATCATTCTCACTACTGCTGGCATAGGTTGAAGTTGGGTCGGGTGCATATTTAACAACTCTTGCTCCCTGAGCCTCTGATGAATTCTGAACACTAAATTCTGGTGTAAAAATCAAAGGCAAACCAGTACGGGTTTTCAAAGCAGTACCATCAGGTCCATATTGCTGTCCCACAAGAATTCCTAAATTAAATCCTACTTGACTCTTCAATCTTGAATCCTGATAACGAGGATCTGTTACATCCCATATACTCAAGAAATCAGGAGTTGTACAACAACCATTCCACATATTCTTAAAGCTACCAAATGTCTGATTATAATGCAAAGTGATATTCAACCATGGAATACCGCCAAGTCCCACAGAACTATTAAAAGGAATTGGTAGTATTGATTCTGTCTGATCTGAATAAGTTTCGTTCTTTGCAAGATAAAGTTTCCAGAAATCATCAGCCAAAGTATACTTACCCGAGCCAATAATATCATCACACAAAGAAATTACTTCATCCCATTTTGCAGTACCATCACTGAACGTTGGTGCAGTACCTGTATATACCTGATAATTGAGGTAAACCTTAGCAAGTAACATCTGGGCAGCAGCCTTGGTTACTCGTCCGTAAGGCACATCTCCTTTCTGTTTCAAAACCGGAATAACTTCATTCAATTCAGCAATCAATCTTTCCAACGCTTTCGGACGATCTAATATCTGTGGAGATTTTGAGTAATCCAGTTCCTCATATTCTCTGAATGGGAAATGGCCAAAGCAATCCATCAGATGATACATGCAAAGAGCTCTTACAAATTTAGCCTCAGCCATATATCCTGTAACTTCATCAGTTTGTTCCAGTTTTGATAAATATTGCATAGCTATATTACACTTTGTAATACCCAGCATAAAGCTATTCCATGTATTTTTTATATAACCATTTTTACTGTCATAATCATGTGTAAAAAGGGTACGGTAATCAGCATTATTCCAGTCAGTACCACGAGTAGGGAAAACCATCTCATCGGTTACACTTTCCATAACCAGCCACACTCCTGAGCGACTTTGTAAATCTCGCAGGTATGCGTAAGCCGGTGCAATAAGCATCTGTGCATTTTCGCTGTCAGATACAATGGTAGAACCATCCTGTTCATTCAAAATTTCCTCTTTCAAGTCTGTACAAGAGGTTGCCATCAACATCAAAGCCGAGGCGAATATTATACTAATTCGTTTCATAATTATTCAATTGATAAAGGTTAGAAATCCATTGTAACACCCAGAGTAAAGCTTCTTGCCATTGGATAAGTAGTCCATCCAATACCTAAAGAAGGAACACCATTAGAGGCATGAGCAGCATTTACTTCAGGATCATATCCTGAATAGCCGGTAAGTACAAACAGATTATTGGCTGTAGCATATACTCTTAAATTAGAAATCCATTTACTATTTTTCATATTGAATGTATATCCCAAATTAGCACTTGCCAATCGCAGATAAGAACCATCCTCTATGTATCGGCTGGAGTAGTCTAATACATTATCTAAAGATTCAGGCAAAGTGGTTGCATGAACTGTTGTATTGAAACCTTTAGAAAAGAGACTTAACTGATCAATTACATTAGCCAGGTTATTATAAATATCATTACCAACAACACCATTAAAGAATAGACTCAGATCAAAACACTTCCAGGAGAAACTAGTATTGAAATTGAAAGTAAAATCAGGTTGTGCATTTCCAATGCATTTTTCTACTTTATTACCATTTTCATCCAATTCATATAAACTTTTTCCGTTTTCATCAAATCCAAGGAAATTATATCCCCAAAAAGTTCCGATAGGATAACCACTTTTGATAATCTGAGAAGAAAATCCGGTGATACCAGGTCCACTTGGACTACCTGTAGTGATATAAGACATAGGAAGATCTTTCACTTTGTTTTTAATGGTTGAGAAGTTACCACCTAAGGTCCAGTTAAAATCTTTATTAGCAAGAAGAACTCCATTAAGTCCTATTTCAAGACCTTTATTTTCAATCTTCATATTCGGTACATTCGACCATACTTTTGTTGTTGGAGCTGGTGAAACAGAATAAACTTCAAGTAGTACATCTTTGGTTGTTTTAGAAAATACATCGATAGTTCCACTCAAGCGACCTTTCAATACAGAGAAATCAACTCCAAGGTCAACTTGTTCAGTCTTCTCCCATTTAAGATTTGGATTAGGTGTACGAGTCAATGTGATACCAGGAACAACTGTTGATCCACCATTCAGGATAGCGCCACTGGTACTACCCAAAAGCATTTGAGATATCTTATTCGGAATTTCCTGATTACCGGTAATACCCCAGCTTAATCTTAGTTTCAGATTCTCGAAAACATTCAGTTTCTTAATAAAATTCTCTTCACTCATTCTCCATGCAAGTGCAGCAGATGGGAAATAACCATATTTATTATTTTCTCCAAACTTAGTAGAACCATCGGCACGGAAGTTTACTGTTAGCAAATACTTGTCAAGTAATCCATAATTCACACGTCCAAAGAAAGACTGAAGTTCATTAACTGTAATTCCTGAAGTACTGGTTACTTGTTTATTCTTACCATAAGAAAGATCGTACAGATAATCTATATTATCGACAGTAAATCCGGTTTCAGACATACCATAATAATAGTTGCGGAATTTTTGATATGAATGTCCTCCTAATAAATTGAAAGAGTGCTTCTTTGCCAGATTGAAATTATAGGTCAGATAATTTTCAATCAAGAAGTTTCCAGCTTCAACATTATTTATATCGGCAGTACCGTTATCAGTCAGATAAATCAAGGACTTATCCTGAGTTACTTTACGGGTAGCCTTTGTTTGATCTAATGCAACATTCATCTTGTATTTAAGATCTTTCAAAATAGTCAGAGTTCCGGTTACATTAGCCAGAATACGATCTGTCTGCGTTTTATCATTAGTAAGATTAAGCATAGCCACCGGGTTACGTACATCTTTACTCTTCTGATAATAAGTACCATCGCTATTATATACAGGAAAAGTAGGGTTTAACTTTAATGCAGAAAGCAAAAGGTCGCCTTCGTAACCACCAGTTTCACCAATAGGAGCACGTTGATCAAGGTTTCTACTAGCCATCAGACTCGCTTCAATCAGCAAACGGTCATTAAATGTTTTCTGACTTGCAGAAAAACGGCCAGTGTACTTTTCCATTCCGGTTCTTTTGATAATACCTTCCTGATCCTGATAACCTAATGAGGCGCGATAGTTACCATTTTTACCTCCACCACTTACGGAGAGATTGTGGTTAGAAGAAACTGCAGTACGAAAAATCTCATCCTGCCAGTTAGTGCTTGCTCCGCCATCTTCTATTGAAGTCAACCCCTTTTCCGCTGCAAATGAACGAAATTGTGCTGCAGAAAGAACCGGATATTGTTCAGGCAAGCTAGATACACTTACGTATCCCGAATAAGAAACTTTAGCAGCACCTTCTTTTCCTTTTTTAGTTGTTACAATGATAACACCATTGGCACCGCGAGCACCATAGATAGCAGTAGCTGAAGCATCTTTCAGTACATCAATAGATTCTATATCATCCGGGTTCAGGAAGTTCAAAGGGTTTTTCTTACTAGTATCACCAACTCCAGAAATACTAGCTCCGCTTGGTTGCTGATCATCAGATACATTCAAAGGAACACCATCCACTACATAAAGAGGATCTTGTCCTGAACGGATTGAGTTCGATCCACGAACACGAACAGTTGCACCACCACCAGGCTCACCACCATTGTTGGTAATATTCACACCAGCAACTCTACCTTGAATCAATTGTGAAGGTGCAGTAACCAATCCCACATTAAAATCTTTCGATTTGAGGGTAGACACAGATCCGGTAAGATCATTCTTCTTCACCGTACCGTAACCCACCACTACTACTTCATTCAGGTTTTCAGCCTCACTCACCATCTTCACATTGAGCATCTTCTGAGCCTGAACTTCCATTTTTGTAAATCCTATATAACTAAAAACCAATCTAGTATTCTGTCCCGGTACGCTCAAAGAGTATTTACCATCAATATCAGTAATAGTACCCTGTGATGTACCCTTAACAAGAATACTTACACCAATCAATGGCTCTCCAGTTTCATCAGTTATTTTACCATTTACAGTAAAAGCCCCGCTTTGTTTTTGGCTGTTTTTATTATTCTTATTGAAAACAACAATCTGATGATCGGAAATTTCATAATCAACAGTAGTACCTTTCAATAAACGATCAAGTACAGTACGGATAGGTTCATCTTTAGCTTCAACAGATACTTTCTGATTCAGATTAACAGTTTCACTGTTATAAATAAAAACGAACTTACTTTTCTTCTCAATTTCAAGAAAAGCCTCTTTAATAGTCTTGTTCTTTATTGAAATAGTTATGTTGTCACCGAGCGTGACATTAACAGACTCTCTTGCCTGAACTTCGGCAGTATTTACTACAAGGGAACAGGCAATTAAGCTTATTAAAAGTAGATTATTAAAAATAATATGCTTATAATTGCATAAATAATTAAGATGTTTCATTCTTAAAAGATTTTGGTTAGTTCAATAATTCCATTATTACAATCAAAGTCCGGGCTGAGAGATACTGCGAATATCTCTCAGCTTTTTTGTGTTTTTACTTTTTTCTCATATTAGTTTTATTTAGGGTTAACATTCATTTTTATTGTTTTCTTCAGTGTGTCTATCGTAATTTGGTTAGGTGCAATTTTTTCCAGCATATTAAGAAGATCATCCAATGGAACGCTTATATCTAATTTTCCAGAAACTTTTATCTTACTCATATCCTGTGCATTATAGAATAGGTTCGTATCATAATGCTTACACAATTTCTCAAGAACGGCAGATAAAGGTTCTTTATCCAGAACTAATAAATCTTCTTTCCAGCAAATATCATTGTACGGATCAATATTATTCAGCGTATTTTTCTGTTCTGATTTATCAAATGTATATTTCTGATTAGGTAGCATAGTAACGGTTTCACCCGAAGAAGCTGAAACTTTCACTCGTCCTCGAACCAATACAACCGATTGAATATTTCTTTCAGGAAAGGCAGAAACGTTGAACGATGTACCCAACACACTGATATCTATATCCTGAGTTTTCACATTAAACTGTTTTTGCGGATTCTTCGTAACATCAAGAAAAGCTTCTCCTTCCAGATAAACTTCTCTCGTTTTTTCATTATAAGCAATTGGAAATACCATTTTTGTGTGTTCTCTCACAGTTATAGTAGTCTTATCCGCTAATATTATTCTGGCTTTATTTCCCTGTGGAACAGCTATCTGCAAGAACGGATTTTCCTTAGAATCAGGAACTGATATATTAAACGAATTTCCATCTCTGTTTACTATTTTTAATTGTCCTTTCTCACTATTGCAATAAACTTCGGCTTGCCTGTCCAGTTCAATCACCTGTTTGCCTATATAAAGACAAGATGTATGTAATGTATCGATATTAATATTTGCTGTAATTTCCTTGTACATATCCGCTTTCCCAACTGTAAGGCGGTATATTCCCCAACCACCAACAACCAGAATAAGAATAGAGGCAGCAATACTTAGAGTGCGAACAATGAAACGCTGCTTTTTACCTATCGTCTTTCCTGAAATATTTCTCCAAATATGATCTTTCTCCTCAGCCGACAATACACTATCATTCTTTTTAATAAGCTGAATGATATCATCCGAAGAAGTTTGTTCAAAACTTCTTTTTGTTGTACTCCTATTATTTTCTTCTTTTTTATGCATTTTATCCACCTTTAGCATGGTTGTTTACTAGTAATACACCCCATCTTTTCGCTTGTACTCAATTTTAATAGAAAAAAATGCAAAAAAAATATTCAGAGCAGACATTAGCAGGCAAATAATGTTAAAAACAGATCAAAATACACACTAATATTTTTTCAATAATGCTTTTTGTTTTTAAGTTTCAGGAGCATTCCCGATAAACAAATACAAGCAATTCATTGTTAAATATTTATTGAGTAAAGTAAATAAATGTTTAATATTCAATAATCGATTTTATTTGCAAGAATATTTATCAATAAAGCTTATTGATGTTTCAAAAATAAAGTATAATTTTGTAATCTCTTAAAATAAAAAAAATATTAATAATATTTAGAGTACTATTTACGCTATTATTCAAATTATCAGATTTAATAAAAACAGAATATTATTTCTCCATGAATCGCCTTGTTAACGAATCGGGAACATTTATGTAAGTAAATAAGTTCAAGATATGAAATTCATAACAAAACTCTTATTTATACTGAACATCGCCATTTGGATTGGAGCAGGTGCGGCTTGTTGGGTGCTTACAGGAAGTACTCTTGGAAGTGTTATATTGATAGGATTTGTTACTTTTCTTATTGCCTGGGCTATTAGTGACGAAGCCATCATTGTTTCGTGCGATGATTTCATGAATCCCGAATGGCGTATTTTCACCAGAAGAATTTTCTGGGCTACCAGTGCTTCACTTATATGTATGGGAATCTTTATATTTGTATGCGTTGCTATGGATATATTTAATATGAGAGAATTTCTGAATATGAAATCATCTTAGAAACAAACCACTTCCCCACCAAGGATAACAGTATCTATCAAATCAGAGGTATAGGCATACGGTAAATAGTAGATTGATGGTATTTCTTTTGTGATAAGTACATTTGCCCGTTTCCCAATACAGATAGAACCATGCGTATCACTAATGCCCATTGCATAAGCACTATTAATCGTGGCGGCATTGATTGCCTCTTCAGGAGTTAATTTCATTTTAATTGTTGCCAATGAAAGAATAAACTTCATGTTACCCGATGGCGACGAACCCGGATTATAATCGGAAGCAAGAGCAACAGGTAATCCACCATCTATCATCTTTCGGGCAGGTGCATAGTTCATTCCCAGGAAGAAGGCCGCACCGGGCAGTAAAGTTGGCATAGTGCTGCTGCCTTTCAAGACTTCAATCTCAGCATCATCGGTAAACTCCAGATGATCAACCGACAATGCATTATGCTTCACTCCTATTTGTATACCACCAGAAAGAGCCAATTCATTGGCATGTATCTTTGAACGCATACCATATCTGGCACCAGCTTCCATAATTCGTTCTGTCTCTTCACAAGTAAAGAAGCCTTTATCGCAAAAACAGTCTACAAAATCTGCCAATCCCTCACTTGCCACAGCAGGTATCATTTCGTTTACAATTAAATCCACGTAAGCAGATTGCCTGCCTTTATAGGTTGCAGGTACGGCATGAGCACCCAAAAAAGTAGCACGAATAGTAAGAGATGTAGTTTCACGAAGTCGTTTGATAACACGCAGCATCTTAAGCTCATCTTCGGTATTTAGTCCATATCCGCTCTTTATCTCGGCAGCACCGGTCCCCATATAAATCATCTCATTAACCCGGACAAGAGCCTCTGCATAAAGCTGATCTTCAGTTGCTTCGTGCAATTGTTTTGCAGAATTAAGTATACCGCCTCCACGCCGGGCAATTTCCTCGTAAGATAATCCGTTTATCTTGTCAATAAACTCCTGTTCCCTGCTACCTGCATAAACTATATGTGTATGAGAATCGCAAAATGCAGGCAACACAATCTTGCCGGTTGCATCTAAAAACTTATCGGCTACGAGATTTGGTGGAAGTGACGACATTTCTCCAAAAGCAGAAATACATTCATCTTCTATCAACAAATAAGCATCTCTGATACTAGGCAGAAAAGCCATATCTTTGCCACAAACCATTGAACGTGGAGTATCTTCCACCTGATAGAGTTCGCGTATATTTGTTATTAATAGCTTCATGCTTTAAATAGCTTTTCTTGCTTCAGAAAATCCACACTAACCTGAATATGCGTATACATCACGCAATCGTTCTCTACAAATGGTACTACCCTACGGTATTCAGCACATATATTTTCCAGAAAAGGAGAAGTTCTTAATGGGCGACGGAAATCCAAAGCCTGCACTGCATTGTATATTTCAATAGCCAACACACGTTCTGTATTCTCCATCACTTTATAACATTTAGTAGCCGCATTAGCTCCCATACTCACATGATCTTCCTGACCATTTGACGACTCAATGGAATCGACTGATGCAGGAGTACATAACTGCTTGCTTTGACTTACAATAGAAGCGGCAGCATACTGAGGAATCATAAATCCACTATTCAATCCGGGATTACCAGCCAGAGAAACCGGAAGTTCACGTTTGCCGGCAATAAGCCTGTAGATTCGTTGGGAAGAAATACTGCCAAGTTCAGCTACACCAATAGCCAGATAATCTAGAGCAACAGCCAGAGGTTCACCGTGGAAGTTACCTGCCGAGATAATCAAATCTTCATCCGGAATAATGGTCGGGTTATCGGTGGCAGAGTTAATCTCTGTAGTAAACACACTTTCCACAAAAGCAATGGTATCTTTGGATGCACCATGAACCTGCGGTACGCACCGGAAGGAATATGGATCCTGAACATGCACCTTCTTACGTGAAATAATCTCGCTGCCGGCAAGCAATTCCCGGATACGACGAGCGGTTTCTATCTGTCCTTTGTGCGGACGAATGGCATGAACCGCAGGATGGAAAGGTTCAATGCGACCATCAAATGCGTCAATTGATATGGCAGCCGTAACATCTGATACAGCCGATAATCTCTTTGCATTCATAATACACCAACAGCCGTAAGCTCCCATAAATTGTGTTCCATTCAGCAGAGCCAATCCCTCTTTAGATTGCAGCGTGATAGCTTCCCATCCAAACTTCTGGTTTACCACGTTGGCAGCCACATCTTTGCCTCTATAATTCACCTCTCCCAAATTCAGAATAGGCAAACATAAATGAGCAAGCGGCACCAAATCACCCGATGCTCCTAATGAGCCCTGCTGATAAACAACCGGATAGACACCGTTATTATAAAAGTCGACCAACCGTTGCACCGTTTCCAGCTGTACACCCGAATAGCCATAAGAGAGCGATTGAATTTTAAGGATTAGCATCAGCTTCACAATCTCATTTGGTACACGATCGCCTACACCGCAGGCATGAGACATCACCAGATTACGCTGAAGAATGGAAAGTTGTTCATTACTCACACTGATATCGCAAAAGCACCCAAAACCTGTAGATACACCATAGATTGGTTCGTCCTGAGTTTTTATCTTATCATCCAGATACCTGCGACATTTTAGAATCAAAACTTTCGATTCGTCGGACAATTCCAGTTTATATCCATTCTCTATGATTTGTTGCAGTCTGTCAATTGACAGATGCGCTGTGCTTATTTTATGTATTTTTGCCATAACTATTTATGTTTTAATGCTGCTTTGATAAGATTCTCATCAGCTATATTAGGTAAAGTAACCACCAGTTGCGGAGTACGTTCCATTTCTCTGCGAACTGCATCCATTGCTCCCTGATTACGGGCCCAGCTACGTCGGGCCAATCCATTATTTACATCCCACAAAAGCATGGATTTCAAACGACGGTCTGCATCAGCTGATCCATCGATCATCATACCGAAACCACCATTTATAACCTCTCCCCAGCCTACTCCACCACCGTTGTGGATAGAAACCCAGGTTGCACCGCGGAAAGAATCACCAATTACATTCTGCACTGCCATATCTGCAGTAAATGAAGAACCATCGTAAATATTGGAAGTTTCACGGAAAGGCGAATCAGTACCCGACACATCGTGATGGTCACGTCCCAGTACTACCGGAGCAGAAATCTCACCATGCCTGATTGCTTCATTAAATGCCTTGGCCACTTCAATACGCCCCATGGAATCAAGATAAAGAATGCGTGCCTGAGAACCAACTACCAGATTATTTTTTCCAGCTTCTTTTATCCAATGCAGGTTATCTTCCAGTTGAGACCTGATATCAGCAGGTGCACTCTGGAGAATCTTCTCGAGTACTTCGGCAGCAATCCTGTCAGTTACAGCAAGGTCGTTTGGATTACCCGATGTACACACCCAACGGAAAGGTCCGAAACCATAATCAAAAAAAAGCGGACCCATAATATCCTGTACATACGAAGGATAACGGAATGTACCATCAGCCTTAATCACATCAGCTCCCGCGCGGGATGCTTCCAGCAGAAAGGCATTTCCATAATCAAAGAAATACATGCCGGCAGCAGTAAGTTTATTGATAGCTGCAGCATGACGTCGTAATGTACTGCGAACCTTTGCCTGAAACTTATCAGGTTCTTCGGCCATCATGCGGTTAGCCTCAACAAAATCAGTATCTACCGGATAATAACCACCCGCCCAGGGATTATGCAAGGAAGTCTGATCGGAACCAAGATCTACATACATCTCCTCAGCAGCCAACCGCTCCCATAAATCGACCACATTTCCCTGATAAGCAATAGATACCACTTCATTTGTATCAACCGCCTTGCGGATACGGGGCATCAATATATCTAAATCAGTAAACACCTCGTCTACCCAACCTTGTGAGTAACGAACAGCTACCGCTTTGGGATTAATTTCGGCAATTACAGAAACCACTCCGGCAATATTTCCGGCTTTAGGTTGTGCACCCGACATTCCTCCTAAACCCGAGGTAACAAACAACACAGCTTTTCTGGAAGGATGTTTGGCGCGTTGCATTCGTTTGGCATTCAACACAGTGATGGTTGTACCGTGCACGATACCTTGTGGACCAATGTACATATACGATCCGGCGGTCATCTGTCCATATTGAGATACACCCAAAGCATTGAACTTCTCCCAATGATCTTTGGATGAGTAATTAGGTATCACCATACCATTTGTTACTACTACACGAGGTGCATCCCTGTGAGAAGGAAACAATCCCATCGGATGACCGGAATACATCACCAAAGTCTGCTCATCTGTCATGGTAGCCAGATACTTCATGGTAAGCAGATACTGCGCCCAGTTCTGAAAAACCGCACCATTGCCGCCATAAGTTATAAGTTCGCGTGGATGCTGAGCTACTGCATCATCCAGGTTATTGCTCAACATCAGCATAATAGCTGCTGCCTGTTTCGATTTATATGGATAATCTTCTATCGGGCGAGCATATATTTTATAATCAGGACGAAAACGATACATATATATACGACCATACTTTGCCAGTTCGTCGGCAAATTCAGGAGCCAATATTGCATGAAATTTAGCAGGAAAATAGCGAAGCGCATTCTTCAAGGCAAGCTCCTTTTCACAGTCAGTGAGAATGTCCTTTCGTTTGGGAGCATGGTTAACAGCCGGTTCGTAAGGTTTGGCTTCGGGTAGCATATCAGGGATACCAGCCAGGATCAGTTGGCGAAATTCTTCTTTACTGATTTCTTCCATAACTGGTTATATTTTACTATTAACAATCTCAAGAATTGCTTCTTCCCTCTCCTGCGCCAGTTTTGCCATAGCAGCAGACTCCAGCAGAATAGGCTCAACCAAATCTCTGTTTTTAATTCCGGCAGCATTAATACGTACATTTAGCCAGGCACCAAGCACAGCAGAGCGAGCAGCCAACGCACCTACTCCGGCATCGGATACTGAATTTGGATTGCCCTCTTTAGCCATCTGTTCCACAATATCAAACACAGCCAAAGAAGCTTTCATTACTCTGAAAGGTATCTGAGTAGCATAAAAAGTTGCTTCCTGAATAGCTTTGCTCCGAGCAGACTTCTCTTCTTCAGTATTCTTTGGCAAGCCAAAAGCAGCCATTACTTTATTAAAGGAATGGGTATCTTCATCTACCAGAAAAAGAAGTTCATTAAGCAAAGACTGACCGCGTTCGGCATAATTGGAAAACTCTTCCCAACGGCTATCCCACCCAGCTTTGTGCGAAGAGAGATTGGCAACCATCGTACCCAAAGCAGCTCCCAACGCTCCCATGTAAGCAGATATAGAACCACCGCCGGGAGCAGCCGATTCACTAGCTGTTTCGAAAGCAAAATCAGAAACGGACATATCTACCAGCTTATCTTCGGAATCATCTTCCATCATGTATTCTATCACCTTATCCTTTGCGTCAAAAGGTTTCAGATCATCAAGCCCCATAGACTTTATGGCAATCTTCATAATCTCTTTTTCTGATACACCCACAGAACGTTGTTGCTTGCACAGGAAATATTTACCCGCATCAATAAGAGTAGATCTTGGTACCAGACCAACAATCTCAGTACCGGTTACCCGTACTCCACGAGCCGCAGCTTTTGCCACGACCTCCTCAAAAGCAGTATGTAAAGGAGTTACAGATATATTGGTTATATTCATAGACACCTGAGCAATGCCATATTCTTCAATGAACCAGCCAATAGCAGCCGTACTTTTGAGCGTACCCGGAATAAATATTTCTTCTCCATGTTCATCTTTCACAATTTTTCCCGCAGGAGAATCTCCTTCACGCTTCACACGTCCACGTTCGCGAACATCGAAAGCAATAGCATTGGCACGACGAGTAGAAGTTGTATTGAGATTAAAATTCACAGCAATCAGAAAATCTCTGGCTCCCACAGCTGTACATCCCGCCTGGGCCGCACGCTTAGTCCATACCTCACCACCGAAATCGGGCATTTTATCAGTAATACCAAAACGTGGTTTCAAGCCTTCATACTCGCCTTCGCGGCAAGCAGCAAGTTTTTTACGTTCAGGACGAATCGCAGCATATTCATAACAATAGGTAGGTATGCCACCCTCGAGTGCAATTCTTTTTGCAAGCTGTCGGGCATATTCAGCAGTTTCTTCCATAGTAATACCAGAGACAGGAACAAGTGGAAGTACATCGGTAGCTCCCATACGAGGATGTTCTCCATGATGTTTTCTCATATCTATCACCTCTGCAGCTTTCACTACACAACGAAAAGCCGCTTCCACCACAGCATCAATTTCTCCCACAAAAGTAACAACGGTACGATTGGTAGCTTTACCAGGGTCAACATCAAGAAGTTTGATGCCCTCTACACCCTCTATAACATCAGTAATTTGTTTAATGACATCCATATCACGTCCCTCACTGAAATTGGGTACGCATTCTACGATTCGTTTTTCCATCTATGTACAAAGAATAAGGTTTATATCTTTTTTTGATCTGTAAGATCCATGCCTCTAAAATAGTGTTTCGCTTTGACTTAAGCAATATTTTTCGCATAAATATTTAGAGAACAGCTTATTTCATAAATAGAAATATGACAGCAAAACACATCACAGCCCATTAATACACCTTTCAATATAGGATAAGCACTACAAATAAGAGATTTTATGCAATCAAAATGATAAAATAATATTGTTTTGGTATTACGTATAAAACAAAGTAAGAATGCAATTGTTGTGGAATAAATATCAGTACGAGAAAATAGAAGAACAATAGTTATTGCAAAAATGCTAGTTTAATTCAGCACTTTTTACACAAAAACGCTAGTTTAATTCAGCATTTTCTACACAATCATAATAAACTACAGAAAAAAATATATTTTCATCCATCACCATTTAGATTTAAATATTTAATATTCAAGCAATTAACAAATAGCAACCCTCACTCATCCCTCACCACAGCAAATATAATAGTCTAATATACAAGCTATTAATCAGTGAGAGATAAAACCAAAAAAGTCATCATCCCTCACTATTCCAGGGCATCCCTCACCTTTTCGCTTAAAAGTTGCGTTTTTTTATACATTTTAGAACAAGACTAAAAAATAAACTTGAAAAGAACTAAAATTCAATTTAAGGGTGAGGGATGAGAGCAAAAGGTGAGGGTTGATAACAAAAATGCTTTTATCCACAACAACATATACGCCTGATATACAAACAAATACAAAAGCAAGGGTGAGGGTTGAGTGAGGGATTGTTCTCTATTTTTTGCACATAAACAACTGTTTATAAGCTTCTTACTAAAAAAAATGGTGAGGGATGAAAATAAAAAGTTTTTTTGAAGCTAAAAGAGTAATAAAACTCCCGCCGGCTTTTTAAAAAACGTAACCGGATATTAATCAAACTCCCGCCAGGTTTTTAAAAAAGCTGGCGGGAGTTTTTAGATTATTCACCAATGGATTTTATTTTATGCACTGCTTTTTATAACCTTCAAAGACTTTATTTACGTTAAAATAGTAAGTTTTGCTGCTGCCATCTTCTGTTTTAACTACCATTTTATCGTAATATCCATTATTATTTGTAAGAATACTCTGAGTAATTAAATCAACATCTAGCATATTTAGAATAAAATACTCTTCATTTACTTGGGTTACATGCCAAGCTGATTCACAAGTATTTCCATCTCCACTATCTATTATAGAATAAAGAAGTCCAAATTGAATCGTTTTATATTTCTTTGCATTCAAAGTATCACCTATAATATTGTATGTTTGACGCAAGATTTTATGCGCAATCATGCTTGTATAATCAATGCTTAACATTGCTTTTGTGATTCTTATTATTTCCTGAGAATTTGATTTATTCATTTGAACATACATTTCTTTCTCTAGACGTTCAAACTCTTTCGACTTGTTTGAAGCTACTTTAAATTGCTCACTTTCAATAAAGCTTTCTCGAAATTCCCGATAATTAATATCGGTTTTTCCAGCTTCAAGTTGTTTTACAAACCCTGAATATTTATCATTAAACTTTGGAATCATCACTTCTGAGGTTGTCTGTCCGAATGAATAAAAGGTAGTCAGCAGATATGTCAAAAGGATTAATGTTGTCTTAGTCATAGTATGTGTGTTAAAGAAGAAGTACTTTTTTCGTTTTATAATCTCAAAAGAAGTTTATCAAGTAGAGTATTAAACTCGGCAGGATTCTCTATCATCGGATAATGGCAGGTGCCGTTCATCAACCCAGTAGCCTTTATCGATAAATGCCCCATGAATAAACATCAGTGTTACATCTCCATGTTCGCTGTCGATGTAAGATATTTCTTCATTGTTAATTCTAATGCTTTTAGCATTCAGTTGTGTATTGGTTAATTGCATTTTCGTTGTTATTAAAAGGTGTTTTTATTCAAAAATGTGTTTACTGATATCAGTGTTCTGATTAAAAGAATGTATTGCTCTTCTGCTATTATGTTTTATGTTGTTCTACTCTTATTACTTTACAGTTTTTAAATTCAATATAAAGCACATCAGGGTCTATATTGGCAAATCCAGGTCTGTAGCCAAGATAATAATGCCAATCGTCACTTTGTTCTGTGTTATCACCATCACCTAAAATTTGTTGAATTTCAGTTTTAGTCTTGCCAATAAGCATATTGCTTTCAATAATATCGTCGGACATCTCATAGCGTTTTTCCTCATCCGTAAACCATTTTTCTTTATCAAAATCATGCTTTGGATAATAACTCATGCTAAAAAACAAAAGCACAATCATTCCTATATAAATTAATGGTGTCGTTATAAGAGTTGCCACCCAGGATACAATCTTCCTTGTTTGGTCAACTTTAATAAACTTTTTCAGCAACCATCTCCAAAGAAAAAAGGTAGGAAGACAAAGCACAAATAGAATAAAATAAGCCTCAATGCTTACTCCTAAAATTGTTGGTATATAAAGTAATGTCGTCATTTTAAATATTAATCATAGATAATTAATTATTAAAGTCTGTATAAGGGTATTTCATTAATTATTCAGTTGAGAAGCTATACAAATCACCATTTTCTTCTTCACATCTCAGAAAGATGTGTTCTGGCAATCCTTTTGTCAAATCAACTTTTGTTACAATACTTTTATCACATTCTTCTTTATCTGTGTTTCTGAATATTAATACTCCATTTTCTAATTTATCAGGTAAGTCGTATGTCATCCATAAATGATAGTTACCTACATACTGATTCTTCCCATTGAAAATTAAAATTTGACTTGTCGCTCTGCGTGATAACCCACAAAAAAAACAAGAATTCATTATTTTAAAAATTTGTCTCTTCAAAGTAATTACTTGTCCCAAATATTTTAAATGTGTTTCGGTTCCTCCATTTATCGTCCATCTACCAAAAACAAATACACTGTCAACCTTATTTTCCTTCAGAACCTGTTTTCTTATGGAATTATCATTAATTTGCCCTGCTGCTGTTATAGCAAATGATGTTATTAGCATTAAAATGGCCAGTTTTATTTTCATCTAAACTTGGCATTTAAAAACTCTGTGTCCACTATATTTGAAAGCATGTCCATTACGATTGTTATTCCAGACTTATAAAACTCAACTTCTCCAATCCATGCTGACCCGTCATCAGCATATCCTGCCTTCAGTTCAATATATTTAATTTGTGATTCCATATCAATTGTTTTGCCCTTTATTCTATTATTATTTGATTATTAAAGAGAGTCTTGAAAACAGCTAGCGATTGTTCATTGATATCTTCGCAACAATCTAACATGATGGCATAGAAAATTCGTCCTTCAAATCGACCTTTACTATCTGTTGCCCTAAAATATGAAACCTTACTTTTATTGCCAGCTGGAATAGTCGCTGGATTTTCCAAAAGCAGTCCAGGATACATTGGGCTATTTCTTTCAATACCAATCATATATATACAACCCCCACCCATATCTTTATATATTTCTTTATCTTTTATTTCGTAAGCAACCATCTTTTCATATTTATCAGAAAATGTTATCTTACTTTTATTTGAGTAATTAGAGGTCAGAGTGTTTATGTAATCATCTAATTTGTCAGTTAAGTTAGCCGCTTTCATGATTATAGCGATAGTATAACTAATTTCTTTCCCTTTTTTACTCTTAATTGCCGGTGGATATAAGATAAATGCACTTTGATTATTCTTATAATCATATATTGATAGCCTCCATGTAGAATCAACCAAGACTTTAATACCTAACGGCCGGGAAGTAAATGCTAATTTTTCTCCATCTGACGATGACCATATATCTTCTTTTTTATAAGAGATATTTTTATCTACATCAATGATTCTTTTATGTATCTCCGGTCCAAGCTGTGATTCGAAATGTCCAGTAGTACCCAAAATGCTTCTCGCTTTATCCATAGCGTAAATGCAATGTGATGGCATATTTGTAGCAGCTGCAGCCCAAGCATATTCTTCCCAAAAGTCGGCAGGTTGTTTCGCAGGCAATAATTTTTGTGCTTTTAAAAAATTATCAATGCCTAATGTAGGAACACTGGAAAGCACATAATGAAACCCCAGAAACCAGTAAGTTCTATAATCATTGGGATTAATCGCAATGGCCGAGTTGTAATTATTTACAGCTAACTGGTAATAATCAGATTCATCAAGATTATACAGGTAATGCGCAATGTCACCCAGCAACATGAAGAGTTCTTCGTTTTTTGTTGAAACAGATGAAAACATGACATAGCTTTCACGAAGGTTCTTTATTAATTCGCTTTTGGATTTGTCATAGTTCCAATCGTTTGTCCAATGATTATAGTATTGCTGATTGTCTTTAATATAGTTGAAAGCATTTACTAATCTCCCATCATTACTAATTTTAGAGATCTCAATATAGTTCACATTAGAAAATGCGTTCATTGCTATTACCATTCCAATTAAAAGAAACATTGCCTTTCTCATATTCATTTATTGTTTACTTTCTTATATGCTTGATGCACTATCCCGCATTACTAAACTCTATTCTTTAGATGATTTGCCGCTTTTAATATTGCTATACGAAACAACCGGTTCCCCAATAAGTCCAATTTTTACTGAGGTTAACTCTTCGTTACTCATGCGGGTTATTTTTCTCCAGTTAACAAAGCTCTCTATAAGAACCAGACAAACCAGAATTACTAATATACCGGATATAGCAGAAAGTGCATACAAACCTTTTGGCAGATAATTATCGAAAATATTCATCAGTGCCGATGATAAAGTAGTAACCGTAACAAAGCACAAAGGAATGGCAGTTACCCAAACATATTTATTCTGCTGAGAACGAAGTAAGTATGTTGTTCCAATGGCAAATGCAATGATTGCCAACATCTGATTGGCCGTTCCAAAAAGAGGCCAGATTGTTGAAATATCACCGGTGTATAATAAATATCCCCAGAAGAAAGTAATGAGTCCGGAAAAGAAGATAGCATTAAACCAGGCGCGTCCCTTTGATATATCACTTGAATTCTGACGGAATAAATCCTGAAGCAGATATCGGCCGATTCTTGTACCGGAATCAATAGTAGTGAGGATAAACAATGCTTCGAACATTATGCAGAAATGATACCAGTATCCCATCATTGATCTTAACCATGGAATACTTTCAAATACATAAGTCATACCCACAGCCAAAGATACCGAACCTCCTGGTCTGCCTGCCAAATCCTCTTCTACTAAAGACGAAAGCTCAGGCAAATCAACAGGAACCATATGCAGTTTAGAAAACACTTCGGGCAGGGAATTAATAGCAAAATAATCAGAAGTAGGCAAAACTGTTGCAGCCAGTAAAGCCATGATGGCAACAAACGCTTCTAATAGCATTGCTCCAAAACCAATTGGTAATATATCTTTTTCGTTTTTAATCAGTTTTGGTGTTGTTCCGGAACTGATCAGTGAATGAAAACCTGACAAAGCACCACATGCAATAGTTATAAAAAGAAAAGGAAATACTTTTCCAGGAACAATAGGACCACCTCCATTTACAAATTGTGTAATAGCCGGCATTTTAATATCGGGCTGAATAATAATGATACCAATAGCCAATGCCCCGATAACACCAAGTTTCATGTAAGTACTAAGATAGTCTCTTGGCAAAAGCAATAACCAAACAGGTAATGCAGCAGCGAAGAATCCATAAATTGCCAGAATTAAAGACATCTGCTTTTGGTCAAAATCCAAATAAGCACCTAATGCTGAATTTTGAATCACCGGACCCAGAACAACTCCCAGCAGAACTAAAAGTACTCCTAATATGGTTCCTTCCCATATTTTATCGGGACGTATATATTTTAAATAGATACCAATAAAAAGTGCAACAGGGATTGTAAAGCCAACCGTAAATGTTCCCCAGGGTGAATTTTTCAGAGCATTAACAACGGGAATACCTAGACCGGCCATTGATACAATTAAAATAGCGATTACAGCAATGGAAGTTATAAAACCTAATCTATCGCCAACCAAGTCTCTCGCAATTTCAGCAATTGACTTTCCTCTATAACGAACAGAAGCTGTAAGAATTACCATATCGTGAACAGCTCCTGCAAATAAAGAACCGATCAATATCCATAAAACACCGGGAAGAAACCCATACTGGGCTGCGAGTACCGGACCAATTAATGGACCAGCTCCGGCTATTGCCGCAAAATGGTGCCCCATTAATACAACTTTATTCGTAGGTACATAGTCGTGCCCATCATTAAGTGTTTCCGAAGGAACAACGTTGTTTTTATTCAGCATTAAAACTTTATACGCCATGAATCTGCCGTAGACACCATAGCCTATAACAAGGAATAATGCGGCAATAATTACAATTACAATAGAGTTCATAATAATTAGATAAAGGTTTAAATTATAATTGATTATAATATTAATAATCTGTAAGGTATAACACTTTGACTTTGGACACCAAAAATAATTCTTCTTTTTCAGAATGCAAAGAAAATTATACTATTAAACCGATACTTGTAAATTCAATACTTCATTAAATAATTTATCAAGCGCTTGTAAAACAATAAATTATATTTGGATTTTATCATAAAAAATGGTTAAGTCGCAGATTTCCAGTATTCCTACAGCATTCAAGACCGTAAATAATAAGACAAAATCAAGCATACTTAACCAATATATGGATATCTGAAAGGATATTCTTTCTGAAGTGAAATGACAAATTTTACAAAGAAATCATTGAGTTTGCTACTATTGCAACATAGTTATATACTATTTTAGTAACGAACTATTATTTATAAATCTCCTTGAAAAATATACTTTTTCAGGTTAGGAAAATAATTTCCCATTTCTTTGTCACCAAAAACAAAGCTATTATTACCAACATCTGTAACAGCTATGTAATCCAGGGGATACTTGTTCGCTATGTCTTTCAGCTGCAACTTATAAATATATTTTCCGTCAGTAACTTCACAGATTCCCAATGTTATATAGTTACAATCAGAATACTTCACCACGCTTTTATTATGATCCTTTTTAATTTTATAATGCACTTCCAATTGAGGATTTTTCTCTAATCTCACAGAAGAAATAACATTAAATGTCTCTTTATCATAATAAAATTCAAGGTCCTGCCCTTTCTTATTATTCCAGTTCTTACATATCACTCCGTTTTTTGTCGGTAAAAAAGTTGGCTTATTATTTAAAGCTGCAACTTTATTTCCCTCAGAAATTACATTTTCATTCTTATTATTGCAATTAGTTAGAACTAATCCTAGTAATAAAACAATAAGATTTAATCTGTTTTTCATAATAGTATTTTTTATTTATATGCAAATGTAATATATATTCTATTTCAAACAAATAAAAAATAATTATTTTACTAATAACATTATATAAAAAAAAGAATGCGGTAATAAATAAAACATTTACTACCGCATTCCAATAAATTATGATACAAACTTATTATATCTTTTTATATAATCAAGATTATTATTTCAACTTCAGATATACTAATATAATCAGAGCATTCCTTTTGGTTGAAGGCTATTCATAATTATATATATCCCTCTTCACTGCCATTTTCAGCGCACGAGCCAAAGCTTAAAAGATTCATTGAATTTTATGATGTTCGTTCTACCCTCTATTGCTTCAATGACAGCAACACTCCTTTCCTTCTGCTTTCTCAAAAGCTTCTTTCCCCTCGGATAAAGAGAAATATATTAAACCTGCAGTACCAATAACATCGGCATAGGCAAAGCCAGTTAATTCATAGATTAAACTTGATAAAAGCAAAACAACCGACATATATACACACACTTTTGTACAATTACTATCAGCAATAATTGGTTCTGAGCCTAATTTTTTCCCGATCGTCTTTTTGGCATACATTAGCCATATCATTGTCAATATAGATATAGAAGACACTATCACTCCCCAAAGTGTAGTCTCTGGTTTATGTCCATTTATCAGGTTCATAATAATACCAGCCAATAGACCGACTGATAAGATATAAAAAGCAAATCCTGTAATTTTTAATGCTGTTTTTTCAAAAGCACTTTTATTGCTTTCAGGGTTTTGTTTTATGCGCAATATCATAACAGCTATACCAATGCCTGACATTACTTCTATAAAACTATCCACACCAAAACCAAATAATGCTAATGTTTCGTCTTCGTATCCAAAAAACATGGAAACCAGCCCTTCAATCACGTTATAGAATATTGTAAATAAGCTTAGTAGCCAAGCTTTTTGATAGAGTTTTTGTTCTGAGTTTGTCATCTTACTTCTATTTAGAATTTATACTTATTTTGTTATGTATACAAATTAATCATTTGCACTCAACAAAGATAAGTTATATAGACGTGCAACAGTGTTGCATTATTAATGGCAATGCGGACAAACTCCTTTAATTACAAAATTAGCCGTTTCAAAGATAAAATTATCGGGAAGCTGAAAAGAAGGGATAGGTATATCTTTCAGACAAAAAGTCCGTCCACATTTTGTGCATAAGAAATGAAGATGCAAATCTTTCAGTTCGCAAGTACAATCTTTTTCGCATAAAGCATACTTTACAGCGCCTGTTCCATCATCTATTTTGTGTATTAAGCTATTTTCAACAAAAGTATTTAGTGTGCGAAACAGTGTTGTTCTTTCTACTTTATCAAACTTTTGCTCAAGATCATATAAACTAACAGCATCTGATTGTAATAGCAACTCTTTAAGAACCAAAACACGCATAGCAGTAGGCTTAATATTCTTATCTGCTAATATTTTTTCTGCTTCACTATTCATTTTATATTTTCAATTAAAATATCTATTCACAACCATTTTTATTATTTCAGATTCTGATATACTAATCTTAAATTCTACTCAACAAATATAGAAAAACATAATAAAACAAAGGACGGCTGTCTGCTAAAAAAATAGATTGTTTCAACAATATAGAATAAATATTAACAAAAAACTTCTGGGTGGATCCATTATTTACTTCTGCCAAAATTTAAATACTCAAAGCCTTATTTTCTTCTTTAATTCTTACTGACAACAAAATTGCATTAAATAGGGTAAAAATGACCGCAGTGAAATACAAATCAAAAATTAAAGGTATAACAGCTATTTCAATAACCACAATCATATAATTAGGATGTTTAAAATACCTGTATAACCCTTTTTTTATTAAGGGATAATTGGCGATGCGATATATTTTTGTGTTCCAGAATTTACCCAACGATAAAATGACCCAAGTTTTAAATGCAAGAAGCAAAAAAAATAAAACGAGTAAAAAAGAACTGTAAGACACAGTACGTTTCATTGAATATTCAATTATTAACGAAATGATAAATAAAACATGAAGCGCTACTATAAACGGATAATGTTTTTGCCCATATTCAACTGCACCATTTTGTAATAACCATTTCTCATTTCTTTTGGATAGAATTAATTCTCCAATTCGTAACAGAATTATTAATGATGTAAAAAGGATGAAAGCCATATTATTTTTTATTCATTTGAAGCAAAACCATCTCACACGAAAAGCCAGGTCCCATTGAGGACATCAATCCGTAACCATTCTCAAATCCTTGAGTAAGAAACCTGTCCAATACATATAGAACTGTGGGACTTGACATATTGCCATTCTCTGTCATCACCTCTCTTGTATTTTTAAGAAAATCGCCCTCTACCGATAACGCTTCTTCATATGCGGCTATGATTTTTTTACCACCTGGATGAAATATAAAATTCTTTATATCTGAAATTTTTAAATGATTTTTATCTAAGAATGAAATAACGTCGTTATTTACATTTTTTGCAATAATAGATGGAATGTCTGATGAAAACAAGACTTTAAATCCTTCATCAACAAAATTCCATCCCATTACATCAAGTGAATCAAAATACAACTTGCTTTGAGTGGCCAGAAATGTTATTTCATTTTTGGAATTATTTACATAATTATCTCCAACAATCAAACAGGCAGCTATACCGTCAGAAAATAAACTTGTACCTATAAAGTTACTCATACTAAAATCATTGCGTAAGAAAGTCAACGAACACAACTCCACAGCTACTAGTAAAACTACTGCTTCCGGATTTGCTTTAGCCAAAATACACGCCTTTGAGTAACCGGCAACTCCTCCTCCACAACCCAAACCAAAAATAGCCATACGATTGATATTTTTGTTCAATCTCATTTTATTAATGATAAGCGCATCTAAGCTTGGTGTAGAAAGTCCTGTTGTTGAAATAAAAATTATATCAGTTATATCATCCTTATTAATTTGTGCTGTAGAAATGCACTTCTCTATTGCTCTGACTGAATATTCAAGAGATATCCTTATATATTCTGCATTTTGATCCTGAAAAGTATGTAGGTTTGAATAGTAATCCAGCGATTTGCAGAAATTCCTTGTTACTATTTCTGTATTATCAAATACACTCAACATACTTTCAATTTGCGGAAAAGAAGGTGCAAAAAAAATTTTGGCATATTCTTTCACTTCCTTCTGATCTACTTTGAAAGGAAAATCAATTTTTGATATTGCTGCTAATGAAGGCATAGTATCATAATTAAGAATGATATATTATTTTATCTTTTAAAAACTTGCACAAACACAAAGTTCCTGAAATACAATATAATTAACATCCTTATTTTAAATATGTTCAGTGTATTATTCAGTATAGTTTTGGAATAAAATATTTTATGTAACTAATTTACAGAAGTCAATAACTATTCAAGGAATAAAGTCTACCTCATAGAAACAAGGTTTATGAGGTAAAATCTTTATCCCAAAATCTACTAGAGTATTCCTTTTGTTGAAGGTAACTCATAATTATATATATCTCTCTTCACTGCCATTTTCAGCGCACGAGCCAAAGCTTTAAAGATTCCTTCAATTTTATGATGCTCGTTCTGTCCTTCGGCTTTAATGTTCAGGTTCATTTTTGCGGCATCGCTCAATGATTTAAAGAAGTGCAGGAACATCTCGGTAGGCATCTCTCCTATCTTTTCGCGATTAAATTCGGCATCCCATACCAGCCACGGGCGACCTCCAAAGTCGAGTGCTACCTGACACAGACAATCGTCCATAGGAAGACAGTAACCGTATCTTTCAATACCACGTTTGTTTCCCAATGCCTGATAAATGCAATCGCCCAAAGCAATGGCTGTATCTTCAATTGTATGATGTTCATCCACTTCAAGATCGCCTTTTACTTTGATAGTTAAATCCATGCCGGAATGCTTTCCAATCTGCTCGAGCATGTGATCAAAAAATCCTAAGCCGGTAGAGATATCGCATGCGCCTGTTCCGTCAAGGTTCAGCTTTACAAAGATATCTGTCTCTTTGGTAGTGCGTTGTACCTGTGCAGTACGTTCGCCGGCAAAAAGGAACTCGGTTACACGGTCCCAGTCGGCTGTTGCCAATGCGCATACATCTTCCAGTCCTTTACGTTTCAACTCATCTGTTGAATCCTGCATAAAGATAGCCTTGCATCCCAGATTCTTTGCCAACAGTACATCGGTAATACGATCGCCAATCACAAAACTTCCTGCAATATCATAAGCTCCTTCTTCCAGGTACTTACCCATCATTCCAATTCCGGGTTTGCGGTTGGGACTGTTTTCTTCGGGCATACTTGGATCTATCAGAATATCATCGAAAGTGATTCCTTCATTCTCAAAGGCTTTCAGCATCTTATTATGAGCAGGCCAGAATGTCTCTTCTGGAAAAGAATCAGTACCTAATCCGTCCTGGTTAGTCACCATTACAAACTCAAAATCAAGCTTGCTGTGTATAAAGCCAAGATTCTTAAATACCTTCGGATAAAACTCCAATTTCTCGAGAGAATCAAGTTGAAAATCAATAGGTGGTTCAATAACCAATGTACCGTCTCTATCTATAAATAATACTTTCTTCATGCTATCTCCTATTTATATTGCTTCAATGCTTCCAGCAACTGATTGTTTTCCTCGCGGGTTCCTACCGTTACACGCAAACAATCTTTGCAAAGCGTTATTGAAGTACGGTTACGAACGATAATACCTTTTGCAACAAGATAACTATAAATAGCCTTGGCATCTGATACTTTAGCCAGGAAGAAATTTGCATCCGAAGGATATATCTTTTCCGTACAAGCCAATGCAGCAAATTCTTTTTCAAGGTAAGCTCGCTCTTCAATCAATGTTTTTACCCAAGCCTCTACCTGAGAATAATCTTTCAACATACTCATAGCTTGTTGCTGAGTAAGCAAATTTACATTATACGGGTATTTTATCTTGTTCAGAATATCAATAATATCTTTCGAAGCAAATGCCATACCTAAACGAATAGCTGCGCAACCGTATGCTTTGGAGAATGTTTGAAGAATAATCAGGTTAGGATATTTATCCAGCTGTGAAAGATATGATGGTCTGTCAGAGAAATCATTATAGGCTTCATCAAGAATAACCAAGCCTTCAAAATCTTTGATAACCTTTTCTATTTCACTATGCAACAAGTCATTACCTGTTGGGTTGTTTGGTGAGCAGAGAAATATAAGTTTGGTTCTTTCATCTGTAGCTGCAAGCAACATATCTGCCGAGAACTGATAGTTTTCATCCAGTAATACATTGCGATAATCTACATTGTTCACATCTGCACAAACCTTATACATTCCGTACGTAGGATCGATGGCAACTACATTGTCTTTTTCCGGTTCACAAAAAGCTCTGTAAACAAGATCTATTGCCTCATCACTACCATTTCCAAGAAATATATTTCCAGATTTTACTCCTTTTATCGGGGCTAGCAAATCTTTCAAATCTCTTTGCAGTGGATCCGGATAACGGTTAAATGGATTGTTATATGGATTCTCATTTGCATCCAGAAATACGGAAGCTTCTACTCCTTTATATTCATCCCGAGCTGAAGAATAGGGTTTCAAATCCCATATATTCGGACGAGTTAATTCTTTTAATGCTTTCATTGTTTCTTTATTTTAAACTGTTAAGCCTTACTGTCACCGCATTCTTGTGAGCATCGAGTTGCTCATTGGCTGCCATTGTTTCAATAGCCGGACCAATAGTTTGAATGCCCTGACTGGTAATTTCCTGGAAAGTAATTTTGCGGATAAAGCTATCAAGACTTACTCCACTGTATGCTTTTGCATATCCGTTGGTTGGAAGGGTGTGGTTAGTTCCCGATGCATAATCGCCTGCACTTTCAGGAGTTAGTGATCCAAGGAATACAGAACCGGCATTTGTAATCTGTTCGGCAACTTCCATGTAGTTAACCGTTTCAATAATCAGGTGCTCAGGTGCATATTCATTGGTCATCGATATGGCTTCATCCATATCCTTAACCAAAATCAGCTTGCTGTTATCCAATGATTTTGCAGCAATTTCTTTTCTTGGCAATTGCGCTAGTTGAGATTCTACTTCGGCACAAACTTTCTCAATAAGTTCTTCGGAGGTAGTAATTAACACAGCCTGACTGTCTATTCCGTGCTCAGCCTGAGATAATAAATCCGCTGCCACAAAAGCAGGATTAGCCGATTGATCAGCCAGAACTTCTACTTCTGAAGGACCAGCTGGCATATCAATAGCTACATCACGCAAAGAAACTAGTTGCTTGGCTGCTGTTACGTATTGATTACCCGGGCCGAATATTTTATAAACCTTTGGCACAGATTCAGTACCATAAGCCATTGCTCCTATCGCTTGTACTCCACCGGCCTTAAATATTTTATTTACTCCGGCCAGATTAGCGGCAAACAAAATAGCTGGATGCACTTTACCTTCACGGTTTGGAGGGGTACAAAGTACTATTTCCTTGCATCCGGCAATGCGTGCTGGAGTTGCAAGCATAAGCACTGTTGAGAACAAAGGAGCTGTTCCGCCCGGAACATACAATCCCACTTTCTCAATTCCTACCGCTTTCTGCCAGCAAACAACTCCCGGACGTGTTTCAATTTTCTTTCCGGTAAAACGTTGTGCCGAGTGAAAGGTTTCTATATTTTCTTTTGCAAGTATGATAGCTGCTTTAAGATCTTCACTGATCAAACTTTCGGCTTCTTTGATTTCATCAGCACTCACAGTCAGACTAGCAAGCTGTACCTTGTCAAAAGTGGCTTCGCATTCGAGCACTGCTTTATCACCTTCAGTATTTACACGATTAAGAATCCCTTTAACCGTATCGTTCAAGCTTTCAGTATTAAGTGCAGGGCGTTTCAGAATTTCTTTCCAGTCCTCTTTTCCCGGATATTTAATTATTTTCATAGACTTATTAAATAATCATCTTTTCAATAGGTAATACAAGAATACCTTCAGCTCCAAGAGCCTTCAGCTTTCCAATAATTTCCCAGAAGCGTTTTTCTTCGAGAACTGTGTGTACAGAGCACCAATCTTCCTGAGCAAGCGGCATAACAGTTGGACTCTTCATTCCCGGAAGAACTTCTATAATATCTTTCAACTTATCTTTTGGTGCGTTCATCAACACATATTTCTTATCTTCAGCAGTTTTAACAGCATCCATGCGGAACAAAAGTTCATCAAGAACTTCTTTGTTTTCTGCCGACATTTCCTTATTACCAATCAGTAAAGCTTCCGATTTCATCACCACTTCTACTTCCTTCAGACGATTACTGATTAAAGTAGAACCAGAGCTTACTATATCAAAAATAGCATCTGCCAATCCTATACCCGGAGCAATTTCCACAGATCCATTAATTACATGGATTTCCGTTTTAATGCCATTAGCTTTCATAAAGTTCTTCAAAATAACCGGATAAGAAGTAGCTATCTTCTTTCCTTCAAACCATGACAATCCCGGATATTCAATATCTTTAGGCATAGCCAAGGAAAGTCGGCATTTGCTAAATCCTAATCTCTTAACGATTTCTGCATCTTCATCCTTCTCTACGAATTCATTCTCGCCAACAATACCTAAGTCGGCTACTCCGGTAGCAACTGCCTGAGGAATATCATCATCACGAAGGTACAATACCTCAACAGGGAAATTAGTAGACTGAACAAGAAGTGATCTCTTGTGAGAACTTAATTTAATGTCTGATTCTTCGAAAAGAGCCATTGTTTCTTCGAACAAACGACCCTTGGATTGTACGGCAATTCTTAACATAAGTTTATTTTGTTTAAAATGATTCAATTAGGAACAAAAAAAGGCTCACCAAAACGGTAAGCCTTTCTAATTTCATATATACATAATCTATACGCCCACCGACTATTCGTTAGGAAAATGATGATGATGACGTATAACTGTATTGATCATATTGTTTTTTGTTTTATGCGACAAATGTAAAGCTATCTATTTAGATTTCCAAATAATTATCACAAAAAGATGTTTAAGACTAACAATTTAATGGATTTACATCCTCATCTTCTACTTCACAGCCCAGAAATTGCATCTCTTCACGCAGTTTTTCCTTAGAAAAAGTAAAGTAGGTGCAAACAGACTTTGTGCAAAGCTCGCCTACTTCATTGTATAAACGTCCCTCGACCACAACAATATTGCGCTTAACTTCCTGAATACTTGCCCGTAAGGTTAAACAAGAGTCGTTTGTGCTAACCGACTTCATGTACCGTGTTTGCATATTAGTAGTAACGCCGGTAGTTTGAAGTTTACGAAGCACCGCCCATGCACAGATTTCGTCCATTAAAACCGCCTGAATACCACCATGAAGAGTATTTGTCCATCCTTGAAACTGAGGTTGTGGTTTCCAGAAGCTGACAACTTCATCGCCATCTTCATAGAAATCCATCTTCACACCACTTTCATTGCTCTTACAACACCCAAAGCAATTATATCCTTCTTTCTTATTCCAAGGGTTAATTATCTTTTTCATCTTAAATAGAATACATTTTATTTTTTGTAATTGTCGATACCTTTTTGCAGGAATTCTACATACTTGTCAATATCTTCATCGTAAGCATACGATTTATTGAGCGGTTTACCTTCATTATCCAGTAATACATAGAAAGGTTGTGCATTAGAACCAAACTTTGTTCTTTGCAGATAACTCCATTTGTCACCAATCGATCTCAACGTTCTTTCTGTTCCATTCTCTGTTACAGTAATTGGCGAAGGAAGAGGTTTCTTATCATCTACATACAAAGAGATCAATACATAGTCATTCTCAATAATACTGCTAACTTTAGGATCTATCCATACAGCTAGTTCCATCTTACGACAGTTTACACATCCATATCCGGTAAAGTCAATCATAACAGGTTTACCTTGCTGTCTTGCATATTCCATACCAGCATCAAAGTCATCAAACTTGGCATGTACTTCTTTTGTATACAGATTAAAATCCTGAGTTTTCATTGGAGGAGCAAAAGCACTGACTGCTTTTAATGGTGCACCCCACAATCCAGGAATCATATATACAGCAAAAGCCAAAGAAACCAAAGCTATAAAAAACGCAGGTACCGAAGTTTTTGTATCTTCATCATCATGCGGAAAGCGAATCTTACCCAATAGGTATAATCCCAGCAAAGCAAAGATTACAATCCACAAAGCAAGGAATGTTTCGCGATCAAGCAATCTCCAGCCATAGGCAAGGTCAGCAACAGAGAAGAATTTCAATGCAAAGGCTAGTTCTAGGAATCCAAGAACAACTTTAACCTGATTCATCCATCCACCCGAACGAGGCATTGACTTCAACCATGATGGGAACAATGCAAAGAGAGTGAAAGGTAATGCCAATGCTATAGCAAAACCAAGCATTCCAATTGCAGGGGCAACAATGCTACCTGATGTAGAAACTTGCACCAGTAAGAATCCGATGATAGGACCTGTACAGGAGAACGAAACAAGTGTCAGTGTAAATGCCATTAAGAAGATACTAAGCAGTCCACTTGTACTCTCGGCTTTACTATCCACTTTCGTACTCCAGGATGAAGGTAGTGTAATCTCGAATGCTCCAAAGAACGAAGCAGCAAAGATAACCAGCATCAGGAAGAACAGTATATTAAATATGGCATTTGTAGACAAGGCATTCAATGCACTTGCTCCAAAAATCAGCGTAACAGCAAGCCCCAAGATCAGATAGATTACCACAATGGAAACTCCATATAATATGGCATCTCTTATTCCTTTTTTCTTGTCTTTAGCACGTTTCAGGAAAAAGCTTACTGTCATAGGAATAATTGGCCACACGCATGGCGTGAACAGAGCAAGCAAACCACCCAGAAATCCGGTCACAAAAATATAAATCCAGGAAAGGTTCTTGTGATCTGTAGATCCTCCGAAACTTTGCAGTTCACTAATTACCGGTTTCCAGTAATCAGATTTAGCAACTGTATCAGTAGACGCAACAGAATCTGTCTTTGCAATAGCCAAAGTATCAACAGCCAAGGCTGTAACAGGTTCTTGTTTTACATCCTTTGAAGATGTTTCTGCATCTTTTGCAGCTTCAGCCACTGCTTTTGCACTACCCTTTCCTTGAAAATTAAAAGGAACTTCGGTAGGAGGCAAGCAACTTTCATCATCGCATGCACCATACTCCAGATAGCCCTTTATTTTATAACTACTGCCTGTTATTTTTATTTTTTGTGAGAAAGTAGCACTATGCTCAAAATAGCGCAATTTCATCTCAAAAACTTTATCAAACTTCTCTATTTCTTTGCTAAGCGGAGTGAGTTTTCCTATCAGCTTTGCTCCTTCTATTTTCTCTATATTAAACGTTGCCGATATAGGTCCGCCAGAAGGAAGATTTACTGAGTATACATGCCACCCTTTATCAATGGATGCTGTAAACCGAATTTCAGCTTCAGTCTCACTGATCGTTTTTAGCTCTGTTTTAAAGCTAACCGGATCTTGAATCTGAGCAGAAATATTGCTCGCAAATAATAAAAGCGAGCAGAATATAAATAATATTTTCTTCATTCTAATAATTTAAGTTCATGACTAAAATTCATAGTCTACACATGCACGGCTTTCTTTAACATCAGCCAATATCTTTCCAGCTGCAACGTGTAAAGGATGTTTTGCATAGTAACTTACGTCTTCCAATGAATCAAATTCGCTATTCAACGCAATATCATAAATTTCAGCTGGATTCATATTAAATTTTACTTCAATTTTACGGATTACATTAATATCTTTAGGCAATGCTTCTATTGCATTTTTAAATGCATTCATCACTTCTAGTTTTGCACTCTCTGATTCCATTTTTTTTAATTGGAATAATACAATGTGTCGTACCATACTTTGTTTTATTAATTAATTTATTCTATTTTTGTATATAAATTCAATTATAATGAATTCATAGCAAAAGTAAGTTATTTGTTTTAAAAATCAATATTAAACCATGTTAATAATAGGTATAGCTGGTGGAACAGGTTCCGGCAAAACAACTGTTGTTCGTAAGATTTTTGATAGTCTTCCAAAAGATGAAGTAGTCTTACTACCTCAGGACTCTTACTACAAAGACAGTAGCAATGTCCCTGTAGAAAAAAGACAATTTATCAACTTCGACCATCCGGATTCTTTTGAATGGGATTTGCTATCAAAGCATATTCAGTTACTAAAAAAAGGAGAAAGTATAGAACAGCCAACTTACTCTTATCTAACTTGCACCCGTCAACCGGAAACAATTCACATTGAGCCTCGGGATGTTATTATTGTAGAAGGTATTTTAGCCTTAAGCGATAAAAAGTTACGAGATTTAATGGACCTGAAAGTTTTTGTTGATGCTGATCCCGATGAGCGATTGATACGTGTAATAAACCGCGATATTGTAGAACGTGGACGTACGGCTGAAATGGTAATGGAAAGATATACTCGTGTATTAAAACCTATGCATCAGCAATTTATTGAACCAACAAAAAGATATGCCGACTTAATTATTCCTCAAGGTGGAAACAATCAGGTTGCTATTGATATATTGACCATGTTTATCGAAAAAAATCTCGATCTGGAAAAATAGAAAACAAAAAATATGCGTAAAATACTACTTTTCTTCCTGATAACCATGTCGTTACTTGCCTGTAAAAATACACAAACAGGCCAGAAAGAGAAGAGCGTTTACGATCTTCCTCAAATAAAAGATAGTGGTGAACTTGTAGTTTTAACTCTTTACAGTTCTACCTCTTACTTTATTTACCGAGGACAGGAGATGGGATATCAATACGAACTAAGTGAACAGTTTGCACGCTCGCTTGGGCTAAAGTTACGAGTTGAGGTAGCAAAAAATATTCCTGAACTGGTTCATAAATTGAAAAAGGGCGAAGGAGATATGATTGCCTACAATTTACCAGTAACAAAAAAAATGAAAGACAGTCTGACTTATTGCGGACTAGAAGTTATTACTCACCAAGTAGTTGTTCAACAAAATAAATCTAAATCTGAACTTCTGACAGATGTTACTCAACTGGTAGGAAAAGACGTTTATGTAAAGCCTGGAAAATACTATGACCGTTTAGTTAACCTGGACAAGGAATTAGGTGGTGGAATCAAAATTCATAAGGTAGAAAGCGACAGCATTTCTGTAGAAGATTTGATAACTCAGGTTGCTGAAGGTAAGATTCAATATACAGTGTGTGATGATGACCTTGCCAAATTAAATGCAACTTACTATCCCAATATCAATATTAAACTATCTGTTAGTTTTGACCAACGGGCATCATGGGCTGTTAGACAAGAATGCACACAACTTGCTAAAGCTGCTAACGAATGGTATAAAAACAATATTACCTCTCCAGATTATACTGCCAGTACAAAACGATATTTCGAATTACTAAAAACAACAGTCCACTCTCCTATTTTATCCATCAAACACGGTAAAATATCTCTTTATGACAAATTTTTCAAGAAATACTCGAAAGAGATAAACTGGGATTGGCAGCTCCTTGCTTCACTTGCTTATAATGAATCGAACTTTGACCCCAAAGCTGTGTCCTGGGCCGGAGCAAGAGGATTAATGCAACTGATGCCTACTACTGCGAGAGCCATGGGATTGTCATCAGGAGAAGAAGAAAATCCAGAATTAAGCATAAAGGCTGCGGTTAAATATATAGCCTCTATCAACAAAAGCTTTAGCATGATACCTGATAAAAAAGAAAGGCGAAATTTTATTTTAGCTGCTTATAATGCAGGATTAGGACATATTTATGATGCCATGGCGCTGGCTGACAAATATGGAAAAAACAAGTTGGTATGGTATAACAATGTGGAGCACTTTATTCTTTTAAAAAGTAACGAAGAATATTTCACTGATCCTGTATGTAAGAATGGCTATTTTCGTGGAAGAGAAACATTCAATTTTGTTCGTGACATAAACTCCCGCTATCAGGTATATAAGAAGAAAATAAAACATTGATCTCATAAAAAAAGGATAATCTATCTCAGATTATCCTTTTTCGCTTGTTTAAATTTGTTAGATCTGTTAGAATTGTTTATGTAAGAGAGTTAAGTTTCATTTTTATAAGCAGTCAGATATAAATTGCTGCATTTCAGGGAATTGACTTTCAATGCTTTGAAGTAATTTAAACTGTGCTTTTGAGCGTACTAAATTATGTTCCGGATATTGAATTTTATAATAAGTATCACCATTAATATAATCTGCAAGAAAACGGACTAATTGCATATAAGGAAATAAAGCTGCTGCGTATGGAAGATTCTCTATTTCAACAGGAAGAAGGAATGAACGAGCTGATTCTAAATATCCTTTTGTGAATGCCTTAAAAATTTCCATATTAAAGTTCACATTCTCAAGATTCTTATCGTCTTCGTCACCAGTGTTTGCAGCAGAACGAAGAAAATCTCCATAATCAGAAAATATAAAGCTTGGCATAACCGTATCCAAATCAATCACACAAAGTACTTTTCCATCCTGATCAAACATCATGTTGTTTACTTTGGTATCGCAATGGCAAACCCTTTTAGGCAGTTTACCTTCTTTATACCAACGTTCAGCTTTACACATCTCATTGGCACGTTTTTCTATTTCGTCAATCAAGTATTGAACATCCGACAAACGACCAACTGCATTCTTTTCAATAGCCTCATGAAGTTGCTTCAAACGGAATTCCATATTATGAAAATCTGGGATAGTTTCACCAAGTTTATCTGGAATATCGGCAAGCATTGACTGGAAATTTCCAAAAGCAATGCCCGCTGTATACGAATTTGCAGCATCAACAGTTTCACGAGTTATAGCATTGGCAATAAAAATTGTTGCCCTCCAATAGCTATTACCATCAAAGTAATAAAGCTTATCATCTTTGGCAGGAACTAATGTAATAACCTTACGATCCAAATCTGTTTCATTTGCCTGTTCCAGTTTTTTTCGGATATATGATGTTACTATAAATATATTCCTCTGTAACATTTCAACATCCTGAAATATTGCATGATTAATTCTTTGAAGAACATAATCTGGATGCTTTTCTTCGGTTGTTTCTATTTTATATGAATCATTTATCAGGCCGTTTCCTAGTGGAAGTATCTGATGTATATCTCCATCAATTTTAAAGTGAGTAGCTATTTCAAGCAGGTTATTCATCGTATTATTAAATATATTATATAAACTTAGCACAAATATATATATTATTTTATTAATACAAGTATCTTAAGCAATATTTCTAATTATATTTAATAAATAAAGAGGGATATAATCCTATTTATAAAAACAAAATAGAATTATATCCCTCTAAATAATATTATAAAGATAAGATTTACTTGAAAATCAACATTTTATATAATAAAGGCAATCTTTACAACCGAATATATAAATAACTATCTAAAACTGATCAATACCTTCGAGTTTAAGCAATATAGTTTTTATATCTAATCCACCAGCATACCCTCCCAAAGTACCATTGGCCGCAATCACTCTATGGCATGGAATAATTATTGCAATTGGATTTCTTCCATTTGCAGTCCCCACAGCCCGGCAAGCCTTGGGATTTTCTACTCGTTCCGCAAGCTGTTTATAGCTGATTGTTTGTCCATAAGGAATTGTTTGCAAAGCTTTCCATACAGAGCACTGAAAAGTTGTACCTTCAGGAGCTAAAGGCAAAGTAAAATCTTTCAGGTTCCCAGAGAAATATTCATCAAGCTGGCGAATACATTCTTTCATTACTTCTGGAATATTCTCAGAAGAAGTTTTGGCAGATTCTTTAAATAATAACTGAGTAATGTGGCTTTCTGTAGATTTAATCTCAAGAACACCTACCGGAGACGAATAATAAAAAATACTCATAATACTTTGCTTTATAAATTAAAACAAATTCAGTTTATTCTTTTGTGCATCTTCAATAGAAACTGTATCAACCTTCTTATCTACATTTTTCAGACGAAGAGATTCATATTCTTTATTGAGTTCTGCTGCAAATTTTTCTTTTGCTTCAGGATTAAGCAAACGTGAAGCTACTGTTGCATTTTGAGCGGCATCTTTCATATGAGCCACAATGCCACTGTAAACAGGAGCTATTTTTAATGCTGTATGTAATTTAGACGTCGTTGCTCCACCAATCATCAAAGGTATATTCAAGCCAGCTTTCTGTAGTTCAGAAGCCACATGAACCATTTCTTCCAATGAAGGAGTTATCAATCCACTCAATCCAATAAAATCTGGTTTTTCTTCTATTGCACGCTGAATTATCGTTTCAGTAGGAACCATTACCCCAAGGTCTATAACCTCAAAATTATTGCATGCCATTACCACAGATACGATATTTTTTCCAATGTCATGAACATCACCTTTTACTGTAGCAATAAGCATCTTGCCGGCAGAAGTAGATCCTTCTGTCTTTTCAGCTTCAATCAATGGTTGAAGGATAGCAACAGCCTTTTTCATGGTACGTGCAGTTTTCACAACCTGAGGCAAAAACATTTTACCAGCACCAAATAGTTCACCTACTATATTCATGCCCTCCATTAACGGCCCCTCAATAATATCAACAGCCTTATTATAAAGTGGAATAATCTCAGCGAGATCTTCTTCCAGATAATCGCCTATTCCTTTTACTAAAGCATATTTTAATCTTTCGGTTACATTCTCATCTCGCCATGCATCACGCTTAACAGCTGTTTGAGTATCTTCCTTTGAAGCTTTTAAACTTTCAGCCGTTTCAATTAGAATTTCTGCTGCATCTGGTCGTCGATTAAGAACCACATCTTCAATCTTCACAAGTAAATCTGGTTCTATATCAGTATACATAACTGCTGTTGCAGGGTTAACAATACCCATATCCATACCTTGCTGAATAGCATGATAAAGAAATACGGCATGCATAGCTTCACGGATAAAATTATTTCCTCTGAAAGAGAAAGAAAGATTACTTACCCCCCCACTTATATGAGCCCCCGGAAGATTCTTCTTTATCCATGCTGTAGCATTAATAAAATCTACAGCATAATTGTTATGCTCTTCCATACCGGTAGCAATAGCCAAAACATTGGGATCGAAAATTATATCATGAGGATTAAACTTAACTTTGTCCACCAACAGTCTATAAGCGCGTTCGCAAACTTCAATTTTACGGGCACATGTATCAGCTTGTCCTTTTTCATCAAAAGCCATTACTACAACAGCCGCACCATATTTCTTTACAGTTCGTGCATGTTCAAGAAAGACTTCTTCGCCTTCTTTCAGTGAAATAGAGTTCACAATAGATTTTCCTTGCAAACATTTAAGTCCGGCAATAATAACTTCCCATTTTGAAGAATCTATCATTACAGGTACACGAGATATCTCAGGTTCAGAAGCTATCAGGTTAAGGAATGTAGTCATTTCCTCTTTTGCCTCCAGTAAACCTTCATCCATGTTTACGTCAATAATTAAAGCACCATCTTCCACTTGCCCGCGAGCAATAGTAAGAGCTTCATCATATTTTTTTTCCTGAATGAGTCGAAGAAATTTACGTGAACCGGCCACATTACATCTTTCACCTACATTCACAAAATTAATTTCCGGTTTCACTTCCAGCAATTCCAATCCGGAAAGCCACATACAATCGGGATTTGCTTGTGGTTTATGAGGAGTTTGACCTTGAACTAAAGCAACGTATTCAGCAATATATTCATTGGTTGTTCCGCAACATCCACCAATAATATTGATTAATTTCTCATCAATATATTCTTTAACCTGAGCAGCCATTTCAGCCGGAGTCTGATCATATTTACCCAAACTATTAGGAAGACCGGCATTAGGATATGCACTTATATAATAAGGAGCACGAGCTGCTAAGCCTTCAAGAAAAGGTTTTAGCTGTTTTGCTCCGAAAGAACAATTCAACCCGACAGAGAAAATAGGTGCATGTTGAACAGAAGCCAGGAAAGCATCCAGAGTTTGTCCGGAAAGAGTTCGTCCACTAATATCTGCAACAGTAACAGATAGCATAATAGGCAATTGCACTCCTTTAACTTCCATAGCAGTTTCGGCTGCAAAAATTGCAGCTTTAGCATTCAGTGTATCAAAGATTGTCTCTATCAAGATAGCATCTACACCTCCATCAATCAGAGCTTCCATCTGTTCCTGATATGCAGCAGCCAGTTCATCATACGACAAAGCACGAAAAGCCGGATTATTTACATCAGGAGACATCGAGCAAGTCTTGTTAGTAGGACCAACAGACCCTGCTACAAATCTAGGCTTATCAGGATTCATCCTGGTATATTCATCTGCAATTTCACGGGCTATTTTAACAGCAGCAAGATTTATCTCACGCACATAGTCCTGTACATGGTAATCGGCCATCGAAACAGTTGTAGAACTGAATGTATTTGTTTCAATGATATCAGCACCAGCTTCCAGGTACTTACTATGTATATCACGGATAACATCCGGACGAGTAAGGCATAACAAATCATTATTCCCCTTCATCTGACCAGGGATATTCGCAAAGCGTTCATTACGAAAATCCTCTTCTCTCAAATTATACTGCTGAATCATTGTACCCATAGCTCCATCCAATATAAGGATGCGCTCGGAAACTAACTGTTGAATGGTTGGTTTCATTATATATAATTTATTTTTAAGCTGTTCAGGTTTTATTTAAACAGCATTAGAATGCAACTTGTTTATAAACACGTAATTTTTCAATCGGAAACACCACACTACCACAAAAGCAAATCCCATACGGGTTAACACTATCCACCAAAAACTGATGCCTAATGCTACAAATAAGAGTGTATCCTCCAACAAAGAGTGAGATATGGCTAAGTGATGATTAAGCACATTTACGTCATTTCTGGAAAGCATACCATTATCTATTTGATCTATCATTATTGCGCCACCATAAGCCAAACCTACTACATTGCCCACAATCCATAAAAAAGAAGCCTTTTCCGGCATTCCGAAGAATTTCATAAACGGACGTAATGGACGAGATATGGTGTCAAATAAGTTATACTCCTCTAATAATTTTTGCAATATCATTAATACAGAAACAATAAGCAAAATTGTGATAATTAATGTAACAGATGTATTAAACCATGCACTGAGAACTTCACCTACAGAAGAAAATACTTCTGGTTGAGTAACAACCTCAAAATGGACAGTCGAAGCAGGCATTATCTTATTCAAAACAAAAGCCACCACAATAGACATCAGAATACGAAGAGTTGTCATCCACCAAAAAGAAGAACCGGTTTTCTTCTGAACAGCACTTTCCACTAGCAAATTATGTGAGAGAAGACACATAAGCGTAAGAATTGTAGCCTCTCTCAATGTAATAGTCAGAGATGTCATTACAGCTATTGAAGCATACAACGGCAAGAAAATGCTAGTCAGGAAAACAATAGCAGTTTCACCCGGCAGCCCTATCAGATTGAATAATGGGTTAAGGAACTCAGCAAAATAGCTTAAAGCTCCGGAATATTGCAAAAAGCGGACAAAAAGCGATACTGGGAGTATTATCTTCAATAACCACAGACTTATTTTACCAGCTTTTGGCAGTGCATCTTTAACGCATTTCAGCAAACGTTTAGGGAAGTCTCTCATTCTTACTTTTTAAACATTCTGTCCATATCGCGCTTATCATCTTTTTCTCTTAGTGACTGACGCTTATCATATTGTTTCTTTCCTTTTGCCAAAGCTATCACAACTTTAGCCAATCCTTTTTCATTTATAAACATCCGAAGAGGAACAATTGTAAACCCAGTTTCTTTTGTTGCTCTCTCCAGTTTCTTTAATTCTTTGCTATTTAGTAATAATTTACGATCACGTCGGGCGACATGATTATTATAGGAACCATAAAAATATTCAGCAATATGCATATTCTTTACCCAAAGTTCCTGACGGGCAAAAAAACAAAAAGTATCTACCAGACTGGCTTTGCCCAGACGGATAGATTTAATTTCGGTACCAGTAAGTACTATACCGGCAGTAAATGTATCCACTATCTCATAGTCGAAAGTGGCACGCTTATTTTTTATATTTACGGGAGCTTGTTTCATATAATCAGTTTAGTACAACAGTCAGTTTATTAAAAATGAGTTCTATAATAATAGGGCAAAAAATTATCACTAAAGAAGAAAAAATAGAAAACCATGTACTTTTATTCTCACTCATCTTTAGCAAAACTCTTGCACCTTCCCAAATTATATAGATAATATAAAACTGAAAAATCAATTTTAGAATTAAAAAAGCAGGAACAATCTCTACTATAATTTTCAAGATAAAAGGAACAACCATTGCATATCCCACAATTTGTTCAGCCCTTGCTAAATCACAATCTACACGAAACATACTACGCGCCATTTTGCTAACAGTCTTAGCTGCAAGAAAATACCCAATAAAAAAGGCAACAAAAACTCCACAGCAGCGAGTCATGGCTAATTGAAAAAGTTGATTTCTGGTGAGATCTTCACTTCCTATGTTATACAAAAACACACTAGCAAAAACAGCCATACCACATAAACCAATCATAGGATAAACAAAGGTAGCCAAGCCCTTTCGTTTATCCTTTTCTAAACTAATTTCCTCCCATGCCTTGGCAGGAGAGGAAATCAATAACATAACCTTTTTAAACAAATTATTGTAATTCAATTCTATATTAAAAATTATTATATATCATATTCAGTAGAATACACTTTATTAAATGTAGTACTTCCTTCCTGAACGATATCCACATTTATAGTAATTTTATTTTTGGTTGTTGGCAAACTATTCAGAATACTATTTATATTAAATGACATAAAATATAAAAATGGATAAGTACTTCCAACATTAGATGAAAGATATCCAGAAAGATTAGTCTCCGAATTATCATTATGACTTAGATACAGATTTAACACATCCGGTTTAGAAGGATCGCTTACTGCCTGGAATGATTGATCTGTATAATTAAACATGGTAAAATAATGAGTTTTACTCTTGAAATAGTAACTTGGAGCAATCATTAAATATCCCTTATTGATATATATCTGACTAGTTTGTGTCATTAAATCGAGTTGCACTATAGGATCTGTAGAAATAGAATCATTAGCAGATCCTTTTGTTACAGATGCCACTTTACGGTCAAGAGGTGCAACATAGGTAAGTACAACATTGTATCTTCTATCGCTAGCATCCTTTGAGGCTTGTGCTGTAACTTCATTCGGATCAACCAAAGTATACGCAATATATGCCTTATCTATCGACTCTATTTGAAGTCCGTTTGAAGCTAGTGTTGAAAGAGATGCCGAAGTAGGAACAAGTGTTTCTCCGCTATCAGCTATCAGCCAAGGTGATCCCAAATAATTAACTACGCGCGCAAAGCTAAAATAAGTTTTTGAAGAAGAATCATCACTACCATTGTCAATACAGGATGACAAGAAAGGTATCATCAATAATGTAAAGCTTAAAACAAATAATTTTAATTTTTTCATTTCTCGTGTTTTTTTAATTTGAATATAAAACATATTAAGATTTATAAGAAAACGCAGACTTTTACCCAAATACTGCATAGCATTATTTTATATTCGCAAATTCTTCTAAATGTTCATCAATATACCCTGCTATAATAGAAGTTATTTCCTCCTCATTTTCAAGGAATTCCTCTTCAAGATCATCAAAATCTTCATATTGTTCATACATAGCCATAAAATCATCTTCACTTCTCTCCTTTTCAAGATCTTCTTTATGAGCATCGTATATTTTCTTAGCTTTATAAATCAACTTAGAAAAATCTTCAGCGCCAAACAGTCTCATTGATTTGGCAAACGGATTATCAAATATATATCCTCCATATCCATTTTGAATAAGTTGCACAAATCCTCCTTCCATCACTTCTTCTCTAAAAAAATGATAAGCTAATACCGAGTGCTGAGCCCCATTGAGCAGCCCCATTTTTTCAGCATTTAGATTTCCTCCTAGAATTTCTAAATACTTATCGGTAAACACTTTGATAAATTCATCCATTCCAAGTGATGCAGCTTCTTTTAGAGCAGAATCTGAAATTTCAATTGTTGTAGGCATATATTTAAGTTTATAACAGTTGTCAAAGATACATATTATTAAGAAAATAATCCAAGAAAATAGATTAAAATATATTTTTCATCGACATCTGGTTCACAGAATTATCACCTCAGAATTCATAAAAATTGTGCTATAAAATATAGTCTGATTTTATCATTATACTCTCCATTGATATAAATGTAACCTCCACATTACAAAAGCTTAAAGAATCTAATCTATTTATTCTAAATTCACAAAAAAGTAATTATTCAGACCTTGCTAAAAAGAATAAAAAAACTAACTTTGCGGTCGATTTGAAAAAATCGAGGTTACGAGTTTTTTATTTAATACGTAAAAAAGAGCTAATATGACTTATTCACACGAAGTAGAACACATGTGTGTTGTACAAAAAGGTCCAAATCACGGACCAGCTCCCATACCAGAAGAAGGCAAATGGGTAAAATCAAAAGAAATTGTAGACATCTCAGGTTTAACACATGGTGTTGGTTGGTGTGCTCCACAACAAGGTGCTTGTAAGTTAACCCTTAACGTTAAGCAAGGTGTTATTCAGGAAGCTTTAGTTGAAACTATTGGTTGTTCTGGTATGACTCACTCAGCAGCTATGGCAGCAGAAATTCTTCCAGGAAAAACTATCCTTGAAGCTTTGAACACTGACCTTGTATGTGATGCTATCAACACAGCAATGCGTGAACTTTTCCTTCAAATTGTTTATGGACGTACACAATCAGCTTTCTCTGAAGGTGGTTTGATTATCGGTGCAGGTCTTGAAGATTTAGGTAAAGGTCTTCGCAGTCAGGTAGGTACTCTTTACGGAACTTTAGCTAAAGGTCCTCGTTACCTTGAAATGGCAGAAGGTTACATCAAGACCATCGCTCTTGACAAGAATGATGAGATTTGCGGATACGAATTCGTTCACATGGGTAAATTCATGGACGAAATCAAAAAGGGAACTGATGCTAACGATGCTTTGAAGAAAGTAACCGGAACATACGGACGCTTTACTGCTGAACAGGGAGCTGTTAAACACATTGATCCACGTCACGAATAATATAAGGAGGAAAAGAAACTATGATTAGAGAAGTAAAATTTGAAAGTCAAGACCGTCGTATCAAAGGCATCATTGAAGCTTTGAACGCTAACGGCATCAAAGACATTGAAGAAGCTAACGCAATTTGCGATGCTGCGGGGATTGATCCTTATATGACTTGTGAAGAAACTCAACCTATCTGTTTTGAAAATGCAAAATGGGCTTACGTTGTAGGTGCTGCTATCGCTATCAAAAAAGGTTGTAAAAATGCTGCAGAAGCTGCCGAAGCTATCGGTATCGGTTTGCAAGCTTTCTGTATCCCAGGTTCTGTAGCTGACGACCGTTTGGTTGGTATCGGTCACGGTAACCTTGCTGCTATGTTGCTTCGTGAAGAAACTAAATGTTTCGCATTCCTTGCTGGACACGAATCATTCGCAGCTGCTGAAGGTGCAATTAAAATTGCTGCTAAAGCAGACAAAGTACGTAAAGAACCATTACGTTGTATCTTGAACGGTCTTGGAAAAGACGCTGCTCAGATCATTTCACGTATCAATGGATTTACATATGTTCAAACTCAGTTTGACTACTATACAGGTGAATTGAATGTAGTTCGCGAAATCGCTTACTCTGACGGTCCTCGTGCTAAAGTAAAATGCTACGGTGCTGATGATGTTCGCGAAGGTGTAGCTATTATGTGGAAAGAAGGCGTAGATGTATCAATCACTGGTAACTCTACTAACCCAACTCGTTTCCAACACCCAGTTGCAGGTACATACAAAAAAGAACGTGTATTAGCTGGTAAACCATATTTCTCAGTAGCTTCTGGTGGTGGTACAGGTCGTACACTTCACCCAGACAACATGGCTGCAGGTCCTGCTTCTTATGGTATGACAGATACTATGGGCCGTATGCACTCTGACGCTCAGTTCGCTGGTTCTTCATCAGTTCCTGCTCACGTAGAAATGATGGGATTCTTAGGAATTGGTAACAACCCTATGGTAGGTTGTACAGTTGCTGTAGCTGTAGATATCGCTACTGCTTTGGCTAAGTAATTTAAGCTATCAACTATATTAAAATCCCCGTAAATCATTGATTTATGGGGATTTATTATATCTATGCTATTCATCAAATGATTGCCTATTTTCATTTGCATTAGTTTAGAAAATTAAGACTGCCGCTTTCCTTATCTATTTACAGCTGTAAAATTATGTTTATAAATTACTAGGTTACCTAATAGCATAAAGCTATCTTCATCTTCCATAAATAAAGAAACATTTTGAGATTTGTTGGGATTTATTCTTTTAAACAAACCTTATTTTCTATATTTGTGTCAATTATAAAAGAAGGACATAGATAAATGACAAAATACATTTTATGATGCATTACAGGGAATCATATTTGTAGCTATCCTTTGTTATTTATATTAAGTCGCAAAAACCTATATATAACACTATCGATGCTTATCTAATTATAAGTACACAGAAGAATGGAATGAATTTGCTAGAATCATAGAAGAATAAACTGAGGCTTAGTTTAAAATGAAATAAATAATTATATGAAACGATTTTACATTATAATACTTTTACAATTACTAATGTGGCAGTTTTTGAGTTTCAGTTCACAAGCCCAGATTGTTTCTAGAACAATTCATATTGAGAAAGCAGGAACATTGTCTACATTAATACCATCTAAAGATAAATACTTAATTGAAGAACTGATATTATCAGGTAATATAAATGGTACTGATATTAAATACATTCGTGAAATGACTGGAGGAGGAGAATACTGCGACATGACAAATGGGAAACTTATTAAACTTAACTTGGAGGATGTTAACATTGTAGCTGGTGGAATTCCTTACATTTGGCAAAAGTACGATAGGACAGAAAATAATTGTGTTTCAGATTATATGTTCTATGATTTAGAACAATTGAATTCAATAATTCTTCCACGAAATACAATAGCAATAGGTGTGGGAACTTTCAATCTTTGCACTGGATTAAAATCAGTAAATATAGGCAATAACGTGTCTACTATTTGTAGAGATGCATTTTCATATTGCCCAGAATTAACTACCGTAACAATACCTGAAAGCGTTACATCTATTGGAGAAAGTGCATTTTGGCATTGCTCCAGTTTAACTTCAATAACGATACCCAATAGAGTCATTTCTATTGGTGCTCGTGCTTTAGAAGATTGTACTAGATTATCAGAGATACATTGCAAAGCGCAAAATCCACCAACAATAAATTCTTCAGTTTTTGATAAGTCTAAAAACAGGCTAAAATTATATGTTCCAAAAGGCTCTTCCAAAGCCTACAAAAACGCAGAAGGATGGAAAGAGTTCACAAACATCATAGAAGAGTAGGTTCTTATAACTCAACAACACTTTTTTTTAAAAATTTTATTTATCAATAAATTAAATCCATTGGCGAATAATTAAAAACATCCCGCCATGTTTTTGAAAAAGCTGGCGGGACTTTGATCAATATCCGGTTACGTTTTTAAAAAGACAGGCGGGATGTTTTTGCATTGTACTTTTACGCTGATCTTGCAGAAAAAGGTTCTTCGTCACTTTAGGTGCAAGATATTATATTAAGCCTTTTATTTCTGGCGTTTTGCAGACTTTTTATCAGATTCAATAAATGGCTTATCAAAAAGCATGTAGAATCTTGACTGGATAAGCATTTGAAACTGTTTGCTTGCACCTAAAGTGACGAAGAACCCAGAAAAACGAAAATCATCCATAACTCCCTCACTTTTTTTTGTAATGTATTTAAATACAACATATTATTTGGTGATGGTAGCATTTTGAACCCTCACAAAGCCCTCACTTTTGGGGGCATCCCTCACCTTTTCGAGCTATTTTTATTCAAAATTGAATCAAAATCAACGATATTGTTGCTCTGGATAAATAAGCCCGAAATCTACTGAATATGATCCAAAAGGTGAGGGTTCATGCCTTTTGGTGATGGTTTGGTGAGGGTAGAAATCAATCCATCACCGTGTAATTAGTTGTTTTTTAGTCTATTGGATAAAAAAGTGAGGGAGTGAGGGATGAAACTATTTTTTCAATATTACAGAAAAAGATGACCCCCTATTCAAAGAATTAGTGATAGGAGTGATAGGGAAAATACATATTTTGAACTTTTTATAGTAAAGGGGCACTCTATAGGATGCCCCTGCCCCCCTATAGAGTGTTCAAAATAGCTATTATTGCTATCACTCCTATCACTAATTCTTATAAAAAAACAGACTTGAGGTTTTGAGTAAAGTCTCAAGTCTGTTCAACAGAAATGACCAAACACTTTTTTGAAAGCATTTTAGGATTGAGCATTTTCTTTCAATACCCGGCATTCTGAATCAATAGTGGATTCATTCCTATTATTTTCTCAGGTATAGGAAATACAGTAGTATATCCATTTTGTTCGTTTGGGAGTTGCGGACGACTGCTATATGCACGGATAAACTGCCCAAAGCGAATCAAATCTTGTCGCCTCCATCCTTCCCAAGCTAGTTCAAGCTGTCTTTCTGCTAACAGATTTTCTAATGTTGCTTCCCTGGCAGATGCACCAACGCGGTAACGAACCTCATTCAGTTCTGCATCTCCATTTTCACCGTTACGAACTTTAGCTTCGCTCTTCATTAGTAACACATCGGCATAGCGAAACAGCACAATATCATTCTCCATTAACTTGCCATCCTTAGTAGCCGTAGCATCTACTTCATACTTCTTCATACGTGCGCCTGCAGTCTTTTCATAAGGGGTATTTGAAACATCCAGAAGCACTTTCCAGGGAAAGTATTCTAAAACTGTCCCATTATCCAATGTTACAACAGTCCCTTTCAAATCATACACAATTCCGGCAAAATAACATTTATCAAAGCGAGGGTCTACATTAATTGTACCAAAACCAAATGTATTAAGTACTTCTATTGTAGCACTCGAGCCATTCTCACCTCCCAGCCCATAAGCTTTTGCATGATTGTAATGACGGGAACGAAAAAGATATTGCATCTGATTAGTGTACATTGTTTTATTCATGGGAATAGTGAATATATTTTCTTCTGATGATTCATTAAAAACAGCAAAGTTACTTTCATATAGTGGTTCGAGCTGATATCCCATTGCAGAGATCATATCACAATAGGCTATTGTTGCTTGCCACGCATTCAACTGTTCACCAGCTACTTCAAAGTAAATTGATTTTCCATCAGGACGTATACCGTCTGTCCAGTTATTATCCGTATATATCTCAGCATTCAGGGCTAGTTTTGCCAGTAAGAAATAAATCACCGGACGAGTGAGACGTCCATAATAATCTCCTGGCTGATTACTCCGTTCTTCAGCCAATAGAGACACAACCGTCTGCAATTCCTTCACCACAAATTCGAATATTTCTTTCCGCTCTTTTTGAACGACTTCTTTCATAGGAGTTGAAGAAGACAGTACCAATGGAACTCTTCCAAACAAATCCATCAGATAATAATAATACATAGCACGCATAGCGCGTACTTCAGCTCTGTAGACCGGTAGCTCTGCATTCGAATGTGTTTCAGCAAAAGAATCTATTTTCTCCAAAGACTTATTACAAAAATTCACCACTTTATAGAGATACTCCCACGTTGCCTGAATTGCGTCATTATCCGTTCCCCATTTATGCAAGAACAAGCCTTGCCAGAAACCTCCGTCATACCAGTCTCCACCACGAGTGGGCATAATAGCCTCATCTGTAGTAAATGTATTCAAGTCATAAACGCCTCGTCCTGTACCTTGCAACCCTTGACTGTCATTATATCCGCCTACATACGTATACAATGAAGCCACACTATTGAGGTAAACATCTGCCAATGTTTTATAAGCTTCTTCTTCAGAAAGTCTGTCACGCGGATCTTCTTTCAGAAATTCACTGCACGAAGCAAATAGCATTAGCAAAGCAACACATAGAAATCTATAAATATATTTACGTTTCATTAGAATATCCTCCATTAAAAATTAATACTTAATCCTAATGTATAAGTCCGGGCCAGCGGATATCCACGTTTATCATCCAGACCAAGCGTAGAGTTTACAGTCGAACTATTAATCATGGGAGAAAGTCCTGAATATCCGGTAATTGTTGTCAGATTATTAACAGTAAATGCCAGACGGAGCGACTGAATATACTTTTTCACTTTTTGAACAGGAACATTCCAGGCAACTGTTACATAATCGAAATTAATATAATCGCCCCGTTCCAGCCAGTAATCAGTTGCTGTCTGATCTTTAATATTACGTTGCGGAGCTTCTTTCATCACATTATAATCAGGGAAAATATTCATATTCATATAAGTTAGTGAAGTACCGTTGTAAATCTTATGCCCAAAAGCTCCATTTATCTGCATTGAGATATCCCATCGCTTGTAACGTAAACTAATGTTAGATCCTAATAAAACCTTTGGTACAGCTTGTCCTGCCACATAACGATCTTCTCCATCCTCCAGACTAACTCCTCCTCCATTTAAATCAGCAACCTCATATACCGATTCTCCGTTACTATTTGTAACCAATCCTTTTGCGTGTGGCAAGTAAAACACGCCTAAAGGTTGTCCAACCACCTGATACACAATATTGTTATATCCTCCATGAAAACCCGCTCCATTCAGGCTGGCCAAACTCTTATATTGAGGGCCGGAAATAGCTTCACCATTGTAATAACCACTCAAAGTGAGTAGCTTGTTTTGCTGAAAAGTTAAATTAGCATTGATATTTAATTCCATGTCTTTGGCTTTTAAAGGCGTTACTCCAATTGCAATCTCGGTACCGCTGTTTCGCATAGAACCAATATTGGCCAGTAATGTATTGTAAGTAAAAGGAGGCACACTCACATTATAAAGATAGAGCATATCCTTTGTCTTCGATGTATAATAATTAGCCGATAGCAACAAACGATTATCTAACAAAGCTACATCAATGCCTGCGTTGAAAGTAAGTTTCACCTCCCATTTCAGATTCGGATTTGTATTTCGTATATCTCCCAATGATACTACAGAAGAAGCTCCTATAGGTATAACTCCATTAGGCTTTACCAAATTCATTGTTGTGTACGAATCTATCCCGCTCTGATTTCCTGCCAAACCATATCCGGCACGGAACTTCAGATTATTGATCCAGGAAAAACGCTTCATAAACTTCTCTTCACTCACTACCCAGGCTGCTGATAAAGAAGGAAAGAATCCCCATTTATGATTATCCCCAAATTTAGAAGAGGCATCCGTACGAGTATTAACCGTAAAGATATAGCGATCGGCAAATGTATAATTAAAACGCCCTAAAAACGAAACCAAACGAGGCTCTTCATAATAGGAATTGGTCCCTTCCCACAAACGGATTGCTCCAGCCTGCAGGTTATCATACCCGAAATTGTCCGTACTGAAATTGGTTACGGTGGTATAGAACCCAGTGTACGTCTCTTTCTGCAATTCAGCTAATGCCAAAGCATCAAAAAAATGTTTCTTCCAGTTCTTTTTGTATGTCAGCATCATATTACCCAGTAACGATTCCTTTTTCCGTGTACCTTTATAAGCTTGGCCGTGTGCCCAGACTGATGTGGGAAGATATTGTGAATTTTCTACAATATTATTAGTATATGCACCAAACACGGCTAGCTTCCAGTTATCAGACAAACGGAATGTTAACCGGGCATGACCACTGATGTGAGAAATAGCTTCATCATCTTTCACCTCCATCCATGCTAACGGATTAGTAATCTGACTGGCATTCGTAATCATATCCCAGGAATCTGTCTCGGGATTCTTATGATTGGGAAAAGTTGGATTAAAAGTCGCTGCTGAATAGAATGTCTTTTGATAATCGAACAGATTTCTATTCTTCTGAACAGAGCCAAACATACCCAATTCGCATTTTACAAAACCATCAAAAACCTCCTGAGCCATGTTCATATTAGAAGTCAGAATCTTCAAGTCTTCATTTAGAATAACTCCCTGACGATTCATAAATCCCACAGAAACCCGATAGCTAGAAGCCTCAGTTCCACCATAAAAAGCAACATTCTGGTTTTGCTGCAATCCGGTCTGCTCAATTTCTTTTTCAAAGTTTGTATTGTGCCCTTTATCAAGAATAGAAATATTCCGATCTGCAGCTAGTTTACGGAAATCATCAGCAGAAAGCATTTTCAAATTCTTATAAACAGAAGCAATACCAAAACTACTATTATAACTCACCCTAGTTTTACCACTAATACCTTTCTTTGTTGTCACTTCTATTACCCCCGAAGCGCCACGCGAGCCATACTGTGCAGTTTCTGAAGCATCCTTTAATATGGTGAAACTTTCTATATCAGTAGGGTAAATAGAAGCAAGCATACTTAAGTCACCAAAAACGCCGTCTATAATAATCAGCGGATCATTACCACTACTTAAAGAAGTTGTGCCGCGCAACCGCACAGCATCCAAAGCAGCGGGACTATTAGTACTGCGCTGAATAGTTAATCCGGGTACTCTTCCACGTATGGCATCCAGAGGGGTGGTTATTTGTTCCCTGTTCATCTGTATCTCCGTAATTTTTTCTACAGAGCCAGAAACATTTCTTAGTTTTCCGGTAGCATACCCAACAGTAATCAAAGAATCGGGCAAAGGAATGTTAAGCTTCTGCGCCACCAATATAACAGGAGAAATAATCAGGAAGCACAAGCTGAGAATATAGACTTTTTTGTAGTGTGTCATAAGTCTCGATTTTAAGGAGTACAATATGTACATATAACAAAAAAGTGGAAATTAGGTTGAGGATAAATAAAGTCTAATAGTCTGGTATCAATATTTAAAGCATTGATTTATAACAAAAAAACAAGCGCTCGACTTTTTTTGTAGAAAGTCGAGCGCCTATTTATAAGTTAAACACTAAATCTTTTATTTTTTTATCGGTTAAACAACTAAGCCCCTTGATAAATAAATAAAATCATTGGCGAATAATTTCGAAATACTATTTCTTAGCAACGCGATCTTTAGTATTCACTTTGCTTTTAGAATCACTCATCTTCTTTTTCTGATTCAAAGAATATCCGGAGCCATCACACTTATTAGCTTTCTTTGCAGGATCAGATTCATTAAAGCTAGCTTTCTTACAAGTTTTTTGCTCGCAATTATCGCAAACACCATTCTGGTTGTTATCAGTAAAACATCCTCTTTTTCTTACCGTAACATTTGATTTAGCCTGAGCAGTCTGAGCATTCTGAGCAAATGTATCTGCCAAACTAACAACTGCGAATAGCATACAAAAAAATAAAACTCTTTTCATAAAATATAAATTATAGAATGTATTTTAAAACAATTATCATAACCTTTATAACTAAAGAACCTTGTACTACTGTTCTTTAGAACAATATCCAGTCACAATAACTCGAATCATTTATTATCAGACTGCAAATATAGTGAACAAACAACTAACCATTATATAAAGGATAGAACTTGTTTAAAACTATTTTGCATATAAAAGCGTTATTTATTAAATCGTTGATAATAGTATTAAAGTGCTATTAATTTAATACAAAGTGATATGAAACATTACATTTCTGGAATTAAGTGCATTTTATTTGTCTTCACAATAATATTCTCAGCGGGTTGCTCTAAAAGCGAAATGAAATCAAGCAAAGAACGTGTCCTGACGAAAACTGACGACACAACATTATCCTATACTTTATCAACTCCTGATAATAAGGGTAATATTTCAGTCGAGGAAGCCCTATACAATAGAAGATCACGCAGGGATTTTCAGGATAAAGAAATTTCCGAGAAGCAATTATCACAAATTTTATGGGCATGTTATGGTATTACATCTCCCAGAACTGACAACTCTGCAATGAGAGGCGGCTTGCGAACTGCACCTTCAGCTGGAGCATTGTACCCACTCGAAATTTATGTATTGGTAGGTAAAGTAAAAAACATAAAGCCGGGCATTTACAAATACATTGCAAAAAATCACAAGATTGTAATGACCATTAATAGGGATTTAAGAAAAGAGCTGTGTGCAGCTGCACTAAATCAGGAAATGATAAGTAAAGCTCCGGCTGTTTTATTTTATAGTGCTATATATAATAGGTGTACTGAAAGATATGGAAATCGTGGTCGTGAAAGATATGTTTGCATGGATCTGGGGCATTCCGCCCAAAATGTATATCTTCAGGTAGAAGCGCTTCATTTGGGAACCTGCGCTATAGGTGCATTCAATGATGATTCGGTTAAAAAAACAATGCAACTAAGTTCTGATGAAGAACCTTTATATATAATGCCTATCGGGTATTATTTAAATAAGCCATAAACTTAGCAATCTAAACATTAGATACTAATTTCCACATACCTGCAATTAAATCCTTTCATACAACCCAAAGATTATCGGATAATTCAGCTCGGAATAAATAATTCAAATTATTAAAAAATCGATTAGTAATACTTCAATTCTTAATATCTTCTTAAATATTAAGATTAAAACCATTGAGTATAATTGAAATCAAACAAATTGATTTATAATTTGTTAATAAAAAGTCTGTTATAGTAAAATTATAAAAATAACATTTTTCGTAATATACTAAACAAGCATAAATCTAGCCTAAAAAGTTATAATCTGAAAGATAAATAGATTTTAAATTAAAATAATTACTAAGCAATAAGTATAATAATATTTTATACACGATTTTACGACTTATTTAATGAAAAAAATTTCAAATTATGTTTTTTATATTTAATCTTATTTTTATATTTGTGAAATAATTAACTATAATAAATGAATATTCACAATAAATCTCTAAAAAACGAAAATCTCACTTAATGACTCTAAATAATCATATGTTTAATTTTAAAGAAAAAATGGAATGAAAAAAAGTAAGCTTCTAAGTTTCCTTCAATTTAAGAAAGGAATCGTACTCGTACTCGTACTCTCATTTATTTCTTTAGCAGCTATGGCACAGAACATTACTGTAAAAGGTAAGGTTACTGACTCTAAAGGTGAAGCTGTTATTGGCGCGAGCGTTTTAGTACAAGGTACAACAAATGGAACAGTTACTGACCTTGATGGTAATTATTCATTAACAAAGGTTGCTCCAAATGCACAACTATCTTTTTCCTACATTGGCATGAAAAAGCAATTTGTTGATGTTAAAGGCAAAACTGTTATCAATGTTGTTCTGGTTGACGATGCAGAAGTGTTAAAAGAAGTAGTTGTAACTGCATTAGGTATCAAGCGTGAAACAAAAGCTTTGGGATACGCTGTTACAGAATTAAAGGGCGACGAACTAAATGCCAATACAATTAACCCTGTTGCAGCTTTGCAAGGTAAGGTTGCCGGTGTTGAAATTGCACAATCAGATGGTGGTATGTTCGGTTCTACTAAAATTTTGATTCGTGGTGCTTCTACCCTAGGTAAAAACAATCAGCCAATCTATGTAGTTGATGGCGTTATTCTTGATAATGCTATATCTAACTCAGGTGATGCAGACTGGAGCCAGGCTGCCAGTGATTATGGTAACGAGCTAAAGAATCTGAACCCTGATGACTTTGCTACAGTTTCTGTATTGAAAGGTGCTGCAGCAACTGCACTTTATGGTTCTCGTGGTCTTAACGGAGCCGTTGTTATCACAACTAAGAGTGGAACTAAGAACAAAGGTCTCGGAGTTCAATTCTCTCAAACTGTTGGTGTAGATTATGTATATGGCCAACCAGATTTGCAAAATGTATATGGAGATGGTTCAATTGCAGGTGATATATATTATGGCAAAACCAACTCTAATGGCGATTATTACCTTTTTGATAATCAACGTCAATTTATGCAAAATACAGATGGAAAGAATACCTTAATGGGTTATGGTCAAGCCATGGGATTTGGTCCGGCATTCGATGGTTCACAAATTGAATACTACGACCATACATACAGAGCTTACAAAGCACAGAAAAACAACTTTAAAGATGCGTATAATTTAGGTTTCAATACTAACACCAATGTTGCAATAAGTGGTGGTAATGATAAAACAACTTTCTACACATCTCTTTCTTACAAGCACAATACTGGTACTTTGCCTGAAAATAGCTTCGATCGTATTTCTGCTATGGCTAAAGCTTCTCACGATATAAACGATAGAGTAAATATTGAAGCTACAGTTTCGTTTGCAAACTCTAGCCCTAAAAATGCTCAACCAAACATTGGTGAACGCTTCATTGATGGTACATGGTCTCGTGCATACGATCCTGATTACTTCAGACATAAATACAAAGGTTCTCACGGAGGTCTTGCAGACAGCAGCTATGGTGATGAATACGGAACTGTTCCTGGACGTGGCTTATGGTGGAGTATTTATGAAAACGAATATACTCAGAAAGAGACTTCTGTTCGTCCCGCACTTATCTTAAATGTAAAATTAGCTAATTGGGTTAAATTCAGAGCTGAAGGTAACTACAATTACTACTATACTCGCTCTGAGAACAAGCAATTAGGTACAGGTTATGCTAACACTAACTCAGGTTACTATGGCATGAGTCAGTATACAAAAGAGCAAACAAACTTAAATGCTGCATTCAATTTCGATAAGAAATTCGGCGACTGGAATGTTGGAGGTTTTATTCGTGGTGAATATTATAATAACTTCGAACAATCATCTTCAATGAACACAAATGGTGGTTTGATCGTTCCTGGACAATATTTCTTAGGAAACTCTAAAAATAGTGCAAGCTACAGTGGAGCAATCGAAGGTCAAAAGAGAATGTTATCAGCTGCATTCCAGGGAAGTATTAGCTGGAAGGATCAGGTTTATTTAGATATTACTGGACGTAACGACTGGTCTTCAGCACTTGTTTATGCTGATAAACATGGTAACTACTCTTATTTCTATCCATCTGTTTCTGGTTCTTGGTTGATTCACGAAACATTCGATTTACCAAAAGTAATTTCGTTTGCTAAAGTTCGTGCATCATGGGCACAAGTTGGTAATGATACAGATCCATATATCATCAACACAGCTTATTCATTAGGAACATCTGCAACAGGAAACGGTAATGTATACTCACTTTCATTACCTACAACTGTATATTCAAACAATTTGAAGCCAGAGCGTAAAAATGCATGGGAAGTTGGTCTTGACTGGCGTTTCTTTGGAAACCGCATTGGAATCGATGCTACTTACTATAAAGAAAATACCAAGGATCAGATTATGACAATTTCTGTTCCTTATGTATCTGGTATCAGTGCACAAAAAATCAACGCTGGTAACATTCAAAATCAAGGTATTGAAATTGCATTGAATACTATTCCTTTTGAAAATAAAGACTGGAAATGGAATGTAAACTTTACATATACTAAGAATAATAATAAGATTATAGCACTTCACAAGAATGTAGCCAATTATATTACATTGGATGGTACGCCTGACTATGGTAACTACCGTATCGGTTCTGTTGCAAAAGTTGGTGCATCTTATGGTATTTTGATGTCTGATTCTAAAAAAGCTATTGATCAGGCAACTGGCTTACCAATATTAAAGTGGACTAATGGCTATCGTTCTGCATATTATCAGAGAAGTGGAAAGGTAGAAGAAGTTGGTTCTTTGGTTCCTGACTTCCTTGGTTCGTTGTCTACAGGTCTTTCTTATAAAAACTGGAGTTTAAATGCTTCATTTGATATGAGATTTGGTGGTATGGTAGCATCCTACGGTTCTCGTTATGGTACTGCTAATGGATATACAAAAGCTTCATTGCAATATTCTTCACCAAAACACGGAGGTTCTAAATGGACATCCAAGTTCGACAACTTGAGTTATAGTGATGGAGTTATTCCGGAAGGTATATTTTTGGCTGGCACTAAAATATCACAGCCAAACGGAACTATGTATGTTGTTGCTGCAAACGGCGAAACATATAATGACCTATACAAAAAAGGTGTAATAGAACCATCACATGCTTCAACATTCAATTACTTTGTAAATAGTTGGGGACAAGGTGTTGTTAATGACAACTGGGTTTCAAAATTAAACTACATTGCTTTACGTGAAATTTCATTAAATTACCGCGTTCCACAATTATTCTGTCAGAAGTTAGGTGCTAACTCAATCAACCTTACACTTACAGGCCGTAACTTAGGTTATTTATTGAACAACATGCCTAACGGAGAAAATCCAGAATCAGTTCGTGGTACTTCTGCTACAGAGTTCCGTGTACGTACATTCTCTGGCTATACTGCAAGCTACATGTTCACTATCAATGCAAGTTTCTAAATTGATACCTTAAACGAATGTTTAATAATAATAAGATGAACAAAATGAAAAAATATAAATCTATATTAATGTCAGGTCTAGTTGGATCTCTTCTAGTTTTCAGCGGATGCCGTGAAGATTTCGCAGATATTAATTCCAATCCATCTGATGTAACTAAAGCAGAACCATCTTATCTGTTTGCACAAGCAGTTATAAATTTTGAGCCGTCAGGCTATACTTACTGGTTCTACAATGCTGCTATGACATACAAATGGGGACAAATGGGAGTTCCAACATCTGGATTCACTTCAAATTATACTGTAACTACTGCTACCGGTGATCAGGGTGGAAAATATTTGGATGTGTTGAAATATGCTAATGACCTTAAGAATGTACGTTCTAATATGACAGCTGAAGAATCGGCTAAATACGCTAACATGGCAGCATGTTTAGATGTATTAACTGCATATTTAGGAATCTTCGACAGTGATATGTATGGGGACAGACCTTTCACTGAAGCTTGTATGGCTCGTTACGGGGGTACATTAACTCCAAAATATGATAAAATTGAAGACCTTTACACTCTTTGGCTAAAGATGCTTGATGAATCAATTACTACGTTAACTACATCAACAAATCAGACATTCCCAACAACACAAGATGTTGTTTACAATGGTAATGCAGCTAAATGGGCAAAATTGGCGAACTCTTTGAAATTAAAAATCGCGGTTCGTTTATTGGTTCAAAACAAAGCAAAAGCTTTAGAAATTGCTTCTGCAGTAGCTAATGCTTCTTGTGGAGTATTGGATGGAAAAGATGATGACTTTTTATTCAATAAAGCGACTTCTGTAACTGCTAACGATGGTGATAAAGTATATCACTGGAACAATGGATTTATGCAAAGTACAGCCGCAAGCAAAAGAGTTATGGATTTTATGATCAAGAATCAAGACCCACGTGTAAGATTCTTCTATCAGAAAAACCAATGGAATTCAAAGGTTGTTCAGGCATTCTTTGATGCAGGTAAAGCTGTGCCAGCTTATGTATTGAACAATATTGAATACACAGAAGCTAATGGTAAGAAGACATTTGTTAAATGGAAAGGTTTAGGCGAACCATGGGTACGCTATTATGGTCTTCCTGTAGAAATGGAAGCATCATACAATTCACAAAATGCTGATTATTTTGATTATTCAAACCGTTTTAAACTAACTAACGAACGTGCAGCCTACATGCCATATTCTATGTTCCAGCAAGAAATGATTATTGGCCGATATGACTTTACATTGCCAACAGTACCTGGTGATGATGTAATTCAAGACACAGAAGATCGTCCTTGGTACGGTATGTATATGTCTACCGCAGAAGTAAACTTATACTTAGCTGAATTCAAATTATTAGGTGCATCTCTTCCAAACAGCGCTGCTTCTTATTTCAATAAAGCACTTCAGACATCAGTTGAAGAATATGATCGTTTAGCTAATTTGAATAAGATTCCTTATTACGGGACTACTTACAAATATGATCCAAACGAAAAAGCAATTGATTTGAAAGACGGTGAAATTGCAGCAATGATGGCAAACGCAGATTATCAGTTAACAGGTAATAAATCAAGTGACTTAGAAAAAGTTTATCTACAAGAACTTCTTCACTTTACTTTATTCCCATGTGATCAGTTTGTAACAGTACGTCGTTCTGGTTTTCCTAAAGAAGGTTCAGCATTAATTAAATGGGAAAATTTCTCACCAAAAATTCAAAACAGTGAAATACCACGTCGTTTCGAAGTTAGTTCTCCTTCCCCTACAGATTTGATGTATAAAATCTTAACTGATGCTTACGCTGCTCAGGGCTTTACTCCAGGTTCAAACCAGGATGGAGCTTTACTTAACAGTGAAAGAGTATGGCAAGATAAGGGTGCTCCACAATTTGGATCGGGTGCAGGTGCTAACTAATAGTTTTATATAGCATGAACTAAAACCTTTAAAATAAATTAAGAGGCTGTTTCAAAAGATATTTTTGATAGCAGCCTCTTATGTTTTTTGTATATTTACAAGCAAAACAAAAAACACTGTGAAAAAATGAAAAGACTCATACTTATTACTTTTTTTACAACTATTTCGATAGCTGCATTTTCCCAAAAGAAGCGAATTATGCTCTTCGAAGAATACACTCCGGGGACTGTATTACTGTTAAATAAAACAAAGATAAAAGTTCCTCTTAACTACGACACAGCAAATAAAGCTATGATGTTTACACAGGGGAAAGATGAAATGATTCTTACTAACAATGAACAAGTTGATACGATCTATATCGGACCTCACAAATTCATCTATGCAAAGCAGAGCTTTTTAGAATGTGTTCCATTAAAAAATGGTGTTGTCTACATTAATTGGTTGCTAAAAAATGTATCTCGTGGGTACAAAGGAATATACGGACAAACTACTCAAACCAAAGTTGATAATATTAATACTTCATACTGGCAAAGAGGAGAATATAAAAATCAATATACCGAAGTTATTGCAATCGTTAATGAGAACGAGTATCAATTCTTGCTTAAAGGAAAAATGGTTTCATGTAAAAACAAGAAAAGTATGCTGAATTTATTCAAAGGTAAAAAAGAAGCAATCAACACCTATATCAATGAGCAAAAGTTAGATTGTAATAAGGCATCTGATATGCTTACCCTAATTGATTATTGTCTAAGCCTATAATAATTTAGAAATGAAAAAAAAAATAGCATTTATTAAACAATCGGGCTCTATTATCATAGGATTGCTGCTAACAGCTCTCCCTATTGAAATGCAAGCTCAGCAAGGTTTCGTTCATCAACGTTCCACAGAATATCAGTGGCCTGAAGAAAAAGGAGTTCTAGAAAAATTAGACCAATGGCAGGACCTGAAATTCGGAGTTCTTTTTCATTGGGGATTATACTCAATTCCTGGTATTGTAGAATCCTGGTCTATCTGCTCGGAAGATGTTGACTGGATTCCTAGAGACAGTACCATTGCTTACGAAGATTACAAAAAGAGTTATTATAAGCTGATAGAGAAATTTAATCCTACAGATTTTAACCCTGATCAATGGGCAGATGTAACTAAGGCTGCCGGTATGAAATATATGCTTTTCACAACTAAGCATCACGATGGCTTTAATCTGTTTAATACAAAGCAAACAGATTTTTCGATCATGAACAGTGCTTTCAAAAACAATCCAAAAGCTGATGTTGCCAAGTATGTATTCGAGGCTTTCCGTCAGAAAGACTTTATGGTGGGTGCTTATTTCTCAAAACCAGACTGGCATTGCGAATATTATTGGTGGCCAAGATACGCTACTCCTACCAGAAACGTTAATTACAACATAAACAGACATCCTGACCGTTGGGAATCTTTCCAGAAATTCACCTACAACCAGATTGAAGAGCTAATGAGCAATTATGGCAAATTAAATATTCTTTGGTTAGATGGCGGTTGGGTAGCTGCTCCAAGACAGGATATAAAGATGGACTCTATAGCCAAAATGGCTCGTACACACCAACCTGATATACTGATTGTAGACAGAACTATTCATGGCAAATATGAAAACTACCAAACTCCGGAACGTTCTATTCCGGAAAAGCAGCTTAACTATCCATGGGAAAGTTGTATTCCTTTAAGCCCGGATTGGGGATGGACTCCAAATGCTAAATTCAAATCGGCAAATACTGTTATTGCAGATCTGATTGAAGTGGTGGCTAAAGGCGGTAATCTTTTATTAGGCGTTGGTCCTACCCCAAAAGGTGTTATCCAACCAGAAGTGGTAGCTATTCTGAAAGAAATTGGTCAATGGCTGAAAGTTAATGGAGAGGGTATCTACGGCACACGCATCACTCCAAACTACAATAGCAACAATGTTTGGTTCACAGCAAGCAAGGATGGCAATAAGCTTTATGCACTTTATGTTCCTAATGAAAAAGAAGGTTTACCTAAAAGCATTGAATGGGAAAATAACATTCCGGTAAAAAGCAGTGCAATGGTATTACTAAAAACCGGTAAAAAAGTAAAATGGGCGCAAAAGGGAAATAAAGTTATAGTAAACCTTCCAGGCGCATTAAAAACAAACAAAGAACCTTTAGTTTTCTCTTTTAAATTACAAAAATAAGATGAAAAAACATTTCATAGCAGTATGCTGCTCACTGTTTTTGGCTTCTCAGCTTTATGCACAGCCATTATACAAAAATCCGAAAGCGCCTGTAAAGGACAGAATCAGCAATTTAATTTCATTAATGACGCTGAATGAAAAGATTGGTCAGCTTTGTTGTCCGCTTGGATGGGAAATGTACACCAAAACAGACAAAGGTGTTATCCCTTCAGATCTTTTCAAGACTCAGATGCAAAACAGGTCTATCGGTTCTTATTGGGCAACGCTTAGAGCTGATCCATGGACTAGAAAAACTTTGGTTACCGGACTTTCGCCCAAACAGGCTGCCGAAGCTATCAATGCTTTGCAAAAATACGCAGTGAAAGAAACCAGACTAGGTATTCCAATTCTTTTCGCAGAAGAATGTGCCCACGGACATATGGGAATTGGTACAACCGTATTTTCTACTTCTCTTGGCCAGGCTAGTACATGGAATCCTGAGTTAATAGAAGAGATGGGAAAGATTATTGCTATTGAATGCAGATTGCAAGGAGGAAACATTGGTTATGGACCAATCCTTGATTTAGCACGCGAACCTCGCTGGTCGAGAATGGAAGAGACTTTCGGAGAAGATCCTGTTCTTATCGGAATATTAGGCAGTGCCTTTGTTAAAGGATTGCAGGCAAAGGATCAAAATGGGAAAGCTCAGTTTTACTCAACTCTGAAACATTTTGCAGGTTACGGTATTCCACAGGGTGGCCATAATGGCGGACGCGCTCAGATTGGTCAACGAGAGCTATTCTCTGAACACCTTGCTCCTTTCAAAATGGCAGTGAAAGCTGGTGCCGAAACTGTGATGACATCTTACAACTCTATAGATGGCGTACCTAGTACATCTAATAGTTATCTGCTGAAGGATATCCTTAGAAACGAATGGGGATTTAAAGGATTTGTATATTCCGACTTAGGAAGTATTGAAGGTGTTGCGGGACATCGTGTTGCTGCCAATGTAAAAGAAGCAGCTGCGAAATCTCTTCAGGCTGGAACGGATATGGATTTAGGCGGTAATGCTTACGGAAAGAATCTGGAAAAAGCACTTCAGGAAAATCTGATTTCAATGGCTGATATAGACAGTGCAGTGAGCCATGTTCTGAGATTGAAGTTCGAAGCCGGATTGTTTGAGAATCCATATATGAATCCAAAAGATGCAGCTAAAATTGTTCGTTGCGACAAGCATCAATCGGTAGCTAAAGAAGTGGCAAAAGAAGGTATTGTGCTACTAAAAAACAATCAGCTTCTGCCATTGGATAAATCAATCAAAAGCATAGCAGTAGTTGGTCCGAATGCTGATAACATCTATAATCAGCTTGGCGATTATACAGCTCCACAGGAAAGAAGCAATATCAAAACAGTTTTGGATGGAATAAAGAAAATTGTTTCTCCAAACACGCAAGTAAACTATGCTAAAGGATGTGCCATTCGCGATATCACAGAAAGCGACATTGCATCGGCTGTAGAAGCTGCAAAGAAATCTGAAGTAGTTGTTCTGGTTCTTGGAGGCTCTAGTGCCCGCGATTTCTCTACTGAATATAAAGAAACCGGAGCTGCTACTGTTTCTGATAAAAAGAAAGAAGTGCTGTCGGACATGGAGTGTGGCGAAGGATACGACCGTTCTTCACTGGATTTGCTAGGAGATCAGGAAAAACTGCTTCAGGCAATGATCGAAACCGGCAAACCACTTGTTGTGGTTTACATTGAAGGACGTCCTCTGAATATGAATACTGCTTCGGAAAAAGCTGGTGCTTTGCTCACTGCATGGTACCCTGGTCAGGAAGGTGGAACAGCAATTGCAGAAGTTCTATTCGGCGATTATAATCCAGCCGGACGACTTCCGGTATCTATTCCAAGATCTGTAGGCCAGTTACCAGTATACTATTCACTTGGCGAGCAGAATTCATACGTTGAGGGACCAAGTGCCCCACTCTACAGCTTTGGATATGGATTGAGTTACACAACTTTCGAATACTCTAATCTGAAAATTGAGCAATCGGGCAAAGACACGTTCAACGTTTCCTGTGAAGTAAAAAACAGCGGTAACCGTGAAGGTGATGAAGTGGTTCAGCTTTATCTCAGAGATAATGTAGCTTCTGTTTCTACTCCCGAAATCCAGTTAAAGAAGTTCAGCCGAATTCATCTGGCTAAAGGTGAAACTAAAAAAGTAGAATTTACTCTTAATCGTGAGGATCTGTCTCTTTATAATCAACGAATGGAGTTTGTAGCCGAACCGGGAACTTTCACAGTAATGGTTGGTGCGGCAAGCAACAAAATCCTTTTGAAAGATAAATTTGAATTAAAGTAATAACTTGCCATAGGGCTTGATAAAAGCTAATCATAGAATCTCCTGCAGCCACTAAGATTGCAGGAGATTTTTATTGCCCAATGGTTTTTATTTATTGGTGAATCATTTGTATTTATTGCCCAATAAACTTTCATCCATTCACCAATCATTTTCTGATGAATAATGAATAAATAATGCAATAAAACCGGTTGTTTTTATTCTACAGGAATAAACGTTTCTATTTAAGGAAAGAGAAGTACAACAGCTTTTTAATTAGCAAAGTAGGGAGATAGCAAATCTTCGAAAGTATAAAACCCTTCTTTCTTGTCGGCTAAGTTATCGGCAACAAACAACACACCATTTCCAAACGCTTCTCTGGAGATAGCTTCATGTATTAATCTTACCGTTTGATATGGAAAACCAAAAATAATTTCATGTTTACTTACTATCCCCCCTGCCCTTATGGAGCTGATTTCGGTTTCTTCCAAATCTAATTCTTTAGCCAACTTGATTGCAGTGCCAGACACACCTGGCTTTCCCTTAAAATGTTCTTCTATAATTTCAATATCTACCCATGGAGCTATTTTTTTCAGTAGTTTTGCCGCAAACATTAAATAATTAACTCCCAATGAAATGTTGGGGCTCCAGAAAACAATAGTTTTTGAAGAAAGTTCTGACAATAATAGCTTTTCTTCCTCATCATAATGAGATATAGCCGAAATAATAATAATTTTCCTTGAAGCTGCAGCCTTTCCATAACTATAAATTCCATTACTGGAAGAAAAATCAATAATTATATCTACTGGATGTTTGCTCAGCAATTCTTCTATCTCAATGCTGGATGTTGAAAAAATTAATCCTGGCTCTTTCGAATCAATTCCAAGGAACTCAGGTACATGTCTATGCTCCAAAATAGTACTTTGCCTTAACACCCACTCCAAAGAATATTCATTGCTTTGAAGTATAACATTGGCAACAGCTTTCCCAGCTTTTCCAAATCCTATTAGTCCAACTTTCATTTTCATTTTTAAATCCAGGAATTAAAGATTGCATAAATATAACCTTTATTTGTTGATTTTGAATCGGCTTATTGATAAATAAAGAATGTTTTATAACAAGTTTTTATTTAATAGGAAGCATTTAAAATTTTCAGGAATGATTCCAATTAAGATTCTTTTGCATTTATTTTTATAAACAAATTTTAATCTATAGATTTGCACAAACAAAAATAGTGATAATAAATACCATTTAGAATATCCATATTTCAGAGCTCGCCTACTATAATATTAAACATTCGTATTGATATTAATAAAATATAGACAAACTATAATTATTTGCTTTTTTTATTTGAATGTTAAACTAAAATTATGGTAGATTATGAAACAGCATTTTACTCTAAAATCATTATTGGCAATTTTATGCTTATCCTTCGGTTTTAACTTGCAAGGACAAAACGTACTACCTATCAGTATTAACGTAGAAACTGCCGGAACATTAAGTTCTATAATTCCTGCTTCAAAGAAATATCTAATTACAGACCTCACTCTATCGGGGAATCTTAATGGTAGTGATATAAGATTTATCCGTGATATGGCAGGGCGCGATTATCTGGATAATAATACTGATGGAAAACTTAACAAACTTAATTTGAATGATGCAAAAATAGTAAGCGGGGGCGATTATTACTATTTCGATGATCATTCTAGTGATCACAACAATTGCTACACTACGAATAATGTGATATCGAACTGTATGTTTTATAACCTGAACAAACTAACCTCAATCACTCTTCCAAACAGTGTTACTTCCGTTGGCGATCTTGTTTTTCATAATTGCACAGGCTTAACCTCTTTCACAATACCCGAGAGTGTTACTAAAATTGGTTATCAGGCATTTCACTATTGCACAGGATTAACTTCAATCTCAATTCCTAAAGGTGTTTCCTCTATTGGTAATGAAGTTTTTAAAGGTTGCTCCGCATTAAGTGAAATTATTGTTTCGAGTGAAAATCCTGGTTATAATACTGTTGAAAGTGTTTTATTCAATAAAGATAATACCACACTGATAGCATTTCCAAATGCAAAAACCAATACTAGTTATACAATTCCAAACAGTGTTACAACAATAGGCAACAGCGCATTCAGCGACTGTATAAAACTAACATCTGTTTCTATTCCGAACAGCGTAACAAAAATTGGCGATTCTGCTTTTTCAAATTGTACAGGTTTAACCTCTGTTACTATACCAAACAGTGTAACTAATATAGGTACTTACATATTTAATTATTGCTCGGGGTTAACTTCGGCTATTTTAGGTGACAATATTGCAACCGTAAGTGCCGATGCTTTTCGTGGTTGTACAAAATTAGCTTCTGTTTATATTCCGGCCAGCGTTACTTCTATAAGTAATGAAGCCTTTTCTGGTTGCAAGGCATTGAAAGAAATCTATAGTAAAAGAGCTACTCCTCCTACCATCGGAACTGATGCTTTCAATGGAATTGATAAAACAACCTGCAAACTTTACATTCCAAAAAATACTTATTCTGTTTATTGGCTTGCATCAGAATGGGGGGATTTTACAAATATAATCGAAGGTCCTGTTTTTCTAATCAAGACATCTGTCAACGAAGGTGGTAAAGTAACTAAAAACAGCATGTTTGTAAAAGAAGGAGGATCGGCGATCTTTACTATCAATCCTGACAAAGGATATAAAATTAAAACTGCCTCACTGAACGGAAATGATATTCTTTCAAAAGTTGTAAATAATACCTACGAAGAAACTCCTGTTAATGCCGATATCACGTTTGATGTTACCTTTGCTATTATTCCATATTATCAAATGAGTGCAGCATACAACGAAGGTGGTAAAGTTATCATTAACGACTCTATTATTGCCAACGGCAAGAACATTTCTATAATAGAAAACGATTCTGTTAGATTTAACGTTGTTCCGAATGATAATTTCGCCATTGAAAAAGTTATTCTGAATGATAAAGATATCACCGCCAGCCTTAAAAATAACAGCTACAAGATTGATTCTATATCTGCTGCTCAGGCAATGCAGGTAAGTTTTATCAGAACTCATTATACACTGGCAGTCAAATCAGAAGGCGAAGGTAAAGTGCTCTTCAACGAAAAAGCTATTACCGATACAATTAAGGTAGAGGTTAATAAACCTTTGACTCTAAACTTTACACCTACTGAAGGATACAAAATTGCCTCAGTATCTTTAAACGGTAAAGACATTATTTCTGACATTACAAATAATGCATATACCATAAATGAAGTGAGTGAAGATCTTAATATTGTAGTTAGTTTTAAAGATATAAATACTGCCATCAATGGAACTGAGGCTAATGGTCTAAAAGTGTATGCCGAACAAAATTCTATTGTAATTGAAGGAGCAAACTTAGGAGACGAAGTTTCAGTTTATACAACACTGGGCACTTTAATGAAAGCAGTCAAAGCTACTGAAGATAGAATCAGAATAGATGTTCCTTGCAATCAGATCTATCTTATCAGAGTTGCCGGTAAATCGTATAAAGTATCTTTATAATTTGCAGTTAAAATAAGGAAAGCTACTATTTAAGTTTTTCACATTTTCAGATAATAATGGAAGAGGACGTATCATAAGTTGATCGTCCTCTTCCATTATTATTTAGTTGCTTCAAATTTTCGTACTAATAGTATCTAATATAAACAATTTCTTTTAGCTAGAAGGGAAGCTGACACATAGACCAATAACTGTGAATTTTGTCTTAAACTAGAAAAAGCTAAAATTAGTGGTAGATCAACTCAATTTGTAGCAGATAAACGGATTTTATATATAAACATTTTTTATCCACCACTAGCTCAAAGTACTATAAACAATGAGGTTTATGCAAATCTGGTGGCAGATGTAGCAGATGATTGTTTGAAAAATTATTTTAGTTAGCTTTTAACACAAACTTAAAACACAGGAAAAAACATGAAATAACTCCATGTTTTGATTCTATTCTCAGCTTTAGTCTATATTTCTCCAATCAAAAATTAGAATAAAATTTATATTATTCATTAACTAAAGATTAATCTTTATATACAAAATATATGATTTTTACTTTTATGATAATATATATTCATTATATTTGAAAAATAATAATTACAAATATATTTAAATATAAAATTTCACAAATTTAATCTATTGTCATTATTCAGAAAATATTCATAATCAATAGACTATGAATAAAAATCAAATATATAAGAAACGAATTATACAACTTTAATACAAAAAAGTGCGACATCATTCAAGATGCTAGTTCCTTGCACTATTATTTTTTTAATCATCTCAGCAGGAACCTGAGATATAAAAATAAGAATCATGAAAAAAATCCTTTTAGTACTAGTTTCATTTTTTTATTTTATGAGCTTTACTTATGCTCAAGGCGAACTTCAGGAAGTTGTTTATCTAAAAAACGGCAGCATTATCAGAGGTACTATCATTGAACAACAACCTAATAAGCTTATAAAAATACAAACTAACGATGGAAATGTTTTTGTATACAACATTGATGAAGTTGATAAAATTACAAAAGAGCCATATTACAACACAACCCACAAAAAAAATAATTCGAATTTTCAATATAAAGAAACGAATGGATACAAAGGCTTTTTAGAGTTAGGCTACACTTCCGGATCAGGTTATTATGGACAAGATGAACTGGAAATTAATGGTACATACGGTTATCAATTCAATCCTTACTTATTTTTAGGAGCAGGAACTGGTGTCCATTATTATTTTGACTCAGATAAAGTAGCCATTCCTATATATGCTGATTTCAGAGCTAATATATTAAAAAACACCATCGCTCCATTTGTCGGTATAAAGGTTGGATATTCTCCATTTGATTTCCAAGGTTTTTATCTTAATCCAAATGCCGGCGTTAGATTTGCTTTAGATAGCAAAACTTTAAATGCCTTAAATATTTCAATGGGGTATTCAATGCAAAAGGTTGATATTGGTTGGGGATTTAAACAAACTGTCGAAGGATTCAATATTAAAGTAGGAATTGAGTTCTAATTGACTCATAGGCTTAGCCTCATTTTATCTTAATTTTTCCAGAGAGAGTAAACGTTTTACACTCTGCCGATTTGAGCATCAGTTCATTATATCGGCAGAGTTTTTTATTTTTAAAAAAACATTCATTTGCTTTACAAAAAAAGGAATGGCCTTTATAAACTTTTCGTTCATAAAAGCCATTCATATTAATAAGAAGTAAGTATATCAATTATTTACTTATTCTTTTATTGTTTTATCGGGAAACACGACCAGAGCCATCACCTCCCATAAGATTTTCAACCTCAGCAACCGTTACCAGATTAAAGTCTCCGTAGATAGTATTCTTAAGACAAGAGGCCGCCATTGCAAAATCAAGTGCTTTCTGATCATCACCCGGATAGGCAACTAATCCGTATATCATACCACCACAGAAAGCATCTCCTACTCCAACACGGTCTACATTATGAGTAATATCGTATATTTTAGAACACTTCAAAGTATTATCTGAATAAACTACTCCGGCAATAGTATTGTGATTGGCATTAATTGAATTACGAAGCTCAAGGAACATCTTTTTGCAACGAGAAACCTTAGCCACAACTTGTTCGCCAACAGCTCTAAAGCCGTCTTCATTCAGTTGTTCATTTACAGAAACAGCCTTAAAACCAACTTTAGGAATTCCCAGCACTTTTTCGTATTCTGGCTCACTACCAAAAATAACATCGCTATATTGTACCATTGGAAGCATTACATCATCTGGAGTCTTACCATAATTCCACAAATTCTTACGATAATTCAAGTCACATGAAATAGTCAGCCCCATACTATCAGCTACTTTTATGCCTTCCATGCAGGCATCTGCAGCACCTTGTGATACAGCAGCAGCCACACCCGACCAATGAAACCATTGAGCATCTTTAAGAACTTCTTTCCAATCAATCATTCCTGGTTGAAGCGTACAGAAAGATGAACCAGCACGGTCATATACAACTTTTGACTGACGGGCTACAGCTCCATTTTCGAGGAAATATATTCCTACCCGGTCTCCTCCTCTTGCTATACAATCTGTAGAAACATTATGTGAGCGTAACTCCTTTATGCAAGCATCGGCAATATCATTTTGAGGTAGACGAGTTACAAATTTACTATTCAAACCAAATTGAGCTAAAGAAACAGCTACATTTGCTTCACTACCACCATATGTTGCAACAAACTCTTTCGTCTGAGAGAATTTTAAATAGTCAGGAGGAGTTAAACGTAGTAAAACCTCTCCAAATGTGACGATTTTATTGATCATAAATTTATATTTTATTTATCAAAAATACAGTTTTAGATTATTTTAGATGACCAAAAGTAATTAAAGCTACCGAACAAGGCAATAATATGGCAGTTTATTTTTAAAAAATAGAACTTTTCACAGCAAAGGTTATAAACAAATATTTAAAAGATAACAATATATAAGATCTTTTTTTGCAACCCAGGAAAGAAAACAGAAGTATATTTTCATTTTTATGTTTAATAGCATATTCACATTTTTTATTAGACACATTTAAACGCTATTAATCACTTAAAATACAACTATTTAGCTACACTTTACCCAATAAGTGTGTTCGGACACACTATTGTGCATTTAAAACATTCATTCTATATTTGTAGCAGTAAAAAAAATAATAATACTTTCTATTTTTACTCATTCATGAAAAACGAAGCCGAAAATATAAGAATCAAGGATATAGCCCAGATAGCAGGTGTTTCTGTGGGTACAGTAGATAGAGTTCTTCACAACCGCGGACGGGTGTCTGAGGAAAATCTAAAGAAAGTGAATGCTGTGCTTAAAATGGTTGATTATCAGCCTAATCTTATAGCCAGATCTCTTGCTAATAAAAAGCAATATCACATTATTGCGATTATTCCGGCTTTTGAAACGGGTGAATATTGGGAAAGCATATCTAAAGGGATTGACAAAGCTAGAGATGAATTTGAAGATTATGGTGTACATATTCAGAAGCTTTATTTTGATCAATATGATAATAACTCATTCGAAAAAACAATAAATAATCTTTTCGAAAGCAATTTTGATGCTGTAGTAATCGCATCTCTCTTTACAGAATCAGTGATTCGCCTTTCGCAAAAGCTCAATGATATGCAGATTCCATACAATTATATAGACTCAAATATTCCAAACCAAAATCAACTTGCATATTTTGGTACTGATTCATTCGCCAGCGGTACTATTGGTGCAAAGATTATGCTTAGTATCATTGGTAAGAAAGCAGATATTCTTGTAACACGAATGATTCATACTGGCGATCAGAACTCTAATCAATGTACTTCGCGCGAAGAAGGATTCTGCAATTATCTGAAACAAATTGGTTATATGGGTAAAGTACATTACGTGAATTTGAAAATTGGAAGTTCCGTAAATAACTTCAAAGCGTTGGACGAAATATTTGGAAGAAAGAACAAAATCAAAGGAGCAATTGTTTTTAATTCTACCTGTCACAAACTTGTTAATTACATAAAAATCAGAAATATTCGCGACCTTACAGTTATAGGATATGATGTAATTGAGCAAAATGCCAATGCATTAAAAGAGGGGTTCATAAGTACTTTGATTGCTCAACGACCACAGTTGCAAGGGTATAAAAGTGTTAAATCGTTATGTGAGTTCCTAATTCTTAAAAAAATTCCTCAAAAAGAAAATTACATTTCCATTGACATTCTGATGAAGGAGAACGTGGAGTATTATAATGAACAATAATTTAATGCTTTTACCATCTAATATAATTTTTAAATTCTAAAATACTGAAATTATGTATTTATGCGAACAAACATGGCGTTGGTACGGTCCTAACGATCCAGTTTCCCTTTGGGATATCAAACAGGCCGGAGCTACTGGAATAGTGAATGCTTTACACCATATTCCTAACGGAGAAGTATGGACTGTAGAGGAAATTATGAAACGCAAGGAACTTATTGAGTCTGTAGGCCTTACATGGTCTGTTGTTGAGAGTGTTCCTGTGCACGAACACATAAAGACGCAGACAGGAGATTTTCAGAAATACATAGATAATTATAAAGAGTCTCTTCGCAATTTAGGCAAGTGTGGCATTAATATTGTGACTTACAATTTTATGCCGGTACTCGACTGGACTCGTACCGATTTGGCTTACACCATGCCCGATGGTTCAAAAGCTCTTCGTTTCGAAAGAGCTGCTTTTGTAGCTTTCGACTTGTTCCTTTTGAAACGTCCAGGTGCTGAAAATGAATATTCAGCAGAAGAAAAAGCAAAAGCTAAAGCACGTATCGAAGAGATGACCGATGAAGACAAACATACATTGGAACGCAATATTATAGCTGGTTTACCAGGTTCTGAAGAGAGCTTTACTCTTGCGCAATTCCAGGAAGCACTCGACCGTTATAAAGACATCGATGCAGAGAAACTTCGTGAAAACTTAATCTATTTCTTAAGAGAAATTACTCCTGTTGCCGATGAAGCCGGAGTAACATTGGTAATTCATCCCGATGATCCACCACAGTCTATTCTTGGTTTACCTCGTATCTTAAGTACAGGAGATGATTTCCAAAAGCTGATTGATGCTGTTCCAAATCAATCAAACGGCCTATGTTTATGTACAGGTTCTTTTGGTGTGTCCGAGCACAACGATTTAGTTGGTATTATGAAGCGTTTCAGTGACCGTGTAAACTTTGTACATTTCCGTAGTACGCAACGTGATGACGAAGGAAACTTCTATGAAGCAAATCACTTGGAAGGAAATGTTGATATGTATCATATAATGAAAGCATTACTTGAAATTGAACAAGAACGAAAAGTTTCTATCCCAATGAGACCGGATCATGGACATCAGATGATTGATGACCTGAAAAAGAAAACAAATCCAGGGTATTCATGCATTGGACGCCTAAGAGGATTGGCTGAATTACGTGGTTTGGAAATGGGGATTGCCAAATCACTTTATGAATAACAGGTTACTAACAAATACATAAAAATCAAGATCAATGAACAAACAAAGAATAACCCTGATTGTATCTGCATTGCTGGCAACTTCTTTTTTGATGGCGCAAACGCAAAAAACAGATACCGTTTCAACAACCATTAAAGTTGGCAAAGAAGAGAATAATCGTAACGTGATGCTTAATGCATCAAGCGATGAAGGTCCCCGACAGATATCAATTGGCTTACCTGTTGTAAATGCTGGTGATGTGATTATTCTCGTAAATGATCTGCCTGTAGTATATCACTACTGGCCACACTTTCCTAGCTCCCATTGGCGAGCTGATTCAAGCCTTGACCATATTGGACTATTGAAACTTAGCGAAGTACAAACTACAACCGGACGTGTGGGATATGCTACAAATTCATATACCAGACTAGGCGGAGACAAGTTTGAAGGTCGCCTCAACTACCGTTTGAATCAATACGGAATGCAACAGTTCGATTTTAATATGTCAGGGGCATTAGGTCACAATTGGTTCTTCGCAGGTGATGTATACCAAAACTTTGATCCGGGTGCAGTTCAGCTTAAATACACTAATTATGTTGACCGCACTCAAATTTACAAAGGTGCACTTACCAAGAGGTTTAACAACCTCAAAGGAGAATTTTCATTGCTATATAAACATTCTGATTCCAGATCATTAACATCCGGAGCAACCAATATAGCTCCTTTCATTTACAATGGAGATGGTAGCATCACAGCACTATCTGGATTTAAGTTGGGTACCGACAGCTATTCTCCTATAGATGGAAAAATGCAATATATGGACATAAAAACAGGTCAAATAAAGGAGACATACCTGCAAGATGCTGCTCAAAATATATCTAATGAGTATGCAATATTAGGTAAGTATAAGTTTGACAATGGTATGAATTTTAAATTAAGTGCCAAGTATAGTTACAGTAATGCAGCAATTGTTTATGAACCAGGTGCAAGCATTACTAAAGCAGATGCCACAAGTGGATATACTTATACAGATACAGGAGCATCTTATATTGGTTATGTTCAGAACAGAAATTCAATGCTTGATTTTGGCAAGGTAAAAGACTTTATGATGATGGCGGAATTAACTCAGAAAAAGGGAAATCATAATTTGCGCCTTGGTATGAATGAATGGAACAACAATACGGATTATAAAGGAAACAGTACCGCATATCAGCATGAGGTAGCTTCTAATCCTCGTAAACTAGCAAATAAGAACGGGGATACATATTATAACTTAAATGCTGCCGGAGAGTACTTTAAAGGTAGTGAAAACCGTATTGCTGCTTACTTAACAGATGACTGGAACATTACCAAAAAGCTGAATGCTTATATCGGTGCACGTGTGGAGTATTTCAATTTGAGCGGTGACAATTTGCCTTTCAAACGTTATGCAGGTTTCCATATTGGTTCTATTAACCCGGTTACTAATGAAAAAGCTGTGCTTACTGGTTTTAGTCACGACTGGGTACTTCCTGCTATTACTTTAAATCTGACTTATAAGATGACTCATAAATATGGTATCCTGGCAGAGGCTTCATATAGCCAGCAGGGAGCTAAATTATCTGACTATGCAGGAGTAGTTACTCCTTATACGGATGCAGTATCTGTTCCTTACGGACGTGCTGGAGTTTATTACAATGATGCAAAAATCAGCTTTGTATCTGCAATTACATATATTAAGAAGACAAACTTCCAAAGTCGCTACAATCTGGTTGATCCAAGTAATGCAAGTATCACCAATCTGTATCACCTGAAATATGACGTAGCAACTCTCGGTTGGACAACAGATGCTGTTTTGAAACCATTCACCGGTGCAGAACTTCACCTATTAGCCACTTTCCAGAATCCAACTTACAAGAATTTTGATTTCACAGCTTACGGAAAAGAATATGATTATAATAATATGCAGGTAACTGGAATTTCTAAAGTTTTACTGGAAATTGACCCGAGTTATCGTCCAACGAAAAACATGCGGTTATGGACTTCTTTTCGCTACTTCAGCAAGCAATATGCAAATGTGGGCAACTCATTATTCTTTAACTCTCATTGGGAGACATTCGGAGGTATAGATTACACAGTTAATAAGAATCTTACACTGAGCGGAACTGTTATAAACTTCCTGAATCAGAAAGGTGCATCAGGTAGTATCTCGGGAACTGAGTTAATAACAAAGGCTGATTTGTTGGATAATCCTGACAAATTTAAAAATATTGTGATGAATGGTAGTTACCTGCGTCCGCTAACATTTGAATTAAAAGCTGTAATTAGGTTTTAATAGTATACAAATCATTTAATAATAAATATATATGAATAAAAAAAGAATAAAAGTAGTCTTGATGCTACTTGCTACGGGAACATTAGCGTTTGCTGTAAAGCCACAAGCACAACAGCCTGTTTTAGGGTATCGTTCTGTTAAGATTCTGACTATTGACGGATTACAATTCAAAGATTTGAATGGTAACGGTAAGCTGGATAAGTACGAAGATTGGAGACTGCCTAATAATGTAAGGGCTAAAGATTTACTTTCAAAAATGACAGTAGAAGAGAAAGCAGGCTTTATGCTGATCAGTACCACTCGTTTAGAAAATGACTGGTCTTTTGAAAAGCCAAAAACAAATCTGCCAATAACCAGCAACTTTAATGAAGAAGATTTGGTGCAGGATATTAATATGTTTACTCACAAGCCACTACCAGTACCTTCATTGTCTGCAGCCGGAACAACAAAAGGAGTAACTAAAAATCATCAGCGTCATTTTATTCTGAGAGCAAACGCCGCAACTAATATTTTAGCTGAATGGTCCAACAAGCTTCAGGCTTTATGCGAAAGCGACCGTTTGGGTATTCCTGCAATAGTAGCTTCCAATCCACGTAATCACATCACAAAAGATGCTTCAATTGGCCTGAGTGTGGGTAAAACCACATTCTCTACCTGGCCTGGTGAATTGGGGCTGGCGGCAATGAGAGATCCTAAGCTGGTTCGTGAATTTGCAGATATCGCTCGTCAGGAATGGGCCGCTATCGGTTTGAGAAAAGGATACATGTACATGGCCGACCTGGCAACCGAGCCACGTTGGCAGAGAGTTGAAGGTACATTTGGTGAGGATGCTAATCTGGCAGCTGAAACCATGCGCGAAGTAGTTCTTGGTTTTCAAGGCAACAAACTTTCTCCTAATTCTGTGGCACTTACTGTAAAGCACTTCCCTGGAGGTGGCGCAACAGAGAACGGACAGGATCCTCATTTTTCATGGGGCAAAAGAGAAGTCTTTCCTGGAGGTATGTTCAAAAATAATCTAATATCTTTCAAGGCCGCCATTGATGCAGGTGTATCGGCTATTATGCCTTATTATTCACTTCCTGTAGGAACAAAGTACGAAGGTGTTGCTTATGCTTACAATAAAGGTGTTCTTCAGGATCTGTTAAGAAAAGAACTTGGGTTTAAAGGTATTATCAACTCTGATACTGGTCCAATTGATATGATGCCTTGGGGCGTTGAGAATTTGACTATCACTGAACGTTATCAAAAATCACAGGAAGCCGGCGTTAATATCTATTCAGGTAGCGCCGATCCTACTGAATTACTGAAGGCTATCAAGGTGGGTGCAGTAAAAATGAAAACAATAGATGACTCTGTTTACCGTCTTTTAATGGAAAAATTTGAGCTTGGTTTATTTGAAAATCCATATGTAGATGTAGAAAAAGCTGTGGAAATTGTTGGTAACAAGAAGTTCCAGGAAAGAGCAGATCTTGCAATGAGAAAGTCAATTGTTCTTTTGAGAAACGAATCAAACGTCTTACCATTAAAACCTAAGACTAAGGTTTACTTTGAATCTTATTATATTTCTCAAGGTTCTCCTAACGGAACTCACGTAACCATTCCTGAGCAGAATAATTGGGATCTGCAATTCGTTAAAACTCCGGAAGAAGCTGATGTTATACTTATGTGGGTTACTCCGGGAGCTAAATCATTGTTTGACTCAGACGGTTCTCCCCTTTACTTATCACTCTCAAAAAATGGAATAAACACTTGCTACATAAACTGCGTAACATCAAAGAAACCTACTGTATTGGTAGTTAACTATACTAATCCTTGGGTGATCGATGAGATTTACAATGACGAGACTAAGACCATTAAAGGTGTACTTTCAACCTTTGGAACTACTACAGATGCTCTGCTGGACGTTGTAACTGGAAAATTCAACCCTACAGGAAAGATGCCTTTCACTACCCCTATCAGTGAAGAAGCAGCACAAAACCAAAAATCAGATGTACCGGGATACGACGAAGGACCTGATTATCCGTTGTTCAAGTTCAACGAAGGTCTGAGCTATTAAAAATATACTATGACTAAATAAACAAACTATTTTTAAATTTTACAAAAACGAAGAACAGTCTAAGCTGTTTTATCTTCAAATTATTCTTTAGTGAGAACCGATCGATAACGTTCAATACGTTTTTGATCGGTTTTGCTTTATTGTTAATATATCCATTTATAACAGCTGAGTATTTACTATTACTCTCCCAATATTAAAATATATAAAAAAGAATATAAACCTTTGCTATTAATTAAAATCATATTATATTTGCCGCAATTAACAAAGCTGTTAAACAAATGTGTTATTATGAAAGAGAAAGAAGACATTAATACAGAACAGGCAATAATGGAAGCTGCAGAGAAGGAGTTTTTAGACAAAGGCTATACCCTGACCAAGACAACAGAAATTGCCAGAATAGCTGGTGTAAACCATGCTATGCTTCATTACTATTTCCGAACAAAAGACAATCTTTTCGAAAAAGTATTTCAGAAGAAAGTTGCTCTTTTGGCTAATTCGTTTATGCCAAAGATAGAAGAAGAACTACCATTCATTGAAAAAGTAGAATATATTATTAAAGCTCATTTTGACTTTCTGGCATCGAACCCCAAACTACCTTTTTTTGTTTTAAATGAGTTCCTTACTAATAAAGAAAGGCTGGATAAATTTCCTATAATAGCCGGACCTGCAATAAGAAGCATTCTTGAGAAGCTAAATGCAGAAATGAAAGTTGCAATAAAGAATAAGGAAATCTGTGCTGTTGACCCGGTTCATCTTTTATTGGATATTGTTTCACTGAATGTTTTTGCTTTTTTGGCTCATCCTATTATTGAACGTGTTGCTGGTTCTTTCGGAAAAGAATACCATTCTTTACTGACTGATAAAAGGGTTGAAAACGTGGAAATAATTTTGAGAAGGTTACGTCCCTAATTTTTTTGCGGTTAAATTAACAGAGTTGTTAAACATATTAGTTTATCAAAATTAAAGAATATATTTATGAAAAAAGTGGCATTCATTATTACCCTTGCTTTCATCTGTTTACATACCCCGATTTACGGGCAATTATCAATTGATGATTGTTTTAAGAAAGCACAGGCTAACTACCCACAGGTAAAACAGTATGGGTTGATTGAACAGTCTAAAGAGTTCAATTTATCTAATGCAAACAAAGGATACCTGCCTCAAGTATCTTTTTCCGCAAAAGCTACCTACCAATCGGCTGTAACGAAACTTCCTATTACATTACCTAATGTAACTATTGAAGGATTAAACAAAGATCAATACCAATCGGTTGTTGAGGTTAATCAAAGTGTTTGGGATGGTGGAGTTATCCGCAATCAGAAAAGAATAACAGAAGCGAGTTCTGCTGTGGATAAGCAAAAACTTGATGTAGATATGTATGCAATCAACGACAGAGTGAACCAGCTTTTCTTTGGAATCCTATTACTTGATGAGCAGATAAAGCAAAATTTGCTATTACAAGATGAACTTAAACGTAATTACAATCAGATATCTGCCTATATAACAAACGGGATTGCAAATCAAGCAGATTTGGATGCGGTTAAAGTGAATCAACTAAGCACTGCACAACGTAAAGTTGAATTGGATGCTACAAGAAAAGCATATAAAGAAATGCTATCGGCTATGATTGGAGAGGAAATCAAAGAAGGTACTTCACTTGTTAAACCTTCTTTCGCAGAAGAGGCTTCTCTGTCATCAACAATAAACCGACCAGAACTTCAACTATTCGAGTCACAAAGCAATCTGTTTGAAACGCAGAAGAGCATGGTTGATGCTAAAAACCTACCTAAACTTGGAGTATTTGTGCAGGGTGGTTATGGTAATCCGGGATTGAATATGCTGAAGAATGAATTTTCACCTTATTATGTCGCTGGTGCTCGCCTCACCTGGAACTTTGGAAGTCTTTATACCAAGAAGAACGATAAGAAATTACTGGATAATAGTTTGCAGAACGTGGCCGTACAGAAAGAGACTTTCTTGTTCAACACCAATCTGAAAATGACTCAGCAAAGTAATGAGATTGATAAGATAAAACAACTGATGCGGGATGATGACGAAATTATCCGTCTGCGTACAAATATAAAAAAGGCATCGGAGGTAAAAGTTGAACACGGAACATTGAGTGTTACTGACTTGCTTCGGGATATAAATTCGGAAGATCAGGCAAAGCAGAGCAAAGTTCTTCACGAGATTCAGCTTCTAATATCAATCTACAATTATAAAAACAGTACTAACAATTAATACTCTTACAATATGAAACTCATAAAAGGTATATTATACAGCACACTTGCCACAACATTATTATCTGCTTGTGGAAATGAAAAAGGTAAATATGATGCAACAGGTACATTTGAAGCAACCGAAGTGATTGTTTCTTCTGAAGCATCGGGCAAACTTATGGATTTTAATGTTACTGAAGGTGACCAACTTCAGCAAGGAAAGGAAGTGGGATATGTTGATACAGTACAACTTTACCTAAAAAAGCTTCAATTGCAGGCAAATACAACTACAGTAAGAAGTCGCAGACAGGATATTGGCAAGCAGATTGCTGCAATTAAACAACAGATTGTAACTCAGGAGCGTGAAAAGAAACGTTGGGAAAATCTGGTTAAGAGCAATGCCGGCAATCAGAAGCAATTGGATGATATTAATTCACAGATTGCTTACCTGCAGAAACAGCTTATAGCACAAACTTCTACTTTGGAAAACAACAATGCAGGAGTAAACGGAGAGAGTTCATCACTCGAAATACAGATAGCCCAACTGAATGACCAACTAAATAAATGCCATATCATCAGTCCGATAAACGGTACTGTATTAAGCAAATATGCAGAAAAAGGCGAACTTGCTATTCCTGGAAAAGCACTTTTCAAAGTTGCAGATATAGAAAATATGTTTTTGCGTGCTTACATAACTTCCGACCAGCTTTCTCAGATAAAGATTGGCCAAAAAGTTAAAGTGTTTGCCGATTACGGAGGCGAGAATGTGAAAGAATTCCCTGGAACAGTAACCTGGATTTCAAATAAATCGGAATTTACTCCAAAAGGAATCCTTACCAAGGATGAACGCGCCAATCTTGTTTATGCAGTAAAAGTTGCAGTGAAGAACAGCGGAGACATAAAAATTGGAATGTACGGAGAAGTTAGCTTTACAAAGTAATGGCAGCAATTGAAGTAGAGGGAATCTCTAAAAAATATGGTGAAGTAGAAGCGCTGAAGAATGTTTCATTCTCAGTTAATCCAGGAGAAATGTTCGGGCTGATTGGTCCCGACGGCTCCGGAAAGACTACGATGTTTCGCATTCTCACCACATTGATCAGACCTAACAGCGGGAATGCTACTGTTGACGGACTTGATATTGTGAAGGATTACAAGGAAATACGTAACCGTGTGGGTTATATGCCGGGACGCTTCTCTCTTTATCAGGATATGACGGTTGAGGAAAATCTAAAATTCTTCGCTACGGTATTTAACACTACGATTGAAGAGAACTACTATCTGATTAAAGATATCTATCAGCAGATAGAGCCTTTCAAGAAACGTCGTGCCGGAAAACTGTCGGGAGGTATGAAACAGAAATTGGCATTAAGTTGTGCCCTGATACATAAGCCAACTGTTCTTTTCCTCGACGAACCAACCACCGGTGTAGATCCGGTTTCAAGAAAAGAGTTCTGGGAAATGCTGAAGAGACTGAAAACTCAGGGAATCACAATTCTGGTATCAACTCCTTATATGGACGAGGCTGTGCTTTGCGACAGAATTGCTTTGATTCAGGATGGAAGCTTCCTGGGCATTGAAACTCCTCAGGAAATCATAACTGATTTCAAAGAAGTTCTTTGGTCGGCCAAAAGTCATAATATGTCGACTTTGCTCAATGAGCTTAGGAGTTGCAAGGGAGTAAAAAGCTGTTTTGCTTTCGGAACGGTACATCACCTTACTGTTGATCCGTCATTAACAATCGCTGCGCTTGAAAAACAGATGCAGGATAAAGGGCACTGGGATATAGAAATCAATGAGATAACGCCAACAATCGAGGATTGTTACATGCAACTGGCTTCCAAGCCTAAGGAAGTCTAAATAGAATAAAAGTATGAATAAAGACAATATAGTGATTGAAACCAAGGAGCTGACTAAGCGTTTCGGCAATTTTACAGCCGTAGACCACATTAGCTTCAACGTTTTTGAAGGTGAGATCTTTGGTTTTCTCGGAGCAAACGGAGCCGGAAAGACCACAGCCATGAGAATGCTTTGCGCTTTGAGCAAGCCTACATCTGGAAAAGGCAAGGTAGCAGGCTTTGATATTGGCAAGGAATCTGAATTGGTGAAACGAAACATTGGTTATATGAGCCAGAAGTTTTCTCTTTATGAAGACCTTAAAGTGTGGGAAAACATTCGTCTGTTTGCCGGAATATATGGGATGAAAGATAAAGAAATTGCCATAAAGACAGAAGAACTGCTTGCCCGATTAGGTTTCGAATCAGAAAGAAACACATTGGTTGCCAGTCTGCCGCTTGGGTGGAAACAGAAACTTGCTTTCTCCGTGGCGATATTTCACGAACCCAAAATAGTTTTTCTCGATGAACCAACAGGAGGAGTCGATCCTGCCACCCGCCGACAATTCTGGGAACTGATATATCAGGCAGCCGACAGAGGAATTACCGTCTTCGTAACTACGCACTACATGGATGAAGCTGAATATTGCGACCGGGTATCTATTATGGTGGACGGAGTAATTGAAGCGCTCGATAGTCCGGCCAATCTGAAGAAACAGTTTAATGTTCAGGAAATGGAAGAGGTATTCTATAAACTGGCACGTAAAGCAAAAAGAGGAGAATAAAGCTATGAAGCAGTTTTTAGCATTTGTAAGAAAAGAATTTTATCACATATCCCGCGATAAGCGTACCATCCTTATTCTGTTGGGAATGCCTATCGTGCAGATTATCATATTCGGATTCGCCATCACAACAGAGGTAAAGAACGTACGTGTGGCTGTTTTCGATCCATCAAAAGACGAAGTTACTCAGAAGATTATTGATAAGATTGATGCCAACGAATACATGAATGTGATTGCCAGAATAGATAATCAGCAAGATATCCAAACTACATTCAAGGAAGGAAAAGCCGATATCATTCTGGTCTTTGGAGATCACTTTGGAGAGAACTTCCGTCACACCGGAGATGCTTCCGTGCAACTCATTACCGATGGGACCGACCCGAATACGGCATCCACGCTGACGGGATATGTATCCAATGTTATTTCATCAGCTCAGCAGGAATTGAGCGGACAATATAAAGCACCATTAACAATTACTCCGAAAGTAAAGTTGCTCTATAACCCGGGCATGAAGGGAGCTTATAATTTTGTTCCGGGAGTTATGGGATTGATATTGATGCTTATCTGTGCTATGATGACATCTATATCCATCGTACGCGAGAAAGAAAACGGAACAATGGAAGTTCTTCTGGTTTCGCCGGTTAAGCCTATCTATATCATTCTGGCAAAAGCAATTCCCTATATGACACTTTGCTGTATAAACATCATCACCATCTTACTATTATCAGTATTTGTGCTCGATGTTCCTATTGCGGGGAGTCTGGTTTTATTGTTTGGCGTGTCACTGCTGTTCATCCTTGTATCACTGGCACTCGGTCTATTGATCTCTACCATTGCAGAAACACAGGTAGCAGCTATGCTTGTTTCGGGAATGGTTTTGATGATGCCGGTAATGATCCTTTCCGGAATGATTTACCCCACAGAAAATATGCCTGTAATCCTTCAACAGATATCAAATATAATCCCGGCAAAATGGTATATCATTGCTGTGAAAAAGATTATGATTGAAGGACTCGATCTCTTTTTTGTTCTGAAAGAAATTGGAATTCTATCATTCATGGCCATTGTATTACTGATTGTAAGTCTTAAGAAGTTTAACGACAGATTAGAATAGATTATGCTAAAATACTTAATAGAAAAAGAGTTCAAGCAGATAAGACGAAATAGCTTTCTGCCACGATTGATAATAGGCTATCCTATTATTATGATGCTGATAATGCCATGGGCGGCTAATCTTGAGATAAAGAATATAAATCTTAGCATTGTAGACAACAATAACACTCAATGTTCCAGACAATTAGTAAATAAAGCTGTATCGTCCGGATATTTCCGACTGACCGATATTTCACCCTCCTATAACGAGGCTCTTAAAAGCGTTGAGAAAGGAGAATCGGACATTATTATGGAAATTCCTGCCGATTTTGAGCACAATCTCATGAAAGAAGGGAATGCAGAATTACTGATCTCCGCAAATACTGTAAACGGTACCAAAGGTGGACTGGGAAGTAGTTATCTGGCAAATATAGTCAACGACTTTACATCTGATATAAAAGATCGCATAGTGCAACCCACAAAAGGAACCGCTGTAGCTCCGGCCATAAAGATGGTAACTCAGAGCAGGTTTAATCCGAATCTTGATTATAAAGTATTCATGGTTCCAGCCTTAATGGTTATGGTACTTACCATTCTCTGTGGATTCCTGCCGGCTTTAAATATTGTTGGCGAAAAGGAAAAGGGAACCATAGAACAGATAAATGTAACTCCGGTAAGCAAATTTATGTTTATTCTGGCAAAGGTAATCCCCTACTGGATTATAGGATTTATTGCTTTAACATCATGTTTCGGAGTAGCAGTTGTAGTTTACGGAATAATTCCAGTGGGACAGCTAAGCACTTTATATACTTTGGCATTGCTTTATCTGTTTGCAATTTCAGGCTTTGGTCTGGTTATATCCAACTATTCTGATACTATGCAGCAAGCCATGTTTGTAATGTTCTTCTTTATGCTGGTGCTTATTCTGCTAAGTGGATTATTCACTCCTATTAATAGTATGCCTCAATGGGCACAAATAGTAACGATGTTTAATCCGCTGAAGTACTTTGTTCAGATTATGCGTGCCGTATATCTGAAAGGAAGTGGGTTTGCAGAACTTGGAGTACAGATTACAGCATTGACTTTATTTGCTGTATTCTTCAACTCATGGGCCATTCTTAGTTACAGGAAAAAGTCGTAACGACTGCGCCTGTAACTATGTTAAGGAATACAATAAGTTTTATTAATTTGTAAAATACAGAAGTAATAATAAAAAGAAGCTTAAAATATCAGGAATTCTCATTATACAAGCTATACGCCATTCATAGTGTAAGATAAAGTCTTTGCTTTTCATTTATTCTGTTTGGTCGATTTATTTTGCCTGAATGAGATAAAAGAGTGATGTTTGTGCGCAATCAAAATTAGTTCTGCTATTGATTAATTCTAAAAACAACAACAATGAGTCTTAATTGCATGACAATTCCAACAATGAGTATTTCGGGTTCTACATCAAAGATATCAACCATTGGAACTCTGAATAACGATTTTGCTCTTTATCTTATTCAAGGAGATTTTCCAAAGGAAAGGTATCCAAGATCAAAAGATGCTTATGAAGTAATCATTGCTAATTCCGGGAACCTGGATATAGAAATAGATAATCAGATTCATTCATTATCAAAATACTCTTTGGCTTATTTACCTCCCAATACCTCTTTCAAAATAAAGTCGAGCGATAGCAGATTCCGGGGATATATAATGATATTCTCCAATGTTTTTATTGAATCATTGCAAATACCTTTGGCAATAAACAAGGAAAAAGCATTCGTCAGGAAAAGTCTGTCGGATGATGCTCATTATAGCATGAACCAGACTTTTATGCTCATCAAAGACGAAATATCAAACCAGGAGCATATATTCAGAAAAGAAAAATTATCGAATCTGGTATCAATCTTGTTTATTGATCTGCTCAACGTATTCGTAAAGAGTGCTAATATGTTTCCGGGATTATCTTTTTCGGGAGAAAGTAAAAGAAGAACAAAACTCTCGAAAGACTTTTTCAGTCTGCTGAAAGAATATTCCAGAGAACAGAGACAGGTGGGATTTTATGCAGACAAGCTATGCATTACTCCCAAATATCTGACATTTCTCTTAAAACAGTCTACCGGAAAATCAGCTAATGAATGGATTACCAACGTTGTTATTTCTGATGCAAAACATTTACTCAAGAATTCGGATAACAGCATAAAAGAGGTATCGTATACGCTAAACTTTGCCAACCAGAGTTTTTTCGGAAAGTATTTCAAAAAGATGGTCGGCATTTCTCCTAAAGATTATCAGAACAGTTGCACCTATTAGTCAAATAGTTCATTTAGAAGAGAATATAGCTAAAGAGCCATAACTTCAATTTATTGCCCAATGACCGGCAATTTATTGGGCAATAATCAGGAACCATTCACCAATGGATAAAATTTATTGGTGAATGGTTTTTATTTTATAAGTCAATACTATTTCAACGCATAATATTGCATATGGGCACAGTAACTTTATCCTCTAAATCGAGCATAGCATTAATTAGGAAGAGATCTTTAAATGAGGATAAATCATCGACCGATATATCAATCGGAGTAACTTTACCTTCTGCAATAAGTCGCTGCTGGCAAATGCCATTCAGTAAATAAGTCTTTGGGGTATAGTAACTGTTTCCATCGCTGAATACCACATTGCTATAACTGGTATCTGTAATTTTCCCATTCTGAGTAATAAGAATATCATCACATTCACCCTTTTCCTGAAGAAGCCTCAGCAATGAACTTCGGTCGGCATACTTTCGGGAGTAATCAATATCCCCTCCATCAACCAACTTTAAAGATGCAACTTTACGACATGTATAAAGCTGAAACTCCACTTCATCAATAGATTTGCTATACAGAATACGGCATTTCACCACACCGTGCTTCATTTTTTCGGGAATAATAAGATCCTTGAAAAACGTATCCGGTACGGAGGTCCGGAAGACTTCGTTCATGGTTTGCTTCATCCGCTGAAGATTGTATTCCGGATGAATAAACTCCCCGTTCACAACCTTAACTGTTTCTAAAAATTGTACTTGTTCACTCATAATGGCAAATATATTTTATCCAGTACTTCCTGATATTCTTCTTCCGGATTACTGTTCACGGTAATTCCTCCCCCACTCCTGAAATAATAGTTCCCGTTTTCTTTTTCAATATAACGAATCATCACGGCACTATCCAGTGTTTCGCCATCGTAATATCCAAATACTCCGGTGTAGTAACCCCTATTTATCTTTTCTGCCTTACGAATAGTATTTACGGTAGATCGTTTTGGTGCGCCGGATATTGAGCCGGCAGGGAGCATATCAAAGATTATACTTCCCAACCGTTCGTGATAATTGTCGGAAAGCATGCCACAAATCTCAGAGCTTGTTTGCAACAACTTCTTCTGATTGGTTTCCAACACATCAACATATCTGAATTTTCGCACATGCACATTGTCTGCCACAATACTTAGGTCATTGCGGATCAAATCAACAATAGTGTTGTGTTCACAGGTTTCCTTATAATCTTCCATCAATCGTTCTTCGGCATTGGGAAGAGAAGCATCTATTGTTCCTTTCATTGGATAAGACAAAATTTCACCCGAAGATGAAATCTTCACAAACGTCTCGGGAGAGAAACAAACAAATTTATCGGGAACAAGAATCTTATAAAGTGCATGGCTCCGCAAATAAATATCTTCCAGAGTAAGGTTGCACTCAATAGCGGTTTTTTCTGTCAAGTTCAACAGAAAGGAATTACCTTTTTTCAATGCAGTATGAACTATCTGAAACTTAGAAAAATAGTTTTCATAGCTTTCCGGCTTCTTAATCAACAGGGGAATAGCAGAGCTATTCTGCTCAATTTCAGTGTGATTAGAATGTCCTTCCAAAGAAAAAAGCACACTATCTTGCTCCATCGGTCTCTCGAAAAAGAAACCTTTAGTCATTTCAAAGTCTACACCGAAGAGAAAAGGAACCCGCTTTCTTCCAGCTTCGATCATCTTCTTGCAAACCAAATTTGCTTCATACTCAATCATAGGGTGCAAAATTATAAAAACAAAAAGAAAAGATATCTATTAATCTTTCAGAATCTGATTATATTTGTAGGCTACTACAATTATTCTAAAGAAAAAGAGATGAAAGCAAACACATCAACAATTTATATGCAAGACTGGCTTGCACTGCATCCCTATAATCGCATGGCAGAAACCGATCAATATTATATTGATATTGCTAACGATATTCTGAAAATTATTAATCAGTCCACCACCAGTTTTAGCCTGAACAGTGAAGTAAAACAAACAATAAGTTGCAACCTTGCAGCCTACTTTGAAGATGTAATCTCGCAAGAAGGACTTTGGAGGGCATTTATTACAAAGCATAAAGAGCTATATGGCAAATTTCTTCCATTTTACTCATTTTCGTCTGATTATTACGAAGACGAGATTAACCTTGAAGATGTAGCTTTCCTGCTATGGCTTAATATTCAGCTATACGTAGGTAACGACAAGGAAGAGTTTATAAATCCGGAAGAGCCGTCTTTAATAAAACTGGCAAAAGAAATATTTAATTTGCTTGATGGTGAATTCGAAACTGCACCGGAAAATACTTTTATGACCGATTTCTTTTCGTTCGAAAATAAAGACTATCATAAATTTCCGGCTTTTGCGAACGATGCTGAATGGCTCTTTTTTCAATCTTACCTGCTTGCTCCTTGTAACGAAGAGCCTATAAATACTATTATCGGACAAGTACACAAACATTATCCTAAAGCATCTGATAAAGACAGAAACGCAATAGTGCATGATGCCGTAAACCGACTAATGTTCTCGGATCCTTGCGGACCGCTTGCATTGCAGATTAATGAATGGTTTTCTGCTATCGCCGGTCCTGCTCAACCTTATAAAGATTATTTCGATCATTTCGAGTTTATCGATCGGGAAGAGTTTTATATCATAGAGAAAAGTAATTCGCACATCAAGATTCGTTCCGTAGCCAATGGTCGTGAAATTGATGTAACAAAAGAAGCTATTGCCGACTCATCAATACTCGTTCCATGGAAAACAATAATCACCGTAAGCTGTGCATATTACAATAATGAATGGTGGTTCTTCGGAAAGTTCTCTATCCGTAAGTTGAATGATGATGAAGATATCCGTCCGGCAGCTTCTGATGTAAAAAGTATAAAAGCAGCAGATCCGGTTTATACCATATTCACCGAAGCCAGTCAAGGTGAGCCGCTAATGTACTTTTCATCTTACGAGGATTTGAAAGAGTTCTTCATCAACGGATTGAAATGGGAAGACAACGATGATAACATGATGCCCGATTTAAAAGCATTCCAAAACTTTGTACTCTATGCTAATCCTAAAGGAATGCTAATAGCTCCGGATATTGCCGAATATGTAAAAGATGAACGCAACCCAATGTATAATGCAGAAAAAGCAGCCGAAGTTGCGCTCGACTTATTTACAGTGCAAGGACAATGCCCTGTTGATCTGCTGAAATATCTGGAGAACAGTGGCCGTTTACCCGATGCTCAGATAAAGAGCGAACTGGGAGAAGAGCATGGAAAAGCCCTGCTTCATAACAACTGGGACTTTATAGCCCGCCTTTTCCTGGAATCGTATTACAGAGAAGAATAAAAGAGCAGAATTAATATTAGTAAAATCAAGGTGCAATATTTTTTTAATCTATCTTTGCTTGCAAAATAATATTAGAAACAACAAATATGAGAAAAAGTATTTTTACCAGAATAGCAGCTATCGCAATGCTTTGTCTGGCTATGGCTTCCACAGTTTCAGCACAAACTGAATGGACTAAAAAAAGTGCTAAAAAATGGGTAAATGCAAGAGAATGGGCTAACGGTCTGGACATCGTCCCCGATAAAACTACAGATTACGTGAAATTTGCTACTCAGTACCACAAAGATAAAGCTATGTGGGAAAAGATTTTCAAATTCCTGAAAGAAAAAGATTTGGCTAACATGCCTGTAGGAAGATATGAAATTGACGGCAACCGTTGCTTTGTTAATGTATCCGATTCAAAATCTAAATCACCTGACAAAGTACTTATCGAAGCTCACAAAAAATACATTGATTTGCAGTACATGGTTAACAACGCTGAACTGATGGGATTAATCTCTTTAAAGGATGCAAAAGAGTCAGTACCTTACAATGAGAAAAAGGATAATGTTCACTATACAGGAGATAAAATTAAGTATCATAAGCTGACAGGCAAAAAGTTCTTCCTTCTTTTCCCGGGTGAACTACACAAAGCTTCGATCTGGACTTCCGGAAAAGAAACTACCGGCAGAAAGATCGTTGTGAAGATTTCCTATATTGCCGACTGAGAATTCTCTCAAACAATAGAATAAAATGAAAACAACACCTGAAAAACCATCTCATGTCATTCCAAGAAAGAATGGCAAGAAAGTAGAGCCAACAGGAAAAAGGATTGGTAAATCAAGACCAGCCAAGGCAAATAACCAGCAAAATAGAAGAGTGAAATAACTCTTCTTGTAAAGAATAGAATAAAGCCCTTTATACATTAAAGTATAGAGGGCTTTTTGTTATAATACTTATTATACTCTTAACAGCTACTTTATTAATTCTGGTCACGAAAGATTCTATAAGCAATTACCTTATAATTTAGTCTTAAACTAATTTGGTGAAAATGAACAATCTAACATCTTTTGTGTTATATTTGGTATTAAATTATTAAAAACAGAAGTTATGAAAAAGTTATTTCTATCATTAGCAATGATGTCAGTCTTCTGTGTAGTTAGTTATGCACAGCAATCGTGGAGTAACGATCCTGCACATTCACGTTTAGGCTTCACAGTTAAACACATGACCATATCTGAAGTCAGCGGCCGCTTTACTGATTTCAGCGTTAAAGTAAAATCAGAAAAAACCGACTTGAGTGATTTAAAAATTGATGTAACAGCTCAAATAGGGAGTATCAATACCGATATCGAAGCAAGAGATAAACACCTAAAGAGTGCCGATTTCTTTGACGCAGAAAAGTATCCTACTCTTACTTTTGTTAGTACATCACATAAAAAAATCACGAACAATAAATTCAAATTAATGGGAAACCTTACCATGCACGGTATTACTAAATTCATAACTCTGGATGTTGTTTACTATGGTGAAGTTACTAACCCCATGAACCAAAAGAAAGTTTATGGCTTCAAAGTTACTGGAGTTGTAAAGCGGTCAAATTACAACTTAGGTTCTAAATTTGGTAATGCAATGATCAGTGATAATGTAAAAATCGTGGCCGATCTGGAATTTGGTAAAGACTAAAGAATAGATAAATTTGCAAAGATATGAGGGTGCCCCCAAAGGGTACCCTTTTTTATGCGCGGAATTATTCTTCTTTTTTCTGTATTTATAGGGGGTGAAATAAAAAAGCCCGCAGCTTATAATCAACCAATTAGCTTAAAAAGTAAAACGGATTGTCAGAAAACTTCCTTTATAGTTTCTCTGAAAAATAGGAAGGACGAGTTAAAAAGTGTTTCATGGTTGATTTTAAGCACTATATAGAGGGGTAAAAAAGAACTAAATTTGGAGCATTTTTATATAATATTACAAATATAATAAATAAAAAGCTCTCAAAAAGTAAAAAAAGCTATTTATACAGTTAATCTATTAAATGTATTCACCTCATATACAGGCATTTAAAACAATAGATTATTTATGTAAAATATTAGAACCAATATTAAGAATAGATTACAGATAAAAGACCTGGCAATAGTATAACAAATTTCTATATTTTAGCAGCTTTTCATACTTAGAAAAAAGGCAATTCTACTTTTGAAATGATCCTAAAAGTTTTTTATCTAATTTTCAGGGTTCATTTCATTTTTAGACAGCCCCATCTCTTATATTCTTTGATCAGAAACAGAATAAGTATTTTAAAAGATAAGTTCTATTCAATAAATCCTTTTTCTCTTTTGCTATCAGCATCCTGAAAATAAGCCATGCCTGTGAGCATCTTACTGAAACCACTTCTTTTATAAAATTCTTCTTTGCCTGGAGAAGCATATAAAATAAGATTATAACCTGAGAGTTGCTCCTTCAAATTTTCAATAAGTATTTTGCCCAATCCTTTACCTTGATAGGACGGATGAATAGCTACATCATATACCGAAGCCTGTAAAACACCATCACTGATAGCTCGTGCGAATCCAACCAATGTCTCTTTGTGGAATATAAAAACTGTAGAGGCACTATTTCTAAATGCTTTTTCCTGAACTTCAGGAGCATGATATCTCATACCTACGGCTTTTAATATTTCTACTACTTCAGAGAAGTCGATGCCATCACAATTATTTATTACTCTTATTTCCATAACTAAGCAAAGATTGTTATTTATATGCTTTATTTCAGGTATCTGATAAAATGAGGACTAAACCTCTTTCTGATAAAACATTAAATCCAGGTATTGGTCAAATTTACGGGCCACGTTCTTCAAATTCCCACTGCAAGTATAACCACACTTCTCAAACAGATGACGGCTAACCATGTTATCGCCGGAAATTAATGCAACAATATTAGTAAACCCTCCTTCGCGTACATAATCTTCAAGTCTCAGTAAAGCTTCTGTTCCATATCCTCTGCCTTCGAACCCGGGTTTAAGGTAAATTGTAATTTCAACTGATACACTAAATGCAGCTCGTGGCTTGAACTTATTAAAATAACAGAAGCCACATTTTTCTCCCTCGGGAGTTAAAAGCATAAAGGAACGGTAAAGAGGATCTTTTACAGGAACAAAACTCCTTATATCCTCCATTGGAACAGGATCTATAGAATAAACAACAGTAGTATTAAGCGTGTAGTAATCATACATTTCCTTTACGAAAGTAAGATCTTCCTCTTCTATTTCTACAAATTTCAATTGATTCATAATTCGATAACTAGTATTTGAAGTCCAAAGATAGATGTTTTTTTGCTAATCGTACTTTAGGTTTTGATTAATAAAAACTATTTAATTTGTTATTTAGAGATAAAAAATTAACAAATAAATTAAATTTTCGAAACATATTTGTACACAGCTTTAAAAAAGATATACATTTACACTATCAAATTAAATGATTAAAATAAAACACTACATAAACAAATAAACAACTCTAAATGAAAAGATCTATCAACCTGATTATCTTAATTATTTTCCCCATTATCACATTTGCCCAAACATATTCTGGAAATGTTCTTAATGAGAAAAAAGAGCCTTTGGAATTCGTAAACATTGGTATCGTAGGGAAAGATATAGGTACGGTTTCAGATGTAAATGGGCACTACAATATAAATGTTGGTTCAGAATTTGATAACGATTCTATCCGTTTTTCCTATACAGGATATACCCCAGTTTCCATTAAGATGGCCGATTTTAAAAAGCAACCTCATCTTATCAGTCTTAAGCCACAAGTCTTTAACCTGAGTGAAGTAGTAATAAAACCAATTCGTGTAAAAGAAAAGAAGTTAGGTAATAATTTCAAGGTATTTTTTCAAGCCGGTTTCATGGATAATAAAAAAGGATATGAAATGGGAGTTCTATTAAAGATTAAGAAACGGGCTATCTTACATAACGTTTCTATAAAAGTAACCAAATGCACTTACGACAGTCTTTGTTTTCGTCTGAATGTTTATAAAGAGGCAGGCAAAAATAATTTTGTTAATGTGCTGCGCGATCCAATATATATTTACAGTAAAGCGCCTAAAGGTTCATTTACTTTGAGTTCTAAATTAACAGATAATAAACTAGATAATATTGTTGTTGAAGGAAATACACTTGTTACAATGGAGTTTATTAAGGATTTAGGTAAAGGACAATTATACCTGGCATCGGGGATGATAGGAGCAACGTCTTATTACAGAAAAACAAGTCAGGGAAAATGGAAAAAAGCACCAGTAAAACTTGCCTTAAATGTTGATGCAGAAGTAGAGAAATAATAGAGTTAATCCACTCTATTATTTCTCAAGCATTATTTTACTTCACAACAATCTCATCAACAAACATAAAACCTCCTTTACTGTTAGGATGGGCAATGTATTGAATGTAGCGTGCTGTTTGCTCACCTTGCCAGCCAAATTCGCGGAAAGCTAACCGTTCATAATCCTCTGGAAGCTCGTTCTCTATTTTTCGAAGAGAAGTAAAATTCACGCCATCTTCAGAGATTTTGATTTCCACGTCATGAGGCATCCACACACCAGGTCCGATTAGTTGCATAAAATCGGCTCCTATTGAATGAACAGGCATAGATGCTCCAAGATCAATCGTTACATCCAAGTCTGTACCAATAATACCTTGCCAACGGTGATCGCCGTACGACCATCCGCCTCTGAATCCATCTACCAAAGCAGAGTCTCCTCCAGCCGTGTAATTATAGTAGTACTTCTTTTTTGAGTTATAGGTTATTTTCTTTCCAACAGCAAGATGGTTCACTTTGTGCAAACTTACTGGTCTCTCTCCCACTTCATTCTTCAGCCGAAAAGGATGATATCCACGACTTTCGAGGAAATTGACAGCTTTCAATGCACGTGCATGAAAATCCGGGTACGACTTAAGTTCAGGAGCTGTCCATGCAACTTCAGCCAAAGCCAGTAATCTTGGATAAATCATGTATTCTGCATGTTCGGGCGTTGGAACGTATTCAGTCCATAAGTTAGCCTGCACACCAAGAATTAGTTTTTTCTGATCAACAGTCAGTGAATCGGGAACAGGATTATAAGAATATACTTTCTGCAAAGGCAAAAATCCTCCAATTGCTTCGGGTTGAGTGGAAGGATCATCTTGAAAAGCATCAAAATAACAAAACTCTCCAGGAGTCATTATAGCCTGATGTCCAGCTTTTGCTGCAGCTATTCCACCTTGTTCACCTCGCCATGACATCACAGTAGCATCGGGTGCCAAACCACCCTGAAGTATTTCATCCCAACCCAGCAGTTTTCTTCCGTTAGCATTAAGGAACTTTTCTATTCTGTGAATCATATAACTCTGTAGCTCATCCACATTCTTTAAATTCTCATTGGTCATACGTGCCTGACATTTAGTACAGGTTTTCCATCCCTTCTTGCTTGCTTCGTCTCCTCCTATATGAATATATTTAGAAGGGAAAAGAGCCATAACCTCGGTCAATACGTTTTCAAGAAATGTAAAAGTACTGTCATTTCCAATACAGAAGTCTGAATCCACATAAGGTTTTCCCGAGCAAGATAATTCCGGGTAAACAGCCAGAACTTCTTCAGAGTGTCCCGGCATCTCTATTTCCGGAATAACTGTGATGAAGCGCGACTGAGCATAAGCCACCACCTCTTTGATATCTTCCTGAGTATAATATCCGCCTTGTGCTTTCGGATTATTTTTTGTACAATATTTCCGGCCGTTTCTATGCCATTCTTTCCAGGTTTTATAAGGTCTCCATGCTGCACTATCAGTAAGCAAAGGATACTTCTTAATTTCAATACGCCAGCCTGCACCGTCAGTCAGATGCCAATGAAAGCGGTTAAGCTTGTAATAAGCCATCATATCAAGCTGTTTCTTGATGAAATTCTTAGTAAAGAAATGACGGGACACATCCAGATGAAGTCCTCGGTAAGAGAATCTGGGAGTATCCTTAATAAGTGCAGCAGGAAGCGTTTGCGTTTTCAAACCTTCGTTCTGATTCACTAACTGTAAAAACGATTGAACTCCATAAAATAATCCGGCTCCGTCTGTAGCAGAAATAGTGATTTGCTTAGGAGTTATAGATAGCTGATAACTTTCAGAAGATGGATAATCGACTGTTTTTTCAACCAAAAGAAGGTTCACTGAATTCTTCTTGCCCGTTTTTCCTATTTTAGAGAGTTTTAGGGGAGATTCTTTTATAAAGTTGAGCATATTATTACGCTCTTCATCTTTAAGATTTGTATAGAGCACCGTTTTTTTATTCAGTGTAAAGGTTCCTTTCTGCAACTCTTCAACCAACGGTTTTGGTGTAATATTAAGCTGAGCGGCCAGTTTGCCACCATTGCATAAAAAAACTATCAATAGAATAAGGATGTTTGTTCTGTTTGGTTTCATTGGTTTACTTTTCGTTATTAGTTATCAATCATCTATGAATAAGTAATGTATCTATCAGTTGTTATCACAAATATTATCTTAAGATCCAAATTTACTGTTTACTCTCCAATATTACAAACATTAGCGGGTAATCGGCACATATTGAGGATTTAAAGCTTTCTCTTTTTCAAGAATAGCCTTAAGTGTTTCAACCTCCTTTGTATGTTTAGAAGCAAGATTCTCTTTCTCCCCCCTATCCTTCTTCAGGTTATAAAGCTGAGGTTCCTTACTATTTCCCAGTTCCGTATTAGTTAACTTATTGTATGTAGGGCCATTACCCGGAGCAATATATTTCCATTCACTGGTGGAAACTGACAATGTACCAGCTTGTTCCACAATGTACTTACGTCCCTTCTTTGCCTTACCCAAGAAAGCAGACAGGTAATCCTGACTATCGGGAGCATCTCCTTTCTTTATCTCTTTACCCATTAAGGCGGACAAAGAGGCAAATAAATCAATCTGAGAAATCAATGCATTAGAAATGCCAGATTTAACTTTTGCAGGCCAGCTCACTACAAACGGGATGCGAGTTCCTGCTTCAAAAATACTGTACTTACCTCCGCGGAAAGGTCCACCTGGATGGTGTTTACCTAATAGTTCCACTGCTCTGTCCTGGTATCCGTCATCCACAACCGGGCCATTGTCACTGGTTAAAACGATTAGGGTATTTTCAGTTAAGCCTAGTTTTTGAAGAGTTTTCATTACCTCTCCTACACTCCAGTCGAACTCCAATAATGCATCACCGCGGGCTCCCATTCCACTTTTTCCTACAAACCGAGGATCAGGAACACGAGGAACGTGAATATCATTCGTAGCAAAATAGAGAAAGAACGGATGATCTTTATTATCTTCAATAAACTTAATCGCTTTACACGTGATACTATCGGCAATATTCTCATCTTTCCAAAGCGCTTGTTTTCCCCCCTTCATGTAACCAATCCGGGATATCCCATTTACAATGGCCTGATCGTGACCATGATTCACACTCGGTTTCATAACCGTCAGCATTTCCGGATGATCTTTTCCCAAAGGTTCTCCTGGGAAAGGTTTCTCATAGCTAACCTGTATCGGATCATTGGGATCAAGATTAACTACCCGCTGGTTTTCAACAAACACACATGGTACACGGTCGCCTGTTGCAGCCATAATATACGAATAATCAAAACCAATATCCGATAATCCCGGAGTAATAAATCCATTCCAGTTCTGCGTTCCGGCTTTATCACCAAAGCCCAGATGCCATTTGCCAACCGCACCTGTTGTATATCCGCTCGTTTTAAACATATCCGCAATGGTTGTCTGCTCCGGACGAATTATCATGCCGGCATCGCCAGTGGCTATACCGGTATCGTTGCGCCTCCATGCATAGTGACCGGTAAGTAGGGAATAACGGGAAGGAGTACTTGTTGCAGCCACCGCATGTGCATCTGTAAAAAGAATACCACGTGAAGCAAGTTTATCTACATTAGGTGTATGAATAGTCCTGGCGCCATAGCAACTTAAGTCTCCATAACCAATATCGTCGGCCAGGATAAAAATTACGTTCGCCCGTTTTGTTTGCTGAGCAAACATTGAAGTTACAGGGAGAATAAGTGTTGTACTTATACCCAGCAAACTAAATAAGTGCTTTTTCATTATGTAACTGTATAATTAGCCTCATAAATTTCTGAGAGTAAAATCTTCTTCGCAAATGTAAGAAACTTCTCTTAAACAAGAGAATAATGTATTTACTTATTATTTTGGACAATACTTAAAGGATCATCCGTTATTTCTGAGCCATTTTACTCAGTTTCTTTATCAGCGAAGATGTCAACTCAGACTTTTCAACGAATTGTTGTTCCTTCCGCTTTTCCAAAATTGAACAGTTTTGATTCTGTACGAGCCCTATCCATTAATAATTTCATTTCTTTTACCTTTTCGGGATACTGTGCTGACAAATCTTTATCTTCATGCAAGTCTTTACTCAGGTTATAGAGCTCGAAGGTGGGTTTTCCACTGGCAATATGCTGACGAATGGCTTTCCAGCCTCCTTGACGAATAGCCTGACGACCTCCATCTTCGTGAAATTCCCAGTAAAGATAATCGTGCTGTTTTTGTCCTTTTTTAGAGAAGATAGTAGGAAGAATAGAAATACCATCGGTTTGAACAGGTAGTTTGGTTTTTGTTAGTTCTGATAAGGTAGGCATTATATCCCAAAATGCAATGATATGATTATTTTTTGTTCCAGCCTGTACCTTACCTGGCATCCAGGTAATCATTGGTGTACGAATTCCGCCTTCATAAACATCTCGTTTGATCCCTCTAAGCGGGCCGTAACTTTTGAAAAAATCAGGATCACCACCACCTTCACGGTGAGGTCCATTATCACTGGTGAAAATAACCAGGGTGTTTTTGTCCAATCCAAGAGCTCTTAGTTCATCAAGAACCTGCCCTACATAAAAATCTAGTCTGGTTACCATGGCGGCAAACGAAGCTTTGGGCTTTTCAGAGGGATGGTATCCATTACGGGAATTGTAAGGTTTTTCATCGAACAGGTTCTCATACATTTTGTAAATGGAATCGTGCGGTAAATTCAATTCAGCATGTGGCAAAGTATAAGTCAGCATGGCAAAGAATGGTTTATCTTTATTGTCCTTGATAAACTGTATTGCGTGCTGATGAATGAGGTCCTGTGAATATATTTGTCGCCCATTATTCTCATTTTCTTTCAGAGTCACTTTTTCTTTGTTATGCCACAAATGGTCTGGATAATAACTATGCGCCTGACGTTGACAGTTATACCCATAGAACTCATCAAATCCCATATCATTTGGTTCAGACTTGGATCCCGGAAAGCCCAGTCCCCACTTTCCGAAAATGCCGGTAGCATATCCAGCCGACTTCATTAATTTGCCTAAAGTGTAAGTATCGGGAGTCATTGGCTGTTGTCCTTCCGGATCAATCTCTTCATTTCCACGAATCTGGGTATGCCCGGTATGTAATCCGGTCATTAATGAAGCCCGAGAAGGAGCACTTACCGTACATCCCGCATAATTCTGGGTAAACAACATACCATTCCTGGCCATGCGGTCTATATTCGGAGTTTTTATTTTTTGTTGTCCGTAACAGCCCAGATCGCCGTAACCTAAATCGTCAGCTAGAATGTATATAACATTCATTTTTTTAGTTTGTTCTGACTGATTTTTTTGTTTAAATCCAGAAGTAACAAGAAAAGTAAGTCCTGAAATCAAAAATAAGTTTCCTGCTTTCATAATAATATTATTTTATAAGATATTATCTGACTTTCAACAAAGCCAGTATTTAAATTTCGGGATATGTATGGAATCGAAAAAGTCCACAATCTCTATGTAATTAAAGCAAAAAATCACATTGCAGTGTCCTACACATTCCACTAAGCAGAAAGTATAAAAGAACAGCTGCAATGCAATTATACTAATTATTATTCATCCACGTAAGTCTACCATCCTGGGTTCTGAGTTAATGCCGGGTTCAGAACTATTTCATTAGTTGGAACTTCATAGAGATAATATTTATCCAGCCAGCCTTTACCTTCAACATTTACAGGATCCGCAAACAAATAAGCATAGCCTTGTGTTAATGATGCATCAGCCAAGTGTGTTGTTTCGTTCAACAAACCTCTGCTAGATGCAGCTGCCGTAGTAGTCCAGAATCCTTTCTGCTGCTTATTAATAAAGTAAGGTGCAAGCTTCCAACGACGTACATCGTCAAATCCAAATCCTTCACCCATTAACTCAATTATGCGTTCACGGCGAATCTCCCACAGAACCGGGTCAATGCCAGTCGGTTTATTAGGTTCGAAATTGTCATCAATAGCACTGACAACCATACTACTTACTCCTACACGTGTACGCAATTTATTAATTGTCTGATCAGCTACAGTTTGGGTAAACTGACCAAGTTCCCACTTACACTCCGCATAGTTTAAAAGAACCTCTTCAATTTTAAAAATCGGTTTATCAGCTGTATTCAACGTAGCAGTTCCGCTCGTTTCCCAACAATCGTAGTTTTTCCACAGGAAATAACCTGAGTAACTACAAATATACGCCTTAATTTGTTTGTCGCAAATATTCGGAGAGTAAGGCAGCAGGGACGCACCCCAGTTTTGTGCAGGCAGACGTTTCATTCCTGTACCAGGATTGCTACAAGTAACATTCGTTCCAATAAGATCAATATATTCTCTATCAGCAGCGTTAGTTGTATATCCCCACGTTGCATTGGAATTACCTGTAGGTTTATTAGAACCATTAGCAACAACTTTGTACGGAGGCATTACTGTCATATACAAACGCGGGTCACGATTTCGGAAAGTTGAATATGGATCTTTATCCCCATTGTACAAAGAAGAATTAGAGATGCTCTTACCGTCTTTGCAAAGGTACAAATCAACTGTAGCCTGATGTAGTCCATAGTTCGAATTAGAAATGCGCTCCTGATAACAAAAATTATTGGGAACCAAAGCATTATACTGTTTATAAAGTATAATTCCAGGTACTTTACTTAAATCATCTGTTGTCCACATTTCGCCATAACCAGAACCTGGAGTTACCTCTGTTCCGCATCCAGTGTAGAGTTTAGAATATTTTGCCATCAATATTTGGGATACACGTGCACATTCTGTGAAATATTTTTGATAGTCGCCCAAGTCATGATATTTACGCCAAGTACCCTCGCGCAAAGTAAAACGTGACAAAGCAGCATATACACAATCCTGGTTAATTGTATTCGAGCCATCTTTGCTTGTGAAATCACCAATATTTTCTGCAGCCCATTGCAAACGTGTCAAAACTGAATCAGCAACCACTTTCCGGTCAATACGAGGTCCATAAGCTGCTTTTGAAGTATCATCTAAAACTGTAGTAACCCAAGGTACATCACCAAAATGATTAATTAGTTCCATGTACCAGAAAGAATGGAAAAAATAGCCTACTGCTTTCCAGTGATTTTTTTCAGCTGTACTCATAGCAGAACATTCATCAACATGAGATAACATCATGTTAGCACGTCTGATATAAGTGAAATCCCATCCGTTTCCAGAAGATGATTCGGTTATTGTTTGAAAAGCGTATGGGTTATAACTACTTTTTGTTGTGATATAGCCTGCATAAAAATCCCCATTGAAACAAGAGCTTTGCGCACAATAATTTACAGACGTAGCAATTGTTGTATTGGTAAACATGTCATACAATGGATATGTAAATGCTTTAAAGTTATCATATGTACCAAAAGCTGTTCCCTCAGAAAGATCTGTTACAGGGGATTTATCGAGGAATTCGTCATTGCACGCTGCAAGCGTGAATGCCATTACCGCTATAATTAATATCTTTTTCATTATTATTTCTTATTAAAGTTTAGAACGTAATGCTTGCACCGAAAGAAGTTGTACGATAGAACGGATAACTCCACCCCAGGGTTTCCGGATCAATTCCGCTAGGAAGTGAAGTGATCGTAGCCAAGTTTTCAACGCTGACGTACAATTTTAGCTGATTAATAGTTAATTTGTTCAACCATTTCTTCGGAAACTGATAAGATAATGTTACGTTCTTAACACGAAGATATGCTGCATTAGACAAATATTTATCGCTCGTACGAGTGTTAGAACCTACATTCTGCATCTGACCATAAAGACGATAAGACTTAGGATTTGAATTTTCCGGGATCATATAGTTTGCATTTGTAGGATCTGTACTTAGTGGTTTCCAGTAGTCTTCCAATCCCTTATACATAGGAATAAATACAGCATCGGTAGCACTTGTTCCGAACGGAAAGATCAGTGCATTGCTCAACCATACGTCGCGTTTACCCGTTCCTTGTAACATAACGCTCAAATCAAATCCATCATATGATGCACCCAGGTTTGCGCCAAACTGGTATCTGGATGTGCTGTTACCTATAATTTTACGGTCACCGGGATTTGTCAGTGTGCTATTTCCGGCATCAATTTGATTGGTACTGTTATCATTATCCTTTAAGTTCTTATATTTTACATCTCCTGGACGAACATTAACACCTTGAATGGAAGTAACCCCATCTTTCAGTTTCCAGGAATTCGTATCCACAAAATCACCAACAGAATAGAAACCATCAGTAACATAACCCCAGATATCATTCAATTTGCCGCCTACATAATAATCTGACAATAAACCAGATTCGTTTTTATACTTGGTAATTTTTGACATGTGATCATAGAGGTTTAAACCTATCCGATAATTCAGCTTGCCAATCCTGTCGTTCCAGTTAAGACTCAATTCCCAACCGTTTGTACGCATATCAGCAACATTCTGCAGAGGAGCACTGGTACCTACCACAAAGGGGAGTTGAACGCCTGCTGACAACATACCTTTAGTATCACGTTGGTACCAGTCAAATGTACCATGTAAGCGGTTGTTGAGCATGGTTAAATCAGCTCCAAAATCGAGAGTTGCAACCTTTTCCCAGGTAAAGCTTGAGCTAACCAAGGAAGGAACGCCAATTGTTGTTACATAGTTACCATTATTCAGCCATACACCATCTGAACTATTAATACTCATAGTCGGAGTATACTGGTAAGGATTAATAGCTTGATTGCCAATTTCTCCCCATGATCCGCGGAGTTTCAAACCATCCAGCCAGGTACGGGTTGATTTCATAAAACTCTCTTCAGCAACCTGCCAACCGGCTGAAACAGAAGGAAAGAAACCGAAACGATGATTTTTTGGGAATTTAGATGAACCATCATAACGTCCATTAGCCTCCAACAAATATCTACCATTCCAGTTGTAGTTCAAACGGAAAAATCCGCTTCGGATTGTATACACACTATAACTATCGGTAATTGTTTTTGTGCCTGTAGCACCGCCAAATGACGGTGTAGACTGAACGGCTTGTTGTTCTGCATAAGCCTTTAAATCTTCGTAATAACTCTTCTCTTGGTCAAAACCACCCATCAATTTAAAGTTGTGATTTCCAAAAGATTTTGTGTAGGTAGCATAAGCATTGATAGCATTGTAGTCTGTAAAATACTTATCTTTTGTATAAGTATCTCTGGTCGGTGCAGTCAATTTTGCTAACTGAATTGATGTATAACTGTACTGTCCGGAATAATAAGAATAGTTGGTATTATTTTTATTATAAGTATATTCAAATGCAGCCTCTAACCCCTTTAATGGCTTTACAATTGACTTTAAGAATATACGCGGATTATCAACCGTTGTTTTTGAAGTATTAGCCAACTGAATCAAATTACGGGGAGTAGCAAGCGGTAGGTCAGTATCCAAGCCACTTATTGATTTCGGCATATTACCTTCAGGATAATAAGAAATTAGACGAGTAGAATAAATACCACCAGCTTCATCCACAGGCATTTCCTTGTTGCTTTGTGAGTAACGGATATCAATCTCCTGAGTAAACCATTTAGTTACATCCGCTGACAAAAAAGCACTAATGTTCTTACGATTATACTGGTCTTTTGAAGAGTATAGCGGACCATCTTCATGGTTGTAACCGGCAGCAATACGATAGCGAAGTTTATCAGTACCGCCTGATGCTGAAACATTATGATTAGTCATAAAACTGGTCTCCAACATATTAGAAAACAAGTCTTTTTCATTCAAGTAATAAATGCCAGCACTTGGATCAACATAAATGCCATCACCTACTGTGGTATATGCTGAAGGATTATTTTTATAATCCTTTACGTAGCCTATCCATTTAGCTACACTTTGACCATTTGCCCAATAGGAATCAGTAAAACCTGCATTCAAGTAATTCTGGAGGTAGCTATCTAGTGCTACCTGTTCCGGCTTATTAATAGATGTCTCAAAACCGATGTTATTGTTATAGTTCAGGGAAAATGCAGTGTTTGATTTTGGACGTTTAGTTGTAACCAAAACAACACCTCCGGCTGCACGCGCTCCATATATAGCAGAAGAAGCGGCATCCTTCAATACTGTGACTGATTCAATATCTTCAGGGTTCACCATACTCAAATCACCTGGAACGTTATCTATTAATACCAATGGGTCACCACCATTGATAGACACTGTACCACGAATGTTAATCGAGTTTTTATCCTGACCCGGCGTTGATGATCGGGTTATTTGTAAACCAGGAATAGCGCCCTGCAATGCTGTCGTTGCATTAGCTACAGGTCTGTCACCCAGAACTTCGTCCATCTTAATTGAAGTAACAGAACCTGTCAGATTCTCTTTCTTTTGTACGCCATAGCCTACAACTACAACTTCATCCAGTTTTTTAGCATTTTCTTCCAGCACAATATCCAGGGAATTTTTGCCATTTATCTCTGTCTCTTGAGTTACATAACCAACGCACGAAACCTTAATGACTGATTTACCAGGTACATTTTTCAGAGTAAAATTTCCATCAATATCGGTAATAGTACCGCTACTAGTCCCTACAACCAAAACATTTGCTCCAATAATGGATTCACCTTTTGAATCTTTCACTGTTCCCGCAATTGTTTCTTTTGATTTTGTGTTTACTACTTTTTGTTCAATTTTCCGAGGTCGGTAAATTGTAATTCGTTTCCCTTTAATTTCATAGGTCAATCCTTTAGAGGTAAAAAGAGTATTTAATATTTCTTCTACGCTTTCGTTTTTCACATTAATTGATACCACATCATTGAGGTTAACATCATTGTTTCGAACCAGAAAAGAATATCCACTTTGCTTTTCTATGGTATCAAGAACCTTGCTTAAAGAAACATTCTTCATCTGAATGCTTACATTTTTGTCTATCAAAGACGATGCTAAAGTCAATTGACCCGGAAGTAAAAATAGTGTAAATAAGAATAGAAATAACGGTATAGTTGTCCGCCTTAAACTTCGGTAAAGAAGAAAAGAGTATTTTTGATTCTCCATTTCTAATTTGTTTTTCATATCTTTGTACTGATTTTGGTTATAAAAATAAATTGCATTTTTTAGTTGAAATCATTGAACCAGAATGTCTGAACCACAGTCTGGTTCTTTTCATTATTAGTTATGTTTTATCCATGTCACCTCCATATTCTTTTGAAAATTTATAATTTTATTTTTTATCTCTAATAGTTATCACATTCCTAAGTCGTGTCCATGCATATTTATGGTCCACATCAATATCTGTCAATATTTCATCGATAGAACAATTCACATCAAAGCTTCCCGAAAATCTTTCATTTCTTAATTTTCCACTTTCATTGATGACTCTTACATCGTATTTACGTTCAAGAATTACAGCAATAGACTCGAAAGAATCGTCAATAAAGCAAAGTTTTCCGGTAATCCATAAAGACGTTTTTTCGGCATTTATATCATTCTTAACCAATTGACAAGTCTCTTTATTAAATTCTGCCTGCTCATTTGGATGAAGTACTAAGTGTTTGCTTTCTTTTCCATTTGAAGCTTCCACATTGACCTTACCTTCAATTAAATCTACCTTTACTACAGATTCGTTGGTATAAGCACGCATGTTAAATGTAGTTCCCAGTACACGGACAGTCAACTTCTCCGAATGAACGTAAAAAGGTCGGGAAGCATCTTTTGTAACCTTGAAATAGGCTTCTCCTTTCAGGTAAACTTCGCGCTTCTTATCTCCGAAAACTTGTGCATATCTGAGAGAAGAACCGGCATTTAGCCAAACGCAAGTCTTATCGGGAAGAACAACCTTTGAAAGTGAACCATACGGAACCACTGTCTCACAGTAAGCAATCTGTTCTTTTTCCGAATCAGATTGGATATAATAGTAAAGGAGAAGGTTACTTGCAATAAGAAGCAGTAACACAGCAGCAACCTTATAAAAGTTTCGTAAGTGAATTACACGTCTTTTAGATTTGGAAGGCTGAATCTTACTTAGTAAATATTCATAGTTTCTTTTCTTTTCAGCTTCAAATTCAGGTGCTGTTGATAGTGCACGGGCCTTAGCCATACTGCGGAATAATTGTTCTACTTGTTTGTCTTCACGAAGCAAACGGAGTAAATCAGTCGCATCAGTTTTTCCGATGTTACCTGAAAGATAATCTGCAATTAATTGTTCTGTTTCCTGGGGCATATCCGTTACATTTTATAATAGATACACCTCTCAGATAAGAAACGTTTAAAGGAAAATGAAAAAAAATAAAGAAAAAAGGAAAAAATAGGTAAGAATAGGTTGAAGTGCCTCTTTTATTTTGGTTAAAGCTATTTTTATCTGAACCCTGACAGTACTTACAGTAATTCCATAAGCCTCCGCTATCTCACCATAAGATTTATTATTGTAGAGATTATCTTTGAAGATTGCTCTGCAACGTTCCGGCAGATTATTGATTGCATTCAGAATCAGTTCATCTACCTCTTTTTGCTCCAAAACACTAAGTGGTGTATCTGACGAAATTACGTATTCTTCCTGAAACTGATAGAGATCTTCCCCAACATCGTTCAACATCCTTTCACGGGATTGAAGGGAACGGATATAGTTTAAAGATCTGTTTTGCACGGACTTTTTTAAATAAGGAGTTATCGGATAAGCAATATTTTCACGATGATCCCACAGATTAATAAAAACATCATTGACAATCTCTTTTGCCACATCTCTATCAAAAATATAAGCAGTAGCTATGGTGCAGAGATACACATAAAAAGCGTCATAAATCTGTTCAAAGGCCTTAAGCTCTCCTTTGTTCAGATTGACAATTATCCTTTCATCAATATCATTAATCTTCATAGACTTAACACCTGGATTATTCATGCAAAGAAAAAGATCAATAAATTATTTACTAATAATTTAGCCGCAATATATCAACAAATGTTTTATATAGTTCACAGTTGCTAATTTTTGTGCAAATATACACAAGTTTAATTATTATTTTTTAAAACACCCTTTATAAATTTAAAAATAATTCTTTTAACTAATAACACTCATCTTCTTTGACATATCCATCAAGGTACTTTAAGAATATAAGAAAAGAAATATATTCATCAAGAAGCATATTCCCACTATTTTCCGTAAATTTGCACCCGAATTAAGACAAAACAGCAGAAGGCTAAAGAATTATGAGAGATTATGTTATTGCAGACAATCAGGATATTACCAAAGCAGGGATATTATTCTTGCTAGGGGGACTGAAAGATGTAGGCAATATCACAGAGGCTAATAACCGTGCTGAGCTTATCAAAGAATTGCGTACCTCTCCAGAAGCAATCGTTATTCTGGACTATACGCTGTTTGACTTTGCCGGAGCCGATGAATTACTTATTCTCAATGAACGCTTCCCTAAAATTAGCTGGATACTCTTTTCCGATGAACTTAGTGAAGAGTTTGTTAAGCGGGTACTATACAGTAGTCAGTCGTTCAGCTTCGTGATGAAAGATAATTCAAAAGAAGAAATTACATCTGCTTTACAGTGCGCCATGCGCAAAGAAAGGTTTATCTGTAATCATGTAAGTAACATGCTGATTGGCAAACAAACTCAGGCTCCTATCGAAAATATACTTACCAATACAGAAAAGATTATTTTAAAAGAGATAGCATTAGGTAAAACTACAAAAGAAATTGCCGCCGAACGGAATCTGAGTTTTCACACAATTAACTCACATAGAAAAAACATCTTCCGGAAACTGGAAGTAAACAACGTTCACGAAGCAACAAAATACGCCATGAGAGCAGGGATTGTTGACATGGCGGAATATTATATATAACATTTATTTTTTATGGAAATAGCAACATTACTCTCAGGAGGTGTAGACAGCTCAGTTGTTGTACATCTTCTAAAAGAACAAGGATATGATCCGGCTTTGTTTTATATCAAGATCGGGATGGACGGCGATGATGATCTGACCTGTACAGCAGAAGAAGATATTGAAATGGCAACTTATATTGCGAAAAAATATGGTTGTCGTTTTGAAATTATTGATTTACAGAAGGAATATTGGGACAATGTGGTGTCTTATACCATTGATAAAGTGCGTAAAGGATTCACTCCCAATCCAGACGTAATGTGCAATAAACTAATTAAGTTTGGTTGCTTTGAACAGAAATGCGGAAAAGATTTTGATAAGACTGCTACAGGACATTATGCTTCTACTACAGAAATAGATGGAAAGGTTTATCTATCTACAGCTATTGACCCGGTGAAAGATCAGACCGACTTCTTGGCTCAGATTGATTACTTGCAGGTATCAAAGCTGATGTTCCCTCTTGGCAGAATGATGAAGAGCGAAGTTAGGGATGCCGCTCTCCGCGCAGCACTTCCTACTGCCAAAAGAAAAGATAGTCAGGGCATTTGTTTCCTTGGAAAGATTAACTATAACGACTTCATTCGTCGCTATTTAGGCGAGAAGAAAGGAAAAATTGTGGAACTGGAAACCGGAAAGATTCTAGGTACCCACAACGGATATTGGTTCCACACAATCGGTCAGCGAAAAGGACTAGGCTTAGGTGGTGGTCCTTGGTTTGTTATTAAAAAAGATCTGGAACAAAACATAATCTATGTTTCTCGTGGTTACGAAGTTGAAACACAATATGGACAGGAATTCAGCATGCACGATTTCCATTTCATCACAGACAATCCATGGGAATCAGTAAAAGATTCTATTGATGTAACTTTCAAGATTCGTCATACTCCGGAATTTATTCCTGGAAAGCTTACACACGATGGAAACATTTACAGAATAGAATCTTCCAAAAAACTGCAAGGTATAGCACCCGGACAGTTTGGTGTAGTATATGATAAAGATGCAAACATTTGCGTAGGAAGTGGAGAAATTCTTTGCAAGGATAGATAAATGTATAGCCGGAACCTTTTAATTTTCACAAAATTAAAATGCTCCGGCTAGCCACCACTTAAAAACAACAACAATAAAGAACGAGAGTAGATTATGAAACCACCGCTGTGGGCTTCATAAATATAATTCCATCATAATATTGCAACGTTTATATGAAGCACCACGTTTAGGAACTGATTTAAATCCAAGTTTCTTATAAAGCGCTATGGATGCTTCCATTCTTGTATTCCCTTCCAGAAATATCTTTTTATAACCGTTACTTCGGGCATAAGCCAAAGCTGCTTCTCCCAACAGGCTCCCAGCTCCTTTACCTTGATAGCTAGGAGTTACAGCCATCTTTGCCAATTCATATATTCCTTTTTCCGGATGAGACATAAGTGCACAACATCCAACAGGCTTTCCATATTTATTGACTACAAAGAAAATTTGTCCGCCTTTATTCAGAATGTAACCTTCTGGGTCGTTAAATACAACTCGGTCAGAACTCTCCAGATGGAAGAAAGTCTTTATCCATTCTGAATTAAGCCGAACAAAATCTGATTGATAGGACGGCTGATATAATTCAATTCTCAGCTCACCCATAATTATAACTTAGCAAGTGCCTGCTCCAAATCTGCTTTGATATCGTCAATATTCTCAATACCGGCAGAAAGGCGAAGCAATCCGGGAACCGCACCCGAAGCAATTTTTGCTTCTTCCGAAAGCTGTTCGTGTGTAGTTGCAGCCGGATGAATAATTAAGGTTTTAGCATCACCAACATTAGCCAAATGGCTTATTAGCTGCAGATTATTAATCAAATTGTCGGCATCTTTGCTTCCACCTTTTAGTTTAAAGGAAAGAACACCACCAAAACCTCTTTTCAGATATTTCACAGCCAAGTCATGATAAGGACTGCTTTTCAATCCCGGATAGTTTACATATTCCACTTCCGGACGAGATTCCAACCACTGAGCCAAAGCCAGAGCATTAGAAACATGGCGTTCTACACGAAGAGACAAAGATTCAAGTCCTTGCAGTAATAAGAAAGAGTTGAATGGAGAAATTGTGTTACCCCAATCACGTAATCCTTCAGTACGTGCACGAATAGTAAAAGCTATATTTCCGAACGGGCCATTTGCACCAAATACATCCCAGAACACTAATCCGTGATAACTTTCGCTAGGCTCTGTAAAAGTCGGGAATTTACCATTACCCCAGTTAAACTTACCACTATCTACAATAACACCACCCAAAGCTGTTCCGTGTCCACCAATCCATTTTGTAGCACTTTCCACAACCACACTAGCGCCATGTTCCAACGGACGGAATATTGCTCCACCAGCACCAAAGGTATTATCAACGATCAATGGAATACCATGCTTATCGGCAACAGCAGCAATCGCTTCGAAATCAGGAATATTCAAATCCGGATTACCGATAGTTTCCAGATAAAGCGCTTTAGTCTTGTCATCAATTAGTTTCTCAAATTCTTCAGGAGAATCATTCGGAGTAAAATGAACAGTTACTCCCAGTCTTTTAAACTGATTCTTAAACTGATTATATGTTCCACCATACAAGTGAGAAGTAGAAACAAAGTTATCACCAGCCTCAACAATATTATTCAAAGCAATAAATTGAGCCGATTGTCCGGAAGAGGTAGCCAAGGCGGAAAGTCCGCCCTCAAGGGCTGCCACTCTTTTTTCAAACACATCGGTAGTAGGATTCATTAATCGTGTATATATATTGCCAAACTTACGTAGTCCAAACAAATCAGCACCATCCTGTGCATCTTCAAAGACATAAGAACTTGTCAGGTAAATAGGTACTGCACGTGAATGTGTTGTTTTATCAACTTCCTGTCCTGCATGTACCTGCAATGTTTCAAACTTTAGTTTATTTGTATCAAGAGCCATATTCGTAATATTTTAAATTTCTTATTCTATTAATTAAATCAAAGTAACGTCTGCTTTCTGCTATAAAGGATATTCATCGAATGCATAAAGCAAAGTAGATAGGTAGCGTTCGCCGGTGTCAGGAAGTAATACAACAATTTTCTTTCCTGCGTTTTCCGGACGTTTAGCAAGTTGTGTTGCGGCAAATACTGCTGCTCCGGAAGAGATTCCGACTAAAAGTCCTTCTTGTGAAGCAAGTTCCCGACCTGTGCGAATTGCATCATCATTACTCACCTGAACAATTTCATCTACCACACTGCTGTTAAAGTTATTAGGAACAAATCCTGCACCTATACCCTGAATTTTATGTGGACCAGATTTACCACCTGATAATACAGGAGAATCCACTGGTTCAACAGCAATAATCTGTACATTAGGATTATATTTTTTCAGTGTTACTCCAACTCCCGATACAGTTCCTCCTGTACCTACACCTGCAACAAAGATGTCAACCTTACCATCTGTATCTCTCCAGATTTCTTCTGCGGTAGTTTTACTATGAATTTCCGGATTAGCAGAATTTTCAAATTGCTGAAGTAAAACAGCATCCGGAGTCTCTTCTTTAATGGCGAAAGCTTTTGCAATTGCCCCTTTCATACCTTCGGCGCCAGGAGTAAGAACAAGATTTGCTCCAAGAGCTTTAAGAAGATTTCTACGTTCAACGCTCATTGTATCGGGCATTGTCAAAATTAACTTATATTTTTTTACTGCGGCAACAAATGCGAGTCCTACTCCCATGTTTCCGCTTGTTGGTTCTACGATCACACTTCCCGGTTTAAGAAGTCCTTTTTCCTCAGCATCCTGAATCATTGCAAAAGCTGCACGATCTTTTACGCTACCAGCAGGATTAAAGTATTCCAGTTTTGCAATCACTGTTGCTTTGAGATCCTTAACTGCATTAAAATGAGAAAGTTCTAATAAAGGAGTATTTCCTATTAGGTCTGTTAATTGTTTTGCGATCTTTGCCATAATGCTATAGTTTTTAATTGTTTTCTTATATTGCAAAGATAGGGTGTGATTAAGGGGTACACAATCACGTAATTTAGTCATTTTCGTACCACAATTGTGGTATAAATCAATAGGAATTACTAGTTTTGTAATCTTAAACGAAGAAAATAACAGAAAATGAAGAAATATACATATTTGTTTTTGCTGCTCCTTGGAGCAACATTTGCCACATTATTATCTTCCTGTAAAGGAGAAGATCGCCGGTTGGAATACAAGGATACTAAAGGTGTTAACGACTGGATTTATGGTGAGATGAAAGACGTTTATTTATGGTATGACGAAATTCCGGCAGAAAGCAAACTAAACTTTTATGCAAACCCGGATACCTTCTTCTATACTTTACTATCAAGCAAAGAAAAGAAAAACGGGAACTATTATTCATGGATAGAGCAAAATGAGGTTACCACTAAAAGTATTGATGACAGCTCTTCTTACGGATTCGAGTTTATGAGTTATACAGACGAAAAAAATAGTTCTGTATATGTTCGCGTGCTTTATGTTTTGCCAGGAAGCCCTGCCAGCACTGCCGGATTGAAACGTGGCGACTGGATTATAGCCTTTGATGGTAATAAAATTACAAGTACCAATTATACCCAATTGCTTACCGGCAGTGGAGTTAAGCTAACTTTAGCTACTTATACAGGAAATTCAACTAATCCATTTACAGAAAAAGGCACATTAACTTTAGGTGCTGCTAAGGCGGTGAATAATGACCCTATTTTGGTAAACAAGGTATTTACAAGCGCATCGGGAAGTAAAATCGGCTATCTGATGTACACTCACTTTGCCACCGGGCCAAATGATAATGCCAACGATTACACTTATCAAAATGAATTGCGCCAAATCTTTGCATCATACAAGAGTCAGAATGTAACAGAATTCGTTCTCGATCTTCGTTACAATCCAGGAGGATATATCAGCAACAGTCAGTTGCTTAGCACAATGCTTGCTCCGAGTTCAGCGTTGGGCAAAACATTCTGCGTAATAAAGTACAATGATAAAATGAGTCCGTCACAAAACATCTATAGCTTCGACAGTGATTCTATTAAAGGAGGAGCCAATTTGAATCTGTCTCGTCTGTATGTTTTGGTGAGCAAGTACACAGCCTCATCTTCAGAGCTACTGATCAATGGACTAAAACCATTTATGAATGTAACATTAATTGGTACAACAACCGAAGGAAAAAATCTGGGATCTATCTCTATCCAACACAAAGAATCTAACTGGATGATTCAACCTATTATAGGAAAGCTGTACAATTCAAAAGATGAATCTGATTACAGTAGTGGTTTTACTCCCGATTACGAACTGGATGAATTTTCAGATTACAGCACATATAAAGAACTGGGAGATGAAAATGAAATGATGTTGAGCAAGGCACTTGCATTAATAAATGGTGCGAGCCTCACGAAGAGCACCCGCACCAAATCTATATCTACAATGTTGAACATCAAACAAAGTTCATTGGATAGAAAAAAGACCAACGGAGCATGGTTAGCTCCTATAAAGAGATAACAAACGGTTATCTCTCAAAGAACTTTTTAAAGAACAACAACTGATAGTCAATGGAATTAGTCCAATATTGACCGCTATGACCTCCGGGACGGGTAATGAAATCATGATTAATTTTCCGTCCCAGTAACCGTTCGTGGAGATCTTTATTCACATTAAGAAAGAAATCACCTTCTCCGCAATCAATAATAATAGCAAGGTCGCCGTTTTCAATCTTATCAATCTGATTGATTACTGTATGCTCATCCCATGATTTTTTATTGTAAGCGAACTCACCCAGTTGTTTACTCATTTCCCAGTTAGTTGGGAAAGGACGAATATCTACCCCGCCACTGGTACTTCCTGCTGCACCAAAAATATTTTTGTGACGGAAAGCAAGCCATAATGCACCATGACCACCCATACTTAAACCAGTAATAGCACGTCCTTTCTTTTCCGCAACAGTTTTATAATGACTATCAATATACTTCACCAATTCATCCGATACAAATGTTTCGTAACGGTATGAAGAATCTTTTGGGCTATCCCAATACCAACTATTTTTACCATCAGGACATACAATGATCATCTTATTCTGATCGGCAATTTCGGGTAAATTTGGTTTCAACTGTATCCAGCTTTTGGCATTACCACTATAGCCATGCAGAAGATAAAGTACCGGATAGGTTGTATTCTTTGATGCCTTAGTAACTTCAGGAGCGATTACAACCACCTGCACGTCTTTATTCATTGACGGGCTTTTCACTAATAATGTATCTACCTTTGCGGCATGCAGACTCACTGCAAGAAGAAGCAAAATAACAGATAAAGAAATAATACGGTTTTTCATGTTCAATAATTATTAATACTTATATTGTTCTTAATTTTAAGATTCTACAAAATTAAGTAAAAAGAAAAAGGATTATAACATTTTTATTCCGATTTTTGTTATTAGTAAAAAATACGACAATTTATGAAAAAGATAATATCCCTGATTATTTTTGTATTGATCGCTATGGCTACCGTGGCACAGCAAAAACATTCCATAAAAGGAATCGTGATCGACAAAGGAAAACGAGAACCAATATCCTTTGCAAGCATCGGCATCTATGGAACCGGACAAGGAACTGTAACAGATTCTGTTGGTAAATTCAACATCCAGAATGTAGTACCGGGAATATACAGGCTACAGATTTCTGCAGTGGGATACAATACAGTGTTCACGCCCGAATATATTATCTCCACAAAAGATCTCTTTATAACGGTAGAACTTGAAGAAAACGTTACTCAACTGGGCGAAGTAAGTGTTACAGCTTCCATGTTCAGAAGAAATCCTGAAAGCCCTGTTGGGCTTCGCCTGATAGGATTACAGGAAATAGAGAAGAGTCCGGGAGCAAACCGCGATATATCACGCATTGTGCAAAACTATGCAGGTGTGGGATACTCACCGGTGGGATACCGTAACGACCTGATTGTTCGCGGAGGCGGACCTTCAGAAAATCGTTTCTTTATGGATGGAGTAGAGATTCCCAATATTAATCACTTCAGTACGCAGGGAGCATCCGGTGGACCGGTTGGAATTATTAATGCCGACCTCATCCGTGAAGTTAGTTTTTATACCGGGGCTTTTCCCGCAAGCAAAGGAAATGCACTGAGCTCCGTGCTCGATTTCAAGTTACGTGACGGAAATATGGAAAAGAACTCCATGAAAGCCACTCTCGGAGCATCGGAGTTTTCTTTAACTTCTAATGGTAAACTAAGTAAAAAGACAACTTATCTGGCTTCTGTTCGTCAGTCATACCTGCAATTCCTTTTCAAAGCTCTTGGATTGCCATTCCTACCTACCTATACCGATGCACAGTTTAAAACAAAAACACGGCTATCACAGCATAATGAAATTACATTCCTTGGACTTACAGGTATTGACAATATGAAACTCAATACAAATCTTACAGGCGAAAAGGCAGAATACATACTCAGTTATCTGCCCACAGTTAAGCAGGAAACATTCACTCTTGGTTCGGTATACAAACACTATGCAGGCGCACATATTCAGACTGTGGTTTTGAGTCACAGTTATCTGAATAATCACCTCACCAAATATCTCAGAAATGATGAAAGCAACCCTGATAATCTGACATTGAAATATGGTTCGCTTGAACAGGAAACTAAACTGCGTGTGGAAAATACTTCTACCTTCGGGAGTGTAAAAGTGAGTTTCGGAGCAAATATGGATCACACACAATATAGCAATAACACATTTCAGAAGGCATATACAGATCAATCGAAGACATATAAGTACCACACCTTTCTGGATATGCTACGCTGGGGATTCTTCGGAACCATGAATTATGAATCGCCGGATGAACGAATGACCGTCTCACTCGGAGTAAGGGGCGATGCCTGCAATTATACCTCACAGATGAATAAGCTCAATAATCAGCTTTCACCAAGATTATCCCTCTCCTACCAGATTATAGGAGATGTTTATTTCAGTGGCAATGTAGGCCGATATTATCAGTTACCGGCTTATACTGCTCTTGGTTATAAAGACAATAATGGAATTTATCTCAATAAAAATCTTGGCTATATAACCGTGGACCAATACAGTGCCGGACTAACATATAAGCACAGTGAGAATCTTCAGATTACTGCCGAAGGATTCTACAAGAAGTACGATAATATTCCTTTTTCTGTAAATGACAATATCCCGTTGGCAGATAAAGGAGCCGATTATGGTGTGGTGGGAAATGAAGAACTCACCCCCACTGCTCAGGGACGTTCGTATGGTATTGAGCTGATGGCTAAATGGATTATCGTTAAAAAGCTGAATCTATCCTCCGCCCTCACCTTCTTTAAAAGTGAATACCGAAAAAACGAACTAAGTCAATACATCGCCTCTTCGTGGGATAACAAATACATCTTCAATCTGGGGGGGACATATAATTTCTCCAACAACTGGAGCTTCGGAGCAAAAATAAGCAGTATAGGCGGAGCACCTTATACTCCTTATGATGTAGAAAAATCATCACTGGTTACGGCCTGGGATGCACAAGGCAGGGCATATTACAATTATTCAAAATACAACACCGAACGCTTATCTGCCTATACCCGCATTGACCTGAGAGTTGACAAGACTTTCTATATTAAGAAATACATGCTTGGATTCTACATTGATTTGCAGAACATAACAGGAAGTCAGATTAAGCAAGCCGATGCCTTAATGAGTACCGGAGTAATTGAAAATCCTTCAGCTCCTGCAAATCAGCAACGGTATAAGATGAAATATATCAGTCAAAATAGTGGTACGATGATTCCTACTTTGGGCATAACCTTCGAGTTTTAGTAAATAGACCTTTCATAAAAACAATGTTCACCGAAACCCAGACCTTTTGTAGTTTCAACTTTAAAAGTCTTTCGTTTCGGTGAACATACATTGCTAACTTCAATTTTAGAATAAAAATTATTTACCTTATTTCAAGATTCAACATAAATTGCTTATTTCAGAATTACCGTCACCTCTTTAGCACCATGAGCACCCTTAACCAGAGCCTGCTCAATATCCGCAGTTTTAGAAGGACCGGATATAAAAACTCCAAATCCGTAATCGTTAAATTGCTGTCTTTTATATGCCTCATGCATAGTATCTACCAAACTCTCTTTATCGAGAAGGATTACCAGACTATCCGCAATAAAATAGAGAGCTCTCTCTTTCACATGCTGAGGAATCCACACAGTTCCGTTTTCTGCTACACCAAACGCCCCTTCAACTATTCCCAGATTAACACCGTTCAGTTCCCGAGGATTATTGACAGAATCCGGATCCATAGTTGAATTAATGCCGGGAACATTAGATGCAATTGTTTTAGCATCCGGATACAGTTCGGCTATTAACTGATTTACATCCTCACCATCCTTCAATAAAACGGCATTGCCACCCACAGCTTTACTAACCTCAATAAACTGGTTTATTTTATCAGGAAACTGTATGGTATCCAGTTCAATTACAGGCATATCATATTTTTCCAGATTATGCAGCCTGATATTATTTAAAATCTGTTCTTTGCTATTCATTGCTAAACGTTTTTCTTCCACCAAGAGGTAAATGATTCCGGGGCAAACTCCGGCAATTCTCTTCCAATGCCCCATTCATTGAGTTTATTATACTTCAGCGAACGCGGTATCTTATTAACTATTGGTGCCATATTCAACGCACTGTGAAAAAGCCCCGGATGATTAAAAAGAAAACTCATTCCGCCAGACAACACCTTTTTAGCAGGATTTGCTTTGCCTATTGCATCAAGCCCCTGCCTCCATTTATAAATCTGATTACCCAGATCAATTTTAACCGGACAGACATTGTTACAGGAAAAACACAAAGAACAAGCCGACAGGTTGGTATAATACACCTGCGGTGCTTTCAGCATTCCCAGATTAATACCAATAGGACCGGGAATGAAATACGAATAAGAATAACCGCCACTTCTCCGATATACAGGACAAGTATTCATACAAGCTCCGCAACGGATACATTTCAATGTTTGCAAGTGATCCTTATTTCCTAAAATATCGCTTCTTCCGTTATCCACTAAAATAATATGCAGCTCACCTTCCTTACGCGGTTTACAATAATGGGAAGTATAAGAAGTTATTGGTTGTCCGGTTGCCGATCTTGCCAACAGACGAGTAAAAACGCCTAATGACTCACGATTAGGAATCACCTTTTCAATCCCCATTGATACAATATGAATATCTGCCTGAGATGTTCCCATGTCAGCATTACCTTCGTTTGTGCAGACAACTACATCACCCGTCTCGGCTACACCAAAATTAGCTCCGGTCATCGCCACTTTGGTAGAAAGAAACTCTTTCCGGAGATTCTCACGCATACAACCGGTAAGATAAGTGGGATCGGAATTTCCTTTTTCGGTATTCAGTTTTTCTTCAAAAAGCTCACCTATAATCTGCCTTTTCAGGTGAATGGCCGGCATTACAATGTGACTGGGCGGTTGCTTTAATAGCTGAAGAATCCGTTCACCCAAATCGCTTTCTATAACATCAATGCCATTTTCAATCAGAAAATCATCCAAATGACATTCCTCCGTCAGCATCGACTTACTTTTTACAACCTTCTCCGCATTGTTTTTACGAAGAATTTCCAGAACAATATTGTTGTGCTCCGTATCATCTTTAGCCCAGTGTACGGTTGCACCATTTTTTTCAGCAGCCTCAGCAAATTGCAGAAGATAATGATCCAGATGAGTAATGGAATGCATCTTTATCTTACTTGCAAGTTCGCGTAACTCCTCCCATTCAGGAATACCCTTCGCCAGATTATCTCTCTTTACGCGCGTACCCCAGAGAGTTTCGTTATGCCACTGCGCCCCCTCTTTATTACTAAGGAAAGCCTCTGCAGCTGTAACATGATTTTTATTCATAATCCACTAGCTAATATTTCGACAGCATGAATGAACTTAACAGGTAATTTATCTCTTCGGGCTATCCCTTGCATGTGCATCAGGCACGAACTGTCGGCACCTGTAATATACTCGGCACCGGTATTCATGTGATTCTGTAGCTTATCTCTTCCCATTGCACAGGACACCGCCTCTTCCTCGACAGCAAACATACCCCCGAATCCGCAGCATTCATCCACTCTTTCCGGTTCTTCAATTTCAATTCCTTTCTTTAAAGAAAGGAGATCCTTTATCTTAGAATACATAGGAATATTCAGTTCGCTTGCCGAAGATAGATTCAATTCCCGTACTCCGTGACAGCTATTGTGCACACTCACCTTATAAGGAAATTCACCCGGAAGGTTATCCGGCTTAACAATGTCATGCAAAAACTCGCACACATCGTAAATCTTACCTTCAGTCTGGCAAGCATGTCCATGAGCTGCCAGAATCTGCGGATGATTTTCTTTCACAAAAGCCACACAACTAGCCGAAGGTCCCACCACATAATCATAGTCTTTGAATATATCTACAAACTTTTTTATCGCAGTCAGACCTTTATCTTCAAAACCTGCATTGGCCATAGGCTGGCCGCAGCAGGTCTGGTTCATAGGATAGTCAATATTTAATCCAAAGTATTTCAGTAATTTATAAGTAGCGATACCTACTTCCGGATAAACCGCATTTACATAACAAGGAATAAACAATCCTATTTTAAGTGATTTATCCATTAATCTTGTGTTTCAATATAAACAACATGAGTTTGCAAATACTCTTCCAGGCCGTGTTTACCATCAGCACCACCAATACCCGATTTACGCCATCCGGCATGGAATCCCTGCATAGCCTCAAAGTTCTCTCTGTTCACATACGTTTCACCGAACTTCAGACTACGAACCAACTTCAACGCAGTATTAAGGTTCTTTGTATATACAGATGAGGTAAGTCCGTATTCGCAATCGTTAGCCCATTCAATAGCCTTATCTAAATCAGTAAATTCGATGATTGGCAGAACCGGACCAAAAGTTTCTTCGTGTGCAATATCCATATCATGGTTTACATCAGTAAGAACAGTAGGTTCAAAGAAATAACCTTTCTGATCTATCTTCTTACCGCCACACGCAATCTTAGCTCCTTGCTTAACAGCTTTATCCACTTTATCCTGAACAGATTTCAGCGAATTAGCATCAATCAGCGGTCCCATATCCAGTTCTTTAATTTTGCTCGGATCACCAAAAGTAACCTTCTTCATTCCTTCAATAATCTTTTTCTGGAATTCATCCTTTACATCTTTATGCACATAAACACGTTCGCAACAGTTGCAAACCTGTCCCGTATTAATAACCCGGGATGCGATAATGCATTTTACAGCCAAATCAATGTCTGCATCATTCATTACAATAGCAGGAGCTTTTCCACCAAGTTCCAGAGATACCTTGGTGATATTAGCACAAGCAGCAGCCATAGTCTGTCGGCCTGCATCCACACTTCCGGTAAGACTAACCATTCCCACTTTCGGATTAGCAGCCAGTTCATGACCTACTACCGAGCCTTTACCAAATACTATATTGAATACGCCAGCAGGCAAACCTGATTCCTCAACAACCTGAGCAAACACATAAGCATTCTCCGGAGTAAGCTGGCTTGGTTTAATTACAATCGTATTACCAGTAACCAATGCAGGAGCTGCTTTTCTGGCAATTAAGAAAAACGGAAAATTCCAGGGGAGGATTCCTGTAGTAACACCAATAGGTTTCTTAAACAGGAATATATTTTCTTTTGGTCTGTCACTTTGAATAATTTCGCCTTCATAACGGCGGGCCCATTCGGCCATGTAATCCAAATAATCAGCGGTAAATAAAACCTCAACATTAGCCAATGCCTGCGTTTTTCCACCTTCTCTCACAATAATATCAGTCAGTTGAGCTTCTCTTTTTCTGATACCATTTGCTATAATTCTAAGATATTTTGCTCTTTCCACTGCCGGAATCTTTTCCCATGCAGGCTGAGCTTTTTCTGCAGCATCAATTGCTGCTTTTACATCATCGGCAGTACCGTCCGGCATCAGTGAGATAACTTCTTCAGTCGAAGGGTTTAGTACATTAATCCATTTGTCAGAAGCATTTTCTACAAATTTCCCATTGATAAACATTTTTAGATTTTTCATAGGCTGTATTTTAAAGATTAACAAAGAGTCATAAAGATATATTTTTAGAATGACAATATCACTTCTTTTTTTGATTTTATGACTTGCGTTTTTGATGTAAAGAGATTTATGTTCAGTGATTTATATGGTACTATACAATTTTCGAGTCAGGAAAAAGTGTAGTAGACGAATTCAATAATTAATTTTAATAATTATTGTTAATGTAAAGAATACGTTATATCTTTGATTTTAAAAATAAATGTGCTTCAAATTTTAATTTATCTTCTAGAGTTCAAGCCAAACTCACCTATAGTTTATTTGTGAGTGATGCGTTCTTGACAGGTATTGCTCTCACAAACAATGATTGACTTGGTCGTTATGACTAATTTAAAAGAACACCTAGCTCTAATTGACTTATTATTAGGAGTTAGTTGAATAATATATGCGTGAAATAAACTATAGTAAAAACAATATTTAAAAATTAAAAGACTACATGATCTTCAACATTTACTACATAAATTTCCCAAAGGTTTACGAAATAAAAATGATGCTTAGTAATATCATTTCATTAGGGAAAGAAAAACAAACAACAACTTCTGATGCCAATGATATTGAGATAAGAAGTAAGCTTGGAGCAAAATTTCTTAATTTCTTTGGTGCTGAATTAGAAGGGAAAGCAAAAAGTACGGGATCTGACTCCCAAAAGGTTTTAGAAACATTTGAAATTAAAACTACAAAATCAATAATATTAAATGAAATTATTGAGAAAAGTAGAAATATTTCAGAACTTAAAGACATAAAAGAAGGGGAATTAATTCAAATAAACGATGTAAACTTATCACTTGAAAATGAAGCAGAATTAAGAATTGTAAAAATGTTTACTAGTGGCTCATTTAAGGGACTTACTATTCCAGGTGCTAATGGTTTTGACTTTACTAATCTCTTCAACTCTATGTTTAAAGATTATGCATACAAAATGAAGGGAAATCTAGATAACTATGAAGAAGAATTATTAGTAAAAATACCAATTACATTTGAAAGTGAATTTGAAAGTTCGTATAGTGTTGATGATTTATTCATTGGAAAAGTAACTCTGATAGGTCTATATAAAGGAAAAATTAACATCGATTCATTACGAAATTCTTTCGAATTCTATAAAGATTTAGGTGAATTCACAAATTTACAAAATATCACAAATCATCCTGATGATGAAATTCAGGATAGTCAATATAGTAAGGACACTCAAACATATTCATTTAGAAGTTCCCAATTTAATGAAAAGGAGTATCATTATATTGATCTTTTAGCAATAGTTCAAAATATAAACATTCCATCATCAAAATGATTAAAGTATGAAAAAAGAATTACTTTTTTTTGAAAGAGAAGACTTTTATGAATTCAAAGAAATCAAGAACAATGATGGATATAAAATATTAAGCATTAGTGATTTTCTTAAAGATAACGACTTGATAAACAGTTTTGATTATACTTATACTATTGTTGATTTGACAGTCTTACAATCATATAATCAGACCCAATATTTTGCAGAGGAGATATTAAGACTCTTTAATGATTTAACAATTTTTATTGCAGATAAAAAACATAAAGACGTTTTTTCATTTGAGCTTAGGTATTGCTTCTCAGAATTTAATGATATTGTTATTCCCAAAAATCTGGAGCATTCAGAGAGTGAAAATAATCCAAATCAACCATCTTGTACAAAAAAAAGACACAAGAGAATAACTGATTTATCCGAAGAAGAATTAGGCGATTTCTTTGTAAAATTCAAAGATAGTTTATACGGGCATGAAAAGTTCAAAGATGAATTCTTTGAATTAGTCAAAACATTTAGAATTTTCAACAGAATAAAAGAACATAAAATATTGTCTCTATTTTTATTGGGAGAATCTGGTGTTGGTAAAACAGAAGTTGCAAGAACAATATATCGCTGTCTTGGAGGCAAGAAAAAACTTGCAAAAGTAAACTTTGGAAATTATAGTAGCGAATTTTCTTTAAGCTCTTTGATTGGTAGTGCAAGGGGATATACAGGAAGCGAAGATGGCGAGATATTCATAAGAGTTAGGGATACTGATATCGGTGTTATTCTAATAGATGAATTTGAGAAATCAAATGCATCCTTATTTAATTATTTTTTGGATGTCCTTGAAAGTGGTAAAATTATTAGTTCTTTAGCAGAAGAAATTGATTTAGATGGTTTCATTATAGTTTTTACATCAAATATTAACAAAGAAGATTTTCCTCAAAGAATTTCACCTGAATTAAGATCAAGATTTGATTACAAAGGTCAGTTTACATTACTATACGACGAGGACAAAAAAAAATATGTAGAGTTCAGAGTTAATAGTATTACAAGAAAGGTAAACAAAGAATATAAGACTAAACTACCTGAGAATTTATACGAGTACTTCTTAGAAAAAATTAATGTGTCTAAGTATACAAATATGAGAGATTTAAATAAAAAGATAAAAAGAACATTTGTCGATTATATAACTAAAGAGAAAAATACGACAAATGAATTCGAAGATATTAGTTCTCAGTCTAAATTTAGTATTGGGCGAAAGATTATAAATGTATTTAAAAATTAGAGTTAACAGTTTAAAAAAGCACTATATAAAATACCTATCCAATAACACAATGCTATAAAAGGAGAATTATTAGCTGATACAACCAATACAGACAGGCAAGCACAATTTAAAGGAGGTATTGTGGCTTGGTTAAAATATATATCAGATAAAGTTTACTTCCCTGATGGTTATAAAATAGTCAATACTGATGTTGAAAAAGTTGTAATGACTTTCACTGTCAACGAGAATGGAGATATTGAAAATGTGTTTACCAGTACTTCATTTGATAAAAGATTTGATGTTATAGCTGAAAATGCAATCAGGAAATCTCCTAAATATATTCCAGCAATTCAGCACTATAGATGTTTTAAGCAAGTAATACCTAAGCCAGTTAGCTTTCAGAACGATAGAGATAATTGAATATAAACATACACTATATAAAAACAAATAACACAGAATCATCTACCTATCCCCAACCAAACAGCTGAAATTACTTACCATAAAGTCTTCAGCTGGTAACAGCCCCTATGTTTGTAATTAATATACAGAAGAACAAAGCGTATTAATTACAAACATAGGGGACTACTCAAAATCATATCAATAAGGATTTTATTACTATTTCTCTTCTTTCTTTTCTGTTATGATGTAGTATCCTCCGGTTTTAGGTGCACCTCTAAACTCAATTAAGTTCTTTTTCTTAAGTGAAGCTATATAACGTTCTACTGATGCAAGACTTTTATCAATATGCGTTGATATCTCATTTGCTTTCAAACCTGGGTTAATTTTTAAGAGTGAAATAATTGATACTTCGTTTTCATTTAGAGGTTTATTTACTCCCTCATTTACTCCCTCATTTACTCCCTCATTTACTCCCTCATTTACTCCCTCATTTACTCCCTCATCTTTTTCATATTTAAGCGTTATCTTAAAAACATCTCCTTCTTCAATAACAGGCAGTGCACCATTCACATAAATAGGACAATACTTATACATCTTGCGAACTCCGGAACCAAGTTCTTCTACCCATCCGATCTGCTTAAAAACATTTGCAATAGTAGGATTTTTAGGATGTGGTTTTAAGTTTTCCAGATTAATGCGTCCCATCATATATGGGCGATTCCAGTTCTCCATCACCACTTCCGTTTTATAAATAGTCATTGTTGCGGGATAAGCATTTGAGAACTCTCTATGCACTAAAAGATTTGCCACCGCTTCACGAAATATCAATTCACGGATACTCATTCTTTGATTTCCTTCCAGATAAAACCTATCGGGCAAATGTTTACGAATAAAAGCTAACAGACGAGAATAAGCCCTCATTAGGTTGCAACGAATATCATCTCGATCATCATATCTCTCCACGTCTTCCTTTCTGCAAAGTGCATCTGTTTTATAATGAGGAAGTACAGCAGCCAAAGTATTTTCTTTTCCAAACATCAATGCTGCAGCAAGAGTATATCCTTCCTGCCTTGTATGAGTATCCTTTAACTTCATGCGTGCAGATACCAGAATTTCTTCATTATTCATGTTAATCCAAGGATGGTCAGCTCTTGTGAGCCGCACTAAATTGCGTACAGTATCAAAAAGTTCTGTTTCAAAATCATCCATTGTAAGATAAGGAAATACTTTATTCTCTGTATACCCATCTTGTTTACGCAGAAACAGATTTGTTATTAAGTGCTGATTTGTCAATTTAAAATCGCCATCCTCTTTCCGGTCATAATAAGTGCCTTTGTATGTGTGAGGTTGTGAGCTCTCGGGTACAAAGATGCTGATTATCTTTTTTCCACCTATCTCTACCACATCCGTAGAAAGATAAAAAGTAGGAGAAATAATCTGAGGATTATTCATATCACGTGCCAACGTATCAAGCTGAGCCTGAAGTGTATCTTCATTTACTCCGATAATTTTTCCATCATCGGCTACTCCCAGTAAGATTGTTCCACCTTTACGGTTGAGGAATGCACAAATAGTTTCGAACACAGAACGAGTTAGCGAACCGTTAGATTCTTTAAATTCTACTTCTATACCTTCGCCTTGTTTTATTAGTTGCTTTATTTTGTTTATTTCTGTGTTCATAGATTTAAGAGTTATTTGTTATATATACAAGAGCATTCAATATCATGCATACAGTTACAAAGATAAAAATATTTCTCAAAAAACAGACAATAATGTAGATCATTTTTCAAAGAATTGTAATAATATTAGCTCATATAAATTTGTTTATTAGTTACACATTTTGCTAAGTATAATATTTCTTATTTAAAAACACAAAATCATCTACCTATCCCCCACCAAACCTACTAAAACCATTTACCATAAAGCCTTTCAGCTAGTAGCTGATAAAAAATCATCTGCCACTAAATAAAATCATCTGCTACTAAAACAGATCCTGATAGCAGCTATTCATTTTATTATTATCAATTCAGAGACAAATAAACTTGTTTTTTGAATATCAGTAATCCGGGTATGCTTATCCGTAATTTGTATACAAAGAAGCCTGTTGGGTCTTGGTACCTTTGCAGCATTAAAAAGATATTGATAATAAATTGAGTAATAAAATGGAATTAATTAAAAATACGTCTTTCGAAGGTGAACGTCCACTGTTTGCTAACAATGGCCTACGTCTGGAAGAAGTAACTGTTTACCCTGGAGAATCGGCACTGAAAGAGTGCAAAAATATCGAAGCTTTCAATTGTGAATTTCAGGGTAAATATCCTTTTTGGCACAACGATGGTTTTGTTATCGAAAACTGTTTGTTCAAAGAAGGTGCACGTGCCGCACTTTGGTACTCACGGAATCTTCGTATGAAAGATACGTTGGTGGAAGCTCCTAAAATGTTTCGCGAAATGAATGGCATGGTGCTCGAAAATGTGCAACTGCCTTATGCTCTGGAAACCTTTTGGTATTGCAGTAATGCGGAGTTACGCAATGTACAGGTAGACAAGGGTGACTATCTTTTTACACATGGCTCTGACATAAAAATTGATGGCTTTACGCTGAATGGCAACTATTCTTTCCAGTATTGCAAGAACGTAGAAATCAGGAATGCCGAGATCTACTCCAAGGATGCTTTTTGGAACACAGAAAATGTAACGGTTTATGATTCTACTTTGGAAGGCGAATACCTTGGCTGGCATTCAAAGAACCTGCGTCTGATGAATTGCAAGATTTCCGGTACGCAACCACTTTGCTATGCTACTGATCTGATAATGGAAAACTGCACAATGGATGAAAGTGCCGACCTTGCATTTGAAGATTCAAGTTTAAACGCTACTATCAATAGTCCGGTTCATAGCGTAAAGAATCCTTGTTGTGGTAACATTACCGCCGAAAGCTATGGCGAAATCATTCTTGATAAAAACATTAAATCTCCCGGCAACTGCGAACTGAGGCTTTGGGACAATCACACTTGTTTTGATTAATCCCGTGATGAAATATAATTTTGATGAAATAACTCCTCGCCGTGGCACCAACTCCTATAAATGGGATAGTACCGCGGATGCGGATGTTCTTCCAATGTGGGTGGCTGATATGGATTTCCGTACGGCGCCACCTATCATCGAGGCATTGAAACAGCGCGTGGAGCATGGCATTTTTGGCTATGTCCGAGTGCCAGATGCTTATTATGAAAAGACGATAGATTGGTTTAGTCGCAGGCACAACTGGCCGATTTCTAAAGAGTGGATTATTTACACTACTGGGGTGGTTCCCGCAATATCGGCCATAATCAAAGCTGTAACTTCTCCGGGCGACAAGGTACTGGTGCAGACACCTGTGTACAACTGTTTCTTTTCCTCTATTCGTAATAATGGCTGCGAGTTAGTAACCAATGATTTAGTTTACGCCAACCGCACTTACACCATAGACTTTGATGATTTAGAGCATAAAGCTGCTGATAGTGCAGTAAAAGTGATGCTTCTTTGCAATCCTCACAATCCGGCCGGGCGTGTATGGACACGTGAGGAATTGATGCGTATAGGAGAAATCTGTCTACGCCACAATGTATTTGTCATTGCCGACGAGATTCATTGCGAATTCGTTCATCCAGGACATACCTATACTCCTTTTGCTTCTCTTGGCAAAGAGTTATTGCTGCATTCCGCAACCAGTGTTTCGCCCAGCAAAGCATTTAATCTGGCCGGACTTCAGATTGCCAACATCATTATTGCTGATGAAGAAATACGCAGCAAAGTAGATAAAGCTATCAATATAAATGAAGTTTGTGATGTGAATCCTTTTGGAGTAGAAGCGCTTATAGCCGCTTACAGCAGAGGAGAAGAATGGCTCAATCAGCTAAATGTCTATCTCTATGAGAATTACCTCTGCATGAAGGAATTCTGTGAAAGCAACCTCCCACAATTCCCAATAACCATACTTGAAGGCACGTATCTGGTTTGGATGGATTGCTCAGCACTTCATAAAAATTCAGGAGAAATTGAACAGTTACTTTTAGAGAAAGCCAAACTGTGGTTGAATGAAGGTGCAATGTACGGCACAAACGGCGATACGTTTATGCGATGGAATATCGCTTGTCCCCGTTCAGTATTATTAGAAGGATTAAATCGTTTTAGAAAATTTACTGAAGCATTTTCTGAATAGCAGGAACGGTCTCTCATTATAAATGAGACTTTTGATAAAGCAGACCGGAGTTTTGCATAACTCCGGTCTGCTTTTTATAAAACCACTAGATAGGTTTGTGCATCCTTGTACAAAAGAATTCATTCTTCTGTACAGAACAATTAATTATTTTGTACAGAAGAATTAATTGTTCTGTACAAGATAATATAAACATCCCGCCTGAAAAATAAAATCTCCCGAAAGAGATTTAAAAAGGCTCGTCGGAGATTTGTTGAATGCTGAAAGGGTTGTTATATGGACAATAATATCACTACATAAAATTATATTTTCGCAAAAGTATCTAGCAGTCTAGCAGAGTATGGTTAAAATATTGACTATAAATGCTATACAGGCGCTAGATATCATCCCGGAAGTCTAGCAGTAATCTAGCAGTCTAGTAGCTGCAGACAAAAGTGGTGATTTTAATATCAAAAACAACGTATTTAATTGATCTTCAAGAATATAAAGAATATGAAAAATATATTCTTATCAATCAAAAGTGCTAGACTGCTAGATTACCGCTAGACTTTTGCAGACAAGTCTAGCGGCAATATAATCCTAATAATCAAACCATTAGAAGCGTACCGCTAGACTGCGAGACTTTTTTGACAAAAAACAAATTTAATGTTGCACTCTATATTCATTTGGTAAAACACCAACTCATTTCTTAAACAACGGGCAAAAGTGCTTTGGGTATCGGATTTCAATTCGTAAGCAACCTATTTGTAAATAACTAGGAAAATAATTAGGTAAATTAAATAAAACTTTCTAACTTTGATTATTAAATATGAAAATAATAATTACATCAATGACTTTTTTATAAGGCTTTTTATTGTGATAATTATTTCATCAGGATTTGGAAACTTGATTAGTCATTTTATTACCAATATAGAGTAATTGATTTTATTGATATCAAAGGTTCTTATGAATTGTTAAGAATAGGAGTATTTAATTTTGCAGATTTTGCCCTTGATTTTGGGATTTGTGGATTGCTAATAACTTTAATTGTAATAGCAATAAGGAGAATAATAAATTACGCCACAAAGGTTTACTCATCTGCATCTTGACGTAAGAGGTAAATACGTAAAAAGTCCAACAATTATTTGAATGGCGCGTCAAAAGTTGTAATTTTGCTTTAAAAAAAAAGTTGTATTAACAGACATAATAAAAAATGAAACAAATAAGTGACATAATAAAAACTGAAATAAAAAAAATATGGATTATTATTCTAATATTCTTTAGCATCCAGGCGAATGCTCAAGATATTTTCGGAAACTGGATTAAAACGAAAATTTCATATTCTGATGGTAGCGAATTACCTGATAATAATGCTATTAAATTTCAGTATTTGCGATATACATTTGAAAAAGGCAATAAGTTATTTATGAGCTTCGCTTTTGACGATAAAGGAACTACATTTAACTTTGAAACAAACGGTAAAATTATAGAGATAAAAAATTCGTATGGCAATATAATAAATAGCTTTCAGATCAGTAAGATTTCAAGTAACGAACTAATCATAATTCAAAAAGGGAATAATGGATTTACCGACAAGGATTGCCTTAAATATTATTTTATCAAAGAAAAAGATTATCAAAATCAGCTGCCAGTTAAAGCTTCTGACATTCTTTTAATAAATAAGAATGATACAGTCTATAAAGCGACAGAGAAAATTCATGCTAAATTTTTAGGAGATAAGTCATTTTTAGACTTTTGCTCCGAAAATACCCCAGAAATAGATAAAGTAATGGCTACCAATAATCTATTTTTTGCAACTTTTATTGTGCGGAAAAACGGATTAGTTGACAGTATACAGGTTTTAGAAAATATAAATAATAAATTTGAGAAGCAAATTCGTAAAGCACTAGAAAAATCTAAAAGACGTTGGATAGTTGGAGAACTTAATGGAAGTAAAGTAGATGTTCAAATGTCAATTTCATTTAAGTTCATTTCTTCCAATAGCTTTCTACCCAAGTATAATTATTTACAAAAAGGAAAAACTGCTATGACTAATTTAGATTTCACTAGAGCACTTACATATTTTGATTTAGCTTTGGCAAAAGTTCCGAGTGATTATGAAAGTCTCTACTATAAAGCAATTTGTGAAATGAACTTAGGCAACAAAAATGCCGCATGTGAAGATTTAGAGAAAGTGAAGACTTTGGGAATGATGCAGGTGGATGAATTAATTGAGAAAAATTGCAAATAAATTACGGAGTTAATATATGCCTATAGATAATTGGTGGCGATTGTGCTTTTAATAAAACTAATAATTTATGAGACAACTAATATTCAGCTTATTAGCGTTAATGTCTACCATAGTCTACGGACAAGAAAAGATAGAAAAAGTATTATTCGTTGTAGACTCAATTCCAATATTTCATGAAATTACGGAAGAAGAAGGAAACTTATCGGAAAAGACTGTTGATCATTTTGAGGTTGTAACTAACAAAGAAAAATTCGGAGAATATAAAATATACGATTTCGACAAGCTTATTTTCGTTTTCACGAAAGAATATACTAAGCGAGCTGACGAGATTAAAAGAATCCCGTCATTTATCAACAAAATGTATAAAGTTGGTGATAAATGGTGTTTAACAGGCTCCTCGAAACCATACACAGGGAAATACATTGACTACTATTTAGATGGAATTAAGAAAGAAGAGGGATTTATAAATGATGGAGTAGACGATGGATTAAGGACATATTATTACAAAGACGGAACTATTAAATTATACAGGAACTATTCAAAAGGTATACCAAACGGAGAATCAGGAAAATACTTTCAAAATGGCAAACTTCAATGTAAAGGAATATTCAAGAATGGAAAAGAGGAAGGGCTTTGGACTGAATGGTATTCAACAGGGGCTGTAAAATGGGAAACAGAATATAAATCAGGAAAAGCACGACTTGCTAAAGAAGTAATTAAAGCAAATTCACTCTTTGAGAAAGGACTTGAAGCATTTGAACAAGGAAATTACAAAGATGCTGTAAACTACTATAACAAGACACTAGAACTATATCCAAATTACAGCGATGTCTATTTTCATAGAAGTAGAGCCTATTTGTACGACCTAAAATTTGACGAAGCACTTATTGACTGTGATAAAGCAGTTGAAATAGAACCTTTAAACAAGGATGCATATAGTCAAAGAGCTTTTATAAGAATCAGAAAATATGAATTTAAAGACTGTCGAACTTTAAGCAAAAATAGTGAAATCACAGTTTACGCAACCAAACAAAACGTTGAGATCCCAGCAGACGAAAGAGCCAAAATCTGTAGTGACTTAAGAAGGGGTTACGAACTTGGAGATACGAAACAAATGATAACTGACGCAATAAAGAAATATTGCGAATAAAAGGAAATACAGCCCAAAACTTCAGTCATTAGTAGTAACTCTAAAACAAAAAAGAATTTATCATGAAATCACCTTTGTTTGAAATAGTTCTTCTTCAGTTATTAATACTGATAACTTTTTCGAGTTGTAAGCCAAGAACAGCAGAAGCAAATGTCGAAAAGGCAATTTCTGATTTGACTAATAAGTTCCCTCAATTGCCTAGAGGAAAATCTAATCAGTTAGATTTTTATAAGTTGGTAAGAACCGTAATATACGAAAAGAATAAATTTCAACTTCAATTGTATTCTGCTCCCGACAGCATTGAAGATCAACAACAAATTATGATTCTAATAAATTCAAAAGGAGATTATTATGCAATTCCACTCTTTTCAAACACATATCGTGATTATTGGAATTTTGAATTTAACAAACCGATTGAAGGAATAAAGAGAATTAATACTACATTTGAAAAAGAAATCACCAAGGCTATCAATATTTTAAATCTCAACGATACGATAGATACTGGTGCAAAGGTTCTTGATGAAACAATTATATCCTTGCTTCATTGTCAGGTTATAAGAGAAACTGATGGACCTATATTTAAAGCTCTTTGGCCTACATATAATTCAAATGAGCCTATAGAAGATTCAGATAGCTGCATTGCAAGGCTACAAAAGAATTTTACTGCAATAAAAAAACGTATTCATCCAAACGAGTATTACTACAATTATAATGCTTACGTGGACACACGCAATTGTCGAATTTATCAAATCGTTAATCAAGGTAAAAATAGAGGTAAGAGATTGAAACCAGAAATAAAGACTTATAGGCAGAATTGTAATTTTTCAGTTTGTTATAAGTGATAAACTTTCAATTATTAAATAAATATACATTCTATGACAAAGTCGACTAAAATAATTATAGCTTTATTATTCGGGCTTTCTTTCATTTCATGTTATATGAAAGAATCAGAGAAAGACAATTATTCAAAAAATCCCCAAATATCAAACAGACAGGGAGTGTCTAAAGATTCACTAACATTCTATTTCCCTACTTCTATTAGCCAAGATACCGGCATCGTAAAAACAGAACTTGATACTTTTACGCTGAATTGGTTTTCAAGTGCTTTATATTCAGCTAAAGAGCCAATCTTATATAACTATTACACAGGTCATGATATATATAGATTTCTTTGGCTTCGGTCGTTTCATAGGCCAGTTGTAATATCACTTCATAAAGATGAAAATAAAGTATGGCTGACAATAAAAGAACTCGACAAGCAACCCGAATTTATGGATGAGCTAAAACCTATTAAGTTTTTCGAGCCAAAATTACTTCCAAACGGAGATTATGACACTACAAGAATAGAGGATACAGAAAAGCCCGAAAGAGAAGTAATCAAAAAAGCTGATAGGAAAGCAAATATTATATTGAATCAAACGATAAAGCTAACAGAAAAAGAGTGGAAAGAGTTTGAAACTTTATTAAGTAATTGTTCATTTTGGACTTCAAAATCAGATATTGAGCCGCTTGGTTGTGATGGTTCTGAATGGACTATTGAAGGGCATTTGAAAGGCAAATATTGGTTTGTGAATAGGTGGTCTCCAAGAGACAATTTCAGAAAAGCAGGAGAATATCTCATTCATAAAAGTGGGTTTAAAGAAGAGATATATTAAAAAAGATAGCATTAATTACAATGACCATAATGAGCACCCAGAAAAGAAATTTATTCTGGATATCTGTATTCCGGTGAGACCGCTTTAATTAAATTATACATGGAAGGAGATAATGTTCTCCTTCCATGTATCATGTAAATCACGGCCTCCCTCTCCTTCAAGGAAAATAATGAAATGCATAGAGTAGCCATTATTGTATGCTTAATCCAAACTCTTCTGCTCTTTTCAATGCATCTGTGTTCTGAATATCACTTTTTGCATTTATACCGGGAACAGTTATGATGCCGGAATCACCCCAATTCATATGATTGGCTATCTGTTTATAAGTTGCTTTTATAGCATCAAAACCATCTTCATTTGGAGCACCGGAACAAACTAACAGTGCACTGCTTTGTATTTTTAGTTCCCGTTTGCCAATAAGAAAAGCAAAGAATTTATCGATGGCAGCTTTTAATTGCATAGGGAATGTAAACCAATACAAAGGTGTGGCAAAAACAATCATATCAGCTTCCTCCACCATTGGAGCAAGTTCGTTGAAATCATCGTTGAATGAGCACGCTACACCTTTACTGTAACAGCTCATACAGTCAACGCAACCTTTAATCTTTTTATTTGCAGTAGCAAATTTAACAACAGTATGACCTGCTTTTTGTGCCCCAGCAATAAATGCATCGGCCAGTTGATCACTATTGCCTCCTTTGCGAGGACTACCAGTAAGTACCAAAATATTTTTAGACATGTTCTTATTTATAGTTTAATTAATCTTCATTTGTATTTGCAACATTCATGTCGCCCAGCCACTTACCTCCAAAACCGATATTAGTAAGATCACTTTCGTAAATCAATACTGTAAATGGGGCTACAGGCATATTCATAATGCGGGCTGCTTCATTTGTTAATGTGATGGTTAACTCTTTTTTCTGTTCGTTACTTAGCTTTGGGGCTTGAATAGTTATTACAGGCATATTAAAATCTCCTATTTATTAAATTTGAATTAAGTTCTTTTCTCTAATGCTTTTTTACGGATACAAAAGTACTGCTGAAGAATCATTGATATTTATACCAATTACTGATTGTTTTACCATAATTACTTATTATGCACGGACTTATATTAAATACTATATTTTTGTAGTCAGAATTAAGCCAAAACAATATGGAAGAAATAATAAAACTGAAAAGTATTTCTCAGTATAATGAGATGATGGGGCAGGAAACCTTACATCCTTTAGTAAGTGTTATCGATTATTCAAAAGTAAAACCGATAAAGCACATCCGTAAATCTATGGATTTTTATAGTGTGGTTCTAAAAGATACCAAATGTGGCGACATAAGATATGGACGTAATTATTATGATTACAGAGAAGGGACATTAGTGTTTACCGCACCAAGCCAGATTATGGATATTGATAATAAAGGAGAATATATTCAGCCCATGGGATGGGAATTGGTATTCCACCCCGATTTGATTCGTGGCACTTCACTTGGACATAAAATGAAAAGCTATACGTTTTTCTCTTATGAAGTGTTTGAAGCTCTGCATCTTTCGGCCAGTGAACAACAAACTATCATTGACTGCTTTAACAAAATCAATATAGAATTGGAGCATGCCATTGATAAGCATAGCAAAACTTTAATCGTAACCAACATTGAATTACTGCTCAATTATTGTATGCGTTTTTATGACCGGCAGTTTATTACCCGTGAGAGCGCGAACAAAGATATTCTGATAAAGTTTGAAAACCTCCTTGACAGTTATTTTGAATCAGATAAACCTCAGACTATTGGATTTCCTTCTGTGAAATACTGTGCAGAAGAATTACATTTATCGCCCAATTATCTTGGAGATTTAATAAAAAAAGAGACAGGAAAGTCCGCCCAGGAGCATATACAACTAAAGTTGATTGATATGGCTAAGGAAAAGCTTTTTGACCGGACCAAATCAATCAGTGATATTGCTTATGAGTTAGGGTTCAAATATCAACAACACTTCAGCCGTATGTTTAAGAAGGAAACTGGTTATACACCTAATGAATACAGAATTCTGAACTAGAAACAAAAGATTCTACTCAACTGTTTTCTAGCATAATTATTGAACATATTTGGTTGTTTTTGCAATAGGTGTAATAGTTTCCATTATTACACCTATTTTTTTCTAAAGCTCATTGGTCAGGAAAAGCGACTCGTCAAAAGATAAGACTATACGTTCCGACGAGAGATAACTAGAACCGAATGCAGCGCTCAACAATTAATGCTGCACCCTATATTCATTTGGTGAAACACCAACACGCTTCTTAAACAATCGGCTAAAATGCTGAGGATATTTAAAGCCCAACTCATAAGCAATCTCGCTAACCGATTTGCTTGTGTCATACACCATGTCTTTAGCGGTATCGATTAACTTTAGCTGTATATGTTCCAAAGCTGATTTACCGGTTTCTTTCTTTATCAAATCGCCCAGATAGTTTGCTGATAGATTTAGTTTATCGGCACAATATCCCACGGTAGGCAGACCAATGTTCTGTGGTTTGTCCGACGAAAAATAATCTCCAAGCAGATTCTCAAACCGGACAATTACATCTTTATTTATATGTTCACGAGTGATAAACTGGCGATCATAAAAGCGTATGCAATAATTAAGTAGCAGTTCTATATTCGATGTTATTAAAGTCTTGCTGTGTTTATCAATAGAATGATTCAATTCAAGTTCTATTTTATGCAGGCAATCAATGACAACAACTCTCTCCTGCTCTGACAAGTGAAGAGCTTCATTGGCTTCATAAGAAAAGAATGTGTAGTCTTTCATATTTCGTCCAAGAGAAGTTCCACGAATCAGGTCAGGATGAAACAACAATGCCCAGCCTTTGGGTTGAAAATACTCGCCGTTGTCCTCAACACCAAGAACTTGCCCAGGTGCAATGCACACCAGCGTTCCTTCCTGATAGTCATAATAATTACGTCCATAGATCAGATCTCCGCATTTTACTTCTTTCAGATATATGGCATAAAAGCCGAAGCTATGACGCATATGTGCCATCTTATTTGACTTTGACAAGTCTATAACACTAATTAACGGATGCAATGTTTCCAGTCCTAGTCTGGCATTGTAGTCACATATATTATCTATTTTTATAATCTCATTCATAAGCATTTATATATTAGTTGCAAGACAAAAGTAGAACTTTTTTTGTTATTTAATTCATAAGAGTGTTGGTATCTGTAATAATGGTATGCATATCAGTAAAATGTATAACATCCACTTCGGAAATCCGGCATAATTTTGCATCGTGATTATTTCGAAGCAGAAATAAGACTATTTTCTCAAATTTAAAACATTAATATATGAAACAGCGTAAATTAGGTACTCAAGGATTAGAAGTCTCTGCACTAGGATTAGGATGCATGGGGTTAAGTTTTGGATATGGTCCTGCTTTAGACAAGCAAGAGGCTATCAAATTAATTAGAAGAGCTTACGAATTAGGCATAACATTTTTTGATACAGCCGAAATATATGGCCCTTTTACCAATGAAGAAGTTGTTGGCGAAGCGATTGCTCCATTTAGAAACGAAATTGTAGTTGCTACCAAATTTGGTTTTAACTTTAAGAATGGTCAGTCGGTTGGGCTAAACAGTAAACCAGAATACATCCGTCAGGCTGTAGAAGGTTCTTTAAAAAGATTAAATGTAGAAGCCATAGATTTACTATACCAACATCGAATTGACCCGAATGTTCCTATTGAGGATGTTGCCGGTACAGTTAAAGATTTAATTCAGGAAGGTAAAGTAAAATACTTTGGTATGTCTGAAGCTGGAGTTACCAATATTCGTAAAGCACATGCCATCCAGCCGGTGTCAGCCTTACAGAGCGAATACTCTATGTGGTGGCGGGAGCCTGAAACAAAAACTTTTGCAACTCTTGAGGAACTAGGAATTGGCTTTGTGCCTTTCAGTCCTCTTGGCAAAGGCTTTCTAACAGGGAAAATTGATGTAAATACAGAATTAAATGCCAACGATTTTCGCAATGGTATACCTCGCTTCGATATTGAAAACCGAAAAGCGAATCAAGCTTTGGTTGAATTGATTACCCAAATTGCTCAGAAAAAAGAGGCAACACCTGCACAAGTTGCCTTAGCATGGATTCATGCTCAAAAAGATTGGATTGTGCCAATTCCTGGAACAACAAAAATACACCGACTTGAAGAAAATGTAGGAGCTGCAAATCTTGAATTAAATAAGGATGATTTAACTCAGATTGAAACTGCATTAGCAAAAATAGATATTCTTGGACATCGATATCCTGAAAGCAGCCAAAAGATGGTTGATAATGATTAAGATGAAGAACGTAGTAACAATATTAATGACTGCTGTAATTTTATTCTTCAGCCAAAACAATCAATTAAATGCACAAAATATGAAAGAAGAAATTCCTGAAATAAGTAATTTTCCTGTAGGAGACAAACTGCCCGAAATGTATGCTAAATACTTTATCGGACAGGCTTATCTGGCTCCATTGACAAAAAATAAAGATCTGAATTGCCCGATAGCTAATGTAACCTTTGAACCGGGGTGCCGCAATAACTGGCACAGCCATACTGGCGGTCAGATTCTTGTTGTGATAGGTGGAAAAGGATATTATCAGGCTAAAGGTGAACCGGCACGTTTGCTTTTACCGGGTGATGTGGTTGAGATTCCAGCTAATGTGATTCACTGGCATGGAGCAGCTCCTGATAGTTGGTTCTCGCATCTGGCAATTGAAGCAAATCCTCAGTATAACCAAAATACCTGGTTGGAAGCAGTGGATGACGAGCAATACAAAAAAGCAACAGCCGCTTCAGGTGGCAAGGAGATAAACCTGACTAATGCAGCTATTAAAAATCATGAAGAATTATGGCCCGGTTATGAATCAAAAGCAGCTAAAACCGACCCGGAGTTGATTGAGATATTCGATAACTGGGCTTTCGACGAGGTTATCAGCTATGGTAACATCGACACCAAAACCCGGGTAATGATGATTATGGGTTCCACCATTGCTCAAGGTGCACTTACAGAATATAAGATGTTTGTAAATGGAGCTCTCAATGTGGGTGTCACACCTGTTGAAATTAAGGAAATTCTGTATCAATCGGTTGCTTATGTTGGAGTGGCCAAGGTGATAGACTTTATTAATGCCGCAAACGAGATATTTACGGAACATGGCATTGCCTTACCTGTAAAAGGACAATCAACGACCGATCGTGAAACTCGTTTTGAGAAGGGATTAGCTCTTCAAAAAGATATTTTTGGAGATGTCATTGATAAAATGTACGAGCAGTCACCAAAGAATCAGCTGCATATACAAAAGTACTTGTCGGCAAACTGTTTCGGTGATTACCAAACTCGCACAGGTTTAGATACTAAGACAAGAGAGCTTTTAACTTTCTCCATGCTCATCAGTATGGGTGGCACTGAATCACAGGTAAAAGGACATATTCTTGGTAATGTAAAAGTGGGCAATGACAAAGAAACTTTGTTGAGTGTAACCACACAACTTTTACCATATATTGGATATCCTCGCACACTGAATGCATTGAAATGCTTAAACGAAGTTATACCTGAATAAACAAAACAAAGAAGTATGAAAACAAAAGAAGTAAAAGCCTACGGAACGGAGGCTTTGAATGTACCTTTACATTCAATGAATATTAAGCGAAGAGAATTGCAACCTCACGATGTGGAAATGGAAATTTTATATTGTGGTATCTGCCATTCTGATTTACATCAGATAAAGAATGACTTTGGCCATACAATGTTTCCTATTGTTCCGGGTCATGAAATTGTAGGAAAAGTAACTGGTGTGGGCGAACATGTAAATAAATTCAAGGTCGGTGATCTTGCTGCTGTAGGTTGTATTGTAGACTCCTGCGGTAAGTGTGAATACTGTGAAGATGATTTGGAACAATTCTGTGATGAAGGAGTAACTTTTTCATTTAACAGCCCAGATAAGTATTTGGGTGGAGCAACTTTAGGCGGTTTTTCAGAAACTTATGTTTGTAATGAGAGGTATGTACTTAGCGTACCAGAAACCCTCGATTTGGCATCGGCAGCTCCACTGCTTTGTGCCGGTATCACAGTATATTCTCCTTTAAAGCATTGGCAAGCCGGACCGGGTAAGAAAGTTGGTATTTTAGGTATTGGTGGTTTAGGACACCTGGCTATTAAAATAGCTAAAGCGATGGGTGCTCATGTAGTTGTGTTTACTACATCGCCATCAAAAGTAGAAGATGCCAAACGTTTGGGAGCTGATGAAGCTGTTCTATCAACAGATGCTGAACAAATGAGCAAATATGCCAGAAGTATGCATCTCATTTTAGATACGGTTTCGGCAAAACATGATGTAAACACATACCTGAACTTATTACGTCCGGATGGTTCTGTGGTTTTGGTAGGTTTACCACCCGAAGCTCTTGAAATTGGCGCCTTTAATGTGGTTGGAGGAAGAAAGAGTTTCTCCGGTTCAAATATCGGAGGTATTGCCGAGACTCAGGAAATGCTGAATTTCTGTGCCGAGCACAACATCACAGCCGAAATTGAATTAATTAATATTCAACAGATCAATGAAGCTTTTGACCGATTAGCAAAAGGAGATGTAAAATATCGTTTTGTTATTGATATGGCTTCTTTGAAAAAATAAAAGCACGGAGAAGCTGCTTTTATGAGGCAGCTTCTTTTTTATAAAGTTTATCATTCATGAAACGTATTATGTATATTTCATTTACAACATTATTCTTTTTATCGCTGTTATCTTATGTAGTTCTGGGCAGAACAAGTTTTGGTAAACTTCCCAAGGGGGAAAGATTGGAAAGAATCAAACAATCTCCTAATTACAGAAATGATGAGTTCCAGAATCAGTCTGTTACGCCAACATTTACAGGTCAGGATAGTCAGCTAACAGCTATATATAAATTTCTTTTCGGAAAGAAAGAACGAGTTACTCCCATCGATTCAATTCCGGTTATTAAAACAGATCTTGCCAGTATAAATCCTCAGAAAGATGTATTGGTGTGGTTGGGACATTCATCTTATTTTATTCAGATTGATGGAAAAAGAATCCTGGTCGATCCGGTTCTGGATGATCATGCATCTCCTTTTTCATGGATGATTAAAGCTTTCAAAGGTTCTGATGCTTATAAGGCAGAAAATATTCCGGATATAGATTATCTTTTTATTACACACGACCATTGGGATCATTTGGATTATGAAACAGTAATGAAGATAAAACCGCGGGTAAAAAAAGTAATTTGCGGACTGGGAGTTGGATCTTATTTTGAATATTGGGGATTTAATCCTACTTCGATAACTGAATTGGATTGGTATGAGCACACAGATTTAGATAAAAACTGGATAGCAACCGCCACTCCTGCGCGCCATTTCTCAGGACGTGGTTTAAAGAGAAATAAAACTCTTTGGGCTTCTTTTGTTCTTCAAACTCCATCCATGAAAATATTTATCGGAGGTGATGGCGGATATGATAAGCATTTTAAAGAGATAGGAAATAAGTTTGGTCCCATAGATCTAGCAATACTGGAACAAGGTCAATATGACCAGCGATGGAAATACATTCATTTACTACCCGAACAGGTTTTTCAGGCTGCTCTTGATTTAAAAGCAAAGAACTTATTACCAGTTCATAATTCAAAGTTTGCTTTGGCAGCACATCATTGGGATGAGCCATTGAATAAGCTGGCTGAAAGTAGCGAACATTATAATATACGATCATTAACTCCGATGATTGGCGAAACGGTAAACTTAAAAGATACTACTCAGCAGTTTTCTAAATGGTGGAAAAAACTCAAATAAAATAACGTTCTGAGACAGACGTAAAAAGGTAAAAGGATTAAATAAGGAGAATTAAAATTGAAACAAGTATCACTATCAACAAAGTTTTTTTCAAATAGAGATTTATTCAAACTTTTTCTGCCACTTATCATTGAACAGTTTTTAGAATACCTGGTAGGGTTGGCCGACTCAATTATGGTAGCATTTGTAGGCGAATCAGCCGTTTCGGGGGTATCTTTGGTGGATTTTGTAATGGCATTACTCATTAGTCTGTTTGCAGCATTATCAACCGGTGGCGCAGTTATTGCCGGACAATATCTCGGAAAGCAAGAAACAGAAAAATCAAAAGAAGCAGCCAATCAGCTCGTATGGTTTGCAGGTATAGCATCGATTATAATCATGCTCTTTATATACTTTGTAAAACCGTTTATATTAAATGGCTTGTTCGGAAACATTTCAGATGATGTTCGCAGGGATGCAAATACCTATCTGATGATTACTGCTTTATCAATTCCATTTCTTGCTCTTTACAATGCAGGAGCTGCAATTTTCAGGACAATGGGCAATGCCAAGTTGCCAATGAAGGTGATGCTGATAATGAATATTGTACATGCAGCAGGAAATGCAGTACTTATATACAGTCTACATTATGGAGTTGAAGGGGTTGCAATACCCACACTTATATCACGTATTGCTGCAGCAGTTATCATCATTGCAATGTTATTAAATAAAAAGCAATCATTGCACTTAAAGTGCAGCTTAAGGTACAAGTTCAACTGGCCAGTACTAAAAAAGATACTGGGCATTGGTGTTCCGTACGGACTGGAAAACGGTTTGTTTTACTTTGGAAGAATTGTGGTACTTAGCTTGGTTGCTACTTTTGGAACAGCAGCAATTGCTGCAAATGCTGTGTCGGGTACTATTGTTATGTTTCAGGTTTTACCGGGTATAGCAATCGGTCTGGGTCTAACTGTTGTTATCTCACGGTGCGTGGGTGCAGGAGATTACGTGCAAGCTAAATATTACACAAAAAAGATTATGCGAATTGTGTATGTAACTCAGGTTATTAGTTGTGTAGTAGTACTTGCTTTGCTCCCACTCATATTGCAGGCTTATGGATTATCAGATACGGCAACATTTATGACGAAAAAAATTGTTTGGTATCATGGCATATTTATGATATTTATCTGGCCGTTGGCTTACACATTACCTATAACATTCCGTGCATCAGGAGATGCCAAATTTCCAATGACTGTTGGTAGCTTATCTATGCTGTTTTGTCGTATAGCATTAGCTTATTTGTTTGGTATTTATTTCCATATGGGAATGTTTGGTACCTGGGTGGCTATGTTTATTGACTGGATAGCCAAAGCAGCTATTTTTATATACAGATATGTAAGCGGGAAATGGATGCAGTTTAGAACAATTTAGTTATTCCAAGCACATCTGTAATAATGGTATGCATATCAGTAATTTGTATAACAATCACCTGGAAAATACATGATAAATTTGCATCGTGAATAAAAAACTAAAAAAAAATTATAGGATTAATAGAGAGGAGTTATGAACGAAGCACATAAAAATATTTTGGTAGCATATTATTCACGCTCAGGCAACAACTATGTTGGAGGATCGATTGTTAATCTATCTGTCGGCAATACTGAAGTGATAGCCAGGATGATTCAGGATATGACCGGTGGTGATCTTTTTAAAATAGAAACGGTGGATTCTTATCCTGAAGATTACACTCAGACTACAGAGGTTGCACAAAGTGAACTAAATATGGGTGCCAGACCAGAATTATCAACCCACCTGGAAAATATAGATAAATATGATATTATATTTATTGGATATCCTAACTGGTGGGGAACAATGCCTATGCCCGTTTTCACTTTCTTTGAAGAATATAACTTATCAGGAAAAGTTATTATTCCATTTTGCACTCACGAAGGTAGTGGATTATCAAGAAGCGTAAAAGACATTGAAAAGCTTAATCCGAATTCAGAAGTATTTCCGGCATTAGCCATTCGGGGAGGAAGTGTGAAAACTCCATCTTCAAGAAAGAGTGTAGAAACATGGTTGAAAGATAACAATATTTTATAAACTAAATTATAAAGATAATTATGCAAAAAGTAATATTAAATAATGGCGTTGAAATGCCAATCCTTGGATTTGGCGTTTATCAGGTTACTGATGTCGAAGAGTGTGAAAGAAGTGTTTATGATGCCATAGCTGCCGGTTATAGGTCAATTGACACTGCCGCTGCTTATGGAAACGAGGAAGCTGTGGGTAAAGCTATCAAAAGAAGTGGTGTGACAAGAGAAGAGTTGTTTATCACTACAAAGCTCTGGATTCAGGATGCCGGTTACGAAGGCACAAAGAAGGCTTTTGAGAAGTCCTTAAATAATCTGCAGCTGGATTATCTGGATCTTTACCTGATTCACCAACCAATTGGAGATGTTTATGGTTCGTGGCGAGCGATGGAAGAACTTTATCGTGAAGGTAAAATCAAAGCAATAGGTGTCAGCAACTTTCAGCCGGACCGCTTAATAGATTTGATTCTTCATAACGAGGTGGTTCCTGCAGTAAATCAGATTGAAGCTCATCCGTTCTGTCAGCAAATTGAGACTGCTAAATTCTTAAAGGAGAACAATGTTCAGATTGAATCATGGGGACCATTTGCTGAAGGCAGAAATAATATCTTCAAAAATGAATTATTGATCTCAATAGCACAGAAATACAAAAAGAGTGTTGCACAAATTATTCTTCGTTGGTTAACTCAAAGAGGTATTGTGGTTATTCCAAAATCAACTCACAAGGAAAGAATCATTGAGAATTTCAATATTTTCGATTTTGAGCTAGCAGAGGAAGATATGGATGCAATTATATCACTTGATATGAATCGTAGTAGTTTCCTTGATCATCGTGATCCGGAAATAGTTAAATGGTTAAGTACTGCAAGATTTTAAACTAAATAATAACAATTAAAAAACAATTAAAATGAAAGATTTCACATACTACAATCCTACCCGAATAGAATTCGGAATGGACAAAGAGAAAAACATAGGAACATATATCGCTGAATATGGTGTATCAAAAGTATTAATCGTTTATGGTTCTGAACGAATAAAGAAGAGTGGTTTGTTTGATACAATTGCAAAATCACTAACCGATAATGGAATAAGCTTTGAGCAATTAGGTGGTGTACAGAGTAACCCGCTGTTGAGCAAGGTATATGAAGGTGTTCAATTAGCCAAAGCTAAAGGATTGGAAGCTGTACTAGCTGTTGGTGGTGGCTCTGTACTGGATTCATCAAAAGCCATTGCTGCGGGGGCTGCATACGAAGGCGATGTTTGGGATTTCTTTACTTATAAAGTAGTGCCTAACAAAGCATTAAAGATTTTCGATATTATGACGCTTGCTGCTACAGGTAGCGAAATGAATAACTACGCTGTTGTTACAAATGATGAAACAAAACAAAAACTTAGTCTTGCGGGTGCTGCTACATTCCCTACTGTTTCGGTTATAAACCCTGAACTGCAGACTTCTGTTACAAAAGAATATTTGGTTTATTCGGCAGCAGATATTTTTGCTCATAGTTTAGACATGTATTTATCAGCAACTTATTTACCTGAATTTATTGCCGGACACGTTGAAAATATCCTCAAAACAGTAATGCGCACCACTGAAATTCTGTTGGCTGACGGAAATAATCTTGAAGCAAGAGGTGAATTTGCATGGGCTGCTACACAGGCTTTGAATTTCACAACTTTTTGTGGAGTAGAAAATAATCGTTTTGATACACATTTTATAGAACATACATTATCTGCTGAATATAATATTGCTCACGGTGCCGGTTTGTCTATTATTGTTCCTGCATGGATGAAATGGCAAAAGAATAATCTACCTGAACGCTTCGAGCAGTTTGCTAAAAACATTTTCAATGTTGAAGGAGCAGATGCAGGAATTGAGGCTTTAAAACAATGGTATTCAAAAATCGGAACTCCTGTAACACTTAAAGAAGGTAATATTCCGGAAGAAGACATACCTGTATTGGTAGAAAAACTATCCGTTGTTGCCAGCATGTGGGGAGCAGAAAGTCTCTATACCAAAGAGATGATTACAACTGTGCTTGAAAATGCAAAGTAGTTGAAATAACAATATACTATAATATGAAAACAAGATATTTTTTAATTGCTATTGTTGCAATGTTACTTTCAGGTATTGGCATGCAGGCACAGTCTGCACCAGCAAGCAAGAAAATTCTGGTGGTTTACTTTTCTCATAGCGGAAACACTAAAGTGATAGCCAATCAAATAAAGGATCTTACAGATGGTGACATTTTCGAGATTCTGCCAACGAAGGCTTATCCAAGTGATTATCAGGCATGTGTAGATCAGGCAAAGAAGGAGATTAACGCTAATTATAAGCCTGCTTTGAAAACAAAGTTAAAGAGTATCAGCTCGTATGATATAATATTTGTTGGTTCTCCTTGCTGGTGGGCAACAATGGCACCACCGGTTGCAACATTCTTGTCGAGCTACGACTTCACAGGGAAAACTATTGTTCCGTTTATGACACACGAAGGAAGCCGAATGGGTCGTTATGCCTCAGACATCAAAAAACTTTGTCCGAAAGCTAAAATTCTGGAAGGGCTACCAATCAGAGGAAGTAATGTAAAAGAGGCTAAAGGCGATGTCAATAAGTGGCTGCGTGAAATAAAAGTGATAAAGTAATAACAGTTTTATGAAATACAAAGAACTTGCAGAAACAGGAGAAAAAATGCCGGTTCAGTTGCTAATAGCCTGGATGAGAGCACAAAGTGATAATATGATTTCTATTCCAGAAACAAAAAGAAGAAATAATGAAAAAAAGAGTTTTAATACTATCGGCCAGTCCAAGAAAAGGTGGTAATTCAGATACATTATGCAATCAGTTAATGGAAGGTGCACAACAAGCTGGACTTCAGGTTGAAAAAATATTTCTGAAAGAGAAGAAAATAAACTATTGCACTGGTTGTGGAGCATGCTATAACCGTGGCAATGGATGTTCTCAAAAAGACGATATGGAAAATATGCTGAATAAGATGATTGATGCTGATGTTATTGTTATGGCAACACCGGTATATTTCTATACAATGAACGGACAAATGAAAACGTTTATTGACCGTACTTGCTCACGATATACTGAAATTAACAACAAAGAGTTTTATTTTATTGTGACTGCAGCAGATGATGATAAGGCATTAATGACAAGAACCATAGAAGAATTTCGTGGATTCTTGTATTGTCTGGAAGGAGCTACTGAGAAAGGTATTATCTACGGTACTGGAGCATGGCAGATAGGTGATATAAAAAATAAGCCTGTTATGGAAGAAGCATATAAAATTGGAGTAAACATTTAATTGCTAGAATCATTTTTTTTGAGGGGGGGGCTAATATAGCTCCCCTTTTGCATATTTATAATTCATTAGATTATTAAAAAAAACAATGTTTGTTGTCTCTTTGTTTTAGTTGTGTGTATGTAGGGTTAGCTCCAATAATTTATAAGAATACCGGTGATTAAACTTATTACTAATTCAACTCATAAACAACCAGACTATGAAAAAGAATCGCACTAATTCAATCTTTACGCTCCTTTCTTTTTTGGGAGCTACAATAGTTTTGTCTTTTGGATGCACTAAAGAAGAGCCATTTGCAATTTTAAATGATTCATCTGATGAAAGCGTTCAAACACGCGCTGTAACAAATTCCAGCGAACCACAATTTGTAGCAAACGAATTACTTGTTAAATTTAAAACAGGCACATCTTCTTCTGCTAAAGATAGTGCATTAAAACATGTAAGTGGAACTGTTGCCGAAAAGATTCTTACTCACGCAATGAAACATGCAGGGAATAAAGATGGGGTGTTCCTGATAAAAACTCCCAAAGGTGTAGCAAATGCTGTTGGGTTATTAAAAAAGATGGGAAGTGTAGAATATGCAGAACCTAATTATATTTATACCACAGATGCAATTGCAAATGACACATATTATGCAAATAGTAGTTTATGGGGTATGTATAGCGCATCAACTTCACCAACAAACCAATATGGTTGCGGAGCTGCTGCAGCCTGGTCGGCTGGTCATACTGGTTCCGCTAATATCTATGTGGGAATTATAGATGAAGGATATATGCTTACTCATGAAGATCTTGCAGCTAATGTAGGTCTGAATCCCGGAGAAATTGCAAATAATGGAATAGATGATGATTTGAATGGTTATGTTGATGATGTATACGGCTGGGATTTTACTAAAAACAGCGGAACTATTTTTGATCCAAAAGGTGATGCTCATGGTACTCATGTGGCAGGGACAATAGGAGCTGTAGGTAACAATGGCAAAGGAGTAGCAGGTGTTTGCTGGAACATCAGACTACTAAGCGGTAAATTCCTGGGTAAAAGAGGAGGAACTACTGCGAATGCAGTTAAGGCTGTAGACTATTTCACAGACTTAAAAAATGCGGGAGTTAACATTGTAGCTACTAACAATTCATGGGGAGGCGGTGGTTATTCACAATCTTTGTATGATGCAATTGAAAGAGCTAACAACGCCGGAATTTTATTTATTGCAGCAGCCGGAAATGAAGGAAGGAATCTTGATGTAACCCCCTCCTATCCTGCATCATATACAAATAGCAATATTATTTCTGTAGCTTCTATTACAAGCACTGGAGGTTTATCTTCCTTCTCCAATTACGGTAAAACATCTGTGGATATCGGTGCACCAGGATCTAATATAATTTCTTGCATACCTAAAAGCACGAAGGGCGTTATCACTTCAAGTTATGCATCTTATAGTGGTACATCAATGGCTTCTCCACATGTTGCCGGTGCAGTGGCTCTATATTTGTCAACTCATCCGGGAGCCGGAGTTTCGACTATTATAAATGCTATTAAAAGTAGTGCAACACCTACAGCATCACTTTCAGGGAAATGCGTAACAGGAGGACGTTTAAATGTCAGTGGGTTTTAGACAAGGTATCTATAAGTAATATGCCGAAGATAAATTAAGATAAGCGCTTATATAATATTAAAGTTAAATGATAAAGCCATAAATGATCAAAATTCGACCATTTATGGCTTTTTATTTTCTTTTCAACATAAATTTTAGTTGTATCTTTGGGCAAAAGAATAGAACTAACTTTTAAACTTATGAAAAACAAATTATTACTTTTTGCTACAGCAACTTTGCTGAGTGTATCTTCACCTCAATTATCAGCACAAACAAAATCATTTAAAAAAGGAGAATTTAAACAATGGGCTCAAACTCCACCGATGGGATGGAATAGCTGGGATTGCTACGGCCCTACTGTGACAGAAAGTGAAGTTAAAGCCAATGCAGATTATATGGCAACCAATCTTAAGGCTTACGGCTGGGAATATATTGTTGTTGATATCCGTTGGTTTATAGAAAACGATAAGGCAGGCGGATATAATGAAAAGGATCCTATTTATGTAATAGACCAGTATGGTCGATATATGCCGGCTCTGAATCGTTTCCCTTCTGCAAAAGATGGCAAAGGTTTCAAAGCACTTGCTGATTATATTCATTCCAAAGGATTGAAATTTGGTATTCACATTATGCGCGGTATTCCCAAAGTGGCTGTTGAGAAAAAGCTACCTATCAAAGGAACTAAGGGTATTACTGCCGATCAGATTTATTCTACAGAACTGCAATGCCAATGGTTGCACGATAACTACACTATTGTAGCCAACAAGCCGGGTGCTCAGGAATATTACAATTCTATTTTCGAGCTTTATGCTTCATGGGGAGTAGACTTTATTAAGATTGACGATTTGTCTCGTCCTTACCACCAGGAAGAGATTGATCTTATCCGTAACGCTATTGATCATTGCGGACGAAAGATTGTGCTAAGTACTTCTCCAGGAGAGACTCCAATAGAGAATGCCGATCACGTTCGTACTCATGCAAATATGTGGCGTATGGTAGATGATGTATGGGATACTTGGGGACATGTTACTCATCTTTTTGATATTTGCCAAAAATGGTATCCATATATTGCTCCCGGAACATGGCCTGATTGCGACATGATTCCTTTGGGACGCATTTCTGTTCGCGGTGAAAGAGGAAACGATCGTATGACTCGTTTAACCAAAGATGAGCAATATACACTGATGACTCTGTTCACCATCTTCCGTTCTCCACTAATCTTTGGTGGCGATCTTCCTAGCAATGATGCATTTACCTTATCTCTGCTAACCAATAAAGCTGTATTGAAAATGCATCGTGAAAGTAAAGATGTTCGCCAGCTTTATCAAAAAGATAAGAAAGTAGCCATCACTTCTAAGGATTCAAAAACCGGTGAAACATACTTGGCTCTGTTTAACTTATCAGATGACAAAGCAGCTCAAAAGGTAAGTGTAAGTTTAGCAGACTTGGGCATTAAAGGCAAATGCACTGTAACTGATATGTGGAGTGGCAAGAAAGTTGGAACTTTCTCAAAAGAATTCTCCCAGTCATTTAATAGTCATGCCTGCGGTTTGTATAAACTGAGAACAATAAAGTAGCTGCATTAACCAGGAATGAGTTAAATTTCTGATATTTAATTCATTCCTGATGAACAATATGCAAATGTACTAGTTACATTTATATATTAATTAATCAATAAACCAGCATTTTTATGAATCAGATTCCAAGAGGGAGAATTACTAATCCTTACATTACACAGCTCATGGAGGATGAGATTTTTGTTTTTGGTTCTAACCTGGAAGGTATGCACTATGGCGGAGCAGCCAGAACAGCATGCCGTTGGGGAGCAATAATGGGACAAGGAGTTGGAATGCAGGGACAGACTTATGCAATTCCTACAATGTCGGGATCTGTTGCATCCATTGTTCCGTTTGTTGATGAGTTCATACGCTTTGCTAAAGCAAATCCCGATATGCGTTTTTTAGTTACCGAAATTGGTTGTGGCATAGCCGGTTACACTCCAACTGATATAGCTCCGTTGTTTCGTGATGCTGTATCTGCGGAAAACATCTGTCTACCTGAAAAATTTTGGGAAGTACTATTAAAACTGACTTAAGAAATGAATTAAGCCTGCCTAAAATCTTTTTAGGCAGGCTTAATTCATTTCTTACTCCTCATAAAATGCTAAAGTAGAACTAGCAAAGCACTTCGTTTTGATAGTTACTTGGAGAAAGACCGACTTCTCTTTTAAAATATTTTCCGAAAAAACTTTGATTCGGGAAATTTAGTAAATAAGATATTTCTTTCACGCTATTTCCTGAATCAAGAAGAAGACGTTTCGCTTCATGAATAACTGCATCTGTTATCCATCTGTTAGCGGATAATCCTGTAACTTCTTTTATCAATAAGGAAAGATGTTTGGGAGATATACATAGCTTGTCTGCATAAAATTTCAATTGCCTCTCTCCCCTTGAATGTTGATTCAGTAATATCAAAAAGTCCTTGCAGATTTTACTCTTTCTGCTTATGCCATCCGGTTTATAAAGTTTCCGTGCAATAGAACTACTTTTTGCATAAGCATTTAGCATTTCAATATAAAAAACAGAAACTAAATTTAGGAGTTTTTCCTTTCTAAACAGATCTTCATTATCATTATCAGATAATTCATCTTTTATAAGCATAATTATTCTTCTTAAAGTTGTTTCGGTTGAATCCGATTCACTCTCTTTAAACAATAATTTATCTTTAGTCAGTCCAATAGGAATTTGAAGCAACTTTGAAAAAGCAGAAGAAAAAGCCATAATGTATCCATCAGTCTGCGACTTGTTCAAATTAAGAATTAAGACTTCACCAGGAGGAACACATGCTATTGTTCCTCCCGACAATGAATAATTACTTTCGCCTGATTTTATGTTCAAAGTGCCCTTATTTACTATTAGAATAACAAAAGTGTCAGTAATCTGATAACAACTATCAAAGGATACGTTTTCATCCAAACTGTAAAGAGCAAATTCATTTAAATGTATCCCGATAAGCGGAAAATGAGAAGATAGTTCTTCAATAACCGGCAGCTCGCTATTTGGTTTATTAATCATGTTATTATTCATAATATAATGCATTTTCAATATTTGAATTTACATATAATATTTACCTAACTAATTTATGGACAGATCCTCTTCTTCCATCAAAGTTTCCTTGATATGTTCAATGGCACGATTTTTTCTGTAATGGCGAAAACGAGCCGTTAACTTATCAAAGATGTAATACACAACCGGCACAACGACTAATGTCAATATCATTGAACTGGACAATCCGCCAATAATAACCCATGCCATGCCATTTTTAAATTCTGCACCATTGCCAGATGCCAAGGCAATAGGTAGCATACCAAATATCATGGCAAAGGTTGTCATCAGGATTGGACGTAAACGTTCTTTTCCAGCCTCTATCAATGCGTTAAATGTATCCATACCTTTATCACGACGCATATGATTGGTAAAATCAACCAGTAAAATAGCATTCTTAGCTACTAAACCAATTAATACAATCAATCCGATGATACTGAATATATTCAAATCGTTCATTGTTAATGCCAAAGCAAGAAAAGCTCCGATGAGTGACAATGGGATAGAAAACATAACAATAATAGGATCAAGTAGGGAGTCATAAAGCACAACCATAATCAGATAAATCAAGACGAGTGCTGCAATAAAAGCAAAGCCCAAACTTCCAAAAGCGTTAGATTGCTGTTCAAGCATTCCTCCTTCTTTTACAGTAATGCCTTCAGGTATTTTCCCCTTTATTTTTACTGATATTTCTGCGCCGACAGTTCCGGTAGAACGGCCTGCCACATTTGATTTCACGATAATTGAAGATATTCTGTCCGTACGCTCCAAAGCAGATGGACCTAAACCAAACGATATATCAGCAAATTGATTAAGTTCAATAAGTTTTCCATCTTTATTCATAAATGTCAACTTAGATACATCGTCCGCTTTTGTTTTATCAAATTTATCAATTCCTACACGGATTTTATATTCAAAATCACCTTCTGTATATTTCAGATCATCGTTTCCATTCAGTGCAACACGAAGAGTAGAACCTACATCTGATGATGACAATCCTAGCGTTGCCATCTTTTCACGATCTAGTTTTACTTTTACTTCCTGGCGAGGATCATCAATAGATAGTTTTGCATCATTCGTTCCAGGAGTATGACGAACTGCATTCAATATCAATGCTGCGGTTTGCTGCACTTTCTCAAAATCTGTTCCTTGAACAATAAATTGAATTGGTTCCGTAGTATCTCCGGAAACACCTTTAACACTTACACGTGCACGAACTCCCGGCACCTGCATTATTTCACTTTTCAATTTCTGGGCAAAGTCATCAATACTTATATTTCTTTTCTTTTTATCTATTAGTTTAACATCTATAGTACTAACATTATTTTTAGTATTACTGCCAGATAAGCCAACGTTAGTATATATACGCTCCACTTCCGGTAAACGGCTTATTAATTTTTCAGCCTGCATAGTGGCCTGATTGTTTTGGAAAACTGTTACCTGCGGATCCATATCCAAAGTTACAGTTAATTCTCCCTGGTCGGTATTAGGCACAAATGAAAAACCTATAAATCCGGCAGGAATTAATGAGAAAGAAGCTACTAATAAAACAAATGTAACAATAAACACCGTCACTTTATGCTTTAATCCTTTAACCAATACCTTGGAGTATATCTTAATTATTGATTCAAAAGTATGCTCTGCCAAACGAGAAAAACGACCAGATAAAGTAGGTTTTGTATCATCCGATAACTTTCCGAAACGAGACATCAATAACGGCGTTACAGTAAATGACACAAATAAGCTAGAAAGAGTAGCTATGATAATAGGAAAAGCAAATTCTCTTAATATATTCCCGATTAATCCTCCGCTAATAGCCAACGGCAAGAAAACAACCACAATAACTACGGTTATAGCCATACAAGTAAACATAATCTGTTTACAACCTTGAAGTGCAGCCTGCCATTTGGATTTTCCGGCTTCCATATAACGGAACATATTCTCAATGACAACAATAGAGTCGTCCACCAGAATACCGACTACCAGCGACAAAGCCATTAATGACATCAGATTTAAAGAAAATCCCATAATATACATCACAATAAACGATGGGATAATTGAGAGTGGTACTGCGATCATCACAATTAATGCACTACGCAGATTATGCAGAAATATGAAACAAACAATTGCAACAATTACGATTGCCAGAAATAAGTCGAAAACTACAGCGCTGGCAGAAGCTCTTGTATAAACAGAATCATCGGAAGCTATCTCAAACTTCACCTGACTGCTTTTATATTCCTTTTCAATAGACGCCAGTTCAGCTTTAACCAAATCGGCTACTTTTACTGCATTTGCATCCGATTGTTTTTTTATGGCTATACCAATGGCATCACGACCATTAATTCTGTTAATCAGTTTTTGTGTGGCAATACCATCTTCGACTTCTGCCACATCCATTATTTTCACTTTCTCACCAGTAGCCGTTGTTTTTATTACCGTATTTCGAAGTTCATTCAGGTTTGAATATTTGGCAGCCAAACGAACCGAATAAGTTAAGTTGGTATTCTCTACATTTCCGGCAGGTATTTCCATATTTGCCGTTTGAATAGCTTGAAAGACCTGCAACGGAGAAATATTATAAGCTCTCAGCTTATTGGCGTCCATATTTACTTTAATCTCGCGTTCATTTCCTCCTGTTATTTTCACAGAACCAACTCCATGAAGCTTTGCTAATCGGGGTTGTATACGATCTTCTACCAATTTATAGAATTTAGTTGAAGGTAATGATGCCGAGGCTGCAATATTCATAATAGGCGCTTCATCAAGAGAAAGCTTATCGATAGATGGATCTAATATTCCTGTTGGCAAGTCGGACTTAATTACATTAATTTTTCGCTGTGCATCCTGAACTGCTTGGTTAGGGTCGGCACCATCATTCAATTCAATGGCTATAATAGATACACCTTCCATTGATGTTGAACTTATCTTTTTCAGATTTTCCAATGTGGAAAGGGCATCTTCCATTTTCTTGGTAACAGAAGTTTCTACTTCCGAAGCACCAGCTCCGGGATAAACTGTTTGAATAGTGAGCATCGGTAACTGAAACTTTGGCAACAAATTCAGATTAAGCATATTGTAACTAATCAGTCCACCAAGAGCCAATACCGTAAAAATCACAACAATTAACAGCGGTTTCTTTAGAGATGTTTCTACTATTGAAGACATAATTTCTTTTTTTTAAATTAAGAATAGATTAAAGAACTCACACTAATTCTTAATGATCGAAACATGTGCTCCGTCCATCAGGTTAATTTGTCCGTTTACCACAACTTTATCTCCCTCTTTCAACCCCTGCAATACTTCTATATTGGCTTCGTAATCTTTACCTATATTGATTTTAACCATTTTTGCTATACCATTTTCTACAAGATATACAGATGGATCTTTTACACTACTAATAATTGCATTTCGTGGAATAAACAAGACTGGTTGTCTCTCTCCCATTTCAATTGATGCATTTACATAAGTTCCAGCCTTAAGCGGGTGCTGTTTGCTATTAGAAAGCGAAACCTCGACTATATAAGAATGTGTATCATCACCCTTCGGACTAATATGAGCAACTTTTCCTTTGAACACTACTCCCGGATAGATCTGTGTATTTAAGGATACCGACTGACCATTTTTCAGGTTGTAAACACTGAATTCGGGTACAGATAAAACTACTTTTAAATTAGATATATCAGCTATTCCGGCTATAGGAGTTGCTGCATTTACATATTTTCCCAAATCAATTTCACGTGAAGTGATGTATCCGCTAAAAGGTGCTCTGATATATGTATCTTCCAGTTGCTTTTGTGCCTGTTTTAGTTGAACTTTTGCATTTTCAAACCCAACCTTTATATCTCTTAACTGAGTTTCAGACACAGCATCTCCGGTTCTTAGAGTTTTATATCTTTGTAAATCCTCCTTATACTTATTATAATTTATTTTTGCATTTTCTACGGCAAGTTGGTTATATGTATTGTCCACACGGGCAAGAACTTTACCTTTGGAAACATAGTCGCCTAATCTAAAATATATATTAGTGATCTCACCACTAGCCTTTGATGCAACCATTACTTCCTGATTAGCTTCAACGGTTCCTGTTAGATTAATATTTGATTGTGGTATTTCTTTCTGAACACTTGCAACACTTACAGAAATACTTTTAGTTTCTATCTTTACCTCCTTTTTACTGTCTATTGCACGCTTATTTAAGGTTAATTTTAAAACAATTAATCCAGCAAGAGCAATGAGTACAATTGACGTTATGATTTTCTTTTTCATGATGATTTCTTATTTTTTCAGATTTCTATTATTTATTAATCCAACTTCTTATTTCTCCGTTTAAAGACATAATTTCAAGTTCTGCTTCCTTGAACTTATAGAGAGCATCCAGATATCCTGACTGAGCATTGCTAAGTGATACTTCATCTTGCAGTAAATCGCTCATAGTAGCCATACCTTCCTTGTATTTAAGAGATGTTTCATTATATACTTGTTGCGCCAGGTCAATGTTATTCTGCTGACGCTCAACAGTGATTTTATTGTTATAGTAATTATTCATTGCGTTTTTATAATCTGCAGAGAAATGCTTTTTGGTATTATCCAGATTTAAAGTGGTCTTTATATAATCAGCTTTTGCCTGACGGTATTTTGAACGTTTCTGAAAACCATCAAAAACAGGAATAGTCAGCTTTAATCCGATGTATGATGAATTGTACCATTTATTTGCAGTGCTGCTATTAAAATAATCCTTAAATTGATCCCTCATCCCCTGATAACCAAATTGTCCGAATAATGCCACACTGGGAAGATAGCCTGCATTGGCAAGCTTTTGATTAAGTAAAGCAACATCCTTTTGAGCCTCAAGCATTTGCACATCAATATGATCTGAAAAGTCAATATTTTCCGTTGGTAATGTTGCAACCAAAACCATATTGGCACTATCAGTCAGTGCAACATCTTTATTGAGTGGCATTTCCAATGTATACTTCAACAAATTAAGTTGCTGTTCATATAATGCTTTTGTATTATCAAGTTGTGTTTGTAGATTCTGTACAGAAACCATTATACGATTATAATCTACTTTCTTTGCAACTCCATTGTCAAGCTGTCTTTTAACAATATCTGCCATACGTTGCGTACGTGCAATATTATCTTCTACGAGTTTTCTTTGTTTAGAAGTAGTTTGTATCAGAAAATAAAGTTTACCAACTTCCTTTACAATTTCTTCTTTCGCCTTTTGTACACCTAGTTTTGAAACATATTCCGCCTTTTTAGACAACTTGAGTGCAGTTAGTGCTGTTTGATTGTATAATACCTGATTTGCTGAGATATTTGCAGCAGCAGTATATTGCACTCCCATCTTGAAAGGAATTGTAGTGCCTGGCTGACCAATAAAATCGCCCGGTATAACTGTCACGGCAAGTTTTGTGTTATCCTGAAATGTTCCACCAGCTTCAACTTGTGGAAGTAAAGAAGAGCGGGCTTCCTCTATTTTCTGAAGACTTTTTTCTCTGTCCTGAATTGCCTGAGAAACATTAATATTCTTTTCCGCAGCAATCCGTACACACTCTTTAAGTGAAAGAGTAGTAGACGGATTTTCCTGGGCAGAAAGGTTTGCAACGCTAAGCAATATAAATATTGCTGAAAGAAATTTCACTTTTATCCTCATAAATGTTTTTATTATATGTATTTCTTTAAATTGGATGCAAAAGTGATGCAGATATAGAATAGTTTTATTGGTCTATTTCAGCTATTATTTGTCCAAAACATGCATATTAATAGCTCAAGAGTTTTTACACAGTCCATTTCCTACAAATATTTGTCCATTTCATGCATAAGTTTATTTAAAAGCTATACATTTGTGTGATATAATATTTTCTATATGAATACACTAAATGTAAGTTTCGAAAATATACTAGATGCAAAGGATACGTCGGCCAAAGCTTTTGGTGATGATGTAATTGTTTATCATATTAAGAGCACAGAGGAAAAACAACCTTTAGATAATATTCCTTCAATAAGAATAGATGCGGTATCCTTCATTATTTGTCAATATGGAGACATATCGTTTACTGTCGATTATAAGAATTATCGCCTTACAAAAGGAATGACACTATCACTAAGTAAACTTCATATTTTAGACGATATTCATATTGGTAAGAACTTTGAAGGGTATGCCCTTATTATCTCTGATAAGTTTGTACTGTCTATTGTTGAAGATATGCAAATCATTAAGAAACTTACAACATCAAGTCGTACAAGCCCTTTACTGATGCTGGAAAATGATAAGATACAACTCATTGTAGATATTATAGAACGGATAATAAGAGGTATAAAAGCAACAGAACATATTCTTCAAAAAGAACTAATAAAGAATGAAGTAAGCAATTTTATTCTGGAAATTGCAGATATCATTTATAAAACAAAACTTGTAAACAAAAATGAGAATGATACATACAAGGAAAATTCGCAGGATAGCATTATCCAGAATTTTATAATGCTAATGATAATGCATTGCAAAGAACAGCATGAAGTTTCGTTTTATGCAAAAGAGTTATGTATTACTCCCGGACATCTTTCTAGAGTTTTGAATGCTTTCAGCGGTAAATCTGCAATGAAATGGATCAGTGATGCTCTGATTTCAGAAGCAAAGATATTACTCCGTAAGCCAGATATTAATATTCAGCAAATATCTGAAGAACTTCATTTTGGAGAGCAATCTTCATTCAGTAAGTTCTTTAAGAAACATACAGGTGTTACTCCTGTTGAGTACAGGAATACTATTCTTAAAGGAAAATTTTAAAATAGTTTATCTATACAAGAAGTATTCCCGCCTGATTTTTCTGAAAAATCAAACGGGGATACAAAAGTCCTATATTTATAAATGGAATGGATCTTCTATCACAATATTCCGCCTTAAAGCTTCCTGGCTGTCTATATCTGTAACCTGCAATTCTGTAGAACCTTTCTTTTTATAATATAATTCACCCTTTTCATCGGTTTCGAATTGCAATTCTTCCCATATTTTGCCCAGATAATGCTTGTTGCAGTCTTTATCTATAAAGAATTCAACCTCATCTTCTGATTCATCGGTTAGCTTCTCTACGAATATATCTTTGGGGTTAAGTTTCACAAAGACATTTTGATCAATAGTTTCGTCGTAGCATTCCCAAAATCTATATTTTCCCATAGTAGTATTTATTTAGAGGTTAATAAATCAGGAACAATTTGTTGCGACCTAACTTCAGGTCTTTCAATTAATGAAACACCTAAAAATAGCTTATTGTTTTGACATAAACAAGGATTTTAGTCTTAATTTTAAGTAGTAAACATTATTATCATCAACATTGGCTAATGAGCCTTCAACTGGCATGGACATGCTTAGCATGAACAAATCATTTTTTGCATTGTTGATAAATTGTATCAATCGGATATTTGCTCTTAATCTGATTTATTAACCTGAAAATTAATCATATATGGGAAAAACAAAAAACTTAACTCAGATTTACGGATACATGATTTGTCTTGTATCCATAATTGTATTTCTTACCTGTGCAACTTCTATTATTAATGCAGTAATTGATAAAACAGATCCTCTTCATTCAACTTATGACTCGCAGCAACTAGCCACATTCGAAGTTTATAAGCTTGAGCAGATGAAGTCTTTCAATATGAAAGACACTGAAATAAAGAAAGAATTACCCAGCGATGTTCAACTTCGGAATATCTATAATGATATAAAGCAGGAAAAAATAAGCCGGGTAGTTTTTCTGGCAAACAAAGAAATTATTGTGAGTAGTAGTTTAATTTTTCTATGCATTATTCTTTTCTGGACTCACTGGCGTGTTGCACACAAAAACTTTTTTAAAATTGAAGAAGAATCTTGATAGCTAAAATCTTTTCAAACTTTTCATCCTTTTGCTTGCATATCCGATGATTTTTGTCGAATATTGCCTTATGACAATTGTCGGACAAAGGAATAATTGATTTACTCAACAATTAAAAAAACAATTAATCAAGAGAGAAGGAGGAAAGAATGGAACCTAAAATGGCCAAGAAAGGCCCATTTGCAGTAGAGTTGGAAGCTGGAAAGGAATATCACTGGTGTACTTGCGGTCAAAGTAAGAACCAGCCATTTTGTGATGGTTCTCATGCTTGTACGGAGTTTACTCCACTGGCTTTCACCCCTAAAGAATCGGGAAAGGCTTTTTTGTGTGGATGCAAAAGAAGTAAAAATCCACCCTATTGTGATGGAGCGCACGCAAAGCTCTAATCAATTCTAAAAACAATTTTATATTTATCACTATTTATGACCTTTGATTTTTTAATCAAAGGTCATAATTCTTTATATATAAATTATAAATAGAAAGACTATAATTACAATTATCTATGTATATTGTAGGCTGACAAAAAAATGAATTAAACACAAAAAAAAATGAATCAAGAAGGACTTAAAAACATAGTAGAATCTTTTGAAAATACAGACCAGATGCCGGTACTGTTTGTGGGGCATGGCAATCCAATGAACGCCATTGAGGAAAATGAATTTGTTTCTGGCTGGAGAAATATTGGTAAATCAATCCCAACACCAAACGCTATATTATGTATATCTGCACATTGGGTTACACGCGGTACGCACGTTACAGCGATGGAGAAACCTACAACGATACACGACTTTGGCGGATTCCCTCAAGAACTTTTTGAAGTTCAGTACCCAGCACCGGGAAGTTCGGAACTTGCAAAAGATATAAAAAATTTAGTAAGCAAAACAGTTGTGGGACTGGATGAGAAATGGGGACTCGATCACGGTTGCTGGAGTGTATTAAAACATATATATCCCAACGCTGATATTCCTGTTGTTCAGCTGAGTCTGGACTATTATCAGGATGCTCAATACCACTATGAACTGGCAAAGGAACTGGCGTCGCTTCGCAAAAAAGGAGTTTTAATTGTGGGAAGCGGAAATCTTGTACACAACCTCAGAATGATTGCCTGGGATAAGTTTAATGAACCGGAATATGCTTATGAATGGGCCAATGAAGCTCTTGATAAAATGAAGAAACAAATTCTTGCAAACGATCATCAATCGCTTATTAATTACAAAATGCAAGGAGAGGCTTTTAAACTGGCCATACCAACGTCTGAACATTATTTACCTCTGATTTACATCCTGGCATTAAAAGAAGAAAATGAAAAAGTAAGTTTTTTCAATGATAAAACAGTAGCGGGATCGCTTGCTATGACATCTCTGTTAATTGAAAAAGCATAGAAAACTGTAACACAAAGAACGTTTAGCTAATCCATCGGATTAGCTAAGCTAAAGTAAAGAATTACATTTTCAATAAATAGTAGGCCTTATTTATTTAAGGTCTACACCTTATTCTATATTAGAGTACTACTTTATATATAAAGGTGTAGGTCTTTAACTCATATATTCATCAGTCATTTGCTAAACTCTGGTTATATTATAGAAAAGTATATAACAAAAGTTCTTAATTGTTGCAAGAAACGAAATAAACATATAAATTCGCATATAATCATTAAACAAACACGATGGAATTTGCAATTATATTGCTTCTCTTGGTTCTCAACGGAATCTTCTCTATGTACGAAATCGCATTAATTTCATCAAGTAAAGCGAGACTGGAGACATTGGCCAGTAAAGGAAATCTATCGGCCAAAAGTGTACTTAAACAATTACAAGAACCAGATAAGTTTCTCTCTACCATTCAGATTGGAATTACTCTTATTGGAATTGTATCCGGAGCTTTCGGCGGAGTTGCCGTTGCACATAATGTGGAACCGCTTTTTAAAATGATTCCAGCCACCGAGGCTTATGCAGCAGACATGGCTTTGATAGTAACAGTTGCTTTTATTACTTACTTATCTCTTGTTATAGGCGAACTAGTACCTAAATCTATCGGTCTGTCCAATCCCGAAAAAATTGCAATAAGGCTCTCTCCTTTCATGTCGGTAATAACAAAAATTACTTATCCTTTTGTATACCTGCTCAGCGTATCGACCAAACTATTAAATAAAATCCTTGGAATCAAGGGGCATGAACGAACCATTACGCAGGAAGAACTAAAAGTTATTCTTCATCAAAGCTCAGAACAGGGAGTTATTGATAAAGATGAAACGAACATGCTGAGGGATGTGTTCCGTTTTGCCGACAAGCGAGCAAATGAACTGATGACTCACCGTACAGATGTGGTTTTTCTTCACGCAGATTACACTCAGAAAGAGGTTCTGGACATCATTGATAAAAAACACTTCAGCAAATACTTGCTGACCGATAGTTCTCAGGATGAGGTTATAGGTGTGGTATCCGTAAAGAATATCATTACAATGATTGGTTATGACGGAACATTCGATCTGAAAAGCATTGCCCAGCCCCCACTCTTCATTCCGGAAAGTCTTTACGCTAAGAAGGTTCTGGAACTGTTCAAGAAGAACAAGAATAAGTTTGGCGTAGTAGTCAACGAATATGGCGGAATAGAAGGTATTATCACTCTGCACGATCTCACAGAAAGTATATTTGGCGATATCCTTGAGGAGAACGAAATAGCCGAAGAACCTATCGTAAAGCGAAAAGATGGCTCTTACCTGGTAGATGCCTCCATGAATCTTGGAGATTTTATGGAAGAGATGGGCATTTTGTTCTACGATGATCTGGAAGGCGAAGATTTTACTACACTTGGTGGATTGGCTATGTTTTATATCGGACGAATTCCCAAAGCCGGGGATATATTTACATATCAGAATCTACAATTCGAAGTAATGGATATGGATAATGGAAGGGTTGACAAACTCCTGGTAATTATTAAATAAAAGGACTATTTTCCACTTACATAAATCAATTATTATCATGAAAAAATTACTATTTTTATTAGCGTTGGCAGCCATGGTTTCTTGCCAGCAGAAAACAAAGGATGCAACTGCAGAAGGGGCAGCAAAAGACAGTACCGAAGCAAAACTTGATCCGGCATTGGGTGCACTGCAAACAAAAACCTTCGAAGGTGTTCTTCCTGCTCAGGGAAAAGGCTTGCGTTACACTCTTACTGTGAAAATTCAGGAAAAGAGCGACAACGGTACATACGAACTTTTGAAAACTTATATTGAAGGAAACGAAGGTAAAGACCTTACTTACGTTCAGAATGGTACTGTAAAAACTATCCATGGTACAGAAGCTGATAAAAACGCTCTCGTTTGGGAACTTACTCCGGAAAAGAATAGCGACATCAGTTATTATCAAGTTGAAAATGACAAAGTTATTATGCTTTCTCTAAAGATGAACAAAACTCCGGATTGGAAGAAGTATGTTCTTTCTTTGAAAAAATAATATTCAATCAATATGCAACTTCTACAAATAGAAGTTGCATATTCTTTCAAATACTTTATTAAATTCCTCATCTACAGCATCAGCAATAGAGGTAAGTGCCGGGAATGGATCTTCATGCTTATAAGGATAACTAAAATCCAAAGTGTCCACTTCAATAGGTATATCTCTCTTTATTCCCTGCAATGTATTAATCACCTCGTAAGCCGGAACCACAGTATCTTTTTCCAGAGTAACAGCCAGGATACGATTATGCATCTCGCGGAATCTGCTTTCCCTGAAGCTGGTAAATGTTTTATAATTCAGCATACTGCGGAAATAAACTCCCTCGGGATGAGAATCGCTTAAGTATGTTCGCAACATCTTATCACGTTTCATATGACTTTCCAAATGTTCTACTACAAAAGAGTAAAGACTTACATTTGCTTCGCTGTCTAATATAAACTTAGATACAGGAGACAGTCGGTTAAATACAGCACCTCCACAGAATAAGCACAATTTCGACTTTGAGAAATAGCCTTCATAATCAGTCATCATTAATATTTGTGCCAGAAAGCCACCAATGGAATATGCAAAGAAATCAATTGAAGCATCAGGCTCAATGTCCGAATGTTGATTCGCTTTAATCTCTTTCATCAATGATATTACATCGTAATAAGTCTGTAAACCAGACCATATAAAGCGCTGCGGTTTGTTATGAAGGCGAGTGCTGATAGCAACATTCGATAATGTAGAACAAATTACCTCGGGATGCCTTTTCTTTCTCTGCTGACTAATGGCATACATCTGATGTGAATCACTCCAACTAAGTGGAGCACGGTTCATATGGAAAGCAATAGGGAATAATAAAACAGCTTTTCCGGTTTTATCAACTAAGGTCTTAGCCCAGGTAGAATATTTAGCCCAATGTTTTTCATTGAAACCATGAAACATAAGAATAACTTCTTTCACTTTCTGGTTTCCGGCAGGGCGAAACATATGATAACGGAAATGAATGTTTTCAGGAATCTCAGCGTCGCTCATATTAAGCATATCCTGAATAATATCCGGTTCATAATCAGGATCCTCCGAAGAACAATATTCGTATGTATCATGATTATAAGCTCCACCAGGTAGAATATCTCTGGATTTAGAATCAAAATTGAAGTTTCGGACAATTACATTATCATCTATTATAATTTCGTCGTCCTCATAATTTAGCAATTCTTTAAGCTTTGCGTGTAAGTCAACGTATTTCATTAAAAACCTCCATTTATGTTGTTAAACGCAAATATAAAGCTAAACAGACATAAATGTTACAACCATTAAGCAAAATTATATATAAAATTAACTTTCTGAATTTATAATTGTGTTGTTCTAATAATCTATAGAAGTACAAACGTCTTAAATAAAATTACTACTTTAAACCAAAAGTATATTTTAAGCCTAAACGAATTTCGAACGTACTGGAAGTAACATCTTCATGGTAATCATAATGTGATTTTCTGAAATAGAAGAAAGAAGCAAAAGTTGCTCTCCAACAAGAAGACAGATTAAGATTAATATCCGGATTAAGAATCAAAAAAGCTGTATTTCCTTTATCTCCCTGAGTATTGAGATATAAATATGGATCTTCTGTGCTCTTAATCTCTGCATCACTATACCCTTTCCAAGTAAACAAGTTATAATAAAAAAGATTCAGATCAAGACTTCCATATTTCCGGGATTCTATAGTAGTATAATTCTTTATACTAAATCCGCTTCCAAGATTATAATTACGACCTAATCTATAATAGTCAGTTAAAGTACCTCCAAGCAAAACTGCATTTAAATAAGTTCTGTGCCAAATGTTTACTTTCTTTGTTGCAGGAAACAAATATGCCATACCTAAACCAAAAGTAGCTCCTTCTGCTAATTTAAAAGGAATACTTTTTGAATCTTTAAGAACGATTTCTGAATTATAATAATCAAAATGTTGAAAGAGGCCTATTAATGCTTTATGTCCGGGCAAAGGCTCATAACATTTAGCTGCAAGTTTTGCCACCAAGCTTACATTGCTAACAATAGGTTGAGTACCTCCCATGTTAAAAAGCACATTAAATTTAAAGAAATCATAAGGTTTTGTGGTTTCATTGCTCAATATGTCTCCGTAATTCATTTGATATTCCAGATATGCATTATTGTTTTGTCTAAAGAAACGGTTATCATCAGCCATGTAACGATCTCCTAAAGTTACAGATATATTCACTGGTATTTTTTCATAATCAATATACTTATAGTATTTATGTCTCACTTTCCAAGCCTTACCAGTAATTATACGGTTAAGTCCTCTTACTGGAGAAACAACAGTACCTACAAATTCACGCCATAAACGAGCAACCCCCGTTTTTGAGTCGTCAAGTACTAAAGTTGAAAGCCGATAAGATACTTCTCCAAGAGCCGCACCTCCAAAGCTTGTACTAAGTAAGTCGTTAATGGACGGCGGGGTTGTTTCAGCACATAATTCCCACGAAAAGCTTCCCATAAAGGAATAAGGAAGTGACTCCCAATAATTGAGGCCATTACTGCGGGCAGCAGTAAAGAACAGACTACCATGAATAGGGTGAAGCAACTGATTGGAAGCAAAAAGATCGTTATCCCACACAAAACCTCTTTTAATATTTTCATGAATAGTGTTTAGACTAATCTTTGCGTAATCTGCTTTTCGTTCAAAACGATTGTCGGCCCATATTGCTGTGTTAATCATTATATTCTCAAAAGCAGCCCGCCATGGATGTTTTATCATCCGGACAGAATCATTGTAAACGAACAAAGAATCTGCCTGCTGAGCACAAATCTCACCCATCGTCAATAAAGAAAGAATTATATATGCAAGTAATCTTTTCATCTTTGTATCCATTTAAAATAGTACTATACCAAACTCTAAAATTGGTTTATTTTCAAAGGTTTCCTTAGAATCGTAATGTCTTGTATGGGAATACCCTCCTGATGCAAAAATTCCAAATCGGTGAAATGGGTGAAACTCCAGATTACATCTTGCCTGCAACGAATATAAACGATTAGGAAAATCTGTTTTATCGCCATCATTAAGGTTCTCAATATGATTATAACCAACATCAGCACTGATATAAAATACTTTTAAAATATTTACTCCTAACCCCAATCTATAAATGATAGCACCAGAAGTTCTATTATCAAATGTTTTATAATTAGTTCCTATGCCTATAATTGTATAAGAATAACCATTTCTGAAACGAACTGCCAAATTATTCTGAACTATATTACTTTCATATGCCATTAATTGAATTCGTGTTCTGGGACTTATATTCACCAATCCCAGCTTTACAGCCGAGGTGTCTTCGCTATAATTTATAATCCCCATCTGTAGTCCACGCACCTCTCCTGTACTAAAATTTAATAATCCAAGCTGAAATCCTTTCACTCCTGCGGCATAATTGCCCGCTCCTATCTGAACTCCATGAATTCTATCAGCACAAACATTTGTTAAAGCTGATATCTGAAAAAGATTGGAAGAAGATGAAGCTATATTTACTCCTAGAGAAGCTTGCAAACCACTGAAATTAGATCCAGCCATATTTGCAGCTCCAGCCAACTGTAGTCCTCTTGAGTTTCCAATTGAGAAGTTTGTAATTCCGGCAATCATAATCCCTTTTGTATACATTACATTGGTGTTCTGAATCATTGCAATCTGAATTCCATGCATATGGCCCTTAACCATATTAAACAATCCAGAAATTTGGAATCCTTTCATATTTCCATTTACATACTCTCCTACTCCGGAAAATGTCAATCCATTTATATTTTCCTGATTTTTATGAGCCAAAATATTTAACCCTATTCCATTTAATCTATAAGTCTTCGAATATAATCCTAAATTAAAATTTGTTGTACAAAGCGAATCATAGGAAGCCAATGCTACAGGATTCCATATAGAAAAGTTTATTGGATGTATCTTATTTTGTGCTTTAAGCAAAAAAACGGATATCATCAACAACATTACCACTATTATTCTTTTCATTACACTTATTTATAAAGATTATATTTAAGGATACATAACAATGTTAATAACAATATAAATTGAAAAAAAGTTTTAACTTTATGCAATCTTTTTTAGTTTTAGAAATTACACCTCAAAAACAAACAATATTCAACAAGTTCATCAGTAATTTAAAGCATGTAAATAGCTCCTGGTTTTATATTTTTGATACTCAAGCCTAAGCTTATCTCATATTTCACTCTTTAAGCGATTACATAGATAAAATTGAAGCGTCATAATAATTATTGCATATCAGGCAATGTCAGTCAGATACTTTATAAAAAGAATTATAATGGATTATAAATACCTATTTTTTGCTTTTTACTTACTTTTTCTTTGTCCAATAATCAATGCTCAACCATTTCGTTTTATAGTGGCCAAGGATGGTAGCGGAACTCATACCTCAATTCAAAAAGCAATAAACGATTGTCGGGATAATGAGCGTAGCCTCATTTTTGTTAAGAATGGAACTTACGAAGAAAAAGTATCTATTGGAACACGAACATCAAAATCACTGAAGCAAATTAGTCTGATAGGCGAAAACGTGAACGATGTAATAATTACTTCTCCAGATGCAATTGGGAATGGTGCAACTAACGTTTATGGTGCAACAACATTTGCTATTTATGCAAATGACTTTTATGCAGAAAACATCACTTTTCAGAATTCAGCCGGAAACAAAGGACAGGCTTTAGCGTTAGATACTGAGGAAGACCGGCAGACTTTTAAGAACTGTCGCTTACTTGGATTTCAGGATACTTATCGTTCAAGAAAAGGACGTCGGTTCTATTTCAAAGATTGTTTTATTCAGGGAGCAACAGATTTTATTTATGGTGGCGGAACAGTCTTTTTCGATAAGTGTACAATTAATTGTGTTAAAGGCGGAAGTTATATTTCTGCTCCTGAAGATATTTCATATTATGAAAAAACAACATCAGGAAAGACTATTCGATATGGATTTATTTTCAGGAATTGTGATATAACAGCAAAAGCAGATGTGGCTGATAATTCTTATTATTTAGGTAGACCCTGGAATCTGGATTGTGGTTCTATTTATTTGAATTGCCGGATGGGAAAACATATTAGGCCTGAAGGTTGGTCTGCCTGGAAAAGTACGAATCATTTATCGGCTTGCTTTGCGGAATATAATAGTATGGATATGAATAGAACTCCAGTAGATATAACTAAAAGAGCAAACTGGAGCTTTCAGTTAACGAAAGATGAAGTTGACACCTATTTAGGAATGAAACAAGTTTATTCAAAAATAAGTTCAATTCCTTATAATCCGCAAGCTATGTGCACTGCTCCTTCTGCACCTGCCAAGCTTTGTAGAGATGGAAATACAATATCATGGAAAACTGTTAATGGAGCTATTGGATATTTAATCTTGCGAAACGGACTATTCTTAGCCACAACAACTAATACTTCTTATACTGACGATACTGCTCAGATAAACAAAATATATACATACTCGGTTAAATCAGTAAGCATTAACGGGAATCTGAGTACATCAGCATCCATTATAAGCTCAATCAAACGTATTAAAAAATAACATATATAAAACAAATATCATGAATTTATTGCAGTCATTCTTTTGTGCTGGCCTTTTACTGGCTACAACAATTGCTCCGAACCAACTTTCGGCTCAAACTCTGGCTTTTCCAACTGCGGAAGGCTTTGGTAAATTTGCATCCGGCGGACGTGGTGGCGAGGTTGTTGAAGTAACTAATCTTAATGATAGCGGAGAAGGGTCTTTCAGATGGGCTTTGTCACAGTATCCCAATACTCCTGTTACTATTGTGTTTCGAATTTCGGGTGTGATACAATTAAAATCTGATGTCCGTTGTAAACGAAATGGACTGACAATAGCCGGACAAACAGCTCCGGGAGACGGTATTTGTTTTCGTGGTGGCAAACTTAATTTTGGAGGATCTAAGAATTTAATAATCCGTCATATTCGTTCTCGCATTGGCGGCATGACAGATTCTAAAGTCTTTATTCCGGGTGGGTCAATAGGTATAGAAAACTCTTCTGATTTCATTATTGACCATTGCACATTTGGTTGGTCGGCAGAAGAAAACATGACTATTTACGATAATCAAAGAACAACTGTTCAGTGGTGTTTAATTCATGAAGGCCTTTATACTTCAGGTCATGGTAAAGGAGAGCGTAGCTACGGCAGTCAATGGGGAGGCCAGTTCTCTACTTTCCATCATAATCTGTTAGCTAATAACAAGAATCGTAGTCCCCGATTCAATGGCGCCAGAGGACATAATGATATAAATATCCTAACCGACTACGTTAACAATGTAAACTATAACTGGGGAAGAATAAACTCTTGCTATGGTGGTGATATAAATAATAATTCATATAACCACATTAGCATGGTAGGCAATTACTATAAACCCGGTCCTGCAAGACCTTCTGGCGAAAAATCTTATTTTGTTCAGGCATCGTATGGTAAGACTGATAAAGTATCTAACTGGTACTTATCCGGAAATATAATGGAAGGAGATGCTGCTATGACAGCCAACAATAACTCAGGAATAGATCTTAGTGTGAATCCTGCAGCCAGCAGAGATACAATGATTGTTAATACTCCTTTTCATATTGATCCTGTTTATGCCGTAAAAACAGAAACAGCTAAGAATGCATATAAGAGTGTGCTGGCTGGTGCAGGAGCATTTCCTCGTGACGCTGTTGATTTGCGAATTATTAATGAAGTGCGTAGCGGAACAGCATCGGGCAAAGGAACTGTAAAAAGATACATTTCTTCTATATCCGGAAAGGATACAACTTGGGTATATAACCAATATTATGGATTAAAATTGGGTATTATTGATGAGCCATCTGCCGTAGGAGGTTACCCTTCATACGTTACCAAAAATAAAATCTCAGACAAAGATCACGATGGTATGGATGATGCCTGGGAAAGAGCCAACGGATTAGATCCAACTAATAGAGAAGACAGGAATATTAAAATGAAAAGTGGATATACAGCATTAGAGGTTTACCTGAACAGCTTGGTCGGAGAAGTGATACCCATAAAGAACATCGCACAAAAAAAGAAATAATTAATCTGATAATGAAAGCTTTTTCTAAAGCTTATCATTAAAATCCGTTCGATAATTTATAAAATTATAGATAAGATAAAAAGTTGTGCAATAGTGAGATATATAAATTCTGATAAAAAAAGAACTACTAATTTGTATTCTCGCTTATGCACAACTTAATATTAAATCTTTTTTCAGAGCTTCCTCAAAAGCAATAATCGTTTTTCGGATAACGGCCAGCACATAAATGCTAGAAAGTATACTTCAGTCCTAAACGGGTTTCGATTGTGTGAAAAAGAAAATCGGGTTTACTTGAATAGTGTGTATTTCTTAAATAATAATATAAACCTGCACTAATTTTTATTCTGTACCCCAAATCAATATCCATCATAGGATTAATTACAGCAAGTTGCACATTACCTTTATCACCCTGAGCATTCAGATACAGTTTTTCCTCGTTAGTTAGTTCATCAAGGTTTATGCCATCATAACCTTTCCACGTAAAGATGCGGTAATACTGCAGATTTAATTCAAAATTACCGTATTTTTTAAACTCAATAGAGGTATTACTTTTAATACTAAATCCGCTTCCCATATTATAATTGCGGTCTATAGAATTATAGTAATCGGTTAGACTTCCTCCCAGAAGAATTGCATTAATAAATGAACTTTGGCGAATATTTGCTTTTCTTGCCGGAAACTGATAGATCATTCCAACGCCAAATGCCGCCGCTTCGGATATTTTATAAGGAATATTTTTAGATCCTGTAATTACACGCTCAGAGTCGTAATAATCAAAATGTTGAAAGAGTCCTACTAATATTTTATGTCCTGGTACCGGTTCCAAATGCTTTCCGTATAATTTAGCAATAAGATTAACAGATCCAATTAACGGTTGATTACCTACCAAGTTAATGGTTGATCTAAAATTAAAATAGTCAAACGGCTGTTTAGTTGTTTCTTGTAATGGATCTCCATACAGAACTTTAAATTCTATATAAGGGCTGTTGCTACCTTTAAAGAAATGTTCATTATCCGCCAGATAACGTTCGCCTAATGTTGCAGAGAACTTAACCGGTAGCTTTTCATAATCATGATATTTATAATATTTATGTCGCACTCTCCAGGCATCTCCAGTAACCAAACGGTTTAATCCTCTGGAGGGCGAGATTAGTGTACCAAGTAACTCGCGGAAGAATCTACTTGAACCAGATTTAGAATCGTCAAGAACTAAGGAAGAAAGTCGATAAGTTACTTCACCCAAAGCAACTCCACCGATAGAAGTAGCCAGGAAGTCATTAATAGCAGGAGGTTCTACCTCAGCACACATTTCCCACATTAAGCTTCCGGCAAAGCTATAAGGAACCGATTTCCAGAAGCCCAATCCGTTACTGCGTGCTGTATTAAAATATAGATTACCATGGTAAGGATGAGCAAACAGATTGGTAGAGAACTTATCATTATCCCAAACAAGACCATTTGTTATATTCTTGCTTATAGAATGAAGAGTAACCTTTGCATAATCTTCATTCATAGCAAAACGATCGAATGCCCACACACCAATATTCAGTCCGGCAGTCTGAAATGCCGCACGCCACGGACGTTTTATCATCCGAGCAGAGTCATTGAAAGCAAATAAAGAATCAGCTTGCTGAGCACATAACTGGCTCATCGTTAATAAAAAGAAGATGATATGTATAAATATTCTTTTCATAACATTGAGTTGAGTAAAACAATATACCAAAACCTGTTTCCGCTTACGCTCAAAATTCCAAGAATTTATCACCAATCACAGATAATAAATAGTTTGATAGTTAAGATGGTATAATTATAACACTTTTTTCAATATAAACAAAATATGAAAAGAAATTATTTATGTTTAGTTCTGTTTTTCGTTACGTTCCTCGTCACTGGCAGTCAGTTCTTCTAAAGTAAGGTTCAATGCTTCTATATATTGAGTCTTCCTATATTTACAATCTGCCATCTGGCAATGCTCACAATGTTTCTCCAAACAAGGGTCAGAATGGATAGTAACCAACAAACGGTCAGAATATTTAGAAGATAAAAGGCCTCTTAACTCCTCGCAAGCATCATGTCCTTCCGATATATTATAAAACCAGGGCAAAGTTAAATCACAATCCACAAACAGATAGCTACCATATTTAATTACTTTCATGTTATGAACATCTATCCATTCCGGCTTTCTTACAGCTGAAATTACTTCTAGCATTTTATGAAGAACTTCTCCGTCGGCTTTATCCATTAAATTGGCTATTGTTTTACGAAGGATAAGAATACCTGTTACAACAATGATTGAACCAAAAATCAAAGCTAATGCACTATCAATCCACTTTAAGCCGGTAAAATAAAGAAGGACAAGACCGATTACAAGACCAATAGTGGAATATGTATCCGACTGCAAATGTTTTCCACCAGCCACTAATGCTATTGAATCATACTTTTTACCCATACGTATACTGTACCATCCCATTACATAATTCATTAAGCCAGCAACAGCAACCACAGCAATACCAATATCCAGCTTACCAATAGTAGCGGGTTCGAAAAGTCGTAGCACTCCTTCATATATAATCATACCACCTGCTATCATAATTAATAGCCCTTCGATGGATGCTGATATTAATTCAATCTTGCCATGTCCGAAAGGATGCCCTTTATCCTTTGGTCTCGCTGCATATCTCAAACTAATGAAACTTATTAGTCCGGCAATTACATTCACTATACTTTCCATTGCATCGGTTAAGATTCCAACAGAATTAGTAAGGAAAAAAGCTATAAACTTTCCAATTAGAATGAGTAGGGACATAGAAACAATCCATCCCTGAACTTTTTGTTTGATTAAATCTTCAGTCATCGAATAATTACATTTATAATGTTGTAATAATGAGGGAACAAAGATACATTTATTTTAAACTTTTACAGATTTTATTCCTCTGAAAGCATCAACCAGAGGTCAATTTAGAATCATTAAAGATATCCTCCACAATTATATCCTATTTTTTAAAATTATTATCGTAATATTTTTATTTAGACCCGGGTCTAAATATGTTTTACACCCGGATCTAAACAAGCTATACACCCGGGTGTACTGCATCTGTACACCCGGATGTACAAAACATTATTAGCCCAACATTTAAAAACGACAAACTAAAGTCTACTAAAACTGCCTTTATTAAAATATTACATTTCATGAACAACCTGAAAATGTATGTAATTATATAGCTAAACATTCAATAATTATTAAATACAAATAAAAATAAACCGGCTTAAATATCAATACATTTAAAATATAAATATATTGATATTTTTATTCAATACAGCAAACAAACTATAAATAATTATTCATATTTTTGCAGTAACCATTAAAATTTAAATTCCACTATGATTATTAAAGATAATACAAGCATACGCATTCTTATAAACATATTTGCTATTCTAATTATTACAAGTATATATTCATGCAAAAAAACAAGTTCTGTCAGTTTTAATAATAATCAGTTAGTAGATTCTTTTATACAACAGGCTCAGGATTCATTATACAATAACATAACATTATCGAAAGATTTACTGAAGAAAGCAATGAAAATAGCGCCCGATAGTGTAATGTATTATAAAGTATACAGCACTTATGCTTTAACTTATTCGGCTATAAATCAGTACGATTCTTCACTTCTTTTGTCTCATCAAGTAATTAACTTCTGCAAGCGTCAGGAATTATCACCTCGTATATATGAGTTATTGGCCTCATCAAATAACAATATTGGAGTTTACTACGGACAAATGAGTAAGCAAGACTCTGCACTTTCTTATTTTAAAGAAGCATTAAAACAGTACGAATTGGCAAATAACATAAACCGCGTTCCTGATATGTACATCAATATGGCTGATATGTACTCAAGAAAAGGCGATTTTGCCATGAGTGCATATTATTACAGAAAGGCTCTATCAAAAAGTGATTCTTTAAAAATAACCGATAAAATGGGATTCCCAATATATTTTGGTTTAGGGCAAATTTACATGGAAGTGCACGATTTCGAATTGTCGGACACTTATTTCCGCCTTGCAGAAAAATTCTACAGCAACAGAACTTTGGCCGAGAAATTTACGTTTTGCAATAATCGGGGGAATTTTTATTATTATAAAGAAGAATACAACAAGGCACTACCCTGGTTTCAAAAGGCGAAAAAATTAGTATCGAAAGGCGATTATCAATTTTACGTCAGTTTATGCGAGCTGAATCTTGGAGATATTTATCTAAATCTTAATAAACTAGATTCTGTTCCATATTGTCTGGACAAGAGTTATTCATACTTTTCTACAATAAAAAACAAAACAGCCTTATATTACATCTCAACCATAAGGGCAGGACTTGCTTTAAAACAAAAGAACACTCAACTTGCCCGAAAATTATTAGAAGAGACCAAAGATTCATTGGGCGTAGAAGCCAATATAATATCTATAAGAAACAAGTATCTGCAAAAATATTATGCTCAAACAGGAAATTTTAAACAAGCATACTACTACCAGGCAAAAAATATAGCTATAGATGATTCTATTCGTAATGATAAAGCAGAAAAAAGAATTTCCGAAATTGATCTGCGATATAAACAAGACACAACATTAGTAAACAACAAACTTATTATTCAAAAACAAGCCTCTCAGATGAAAAGCCTAAGGCTAGTTTCTTTCATCTGGATATTAATATGCCTGATAGTTCTTACAACATCCGTCTTTATTTTCTTTTATCTGAAAAGGAAGAAAGATCTGCAACAGATAAAGTACATTGATAAGCTAATCAAGCTTAGGATGGAAAATATACGCAACCGGGTATCTCCTCATTTTATATTTAATATAATCAATAATGAGATCTGTTCATCAAGCGAAAACGAACGTAAGAATTTATATAATCTGGCAACGTTGATGCGAAAGAATCTGGAAATATCAGAAAACACAAAAGTGTCGCTGGCAGAAGAACTAGATTTTGTAAAACTGTACATCGAATTAGAAAAAAGGAATTTGGGAGAAAATTTTCGTGTTGAGTGGAATATTGATAGCGAAATAGATTTAAAAGAAGCGTTTATTCTTCCAATGTCTGTACAGATTCCTGTTGAAAATGCAATAAAACATGCTTTGCGTCCTAAAAAAGGAGACAGAATACTTAGTATTAATTTGGAAAAGGAAAAAGATGGCGCTAATGTATTTATCAGAGACAATGGAGCCGGATATTTCCCTCAACAAGAGAGCCAGACAAAAGGTACAGGAACGGGACTGAAAATTTTATTTCAGACGATCCAGCTTTTGAATTCAAAAAATATAAATAAGATATCTCTTAACATTCAGAATATTCGCAATAACAACGAAGACATCTGTGGTGCAGAGGTTCATATTTTTATTCCTGATAACTACAAATTTGAATAATAATGAATAAACAATATAATGTTGTAATAATAGATGATGAAGAGATTGGAATATCCAATTTAAGTCGATCATTATCAAACTTAAGTGAAATATTAATAGCTGGAACTACGCAGTCAGCACAAACAGGAAAAGACCTTATTTTAGAGAAGAAGCCTGATCTTCTTTTTTTGGATGTTGAAATGCCGGAAACAAGTGGTTTGGAATTACTTCATGACATAAAGAATCTGATAAACTGGCAAATGCAGGTAGTCTTTTATACTGCTTACGAAAAGTATATGCTTGAAGCACTAAGAGAATCTGCATTCGATTACTTATTAAAGCCATACGAGCAGAATGAGTTCCAAACGGTAATGAATCGCTTCTTTGATTCGGCTGGCAAGGAAGATAAATTATCGTCTTTTATTGATTCGCTTTCTCAACTGATACCAGAAAACCGTACATTCTTAATTGCTACTATTACCGGATATATAACTCTTCGCCAGGAACAAATCGGGTATTTTGAGTACGCCAAAGAAAATAAGCATTGGTATATAACCTTGCAAAATGGGAAACATATTCAGCTAAAGAGAAATACTAAAGCAGAAGATATAATAAAACTATCAAAATCATTTGCTCAGATAAATCAGCAACAAATTATAAACATCGACTATCTGGCCATGATAGAAGGAAAGAGATGTGTTTTATATCCTCCTTATGAAGAAAAAACAGATCTAATAATATCAAGGTCATTCTTAAAATCAGTACAAGATAAGTTTAACTTAATCTAAAATACGAATTTCAATTAAATATGCAACAAATTATTAATCGTTGAGACAATCTTTATACTCATCATGTCTGATTAAAAAAGCTTTCACATACGGACATGTGGGGACAACTTTAAAATGATTTTCCATTGCATAGTCCATTGCAAACTTAACTAATGCAGCAGCAATTCCTTTACCACCAATTTCTTTGGGAACCCAAGTGTGAATTAAGTCCAATTCCTTGTCTAAAGGAGTATATTCAACATAGGCCAGATAACCATCAACCTCCGTTTCAAATCGGAAATCGTTTTCATTGTGTTTAATTGTATAATCCATGATTATTGCTTTTTCTTTTTATATAAACAGAATAACATCAGTTTAAGTTCGCTATTTCTTCAGCAATCCGGGTTGCCTGTTTAATACGATCAGCCATACCAATACCATCCTTGATACCTCCTGCAAGGAACAGACCTGAATATTGTTTTTCCAAACCAGCAATACTTGCCAATCTTTCTTCTGTATCAGCTTCGTATTGAGGAATAGCCCGTTCGTGTCTGAAGATTTTTATTTTATCGGGAGTATAATTAGCCGGGAATCCTAACATTTTAGAGAGTGATTCTTTAACCAGATTCTCTAATTGTTCATCTGAATAAGAAAGATATTCGGGATGTTTGCTACCTCCAATAAAGAAGGAAAGATTACCACCATCTTCAGGACAACGATCAGAGAAACATGAAGAAGGAAACAAAATTCCAAGCATCTGCTGCTTTTCACGAGAAGGGACCAAACCACCAAAGGCATTTGGTACATGCCCGTCCGCTTTAACCACTCCTACCCCAACCTGAATAACCGGAGCATAATGAAGAGAACTAATTGGTTTCATATCCTTATCTTCAATAAAAGGTAATATAGAAGGTAAATCGTAAGCCGCAGCAGTAGAAACTACATAACGGGAGTGGATTCTTTCTTCACTGGCAGACAAAACAGTTTCCCATCCATCAGCAACCGGTTGAACGGAAATTCCGTCCTGAGACAGACGAATATTCTCTTCCTTAATCTCTTTCGCAAGAGCAGTAGCCAATGATTCGAATCCTCCCGGTACAGAAAAAACCTCTTTGGTTGGTAATTTGTCACGGTCTGATTTAGGTTCGCCGGCTTTTTTAATTGCACCACGGATAAAGCTACCGTATTCTTGTTCCAGATTATAAAGTTTAGGCAGCGCAAAGCGGGTTACAAGTTTACTTGGATCTCCTGCATAAATCCCCGAGATAAATGGATCGACAGCATAGTCAAGGAACGACTGTCCCAATCTTCGGCGAGTAAGTTCACCAATACTTTCGAACGGATTGTCACCCTTCTTGCGAAAAGGTTCAAAGAGAATCCGGATTTTATCGTTCCAGGTAAACAGAGGTGTAGAAACAGCCGTAGTCAAACTTGAAGGAAGCGGATGAAATGCTCCATTCTTCCAAATAAGTCGAACTTTGGCTTCTTTACGAGCATTCTCAATAGAGCAACTACCTTGCAACATCTGGAATAGCTCTACAACTTCAGGATTAGAAACAACACCTGTATTTGGACCCGATTCAAAAACAAAACCATCTTCACGAATAGATTTCATCTGTCCTCCTACTCTTTCGCTCTTTTCCAAAAGAAGTACCTTCAATCCTTTTCTAGTCAATAAAAAAGCAGTGACAAGTCCTGTGACTCCGGCACCAATAACTACAACATCAACATCTTTGTTCTTATCCATTAAGTAACCTATATTTTAAACCGGTTTCGAATACATTTTTGTGTTATCTTTCATCAGCGGGTCAAACGCTGCAGCAACATTCCGCACAAATATAGCTCCTTCCTGCGTTATTTTTATTTCTTCCGGAGAATAAGTTATAATTCCATCTTTTTCGAAATCAGCCAATTTATTCTCATCATACGAAATTGCGTTTTTAATATCACTTTCGCCTACACCAATATGAGCAGAAAGCTCTTTCCAGCTAAGTCTGTCGTTACACATCAGTGTTGTGATTGCTTCTTTTGCAATCTGTTCTTCCCTGTTAAGGGTATATCCTTTAATAATGGCAAACTCGCCCTCGTTCATTTTCTGAATATATTCAGGAATACTCTTGGTATTCTGACTATAAGCCATGGAAAGCTGACTGATACCAGTTACTCCGAAAGCATATACCTGACCGGTAGTTTTCCTTGTACAATATCCCTGAAAGTTACGATGCAATTGTCCCGACTGAAGAGCTATATTCAAATCATCATCCGGCAAAACAAAATGATCGAGACCGATAGGTTGATAACCTTTGGCTGACAGAATTCGTTTGGCAGCATTATACATCGCACTCTTTTCCTGAGGTGAAGGCAAACCATTCTTCTCTAATATCATCATAGCTTTATTCACCCAAGGTACATGCGCATAAGAGAAAGTAACCAATCTATCCGGCTTTAGCGCAGCAGCCTTTTGAAGGGTTTCTTCAAAGCTTTGAACAGTTTGATAAGGCAATCCGTAAATAAAGTCCATGTTTATGGAAACATTAAATGCTCTCAACAATCCAAAAATGGTTTCCATTTGCAGTAACGACGGTCTTCTGTTTACACCTTTCAGAACCTTCGAATTAAAATCCTGAACACCAATGCTGCATCGGTTAAATCCGGCGTTGATTAATTGCATCCAGCCATTCTCATCCAAGTAACCCGGATGGCATTCAATAGCAATCTCTGGAGAATCGGTACATTCAAACTGAGAGAGAAGTAATTCATTAATTTCCTGAATATAATGAAGTGGAATGCTACTTGGACTTCCACCACCATAATGTATCTGAGATATTTTCCGATTCTTGTTTATCAACGGAATCACTTTCCTGATCTCTTTCTTTACCGCATCTACATACGCTTCAATGATTTCGGGTTTTGCCATGGGATAAGAGTTGCATCCACAGTAATGACAAAGATGACGGCAGAAAGGGATATGAATATAGAAAGAAATATTCTGAGGTGTGGTCTCATTAGAAGCTATCACCGCTTTTTCATAATCCTCATTGGTAAATTTATCATGGAAATAATTTGCCGGCGGATAACTTGTATACCGGGGCGTAGGTACATTATATTTTGCTATTAAATCTTCATTCATGACGAACAGGCTTTTTAAAGAAAACAAGTATATAAACTAGCGATATTACGGCAAGTCCAGTTTCTACCAGAAATAGTCCGCTGTAACCCAAAAGATCAGCAACCTTGCCACTGCATACAGCAATAAGCATACTGCTTAAGTGTGCTATCACCGTTTGCAAAGTGAAATCCGTTCCTTCCCTACCGTCTCTCAGAAAATCCATAGCAACTGTATTAACCAGCACTGCAGATAGTCCGTAACTTGCCCACAAGCAGAATATTGCTACATACAGAGCAATAGTTCCCGGAGTGGTGAGAGACATAAAATAGAAAAAGATTGTGGTAGCCAATACTGCACAGGCAAAAATGATACGAGAGTAAAATCTTCCGATTGAACGGATAACGTATCCACCTATATACGAGAAAAGGCAGCCACATAACGATCCAAAGATACCAAACATAAATCCAATTTCGCCGGTTTTATATCCTAAATCTACCATAAAAGGCTTAACCATTGCTAAAATTCCAATTATACCCGAATAACAAAGAACCAGGAAAATTAATTGTTTAGCCACTCCTTTCTGATGAAAGAACAGATAAAGATCTTTCATTGATATTGGCGTTTTGCCTTGTTTGGGAGTAAATTTTTTGTCTTTGTATATGAAAAGAGGTATTAATGCCAGCACAACAAACAAAGAAACACTAATCAGTAAAGCATTCCATCCTATCAGTTTATAGTGCAATAGCAATAAGCCACCGCCAACCAGTGAACCGGTAAAACTACCCATACTTTGCATACTGTTTCCCAAACTTTTCTCTCTGTGGTTAAATGAAAGAGCGGTAAGCGCATCGGTAGCAATATCTTGTGTGGCTGATGCTATAAACGACAGTATAATAAGTATAAAGATGGTAGTAAAGTTTGTTTCCAGATCTAAAAAGGCAACCATAAAGATTAATACGGCGTAAACCATCTCAGATGAAAAGATCCATCTTTTATAAGAACCTAGATCGGAAGTGCGCTTATCGACAAAAGGTGCCCAGAATACTTTCAGAATCCATGGAAGTTTGATTAGTTGAAGCAAACCAATAGTACTTAACGAAAAATTTCCCTGTCGCATAAGTACAGGGAGTAAAGTACTAAACAAGCTCATCGGCACGGACTGAGCTATGTATAATGAGAAGAATGTAAGTAGTTTATTTGTTCGTTTTGAGTTCATTCTGTCTTTAATTAAAAGAGTAAGAAACTGTAGCACCAAATGTCATTGGTTTACCCTTTTGTCCGAAAGAGCTTCCAAGTGATTCCAAGTAGAATGCAGTATACTCCTTAGATGTGGCATTCTTAATCCAGAGGTCAACCGTCAGACTCTTCATACGAGCAGACACCTTACCATTAACAAGTCCGTAATAATGCTGATTGACTGAATTTTTATCGTTCCAGTAAAGTTTACCGGTACCAACATATTGTGCTGAAAATATAAGTCGGTTAATAAATCCTGAACGGAGATTCCAGGTATAGTCACCTCCAAACATCACAGTTTGTCGGGGAATATAAGGAATATAATTACCGGAATAATCAAAGCCGGCATTATAACTATTAGCTTCACCAACATATTCGCGGAACTTAGCTTCCGTAAAACCATAACTCATTTGCAAGTTTAAAGCTTTTGTAACTTCTCCCTGCATTGACAATTCCACACCTTTGCTATAAGACTTACCTGCATTCTTCAGTAAAGAACCTTTGCCGCTGAGCAAGGGCTGTGAAATCTGCTGATTTCTCCAATCTATATAGAACAAAGAAAAATCACCTTTCAACTTGTTTCCAAAGAAAGAGAACTTATTTCCCACTTCGTAATTCCAGCTATATTCGGGTTTGAAAGTCTGGTCTACATCTGTATCAAAGCTAGTATTGAATCCTCCGGTTTTGTAGCCTCTGGTTACAGTTGCATAAGTCATATTAAGAGGAGTAAACTGATACTGCAATGAGAACTTTGGAGTAAGCTGGGTAAAGCTAAGATCTGTATTAAGTAATTGCACTTGTTGCCTTACACCCGAAACAATCTTTCCGTAATCATAATCTTGACTTGCATTTTCATAATCAAATCTTAGTCCAACAGTTGCTGAAAGTTTCTCAAAAAACAAATCCTTCAATGTTGACTGATGATAAAATGCAAAGCCATTGGTTGGTGCATCATAGTCTTTCACTACAGGCAGATTCTTTACAGTACTTTTGGAAGCCTGATAAAATGCGAAGAAACCATTAAGCCAGGTATAGCGTTGGTCTTTGGAAGATCTCATTTCCAATTCTTCGGAAAGCATATGCTGACGCATTAACTGAGTTACAAAATATTTGCTTGCAGGAGTAAAGTCCTGATCGATAGCTTGTCTATCGTCTGAATACTGATAACCGGTTACCGATTTCAGCAGGAACTTATCAAAAGAGTAATTCAGTGTCAAACCACTTGTCAGTACACCCCGACGATAAGAACTGTATTCATTATAGTTCACATTTCCAATCTTTCCGGTGGTAACATCCATCGGAGCATAAGGATAACCACCCTGATCTGAATATTCATAATTTACAAGCAATCCGGCATTAAAGCGATTACTTTTTTCCCAGTACAATTTCATTTTTCCGGAAGCAGCATTCAAATTGTCTGCCCTCTTCCCGGTATATTGATTAGTAAAGAATCCATCAGCATGTTTGTAGTTTCCGGAGAAAGAATAGCCAAAGTCATCATTTAGCTTTCCGTAATACGATCCAGAAACTTGTTCCTGACCATAATTGGCAGCAGTAGCACTTACTGTCCCACCCTCGTATGATAAAGGATTTTTTGTATAAACGTTAATTATACCTCCCATCGTATTACGTCCGTAAAGAGTTCCCTGCGGTCCGCGAAGCACTTCAATACGCTCTACTTCGTTAATATCAAGATCAAATACAGATTTCTCAAAGAAAGGAACGCCATCCACATATAATCCCACGGAAGGAGCATTTATTTTAGAGCCAATACCACGGATATAAACAGGTGAAGTCAGCTTTGAGCCATAATCCGGAATAAAAAGATTTGGAATATACGAACTAATATCTTTAATGCTCACAATATTCTTATTCTTAATTTCAGTCAAAGGGACGAAAGAGACAGAAGCCGGAACTTCATGAATATTTTTTTTCTCTTTGTAAGAAGTAACCACTACTTCATTTAATACCACATGAGGTTTAGTTAGTGTATCATTCTCAATTGGATTTGATTTTGCATTCTGGCAAAGAAAAAGAAGTGAGAATAAAAGCGCTGATTTATACATATTTGACTCTACAATTAATTTTCTGCAAAAGTACAACTTTAAAAGAGTAAAATCAATCCTCATTAATAAGGATTCATGCTGTTAAAGAATCTTTCACCCATAAACATTATTGATAAAAAACAAAAAGTTACTGCCACCTGCCACTAAATTAAGCAAATAGTGCCTGTTTATAGTCCTTTGAGGTGGTGGCAGATAAAAAATCAAGACCATTTCATCTGCTACTAATAACTGTCATCTGCTACTAAAAAAAGAAATACCAACTATAAATCATCGTAAGGATGCAAAGTTAAATATTTATATTGAATATAACACGATTCAATATAAAACAAAAACTAATTGTATATCAAACATGTAAATAGAAACTAATACAAAGATAATAGTCTGCCAATAGTTACTTTTTATATATAAAATAAGTAAGCCTGCATTCGAGAACCGATAAGCACTCGGCTGCAGGCTTATCGGTTCTCGAATGCAGGCCCATGGGTCTTTGGTTGCGGGCTTACTTATAATCGATAAAATAGGTAGTAAACTTACAATATAAACTAATTAAATATCAAAAAGAATAAAGCAAAATAAGAAATTGATAGAAGAGAAACTCTTTATCAAGAAGCAGAAGTAAGATATGTATAAAATAAAAAAGTCAGCCAAAATTACTTCGGCTGACTTTCTCAGAATTTATAATAGAGAGATCATTTAATTTCTACAGTTCCCAAATCTTTATCAAAACCACCTAACAAATCTACTGAAATAGTTTTATTAAGTGTTGCACTTTGGAATTCTACTGTATAAGTTCCAGATTTCAAGCCATGAAGCATAAAGAAATTGTTTCTTGCAGTATCCGAAACTGTTGTAATAGTATCAGTTCCTACTATTGTAAACACTTTAAATGGAACATTATCTGGCAATATAAGACCAGAAATTGATGCAGTATTTTCTACAACGTATCCTCTGATAACCGGCTTCAGTGAATAGTTTCCATTGCCTTTACGAACTATTGATCTTTCTGCATCAAAATCAATCATTACAGCATATCCGCTAGTGGTAACCACGCTTTCTTGTATATTCACTTTTAAACCAGAAGTCTGAGCACTGGGAGCTTTAATATTCACTTCGGTACCATCGCTCAAAACAACAGAGTTATTATCTCCCAACACCAATCTCACTTGAGAAACATGTTCTCCTTCATTCAATACAATATTAGACAATAGCGTATCAGTACCATTCGTTAAATCCATAAGATTATAAACCCTGGGAGTAATTGGTAAATTTACTTCTACACTATCATTTATAGTGTACTTTATTTGTTGCACATCTATCTTTACAGCCTTATAACCTTGTAAAGAAGGTGCATCGGTTAGATAGAAACTTACCTTTGAAGTTCCAGTTGCAGAATCTTCGCTATCACTACATGAATTTAAAGAGCCTACTGCCATTGCTCCAAGCAAAAGCAGAAATAATAATTTTACCTTTTTCATAACAAACATGATTAATTTAGTTTAGTATTTAGTTGTTTTTTATCTTATAAAGATCAGATTGAATCTGTTCCCAACTCATATTGTAAGGAGCCAAAATTAAATCTAAAGCCAAATTCAGATTATTCACAGGAAACGCTCCTGTAAAAATGAGTCCATTACACAAATTTTTATTTTCTATTGATACTTTATATTCTTTTTCGAGAGCCTTGACTACCTCAATAAGAGGCACACTATTAAAGACATATTTATGACTCACCCAACCAGGTTCATTTTCCAGCATTAATTTATCCGATCCAAAGCTTCTTCCCTTTGTCAGGATTTTCTTTTCTTTCTTATCCAAGCTCTCTACCAAAACTTTACCTTCATAGCAGAATACATCAAACTTATCTGTTTCAGAAACCATAAAACGAGTCCCTAATACCGATATAAGATGCGTTGGAGTTTCAACAGTAAACTTTTGTCCTTTAGTTACAATGTAATAGGCTTCACCATTCATGCTGATATTCCTGTTAAAGTAAAAAAGGAATTTGTTATATTCAACCGAACTGTTTTCGTTAAGTTTCACTTCGGATTTATCAGGCAACACAAAAGCCAGCTGTTCATTGCTTCCCGTTACATATTTCATATCCAAACTCTTTATCCATAAACCACATCCAAATAAAACAGCAATCAATGCAGCAACAGAAAGATATCGTTTCCAATGAATTATTCTTTTCTCTGATTTCTCAAAGATTATGCTCTTGCTGAACAACCTTTCTTCCATTTCATCCAGAACATGTTCTCCCGGTTTTTCATCCAACAGCGGAATATGAGAGAAAGCTTCTTTCAGATGTATTTCTTCTTCAAAAGATAAAGCATACCCTTCATCAGATGAGATTTTTTCTAATATATTTATAAGTTCCACTTCTTTCATAGCCCTAAAATTCTCCGTAAAATAAGTAACAGAAATAATATAAAAGAGGCATCCTTCTTCATTTGTCGGATGGCTTCCGAGAGAAGATTAGCAACAGATTGTTTATTTATACCGAGTGTTAAAGCAATTTCTTCATTGGAAAGTCCTTTGAAATACTTCAGATAAACCACCTCACGCTGCCTGCTTGTTAACTTATTCAGCAAATTCTGTATTTTCTTATACTGCTTTTCTTCTTCATCAGCACTTTCATCATCAATATATAATGTAAACGAGTAATCACTCTCTTCCAAAGACATCGGCTGCTCTTTTTTGAATTCATTTATTAATCTGTTTCTAAGCGACATACAGAGATAAGCTCTCATAGAAACAGGTTCACTCAAAGAATTACGTTTTTCATAAATCGTAATAAAGAGTTCTTGTATAATATCTTTTACCAAATCTTCATTATGAGCAAACTTCATTCCATAAGCATAAAGGAACTCAGCATGCTGTCGGAACAGATTTTTCCATTCCTGTTCATCATTATTTCTTAATTTATCCCAAGATATCTGCATAAAATGCTAATACTATAATTAATTTATTAATGTAATAAAGAACTCGTAAAGGTTTTACTGTTGCTACGTAAATCTTTAGGAGTCTGATTATATCGTTGCTTACAAAATTTAGTAAAATGTGCCTGAGACGAAAACTGATATCTATCTGCTAACTCCTGAAAAGGAATAGAGGTAGAGATTATATCTTGTAATACAAACTGAGATTTACGTTCAAGCATCCACTGATAAGCCGATTCTCCAAAATTCTTTTTAAATTCCCTACAAAAAACACTTAAACTACATTTAGCCAAATCAGCAAATTCCTGCAAGTTCTTCACTGATTTATAGTTTGCATATACAAATTCTTTAAAATCCATATTCTTTCCCAAAACAGGAGAGAAAAATGCAGCTAATTCATTCATTGAATAAGAATTCTTTAGAACTAAAATTAATCCGTTTTGTTTCCATTCATTCAACTCTGAAAAATTAAAACCAGATAAAGAATACGATTGATGAAAAAAATCAAGAAAACATTTTAAACTATACTTTATAGGTAGCGTTAAACATTTCTTTTCATTTTCAACATTATTCTCTGATGACAGAGTCAACCATTGATTAATTTGGCTAATAGAATTCTTTGTCATCTCACATTTTACAGCAATAGAAGTTTCTATTGCTAATAAATTGAATTTAGTTCCCGGAGGTAAAAATAACATGCCATCCGAAAGAAGCATCTTATGATTGCATTCAACACATGAAACTAAAACTTTTCCTGATAAAACAAATAAAATAGTACTACTATCACCTGTTTTTATCTCTTTATGATTATTCTTACGTACATCAATTTGTGAAAAACAAGCAGAATTTAAAGCTGAATCCATATTACTTATTTTTAATATTAATCTTTTCCTTTTTACCTCTATGACAATACGAACCATCATTTATACTGGTTCTAAGGAGAAAAAAATTATATTTTTAATAAATAATTTGTAAACAGCTTTATTCTAGCGCTTTACAACACTCATAAATAATTGATTTTCTGATTAATAATTAAAATGCATAAACTAAATTAATTGCAGCTTTTGTAAAGCCAAAATAGTTATAATCTAAACTCTTATTGTTATTCCATGAATTATTCCACGTAATTTTATCATAAATAAGGTGTACATAACCAACTCCAGCAGCGGCTTCAATATGCAAATGTTTATTTAATGCCCATTGATATCCACAAGTAATTCCCATTCCATATAAATATCCAGCATACCATTCACTATTTGAAAGTCCTTTTCGCTGAAATGGGAAAATCATATTTTCAGCCCCAAAGTGAGAATAATAAAGATGATATCCTAGATAACCGCCATTAAAACTTCGTGAGAACCAATAACGAATCTCTGGTTGTATCAGATAAGATACCGATTTCCCATCGTGTTCTGAATCTCCAGGTTTTATCCCCAATGATAATTCTATAGAAACATTTTTATTAATCTTCTTTTCAATAGCAAGGTTTGGACTTGCTAGTCCCCACAAAATTAAATTAGTTTTCAATGCATAATTATTAGCGTTTATTGGTAAAGAAAGCATCGGCATAAGATTTCTTTTAGATGAATCTGGTAAAGTATCTAATATTAGACGCTGCTTAGCCAATAATGAATCTGATAAAGATTTGTTTTTAGAAGGATCATTTATATTAGAATTCTTATGAACGGTCTGAAGCACCATCTTCTTCTCTTTTTTCTCTTTCTTCTTTAATTCAATTATAATACTTCTGGCAGAATTCATTAATATATTAACAGTCTGAGGATAATAAGTTTTTTCTTTAACTGCAACGATGTGATTACCTTTAGATAAAGAAAAACTAAAATTCCCATCGATATCAGTATGTGTAAAAGCCTTTCCATCAATAGAAACTGTAAAATTATAGAGTGGAGACTTCGATTCTTTATCTTTTATACGTCCATTTAAACTATATTTCTGGAGAGGTCTCACATACAAATAATCAGAAGCAGCTTTCTTTATTTCCAAATCATAATTAACAAGTAATTGGTTAAGCAATTCTATTGCGTTCTTATCAGCTGACACATCACTTATATATAAACGGTTAGTTAGCTCCGGATTAAAATTAATATGTACTTTCTTTCTTTTGCTTATCATTTGAAGAACTTCCGTCAACGTTTTTTTATTCTTTGCAACACGGCTTTGACTCTGAGCTGCAGATTGAAAAGATAGACCAAACATTAATAAACATAATAGAAGATACTGAACGCTTATTCGTGCCATTTTTAGTTCGTTTAGTTATATATAGACCTTCTTAATTCCTGATATATAAATCAGTAGGTAAGATAAAAAATAGTTTCTAAGCACAAAATAAGCATTTAAAATCCATATTTAAAAAAAGATATTCATCTTTTATTTTTAGAAAAAGGCAGTAAAACAATAATGTATAAAATTTAGGTAAAATTATATAAACGCAAATCTACTATCAAGAAATACCTTTGCAGCAGGTTTTAATAAAGGAATAATTCTCTATATTTAAATTATCATTGAATTATGAAAAAGAAAGTTTTAATTTTATTATTTGCAATAGCTCCAATAGGACTGTTTGCACAAAATACTGCTCAAGGTCAAGAGAAAGCTTTAAAGCAGTATGGTTTTTGGGATAACTGGTTTATCCAAGGACAAATCGGTGTACAACGTACATACAGTGAAAGTCACAGGTATGCTTCTTTCGGCGATAAAATTAGTCCAACAGCAGCATTAGGCGTTGGAAAGTTCTTCTCCCCAGAAGTAGGTGCTCGTTTACAAGTAGGAGGATGGACTTCTGCTAATAACAGACTTGACTATTCGTATAACGTAAAGTACTTTAATGTTAACACCGATGCTTTGTTTAATCTAACAAATATCTTCCTTCCTTATAAAGAAGATAGAGTGTTTAATCTGATTGGTATCGTGGGTATAGGTTATGTACATGGATTCAGAGAATCTGATGAAAATGTGCATGCTACAAACATGGTTTCTCCGCGCTTAGGATTACAGGCCGACTTTCGTTTAAGCAACGCATGGAGCGTAAATCTGGAAGCAAACGGAAACTTATTGCGTGACGACTTTAACGGACAAGAAAAGTTCGGATGTTCATATGACGGAACTTTGAATGTTTTAGCTGGTGTTACTTATCGTTTCGGAAGAAGAGGTTTTGCTACAGTAGATGTTGCTGATCCGGCATTAATACAATCTTTAAATGACCAGATCAATTCACAAAGAGCTCAGATCGAAGAATACAAAGCTTGTTGTGAAAAGAAATCAGAAGAGCCAAAGACAATTATTAAAGAAGTTCCGGCTGCAAAAGGTACTTTATTAAATTCAGTGGTTACTTTCCGTATTGGTAAAGCTACAATTGATCCAAATCAGGAAGTTTATGTGTATAATGCTGCACAATATCTGAAACAAAATCCTGATGCTAAAGTTACTATTGCAAGTTATGCTGATAAAAATACTGGTACAGCAGCATTTAACCAGAAATTGAGTGAAAAACGTTCTGAAGCAGTAGCTAAAATGTTAACAGGAAAATACGGTATTGCTGAAAACAGATTTACCATAGAAAACAATGGTGATAAGCAACAACCTTATCCAGACAATAATGACTGGAACAGAATAAGTATTATTACTTCTAAGTAATATTACTATTGATTATAAAACTAGACTTAAACTACATACAGTTAAGATGAAACATACGAATTCTACGAGATTTCAATAAATAATTCAATTCAATTGAAAATAGTTTCTCTTAACTCTAAAAGGGGCTGTATCATATAAAAGATACAGCCCCTTTCTACTTATTAATCTTACTGTTGCGTATAAAATTCCTTCTTTGTAAATTACAGCTGTTCATTAGCTAATATAACCAGTGATTATAAGCTTGCTAACAGAAAAATACTATTTAAAGGTCTCAGGAAAAGAGGTTCTGCATATTTCACTACCATCCATTAAACGAATATAAGTAAGAAATCCCTTCTCTCCTTCTTTCAGGCAAAAGACACGTGCACCATTCTGAAAATCAGTATATGTAGTTCTTCCTCCCGAGAATCTTCCATAACCAAGAACAATTCCATAAAGTGATGCCATATAATCGTTATCATGATCGTGTCCAACAAATACTCCCATTACATCTCCACTTTCCAGCATGGCAGCAAACATTCCTGAATTAACAGATGCCGGACATTCATCTTCCAGGCGAATTCCAGCATGGATGTTTTTTTCATTTTTATATGCTTCTCTATATTCAGGAAGAGGAATATGGAAAAAGGCCAAAGCCGGAAGCGGTTTTCCTGCGTTCTGTTTAGTATAAGAAGAACTGGTATTGCGATACCATTGTATCTGATCGAAAGAAAACCATCCATATCCTTTCACTGAGTCTAATTTAGAATAATCATTTGAATCCATACAATATATAAGAGATGCTGCTTTACCATTTTTTGCCGATTGTATTTCTAAAGAGACATCAGACAATCCTTTATCGCTTTTCTTATTTAAATTATTTGGAGCAGCAGTAACAATATCTGCAATCTCAGTACGAGTAAGATCTTGCTCCGGATCGTGGTTTCCCATTGTTATAATAAAAGGAATACCTTTTTTAATTAATGGTTTCAGCACCATATCCCATCCTTTACGGGCGGGCTTACCAGTTACTACATCTCCAGAAAAAACTATTAAATTGGGTTGTTCTTTTTCAAGAACTTCATCTATCAGTTTAATAGCATCAAGAGATTCTTTTTTTTCGGGTACCACATGTGTATCAGTAAATTGAACAATCTTAAATGTTCCATCCTGACGGTAACGAAGTTGCTGAGCATCCAGTCTGGTGCAAACCGCAAATAGAATTAAAATTAAAAATAGGTTCTTTTTCATCTTATTGGCAATAAATATGTTTTTCAATATTGTAAAAGTAATATCTTTGAAGAGAACTTTAACAGCAAATTGCAAATTATAATCTTCATTTCACGAATTTATAGATTATCCGTATAAGATAAATAAGAGGTTTACCAATAAAAACAATAGTACTTATAGACAATTAAATATTTTTATCACATTATTTTCCATAGGAAATTTGTTTTATAAGAAAATACATATATCTTTGCATCGTTATTTCTAAAGGAACAAATTTCCAAAGGACTATTTTTTAGAACTAAGGATACTTATTTAATTCGAGCAACAGATAGTTATAAGTTTATATAGGAGAAGAGAAACAATGAAAACCTGAAGAACAATGAAAAAGCTGACATTAATATTGCTAATGACGGGGCTGATTTTCACCTCGTGCAACGGACAACAAAGTAATAAACAAAGTGATAACAAATTAAAAACTGAAAATAAGATGAAAACAATTCATTTAACAAAAGCAGAGTTTCTAAAGAAAGTAGCCAATTACGAAACTAATCCTAACGAGTGGAAATATTTAGGTGACAAACCTGCCATTGTTGATTTTTATGCTTCATGGTGCGGTCCATGTAAAACTATTGCTCCTATCCTGGAAGAACTGGCTGCCGAATATGGTGACAAAATCTATATCTACAAAGTAGACACTGAGGAAGAAGAAGAATTGGCTGCAGCATTTGGTATTCGCAGTATTCCTTCATTATTGTTCATTCCTATGAATGGTAAGCCACAAATGGCGCAAGGAGCAATGCCTAAGTCGGCATTCAAAGACGCCATTAACGAAGTATTGCTTAAAAACTAACAGTTATGGCACTTACAATTGACAAAAATCGATGTCCGCAAAACCATCGGTGTCCGCTTCTTAGAGTATGTCCTGTAGGTGCTATTTCTCAGGACGGGCACAATCTTCCGGTTATTGACTCTGAAAAGTGTATTGAATGCGGAAAATGTACTAGACACTGTGGAATGCAGGCTGTTTATAAAAAATAAATCTGTAATATTTCATAGAAGAATAGCTCAGGAAATGATGAATTCCTGAGCTATTTCTTTTTCTTCCACCCGGATGTACAAAGCCTCTACACCCGGGTCTACCAGGTCGGTACACCCGGGTGGAGAATTATTGTACACCCGGGTGGAGAGAAGAACCAGATTCCTAACTTATTTTTTCTCTCAGCTCATGTTTTATATATCTCCTTATAGTTCTGAACTTTGGATGTATAGCAAATTTAGGACGAAGTGAGCTTTCTTTCAGCATAAATGCCAAAAGACAGAATATTCCTAATATTACAAGCCAACCATACAATTCCTTCATTGAAACGATTAACGCCTGCTGCTGTAATGCTCCATAAAGTTCAGCTTGAGGCATTTGGTTAGCCAAAACATTTACATGATCTAAATTTGCGCTCAGTAGCATTACATTTTTTGCCATTACATATTTCAAGGCGCGGCCTAGTATTGCTGCACCGAAAAATTCGCCAAAGCAAGCATCAACAAAAGCTTGTATAGTCAGCGCCTGCCAAAAGAATTGAAAAGGAACGCGTGCTAATGCTGTAAGAAAACAAATTGCAAGCACCACATAAGCAAAGCTCCTTAAAAAGATAGGTAACATCAGTGCTTCTTTAGGTAAATTATAATCGATTATAAAATAGAAAATCATTAGATAACCAACAATCGCAACAAATGCAATAACAGTAACGCTCTTAAAGCTCCATTTTTTTAAAGCAAATGTTCTATACATAAAAATACTTGCAGTAACTATACCTAAAATGGATATCCAATTAAGTGAAACGAGATTCAAAGCATCGTATCCTAATATTTGTTCCATGTAGAGGTGCTCAAGAACGTGTGTAGGCGAAAGTAAGATGAACACTAGCAAATAAACAAAAGCCGTGACATACACCATTTTGAATGTCCAGGTTTTCATCGAAATAAAAGGATGACGAATGGTGGATGCACGCCATAAATTGGTAGCAAGCAACACTACAATTGCCATGGTTGCCATTCGTATATATTCAGAATTATACCAGTCATAATGTTCTCCATACACGCAAACAAAAATAATACATAGAATAATTAATGCCCAGATAAAAGCACCTAACCAATCAATGCCATAAAGTGGCAATTTTTTCATTGCGCGAAAAGTTCGGAATATAATTACTGTAGTTAGCATCATCAAACCAAGTAGTCCGATAACCACCCAATGCATATATTCCCATTTTGAAAGGTATGCGGTATAAATGGCAGTCAGCCCTGTAAAGTTAAGCATTCCTTGCACCATCAGATTGATATAGCAGAAGAAAATGGATAAATCTCTTTTAGGAGTAATCCATAGTTGAATAGTGGAGTTACACTCAAAGGTTCCCCACATTCTGAAAACTCCGGCTACAAAACTGGTGGCCACAAGAACAGGCACACTGATAGAATGCATGCAAATCAGATTACAGACAATAATACCCGCACAACAAATAAGCAAGGTTGATTTTGACGCAAAACGAAATTTTAACCGGAACATAACGCAGAAAACCAATGCCAACCCCACCAATGAGGCGGCACCTGCCATCGTTACATCTTCCCGCATTAAAGAGGTAGAGCCAACCATTTCACTGACTACCGCCAGATAAACTCCTCCCGAAAGCTGGAAAATAAGAGCGAAAATAATAATTATCCACGGCCGTAACTTTTCCGGAACAAAGCTACGGATAGACGGGATAGAAAAAGGACCTGTTTCGTGCATAGATTAATAGTTTACTTCACATTCTACATTCATCCCTGCACGCAGACGCTTCAAAATATCAAGTCTGTTGTCTTTAGAAAATTTGATGCGAACAGGAATGCGTTGCTCTACTTTCACAAAATTACCAGATGAGTTATCTTGTTGAAAGAGAGAGAAACTTGCTCCAGTGGCTTGCGAAATAGATTCTACTGTACCCTTAAATACAACATCAGGAATAGCATCAACCTCTACATTTACAACCTGTCCTATCTGGATATTTGCTGTCTGAGTTTCTTTATAATTAGCAACCACCCATTTATCATTTTCATCTACCAAATCAACCAACGCTTGTCCTGGCTGAATCAACATACCTTCCTGTATATTCTTTCTTCCGGTAGTTCCGTCACATGGAGCAGTGATTACTGTATACGAAAGATTCAACCTAGCTAACCCCAAAGCAGCCTCAGCAAGTTTAATTCCGGCAATGTTCTGGCCTAAACGATGTGTTTGTTCTGTTTTTACAAGAGCAGTAGATTGCTTTTCGCGGTTAAGCAGCTCATATCTAACCTTCGAAGCATCATATTCTGTTTTTACATTATCGTATTGTTGTTTAGTAACCGCTCCTTGTGCCAACAGATTCTTATAACGATTATATTCACGTCCGGCATTATCCATACGAATCTTAGCCTCCTGAATTCCTGCATCAGATACCGAAATATTGTTTTGTGTCGTATTTATAGACGAAGCAGCAACAGTTTTGCCGGATATGGCATTCTGATAGTCAGCCTCAGCCTGAGCAACTCTGAAACGGTACTCTGTATCTTCAATCAACAACAAAGTATCGCCTTTATGTACATACTGATTTTCTTCAAAACAAATCTTTTTTATAAATCCCTGAACACGTGAGTTTACCGGTACAATAAGTTGTTTTACCTGAGCATTGTCGGTATATTCCACATTTTCCAAATGAACAAACCTGGAGCATACCCAGATTATTCCACATAAAATTACCAATGCAATAACAATATTATTTATTAGCTTTTTTCTTTTCTTATTCATTATTCTATGATGTTTATTGTTTGATTTATAAATTTCCTGAAGCCTTTTTCAGTTTATAATAATTATAAAGAATGTTTATCCTTGCATTAGCCACCTGTAATTCCGCACTTAACTTTGAATTACTTGCGTCCAGCATGTCAGTTATCAGCGCCAAGTCGTTCAGATAGCGGTTATTAACCACATCGTAATTCTGAGTAGCCAGTTCCAGACTCTTTTCTTGTGTATTGAGTTCAGTAAAAGATTCCAGATAATAAGTGTAAGCTGCCTGAATTTCATTCTCTGTCATATCTTTAGTCAAAGCTAATTGTTCCTGTGCACGACGAGTTGCCAGTTTAGCTTGTTTTTGCTGTTTGTTTGTTTTATAAAGAGAGGCAAGATTATATTTCACTCCCACACCAACATACCAGTAGTTAAAGTTTTTGTTGATTGCAGGTATATCAATAGTAACAGGCCCATCAAGATGATTAGCTGCAACCAGAGCAATATGAGGTAATTTCTCTGATTTAATAATTGTTTCCTGCTGCTTGCTTACGTCAATTCCAAGCTCAATTTTCCGTAACAATGGTAATGAAGAAGATGCCATCCGTTGCCAATCTTCCTCACCGGATACTGTAAGTTCCTTTTGCAATATCGTTGTATCAGGCACGATAGTCACACTTTTAGGCAATCCCAATACAGTAATCAATTGATGATTAATGATTGATCTGTTATTCATTACTTTAGTAAGTTGCAATTCAAGGTTCTTCAGCTGTAACTCATAACGGGTAATATCATTTCTAAGAGCAGTACCCTCTTTTTGCTTTGCCTGAATATCTTTCAGAAGCTTTTGGGTTTGCTCAATATTCTTTGTATATACCTTTGCATAATTAGCAAGTTTATACAATTCCATATAATAACCGATAAGAAGAAAGCGAACATCCTGCTGATTGTTTACTTTATCCAATTCAGCAATTTTTTGCTGAAGTTCGGCTATAGCTATTCCTCCCTTAATTGCTCCACCGGCATAAACAACCTGCGATGCATCTATTGAAAAGTTGTTTCCGTAATGAGGTATAGCAGCTTTAAATCCATTTGAAAAATTCCGGTCAGTAATATATCCGTTACCCAGATAACTAAATGAAAGTCCCGCATCAATACTTGGCAACAAACTATTCTTTGCCACTTTTACACCCTCTTTTGCCTGTTCAATTCCTGTATTGAAAGTACGAATACTCTTACTACTCTCGTCGGCCAGACGAAACATTTCATCAATGCCCAAGGTATAGCAAGAGCTATCCTGAGCATACAATTGCTGGACACATAACGACACAATAAGTACCGTTATGAGTTCTATTTTTCTACTCATAAATAAAAATGATTTATAAAAAATAATTAGATTTTATATATAAAAGTTCTTCCGGAACTGATTAGTGTGTTGCGGCAACACCCCATGAATGAAATTTGTGCAGCTTATTCCTGTATCTTAATGAGAAGGTATTGTATAGACTAATTTTCATATTATAAAAAGAATCGTCCCTTAGACGAGGCTTAAAAACCGCTGCAAAGGTAAGTTTATAAATAATAAGTTGTAACCCTCGCAGGCGAATATTATAATATAAATTAACATATAAAAAACATAAGAACATCAGATATAAAATATTCTTATATACATTTGCAAACAAAGAAAAACGAATAAGCTAATAATTAATATTTGTTTTATGAAGATTAGAAAAGCCTCATCAACCGATATTGACAAGCAACTGGAAGTTTTTGATTTTGCCAGATCTATTATGCGGAATACTGGTAATATGAATCAGTGGACTGATGGATATCCTTCTCGCGAAGTAGTTGAGAATGATATTGCAGCCGGTAACAGTTACGTATGTATAGACGATTCCGGAGAGATTGTTGCTACTTTCTGTTTTTGGAAAGGGAATGATCCTACTTACGCTTATATAGAGAATGGCCAATGGCTTAATGACGATCCTTATGGAGTGGTTCATCGCTTGGCAACAAGTGGTAAAGTAAAAGGAATCGGTACCTATTGTCTGGAGTGGTGTTTTCAGCAATGCCATAATATCCGTGTAGATACACATCACGATAATTGGGTAATGCAATCTGTTCTTAAAAAGAATGGATATACCGAGTGTGGCGTTATCTATTTAGCAAACGGCTCACCAAGAGTGGCTTTTCAAAAGTATGGGCAAGAATAATATAATACCTGCCCGTACTTGAAACGCTTTCAGAATAAAAGAGACCAATCTTAGACGATAGTTAAATCAGTTGCATCTCTTTATTCTTCAGCAATAACAACTCCCCATGGTTCGATAGTAACCCGACTATCTTTTTTCAACGATTGGTTGTCAAGTAAAGAACGACTGTCTGGAAAAGGATATTCAATACTCTTTTCCTCTGCAGAATAATTGAAGATATAATGAATGCTCTTCTTGCTACCATTAATGCCCGAACGCATAATAATAGGATAATGATATTTCCCATTAAAAGGTAACTGACCAATACGATTGGCTGCACGAGCTACAATCTTCTGCAATAAGTCCTGTGAAGGAACTGTAGCCAGATAAATAAGATGTCCTTTCCCATAAGAGTTTTCAGTAATGCAAGGCCATTTCCCGAAGAAAGGATGATCAATATATGCCAAAGGTTTGGCCGTAGTGGGTTGAAGGAATTCAAACCAGGTATTTACTGTATTATCATTAGCTCCAAGCTCGTTCGCTTTCAGGTTTAATTTATTAATCGTGGAGAATTCCTGATAAGTAAATCCGCAAACATCTTTTAAAGGTCCGGGAGCCAATGTAGGACGTACGGCAGAATGTTCGTTGCAATAACCACTCTTATAAAGCATAACTACTTCGCCACCTCTTTTCACAAAATCAGATATCTTATTCAGTAAACTATCAGCAGCAACATACAATGGAGGTATCACCAACATATCATAGCCACTAAAATCAGTTATTTTATCGCAAGGAATTATATCGCACTCTATGTTTTGGCGGTACAAAGATTCATAAACCATATAATCCTTGTAGTTATCCCCATTGGTATAAGGCATAAACTGTAAGCCTTGCCCGGAATCATGACTGTATAATATAGCAACTTTATTTTTCTTCTTCAGATTAACCAGCTTAGCTCCTATTTTATCGAGTTCTTTTGCACCTTTTTGAAACTCACGGTACACGCGATTAGGTTGCATATCATGCCCAAGAATACCACGCCAGTAAGTTTCTTGTCCGTAATGCAGCGTACTCCAATGCCAATATTCCACCATATTGGCTCCACCGGCAAGGAAGCTATACATATTTTGTCTCAATTGACCGTCATAAGGAGGATACTGGTCTTTACTATCCCACCCTGTGCCCTGCGCATTTGTTTCAGTTACAAGGAAATTCCCATTCTTAGAAACTTTACGCATATAATCGCTGGCATAACCAATCCATTGCCCATCCTGAGCATCCTGCATGGTATAATAAACATTGATAGCAGGATATTCCATCTGCTTGAATGCTTCCACCTGATCGATATTTCTGAAATACGGCATAAAACAATGGGTAACAAACTGATCATCTCGCTTGTACCGTTTAACAATATCTATTTGCCAATTCAGGAAATCGGCAGTTGACTTACGGTTCCAGCGTTCCCAAGCCACTTTGTAGGAAGGATTCGTAACTCCATCACGCTGATAAAATTCTTCCCAAGTATTGATATTCATCCCCCAATAATTCAATCCCCATGCACGGTTCAGTGAATCTAAATCATTATTGAACTGCTTTTTTATGTAATTGCGGAAACCAACAAAATAATCACGATTATTAATGCCGCGTGGTTCTACTTCATTATCTACCTGATAACCAATAATAGCCGGATGCTTGGCAAAATGTTCCATCATCTTGCGAATGATACGCTCGCAATAAAACAAGTAAGTGGGATTGGTTATATCCATATTCTGACGAATACCATAATAACTTTGAGTTCCGTTTGTTTTTTGAGATAACACTTCAGGATAGCGTTCTGCCATCCAAGCAGGAATAGAATAAGTGGGGGTTCCCAGAATTACTTTGATTCCGGCATTATTCAAACGATCAAGAATACGATCCATCCATTCAAACTTGAATTCACCTTCACGAGGTTCAAATAAAGACCATGTGGATTCTCCAACACGAACAACCGAAAGATGAGCTTCCTTCATCAAACGAATATCCTCATCCAGTCTGTCGGTTGGTGTATATTCACTATAATACGCAGCACCATACAAAGGAGAAGTAAACTTGAAACTTTGTGCATTCAGAAACTGGAAGAATGTTCCACACAAAAAAAGGAACAATGCAATATTCTTTTTCATATAGCAGATTTTGATTAACGTGTTATTATAAATACAGCAAATATTATGAAGTGCCCTTGCTTATGTAGGATTATTCCATTTATTGCTGAAATTATTTATTATGAAGCAAACTTACATAAAAATCTCGATTCATAAGCGCGTTAAATAAAAATATGTCCTTTATTTAAAGAGGGTATCTAATTAAAATCTCTTTTTGATAGAAAAGGACAAGTATCTAAATAACAAAGGAGTTGCCAGTAAACCCAACAACTCCTTTGTTATTACAAATTCCGTAATAGATTAATTGCTCTTCTATTACATCTGAATTATTACTTATTTGATGATTCCGGTGCCTTATCAATAAGTTCCATAAACTGATCTAGCTTAGGAGTAATGATAATCTGTGTTCTACGGTTACGTTGCTTTCCTAAAGCAGAGTTATTATCTGCAATCGGATTGAATTCACCACGACCAGCTGCAGTCAGACGTTTTGGATCAACGCCGTAACTGTTTTGCAAAACCTGAACAACCGATGAAGCACGCAAAGCACTCAAATCCCAGTTGTTACGGATATTAGCACGAGTAATAGGATCTGTATCAGTGTTACCTTCAATAAGAACGTCATAATCTTTATAATCCATTATGATCTTAGCAATCTTGCTTAAAGTTTCACCGGCTCTTTCATTCACCTCATAGCTACCAGATTTATAAAGCATATTGTCTGCCAATGAGATATATACTACACCTTTCAATACCTGAATATCTACTTCTTTTAGTTCTTCGCGGCTCAATGAACGTGTCAGGTTATTACTCAATACCAGATTCAGTGAATCAGATTTACTCTTGGTTTCAACCAATTGCTTGATAAAACGGTTGGAAGCATTGATTTCGTCCACCAACTTGGAAATATTTATATTTCCCTGAGAGTTTTGCTGCAAACTCTTGTCGAGCGATCCTTGCAAAGCAGCATAAGAGGAACGAATTTCTTCATTATTTCTTCTGGCCTCAGCCAAACGATCTTCCAGACTTTTAGCATTTGTACGACTCTCTACCAGTTGTTCTTTTGTATCCTGGTAAGATTTTCTTAAATCACTGTTTTCAGTCTGTAGCTTATTGTAATCGGACTGCAAACCGGCAAACTGCTTTTTGCTTACACAACTTGTAAACAATATACATACTGTCAGAATTGACAACGAAAAAACAGAATGTTTCATTATTGTTGATTTTAAATTTGTTTTAATTATACGCATAATTGCAATATTTTAAGTTTAGGAATCGAAAGATACATAAAATATATACAAAAACAGAACTTATTATTAATAAGTAACAAACTATTAGATTATTTAAAATCAATTTAGCCTATATAAAATAGAGATTACATTTGCGATTGAATCTATGATTTTGTCAATCCTCCCAAACTTGAACATTATATTTCTGCACTTATATTCCTTTTCTTTAAAGACTGAGCTGTTCCATTTCTTAATTGATTAGTTAAAACTAAAGAAATACAAACATACACTGGCTATTCATAAGGGGATAATGGTGCTAATGGCATAGTTGCCCGCGCACTAAAAGATATTTATTTAGTTTTGAAAACATCTATACGGTTCAAAGCCAATCCTGTATCCAACAAATAGATTCTTATTTTATTTTCACCACTTTTATCAATGCTTACTGGTATTGTTTCTTCTGAATATCCACGCATAATATTCTTTATCCATTTTACTTCTTCCTTGGATTGATTAACATCTACAAATAGTGGTTTTCGATTATTTACAGACACAGCCATAGCAAGACTTCGTCCATCATGAATATTTTGTGTAGGCAAACATTTAAAAGATATTTCATACTTACCAATTGTTAATGGTAATACGTATTCTACAAATGGAGCTTTTTCATAATTCTCCTTTTTGAAAGAGATTCCATTAAATGGATAGCGAGATATACTTCCTTCTCCTAGTCCAAGCCCTTCAATTATAGTAATTCTTTCATTTTTTAGCTCACACTTTGTTTTAAACTGATTTGCGTTAAGAGAAAATAATCCTGTTGAATAATCAACGTTAATAGTATCAGATATGATATAACTTCGAGTGTATTTCCCAACTGGTTTTTCTGAATCCGTCAAGACTTCCGGAACTGCTACTCGTGGCATATCATAAACTGAAAGATTACGGGGAGCATAATTCATCATTCCATTCCATTTACCGTTTTCAATATTAGTATTGTAATATTGTGTTAATTTCTTAATCTTTACGAAGGCGTTCTTTGATTTTATTGAATATTCACGAGCAAGATTATTATTAGTTGGTACAACATTAAAGCTCATTTGTGCATAAAACATTTTTTGATTCATCAATGCAGCTCCTTTAACAGGATATTCAATTAATTCAAAATAAGCATTTAAAAGACGTTTTGGTAAACGAATCTTTACTTTTTCTACCTTTTCTACCAGTTTGGCATAGTCCGTAAGTCGTTTTTGCCTAGTTAAACTGTCATAGCGTAGTATTCCAAGATGTTCAGGCTTACCTGATTGTGCCAACCTATAATACTCTCTTTTTATATCTGAAATTTCTTGAGCAAAATCTTTTCCAAAGTTTTGTTCAGCCCAGTAAGCAGCATATTGTATAGCATTTTCAGGAGTCCATTTTTTTGTATCCCAGGCCAAATCTAAAAAGAATTGTATTTCCATCTCTGCAGGTTTAATATCGCCTACATTCACAATCCAAAATCTGTTTGCTCCAAATTGATAGGCTTTAGTCATCTCGTACGAAATAAGCGAAGGTGAATTTGTGCTTAACCAAGTATAATCGTGTGGCTTACCCAGATATTCCAAATGGTAATAAATGCCACTTCCACCACGTCTTTTTTGTTCGGCAGGTGTAGATAGTTGACGAATATAACCATAATTATCATCAGCCCATACCAATGTAACATCATCTGGAATATTTAATCCACTACGATACAAGCCAAGCACTTCTTTATAAGGACAGAAAATCTGAGGTACTTTCGTAGTATCTCCGAAATAATTTTTAAAAATATTCCGTTGATCCTGAATAATCGTGTCCAGCAAAGCTATTTTACCTTCTTTTGTAGCAGGACCAACAATACTGCCGTCACGTACACCGCGCATACCAATGGTAAATACTGATTCATAGTTTTTAGTAGCTTTCACACGATCTTCCCAATAACGATAAACCTGCGATTTATTGGTGTCGTAACGATATTCTCCAGGTTTAACTCCGTATTCTTTCTCGAAATTCTTTTGCCATTCAAATGTATTACTTCGCAACATCTGATCGCAATGGGTTGATCCCATCACAATCGCATATTTATCTGCAACAACCGGATTATCTGGATAATAGAAAAAAGCATTGGTACTATCATGCATAGCAGGCCAAATTGTATTAGCACGTAAGCGAAGCATTAATTCGAATACTCGAGCATAGGTTTTGGGACCAATATCTTTAATTTCCGTATCTATATTTTTAGCAGCCCATGGATTTAATGCCCAGTCTTCATCATTAATAAATATTCCTCTATATTTCACAGATGGTTCTCCCGTAGTTTTTACACCCGGCAAAACATAAAGCTCTTTTCTATGGATTGGTACAACATCTGCCCACCAAACCCAAGGAGAAACTCCAAACATACGTGATAATTCAAATAATCCATAAGCTGTTCCACGTCGGTTACTACCAGCAATAACAAGAGCTTGTTTAACACCTTTCATTGGTGCTTCTATGGTAGTTATGATGAACGATTCCCATTTATTTTGAATCTGGGTAACATCTAACTTCTTTGATCTGATCAATTGATCTATAAAAGCAGAATGTCCAATTGTTCCAGCAATAACCAAATGTTCTCCTCCCTTTCGGGGGTCGGAAATAACTTTTGGTTTTATGCTAGTTACTAATTCTATGTCTGAAGCTAGAGCTTTTGCTACAATACCTACAACTTCTGCGTCGGAAGTATCAGTAAGTATAGCTGCAGCAGAATTATTCCTAACAAGTGGAAATGCCGATTCGTGAGGTTCAAAGGCTATCTTTATCCCTCTTGCATGGACAGAAAATATAAATAACGAAAACAATAGTATAATCTTTAGTTTTTTCATAATCCTTTGTTTCTAATGATTTTTTAATTACTGATCGTAACTATTATAAAAAGGTTGAAATGGTTTGGCAACCTTAGATGAAGTTCCAAACAGTTTCTGCAGAACAGTCGGCCATTCTCCTATAATTGGTACAATTGAAAAGCTGCCGGTAATTTCCTTAACATTTTCAACCTTCACTTTTTGTTCAGGCAAAGATCCTTTATTAAACCGTCCGGAAACCAATGCATTGTGACTTATTACGATTCCTTGCGGAGAATTCTCTACAGCAATATCAGATTTATTAGAAATAATAGCAATACCCTTCCCATGCGCATCAGATAAAACAGCCAAATCTACGTCTTCCCTATTTCCCTGAAAGTTGAGATCGGCACTGTTCAAATGGTAAAATCCGAATTCGTCGAGTACATTCTTTCCCGGGTATGCAGCATAAGGGCCTTTACCAACCCATCGAAATTCGGTAAATGAAGCAGGGACCAGAAACGAAAGGCCAGCTTCGAGGGCTACTCCTGTAGCTTTCTCCGGTGCAAAATGATATTTAACATCAATACGGCCACTATCTGCAACCTGATATTCAACAGTACCAGTAATAAATTGTCCCTTAACATTCTGACGTTCATAAGTATAATTCACTACAATACGATTATTACCCATATGCTCAACCTTTACCAGCGGATGAGTCAGCAAATGAGGTGCCCAGACAGGACTATTCTCTTCTTTCGGTTTTTCAGCCAGTAAAGGATCATCTACTTTTGCTTTTTTAGAGCCATTTCCTTTATTTGTTGATGATTTCTCTGTTGTAGCCAACTCGGACATCGTTGTCTTCCGTCCCATACGGGCATAAGGTCCGTCCATAATAAAATCTAAAGAAGAATCTTTTAATCTGATCATTCCAGTTTGAACATTTAATTCCAAACCGAAATTTCCCAAAATGATGGTATTTCCTTTCAGAAAAGGTTTATTTATTTTTAAACCCAGTTTTTGTCGGAAATCAGCTAACTGATTATTAACTTCCAAAGGATAAACTTTTTCATAGAACTGATAATTTTGTTTATCCTTAAACATAACTTTCAAATAATAATAATCTGCCGTTGTTTTTTCCGGCAGTTGAAGATCAAGACCTAATGCCAGTGTATCATGCGGAGCACAAATCAGCGGAGTTCGGCCGGATTGTAATGCTAAGGTATCAGCATAAAGTGTCCAAGCACATTCAATATCTGAGAGGTTGGTAAAATCAAAACGATTTATAAGATTTAGCCGAACATTTTGCTTACCACAATAAACATGCAATGTATCGTCAAGAAGCTTTACCGGAGTATACACCTTGCGCATTTGCCAATAATCCACCTGTGGAATTCGGTTGGCATACACCAGCCCATCAGCTCCTTGGTTACCGTTATTATCATACACAGTTATAGAGTCTGTCCAAACCGAAGTTGTAAAAGCTCCCGGAGTTGTTTTCACGGGTGATTTACGCAGAATACCTTGGTCAAAAAAGTGCCACACTGCCCCTCCTGCCAATTTAGGGCTTGCATACATAATCTCCCATAATGCTTCCATACGATCAAAATCCAATCCCAGAGCATGAGCATATTCGGTAACAATCATTGGTCGGTTAAACTTGTAGGAATACTCCTTAAGAATTGATGGCACAGGGTAATGAGGTGACAAAATATCAACAGATTCAGGAATCTTTTCGTAGATTTTACGGAAATAGGAACCGATCTGTGGGAAACAATGCGGACGGGTAGGATCAAGCTGTTTCACATATTCGCCTGTTTCAAGACAAATATCAGTCAGCGGATTTTCATTTCCTACACTCCATACAATGATAGACGGATGATTTTTATCACGTTCTAAAGTAGCTTTTGCCCTGCTTTTAAGTATAGGGAGATAAGATTTGTCGGTCAAATGTTCATCCCCAAATCCAAATGGAACTTCTTCCATAACATAAAAGCCAAGCGAATCACACAGTTCAATAAATCGAGGATGTGCCTGATAATGAGAAGTACGGATAAAATTCACGTTGGCTTCACGAATCAGTTTTAAATCCTGAAGCATTTCAGCTTCGGTAACAGCGCGACCGTTTATCGGAGAAAGATCATGATGGTTCACACCCCGCAACTTTATTGGTGCTCCATTTAGTTTCAAAATCCCGTTATCCCACGAAACTTCCCTTATACCTATTTTTTCAACATGCTGCTGAAGCTCTTTATTATTGTTTTTCAAGCTAATGGATAAAGTGTATAGATTGGGGGTTTCGGCAGTCCATAATCTGGGAGATTCTATTTTCAACTTTTCACTAAATGATACCGAATCAGAAGAACTCGTCAGTTTATCTCGAATAAGTAAAAACTCTTTCACCAGTACACCTTCTGGATTAAATAGTTTTGCTGAAACTGTTGTTTTTCGGGAGATGGTTTTTTTTGAAACATTCTCAACAAGAGTGGAGATTGATAATGTAGCATCTGTTTTATCAACTTTAGTTCGAACAACTACATCTTTAATATGCGTGGTTGGCAGACTGAATAAAGTTACATCTCGAAAGATACCGGAAAGCGACCAACAATCATTCGTATCAAACTCCCATCCTTTAGAACGGGTGGTCACACGAACAGCCAGAACATTACTTTTTCCAAGGTTCACCAAGGAGCTTATATCAAATGTCTGTCGGTTAAATGAACTATTAAAGCAACCTGCATATTTTCCGTTAACCCAAAATTGGTAACCATATTGCACTCCGTCAAAAGCAATATATACTGGTTGCTTCTTCCAATCGACAGGAACTGTAAAAACAGTGCGATACAAACCTGTACCTTCTTGCAATTCTTTTCCATATTTTGGTTCGGCAAAGCCTTGTAACTCCCAATGACCCGGAGTTTTTATATCCGTCCATCGAGAAGCATCTATTTGAGGTTCAAAAAATGCTTCGTCAGATCCAATATTTACTGAAGGAATATATTTAAATTTCCATATACCGTTAAGCGGAATTTGTTTGCCAAAGCCTTTTGAGGGCAATAACACCTGAGATATGGCACTGTTTATTGTCAAAAATGCCAGGAATAAACAGATAATTATAGTTTTCTTTTTAATGTTCATATATTTATTTTTTATTAGATAAAGATTCTATTTTTTGTCCATTAATAAACAGGTTTTTAAACACAGGTTCTTCTACATTTACTGTTCTTAGAGGTACTTTTACATCGGTTATATTCACATTTTCTATTTCAAGATTCTTTATTGCAGAAGTTGGATAACCCTCAATTACCAGTCCTTCTTTTCCACCACCTTTAATAGTTACATTTTTAATCTCAACATTATCTATAGTAGGTACATAATCTCCTCTATCTTCGTACAGCATAGTAATGCAAATGGACTGATTAGAAATCTTTTCTGCTTCAATATTCCGAATATAAATATTACTGTTATATCCACCTCTTGCCGAGCTTGTTTTTATACGAACTCCCCACATAGTATTAATTATCTTACAGTTTTCAAAAAATACATTCTTTACTCCACCTGATATTTCACTACCTACTCCAATACCGGCATGCCCATTTATCATAGTACAATTCTGAACCAAAACATTTTCGCAAGGAACATTTATTTTCCGGCCATCGCGGTTACGGCCTGATTTAAGAGCAATACAATCGTCTCCTGTTTTAAAGAAACAATCTTTAATCCACACATTTTTGCAAGATTCAGGATCGCATCCATCAGAATTAGGACCTTCACTCTCAACACAAACTCTACTTATGATAACATTGTTGCACAAAACCGGATTAAGAACCCACATTGGAGAATTTAAAATCTTCACATCTTCAATAAGTACATTATCACACAAATAAGGTTGTATAAACTGAGGTCGCAAATAATAACCTTTTCCAAACTTTCTTTGATTTACAGGTACATTCTTATCTGCCATTTCAAACAAAGCAGAACGTTTATCACTATCCGTTTGATTAGGCGTACCTACTTTCCACCCATGATCTTTTCTTCCTTTCCATGGCCACCAGTTATTATTAGCAGATTGTCCATCAAGTACACCTTCCCCTGTAATAGCTATATTATGTTCTTTATAAGAATAGATCAGAGGAGAATAGTTCATCAGTTCTATGCCTTCCCAACGAGTGTATACCAGAGGTAAGTAATCGTCCGGATTTGTAGAAAACAATAACGTTGATCCTTTTTCTAAATGAAGATTCACATTACTTCTCAGGTAAATTGGTCCGGTAAAATAAGCTCCAGATGGAACAACAACCCTTCCACCACCGGCCTTACAACACATTAATATTGCTTTTTCAATAGCTTTACTACAATTGGTAACGCCATCTCCAACAGCACCATAATTGGTAATAACAAAATCTTTATCTGCAAATATCGGAGGAGCAATATTACTAATCAGATTCTTCATGTCATCCCATTTGGTTTGCTTCTGAGACAAGACTTTTTGAATACCAATAAATATAAATAGCACTGCTAAGACAACTCGAAATAATTTCACAAAACTACGATCTCTCATAATAAACGAATTAATAAATTTAGAAAATTAAGGTTTCTGATAAAAACAATCAATATTTTTATTGGCACAAAACTATTAAATCACTTGTACCCGAACCTAATCTAAACTTATAAATTGCAATCTATTCTAGTCAAACTATCCATTTTTAAGAGAATCCAGATATTTGCTAGGTGTTTTCCCATAGAATTTCACAAATGCTCTGGTAAAATTAGTGGGAAGACTAAAGCCTACTTTATAAGCGACTTCCGACACTGTATATTCGCCACTCAAAAGATATTCTAAAGCCTGATTCATGCGGATGGTATTTACAAAATCATATAGTGACTGATTAGTTAAAGTTTTAATCTTTCGATAGAACTGAGAACGGCTCATTTTTAATTTAGCAGCAAGAGAATCTATACTAAAATTCTCATCGTGCAGGTTGTCTTTTATCAAAAGTGTTACTTTCTTTAAGAAAGTTTCATCACTAATGTTTATTGCATTTTCATTTAATTCAGCACCAGATTCTTTCGAAAAAGATTCACATATATATAAACGTTGATCTTGCAAGTTCCCAATATGATTTCGTAAAGTAAATGTATTAAATTGTTTAGTAACAGATGTATCAGTTTCTGATAAGGAACGAATTTTTGACTGATAAGCTTCTTCCTTCTTACGAATCTCAATTCGCGATACGATATATTTATAAATAAGGCCAATAGCTAAACATGCAAAAACTACGTATATTGTTTTAGCCCACCATGTAGCCCACCAAGGTGGAAGTATAACTATTCGGAGTGTTGCAGGGGTATCACACCAAAGACCATCGCTGTTAGCAGCATAAACTTTAAATTGATAAGTTCCTGCCGGTAAATATGAATATGAAGCAGATCTTGTAGAAGCATCTGTAAATATCCACTGCTTATTTATACCTTCCAGCTTATACTTATATTTATTCCCTTGAGGATTAGCAAAATGTAATGCAGAAAATTCCAGACTGAAAGCCTTTTCCCACCATGTCAAAGTAATCTCGTCAGTACAAAGCAGCGATTTTTGCAATACAACCCTATTATTAACCTTCGTCCCTGGTTGCATAATTTGGTCCATTACAGTTAAATTAGTAAGTACAACACGTGGCTTATATCTATTTATTTTTATACTATCCGGATAAAAAGAGTTTAAACCATTAGTCCCTCCAAAATACATTTCACCTATATATCTATCATAAAAAGAGGCATTCTGATTAAATTCGGTTCCTTGCAAGCCATCATACATATTGAAGTTCTGAAGCGAAAATGTTTCAATATTAACGCGTGAAATTCCTTTCTTATGACTAATCCATACATACTTCTTTCCATCATACTTTATAGCCATAATAAGATCATCAGGAAGTCCAGACTTAATTGAAAAGTGCTTAAACTTATTCGTTACAGGATTTAAGAGACTTATACCTGCATTAGTACCAATCCATATCATGCCATTTTTATCTTCAGATAAAGATGAAATACGGTTATTTATGATTGTATTTTCATTTCCTTCTCTATGAAGATATCTAACTGATTTAGACAAGTTAAACGTTTTTTTATTAGAAGAATAGTATAATTTAGTCAACCCACCATCTTCTGTGGCAACCCAAAGATTATGATTATGGTCTTCAATAATATCTTTTACTTTAAGTCCGCCTGTAAGAGATGGTTTAAAACAAATAAAACGATCATTTGAGCGGTCATACTTTGCAATTCCTTTAAACGTACCTATCCATAAATTACCTCCATGATCTTCAATTATTGAAAAGACATTCGGATCGGCTATACTACCTGCCACTCCTGGATAATAATGTCTGAATCTGTTAGTCCGCAGGTCAAAACGATCTATTCCTCCTTTTGTACCTATCCACATATAGCCCAATCGATCACAATAAATCGAACGAATTCTACTATCTATTAATTTCCCTTTGTTTAGATAAGAATATCTATTTCCACTTTTAGCAGGTTCAATTACAGTTATGCCTTTATCTTCCGAGCCAACCCACAATCTACCCTTGACGTCCTTACTTATAGCTCTTACAATATTATCTATTAATCCGTTTCCAATAGCATCAGCGTAGTAGTAAGAAAAGGGTTTTATTTCAATATTAGCATAATTAACTCCTCCACTTTGAGTTCCAATCCATAGATTTTCACAATCATCTAAATACATATAATTTATTTGATCGTCAGATAATGAAAACGGGCTATTATGATTAGAGAGATACAGCGTTTGTTTACCAGATGACTGATTTATCTGCTTTAATCCTTGTGAAGTCGAAGCCCATTTAAACAACTTGTTATGAGCCGTTTTAAAAGATTTTATCTTCCACTTATTCAATAATTTAACAACGTATACAGGAGCCTTCTTAAACAGAACCCGTGTAAAATTCTCATATTCGTAATTGTATTTATATATATAAGTTTTATCTCCGGTTTCTACCCAAATATTATGTAGTGGATCAGTTACTATTACTTTTATTATATTATCTGACAGAGCCGTAGTATCATTTTCGTTAGCCCTGAATACTTTAATCGAATATCCGTCATAGCGAACAAGTCCTCCCCAGGTGCCAAACCACATAAATCCATATTTATCTTTAACTATGGAATAAACAGAATTCTGAGGCAATCCATTATCAGTGGTTAAATGATTAAACTTCAGGTTTATATCCTGAGCATTTAATCGAGATACAGAGATTTGTACTAGTGAAATAAATACTATTAGTATCCAAATTTTTTTATTTGAAATAATCATCTAATTATATGTTGATAGCAACAAAACGAAGTTATACTTAAAAAACAAAAATAGCACAAACGAGCTATTAATCCAATCTAAATTAAATTTGCTATCTAATTATATACAAGATTTAACACATTCACAACTTTCAATATATAAACAAATATTAAATAAAATGCTTTATGTTGTTATCTTTGTAACTTTCAATATTCAAATACAATATTAATTCAATACCCCAAAATGACTACATACATCATTATAGGCATTACAGCCGTTATCTCTTACCTGTGTTTCAGTAATCAAGAATTATTCTATAAATTGGCTTTTAATCCTTACCGTACAATAAAGAATAATGAGTGGCATCGCTTGATAACTCACGGATTTGTACATGCCGATACAACTCACTTGCTTGTGAATATGTTCACTTTTTGGTCGTTCGGGACCTATATTGAGCAAGGTTTTGAAGTTCTGGGCTTTGGGACAAGTGGTTTTCTTGGACTTTATTTCGGAGGAATGATTGTTGCTTCACTCTACGATCTTATTAAACACAAAAACGATCCGTATTACAACTCCGTAGGTGCATCGGGAGCCATATCTGCAGTATTGTTTACCTCTATATTTTTCAATCCATTCGGGACAATACTTTTATTTGCCATTATCCCTATACCGGGCATTCTGTTTGGTCCGCTATACCTTGTGTACTGCCAGTACATGAATAAAAAAGGAGGAGGAAACATCAATCACAACGCCCACTTCTATGGTGCAGTTTACGGAATAATTTATCCATTGCTTCTGGAACCGAAATTATTATATGCTTTTCTCTCTAATTTCTGATAAAACTGATTTTCGGTTTGCTTTGTCGAGTTCGAATCTTCACAATTTATAAGATAACAACTACCTACAAAATTTGGAGGGAAGCCTGCTTTATACTAATTTTGTAAAGCAGACCACGATGATATACAGGATCAGAAATAGCAATTTAAATAAGGGATTCCGGCACTTGCATAACTGAAAGAGCACTACCAATGAAAAGATTTCTATATAAATACGAAGTAGGAAAGTTTGATGGACTAAAAGGTATCTTCCGTTCCCTGCGTTATAGAAATTATCGTCTCTTTTTCAGCGGTCAGAGTCTTTCGCTAATCGGAACATGGGTACAAAGAATCGCTATTCCCTGGCTGGTTTACCGGCTTACAGATTCTGCTTTCTTATTGGGATTTGTGGGTTTTGCCGGACAAATACCAACATTTATTCTGGCTCCTTTTGCCGGAGTGCTGACCGACAGACTGAATCGTTATCACATAATGATCGTATCTCAGATTCTTTCCATGATTCAGGCGTTGGCATTGGCTCTGCTTTTCTTCACAAATACAATAGAAGTGTGGAATGTACTTTTGCTAAGCGTAATCCAGGGATGCATCAATGCTTTTGATACCCCGGCGCGCCAATCATTTGTGATAGAGATGGTAGAAGATAAAAATGACATAGGAAATGCCGTTGCTTTAAATTCTTCTATGTTTAACGGCGCAAGATTAGTTGGTCCTTCCATTGCGGGTGTTCTGATTGCTTCCCTGGGAGAAGGAGCCTGCTTCCTTATCAATGGTATAAGCTATATCTTCGTTGTGATATCTCTTCTTTTAATGAAAGTAAAACCACAGGAGAAGAAGAAGACAAAAGACACGAATATTATCAAGGAATTCAAGGAAGGATTCACTTATACGTTTGGCTTTCCTCCTATCCGATCTATTATTATTTTACTGACTTTAATCAGCCTGATGGGAATGCCATTTTCCGTACTTATGCCAATTTTCGCCAAAGATATATTTCATGGCGGTTCTCATATATTTGGTTTTTTAATGGGAGCTTCGGGCGTGGGAGCGCTAATAGGTGCGGCCTACCTTGCATCCAGAAAAAGTGTTGTAGGACTGGAAAAGATTATACCTCTGGCAGCTGTTGTCTTTGGTCTCGGACTTGTCAGTTTCTCATTATCAAGTTCATTTCCTCTCTCCATAATATTAATGATCATTACAGGAGTTGGCATGATGATGCAAACGGCCTGCAGCAATACCATTCTGCAAACCATATCCGATAACGACAAACGGGGAAGAGTGATGAGCTTTTACACCATGGCATTTATGGGAACAGCCCCAATAGGAAGTTTCCTTGCGGGAAGTATGGCCAGTATGATTGGTGCACCGGCCACACTATTAATCGGGGGTATTGCATGCGTAATCGGAGCACTTATTTTTGCCCAAAAGCTTCCTTTGTTTATTAAGCTAGTCCGACCAATTTATATTCAGCTTGGCATAATTGACAATACTGCAAACAAATAAAGAAACCGACAAATCAATAACTCTTTTCGTTAGCCAGATTCCACAAATTCAGATAAGATGCTTTGGTAATCTCCACAACTTTCTCCCAATTGATGCGTGATGCATGATCGCTTGGCTGGTGATAGTCAGGATGAGCATTAGTGTGATACCAGATAATAGGAACACCTGCTTTGGCAAAAGATCCGTTATCGCTACCTCCTACCGGTTTATCCCATGGATGGTAAATTGGTTCCAGTTTCAGCTTGTACTTTTTGATATCATTCTTCAGCCATTCACCAAACGCTACGTTTGCTTCCGTATAAAAATAGTCCACCAACTGAGGTTTTGCCTCATTTGAGTTACGGCCAATCATATCATAATTAAGATAACCTTTAACGGAGTTAATGAATGAACAGTTCTGCACAAAATAGCTAGAGCCCAGCAAACCCTTTTCTTCACCATCCCAGAATGCAAAGATTATTGTTCGTTCCGGTTGCTGACCACTAGCCAGAAATGCTTTTGCCAATTGCAATACTGCCGATACGCCCGAAGCATTATCATCCGCACCGTTGTAAATACAATCGCCTGCTAAAGTAGGATCTATTCCTAAATGATCATAATGAGCACCCACGATAACATACTCATCAGTCCGTTTGCCTTCAATCTTTGCAAGGATATTGTTCAGTAGTAAATGCTTGTATACTCCTTTCTTTAGTTGAGCAATGGAATCGGGATGAACCTGCCATCTTCCTTTCTGCACTACCTGATTGTGGCAAGCTTCAAAAGGTTGGTAATATGAGTCGCCCAATGGAGAGATATTCATCATTCTTAGCATAGAGACTATATATTCTCCGGCAACTCTGCCGCCACGACTTCCGGCTTCGCGTCCTTCCAGTTCATCGGATGCAAGAAAGTTGATACTTGCTTTAGCCGATTGTTCGGAAATACTCTGCAATCCTTTTTCTATTGGCTTCTGTGCCGATACGGAAAGATTTGCTGCAATAAGAAGAGCAGCAATTATTATTTTTTTCATTCACTTATTGTTTATTGATCCATGCAAAGATAAGAATTTTATAGATGAACTTTCGTTGTTTTAGTTTTGTTTTAAATAAGATACGTCTTCAAATTTCATATGCCAGAAAAAACCAATCGATACAATATTATGGAAGAAAAGAAAAAACTTACAACCGAAGCTGGTGCGCCTATTGGCGATAATCAGAACATTCAGACAGCCGGTCCGCACGGACCAGCGTTAATGCAGAATGCATGGTATATGGAAAAGCTTGCACATTTCAATCGTGAACGTATTCCGGAAAGAGTTGTCCACGCTAAAGGATCGGGTGCTTTTGGAACGCTGACTATTACAAACGATATTTCCAAATACACTAAAGCAGCCATATTCTCGAAGGTTGGTAAAGAAACCGACTTATTCCTTCGCTTCTCTACAGTAGCAGGTGAACGCGGAGCTGCTGACACGGAAAGAGATGTGCGTGGATTTGCCATTAAATTCTATACCGAAGAAGGTAATTGGGATTTGGTAGGGAATAATACTCCTGTCTTTTTCATTCGTGATCCGTTGAAGTTTCCCGATTTTATCCATACACAAAAAAGAGATCCGAAAACCAATCTACGAAGCAACACAGCTGCATGGGATTTCTGGAGTCTTTCTCCCGAATCGCTTCATCAGGTTATGATCTTAATGAGCGACCGTGGTATTCCAAAGAATCTTCGCCAGATGCATGGTTTTGGCAGTCACACGTTCAGTTTTTATAATGCTAAGAATGAACGTTTCTGGGTTAAATTCCATTTTAAATGTATGCAAGGAATTGCAAATTTCACAAATGAAGAAGCTGCAAAAATTGTTGCTCACGACCGTGAATATTCACAGCGCGACCTGTTTAATCATATTGAAGCCGGTAATTTCCCGAAATGGAGAATGTGTGTGCAGATTATGACTGAAGCCGAAGCAAAAACCTACCGCTTCAATCCGTTCGATCTGACAAAGGTATGGAGTCAGAAAGATTATCCGCTCATTGATGTTGGCATTATGACATTAAACAGAAATCCCGAAAATTACTTTGCCACAGTAGAACAGGCTGCTTTCAATCCAGCCAATGTTGTTCCCGGCATCGGATATTCGCCCGACAAAATGTTGCAAGGTAGATTGTTTGCTTATGCCGATGCTCAACGTTACCGACTGGGAGTTAATTCCGGAAGTCTACCGGTTAATGCTCCGCGCTGTCCGTTCCACAACTATCATCACGATGGCACTATGCGTTTTGATGATAACCACGGCGGAGAAGTAAATTATGAGCCCAGCAGTTTTGGCGGACCAAAGGATGATAAAACTTACATCGAACCAGGTTTACCGCTGGAAGGAGAAGCGTACAACTACAATCATCGTGAAGATAAGGATTACTATACTCAGCCGGGAGATTTATATCGTTTGGTTCCGGCCGACGAGAAAGAACGTATTCATAAAAATGTAGCAGCAGCAATGGAAGGTGTTCCCGATAATATTAAGATTCGTGCCATTGCCCGCTTTTATCAGGCCGATGAGAACTGCGGAAAAGGTATCGCTTCTCAGCTAGGAATTGATATTAAGATTGTTATTGCAGAAGTGGAAAGGCAGAAGATGGAATAACCCATATTTTATATTTAATACAAGAAAAGCTGTTTTAGATTACCGAACAGTTTTTCTTGTATTAAATAAATTACCATCTTTTTACTATTTACATTCTAACAATTAAATATTACTGATTAATATTTCTAACTGCATTTTCTATTTTATTCAAAATATCAGCTTTATATTGTGCTATTGCAGCATCTAATTCTTCTTGGGTTGGATACTGTTCATATTCAAACTTTCTATCATTTAAACAACTTACAATATATCCATCTTTTTCGAACTCAACCTTTAAATCTAAATTCAATGATAAATTACCCATTCTAAAGTCTTTTGGAGAACTCAGTTGATAATGAAATATCATAGCTTTTGCATTACGTATGTAATCCAATATTTGATAACTGGGAGCATCTCTTTGAATAAAATTCAAATGTAATCCACCCTTTCTACTTCCATTTTTTGAAAGATAATTCCCTGACATTGAGCTATAAAAAAAACTCTTAGTAGCACTTATACTTCGTATCAACTTTTCAGTAAAAGGAAAATAAAATTTTTCCAATACATTCCAGACTTGTTCTTCACTAAATTCCGGTTTTGTGTTACTATACTTTAATCTACGTTGCAAAAGAGTCAACTGTTTAGCAAAATCGTCCTCCTCTTCAATGCTTTCTCCTTTGGCTGCCTTTACAGAAAGTGTAAGCGAATGTTTTAATTGCTCATTCATATACTCCACAAAAGGCCTAATGCCATCAATCGTTGCGGAAGCCCCTTCAGAAGCAGTCAATCCTACTGCAACATCACACTGATGTAATATCCGTAAATAGTTATCTTTATCTTTACTTTGAATAATAATTGGAGGATAGTTATTTCTAATCAAAACATAATTTACAAGTAAACGCGCAATGCGTCCATTTCCATCTTCAAACGGATGAATGCGGATATAACGATAATGAAGCAATGCCGCCAATTCAATAGGTGAAAGTTGCTTTTTGTCCGCCTCATCATTATACCATTCCACAAGCTCTTTCATCATAACGGGCGTTTCCTCCGGAGTTGTATAATAAAAGATTTCTCCCGTAGCCGTTTGTACATGGTTAGGACGTGATTTATACTCACCTATTTTTACTTCCATTCTTGTTGGTTGTCCAGCATCAGTTACAGCATCTTTCCAAAATGGACGTACCAGTATTGTTTTGTTCAGTTCACGAATAAAAGCTTCCGATAACGGACGTTCTATATCTTTAGCCTCCTGTGCAATTATATTAAAGCCAACATCATGAGCTCTCATTTCTTCGTAATCCTGTAATTTCGCATTACCAGTGGTATCGCCAAAAATAAGCAAAAGCTTAGTCTGACCGTAAGTCAAAGTATTTCCCTCTATATGATTCGAATTGTAATTAAACTCCAGACGAAACTTTTCGTCTAATCGTTTTTTATCTTCAGGCTTCAGGGGCTGTAAAGAAATCCATTCACTGTATAATTGCTCAATTCTATTCATGCGATGTAAGTTTATACAAATATAAGAATTAATCAAATTCATTATTTATATTCTACAAGGTATTTTTATATAGATAGTACGACAAGATTTACCCTTTACACTCTCCTATCTTTCTCAAACTTCACAAATTTCAAATTCTTTTTCAGCTTTTTATCTGCCAAAAAGCAAATGCGCTTTGCTTTCACTTTACTGGGAGTACAATCTTCGGGCTTATCAAAGCCTTCACTACTAGCAGAAAGACTGAAGATGCCTATACCTTCCAGACAAACTTTATTGCCTTGGTGAAGTTCTTGTTCGATGGTGTACATAAGTTCAACAATGGTAGCATGGACATCTCCCGGCCTGAGTGTACACCGACCGGCTATGTTTTCTGCCAGCTCATTTGTTCCGATGGTTCCCGACGAAAGAGGAACTGCGTAGTATTTTACTTGTTCTTCACCCTGACTCTTGTCTGTTTTTTTGCGCACGCAGTATTTGTATGCCATAATATTAGTTTGTTTTATCGTTTATTCATGAGACATTTTAGTTTAGACCCGGGTCTAAATGTTATTGAGACGGGGGTCTAAAATATTTTAGACCCGGGTGTAAACTCACTTATGACCCGGGTCATAATTAAAAGCTATAAAGATAGATAAATAATTACAACTACACAAGTAGAAAACTTTTATACCGGAAAACTTGGGATATAGCCTTAAACTCCTTATTTTTGTATACAATCAACTTATCGGTCTAACTATAACTAAACCAATGATGAAAGAAATAAAAATTGAAATATGTGCCAATTCTGTGGCTAGTTGCGTGGAAGCACAAAAGGGAGGTGCGAAGCGTGTGGAACTGTGTGCCGGTATCCCCGAAGGTGGTACTACTCCGTCTCAGGGAACTATTGCTGTAACCCGCGAACTGCTCGAAATTCCTATCCACGTAATTATTCGTCCGCGGGCAGGAGATTTCCTTTATTCTCGAGAAGAGATTCGTGTTATGGAACGTGATATTGCTGTGGCAAAAGATTGCGGTGCCGATGGTGTAGTTATTGGTTGCCTTACAGCGGAAGGTGAAATTGATTATAGAGTTACAGAACGGTTGGTAAAGTTTGCCAATGGCATGTCGGTTACTTTCCACCGGGCTTTCGATATGTGCATTGACCCAATGAAGGCTTTGGAAGAGATTATCAATTTGGGATGCAATCGTATTCTGACTTCGGGGCAGATGCCAACTGCCGAGGCAGGCATTCCTCTTCTGAAGGAACTTGTTGAGAAGGCGGCCGGACGAATCATCATCCTACCGGGCTGCGGAATCAATGAAAAGAATATTCTAAAAATTGCTCAGGAGACGGGTGCAAATGAGTTTCATCTCTCTGCACGTGAAAACGTTGCCAGCGGCATGACTTATCGCAATCCGAAGGTTTCCATGGGTGGAACGGTGCAGGTAGACGAATATGCCGAGCCTCGCACTTCTGCCGAACGTGTACGCCAGACAATTGCTTCTCTTACAATTTAGAGATAACAATTATACTATATAATCTACTTAAACGTTATACAAAACGCAGATAAAAAGTACACCAATATTCTTTAAATCCTAAGAACATCTCATAAAAATACAACATAATCAAACGCATATCAAAACTATAATAATTCTAATATTAAATGGAAAACATTATATTAAACTATTTAAAATTTATTGGCATACGTCCTCTAGAAGATCAACAATTAAACAAAAAATCAAACGTAATACTTAAAAATCTTCATGTAGGAGAAATGTATTATTTTTATGATGGATGTGAAATTCATAAAGAGTGCATCAAAGTTAAAAATCTATTTCCTGAAACTTTATATAGTCCCAATAAAATAGCAAAAGAAGAGAACTCCTCAACAGATATAAGAGTGAATATCTGCTCTATAGTTGGCGAGAATGGTTCTGGAAAGAGTTCTTTAATTGATCTAGTTTTAAGAGTTATTAACAATCTATCGGCTTATATACTTGGCGAGGAGTATACATCGACTAAAGCAGAACATCTACATTTTATCGAAAATGTTTTTGCAGAACTATATGTATTAATTGAAGAACAAATCATCCATATAAAATGTGCTGGAGAATTATTGCATGTCGATTATTTTAGTATTGATTATGAAAAGTCTTCCACTGAAGAAGCAGTATTTTACCCAAACAATAATAATACAAACTCTTTAAATATTAAAATTGAAAAGAATACAACCTGCATCGGAGACTCCAAAAAGATAAATTTATTAAGAGATTTTTGTTATACTATAGTCACAAATTATTCTTTGTATGCATTCAATCCAGAAATCTATAAAGAAGAATGCAATGCTGCAAAAAAAGAAATAAAAATTCGTGAAACAGGAAAGAAAAATGGATTTGATGTCAAGTTGTATTCTGAAATTGGACGAAATCATGAACAAAGAGAAATACAATTAATAGAATCCAGATGCTGGTTATCTGGACTATTTCATAAAAATGATGGTTATCAAACTCCAATTGTAATTGCCCCTAAGCGCGAACTTGGAATAATAGATACCAACAGCGAAATGAAATTAGCAGAAGAGCGATTAACGAATCTACTCTTTGAAAAAGATAAAACAGGCAAGCACTTTTACAAAGAAATTAATGGAAAATTAATTGTTAGTGCGCTTAAGCTTTCTGAAGAAAAAAATCTAGGAAAAAGATATCTTCCAAAAGCAATCAAAAAGGAAGTTGGATTAGACATGCTCCCAGAGAGCTTATATCTATCCTTAGTTGATTGTATTCACGAGTATATAACATTCGAGTTCAAAGACTTAGATAAAAACAAGCACTATTATAAAAAAGTATTGGATTATATCGTATATAAAACACTTAAAATCTTCTATACCTACAATACATTTAATAGTACCTATGAATATTTTGTTAAATTAAAAGATTCTATAAGTTTAAAAAATAAAAAACAGATACATCAGGAATTAGAAGATTTATGGCATGTAAATTCTCATATAACTACCAAATTATGGAGAGCTATTAACTATCTACGTTATGAACATATTGGAAACAAAAGAAGACTGGAGATAGAAGAATTCTCTAAAAAAATAGATAGTTTATTAACTCAGAATCAAAATGATTATTATCCTCCACGGCGAATGGAGGAGCTACTACCACCACCAATATTTAAAGTATCATTCATCCTTTACAATAAAGACGATAAAAAAAAATCTCCAATTCCATTTAATACTTTGAGTTCAGGAGAAAAACAAATAACATTCACAGTTTCATCATTTTTGTACCACTTAGTAAATGTAGAATCTGTAGATAAATATGCTCGATTTGGTGGTAGACCTGATGATACTATTATACGGCCAGATAAAATAAAACATTCAAGAATAGCATATAAACATGTTAATGCTATTTTTGATGAAATAGAACTTTACTTCCATCCAGAAATGCAACGTAGATTTATATATAATTTACTGGCCGGATTAAGACAAATACCGTTCGAAAAAATAAGAAGTATTCAAATAATGCTCGTAACCCACTCTCCATTCATCTTATCAGACATACCTAAACAAAATATTTTATTTTTAAAGAAAGATGGAACAAGCGAAAGTCGTGAAATAATGAATACATTTGGCTCTAATATCCATACAATGTTACGCCATTGTTTCTTTCTCAAAAAAGGAGCAATGGGTGAATATGCTCAATCCTTAATAAAACATGCAATAGATAAAGTTAATTTTCACTACTTATGGAGACAAAAAGAGAGAGAGAATAAAACAATAGAAACAATAAAAAAAGAAAACTATCAAATAATAGAATCATTGCCAAACGAATATAAGCACAAGCTAGAAGATATCAAGAGTGAAGAAATTGACTATTTTATGGATTGGGATTTTTTAGAGCACTTAGCAAATATTATTGAAGAGCCTATTATAAAAGGACGTTTAAAAGAAGAACTAAGAAAAGCTGGGAGAATATAATATGTGGATTCTTGATATAGATAAAAATAAAGCCGAACAGTATACAAATATTTTCAAAAAAAACAACTCTAAATTATTCAATAAAAAAGGAGAAAGAAATTATTGTTCATCTCAAATCAAAAAGACTAAGGCATATAAATATCTTACAAAAAAAAGATTTATTGAATTTCTGACTGCTCTTCCTAAAGACTTAATTAAATTACATGAGGACTTATTTAGTGAGATTACATTAGGTCTATTTCATCAAAATGAATGGGAATGTTTAATAAAAGACAAAGAGAAAAATGAAGCAGATCTAAGTGCAAGTCAACTAAGCTTAAGGAAAAAATATAAGCCTTTCACTGATGAATTTGAAGCTATTACTCTATTTTTTAACTATAAGTCCTTTATTGTTGAGAAAAAGCAAGTAAGTTATAGCTTAGCAGAACTAATGAAAATAAACACATGCACATATTGCAACAGACAATATACTCTAACAATATATGATGAGAAAAAGAAAAATGGCTTAATTCGTCCTGAATTTGACCATTGGTTACCTCAAAGTTTATATCCTGATTTATCACTTTCATATTTCAATTTAATTCCCTCGTGTAAATTCTGTAATTCATCATTAAAAAGAAGAACAGATATGAAGCTTAATGAGTATATCCATCCTTATATTGATAAAAAAGCCGGATTTAGTTTTCGTTACTTACCTTTATCTAACAATCAATATGCAGTAAATACTGAAGTTGATTCAGATTTAGATCCAAATGCGAAAAGTAAAGTTCAAAACACATTAGATTTATTTCGAATAAAAGAAATATATAATGCACATAGTTCTTTTGAGCTTCAAGACATAATGATGTTAGCAAATACTAATCCTAAAGATTATATTGAAACACTCATAAACACTGTTATTAAGGATCTTCATCTTTCAAAAAAAGATGCTTACAGAGCTATCTTTGGAATTGAGATAGAAGATGATTCCTATTTAAACAGACCTCTTTCTAAATTCAAAATGGATATTTTCAAGCAACTTAAAGAAGAAAAAGATCTATAATCATAATTAAATAATAAAATCAACCCCGTCCCTTAATCATTGATTAAAAAACGGGGCTAACTATATTTTAAATAATTAATTAAACTAAGGCTGGAATTATCTACTACAACCTTTATCCGGAGTGCAGGCAGTGCCTTCTTTTGTATTGCCGGCCTGTATCTGACTAATAACTTTTACCAATTGTTCTCCCAGAGCAATGCGGTAACCTTGCGAAGCAAATACTACACGGTTAAAGGTGTCACCAACAATAATCAAAGGTAATTCGCCACGGCGTATAACTTCAGTTCCTTCTTTTACCTGACGCAAAACGGAACCATCTTTATCAATTCCGAAAGTGACATTCTTTGGAAGATCACCATAAGCCTTTGGATTGAATGCTTTCAGTTCATCTTCGTCAGAGAAAAGAATAATAATTTGCTTGCCCCATTCTTCCAATTGCTTCTTAACTGCGGCAATATCTCTCAACGCATGGTTAGTAGGCTCGTGATTATTCTTAACCAAAGCCACAATATAGTAACCTCTGCCGTTAGCATTCAATATACTTTGCTCCTTTCCTGTTTTTGCATCAATAAATGTTGCTTCAGAATTAAAGCTGCCTAAAACCTGAACTTGATTGTTGCTTTCGCGCATCTTCAGTTCAACATTGGTTGTTTTTCCGGCTTCAACATTGAAGAATGTAAGATTGCTCAGCACGCTTCCATCTGCCATACGGCTACCTGTTACCATCAGATATTGACCAACGTCCAGTTTCAGTGGTTTGCTGAAAATTGTGCTCCATGAGCTTTCATTTTCTTCATCAAATTCCAGCAGGTGTGTTCTGCCACCTTCAATTTTAGAAATAGAGAAATGCTTGTAATAAAGCGGATCTTTCAAAGAACTTATTGGAGTATAAGATGCATTAACAAATCCAGAAGGAGCATTTCCTGTTTCTGCTTTTTCAAAATTAACATCGTTCCATGTGTTATTGAAGAAATATTGCAGTTTACCGGTCATCAGCTCAATGCGTGAAGGAACACCCAGACTGCGAAGTACGGCAACGAAGAAAACTTTTCTTGAACGGCTGTCGGTTACACGAGATTTCCACACACCAAGAGGCGACATAAACAAGCGGTTTGAGTTTAATTCCTCTTTAATTGTGATGTTGCTACGACACCAGTCAACAAATACTTTCGGATCTTTTCTTATTGCATCAGCAAGAGTAGCCGGAATCTCTTTCTGGAACTCTTTTTTATAGGTTGTAAGGAACTCGTTGGCAACACGAGGATTCAGTACATTTTGGTTATAAATATCTCCTTCTCCTGCTACAGTATAAAGTAAATGATCGGTAAGTACTTCGGTAGGCGTATCACGTAAATCCTTTGCAGAAATAACTTCCAATAATTTAAGAGCCTTTTCACGGTTTTCTGTTGTAGTAGAAAGCAGGAATTTTTCTATTTCGCGCCAGTTACCACGAGATGCAACAAATAGTTTCTTGGTGCGTTCCGCATCAATATTCAGTTTTGAAGCTACCTCTTTTATTCTTGATTCATCAATAAATGTACCAATGTAACTGTTACGTATGGAATCTTCTTTAGCCAGACGAATATTGTTTGCCGCACGTTGTTCCTTGCTTACGTTTACCTCAACCGGTAACTCAACCGGCGGAACAATATCCATAGCCATTTCTTTGACTGCAGCCAGATCTTCATCACTTAAATTTCCTGCTTTTTTATCTAATGTAAGTGTCAACGTGTGATCTTTACCTACAGAAACTTTGCGGAAATCAAAGACTCCATCTTTAGAAGCCCATACAATAATATCACCTTTACCGGATGAAAGGAACGATTTTCCTTCTTTATCACTCTGCTTTTTGGCTACAGAATAAAACTCACCGTAGTTGTACAGCTTATATTCAACGGCTGCACCTTCAATCGGTTTCTTGTTTTCATCAAGCACAGTAACATCAATACGATCTACCGGTGCATAATTATCAATCACATTAATTTCGGTAAAGTTCGGAGTTACAGTCATAATTTCCTCTTTGCCCGTATAAAGTCCGAATACATTAGTGTGCATCAGCATTCCGCGCTTTGCAGGAGCTGTAAACCAGGCAACATTAAGAACAGGTTCCGGTTCGCAGGCACCAAGAAAATACCATTTTCCATTTGCCCATGCTTCTACCCATGCATGATTATCATCGGTATGTGCCCAACGCGGAGTGTAAACCTGACGAGCTGGAATACCAACAGAACGAAGAGCTGCAACCAGGAATGTAGATTCTTCGCCGCAACGTCCATAAGCTGTGCGAACAGAAGCCAGCGGAGAACTGGTTCGGGAATCTGAAGGAGTATAAACAACCTTTTCGTGGCACCAATGGTTTACTTCAAGAATAGCTTCGTAAAGAGAAAGATTCTTTACCCTGTCTTTCAGCTCACCATAAAATACTTCGCGTGAATTGTCAAGCGTTTCATTATTTACTCGTTGAGGAAGTACAAAATGACGGAACAACTCTTCACTGATCTCTTTACCCCAGGGCATTTCTTGCTTTGCCTTGAATGACAAACGCACATCTCTCAAAAAGAAAGTGTCAGGATAATCAGTAATATCAGCCAAAGACATATAGGCATAAAGAAACTTCATAGCCTCTTTTTCCTGCAAAGAGAGTTTGTTATTGAATACATTAAACAATCCGCCATTTGGCATCGCTGCTTTCTTTTCGGCAAAAGTTTTATCTACAGTTGCCCGGTACTTTTCATTGCTGATAAAGTGTGTATTTGAGCATGACATACCCAAAAACGTAATTACTAAACCGGCAAATAGTGTATTGATTCTACTCATAAAATGTAACGGTTAAATTTTGAGAGCAAAGATAGCATTTTATTTAAAGCGCCATTATTTTTCAAACTTCTTATTTAAGCGCAACTTATAAATAATTACGATTAAAAACAAAAAGGTGAGGGATGACACCTTTTTGTGAGGGTTCAGTGAGGGATAAAAACCAATCCATCACTCTTCAGAAAGCTATAAACCAACAAGTTATTAAAATAAGTGAGGGAGTGAGGGATGAAAACAATTTTTCTTTTTATTCTGAGAAACAGAAGATTTAATTTATCTGATAAGATAATATTCATATATTTGCATAAACAAAAAATCTTTTTTTGAAAACAACAAGTTATAATTCTTCGGATATTGCTTAATAGCAGCCTGTAACTTCTTCTTCAGGCATAATCTTTCATTGTTCGGAAATCCTTTCGAACCGAGATCATATTACTTTTTCATAACTATTAAACTTAAGGAAATATTCTGTATTTCTCATTATAATTTGAGCCTTCAGAAATATATTCCGGAATAATCACAATGAATACATATGAAAGATTTTGTTTTCAACATTAAGCAACGAATAGAATCTGAAATTAAAAATATACAAAATAGTGAAACTCATTCTGCTAGCCAGATAAAACAGATAATTAGTTTTATTGAGGAAAGAATCAATGAACTGAAAGAGTTTATCAGGATTTACAGTTTTAAAAATGAGCAGGAAGAAATATTATTCTTCAAAGAATTGAAACCATCTGTCTGTTGTTTGTTATTATACTATATCCGTGTGTATCACATAGAAGAAAGACGATTTGGTAAAACAGACTTTGCCCAAAGTGTTTATTTGAGCAAGGAATTAAAACAAGTAGAAAAGAATAACGAACAGATAGGTAATTTCTATCAGTATTACAAATCAGGGAACGCAGATTCAGATTATTTATATTTCTGTCGCAATTCATACAACATTCTATTGGATACATCATGCAATTCATTTGAAAAGGAAAGGTTCTTTTCAACCAATCACGACTATGATGTTGCCAACATAATTGCTAATGATTTGCTTAAGAATTATCTTATAGCAGAAACTAATAAGCTAAATGGTCAATTGTATTATAAGACTATAGATATTATGTATAATCACAAAATGCAACGGACAGATTCGAAAACATCATTGGTGGAACTTATATACGCTCTTTATTCTTCGGGCTGCATTAACAATGGTAATATTAGTCTGAAAGAAATGGCACAATTTACTGAAGCAATATTTCAGATTGAGATTGGCGATCCTTATCGCACCTTCCTCGAAATAAGGGGAAGAAAGAAGAGTCGCACAGCATTTCTGGATGAAATGAAGAATAAACTGATTGAAACAATGGATAAATTAGATAATTTTTAGTCCACCTTGGGGTATCTTGTGTTTTTTGTTGATTTTATTGGTTGTTCTTTGTAACAAACTTAAATAACACAAAAACTTTGTAGTCTCTAATTACAAACATTTATTAATTAAAACTTTTAGATCATGAACAATGAAAATAAATCTATCCACGAGTTTGATTTTAGTTTAATCTGCGAATATTTTTCGAGCATGAAACGTCAAGGTCCTGGTAGTACTGAATCAACAGTTAAAGCACTTAGCTTTATTGACACACTTACAGAATCATCAAAAATTGCAGATCTTGGATGTGGCACAGGAGAACAATCAATGGTATTAGCTCAACATACATCCTGTCAGATTACTGGCATTGATATTTTCCCGCAATTTATAGATCTGTATAATAGAAATGCTGCAAAGATTAATGTTGAACAAAGAGTTAAGGGCATAACAGGTTCAATGGATAACTTGTTTTTCAAAGAAGAAGAATTAGACATTATCTGGTCAGAAGGATCAATTTATAATATCGGTTTTAAAAACGGAATAAATTATTGGAAAAGATTTTTAAAAGAAGGCGGATATCTGGCCATAAGTGAAGCCTCATGGTTCACAGAAGAAAGACCAGATGAAATAAATGAATTCTGGTCTGAAGCATATCCTGAGATTGACACAATTTCTAATAAAACTATGCAACTTCAGCATGCTGGCTACATTCCAATAGCGCATTTTATATTGCCCGAAAATTGTTGGATTGAGAACTTCTATATTCTTCAGGAAAAAGCCCAGCAGTCTTTTTTAGCAAAATACCCAAACAATGAAGCCGCCTTAAAGCTAGTAGAATATCAAAGAAACGAAGCAGTGCTATACAACAAATACAAAAAGTTCTATGGGTATGTATTTTATATTGCAAAAAAAGAAAGCCCTCAGGTTAATTATTCGAAATGAAATAAAGTTATGAAATTACAGGATTTAGGATATAATGATATACACGAAGTATATAGACGAAGTAATAATTTGAACGATTTTACAATAGGACGTATTATTGCCGAACATAAGGAAAGGTATATTGTTCGCACTGAAAATAAGGAACTTGAAGCTGAAATAACTGGAAATTTAAGATTTGCAGCTACGAACCGTGAAGATTTCCCTGCAGTTGGCGATTGGGTATCACTAACGGTTTATGAGCCTGAATTCTGTATTATTCATAAAGTATTTCCTCGTTTTTCTATTATTTCCAGGCAGGATATTAGTCGCTCAAGTGAAATTCAGATCATTGCAACCAATGTTGATTTTGCATTTCTAGTTCAGTCTGTCGATCGCGATTTTAATATCAACCGATTAGAGCGTTATCTGACGATTTGCTATTCAGCCAAAGTAAAGCCAATTATTGTTCTCACCAAAACTGATTTGATAAATGCAGAAACTCTTATAAAAATAAAAGACACTATCAATCAACGAATTCAAGCCATTCCAGTGATCGCAATAAGTAATACGACACATGAAGGAGTAAATGAATTAACACAACTAATTGAAAAGGGGAAAACCTATTGCATACTTGGCTCGTCAGGGGTTGGAAAATCTTCTTTAACCAATAATCTAAAAGGAGAAAATATTATGCAAACCAATGCCATCAGCACAAGTACTAATAAAGGTAGACATGTTACTACCCATCGTGAACTGATAATACTTGAGAATGGAGGTATATTAATAGATAATCCTGGCATGCGCGAAGTTGGTGTTACAGATGTAAGTGAAGGTTTGACTATGACTTTTGATAACATCTATGAATACGCTATAAAATGTAAGTATAAAGATTGCACTCATACTAATGAAAGGAATTGCGCAGTGATTCAAGCAGTCAAGGATGGTTTAATTGATAATAATTCGTATATAAATTATTTGAAAATGAACAAAGAAAAAGAGTTCTTTGAGTCTTCGGTAGCCGAACGTAGAAAGAAAGACAAAGAGTTTGGTAAGATGCTTAAGAATTATAATAAAAACAGGACTAATTATTAATACTAGAATCTTACAGATCTACCAAAGATATTTTATTATGAATAAAATAATCACTTTTAAAAGAGCAAATATATAAGACAGAAAAGTAAAGCTGAAAAACAATTCAATAAGCTGCGGAAAAACACCCTCTATTTTTTGTTATTATAGGGGGTAGATATAATTTTTCCGCAGCTAATAATCAACCATTTAACTCAAAAAGTAAAACGTATTGTCAGAAAACAACCTTATATCTTTTCCAAAAAATGGAGACTCACGAGTTAAAAAGTGTTTCATACTTAATTATCAAGCACTTACTTAAACAATAGTGCATATTCAAATTACTATTATATTGTTATTTAAATTAAGAGAAGCTTATCATAATATACTATAATCTATTTATTTCACTTAAACCAGCTCCCGTACTTTTGTATCAACTACGTTCACTTGTAAGATGCAAAGTCTTTGCAGATAAGTTTAAATGCCATGAAATCGTTTTTTATCAGACAAATTTCATAACTTTGCATCTATAGGAAAACCGTTTTCTTCTTCAATGAAAAACATTATAGCTAGTATAAGACAAGTATACCCCGTTTCCGATGAAGCGCTCCAAGCGTTGCTGACGGAGATGGAAGAGAGAATATACCCCAAAAACACCTGTATTGTACAATCGGGCATAACGGATCATTTGGTTTATTTTATTGAAGAAGGAGTAACTCGCTCGATATTTCATCATGATGGAGTGGACACCACCACCTGGTTCAGCAAGGAGGGGGACATTACTTTTGGCATGGATTCGCTGTATTATAACCAGCGTTCGATAGAAAGCGTTGAAGCACTGACAGACTGCCGGGTGTACGTCATTCACATTGACAAACTGAATATGCTTTATGAGAAATATATCGACATAGCCAATTGGGGAAGAATCCTGCATCAGAATGTAAATAAAGAACTGAGCCATCTCTTTGTAGAAAGGTTACAACTCACTCCCAAAGAACGATATGATAGCTTTTTATTGCGTTACCCCGGTCTCATTAATCGGGTAAAGCTGAAATACGTAGCCGCCTTTCTGGGGATTTCCATCTATACCTTCAGTCGTATCCGTGCTCAAAAATAGTTTTTATATTCCTTTTTTTGCTTAAAAGCAAAAAAAGTTCTTCCCGTAAACAATACTTTTGCGGCTAAGATAATATTAACTCTAATCAAAAACAGATGTCAAGAATTTCTTCAGCTGCATTTGCAGACACCAAGCCACATTATAATCTATTAGACGGATTGCGCGGAGTGGCGGCCCTTTTAGTTATTTGGTACCATGTAAATGAAGGTTTTGGTTTTGCCGAAACTGTCAATGGTGCGGGTAATGGCCTTGTAAAGAACCTCAATCACGGATACCTGGCTGTTGATTTCTTCTTTATTCTTTCGGGTTTCGTTATCGGCTATGCTTACGATGACCGTTGGAACAAGGGCTTTACTATGAAAGAATTCTTCAAGCGCCGTTTGATTCGTCTTCACCCTATGGTAGTAATGGGTGCCATTTTAGGTGTTATAACATTCTGCCTCCAAGGCAGCGTGCAGTGGAACGGTACACAGATTGCAACTTCCCTTACTATGCTCGCTTTACTTTGTACCATGTTCTTCATCCCTGCAGTTCCGGGTGGAAATTACGAAGTGCGCGGTAACGGTGAAATGTTTCCGTTGAATGGGCCATACTGGTCGCTGTTTTTCGAATATATAGGTAATATTCTTTATGCCTTGTTTATCCGTCGTTTGTCCACTAAGGCATTGGGTGCATTAGCTATAGTGTTGGGTATTGCATTGACTTGGTTTGCCACCTGCAATATTTCTACTTATGGAAGCATCGGCGTGGGCTGGACATTAGATAGTGTGAATTTCCTGGGCGGTTCATTGCGTATGCTTTTCCCTTTTACTATGGGTATGTTCTTATCGCGGATTTTCCAACCGGTGAAAGTGAGAGGTGCTTTCTGGATTTGCTCGGCTGTATTGGTGGCTTTGTTCTCGGTACCTTTTATCGGAGCTTCTGAACCAGTCTGCATGAATGGTGTTTACGAATCGTTCTGTATCATCATCGCTTTCCCTATTCTGGTTTGGTTAGGTGCATCGGGTGCTACTACCGATAAGATATCGACAAATATATGTAAATTCCTGGGAGATATTTCTTTTCCGCTATACGTAGTACATTATCCATTCATGTACTTGTTCTATGCATGGCTCATCAAAAACAAACTTTATACGTTTGGCGAAACCTGGGCTATTTCTTTGGGTGTAATGGCATGGAATGTATTGCTGGCTTATGCTTGCTTGAAATTGTACGACGAGCCGATACGCAAGTATTTGGCAAAGCGTTTCTTAAATAACAAAAAATAACGGTAACCATTCAGTAACCCCCATATATTCGGCTCATCTGCTAATGTATGGGGATTGATATATATATATAAGGCATTTACATACTCAGAAATGCTTATTTACAAGTATACTAAAGGCTATATCCCAATCTTATATAAAGAATAACGATACACCCAGTACACTTATTATTGCTCCAATGATTTCTCTTATTGTAACTTTCTGCTTAAAAATAAGATGTGAAGGCCATAATATAAAGATTGGCGTAAGTGCCATTAGTGTAGATGCAATACCAGCTTCAGTATATTGAACGGCCATTAAAGAAACAGAAACTCCGATAAATGGTCCGAAGATGGTAGCCCATAAAGCAGCATTCATACCTTTTCCATTGTGAAATGCAATAGGCATTGTGTATAGTTCCTTTCTAAGCCACATTATAACAAAGTATCCAAGCATACCGGTTATGGCACGTATATAAGTTGAAGCAAACGGAAGCATAGTCATAAACTGATTTATATCTGTTGCAGGAACCGACATTTTGTAATGGTTCATCCCCACTTTGCTTAGCACAAGTCCTACTCCCTGCCCTACTCCAGCACCTATCCCAAGTAAAATACCTTTCAGCGGTAACTTTAATCCTATTTTGTGAGAAGTTCCTTTACTGAGAACAGACATTCCTATACCACAAAGAGTAACCATCATCCCTATCCATGCATTCAAAGGGAGTTTCTCACCCAGTATTATCCAGCCAGATATTGCAGCTGCCGGAGGAGCAAGTGTCATAAACAACTGTCCAAAACGGGAACCAATAAGAACGTAAGAGTTGAACAAGCAATAATCTCCTAGTACATACCCCACAAATCCGGAAAGCGATAACCAAAACCATGTTTCTGAATTGGCATACAAAGGATAAGGCACGCCGGTAAACCACCACAGAGTGATAGCCAGGAAAAACAAAGAAAGGAACATTCGGATTAAATTCAGCTGTAAAGAACCAATCCGCTTACAAGCTACTTCCGCAAAAAGAGCTGTAGCAGTCCAGGATATAGCTACACCCAAAGAGAGTACTTCGCCAAAATATTGCATCTTTTTCTATTTTGGGTGCAAAGGTACAACTATTTATATTAAATGAAAGTATTTACCAATACAACCCTTCCCTGCTTTTTCAGAATCTTATCATGTTCATTTAATGACTTTATACAATTACATAATTTTCCGTAGTGAGTAAAAGAAACAGACTGTTACAATCATGTCTTTTATAAAAGAGTAATATATGTAAAATTATAAATGCAAACTTCATTTCGAAGTTAGCTCCTTAAAACAACCGGAAAATAATTTCCATCAAGCCTCAGACTGTATATCAACAGAAGCCAACACATATTTCATAATCATCTTTATAACAATGATTTAAATATTATCATGTAACATACAATAAGTATTATGTAACATAAAAAAGTAAATATGTAACGCATATAAAAACACGTGTATCATTTATTTAAACACTCTTAATTAATGTTTAATACATTTACGCTTTGAAAATTTAGACTTATAGCAAGCTACAATTAAAAGCTATAAAATCAGCACAGACATCTAAGTACTATGAAAAATAAGGAATCTCTAAAATTAGGGTCAACCATGTTGTCATCAGCATGGCTGTTTTGTATTTCTACAGCCTCATACAATCTACTCAATAAAGCAAAAGATCTGTCGGTTATATGCAACCCAGTGTTGCTCTTTAATAACTTCAGCTACAAAAGTGAAGATAACTTTTATGTTTCGACTCCTTTTTCTGGTGAATATTATTTCAAAATTCAAAATCTTTCTATCGAATGTTCCGGTTTAATGATGCTACTAAAGAATTAGCAGGAACTACTTCTGGAATGTAACCACTAAAAAATAAATACCTATAGTAATAAACCTTAATGATTAATGGAATGAAATGTGAATACGATGACAGTTAAAATTGATTGCTTTCAAGAATGAAAGTTTATTTGGAAAAAGAGAAAAGTATTAATATCTTAATCTAAAAGAGATGGAAAATGTAAAAAAACAGTTACAAAAGATTCCTTACTTGATTTTATGTCTGCTGCTAACTTGCGTTACAGCTTATGCACAAGACAGAATAAAAGTAACGGGATCGGTAATCGATAGTAAAGGTGAAACTATTATCGGTGCCAATGTAACACTGAAAGGCAATAGTTCAATAGGTACAATTACAGATATTGACGGAAACTTTGTATTGTCTGTGCCAAGAAATTCAGTGTTAGTTATTTCATACATCGGTATGAAGAAAAAAGAAATCAAAGTTGTTGATAATAAGAAGTTAAGAATTGCATTAGAAGATGCTTCTGAGCAATTAGAAGAGGTTGTAGTCGTTGGTTATGGACAGCAAAAGAAAGCCAGTGTAGTTGGTGCAATTACACAAACTACTGGTAAAGTGCTGGAACGTGCCGGTGGTGTTGCAGATATTGGCGCAGCCTTAACTGGTAACCTGCCTGGTGTAGTTACTACAGCCAGTACTGGTATGCCGGGCGAAGAAGATCCGAGAATTGTTATTCGTGGCGTAAGTTCATGGAACAATAGTGATCCATTAATTTTAGTAGATGGAATAGAACGCCCTATGAATAGTGTGGACATCAGTTCCGTACAATCAGTTTCTGTTTTAAAGGATGCATCTGCCACTGCCGTATATGGTGTAAAAGGTGCAAATGGTGTTATCTTGATCACTACAAAGCGCGGAAATGAAGGTAAAGCCAAAATAGAAGTTGGCCTTAATGCTACAGCAAAAGTAGTATCTAAGTTACCACGTTCTATGGCTTCTGCAAATGCTCTATATGTACGTAATCAAGCAATAGAGAACGAACTAGGTTTAAATCCAGATTCATGGAGTGATATTACACCAGCCGATATTATGGAAAAATACCGTAATCCAGCTAGTTTGGAAGAAGCAGAACGCTATCCAAATGTAGATTGGCAGAAAGAGTTGTTTAAAGATTATGCGATGGCTTATAATGCAAATGTTAACATCTCGGGTGGAACAAAATTCGTAAAATACTTTGCAGCTGTAGATTTTCAACATGAAGGTGACTTATTCCGTGAATGGGATAATAATCGTGGATATCAGTCAGGATATGGATATAACCGTATCAATGTGCGAAGTAATTTAGATTTTCAGTTGACAAAAACTACTGTTTTGAAAGCTAATATTGCAGGGTCACATGGTCTTAAACGTTCTCCCTGGAATGTTAGTAATGACTCATTTGGAGCTTCACAGTTATGGCAAGCTGCATACAGTGCACCCTCTGATGCATTTCTTCCCCGATATTCGGATGGAACATGGGGATATTATCCTGCTAACACACAAGGTGCACCTAACTCTATTGTAAATTTAGCAATCAGTGGTGCAGAAAAAAATACAACGACTCGTATTAATACAGACTTTACCCTGGAACAAGATCTAAGTTTCTTTTTGAAAGGATTGAAAGCAAATGCTTTGATATCATTAGATAATGTATTTTTAGAAACAGATCGTGGTATAAATGACCTTTATCACAATACACAATTTAAATGGATAGATCCTGCTACGGGAGAAATAAAGTACCAACAATCTGGTAATAGTAACAATAACTTCGACTTTCAAGAAGGAATTCAATGGACTACATCAGGTGGTTCAATAGATAATAATTACACTCAGCGTAACTTGTTCTATCAGGGACAATTGAACTGGGCTGGACAGTTTGGTAAACATGGAGTTTCTGCAATGGGTGTATTTAACCGTACAGAACGTGCAAGCGGTAGTGAATTTACCCACTATCGTGAAGACTGGGCTTTCCGTACTACATATAATTATGCCGACAAGTATTTCGCTGAATATAACGGTGCTTATAATGGTTCTGAAAAATTTAGTGCAAAGAATCGTTTCGCTTTCTTTAATTCGGGTGCCTTAGGATGGATGATCAGTGAAGAAAAATTCTTCACTCCGGTTAAGAAATACGTAGACATGCTAAAACTAAGATATTCTTATGGAGAAATTGGTGATGACAATGTTGGATCTCGTTGGCTATATGCCACTCAATGGGCTTACGGAACAGGTGCAAACGGAAGTATTGCTATGATGGGGCCTAAAGGAGAAAACAGTCCTTATACATGGTATCGTGAATCATCAGTTGGTAATGAAAATGTGCATTGGGAAAAAGCGGTAAAGCAGAACTTAGGTATTGACTATTCATTATTCGGTGGTCTAATAGCTGGTAGTGCAGAGTTTTTCCATGAAAACCGTTCCGATATTCTCGTATCAGGTAATAATCGTTCTGTCCCTTCTTATTTTGGTACCACAGCTCCCACTGCCAATCTTGGTAAGGTTCGCACAAAAGGATATGAGTTGGAGTTACGCCTGAATAAAATGTTTAAGAATGGTCTGCGCCTATGGGGTAATTTCAATATGACGCATGCCGAAAACCTTGTATTAAAATATGATGATGCACAATTCTTGCCCAATTATCAAAAAACAGCAGGATACTCAATCGGACAGGATCATTCTTATCTGGATAATGGATATGCAAATACATGGGATGAAGTTATCGGTATGACTGATCACAATACAAATGATAACCAGAAATTACCTGGTCAATATGTCATTGTCGACTTTAATGGCGACGGAGTGATTGATACTAATGATAACGCACCTTATGGATATACCGGAACTCCTCAAAATACATACAATGCTACTGTTGGTTTTGAATGGAAAGGATTCAGTGCTTTTCTTCAGTTCTATGGAGTAACTAATGTTGATCGTTATGTATCCTTTACTTCACTGAACGGTAACTTGAATACTGTTTTTGATGAAGGGTCTTACTGGACAGTAGGAAATACAAATGCCGATGCACCCATGCCACGTTGGAATTCTACGCCAAATTATTATGAGGGAGCTCGCTTCCACTATGACGGTTCGTTTATTCGTTTAAAGAATGCTGAAATTGCCTATACATTTACTGACGGTTGGATAAAGAAAATAGGTCTCTCTAACCTGAAAATTTATTTGAATGGTAATAATTTGTGGGTATGGACACGTATGCCAGACGACCGTGAATCAAACTTTGCCGGTACAGGCTTGGCTTCTCAAGGAGCTTATCCTACGTTGAAACGTTTCAATTTGGGAATAAAATTCAATCTTTAAAAGAAATAACATGAAAAAGTATATATATAAATATTTTTTAAGCGGCTTGATGGTTATGTGCCTGCTAAGTACAACTTCATGTACTGACTATCTGGATAAAGCACCCGACTCTGATATTTCCGCAACGGATGCTTTTAAAGATTTCACTAACTTCCAAGGTTACACGGAAGAGCTATATTATTGCATCCCTGATTTTGCAAAAGGTTATTGGAGTGATTCCTTTAACTGGGGAGAAGATGAAATTATGAATGTAGGTATTGACTATCACATGTGCTATAAGATAGACCAAGGTGATTTCTGGGGATGGCAATCCGAACATGATGGCTGGCAAAGCGGCTGGATGGATCGTAAGAGTAATTCTACTACTTCTAATGACCGTTTCGGAAAGTCATTATGGCCACTTGCATGGTATGGAATTCGTAAAGCCAATATGGGTCTTGCCAACTTAAATTTGATGACTGATGCTACTGACGAAGAACGTAACCTAATTGAAGGACAGCTGTACTTCTTTCGTGGATGGTTCCATTTTGAGTTGATGCAATACTTCGGAGGTTTGCCTTATATTGACACTGTACTTCCTTCTGGAGAACCATTGACTCTTCCTCGACTTAGCTATCAGGAATGTGCAGAAAAAGCAGCTGCAGATTTTCGCAAGGCTGCCGACTTACTGCCTATCAACTGGGATAATACAAATGCAGGAAAGAACACTTTGGGTAAGAACCAATTACGTATCAATAAGATTATGGCATTAGGCTACTTAGGTAAAGATCTGTTGTGGGCAGGTAGTCCATTAATGAACTATGAATCTCAAAAATCTAAATCATACAACAAAGATTTATGCAAGAGATCAGCAGAAGCGTTTGGTGAATTGCTCACATTGGTTGAAAGTGGTCAAACACAATATTCGTTGGTAGATTTTAAAAATTACTCTGACTTGTTTTATACAATTGGAAAAGATGGATTAATGCCAGGCTCAACAGAAGCAATTTTCCGTGGACCTTCTTATGGATGGAATGATACAAACTGGGGATTAAGTAAGCAGTTTGGTACCGGAATTCTTAATGACGCTGGAGTTATATCACTTCCTACAGCCAATTATGTTAACTATTATGGTATGGCAAATGGATTGCCTTTAACTGACGCAGAATCGGGTTTTGATACAACCTACCCTTGGAAAGGACGCGATCCACGTTTTTACCATGATATTGTATACGATGGTGTGAAAGTAGTAGAAGGTAATTTGAGTTCAGAGAACGAACCACTTCGCTATGCTAGCTTATATACTTCCGGTCAGTTGCGTGATGCTACTAAAGGAAGCCGTACTGGATATTTGCTTTACAAGTTTATTCCTATTAAATGTAATAAGTTCGATGACGGTTATGGATGGAGCAATCACTTTCATATTCATCTGAGCTGGATGCGCTTAGCAGATATCTATTTAATGTATGCCGAATCAGCAGCAAATGCTTCTGAATCTGCTACGGGCAAATCATCAAACTGTTCATTGACATCAGTCGACGCTGTTAATAAAATTCGCAAACGTGCGGGAGTAAAAGAGATTAATGCTAAATATACTAGCTCATTAGATGGTTTTATGAGTGAGCTTCGCCGTGAACGCGCCGTAGAATTGGCTTATGAAGGACACCGTTTTAATGATTTGCGTCGTTGGTTATTACTAACAGAATCTCCTTATACAATTAAAACGTCACAGGAATTTATTCGTTCAGGAGTTTTTGATAAGACAGATCCTACAAAAAATGCAGTAAGTGGCTTTACAGAAAAAGTGATTTTAACTCGCAACTTTACAGAAAAGCATTACTGGCTACCTTTAAAGAAATCTGATACAAGTCTTTATCCTGAATTTCATCAGAATCCTGGTTGGTAATAGGTATTAACATTAAGTTTAATAAAACAGAAAAAGAATGAAAAATATACATGCAAGAATCGTTATGGGGACTATGATGACTTTTACGTCATTGGGGCTGATAGCGCAAGAGAATGCAGAAATGGTGACACCTGCAGACTCTTTAGCCAAGCAAGAAGTCAATGTGGCTTTCCGTACGGTGAATCAGAAGGACCTGATGGGTGGTGTTTCTGTAGTGGATATGGTGCAATTAACTGATAAAAACTACTCAACGTATAGTTTAGATAATATGCAATCACTCGTGGGTGGATATAATGGACAGCTATGGAATATGGGTGACGCATTAGTCTTAGTTGACGGTGTACCCCGTGATGCAAATAATGTATTGCCCACTGAAATAGATAAAATAACATTTCTGAAAGGTGCATCTGCTGTTGTATTGTACGGTAGCCGTGCATCTAAAGGCGTTATTTTAATTACAACAAAACGTGGACGCGAAGATGGACTCCAAATAAAGGCTCGTGGTAATGCTTCAATGTTTGTACCCAAAGCATATCCTGAGTATTTAGGCGCTGCAGAATATATGACTATGTATAATGAAGCGCGTGCCAATGACGGCTTATCTCCTACTTATTCAGAAGATTTGATTTATAATACTTCTACAGGAAATAATCCTTATCGTTATCCGAATGTAAATTTCTTCTCATCAGATTATATAAAGAAAGCATATAATCGTTACGATGCATCTGCTGAATTTTCTGGTGGTGGAAAATATGCGCATTTCTATACCAATATTGGTATCTATAATGTTGGCGACCTGATTAATTTTGGAGAAGGTAAAGACAATCATACCAATCGTATGAATATACGTGGTAATGTAGATTTGCGTCTGAATGATTGGGTTACAGGTTGGGTAAACGCCAACGCAACATTTTATGACATACGTAGTGATAATGCTTCGTTTTGGTCGAATTCTGCCACATTACGTCCCAATCGTGTAAGTCCTTTGATTCCAATTTCCTATGTTGAAGAAAATGATATTCCTTCCTGGACATTAATCAATAATAGTAATTATCTGGTAAATGGTCAATACTTGTTAGGCGGAACTCAGTTGGATCCAACCAATCCATTTGCGGCTATGTATGCTGCCGGTTACAACAAGTACACTTCTCGCCAGTTTCAATTTGATACCGGTATTAATTTGAATCTTGAAAAGATGTTGAAGGGACTTTCTTTCCGTACACAGTTTGCAGTTGATTATGCTACAAGTTACAATACTTCTATCAATAATAATTATGCAACTTATGAAGCACTATGGAACAATTACTCAGGCAAGGATTTAATTACATCGCTAAATAAGTACAACAAAGATAGTAGTACGGGTACGCAAAATGTATCAGGTAGTGCAGAAAAGCAAACTATAATGTTCTCTGGACAGTTTAATTATAATCGTACTTTCAACGAGGTACATAATGTCTCTGCAATGTTGTTGGCACATGGTTATCAACAAACAATTTCCGGAGAGTATCATCGTCTCAGTAATGCGAATTTAGGTTTGCAACTCGGATATGATTATAAAAATAAGTATTATGTCGATTTTAGTGCGGCCGCAGTTCATTCAGCAAAATTTGCTCCGGGAAATCGCCAGGCTATCTCACCTACCTTAACAGCTGCATGGCGTTTAAGCAAAGAAGATTTCCTTGCAGATTCACCGATTGTTGACGATTTGAAGCTTAATGCCTCTGTTTCCATGTTGAATCAAGACTTAGACATAAAGACTACAATTGACGATAAGAGTGTAGAATATTATCTATACGACAATGTCTTTACTTCATCGGGAACTTGGTGGGGATGGTCTGAATCCTATGGTAACAGCATGCAGTCTGCTGACTCTCGTCGTAGTGGTAATGACAAATTGTTTTATGTAAAGCGCAAAGAAGTTACTCTTGGTTTAGATGCTTCTTTATGGAAAGGCTTATTAAAATTGAATGCCAATTTTTTTACTACTTCAACTGAAGGTTTATTGACTACTCCATCTACTATTTTCCCGAGTTATTTCCAGACTTACTGGCCGGTTTCATCTTTTTTGCCATATATGAACTTTAACAACAACAGACGTACAGGTTTTGACTTTGCACTTAATCTGAATAAGAAAGTTGGCGATGTAGATATGACATTGGGAGTAAACGGAATGTATTACACTTCTAAGGCTACAAAAGTTAATGAAAATGTAGAATATGATTATTTAAAAGCACAAGGAAAACCTATTGATGCTCTTTGGGGGTTACAGAGTAACGGTTTCTACAAGGATGAAACTGATATAGCAAACTCTCCTTCATCTAGTTTTGGTCAGGTTAAACCAGGTGATATTAAATACATTGACCAGAACAATGATGGTACAATAGACAGCAAAGATCAGGTTGTATTGGGTAAATGGGGAGCACCTTTTATTTTCGGTGTGAACTATACAGCTAAATGGAAAGCCTTCACTTTATTTGCTGCCGTTACAGGTAATATAGGAGGAAAAGGAATAAAGAACAATTCATATATGTGGGTGTATGGTGACCGCAAGTATTCAGATGTTGTGCGCAATCGCTGGACTCCTGAAACAGCTAACACAGCAACTTATCCTCGTTTAACAACGCAAAGCGGCGACAATAACTTCCGCGCTTCCGATTTCTGGATTTATAGTACTAGTCGTGTAGATTTGGGTAAGGTACAAATTACTTATGATTTTCCGAAAAATATATTTAGAAACGGTATCGTCAAAGGCTTGTCAGTGTACTTAAGTGGTTCTAGCTTGCTGACTATAGCCAAAGAACGTAAATATATGGAGATGAATGTAGGTAGTACACCTCAGAATCGTAGTTATAATCTTGGTGTGAAAGCTGAGTTTTAAATGAGATAGATTACCAAATAAATTATTTGTCATGAAAAATATAATAAAAATATTAGTCCTTTCTTCTTTATTGACAGGATGCGATGATCTGTTCGAGCCAGCCATTGAGAATAATCTGGGATTTGAATATATGTACGAAAATGCGGGATATGCCGAAGGTGTTTTATCTAATGCATATACGCGCATTCCATCTGCTTCTTATTCATTCAATGATGTTGCAACTGATGATGCAGTTAGTAATGATGCTGCAAATAGTTATCGAAAAATGGTTGCAGGTGCCTGGCAGTCAGACAATGACCCAACTGAACGTTGGCGCAATTGTCGTGCTGCAATTCAGTATCTCAATCTTTTTCTAGCCAATGCTGATAAAGTACATTGGGCAAACGATGAATTGGCTGCTAAAATGTATAATGATCGCTTAAAGGGTGAAGCTTATGGACTACGTTCCATGTATATGTATTATTTGCTTCAGGCGCATGGCGGATGGACAGCAGATGGGAAATTACTAGGTGTGCCCATTGTTACTGAACCAGAAGAAGCTTCAACAGATTTCAACTATGCACGTGCTACTTTTGACGAATGTATGAAGGCTCTTTATGCTGATGCAACAAAGGCTTTGGAACTTTTACCTACTGATTATGGCGATTTAACTAGTAATCCTGATATACCTTCAAAATATTCGAATGAAGGTGTAAACCTTACTCAGTATAATCGTGTGTATGGTATAAAATTTCGTGGACGCATTTCCGGACGTATCGTAGAAGCGATCCGTTCTCAAGCTGCTTTGCTGGCTGCAAGTCCTGCATTTTCTAAAGGCACTACTACAACTTGGCAGAATGCGGCTGATTATGCAGCCAACGTATTGGATAGAATCAATGGTGTAGCAGGTATTGATGCCGATGGTGGTACTTGGTATAGCAACAAAGAAATTGAATCTTTAGGTAGTGGTGAATGTCCTCCTGAAATATTGTGGAGAGGAACTAAGTCGTCAAGCAATTCATTGGAAAAGGATAATTATCCTCCTTCTATTTATGGTAAAGGACGAATTAATCCTACACAAAACCTGGTTGATGCTTTCCCTATGTTGGATGGCTCTCCTATATCTGCTAGCAAAAGTGGTTACGATGCAAGTAATCCTTATGCAAATCGCGATCCTCGTTTGGCTGCTTATATTTTATACAATGGAACGAAAGCCGGTGTAAATAATAAAGTCATTACAACTGCAGCAGATGGTACAACAAACGATGCTTTGGACAAAGAAGAAGGTTATTCAACACGTACAGGTTATTATATGCGTAAATTATTGCGTCAGGATATTAATCTGGATCCAACTGTAAATAGTACTCAAGAACACTATCAGGCACGTATTCGTTATACCGAAATTTTTCTAAACTATGCAGAGGCTGCTAACGAAGCTTTCGGTCCTACAGGAAAAGGTTCTCATGCCTACTCTGCTTATGACGTAATTAAAGTAATCCGCAGTCGAGCTGGTATTACTGGTGGTGACCTATATTTGGAGTCTATCAAGGATGACAAAGACAAAATGCGTGAACTTATTCGTAACGAACGTCGTTTGGAACTTTGTTTTGAAGGTTTCCGTTTCTGGGATTTACGTCGTTGGAAAGCAAACTGGAATACAACTGCTATGGGGGTTAGTATTACAGGAGATGCTACTAAAACCTATTCTCCGATAGAAGTTGATAAACGTACGTATAAAGATTATATGTATTATGGGCCTATTCCTTATAGTGAAATATTAAAATTTAATGCTCTGGAACAAAACCAGGGATGGTAATCATTACAATGTAAAATATTAACTTGATTAAATATGAAAAAAATTATAGCCGCTATTATGATGTTAGGCGCACTGGTTACATCCTGCGAGAATGCTGATTGGGATTTTCCCGATTATGGTAAGACAAGTGTTTATTTTGCCAAACAAACGCCAATACGCACCATTACATTGGGTACAGATACGTATGATACAACCTTGGACAATGAGCATAAATGTAAAATTATGGCTACTATGGGAGGAGTCTATAATAATGAAACCAATCGCATAATAAATTTCGAGGTTGATGAATCTTTGTGTAATGGGTTGACTTATGAAAATGGAAGTGACATTATACCTATGCCTTCTTCTTACTATAAACTTGCATCCAACCAAATTATTATACCTGTCGGTAAAGTATTGGGAGGAGTCGAAGTACAGTTTACAGATGCATTCTTCAATGATCCGAAATCTATTTCAACAACTTATGTTATTCCATTAAGAATGACTAGTGTAGAAAATGCTGATACCATCTTGCAGAGTAAAAACTACATTCTTTACGCTGTTAAATACATCAATAAATGGGATGGTAATTGGCTGAGCCGAGGTACAGATGTAATTGATGATAATGGATCTGTTACTACAGTAACACGCCAAGCTAAGTATATAGAGAATGATGAAGTACGTAGTCTTACAACAACTGCCTATAAGCAAGTTGTATATCCGGTATCAACAGTTGTAAATGTATATAAAGAAGATGGTACATTGGGTACTAAAACATTATCATGTAACCTTATATTAACATTCGACGACAATGATAAATGCACAATTACCAGTGGAACTGAAGGTTATTCTGCTACCGGTACTGGTACATGGACAAAAGAAGGTGCAAAAAAGGCTTGGGGAGATAAAGATCGTGATGAACTGAAGTTAAACTATGTATTGACTTATAACTACCAGCAAAAAGCAGGTGGCCCGATGTTGTATAAAAAGTACACATGTGATGATACATTGGTTGCGCGTGACCGTGGAAGTAAATTGGAAACTTTTAAAACGAAAAACAAATAATCGATTGATTCCTAAAAATAATACAAATGAAACAATATATAAATAAACTTCTGATAACAGCATTAGGATCGGTCATAATAGCCGGGTGCGCTGATACTGGTATTGATGATTTTTCTGTAGAAAAACCAAATACTATAGCAGGTATGGAGTATCTTAATGATTATTCTCCGCTAAAATCGTATATAGATCGTACCACCCACCCCAACTTTAAGTTGGGATCGGGTGTTTCGGAAAGCGATTTTAATCAGGGAGGTTTGGTCTATAGATTGGCAAGTGCGAATTTCGATGAGATAACTCCGGGTAATGGCATGAAATACAGTTCTTGTGTTGCTAAAGATGGTACTATGAGTTTCTCTGAAGTAACCAAATTTATAGAAATGGCCAAGTCGGCAGGTTTGTCAATCTACGGCCATACATTGGCCTGGCATTCTCAACAGCAGAATGAGTACTTGAAGAGCTTGATTGCTGATAAAGAAATAAAAGTGGATCCCAATAACGCAGAACATGCATTGCATATAAAAACTACGGAAGCTAAAGCAAATGTTTGGGATTGGCAAATCTATTATACTTTGCCTGCAGCTCTCACTGTAGGCCAGGAATATACAATAAGTATGCGTACCAAAGCAACTACAGCAACTGATATTGCTTTTTGGCCAAACAATGCAGATGGATCGCAAGTACAATATTTATCTAATTTGTCTGTAGGAAAAGAATGGAATACTTCTTCTCTTAAATTTACGGCTACTATTCCAATTCAGAAATTGGTATTCTCTTTCGGTAAATTTAGCGGTGACTTGTACATTGACGATGTTAAATTGATTGCTACTGGTTCTAATACCAATTTGATTGCCAATTCATCTTTTGACAATACCGATTTGAGCAAATGGAGTAAACCAAGTTGGCATAGTTATACTTACGCTATTGAAGCTTTGGCAGCAGGACCTACTACTTGGTTTACAAACCTGGTTAGTAATAGTAACTGTGAATCAGATGATGTTTCTTCGTTCTATGCAACAGAAGCAACAGTAGGACCTAAAGCTGCAACTTTTGGAGCTGCTGGTACAGGTGCAGATGGAGTAGGCCGTTCTATTATTGTAAAATCGGCCAGCAACCCAACTAATAACTGGGACACTCAATTCTTTGTAAAAGTGCCTTATAAATTCAAAGAAGGCGACACTTATCGTTTTACAATGAAAGTAAAAGCTGATAATGCAGGAACTATTGAGTCTCAAGCACACAATAACCCAGGTGGATATTTGTATTGGTCTATGATTGGTAACCCTAGTGTAACTACCTCTTGGCAGGAATATACCAAAACTGGTGTTATTTCAGCTTCGCAAGCAGGTATGAATACTATAGCGTTCAGCCTTTCTCCAAACAAAACAGCAACAACATTCTATTTTGATGATATCTATTTCGAGAAACAAGAATCAGGCAATACTATTCCATTAACTCCAAAAGAAAAGGCTGACACACTGACCTGGGCTATGGACAAATGGGTAAAAGGAATGATGCAAGCTTGTGGTGGATACGTTAAGTCATGGGATGTAGTAAACGAAGCACTTTCAGGTGGAGGTGACGACGGAGAAGGCTTCTATGTATTGCAGTCTGCATCAAACGGCGACCCTCTTAAAAACTTCTACTGGCAAGATTATCTAGGAAACGAAGAATATGTACGTAAAGTCGTTGGTATGGCTCGTAAATACTATGCCGAATTCAAAGGAAATCCTTCGGATCTAAAACTGTTCATCAATGATTATAATCTGGAATCAGATTGGGACGACAACAAAAAACTGAAAAGTTTGATTCACTGGATACAACGTTGGGAAAAAGATGGTGTTACCAAAATCGATGGTATTGGAACACAAATGCACGTTTCTTATTTTGCAAATGCAACTTCACAAAAAAGCAAAGAAGATCATATTGTGAAGATGTTTGAATTGTTGGCAGCATCAGGTAAATTAGTGAAGATTTCCGAATTGGATATGGGATATATTGACGAAGATGGTAAAACAGTAAAGACTGTTAATGTGACTCAAGAGCAACATAAAGCAATGGCTCAATTCTATAAATTCATTGTGAAAAAATACTTCGAAATTATTCCGGTTGCTCAGCAATATGGTATTACGACCTGGTCTATTACAGATAGTCCTGACAGTGATTCTTCATTCTGGCGTGCTGGCGAACCTATCGGTTTGTGGGATTTGAACTACTACCGTAAACATGCTTATGCTGGATATGCTGACGGATTGGCTGGTAAATAATAAATTAGATTTTATTGCTGTCCATTAAACTTAATTGTTATGAATAAAAAATCAGGGCTGAACTCTCTAAAGTTTAGCCCTTTTTTTTGATATCAAAAAAAATTACCAGAAACTTTTAAGGAGGTCATCCGACAAATGCATAATTAATTAATGAAAAAGCAATTTACTTATAAACGTTATCCAATAATTAAAATTAAACCTCGGATAGAGACTTGAAGGAAAAATATATAAAAAAGGGATTGTTCCATCTTTATAGAACAATCCCATGAGTTATTTAACCTGCTATTTTTTATGTTGCATTAACAGCGGTTTCAGACGAGCAGTCCAAAGATCATAACCAGTTTGATTCATATGAAGGTTATCCTTCTTAAAAATGTCTTTACGGAGCACCCCTTTCTCATCATACATACAAGAAGCTACATCAACATAGAATATATTTTTTACTGTATCAACATACTCTTCAAGCAATGTATTGATTACTTTTTGTTTTGGTATTAACTTCTCACGTGCATAAGAAGGTTTTATAGAAAGTACATAAAGCGGAATACCCGGATAATCACGCTTTATTCTTGCTATGAAAATACGAAAAAAATCAAATGTCTGACCTATTGTTATATCTTCAGGACTATTAATCATATCGTTCTCCACATAAAGAACAATACATCTGGGATTATAACCGCGCGCAATTACATTATAGTTGTAAAGCATATCACGTAGAGCTGCACCACCATATGAACGACGTATAATCTTCATCGGAGCCATATCATTATAAATATTATCCCATAAATTAATAGATGAACTTCCCAAAAACAATACATCGCACGACTTATCTTTCAATTGCTTATTTTCTTCTGTGTATTTATCAATGTCTGCCTGATAACGAGTAACCCAGCTAAAAGCATCAGCATGTTTTACCTGAAGAAACTCACACAAGCGTACGGAATCTTGCGTGGACTGTGCCTGCACGATGAATGGCAAAGACAACAGCATAAATAATAAAATCAAAATACTTTTTCTCATTCTCTATATTTTCTTATTTAAATCCCAACTTATTTAATCCTTTACACACATCCGGGTGACTCATAAAAAGCTTCCATAAAAATCCTGAACGATAATTCTCTATCATTACTGCTATTGGTCCCTGATCAATAGCCAAATAGCGCTTGGGATACCATCCATCCGTTTCACTGAAAGCATCATAAAAACCATATTTGCCGAAAACCTGATCACGCATCATATATAAGTGACGCATTACATCCATCGATTCTTTAGGAGTGTACACTATAGATGAAAGAGCTGCGGTAGGAGAAATAACTCCCAAATCGCTGTTTTCATTAGGAGCATGACCGGAATAACCTGTAATACTATAACTTGCTGTCAATCCCCAACAATTATTGTCATAACCTTTATAACCTTTCGGGTTACGAATGCAATAAGCCCGGTTAATCAATGTGTAATTTTTCATTTCTTGAAAATAATCTGCATATTTATCTTTCAAACCATTTGGATTAAGTCCTAGAAATGAATAGTGAGCCCAGAACAGAGGTCCGGCCTTTGTTCCTTGATAGCGCAAGTTTAGTGAAAAGCCTTCTACCTTATGCGGGGAAACGATGGCTCCATTTTCTGCCCAACCTTGGTGATACACTTCCGGAAAAACTCCATGAGTTGGTGAAGCTGCCGCCAATATATATAAAATAAGACATTCATTAAATCCATGAATTGGGAAGTTCATTTCCCAGGCATACTTAGGGCTCCAATGCCAGTATATTACATTTTGTTCATTACAATACCAGTCCCATTCTACTTCTTTCCAAATTTTATCTATACGCGAGGCCAAAGCTTTTTCTTTTTCAGTACCATCAGCATAATGTTGATGAACAGCCAGTAATCCTTGCATTAAAAAGGCTGTTTCTACCAAATCACCCCCATCATCTTTCTGTCCGAAAGGCTTTACTTTTCCGGTTTCGCCATTTAACCAATGAGGATAAGCACCATGGAAACGGTCTGCTCGTTCAAGAAAAGATATAATTTTCTCAAAGCGGGCAAATCCTTGTTTATCTGTAACATAACCTCTTTTTACACCAGCCAATATGGCCATCATTCCGAAGCCACTTCCACCAATAGTTACAATATTTTTATCGTTTTCCGGATAAATGCCATCTTCATGAAAGCGCTCGCGCGCCAAACCACTTATAGGTTCAGCACCTTCCCAAAAATAATTGAAAGTACGATACTGAACAGTGTCCAACAACTGACTATCCGTAAGCCTTTTTTCTATTACATCTGATTTATTTGCACAATTCCCCAAAAGGAAACTGCTACAAAATAGTATAAAGGATATAAGTCTTATCTGTTTCATATTCAATTCTTACTTAATTATTATATTTACAAGAACCGGATTATGATCCGATAAATATCCTTGTTCGGGAGTATCTTTAATAACACAATATTTGTTTATCTGAACAGAGGCACTGACAAAGATGTAATCAATTAAAACTCTTTCACTATTTTTCAAACGTCCGAAATCATGGAAACTCCATGATGGTCCATATACTACTGGAGATGCTGCACGGGTGTCTTTCATCCCATTGTGAGTTATAATCTGTATGGGTTCTGAATCTGATGTACCGTTAAAGTCTCCCGTAATAACGACCGGAAGTCCTGGAGCTAATTCTTTTGCTTTGGTAAGCAATAATTTTGCACCTTCCCTACGGGCTATCTCTCCCATATTGTCCAAATGCGTATTAAAACAAACGAAATTCTGGCCTGTTTTCTTTTCTTTTAATATAGCCCATGTAACAATACGTTCATATGCTGCATCCCAGCCTTTTATTCCTATTTTTTCCGGAGTTTCACTAAGTCCAAAGTTTCCCTCTTTAATCAGTTTAAAACGATCTGCTTTAAAAAACAGAGAACAATATTCTCCCGCTTCTTTGCCATCAGTACGCCCAACACCTATAGCTGTATACTGAGGTAACCGTTCTTTCAGATCTACCAATTGGTTATACAAAACCTCCTGCATCCCTAAAATATCAGGGGCATAATAACGAATCATATTAGCAGCATTATCCTTACGGTATTGCCAGCTATTTAAACTGTCTGAAGGTACATTTAGACGAATATTGAATGTCATAACATCCGCATTGAGAACCTTTTGTTGCGTACCACACGAGGTGGTAAGCACACAAAAGGCAGCCAAGATAAAATTTAAAATATATATTTTCATCTAATTACATTTTCAAAGTGAAACTTGCGTTTTTAACATCACAACTGTTCCCCCCGATCATAAGATTAAAATCACCTGGTTCGCAAACGTAGTTAAGGTCGTAATCATAGAATTTTAATAGTTCAGGAGTTATTTTGAACGTCACTTCTTTTGATTCGCCCGCTTTCAGGAATATTTTCTGGAATCCTTTTAGTTCTTTAACCGGACGGGTAACACTTCCCACCAGATCACGGATATAAAGCTGAACTACTTCTAATCCATCTCTTGTACCAGTATTTGTAACCGTAACCGTCGCAGTAAGTTCCTCATTCATACCAAGATCTTTGCTACTCATGGCTATATTGCTGTAATTGAAAGTCGTGTAACTCAATCCATATCCAAAAGGATAAAGAGGATCATTACTTACATCAAGATAATTACTACGGAACTTTTCAAACCAACGACCTTCTCCTAAAGGACGGCCTGTATTCTTGTGATTATAATATAAAGGAATCTGACCTACATTTTGAGGGAAAGTCATTGTTAGTTTTCCACTTGGATTAGCATCACCAAACAAAACATCTCCAATCGCATAAGCAGATTCGCTACCGCCAAACCAAACATTCAGGATAGCAGGTACATTCTTTTGTTCCCAGGTAAGCACAACAGGACGTCCGCTAAACAGAACCAAAACAATTGGTTTCCCTGTTTTCAACAATTCCGTTAATAAAGTACGCTGCACATCAGGCAATTCCAAATTAGTGCGGCAACTGCTTTCACCACTCATTTCAGATGATTCACCTAAGGCTGCAACAATAACGTCAGCATTAGCCGATACTTTCAGAGCTTCCTCCAACATGTCCTTATCAGTTCGGTTGTCACGATGCAAACCGCGACCAAACATTGTTGCACGTTTCTCATAAGCAGTATCACTAACCAGATTACTGCCTTTTGCATAAACAACCTTTGCTTGGTCACCCAATGTTTCTCTAAGTCCTTTAACAAGTGAAGGGGTCTTATCAAGCACTGCAGCTACACTCCATGTTCCTACCATATTTTCACCAGCTTCGGCTAATGGGCCAACAACAGCTATGTTTCCTTGTTTCTTCAGAGGAAGTAGATTATTTTCGTTTTTCAATAAGACAAAGCTTTCTGAAGCAATCTTTCGGGCTTCTGCGCGATGTTCCTTTGTATAAATATCTTTTAACGGCCGTTTCAGATCACAGTATTTATATGGATTATCAAATAAACCAAGTTTATATTTTGCTTCCAGAATACGACGACAGGCTTTATCCAGAGTGTTTATTGTAATAATTCCCTCATCTATAGATTTCCTTAAAGTTTCTGTAAAACCAGCACTAACCATGTCCATGTCAACACCTGCATTAATTGCACGTGCCGATACTGTTTTCAAATCACCTATACCGTGATATACCATTTCTGCAATTCCTGTAAAATCAGTAACAACAAAACCATTAAAGCCCCATTGATTACGGAGCAAATCTGTCAATAACCATTTATTTGCAGTAGCCGGAACACCATCTATTTCATTAAAAGAAGCCATAATGCTTCCTGCTCCTGCTTCAACCGCTGCTTTGTAAGGAGGCATATATTCATTCATCATACGAATACGACTCATATCAACAGTATTATAATCACGTCCAGCTTCGCTTGCTCCATAAAGTGCAAAATGCTTTATACAAGCCATAATTTCATTATTGGATTTCAGCCCTTTGCCCTGATATCCACTAACCATAGCTTTCGCAATTTCAGATCCCAAAAACGGATCTTCTCCACAGCCTTCAGAAGCGCGTCCCCAACGAGGATCTCTGCAAATATCCAGCATAGGTCCAAACGTCCAGCTAATTCCGTCAGCACTAGCTTCGATAGCAGCAATACGGGCAGCCTTTTCTATTGCTTCCATATTCCAGGTACATGACAAACCTAAAGGTATAGGAAATATTGTTTCGTATCCGTGAATAACATCCATCCCAAATATTAAAGGAATTTTTAATCGACTCTCTTCCACAGCCAGTTTCTGAACCTCTTTAATTTTACCAACTCCCTTCAGATTAAATAATCCTCCAACTTTTCCCTGACGAATTTTTTCAGCCACATCGCTGCTTTTTGCCTGTCCTGTAGTTATATCCCCAGTCACAGGTAAATTGAGCTGTCCTATTTTCTCTTCGATAGTCATTTTTTTCATCAAAGCATCTATAAAACGGTCCATATCTCCGGGAGATCGTTGTGCAAACGTACATGTAGAAATCAATAGAATGAGGGAAATAATATATTTTTTATAATACCAATTATTCATAAGTTACTAATTTTACCAATTGAATTGAAATAAAAAGTCTAAGAAGGTTATGTCTAAACACCCCCTTCTTAGACACTTGTTCATATTTTAACAATACCTATTATTTGTAATCAGGATTCTGAACCAAGATTCCATTCGATTTATCAATTTCATCTTGTGGAAGTGGCAGATAACGGTGTTTATCCTGATATTTCACCTTACCAACATTATGTAGAACATCTTTTGCAATACCCCAGCGAACCAAATCATAAAAACGATCGAATTCAAGTGCCAATTCAATACGGCGCTCATGGCGGATAGCATCTCTTAAAAGAGCCTGATCTGTTGTTGTAACTTTTTGCAGAATTGTATTATCATTACCACGGGCACGAGCTCTGATCATTTCTAAATCATCTGACGCTTCTTTTGCATTGCCTATTTCATTTGCAGCCTCAGCAACCATCAAGACAACATCAGCATATCTGATCAGGCGGATATTTACCCAAAATCCACTATTAGTAAATTCCTTGCGCTTAGCAGGGTTTGTATAGGCCTTTTTATTATAGTATGCTCCCATTCCTGATGAAACAGGAGATTCTCCATAAGGTTTATTAGTATTTTCCGGAGTAATAGGTTCATCTGCACTTTTTCTGAAATAAAGCAAAGTTGCATCTTTTCGAGGATCTCCCGGTTCATAAGCTTCACCTAGTTCTTTTGTTGCCATGTGCCATCCCCAGCCTAAATTCCACAGTCCGGAACCACGTACACCCTGTACCTGGCAGAACTGGCTTCCAATTGAAGTACTAGCAGGTAATGCAGCTGTAGAAGCACATTGTAATTCAAAAACAGATTCACTGCAGTTTTCACCTTCATCAGTAAATATTTTTTCATATGGGGTATTCAAGTTATACAAACCCGAGTTCATTACATCTTTAGCCGCAGCATACATGTTACTCCAGCTATTTCTCATCATGTAAGTACGTGCATGAAGTGCGCGCGCTGCTCCCCAAGTCAAGCGACCAATATATTCTGAGCTCCATTGCTTTGGAAGTAGCTTTTCAGCTTCGTCCAAATCTTTATCTATCTGTTCATAAATCTTTTCAGCAGTTGTTTTAGGAACATTTGCTTCAGCTGCATCCCGAATTTTAGCTGTAACTAGAGGAACTTCTCCAAAAGCTCTTACCAGATTGAAATAGCAATAAGCGCGGAAAAAGAGTGCTTCACCTTTGTTTCTTTGAGATGCATCATCCTTCGAATTTAAATTATCTACAGAATAAATTACCGAGTTAGACTGATATATGATCGTGTAATTTTGTGACCAATAAGCTTTTACGGTTCCGTTATTCGTTGTGTATTCAAAATCATCCCAAAAAGCAGCCTGATCTGCACCATCACCTACAGAGCTTCCTTTTTCTGAATCTTCTGAACGAACATAGTGTATCATGAACGCAGGGATACCAGCAGTAATATTATAACTTCGCATTAACGTATAGATACTAAAGACCTGCCCATCAATGGCAGAACCACCTTCGGGAGTGTCATCCTCTGTGAACTGCCCAAGAGGACTGCGGTCAAGAAAATCGCTACAACCTGTAAAGCTAAAAGCAGAAGTAGCCAACATCAACGATAATATATATTTATTAAGTTTCATAGTTTGCAATTTTAATAGTAATTAGAAAGTTAAGTTGAGACCAAATGTATAAACCGCCGGCATAGGATATGATCCGTCGTCAACACCAAAAGCTGTTGCAGAACCACCAAGTTCAGGTGTATATCCGGTATTATGCTTCCAAGTCTTCAGATTCTGAATATTTGTATAAATTTTTAATGCTTTTATACGTAGTTTATCCAGAAATTCTTTATCAAAATTATAAGCTAACTGAATATTACGGATGCGGAAGAAACTGCCATCTTCAATGTAATAATCTGAATTCTGATTATTGATTGTGTGTTTTATATTCAACAAAGGTTGCGAATTTGAAGTCCCTTCACCATGCCAACGATTTATTCGTTGTGCCATGAAATTAAACTGTGACCAGTTATAATTATCCCATGTGCGGAAAATTTCATTTCCCTGTTGTCCCATCATATCAATACTTAATTCAAAGTTCTTATAAGACACTCCTAAATTAATACCATAAGTAAAGTCTGGAGTTGGATTACCTATAATAGTACGGTCAGCCGGAGTTATAAAATTATCTCCGTTTATATCGACAAATTTCAGATCACCAGGAGTAACTGTTGCAAGTTTATTAACTGGAGAATTCGAAATATCAGCAGCAGACTGATAAACTCCTTCTACTTTATAACCATAAAAATAGCCGATGGGGTAACCCGATTGTGTATAACTCATGCTTTTTGCCCCATCAATAATAGAATATCCATTTTGAACCAAACTTAAAACCTTATTCTTTATTGTGGTTAAATTACCTCCAATGCTATATCCCCAATCACCTCTGCGGTCATTCCATGATGCAGCCAATTCAAAACCTTTATTTTCAATTTCACCTAAGTTGCCAATTCCAGGTACAGTACCAGATAGTCCAGGAACAGTAGCAAGCAAATCCTTTGTATTCTTTTTATAATACACCCCTTCAAAATGAAGACGATTTTTCAACATATTTGCTTCCAAACCAGCTTCCCAAGCTTTTACTTTTTCCCAATGCAAATTTACATTTGGCAAATATTCTAATTGATAACCCGGGATAATATTATTTCCAAATACAGCAGAAGATGAATTAACCAATAATGGTTCAGCCGGATAAGCTGATTTCATTGCCTGATTACCAAGAGTACCCCAAGAACCTTTCAACTTCAGCATATCAAAGAAGTTTTGATTAGCCATAAATTTTTCTTCAGACATCAACCAGCCTCCACCTACTGAGTAGAAATTTTGCCACTGATTACCTGTGTAAGAGAAAGCTGAGGAGCCGTCACGACGGAAAGAAGCATTTAACAAATACTTTCCATCATAATTATAAAGTACGCGTGCTAATGCAGAAACAGTTGTACGTTCCCATTGTGTACTACCATTGGTTGAAGCTCCGGCATCGCCAATACTTACGTACCATTTATCCGGATCATCTGCAATCACTAATCCAACACCCTGATCACGTCCGGCAGTAAGCAGACTATAAGAATTATAATAAGTTGTAAAACCTGCTGTTGCAGTAATATTATGTTTGTTAAATGAATTCACATAAGTCAATAAATAATCACTCTGCACTTTTGTTTCATCGCTTTTGTTTTGTTCAATTGCAGTTTTCTTTGTGCCTAATATGTTAATATCTCCTTCAGCATCTGGGTCGTACACTTTTATAATAGGTGTGTATTTACGATAATTGTTTGAAGCATAATCCATTGAAAAAGTAGTACGGAAAGTAAAATTATTTAAAAATTTCCACTCACCATAAATATTACCTGCAGTACGATAATTGGTTGCACGTGCAGTATTAGCGCGTTCTTCAACATCTACCATTGGATTGGTTATCTGTGCTTTCTGAAAATCCGGAAGTGCAGCAAATAATTTATATTCATCATTATAAACCGGAGCTACCGGAGTAGAACGAATTGCATTCAGTACTTCTTTTGCATCAGTAGGTAATATACGTGCACCATTGAATTGGAAACCAAATTTCAGATTTTTATTTACGCTATACTCATTACTTGCATTCAAAGTTATCTTACTATACTTTTCATGTTTTATATTACCCTGCTCACCAGAATATCCTATACCTAAATAAAATCTATTTTTTTCTGAAGCGCCAGTAATACTGATATTATTATTGGTCACAAAACCTGTCTGAAAAATTTCATCCTGCCAGTCTGTATCAGCAGTCCAGTTTGTAAAGTCAAATTTACTAGCTCCCTGGTTCACCAATTGTTCATTATAAAGTTCTTTAAATTCGGCAGCATTTGCCATATGAATTTTGTCTACTACTTTTTTCCAACCAAAAGAAGTGTTTATATTCACTAGAGTCTGACCTTCCTTTGCTTTTTTTGTAGTTACAATTATTACACCATTAGCACCACGTACACCAAAAATTGCTAAAGAGGAAGGATCTTTCAAAATTTCCATTGATTCAATGTCTGCCGGATTCAGGAAACTAATATTGTCATTAAACAATCCATCCACAATATACAGCGGAGTGAAACCATTAATAGAATTTGTTCCACGAACACGGATTTCCGGATCAGCACCAGCACGTCCGCTGTTAACCACTTGTACACCGGCAACTTTACCTTGTAATGATGCCAAAGGGTTAGTTGCTGGTTTATTAGCAATCTCATCTCCTTTAATATTTGTAATTGAACCTGTCAGATCTCGTTTCTTTGCTGTACCATAACCTATGACTACGGTTTCTGATAACATTGTAGCATCTTCCTTCATTACCACATTGATAGTACTTCGTCCTTCAACTTTAATTACCAAAGTTTTCATTCCGATATAAGTAAACTGTAAAGTGGCATTGGGAGCTGCTGAAATAGAATAATTTCCATCAATATCTGTTGTTGATCCTCCTGAAGAACCAACAACCCGGATTGCAACTCCAATTAAAGGCTCGTTTTGTTCGTTAGTAACTTTACCCGCCAAAGTTTTATTCTGAGCAAACACTGAAGATATAGAAATACCCATGATACCTATCAAAACCAGTATGGTTCTTAGCCAGGACATGTTCTCCATAGAAATTGTTTTTAAAGATTGTTTTTTCATCGCATTAATTTTTAACCATATTTCCAACTATAATTGTCTGCGTTCAGCAACGCTTTAATAACTCATCACTGATTAAATGGGCCCCTATTACAATCAAGTATCAAGTTAACAAAGTTTAGGTCTGAGATTGCTGACAATCAAATTCTGTTGCAAACATATAAATGGGAAATTGCAGGAACAAAAAAAAACCCTCACAATAGATACATGAAGGCGCTTTTTAACAAATAAAAGACCTCACATTTACCTCTCAAAACAAATTTAATCATTGATATACAACGTATTATAATAACGTTTTAATCTATATCAATGAAACAATCATTCAGGTTTTGAGTAGGCTTTAGATCAAGTTTTTTTCTGAGTCGGTAGCGGTTGTTTTCTACTGCGCGAACTGATATGTTCATTAAAGAAGCAATATCTTTAGATTCCAGACCTAGTTTTAAACAGGCACACAATCTAAGATCATTATTGGTAAGTTGCGGATACATCGTTTTAAGTTTCTTAAAAAAGTTCTTATGTTTTTGCTCAAATCTAATTAGAAACATATTCCAATCGTCTTCTGTATCCATATTATTGGCTAAAAGTATATTCATTTTCTGGATAAAAGGTAGTAATAACGATTTCTGAGCATTCTTGGTATAGAAGTCATCTACAATCTTTTTTAAATTCAGTATCAGCTCATTCTTTTTGATAATAAAAGAAGTCTGAGTAAACAATTCGGCATCTTTCTCTTCTATCTTATTCAACAAATTCTCATTCATTTTTCTTAGATACTTGGCTTCTCGTGCACGGACTTTCTGTAAATGCAAATTACGATATCTTCGTAATACAAGCAGCCATACTAAATATAGTATCAAACCTGTAATTACTAAATAGAGCAAATAAGCCCATATTGTTTGATGCCACGGAGGTAATATTTCAAACTTATAGATAGTTTCCTCCGATTTATGTCCCAAACCATCAACAGTTCGCAGTTTAAAGGTGTAGTTTCCTTTTGGTAAACGAGCATAAAAAACCTTCCCGGTTGTAGACGGTGCGCTCCATTCATTGTTCACACCTTCAAGAACATACTGTACTGAGAGATTGGAAGTAAACGAATGACTCTCTGTAAAAGTAAAAGTTACATTATTATAATTATATGAAATTTCAGAATCTTTTCCAGGATCAAGATAACGTTCTTTTCCTTCTGATATATTAATGCGTACAGATTCTATTAAAGGAGCATTTAATCGTACTTGACTGAAATTCTTTTTATGCAGATTGTGAAGTATAAATCCTGCATCCAGACATACAAGTGATATTGAGTCATTCAAGACAGAAATATTTTCATCTGCATTAACTAAGGACAGATTGTCATTATCCACATTATAAGCCTCCAGAATTCGTGCTATATATCCGTCATAAACAAATCTGTAAATTGAAGAACCGGTTATTGCCCAGCTTTGGTCATTATTGATATGCACCATTCTCTTTAAATCACTGATAGATGAAAAACACTTGTTCAGTCTATTCTCAGGAACTATCTGATCTCTGTTTTCATCATAAGTCCAGCACTTATTATTACCCAGAAATACTATTCGCCCTCCAATTTTAAAGAGTGATAATTTTTCGGGAAGTGCTTTATTTTTCTCTATGCCATAATAAAAGTGATAATGGAATGATTTATAATCATCGGATAGTTTGCACTTATATATACCTTGCCCAACTGTTTCCAACCAGATATTATTCAAGTGATCCACTTCTGCATTAATAATCGATTTAGAGATGTCTCCGATTTTCCATACCTGATGAGTATCCATGTCGACAACTGTCGGTCTGTTATAAGTAACAACAAATAAAAGGTTCCTGTCTTTCACTGGAAGCTTCATAATACGAAATATTCCGGTGTTTAATTGATAAGGAGTAGACGTCTTCAAATCTTTCCCTATCTCAATTATATTCATATTGTGTCCACAAAACAAGCGACCATCTACTATAGAGAATGTCCAAACTTGCCCTTGAGTACCTTTCATAAACTTCAATGAAGAAAAACATGCAGGACTATATAAATCTTTTCTCGGAATATAATATACTCCCTGATTAGTACCTATCAGCAGATAATTATTCCAATAAGTAGCACAATATACAGCTCCTATATCCTGAGAAAAAAAGTTATAATAGCTAAGTCCGTTATTATAGCGTATGTACGCTAATCCTCTATCCATTCCTACCCATATGTTATTCAGATTATCCTTGCAAAGAGCTAAAACGGTGTTGTTCTGCAAGGAATTTTGTGAAGAGTAATGAGCTATCACATTTCCATTTTCATCAGTTTCATACACTCCATCGAGTAATGTTCCCCAATAATATGTACCTCTTTTAGGCACATCTACCCCACAGTTCAGCTCCTTATCCCGAAGTAACTGACTAAAGGAGCTATTCCAATGAATAAATTCCTTTCCGTTATACAAATAGATTTCTCCAGAAGAAGTTCCAATCAGACATTGGTTCTTTCTATACGGCAAAATAACTCTTGCTAATTTCCCATTAAAGACATTACTACCTTCAACTTTTTGCAAACGATCATTTTTAAGCCGGTAAAGTGAACCGTTTATTTCTTGTACCCAATATTCATTTCTTACTTTATAAAGAAAAAGCAATCCGTTCTCCAAACCTACTTTTTTGACAGACGTTCCATTATATATATATATATGTCCAAAAGACTGATAATAGATTTTTTTATTTTTACTATCAACACAAACTTTCCAGATTGTTTCATTATGCAAAGTACCTTTGGGTAGTAAATTCCTGAAAGTTGTATATTTAAGATTACCAGAAATATCTCTGTCCCAACGTCCTATATCTTCAAATCCTCCGGTATATATGAGGTTATGAGAACCAATACCAATTCCTTTAATATAAGAACCATTGACTGCGCAGTTTAACTTCCAGGCCATTCCGTCGAATTCCAGCAGACCTTTATCATTACCAAAGTACATTATTCCTCGTTCATCCTGGCAGGCATTCCAGTTTTTATTTGCAGCCTTATATTTATCCCGGTAAATATTAATGATATATGGTTTCTCGGTAGCTTGTATTTCTAAAAATGAGAGTATAAAAAGAAGATAAAAGAAATTTTTTTTGTTCATAATATAATAGTTAAGGTGCCACAAAGATATAATTAATAGATAATTATTTTAAGTGTGATAACTAAAAATTATTATTTCAAGGGAAAAGAAGAATATGTATGTACAATGAAAATACAAATGTGAGATATTTGCAGTATCGAAAATATGGATTGTATAAATGATCATTGAGAAGTAAATCGTTACCTTTTAAACAGCCATTTAAAATAGAGAATGATCAGCTCTTTCCGCAAATGCTGTCAAAGTTTGGATAAATAGATTTGTGTAATCTCAGCGAGCAGAGAAAGATGGTACACTCAAGGTACATCTCTCCTATAATAAGCTGTAGTGTTTATTAAAAGGTATGAGCCCAGCACAATACCGAGCTCACACAAATATAAATTAATTATTAAACGTCTAACTTTTCGGAGTAACTTCAAACAAGCTCTCCCTTTATATTCCCTGAAAAGCAGCTTAGCTTTTATTATAATTTTATTTCCACTTTAGTTCCTGTATAAGAAACCTTTTTCCCTATTGTGCTTGTATGAATTCCCAAACCTCTATTTTCACTTACCAGGACAACATTAAAGATACGTTTTGCTAAACTGCCTGTATAATTTCCTTTTCTATCTGAGATAGTTAATGATTGGCTCTTTTCATTCCAATTGAACGAAACAATTGTATATCTCCCTTTCTCATAGTTATAATTATCTCCTTCATCTTCGTATAAATCAAATTTAGCATCAGCTCCTTTATACACACGAATTTCAAGTGTATCGGTCGATTTTTCACCTGTATATTGGATAATCTTACCCATTGGAATAATAGAACCAGCCTTAACGAAAAGAGGAATTTTATCTAATGGGACATCAGTTTTTATACTTTGACCTCCATAAAAATGTTTACCCGTCCAAAAATCGAACCAACCTGCCGATTTGGGTAAATAAACATTCCATTCAGACACATTAGCTTCAGTAACCGGAGCCACTAATACAGATTTTCCAAACATATACTGATATTGATGGTTTACAGCGGTGGTATCTGTATTAAAATCCATCACCAACGGACGCATCATTGTAGATCCATTTTTAGTAACCTGCCATGCTTCGGAATAAATGTATGGAAGTAAACGATAACGAAGATTCAACATCTTACGCATATTGTCCTCAACTTTTTGACCATATTTCCAAGGTTCGGTTTCGGTTTGATAACCGTGAATACGGAATATTGGATTGAACGTTCCCCACTGGTACCAGCGTGTAAGCAGTTCGTGATATTTCTCATCGGTGTATTGAGAATTGCCGGGACGGAAAAAGCCACCAATATCTGTTGTCCAATATGGAAACCCTGTAATTGTGTAATTTAATCCGGCTACAATTTGATTCTTGAATATATCCCATGTTCCGCCAATATCACCCGACCAATTGATAATTCCATAGCGCTGCTGACCCGAGAAAGCCGAACGAGTAAGAATACAAACCCGCTTATCAGAAGTCGCCTCGCGTTGACCTTCATACACAGCCCTACTCACCATTAATGGATATGTTAACCTGTAAAAGTCGCCTGCACCAATATGTGTTTTTGTTCCTTTCAAAGCATCATTTTCAGGTTCAACAGCATCCATCCACCAGGAATCTACACCATTATCAAACATATTTACTTTCAATGTATTCCAATATTCTTTTCTGGTTTCTGGGTTGAAATAATCTAGCCATTTGGTATCTGGAATAAAACGGTTTTTAGCCACATATTCTTTACCAATTTTAGAGTTCTTATCCGGGTTCGACCAGATTGATATGTTGAAATGTGCATTCAAATTGTGCAGTTCTTTTATAAACGCTGAAGGGTTTGAGTAGTTTTTTTCATCGAACTGAGGAACACCCCAACCTCTATCGCCCCAATATTGCCAATCTTGTACAATTACATCCAACGGAAGATTCCTTTTTCGGAACTCTTTTACCGTTTCAACCAAATGATTTCCGGAGGTATAACGTTCGCGACACTGCCAAAAGCCATAAGCCCATTGTGGTAACATGGGTACATTGCCCGATAAATTACGGTAAGATGCGATCACATTATCTGCTGAGGGTCCATAAAAAACTACATAATCGATCGCTTTAGCAGCTGGCGACCGAAATGTTGTGATGTTATCACTCAGCTTCCACGACAATTTGGGAGTATTATTTGATTTGCAAAGTACCTGTACCTGATGTTCACCGGCTTTTAATTTTACCAATGTACCTACAGTAGGCGGAAGCCACATATTACTTTGATCAATACAAGGTTTCCCATCAATAGCAACAAAGTGTCTGTTACCCATATCGCCCAGATCCAGAAAGATAGAATACTCGCCATCTTTCGTAACATTAAACTTACCTTGATAAAGCGATTGGTTTTGTGATACTTTCTGAGTTCCTGAGGTAGTAGTAACTTCGGCCATTTGACTATTGTCTGAAGTTGATTGCTCTTGTTTCTCGAGTGCAATGAAATTATCTGCCGGATTAAAATCCGTTAACCCATACTGATGCCATAACAAACCGTATCCTTTACTGGAATAAATAAATGGAATTGCAATCTGCGTGTTTACCTGTATTAAACGGCGAGTTACGCTTTTTAAGTTATATTGCCCGTCCTGAAATTGACCCAAACCAAATATATATTCATCGGATGGTGATTCAAAACTCTGTTCTGCCTCATAACAAGTTTCGCCTTGAATAGAGCTGGGAGTTAATTTCCGGGAGCCTGTTTCTTCGCTCAAAAATACTTTGCCGACATTATTAGCATACGATAATTTGCCTGTATGCTTATCCAATAACACTTGAATATTTTTTGTTTTTATCTCAAGCTTGGTCGGCAAATCTAAAACTTGAAACCTTGGAGTTTCAGCACCCGAAGTAAGAACTAGCTCTGGCATGTTTCCTTCACTTTCTTTATAGAATTTGATCCTCACGGCATTCTCGGTTAAGGGAGATATACTGAGTGTTCCATCTGATAAAGTAATATTTATCTTGTCGGACAACCGTTTAAAGCCTTTCACAACTTGTGCCTCACAAAGTAGTGGAAAAAGACTAATCAATAAAAATAATTTTGGTTTCATTTATTACTTATTTAATACAATCAATTTTATATTATAAAACGAACTTAACGTAAATTTTACTCAAACAGATTAGAAAATAATAAAATCAAGAAATATCTTCCCTATCTACTACTAAAATGCATAAAAAGCCTTTGTTTAAAGGCTTTCAGTTAGTGGGAGATAAAAAATATAAGACTATTCATCTGCTACTAACGAGAATCATCTGCCACCAGCGTACTTTACTTTAATAAGCCCAGCAGACATTTTAAAACTTCCCAAATGAGATTTATTTTTTCTGGAATAACATTTATTACATCTTGTACAAAAGATTGCATTCTTCTGTACAAAAGAATTAAATACCTTGTACAAAAGAATACAATCTTTTGTACAAGGATTTATATATTAGACTAATCATTCTAAAAAAATCAGATCAGACATTGATCATTATCCGCACTAATCTTTTCAAAAGTCCCCTTCTGAGTTGTGACAGATTAAATATTAAAGAGATATAAAGAGTTTACCCTTTCTATTTTCAACTAAGGTAAAACAGTAACAATTTTCTTCCCTTTATAAACTATTACTTTATCATATTCATTAGAAGTGCTCTTACCAGAATTAATCAGTCTAATTTTGAATTTGCGTTCTGCAAGCATTCCAGGAAAAGAGCCTTTACGATTACTAATAGTCAATGCCTTCTTTGCATCGTTCCAAGTAAAGGTAATGGTTGAATATGCTCCCTTTTCGTAGTTGTAATTATCGTTTTCGTCCTCGTAAAGGGTGAATTCTCCATTAGCACCTACGTAAACACGAATTTCAAGTTCATCCCATTTCTTCTCAGTGGCATATTGCACTTGCGGTCCGAAAGGAATAATACTTCCCGATTTGATGTATAAAGGAATCTCATCAATCGTTGTTACTTTTACTATTTCCTGACCGCCATTGATTTTCTCATTAGTCCAGAAGTCATACCAGGCAGTTCCTTCGGGCAAATAAACTTTCGTTGATTTAGCCTGAGCGAAATTCACAACTGTACTTTTCTTTTCGCCGGTAGCATCATTTTTATCCCAACCTGTTTCCGCATCAGATTTTACGATAGTTTCCGGGGTATATTGTGCATTAACAACCGGAGCAACCAGTATTGATTTACCAAACATATACTCATTGTTCATGTCTTTAACCTTCTTATCATTGAAATCCATCACCAAAGCTCGCATAATTGTGGATTGGTTATTTGTAACCGACCAAGAAGTAGAGTAAATGTATGGCAACAGAGAATAACGCAAATTAATTGTCTTTGCTATTGCATCAAAGATAGTCTCTCCTTTTTTACCAAAGTTATATATTTCTCTGGGAATATCGGTACCGTGCGAACGCATCATAGGGGTAAATGCTCCAAATTGAAGCCAGCGAACATACAGTTCCTGAAACGACGGATTCTTAGTTCCTTCACTCCATCCATTTTTATAAGCACCAGCAAAAAAACCGCCAATATCTGTATTCCAGTAAGGAATAGCACTCATTGAGAAGTTGAGACCTGCAGGAATTTGGTTGCGTAACGATTGCCAGGAAGAATTTACATCTCCCGACCATGTATTCGCTCCGTAACGTTGTTGCCCGGCAAATGCCGAGCGGGTAAGGATAAATATACGTTTATCTGAACTTGCCGAACGTTGATGTTCTGCAACTCCTCCTACTGTCATCAATGGGAATGCGTTGCGTACCTTACGGAATGAGCCCAGGTAAGTTTTAAGATCAAAATCGGAAGGTTTAAAATCTAAGTGGTCGGGTTCTGTTGAATCCATCCACCAACCATCAATTCCTAATGAGAAAAGTCCTTTTTGCAGATGTCTCCAGTATATATCACGAGCCTCAGGATTATAAGGATCATAAGGTTGTACACCAGATGGATATTCGCGGTTTGGAGGCCAGCTTTCCAATCCTGATTGTGGCCATGTACCGAAGTTCAGAAGCATGCCCTTCGGTTCCATTTCGCGGAATTGTTTTGTCTGCGGTCCAAAAGAAGACCAGATAGAAATAATTAAGTGGGCATTTTGATTGTGAATATCTTCCACCATTTTTTTTGGATTAGGAAATTCAGTATTAAGAAACTCCATTGCATTCCAAAGGTAATTGTTGCCCCAGTATTGCCAATCCTGAATAATTCCATCGAGTGGCACACCTAGTTCACGGTATTTATTAACTACACCCACCAGTTCGTTCTGGCTTTTGTAGCGTTCTTTACTTTGCCAATAACCAAAAGTCCACAAAGGAAACATAGGAGCTTGTCCGGTAAGGTCGCGCATACAAGCAATAGATCCATCAATATTTCCACCGAACATAAAATAGTAATCAATGCAATCGCCAACGTCTGATTTAAATGATGTACTTTCGGGTTTATCTTCAAAAACAGTGGGGGAATAATTATCCCAAAATAACCCATATCCTTTTGTAGAAACGAGGAAAGGAACATAATCGTCAGTGTTTCCCTGTACCATATTGAGTTTTGTGTTACGCAAAGACAACTTGCCACGCTGCTGTTGGCCTAAGCCATAAATAGCTTCGTCTTTATCAAGTGCAAACGACTGATTTATTGTGTATGTTTTTGTACCTGCATCATTAAAATCAGTAAAGGTTGCACCAGATTCTTTTTCGCTTAAAAGTTGTTCTCCGGAAAGAGTATAATAGGATATTTTTCCAGACTTTATGTCGATATCAACTTTCAGCTTATTGCTTTTCAACGAAACTATATCTCCTTGTTGTTTGATAGCAAACTTAACAGCCTGAGGCTCTTTTACTACCGTTAAGCTTTTCTTTTCAAAAGTTTTTCCCACAGGAGATTTCAGCACCCTTACAGTTGAAGGTCCATAAAATTGAATTTCAACATCCGTTGAATTAATTTGAGTTTTGATACCCAAATTGCTTTTTGTGTACGATTGTGCCTGACTACCGATGGCAAAAAACATCAGTAACAAGAATACTAAATTGAGTTTTTTCATATATTATTTTTAAGCTTGTATTATTTCACAGGATTCATACAAAATAAACCATCGGTACAGGATCAAGGCCTAAATATATTTGAGCAATCGTGCTATATGTCAAGCTGCTCCCTCAAAAGAGAGTAGCTTGACTAAAATAAAAACATTTATTTCATTTCAAATATAGATCTTATCTTCTAATATTTAAATCTATTATACATTAAAAGTTTATTTAGCAGGCATAAATTTATAGAGAATTACCCCATGTGCAGGAACTTTAAGTCTTAGTATACCAGTTTTGGTTTCGATGTTACTGATATCTTTCTGTCGCCAAAGATCGCGCACTTTATATCGTCCATTAAGACCAAGCTTTTCAAAATCTTTGTAGGAAACATCTACTACATCAAGACCAAAGTTGCAGAAACCAACCGCATGACTACCATCTTCGAGCTCCTTTACATAAATACGCAAATCACCAATCGTCTGCTTACAAGTTGCCTGCTTGCCAAGCGGATCTTGATTGACCTCGATAACTTCATCGTTGGTTAGTAAATTCAATGAAAAATCATCCAGTTTCTCCATGTCACAACCAATAAGTAGCGGTGCGGAGAAAAGACTCCAGAGACTAACATGAAGATATTGTTCATCCGGTTTAAGCTTGCTTAAGTGTGGATTACCCCAACCGACAGTACCAATAACTAGCATATCCGGATCGTTCCAATTACCCGGTTTAGCCCATGCTGCAGCTTCGTCCTGTGCCAGAGCTATATTTTTTACACTCACCCACGTATCTGTAATATCATTAGTTGTTCGCCAACAATTACCTCCAACAGAATCACCCCATTTCCATACATCTGACATTCCATACTGACATACGCTAAAAACAATGTCACGGGGCTGCTGGCGAAGATAATCACCCATTACCTTAAATGGTTTCATGGCAGTATTCAATTCGTTACCACCATTATACGACAAAGAAGATACTTTGTATGGGTCGTTCTCAGGCAAACCATCAATTACATTACCATAACTGCACCAATCGTATTTCAGGTAGTCGAAACCCCATTTGGCATAACTTTCGGCATCTTGTTTTTCGTAACCATAACTACCGGCACTACCACCACATGTCCAAGGCCCCGGGCTTGAGTAAAGTCCTATTTTTAATCCCTGTCCATGAACATAATCGGCAAGGGCTTTCATATCTCCAAATCTGAAATTGGGAATTATATTGCCAGCCTCATCACGCAACTTGCCACGCAATGTAGAATCTTTTGAGTCGCGATGATTTTCCCAAAAATCGTCTATATTTATATATGTCCATCCGTGGTTTATAAGCCCACTTTTTACCATTGCATTAGCAGCACGTTTTACCTTATCAGCCGAAACCTCGTTGGCAAAACAGTTCCAACTATTCCAACCCATTGGTGGAGTGAGTGCAATACGGTCGCCACAAACAATACGTAGTTTTTTTTCTGCCTTGCCTTTAGCATTTTTAGCACCCAAAGTAACCTCAAATGTACCAGCCTTGGGAAGAGAACCCGTGATAAGACCTGTTTTCGAGTCAATCTTTAACCCTTTAGGTAAACAAGAAGCCGAAAAAGTCATGGGACGGTCGCCCGTTGCTGCCACAAGATATTGGAAAGGAGAACCCGGACGTACTCCAAACACTTTTGAACTATTAATTCTTGGTTTGACAGAAGGTAGAGGAGTTAGGATATATGGCTCACTTGATATCGGATTATATGTATTTAAGGTAGTTACGCCCGTAGTCTCAAATTTAGCATCAGCCCAATCGGCATGATCGTAGTAATTACCGTTTCCTCCATCAGTCACTACTAATTCAAGCTTCTGTATTCCTGAGAGTTTTACAGAACAAGGTCTGGCAGAATCTCCTAAATGTATCACACCACTCGACCATAGTTTTTTACCATCGCCAATAATAATAAACTCGACGGCTGGCTGACGGCCTTCTACCTCATCATCAATACCAACCTGAGCTGTAAACTCACTCGCTTTCCCATCAAGTAGAACCAAGAGCGAACTTTCAGCATGAGTACCAAAACCGCGTTCGAAAGTTTTTCCTCCAATTGTAATTGCCTTACCATCAACAGATTTATTCTTATTCGGTGTACCGAAACCCTGGGTAGCAGCACTGAGATCTAATTGATCAAGCCATACCGTTTGAGCAGATAAATGTTCGGTCCCTATCATACTGAATAAAATAAAAAGCCCTGCAGTGACTGCCAATCTAATGTTATTTGCTATTTTCATTAATGCCGTTTTATTTGGATATTATTATTTTTATTAGATTCAGCAAAAACCTTATATCTTTGAGCGATAAAGGTCTTAGCCGATAAATCCACACTCCTTTAATTTTGGTGGTGAATCATCATTCTTCTTAATTAATTTATTTGATCGTTATTTTTAATGATTTTAGAGCTTTTGCATCTGAACTATTTCCGTATAAAACCTCGTAATCACCAGGAATAACCATCATTTTTCTTTGAGCCCAATCAAAGAATTCGAATGCAGAAGGTGGTAAATCAATAGTTGCCTGTCCGGATTTGCCAGCAGCTAACTCTACACGTTGAAATCCACGCAAAGTTTTAATTGGTCCTTCAATATCATTAACTTTGTGAATGTAAACCTGTACAATTTCCGTTCCACTCCTTTTCCCTGCATTGGTTACCGGAACTGTTAGTTTTACAGTTTCGTTGGATTCAATTTCTGATTTATCTACAGTAGCTTTCCCTATTTTGAAATTAGTATAACTTAATCCAAAGCCAAATGGGAATAACGGATCGGACATATAACGATAGGTTCGTCCTTTCATTGAATAATTTTCAAAATCAGATAATTGATTTATGCTTTTATAGAAAGTGATCGGCAGTTTTCCTGATGGATTATAATCGCCAAAAAGCACATCTGCTACAGCCTGACCTCCCGATTCGCCACCATACCAAGCCTGAAGAATGGCATCGCAACTTTCAGTTTCAGGAACCAAAGCAATAGCCGAGCCCGAACAATTGACAAAAATCACCTTTTTTCCTGCTTGCTTTAATGCCTTTAAACAGTTACGTTGTACCACAGGAAGCTCAATATCGGTACGATCACCACCCTTGAAACCAGGATATGAAACAGGCATTTCTTCTCCTTCCAATTGTGTAGAAAGTCCTCCAACAAATACCACAACATCAGTCCCTTGAAGCTTTTTAATCAGGTCAGTATAATCAACACCTACTTCCTTACCTAAATTGAATTCTATATTCGCTTCCCAATTATTTAGTTGTGCATAGCGAATCTCAATTTTATATTTCTTACCGCTTTCAACTTTATACGGAATTCTTGAAGGTAGCGTTCTCCAGTTGTTATATTTAGCAAGAGATTCTCCATTCACAAACAATTCAAAATATCCTGTAGCTCCGCATTTGAATACGATCTCTTCACTTTTAGATGGAGTGAATTCTGTTTCATATTTACCGGAAAATCCTTCCAGACGAACTCCGGTTGCAAATTCATGTTGACCAGCTGTAGTCAATTTTATAGGATTTACAATTTGTTGGGTTGCAACAACATCACCTGTGAAATCTTTATTATTCCAATAACTAACCTTAAAGCCTTTCTTTCCATCAATTGAGCATTGAGAGAAATAACTTTCGGTCACTTTATCCTCTACCAAATCGCATCCTTTCTCATAAAGAACCTTATCTGCTGAAAGTTTAGAAGTAATTCCATCTAAAATTGTAATCGTTCTTACGGGAGTTCCATTATAATTTCCCCAAAGCATTGGTTTATCATTAGCATTTGGACCAACTACTGCTATTTTTTTTGATTTAGTAAGTGGGAGAACATTGTTTTTATTCTGAAGAAGTGTCATTGATTCAAGAGCCATATCTAACGCTAGTTTTCTGTGCTCATCGTTATTTACAATCGACATAGGAATTTTTGACCATGAAACCAGGTTATCATCATCCATCTCACCCAAGTCAAAACGTCCAATCAATACCTTCAAAAGGTGTTTATTTATTTCTTCTTCTGAAATCAACCCTTTAGCAACAGCTTCTGGCAATTGCTTATAAAGGTGATCAGACCATTGGCATTCTACATCTGTTCCAGCTAACACTCCTTTTGAAGCAGCATGAACAGCATCTGATGAAACTTTGTGGCTTGTATAAAAATCAGATATAGCACCACAATCAGAAACAACCATATACTTATAGCCCCAATCATCTCTCAAAATTCGTTGTAGCAATTGAGTGCTTCCACAACAAGGTTCATCATCTAAACGCTGATAAGCGCACATTACCTGACGAACATCAGCTTTCTGAACCAACGATTTAAAAGCAGGAAGGTATGTTTCCCACAATTCTCGAGGATTAACATCGTTAATATTTAAAGAGTGACGACTCCATTCAGGTCCTGAGTGAACAGCAAAATGCTTGGCACAAGCTAAAAGTTTTCTGTATTTAGCATCTGAAGGACCTTGAAGTCCTTTTACAACAGAAATTCCCATACGTGAAGTTAAGTAAGGATCTTCGCCATACGTTTCCTGCCCCCGTCCCCAACGTGGATCACGGAATATATTAACGTTTGGTGTCCAAACCGAAAGACTTAGAAAACGTACATTTTCCTGACCGTTTTTTCTGGCTTCATTATATTTAGCTCGTGTTTCATCCGAAACTGCATTGAAAATACGATATAGCAAATCATCATCGAATGAAGCAGCCATTCCAATAGGTTCTGGAAAAACTGTAACGTTACCATTGTTGGCAAGACCATGCAAGGCTTCACTCCACCAATTAAATTTTTTGATTCCCATACGTGGAATAGCATCTGATATATCACACATCAAAGTTGCTTTTTCGCTTAAGGTTAAGCGAGATATCAGATTTTTAGCACGCTCTTCAGAACTTAAATTAGGATTTTTATAAGGCAACAACTGAGCCCAGGAATTTACTGAAATTAAAAGGGTTATTCCTATAAACAATCCCTTTTTGATAATTAACCGTGTTGATTTTTTCATAATATATATATACACATTTACTAATTAATTGGTTTCAGAGAAGCAACAAAACTATCCCCTAGCAATAATTTTACTTTTGATTGGGATATATTATAAATTGCTTTTTGATTATTAGTTAGAAGCAAATGTAAGTTTATCCTTTAGATTGATACATAACAAATCTGATAATTCAAATTAGTATGTAAAACATTAACCTCAATTCTTATTACAGCACCTTATACATTCTGATTATTACATACGGTTCATCTCCCGGTTTTAAATCAGGCATGGTTAAAGTTCCCAGAAAAATAGCATGGTTAAGGTAATTGTAAGGACTGTTGTTTGGCACTTCAATATCCAAAACCGATTTACAATAAAATGAATTTACGCTATTGTCTGTATGAATCAATGCCTGATTTATAATCTGGAATATATATCCATCATTCGTTTTCAAGAGATAACGCGCATACAATTCTGTATCACCATCCGGACGAACCAATTGCCAATCATCACCTCCAGGCAAAATTTCGCCTTTTATTTTTGGTCCACAAAAGGTACCTCCAATAATTGGAATAATTCTTCTTGTACCACGTTTGCTCTCGCCAACATTTATCATGCTCCCTATTTTCACTTTTGCTTCCCAAATAAATTCAGTTTTGAAGTCTTTGTATAAAGAATCATTCTTCTCTGAATTTATGTTTTGGGATTTTACATTTCCGGAAACAAAAAAGACAAAAAGCAGCAAACAAATTAAATTTCTTTTCATTTTTCTTTCTATTTTGCCCAGATGCTTCCTTCCAGGCTTCTTCTCCAATTAAAATAAGTGTCTAAAACCTTAAGCGATTCCAAGCTTGGAACTTCACCAATATATGCTTTTTGACTAAAATGCATTACCGAGGGTTTATTTTGATTAAATGCAGGCCATTGCAAACTTCCAATTGGATTTGGATTACCATATTTTGCAAAGTTAGTCCAGTAAGTTCCCATAGCTTCTGATATTTCCAGATCCGATTTAGTGATTTGCGGATTGGAAGCATCTAAGTTTAAGAAAACATAGGCAACATCCTGTCCGTGAGGCGAACCATAACCATAGCGTGGTGAATCTTTAGGATAATCGGGATGCTGATCAAAATAGTAATAATAAACATTAGATTTTCCCTTTTCACTTTGAAGTCTGGCCCAACTCCATGTATGCCAGCCAAATGCAGCATCTCGGGCTAAATCACGTGCTGTTTTTGGCACAGAATTTTCTCCGACCGTATAGGCTTTTATTAGTTCGTCGGCAAATTTTCCGTAGCGTTTCTTCACTCCCTCAGTATACTCTTCTGGAGTTCTTCCTGGTGAGAAGCTTGCACCCTCATCTGAATTATAACCAATGAGCACAGACACATCATTGAATTTTCCGGCTTCATACAATTTATACTGATCATCGGGAATTACAGAACCATCTACAATGGGCCAACCACCAGGCAATCCAAAACCTGAAGGAAGTTGGTCAGCCGGCATCTTCCGAAGGTCGGCAATAGTTGAAGCGCCTGCTCTCTGGGCAAAAATAAGTCCATCAGCTTCTGCTTGCTGAAGAGTTTTCATATTTTCGCCTGGGAATGTTGTCGGGCGTGTTGGACCAAAAGAACCACCACTTTGTGAAATAGCTCCCTGAAACAATCCTTTAGCCAATGGAGAAGCGCATAACATACTAACAGAAATAGCTCCTGCCGATTCTCCAAAAATAGTAATTTTATTAGGGTCGCCACCAAATGCAGCTATATTTTCCTTTATCCATTTGAGAGCAGCAATCTGATCGAGTAAACCATAGTTTCCAGAAGTATGCGTTGGACTTTCACTGCTTAATTCAGGATGCGCCAAGAATCCAAGTTGCCCTACACGATAGGCAATACTTACCAAAACTACGCCTTTATGAGCCAGCTTTTTACCATCGTAAACAGGTTCAGAAGTTGAGCCGAAGCTAAATCCACCACCATAGATCCAGACAAGCACCGGAATACGATCATCTGCTGATTTTGCAGGAGTCCACACATTCAGATACAAACAATCTTCACTTTTACCCGATGGAGGATTTCCATATTGCATTGGAGCTGGAGCAAACTGTATAGTTTGTTTTACTTCTTCCCACTTAGCTGCTGGTTGTGGTGTTCGCCAACGCAAATCTCCTACGGGTGGAGCTGCAAACGGGACACCTTTATAAACAGTCAATGAATCTTCATAAATTCCTTGAATTAATCCTTCTCTTACTTTTATCGGTGCTGGTTGCTTAGCAAAGAGAACTCCTGAGAAAGAAAAGAGTAATACTAAAACGATTAAAGTTGTTTTTTTCATATAAATACTTTTTAATAAAGTTGTAACAAGACTATAGAGGTTAATAATCAAAGTTATTTTAAACAAAAACACAAATCAGACTTAAGAATTGCACCTATAAATCATTTTACTAAAGTGCTTCTATTTTAATAAACTATCTATCACTAGGCAACAGTTTTTATTTACCCTTGTGAATATCATTTTTCATTTCATAATCATCTAAATCTGTAAGCTACAATGCTTATTTTAGAAATCTCCACCAATCAAAATTGAATAGATTGCCATTACCACCCTTAAAGACAAAGAATACATCATGGATTCCTTTGATTTTATTCACTTTGCATGAAATAGTCTTCCAGTTTAGCACACCTTCTGTATTCTTCACTTCTAAAACGCCTAACAAGCGGCCATCTATGCTGCCAACATGAATTTCAATTTTCCCTCCCAACGAATTAGTAGCAACACTTGCTTCAAATATCTTTGCTCCTGTGACAAAATCAACACTGCGCACTTTTATATAGTCGCCATCATTGATATCAGATACATAAACGCCATTTTTTGAATCTTTCGTTGTCTCAACTCCTTCTTCCCATGCAATAGTTTCGGCTTCAATTCTCTTAAATGGATTTAAATTGGATACACTTTCTATAACGCCTTTTTTTGTAGGAATTATCAATGGAATTGTACCATCTGTTTTGAAGTTAAACGGTTCAATGCAGACAGAACGTTTAAAGCCGCCGCCTCCTTTTAGCGCTCCGTTATGATAAAAGAGATATGATTTCCCTTTAAAATTAATATATCCAGGATGGTTGGTAAATGCTCCACCTTCTTTAATTACTTGCATAATTGTATCACCATAAATCCAAGGTCCGGTAGGACTAGTACTTGTAGAGTAAGCTAAATGTTCTGGTACTCCTCCTGCCGGATAAAGAAGGTAATATTTACTATTACGTTTGAAAAGCCAAGGCCCCTCCTCATAAGTGGTGGTTCTTTTCTCTGTAGCATTCTTCGTTTCTTTAATTTTTGAAGCAAACCAATCCTTTTTATCTGAAGGAATGAAGTTTATGCCAGCATTCAGATCATACGAAATCATATTACTGTTGAGTTTTGCGTACCACAAATCCTTATCACCCCAAGTCAGATAAGATTGTTTATCATTATCAACAATTACAGTAGGATTAATATTACCTTGACCACAATTTTCTGTAATCAACGGTTTTCCCAATAAATCAGCAAAAGGTCCGATAGCCTTATCTCCCACTGCTACACCGATAACCTTTTTGTTGGTACTCTTATCTATAGCACTAACATACCAGTAATATTTATTATCAACACCTTTTATGCTATGTGAAGTTAATCCATCAATATATTTAGCCCACGAAAATGTTTTATGTGCATTAATAATTCTTAGTTTAAATCCTTCTTCAGTGAGAGGAACCTTTACTACTCCAACCTTTTGATCATACGATATCATATCTTTATTTAGTTTGACATAATAAAGATGTGGATTTCCCCAATACAGATAAGCCTGCCCATCATCATCTATAAACACAGTAGGATCAATATATCCATAACCTACAAGCAAAGGCGATCCGAGAGTATCACGAAATGGCCCGGTAGGACTATCGGAAACAGCAACACCAATAGCATTTCCTCCATTTTTCTGATTAACAGGAACATAAAAATAGTATTTACCATTTCTATAGATACATTGGCCAGCCCATGCATCCCCTCTTGACCAACTAAAACCATTATAAGAAAATACAGCTCCATGATCAGTCCAATTCACCATGTCTTTGGAAGAATAGCATCTCCAGTCATTCATTGTAAAAAAATTGTTTATTGTTTTATCCTCATCATGCGTAGTATAAAGATATACGGTGCCATCATGAACCATTGGAGCCGGATCAGCTACAAAATTTGTTTGAATAACAGGGTTCTGAGACATACTGGTAATTGGTACTACTATTGCTAACAGAGTTAAAACAATTACAACCACATTTTCATATTTTAAAGTCTTCATCTTATCGTGATTTACAATACTTCTTTAAGATTAAAAAGATACAGGCAACTAATTTAAGAGATACTAAAATATTATTTTAAAAAATTATTTCCAGTATTTTTTTGTCTAGAACAAATCTTTAAAATGTTGAGCAATAATAAAGATTGGAGTGAGAACTCACTCCAATCTTCGATCACACTAATCTAACCAACAATCACTAATCAAATTTTTACATCAAAAAACTTTATTATGTACTCTCAAATATTCAAAAAGCTTACTATTAATAGAAGAAATAAGGTCACCAAATTTAAAACGGCTTTTCCTTTCTTCTATGCAAAAGTATGTTCAGACAGATCTTTTCACTTTGGAATTAAGATATTTAGTTTTCAATTCCAGATATATTGTGATATTATTCCTTATTACAATATATCTTTTATCAAAATTGCATATACAAAAAATCTAATACTATATTTGAGTGGGTGATTTTCCAAAATGTTTTTTAAATACTGTACTAAAATATCCAAGAGAAGAAAAACCACAATATTCACTCACCTCTGTAACAGTATACTTATGACTTTGTAGTAATTCCAATGCATAATCAAGTCGGACCATTTTAATAAAATCTGTTGGTGATTGATTTGTCAAAGACTTCACCTTCTTATAAAGCAATGATGAACTTATGTTCATTGAAAAAGCAAAATCTTCTTTTCCAAATTCAGTATTTGCAATGTTAGTCCGAACAACTTCCAGCATTTTCTTCACAAACTTATCATTAAATTCATTTACCAAAATTTGTTCTTCACCATTATCAGACCCTTTTATTAACTTAAGAGCCTTTTCCTTAACGATTTCCCTATTCCTTATTATCGATTTTATTCTTTGAGAAAGAAGAATCATATCAAAAGGCTTAGTTAGATAATCATCAGCCCCTAATCCTAATCCATGAATTTGATCAGCTTCTCCGGATAGAGCTGTAAGCAATATTATTGGAATATGAGAAGTTTCATAAGTTGATTTCATCAACCGACATAATTCAAATCCATCCATATTAGGCATCATTACATCTGAAACGACCAAATCAGGCATCTGTTTTTGAATGATATCCCAAGCTACAACACCATCTTCTGCTAATAATATTTCAAAGTCAGCTTTAAGAGGATATTGCATAAAATTTCTAAGATCATCATTGTCTTCAACAATTAGAATATGCATTTTTAATTTCGATGGTTCTTCTGATTCTAAGAATAATTGCGAATCAGCATCATTTAAATCAAAAGATACAGGTTCTTCTATCTTAGTATTTGTTTTATCACTCTCATCAATAAAATCTTTAAAAGGTATAACCATTCTAAAAGTTGAACCAATATTCTCTTCACTTATGCAGCTAATTGTGCCATCATGCATTTCTACATATTTTTTTACTAACAGAAGGCCAATACCAGAACCTACAATCTTTGAATTTATAGCATTTTCACCACGATAAAATTCTCGGAAGAGCTGATTTTGAGCTTTCTTACTAATTCCAATACCACTATCTTTTACTTCCATGCTCCATTTGTCGGGTTCACATTCCACAGATATCAGTACTTCACTATCCGGATGTGAATATTTAATAGCATTAGAAATAAGATTATCAACAACTTTCTCTATCATCAATTCATCTACTGCTGTTTGATAACATTCATGTTGCGAAATAAACTGTAATCTTACATTTTGTTTTTTTGCAAATGATTCAAACATCAACCGACGGTGCTCAATCATCTCCACAATATTTACCTGAGCAAGAACCAGCTTTTCTTTTCTGATATCAACTTTCTGAAAATCCATTAATTGAGTTACAACAGCAGAAAGTCGTCTTGCTTGTTCTGTTGCCAACGAAAGATAATATTTACCAGTATCAGACATGTTATGTTCATTCGCTAATTCCTCCATAGGAGCCTTTATTAGTGTAAGAGATGTTCTGATATCATGAGTGGTATTAGTAAAAAAGCGAATTTTCTCTTCGTTATGTTGTTGTTTGAACCGCTCAATATAATATTTTAATGATATATAAATAACGCCAACTATTAGTACTAACAGAAAAAGTTGGAACCACCAGGTCTTCCAAAAAGGTGGAACAACAGTTATACTTAATGATCGCTCAACAATTACATGTGAAAGAGAACAATCATATAATCTTATTTTCAAGACATAAGTACCATTTGGTATATTCGAATAATGTATAAAGTGATTTTCGGAAGGTTGGCTCCAGGCATTATCAAAACCCTCTAACATCCAGGAAAATTTAGCGCCGGAAACACTTCCTATAGATAAAAGTTCTAATTGCAAGGTATTTTGATCGTAGTTCAATGATACTTCTTCCAAGCTATCTAATGGAGTATTCAGACTGTTACGGATAGATCGGCCTGCTATGGTTAAATTCTGAAAAAAAATATTTCCATTTGATTGACTCTTCGATAATGACTGGGGAGAAAAACAAACAGCACCATTGCTCGTTCCCCAAATTAATTGTCCATTATTTAGTCTGCAACGTGAGCTCCTGTTAAACGACACCCGAGATAAGGGATACACAGTATTATAAGTAAGCACCTCCATATTCTTTGGATTCAACCTGCATAAGCCACATTCTGTACCCAACCACAAATATCCACCAGCATACATTATGCTATTTACAAAATTAGACGGCAATCCAGATACCGTTGTTATCTTTTGAGTTTTATGCGTTCTATAATTATATCTGATCAAACCTTCTCCACTTGTGCAAATCCATATTTCATCTTTTATAACTACCATGTCGTGAACTAAGTATCCTTCTTGCAAAGCATTTATTGCTCCTGTTTTTTTATCCAGAATACATAATCCATATGTGCAAGCTAAAAGAATTTTGTTTGGTGTTAATTCCGCAAAAGTATTAATAGGCTGCGTTGGGTAATTTCGAAACTTATTTTCTTTTGAAAGATAACAAATCAGTTTTCCCGGCACCCCTCCTATCCAAAGATCTCCATTACTATCTTTAAAAATATCAAGGACAAAGTTATTCTCTAAAGAAAATCCTTTACTTCCATTCGAATAATGGGCTAATTCACGACCAGTACGTTCGTCAAGGACATAGATACCAGAAGAATAAGTTCCCGCCCATATTCGTCCTTTATCATCTTCGCATAATGATATAAAGACAGGAGCCTGATTATGTTCATTTTGATAAAATGTTTTCCAATTTCCCGTTCCGGCTTCTTTACAGCTAATACCATTATCTGTAGCCATCCATATATTCCCTCTCTTGTCCTGAATAATCTTGTTAACATTATTATTGACTAAAGAATTGGCATTATTCACAGTATGAGTAAATTGATTTACCTGAGCAGATGTTTTATCAAAGAAAGAGACTCCGCCGCCATAAGTACAAATCCAAATACGCTTATTTTGGTCATTAAAGATGTCATAAACGCCATTCCCTGGAAGTGATGACGGATCATTAACATCCTCTTTATATACATTTAGTACCTTTGTTCCTTGCTTATTCACCTCCCAAATACCTTGTCCATCAATACCCGCTAGAATTGTAGAATCAGAATTTGCTTCAATTACCAAGATAGGTTGTTTAGGAAAGCCATTTATTTTCACTGGACACAAAGCATGCCTACTTAAATCATAATAGAACAAGCCATTCCAGGATGTTCCAATCCAAAGCCTCTTCATTTTATTGTCATAAAAAAATCTGGAAACACGCAAATCGGCTTTTGGAGTATTTTTATAAAGCCTTGTTCCTTTCATTGTTTGTTTATTAAATAGCCATATTCCAGTTGGCTTGGCAAGGAAAAATCGATCAGAATCATACCAGGCTAAACAATAGACTTCTTCAGAATCTTGAATATGTGTAAGAGCCCCATTATAATATCTTAATAAACCTGATGAAGAAGCAGCCCAGTAACAGTTAGCATTATCTACAAGTACACCACCAGTCACTAAATGTGTATTATTCATAGACTTGCCCATATTAATTAATAATTCAAATTGGTCTTTAATAGCATTGTAACGGAATAACTGACCATTATTTGAAAAAGCGAATAAGCCTGAATTTGCATATACAAGTTTCACAGATATAATATCTGTATTTTCAAATGGAAGTTGATAAATGCGATAATCATCTCCGGCAAGTCTTAAAATCCCCAATTTAGTTGAAGCCCAAATAAAGCCCTTTTTATCTTTGCAAATAGACGTTGCCATTCGCATTGAAATTCCATACAAAGAGTTTATATCGTAAAACTTCACATTTGAAGAATGCAATGAGAATAGAGATAGCAAGAAAGTTAAAAGGAGTAGTTTAGTTCTCATTTTGAATTTAAGTTTTTCATATATATATCACCCTTCAATTATTGAGTCTGTATTTGGTTAACAAAAATAATGCTGAAGTAAAAAAATACATTAAAGTACTATTTCGCATATGCATCATACAAATATACTCACAATTTGTATCTAATAACAGAATAAAAAAACACATCCTTTTGCATACATTACAATCCCCCACATTAATGTTACATAATCTTTTGATCATGTAACATCACATTTTATATTTGACAATACTTGCCCTATTTTAGCTATAAATAACTAATTTTGCAGTATAACATTAATCATATATTTATGAGAGCCACACAAATTTCAATTTTTATATTATTCTGTTTTTCTATCTGTGGGTTTGCTCAATCCGGGAAATTATTTACTGTTGACAAGGAATTATCCAGCAGCATGGTAAATAAGGTTACTCAAGACTCGAAAGGAAATATCTGGATTGCTACAGAAGACGGTCTTAATTATTACGATGGAGCTAAATTTCTAACTTTTAAACATAAAAAAGAAGACAAATCAAGCATCAAAAGCAATTATGTACTATCTGTTTTTAATGATAGCCAAAACAATCTTTTTATTGGATATGTAAATGGTTTGCAACAATATGATTATGCTTCGGGAAAGTTCACAGATATACCCTTACTATCAGCCCAAAATAACAAACCTTTAGATGCACATATCCATATTATTTATGAAAGAAAAAATGGAGACATATTAATTGGAACAGCAGGTCATGGTATGTTTTTACTAAAAAGAAACAGTAAACAAGCCAAGCAGGTTGTACTTCGTTCAATACCCAGTTTTTTTATTACTACTATTCAGGAAGATAATAAAGGCAATCTTTGGATTGGAACTGAAGGTAAAGGAGTATTCTGCATAACTTCAGGCAAGAAACAAGAAACCAGACAATATCTAAATGGACCAGAAATGGTTAATCTTGACATCTCATGTATGTGTTTTGGTCCCGATAATAAAATATATGTTGGAAGTTTAAATAAAGGATTGTTTTCATATAACGCATTGACTAATTCTTTCGATGTTGTTTCTTACCCAACCAAGCTTCCAATAAAAACCCTTTATGTAAATAAGCAACGTCAAATCATGGTTGGAACAGATGGAAAAGGCTTAAAAATCTATGACCCGATTTACAAGACATTTGTAGAAAACAAATATAACATTCCGACATTCGACTTTACAAAATCTAAAATTCACTCTATTATTGAAGATAAAGCAGGAGATCTCTGGTTAGGCATTTTTCAGAAAGGTGTAATGCTATTGCCAGCCAATCGGAGTAATTTTAAATATATTGGTCATAAATCTATTTTAAAAAACAATATTGGCTCTAATTGTATTATGTCGGTATGCAAAGACCATAAAGGAGTTTTATGGATTGGCACAGATAACGATGGTATATACAGTGTGGCTCCAAATGGAGAAGTTAAATCACATTTTAGTCAGGAAAATGGTTCAAATGTACCTTCTACAATCATAAGTCTTTTTGAAGATTCAGATCAAAATCTATGGGTAGGTTCCTTTTTCCAAGGTTTAGCTAAATTAAACAAAGAAACCGGTCATTGCGAATATATACAAAAAATGAATACCGATTGTGTATTTAGTATTGTAGAAGACAAAAATAAAAATTTGTGGATTGGCACAATGGGTTCCGGAGTATATTCCATGAATATAAAAAATAATCAGATAGTGCACTATCCTTCTGTACAAGGATATAATAAAAAGCGAAATACGTTACATAATCGCTGGGTTACAGCTATGCTACTGACTCACAATAACAAATTATATATCGGAACGTTTGATGGAATGGGATGTCTGGATTTAAAAACTAAGAATTTTATATCAACATATAATACAAATAAACTTTTGAGCGGATATATAATCTACACGATATTTGAAGATACAAAAGGATATATCTGGATTGGAACCTCAGAAGGTATATTATGCCTCAATCCTCATAATCAACAGATAACATCATTCGATATGAAAAACGGATTGCCGAGTAATGTTATTTGTGGCATTTGCGGAGACAAACAAGGGAATCTTTGGATTAGTACAAGTTATGGTATATCTAAATATAATCCAACAAAAAAAACATTCACTAATTACTACGCAGACGATGGACTACAAGGTAATGAATTCAGCAAGAATACTTTATTCAGAGATAAAAGCGGTGAAATTATTTTTGGTGGTGTTAATGGAGTTACATCATTTTTCCCCGAAAAAATAACTAATCCAGCCAAGAAACTTGATATACGTATAACTGGATTCTATATTCATGATCTGGCTATAAATAAAGGAGATAAATCTGGTTCACGCAGCGTTATTGATACAGCTGTTTCTGAAGCTAAAGACTTCCATCTTGCAGCAAGCGATAACTCTTTCCGCGTCGAATTTTCAGCAATGGAGTTTTGTAATCCGGAACGAATTACTTTTATGTATGCCTTAAACAATGATAATTGGAACACACTTCAGCCAGGAGAAAATCATATTTCATTCAACAATTTAGCTCCCGGAAAATATCATTTTAAAGTAAAAGCTAAGTATTACGAAACTTATTCTGACATAAAAGAAATTACAATTATAATATCACCACCATGGTATGCATCACTTGGTGCGAAAATTATCTATTTTATTATAATTATCACTGCTTTATATTTTACGCGACAACAAATCTTGCAAAGACGTAAAATTAAACTTAAATTTCAGCAACAAGCTCATGCTGAAGAAATTAATGAGGCCAAGCTTCAGTTCTTTATTAATATATCTCATGAGATACGAACGCCGATGACTCTAATTATTAGTCCATTGCAGAAACTTATGACAATAGACAAAGATGGAGAGCGGCAGAAGTTGTATCATACCATTTTTAGAAATTCCAACCGAATTCTTGCCTTAATGAATCAATTAATGGATATTCGAAAAATAGACAAGAAACAGATGGTTCTAAAATTTCGTGAAACTGAAATCGTAAATTTCACACATGATCTTGTTAAGATCTTTGAGAGTCAGTCTATCAATAAACAAATAAAACTGAATTTTCAGTCAGATGTTCCAGAATTGAAGGCATGGATAGATCCTAATAACTATGATAAGATTATCCTGAATTTACTTTCTAATGCATTCAAATTTACACCTAAAAATGGAGAGATAAGCACAAGCATCCATATAGGAGAGAATAATAACGAAAATGATAAGCCAACCCATTATTACGAAATCATTATATCTGATAATGGAATTGGGATAAAAAAAGAGGAAATAGAACGTATTTTTGAACGTTTTTACCAAATAAATAATAGTCAGAACAATTCAAATATTGGTACTGGTATAGGACTTCATCTTACACGATCACTGGTGCAACTGCATCATGGAAAAATTTGGGCTGAAAATAATGAAGATGGAAAAGGCTGCCGATTTATAATACGCCTGCCACTAGGCAATGATTTCTTAATTCCCGAAGAAATAGCTAATGATGCTGAAATTACAGATAAAATAAATCAAGATAGCGCTGTAATGGTAACGGAAACAATTGATAGCATCGATAATACACAAGTTAAAATAAAAACTAAGTATAAAATATTAATAGTAGAGGACGACGAAGAGATTCGCAAATATCTAAAAGACGAATTAGGAAACGAATTCCATATTATAGAAAGTTGTAATGGAAAAGAAGCTCTTCCAATAATATTAAAGAAAGCGCCGGATTTAATTATTAGTGATGTGATGATGCCAGAAATGGACGGGATGGAACTTTGCCAAAAGATTAAACAGAATATTAATATCAATCATATACCTGTTATTTTACTAACAGCAAAGACCAGAGAAGAAGATAACATAGAAGGATTGGAAGTTGGTGCTGATAGCTACATTACAAAGCCTTTTAGCATTGATATCGTAAGGAAAACAATCCAGAATCTAATAAAAAACAGAGAGTGTTTGAAGAACAACCTGACAGGTAAACAAATTCAGGAAGATAAGATTGATAAAATTAGTCTGAAAACACCCGACGAAAAGTTATTGGAAAGAATAATGTGTGTGATAAATAAAAATATAAGCAATATAGACTTTAGTGTAGAAATATTAGCTTCTGAAGTTGGAATAAGCAGAGTTCATCTGCATCGCAAAATGAAAGAACTTACAAATCAAACTACTCGTGATTTTATTCGCAATACAAGATTGCAACAAGCTGCATCATTATTAAAAGATAAAAATCAGAATATAAGTGAAGTTGCATTTGCTACTGGTTTTGTTAATGCAACCTATTTTTCTACAGCATTTAAGGAGTTGTATGGAATGAGTCCGAAAGAATATATGGAACAGAACAAAGAATAATTGATTTTAATATAGCCCTCTCTTTTTAGAATCTACTTATCTAATTTATTCAGCACACTCAAATGTAATAATTACCTTGAGTGTGCTACGAATAAATTAAACTAAAAACAACCTTTTTCTACTCTGGAAAGGCATCATTTGCCGAAGTAGCATACAAACCTATCAAACTTCCGGTAAATCCACCGGCTATGTTAGTCGAAAGAATGTCTCCTGATACCATTCCTCCTAAATTCTTAAATTCACCATTGTTTTCGGAATAGCTAAAACTATACTCATTTCCTTTAGCTGTTACTTGCAATTGAACAGGCTTTGAGGCATCGATTTTTGCACTTGCCAGAATTACAGAGTTTCCTTTCTCTGTTCTTTGCAACAAAATATATGTATCCTTTTTAATCTTTGTAATACCAAAAACATAATTAAACCTCTCAGATTGGTAGCACACTAATCCAGCCAAATCATTTTCTACTTTAGGTTGATAGTTCAAAACTGTTGTAGCAGTGAAGTTTTTATGTTGTTGTCTATAGAAAAGAGAAGACACTGGTTTTACTTCCTTAATATGCACGTTGAAAGGCATAATCTGTACCCCACCCTTCGGATTGATATGAATAAAATCCTCACGAGGACCTCTCATTCCAATCCATGAATAAGCCAAATTAGGAGAAGTGAAATTTTCTGTATAAGTAAAATTACCATTTGGCAAAAAGCCCTCTTTTCCTTGACGATTTACAACGCCTTTTGGTAATTTCAATTTAGGTTCCATTGGAATAAGACCATTTTCAAAAATAGGGAACTCACCACTCCAATCTACTGGAAGAATAAAAGTTTCACGACCACTATTTACATAATTCTTTTCATTAGGACGAATAGCCAGAAAAACTCCATAATATTTTCCGCCCGGACCTTCAACAAGATCGGCATGCCCGGTCCAATCTATTTTATTTCTTCTTTCAGGACGCAAATATCTTTGTGAAAGAATAGGATTGTTTCCAGATGGAATAAAAGGTCCCTTTGGACTATTGCTCACAAAAATAACTTCACTATGCCAATCGCCTGTACCACCTTCAGCACACATCAAATAGTAGCGACCATTCTTTTTGTATAAATGAGGACCTTCAATCCAGATTGGTTTCTTTTTAAGATCTACTCCCCCATCAACAATAATCTTATCTGTTCCCGGAATAATCTGATCTGTATTTAAATCATATTCCCAGATTTTAATCACCCTATGTCCGTTGTACAGTTCCTTTCCTTTATCAGGAGCATCATTATGCACAATATAAGCTTTACCATTATCATCGAAGAAGATAGAAGGGTCAATACCATTAAAATTTAATTTAATTGGATCGCTCCAACCCTTTAAAGGATCTTTTGTTTTAACTACCATATTACCAATTCCTGAAGCAATTTGAGTGGTAATCATATAAAAAGTATCGTTATATGGATTATATTTAATGTCCGGAGCATATATTCCGGCACTTACACCAGCTGTTTCCACTTTTAATTGAGATGTTCTGTCGAGTACATGCCCTATTTGTTTCCAATTAACCAAATCATTGGAATGAAAAATAGGAACCCCTGGAAACATAGAGAACGAGGAATTAACCAAATAATAATCATTCCCTTTACGAGTTATACTTGGGTCAGGATAGCAACCTTGCAAAATCGGATTATAAAACTCGTCATCACCCAATGGATTTTCTCTATATACATCATCATCTCCCTGATATACAAACTGTGTAAACGTCGGATTATTTTTCGACTTAACCTGTGAGCTCTTCTTCTTTACACCTGATTGCGCTGAACCAGTTTGGCATAAAGAGAAAATAGCCATAAACGCAAATAAAAAACTAAATTTAATTTTAGATGTTTTCATTATAAAAAAGTATTAATTAGATATATCAAAATCATTTGAATTCCGGTATTAAGATGCAAAAACCAGTTGTTTTAAACATCAAAACAAAGTATTGCAAAAATATAAAGATGGCTAAAGTCTAAACAATAAAAATGTATCCTATGCTTTTGAATACGTAACAACGAGTATAGATATAAAGCAAAAATGTTTCATTTTTAGATTTATCTATTTTATTAGCAGAATTATGAGGCTTATTTTGATGCTTCATACATATTTAAAATTCTAATAAAACAAAAGTTCTTTATTGGTGGATTATTTATTTTAGTCTATAGAAATTAGTAAGCACTCGGCCGAAGGCTTATGGGTTCTCTATCCAGGGCTTATGGGTTCTCGAAAGCGGGCTTATGGGTTCATGGACGAGGGCTTACTTATAGTTCATTATAAAATCCCTAAACAACCACCTATACACCTGATAATTTGAGTAATTAAATATTCTAATAGAGCTCAGATTTATAATTATAGAGAATTCAAATACAATGTTTAGGAGTGTAGAATTAGTAGCACATAAAACAAATTTGTAGCAGATAAATGTATTTTTGTAGCAGATGTTTTTTTATCTGCTACCACTTAAAAAGACTTCCAGCAAAGCTTTTTAGCTATTTTAGTAGCAGATGGGCAGATGTTTTTATAAAATTGCATAAAATAACCCTGCACTATTTTTAGAAATAGTGCAGGGCATACAGAGATATATTATTCAAAAAAACTAATTCATATCATTACCTTTCAGGTTTGGATTATTGTTCAACTCAGACTGAGGGAAAGGAAAATACATAGCCTTTTCTGACCAACCTAAAGTTTTCAATGGTTCAAGCCATTTAGCATCAGCCATACCCCAGCGGAGTAAATCGAAATAGCGTAAATATTCACCACAGAATTCAACATAACGTTCATGTTCAATAATATTCTTTATGCTATTCATGGCAACACCATTGATGACTTTACCACTTGATAATAATGCATCAACATTAGGAATTGTACCAGGAGAGTGTTGATACCATAAATGCGGTTGTTCAGATGGAACTACTTTATTAGCTCTGTCTCTAACTTGTTGAATATAATATTTAGGACCAGTAGGATCTGTAATAGCCTTACTATCATTACCAGTTTCACTTAAACATTCTGCATACATTAATAATACATCAGAATAACGCATCAAACGAGTATTGATATCATCATCAATATCAGCAATCTGATAATCAGGACATTCCTTTCTGGTTCCATAAAGATCATTATCCGAAGACAAATGTGCCATCATATAATTCCAGTCGGCAACATTGCCTGACAGTTCAGTATATTTTGCTCCTCCAGGACACCATAGAGTCATGTATCTTCTTGGGTCTCCATCTTCAAATTCATCATAAGTTTTTTTGTTCGGAGCGATATTCCACCAAGAGCTACCAGTACCATCGGGAACTCCAATCTCTTGCCATCTCCAGGAATCAGAATTATCTCCACCCAACCAGCTTGTACCATTGAACATCTGGACTTCAAAAACAGATTCATCATTATTCTCGTTATCTCCGCCCAAGCCATTAGCTCTAAAATTATCCATGAGCTTATATTCTTTACTATCTATAACAGCTTTCAACAAAGGAGCAGCTTTATCAAATTCTGCTGTTTTTCCTTTCTCGAGAATAGGACGATACATATATGCTTTTGCTAAATATGCTTGCGCTGTACCTTTGGTAGCGCGTCCTTTGTTTGCCACATTAGCATAAAGCTCACTACGCAATGGCAAAAGTTCAGAAGCTTTTTGGAAGTCATTAATTATCAAAGCATATATTTCACCAGGCTTAGCGTTAGTAGGATAATAATCTGATTGATTTTGTGCCGGATGATCAACCAATGGAATTGTTTCCCCAAAGAGAGCACAAAGGTGCATATAATGTAAACCTCTCAAAAAATAAGCCTCACCTAACAATCTGTTTTTAACAGTTTCGGATATCTCACCACTAAAATTACTTATTTTTTCGATGGCTGTATTAGATGCATAAACACCTTCAAAATACCCTTTCCATCCTGAGGTAATATTTCCTTGATTTGGAGGAGTGCTATATGTATCAGGATAAAGTTCTTCTCCTACACATTTAAAAGTATGGTCGAAATCATCTCCAGGAAGTATCATATAATAATATGCCCCACGACCATAGCCACCTTCAACACCATTAAAACTGATTAAGCATTGATAAGCTGGTATTACTGCAAGTTCTAATTGTGCTGCAGTTTTGTAATATGTATCAACAGATAACTGCGAAGGATTATTCAAGTCCATATCGGGCACACAGCTACTTAGAATTGCTGCAGAACTGCACAATAAGCAGAATTTTGATATTTTTTTCATTGTATTTTTAATTTAAAGATTCAACCTTTAGAACGACAATTGAGCACCCACGAAAAATTCTCTTGAGTTAGGGAATGTAGGATCCCATGAACTAGATCCATCAACACCTCTTGTTAAGTTTGTGCCACTTGTATCCTGATCACCAACTTCTGGGTCAAAGCCTGAATATTTAGTTAAGGTTATCAAGTTTTTGCCACCAATATACACTCTCAGGTTATTAATATTCAATTTCTTAGTTACACTTTGAGGAAGTGTATAGCCAAGAGTCAAGGCTTTCAGTCTTAAATAAGATCCATCTTCTACATAACGTTTTGAATTACGCATATTCTGATTTGGATCACCTATAACCGCTCTTGGCATATCTGTATTTGTATTCTTTGGATAAATAGTAGTTACTCCTGAAATTGGGTTAACAAATTCCAGATCTTCAGCACGATAACGATTCAGCGTACTTGAGAAACAGTTGTAATAGTGGTACATTCCTTCGCCAAAATAGCGGGTTTTATTATAAATATCATTACCCTCAGATCCTTGCCAAATCATTGCCATATCGAATGTTCCGAAACCAGCTCTATAACTGACATCTGCACTTAATCCATAACTGAATTTAGGTATTGGATTTCCGATGTAATCTTGATCGGCTACTCCATTTCCATCTTTGTCTACAAAGCGAACATCACCTAACGCTGCTTTTGGCGCAAATTTCTTATCTGCATCTAATTCTGCCTGAGTACGATATAGTCCATTTGTTACATATCCCCAGAATTCTCCGATAGATCTGCCAACTGCAGTTTTAGAGATGCCATTGCCTGCCATGATCTGATTATTAGAACCAATACTAAGTACCTTATTCTTTACTGTAGAAATATTACCCGTTACTGAATAATCAAATTTACCAATTGACTTTTTGTAAGAAATAGCAAGTTCAAGTCCCTTATTTTCAATACTTCCGGCATTAAGTGTAGGTTTATTATCACTATAACCAGCAGCATATGAAATAGGTACAGCCACTAACATATCTGATGTCTTCTTGTAATAATAGTCAAATATAAATGACAACTGATTATCAAACAAAGAAAGATCGAAACCAAAGTCTGTAGAATATTGACTTTCCCACTTAACATTTGGATTTGAAGGAGTAGTAGCAAGTCCACCTGCGTTCTTTGCATTATTAAGATAATACCAGATATTACTAAATGCTATAGTACTTTGATACTGATAAGAATCGATGTTAGAGTTACCCAACATACCCCAGCTGGCACGCAATTTAAAATCATTAACAAATGGAAGTTTTTCCATAAATTTTTCCTGACTTACTCTCCATGCAGCAGATAAAGATGGGAAATTACCATAACGATTGTTTTTACTAAACTTGGAAGAACCATCACGTCTAAAGTTAAATGTCAGCAAATATTTGCTGTCGTAACTATAGTTAATTCGTCCCAACATAGAGAACATAGACTCATGTCCCACTGAAGAATCAACAGATTTTGAACTATCATCCTGAGTAGCACCTAGAATAAGAATATCCTCACTTGGCATAGCACGTGCTCCTGCACTTACACTCAAACTCTTTGTTTCATCAGAGGAAACTCCAAACAAAGCATTTAAGCTGTGTTTACCAATGCTCTTTTCATAAGAAAGAGTATTCTCATACAATAGTCTATTAGTTTTATAGCTTGCCATTGAATAAGAATCAGGTGTATGGTTTTGATATGGAATTGAATACTCTGCCTCATAATCCTGAACCATATATCGATACATGTCAACTCCCATGTTGAATTTATATTTTAAACCGGGAAGTATTTCATAAGTCATCCATGCATTACCATTTACGGAAGTAGTTTCACCTTTGTGCCAGTTTAAATTAGCCTGTGCCAAAGAATTTGCTACGTCTGTACCATTTCCAGCACCAGCAAATCCTGTTGAACTATTAGCATCATACAAAGGCAAAGTTGGAGCCCATTTTAATGCAATTAGCAGGTTTTTATCACTCCAATCGTGATTGCTACGTTTTATTGATACAGTTTCACCAAATTTGAATTTACCTTTCGTAAAATCAGAGATAAACTGCATACCATAATTTTTAGTATCTTCTTTAATAAAAATAGGTTTATCAGTTGAATAAAGACTGTTTACTCTAAAATTTGCATTTTCAGAACCTCCACTTATAGAGAGATTATGTTTCTGATAAAAACCTGTACGTTTCAATGCATTAAACATATTATATCCTTCACCTATAGCAGATGGATTTTTATATGCATCCAAATAATCAGTAGCGTTTCTTTTTCCTGCATTCCATAATTCCTCATTTACCAGTTCTGCCAATTCCTGTCCATTAAGCATATCGATATTGTTTGACAGGTTTTTCACACCAGCAAATCCGTCATAATCTACCTTTACTTCGCCTGCTGTTCCTCGTTTTGTTGTAATAACAATAACTCCATTAGCACCACGGGCTCCATAGATAGCACAAGATGCTGCATCTTTTAAAACCTGAATACTTGCAATGTTAGCTTCATCTGGCACAGCACCACCAATCATACCATCCACCACATAAAGAGGATCTGTATTATTGATAGAACCAACACCACGAATCTTTATTCTTCCATTGGTAATTTGAACACCAGGAACCGAACTCTGCAATCCTGCTTGCAATCCACCAGGAACTTTATTTAGTTCTTTGGTAGGGAGAACAGCGATAGCAGATGACAAATCCGCTTTTTTCTGAGTACCATAACCAACAACAACAACTTCTTCTAAAGTTTTGTTATCTTCTTTTAAAACAACATTCAATGTTCTTTTTTCTCCAACCGCTATAACCTGGCCTAAATATCCAACGAAAGAGAATTGTAATTTAGCATTCGGAGAAACTGAGATCTGAAAATTACCATTAACATCTGATACTGTACCATTAACCGTACCAACCTGAGATATGTTTACACCAAGTAAAGCTTCACCGGAAGCATCCTTTACTGTACCTTTTACAATAAAGTTTTGAGAAAAGACCCAAAGAGGGACCATCAATAGAACAATGATGATTCCTAAGGTTTTTTTAAATTTAAAGTTTTTCATAGTTTCTTAATAAATTATACTAGACTTAATAACTCAATTATTCATAAATCTTTAGCAATAAGAAAAAACTCGTCAACTATCATCTAATAAATGTTTCATAAAAATTGATTTACAGGTTTACTAATAAGAGTAGAAGTGAAGTTTTTTACTTCAATATTTCTACATAAGAAAGCTCCTTTTTCATTAGAAAAAGAATATAAGTCATAGAGAATCCTTTTTTATATGACTTCAGACAATCGTTTTATACAGATTTTCTAAAATTCAAGAGAAGAGATTACTTTTGCAGCAGATAATATCAACTACAGTTTTCTTTGTGTTCATAAACAATAGATTTTAGGCCAAACTTTCGATTAACAAATGAATATCAAAAGTAGAGGGAAATCAAAGTTTTGAATTTTAAATTCAGATATTCTTTTTCCAGTTTTAAACACAAATTCAGATTTAACAATTGTATTAACTGGGAGGTAATGCAATGGTTATTGCAAAAAAAAGAACACACTACAAGAACACTTTTTACGATAAATTTCTAGTTATATCCACCTATTTAATATAAAATGCTACTAAAACGACTGTTTAGTTTATAATATAGTATATCGTCTAAATTTTCTTTTGGTGACATATTTTTGTATCCCCGTTACTTCTCAGCTTAATCTATTTCCTTATAAATAGCATTTTAAAAAAAATGAAAGCCGATTGATAAAGATGTAAGATGGCCAATGGCATATGTAACATTAATATAATAATGATTAATAATCACAAAGTATCTTTGCCACAGATTTAAAAGTCTATCTTAAATTTTTTCTCAATTAATAATAGTAACAATATGAAAAACAAATGTTTTTATTTAAAGTCACTAATCCTGCTGGCTTTTTTCTGTTCTATACCTCTATGGGCAGCAGCGCAAGGACATTTAGTGAAGGGTGTAGTTAAAGATGTCACGGGTGAACCTATTATTGGCGCCAGTGTAATAGAAGTTGGTACTACCAATGGTACAATTACTGACATTAATGGCAATTTCTCTATTAAAGTTTCTCCAAAAGGTAAAATTTCTGTTTCATTTGTCGGTTATAAGCCACAGACAGTAGAAGTAGCTGGCAAAACGAATATTGAAATTTCAATGAGTGAGAATACTGCTGTGTTAAATGAAGTTGTAGTGATTGGTTATGGTACTGCAAAAAAGAGTGATTTAACAGGTGCCGTAATGAGCGCAAACATTAAAGATTTTGAAAAAACGCCAAACACCAACATTATACAATCATTACAGGGTACTGTTCCTGGATTAAATGTTGGTCAGGTTACTAGCGCTGGTGGAACACCTAATATCTCTATTCGAGGAACCAACACAATTTCGGGTAATACCAGTGTATTGATTGTTTTAGATGGAATTATTTACAATGGTTCTCTTTCTTCAATCAACCCAGCTGATATTGAATCTGTAGACGTATTGAAAGATGCTAGTGCCACAGCTGTTTATGGTGCTCAGGCTGCCAATGGTGTATTGCTTATCACTTCTAAAAGAGGTAAAGCAGGAAAAGCTAAAATCAACTTTTCTTCTTCTTACAGTATGCAAAATCCTACACGTGACTTGCATCCTATGAACCGTGAGCAAATGTTGAACTGGGATACAGAAGTATTGTGGCATCAGGCATATACTGAAGAATCTGGTTACACACAAAAGAAATCAGACTTCAATTTAGCTAAATGGATGCCAGATCCATCTTATCAATTGGACAGTGAAGGTAATATTACTTCAAATGACTACAACTGGTGGGATGAATTTACCCGTACAGGTACCATTTCTGAAAATAAATTCAGTGTATCTGGCGGTAATGAAGGTATTTCCTATTTATTTTCTTTAGGTAATACTACGCAGCATAATATGTTGTTAAATGATGATTTTAAACGAAACAGCATTCGTGTTAACTTAGATGCGCAGCCACGTAAATGGTGGAAACTTGGTGTTCAGGCGTTTGGTTCATTCGTAAATCAAGATGGACAAGAAACCTATTTACCATTTCTTGTTCAAATGTCCCCTTTGGCAACCCCATATGATGAAGATGGTAATATGATCTCTTATCCAATGCGTACAGCAGTAGAAAATCCATTTCATGGTTCAATGGTAGAAGACTACGAACGTCATAACTACTTCTTTGGGAATTTATATTCAGAATTCCAATTGCCACTTAAAGGTTTGACTTACCGTATTAACTTTGGTAACAACTATACAATTAACGAGCATAACTATGCTAGTAAATATGCATATAGTGAAAATGGAGAAGCATACAAAAATCATTCTATTTATAACGATTATACATTCGATAACATTTTTAATTATACCAACGATTTTGGTAAACACAGTATTAATAGTACTTTCGTTTACGGTGCTATTCGACGTAAATACTCATACACAAATGCAGATGCAAACACATTTGCTCGCATGACTCTAGGTTATAATAGTTTGGAACAGGGAACTAACCAATTCACTTACTCAGATGCATGGAAAGAAACCTTGTTATATCAGATGTTCCGAATCAACTACAAATTCAACAACCGTTACTTGATTACTGCAACAGCAAGACGCGATGGTTATTCCGGATTTGCGGCCAACAATAAGAGTGCGATTTTCCCTTCTGTAGCTTTAGGTTGGGTTATTTCTGACGAACCATTCTTCAAAATTCCATGGTTCGACTATTTGAAGTTGCGTGCCGGATACGGTATCAGTGGTAACCAGACTTCAAGATATGCTTCTTTAGCAAAAGTTACATCAGAAACCGGTTACATCTTTGGTGATGGAACTACAGGCGTTATCCGTCAGGAATTAACTTCTATGCAAAACAAAGACTTGAAATGGGAAAAAACAGCAGGTTTGAATTTAGGTTTCGACTTCGCTGTATTGAAAAACCGTATTACTGGATCTTTGGAAGTGTACAAGACAACAACTAATGATTTGTTATACAATGTAGCTATTCCTACTATCACAGGTTTCTCCTCTATCAGCTCTAACGTTGGTAAAATTAAAAACCAAGGTATTGAATTCACCGCAACTTCACATAACATCTCGACTAAGGACTTTGAATGGAGCACAACTTTCAACATATCTTCAAATTCAAACAAGATTGAATCTCTTACAGGACAAGATAAAAATGGCGATGGAAAAGAAGACGATTTAGTTGCTAGTGGTTTGTTTATTGGTAAATCAATTTCATCTCTTTATGATTACAAAGTTGATGGAATCTATCAAATAGGTGACGAAATACCTGAAGGATTCTATCCTGGTAATTATAGAATAGTTGATACTAGTAAAGATGGAAAGATTACGTCTGATGACCGTGTAATTGTGGGTAAATCAGATCCTGCATACCGCTTGGGCCTTATGAATAAGTTTAGATATAAAAGTTTCTCTTTGAGTTTCTTTATCAACTCAGTACAAGGTGGTAAAAATGGTTATATGGGTAGAAACTCATACTCAGTAAATCAGGATGACAATGCAATCCGTTATAACCGTTTTACAGAACAAGCAGATAAATTCTGGTCACCAAACAATCCTAATGGAATCTACTCAAGATCATATACAGGTGGAAAAATTACTCCTAATTTATATCAGAAGAGGGATTTTGTTCGTTTGCAGGACATAACTTTGAGCTACGATCTGCCTAAGTCAATAATTTCACGTATTGGTATAGATGGAATCAATATCTATTTTAACTGCAAGAACCTATTAACCTTTACTGGTTGGAATGGATGGGATCCTGAAGCCAGCAATACTTATACAGACGATACTGGTACGCATTATACAGGTAGTACCTATGATAACAGACCTGTTATGAGAAGTTTCACTGGTGGTATTAATATTTCATTTTAATTATTAAAGACATGAAAAAGTATTTATATATGGCATTATTTGCCACACTGTTATGCGCTTGCAATGAGAATAAATTTTTGGAAGAAAAGCCCTTAGATTTCATGAGTGGTGAAAACTCATATTCTACAACTGCAGATTTCGATGCATCAGTTACTGAACTATATTATCTATCACGTTTAGAGTTCTTCTGTAATAGTGATCGTAGTATCGATTATCTTTATGGCACTGATATGATGATGGGAGGTGGAAGCCTTCAATCCAATCTTGCTACCGATTTGGATCCTACCGGCTCAATTGCAAAAGAGCACTGGAATAAGCTTTACCTGCTGGTTGCACAGTCAAACGTTATTATCAGCCGATTGCCAAATTCAGAACTTACTAATGATCAAAAAGTAAAATATGAAGCAAAAGCTAAATTCTTCAGAGGTTTTGCTTATCGCACTTTAGCCTATCTGTACGGTGGTGTACCTCTTCAGTTAGAAGAAGTAACTTCTCCAAAAACGGATTATGTGAGATCTACAAAAGAACAAACCTTGCAACAAGCTATTGATGATGTGAAGTTTGCTGCTGAGAATCTGGATGATATCAAAAATGTAAAAGATGGAGAAATAAGCGCTCCTGCAGCTAACTTCCTATTGTCTGAATTATATCTTGCTATGAACAAGAATCAGGAAGCTGCAGATGCAGCAACTAAGGTGATAGATAATCCAGCTTTAGCTTTGATGAAAAATCGCTTTGGTTCACGTGCTAGTGAACCGGGTGATGTATATTGGGATTTGTTCCGTAGAAACAATCAAAATCGTGCTTCTGGTAACACTGAAGGTATTTGGGTAATTCAATTGGAAGAAGATGTTCTTGGTGGTGGATCAAATACTTCATATTATTTCTGGACAGCTGGTAACTATTTATTAGAAAGACATTGTGCTCCGCAAGTTCAGCTTTTCAGATTCAACATGCCTGACGGGAAACAACTTATTCCGTTTAGCTGGCCTATTGGAGATTACACAGGAGGCCGTGGCATTGGTAATATTTATGCAGCACCCCATTTTTATACAGAAGTTTGGCAAAGCGATTTCAATAATGATATCAGAAATTCTAATTACAATTTTGTAAGAAAAATTAAGTTCAATAACTCTGATTTTATAAAGAAATATAAAGATGTATTCGGAGATAGCCTTGATTTGATGAATCCAAAACTTCCTGCAGGGGTAACAATGGTTACTGGTTTGGGTAGTCAGGCAACTCTTCCAGGACGTTATCTTTGTGGTTATCAAACAAAGTGCACTACTCCATACAACCATCCGGCTGCTATTGTCGCTGATGCTAATACACATGCATTAAAGGGAACTGCCGGTGGAACGTTTGTTGATCAGTATATGTTCCGTTTAGCTGAAGCCTATTTATTAAGAGCTGAAGCTTACCTGAAGCTAAACAATAAAGACAAAGCTGCAACTGACATCAACACCGTACGAAGCCGTGCACATGCATCGGCTGTTAATGCCGCTGATGTTAATATGGACTATATTCTTGACGAACGCTTGCGCGAGTTGGGTATTGAAGAAAAAAGAAGATTGACTTTATCCCGTACTGGCGAATTCTATAATAGAGTGAAAAAATATAATCCATTCTATAATGCTTCATACACAGCAGACAAAAAGGATTTTCAGGAAAAATATACCTTATATCCTATTCCGCAGTCAGTTATTGAGGCTAATAAGGATGCTGTTTTGGAACAAAATCCATTGTATAAATAACAGACCCGATTATCTCTGTTCTCCTATAGAGAAGATATAAGATAATCTTGATTAATAAAAGCATAAGGAGGTATCTGATATGATACAGCCTTATGCTTTTTATTTTTCCATGCAGCAATTTTATAAACATTCTGAATAACGACTATAAAAGGCATATTAATTTCTGACTTTTCAATAAATTTTAATAGCAGAGAAAAGATTGGCTATGCAGTAAACATTTGCTTTTGCTCACAAAATTTCATTCATGTGTTTTATGTAAAAAACAAAGTCAATCAATAGGGTTAAACTATTGCAAGTTTAATCCTATTGATTGACTTTAAAAATTAGGTTACAGTACACCTATAACTTTATATATATATCTTCAATACAAAATCAATATTCAATTCGCTGTTCGGTCCAAGTTGGCCCTTTAATGTAGAACATTCCATTTTTATAATATACGGGCTCTATTCCCATTTGAGGTAACTTCTCCCAATCCTTAAGATCATTACAATAAGGATAAGGCCGTTTTTCATCCATCAGGTAATGACAGGACAACCACAATTTTCCATCCGGCCCTTCAAATAAGCTGTTATGTCCTGTTTCACAATATGGATCTTCTGTATCCTGAAATTTAAGATGAGCATATCCCCCATCAATAGCTAATTCCGGACGATATTCTTTTTTTCGGGTACCAAAAATAGGCTCAGAGGAAGCCAACGTCCAAGGTCCAAACGGAGATTTAGACTTCAATAATCCAACTTCATATCCGCGAGTCCATGTAGAGAAAAACATAAAATAAGTTCCATCTCTTTTGATTACAAACGGGCCTTCAATACCTCCAATCATCCATTCAGGATAACCAGGCTGCTTTTTATCCAGAAACTTTTGAATATTTCCGATAATTCTTCCTCTCTCCAAATCAATCTTTGCCTGAAAAAGTCCGTTTCCACTGCAATAGAGATATGTTTGTCCATCTTCATCTTCAAACAATGTTGCATCATTATTGTATTGAGAAGTAAGAGGTCCGTTAACTAATTTATATGGTCCTGTCACCTGATTTGCTACAAATAACCAAATACTATGCGTATTCATACCTTTTGGATCCTCTTTGGTTACTTTTCCACTATTAACAGTCAACCAATATTTATTCTTCATGAAATGTATTTCCGGAGCCCAAAACCTACCATTATAAGGACAATCAGCAGATAGTTTGCTGGCATCTATAATCCATGAATGCTGCCGCCAATGGATTAAATCATCTGATACCAATAGACGAACACCCGGATTCGGTCCTGTCCATACAGGATTGGAAGTACCCGTGCAGTACCACTGTTTACCAACCTTAATAATACAATGGTCACGCATAGAGATAGCAGTATCTCTTGTTATGGGATTAGTGTAACGAAACACATGCGAAGATATATCAGCCGTCGTTGAGTTGCTATTATTTACCTGTGCTAAACAGATTAACGAAAACAAAAAATGCCATAAAAAGAGAACTACTTTTTTCTTCATTGTTTAGTACTACTAAAAATTTAATATACTTTTTTATAAGGACTCTCATTCATTTTCAGATATGTTTGTTCATATCCTTCCATATCAACAGTTATTTTGTAAATAACAACTCCCGGATCTAACGAACGGATTGTTAATACATGCATTCCATCTACTTTTTTAGACAATGGAAGTGTCACAACAGTCTCTATCATACGTGCTGCAGCTGCCGGATACATTTTTGAATAATTACTCTTCCAGGTAAGCTGATTATTTATATTCCAGACTTTTTCATTTTCGCCATCAAATGATGCAGCCACACTTTGTCCTCCGTTTTTAAACGGTAAAGTACTATCAAAAAACACCCTAAGTCTAACACTGTCAGGCTTAGAATCTAAAATCATTTTATAGCTTAAAAAAGCTCCATCAGTTTTCATCGTGTAAGGCATTAGAGCAATACCGGAAAGTGTTCTTCCAAGATCGGGGATCACAGTCCATTTAGTTTTTTCATTATCCTTTTTTTCAAAATAATGTTCACCTTCAATTACAACGACTTTATTCTTTTCAAGGAATACATATCCTCCTTCTTTTGCTTCTTCCGGCTTAATGCGAATAACCTTTGGCATTATATTTCCACCTCTAGGTTCATCCCATGATTTATACCCAATATGGGTCTGATCCATAATATGATTCCAACGTCCACCAGCAACATTCAAATTATAATCTTTTGAGAGATTAGCATCACGTTTAAAACAAATTTCAGCCCGATCTGCCCAATAATTAGCCTTAATATCTTTTTCTGCTGCCAATTTCTCATTCATTGCTACAGCATAATACATATCATAAAGATTTGCCATTGCACGTACTGGATGAAGTATAAGTTCCATATATGTATCCTTATATTCATTTGGGAGTATATAATACTGCCTTAAAGCTCTTGCTTCAAGTGCCATATAAGCGTCTTTTACCTGAAGAAATTCTCCATTTTCAAGGTTATAGGTTTTATGATTCATCATTTCTGCAGTAACACGACTATTGTATTTACAATACGTGCTCAAGATTTCTGCAGCTTCAGAGGATTCTTCAGGGCCAAACTTATCTTCACAAAACTTTCGCGCATATTCCTCCAGATTATTTTCATTGAAAGATATAGGGTTCCAAGCCATATTCAGGAAGAAATCCATTGGATATTCATTCGGTTTTAAGTCACCCACATTCAAAATCCAAATCTTATCAACACCATAGCTATAAGTTAGTTGAAGTTGCTCCCACATATGTGGAATTTGTGTCATGTTTAGCCACTGATAAGCTCTTGGCGCACCATGTAAATCGACATGATAATACATGCCGTAGCCACCAGGGTGTTTCTTTTGATTAAGTTCCGGCAATCGGCGTACATCTCCCCAATTGTCATCGCACAACAAAACTATAACATCATCGGGAACTTTCATTCCCTGATCATAATATTCAAGAACTTCACTATAGAGTGCCCAAATCTGTGGAGTCTTGGACGCAGACTTTTTAGTTACTTTTTCAATAATTGTTCGTTGATCTTTCATTATTCGTTCTAGCAACTTAAAGTTATCTTCAGCACTGCCTGTATCATTCATTGGTAAATCACCATCACCACGCATAGCCATAGTAACTACCTGCTCATAATTTTTATTTCGTTCAAGCCCATCTTTCCAGAACTTTTTCAGACCAGCTTCATTCGTTTTGTAGTTCCATTCACCATTGCCATATTCTTTATGATGATTCCCCCACTCTTTCTGTGCACGCATCATTGGTTCATGATGAGAAGTTCCCATAACAATACCATATTCATCAGCAAGTCGCGGATTATCAGGATCATCTTCATTAAAAGCATTTCCCCACATAGCCGGCCATAAAAAATTAGCTCTCAACCTAAGAAGTAACTCAAACATATGGGTATATAATTTGCTATTAACACCTCCAAATTTCTCTTTTGCCCAGCCTGAAAAACAAGGTGCTTCATCATTTATAAAAATACCCCGGTAACGCACTTTGGGTTCATCTGAAATATACCTACCAGATAAGACATAGGCTGCCTGACGTTTTTTTACAGGAACATCAGCCCACCAATACCAAGGAGATACACCTAATTGCCTTGATAATTCATAGATACCATAAATCGTACCTCTTTTATCGCTACCAGCAATCACTAAACACGGCTTCGAGTTTATCTTTGAATTAGGGATTGTGGTAATAACAAAGCTTTCCCATTTTCCCTTCAGGTCTTTTACATTAAGTTTTTTAAACGAAACAAGTTCATCAATCAATTTACTCTTACCTAGAGTTCCAATAACTATTTCATATCCAGTTGAAGTTTCGGATGTGAGTAATTTAGGTTTAACACCTGTAACACGGTCAATATCTGTTTGCAAGTCACCAATAGCACGAATCACTCCCTTGTAATCGTTTATATCATAGCGAAGAGAGGCGGCCACATGTTCACTAGTAACAATCGGAAAATCTCTACTTGTTTCAGATTTATCTAAAATTATATTCGATGTCAAGGCTCCTGTTTGCTGTGCTATGATGGGCAGGCAATACATAAGAGCCATACATCCAGAAATAATTAAACGCGAACAAAAACTTGCTTTATTAAATGCTATTTTCATATTAAATAACTATTAAACGTTTCATTCGTTTGCTATTCAAATTTAATCCAATCCACTTCAACCACGTTATTATTGTCTGTAGATAAAAACAAATTATGGTTGCCTTGTTTTAGACCAGAAATCAAAACTTTAGTTTCCTTCCATTCTTTACTTTCTGGTAAATTAATCTTAGCCAATATTGGACCATTAACACTATTCAATTTCAATTGCAGTGTCCCTCCTTTCTGAGAAATGGCTTTAATTATAACTGATTTATATTTCTTCTTTCCAAAATCAACCTTATTATATTGTACCCAGGCTTTTTTCTGATTGAAAACTGTTTTCCAACCGGTAAATGTATTCATAGTATCAATAAATGAAACGGAAACTCCTTTATCACTTATTCGGCTATAACGATCTATTTGTATTTGCTTCGAAGCATCAGTCAAGCCAACTCCACGAAAGGTAGGTGTTACTTTTCGGATTGTACCATCTGCATTAAAAAACAAGCTATCAATACGTACCGATCTGTTCTTATCAAATTTTGGTGAAAGGTCATTATTGTGGTAAAAGAGATACCATTGTTTCTTAAAATTGATAATAGAATGATGATTAGTCCAGCACCCAACCGGAGATTCGTCCATTATAACACCAGCCATTTTAAAAGGTCCCATCGGACTTGGTCCCATAGCATACTCAAGCCGTTCAATTTTATTTTCAACATGAGGGAAAGTCAAATAATACACCCCTTTACGTTCAAATAAAAAAGGACCTTCTTTTAATCCTTTTTCCGGCAAATTAGCAATAATCTGAGGTTCTGAAGCTAGTTCCACCATATTGCTTTTCAATTTTGCTACCATAAAATTGCCAGCCGACCAATATAAATAAGCTTGTCCATCTTTATCAATAAATACGTTGGGATCAATACCACTAACTTTGTCTATTTGTTTAGGCTGTGGAATAAATGGACCAAAGGGATTATTAGCTACAGCGACTCCTACAGAAAAGCCCTTAGCACCTTTCGGCGGAGCTGGAAAATAAAAGTAATATTTCCCATTTTTGCTAATACAGTCCGGAGCCCACATACTAAATGCTGTTGAATCAGCCCATTTAACTTTAGTCTGGTTTAGAATAACTCCATGATCTGTCCAATCAGTAAGATTAGAGGATGAAAACACATGATAATCTTCCATGCAGAACCAGTCTGGACGACCTTGTCCTTCTTTGCCTAAGATATCATGCGATGGATATAGATAGACTTTATCGCCGAAAACTCTGGCTGTTGGATCGGCAGAAAATTGGTTTCTTATAATTGGATTCTGTGCAGAGATATCTGCAAACCCGAACAATATAATTACCAATTGAATCAATATCGCTAATTTATTATTTTTCATAAATATTTCTTTATTAAAAAGGTTAATAGACTATACACAAATCGTCTCTTTATTATATGACAAGAACATTATAAGACTTACTTATCCTATAATGTTCTGCCACATTTTAAGTATCTTATTTTACTTCAGAAATAGTATCTGAAATATGGAAATAGTCAAAATCTGCATATCCACCTATGTTTTTAGTGGCATAATTGAACAATCCAAAGCGATATCCAATAAATTGAGGAATAGTATATGCCATTTTTAATGGTTCACCAATGAAGTTCCACACCTTGCCATCATAGCTATAAAAGAATTTAGCAATATCTATACGGTCTTTGAAGTTGCATTCTGCTTTGAAGTAAACGATATTACGAGAAAGCGGAACACTTTGTATTTCAACAGGCTTTCCTGTTCCGGCACTAATCATGACTATAGACTTGATTCCTTTATTGACTCTAACCCCTAGCTGGCCGAAATTCTTCTGTAACAAGCATAATCCGGCAAAATCTCCATCCTTCATGTGTGATGCATCGATTGATGTTGAACCAGTACATACTGGTCCAATGGTACGTTGAGTCAAGGTATTTCTTGCTAATAGCAGAGTTGAATCGATTCTGCCTGTAGTAAGGCGCAAATAACCTTTTCTTTGAGTAACCGACCATAATTTATTGTCCGGATTATGATTCCATTGCCAAACCAATGGTAAAGCAGCAGCTCCAGGTTTACGTGAAAATTCGTCAGAAGCAACAATGCCTGGAATCAAACCTTTGCTAGCAGGCAAATCGAGTGTTTCAGGAACTTTTCCATTCACGCCAATTACAGGCCATCCATTTTCCCATTTTACCGGAACCAAATAAGGGATACGTCCTACCGCTCCAAAATCACGGAATAAATAAGCAAACCACTTACCATCAGGAGTATCGATAAGTCCTCCCTGGGCTACACCCTTATCCTGAAATCCAACTCGTCCTTCATACGGACCGGTTATTTTATCTGCCCTGTGGACGTTTACAGTACGCATGCCACCAGCTGGCCAGGTTATATTGAAAAGATAATATTTTCCATTTACTTTAAAAAGCTGAGATCCTTCTGCCCCAAGTCCCCCGTTACCAGACGGAGCACTGGCATTTTCTATAAGCACGCAATTTGTTTCGGGCTTAATTCCTGAAAGGTCTTTTTTAAGTTCAACTATATTGAGTTTTCCATTTCCATAAATCAAATAAATGCGTCCATCTTCCTCGAAAAACAATGAATGATCATGCAATGACGGAGCAAAAGAATGCTTTACCCAAGGACCTTTCTCCAGATTCTTTGTCGTATAAATATATGTTTTCCCGGTTGTTTGAGCAAATGTAGTAACATAGTAAGTTCCTTTGTTATAACGGATACTACTAGCCCATGAACCTCTGCCGTAAGTACTTTGACCATTATTAAGGTTTAGTGCATCAACATCATCTAAAGTATTATAGGCATAATTCACTAATTTCCAGTTTACTAAATCTTTAGACTTCATAATTGGAACACCCGGGCTCATGTGCATGGTAGTGCTACTCATATAATAAGTATCCCCAACCCGAAGCATAGACATATCAGGAACATCTGAAAAGATAATCGGGTTCTGAGCTTTCTTCACCTGTGCTGACAGATTCATAAAATGGCCGGAAAGCAGAATTGCCACAATACATAAAATATTTCTTTTTCTCATAGTATTAAGTAATTTTACTCAAACAAATATATAACTTATTTTTTAACTGGATTTACTCCTTTAGTTGTCTGTACCACTTTTTTAATTGTACCATCAGGATTATAATACATATAATCAACACAGATTGAACGGCGATAGCTCCCTCCTGTAGGGAGTGCTCCGTTATGATAGAAAAAGTAGGTTTTTCCTTTATAATCTATTATTCCAGGATGTGTAGTAAAACTATTAGGAACATTCTCTTCAATGATTCCTCTATATATCCATGGCCCTTGCGGACTTTTTGCCGTGCAGTATTCTATCATTTCGGGTTTTGTACCAGCGCTGGCATAAACAAGGTAATACAATCCTTTACGTTTATAAACCCAAGGACCTTCTATATAGTTTTTTGGGTTAAAGCTTGTTATTGGTCCATCCATTTCAATCATATTTTTCTTTAGTTTCACAGATTTGCAGCTTCCATTTCCCCAGAAAAGATATGCCTGACCATCATCATCAATAAAGACCGTAGGATCTATATCATCCCAACCATGCTTCATATCTGTTGTCATTTCATTGACAATAAGCGCTTTTCCTATTGCATCTTTAAAAGGACCCGTAGGTTTATCGGAAACAGCAACTCCAATAGCATATCCTCCTTTGCTATTTTCATCACTTTTATGTCCAACAGATACATACCAATAGAATTTACCATTTCGTGGAATACATTGGGCAGCATAAGCATCACCGGATGACCATGAAAAAGTCTTTGGTGAAAGGCAAACCCCGTGATCTTTCCATGTAACCATATCCGTTGAAGAAAAAATATGCCAATCGGGCATTTTGTAATTTGTAGCATTTACTGAAGCTGTATCATGCCCGGCATATAAATACACTGTATTTTTATAAACCATCGGAGCCGGATCAGCGGTAAATATATTTTTAATTATCGGATTTTGTGCATGAGTACATGTTATAGCCGAAAGCATAATAAAAGCGAAAGTTGATATTCTTTTATTCATATTACATCTTGTATTAAATTACCGAGTTAATTGAAATTTCTATTTCTTTGTTTTTATTCTGATTAACATTAATGAAACAGAAGTTACTACAAAGATGGAATATTTTTAGCTTTTTCATTTCTATTTATTGATAATCCGTATCTAATTTTAGATAATTCTTAGCCTTTTCAGGTAGAGCGACACAAAGTTTTTAATATTATTCGGCTTATTTTCCTGTACATCCGGATGTACGCATCTTGTACACCCGGGTCTAAACAAATCTTCCACCCGGGTGTACCAATTGATTACACCCGGGTGGAAGACAAAATATTCACTTTAGAACTTTAGATTGTAAACCAGAAAGTGATTTAAAATGCATTACTTTTGAGAAATAATTCAGGTAGATGGACGAGGCAAAGTGCTAGACTGCTAGACTAGCGCTAGACTTCCAAAAAGAAGTCTAGCGGTATTATTTTATTTATTTACAGATAGTTACACGGGTAGTGCTAGACTGCTAGATACTTTTCGATTTTTCATTTTTTATGTAGAGATTATATAGCAAATAAGTACGGCCTCTTACCTGAAGTTTATTTTCCATTACTTCTTCATTCTTACCTTTATCTGTGTAAAAGAGTGTGCTGGAAAGGTATAAGTAATTTTGTTTTTTTCTGCTTTAATCTCTTTTGAAACAGGCACATATTGACTTTGTTTGTCGTAAGTAAAAGTTTCATCAAGTATATTTCCTGCTACTAAAGAAGCCTCAGCCTTTCCAGTGAATTCTCCTGAATTGGATACTATATTCGTTGTAATAGCTTTGTCTTTATGTCTGTTGATTACATTAATGCAAGTTGTATTAGTCTCTTTTGAATAGACCGTTGTAACATCAAGATAAGGTATATCTTTATATAACGGAGTATTGAATGTTTCACATTTTACATAAGTATCGATAGAACTACCAAGACAGTTATTAGAGAATGATTTAAAGATATAAAACAAAGGCGTTTTATAAGTACCTTTTTCTTTATCAGTGTTCAGCAAAGAGGTCAGCATTGTAAAATTAGCCATCTTTACAACATCAGCATGACGAATAAATGAATTGAAGCTTTGAGCAATAGGTAAAACAGATAAAGTATTCTTTGACATAATTCCCCACTCATCTACTGAAATGTAAATAGGATTCTTGAGTCCTTTCATTACTTTTACATTTTCAATCTCATTAGCAGTTACTCTAATCTTTTCTTCAAAATCCATCGCACTCTGACCCATGTAATTGTAATAGTCGTCCGACTTTTCCCAATATCTGTGAATTGAGATATAGTTAATCAGATCACCAAAGCTAGACAGCACTTTTCTATTCCAATCAATCCAAGGTGAATTCTCATAGCAGGAAGATCCTGAAGCTACCAACTGGATATCCTTATCTACACTCTTCAGTGCCTTTGCAGTTTCTCTTCCTATTCTTGAATATTCTTCAATTGATTTATGTCCCAATTCCCATGGATAACCATCTACTTCATTACCCAAATCCCAGATTTTAACGTTATAAGGTTCTGGATGCCCATTTTTAGCTCTTAAATCAGAATAATATGTTCCTTTTTTATAATTGCAATACTCTACCCAATAGCAGGCATCCAATATGGAGCCCAATCCTAAATTTACACAAACCACATTTTCGCTACCTATTGCTTTATTTAGAGCAAACCATTCATCGGTACCCACATGATTATTATCTACTCCACCCCAAGCCAGGTTTATACGTTTAGGTCGATTTTCTTTAGGTCCTATTCCATCTTTCCAATCATAACCCATTAAAAAGTTACCGCCAGGCCATCTCATATTGGTAATCTTCAATTCCTTCATTGCATCAATATAATCTTTTCTAAAGCCATTCTCATCAGCCAAAGACGATTTAGGATCATAAAGCGTTCCGTAAAGAGTATTAAAATCAACAGAGTCGGGCAACCCCATTCGGTCTCCTTTAAAATGAATAGGTTCCATGAATACACCGTAAATCTTAGGATCAATTTCGGCAATTTTCCTGTCAACATCAATTTTAATTTCAGCTGTTTGACCAAACAGACTAATTGGTAAAGCCAATAACAAATTAGTAAAAATCTTCTTCATAGTATTTATTTTGTTAACGATAAATTATTCCTATATATTTTTATTTCCGGTCTGTACTTACTTTTATTTGCCAGTTACAGGTTTACCATAAATCTCGATTTCATTAATTGAAACGGGCTTATTTTCTGAATTGATAAAAGTTATTCGGAGAAAACGTCCTGAAACATTACTGTCAGTGAAATGCTTACGATTCCTATCATTTACTTTACCAGCATTACTAACGGCTATACTTTCCCACTTTTGATTATCTTTCGATAATTCAATATTATACGAACCTATCAAATTTGAAGGAAACAGTATACGCACTTCAGAAATAGTATAGATATTCTCCAAATCGACCTGCCACCACTTAAATGCATCATTTGTTGCAGACTGCCATAAAGATAAATCATCCCTATCGTTTGCATGATTGGCTGTTTTACCTTCCATTTCACTACTTGCACGAGTTGGTTTCTGATAGGCTATATTTACAATAGTATTATTATCAACTATTTTTTGAGAAATAGAATAGCGAACATAAGGACGATCAACTATTTCAGGAGAAATACCCTTCATATATAATGGTGTACCTTTGGTCTCAATTGTAATTAAGTCACTTTGCAATCCTGCTGATGAAGCTTCTATAACTGTCTTTCCTGCATAATATGAGCGAAATTCAATAGCTGCTTTTCCATCACGAATATAAATATCGGAAGTATTGCTAAAGGTAATCGAAGTTCCTGTAGGAAATTCACCGGGACCTGAGACAACTTTCAGAGTAACGTCAGGGGAGTTGCTAAGTTGCTTTCCATCTTTGTCTAAAACGGAAACTATCAATTGTACGTCATCTGTACCATTAGTTCCCATTATAACTGTCTTGTCAGCTTTCAGTTTCAGTTTTGCTGGTATACCTTCAGCAGCAGGTTCCAGAAGATCAATACCCTTATATTCTTTGCGGTACCAATACCACATATTCTTAGGTAAACGGAAATAATCAATCATTCCCATAAGACCAAAATCTCCGGCACGTGTTCCATAATCAAAAGCACACCAAATTGCTTGTCCACTCCGCCAGGAAAATTGTTCTTGCTGCAGATCTCCCCATCCCGGAATATATTTGCCTGGACGTTTTGCAATCGTAGAACCATATTCAGTAACTACACTAGGGATACCGGGCTGGAGGTATAATCTTGCTCCATCTCCATTATAGCCTGCAACATCTCCTAACTTGTCTATCTCACCTCTCTGACAGCCACCTATACCAACCGGACGAGTTGGATCCAATTTATGCGTAATGGTAGTAAGCTCTTTTAAAAACTCCCGGACTTTGACAATGGTATTTCCACCCGTAAAAAAAGGTTCGTTACACATGCTCCAGACAATGATTGAAGGATGGTTCCGATGAATTCGGATCATTTCACGTAAGTTAGTCTTTACACTTTCTTCAAAATAATGTTGATCTTCTTTATTCATAGGATAAGCGCCCGCTCCTTCATACCAGTTATTGGTCTCCCGTTGTGTACCACCGGAACCCCAAAAATCATTTTCCTCCCAAAGCATTATACCCAAAGTATCACATGCATCGGAGTATGAAGGATCATGGGGATAGTGAGAACCACGGATAAAATCCATACCACAATCTTTTATCATACGAATGTCACGCGCAAGAGCTGAATTTGTTACTGCACTGGCCCAACCAGCATGATCCTGATGTGCATTGGCTCCTTTAAAATAATAATGCTCTCCGTTAAGGAAGAAGCCACGGTCGGCAGTCCATTCCATCCATCGGAATCCAAAGGGAGTTTCATAGGTATCAAGAACCTTTTTCCCATCAAGAACCGTACTGACGGTCTTGTACATAAATGGACTTTTGGGAGACCAGAGTTTCGGTTGTTTAATAGCTTCAGTTGTTTGTTCCAATATAACTGTAGAATCTGCTGGTATTATTCTTTTCGACTTAATAGTGGCAATCACTTTACCTGCAGGATCAACGATATCAGTTTTCAGTGTATAATTCTTAGTTACATATCCGCTATTCTTTATTTCTGTTTCGATATTAACAATACCTGATTCCTTAGAAAGCTTTGGTGTAGTAACAAACGTTCCATACCAGGTTACATGAACAGGATCAGTCACGACCAAATAGACATCACGATAAATTCCACCAGTAAAATTGTGATCACCATTACGAGGAGCCAAACGCGGACTCCATTCATTATTTAGCCGCACGGCTAAAACATTCGGCCCTATCTTCAATGCATCAGTGATATCATAAGAAAAGCCAGTATATCCACCTTGATGTATGCCAACAGACTTTCCATTTACAAATATTTCGGCAACACGGAATGCTCCTTCGAATTCAACAAATACTCGCTTGGATTTCCATTCAACAGGAACATCTATCTTTTTCCGGTACCAACCATAGCCAGTGTACCAGTGTTCGGACTGGAAATATGGTATACTAAAATTATGCGGTAAATTAACATTGCTCCAATTATTATCGTTAAAGGAAATATCTTTAGCATCTTTATAATCGCCTAACTGAAACTTCCACTCTCTATTTATAGATATTTTCTCCCGAACCTTAGTATGAGCCATTACACTCAGACTAAATTCTCCCCAAAAAACAAAAAGCAATATTAATATTTTCTTCATCTGTGTTTGTATAAACTATAAAGCTGATAAAAAGGAATTATGGGTTACAGGTATTTACTTATTGTGGAATCCTTTTATATTTAAAGTAGTCAACATCAACAAAACCTCCAATTGATTTTGTTGCATAATTGAAAATTGCAAACTTCGTACCCATGAAAAGCTTTTTATAATCGAATATCATTTTAAACTCTGTACCTATTGGAATCCAGTTTATATTATCCAGGCTATAACTAAATGTTGCTATATCTTTATTCAGATTAAAATCACAATCTATACGCAGATATATAATATTCTTAGACAATTCAACACGGACTTTTTCTTCCACCTGAACTCCATTTATTGCCTTACTAGCTCCATCCAGATCAACTATATTAGTTGACATAGTGAGATACTTTTTATTTCCATCCATTACGACAGATAAAAGAGCTGAATTTCCATTAAATGCACTGAATCCTGCAACATCACCATCTTTCATTTTTGAAACATCCAATGTTACGACTCCACTACATTCAGGTCCTTCCATTCGCTGAGTTATAGTATTAGGAGCAGCATATAAGTTATTAACTACCCTACTGGTTTTTAGCCTTAAAAAGCCTGGACGCTCAGTTAATGACCAGAAATCATTAATAGGGTTATGATTCCACTGCCAGTTTATCTTCAGTTTAGAATTATTAAAATCATCACTTTCAACAATCTTTTTCCCTGTATCAAAGGTCTTTAAAGGAACTTGGCCGGTTAACGGCACATGACCTGTTTCATCTCCCAACATAGGCCATCCGTCCACCCATCGGCAAGGCATTAAGAGAGGTACGCGCCCAATACCTCCACGATCCTGAAACACAAGTCCATACCAATTGCCTTTCTCATCATCAATGATACAGCCTTGCCCTGCATAAGGAAAACCATTAAAATTATCTTCCAGAATTACTTTCTTCTCATAAGGTCCGGTAATCTTATCAGCGCGGTAACAAACTTGTCTGCGTTTCCCATTTTTAGGCCAGGAAATCATCAGCAGATAATACTTTCCGTTATGCTTGATAACCTGACTCCCTTCCAGCAATCCGGTTTCTTCCTCATCACGTTCAAAAATCTTCATATTAGCTCCATCTGGCTTCACATCTGACAAATCGCTTTTGAGTTCTTTAAGAGAGCCCGTTCCTGAAAATACATATATCCTATCATCGTCATCAAAGAATAAAGATGCATCGTGAAAATGCTGTGTTCTCGAAACTAAAGTCCATTTACCAGCCGGATTAGTAGTTGAATAGATATAAGCTCTGAACGGTTCGTCATTTGGCGAGAATAACACATAAAATTTCCCTTTATGGTAACGGATTGATGATGCCCACTGTCCACGTCCGTATACAGTTCCATCCACTAAATCATATTTAGAATTATCTGTTAGCTTATCAAAGACATAATTTACAATCTCCCAATGTACCAAATCCTTTGATTTCATTATAGGAGCACCAGGCATTAGATGCATTGTGGTGCTTATTAAATAATAATCACTACCGGATCTGGTTACAGATAAGTCTGGCACATCGGCGTTAATTATTGGGTTAGTATAGGTCGTGCTATAAGATTTTTTAGTTTGTCCTACCATTGGTTGGGTTGCACCAAAGGCAGCCAGTGCAACGGAAAGTAAAAAAGTGTATCTATTCATTCTATTATTTTTCATTATACTTAATTCATTCATTTACTACTTTCCAAATCAACACTGTGCCATCTTTCCGATCAGGAAGCGTTCCTGGAAAATCTGCTGAATACGGTTCTCCTGTTCCCGGGGTCAATCCTACAAACCGATTGGTTTTAAGAGACAATAGCATGCACTGATTACGTAACATATCCTGCCATTGAAATAAACTGCCTTCGGTTTCAGTCTTTAACATCCTTACATCACTCGCAATACCAATACCTACAACAGTAAGAAAGCCTGTCCCATTAAGCGCTTCAAGGACTACTCTGCCTTTTCCCCGATCATAAACCCTGAACTTACATCCTAAACCATTGTATTCGCCAGATCCTGTAGCAGCAGAATGTAACATACCGTGCGGATTTGCCCAAGCCTGAGCATTTGTTGCCATATTAGTTAATGTGATCACCTTTCCTATTGGAATATTCTTAGATCTGTCAGCTAACGGTTCATCCAATTTTAAATTATCAAAATCAGCATATCCACCATTTTTTCCCTCAGTATTATATGCAAAAAGAGCATATCTACTTCCTTGGAATGTTTTAAGTTGATAAGGTAAACGTATAGAGTCACCAATATTTAAAAAAGAATTGCCATCAATACTGTAACTCAATTGTGCAATATCTTCATCGTAATTACCAGCAATTCTCAAACTTATTTTAGATGATGATAGCTTTTGCTCTATTGTTTTGTTTGTATATTGGTCATAGAATCGAAGAGTCAATTTTTGTTTATCACGTATAACACCAACACAGGCATACGGCATATTAAGAATTGCCAGACCTGCAAAGTCTCCTTGCTGCAGAGCACTTGCATCAAGCAAGGTTGTAGCTGATGATTCCGGTCCGATAACACGTTGTGTAAGTGTATTCTTAGCCCATAAGAAATCTTTAGAAGGAAGTGTATGCAAACGTAATGAACCATGCTTCTTATTGAGTTCCCATTTTCCATCAACAGGATTATGGTTCCACTGCCAGGCATTCTGAAGTTTGGTGCCAGAAAAATCATCGCTACGTTTATAAGGAGCAACAGGAATTGTAGCAGCATCTACATTAGGCTTTACCCATGTACGTGGTGAACGGCCTAGATTTCCTTCAAGTCCAAAGTATGGCCACCCATCTTTCCATGTCACCGGCGAAAGACATGTAGTACGACCAATTGAACGAAAATCCATCATCGAAAATCCCCACCAATCACCATTTGGCAAATCTACAATACCACCCTGATGTAAAGGAACTGCTCCAAAATCATTTTCAGCAGGTTTAAACATCTTGAATTTAAATCCGGGAGCCGGAACAGGCATACCTAAGCCCACATTTTGTAACCACCACGCCCTCTGAGTCCCCATAGTTTCCTTTGTACTAATAGTAACTGTTTCATAAGGACCATAAGGTTTATCGGCACGAGCACATTGCATACGTCCCATAGGTGAATAATTTGCGCTGATAATGAAATACTTTCCATTGATTTTATACATGTGATGTCCTTCTCCCATAGCATTACCTTTTGGAATAACCACACGTTCGCTTCCCTCAACAATACCACTCAAATCAGGTTTAAGTTCTACTAAATGCACTTCATTATATTTGTAAACAGCATATATTTTACCATCATCATCAAAAAGAACTGACGAATCGTAAATTTCAGCATTTATTGGATTGTGTTTCCAGGGTCCTTTGGGATCTTTAGCTGTAAACACTTGCATTCCGTGATTATTGATATTAGTAAATATATAGAAAGTTCCTTTGTTATATCGGATACACGGCGCCCATATTCCTTGTCCATAAGCTTCTTTACCATTTTCCAGGTTGAACTCTTCTCCAAAGGTAAATCGGTCAAATACATATCCAAGAAACTCCCAATTCACCAAATCTTTAGAATGCATTACAGGCAAGCCTGGAACACAATGCATCGTTGTCCCTGTGAGATAAAAATCATTTCCCACACGGATTATATCCGGATCAGAAAATTCATCATAGAACAATGGATTAGTGAAAGTTCCATTTCCATTATCAGGAGTCCAGGTTTGTCCAAAAGATGAAAATGTAGCAAACATTGATAACACCAGAAATAAAAAAAGCTTAATGCTCTTCATAACTAATAGATTATTTTAGTTCTTATTCAAACTACTTTTTACAAATGATTGTATATGTTTTACCTGCTTCTGTAGGCAGATCATATAACCAGGTCGATTTTATGTTCACAGCATTCATATTTGCAGAAGCCGATATCAAAGGATTCTTTACTTTAACAGTTTCAAAGAAAGGATTTGAATTTTCTCCTGAAGCTACTTTTAATGTTTTACCACCAGCGATAGCAACTTCATTAGGGACACGAATACGGCAGTTTCCACCTAAATGAGATTTTATGATAATCGTCTGTACCTGATTATTTTCCCAAGTGATACTCACATCAAAACCACCATAAGTTCTCAAGCCGCTGATACTTCCCTTTTTCCAATCATCAGGCAATGCCGGTAAAATATCAATGGCTCCATCGTGACTTTGCAAAAGCATCTCTGTAATACCCGAAGTGCAGCCAAAATTTCCGTCTATCTGAAATGGCGGATGTGCATCAAAGAAGTTGGGATAAGTCCCACCACTCTTTTCTTTTACCGGATCAACAAGTGTTAATTGGTCAGTAATCAGTTTTCGTGCATGATTACCATCAAGCAAACGTGCCCAGAAATTCACTTTCCAGCCCATCGACCATCCGGTTGATACATCACCACGATGAATAAGTGTTGTACGTGAGGCATCAAATAAATCGGGAGTTGTATATGGTGAAATCTGATTACTCGGGTATAAACCATATAAGTGTGACACATGCCTATGTTGATCATTCGGATCATCCCAGTCTCCTATCCATTCCTGTAGCTGACCGAAACGGCCAATCTGCATCGGAGGAAGATTATTTAGTATCTTTTGAATATCAGCCATTAATGCTTCATCTTTTTTCAGCAACTTTGCAGCCTTAATGGTTTTGGTAAACAAATCAAATAGAATCTGATTATCCATAGTTGTTCCGTAAGTAAGCGCACTACCAGAATGTCCTGAAGGAGTATTCTCTGGTGAAACAGAAGGACTTACTACCAACCATTTATGAGTAGGTTCTTCAATAAGAAAATCTTTGTAAAATTCACAAGCTGATCTTAATACAGGATAAACTGATTCCAAATATTTTAAATCGCCACTATACAGATATTTCTCCCATAAATGTTGTGACAGCCATGCACCGCCCATCGGCCATAATCCGGCATTGGCAAAATCAACTACACCAGAAATACGCCAGATATCAGTATTATGATGAGCCACCCAACCGTTACAACCATACATTGTTTTAGCGGTTTGTTTGCCCGTTTCTGATAGTTCTTTTATCAATTGAATCAATGGTTCATGCATTTCAGACATGTTACATTTTTCGGCAGGCCAATAATTCATTTCTGTATTGATATTGATGGTATACTTGCTATCCCATGCCGGACGAGTGCTACCATTCCATATTCCCTGAAGATTGGCCGGTTGCCCTCCCGGTTGAGAAGATGAAATCAACAAATAACGGCCAAATTGATAATACATAGAAATCAATTCAGGATCAAATGATTTTGAGAAATTATTAATTCTCTCATCAGTTGGCAGTTTTGCTGCCGATGAAGTACCTAAATCAAAACTTACGCGATTAAAATATTTCTGAAATGCAGCTATATGACTCTTAAGCATTGTTGAATAAGGCTTATTCTGAACTGCTGTAAGATAGTTGGTACATTTCTTGACTTCATCTGTCGATAAAGTTTTATAATCAGTAAAATTAGTAGCAATAGAAATCAATATTACAACTTCATTAGCTTTACTTACATTGATCTTATTTGACTCAACTGCTGTAGTTCCACCTGAATTTAAGATTTTTGCACGAGCATCAAATTTCACTTGTCCCGTAACTCCTTCGTGAGTGCCAGATAAGCCTGTCATTTCGAGAGTTTTGCTATCCAGCACCTTTACCGATTTCTGCAGAGGTCCATCAAAACTTGCTGCAAAAGATAATTTCCCAGGTTTACTGGCTGTAAGTCTTACTACAATAACCTGATCTGGTTTCGATGCGAAAATTTCTCTTTTATAAGTTACTCCATCCACGTTGTAGGAAGTAGTAAAAACAGCTCTTTCCAGATCGAGTTCTCTGTAATAATCAGTATAATTATCAATGCCATTAAATGCCAGATTCAGGTTTCCAGCTATCTGAAACATAGAACCATGTAATTGTTTTGCAGTAAGTCCCTTGTTTGCCAGAAAATCGGCTCGTTTGTAGTCCTCTTTAAAAATATAGTATCGCACTGAGTCAAGTACGGATAAACCGTCAGGATTGTCGTTACATGATGGACCACCTGACCAAAAAGTGCTTTCATTTAACTGTAGTTTTTCATTAATAGGATCTCCGAAAATCATTGCTGCCAGACGACCGTTACCAATCGGAAGCGCTTCATTCCACACCTTAGCAGGTTTATCATACCACATTTTAAGTTTTCCGCCTTTTTGTGCCCATGCATTAGGAATAGCAAGAATGCAGAATAATAAAATCAGTACTAAAATTTTAGTGTTGTTCATTTTATATATTTAAAGATTTTACATAATTAAAAGGATTAACTGATAAATATTTCTCAGCAAAGATCTATTCTAACAGTTAATCCTAATTCTATTTATTTCTGACTATACGAACATAATAAACTGCACCGGCAATATTACCAGGCAAAGATTGGAATTTAACCTTAACGTAATCTTTGCCCTTCAGCATTGATTCAGAAATAGGATATTCTACATTCCGGAATTCCTTTCTATTCCATTTGCCACTTATATTCTCCGTTACCAGTTTCTCATTATCAATGTAAATATCAAATTTTCTATTACCCGTTTCAGCTCCCCAGTAACGTACCATCAAGTTCAGACCTGTTTCCTTATTTGTAGCAAGTTTATAGCTGAAATAGCCTTCATTGCGAGCATCGCGCCAAAATTCATCCAAGTTATTTCCACTATTTGTATTTTGCTTTTCAGCAGCATGATCAACTTCCGGTTGCTGTTCCCCCGGAGCAACAAAGTCAATTGTACGTTTCTGCAAATCGGCTTTTTGTTGTTCCAATACAGAAAGTGAGTCAATATAAGAACGATACTGACTGTTTGATAAAGTCATCCAATACATTTCATATCTTGCATCATGGATTTTATAAAATGGTTCCAGTTCTACCTTTATCGGATTTATCATTTTAACCTGCGAGAAAGTAAAATCAAACGGCTTTCCTGCTACAGGAATTACCTTATTTACCAAGGAATCAATATTATCATCCACAATAATCGGAGCTTCATTTAAAGGCAATTTCTTTCCACTCGCAATATGCCCCCATCTTGAATCGTCAGCAACCAGACCTTTCAAATCCTCTGTGCCCGTTTTGGCACTCAGCAAGATAGGCCCATGCATAAAAGCTATATAATTAGGCACATTAGGCAGATGTTCAATATGAGTATTCATTGGGAATTTAATTACTACTACATCCCCTTTTTTCCACATTCTGTCAATGCATACATAAGATGACGGATGCGCAACAAAGTCAACCATCTTTCCATTAACCGTAATTTTCAGTTGTCCATCTTTTACCCAATACGGATATCGAATCATCAACTTGAAACGAGCATTGCCGCTGGTTATGGTAAGTTTTGTCTGTTCCTCGTTAGGAAATGCAGTTTCCTGTCTTACTTTTATATTTTTGTCTTTCCAGTTTAGTTCCGAAGCAATAAACAGATTTAAAAACAACGAATCTTTAGAGTGAGTATAGATAAACTGACCATATTTGCCATGGTTCTCCATACCGCTTCCTACACAGCACCACATTCCCTCATTCGGAGTAGAATATACCCTGTAATGACGTGGGCGAGCTGATGTGAAATATACATATCCTCCATGTTCGGGGTGCTGAGAAGAGAGTATGTGGTTGAATAGCGTTCTTTCGTAATAATCAGCATATTTTGCCAACGGATTAACCCGGAAAAGATCTTCTGTGAGTTTCAGCATATTGTATGAATTACAACTTTCCGGACCTTCTACATCATTTACATAATCGGAACAGGCAGCCGCACTCGGAAAAATTTCCCGTCTGCTATTTCCACCAAATGCAAGAGAACGATTGGCTGTTACCGTTTCCCAGAAAAAGCTTCCTGCCTTTCCATAGTTATTATTGTGAGATAGTTCTGCTATTCTTTCAAAGCCTACAACTTTAGGCACTTGTGTATTTGCATGTTTATTATCAAGATTATCTGTATTTGCTGCCATTGCATCAAGCAACATTTTATGAGAGAAACGCTTTGCAGCAATCAGATATTTCTGATCACCGGTCATCTGATACGCATCGGCAAAAACTTCATTCATACCACCATGTTCATTACCAAGCATCTCTTCCATTTTTATGTCTGAAAGACCAGAAGTGGTGTTAATAGCCCAGTCGCAGAATTTTATAAAAATCTTTTTTGCTTCTTTGTTACCTGTATATAACCATGCATCTCTAAGTCCAGCATACATTTTATGTACGTTGTACCAAGGCACCCAGTATTTCCAGATAATACTAACATCACCGGCCTTAATTTTAGGCCATATAACTTTGCTATCAGGAACACCACCTACATATCCCTCGCCCCACTCCGGATGCTTTTTTGTATTTGCATCCTGACAAGCTTTTAGTTCTGCAATCATGTATTCCAAACGTTTCTTACACTCTGCATTACCGGTAGCAGCATAATTAATTGCCATTGCAGAGAGGTAATGTCCTCCCACATGTCCATCCAGTCCAATCCAATTTTCATAACTTTCACCTTTAGGAGTTAATCCGGCTTCCTTAAGATACGGAGCCAGTAAACGATCAACATCATATTTCAAAAGTGTCTGAATATTCAGATCTCTGGCACGTTTAAAAGGACCGTTAAGTAATGTCACATCACTTAACGGAAAAGTGTTCGGATATAATTTATCCTGAGCTATAATACTATTACAAAATAATAAACTACAAATAAATACACCAAGCTTAACCATTTTCGGCTTTAAAAGAAGAGCAGATTTCATTTCTTACAATTTTTTCTATAGATTTTTACTGCTAACATAATTATTTAAACAATAACTGAGCAAAATTATAGAGATTATTTCTCCACACCGGCCAGGTATGTCCTCCTGGGTATTCGCTATAAGAATATTTAATCTTCAAATCTTTAAATTTCGAAAGCATAATCTGGCAATTTCTATGTGCTATATCTTCTTTGCCTCCTTGAGCAATCCAAAACTGTTTTAGATTTTTGTTTATCAAATCAGAATTATTCTTCATAAACTCATATTGAGCTTCAGCTACACCTTCTAAGTTAGGCAACCAGCCAGAACTAAAAACTCCCAGATAAGAGAATAATTGGGTATTTTTTATTCCTGCATAAAGAGTTTGGATTCCACCCATCGATAAACCGGCAAGTGCACGATTTTTTGAATCAGTTTTAACGCTATATTCTTTTTCAACAACAGGAATTATACATTCCTTTAATTCAGATTCAAATGCTTTCAATGATGATTCGCTAAATCCACCATTACCAACGTTGCCATCAACCATAACAATAAGCATTGGCTTCGCTTTTTTATCAGCAATCAAATTATCCAGAATTAAATCAGTCTTTCCTTGTGTTGACCATCCACGTTCGTCTTCTCCACCACCATGCATCAAATACAACACCGGATATTTTTGATTTACATTAGCATCGTATCCTGCTGGAGTATAAATATAAAAGCGACGCCAAGTCTTAGTAACAGATGAATAATAACGCTTCATTCTTACATCACCGTGTGCAACATCTTTAACGGCATAATATCCGTCTCCTTTAAAAGGCACTTCTATACCACTGGCCATTCTACTCATGCCATAAAAAGACTCGCTGGCAGGATCGGCAACAGCTACACCATCAATCAACAAAGAGTAATAATGGAAGCCTTCTGTCAATGAATCGGTAGTAACCTCCCATATACCTTCGTTATTTTTTATCATATCGTACTTCTTTCCTAAATCAAGCTGTACATTTTGTGCTTCAGGAGCTTTTACATGAAATACAGCACGACTATCAGGTAAAATCATAGGATATTTTGAAGCCCTTACATTCGATGAAGCAGGAGTTCCTATGTTAGAATTATCTTTATTTGCAATTCCATCAGTTTGACCTTTCACAGTTGAACTTAAAATAAGAGCTGCAAAAAATATAAAAGTAAGTTTTTTCATTTCATTTAGTTGTTATATTCAATAAACTATCATCTAACTATTAAAATCATTTTATTTAAAAATCATACTAGCAAACTGATTCAATGATCTTCTCCAGGTAAGCCATTCATGTGAAGTTCCGGGAGATTCATAATATAAATGTTTAATTCCGGCCTTTTCAAGTTCTTTATGGAAATTATTTACTGTACGATACATTTGTTCCGGTTCTGCAGTTCCGATACTTAAATAAACAAGTTTCACTTTCTGATTAAATTCGTTTACATCTGCCCAAACACCATTATATAACTTTGAGAAATCCTGTACCTGCTGAAGCATGCCACCTCCACTGAATCCACCAATATAAGTAAACTTATCAAGATTAGACAGTGTAATCTGGAATGTTTGGAAACCACCCATAGAAAGTCCGGCCATAGCTCTATGATCACGATCGGGTATAGTACGGAATTCCTTGTCGATAGTTGGAATAATTTCTTTAATAAATACCTGTTCCAAAACTTTATTCTGCATTAATCCTCTGATTCCCTGAGTATTTTCATTTTTAGGAGCATCTGGATCAACAGCATAACCTTTATCCATTACAACCAACATCGGTTTAGCTTTGCCCTCAGCAATAAGATTATCAAGAATATAATCAACCTTTCCCTGGTTTAACCATCCGGTTTCATCCTCTCCTGCTCCATGTTGCAGGTAAAGAACCGGATATCTTACAGACGAATTTACATCATATCCTGCAGGAGTATAAACAAAAGCTCTTCTCATTGATTTTGTTACATTAGAATAATATCTTACTTGACGTATCTGACCGTGAGGTACATTTTTAGCCAGATAATAGTCTACCCCCTTTTCAGGAATCTCGATACCACTTGCCATACGTCCCATACCGTAAAAAGTCTGACAGGCCGGATCGGCAACTGCAACACCATCAATAATTATAGAATAATAGTGGAAACCTTCAACCAGAGGTTCAGTTGTAACAATCCATGAACCATCCTCCTCTTTTTCCATATCATATTTCTTGCCCAGATCAATTTGCACTTTATTTGCCTGAGGAGCTTTTATCCGAAAGAAAGCCCTGTTATCAGGTAAAACTTCGGGATATTGCATTCCCGGAATATTTGTTGAAGCAGGAATAGCCGAAGCAGTAGTATTATCTGCTAGAGGAGCACTACTATAATGAGCTATTATTGAAGCATCAACAGGTTTGAATAATGTCTGAGAAAACATATACAGATTCTGCTTCCAAACTTTGAAGTCATGATGTCCACCCGGAATAACCTGATAAATATGAGGAATCTGATTAGCATTCAAATAATCATGTGTACGTTGACTGTAAGTAATCAAATTATCTTTGTCGCCGCAGGATATCCATAGTAATTTCAACATTTTCTTTGTTTTAGCAGGATCGGGAACAAGTTCCTGAGGTGTTTTTGTGTTTGGAGCTGATGAGAATCCTCCTATCCATGCAAATTTATCAAGATTGCCAAGCCCGAAATTCAATGATTGTCCTCCCCCCATTGAAAGACCTGCAATTGCACGGTGTTCGCGATCTTTAAGAACCGGATATTTTTTTTCAATTGAAGGAATCAAATCATTTATCAGATCTTTTTCAAATGTAGCAAACGCCTGCACCTTCACTCCATCGTAAATATTGCCAACGGCACGGTCATCCTTCATTGCCCTTCCATTAGGAAGTACCACAATCATCGGAGCCACTTTTTTAGCGGCATACAAATTATCAAGAATAACTTGTGGTTTACCTTGAATTAACCATTCCTTCTCGTCTCCACCTATCCCATGTAATAAGTAGAGTACCGGATATTTTTTACTTTTCGAATACCCTGGAGGAGTATAAACCAATGCTTTCCGGTTACCCCCAACGGTTGCAGAAAAGTATTCAAGAGTATCTACTTTACCATGTTTAATTCCATCTCCAGAAACATCAAAATCTTCAGGCGCAGGATTAAACGTCTGACTGTTAATGCTTAAATTAGCAATAAATGCTAATGATAAAAGCATAAAAAACTTTTTCATAATATCTATATTAAAGTTGACTATCGGTTAACAATTAAGGTATTCAGCATGTAATTTAAGAGTAAACCCCGACTTCATTAACATGCAAAACACCACATTCATGTATATCTGACAGAACAGTTACGGGAATATCTAGGTTCTGAATAACTACTCTTCTGAATTGATTTTAATACCTAATAACGAAAGCATTTTCACAGCATATCTTTTACCTAGTTTTCTATAACCTTCGGCAGTAAAATGTAGTCCATCTCCTATAGCTGTGCAATCTTTGGAAGAAATAACATGTGAATTAGGAATTGTCTGAGGAAGTTTATTTATAATAGCATTCATGCTTGCACATTTACCACCTTGATCGGCTGCTACAAGTTCTCCGGCAAGTAAAGGCACCGATTTTGAATTCAAATTCAAGTCCTTAAGTAGATTGTTATAAACGCCTTGCACCTTTGATGGCCAAGTCTCATCACCCGTGTTAGATTCTCCCTGATGTACCAATATTCCCTTTATTACACCCGACTTTTGAGCGATTTTAACCATTTCAACCAGCCGTGCATAAGGATTTCCATCATACTGATTTAGCATACCAATCATCCATGATGGAGCCGTCGCTACATAAGATTGATAATTATCTTTATCGAAAAGTTCTATTTTACAGCCACCAACAGCTACATTTATTACACCAACTCTTACATTCTTTGGTAAATTAGCAATCATTGTTCTACCAAAATAATCAGCAGGCGTTAAACCGGTATTACATCTGCATAATGGCGGAACGGCAGGATACCAGTTAGCCTTGGCTCTACCCATCTCAGGGCAATCAACAGTTGACAAAACCTGAAAACGGTTATCAGTCATAATCGTATCCTGAGGTTCAATTTTGGCATTTCCCTCCATATTAGATTGTCCCAAACAAATAAAGATGTAAAAATTCTTATCCTGAGAATAAGAGTTCAAGCTCAATGCAAGTAATGCTACAAATACCAATAAAGTAATCTTTGTTTTTCTTTTCATATTCTATTTAAGTTATCAATTGTATTTTTCCTGATATTAAATTTATATAAAGCAAAAATAGCCTTACCATATTGTTCTCTATTTCAAATTAAGATATTTGGTTTTCAATTTTAGATAAAAGTAAAACTGGATTTACTTAAAAGCAGATATATAAACCAGATAAGAAAAACGTATTAGCTAAATACTTGATGAAACCTTATTAGGTTTATGTTTATAAAAAATCGTGTATAAAATCAATTATATGCAGAATTATGTCTGTTTTGTGTCTCCATTTGTCTAAAATGTAACCTCGTGTTTCTGCCATTTAATTTACTTTTGCAATCGAGGTCAAATTAGTATAAAGAAACAAGCAATAAAATTACAACCTAAAAATTCAATTAAATAAATTATAACCTTAAAAACTAACACAAACATGAAACAAAAAAAATTACTATTAAAATTTCTCTTATATCGACAACATCATTTGCGTAAAACCAAACAAATAACAGTTATCGTAGTCGATTAACAAAAGTAACCGTTGATCGGTGTTTACGTTAATTTCTCAGGAACTTTTCTTGGTGTAGTAACCAATATAGATGGAAATTATTCTATTAATAGGACTATCTGCTGAAGTTTAATATAGAACCTTCTCTCTCCTATTGACTATATTAAGTTTAGTTTTAGAAAGTATACTGATAATACGAGGTACAATGAAATTAAGTTTTTTTATTAACCGTTTTTATAAATATAGAAGTTAGCCGAATAAATATTAAAAACTAAAGAAAATGAAAACACGTTTAATAGCTCAAATATTTTTTTTAATGTCATTTCTCCCTATGGTAGCACAATCTAAAGATCCATTCTGGCTCGGTGCTGATATCAGTGGTACTACCATGTTGGAGAAGAATGGAGGCAAGGTATATAATGTACAAGGCAAGGAACGTGAGAATACTGCTCTCATGAAAGAACTTGGGTTGAATGCTATCCGACTGCGGATCTGGGTTAATCCGCCAAGCGGATGGTGCAACAAAGAAGATGCACTCGTGATAGCTAAAAGAGCAAAAGCCTTAGGAATGCCTGTTATGGTGAGTTTCCACTATAGCGACACATGGTCTGACCCCTCTCATCAGACACCTCCTGTAGAGTGGAAAAACTACAGTTACAAAGAACTGAAGCAGGCTGTTGCCAGACATACGAAAGAAACGCTTCAGCTGTTCAAGGATAATGACATTGACGTGAAATGGGTAGGAGTTGGTAATGAGACCACTGAAGGAATGCTCTGGCCTGAGGGACAGGCAAAAGAAAACATGAAGCAATATGCAGGTCTCACAGAGGCTGGTTATCAAGCATCCAAGAATATTTATCCCGAAGCAAAGGTAATCGTACATCTTGACTGTGGCTGTGATGCCAAGCGATACAACTTCATTTTCGATGGTCTAAAAAAGTACAAAGCTCATTGGGATTTGATAGGAATGAGTGTATATCCTTACTGGGATCAGAAAGCCAAGATGGAAACCACAGATGACGGCACTCTTAACGATGCCATAGCCAATATGAATGCATTGTGCAACAAATATGGATGCGACTGTATTGTTGTAGAGACAGGATATGAAGTGAATCGTCCCAATGATGGACATTTGTTTATGAGAAAACTCATCAGGGCTACACGAAATCTTACTAACGGCCATTGCAAAGGAGTGTTTTATTGGGCACCAGAGCTTGAGGGAGAATATCCTTTAGGCGCTTTCAAAAATGGCAGACCAACAGCAATCATGGATGCCTTTACCGAAGAAAGCAATCGTAGCGAAAGTTCTATTATTAATAGCTCAACTGCTACTTCTACTACAGATACGAAGTATGGTAAAGTTTGCGGCTATATATATAAAGGAGTTTACACCTATAAAGGAATTCCCTATGCAAAGGCAAAACGTTTCGAGATGCCTCAGGAACCAGATGCATGGAAAGACATCCGTTCATGTCGCACATATGGTCCTTCGGCTCCTCAACCTAAAACGGATAGGTGGAAAAATGACGCCAGTGCCTTTTTCTATCTATGGCATGAAGGCGACCAGAGCGAAGACTGTCTTCGTCTGAATATCTGGACAAAAGATATTTACAACGAAAAGAAAAGTCCTGTAATAGTTTGGCTTCACGGAGGTGGATTCGTGGAAGGATGCGGACAAGATCACCCTGGTTATCACGGTCATAATCTGGCCGATAAAGGAAATGTTGTTGTAGTAACAATCAATCACCGTTTAAATACTTTAGGCTATACCGATCTGTCTGATTACGGCGATAAATACCAATATTCTGGCAATGCAGGGAATATCGACATCGTGCAGGCTTTAAAATGGATTCATGATAATATCCAAAATTTCGGAGGTGACCCTGATTGTGTAACCATTTTCGGGCAGAGTGGTGGAGGCGCCAAGACATCCAGTATGCTTTGCATGCCAATGGCACAGGGACTTTTCCATCGTGCTATGGTGATGAGTGGTTCTGGCTTCATGCGGGGCATGAAACAAAGTCTAGCCAAGAAGATAGGACAGCGTACGGTTCAAATATTAGGACTAAACAAAGACAATATAGACAAGATTCAGACTTTAGATTATGAAACTGTATTAAAAGCGAATTCTCAGGCAATGAAAGAAATTGCTGCAGAAAATCCTAACAACAGTTCTTTTGGCCGTTCCTTAACATGGGAGCCTGTAATCGATGGTGATGCTTTGCCTGCAGGTCTTTTCATGGATGGTTCTGAAAAAATCAGTAAGGATATTCCACTAATCATAGGTTCTACCCTAAATGAGTTTTCTGCATGGCACAAACATGGTAAAGATATTAATACATGGGATGATGCCAAAGCTGACTTAGAAAAGACTATGGGTAAAAAGGCAAGCAACTTCGTAGATGCTTTCCGCTATTCTTATCCAGACGATGATATAGATGCACTTTACCGACTTGACACGATGGTGCGTCCCGCTGCCATAGAACAGATTCAAACTCGCGTAGCTGATGGTGGTGCTCCGGTATGGAATTATTTGTTTACCTATCAGTTGCCAAGCGAGGATGGCGGTTTCCATGCAGGACATAATGCCGATATCGCCTTCTATTTTGATAATGTAATCCGTTCTGCAAATATGACGGGAGCAACTCCCGAAGGTATAGAATTGGGCGAAATCATGAGTACAACTCTTATCAACTTTGCCCGAACAGGGAAACCTTCATCATTGGAACTCCCTGAATGGAAACCTGTTACATCTTCTGAAATGAATACCATGATTTGGAATTGTCCAAGTTGCAGCCTGGCTACAAACCATGATGCCGAGTTGATTAAAATACTTCGAAATAAGTAACATCTGAATACATAAATAAAATGAATAATAATCTGATAAGAAAAGTAATGTTATGCTGGGTGTTGAGTTTATTAGCTACAGTTGGCATACATGCAACAGAACGTGAAGTAAAATGGGATGAGAAAAGCCTTATCCTCAATGGAAAAAGAGTATGTCCTGTGATGGGTGAAATCCACTATTCGCGGGTACCAGCAGATGAATGGACTGAAGCTGTACACAAAATGAAGCAGGGTGGCGTAACCGTTATTGCTTGCTACGTATTCTGGAACCACATCGAAGAAATAGAAAACCAATTCGACTGGAGTGGTCAACGTAATTTACGATCATTCCTAGAAATTTGCAAGAATGAAAACCTACCGGTTATCCTGCGTGTAGGACCGTTCTGCCATGGTGAAGTCCGACTAGGTGGCATTCCTGACTGGGTCTTTACAAAAGGTTGTAAGACGCGTAGTGAAGATCCTGTTTTTCTAGAGTATGTAACTCGTTTGTATAGACAAATCTATACACAAGTTCAAGGCTTGCAATGGAAAGACGGAGGACCGGTTATGGCGATGCAGTTTGATAATGAATATCGTGGACGAAGTGAATATTTGATTCACCTCAAGAAGATTGCCAATGATATCGGTTTCGACTTGCCTTTCTATACCCGAACCGGTTGGCCACAGTTAGCCACACCTATACCATTCGGAGAGATGATTCCTCTTTATGGTGATTATGCAGACGGATTCTGGGATCGTAGCATAAAAGAAGCAGCAGGCGAATATTGGCGAGCATTCAATTTCCGTTCGTTCCGAATCTCAACTGCGATAGCTTCAGAACAGTTGAAGTACACAGGCGATAACATGAACAAAGGTGAGGAAGGATATCCATACTTTACCTGCGAATTGGGAGGTGGCATGATGACAAGTTATCACCGCCGAGTATATCTGTATCCAGAGGATGCTTACTCGCTTGCCATCGTGAAGTTGGGCAGCGGTAGCAATCTGCTGGGCTACTATATGTATCATGGAGGAACTAATCCAGACGGAAAACTCAACTATCTGAACGAGATGCAGCGCACCATTGAAACCAACTGGAACGATCTGCCTGTGAAAAGCTACGATTTTCAAGCTCCTCTTAACGAAGTGGGATATCGCAATCCGCATTACTATTTGCTTCGCAAGATACACCTTTTCGTTCAAGACTTTGGAGATATGCTAGCGTCAATGGAAACAACATTTCCACAAGCCGACAAGCCGATAAGTAAAGGTGTTGACAGCTATCTGAGATGGTCTTACCGTAGTCAGGGCAATCAAGGATTCGTATTTATCAATAATTATGAGCGTTTTCAGAATCTTACAGCAAAGAAAAATATACAGTTCAACGTATGCGGAGTAAAATTTCCGCAGAATCCAACTGTGATACCTGCAAGCACAATGTGTATATTTCCTGTAAATATTGCAGGCATCAAGTATGCTACAGCCCAGCTCATTGCCCAACGCGATGATAAAATCTATTTAGAACAGATTGCTGGCGTGCCTACAGAAATATCCGTTTCAGGTAAAGTGCTGAAGAATGTTAAGGCACTCGGTTTGGCAAAGCCAATATATAAGAATATCTACTTACTCAGTAGTTCTGATGCCAGTACGCTCTTCTTGAATGAAAATGAGAAGCCTCATGAAACAAAGATGCAGGCAGTTACATTTAATAAGATACAAGAAGCTGGAACTCTCAGGAAAATTACGATAGGTTTTGGTGGAGTAGCAGAAGAACCTGTAGATTCTGACTTCAATGATGCTGCTGTATACACCTTCACAGTTCCAAATCATGAGGATATTCTCGATATAGAATATCAGGGCGACTGTGCTCGATTATATGCTGACGGAAAACTCATTGATGACAACTTTTATAATGGTCGTCATTTCCAATATGCCCTCTGGCGTTTGCCAAAAAATGGTGAGCAATTGGAGCTCCGCATTTTGCCGTTACAAAAGGATGCTCTCATCTATTTTCCTCGCGAAGCAGATACCACTCCTGGCGAGAAGATAATCAATATAAATGTGTTCAAAAGATAAATGAATTAACATGAAAAAATTACTGCTTTCGTCTCTACTTTGTATGGCAACTTTATATTCCCATGCAACATCTTCTGATTCGCTAATAAGTCGACAAAAGATCGTCGACAATGGAGGTACAGGGCTGTTCAAGGCTTATGAAATCACAGAGAAAAGTTTACCCGGCTTCACAGTTTTCCGCCCCGAGAACCTCAGTTGGGCAGCAGCACGCGAAAATGCTTTGCCCATACTCATCTTTTGCAATGGCGGTTGCATGGATGCCCCCATTCATTATGAACGAATGCTCACCGATATTGCATCACATGGTTACGTAGTCATTGCAGTGGGTGAAATGCAAATGGTGCTTTTTGATCGTAAAGAACACTCCACACCTTCATCCGTGGTTACTACAGCACTCGACTGGATATGCAGTCAGGCACGCGATAAGAAGAGCGATTATTACAGTTTTGTTGACACCACAAAGATAGCCGCTGCCGGGCATTCCTGCGGAGGTGCTCAGGTGTTGTACAATGCTGCCGACACCCGCCTGAAATCATACATAATCTTGAATGCAGGAATGGGAAACATGACGATGGCAGGAGCCGATAGCAAATCGCTCCATTCGCTTCATGCACCCATTATATATATGACAGGCGGTACAGGTGACGTTGCTTACCAGAATGCCTGTCTCGACTATGAACGTATAGACAAAGTGCCTGTCATTCATGCCGATATGCCAACAGCTGGCCATGGAGCTACATATAAAGAAAAGCTTGGTGGAAGTTTCGGCAGATTGATGTTAGACTGGCTCGACTGGCAACTCAAGGGGGAAAAAGACAAAAGCGATATTTTCCTTGCCGGCAATATTGAAAATTATCCTGGATGGAATCTTCAGCATAAGAATTTCAAAGCTCATGTTGGCAAGACGATACATGCCACCATGCCATGTAATATGCTTGAAGGAGTTACAGAAAGAGAATATACCATTTATTTGCCGGGAGGATACGAAGAGAACACCAACAGACAATATCCCGTGCTCTATCTGTTACATGGTGGAGGTGGATCGTGTGATGATTGGGAGACTTATGGATCTATTCATCAGACTGTCGACAGTCTTATAGATGCAGGCTCTATCCGTGACCTTATTCTTGTATGTCCGGAGGCCAACAAAAACAATATGATGTATTTCAACGCACCAAAGTGGAAATATGAGGATTTCTTTTTCCAGGAGTTTATCCCATATATTGAAAAGAACTATCGCATCAGAACTGATAAGGGTGGTCGTGCCATTGCCGGATTCTCCATGGGTGGTGGAGCCGCAATTGTTTATGGCGTTCATCATCCGGAATTCTTCTCTACGGTGTATGATATCAGTGGATACCTTCGTCGCCAAGAGCTTGACTTTCTGAAAAAAGACCCATCTGCTGAGTGGCGCCAAGAGATAATAGAAAATAATAATCCTATAAAATGCATCCAACAAGGATCGAAGGCTGACGTGAAAAATTGGTGTCAGGTAAGATGGATGGTTTCGGTTGGTGATCAAGACTTTACCCTCGAAGGAAATATGGACTTGGTGAAGGCTTTTCGAGAGAAAGGCATTCCATACAAGATGCATGTTTCTGCCGGAAGTCATGATTGGAAGTTTGTATCTCCAAATTTGAAAGAGGCCATCAAGCAGGCAGACTCTAATTTTGATGACTTATGGATCAGCAATGGTAACCGACATCTCTATGGCTTACTTAGCCGGTCTACTAATACTTTTGGAAAAATGCCATTAGTTATTGTTTCGCACGGATTCAACGGAACTCATGCCTTCGGCAAGAATTACATTAAAGCATTTAACGCTTTGGGATACCAGACCTACAACTTTGATTTTGGATGTGGCTCAGTTTACAGTCGCAGTGACAACAATACAGTGAACATGTCAATACGTGACGAGGTGAACGATCTGAAGACCATCATAAACTACTTCAAAAGTCGCAGTGATGTAGACGCTTCGAATATCATTCTTCTTGGTGAAAGTCAAGGCGGCTTAGTATCGGCACTCACGGCTTCCGATTGTGCCAAAGATATCAGCCGGCTCATCCTTGTATATCCAGCATTGTGCATCCCTGACAATTGGAAAGAGCGATACCCTAAAGCCAAGGACATACCCGATACCACACAGGTCTGGAATGTGCCTATAGGTAAACGTTTCTTCAGTGAACTGTATGACATCAATGTATATAAAACGATTGGTAAATACAGTGGTCCTGTACTGATAATCCACGGTGACAAGGACCCCGTAGTTCCTCTTTCCTATTCACAGAAAGCTGAGAAAACTTATAAGAACGCGAGGTTGAAAGCTATTCAGGGAGCCGGTCATGGATTCAAACCCGAAGAGCTGAAAACATCAATTATGATGATGGAAGATTTTTTGAAATAAAAAATATCTGAGGATTTTCTACTTCCGAATGCAGACATCAAAGTTAATCGCTATCCACAAAGCGGGGTGTTGAGCAGGAAACGCTAAGATATGGGGGCTATTCCAAACAAGGATAGCCCTTTTCTTATTATTCTTTGTCTAAAAACAGAATGTAGCTTTCGGGAAAATTATGTTCTTGATTGCTTCTTTGATGCGCTTTATTCCAACCCATACAAATCAGCAACATCACTATCAAGGATCACTAACCTTTCTTGAATTGTGACGAACAGAACGGACACAAAAAAACCTACAAGTTATTAACCTGTAGGTTTTTGTACTGTAGTTGTCTGGTTTAATCCAAACTTCTAAGCGGAGAGATAGGGATTCGAACCCCAGGAACCTCGCAGTTCAACGGTTTTCAAGACCGCCGCAATCGACCACTCTGCCATCTCTCCAAAAAGTATTTTCTTTATTGCTCTTTCTCTCAAAAGCGTTGCAAAGGTACAACATTTTTTGAAACCTCCAAACTTTTGGCGCATTTTATTCAGCAATATATTCCTGAGGTTTTAAATTTAATGGGTGTGAAAACACAAAACGTGCACCATTTTTATAAGACGAATCTACCCAAATATCACCTCCCAATACATTCATAATTGTTTTGCAAATAGCTAAGCCTAAGCCTGATCCTTGAACAAAATCATTTAATTTCTTAAAACGATCAAATATCATTTCTTCTTCTCCTTCCCCTATTCCTTCCCCAGTATCAGTTACAGAAAAAAACATCATTTTTTTCATTTCATCGATCTTATAGTTTAAAATAATAGAACCCTCTTTAGTAAACTTACAAGAGTTTGAAAGGATATTTAATAAAACCTGCTGTAAGCGTTGTATGTCTGTAACCATATAAAAATTTGGATTAAAAGATTCGAATGTAAATTCCACCGGATATTTACACGTTGCTTCTACCGAAGCCAAAACCTCCTTACACAAAGATTCTACATTACATTCTTCATAATAAAAATCAAGCTTACCAGATTCTAAACGAGATATATCAAGAATATCATTAATCAGACGAAGAAGAAGATCTGAGTTTGTTTGAATAACTTTATTATACTCAACGATATCTTCCTGAGCACACCCTCCTGTAGCCAACACATTAGAGAAACCAACTATAGCATTAAGAGGAGTCCGGATTTCATGAGTCATATTTGCCAGGAAGGCTGATTTTAAACGTTCAGACTCTTCGGCTTTTTCTTTAGCAACTCGCAAATCTGCTTCAGATACTTCAAGTTCATCTTTCAACTTCTTGGTACGAATCAAAAAATAAAGAGAAATAATTATACCTATTAAAAGCGTAAAAAAGACGAAAACACATCCCCAAACCAGATACTTATTCCGCTCATAAAAAGAAGCCTGTTCATTTATCAAAACATAACCATCCGGCAGTTTATTCACACTAATTCTCAGACTATCCAGTTTTATCGCATCAAATGTATATTGATTAGAAATGAGCTCTATTTTGGCTTTAGCCACAGTTCTGTCATCCAGTATATTATAAGCCTGCATAGCCATATCTTTACCAATAGTACGATACTGAGGAACACAGCCACCTACAGCCCAGTGTCCCAATCCTATTGATGTTATTGTAAAAGCTGGCATTTTGGGTTTTGCAGCCATCATCATATAGGTGGCATTATTCATAAAATAGCCATTGTTCTTATCAACTCTCCAAGTACCTAATAACATAACAGTATTATCGGGCAACTTATTAATACTATCTACTATCGTGTAAATTGAGTTTTTTCTTCCATCTAATAAGATAAGATCTAATCCGGGAAACTTTGTAATTTCCTTTTTCACATACGCCTGCAAAGAAACCCCTCCGTAAGTATTATCTGTAACTAATGCTACATGTTTTGTTTTTGGATACAAATCCTGAATCAGCTTTATATTCTTATCTACATCATACTGATAAATATAACCAGCCATTTTATGTATCCGATAAGAATTCTTTAGCGCATCAATACTTTCCGGATTCCATTTTTCCAATGACACACTATCATCAGGAAGGATAATAGCATTCCGACTCACCATACCAACAATAGCAGGTATATTATGTGCTTTTTTTGTTGTTTCATCATCCTGAGAAAGAAATGCAGACCAAGCTTCCTGACCAAGGAGAATAATTATTCCCGGATGGCGATTGCTTAAAAAATATTTATTCAGGATTTTCTTCATCTGCCCTTTCCACAAAGAGGCTTCAGTAAAGCTTCCACAATTCATATTTTCTATTATAACAGGAGATTTACCACCTAAAAGACGATATTCATCTAAAAAAGCAGAAATATTTTTAGATGTTTGAGATGTTTCAGGATTATATGAACTGATTATAAGAATAGAATTTTGGGGAGCGTTTTCTCCATAGGCATTTAAGCAACCAAAGATACCTGGCAGCAAAAAAGCAACTAGAAGACATATAAGATTTAGTTTATAAGAGAGAGAAATTTTCATAATTAGTTTTTAAGCATTGTCCAGAGAATGTAAATTCCTGTTTCAGAACGCAAATATAAAATTTAAATTTAAATTGAAAGAATTGTTAGCCTGATAAATGATTCATTTTTATGAAACACATTCCCGTTACATATCAAATAAGCTTAAAAGATTTAATTAAAAGAGAAGCCTGTAGAATATATTTAAGGACTTAGTAGTTGAAGAATCCTGGAAGACTCCCCTATTCTATTTTTCTGTATTTTACCATCTTCAGTATGCAACTTAAACAATTATATGCTTATTGATTTAAATAAATGGATCAAAAGATTATTTGTAATAGTTACATACATGTTAAAACATAATTCTATCGCACATTAATTTATATAGGAACACATCAACTTTATATAAATAATTCATTGAATTATTCAACATCTAAAATAGTCCCAATTTATATACATGCACAATTTAAAAAAATCATCTATCAGTAAATCTACAAATTAACTAAAGAAAATATACTTTAAATTCAAAATAAATATACTATTTTTGGATGGATAATTAAATAAAAGAATACTATGAAGAAAACAATCTTAATTTTGATGTTTGCTATAATGTACAACATCTCATTCGGACAAAATAAAGTAGATGCTGAAAAGCTAGTTAACGAAGGGATTGCCTATCACGACAAAGGAGATTATGATGGTGCTATTTTTAGATACGACAAAGCTCTGATACTTGATAAAGACAATTTTCTTGCATTGACAGAAAAGGCATTTAGTTTATTAATGTCTAAAAAGAACGAAGAGTCTATTAAATGCTGTGAAAAAGCAATTGAAACTCATCCAGAAGAAGAAGGACTAAAAATGGTTTATGTAACATACGGAAATGCTTTAGATGGCTTAAATAAGACGGATAGATCAATCGAAGTATACGATGAAGGAATAAAACAATTTCCAGACTTCTACCTGCTCCATTTCAATAAAGGAATAACTCTGTGGAGTGTGAAAAAATATGATGATGCATTATTATGTTTTCAAATGTCAGCTAAGCTTAATCCAAAACACGCTAGTTCTCATAATGCAATTGCCAGGATTTCAAAGATCAACGATACAAGAATCCCTGCATTATTGGCTTATTGCAGATTTTTCTCTCTCGATTCTGAAAGTGACAGGGCAAAACAAAATCTTGAAAGTGTAAGATCTATAATGAAAGCAAATGTTGAAAAAACCGGAACTAAATCTATTAACATTAGTATTAATAGTAATATGCTTGGTGACGTATCGGCTAACGGAAAACAAAAAGAAAACAATTTTTCGGTTACAGATATGATATTATCTATGGAAACTGCAATGGATTTTGATGAAAAGAATAATAACAAGACAGAAGTAGAACAATTTATCCGAAAGTTTAATACAGTTTGTTCGTCCTTAAAAGAATCAAAGAAAGGAAATCATGGATTTTTTTGGGATTACTATGTTCCATTTTTTATTGAAATGAAAGACAAAAAGTTAGTTGATGCTTTTTCGTATGTAGCTTTTGCATCTTCAACAGACCCGGATGTTTCTAAATGGTTAGAATCAAACAAAGAAGAAGTTGAAAGATTTTTTGAATGGTCAAAATCATTTAAATTTGCTACTAACTAAAGAGATTATCCATAACATTGAGTAAATGAAAACAAAAATGAGCGTCTAACCGAAATTAGGCGCTCATTTCTTTATCCATGCTCAAGAGCTAACCAACAAGCCCAAGCTTTTTCTATAAAAGACTCTTCTTGCCAACCAAAGTATCGTGGTTGTTTTTAGCATCTTTCCAGTCAACTTTCTTAATTGGGTCAATACCGTTGATATACTTTTCAATGTTAGTATAACCATCGCCACTCAAGTCGCCGTTTGCATCGGAAGCATCGTGAGGATTCAGTCCGTACTTAATTTCCCATGCATCAGGCATACCATCACCATCACTGTCTTTGTAAGGTTTACCTTTGTATTGTGGGTAACCGCCTACCTGACTTATATCGGTAATAATGCCTTGCTTGTAAGAATCTGGTTTTTGTCGGCGATATTTAAACTGATAATATGTTTTAGAATCGGCTTTCTTATCATAGTAAACTTCACCTGTACGTACCTGGTTAATGATATGTTCGTCAACTATATCTCTTTTTGGGAAATTAGCTCCGGCATTATCAAGAACATAATCGTAAGCTTCCTTTGCTGACATGATAGGGAATTGAGGCATAGTGAAGGGTTCATCAACCCTCATCTGTGGGAAATATTTCTTTTCCGCATCTTCCTTGCTTATTTCAACGCCTTTCAAGTCTCTTAATTGTACTCCGCCATTCCAGTTATCTTTGGTAATCTGATCATATCCTTCCATTATATTACCAACTACATAAAGTCTTCCAAATCTGGCATGCTCAAGCTTACTGCGTCCGGACGACTGTGGCTCGATGATACGATGGCCAACAAGGGCATCTTTGGGAGTGGCCGGTCCTGGTTTATAATAGTTATTAATGATATTATAAAGCGCAGTATAATCTCCTCCGTCAACAGTACGGTGCACCCAGTTATAAATAATATTATTTGCAAAGTTGAATATACCATTCCAACCAATTGACGGGTTACGGCCTGTATTGTTTGCCCACAAGTTTCTCATGAAAGAACAGTTTTCACCACCAATCGTACTACCAAAGGCATGGTTATAAGTATCGAGTCCCTGAGCCGAGATTGTATTCTGAATTGTTACATTTACGGTAGGAAGCTTATCTGCCTCACGACCATTCTTAGGATCGAACATGTGGCGGTAGAATGAAATATTTTCATCAAGCCCCCATGAACAAGAACAGTGGTCAATCATAATGTTTCCGATTGGGTTTCCACCAAAACCATCATCACGTCGGCCAACATCCGTTGATCCACGACGGAAACGCATATGACGAACTACAACATCGTGAGTATTTGCCCAAACAGTTTCGCCGGCAATACAAACTCCATCACCCGGAGCTGTCTGACCAGCAATAGTAATATACGGAGCACGGATAATAACCGGAGTTTTAAGCTGAATAATACCAGCAACATTGAATACCACAATGCGTGCGCCACCAGTTTCGCAAGCTTCACGGAATGTACCCGGACCACTATCGGCCAGACTGGTAACAGTTATTACTTTACCGCCACGACCACCAAAAGAGAATTCACCACCTCCCATTGCACCTGGGAATGCTGGAATCTTAGCCTGCGGCAGATCTGTAGGACGGGCAGCCCAGTCCACATAAGGTTTTCCGTGCATAGCCTCTTCGTTAATAACAGGCAAAGCTTTTTGCCAGGCAGCTTCCGAATGTTCTTCGGCTTCTTTCATCATAGTATCCACTCTTTTTTGAATACTATCGGGAATCGTAGGATACTGCGCCCTTACTTGTTGTGCTGCCAGCAATGCTAATACAAGCGCAACTTTTAATACATGTTTCTTCATTATACTTACTAATTATTAAAGTTCATTTTAACATGTACTAAAGACGCCTTTTCTTTTAGTATGTAATCAATATATTTAAGAAAAATAATATCTAGTTAGCTGAGCTTCACATTATAAAATATTATTAATACAAATTTTAAAAATGAGTATCTATCATCTATATAAAAAATATATATAACAATTTGATTTCATACTAAAATGCCACATAAATAAAAACAGAAAAAAGTCAGGCATCTATCTTCCCGATTCTATGTTTGCTATATTTTAGTGTATTACTTAAACAATTATATATTTATCCGATTTGAATAAAAGGATCAAAAGGCTATTTGGAACAACTACATATATGTTAAAACATAATTCTATTACTATTTAATACACATAGGGATATATTGCTTTATATAAATAGTTTATTAGATTATATCATAGTAAAACAGTCCCAATTTATATACATATAACAGCTAAAGATCAGCAGCTATCAGATAAATTAAAAATTAACGAAATAACTTATACTGTTAATTCGAAATAAATATACTATTTTTGGATGAATTATTGGACAAAAAAATAATCAATAAACGACAGTTTAATTCCTGTATGAGTATTTTTTGTTAATTTGAGGCTTTAGTATATAGTATTTCATACAGTACAAAGACTAAAGTAATAGCATAAAATAATTAAAGGATTATTAAGTATTTATAAAGTGATGCTAGTATTCACTCCAAAACGGAAAACAACTTCTATTAAAAAACAAATATATGCTTACAAGATTAATGGTTATACAGAAAATCAATGAAGGTGGAATAATTGAAGTTTTTCAGATTTCGTCTGACAATTTTCAGTGGACATTTGAAAACCGAAGAAGTAAAGTCGAAACAGACAAAGAGTATTTCCCATTTTCATTAAATGGAAACTATAATATTTTTAAAAGAAATACAGGAGCAGAAACAATAACTTATTTTAAAGAAAATGAGATTACATTTTGTGATGATTATGGTGTTCCCGGTGGTACAGTAATCGCAATTTTATTCCCCCCCGATTATATTCCTGATATAATAAAATTTAAGGAGAAGCCATATATTCCTGTAGGGCTTATTGGGCAAGTAACAACAAAACCACCAGGGCAAATCCAAATCTTATATAATCACTTCGAAAAAAAGTGTGCCATTATATTCAACATTCACGAGAATATTTTATTTGGATTTAAATGTATAGCTAAAAAAGTGAACAACAATGAGTTCCCAAAAAGTGAGAGTATAACAGTCGATGACTTATTTGACATAACCTTAAGCAGAGATATTCTCAATGTGGAAGCAATATCAAACGATGATCTAAAGCTTATAAATGAAACATTAAATCAAACAGAAATTGCAGACATTAAACAAATTCTTAACGATCTTCTGAATGCCATAAAGTCTGGACAAAAGGATAAAACAAGCTCTTTATTAAACAAAGCTGGGAGTTTATTACTAAATGCGACTAGCGTTGCTAGTAGTTTGGCAACTATTGCAGACGGCTATAAAGCAGGTGGTGCAGCACACCAATTTATTGCTCGAATAATTGACTACGCATCTCTATAATAAAGGGCGAACTGCTTACAAATACCCTATGGCAGTTGATATGCTTTTTGTTAGATATAAAGAAGTTTAAGAAACAAAAACACGAAATATGAAAAGTAACGCAAAAGAGTATTTGATTGAATTTGCAATAGCTCAAGATAATTGGCTTAAAGCTCTGATTCACGATACAATTGAAACCAATGGAACGATAAGCAATGAAAGAAAAACTAAAATATTCAATTGCCTAAAAGATTCAACAATGATAGATATTGATTTTTCGAGCATTGACATTTCAAACCCCGATAGTGAAGTTCATATAACAGAACTCACTCATAAAAAAGGTGTAAATGCACTAGCTGAAAATCAAACTATAAAATTCAATAAAGATATAACTATATTATTTGGAATGAATGGAGCAGGTAAAAGTAGCTATTTTAGAATTTTAAATGAGTTGGTCGGTGGAAATCAAAAAAAAGAGATATTACAGAATATTTACTCTGATATAATTACTGAAATAGATGTAAAAATAGTATTTGAAACAAATTCCAATCAAGTACAAACAATTAATTGGAATGGAATGACACGTTCTCTTCCTTTACTTAATAAGTGTAAAGTATTTGATACTTCATATTTAAATGGATTATTAGATGTCAGACAATCAGATACGACTCTTATTCAGCCTCTAGGATTAAATCTTTTTACTTATCTTGTTGATTTAATCGATAACTTTAAAAATCTATTGATTTCCAACGCAGATAAAAAAAGACTCCAAAAACCAATAATCGAGACAAAGTATCTCTCCGAGCCATTTCAAAGCATTTTTATAAATCACAGACTAACTGAAGGGCAAAAAAAAGAAATTGAGAAACACTTTATATTTACAGATAAGAATAAGACAACACTAATTGAGTTGAGAAAGGAAGTAACAGACCTAAAGCAAACAAATGTTCAAGATAAGATCACATTGCTTGAAAACAATAAAAGAGATTTAGAAAATACTAAAAAAAATATTGAGGAAAATCATAATGAATTATCAAACCATCTTAAACAAGTAAATCTACTACTGTTCGAATACAAAGAAAAAGAAAAAACTAGTATAAAAACTAAAGAACAGTTTGACATACTGAAACAAATCCCATCGAATAATACAAAAGAATGGAAAGATTTTATAATTGCAGGAGAGAAGTATTCGAGAGCAATAGAAAACAGTGAAAACATTTGCTTGTATTGTAGGCAGCCATTAAAAGATGATAATTCTATTGACATTGTAAAATCATATAGCTTGTTCTTAAAAGATAGTTCTGAGCAAGAACTTAACAAAGCAAATAACGATATATCAACTAAAATAAAGGAGTTAGAAAAATATTCTACTTCCATTCAACTTTCAGAAAACATATCTCAAATACTAATAGATAAAGTTATAGATGAAGTCAATCTCAAAAATCTGATTTTAGAAACCGAAAAAACATATTTAGTCACAAAGAACCAATTAATAGATTGTCTAAAAACTAAAACAAATAATAGTTCTATTGTCATACCTAATATAATAATCCTAACTAAACAATTAACGGATGTTATAAAAGAGTTACAAATGTCTATTAGTAAGTTCACTAAAGAGGATTCAGAGAAAAAAGAAAAAATCAAATTGATTGACAAACAAATTAGTAATTTGCAAGAAAATGAATCTATAAACAATCAAAAGGATAATATTATCAAATGGTTTGAATTAAATTCTGAGGAAGCAGCTTTGCGAAATAAGGCTTCTTCAATTAACACAAGACAATTGAGTACTTTATCAGCAACTGCACATGAAGAACTACTAACAGAATCATTGAAAATAAAGTTCAACGAAGAACTTCAAAATATAGGTTATCCCAATATGGATGTCCAATTGGAAAGTGCAGGAACAAAAAAAGGAATTTCAAGCACTAAGTTGGTATTAACTAAAAATAAAGATCTAAAATCAGTTTTAAGTGAAGGCGAACAAAAGGCTGTTGCTTTAGCTTTGTTTATTGCAGAGATAAAAATTCAGAAAACTTTAAATCCTATAATCCCTGATGATCCAGTAAATAGTCTTGACCATAAAATTGCAGGTAAATTTGCAGAACGTCTCATGGAATTGAATAATCAGATTATTTTATTTAATCATAATAGACTTTTCCTTGACTCATTTGAAACTTATAAAAACAATCATATATGTAAAACAATTGACACTGACTGCAACAATAGTAAAGGAAAACATATTAAAATATACGAAGTAATTTCACAGGCTAAGAGTTCCAAAGGTATTTTAAGAAACTACAAAGGGAATTATGCAAAAAACCACATAAAAGAAGCAAAACAATTACTTAATTCAGTCCCTTTCGAAGAAGAGACTAAAGTATCTAATTTATTACGTTTAACTGTTGAATGCATAATAGATGAAGTTATATTCAACTATCAAGTTCCAACACGTTTCAGTAATAAAAATAGTCGGATTGCATGGGCAGAATTGAAGGGTATTAAAAATAACAATTCAATTATTGACACTTTAGAAAGAATTCATAGCAGAGTTTCAGGAGGTGAAATGCATAATGGAACTGAAAGAAATGAAAATCCCATAGAAGTTGATGAGTATAAAGACATGATTTCTGACTTAGAAAACATTTCAAAATAAAAACATGACTACCAGAGAAGAAACATTTTATAAAAAATGGGAAGAACGGAGAAAGAAGAAGTGGCTGTATATATTTCTACACGGAACGGTTTATTGGGGACTTGTTATGGCTATTTTATTGTTCTTGTGGGATAGTAACTTTAAGATCGAAAACATGCACATATCCAATTTAATAGTCAAAATTATTATTTTTGGTATTGGTGGAATTCCAATTGGTATATTAAACTTTAATCAACTCGACAAGAAGTATCTAAATAGAGACATTGCTGACATTTTAGATGGAATAAAAACATTAAAGGCAGGTAAGGTTTGGAAACATGATAATCTAATTATTAACAACATAAATAATGAAACTTTAGTTGTAAGAAACAAGCTGTTTTGGTTCGACAAATCAGATGATATAAACGAGAAAGCAAAAGAGTGTTTTGATGCTGTATTGAATGATTATCAACAAATTAATAATGAGCCTAAATTTCAGGAATTCTCAAAGAATTATAACGTGAGAATCCAAGTATTTGAGGTATTAGACAACGAAAATCCATTAATTGACAAAGCAATTTAAGGATACTACACATAGAAAACAAAAAAGAATGAAAACAAGAAATAAGCATCCAATAGCTTTAATGAACCTTTAATTATACAATAAACCGCATATTAGTTTTCACCTCGTTAACATTCTCTTTATTAGTCAGCATTTCGAGTAGTTTAAAAGCAACGTCAAGACTTGTTGCCGGTCCGGTTGAAGTAATGATATTATTGTCAACCACTAACTGCTCATCTTGTACCTTTACGTAAAAATCGGCTAATTGCTTTCGCCTTATACCATTATTTAAATCCCATGTGGTAGCTTTTCGCTGATTTAGTACGCCCGATTTAGCAATTGGCAGAGCTGCCACACAAATTGAAGCGATTAATTTACCTCTCCTATTAAATTCCCTTATCAAATTAAGAAAACGTTCATCATAAGCATCTTCATAGAAACCAGCCTCCCCAGCTCCTCCCGGAATTGCTAAAGCATCATAATCTTCAATATTAATCTCGCTAAAAGCAAGCTCCGGCTTTACAATTAAATTCCAATAACACTTCACTTCTGATCGTAAACCAGTAGTAATTAAATCCACTGGTTCAAGACCGGCATCTCTACTCCAACCAAAAACATCAGTAAATACACTCGCTTCATAAGCTTCAAAACCTTGAGCCAGAAATAAAAGTACCTTTTTTGCCATGCTTTCTATTTTATCAAATCATTGAGAATCTGTTATTGCAAAGGTATTTTGTTTTTTGATAAAAATATCATTTCAAAAGATAAATTATTGACAATTTGCAGTCAGTTATTTGCCACTCTTTGTGAATCTAAAAAACCACTTAAGCCTCTTCGCCACATGCAGAAATAGATATATAAAGAATACAATAGCAACTTTATCATGGATTTCAAGAAAAGTCTTCCTAGCTACCGGAGCATTGCCTACTAAATCGATAAACCATGATAAATATCCAGTTAAAGCAACAATTAAGAAAATTACAGATAGCGTAATCACTTGTTTGTTCTTTGCGAGAAGTCTCTTTACAACTACGGTTTTATACCATTTCCAGTGCTGACTTACATGACACACAACCAGAAAAGAGATCAGAATGATTGAAATTTTATGAATCATAGCCCAACCGGAGTAACTTATGCCATAAACCATTTTATTCATGTCAATCATTCCATGGTGCCCAACATGATAACTGAATTGTATCAGGAATCCTGAAAACACCACTACGAAACCAATAAGAAGCAAACTAAGATTAATTATAAAACGGAAATCAGATCTTCTTTTACGAGAATTGTCGTTAAGTTCTGCAGTCTGAATTTTAGACATTGCATTATGCTCACACGCTTTCATACACTTTAAGCAACTCGTACAATTATTGCTTCTTACAATAACGGCATGCTTATGCCATGGAAGATTTATCCGTCCAATTACATTTTTATCACATGCTTCCATGCATTTCCAGCATGCCTCGCACTTCCGGGTATCGAGCTGAATATATTTGGTTGTAGCTCGCCCACCACCATTGATGTTTGTTCTCATATTCTTTTTTCAACAAAAGTACACTGATGAGAATCTTCGGGACGATAACAAAAGATAATAAATGAGGCCTATTTTCTATTTCTTATCCTACTTAATGAAACCGGAGTTATTCCGAGATAAGAAGCAATGTAGTGCTGCGGAATTCGCTTGATTATATTTGGCTGATTTTTTACTAAATCCTCATAACGTTCCTGAGGAGTATCTTTTATTCTGGAAAGAAAAAGCCGTGCATAGTTGCTAAATCGTTGAAAAATAAAACTTTGGAATTTATCTTTCAGTTCAGGATAGGTTAACAATAGCATCTCAAAGTCCTGTTTCTTAACTGAAAGAATTGTAGTAGGTTCAATGCTTTCAATGGAAAATAAACTCGGAATGTTATTCATTACACTATCAATAGAAGCCACCGGTTGCCCTTCAAAAAAGAATTGAAAAGTAATATCTTTCCCGTCTTTATTAAAGCATTCACGCAAACAACCCTTTTTAATAAAATGTATATAACAGGCTATTTCTCCTTCGTTTAATAAAACAGTTCTGGCTGCCACTTGCCTTTCAATAAAGATATTTTCAAATCGGTCCCGATTCTCTTTATCTTCACTTATCTTCTTAATTAGTTCATCAATCATACATGAGATTGTTTATTGCACCACTTTTCTTATCTTAAATATATGATATACAGTTTATCTATGTGCCTTACCGTGCGCAATATTCACAAAATTCCTGAACATACGCAAGGAATTTGAAGGAGATTTATTAGACAGACCAGCAATAAGTCCGTAAGTAGAATCTAGCTCACATTGATTTACTGAAAGCTTTTAAGAGAGAACCCGCCGGAATACAACAAAACTCCGGTTTACTTTTTCAAAAGCTACTCGGGATATTTATGAATTCTTGTACAAAAGAATGCATTATTCTGTACAGAACAATTAATTCTTTTGTACAGAAGATATCATTGTTTTGTACAAAAGTGCAGAAACATCCCGCCTGAGATATAAAAAGTCACTCGGGAGTATGAAGAAGCTCCCGTCGCATCTTTCCGGAGAGCCGGAGTAACTTTTTATAGCATTCAACATCACTACATAAATTTTAATTTTTCGAAAAAAGTCTTGCAGTCTAGCACTTGGTGCATAAGTTACTGTTTGTAAGCGTGATACAGGTGCTAGATATACTTGGATAAGTCTAGCAGCAGTCTAGCAGTCTAGCGCTAGACTGCTAGACTACCGCTAGAGTATTTTCATGAAGTCTAGCGAGTATAATACACTAATATTTAATCACTTAAAAGTAAAGTGCTAGACTGCTAGATACTTTTTGAAAAAACAAATATTAGGTTGATTGTTTCTTGTATTTCGACTAACTCTATTTACATATTCATGAAATAAAGCCTCTAAATTAATTAGATAATTTCAAATAGATTCTGGGCTAAATAATATCTTTGCATTAACTTAGAAAAAGCATAATGTCGGATACAAAAATTAAAAAGTACCATTTACACAAGGACGAACCAAACAAATTGCAGTTCGAAATATATCCATTGGGAGATTATCTTATCCGCAATGCAGAACATACCCAAAAACCTCATGTACATAGTTTCTATCAAATTATTTGGTTTACGTCGGGTAAGGGGAAGCATTATGTTGATTTTAACGAATACGAAATCGAAGATAATACACTATTCTTTATATCTAAAGGACAAATACATCATTTTGACGAGAATCAATATGAAGGAGCTATCATTCACTTCAATGAATCATTTATTGCCGATAATGAAAATTATGTAAGTATATTCCTAAAACACAATATATTTCATTCATTTGAAAAAGAGCCTCTATTTAAGATTAAGCAAACGGATAGCAAAGAACTTCTTAATATTGTAAACCAAATGCAAACAGAAATGTGGACACCAAATCAGTTTGCTCATGGAGAATATCTTAAAATACTGCTTCATTTATTTCTTATAGTCATTCAGCGTTTTGGTATAAGAAAAAACTGTAACGGACTTTCTATGAATAATCCTTCTCATATTTTATTTGTAAAATTCAGAAAACTAATTGAAGAAAATTATCCCCAAATTCATACCGTCAGTGAATACGCCAAACTACTAAATATTTCCAGTAAAAGCCTGACTAACTGCACTAAAGAAATTTCGCATCAAACACCACTGGAGATTATAAATGAGCGTATAATCCTTGAAGCAAGACGATTACTTTCATATTCGGAAAAGAATGTAAACGAAATAGGTTTTGAGCTAGGATTTGAAGACCCCTCCTATTTCGTAAAATTCTTCAAAAGATACATGCAAATACTACCCAGTGATTATCGCAAAGTAACTTCCTGAATTTACCATTATTTTTCCTAAATTTACATTAGCTGCTATTTCGGAATAAAGGAACTTTGCTTTTTTAATCAAAACAAAGTTTTTTTATTGATATATGAAAACAATTTTCGTTACTTATGCGGTAAAGGAAGAGTTTATTCCTTTAAAAGCTAATGGATGTAATATAATCCATATATATACAGGAGTGGGTAAAACAAAATCGGCATTCAGTTTGACGAAATGTATCTGCAAAAATAAACCAGATTTAGTCCTCAATATAGGAACAGCAGGAACTCTAAAGCACAATATAGGAGACATTTTTATAGCAAATCATTTCATTGACAGAGATTACGAAGAGATCAAATTACCGGGAATAGAATATGATATTAATGGCGTGGAATTACTTAACGGTAATCTCGCATTAAAAAATTGGGTATCCCAATATTTAAAACTAGGTATTTGCAGCACAGGAGATACATTCATTACAGATGCGATGCTTTTTAATGGAGATATAATAGACATGGAAGCCTATGCACAAGCTTATGTTTGCAAAGAGCTGAATATTCCTTTTCTCTCAATTAAATACATCACTGATATAATTGGAAAGAACTCTATTGAAGAATGGGAAAGCAAACTAACAGAAGCCTGCACTAAACTATTATCATGGTTTGAAAGTAATAATGTTTTAGACATCCTGAACAGCTGAAATTTATTAAAACAAAAAACAAGTTTCCCAAATATACCATTCAATTTCTTTTTTGTACACTATTACATTTCTCCAAACGATGCATCTTTGCATAATCAATTGATAAGGAATAAATAGAGTTTAACAATCAAAAAATTAAAAAAAATGGCAAAAGCTTATTTGGAAATCACAATGTATGTGAGTAACACTAACAGACCTGCCGCAGCAGGCGTGTATAACAAGTACAAACAACCGTTTCTGAATGAAATAAAAGGGGCTGTATCTAAAGATCTTTTAATTCGTAACGAAGATGTACAGGTACTTCACGGCTTCGAAAGCATAGAAGATGCAAATGCTTATCTGAAAACAGATTTATTCAACAACGATGTAGTAAAAGAATTATCGCCACTGTTTGACAAAGCACCTAAAATAAAAATTTATGCAGTTGCATAAAGCCAGTTGAGAGCTGCTTAATAAGCAGCTCTTTTCGTATTAAAGAATTACGTATTAATATAAAATACAATAAATAGATGAAATCAAACATATTGTCAGAAGCCTTCGATGCTAAAACTTTTGAAGAATCAGGTTTGTCTCTTGTTAAATTATTAGCTCATACATTTGAGAATGCAAATAAAAGAAAGGTCATTCCATACAAAACCCCGGAAGAGCAATACATCTATTGGGCAAAAGATTTTAAAGAAAAAGGCTCGCCAATAGACTTATTTAAAGATGTTGTAGAAAAATCAATTTTATACCATCATCCACATTATATGGGACATCAAACTGCTGTACCAGCGTTGCCCACTGTTCTGGCTTCATTGGTTGTAGACTTTTTAAGCAACGGCATGGGAGTTTATGAAGTAGGAATGGTTGGCAATACAATGGAAAAGATTATCTGTGAACATTTATGCGAAAAGTTTGGATTGGGCGAAAATGCTGGTGGCTTTATAACATCCGGAGGAACACTTGGCACCCTGACAGCTATATTGACTGCAAAAGCTCATTACATGTACCATGTATCAAAAAATACAACAGACAAAGACAAATTAAGCATTATTACCTCTGAACAGTCTCACTATTGTGTAGAACGGTCAGCTATAACAATGGGCATCAGCAAAGATCGAATTATAAAGATTCCAACTGATAAGAACTTCCACATGCGAATAGATATTCTTAAAGAATCTTATCAAAAAGCCATATCCGAAGGCAAAAAAGTATTTTGTATAGTTGCATCTGCACCTTCCACTTCAACCGGAACCTATGACAAGCTCGAAGAAATTGGACAGTTTTGTAAGTCTAATGGAATATGGTTTCATGCTGATGGCGCACACGGCGCTCCTGCTATATTTTCCAATAAATATAAATATCTGCTAAATGGAATAGAACATGCAGATTCTATTGTTATGGACTTTCATAAAATGATGCTCACTCCGGGAATTTCTACAGCTGTATTACTAAAGAACAGATCATATGCCTTTGATACTTTTCGTCAGGAAGCTGAATATTTATGGGAAAAACAAGACTATGAGTGGCAACACGGAGGTAAAAGTACATTTGAGTGCACAAAAAGTATGAGTATACTTAAAGTTTACACCCTTTTTAAACAGTTTGGCGATAAAATTTTTGAAGAATTTGTGGATTATCAATATGATCTAACAAGAGAATTTGCCCGTTTAATAAATAATAATATCCAATTTGAATTAGCCCATCAGCCTGATTCTAATATTCTTTGTTTCAGGTATATTGATTGTGAAGAGCCTAACGAGTTTAATACACAATTAAGGAATCATTTAACAAAAAAAGGAGAATTCTATATAGTTCAAACATCATTAAATGGCAATATTTATCTAAGAGTAACCTTGCTTAATCCTCAAACCACTATTACTCATGTTCAAAACCTGCTAAACTCTATATCGGAAATAGCAAAACAAATGAAGGCTGACAACGAGCGTCTTTAATATAAATTGTTAATCAAAAGTAGGATATGCCTTGCACCATGCTCCATCGCGACTATAGTAATAATCGCGATGGCAAAAAATATAAATCTACTTCAGTTTAGCTCGTATACGGCTTAAACTTACAGGAGTAATTCCCAAATAAGAAGCAAGACACTCCAAAGGCATCCTTTGCAACAAGTCCGGGTTATTCTCTAGCAGTATTTTATATCGCTCGGATGCTGTTGTAAACAATAAGGGAATAAGTCTTTCTTCTGTTTGCAAAAATTCTAGTTCCGCAAATTTTCGCCCCCAATTAGCAATATGTATATCTTCCTTAAACAATTCATATAAGTCACTACGTTTCAACACATACAAGGTTGAGTCTTCCATAAGCTCCATCGTTTCATATCCTTGTTGATTGCTCACATAGCTTTTTAAAGAAACAATAGTAGCCCCCTCTTTCCCAATCCAAAAGGTTATTTCTTTCCCATCAACAGGAATATATGCTCTGGCAATTCCTTTTTCAAGAAAGAAAACATTTGTTTCCACTTTACCGGCCTCTAATATGAGAAAACCTTTAGGGTATGTAACCTTTGACAAATGCTTTATCAACTTATCCATGGAGGATTGAGGCATTTGATATATGCTATTTATTATTTCAAGTATATCCATAAATATAACTCCTAATTTATGGATGCAAAGGTATTAAATCTTAGATTAAGAGTACTGTAAACAACTTATAATCTTGCAACTATCATTTCTTATCAAATGTAAAGAGAGATAAGAAGACATTTGACTACTTTTGCCAACAATTTGAAAAGACAGAAGTATATGAGTTGGATTATTTTGATTGCCGCCGGACTATTTGAGGTCTGCTTTACATTTTGTTTAGGGAAAACAAAGGTAACCGCAGGAACTGAATTTTATCTGTGGGGAATGGGATTCATTGTATCAGTAGTTTTAAGTATGTATTTATTAGCTAAAGCTGCACAAACATTACCATTAGGTACAGCATATCCTGTATGGACCGGAATAGGTGCTGTTGGTACTGTGCTCGTTGGGATTCTGTTTTTCAACGAACCTTCAACTATTGCACGTTTGTTCTTTATTACAACTTTAATAATTTCAATCATCGGTTTGAAAGTAGTATAAATCAATAAAAAAGGAAAAGAATATGTTTAGAGAAATGCGCCGAAAAAAGCAACTATTATCCGCAGAAGAAAGTCTCTCAATTCTTAATAGAATGACATCTGGTGTGCTTGCAATAACAGGAGATAATGATTATCCTTATGCAGTACCGCTCAGTTACGTTTACTATGACAATAAATTATATTTTCATGGTGCAACATCGGGTCATAAAATAGATGCAATCAACAAAAATAGCAAAGCATCTTTTTGCGTGATAGAACAGGATAACATTATTCCTGAAGAATATACAACTTATTTCAGAAGTGTTATTGTATTTGGGAAGATTCGCATTTTAGAAGATAATGATGAAAAGCGAAAGGCTATTGAGATATTGGCCGAGAAATATTCACCAACTCTGGAAGAAGGACGCTTAAAGGAAATTGAAAAAGGATTTAATCATATGCATATGATTGAATTATCTATCGAACACATGACTGGGAAAGAGGCTATTGAATTAGTTAGGGCAAAGAAATTATAGCGTATACTTGTCACTTATAGCATTAAGAAACTAATTTCGGAAGAAATCTGGTGGCAGATAGTAGCTGTTAGTAGCAGATAAAATGTACAACACTTTTATCTGCTACAAAAATAAACACCTGGTTTAATGACATTTAAGCACAAATTGGTAGCAGGTGGTAGATAAATGCAATATTTTGAATAAAATATTTGTGGTATAATAATCTGCAAGAACATTTAATATCCCTGATCTGAACAATGGTGGAAATACAAAAGTCCCAAGATATTGCTATTTCGGGACTTTTCTTTCTATGATAAAATACAATACACCATAAGCGTTTGCGAATTTAAGTTCTGGACTCACTTATATCAAATCGGGCAACTTATTCACATCCATTATCTTATCGATATTCTGCCGGACTTTTTCCTCATCCCAATCCCACCATTTGAGCCTCAACAACTTATCTATCTGTTCATCGGTAAAGCGTTTACGAATCAACTTCGCCGGAGTTCCTCCAACAATGGAGTAAGGAGGAACATCTTTGGTAACCACTGCACGTGATGCGATAATTGCTCCATCTCCAATAGTAACACCAGCCATGATAACGGCTTCGAAACCAATCCACACATCATTTCCAATTACAATATTGCCTTTATTGTCCCAGGCATTGGTTACCGGTGTTTGCAAATCCCATTCATCAGCCAATACGGGAAAAGGATAAGTGGACAGCGAACCAAGCGTATGGTTGGCACCATTAAATAAAAATTTGGCACCACAGGCAATGGAACAATATTTTCCAATAATCAGTCTGTCGTTATTAACATACGGATAATGATACAAAACACATTTATGTTCAAAGTCCAATGGATTGTCAAAATCATGATAGAAAGAATAATCGCCCACCTCTATAAATGGGCTTTTTACGCAACTTTTCAGATAAACCATGGTCTTATCGTCTTTGCGTGGATATAATAATTTATTGTTTGGCATAGATCTTTTATTTTAAAATTTAAATTGTAATATTACCCTACTATCGTACAATTATACAGCATAGCATTAATACGAATTACCGTTCGATAGCAAGGCTTTGAAACAATATTCTAGAATTGGATAGAACTACAAGGAACTATTTTCATCAAACAAATATCATCTCCCATTTTTATACTTTTAAGCAGTTCCACATCAACTTCACACCCAAATGCTTTTTCGAAAAGCACTTTACTATACCCCGTTGTACATTGACACCAGGTATTAGTTTCCAGTTTATCTACTTCGGCAAGCATGGGGCAAGGGCAAAAAGGAAATTGCAGGTAAAGTTCTCCATCTTGATAAGATAATCCTGCAGCTTTTGCTTTATTTTGTTTAGCAAATTCTTCCAGATTGGAGGACGAAGCCATAAGCTCTTTTAGCAGAGCGAGTTTCTCGTCCATTCCGTACCCACATTGACATTTCATCCTGATTCTTTTTAGAGTCGTTTTATCAAAGCTATTCTCTAATCTTTTCATGGTATTTTTTACCCATGTCGCATTATCTTCCTGATTCCCAAATACTATTCTTTGAGCAACATTCTCATTACTTTCAGTTTTAACAGCATTATATATTACTTGTTCCTGGATTTTTCTTATATCGAACATTTTCTCTAATTTTAAAGGATTAATAAAGAATTAATTTAACTATTGACAGAAAAAAGTAGCTACTGTTTAGCAAGGCTAAAAGCATGACTCCGGCTAACAAATAGCCGGTTATTTGATTTTTATTATTAAAATTCATAATTGATATTTTGTGTAATTTATGTAATAGGAATTAGTCACTGATACAATATATCAATGAGTTTTATTCCGTTTATTAAGACAATAAGAAACCTGTTCAGAAAAGTATCCTAAACTACCAAAACATTAACCTGTGGTTTGCTGAGGTTAACTATGCTGCAATTACCAATTTAAGTACTGCTTTCATTTGTTTGGTTTTAAATTACACGATAAGTAAAATATGGTTTGCAAAAGTAATAAAAAATCAAATTCGATTAATCCAAAATAAGATATTTTTATCTGACTTTTTTATTTATATATTATTTAAAAATACTTTCGATAAGAATTTATATATCCACTATTATTTCAAAAATCCTCTATTCGATTGCATCTGTGATACTTCCATAACGATGATATTCAAATGCAACGCTCTGTTCTTTGAGATAATGAAGTAGCTCTACTCTTCCTTCCACCAGTGGTTTAGCCGTAGCAATATATTTACCAAGACGAGCAGTCTGTTTGTAAAGTTCGTACTGAAGCCGACTACTGCAGGTGCGAATCCGTTCGTATTGCTCGATGTCATTCAGAAACTCATCGTCCGACTGAATCTTAATGATGCACTCTTTTTTGATTCCTTTCTGAAGGGTTTCCAGTTTCGGGTCTTCTTTGGTGATGCTTAATGTAACAGGTGTTCTGGCTATATTGGCAGCAGCAAGAGCCATAAGCACGTCGCACAATTCATCTTCGGGATAAATGCGCAAAGCCATGTTTCTTAGCGGTAGATACCTGAAAATATTTTGTTCGCCGATCAGCTTGTTACAGTCGCGTTCCTGAGAAAACACACTTTCCATGTTCAATTGATAACTTTCAACGGCTTTGTTGAAACGGGCTTTATCATCAGAATTAAGAATTGCAGCCAAAGCGTGAGAAGCTTTAGAAGTTGCTCCTTCCAACGGTTTCTCAGTAATATTGATGAAGCACGAAACATAGTTGGGTCCTCCGGCTTTGATACCGCCTCCAAAGGCCGATCGTTTCATTCCACCGAAAGGTTGTCGGTTAACAATAGCACCGGTAATGCCTCGGTTAATGTAGAGATTTCCGGCTTCAATGCTATTCTTCCAAAGGAGCTGTTCACTTTCGTCTAGACTTTGCAATCCGGAAGTCAATCCATATTCAGAACTGTTGACTAACCGGATTCCATGTTGTAAATCATCAATACAAACCACAGCCAGCAGCGGGGCAAATAGCTCAGTTTTGAATGTATAACTTTCCGGTTTCACGCCCCATTTCACGCAAGGTTTCAGAATAAACTTCTTTTCATCTGCAAATTCAGGTTTTACCAACCACCATTCGCCTTCTTCAAGATGGTCGATGGCATGCAGCAGTTTCTCATTCTGATTGGTAATCATCGGACCAACCACATTACCTCCGTTCCATATACTTCCTGTATGCAGACTGGTTACAGCATCTATAAGCTTTGCTTTAAACTGCGGATCGTGATACACCTCTTTTTCAAGGAGCAGCAGCGAACAAGCCGAACATTTTTGTCCGGCATTGCTGAATGCCGAGGTAATAATGTTCTGAATAGCATGATCGCGGTCTCCGCTAGCAGTAAGGATAATTGCATTTTTACCTCCAGCCTCTGCCGACAATGGACAAGACGGATTGTTTTCCAATAAACGAAAAGCAGTATCAGTGCCTCCTGTAAGAATAATATGCTTGATGGTAGGATGTGTGGTGAGATAATTCACCGGTTCGTATCCATCCGCACAGAATAACTGAAGTGCATCTTTCGGTACTCCGGCTTCCCAGAATAGTTTAGCAAATTGCCATGCAACAGGATAGGCAACCGTGGCCGGTTTCAGAATCACAGTATTACCTCCCGCAAGTGCTGCCGCCACTCCTCCAACCGGAATTGCCAACGGGAAGTTCCATGGCGGAATTACCAGAATAATGCCTTTTGGTGTGCAGCTTATTGTTTCCAGATTGGTGAATTGCTCCATGGAAACAGGATAAAAGCGGCAAAAGTCGATAGCTTCGGACACTTCCACATCTCCCTCTGTAAACGATTTTCCGGTAATGGCGGACATGCAGCCTATCAAATCACCTCGGTGATTACTCAGATTGGTTGCCACTTCATGCAAAATACGGTTACGCTCTTCCGGCAACGTCTGTCGCCAGCCCGAAGCATCTTTTTCGGCAACAGCAAGAATCTCCTTTATCTGATCAAGATTGGCAAGAGAAGCTTCACAAACACAGACTTCACTATTCTGACTTCGGTCGAGGTATGTGCGTTTATTTTCTGATATCACCTCTTTTTCGCCAATCTGCAACGGAATATGATAAGGTTTATCATTGGCAGATTTTTTCCATTTCAGGCGGATTTCATATGCCCACAAGCGATTCGGCTTCAAATCGAAATTAGTATCAGGCTCATTTCGGAAAGTGAGAAGGTCAGTCTGCGAAATAGCCGGAAGGTTTCTGTTTTGTGTACGTCGTGGTGTAGTACTAACACTCTCTTTCTGTTTATAAGCCTCAACGAATTGCTCTTGCAGGAACTTCCAATGCTCACTATCTGCTTTCAGGTTAAACGAATAACTTAAGAAATTGTCCTTACCGGTATTCTCATCCAACCGGCGAACCAGGTACGACACCGCATTCAGGAAATGCTCATTCTTCACCACCGGTGTATAAAGGATAATCTGTTTGCCGAGAGTGCGCATTACGCGAGGAAGATGGTTAGCCATCCCTTCCAGCATTTCGAAAGTTACAAACTCATCCACCTTATTTTTTTGGCTGAGCAGGTAAGCGTAACCAAGTGTAAAAAAGTTGTGGGAAGCCACACCAATGTGCACCACCTCGGCATTTTCGGGTTCCAAAGCACGATCTAGCAAACGTAAGTAGTTGGCATCAACCTCTGTTTTGGTGGAATAAGTAGGAATTTCCCACCCTTTCAGAGATGAGATAATGGTTTCCATCTGAAGGTTTGCCCCTTTTACCAGACGCATTTTGATTGGAGCACCACCTTCGGCAACCCGCTTTTTCGCAAATTCCAGTAGTTTGGACTGGAATTGCCATGCATCAGGCAAATAAGCCTGCACAACAATACCCGCCTGATAATTTCTGAACTGCGGTAAATCCAGAACTGTTGTAAACACATCAAGTGTCAGTTCGGTGTCTTTATACTCTTCCATGTCGAGATTAACAAATTTGGAAGAGCTAAAACCGTTTTCGTCAACGAACGGAAAATCAATAGCTCTCTGATAAATATTAGAGAGCCGCTCACATAACTCAGTTTTATTCAGTTCGTAGTTGAGCGGATTTATCTGTGCATAAATGCCTGAAATTTTAATGGAAATATAATTAATCTGAGGATCTTTCAGTGCTTCCAGATAATGTTGGTAACGGTGATTAGCTTCTCCATCTCCCAAAACCACTTCACCGAGCAGGTTAACATTCTGCCCTATTTTTTGTTCTCTGCGCTGTTGCAGATGTCGTTTCAGCAATGAGGGTGCTTCGTTGATAATAACTTTGGAAGTGTCGGACCGTAAGCGTTGCTTAAAAATGGGAACGGCTATAAAATCGAACAAGTAGCCAAACGCCGTAAACAGTTTGATAAGAATCTTATCGGCAAAGCCAAAAAACTGTGGCACACCGTAGCGATCTATCAGCACTTTCATGCGATGCGCCAGCCTCTTGTTATTGCGTATTTGCGACGATTCATCGAGCAACTTTGATAACAGAATCTTGTCTCCCGGTTTTTGCACCAGAATAGCATATTTCTGCTGTTCTTTACGCTCTTCGTTAGTGATCTCTTTTTCTGATTGTGCAAGAAACTGCTTTGCCCATTCAATAACTTCAGGAATGTCCACTTTTTCCATAAAATTTAAGATTAAGAAGTTAAATGCAATGTAGACAAAAATATTGAATTTTCAATATTCTTAATAAAGAAGTTTGTAAAAACAAAAAATCCTACAATTTATTGATTTGTAGGATTTTGACCTTAACTTTGCCGATTTTATTCGGTAATTTCAGCGGATAGATAGGTAATTGAAGCTTTCCATCTATATATATAAAAGTTAATACTTTATATTTTCCAAACTTATTATCGGTCACTAATTAAGTACAAGTTTTAGAGCCATATTTGTCCACCTTTAACCTATGCTCTTCTGCATATATCTTGGGTTCAAAGACAAAGTGTTTATTGTATTCACAAAACATTTAACTCTCAATGTTTTAACTTAGTGCAAAGCACAAGCATATCCATATATAGATACTTGTACCTTACAGTAACATCACAATCCGTAAAAACTATACAACAATCATGGATTTGTTTTGTTATAATCGCATTTAATATCAGAACTTTGCAGCATAATTTAAAAATCAAACAAATGACAAAAGTAGCATTAGTAACAGGGGCTTCTTCCGGGATGGGGGAATCGACTGCAATTTTATTGAGCAAACAGGGTTACAAAGTGTATGGAGCAGCCCGCAGAACGGATAAAATGAAAGTATTGGAAGCAAACGGAGTTTCCGTTATTTCATTGGACATTACTAAAGATGAATCAATCGTTAAATGCATTGATACTATCCTAAAGAAGGAAGGACGGATTGACATTCTGATCAACAATGCCGGATATGGTTCTTATGGGGCCGTAGAAGATGTTCCGTTGGAAGAAGCACGCCGGCAATTCGAAGTAAATCTTTTTGGTTTGGCTCGACTTACGCAACTCGTACTTCCAGGCATGAGAGAAAATAAGTACGGAAGAATTGTTAATATTTCCTCTATAGGTGGCAAAATTTACACACCGTTTGGAGCATGGTATCACGCAACCAAACATGCCCTTGAAGGCTGGTCTGATTGTTTGCGGATTGAGACAAAACCGTTCGGTATTGACGTGGTGATTGTAGAACCTGGAGGAATCAAAACACCCTGGGGAGCTATCGCAGCAGAGCATTTGAAAGAAACTTCCAGCAAAGGAGCTTACGCTGAAAAGGCTAGCAAAACAGCTAATAACATGATTCAAATGTATACTTCAGGTAAAAACCTTTCCGAACCGGAATTGTTGGCCAAAGAAATTGTAAAGGCAGCCACAGTGAAAAATCCCAAAACGCGTTATGCAAAAGGCTATTTTGCCAAACCTGTTCTTTTAATGCGCAAATGGCTTAGTGATAGATTGTTCGATAAAATAATTCAATCAATGGCATGATTATGGACTTTTTCACTTATACTACCGCTTGGATTAAGGGCGAAATACTGGAAGCCACATTAATCACCATATTTGGTTTGATTACCATTGCGGGTGGCTTTCTTTTCTGGAAATTAGGTTCTGCACCGGCTGCTAAAGCACTGCTACTACCTTTAGTAATTACCGGAGTTATTTATTCTGCAATAGGTATTTCAATGTATGTGTCAAACCAAAAGCGTTTGGGCTATTACGAACAAAATTACAAACAGGATAGCTTGGCATTTATAAAAGTCGAAAAACAACGAGTCAAAAGTTTTCAGTATATGTATATTATATCTAAAGTGGTGGCTACCGTATTCTTTGCAGCAACACTTTTACTCTTTTGGTTCACTAAACGCCCTAGCTTACATGCTTTGGGAATTGGATTTACATTGTTTGCCTTTTCAGGATTGATTATCGATTATTTTTCGCAGGAAAGGGCTAATATATATTATAAAGTAATATTGGAGGCTTTGAAATGACCTAACAATCACATTTTTCTTAAAAAAGAGAATTCGTATACAACAAGCCTGAATTTGTATTAGTATCACCAGCAAATATCTTCTCACCTTTGCATTGTAATTCTTAAACAAATAAAATTCAAAAAAATGAAGAAGGTAAAACAATTAGCATCAACTATTTTGATACTGATATTGTCAGTATTTAGCTCTAATACTGCCAATGCTCAAGAAGGTAATAAGAAAGTAGTAATCGTTACTGGTTCTGCATCTGGTATTGGCAAAGCGACTTGCGAGTTGCTTGTTTCGAAAGGATACATAGTCTATGGCGGCGACATTCAAGTTGAAAAAAACAAGTATCTGGATTCGATAGGCGGGCATTCGCTTACTTTAGATGTAACAAAAGAGGATGAAATAAAAACAGGGATCGATAGGGTCATCAAGGAGCAAGGCCGGATAGACGTGTTGTATAATAATGCTGGTTTTGGAATAATGGGAGCAGCTGAAGAAACAAGCATGGAAGATGCGCATAAACAGATAGAAGTAAATGTGTTCGGTTACGCAAGGATGATTCAGGCAGTATTGCCCTACATGAGACAACAAAAGTCAGGACGGATTATCAACACTACTTCAATGGGAGGGAGAATTTATTTCCCGTTGGCTTCCTGGTACATTGCATCAAAGCATGCCTTGGAAGGATGGCTTGATTGTTTGAGATTGGAGGTTAAAGAGTTTGGAATTGACGTGGTTATTATTGAACCCGGGCTTATCAATACTGATTTTTATAATGTATCAGGAGCGTATGGCAAAAAATATTCTCAGAATACAGCGTACAACCATATTTTTGAGCCGATAATGAAAGCAAAACCACTCAAGATGTCAGAGCCGATTGTAATAGCCAATGTTGTAGAAAAGGCAATTATGGCAAAACACCCTAAAACAAGGTATGTGAAGGGAAAAAATGCAAAAATGTTGATCTGGATGAGAAAGACCTTCGGAGATAAAGTTTATGACCGGTTGGTAATGAGCCAAGTTAAATAATCCTCAATAAAAGCGCAAGAATATGGTGGAAATTAATAAATTAAAACCGGTACTAGTTACCGGAGCAACAGGTTATGTTGCCGGATGGATAATTAAACAATTGTTGGAAGAAGGTATTATTGTTCATGCCGCTGTACGTAACCCGGATGATAAAAACAAACGGGCTCATCTGGACAAAATAGCGGAAAAGACCAACGGCACAATCCGTTATTTCAAATCCGACCTATTGACAGAAGGTTCTTATTTGGAAGCAATGAAAGATTGCGAACTAATATTTCATACGGCTTCGCCGTTTACGGTTAATGTGAAAGATCCACAGAAGGAACTTATCGATCCAGCCGTAAAAGGTACAGAAAATGTACTACTTGCGGCTAATAAAACACCTACTGTGAAGCGTATCGTGTTAACCAGTAGTTGTGCCGCAATATATACTGATGCAAATGAATGCCAGATAGCACCTAATGGAATTCTGACGGAGAACGTATGGAATACCACTGCCTCTTTAACCTATCAGCCGTATGCCTATTCTAAAGTTCTGGCAGAAAAGAAGGCTTGGGCAATAGCGGAAAAGCAATTTCAATGGGATTTGATAACAATAAATCCGGCACTTGTATTGGGACCAATGCTTAATCCCAAAAACACGACTTCGGAAAGCCTGAATATATTAAAACCATTCGGAGATGGATCGATGAAGGCAGGAGTGCCTAAGTTAGGAACAGGAGTTGTCGATGTACGGGATGTTGCAAAAGCACATATTTTAGCGGGGTTCACACCTTCTGCCAAGGGACGGTATATTACCATGGGGCATAATACCGATTTCTTGGAAATGAGCCTGGCATTACAGCCCAAATATGGGAGTGCATATCCAATCCCCAAAAAAGCCTTACCTAAATGGTTATTAATAATTGTAGGACCAATAGCAAATAAACTGTTTACCAGGCAGGTAATCCGCAACAATGTAAATGTCAAATTCAAAGCTGATAATTCCAAAATAAAAAGAGAACTAAAAATGGATTTTCTACCTCTAAAAACTACCATGGAAGATAGCTTTCAGGTGCTTGTAGACGAAAGAATAATAAAATCCAAAACATAAAAAGAAGAAATGTGTTTAACACCTTGTCATCATTGAGCTTCAAATATTTGTTTTAGTAAAGCAGAGTATGTAATATTTGAAGTATATTTATCAACTTTAACAAACAATTGAATTCAATTAGTTATGAGCAATGTAATACATCTGGAAACAATTTCCGACATGCGTAAGATGCTTCCGCAAGCCAGCTTGAAGCATCCCTTGGTAGCAGTGATAGATTTTTCTAAATATCAGGAGCAATTTAACTCGGGGATGAAAATTACCTTAGGTTTCTATTCCGTGATGTTCAAGAATTTCTGTACAAACAAAATAAAATACGGCCAACAATCGTATGATTTTAATGATGGAAGTTTAATTTGTATATCACCTCGACAGATAATTTCGCTTGATGAACCGACAGAGCAAAGGACTGATATTTCTGGCTGGGGCTTGTTCTTTCATCCTGACCTTATCCGAGGTACTTCTTTAGGAACTAAAATGAAGAATTATACTTTCTTTTCTTACGAAACTTCCGAAGCATTACACCTATCGGAAAAAGAGAAACAAGTCCTTTACGACTGTATCCTGAAAATCCAGAACGAATTGGATGAAAATATTGATACTCACAGCCAAAACCTTATTGTATCAAACATTGAGCTACTTTTAAATTATTGCTCTCGTTATTACGGACGACAATTTATCACCCGCAAAAACACGAATAAAGATACAGTTATGCAGATCGAAACGTTATTGCACAATTATTTCAATTCTAGCCTTTTACAAGAAAATGGGTTGCCGTCAGTAAAATTTTTGGCTGATAGTGTGCATCTTTCCCCCAACTATTTAAGTGATTTATTGAAAAAAGAAACAGGAATGAATGCACAAGACCATATTCATTTCTTTTTGATCGAGGAAGCTAAAAATATATTACTCAATACAAATATTTCTGTGAGCGAAATAGCATATTCATTAGGTTTTGAATACCCTCAATATTTTAGCAAACTATTTAAACAAAAAACTGGAAAAACGCCTATTGAATTTAGAAATTTGAACTAAGGTTATAATATGTCCTTAATATATTTATAATTCCCATTATTTAACAAATAAATAGTATTCTAGTTCTTCTGTAATCGTCAAATAAGTGGTAAATTAATATAGAACCTACAGATACAAAATTAAAAACTCTCAATAAAAACAGTATATTAAACAAATTTTTAACTTGCATATTGTTTGGGCTGAGCCGTTGTAGATGTCGTTTCAGCAACGAGGGTGCTTCGTTTATAATTACTTTGGAAGTGTTGGACCGTAAGCAAAACTCGGGCACACCGTAGCGATCTATCAGCACTTTCATGCGATGCGCCAACTTCTTGTTATTGCGTATTTGCGACGATTCGTCGAGTAACTTTGATAGCAGAATTGTCTCACGGCTTTTGCACCAGAATGGCGTATTTCTGCTGTTCTTTACGCTTTTCGTTAGTGATCTCTTTTTCTGATTGTGCAAGAAACTGCTTTGCCCATTCAATAACTTCAGAAATGTCCACTTTTTCCATAAAATTTAAGATTAAGAAGTTAAATGCAATATAGGGAAAAAGATTGAAAATGAGATTAATAGAAGCAGAAAAATTATATATAGCAATTAAATATCTGATTGAACAACTCGTTTTTGAAATGCTTCCATCACTCCCTCACCAAACACTTCCAATACGCTATAAATCAGTCATATAATTAGTGAGGGTCGCTTTTTAAGCCCTCACTTTACCCTCACCAAAAGTGCCTACCCTCACCTTTTCGAGGGCTTTTTGGCCATTATTGGGGATGATAAATTCAGCTGAGTGACATGTCAGGGTTACTGTCTGCTGTTTCTTTACGAACCAGAAAACTGCACAAAAGCTGCAACAATTTTACATAAAACAGCTCGAAAGTGTGAGGGTAGCCCCCAAAAGTGAGAGTTGAGTGAGGGATAAAAATGCTACCATCACTAGCTTATATATCAGAAAATCAGATTGTTGATTTTAAAAAGTGAGGGAGTGAGGGTAGCTTTTTGTTTTTCTGTAGAATTGCTAAAAATAGAGATTGGTAAACTCCGGTCGGAGTTCAGTTGAAGTCCGGCGGGAGTTTGTTCAATGTCCGGTCGGAGTTTATCAAATGTCCGGCGGGAGATTTTCAGCCATTCAGGAATAATTTTCATCCATTGCTCGATGGATCTTTATCCAATGCCCTTTCATTTTTTGAAAGCAGGCATTCTTTAGTGAAATAATTATTTAATGAAAGTGGTGTGAGGAGGATTTTGTTTAAAATATAGGATCTGGTCTTTGTCAGCCTTTACAAAATTTTCCGTCTGGGAATTGTTTCCCTTTAGCGTTAATACAGCTACGTAAATGTTCATTTTTAGCTTCTTTTTTTAATGTAATTCTTTACGACACAATCGCTACCATCGCGTAAATTTCTTCTTGTAGCTTATGAATGCGTTCATCTTTGATGCCTAACAACTTTCTAAAGGCATCAATTTCGAGGAGTTTCTCGGGGACTTTTATCTGCTCCACCATACTGTAAATATGTTAATTTACAGCGAGATAGACAATAGTTTATGCAAGAAAAATAGGAAGAGAGGGGGATGGTGAATAGTTACGCCTATAGCGACACTTTTAATTATTTACCATTCGGTTTTGGATTTCTGTGTTCACAGGGAATTCCCACAAGACATTTTCCACATGCGCCATTTTCGTGTTCTTTAAATATTGAAGCCCCATATTCACTGCACTCTTTCAGGTTGCGCAAATGTTCCATGGTAATGGCATGGACAGGACAGCGTTTTATGCATGCCCCACACTTTGTACAGTAATCGTAAACACCAATGTATTGACGTTTCGTAGGTTTCATCTGACAGTCAGTGATAATTGTGGCGATTGCTCCGCAGCATCCTTTTTCCGTAATCAAATGACGATGGATACCGAAAGTGCCAAGACCAGCTACATAGCAAACATGTCTGTTCGACCAAGGTGTAGAGAAATGCAGGTCATCCTTCGTTCCGCTTTTTACTGGAGTAGACTTTATCGTGAATGTCTTATCACGTGTGGGAGTACAGGTTCTGATACCACTTTCATGCAATACAGATACCATTTGGTCCAGAAAAGCATCCACCAAAGAGAAATTCTTTGCATATCCAAGATTCCAGGCTTCATCTGTCACATCCTTTGAATTACGATGTCTTTTGCGTATCTCTTCTGAAAAAGGGAAAAAGAATGCAGCGACAGTTTTTGCCTGCGGCATCCATTCATCAGGAGATCGCCAGTTGTCCCCAATGACCTTCGGATTCCGGAAGGTTGCAAAGAGAGGATCATGTGCATCTGCCAATCCGACGAGCGGTTCCTCAAGCACAGGGATGGTTACATTCTCAGCCGACAGATAAACTGAATTATCCGCCAGCTGCAAGAAACTTCCCATTGCTATTTTCAAGAAATCTTCTTTATTCATGTCGCTTTACGTATGTATAATTTCTGACGTAAATGGAATTATAATTAATAGAAGTTTACCTTCCTATGATTGGCATACGGTGAATGTAATCCCTGCTTTCAACCTGCTCTACCATGAAAGCACCAATATCCTCACGAGAGATAAAAAAGTTGATTCTCTTGTCTCCGAAGGTAACTTTGACCTTGCCGGTGTAAGGAGTATTCTTCGGACCAAGGAAGCGTACAATGGTCCAATCAGTATCTGATGTCTTGAGCAGTTCTGCAATAGCACGGAGCTCTCGTTTGCCATTAGGAAACTTGAATCCGGCTATGATGGGAGGAAGGACGGTTGCCAGCGATAGTTTATCGCCTTCTGCTTTTACACTTGTCGTTGCCCAAGTGATGATGCGCTTAACGCCATTTGTCTTCATAGCCTGGAGAAGGTTCTCGTGGCCTATAAGTTCCTCATTGCTGACGAGTTTGTCGTTCATATTAACGCCCACGCACCATATTGCCGCATCGGCACCCTTGAGTGCCTTCGTCATAGCGCTCACATCTGAAATCTGTGCCTTGACGACATGCAGACGCTCATGCTGCTGCGTCATCTTTGCCGGGTTACGTACATAGGCTATTACCTCATATCCCTTATCCAAAGCATGTTTCACTGCCCACTTTCCAATGCCACCTGTGGCTCCAAAAATTATTACTTTCATAAATTATTGCTTTTAATTTGTTTGTACGTCTGTCTATTTAATAATCTTTATCTCGTCCCTTTGGCATGTAGCCGTTGGTTCTTTATTACGAGTGCAAAGGTAATGGAAGATCATAGTATTCCGATTGTCAATTAGCACTATAAACTTGTCAGATTTTACGAGCTACAACAAAATAGGCATGAATTATGTGTTTGAGAGATAATAATTGCAAGTAAATCGTATAATATGACAATATACTCATAATACAATAAATAAGGTGGAGTTCAATTTCCACCTTATTTATTAATTTACGAAATGATTGTTTCTGCAAAACTTCTGATAGCTTCACCTACTTCGTCAGGCGATGTTTCCTGGACAAAGTGCTTACCCTTAACCGTTACCTCGGTCTGATTCTTCCATTTTCGGCATATGTCCAGCAGACGATTTCTGCCAATATATCCCGGTTCGGATTTGATAAGCAACTTGGGTATTTCGTTTTCACCCATCCATCTTGAATACTCGCTTACAATCTTATAGCTGTATTCCGGAAAGCCACCGATAGGTATATCGAATGAAATCCAAGGACGCTGATCTTCACCCAAAACCCTGAAAGGTGCACGATAGTAGAACTTTTCTGTCTCTGTGAACTTACACTCGTTCTGCAGAAATCCTTCCAGCAAGAATGAAGGATGGTTGATGGCATCCTCAAATAGTTCTGGCGTCATCGCCTTGGCTTGCTCCTGAACATGTTCAGGGAAGTCGGTCAGTTGCAGTGGAGCTACAATAGACTCCATGTAGGCAATGCCGAGCAGATGATCCTGATGATGAAAGCCCCAGTTGAATCCCACCATTGAGCCACAGTCGTGGATAACTATTATGGCTTTTTCATCAGGGCAGAGCTGGTCGATGAGGGCCGTGAAATATTCATATTGCTCGTTCAGGGAATATCGATTCTTACCCAATGACGGATCCAGTTTCTCTGAATCGCCATACCCCATGAGGTCGGGTGCAATGAGACGGCCCTTACCCTCCAGATGGGGCATCACATTCCGCCAGATATAGCTGGAGCAAGGATTGCCATGAAGGAAGATGATAGGCGTACCTTCGCCCTCATCGATATAAGCCATCTTATGGCCACGCACAGTTGCAAATTTCTTGGGAGCATAAGGCTGCTCCGAACGATTGTATTTTTGATCTAACATGTATCTTTTTATTTTACGTAAATGATATTTTCAGGATTCTCTGGCCGCGAAGCATGAGGGCTATCATCTTGGGCGTAACCAAGCAGAATGGTGCATACAGGACGAACGCCTTCAGGAATCTGGGCTGCACGACGAATTTCTGGGTCACTAAGTGCCATGGTTGGCGAACCTACATAGCAACTGCCCAATCCTAGCGCTTTGGCAGCCAACAACATGTTTTCGCCTGCGGCTGCAGCATTCTGAGAAGCTATGCCTGCCATCATCTCTGGCAGATCGCCTTTGACAGAAACAAAGACAAGTGCTGGTGCATGGAATGTCGGATCGTACTTAGGATTGTTGCCTACCTGACGTGCGCGTTCTATCGGACTCTGACGCATCATTTCCTTGGTCTTCTCCGAAATGCGACGGATGAGGGCCTGGTCGGTGATGACATTAAAATAACGAGGACCTGCTGTCGGGGTTCCTGCAGCCATATTACCAGCCTCTACTACTGCCTTCAGTTTTTCAGCTTCTACTTCCTTGTCCTGATAGGCTCTTACGCTCTTTCTATTTTTTAATACTTCAAAAAAATCCATAGTCTTTTGCGCTTTTATCTGATTAATAATTGTGGAGTTGTTTGTCTGGCTTGAACCTGTCATCGACAGGCCCAGAGTTGCCAGACATCCCAAAAACAACCTTTTTATATTCATACCTATATATTTTTTACTTAAATGATTGCTCATAGATTGCGAGGTAATCCTCACCGGTGAGTGGTAATGGATCAGCAGTTGTGTCACCACCAAGTACATTGTGTACCTGTGCTGGCCATCCCTTGATCTCCTCACGGGTGATGCCATAATCGCTCATCTTCAGGTCACTGCAACCGATAGCCGCGATGAGTCGGTCGAGGGCATCGATGAAGTCCTTGCCACTCTGCGGATTCTCCACCCCCATAGCACGAGCCATCTTCTTCATGGGTTCCTCTGCGGCCTTGCGATCAGCAAAGAAACCAAAGTAGGCATGACTAATCATGGAGAGGCCGGCTCCATGAGGAAGCTTCTCATGACGCGATCCCATCACATGCTCCATAGAGTGCTCCGAGGTAGTCATCATGTAGTAGCCAGCAAGTGAACTTGCCAGATGTACTGTTGCACGAGCCTCACGATCCTTACCGTTGGTGTAAGCTTGTGGCAAGTTGTGGGCAACCAGTTCAATAGCCTTCAGGGCAAACATCTCAGCCATGGGATGCACATTCTTATTGATTACGGTCTCGGCAGCATGGAATAGTGCATCGATACCCTGATAGGCAGTAAAATTAGCTGGTACGCTCATTGTCAGATCGCTGTCGACAACCGAGATGTAAGGCTGCATAGAAGGATGAAAGAGAGCTGTTTTCTCGCCCTTCTCATCGTCAGATACAACGCCACCGTAGTCCATCTCACTACCTGTTCCGGCACTCATGCTGACACAGATAACAGGAACAGCATTCTGTGTAAACCATTTCTTGCCACCCTGTGCTGAAAGGGAATAATCCCAAAGATCGCCCTCATTAGTGATCATAGCTGCTATCATCTTCGAGGCATCAAGCACTGAGCCTCCACCGAGTCCTACTACAAAGTCGCAGCCTTCTGCCTTTGCCTTGGCTGCACCATCCATGCAGTTCTGACGAGAAGGATTAGGGCGAACCTCATCAAAGACAACATATTTTACTCCTGCTTCGTCAAGCTCACGAAGCAAGGCATCGAGATAGCCATACTTCTTGGTTGAACTACCGTTGCTGGTTACTACGAGGGCCTTCTTGCCCGGCATCTGCTCCTTGTGGAGATTCTTCAACTGACCTGCGCCATACAAAACCTTTGTAGGCATGTTAAACTGAAAACTGTACATGATATTTATTTTTAATTGTTTATACTCTGAGTCTTGTCAACCCGTTTGTTTCTTTCGACGATGCAAAGATAGTGGCTCCCGAAACTATTTCACTTGTCAGATTTATTTATAAAATAGTCAAATCATACGATTTCAGACATGATATATCTTAAAATCGAAAATAAATTGTTATATTTATAAGTAAATCATAGAAACTGACAAGAAATGAATAAGGAAAAACAAATGGAGAATATCACCCTACGTGGTGTTCAGGCCAATACTGAGAAGGAAAACTATAGCCGAATCGTCATCAATGAGCACTTCGGTATGTTCTATAATGGTGGTAAGGATCGACTCAACTTCATGCAGGAGGGGCAGGTCTACCGTGTGCATGAAGGTCGCATCGTGATTGTCACCGAGGGTAGTTTCGACACATCGCTCGATCTAGAGGATTATCATCTTGAGAAAGGCGATGTCATCCTGATTGCGCCCGACACTATCCAGGAGATGAAACGTAGCTCTGATGATTTCGACATGATCGTGTTTAGTTTTAGTGAGGAAGTGGTATTGGAAGAGAATCAGGTGCTACACACTAACTCCTCACAGTGGAGAGAAATCCTACAGCTGACTGATATGCTTTGGGCATTGGCGCAGAACAAGCCATTCCGAAAGAAGACGATTCTGTCGCTTGTAACCACTATTATCAATAATGTAGAGGAAACCATTCATGCAAATAACCAGGACAATAAGGAAAAGAAAATATCAAGCAATGAGATGCTGCTGAGTCGTTTCAAGAAACTCGTCAGCAAGTCTTGCGACCATGAGCGTACTGTAGGTTTCTATGCCGAGCAACTCTATCTGACGCCCAACCATCTCTCGGCTGTTATCAGCAAGACGAGTGGCAAGACGGTGATGCAATGGATCAATCGTGCCGTCATCCTTAAGGCTAAAGTTCTACTGATGACCACCGAGCTGAAGACTTACGAGGTGGCCGACCGTCTGAACTTCCCCGATCATGCCACCTTCAGCAAGTTCTTCAAACGTGAGACGGGCATGACACCAAAAGAATATATGATGGGTTAGTGGCATTTAGACAGAGGAAGCCTAAAGCACCGACTTAACAATTTACTCATACTCACGTTGTTTATTGACTTTGTTACCTCTTCTTTCAAAGGGAAGGATGATAGTATTCGAATTTACCCATAAGGAACATAGACTAATCTGTCTATGTGTTGGGGCCTTTTATTAGATGTTTCAGATTCGGGGCAGTCTTAATGCGTTCAATTTCGCTTTGCACAAGATTCAGTACCGCTTGCTTCACACGTTTATAGTTGGCTTCGATGGTCTCTTTGAGATTGTCGGAGCCATCTTCATTTTTGAAGTCGGCAATCATGGGGATCGTGTCCTTCGGGATGGACTTTGTAGAAACAAAAAATCCTACAAACCATTAATTTGTAGGATTTTAGCCTTAACTTAACCAGTTTTGTCCGGTTATTTCAGCGGAGAGATAGGGATTCGAACCCCAGGAACCTCGCAGTTCAACGGTTTTCAAGACCGCCGCAATCGACCACTCTGCCATCTCTCCAATAACTATTTTAACTAGTGCTTTTCTTTAAAAGCGGTGCAAAGGTAATTGAATTATTATTAAATGCAATACTTTTCCTTAAAATTTTATCATAAAAAGGCAAAAAATGTATTCAAAGCTCACAAACGTGTTATATAACATATTTTTCATTCTCTTTATAGTTGATATTACAATAAAGGTTGTAACTTTGTACGCTCTAAAAAGACAAATCAACCAAAAAAACAACTTTTTCTATGGAATTGAATAAAACCTTTAAAAACGGTGTTTGGAGCAAAGAAATCAATGTAAGAGATTTCGTTCTTACTAATATAACTCCTTATGATGGAGATGCTTCCTTCCTCGCAGGTGCTACAGAACGTACTAAAAAAATCTGGAATTTATGTCTTGCTGCTATTGCAGAAGAAAGAGCAAACAACGGAGTTCGCTCTATAGATAATAAAACTGTATCAACAATTTCTTCACATAAAGCTGGTTATATCGATAAGGAAAACGAACTTATCGTTGGCTTGCAAACCGATGAACTTCTAAAAAGAGCTATCAAACCTTTCGGAGGTATTAATGTTGTAGCTAAATCATGCAAAGAAAATGGTCTTGAAGTAGACGAAAAGGTAAAAGATATCTTTACTCATTACCGTAAAACTCACAACGAAGGTGTTTTTGATGTATATACTGACGAAATTCGCTCGTTCCGTTCTCTTGGTTTCTTAACTGGTTTACCTGATAATTATGCTCGTGGTCGTGTAATTGGTGATTACCGCCGATTGGCTCTTTATGGTCTTGACAGATTGATCGAAGCTAAAAATGAAGATCTTCACAATCTTACCGGGCCGATGACTGAAGCACGCATCAGAACACGTGAAGAGGTTAAGGAACAGATCAAGGCTTTGAACGAAATGAAAGTGATGGGCGAATATTACGGATTAGATCTTTCTCGTCCTGCATATACTGCTCAAGAAGCTGTTCAATGGGTATATATGGCTTATCTTGCTGCTGTTAAAGAACAAGATGGTGCTGCTATGTCTCTTGGAAATGTTTCTTCTTTCCTTGATATCTATATTGATTACGAATTAAACCAGGGAACAATTGATGAATCTTTTGCTCAGGAATTGATTGACCAGTTCGTTATTAAGTTACGTATGGTTCGCCACTTGAGAATGGGTTCTTACAATGATATCTTTGCAGGAGACCCAACATGGGTAACTGAATCTCTTGGTGGTCGTTTTAACGATGGCCGTCACAAAGTAACTAAGACTTCATTCCGTTTCTTGCAAACTCTATATAACTTAGGTGCTTCTCCAGAACCAAACTTAACTGTTCTTTGGTCGCCTGAACTTCCTGAAGGATTCAAAGATTTCTGTGCTAAGGTTTCTATTGATACTTCTTCTATCCAATATGAAAACGATGACTTAATGCGTTCTATCCGTCACAGTGACGATTACGGAATTGCTTGTTGCGTTTCTTTCCAGGATATAGGTCGTCAGATTCAGTTCTTCGGTGCACGTACCAACCTGGCTAAAGCATTATTGCTTGCTATCAACGGCGGACGTTGCGAGAACACCGGAACATTAATGGTTAAGGGTATTCCAGCTTTGAAGAGCGATGTGCTCGACTTTGATGAAGTAATGGCTAACTATAAGATTGTTTTGAAAGAAGTTGCTCGTGTTTATAATGACGCGATGAACATTATTCACTACATGCACGATAAGTATTACTACGAAAAAGCTCAGATGGCATTTATCGATACTAATCCTCGTATCAATCTTGCTTACGGTGCTGCCGGATTATCTATTGCTGCCGATTCTCTTTCTGCAATTAAGTTTGCAAAGGTTACTGCTCGTCGTAATGAGCTTGGCCTGACTGAAGGATTTGACATTAACGGAGAATTCCCATGCTATGGTAATGATGATGATAAAGTAGATACTTTAGCTGTAGACCTGACTCACTATTTCAGTGAAGAACTTAGCAAGCTTCCTATCTACAAGAATGCACGCCCTACCCTTTCTATCCTTACAATTACTTCAAACGTAATGTATGGTAAGAAAACTGGTGCTACTCCTGACGGACGTAAAAAGGGTGTAGCTTTCGCTCCGGGTGCAAATCCAATGCACGGACGTGATCAGAAGGGTGCTATCGCTTCTCTTACTTCTGTAGCAAAAATCAATTATGATGATGCTCAGGACGGCGTTAGTAATACATTCTCAATCGTTCCTAAATCTCTTGGTGTAACAGCTGAAGATCGTGTTGAGAACCTTGTTTCAATGATGGATGGTTACTTTAGCAAAGGTGCTCACCACTTGAATGTGAATGTATTGAACCGCGAAATGCTGGAAGATGCAATGGAACATCCTGAAAACTATCCACAGCTTACAATTCGTGTATCTGGTTATGCTGTAAACTTTGTCAGCCTGAGCCGCGAACACCAGTTGGAAGTTATTTCAAGAAGTTTCCACTCAAGAATGTGATAATAAAAAAGATGATCAACGTTCATTCATATGAATCAATGGGAACCTTCGATGGTCCCGGCCTAAGACTGGTAGTATTCCTGCAAGGATGCAACTTTCGCTGTAAGTACTGTGCCAATCCCGATACCATTACTCTGAAAGGTGGCAAGCCAACAGAGATTGAAGAGATTGTGCGCATGGCTCTCAGTCAGAAGGCTTTCTTCGGAAAGAAAGGTGGCATTACCTTTAGCGGAGGCGAACCTACTCTTCAGGCTAAGGAACTGATTCCTTTATTTCGCAGATTGCGCGAGGAAGGAATTCACATCTGCCTGGATTCTAACGGAGGAAATATGAATGACGATGTGAAAGAACTTCTTTCATTAACGGATCTGGTTCTTTTGGATATAAAAGAATTCAACCCGGATCATCACATGATACTTACAGAACGCAGCAATGCCCAGACTTTGGGCACTGCTGCTTATCTGGAAGAAATTAAGAAACCCATGTGGCTTCGCTATGTATTGGTTCCAGGATACAGCGATTTCGAGGAAGATATTATTGCCATGTGCGAGCATTTCAAATCGTATTCCATGATTAAGCGCATTGAAATACTTCCTTACCACACATTGGGAAAGCATAAATATGAAGCTTTAAAGAAGCCTTACCTGCTTGAAGAGGTAAAAGAAAACACTCCGGCCCAGCTGGAGCATACACAGGAACTATTCTCCCGTTATTTCCCCGAAGTCTATGTAAATTGAATATTTCTTGCCGGAACAAAGATATAGTTGTATTTTTGTTGCAGAATTATTCAAGATAACTTAGATGATATATCCCCATAACTTTGAACAGAAGATAGGATTCGACACCATCCGCGAATTACTGAAAGGAAAATGTCTTAGCACACTTGGCAAAGAGCGTGTAGATAACATGTGCTTTTCCGATAAGTTTGCCGAGATTGAAGAACAATTATGCCAGACAACGGAGTTTGTCCGCATCATTCAGGAAGAGGACGGATTCCCCGATCAATACTTCTTTGATGTGCGACCTTCGCTAAAGAAGATTCGCATTGAAGGCACTTACTTGGACGAACAGGAGGTGTTCGATCTTCGCCGTTCACTGGAAACCATTAATGATATTGTTAAATTTCTGAATCGTGATGATGACGAGGAAAAGGGATTCCCCTACCCTCATTTGAGAACTCTTGCCGGAGACATTATTGTGTTTCCTCAACTTATTGGCAAGATTGATCAGATTCTGAACAAATATGGGAAGATTAAAGACAATGCCTCTCAGGAACTGGCACGTATCCGAAGGGAATTAAGCAATACGATGGGAAGCATTTCCCGTAGCTTGAATGCGATTCTCCGCACAGCACAAAGTGAAGGTTATGTGGACAAGGATGTAGCACCAACCATGCGCGACGGACGATTAGTGATTCCTGTTGCTCCGGCTATGAAGCGTAAGATCAAAGGTATTGTGCACGATGAATCGGCCAGTGGAAAGACTGTATTTATTGAACCTGCCGTGGTTGTGGAGGCAAACAACCGAATCCGTGAGCTGGAAGGTGAAGAACGAAGAGAAATTATCCGAATCCTAGTTGAATTCTCCAAATTGCTACGTCCTTCCGTACCGGAAATTCTGCAAAGTTACGAGTTCCTTGCCGAGATTGATTTTATTCGTGCCAAGGCTCATTTCAGCATACAAATCAATGCCATCCAACCTGCATTGGAAGACAAGCAACTTATTGACTGGACCGATGCGGTTCATCCGTTGTTACAACTATCTTTAGCGAAGCACGGCAAAAAAGTAGTGCCGTTGGAGCTGGAACTAAACAAAAAACAACGCATACTTATTATATCCGGTCCAAATGCCGGTGGTAAATCCGTGTGCCTTAAAACTGTAGGTTTACTGCAATATATGCTGCAAAGCGGTATGCTTATCCCACTCCACGAAAGAAGTCATGCCGGAATATTCAGCAATCTGTTTATTGATATTGGCGATGAACAGTCTATCGAGGATGATTTAAGTACATATAGTTCGCATCTGCTTAACATGAAAAACATGATGAAGGGATGCAACGAACGAAGTCTTATCCTTATCGATGAGTTTGGTGGCGGTACGGAACCACAAATTGGTGGTGCCATTGCTGAATCTGTCCTGAAACGTTTCAATGAAAAAGAGACTTTCGGGGTTATTACTACTCACTATCAGAACCTGAAGCATTTTGCTGAGGATCATGAAGGGGTGGTAAACGGAGCCATGCTGTATGACCGACACATAATGCAGGCACTTTTCCAACTTCAGATTGGTAATCCGGGCAGTTCTTTCGCTGTGGAAATTGCACGTAAGATTGGGCTTCCGGAAGAAGTCATTGCAGATGCTTCACAAATTGTAGGAAGCGAATACATCAATGCAGATAAATACCTGCAGGACATTGTACGCGACAAACGATATTGGGAGAATAAACGTCAGAATATCCGTCAGCGTGAAAAACAGATGGAGGAAACCATTGCCCGCTATCAGAAGGAAATTGAGGAACTAAACAGTTCACGCAAGGAAATTATTAAGAAGGCGAAAGAAGATGCCGAGCGATTGCTGACCGAATCGAACGCAAAGATTGAGAATACCATCCGATTGATTAAGGAATCTCAGGCGGAAAAAGAGCGAACCAAGTTGGCACGTAAAGAATTGAGCGACTTTAAAGAGTCAATTGATGAAATGGGTTCTAAAGAGCATGACGAAAAGATTGCTCGCAAAATGGAGAAACTTCGTGATAAGCAGAGCCGCAAAAAAGAGAAAAAGAGCACTCCCGAAAAGGTTGTTCCTAAGGAAGTGAAGGTTGAACCTCTTAAACCGGGCTGCTTAGTTAAGATGAAAGGTCAGACATCGGTAGGTGAACTGCTGGAGGTTAGCGGCAAGAATGCCATTGTTGCCTTTGGAATGATAAAGACTACCGTTAAGCTAGATAAGCTGGAACGCACAAATAGTCAGCCGGTTGCTAAGAAGGAGCAGAAAAGCTCGTTTGTAAGTTCTCAAACTCAGGATGAGATGTACGAAAAGAAGCTGCACTTCAAACAAGACCTCGACGTTCGTGGTATGCGGGGCGATGAGGCTTTGCAGGCCGTAACCTATTTCGTTGACGATGCAATTCTGGTTGGTATGAGCAGGGTTCGTATTCTTCATGGAACGGGAACCGGTATTCTGCGTCAGCTTATCCGTCAATATCTGCAAACAGTACATGGCGTAGCCCATTTTCAGGACGAACATGTGCAGTTTGGTGGAGCAGGAATTACAGTAGTCGACCTTGCATAAATCGTAGCAACTTCTCATGAGGTTGCTCAGAAAGTAAAACTGCGTCTTAAGGATTTGAATATTTGAAAAAAGCTTCAGATAAAAACTCCCAGAAAAGGCTTAATAAATGGAGCTATTCCAAGTTTTGGGATAACTCCATTTATTATTCTGAATCTACATTCCGCCTTAAAGAATCATACTTCTCTTATTGTTCATTTTAGCCATTCGCCTCCTTTTTTTAATCATTCACCATACCTTTTTAAACCCTTGTACAAAAGATTGTTTTCTTCTGTACAAAAGAATTAATTGTTTTGTACAGAAGAATGCATTCTTTTGTACAATAATTCGTGAATATTTAAAGAAAGAATATACAAACAAAGTCGAAAAGTTATTGTTCTCTCGAAGTTAATCATTACATTTGTTCTAGTCGTTTGCACAAAAAAAGTGAGAATGTATGAAGAATAATCTGCTTAGCGAAAAATTAACCTATATGGGGGTAAGTAATACTCCCACTCATTTGCATCTTTGCACCTATAACGAGACAGAAATGCATGAATTTTCAGCAAATAAATTCAGCGAAATAAGAGGTGAGATTAAGGATAATGCTATTAACTGGTTGCAAATTCACGGACTTCAGGATATTGAAACTATTCGTGAGATAGGGAATTATTTTGGAATAAACTTTCTTATTATTCAGGATATTCTCAATCCTCATCATCCTACGAAAATTGAAGAATATGAATCACACATGGTTCTGGTTCTTAAACTATTTCATCTGGGGAACAACAACCAGTTACTAAAGCAACAAGTTTGCATCATTCAAGGTAAAAACTTTGTTCTGTCGTTCTTTGAAGACGAAAACTCTTTCTTTAATGATGTAGTAACTGCTATAAAAGGTAACATACTCAAAATAAGAAATCGCGAAAGCGACTATCTTTTAAGTGTTCTGCTAAATGATGTAATGGCAAACTATCGTAACGTAATATCTACTGTAGAAGATTCGCTCGAAGAAATGGAATCGCGCATGCTTACTATCACTACTGCCAGCGATATCGGTATCAAGATTCAGGAAAGCCGTAGGCAATATTTACGAATAAAGCGAGCTGTGTTGCCATTAAAAGACCAATTCAGTAAACTGATTCTAAGCGATAGCAAATTGCTTCACAAAACAAACAGAATATTTTTCAGCGATGTAAATGATCATCTGCAGTTTGTTCTTCAAACAATAGAAATTTGCAGGGAAACCCTCTCCTCTTTAGTAGATCTTTATATATCAAATAACGATTTACGAATGAATGATATAATGAAACGACTCACGGTTGTTTCTACTATCTTTATTCCATTGACCTTTCTTGTAGGTGTATGGGGCATGAACTTTAAAATAATGCCGGAACTCGACTGGAAATATGGCTATCTTATTGCATGGATCGTTATGTTTGTAGTTGGCGTCATTGCTTATCTGTTCCTAAAAAAGAAAAAATGGTATTAGTATATAACACAACAGAATTTATTTAAATGAAATCAATTAAGGAATTATACAGAATAGGTAGCGGTCCTTCGAGCAGTCACACAATGGGACCAAAGAAAGCAGCCGAACTGTTTCTGTCGCGCCATCCGGAAGCTACGTCATTCAATGTTACGCTCTATGGAAGTTTGGCAGCAACAGGCAAAGGCCACTTTACAGACGCAGCTATTATCAGCGTACTCCAGCCGCATGCTTCTGTAAATATCATCTGGCAACCTAAAATTTTCCTACCTTTTCATCCTAACGGAATGACCTTCGAAGCATTCGATAAAGATGGAACGGAACTGGAAAACTGGACAGTATACAGTGTCGGCGGAGGTGCGCTATCTACTGAAGAAGGTCCGATTGGCGGAGACAACAGAGAAATATATGGCATGAACAGTATGCAGGAAATTCTAGACTGGTGTCAAACCAGTGGAAAGAGCTACTGGGAATATGTTCAGGAATGTGAAGATAGTGATATATGGGATTATCTGGCAGAAGTATGGACTACAATGAAGGCTAGTATAAAACGAGGCTTGGAGCAGGAAGGCGTTTTGCCCGGTCCATTGAATCTGAGAAGAAAAGCTGCTACTTATTTCATTCGTTCCAGCGGATATAAACAATCCTTAAGATCAAGAGGATTAGTATTTGCTTATGCCTTAGCTGTTAGTGAAGAGAATGCCTCAGGAGGACAAATTGTTACTGCTCCTACATGTGGATCATGCGGCGTTGTTCCGGCTGTATTATATCACTTACAGGAAAGTCGGGAATTTAGTGATGCAAGAATTCATCGTGCACTAGCCACTGCTGGTTTAATCGGCAACATTGTTAAGACCAACGCTTCTATATCCGGGGCCGAAGTTGGATGTCAGGGAGAAGTTGGCGTAGCATGTGCTATGGCTTCGGCAGCAGCCAATCAGTTATTTGGAGGAAGTCCGGCGCAAATAGAATACGCAGCAGAGATGGGACTGGAACATCACCTAGGTATGACATGCGACCCAGTCTGCGGATTGGTTCAGATTCCTTGCATAGAAAGAAATGCTTATGCAGCGGCACGTGCACTCGATGCTAATCTATTCTCTTCGTACACTGATGGTATTCACAGAGTATCATTCGACAAAGTGGTTCAGGTAATGAAACAAACAGGGCACGATTTACCTTCTTTATATAAAGAAACAGGAGAAGGAGGATTGGCTAAAGATTATAAGCAGATGTAATTTATTTAAGCAAAAAAAGAACGGGTACAGTAGTATGATTCTACTGTGCCCGTTCTTTTTTATTATATTATTCAATGAATAACCAATATCGTCATTTAATTAAGAATTAATATCTTCATCTTTTGACTTATTACGTCTGGATTTCTTCTTCTTTCCAGTATTATCCTCTCCATAGCCGTAACCATATCCATAACCGTAACCATATCCATAACCGTAGCCATAACCCTTTTTAGCAATATCAATACCATTGACTACAAGAGACATATTTTTCAGTTTCTTCTGAGACATTATATCATTCGAGAATTTAAGAGCTGCTTTATTACTCCAATTCACACGGCAAACATAAGCTGTAGCATCAACTACACGATTAAGAATAAATGTATCAGTTACAAGACCAATTGGAGCAGAGTCTACTATAACATAATCAAAATTCTCACGGAAATACTCAAAGGCCTTATCCAAAGAATCTTTTACTAATTGCTCTGAAGGATTAGGTGGAACCGGACCTGCAGGCAACGCAAAAAGATTTGGATTAATTCCAGATGGAACAATCAAGCTATCTAAATCGTCTTCAAATCCAGACAAATAGTTTGTGATACCTTTCTTGACATCTAAATTAAGATATTCGGCCATACGAGGTTTTCTGATATCCAAACCAATAATTAGCACTTTCTTATTTAAAAGAGCCAAACTTATTGCAGAATTCAAGCTTACAAAGCTCTTTCCTTCTCCTCCCATAGTAGAAGTAAACAATATTACTTTCTTGTCGACTCCCAACAAGAACAATAAATTAGTACGAAGCACACGAAAAGCTTCAGCAATAGAACTGTTATCATTCTCTCTAACAGCAACATTAGTCTCTTCCTCATGAGTAGGAATTTCAGCCAAAAATGGTAATTTACTCAGTTTATCAATATCTGCACGTGAACGAATTTTATATTGGAATAAATCACTGATGTAAATAAGAACAACAGGTATAACAATTCCAAGAATAAAAGCAACTAAATAAATTATAGAACCTTTTGGAGAAACAGGAGTTCCGGTAGCAAGTGGCTCATCAATCATCTTTGCATTATTTGCCGTAGCAGCCAAAGAAAGATTATTCTCTTCTCGCTTTTGAAGTAACATTTCAAATAAATTAGCTTTAATTTGCTGCTGACGAGAAAGTTCGGTAAAAACACGTTCTTGAGTTGGAGCATTCCCTATTTGATTATTAAACAATCGAGTTTGTCGATTCACATCATTTTTTGCAATAGTCAATCCATGGTGTACACTTCCAATAGCTGCAGTAACATTACCACGTAAAGCGTCCAACTTTCCATTAAGAGCAAGAACTGTTGGATTATTCTCCGAAGCTGTACGTAACAAACGTTCACGCTCCAATAATGATTTATTATATTCATTAATAGTAGCAATCAATGTAGGATCTTCAAGACCAACATTGCTAGGAACCAATGAATATCTATTTGCTTTATTAGAAATATGTTTTTGCAAATAGTTAACCAAATTAAGCTGAGTTTCAGCTTCAACTAACTTTTTCTCGTATTCGCTACTTGTTTGCAAAGATAATTGAGCATCAGTTTGCAAGTCCGTCATTTTCTGACTACGCTTATAATTCTCTACATTCTTCTCTGCAGAACCAAGTTCTTTATCAATAATAGCAATACGATCATCTATAAAAAGTTTTGTATTTAATGCAACTTTATTTTTATCTGCCATTGCATCAAGGTTATAAACATCAACTAGTTTATTTAGGAAGTCTTCTCCTCGTTTACGGTTCGTTTCTGATAATGAAAGATTCACAACCGATGTTGTTTTTGAAGTTGGGGCTACTGCTAATCTACCCAAATATCCCTTAGCTACACTTATTGGTCTGTTAATTGTTACTTCAATTTCTTTATTAACAATAGATGGTATATTAGGACGGTAAGAGATTGTCAAATCTCCAACTGATGTTCTCAAAATTGCAGGAAGAGTAGATAATGTTTTACTAATTTCCTCCTGGTTAACAAGCCCTTTAACCTGAAGGCTTCTATCTGGATTCATTATTAGATTCAAGACTATGCCAGAAGACAGTGTATCTAAAGCTTGTTGATCCATCCTTACTTCTAAAGGACTATTCAAGTAAAGTTCAGTAGAAGATATTGCCCCTTTTAGTCTATAAGATGTATGTAACCCTAATGCATTAACAACAGACTTTATTGTAGATTTTGACTTTAAAACTTCTATTTCATTATCAACATTATTAGTCCCTCCTAATAATCCCATTCCTTCAAAAACAGAAAGTTCACTAGTGCCATTTCCTCCTTTCTTATCATCTTTGATAATGATAGCAGCAGAAACATTATAAACCGGAGTAGCATATCTTAAGTAAATAAAAGCAATAGCTAAACAAGCAACAATTGAAATAACAAACCATTTCCAATACGATAGGTACTTAAAAAGGATCTCTTGAATATTAATTTCCTCAGATTGATTTTCGTCACCTACTTTATTAAATTCTTCAGACATAAAACTTTTATATTTATTAGCTTATTATATTAATACATTATTTAAGAATAGTAACTATCAATCCGGCTAATGAGACTAGTATTGAAGTCGTGGATATTAAAATGCTTGTCATAGAACCAATATCAGATCCTTGAGCTTTGGCTTTATTGGGTTGTACATATACAACATCATTCTGTTGCAGATAAAAATATGGGGAAAATATTATGTTTTTATCATTCAAACTAAGCACAACAACTTTCTTCTGGCCATCTTCCATTTCACGGATAATCTTAACATTATCTCTTTTACCATATACGGTAAGATCACCAGCTAAAGCTAATGCCTCAAATATATTTATTTTTTCATTCTCTACAGTATAAGTATTCGGACGATTAACTTCACCAATTACCGATACTTTATAGTTTGTTAGGCGAACAGTTACTATTGGATCTTCTTTTAAGTACTCTTTCAATTTGGATTTAAGTAAGTTTTCAGCTTCAGTCTTTGTTAATCCACCTAATTTCATCAGTCCAAGAACCGGGAAATTAACCTTACCGTCATTATCTACCAAATATGTTTGCATTGCAGGCTGAGTTGTAATATTCTTAGCTGCAGAAATTGGAGACGGAACTGTTAGATTAAATGGATAAGCATCTTCCGGATTAGTTATAGTACTAACTGTTATTGTTAGCAAGTCTTTCGGCATAATTCGTGCATCATAAAGAACTGCACTTTTTGCATAATCCTCTGTAGTAAACTTTTCCGATTCCTTCAAATAAGGTACATTCTTATAAGAAGAACATGAAGAAAAACATACTATAGCTAACAATAAAAGAAAAATGTAATTTCTTTGGTTCATGGTTATAATTCTAGTTTTTCTAGTTTTTTCAGTATTTTCGTATTCGGAGGCAAAGATAATTATTATATCTGGCATATCTCGTCATTTTAACAAAATATTCACTATTTAGATAAAAAATTATCTTAATCTATAAAATAACAACAGTTTAACAAAACAAATGTTTATTCACGAACACTAATTAAAAAACAATATACAAACAGAGGTATTTACCAATATAAGTTATGAAAAAACAATCTCTTATTACAAGTCGATTTCTAAAACAAGTACACTATTGTTTACTAATACTTTAACAATAAAAACACTATATCCGAATAATGACACAAAGATATTTTGTGCATTTTACTGGAAGAGATAAAGCTTACATATACTATAAAATACACGACACTCTCCTCCTGAGAAGAACCTTGACTCCTCCTTTACTTACTATATACAGAACAAGAAGTAAGTTTAGATTCTTCAATGCTTGTAGATGAAAAAACGAATCTTTTTATAGCTAAACAATGCTTAATCTTTATCCTCTGAATCGGAATAAGCTTCTTCCATAAGTTCTTCTTTTGCCATGCTTATAGTTCCATCAGAGGATATAGTAATTTGCATTGGGAAATAAAGATCGGTTTGAGGGTAACAAACACTGGCAGCAAAGCTAAATTTATTATCGACAATTTTATCAAAGACCATTCCTTCAAGAATAGACTTAGAAAGAAAATCGTCTGGTACTATTGAAGCAAAACTTTTCTTCGTAAAAGTTTTGCTAAAAACTTTAGTTCCATTATCAAGGGTTATTTGAAGGGATATTTTGTTATCCAAGAACCAATCGCCTGCTTCAGTTTTCACACGAGTAAGAGAATCACATGCAGAACGATGAAGCGCTATATGATAGGATTTACCCTTTAATTTCACAGTTTGTTCGCTTTTTGACTCCTGCATCCGTTGAACTCCCGCAGAATCAACGCTGTCTTTCACTATTGTTTCCTTTTTTTCTTGCTTATTGCTTTTACTATTACATGCCGAGAAACATAAAATAAAAATCGGCAAAAGGAAATAGGGAATTATTTTTTTCATTTGTTTATGCTTTTACTAGCAACAAAGGAACAAAAAGGATAGGAAATATACAAATAAAAGCTGTCTAATTTTATTCTTCAAAATCCAATTTTACAACCTAAGCTATTAGAATAAAGCATATTAAACCAAGATCATTTAAAAACATACAGCTTCATTTATAATGATCTATTTGTTCAATATAAAAAACAATTATATTAATTATATAAACAGGTAATGATACTATACAAGTCGCATTTCATTTAAATTCAAAAAACAGACTATACTTCATATTCTACTTAAAACATTTGATTTATATAGTGAATTATCACTCAAAAGAAATACTTAAGAATTTCCATTCATAATTCACAAATACAAATAAATAAGCAGAAAAAAGAAACATTTATTCGGCATATACAAAAATAATATATAATTTTGTAAGCATTAAACCTATTAAAGAAGACATTATGAGTGATAGACAAAAAAAATTCATACTTCCTGAAGATGAAATTCCACATTACTGGTACAATATTCAGGCAGACATGGTAAATAAACCACTGCCACTTCTTCATCCAGCAACAAAACAACCACTAAAAGCTGAAGATTTATACCCTATTTTTGCAGAAGAACTTTGCAAACAAGAATTAAATACAACTGATGCCTGGATTGAAATACCTGAAGAAGTACGTGAGCTTTATAAAAACTATCGTAGCACTCCTTTGGTACGTGCTTATGGATTAGAAAAAGCACTTGGAACACCTGCTCATATATATTTCAAAAATGAAAGTGTTAGTCCTGTTGGTTCACACAAATTAAATTCAGCACTTGCTCAGGCATACTACTGCAAGAAACAAGGTGTTACTAACATTACTACTGAAACGGGTGCAGGACAATGGGGAGCTGCTCTTTCTTATGCAGCAAAAGCTTTCGGACTTGAACTTGCTGTATACATGGTTAAAATCAGCTATGAGCAAAAGCCTTACCGTCGCTCAATTATGCAGACTTTCGGAGCTCAGGTAACAGCTTCTCCATCAATGTCAACTCGTGCAGGAAAAGATATTCTAACTCAGTTCCCTAATCATCCGGGATCTCTTGGTACGGCTATTTCAGAGGCTATTGAACTTGCAACATCAACTCCGAACTGTAAATATGTACTTGGATCAGTATTAAACCAGGTTTCTCTACACCAAACAATTATTGGTCTGGAGGCTGAAAAGCAGATGGAAATGGCGGGAGAATACCCTGACATGGTTATTGCTTGTTTTGGTGGTGGATCAAATTTCGGCGGAATCACTTTCCCTTTCATGCGTCATAATATTCTTGAAGGAAAGAAAACGAGATTTATTGCTGCAGAACCAGCTTCTTGCCCTAAACTAACAAGAGGTAAGTTCCAATACGATTTCGGTGATGAAGCGGGATACACTCCTTTATTACCGATGTTTACACTAGGGCACGACTTCACTCCGGCAAATATCCATGCAGGAGGACTTCGTTACCATGGCGCAGGAACAATTGTTTCTCAGCTGATAAAGGACGGACTTATGGAAGCAGTTGACTTGCAACAACTTGATACATTCAAAGCAGGTTGCTTATTTGCTCAAGCTGAAGGTATTATCCCAGCTCCGGAATCTTGCCATGCTATTGCAGCTACAATAAACGAAGCAAACAAATGCAAAGAAACAGGTGAAGAAAAAGTTATTCTGTTCAATCTTTCTGGTCATGGACTAATTGACATGGCATCATACGATAAATATCTTCAAGGTGATCTAGTCAACTATAGTCTTTCCGATGAAGAAATTGCTGAGAATCTTGAAAAGATTGGCAGCCTTGCATAGTTAGTACATCTAAAAAATAAATTTTGTGGGCAAATAATACATTTCAGAAGTATTATTTGCCCACTTTGTATTTGTATTCTTATCATTGTTTTTATCTGATATCAAATCTTCTTTTCAAAAAAAATATCAACTATATAATAAAGATGTACTTCCGAACGTAATTATTACTATCTTTATCTTCAAATTGTTGTTCAAAGCTCTTATGTTTGCCTGAACAACATAGTTTAAGAATACAGATCTTAATAATATAAACAGTATGAAATATATAGGAGCACATGTTAGTGCATCTGGCGGAGTAGAATTCGCTCCTGTAAATGCACATGAAATCGGAGCAAATGCTTTTGCTCTTTTTACTAAGAATCAACGTCAATGGGTATCAAAACCTCTAACCCCTGAAAATATTAATTTATTCAAGGAGAACTGTGAGAAATACAACTTACAAGCAGAATACATCTTACCTCACGACAGTTATTTAATTAATCTTGGTCATCCAGAGGAAGAAGGCCTGCAAAAAAGTCGTGCAGCTTTTCTTGATGAGATGCAACGCTGTGAACAACTAGGATTAAAGTTGCTAAACTTCCACCCGGGAAGTCACTTAAGCAAAGAAACTCCGGAAGAATGCCTGGATAGAATTGCCGAGTCTATAAACATTGCTTTAGACAAAACTAAAGGAGTTACAGCAGTTATAGAAAACACAGCCGGACAAGGAACCAATATGGGTAACGAATTCTGGCATTTAAAATACATTATTGATCGTGTAGAAGATAAAGAACGCGTAGGAGTATGTCTTGATACATGTCACACTTTTACTGCCGGATACGATTTTCTCGATGAAGAAAATTATGATAAAGTATTCAGAGATTTTGATGAAATAGTTGGTTTTAGTTATCTGCGGGCGATTCACTTGAATGACTCAAAAAAAGCGTTAGGTACACGAGTAGACAGACATGACAATATTGGAAAAGGATTTATCGGACTAGAATTCTTCCAACGAATAATGAAAGATCCTCGTTTTGATAACTTGCCTATAATTCTTGAAACACCTGATGAAACACTTTGGAAAGAAGAAATTGCACTTTTAAGAAGCTTTGAATAAATAGAAAATATTAAATTTAACCTGAAGAAAGAGAGGTTGTGTACTATTACACAGCTTCTCTTCTTTTTTTTCCATTGAATCCGTACAAAACAACATGTAAAAGAATTCTTTTACAAATATGTTTTTTTAAATCATATTTATCTTTGCTACACAAACAATTATCTTATAAAACCAATGAAACACATTTTTCTTTATCTCTTAATAGCCCTGCTATTGCCCATACAAAGTTTTGCCAGTAAGCAAACATTTAATGAGAACGAAAGAGCGAAGTACAACTTCAATCCAGGTTGGTTGCTATTTATAGGTGACGCCTCAGAAGCATCGCAACAAAAATTTGATGACAGCTCCTGGAAAAAGGTTACTCTACCTCATGCTTTTAATGAGGATGACGCTTTTAAAGTAGCAATTGATAATCATACTACAGGAATTGTATGGTATAGAAAACACTTCAAATTGTCTTCTTCCGATAAAGGTAAAAAAGTCTTTTTGGAATTTGAAGGTGTTCGTCAGGCTGGTGAATTTTATGTGAATGGCAAAGCTATAGGTATTCATGAAAATGGAGTAATGGCTTGTGGATTCGATATTTCCGATTTAGTAAATTTCGGAAAAAAGGAAAACATCATTGCAGTAAGAATAGATAATTCGTGGGATTATAAAGAGAAAAAAAGTGGAACTACTTTTCAGTGGAGCAATAAGAATTTTAATGCCAACTATGGTGGTATACCTAAAAATGTAAATCTTCATATAACTCCAAAGGTATATCAAACACTTCCGCTATATAGCACTTTACAGACAACGGGAACATACGTTTACGCCAAGGATATTGATATCAAAAAGAAATCGGCTATTATTTGTGCCGAATCCGAAGTAAAGAATGAAACTCAAAAACCTCAGGAAATATCTTTCGAAGCTTTCGTTGAGGATATGGATGGAAATATAGTAAAAGAAATAAAAGGAGAAACTAAAACGTTAGCTGCTGGAGAAAAGTGTATTATTAAAGCCAACGAAAAAGTTGACGGATTACATTTCTGGAGCTGGGGATACGGTTACTTATATAATGTATATACAGTTGTGAGCATAAACGGTAAAGCAACCGATGTAGTAAAAACAAGAACCGGATTCCGTAAAACAAAATATGAAAAAGGAATGATTTGGCTGAACGACCGCATTATTCAAATGAAAGGTTATGCGCAAAGAACCAGCAATGAATGGCCGGCAGTTGGCATGTCGGTTCCTGCATGGTTAAGTGATTTCAGCAATTCACTCATGGTAAAAAGTAACGGTAATTTAGTTCGATGGATGCATATTACTCCCTGGAAACAAGATGTAGAATCATGTGATAGAGTTGGTTTGATCCAGGCTATGCCTGCCGGAGATGCAGAAAGTGATATCACCGGAAGAAAATGGGAACAACGAACAGAAGTAATGAGAGATGCTATTATATATAACCGTAATAACCCAAGTATCTTATTTTATGAATGTGGCAACGAGAACATTTCAGAAGATCACATGAAAGAGATGCTGGCTATCAGAAATCTCTATGATCCATGCGGTGGCAGAGCTATTGGTTCACGCGAGATGCTAAACAGCAAAACTGCTGAATATGGTGGAGAAATGCTTTATATAAATAAGAGTGCTCGTCACCCAATGTGGGCAATGGAATATTCACGTGATGAAGGATTACGCAAATATTGGGATGAGTATACCACTCCTTATCATAAAAACGGAGACGGACCATTATACAGAGGTGCAAGTGCTTTTGACTACAACAGAAATCAAGACTCTCATGCAATAGAAGATATTATTCGCTGGTATGATTATTACCGCGAACGACCAGGTACCGGCGAAAGAGTAAGCTCTGGTGGGGTGAATATTGTTTTTTCTGATACAAATACACACTTCCGTGGAGAAGAGAATTATCGTAGAAGCGGCGAAGTAGATGCTATGAGATTACCAAAAGATGGTTTCTTTGCGCATCAGGTTATGTGGGACGGATGGGTTGATGTAGAAAAACCTCACACACACATTATTGGTCACTGGAATTATACTCCACAGGTTAAAAAAGATATTTATGTTGCCTCTTCCGGAAACAAGGTAGAATTGATTCTGAATGGTAAATCTTTGGGTTATGGTGAACAAAGCTATCAATTCCTTTTCACATTTAAGAATGTACAATGGGAAGCAGGTAATCTGATTGCTATTTCTTATGATAAAGATGGAAAAGAAATCAGTCGTGATGAACTTCATACAGCAGGTGCTCCTTATGCTATCCGTATGAAGAGTTATCAAAGTCCCGACGGACTAATTGCTAATGGTGCCGACATGGCTTTAGTAGAATTTGAAGTAGTAGATAAAGATGGAAACAGATGTCCTACAGCCAACAACCTTATTTCTTTCAATATGAATGGTCCTGCTGAATGGCGAGGTGGTATTGCACAAGGAAAAGGCAACTATATTCTGGCCAAAGAGCTTCCTGTGGAATGTGGAGTGAACCGCATTTTAATCCGTACATTAACAGATGCAGGTCAGATCAATATCACAGCCTCATCAGCCGGATTACAAACTGCTTCTATTGCTTTAACCTCTAAAGCAATGAAACAAGAGAATGGCTTATCAGCGTATTTCCAGGGAGAAAAGCTCCCCTCTTACCTTGAAAGAGGAGAAACACCTTCTACTCCATCATTTACTGTAAGCAGAATTCCTATACATATTGTGAAAGCTACAGCCGGAAGTAACGAAGATAAAGCAAGTTTCTGCTATGATGATAATGAAGAATCTGAATGGGTAAGTAGCGGCAAACAAGGAGAAAACTGGATTGCGTATGAATTGGAGCGTAATGATACTATTTCTGAGTTGGTATTCAAATTGAATGGCTGGAGAAACAAGACCTACCCTATTCGTATTACTATTGATGGAAAAGAAGTATTTAAGGGAGACACCGAGAAAAGTCTTGGATATATTACAATTCCTATCAATCCTACTTACGGAAAAGTTGTTAAAGTTGAGCTCATTGGAGAAAACAAAGAACAAGATGCATATAATATTGTAGAGATTACCGGAAAGAAAGAAATTAAAGAACAAGGTAAATCAAGCAATAGATTAGGCATTGTTGAAGTTGAAGTATATAAAAAATAACTTTTGGGGAAATAATATTTTAAATCATTTCTGAATGTACGCGGGAAAGTAGTTGAATACTTTTCCGCGTATTTTTTTAGGGTACTAAATTAAAACAGATAAAATTTCTAACATTTTTCTATCAATTAAGAGTCTTTTCAAAAAATAAACTATTTTATTCTCAATTAAAAATCTCTTTTAACATGATATCGCTTGTTATATTCATAAAATAATATAGATTTGTGTCCGTCGGAAAATAGTTACCCAGTAAAATAAATTCCGGTTTTATTATTATTATCTTCTCTAGTACATCTATATAAATTTTTTAAGTTATGGTTAAAAAGATATTTCTCATTCTAGGCATAATACTTGTATCAACCTATGCTAAAGCACAAGTATATAATATTAATGAAGCTGAGACGTTAGCAAAAAAGGAAAACAAACTGATCTTGATAAAGTTCTCAGGGTCCGATTGGTGTGGTCCTTGTATTTTGTTTAAGAAAACAATTTTCGATACTCCCGAGTTTCAATTATTTGCCGATAAGAATTTAGTATTACTTATTGCTGACTTTCCTCGTCAGAAAAAGAATCAACTACAGAAAGAGCAACAGGAACTGAATGATAAATTAGCAGAAACGTATGATCCTGAAGGATCTTTTCCCTTCCTGGTATTGACTGATGCAAGTGGAAAGAGCTTAAAAAACTGGAATGGATTTGATAAGAAAAATACTGTGAACGATTATATAAAAGACATTAGTTGCTATATAAAATAATCAGAGAATGATTCTTGTAAAGGTACAAACCAAGCTCATGGGTAATCAATTCGAATTCCTGGCATTGAGTGCAAATGAAAAGCTGGGAAATGAACAGATAACTTGTGGCATTGACGAAGTAAAACGCATAGAACGACTGCTTACTACTTATAGTGACGACAGCATAACGAATGAAGTAAACAGAAACGCCGGAATAAAACCGGTTGAAGTTCCTGATGAGTTTTTTAATTTGGTATACAGGGCACAAAAGATATCAGCACTTACTCAGGGATACTTTGATCTGTCTTATGGTTCTCTTGATAAAAACTTTTGGAACTTTAATGAATCAATGACTAAGTTACCAAGTATACAGGAAGCCAAAAAGTCGGTACATCTTATTGATTATAGGAATATATTGCTCGATAATAATAGCAGAACTGTATTTCTTAAAAATAAAGGAATGCGTATTGGTTTTGGAGGTATTGGTAAAGGATATGCTGCCGATTGTGCCAAACGCATAATGCTCGAAGCTGGTGTTAAGGATGGTATTGTCAGCGCATCCGGCGACTTAAACGCCTGGGGATATCAGGAAAATGGTTCTCCGTGGACAGTAGGTATAGCTAATCCTAATCTAAAGCAGACTTATTTTTCTTCATTGAATATTACTAATAAGTCAATTGCAACATCTGGGAATTATGAGAAATTCGTAATGATTGATAATCAATTATATTCTCATACTATAAATCCCAAAACCGGATATCCGATAAAAGGAATAAAAAGTGTAACAATAATAACTTCTAATGCTGAATTGGCTGATGCAATGGCTACACCGGTAAGCATTCTAGGGGTTAATCAGGGACTAAATCTTATCAATCAGTTAAACGGTATTGAATGTATTCTTGTTGATGATAATAATAAGCTATTTCTCTCTAAAAATATTAAAATTGTAGAATGAAAAAGAAACTATTCTTTTTAGTATTAGTGTGTAGCACATTAATATTTCCATCCTGTAAAACGGTAAAACCTTTCCAGAAATCAAGAATCAATGATGCAGAGATGAGCCTTTCAAGTCGCAAAATTGAGAAATATGAAAGTAACTTCTTGCTTTATAGAGAGGGTGCATCAGGTGGTAATGGAGGCAGAACAGGCGGAGGTTGTGGTTGTAATTAACAGAAGGAGGTAAAATGAAAAAGATTGTTATGACAGTAGCAGCACTAATGCTGTTTATGAATATTACAAAGGCACAAACAGATAGCACGAAGTATAGAAAATTAAAGATTGATGAAGTTAACTTTTTAACTAGTTATTATCACCAGAACGGAAATAATTCGGCTGTTACCGGTGGTATTGGAAGTGAAAGACTGGACGAATCGGGTAATTCAATTGACCTCCAACTGAGCAAATTCGACAAAAGAAATAATAAACATATTTTTGGAATCGAACTGGGAGTCGATGTTTATAGCTCTGCTTCCTCAGATCAGATCGACTTAAACACCATTGTTACATCTGCATCTTCACATGCTGTTTCTCATGCATCTAGTGGTGATGTACGCGTTTCTCCTTCGGTAAGTTATTTATTTGAAAACACAAAACATAATTATTCACTTGGAGGGGGACTTTCCTTCTCAAATGAATTCGATTATACTTCCATAGGGGGTAATATTCTGTTTTCAAAGAGTACACAAGATAAGAATACAGAATTCTCGGCTAAAGCCTCAGTCTTTCTGGATACCTGGAAGGTAATATTACCTGCGGAACTACGTCCTACCAGTTCAAATCTTAAATATAATCAGGGAGATAATGCTCCCCGCAATTCGTATAATCTATCATTGGGACTGGCTCAGGTCATAAATCAGCGACTGCAAATGTCATTGCTTACAGATATCGGTTACCAGAAAGGATTATTGGGAACTGCCTACCAACGTGTTTACTTTGGAGACAACGGGAATAATGCTTATTCTGAGAAATTACCCGATAACAGATTTAAGTTGCCTATTGGAGTGCGAGCTAATTACTTTTTAGGAGATAAATTTATTTTGCGGGGATTTTATCGTTACTATACAGATAGTTGGAAACTCACTGCTCACACAGCAGAGCTAGAGATTCCATACAAAATAACTCCGTTCATATCTATCGCTCCATTCTATCGATATTATCGCCAGTCGGGCATTGAATATTTCAAGCCTTATAAGGAACATATGTTAGCTGATAATGAGTCATATTACACAAGTGATTTCGACTTATCTAAATTTACCAGTAATCTTTTTGGGGTAAACTTTCGTGTAACATCGGCCAACGGAATATTTGGAATTAAACAACTTAATACTATCGAGATGAGGTATAGTTACTACGACCGTAGCACTAAATTAACATCTCATTCAATAAGTCTGGCTCTCAAATTCAAGTAATGCTTAATAAAGACTTCACCGGTAATTAACACAAAACAGAAATCAATATAAAAGGCTGCTCCCAGATATACAAAGGAAGCAGCCTTTACTATTTTATTTAAATCGCATCTAATGATCAACACCAAAAATAATAAAAACTAATTTCATCCATCACTCCCTCACCAGCAAGCATATAACTATCTGAATATCAAAATAGTTATACCCTATAAAACAGAAATCATCCCTCACTCATCAGTCACTTCATCTATCACTTTTCAGGTCATCCCTCACCTTTTCAAGCCAAAATTATACAATTTACAACTGTAATCTGGTCGTAAGAATAATCAAGGTTTGCCATTTTCAAACCAACATCATACAATTCACGGGGTGTTTTCCGATTCTTCTTTATCTTCTGATTCTTTTTTTAAGCCAACACTACGCCATTTGCTGCCTCTGCCTCATAAACTAAATAAGTCATAAATCACTTTTTAAGCTTTTCATGGTTATAGCAGAACTCATAGTTCTACTTGTTGCATTAGTCACAAATCACTTTTTTTAAGCCTTCCATCCTATAAACAAAAAGAAGGCTGCACCCTTATTCTTGGGAACAGCCTTCATTCTGATTATTTTAATTTCTACTGAAATAAAAAGCTATCTCACACTTACGCCAGAATATTCTTATTTATTTCACTGATAATTTCATCATTGGTCAGATTGTTTGTATTCAAACCTTTGCTTTGACCATTATATGGCTCGTACCTGCCTATGCTGGTAACGGAGAACAAACCAATAACAGGAGTTTGTGCAGCACTTGCCAGGTGCATTACGCCACCATCCGCACTGATAAACACTTCGGTATTTGCTATTACAGCAGCCATTTCACGAATATCTTTACTGTATAGTGAAGGTTCTTTAAATAATATCTGCGAAACATTCTCAACCGGAAGGATTTCGAGAATATTAAATTCAGGATATTCTGATTTTAGTCGTTTATGAAATTTCAACCACCACGTTTCATCGTAACATTTTGAACCCGTAGCATAAGTATATATACTAATTGTTTTCTTATTTTTATCAGTAACCAGTTTATCAAGCAATTCCTTGCCGGTTGCAATTTCCGAAGAACTTAGTTTTATATTTAAGGAAGGAATTTCATTGTAATCACAACTAACTCCCAACTTAGACAGACAATAACGGAAATTATAAACGGGATTCTTTGCTATATGCTGATAATCGCTGTACTTCTGCTGTAACTCTTCCACATCGTCACCATAAAACTTATACTTACCTCTGGCAAATTTAGTAAGCAGTCGTCCTGATGATGAATTTGGAACTACATTTATAACGATATCATAATATTCTTTTCTAATGCTCAGCCAACCCTTTATGTATTGAAGCAGTTGTTTGAAATGCTGTTTGGGTAATCGAAGAATATGATCTATGTTTTTATAGTTCTGGAATATAATAGGAGCCACATTTCCCTTTACGAACAAATCTATTTTTGCATCCGGAAAGAAATTGGTTACATCCTCAACAATAGGAGTTATTAATAACTGATTACCCAGTCGGTGGTTAGGTCGGACAATGAGCACCCTCTTTATATCAGCCTTATTCAATTTACCTCCATTTGCACTCAAAGAAGTACCAACATTCTTTGTTAATGCCTGCAAAACTGTTCTTTTTACGTTATTGATGTTTTTTAAAACACTCATTTTTCTATTTATTGATTGTGTTGTATATTTTATTTTCAGCGCCAAAGCTAATGATTAATTTTTTATATAGAAAAGAAAAGCCGCTGTAAATTTAGCATTTACAGCGGCTTAATTTATGAATGCATATTGCTCTGTAGAGCAGTAATTATTTTACTTCTTCAAAATCAGCATCCTGAACGTTGTCTCCCTGATGTTTGTCAGAACCACCTTGTGCACCTGCACCGGCATTCATGTCAGGACCAGCCTGCTCTGCACCTGGTTGACCAGCGCCCTGAGCATACATTTGTTCACTTGCAGCCTGGAATACTTTGTTCAACTCTGCTGTTGCAGCATCGATACCAGCGATATCCTGAGCCTTGTGAGCTTCTTTCAGTTTAGCAAGAGCAGCTTCGATAGGAGCTTTCTTGTCAGCTGGAAGTTTATCGCCAAGTTCTTCTAGTTGTTTTTCAGTCTGGAAGATCATGCTATCAGCCTGATTCAACTTGTCAATCTTTTCACGTTCTTGCTTATCTGCTTCAGCGTTAGCTTCAGCTTCTGCTTTCATACGATCAATTTCGTCTTTGCTCAAACCACTTGAAGCTTCAATACGGATTGTTTGTTCCTTACCTGTTGCTTTATCCTTAGCAGTTACTTTCAGGATACCATTTGCATCGATATCGAAAGCAACTTCAATCTGAGGAATACCACGACGAGCAGGAGCGATACCTGAAAGGTTGAACTGACCAATTGACTTATTCTGACTAGCCATTGGACGTTCTCCCTGAAGTACGTGGATAGTTACTTCACTTTGGTTATCGGCTGCAGTAGAGAATACTTCGCTCTTCTTGCAAGGGATAGTTGTATTTGCATCGATCAATTTAGTCATTACACCACCTAATGTTTCAATACCCATTGAAAGTGGAGTAACATCCAAAAGAACTACGCCTTTAATTTCGTCTGTTAATACAGCACCTTGAACTGCTGCACCAATAGCAACTACTTCGTCTGGGTTTACACCTTTAGAAGGAGTCTTTCCGAAGAATTTCTCAACAAGATCCTGAACAGCTGGAATACGAGTAGAACCACCTACAAGGATAACTTCATCAATATCTGAGTTGCTTAATCCTGCAGCGTCCATTGCTTTACGGCAAGGTTCAACACAAGCCTGAATCAAACTATGTGCAAGTGATTCGAATTTAGCACGGCTCAATGTTTTAACCAAGTGCTTTGGCACACCTGCAACAGGCATAATATATGGCAAGTTGATTTCAGTTGTTGTAGTTGAAGAAAGTTCAATTTTTGCTTTTTCAGCAGCTTCCTTCAAACGTTGAAGAGCCATTGGATCCTGACGTAAGTCTACACCTTCATCATTCTTAAACTCATCAGCCAACCAGTCGATAATAACCTGGTCGAAGTCGTCACCACCAAGGTGAGTATCACCGTTAGTTGAAAGAACTTCGAATACACCGCCACCGAATTCAAGGATAGAGATATCGAATGTACCACCACCTAAGTCGAATACGGCGATCTTCATATCTTTGTGAGCTTTGTCAAGACCGTAAGCTAAAGCTGCAGCAGTTGGTTCGTTTACAATACGTTTAACTTCAAGACCGGCAATCTGTCCGGCTTCTTTTGTAGCCTGACGTTGAGAGTCGCTAAAGTATGCAGGAACTGTGATAACAGCTTCAGTAACTTCTTGTCCAAGATAATCTTCTGCAGTTTTTTTCATTTTCTGAAGAACCATTGCAGAAATTTCCTGTGGAGTATAAAGACGTCCGTCAATATCAACACGTGGAGTATTATTGTCGCCTTTTACAACGTTGTAAGGAACACGAGCAACTTCTTTTTGTACCTGATCCCAGTTCTCACCCATAAAACGTTTGATAGAGAATACCGTACGCTTTGCGTTTGTTACAGCCTGACGTTTTGCAGGATCACCTACCTTACGTTCGCCGCCGTCTACAAATGCAACAATAGAAGGAGTTGTACGTTTACCTTCGCTGTTTGATATTACTACAGGCTCGTTTCCTTCGAATACAGAAACACAAGAGTTTGTTGTTCCTAAGTCAATTCCAATAATTTTTCCCATGATTGTTATTTTGTTTTTTAATTATTATTCTATTTAATATTGTCGATTGCTCTCTAACGTTATTTTCGTGTATGGAGCAACCATACGCCAATTAAGAAACAAACGTCGTGCCAAAAACAAAAATCTTATAGAAACTTTTATAGCATGACAGTTATGTTTGCTATTTTATTGGGGATTCTGACAGAATTACTGCCGTTATGTCAGAGTGCGTCATTCATTTGACAGAAAAAACATTCTCCGGCGCTTAGTATAGATATAAAGTAAGCCAAGGCAATTACCCGAAACGCATTCTTAAATAGCAGTACGCCTTTTTATAATTAGACCTAGATATTAAATATAAAAAGTCTAGACTATTTTTAAATTAGCTGTACTGCTAAATCAGAACATATATAATATAATTTGTTTATCCGCCTCAACATAACAGCTTAAGCTCCTCGAAAGAAAAGATTGCCAAATAACTTCTTTCTTTCTGCATTTTATTACCTTTGTCTGAGTAAAACAATAAACCGATGAAACATCTACATTATATACTTCTTTTTACACTGATACTTTTTACTGGTTGCACCAATAAACAAAAAAATAAAAGCGAGGCTACAGGAGAACCTCTTAAAATAAAGTACGCAGAAGGTTTTTCCATTGGAAAAACTGACAGTTATACTTGCGTTACAGTCTTTAATCCCTGGAAAAAAGGCGAAATATATGCCAGATATTATCTGGTGAAGGATACAAAGACAAGTGTTCCTCAGGATGGGAAAAAGATTCAGATTCCTCTGAAATCGCTGGTAGCCAATTCGGCAACTTACTTTGAGTTTCTGCAAATGCTGGGCGAACTCGACAAAGTGACCGGAGTATGCAGTGCTGCATGGGTTTATAATCCGGAGATATTGAAAGGAGTAAAAGAAGGCAGAGTAAAGGATTTGGGAGATGCTTTCAATCTGGATATTGAGAATCTTCTTGCTCTCCGTCCACAAGCGGTAATGACTTCGGCCTACAATGCGGAAGATGAGAATTCCAAAAGACTCACTCAAAGTGGTCTGTCGGTTATCTATAATATTGAATGGCAGGAGACTTCGTTATTGGCGCGCGCAGAATGGATTAAATTTATAGGAGCGTTCTTTGATAAATCGAATTTGGCAGACAGTCTGTTCAATGATGTAGAGAAAAGATATAAAGATGTATCTGCATTGGCTCAGAAAGTAAAAGATCGCCCTACCTTGGTATCCGGACAAGACTTCCGCGGTACATGGACAATGCCGGCCGGAAGAAGTTTTAATGCAAAGATGTTCCGTGATGCCGGAGGCTCATACTTCTATGAGAATGATACCACCAGCGGCAGCATCTCTTCCAATATAGAATCGGCTTTAATTAATTTCAGCAAGGCAGATGTGTGGGTAGGCTCTCAGGCTAACTCATTGGACGAACTGGGTAAAATAGATGCAAAATACAAGCTATTTAAGGCATACAAAGAGGGAAATGTATATAATTACAATAAACGAATGAATGCAACCGGAGGTAACGACTACTGGGAAAGTGCTGTTGCCCGCCCCTACCTCATTCTTAGTGACATGATAAAAGCGCTTCACCCTGAATTGCTGCCCAATTATGAATTCACTTACATGCAAAAGCTGAAATGAGAACAAAATTTCTAATACTGATACTTCTTTTCTTTGTCGCCTTTACTTGTGACATAGCTTTTGGAAGTGTAAACCTTTCGTTTAAAGACATATGGTCTTCACTTACAGGAAATGGCGGAGACGATTTATATAGGGAAATAATTATCAATTATCGCCTGCCTAAAGCCCTTACTGCCATTCTTACAGGCGCAGCATTGTCCGTGGCAGGTGTGCTGATGCAGACTCTATTCCGCAATCCACTTGCCGGACCAGATGTACTGGGGGTTACTTCGGGAGCTAGTCTGGGAGTAGCCCTGCTTACTTTAGGAGCCTCATCGCTTCCCTGGTTTGTTATTGCCGGATGGGGACAGGTTACTGCTGCTGTTCTGGGAGCTATTGGGGTATTGTTACTGATAATTATTGTATCAGTGAAAGTTCCGCAGACTGTATCCTTATTAATTATAGGAATGATGTTCGGCAACTTTGCCGGAGCCATTGTCAGCATTCTGCAAAGCACCAGTAATCCAGATACTTTGAAGCTCTTTATCTCGTGGACTTTCGGAAGTCTTTCGGCTGTGAGCTGGGATTACATGGCAATCATGGCACCAATCATAATCGTAGGTACACTATTGGCCTTCATTATGCAGAAAAAGCTCAATGTTTTATTGCTGGGCGAAAAGTATGCCACCGGACTTGGAGTATCTGTTTCTCGCACTCGCTTGTGGATTATTTTGGCTACTGCCCTATTGGCAGGAACATCTACCGCCTTTACCGGACCAATTGCCTTTATCGGCGTAACCATTCCACATATCGCCCGAGGCATCTTTCATACATCCGATCATAAAATGATTATTCCCGCCTCCATTCTTTGCGGAAGTGGCATTATGCTCGTGTGCGACCTTATTTCACAAATGCCGGGCAGTCAGGGAACATTGCCCATTAATTCAGTTACCGCACTCTTTGGAGCCCCCATAATTATATGGATAATTGCCAAAAATGGCGGAATGGGCAAATAGTCTTTCAAAACACAAAAAAGTTCCATTATTAAGGATACATAAATATTATAAGATTATTCCCCACTTCAATTAATTTATTTATCTTTGCCGAGTTATCAATATTAAAACAATTAAATTACACTTAAATGGGTAGAGTTCTAATTATTGGTGCCGGCGGTGTTGGAACCGTTGTTGCACATAAAGTGGCACAAAATGCTGACGTATTTACAGATATCATGTTGGCTAGCCGCACAAAATCGAAATGTGATGCCATAGCTAAAGCTATAGGTGGAGACAGAATAAAAACGGCTCAGGTTGATGCCGATAATGTAGATGAACTGGTTGCATTATTCAATGATTTCAAACCAGAAATCGTAATCAACGTAGCCCTTCCTTATCAGGACCTTACCATTATGGATGCCTGTCTGATTGCAGGAGTTAACTACCTTGACACTGCTAACTACGAACCAAAGGATGAAGCTCACTTTGAATACAGCTGGCAATGGGCTTATCAGGATAAGTTTAAAGAAGCCGGACTGACTGCTATCTTAGGATGTGGTTTCGACCCGGGAGTAAGTGGAGTATATACTGCCTATGCAGCTAAACATCACTTTGATGAGATCAACTATCTGGATATTGTAGATTGCAATGCCGGAGATCATCACAAAGCATTTGCTACTAACTTCAATCCGGAAATCAATATCCGTGAGGTTACTCAGAAAGGAAAATATTACGAAAACGGTGAATGGGTTATTACTGAACCTCATCAGATTCATAAGCCATTGAATTATCCAAATATCGGTCCTAAAGAATCTTATGTAATTTACCACGAAGAGCTTGAATCTCTGGTTAAGAACTATCCAACATTGAAGCGTGCTCGTTTCTGGATGACTTTCGGTCAGGAATATCTTACTCACTTACGCGTTATCCAAAACATTGGTATGGCTCGTATTGATGAGATAGATTACAACGGACAAAAGATTGTTCCTATCCAGTTCCTTAAGGCAGTTCTTCCAAATCCGGGAGATCTTGGTGAAAACTATACAGGAGAAACTTCAATCGGTTGCCGTATCCGCGGTATCAAAGATGGTAAAGAACGTACATATTACGTATATAACAACTGTAGCCACGAAGCAGCTTACAAAGAAACAGGTGCTCAGGGCGTAAGTTACACAACAGGTGTTCCTGCCATGATTGGAGCAATGATGTTCCTTAAAGGCGAATGGAAAAATCCTGGTGTAAACAACGTAGAAGACTTTAATCCGGATCCATTCATGGAACAACTAAACAAACAAGGTTTACCTTGGGTAGAGGTGTTCGACGGAGATTTGGAACTTTAAAATAAAAAGTTTGGAGGGAAATAATATTATTTCCCTCTTCTTTTATCTATATGCATGAAAAACGTCTATCACCTTTTAAGCCTGTTTGGCAAAATTAAGAATAGAAGGATTAAATTACTAGGAATTTATCTTCTACATATCTTCAACAAAAGATATATAGGAATTTTTCTAGACCCTGTCATTGCATGTAATTTCCGATGCCGGATGTGCTATTTCAGCGAATCCGAATCAAAAACAAAAGGACACCAAAAGATAGATATTGAAGATATTGAATTGATTGCTAATTCAATATTTCACCGGGCACTAAAACTGCAAATTGGTTGTGGAGCCGAACCTACCTTATACAAAGGTATACTGAGAATTATATCTTTGGGAAAGCAACATCACATTCCACATATTTCAATAACTACAAACGGAGCTCTTATTACCAAAGAACTCTTAAACAAATATGCCGAAGCGGGATTAAATGAGATCACGTTATCCTTGCATGGTCTTAAGAAAGAGACCTACGATTTCTTCATGACTAATGGCAAATTTGAACATATCCCTGAACTTCTTAAAAATATTGCCGAAGTAAAACAGACATATCCGGATCTTAAGTTGCGGATTAATTATACAATTAACCAGAATAATTTATTTGATTTAGTTGAATTCAATAATCTGTTCAACAAAGTTCCTTTGGATATTATCCAATTAAGGCCCATCCAAAAAATAGGTAATTCTGTTTATAACAATTTTTCAACCCAAACAATTGTTGACAACTACGAATGTATAATTGCTCCAATAATTAATGAATGCAAAAGAAAGGGCATTATATGTATAGCTCCTTCTAAGAAAAACATTCTCGTAGCCGAAAAGGCAAAAGAATCTGATAATTCAATTGAGGAAGCTACCTACTGTTATGTTTCCCCTACTACATGTTGGCAAAAAGACTTTGACTACAAGAACGAGAATTTTGAATCGTACTCTAAACGAAAAAGAGTAAGTCTGCAATTATTTAAAAGCATCTTTATAACACCAAAAAAGGGAAAAAAAGATGTTACAACCAAATTGAATTATTCTATTAAGTAAGCAGATTTGCAACAATTATTGCCATACTTAACTTTTTATTTTTATCTTTGTAAACATTAAATCTAGCAATTAAGAATTATGAATGTAGGAGATAAAGCCCCTGATATACTGGGAATAAACGAAAAAGGCGAAGAAATTAGCCTTAGCAATTACAGAGGGAAAAAAGTGGTATTATACTTCTATCCAAAAGATAATACTTCTGGATGCACAGCTCAGGCATGCAGCCTCAGAGATAATTATACCGAACTAAGAAAAGCCGGGTATGAAGTAATTGGTGTAAGCGTAGACGATGAGAAATCTCATCAGAAATTTATCCAAAAGAACGAACTTCCTTTTACTTTGGTAGCCGACACAGAAAAGAAACTGGTAGAACAATTTGGTGTATGGGCCGAAAAGAAGATGTATGGTAGATCCTACATGGGAACATTAAGAACCACCTTTATTATTAATGAAGAAGGAATTATTGAGCGCATTATTACACCTAAAGAAGTGAGCACCAAGAATCATGCTCAACAAATTTTATAAAGTATAAACAAGTAAAACTTTTAACTAATTTATGGCAAAGAAAGAAAGCGATGAATTAAATTTTGAAACAAATATGGCATCAAGCGAAAAATTAAAAGCCTTACAGGCTGCCATGGATAAGATAGAAAAAAGCTACGGCAAAGGTTCTATCATGAAACTCGGCGATGATAATGTGCAGGAAGTAGAAGTAATCCCTACCGGTTCTATTGCGTTAAATGTAGCATTAGGAGTTGGTGGATATCCTAAAGGAAGGGTTATTGAAATCTACGGTCCTGAATCTTCTGGTAAAACAACACTTGCAATTCATGCTATTGCTCAGGCTCAGAAAGCCGGAGGTATTGCAGCAATCATTGATGCTGAGCATGCTTTCGACCGCTTCTATGCAGCGAAACTTGGTGTAGATATAGATAACCTTTTAATTTCACAACCAGATAACGGTGAACAGGCTTTGGAAATTGCAGATCAGCTTATCCGTTCTTCTGCTGTTGATATTGTTGTAATCGACTCTGTTGCTGCACTTACTCCAAAAGCGGAAATAGAAGGCGACATGGGAGAAAACAAGTTAGGACTTCAGGCTCGTTTAATGTCTCAGGCTTTACGTAAGCTAACTGGTACCATCAGCAAGACAAAAACAACTTGTATCTTCATCAACCAGTTGCGTGAAAAGATTGGTGTAATGTTTGGTAACCCTGAAACTACAACCGGTGGTAACGCTTTGAAGTTTTATGCTTCTGTACGTTTAGACATCCGCCGTACCAGCCAACTTAAAGATGGCGATGAAATTATCGGTAATCAGACTCGTGTAAAAGTAGTAAAGAATAAAGTTGCTCCTCCATTCCGTAAAGCTGAGTTCGATATCATGTTTGGCGAAGGTATCTCTCGTTCAGGAGAAATAATCGATCTTGGTGCCGAACTTGGAATTATCAAAAAAAGCGGTTCATGGTATAGCTACAATGATACTAAGCTTGCTCAGGGAAGAGACGGTGCAAAACAGGTTATCAGTGATAATCCTGAACTAGCAGAAGAATTAGAAGCTTTAATCTTTGAAAAATTAAGAGAGAATAAAGCATAATATATTCAGAAAATATTGAGGAGCGAAGAGGAAAGGAATAAAAATCTTTTCTTTTCGCTCTTTTTTTTATTTTATTTGTAACAACATTCTGTTTCGTTACGTCTAATTAATGTATTTACATCGATAACGCGTTAATTAGTACAAAGTAATCATCTAAAAATCTACAGAATTATGGTAAAGAAGTATTTTTTGTGTATCTCACTTTTCCTGGTAGCTCAATTGAGCCTTGGCCAGAATATTGAACAGTTGTTTAAAGAGTTTTCTGATGCACCTAACGTTGAGAATGTAAAACTAGATAAGTCAATGATGACGCTGGCAAAATCTTTTTCTAAAGGTGATGATTTGGGCGGAGTAAAAGACATCGACTCTTTACAAGTACTTGATCTGAGCAAATGTTCATCGGAGATTAAAGATAAATTTGCCGAAAAGGTAAAAACCTTGAATGCTGAAGGATATGAAACATTAGTTCGCTCAAATGAAAACGGCGAAAATGTAAGAGTATTGGTTAAGATGAACAACGAAGACATCAGCGAATTGGTAGTTGTTACAACCGGCAAAGAAGCTGCTTTAGTTAAGATTAAAGGTAAATTTAATAAATCGGATATATCCAAACTTACTAATAAGCAATGACATGGATGCCGAAAGCTTCAAAAAACAATATCTTCCACATCATCAAAAGCTTTACAGGATTGCCTATAAGCTTTTGGGAAACCAGTGCGATGCGGAAGATATGGTACAAGAAGCGTATCTAAAGCTATGGAATAAACGGGAAGAGCTCGCAGAAATCAGAAATCCGGAATCATTTAGCGTTATCTTGCTCAAAAATATATGTTTTGATTATCTTCGCTCAACTAAAAATGAGAGCGAGACTCAGGATATAGAAGTGGTAAGTAAATCAAATGAAACATCTCTGATTAACGAGATAGAAATTAAAGACGAGCTAAACTGTGTAAAACAGCTCATCACACAATTGCCGGGAAAGCAACAGGAGGTGATGAAATTAAGACATCTGAGCGAATGTTCTATTGAAGAGATTGAACAGATAACCGGACTTAATGCCATCAACATAAGAGTTCTGATATCAAGAGCCAGAAAAACGATACGCGAACAATTTAATATATTGAGACAATGATGAAAATCTTTGAAATAGAGAAATTAATAGCCGATTTTTATGAAGGTAAAACGTCGGTGGACCAGGAAAAGGAAATTATGCATTTTTTTGAGACTCAGGAAGTGCCTCCTCATTTACTGGCTGAAAAAGAGCTGTTTCTGGAGATGTACAGCAGTTGTAAAGATATAGACAACGATATTGAGGTTCCGGCTCATTTGGAAAAGAAATTAAGTCTTCTTATCGACACGTGGGAAGAAAAAGAGAAAATAAAAAAGCCTCGTCTGGAAAGAAGAATAATAAACTGGCAATTGATAAGCGGTATAGCAGCAAGTATATGTTTAATTTTGAGTATAGGAATCTATCCATATCTTGAACAGCAAGAGCCGGTACTTACAGATACTTATTCAAATCCTCAGGATGCTTACAAAGAAGCTCAAAAGGCCTTACTATTGGTCTCCAATAATCTGAATAAAGGAGTTTCTCAGTTAGAAACCGCCCAGGAAGATATGAATAAAGTGAATGAAATTATTAATAAACAAATCAGTCAATAATAAATATAGCGATGAAAATAAAACATGTATTATTTGCAATATTAATGTGCTGCACCAGCATTGCATTTGCGCAGAATAAACTCATCGACAAATATGCCGATATGGATGGAGTAACTTCCGTTTTTATATCTAAGACTATGCTTCAAATGATGCCTAATATGAAAACAGAAGGACTGGATATAGGTGGAATTGCCGGAAAGCTTGAATCAATAGTAATATTGACCAGCGAAAAAGCTGCCATCTCAAACATGATGAAAGGTGAGATTCATAATTATGCCAGTAATAAAAGATATGAAGAGCTTATGCGTGTAAGAGAAGAAGGCTCTCATGTTACTTTTTACATTAAAAAGAAACCAAATAATAAAATTGGCGAACTGGTAATGTTTGTAGATGAAAAACCTGAGTTTGTATTTATACAGATTACCGGCGATATGACGCTTCAGGATATTCAGAGTATTACTAAAGGCAAAAAGTAAATATATTCTATAATCAATAGAGAAATAAACTCCCTCAGATATATTATACTGGAAGAAAAAATAATATTCTAGGAAGAAAAAGGTAATATTCTGGAAAAAAGATAATGTTCTGGGAAGAAAAAGCAAATACCCTCTATAATTAATTATTGAATATATCTAATATACTACAGACTAATAGCTTAATTAAGTTCTTAATGGGGTTGTTCTAAATCGGGACAATCCCATTTTTGTATTTTTTTGGCTCTTCGTCACTTTTGGTGGAAGATATTATATTGAACCTATTATTCATAGTGCTTAGCAGATTTTTATCAGATTCAATAAATGGCTTATCAAAAAAGCATGTAGAATATTGATTGGATAAGCATTTGAGATAGTTTGCTTCCACCAAAAGTGACGAAGAACCATTTTTTTACTCTGCTCATCTATCAGAGTTTGAAGAGCGATCCTTTCTTTTGTGTGAACAACAATTCAGATTGGAGTCTTGTCGAGAGTCTGAATTCCGATTCTATATCGCATTTTAAACAGTCTATTTATTGTATCTGCTATTCACAACAGATAAGTCTCAATAGACAGCAATGCAAATGAATGGTGTTAATATTGTTAAATAACAATAATACAACCCACGAAAAGAGTTACTAATTAATAAATTGTATCTACTTTTATTCGCATTATTTACCTGTAAAAGAAGTGAAAGAAACTGAAGACAAAATACTATTTGGGGCATTCAAACTTTTTCTGACCAAGAACTTCGAGAAAGTCACAATCGCAGATTTGGAGAAAGCCCTAGAATTAAGTCGTGGAGCCATCTTCTACTACATGAAAAATAAGGAAGGACTTTTTATAAAAGTTATCGATAGATACATATTATCACCTCATAATATTGAAATAAAATTTGCTACATTCAAAGATTCCAGCCTTATTGACTTTATAAATTTTTATATTGAAGGTATCAATAGAACAATGAAATCGTTAAGTTCCTGTGGCGTAGAAAACATGAGCAGATGTTACTTTAATCTTGTATTTCAGGCAATACAATACTATCCTGATTTCGGCACACTTATAGATAAAGTCTTCGACAGTGAACTGGAATTGTGGAAAAGAGTCATCAGCAATGCAGTAAAATCGGGAGAGATTAGGCCAGAATACGATGTTGATTATGTTGCTATGCATTTCAGATATATCTATTCGGGACTATCATTTGAAATGTGTTTAAAGAACGGACTCGACACTACCCTCTTGAAAGATATATTTATGAAATACTATAATGAGATTAAAGCATAAACACAAAAATCAGGCTTACTCTTATTTTAAATACTTTACCGCCCAATAATTATTTCCCTAAAATGTGCTGGAAATATTCAGCATTACTTCTTATTTGTCTGCGCAAATAATAAATCAAACAACTATTCATATTCCCTCCATCATTGAAATCTGCCTTTTACTTGTGAAAAAGAATAAATATTATGTAGATTATATATAAATATCCATTTTATTAGTGTTAAAAAAGCCATATTTAACATACCGTACGGTTGGTATAATTATCTTTGCATAAAATTAAGAAGAGTAAACTGAGTAAAATTTACTCATTACATTGATAAAAATGGTTAGGGAGAAAAAGGTTATCGCGATGATAACCTTTTTTTATTTTATAAACCCAAATTCTATAAACTAAGAATGAATTATGCCAATATGTAATGTAATTCAATAATCTACCCTACAAAAAGAATATAGAGTAAAGAGGAAATACTTATCACAATCCAAAGAAAAACACCTTGAACCATTGGACGAAAACCTACACTCTTTAATACATCTCTTGAAAGTGATGCACCAATAAAGAAAAGAGTCAATGTTAATCCCTTACGAGCCAGCCACACCAGACTTGTAGTGACAACGGCCGGCAAAGAGAAGAATGTATTAGCAAGCATGGCCAGAATAAAAAAGAAAATAAACCATGGAGTATACATCTTTTCGGACTTACTTTTAAAGATAAAAGAAGTAACAATAGATACAGGGATTATCCACAAAGCTCTAGTTAGTTTCACAGTAGTAGCTACTTGCAACGCTTCCTGACCATAAGCAGAACCCGCTCCAACAACAGAACTTGTGTCATGAATAGCAATGGCCGCCCACAAACCAAACTGATGCTGTGTAAGACCTAATAAATGACCAAGTACCGGAAAAAGGAAAAGAGCTATCGCGTTCAGAATAAAAACCGTACCCAACGAAACTGAAATCTGTCCATCATCTGCTTTTATAACCGGAGCAACTGCCGCAATAGCACTTCCTCCGCAAATAGCAGTTCCTGAGCTGATAAGATAACCGGTTTTCTTGTCAACCCTCATCCGTCTGGCTATAAAGGTTCCCAATAGCAATGTACCTACAACAGATATAATAGTAAATATCATCCCATCTTTACCAGAAGCTATAGCCTGATGAAGATTCATGCCAAAACCCAGACCTACCACAGAAAACTGCAAAAGATACTTTGATGATTGTTTATTGAACTTAGGAAAAGCCTTACCACAAACCAATGCAAAAACCAATCCTGTCAATAAAGCTACAGGAGGAGTTACGAATGGTAAAAAACAAAAAACAAGTAGTGCTACATAGATAACCTTATTGTTATCCTTCAAAAACTTAACAAGTGCATCCATATTCTATAACTTAATTATTATGATGCAAAAGTACAGTATATAAACGAAAGGTGCCAATCGTTTTTTTTAATGCCTTATAACTTCTTATTATAATGAGCCGCAAATTGCATAAATACCTGAGACAGGCCACTCTCCTCTCCCTGCAAACGGGCAAACGAGAATTCCCGTTGCATTTCCAAATAACGTATATCTATCACTTTAAATAGTCCTGCAGCCAGTTCACGAGCAATAGACCTTACGGAAACAATCCCCATACATTCCGAGTTCTCGAGAAACAACTTGATACTCTCCGTACTGCCAAGATACATGCAAACATTAAGATCCGATAATCTGATGTTATTAGCCAGCAAAGCCGTTTCTAACACATCCAGCGTGCCCGATCCTCTTTCCCTCAATACCAGAGGTATATTATAAAGATCGTATACTGATATCTCATCAAGCTTAGCCAGTTTGCTGCGAGTGTGCACCACTGCAACCAATTCATCTTTCTGAAAAGTAGAATATTTCAGGTTAGGCAAACGGATAATTCCCTCAACCATGCCTACATCTATACGATGCTCCAGCAACGCATTTTCCACATCGCGGGAATTGCCATTGAGCAACGACAAGGATACATGAGGGAACTTTTCAATGAATCGAGCCAGGAACGGAGGCAATACATATTGAGATATCGTAGTGCTTGCCCCCAGACGGAGTTCTCCCGAGCATTCGTTATGCAGCAGATGCATTTCATAATCCAGCCGTTTGTAATCATCAAGAATCCGTTCGCTATGCTCCATCAGTAACTCACCTGCGGGAGTCAAGGATATTTTATTTCCTAACCGTTCAAAAAGACGGGTTTTATACAGGCTCTCCAGTTCTTGTATATGTTTAGTTATGGCAGGCTGAGTAATAAACAGCTCTCGCGAAGCCTTAGTAAAACTAAGATTTCGCGCCACACACAAAAACACCTTTAGTCGGAAGTCGGACATAGAACTGGATTCTATTTTCTAATTACTATTGCAACTCATCTCCACGAATACCCAAAGCCTGCATAACCGGATAAGCAAGCATTTCCCAACGATAATTAATATCGTCTTCAGGTTCATTCATGCGGAATTGAATTATTTCCCTTTCTTTTACGTCTTTAAGAATATCATTTACCTTATCACCATATTCCTCATTAAAAGAAAGAACAATCATTCTTTTCACACCCTTAGCATCAGCAACAACTTTCATCGACTCTAAAAACAGATCTTCGCGGGAAGCCATATCTTCAGGTTGGAAAGTATTAAAGCAAAACTCTCCAAACTCATTACTGAAAGCCACACTGTTCAGTTCCTGTTCCAAATCGGATGGCTGAGCATGAACCAGCTGAGCCGAGTCCTTATCATATATAAAAAATATCTGAATTTCGTTTTGTCCTTCTACAATACCTGCATCCAGAGCAAGATACGTAAACAGATGAGAAAGATCCATTTCTTGCAGTTCCCTGTTCAGCATTCTTTCAAAATTCTTTTTAATATCTTCTGTTACGAAGTTTAGAAAGGATGCATCAATCAGCATCACTGTTTCAGCCATTTTTATTTCTTCTTCCATGGGTTTTTCTTTGTTTAATGGGATAAAGATACTATTAAATTATTAATTGAATATATCATTTCAGAAGATATTTTGGGTGATTCCACTAAATGATCTCGGTATAAATTGCCCCCTATTCTTAGAATCAGAATCTAATATCCACACTAAAAGAATGCAGAATAAAGACAGATTGTCACACCGAAACAAACCTAAAATGTCAAATTGTCTTCACCACAAAGCAAATGTGTCTAGAATATAAGTAAAAAGAATCTTGGCAAATCTTTTGGTGCTTCATTGGTGTTAGTTATTAAAAGCAGAAATTTCAATAGGAGACATAAATATATGAACTTCAACAATTTTACAATTAAATCACAGGAAGCGGTTCAGGAGGCCGTAAACCTGGCACAGAGTCGCGGTCAGCAAACAATTGAAACCGCACATGTGCTGCATGGAGTGATGAAGGTTGGCGAGAATGTAACCAATTTTATCTTCCAGAAACTGGGAATGAACGGGCAGCAGATAGCGCTCGTGCTCGACAAGCAGATCGATTCTTTCCCTAAGGTAACCGGTGGCGAACCATACCTGGGCAGGGAAACGAATGAAGTCTTCCAAAAAGCTACTCAGTATTCTAAAGAGATGGGCGACGAGTTTGTTTCTCTGGAACATCTGTTGCTGGCTCTACTTACGGTTAAAAGTACCGTTGCAAACATTTTGAAGGATGCCGGAATGAACGAAAAGGAACTCCGTGCAGCCATTAACGAATTGCGTAAAGGCGAAAAGGTTACCTCACAAACCAGCGAGGATACTTATCAGTCATTAAATAAATATGCCATCAACCTTAACGAGGAAGCCCGTACAGGTAAACTCGATCCAGTAATTGGTCGTGATGAAGAGATTCGTAGAGTACTGCAAATCCTTAGCCGGCGTACCAAGAACAACCCGATACTTATCGGCGAACCGGGTACCGGTAAAACGGCTATTGTAGAAGGCTTGGCGCATCGTATTCTTCGGGGAGACGTGCCCGAGAATCTGAAAAACAAACAGATTTATTCGCTAGACATGGGTGCCCTGGTGGCCGGTGCCAAGTATAAAGGAGAGTTCGAGGAACGACTGAAATCGGTCATCAACGAAGTGATAAAATCCGACGGAAACATTATCCTTTTCATCGATGAGATTCACACGCTTGTGGGTGCCGGTAAGGGAGAAGGTGCAATGGATGCGGCAAACATACTGAAGCCTGCCCTCGCCCGTGGTGAGTTACGCTCTATCGGAGCCACTACCTACAACGAGTATCAGAAGTATTTCGAAAAAGATAAAGCACTGGAAAGACGATTCCAGGTGGTACAGGTAGATGAGCCAGATATCCTCAGCACCATTTCTATCCTTCGTGGATTGAAAGAGCGCTATGAGAATCACCATCACGTGCGTATTAAAGATGATGCTATCATAGCTGCCGTAGAACTTTCAAACCGCTACATCACCAACCGTTTCCTTCCGGACAAGGCCATCGACCTTATGGACGAAGCCGCTGCGAAGTTGCGTATGGAGGTAAACTCCGTGCCCGAGGAGCTTGATGAGATAAGCCGTAAAATAAAACAGCTGGAGATTGAGCGCGAAGCCATCAAACGTGAGAAGGACGAAGACAAACTTCAACTGCTCAACAAAGAGATTGCCGAACTCAAGGAACAGGAAAATTCATTCAAAGCCAAATGGCAAAGTGAAAAAACCTTGGTAGAGAAAATTCAGCAAGATAAGGTTGAGATAGAAAATCTGAAGTTCGAAGCCGAGAAAGCCGAGCGCGAAGGGGATTATGGCAAAGTAGCCGAGATAAGATACGGCAAGCTTCAGGCATTGAATACCGACATTGAAGCTACTCAAAAAGAGTTGCATCAAATGCAAGGCGGCAGTGCCATGATAAAGGAAGAGGTAGAAGCCGAAGACATTGCCGATGTAGTATCACGCTGGACCGGTATTCCGGTTAAGAAGATGCTGAAGAGTGAATCAGAGAAACTGCTTCACCTGGAAGATGAGCTCCACAAGCGGGTAATTGGTCAGGACGAAGCCATCGAGGCAGTGGCCGATGCAGTGAGAAGAAGTCGCTCCGGATTACAAGATCCAAGGCGCCCTATCGGAAGTTTCATCTTCCTGGGCACCACCGGTGTAGGTAAAACCGAGCTGGCAAAAGCCCTTGCCGAGTTCCTGTTCGACGACGAAACAATGATGACTCGTATAGATATGAGTGAGTATCAGGAGAAACATTCCGTATCCAGACTTGTTGGAGCGCCTCCGGGATACGTAGGTTACGATGAAGGCGGTCAGCTTACCGAAGCCATTCGCCACAAACCATACTCAGTAGTGCTGTTTGATGAAATTGAGAAAGCACATCCGGATGTATTCAACATCCTGCTGCAGGTTCTGGACGACGGCCGACTGACCGACAACAAAGGCAGGGTGGTAAACTTCAAGAATACCATCATCATTATGACCTCCAACATGGGAAGCTCGTACATACAAAGTCAGTTCGAGAATCTGAACAACGACAACAGAGAGCGCATCATCGAGGAGACAAAAAAGGAAGTAATGTCAATGCTGAAAAAGACCATCCGTCCGGAGTTCCTTAACCGTATAGACGAAACCATTATGTTCCTTCCACTCTCCGAGAACGAGATAAGGCAGATTGTGGATTTGCAGATAAAAGGCATCCAGAAGATGCTTGCCGGCAACGGAGTAACACTCGAGTTAACCGATGCTGCAACGGACTTCATAGCAAAAGCCGGATACGATCCGGAGTTTGGTGCCCGTCCGGTGAAAAGAGCTATCCAGCGTTACCTGCTCAACGACTTGTCAAAGAAGTTACTTGCGCAGGAGGTTGAAAGAGAAAGACCAATTATAGTAGACACATTAGGTGAAGGATTAGTTTTCAGGAATTAAGATCTGTTTCAGGATAACAATAAAAGCACAGCGAATATTTTTGGTTCTGCTGTGCTTTTTGTTTTTGCTAAAATCAGTTTTATCAGATTTGGCCCAAGGCATAAACTTCACAACTCATGCCTTTACTCTTAACTTTAAAAGTAAATACAAAATAATCAGACCTTAGAAACTTTGAATACCCCACCCCTATCTTCTCTCTTTTTTAGTTAAAAATCAGGAATTAAAAAGCGAAATATTATCCAATATAATCTTTCAGAGCCTTAACATAGCTTTCAAATGCCTTTCTTCCGGCAGGTAAGATCTGACAAGCCGTATGTGTTTTCTTTCCCACAAAACTTTTTTCTACTTTTATATATCCAGCCTCAGAAAGTTTATCAAGCTGAACACTTAAATTGCCAGCCGTCGACTGAGTTTTTTCTTTCAGATACACAAAGTCAGCTTCTTCCACGCTCATTAGAATAGCCATTACAGCAAGCCGAAGTTGCGAATGAAGTAACGGATCTAGTTCTCTGAACATAGGCCATATTTTTTAGATTTTCTACTTGCAGCATTCAGTGCATGTCCCGGAATAATCATTAAAACAACAAACATTGCAGCAAATACAAGTATGCATGACAAGCCATGAACAAACAAGAGTGAAAAACTGAATAAAATACCGGAAAAGCCAGAAATAATCAGTAATCTGTATTTAATAACCAGCCCGGTCATTGCTACTCCGATATTAACAAGCAATGCTGCAACAAATAAAGCTGGGAAAGGAATCGGAGCCAATATACTACCAACAGGAACAAGTACCGAGCAAATTCCTATAACTATCCATATATAACTTACTATACGATTTATATAAGTAACCACTCTTCTTTTTCTTTTTTTGAGAAGATATACCATTGCCGGCCATCCCAATGCAGGTATTAACCACCAAAGCCAAAATATATTTGTATTACCAGTTGCATTGTAGCCAAAATAGATCATCAACGAAACTGCAGTTGATAGATATCCCCACAAAAGGAACATATTTCCTGAACCTTCCTGCATTCCTTCTTTAGTCTCCTGAATCATTCGAGAAATTATTTCTATACTTTCTTTCTCTGTTAACGTTTTCTCTTCCATAGTTCTTTTTAATTAATTCGTAAATTGGTTTATAACATAAACTATATCCGGATAAAAAAAAGCAAAAGAGCTGTGCACTTCTCAATTGCTGGGTACAAATATAAAGTAGTTTATAATATAAACCAAATAATTCTTATACTTTTTTCTAATTCATAGAAAAAAATATAAGAATCGTTTGTGACAGAATCTAAACCATATCTTCGCCCGTCTTCGGAACAGCAACTTTCAAAGTCTTATGGAATGGGGTAAAACGTGAAATTACCATGATTACAATTGCAACAATGAGCAAATATCCAACTAACTGTTTGATACTAACGACTAAAGCCTGTATCTGAGTACTATTGTACAATGCCTGAGTTGCCAATTGCTGGGCTTCTGTCAAAGGATGACCTTGTGCCAATGCGCTATTCAGACTTTGAGAATATCTGGATGCAGACAAGGGATTCTGCATATCCAATCCTTCAGACAGAATCATTAGGTTCTTCTGCTGAAAGCGATAAAGCATATTGCTGAAGAAAGAACTCCCTATTGCCGGAGACAATACACCTCTAACAGTAATCATAAAAAAAGCGTTTACCAGCGTTAAGCGTGGATGCAATCCTTCTGCTGCGAATACACCAAAAGCAATAAAGAGGATCATTGCCCCCATTCCTCTGAATATCATGGGAAGATAAAGGAATTCATATGTTCCATTTGGGGTAAGTCCGAAGTAAAGCAAAGAAAAGTATGCAACAAAACAGGCCATTCCCCAGAATATAAGTACTCTAAACCTCCAGATTTGAGCATTAAACCACCAATAGCAAATAGCAGCCGAAATAAAATAGCCAGGAAACAACCAAAGTGTTAACTCGTTTGTTTGCACGCTATCAATGTGTAATACTGATGTTGAATATTGGCTAAGCAGTAAACCCGAAGCATTAAACAAAGCTGTTATTGCCATAAAAAAATAAGCAATAACAGGTTTATGTCCTAAAAGCCCCCCTAAGTTAAGATAAGGATCTTTATGTTTGCGTTGTCTTCTTACGAAAAGTAATATAAGAACTGGTATAAATAATGAACCAGCCAAAATTGTTGTATCATCAAACCAATCTCTTGTTTTTCCGTATGTTACGACATAAATAATAGTCAGTAATAAAACAGAAATCATTACCACACTAATCCAATCAATATCCTTAAGAGGAATCTTTATCTGTCTTTTCCCAAATCTAAAGCATATCAGCACCAGAATAATAGCTATCAAAAGTAATCCAATAATCAAGTAATACATGTATTGCCATTGATAATGATAAGCCAATGCAGCTGTCACAATCATGGATATCTGGTTAAGACAAAACACAAGTGGGTAAAAGAATGCATAAAATTCCGACCGGATATCTCGTTTGGAAAAAAACGGCTTTAGAATCTTCACTATTTCAATTATGACAAATGCACGCAAAAAGCCAATCAGAAAGCTACAGAAAACAAGCAATTCAATGTGTGCTGTCCGGCCACATATAAAAGCCAGTAATATTTGGAAAGTAAGATTTGATAATATAATGGTTTTGGTTGTTGTAATTGGCCTAACCTTCGAATAAAGAGGATAAGCAACTACCATACCTGCTGTGGTAGCAAAAAAAGCCATAGATATATCTTCAGTCAGCACACCCAGAGAACTGGAAATATCTACGCTCGATCCTGTATATGTTCCATTTAGCAACATCACAGGAACCATTATTACAAAAGTAATAACTATGCCCATCCAGTAAGGAACCCACTTACGCAATGGGATATTATGTTTTTTACCCATATTATTCTGCGCTTACTTCCTGATTTTTGCTTCGGTTTCCACCATCATTCCTGCACGTAACAAAGCTTTATCACCAGGAAGAATATCTGTAAGATCAATCCGTACAGGAATACGTTGCTGTACCTTTACGAAATTACCGGCACTATTATCGGTTGGTAAAAGAGAATATTTAGATCCAGTAGCTTCACTTATTGCTGTAACTTTTCCGTGGAACGCTTTTCCATTAAATGCATCTACCTTTATTCTCACCTCCTGCCCTACATAAATATTTGCTATTTGAGTCTCTTTATAGTTTGCTGTAATCCATTTCTCATTTCCACGGATGATATTTGAAACCGTTTGTCCCGCCTGAATAAGTTGTCCTTTCTCCAGTGTCCTTCTTCCCATGAAACCATCATAAGGAGCAGTCACTACTGTATAAGAAAGGTTTAATTTAGCCATTTCCAGTTCTGCTTTCTTTCTTAAAATGATTGCCGAGGCACTTCCGGTTTTCTTACCAGTTTCAACCGATTGTGATTCCGCTGAGTTTTTCTGACTTATTAATGCCTGATAACGTGCCCTCATTGCATCCAAATCGCTTTTCACCTGTTCGTATTGTTGTCCGGAAACAGCATCTTCCTTCAGAAGTGCTGAATAACGTTTTTCATCCTGCTCCAGTTTCCACAACCTTGCTTTAGTCTCGGCTATATTTGCCTCCGAAACGGCAACGTTACTTCGGGTAGTATTCACTGTAGATTGCAACGCATCCGAAGAAGCCTCGGCATCCATTAGCCCTGCCTGAGCATCCATCATCTTAATCCGAAATTCTCTGTCGTCAAGAATCAATAATGTATCGCCAGCCTTTACCTGTTGGTGTTCTGTAAACCTGACTTCCTTAATGTATCCACTTACCCTGACACTGACTGGCGTAATATACTGATCGACCACTGCATCATTTGTTATCTCATAAATGTAGTAACGGCTGAAATAATGGATAGCCCAACCTATAAGTACAACAGCAAGAGCAATGCAAATTGTGTTCACAATAATATTACGCATTAAGCGATTCTTAAGTTTCATCATCTTATGTTGATGAGATCTCTTTTCCTTGTGTGTATTTTCTCCTGATTTCTTTTCGTCCATCTTCTTCCTTTATTTATAAGTTACCGCTTGCACGCAGTAATTGGTAATAGGTATATATTGCATTGGCTTTTGCAGTAGTCAACTGCATCTCAGCTTCCAGCTTCACTCCACTTGCATCGAGTATATCTGTCAGTACGGCTAACTTGTTCTTATATTTATTATAAACAATTCTGTAATTTTCATTAGCCTGCTTCACTGATAATGTCAGGGCATCCACTCTATCAGCTGCTTCTTTATGCTTTATAAAAGTACTTTTTATTCCCGTGCGAATATTTTGTTCCTGCTGTTCCCGCTGTATTTGTTGCAAAGTTGCCGAATGTTTAGCAGCACTCACCTTCTTTTTATTCTGATACAATCCGGAAAGTTTGTATGACAACACTAATGATACATTCCAGTTATTTAAATACATATCCTGAGCAGGTGAAGTTGTGGTAATAGGTCGAGCCAAGGTATTGGCAGCCCGCAAAGAGAGTGAAGGAAGGTAATCTGCTCGCAGTATTTCTTCATTCTTACGTGCTAGTTTTATTCCGCTCTCAGCCAGTCGTAATTCGGGATACTGATTACTGGCTTGCTGCACATATTCCTCATACGAAGTTAATGATATTGGTTGTTCCAACAAATTATTATCGGGTTGCAGCAATAAATCTTCATTTAATCCTAAAGCGATATCCAACTGCTGTGAACTAATCCGGATATTATTTCCCACCTCAGTTAAGGTCAGATTATAATTCGTTAGCTGCAATTCACTTCGAATCAAATCATTTCCCGTAACCATTCCTTGCTTCTTCATTTGTTGTATATCATGCAACCGCTGTTTGGCCTCTTCGATATTACGAGTCATTACTTCCTGCTGTTTATACAATCTGAACAAATCAAGATAACGACCTATCAAAATCAGCTTAATCTCGGCTATATCTCTGCAAGTTGTTAACTGAGCCAACTCTTTTTGCAAGGCAGCTTTTTCGATGGAACGTTTAATCTTACCTCCACGATACAAAGGTTGCACAACCTCCACATTATAATTCTGATTCCAATCCGGCATATAAGGATGAACAGCATCAGTCAGTCCTTGCTTAAAAACAGTTGGATCTCCAATATATCCGCCAGTCATACCTACTGTAATATCCGGTAATAATCCAGTTTTAGCCGTAGATTCTTCATCCACTGCTATATTCTCATTTACTTTATCAGCCTTCACCTTAAGGCTATTCTCAATTCCAAGCTTAAAGAGTTCATCAATTCCTAGAGAATGAACGTTTTGCGCCTGAGCGGTTACATTAAAAATAAATAAGATTATAACAAAGCATTTATTTAATGTTCTTAAACTCATTGTCTAGCTTCTGTAAAAATGTTATATGATCCTGTATGTTATCTATCTCGATTCTTTCAGCAGCAAATTCATATATACTCTTTAGCAACGGCTGCATTTTTTTTTGCCATACATGTCCACGTTCTGTAACAAGAATCAGCTTATTTCGCCGATCATTGGGATCTTCCTGTCTAATGACAAGTCCTCTTTTCTCGAGATTATTAATTAAGTAAGTGAGACTGGCTTTATCCTTAAATGTTTTATCTGCTAATTCTTGTTGATTAACCCCTTCGTGTTTCCAAAGGCAAGCCATAACCTGCAGCATCTCGTATGTTATGTCTATATCATGTTTCTTTAAACCTCTTTGTATAGCCTGTTTAAAAGAAGCTCTTGTTTGCAAGATTGTCTGCATAAACTCTTGCAATAGTTCAGTTTTATCCATATTACCTTTTTAAAAATGCTGCAAAGTTACAAATAATGCAGATAGAAAGTTAAAGGTTTAACTAATAATATTCTGAGATTATAGATTATTAAAACTACAATTAGCAAAGAAACTGTTGAGTTTGGCAGAATATAAAGACGAAATAGTCCTATTATTCTATTGATTTATTGTATAAAAACAGTTCTGTAGATCCGGGTGTACAAGTGCGTTACACCCGGGTGTAACAACAACCCACACCCGGGTATACAGATATTCTCCACCCGGATGTACAAGCAAATTCAACTAATATAAGATTTTTAATAAACACAGTCAACCAAAAACAGGATGAGACAGGACGAAACAACTGCTAGACTAGTGCTAGATATATCCATCTATATCTAGCGCTTATATAGCACTAGCAGTCAGCAGGTTAAAGACGTTCTGCTAGACTGCTAGACTTTTTTGACATTTTTAATTTTATGAGCGTTGAATTTTATCAAAACCTCCTCAGTATTACAGCAACTATGTATATACAGTGTTTGAAAAAAGAATTTAGAAAGATTCTATAGTTCTCATTTCTAAGATGGTAACAAATAGAAAAAGGGCAAATCATATAATGATTCACCCTTTTCTATCGATTACTAAGATATATTATTCAGCTTCAGATTCTGCAGCTTCTTCAGCTATTTCTTCTGCTTCAAAATCTGTGATACCGTTAGTTATCAAAATGTTATACCATGAAATCAGTTTCTTAATATCAGTTACATAAACTCTTTCACGGTCAAAATCTGGAAGGATCTCTGCAAAATAAGTACGCAATTGATCGCTTGTAGATTTCTTTGCATCAATAGATGCTAATTCACCATTTTCTTTCTTCAGCACAGAAGTAAGCACTTCTTTCAAAGGAACTTCTGAATCATTTGTATACATTGCAATATCAGCCAAAGAAATAACTTTTTCATTACCATAAGCAGGGATACGTTTCTTATCTGCAGAAATTGATTCAACAATCAACATATTTTTTCCCTGAGAAATTAACTTATACAAACCCGGCTTACCCGAGATAGACAAAATAGTCTTCAACATAATACTTTTTTATTTTATTTTTAAATATTTGAGTCAACAAAAATAGCATTCAACATTGAAACAAGCAACGTTAAATTGATAAAAAGTGCCCCTTTAAACATATATTAGGAAAAACAATTATTGTAGTGATGATTTTACCAATTCTATTACTTGAGGAATTACAGGAATTTGTTCGTCATTAACAATAACAAAATCGGCTAATACTTTTTTCTTCTCATCGTCCATCTGACTTTGAATTCTTTTTAAGATTTGTTCTTTTGACGAAGAGGAATCACGCAAAGCCAACCGTTGCAAACGTAAATCCATTGGAGCATAAACCATTGCAACGATATCAACTTCATCAGTAAACCTCGCTTCAATGAGTATTGCCGATTCTATTGCAACAACAGGATGTTTACTATTTTTAGCTACCCATTTTACAAAGTCGTCTTTTACTCTTGGATGAATAATCTCATTAACAATCTTAGCATGTTCTGCATCCGAGAAGATATAAGCCGCAAGTAGATTCTTGTTTAAAACGCCGTTAATATAAACCTCTTCACCAAGTAAATTAATAAGTTGTTGCTTTATCAAAGTATCAGTTGAAGTGATTCTTTTTGATTCATCATCTGCGATATAAACAGGTATCCCCATCGTTTTCAATAAATGAGAAACAACCGATTTACCACTCCCAATACCACCGGTTAATCCTATCTTAATAGCCATAAGCAGGAATTGATTCGATTAAGAAATCTACCTGACCGGGAATAATGCGTACATAGCTCACTCCAGCCGGAACCGATTTCAGTTTTAATTTATATTTCTCAGAACCACTCTTCATTAGTTCTTCATAAGAGATATCAAAAACAAAATTTTCAGGGCGAATAGATTTAAAGCGTCTCAGCCCAACCTGAAAAGTAACTTTTACTTTTGAAGGAAATGTTCGCAATGATTTATTAGCAGGAAAGTTTATTCCCGACAATGGCACTTCTAACGTTTTTTCAGTAAGAATATCAACAGGAAGCGTAAGATTAACCACGTTGGGTACAAATTTCACACCTTTAATAGTGGCTAATAGCACTCTCTTGTGTACAGTATCCGAAATTTCTTTCAATAATACAGCATGAGTGCTGACATATTTAATAGAATCGAGCATAGACTGTGGAGCATATACAAGAACTGAATCGGGAGAAAACACAGTATCTGTAAGGTAATACTGGCGTCCTGTAGTTATTTTACCTCTTAACCTTACAGGAACTTTCTTTGATGCACCCATTGTATAAAAGTAATCAACAACATCAGGCTTTATGCTAACTAGCTTAGTAGAAGAACTAAGCTGAGATAAAATTCTTTTCTCAATGCTAGACGAAGGTATAATTACATGATTACCAAGATCCTGATAATCTGCAAAATCCAGACTTATAGGGTAAAAGTCGTGACCAAAAAAATAATTCAGTAACGTAGTTCCTTTATCTTTAACTACAATATGTAATTCGGAAACAGGTTCAAAGGTAATAACAGCATCGTTCGGAACATTTTTTAGTTTTACAGGAATAGCTAATTCAATCTCAAAATTGTTTTTCAAAGTCTGCAATAACCAAAAGCCAGAAGATATAAAGAAAAAAAACAGAAAGATCAGAACTTTTCTGCTTTTTTCACTCAGCAGAAAGCTTCTGACCCTCCTAAATATCTTTAAATAAAAGAACTTTATGTTCCTTTCAATGAACATTATATCTTACTATTTCGCATTTGCTTGATTTGCATCAGATGCAGCAGCAAAAATAGAATTTTTATCTATTTTAATACGAACATTATCTGCAATCTCAAGAACAATAAAATCATCATTTACTTCTTTAATTTTTCCATGTATTCCACCGGCAGTAATAACCTTTTGACCTACTTCCAATCCTTTACGGAAATTCTGTATTTCTTTTTGTTTTTTGTTTTGAGGACGAATCATAAAAAAATAAATAATAGCAAACATGGCTACCATCATTAAAATAGTTCCACCGCCACCACTTAAGAAACCACTGGCACCAGCTGCAGGTGCTTGCAATAATACTGATAAGTTCATAAAATATTCTTTATAGTTTTATAATCAATGAAAAAACAAATATATTAGTTTTTTGTTAGCTTTCCATCTTTTTTTAATTGATTAACTATTCCATCCAATGTACCATTAATAAAACTGCCACTTTTTGCGGTACTATATAGTTTCGCAATTTCTACATATTCATTCAAAGATACACTAATTGGAATATTAGGGAAACTAAGTATTTCCGCCAATGCAATCTGCATAATAATCACATCCATGAAAGCCACACGGTCTAAATCCCAGTTTTTAGTATTTTCGCTTATTAAATGGCGATAATAATCTTCATTCAGAATTGAACGGCGGAACAATCTGCGAGCAAATTCCTGATCTTCATCATCTTTAAACTCTGGCAATAGTTTTTGATTTGCACCTTGTTTCTCCTCAAATTTCTTGATCGTTTTAATAACAAAGGTATCAACTATTTCTTTATCATCATTCCAATATAAGCTTTGATCTTCCAAAACCTGATCTAAAGACTCATTAGTCATAATGAAGTTTTTATAGATTTTCCTCCATAACTCACGATCTTCAGTATAAGAAGACTCTTCAGACTCCATATACTCCTTATATATATCGGAACTGGCAATTTTATCAAATAGTTCTTTGATAAAATCGGTTTCATTAGCCCATGTTTTCTTTTGATTAGAAACAAACTCAGAAAGTTGTTTGTTTACTTCCAGCTGGGCAATAAATTTGTTTCCCACAAATTTCATGCAAGGAGCTAAATCTTCCGGAGAAGGTACTAATTTGTTTTTTGCCGCATCAATACGTTTATGGGCAAAGTTCGTCAATTCTATCATCAACAACAACAAGTAGTTGTAGAGGTCGTAAGCCTTCGAAAGACTAAAAAACAACTCTTTTTCGGCTGTATCCAGGTTTTTGTTTCCATTTTGATAGTAAGCGTACACAATCTGCACGATCTTAAGACGAATAAGAACTCTGTTAATCATAACTTTTTTCAATTCATTAATTCAACGTACAAAAGTAGATATTTTAGAGTGTTCACACAAACAAATTACATTTTTTAATGAATAAATAGCTCTTTAAAATTAAAAATGTGTTTTTACAAGAAGTTTCTGCACTATTCTTTTGCCTATTAAAAAAAAATAGTCAATTTTGGGGCCGAATTAAAACAGTGATAATTTAGTTTATGGAAGAGTTCAAAAAGAAAAGCGCAGTGGATATGAGCGAGAAGGAAATCGTTTTTTCTAAATCAATCAAAGCAGGTAAACGCATTTATTATTTAGATGTTAAAAAGAACCGTAAAGACGAAATGTTCATTGCTATTACAGAAAGTAAAAAAGTAGTTTCAGGAGAAGGAGACGATTCACAGGTTTCTTTTGAAAAGCACAAAATTTTTCTTTATAAAGAAGATTTTGAGAAGTTTATGACAGGATTAACGCAAGCAATCTCTTTTATAAACGACAACCAAGGTAATAATGAGGAAACAATAATCAATCAAACTGACGAAGAAGAAATAAATACTGATCGTATAATTTCTGATGAAATAAAGATTGATATTGATTTTGAATAGGAAATATATATTGTTCTAGTCATTTATCCTCCCCTTTTCTTTGTAATATAAAAAAGAAAGCGTACTTTTGCACCGCTTTTTACTAGCATCGTGTGATATACCACATCGTGTAATGGTGAGTTAAGCAACAAAAAACTTAATTTAGAGTAACACAAAAAAAAATTAGAAAATGAAATCAATTGAAATTAGTGCAACTTTGAGAAACGATTTCGGAAAGAAAGGTTCTCAAGCTATTCGTAAAACTGACAGCGTACCTTGCGTTCTTTACGGACAAGGAGAAAACCTACACTTTGCAGTAACTAACGATGCTCTTCGTAACTTGGTATATTCACCAGATATCTATCTTGTAAACTTGGATATCGAAGGTAAGAAGGTTAAGGCTATCATGAAAGATATCCAATTCCACCCAGTAAAAGATAATATTCTTCACATCGACTTCTATCAGATCGATGAAGCTAAGCCTATCGTTATGGAAGTTCCTGTAGCTCTTGAAGGTTTGGCAGAAGGTGTTAAAGCCGGTGGTAAATTAACTCTTCAATTACGTAAAGTTAAAGTTAAAGCTTTATTCAACAATATTCCTGAAAAATTAGTTATCAATGTATCTAGCTTAGGTTTAGGTAAGACTATTCAGGTTGGACAACTTTCATTTGAGAACCTAGAATTATTAACTGCTAAGGAAGCTGTTGTTTGTGCTGTTAAGTTGACTCGTGTAGCAAGAGGTCTTGCTGCTGCAGCTAGTAAGTAATCAATTTTCTCAATATTGAATGAAATACTTGATTGTAGGATTGGGTAATATCGGTGATGAATACCGGGATACTCGTCACAACATAGGATTTAATGTATTGGACGCCCTTGCTAAGGCGTCCAATATTGTTTTTACCGATGGACGTTATGGGGCTACCGCTAGTCTATCGATAAAAGGTCGTACGCTTATTTTGCTCAAACCATCTACTTTTATGAATCTGAGTGGAAATGCAGTACGCTATTACATGCAAAAAGAAAAAATTGCCTTAGAAAACGTACTTGTAGTGGTTGACGACTTAGCATTACCGTTTGGGACTCTTCGCTTAAAAGCAAAAGGAAGCGATGCAGGCCATAACGGGTTAAAGCATATTGCTGCCACACTGGGAACAGAGAACTATGCACGTTTACGTTTTGGTATCGGCAATGATTTTCCACGAGGTGGACAGATTGACTTTGTACTTGGTAATTTTACCGAAGAAGATATGAAGACAATGGATGAACGCCTGGAAATGGCTGGCGAAATTGTGAAAAGTTTCTGTCTGGCAGGCATTTCTCTTACAATGAATCAATTTAATAAAAAATAAAAAGTATGGCTGAAGCGAGAATAGACAAATGGATGTGGGCAACGCGTATATTCAAAACACGTACTATTGCTGCCGAAGCTTGTAAAAAAGGCCGTGTATCTATTAATGGTTCACAGGTAAAAGCATCACGTACTATTAAAGTAGGTGATGTTATTCAGGTAAAAAAGTCGCCTATTACTTATTCATTTAAGGTATTACAAACAATAGAAAAGCGAGTTGGAGCTAAGCTTGTGCCAGAATATATGGAAAATGTTACCACTCCTGATCAGTATGAAATACTTGAAATGAGTAAAATTAGTGGTTTTGTGGACAGGGCACGAGGCACCGGACGGCCAACAAAAAAAGATCGTCGGGAATTAGAAGATTTCAGTACTCCAGAATCTATGGATGATTTTGACTTCGAATTTGATTTTAACTCAGAAGACTAGAAAGTAATCTATAATGGCTGGCATTCCTTACAATAGTAAATGCTTCCGCCTAAATAGTTTTCTTTTATAATAATACTACCACATTTAGAGCAAGGCTTTCCTGAAGTATTTTTGGAAAGCTTTGTTTTATATCCTCCGGCATTACCAAACAAATCGGTTTCAACATCTCTCCCACCTAATTCACAGATTTCAGATATCGTATTCTTTATTACATGATACAACATCTCCATTTCTTGTGTATTCAATTCCTGAACTTTCTTTTTGGGATGTATGCCGGCATTATACAAAATATCCTGCAATACACCATTACCAAGACCAGGAATTCTTTGTTCGGTAGCTAGCAAAGCTTTTGCAGATTTCTTTTTAAGATTTTCATCAGAAATAAGATTCATGAAATAATCTTTGCTAAATGCATCTGATAGAACAGAAGGTTTTTCTACCGCAACAAGATAATATGGATTATCGAATGTACCAACCTGGAAAGCCCATAATCCGCCATACATCTGCACTGTTACAGCAAGAAAAGAATTATCATCAAATTCTATCAAAAGCTGATGTTTATCGGGTATTTTACTTCCAGACTCAAAATAATGAAGATTAGCTCCATCACCAAATACAATTCTGGTATTTTCTGTACTAATTTCAACCAAACCTCCCCGAGGATTGGAATCAATTACTTTTTCACCAATTAAGAGTGATGGGTAATTTTGAGGATCGCCCAAAAAGAAAGCAAACTTGTGAGGAGAAAAACCTGCAACAACATCAGTAATAACCTTTCCTTTAATGGTACTATTCAACTGACGGCACAATACAATAGATTCGGGTATTTCAATCATAACAGTCAAATATTTATTGATTTATTATTGTCCGGAAAAACTTGTACTTTTGCTTATACTCCACTTTCTATTTGTGGTTAAACAAAGTAAGAAGAAAAAAGCCGGACTTGCAAATAAGTCCGGCTCTATTTTTATATCCGGCAAAAAAGCTTTACCGGAGACAATTACAAATATCAATTACAAGAAATCCACTTTTCCTGTTTTCATATCATAGATTGCACCAACAATCATAATTTCGTTTAGATCTTCCATCTCTTTAAGAATAGGGCTCTTACTTCTGATCTCATCAATTGATATTTGAACATTTAAGTGACAGACAGCATCCATAAACTCATTATTCTTTGATGATTTATCTCCTTTATAAAAACTATTAGCTTTTTCTACGGCAGGTTTAATTTTAGAAAGTAAAGATGTGATATTTCCCATCTTTACATCATCAATTGCCGACTGAATAGCTCCGCAATGTGTATGACCTAATACAACAATAAGTTTAGATCCAGATACTTTGCAGGCATATTCGAGACTTCCCAGAATATCTTCATTTACTATATTTCCGGCTACACGAGAAACAAACATGTCTCCTATACCTCGATGAAAAATATCTTCTACAGGAACTCGCGAATCAAGGCAAGATAGAACTACTGCCAACGGATACTGTCCTAATACTGCTGTACGAATACGGTCGGAATTATTACGAACAGTTAGATTATCTTCTACAAATTCCTGATTCCCTTTTTTCAGAATATCAAGAACCTCGTTGGGGGTAAGTTTCTGTTGTTCCTCTTTGGAACGTATGGAACCAGTAAGAATATGTTCCATACCCAATTCTGATTTATTTTTTTGTTCTCCCATTTTTTATCCTTTACCTTTTAAAATCACTCACAAAAATATTACTTTTAATGTAATAATGTATATTTTTTAATATGAATGTACATATCTCTATTTCTCAAATTATTCTAAATACAGACTTTTGCTGAAAAGATATCTACGATTAAATTTTAAAATATGAAAGCATTTAAATTATGTTTTATTGTAGCATTTACGCTATTTGCAATGACTATTTCGGCTCAGGAGAAAGCCAAAACAACTAAAACTCAAATTACTGGTGAAGATTTATTAGGTTTGAAATCGGGTGCCGATCCTAAGAAAGCCAATGCCGGGGTTGCCGGATCGTCTAGAAAGAAAGGTCGTCCTGTTGTTTTTATAATAGGTGACTCAACCGTAAAGAATGGAAAAGATAATGGTAGCAATCACCAATGGGGATGGGGACATTTCTTTGCAGACTATATTGATACAACTAAAGTATCGGTAGAAAACCATGCATTGGGCGGACGCAGCAGTCGTACATTTATTACCGAAGGACTTTGGGATAAGGTACTTTCGGCAGTAAAACCTGGTGATTATGTACTTATTCAGTTTGGACATAACGATGGTGGTTCACTAAATATGGGACGTGCCCGTGCTTCATTGAAAGGATATGCTGATAATGACACCACTGTAGTTATGGAGCTTACCGGGAAAGAAGAGACTGTTCATTCTTTTGGCTGGTATATGCGTAAATACGCAAAGGATGTAAAAGCTAAAAAGGCAACTCCTATCCTATTATCACACATACCTCGTAACATGTTTACTTCTAAAGATAGTGTAGCTGTTATTCGTAATAGCGATGGCTACGGTCTTTGGACTAAAGAATCTGCCGCAATGGAGAAAGTTCCATATATTGACTTGAATAAACTTATAGCAGATAAGCTTGACAAGATGGGTAAAGATGCTATTCAAACATTATATTATGGTGATCATACTCATACATCAGAAGCGGGAGCTATATTAAATGCTCAAACCGTTGCAGAAGGTATCCGTGAATTAAAGAACTGTAAGCTGAAAGACGCTTTAAAGAAGTAAGATATTTCCCAAAAAGGTAATTAAACAATTAGGATTACACTATTTGCTTTATCTAAACCTACCTGAGCTTTTGTAACCAAGGTAATTAAACAACTAGTTTACATAATTTGCATCCACTTCAAAAAAAGTAGGATATTCTTCAAAAAAGTTATATAAAAGTAAAACAAGCCCTCTGAGAACTGGATTTAAAAGACATTCTCAGAGAATAGACTCAAAGAAAGAAGCTATAAAAAATGGGGGGCTTCGTCACTTTTGGTGGAAGATATCGCTTTGAACCTCTTATTTATGGTGTTTTGCAGATTTTTTATCAGATTCAATAAATTGCTTATCAAAAAACATGTAGAATCTTGATTGGATAAGCAATTGAGACAGCTTGCTTCCACCAAAGGTGACGAAGAACCAAAAATGGGGTTGTTCCGTTTGGAACAACCCCATTTTTAATATAAAACGTAGATTCTATCTAATTACAAATTAGCTTTTACAGCATCAATCAGTTCCTGATATTCAGCATCTGTAAGATAAACCTTACCCGGATTCATAACGAATGTGCCACCAAAGTCGGGACCACCTTCATATTTAGGAGCTAAATGGAAGTGTAGATGAGACAACTTATCCGAATAAGCACCATAATTAATTTTTGCAGGATGGAAAGCTTTATTCATAGCACTTGTTACTTTGGCAACATCAGCCATAAAAGCATTACGGTCTTCATCACTTAGTTCATTAAGATCGTTAACATGATCTTTATATGCTACCAGGCAACGACCTCTATAAGTTTGTTCCTTAAAAAGGAATGCTCTCGATACACTTAATTGTGCAAATTCAATCATTAAATCATGCAAAGTCTGATTGTTTTGGCAATACAGACAATCTTTAGGATCACTCATTTTTACTATCTATTTTATGTTAATGTCGTAAAAGTAATAATAAATATTCTATCAAAGGTGCATTTTTTAGCTCTTTTGATTTACCAATTTGTACACATCCTCTTTCTCACCTACAACCCATACCACATCTCCTTCCTGGAAAGGAGCGTTTACATCCGGCGTTCTAAGAGAATTGCCATCACGTTCCATCCCCACAATCAGGCACTTATATTTGTCACGAATACCCGATTCACGAATAGATTTGCCGAGAAAGACAGAATTAAGATTAATCATAAACTGTTTCAAAGTCATGATGCTCTTTTCTAAATCTTTATTCTCTTCAGCAACCTCTTCCGTCATCATATGCTGACTAAATAAGTTTAACTGTTCATCAGTACCTATAACCTGAATCTTGTCCAAAGGGAAAAGTCTTACAGCAGCTCCCGGAATATTAATGCGTTGCTTTCCTCGGAGAATGGAAACAACATGCACACCATACTTCTTACCTAAATTGAGTTCAGCCAATGTTTTTCCGGCCCAGACAGACTCGCCCGGAATTTCTAAATCGGTGAGGTGTAAGTCTCGCGAAAGCAGACTACCTGCATAAGCCGGCTTTTTACTTCCTATATACTCGGCATGCATATCACGCAATCGTAGATTCTGAATAAATCTGCGTTCAATAAGGATAGACTGCTTTTTCAATACTCTTGAATATACCATTAAAAAGACAAGAATTACAGCTACGCCAAGAGCTAATGCTATAGAAGCTTTGAAGAAATGAGCAATAACAAATGCAACAAACGCAACTGCTATTACCACTCTTAAAACAATAGTAGAAACCAACGGACCACGGTTTACATGATTGTCTTCCCACAACGTAACAAATTCTTCGGAATGGTTCTTCTTTACCACAATTGCCCTCAAGAATGGAGATATGCAAAGAACAGTAAAGATTGTGCCACACAATGCCGCCCAAAATTGAGGCAAGTAATTATGAAATACAGGAGCAACGAAACGGAAAGATAATATAATAACGGCAATACTTATAATAGAATATATAACAATGTTTCGCCCCATAGCCATAAGCAGTTTCTTCCAGTCACTCTCATAGTTCACTGTCTGCGATCCTGAAGAATAACGGTCGAGGAACCGTTTCCAGGAACGAGGCATTGAGCGATCAACTTTAACGTAAGCCGGTTCGGCAAGACGAATCATATATGGAGTGGCGAAAGTTGTGATTACAGAAACTGCAACTACAATGGGGTATAAGAAATGGCTTGTTACTTTCAACGTTACACCTAATGAAGCAATAATAAACGCAAACTCACCAATCTGACCTAAGCTGAATCCGCATTGCATTGCAGTCCTCAATGGTTGTCCGGACAAAAGCACACCGGATGTTCCAAAAATAGTTTGCCCCAGAATTACAACAAGTGAGATAACCGCAATTGGTAGCGCATATTCTACAATCATTGAAGGATCTACCATCATACCCACTGAAACAAAGAATATTGCCCCAAAAAGATCTTTCACAGGTTTCACTAAATGCTCTATATGTTCCGCCTCAATTGTTTCGGCCAATATAGAACCCATAATAAAAGCACCAAATGCAGGCGAGAAACCTACCTGAGAAGCAAGCACAACCATTCCGAAACACATACCCAAAGAAACAATCATCAATGTTTCATCACTCATCAACTTACGTGTTTTTTTCAGGATTCCAGGAATAAGGAAGATTCCTACAACAAACCAAAGAACCAGGAAGAAAACAAGTTTAGATATACTGGCAATAAGATCACTTCCCTGAAAACTGCTACTTACAGCCATTGTTGATAGTACAACCATAAGAACAATGGCCAATATATCTTCAAGAATCAATATACTCAGTACAAGTCCGGCAAACTTCTTCTTTCCTAATCCTAAATCATCAAAAGCTTTGTATATAATGGTGGTAGAAGACATCGCAATCATTCCACCAAGGAAAATACAGTCCATACGTTTCCATCCAAAGCCCAGACCAACAGTTATACCTACCAATATCATGCAAAAGATGATTGTACAGGCAGCAATGATGGCCGACCCTCCTACTTTCAGTATTTTCTTGAAACTAAATTCCAGTCCTAGGGCAAAGAGAAGGAATATTACACCTATATCCGACCAGGTTTGTATATTAGCTGTATCAACAACTGTAGGCGTAAGAAATGTATGAGGACCCACAAGGAATCCCGCAACAATATATCCCAAGACTAACGGTTGCTTTAATTTCTTAAATAACAACGTGGTTATTCCGGCAGATATAAGAATGAGCGCTAAGTCTGCTATAAGATTCGGTAAATGTGACATCGTATTTTCAGATTAGTTTTCACAAATATACTTTTTTCCGAGCAGAAAGGAAAGTTTCAGACATTAAAAAAAGCGATATTATAGCATTTAGCTAGAATATCGCTCATTTTTTAACTAAAATAAATCACTAAATTTATTTTCTAAAAGGAGGTTTTACAACCACAGCTTTGATTCCTTTTCCACGAATGCTGATAAATATTTCAGTTCCCGGTTTAGAGTAGTCAGTCTTTACATACCCCATTCCAATACCAATCTTACGAGTTGGCGATATTGTTCCGGAAGTAACTTCACCAATCTTTTCTCCTTCTGCGTTTACCAATTCGTATCCATGACGGGGAATACCTTTATCTACGACTTCAAACGCAACCAGTTTACGGGTTACGCCTTCTGTTTTTTGTTTTTCAAGGAATGCACGGTTCGTAAAATCTTTACCGTCCACAAACTTAGTGATCCATCCCAATCCAGCTTCCAGTGGTGAAGTAGTATCACTCAAATCATTTCCATAAAGACAGAATCCCATTTCAAGACGAAGTGTATCGCGTGCTCCTAAACCAATTGGCTTTATTCCATATTCAGCACCGACTTCAAAAATTGTGTTCCATATTCTATTTGCACAGTCAGGATAGAAATAAAGTTCAAATCCACCTGCACCGGTATACCCGGTATTCGAGATAATCACATTCTCATATCCGGCAAACTCACCCGTTGTAAAGGAGTAATATGGAATTTCTGACAGATTCACAGACGTTAGTTTCTGCAAAACTTCAATGGCTTTTGGTCCCTGAACAGCAAGCTGAGCCATTTTATCGGAAGCGTTTTCCAGTTCTGCGCCCACAGTATTATGACTCACGCACCAGTTCCAGTCCTTTTCTATGTTAGAGGCATTAACCACCAGCATATACTTTTCAGGTTCATAATAATAAACCAGCAAATCGTCCACAATACCACCTTCCTCATTTGGGAAGCAAGTATACTGTGCTTTGCCTATAGTTAGTGCAGCTACGTTATTGGAAGTTACTTTTTGCAGAAAAGCAAGTGCATTGGGACCTTTTACCCAGAATTCTCCCATGTGAGAAACATCAAACACCCCTACTCCGTTGCAAACGGTAAGGTGTTCGTCTATAATTCCAGAGTATTCAATCGGCATGTTATAGCCGGCAAATTCGTGCATCTTTGCACCTAAAGAAATGTGTTTGTCAGTAAATGGTGTGGTTTTCATAGTATTAGAATTTTTTATTTCTTATTTACTGGCTACAAGCTCAGCAATTTTAATAATCACTTTGGCTGCTTTTTCCATGGACTGTACTGGTACAAATTCATAACGGCCATGGAAATTCAAGCCTCCGGCAAAGATGTTTGGACAAGGCAAACCTTTGAAAGAAAGTTGTGCTCCGTCTGTTCCTCCACGGATAGCTCTTACCTTTGGTTCTACTCCTACAGCTTTCATTGCAGCAAAGGCAGTATCGATAATGTGCATTACCGGTTCTATCTTTTCGCGCATATTGTAATACTGATCCTTTAATTCAAGAGTTGCAGTTCCTTCGCCAAACTCAGAATTGATTTTGCGAACCAAGTGTTCAACTTCTGTCTTACGATTTTCGAACTTTGAACGATCGTGATCACGGATAATATAAGAGACTGTAGTTTGTTCCACCGTTCCGTTAACACCAATCAGGTGATAGAAACCTTCGTAACCTTCTGTGTGTTCAGGAGATTCGTGGCGAGGGAACATTGATATGAATTGATTGGCAATACGTATAGAATTTACCATTTTATGCTTTGCATATCCCGGATGAACGTTACGGCCTTTGAAAGTAACTTTTGCCGAAGCTGCATTGAAGTTTTCAAATTCTAGTTCGCCTACTTCACCACCATCCATGGTGTAAGCCCATTCGCAACCAAATTTCTCCACATCAAACTTATGCGCTCCTTCTCCAATTTCTTCATCGGGATTAAATCCAATGCGAATCTTTCCGTGTTTAATCTCAGGATGTGCCTGCAAATAAGCAATGGCTGTAAGTATTTCTGCAATACCAGCCTTATCATCTGCACCAAGAAGAGTCTTTCCATCGGTTACAATCAGGTCTTCTCCTTTATGATCCAATAGTTCAGGAAACATTTCTGGAGAAAGAATCACTCTGTCTTCCTTGCAAAGAAGAATATCTTTTCCGTCATACTTTTCAACGATACGTGGGCTAACGTGCTTACCACTCATATCAGGACTTGTATCCATGTGAGCAATGAATCCAATGGTTGGAACTTTCTTATCGATGTTTGCAGGAAGTGTAGCAAAAAGATAACCGTAGTTGTCTAGAGATATATCTTCCAGACCCATAGCTTCCAGTTCTGTTTTAAGATATTCTGCGAAAATCATCTGTCCCGGAGTGCTTGGGGTTAGCCCGGTTAGCTCATCCGATTGGGTGTCAAAACTGACATATTTAAAAAAACGTTCTACTAAAGTCATATAATTAAATTTTTATGTTGTTTTTATACTGCTTGTAAAGGTAAAAAAAGAGCCACGAATTACAAAGTAATCCGTGGCTCTTTTTTATTTTTCAACCTGCAGTGTGTTTTTACTTAAGTTTTATATGGGTCAAAATTAATAATATAGCGGGTAACTATATTACTTTTATGTTAATCCGAAAAAACTATATTTAAATACCTATTGCAGTAAAACTCAAACTACTGCAGGCTGTTTTTAAAATCAATGCCGGGAGATTTTATTTTAGACCCGGGTCTCAACATACTTTTGATGTACATCATAATAGTAGTTTGATATACATCTAAAGTATGCTTTGATGTACATCAAAAAGATGTTTAGATATACATCAAAACAAAAATATTACTAGAGAGATTTGTTAATGTTTCAGCTCTTGTTCTTTTTTCATCTTATAGAAGTTCTGAAGCACATAGAATGCTTTCTTTTTCATACCTCTTTCAGAGATTACTCCCTTACGATTAAAGAAATCCTGAATACCGTTTAGCTGGCGGCGTGATGAGCGGAAATCCATCAAAATCCAAGGAGAAGTTCCGGCAAATCCGTCAACACGGTTATACATATCGAGTGTGTTTTTATAAAGCTCTTCCTGATACTCTTCCGTCCAACGTTCAGTTTTGTCGCCATGCTTGCCTTGCAATGCTCCTCCTCCGAATTCGCTGATGAAGAATGGTTTGTCGTACGGAATATCCCATTGGCGGGTTTTGCAATCTTCCGGCGTTCCGCCATACCATCCCAAATAATTGTTGAAACTGATAATGTCTACATACTTGCTCATGTAATCTTTTACCTGACTCACATTTCCTTTTGTTCCGGTTACTTCCATAGCCATACTTAGTAAGCGAGTGTTATCTTTTGCACGAACCTGAGCAGCAAGATCGGCAAGGAACTTATCGCGGGCATCACTGTGCGGAGTTTCGTTGGCAACCGACCAAATTATAATGCCGCAACGGTTCTTGTCGCGTTCCATCATATCATTTAATTGTGTGGAAGCATTCTTGTAAGTATCCGGATTGCTCCAGTGAATAGTCCAGTAAACAGGAATTTCACTCCAAACCATTAGCCCCATCTCTTCAGCAGCACGAACCATAAATTCATTGTGCGGGTAATGAGCCAAGCGGACAAAGTTACATCCCAGTTCTTTTGCCCAGCTTAACAGAAGCATTGATTCCTCTTTCGAAAAAACTCGTCCCTGACGATAAGGTGCCTCTTCGTGAATGGATATACCTCTAAGGAAAGTCTTCTTTCCATTCAGCAATATACTTTTTCCTTGCGTCTCTATCTGGCGGAAACCGATCTTATCATTCAGTACATCTTCACCGTTACGAATTACCACATCATAGAGTTTTGGAGATTCGGGCGACCATAGTTTTGGCTTAGCCTTTAAAGCAAATACCGCTTTTCCCTCAGCATCAGTCACTAACTTCTTCTGAATCTTCAGCTCAGGAATCTCTACAGAAACTTCTACCCCAGCCTTCTTTTCATTTAGCTGAACATAACCTTCCACCTTGTCATAGCTTCCTTTGGGAAGTTGAACCAAATAATCGTCTACAAATACATCAGGAGTTTCTACAAGCAAAACGTCGCGGGTAATTCCTCCATAATTCCACCAGTCGGAATTCACCGTTGGCACACCTTCCGGTTTACGTTCATTGTTCACACGAAGAATCACAAAGTTACTTCCCTCTTTAAGTTTGTTGGTCACATCAAAATTAAAAGGAGTAAATCCGCCTTCGTGAGTTCCAATCTGTTCGCCATTCAGATAAACATTACAGAAATAGTTCACAGCACCAAAGTAAAGGAATGCTTTGGTACCCGGTTTTGGAGTGTAATTAAAATCTTTCTTATACCAAACACTACCTTCGTAAAAGAATAGTTTATCATCCTGTGTATTCCAGTCGCCCGGAACTTTAATCAGCGGAGCAGTATCAAAATTATACTCCACCAAGTCCGATTTAGATTTGGCCTTTTGATTTTTAAAAAAGCCGTTGTTGCTTACATTAAGCCTATAGTCATAATACCCATTGTCGAAAGGATCCACGATGGAATTCCAGGATCCGTTTAGTGATTGTGTGTGGCGTGCATATACATTATTCAATACTGTACCAGCTTTCACCAGCGAAAGCGCAGAGATACATGCGAATAAAACCAGCATTAATTTCCTCATAATCTTATTCTTTAAGGTTCTTTTTATAAAATAGTGGAGCAAAGATATACTTTAAAAGACAATCTTTACTCCACAAATAATTCAAAAGAGTGTTATTTTAATTTATTAATACTTTTCTATTTAAAGATACTGAGGTTCCATTGGTCATACCATTTCAAAACTGGTTTTCCATTTTCAAAGAGAATAGGCAACCATATATAACGAGCATCGATAGGATGTTTAGGTGTCCATCTGTCTGCCATAAAGATATATGCATCTTTTTTTCCTTCCACCTTTTGAATAAAAGTGCTTTGGGAATGAAAAGTCAGTTTAGCATCATTTCCTACACAAGGGTTAGGATACTTTTTCCAAGGTCCCCAGATATTTGTAGCAGAGAACATACGAGCCTCGTTAGGATCCCACCCGGTACAACCGGAAGTAATCATCCAGTACACGCCATCTTTCTTGAATATTGCCGGAGCCTCATTGTGTCCACCAGGGAAGATACGGATATATTTTCCGGAGTGACCTAAATAATCATCAGTCAATTCGGCAATCTGTAGAGTCAGATTCTCTTCAGACGAATAAATATGGTAAGCCTTTCCGTCATCGTCCACGTAAATTGTCATATCGCGAGACATCTGCCCATCCTTTAAATCTCTTTTAGTAAACAAGCCATTATCAACAGCTTTGTACCACTGCGGAGTCCACCACTCTTTATAATCTTCAGTATTCAAAGAGAGCTTCTTTTGTTCATCCGTCATATTCATTGGATAGATTCCGGGATTGGAACGAAACGAACGAACGAACTTATATGGTCCGGTTATCTTATTGCTCACAGCAACACCAACTCGTGCAGCAGCGTATCCTTTTCCTTTAAGTTCCAGGTGAAACCACATCACAAACTTATCCGTCTTCTTATTATATATAACTTTAGGACGTTCAATAATACAACCTTTAGTTATATCACTTTTCTCATCTTCTTCAACACTTAAAGCAATCCCCTGGTTTTTCCAGTTATAAAGATCGGAAGAAGAATAGCAGGTTACTCCAACTAAAGCATTACTGGTTTTTTCGCTTTTGAACTCTCCAAACCAATAATACTTACCCTGAAAATATAAAGTTCCACCTCCGTGCGCATTAATATGAACACCTTTATCATCGGGCCATATCTTACCCGGATAAAATGATTTATTTACTGCACCAACCTGAACACTGAAAAAGGCTACACAAGCCATTAAAACAGGAGTGATAATTCTAAAAAGACTCTTATATCTCATTCATTAAAATTTAAAGATTATACGCAAATATAGACTCTCAAATTATGTAAATGCACTAAAAATAGCTCTTTAAGTTCCGTTTTTAGACTATTCCCCAATACTTAGACATAAATGATGTATAATTTTAGTTAACTGAGTTATAATTTCCGGAAATCCTTATATAGAAGGATATAGCAAAAGAAAAAGATAACTTATTTAATACAGTAATACGTACTAAAAGAAGAGGTTGCCAATGACAACAAGTATCAGGCAACCTCTGAAAGAAAGTTATTCTAAACCCTGGAAACAACTCAACTTAATAAACCCGATTCCTATTTTTGCTGATAAATCCGCACGTAATCTATCTCATAGGTTAATGGAAACTTCGTTTGTGAAGGATCTCCCCCATTACGTCCTATTGCAAGATTCAAAAGTAAATATTGCGGTTGATGAAACGCATTACTACCATCCGCATTGATCGTTTTAGAAAGATCAATTTCATTCAATAATTCATCATCAAGATACAACCGGATAAAATTTTTATCCCAATCCATACGCCAGATATGAAATTTACTTGCCCAATCAGCATCTTTTTCTGTAAAATGGCTCAAGGGTTTATTCGAACCATCCCACTTAGCTTTCCATCTTACATTTGTTCCCCACGCAGCATTGGCCAATATTGAAGGAACATTGTTTATCCGATAAAATTCCATCAAGTCAACTTCACCACTTGACGGCCATTCCTTATCTTTACCTAAAGTCCAGATTGCAGGCCAGGAACCACATGCTGTAGATATCTTTGCTCTAACCTCAACACGTCCGTATAAAAATTCCTTTTTACCCTGGGTATTTATAGAAGAAGATGTATATTCTGCATACTCTCTTGAAGTTTTCCAATTAGTATCCCCCTTCTTATATTCAGGATTCAGGACTTTTTCCCTACGTGCCTCTATAACTAAAACACCTTTTTTGCAATATGCATTTTTATCCTGATACCACTGCAACTCTTCATTGCGGGCAAAACCTTTTTCAAAGCTCCAGAACTTTTCATTGGGCTTTCCTTTATAATTAAATTCGTCGCTCCACACCAGCTTCCACTTTTGCCCAAAAGCTAAAGTTGGAACAAAAAGACATAGCAATAAAAGCTTATACATTTTCATATTTGTATTATTATACTTTTTCATGTTATTCACTAATAAATAAAAACTAACATCTAAGAAAACGTTAATCAATACTCAAAAAATCTATGTTCACAATTTCTTTTGATATACCCTAACATAATCAATCATGTATTGCATTGGGAAAACATCATCAGCAGGTGTGCCCCCATTAGAGCCGATAGCCAGGTTTAACAATATATATTGCTTTTGTTTAAATGGCCATGTGTAATTAGCAGCAGATCCATTCTGTGTTTGAGACTGTTTTGTGGTATTATACAAAACATCATCTACATACAGATCTATTTCATCTTCATTCCAATCCATACGCCAGATGTGATATTTCTTTGTCCAATCGGCATCTGTTGCTGTAAAATTGGAGAATTTTGTTTTAACAGAATTCCACTGAGCTGTCCATGCTTTATCTGTTCCCCATGCTGTATTAGCCAAAATATAAGGTTCACCACCTATCAGATAATATTCAAGCAAATCAATTTCACCACATGATGGCCAATCGTACCAATTTCCAAGTGTCCATATAGCTGGCCAGGCACCTTTCCCTGTCGGAATCTTTGCCCTAACTTCCAGACGTCCGTATTGGAAATCGAATTTACTGTGAGTAGTCATTGAAGTAGAAGTGTACTCTGCATATTGACGATTTGTTTTCCAACTGGAACTACCTGCCACATAATTAGGATTCTGCACTCTTTCTTTTTTCCCTGTAATTACTAAAGTACCATCTTTACATTGAGCATTATCCGACTGATACCATTGTAGTTCTTCATTACGAACAAAGCCTTTTTCAAAAGTCCAGTTATTCGAATCAGGAGCACCGTTAGAGTTGAATTCATCACTCCAAATCAATTGCATACCATCCTTCTCACTTTCAGGTATAGCCGGATCTGGCTTTGTTTCATCGAAATCGGCAAACTTAAATACCAACATTAAAGAATTTACTTTCTTATTTATTGTATAAGAAGTTGAGTTCTGAATCTTAACCGGCAAAACAAATTTTCCGTTTCTTCTTACAATATCATCAGCCAGCAATTTATCTTTATGAATAGTTACAGTCAAGGAAGAACCTTCTTTTTCGCCGGCTTTCATTGAAAGCTGATTAGATGATAATTCGTAATAACTGTCTGGTAAAAGTTGTGCCTTTTCATACAAGCTGCCTTTTTCTGCATTACTTATTAATTTTGCTAATGAATCTTTATCTACCATTAGGTCTACATTAACATCCTTATCGGCTACTCTATTCTGATACAACGCAATATTCAAATTAACAACTGTATCTTTTTTCTGAGAAGAAGCAATTTTCATTGATATGGCAGCATCAGAGCCATTCCAAGAATCGGCAGATTGTTTCAAACAAAGCAATGATGTATCTACATTATCTGTTGCAAGATTATCATTACCATTGCATGCAGAAAATGTAGATATTATCGCAGCCATTGAAATGACTGCGATAATATTTATAAAAGTTTTTTTCATAGTAACTGTAAAGGACTAGTCCTTTTCGTCTGTTTCTGGATTAAATACATTCAGTTTTACATCGTATATTGCAAATTCTGCCATATTGAAGTACTTAGTATTTCCACTGGTAGCAATTACATTAAAACGGAAGTAGGTAAACTTTTTACCTGGAGCAACATAACTTGATGTATATTCTGAACTGACAGCAGTTGGTAAACCAGAAAGGGTTGTTACAGTTTCCCAATTCTGACCATCATTACTTATCTGCAATTCAACACTACTTGGTCTTGCAGATGTTCCCGAATTATTACGGTTCATGTAATAAATCAAAAAGTTCTCATGAGCTTCATTAAAGTTAATCTGAATATACTGAGGCAATGAAATTTGAGGAGAACTCCATCTTGTATGGAAGAAAGTTCCTGAATTTCCGTCAAGAAGATTCTTTATAGGACCCTCTGTTGGTTCCTGAGCATTAGTACTTAATTGAGTTTCGGTAAGAGTTATTTTTGTCTTTTCAGCTACAGTAGTAACTGAAGGTGCTGCTCCGGAAGTAGCCTCAACAATATTTATATCTCCACCTTCTTTCGCTGCATTAAATGTCTGGAAAGAAAATTTATATGCTCCATAACGAGCTCTTGTATTACTAATAAGCATCTCGGTAGTACCTTTCGATGCTATTTTATACACATCCTTCTTTTGTAACGGATCATAATATTTTATCTGCAAATAAGCAAAATCTCCAGCAGGAACCTGCCATTTAAGTTTTATTTGCCCAGGTAAAGCCTCCGACTGAACTGTTTTAGTATCAATAGTAGCAGGAACACCGGTATACCCAACTATTTCAAATTGCTCAATTTTATCATCACATGCACTCATTAGCAGAAGAAATACAACTGCTAATGAATATATAAATTTTAGTTTCATGGTTTTCATCTTTTAATAATTTAATAATACCTGATTACCAACCTGGATTTTGAGTAAGATTAGGATTCTTTCTTATTTCAACATCCGGAATAGGGAATAAATACATCTTATCATCCCAGATACGATTCTTTATAACACGGTTATAAGTATAATTACTATTATCTTTTGAAATCTCCATTCTAACAATACTCTTAAACTTATCACCTTCTTTCCAGCGACGTACATCCCAGAAACGATGTCCTTCGAAAGCTAACTCAACCATACGTTCGCGTTCGTACTTTTTCAAGAAATCAGCATTTGATAATCCAGCAGGGAATGCAGGCATCTTAACGTCTTCACGATTACGGATAACATTAACAGCATCTTTAGCAGACATTGTAAATTGATCATTTGTTGCATCTGCCGAACCTAAATATTTAAATACAGCCTCAGCATAATTCAAATAAAACTCACCTAATCTGAAAGTAATCCAGTTGTGTCGTTTTCCACCACTACTATTTTGAGCACTGATATCAATAGTTCCATCCAAATATTTCTTCAGGTAATATCCTGTTGGAGTAGCGCCAGATATAGGCAGACCATTTCTACCTCCAATATATGTCTCTAAAAGATTAGCATTTGTGCTAGGCCATTTTTCTCCATTAACAGCAACAGTCATACTTAATCGTGGGTCTCTGTTTGTATATGGTTTTTGAGGATCATAACCACTTTCTGTTTCATCCCATGCCTTTCCGGTTGTTTTCATTTCATAAGCATCAACCAAAGTTTGTGTAGGACAGTTTCCTGAATTACCATTTTCCATACCAACTGGGAAATTTGTTGTTTCCGGAGAATTAGTATCACCTATTCTTCTAACAAAAATCATTTCTGAAGCTTTCCAGTTATCAGTTCCCCACAAAGCTGAATATTTGCCAAGCTTAATGCTGTTCTGACTACAATAATCAATAACGGCCTTGCTAGCTTCAGCAGCCTTTTTCCACAAAGTCAAATCATTATTTGCATTAAATAGAGGACTTGCCTGATATAAAAGTGTTCTTGCTTTCAAAGCCAAAGCCATACCACGTGTTACACGACCAGTTTCAACGCTACCTATTGTTGATGCATCTTCTTTTAAATCATTGTAGTTTATAGGTAATTTATCAGCAACTGCATCACATTCGTCTGTTATAAATTGGAAAACGGTCGCAGCCGGAGTTCTATCTAATTTATTAGCCTCATCTTCTGTAAGAACATTTGTTGTAAACGGTACGTCTCCGTATGCTCTGACCAATAAGAAATAATAATAAGCACGCAACAAACGAACTTCATACTGATAACGATTGAAACGATTTATCTGTGCCTGATAGTCTTTATCAAACTTAAGCTCAGAGAAATCAGCATTCGGGAATTCTTTCAGATAGTAGTTTGCTTCTCTGATAGCCTTGTAATATCCCCATAATGAATATGAGTTAAGTGGTCCCCATGATCCATTATAATAATCATGAACATTAGACCATGACCATGCATATTCAGATTCATCGCACGCAGAACTTAATGAACCATTAGAAGGTAAATCTGAATCAAGGTAACTATATATATTGGTAACAAAGCCACTTGTACGGGTAAAGTCTGTAAAGACATAGTCTTTACCATATACTGTATACTCGTGATAATCCATTTCATTAGTACAAGATGAAAAAGCAAGTACACAACCTAAGCCTATGAATATATTTTTTAATTTCATATTAATACTTTTTTCTGTTTATTGAATAAATCCTTAAAAGCCAAGAGATAGCCCAAAATTCACAGAACGTGTTGCTGGATATGATATTCCCATTGCTTCAGGATCACTAACGTCGATCTTATCAAAGCATAGCAAATCAATTCCTCTTACATAAAATTTAGCATTCTTGATCTTTATTCTTTCTAAGAATGAAGCTGGTAACTTATAATATATTTCACAGTTACGTAATTTCAAGAAAGAACGATCGGCCATCCAAACAGAACTTGTTTTTAAGTTATTATCAACAGATTCTGTTGTTAAACGAGGAAAACGAGCATTTGGATTTTCAGCACTCCATCTATTAGCATAATAATAATTAGATATAGTAGAGTTACCTACCAATGGCCTATAAAGACTAGTCGTTTCCAATATTGCAGTGTAATTACCTACTCCCTGGAATTGAGCATTAAAGCCTAAACCTTTCCATTCCAAACCTACATTGAATGAATAATAAATTTCAGGAACGGTTGAATTATATCCCATAGCAACAAAGTCGTTGTTATTGATTACACCATCATTATTCTGATCTTTATATTTAATATCACCTGGTTTTACCTGACCAAACTGCTGTGTTGGACTGTTATTAATATCCGCCTGATCAACAAAATATCCGATAGCTTGCAAACCAAATATTTGTCCTACCGACTTACCTGTTGAGCGCAAATAATCATAAGCCTGAGGAGCTTCCAGCTGTTCTTTTATCTTGTTTTTAGAAAGAGTAAACTTACCTCCAAGAGTCAGAGTGAAATCGCCGATATTTTTATTGTAATCAGCTCCAATCTCAGTACCCCAGCTATCAACAATTCCTGCATTTTTATAAGAATTGGAAGCACCAAGTACTGAAGAGTTCTTTCCGGAAGTGTTAACCCAAATATCAGAACGTCTTTCATAGAAACCATCGATAGTCAAAGTTAATCCTTTAAATAAACCTGCATCTAAACCAAGATTATACTTATGAGCTTTTTCTGTTGTACCATTTAAAGAAGGTAAAGCTCCTTCCTGCCAGCTACCATCATTACTAAAGTTATCTCTTATAGGATAACCACTACCACCTGTGACTGTTTCATTCCAATAACCGTTATAAGGAATATTATCTGTACTTAAGATTCCCCATGAAGCACGAAGCTTTAAGAAATCAACCCAGTTCACATTCTTCATAAAGTCTTCATTAGACATAACCCAAGCTAATCCAACTGTTGGAGAAAGATGCCATTTACTATTTGTTTCAAGAACATTAGAAGCCGAATTCATCAATGTAAAATCAGCAAAATAACGATTCTTGTATCCATAATGAGTATACCATGCTAAATTCTGATGATAGAAAGTCTGGTTTACACCCTTCGCATTATCATATTTATATGAATACATCAACATTGTATATAAGTTGTGAGAACCAAACTGACGTTGATAATCCACATTTGCCTGAAAATTGAATGAACGATATTGCCAGTCCAATTTACTATCACCACTCATTTCACTATCAGAACCACCAGTATAAGTATTATATGCTGCAGGAGCACCATTCTGCCAGCTTGAAACACTTTGACTACCATATTTATATTCTTTGGAATGGTTTTCCCAATATGAAGCGATATTGTCATATCCAATACGGATATTACCTCCTAATCCTTTTACAAAATCAGAAAGATCTTGCTTTAATGCCATATCGGCATATAATGCACGAGTATGTCCTTTGGTATAACCACGCGCCTGAGTCAAAGCCACTGGGTTATAATAACCATTCCATGTAGCATTACCTCCCCAAAGTCCATCTTGAGTTCTAATAGGGAATGCAGCAGACGGAACAGTATAAAGCTTTGAAATAAGATTATCAGAACCTAATCCCGGACGACTAAATTCATTCAATACTCCCATAATATTAGCTTGCATCTTTGTATTAGGAGACAAATCCATATCCAGATTTGTTCTGAAATTACCTTTCGAGAATTTTTCCTGAGTAGAATAACCAACATTCTTATTTGAATTAGCAATAAAACCTTGGTTAGCCTGCAAATTCATCATTGTATAATAACGCATTCTGGTGCTACCGCCACGGAAGCTTAATGTAGCAATATCTGAAGCTCCTGTATTTCTGAATGTTTCTTTCCACCAATCCACATTTGGATATAAATAAGGATACTGTCCACTCTTAAACGCATTCAACTCATTCTGCGAATAACGAACAGTCTTACCATCATTTGTCAATGCTTCATTCAATGCACTGGCATAAGTATAAGCATCGGCCATTTCCGGTTTACGAACCTGCCAGTCAATAGCATGATCATAACTGAAACTTATTTCTCTTGATTTGTATTTACCACGTTTAGTAACAATGTTCAAAACACCATTCACTCCTTTATATCCATATAAAGCCAAAGCCGCAGCATCTTTTAAAACATTTACTGACTCAACTTCTTCCGGAGTAATGTAATTCAAAACGTTCCAGTTATTGTCGCGTTCCAATCCATCAACCACAACCAATATACCATTATTTCCGTTAAGGGTTTTCAGTCCTCTGATATACATAGCTGATTTCTGATCCCAGGTAGCACCTGTTCTCTGCATATTAGTTAATCCTAAAACGTTACCATATAAAGAATTACCGATAGTTAATGCAGAACGTTTGTTTATACTTTCAGAATTGGCTGTTGACACAGCTCCTGTAGACTCAGCCAATGCTTGTTCCAAACCAAAACCATAATTAACTTTTCCGGTAGAAAAATCCATCACAACTGTTACAGACTTACCAGAGTCTACTACCGGATACATTTTTACGGCATCATCAGCTGTCTGAATTTTCAATACATTTTCTTTGCTAGCCATGATTTCGAATTTACCATCCTTATCAGTAGCTACCTTAACAAACGGATTGTTCACGATTGAAACTAACGCTCCCGATACAGGATTTCCAAGCGGATCTATAACCCTACCAGTCACATTATTTTCATTCTGCGCCCAACTATTTAAACTTGCACATGCAAATATTGCTAAAGCTATTATTTTATTTTTCATATCAATTCGTTATTTAAGTCAATATACATGTTGTTACTTCCAACCTGGGTTTTGAGTTAATCCATAACCTTTATTGACTTCTGAAGGTGGGAAAGCAGATAAATACCATCTAGGACTAAAGTTTGTCCACCAAGCACGGGATTTATTAGTTAACTCAAATTTAGTATAAGTAAACTTAGTAGGGAAAGCTCCACGGACACTTGAACTTTTATCAGACCATGAACCGGAACCTCCATCGGCACGTTGAATCTTCAGACCATGTAAAGTCTTCGTAAACAAATCAGCACGTTTATTTCTAACCATGTCAAATAGACGAACATCTTCCATACCTAATTCACAAGCACGTTCACGTAAAATCTCTTCCATAAGAGCATTTGAATCTGTTGTAAGTTGTTTGGTTGGATTAGATTCAACTAAACCTTTTAAACCAACTCTTGCACGAACAATGTCAACTTGTCTAATGGCATCAGCTAATCTGCTATTCTTTAACAAAGCTTCAGCATAAATCAAATAGACTTCTGCCATTCGCAAATATGGCCATTCCAGATAATTGCCTGCTAAGCTACCATTACCTTCTTTATAGAATTTATATAATCCATAACCAGTAGCATACATACCTGTTTCTTTTTCTGTACTACTTACGTTTTCACGACCGCCTAACCAAAGCTCAACAGCACGGCCACTGTATTTAGCACCATTAACAAGTATTGTTTCATACAATCTTGGATCACGAATAGGTTTACTATAATTATTATCTGCAAAGAATGGATTTGAAGCAGTGTTTGAATTATCCCAGGTAAATGGAGTACCATCGGCCATTGGGAACATCTCTACATATTCTTCTGTTGGTGTATATCCTCCAAAACCAACCCAGTCTCCCCAATAGTACCACCAGTCCCAGTTGTACTTACCAATAATTCTGGTAGAAATTAAAAGTTCTGTATTATCTTGTCTTGTAAAATAAGCTGCATTAAATGCACTTCTATAAGCATCGGTTGTTGCTCCGGTAGGTTGCATTAAAGCATAATGTCCTTGTGAGCTTAACTCAGTAAAGAAATCTTCGCATGCTTTTAAACATTGTGTCCACAATTCAGGTTTATATGCACCATACCACACCTGATGTTTAGTTACAGCATCTTGAGGTTCTTCTGTGCAATAAGGCTGATTATCGTTAAATAAAGGACTGGCAGCAAAAAGAAGAACTTTACATTTCAATCCCATAGCTGCAGCTTTTGTAAAACGACCTTGCCAGTTTGATTCACCATCAGCATCCAAATCCCAAGGAAGAACAGCTGCAGCTTCATCAAGCAAACGAACCATATAATTAACCGTTTCTTCTACTGTTGCTCTAGGCAGCTCATAACTTGACTGCACATCGTATGACTTATCCAATATTGGCAATCCACCATAATGTCTGAACAAGTCGAAATAACGTGATGCAATAATAACCTTTGCCTCAGCAGCCAAACGTTTCTTCTCGCTATCATCCATATCAGGAACACGCTCTACATTTTCTATGAATAATAAAGAAGCACGTATCGCTACCCAACAATTTTCCTTTGTATATCCAAAACGAGTATCGTCAGCATCATCTTCATCACTTGCTTTATAGCCACCTGAATAATATTTTCTATTTAATCCATCCCATGAATTATGGCTGTGCCAGCAATCAGAAAGCACCTCAAACATACCGGTGTTCATTTTACCATCAACCATATTCCAGTTGGTAGCTAACCCATAATAAAGTTTGCTATATGCGTTCCAAAGAAAACGACGAGCATATTCAGCTTTTCCAAAAATTGTATCTTGCGTAACAGCAACCCCCGGAGCCTTTTCCAGGAAACTATCACCGAATTTTATGTCATCCACACATGACGTAGCCATTGTAGCTACAACAAATGTTCCGATAAACCACTTACTAAAATGTTTCATTTTTATCAAAGTATTAGAATCCAACCTTTAAACCAATATTAAATACTCGAGTTAATGGATAATTTGGGCGATCACTTTGTCTTGATTCCGGATCTCCCCATTTAAATCCTGTAAAAGTTAACAAGTTATATCCATTTACATACAAACGACATTGGTTCATTTTCAATTTTTTCATGAAAGCAAAATCAAAATTGTAACCTAATTCGATGCTCTTTAATCTCAAATAGCTAGCATCAATAAGATATAAATCGGAACCGGCATAGTTATTTGATGCATGTAAGCCTGAAATTCTTGGATATTTAGCTGAGTATGTATCTTCGGATGTGCGCCATGTCTTTTCGTATTGATAAAGCAACAAACCTTTGTTGAAGGTATCTCCAAGAGGTTGACGGAATTCGCTTAACATACGGTCAACATTCCATGCACCTGTCCATTGCATTGAGAAATCAAAATTCTTCCAGCTAAATCCCATATTTAATCCGGCTGTATATTCAGGAGCATCTGTGTAACCTAAATTACGAGTAGCATCATCACCTGTAATCTTGCCATCATTATTCAAATCAGTATATACGCAATCACCAGGTTTCAGTTCAATACCATGATCGGCAATTTCATGACCAAACTGAGCTTTATATCTTGCATCGGCAGTTTCATCATAGAATCCCCAGAACTTATACATAGATCTTGAACTAATAACGCGACCAGTTTTGTACATCCAATTTTCATTTTGCTTCACCTCATTCATATATAAAATCTTGTTGCGTGCAAAAGATAGATTAGCATTTGCCCAGTAACGGAAATCTTTACCAACCTGATCGTTCCATTTCAATTGAAGTTCAAAACCCTTATTTTCTGTCTTACCAACATTAACAACCGGAAGGCTCATTCCAAGAATGCTTGGCAAGTAATCCGGAGTCATTAATATATCTTTTCGTTTCTCGTAGAAATAATCAAAAGAAACATTCAAATGATCTTTCAAAACAGTAAAGTCAACTCCATAATTTTGCTTTGTAGCTTTTTCCCATGTAACATTTGCATAAGATTTTGTTGATTCGTATGCACCTGGCTTACTACTTTCTGTATTTGTACCAAAATAGTATCCGCCACCCAGATTATAAGCATCAGGAATATATAAGAAACGTTGATTATTACATTTATCATTACCTACTACACCTAAAGATGCACGTAGTTTCATATAGCTAACAACATTCTTAATTGGCTTAAAGAATGATTCCTCACTAAGAACCCATCCTAATGAACCTGCAGGGAAAATTCCATAACGATTACCCGGAGCAAAGTTTTCAGAACCATTATAACCAATATTGAATTCTGCCAGATATCTGGATTTCCAATCATAAGTAGCACGACCAACAACACCTACATAAGCAGAAGGAATATCATCATAAGAACCTCCGGGATAGTATCTTTTTGATTGGTTGTATAATACCAAAGCGTTCACATTATGATCTCCAAACTTACGTGAATAGTTCATACCCAATTCCATATACCAGTCACGCGCTTTACTGAACTGATCGTCCGGTTCGCTATAGCTTAATTGAGAATCAGATCCATTCTTTCTATAATCAATAGAACCATTTTCTCCTGATATTGGAGTATAATATGCTTTTGAAGAACTAGCAATTTTCTTATTAGCATATTCACTATTGTATGCGCCTTTTAATTTTAAAGAAAGTCCTTTTGTTATAAAGTCCAGCTTTTGATTTAAAGCCAAGTCGAGATTTAAAACATTAGTAGTTGTTGTTCTGAATCCCTTTCCGTAGTAAGAAGAAAGACCATCAACACCAGTGAATGGCAAATAATCAGTATTCGATACAACACGTTTACCATCAATAATTCCGGCACCGGCAAAAGGCACAGCCCAATAAAGCTTACGGAATAATTGGTTTTGATCTTCTCCTGATTCCGGAGTACGTTTAGTTTCTACCCTACCACCGATATTTACAGATAACAAAGTAGATTTAGTTATATCAAAATCAAGATTTGCTCTGTAGTTATACCTTTTATAATCAAAGTTAAAATCATCGTTCGCATTAAATTGCTTAAACATACCAGCCTGAGTAAACAAACCAGTTGAAACAAAGTAACGCATACCTTCAGTTCCACCTGAGATATTAACATTGTGTTGTGACTGGAACGCTGAATTCTTCATACAATAATCAATCCAGTTAATATCCGGATAAAGAATAGGATCAGAATGTGTGCGGAACTTTTCAAGTTGATCATTACTAAAGGTAGGTACACCACCATCATTTACCTGCATCTCATTATAATATGAAGCATACTGGTAAGAATTAGCAAAATCAAGTTGCTTTGTCATAACATTAACCCCATACGAGCTGGAAAGTGAAACTTTTGCTTTGCCTTCGGCACCACGTTTGGTTGTTATCAATATTACACCATTTGCACCTCTTACACCAAATACAGCCGTAGCAGAAGCATCCTTAAGAACTGTGATACTTTCAATTTCATTTGGGTCGATTTGTGAGAAATCACGGTCTACTCCATCAACCTGAATAATTGGAGAAGCATCGTTCCATGTAGCAATACCACGAACATAAATATCTGCAGCATCGGCACCGGGCTCTCCTGAATACTGAACAGAAGAAACACCAGTAATCTGTCCTGAAAGAATATTAGAGATAGAACCCACAGGTGTTTTTAGCAGATCGTCACCCTTCATAGAAGAAATAGCACCTGTAATTGATACTTTCTTCTGAACGCCATAAGCTACAACCTGAACTTCATCTAATACATGTGTATCTTCATCTAATTCGATAGACATAGAAACACCTTTTCTTATTGGAACAATTTTATCTTTATATCCAATAAAAGAGATTTTAAGTCTTGCTGCTCCATTAGGTAACTGGAGAGTAAAAATACCATTTAAATCTGTTACAGTACTAACCTTAGTGCCTTCAATCAACACATTAGCACCAATGATTGATTCTCCTTTTGAGTCTTTAACAACGCCGGAAATCTTTTGCGTACTTTGCTGAGATATTTCCAGAGAGTTGTTTTCCGCAAAAAGTCTTAGTTGAAAAGGGGAATTAAGTGCAAATAATAAAACAGACAAACGTATTACCCATTTAACAGGTACAAGCTGCCGCTTTCCTCCGCACTCATGAAAAGTTTTTTGTTTTTTCATTTAGTTATAAACTTTAAGATTAAACATCTTTGCTTAATAATCACTTAGCAAATTTATCAATCATTAACAATACTATAGTCTGAATATAGCTATTTTAAGAGGAATATGGGATATTCTACCACTTTAAACTATAATTATACCCACTTACATTGATAGATAAATTCATTCTTCTACTATTAGCCTCAACTACACGTATGCATATTTTACCGGTGGTGACAAACTTTAAATAAAACATCTTTTATATGTCTTGGGATAAAATTTAGCACCCCCACTAACAAAGGGTTTCAGAAGGAGTGAGCTTGTTACCCCCCTCAAAACAACCTTATATCTTTCTAATTTTTAATAATGGAAAGTACACAAAAGGAAAAACACACATAAATAATTGATTATATGCTCATTAAATAGTGCATTCTATTTAAAAAAGCAATAAAAGGACTGATAGTAGTTGCTTGTTAATGTACTGATTTATTAAATTACAATTTATTGCCCAATGGATTCCGGTTTATTGGTGAATAAATGGAAACCATTGGGCAATAATCCGACAGGCAAACCTTATATATTTCTACTCGTTTTCCTCGGGTTCCTGAACAAGCGATTCGGGCATATATCTTTCAATATATTCACTTGGCAGCATACCGAATTCCTTTTTGAAACATGCACTAAAATATTTAGGGTCATTAAATCCAACCGCATAAGCTAATTCCGAGATCCGGATTTTCTTTTTCTCTTCTACTATTTTACATGCAGCTTTCAATCGGATGTTACGTATAAAGGCCGATGTATTGAGTCCGGTAAGCGATTTTAGTTTCTTGTATAAAGTAGACTTACTGGAACCCATTTCTTCAATAAACTGCTGCTGATCGAATTCTGAATCGTCAAGATGTCTGTGAACACAGTCAATAGCACGTTGCAAGAAGTCTTCGTCCATACTTGTATAGCTTAGCTCTTTCATCTCAAAAACCAATTGTTTCTTGAAATCCTTAGCAACCCTTTCTTTGTTCTTCAGAAGATTCTTAATTTTAGCATGCAATACAGTAAGCTTGAATGGTTTGCTTATAAATCCGTCGGCCCCGGAGTCGTAGGCTTCAATCCTATCCTCCTCTTTATTCTTTGCCGTAAGCAGAATCAAAGGAATATGGCAAGTTTCGAAATTATTCTTTATGTGTTTACAAAACTCTATACCATCCATCTCAGGCATCATAATATCGGATACAATAAGATCAATATCTTCATTCTCAACAATGGAAATACCCTCTTTGCCGTTTTGTGCCGTAAGCACATTATATTCTCTACTTAATAATTGAGTCATCAGCTGCAACAGCTCCTCATTATCTTCAATAACCAATAATGAATGAGATTTTGCCTCAGTTGATTTTTCCGGTTCCGGAACAGAAAGTTCGAGATCCGAAATAGTTCCTTCCGAAGAAACATCTTTCATCTCATCTATTTCATCATCGTTATAGAATGAACGATCAATAGGTATCTTTACAGTAAAAGTAGTACCTCTGTCTATCTCACTTTCGGCAGTAATAGTTCCCTGATGAAGTTCTACCAAATCTTTAGTCAGAGACAATCCAATTCCTGTGCCAATGGTATTAAATCGTCGATAATCTCCTTCATAAAAACGTTTAAATAAGGTCTTTATTTTCTCCGGAGGAATACCCTTTCCATTGTCTTTTACAGTAAGTATTGCATATTCCTTATTCGAATCACAACTTAGATTTACCTGAACAAATCCTCCTTCACTATTATATTTGGAAGCATTAGACAGCAAGTTATATACTATCTTGTCAAACTTATCAGGATCAAAATATCCCATTATATTTTCCGGATCGCAAACCACCGACAAATGAATCTTCTTCTTTTTCATCAATGGACGAAGACTCTCTACCTCTTTTCTTAAGAACACCGCCAGATTATCATTAGACACCTTTAGCTTCAGGTTACCAGTTTCGGCTTTTCTGAATTCTAGAATCTGCTGCAACAAACGAATCAGACGAGAGATATTATTCTGCATCACACCATAATGTTCACGGTATTGAGGAGAAATCATCTTCAAATCATCGACCGTTGCCGAGATTATAGTGAGCGGAGTTAAAAGTTCGTGAGTAATATTTGTAAAGAACTGCAATTTAGTATGGTTAACTTCCTCTGATTTTGCCTGCTCCATCTGCTGCAATTTCAAATCATTCTTCAACTGCAGTCTGTTCCTTGCAACTCTTAAAGAGAAACGAGCTATCAGAACTCCTGCAATTATATATAATAGGTAAGCCCACCAGGTAGCCCAGAAAGGAGGAAGAATAACAACTTCCAACACTGTTTCCGTTTCATTCCATACCCCATTTTCATTCGTTGCCTTCAGTCTGAATGTATAGGTTCCACTCTTCAGGTTATTATAATTCGCAAATCGGCGCAATGCATCTGTGTACTGCCAGTCCTTATCGAATCCTTCCAGCTTATATGCATATTTGTTTCCCCTTGAGTTATTATAAACCAGAGCAGCAAATTCAATTGTAAAGTTCTTATATTTATAAGGTAGCTCTATTCTTTTTGTAAATCCCGGAGTCTCTTCAGAAATTCTATTTCTAAGTTCATCATCCAGCGTTCCGAAAGACTGATTAAGAATCTTTATATCTGTTATAACAACAGGAACTTTCATCACATTCTCTTCCATTCTGTCAGGAAAGAAACTGTTATATCCTTTATATCCACCAAAAAACAATTCTCCGTTCTTATTAAAAGAAGAGTTCTGAATAAAGAAATTATCCTGCAGACCATCTGCTGTTGTATAAACACGGAAACTCGATTCTTTAAGGTTCTTTTCAACACGCAACCTTACAAGACCATAATTTGTGCCAAGCCAAAGATTTCCTTTCTTATCCTGTTGTATACTACTCACAACATCCCCCGGAAGATTAATAAGTTTATTAATGGAAATAAAAGTATCTTTTTCTCTATCATACAAATTAAGTCCTCCTCCTTCTGTTCCAAGCCATAGTCTTCCTATATTATCCTTAAACAGACATAGAGCATCCAAACAATTCAGTTTGTTGTTACTCAACGAATATTGAGTAAACTTCGTTAATTTAGGATTCTGTAAATTTCCGGAAAGACGTATTAGTCCATAATTTCCCGTACCACACCATATTGTTCCGTCGTTGTCTTCGCAGAGAGAACGAATGGTACAACGACTAAGATCTTTATTATTAACCAAAAGAGTATTAAAGATATAACCTTTACCGTTATTATACCTCACGCATAATCCACTACGGGTACCAATCCAGCAGTTACCCTTCCTGTCTTCCTTTATTGCAGAAACACAAGCTTCTTTTAAAAAAGGAGTATTCTCGGGTAACATCACCTTTACCTTCTGCCCTTTCTTGTAAACGTAGATACCTCCATCATAAGTACCAATCCACAATTCATTTGTTCTCTTCATGCGAACAATCGTATTTACTGTTGGCATGCTACTTATATTAGAGAATTCCGGAATCTTGGGATAATAGTTGCATACATTATTTTTCGGGTTGTATACAGCTAATCCATAAGTACCTATCCCCATCCAAACCAGTCCGTCGTCATCTACATAAAGACTTTTCACCGAGTTTGTAGGTAGTTCACTCTTAATCGATTCAATATTATATTGATTAAAATGAGTTTGTTTAGTGCTCACCCAACACACACCACCTCCAATAGTTCCCATCCACATCATTCCAAAATGATCTCTAATAATAGAGTTAACCTCATTACTAATCAATGGATAACTTTTACTTTCTGGAAGATAATTAATAAAATATCCCGAGCCATCCTGCGGAGTTATACTAAGTCCGCTACGCGTACCCACCCAAAGAGTGTGAGTATTCAGATCCTCAGATATTGAATAGACGATATTATCCGACAAGCTATTAGGATTTCCATTCTGATGAACAAACTTCTTCCATCGCAGATGTTTCATATCATAAGGGTTCTCTAATAAGAACAATCCCTCACTCCATGTACCAACCCATATCCTTTTTTTGTAATCTTCATAAATAACATGAGCCGAATTACGATTATTCATTTTAGGATATGCATAATACCTTTTAACCTTAGGATCATATCTGTAAAGTCCGGCCGACCATGTACCAATCCATATATTCCCTTTCGAATCTTCAATAAGAGACTTAATAGCAGTTGGATTCAATACACCATTAGTCTTCGAATTAACCAGAACTTCAAAAGAATCGTTCTGAGGAATATATCTGCATAAGCCAGAATCTGTACCTACCCAAACAGTATTATCTTTGCCAATCAGTAAACATGAAATTGCATTGTTTGCAATTCCGGGAATAAAAATCTTACGTATTACACCAGTCTTCTTATTGAGAATATTCAGCCCGTCGAGGGTACCAATCCATAAATTGTGGCTATTGTCGTCGGCCAGACAAAGGATATTATTACTTGTGAACAATTCCGGTGTGTATAGATTAGCCTTATAAGTTTTTACCTGATAACCGTCATAAAGACACAAGCCACTTCTTGTAGCAATCCATATATAACCGTCTTTATCCTGAAAAACCTTCTGCACCTCATCAGTAGGTAAGCCATTAAGCGTAGAAAGCTGTTTAAACTTTAAATGCTGAATAATTTCATTTTGAGAATTTGCCCAAAATGGACAAAACAATAAAAGTAAAAATAAAGATACTTTCTGTAATATTGGATAGTTTATATTCTGCATAAATAGATTTAATGATTACGCAAAGATATGCAGAATAGCATTTAATGAGGTCAAATTATTGGTAAATAAGTTCTGATAATAGATAAACCATCAGAATAGTTATTGTTAAATACAAGAAGAACAACTTGTTACAAACCAAAATAACAAATATAAATATTGATAAACAAAGCATTACAGTTGCATGCTGTATTACTAAATATGCTTAATCTGTACAAGAAAGGACCTCTTTTATAAAAACTTTATTTTAATAGCAATGTTTTTTCTTTAAAAGGATAAAATGTCATATAATCTTTTATCTTTGCAGTAACAACTTAAATTTTTGATAAAATGAAAATAGAAAAGATTGTAGGAAGAGAAATTCTCGATTCAAGAGGTAATCCAACTGTAGAAGTTGACGTAATATTAGAATCAGGTATTGTAGGCAGAGCTTCTGTCCCATCAGGTGCATCCACAGGTGAAAATGAGGCAATAGAATTGCGAGATGGCGTTAAGGCCCGCTATGGAGGTAAAGGTGTACAGAAAGCAGTTGATAATATCAATAAGATAATTGCTCCTAAGTTGATAGGAAAATCAACGCTTGATCAAAGAGGTATTGATAAAGCCATGATTGAGCTGGACGGAACAAAAACCAAATCAAAACTCGGAGCAAACGCCATTTTAGGCGTATCGATGGCTGTAGCAAAAGCCGGAGCTGCTTATCTGGACTTACCACTTTACCAATATATCGGAGGGGTAAATTCTTATGTATTGCCTGTACCGATGATGAATATCATTAATGGAGGATCGCACTCCGATGCTCCAATTGCCTTTCAGGAATTCATGATCAGACCTATTGGTGCACCATCCTTTAAAGAAGCATTAAGAATGGGAGCCGAAGTTTTCCATGCGTTGAAAAAAGTTCTTAAAGACCGTGGATTAAGTACAGCTGTAGGCGATGAAGGAGGTTTTGCTCCAACGCTCGAAGGTACCGAAGATGCACTTAACTCCATTATTGCTGCTATTAAGGCAGCCGGTTACACTCCTGGCAAAGATATCACTATCGGTTTAGACTGTGCATCATCAGAGTTCTTCAGCAATGGAACCTATGACTACACCAAATTTGAAGGTGCAAAAGGTAAGAAAAGAACTTCTGAAGAGCAAGCACTTTATCTGGAAGAATTGATTAAGGAATTCCCTATCGACTCAATAGAAGATGGAATGAGTGAAAACGACTGGGAAGGATGGAAATTACTTACTGATAAAATCGGAGATAAATGTCAGCTTGTAGGCGACGACTTGTTTGTAACAAACGTAGACTTCTTATCTAAAGGAATAGAAAAAGGTTGTGCAAACTCAATATTAATCAAAGTAAATCAAATAGGTACACTGACAGAAACTCTGAATGCTATTGAAATGGCCCATCGCCATGGATATACTACGGTAACCTCTCATCGCTCTGGCGAAACGGAAGATGCTACAATAGCTGATATTGCTGTAGCCACAAACTCCGGACAAATTAAGACTGGTTCATTAAGCCGTTCAGATCGTATGGCGAAATATAATCAGCTGCTCCGCATCGAAGAAGAATTAGGAGATTTAGCTGTTTATGGGTACAAACGAGTGAAATAAATGCAATAATGTGAAAGTCAAAGAACTTTCATAAAACAAATAAGCCTCAAAATCCTAATCGATTTTGAGGCTTTATTTATTACTCATTTACTATTTCTTTATTGTGAGAAAAGGTCATAAGGAACTTTTCTTTCCACAATTTTAATACACTCAGTTCTGGAATTTCAACTTCCGTTCTACGAAGAATAACCAATCCATCTTTTTCTAATTGGTTCAGGCATTTGGATACAGATAAACGTGTTTCACCAATAATTGCAGCAAAATCTTCCATTTTAATCTTCAGCTGCTTTTTGCCATAAGGTTTTTCACATCGTGCCAACAAGAAATCAACTATCTTTGTTTCCAGACAAGAATAGGTAAATTGCCACAATCTATCATGAAACTGCTGTACTCTATTTGACAGAATATTACGGAAATTCAAACGGAAAATATCATGTTTATCAAGCTCAGTTAGAATAAAAGACTTATCTATAGAAACTATATCAACATCTGTTTCCGCAGTATAAGTAGTGAAGTAACACGTTTTAATTCCAAAGAGAGAATAGAATCCAACGAGATCAGGAGCTGACTGGAATTCTTTTAACACAAAATTATTATCCTCGTCGGTAGATTCGAGCATTATTTCACCTTTTAATAAAAAGGTAAGTTCATTACAAGGGTCACCGCTCCTCAATATAACACTTCCAGCTTTATATTTCTGAAAATGTAATTTTACTTTTCCAACGATTTTTGTAATTTCATCTTCACCTAATCCTTGGAAAAGAGGCATTTTAAGCAAAGTCTCGTACATAGTTTCCATAACAACCATTTTGGTATTACAGTTTATAAAATAGTCTAATTCTAGTTCAATACAAATATATTGATAAAAATTGATTATATTCATTTACACGCTCTTCTTTTTTTGTTTTTTATTGTTTCTTAAGCATGATTGTTTTCTACATAGTAAAATGTTGTAAAATGCATAAAAATATAATATCTTTGCATTTAAAAATAATAAGATATGTTTGCAGCATTTAATATTCAGGATTTGATTAGTGCATTTATTGTACTATTCGCAGTAATAGATATTATTGGTTCCATTCCAATTATCATAGATCTTAAAGAAAAAGGACGTGAAGTAAACGCCGTTAAAGCAACTTTATATTCAGGAGCATTACTGGTAGGCTTTTTCTATGCAGGTCATTTATTGTTAAGCCTCTTCCGGGTAGATATAGAGTCGTTTGCAATAGCCGGTGCACTCATTATATTCTTTATGGCACTGGAAATGATTCTTGACGTTGAAATATTTAAGAATACAGGTCCAATTAAAGAAGCAACACTTGTTCCTCTTGTGTTCCCACTATTAGCGGGGGCCGGTGCATTTACAACATTATTATCACTACGAGCAGAATATGCCAGCATAAATATTATGATAGCCTTAGTACTCAACATGATCTGGGTATTTATCGTTTTAAAGCTAACAGGAAAGGTAGAGAGATTTCTAGGAAAAGGAGGCATTTATGTTATCCGGAAATTCTTTGGTATTATTTTGCTTGCTATTTCTGTAAAACTGTTTACTGCAAACATTACCAACCTGATCACAGTTCTTCAAGGCGGTTTATAGTAACTAACATAAATATTACTCAACCCGGCTTTTTTCAATAAACAGCCGGGATTTTTTATGCCCAAAAGCAAAAAAAAAGAAGCAAACAAGACTATTTTATCGCAAAAATCATTATTTTTGGAGATAGCAACATTATATTGTAACCATTAAATAAATAATAAACCTTTTAAAAGCCTATATAACTATGAGTTATCTGCGATTTGACAAAACTCTCATGATTAATCTTGAAGAATCTTTACCTAGAGAAATTCTTCGGACCAATAAATCGGGAGCATATCATTGTACAACAATAGTCGATTGCAACACAAGAAAATATCATGGATTACTAGTGATTCCTGTTCCAGAGTTAGACGACGAAAATCATGTTTTACTCTCTTCTTTAGATGAAACAGTTATTCAACACGGAGCTGAGTTTAACCTTGGTTTGCATAAATATCAGGGAGACAACTATAGTCCCAAGGGGCATAAATACATCCGTGAATTTGATTGTGAAAAAATCCCTATTACCACTTACCGTGTAGGTGGAGTTATTCTTACCAAAGAAAAAATCTTTGTTCATTATGAGAATAGAATATTGATTAAATATACATTAGTAGATGCACACTCTGCTACTACTCTTCGTTTTCGTCCACTTCTCGCATTTAGAAGCGTACGTCAGTATACTCATGAGAACCCACATGCAAACAGAGAATATCAGGAAGTTGAAAATGGTATAAAAACCTGTATGTATCCAGGATATCCTGAATTATTTATGCAGCTTAATAAGAAAAATGAATTTCATTTTGAGCCATATTGGTATAAAGGAATAGAATATACTAAAGAACAAGAAAGAGGATACGATTCAAACGAAGACCTTTATGTTCCGGGATATTTTGAAGTTAACATTAAAAAGGGAGAAAGCATTATTTTCTCTGCCGGTATATCTGAGGCTTCAACAAACGACATGTTTGAGAAATTCGAGGAACAGGCAGCAAGACGTACTCCACGTGACAGTTTCTTCAACTGTCTGAAAAACTCAGCTCACCAGTTTCATAATAAACAAGGTGGCAAGCACTATCTGTTAGCCGGATATCCCTGGTTTAAATGTCGTGCTCGTGATATGTTTGTTTCCTTACCAGGTTTAACACTTGCTATCGACGAAATTGAAGAATTTGAATCGGTAATGGAAACAGCACAGGAAGCAATAGAGAATTACATAAATAACCGTCCGCTGGATTGTAAGATATATGAAATTGAAGATCCGGACGTGTTACTTTGGGCAATATGGGCTATACAGCAATATGCAAATGCCACATCAGCGGAACAATGTAAACAAAAGTACGGCAACCTTCTGAAAGACATTATCGAGTTTATCTATAAAGGCAAACATGAGAACCTGTTCTTGCATGATAACGGATTGCTATACTCAAACGGAGAAAATAAAGCTATTACATGGATGAATGCCACAATCAACGATCGTCCTGTAACTCCAAGAACCGGATATATTATTGAAGTCAATTCCTTATGGTTCAATGCACTCCGTTTTGTAGCCGGAATGATGCATAAAGGAGATAAAGCCGAATCGATATTCGCCGATTCACTGGATGAATTAGCAATAACAACGGCTCAATCTTTCATTGATGTATTCCTGAACGAACATGGTTACCTACTTGATTATGTTAACGGACAACCATCCGACTGGAGTGTACGTCCCAACATGATATTTACCGTGGCATTTGAATACTCACCACTTAAACCAGAACAAAAAAAGCGGATTCTTGATATTACAACCAGAGAGTTACTTACTCCCAAAGGACTACGTTCGTTAAGTCCCAAAAGTATCGGATATAACCCCAATTATGTAGGACCACAAATATTAAGAGATTACGCTTACCACCAAGGCACGGCATGGCCATGGTTAATGGGATTCTATATGGAAGCATACCTTCGTATATATAAAACAAGCGGAGTTTCCTTTATTGAACGCCAGCTAATAGGATTTGAGGAAGAAATGAGAAAACATTGCATTAGTTCTATACCGGAACTATTCGATGGCAACCCTCCTTTTAAAGGAAGAGGAGCAGTATCATTCGCTATGAATGTTGCATTAATCTTACACGTATTAAAGCAACTTAATAAATACTATTAATTAAGGAGGAGGAAATAAAGATGAAAGTTTTAATGTTTGGATGGGAGTTTCCCCCTCATATATTAGGAGGCTTAGGAACAGCCAGTTATGGGCTTACACAAGGTATGTCTATGCAGGAAGATATGGAAATTACCTTTTGCATACCCAAACCTTGGGGAGATGAAGATCAGAGTTTTTTAAAGATTATAGGTATGAACAGCACTCCGGTAGTCTGGAGGGATGTGAATTGGGATTATGTTAATAGTCGCGTAGGTGGCTATATGAATCCACAGGATTACTATGAGCTACGAGAGCATATATATGCAGATTTCAATTATCTTCATACCAACGATTTAGGTTGCATTGAATTTTCCGGTCGCTATCCGGATAACTTACAGGAAGAAATTAATAATTACTCCATAGTAGCTGGCGTTGTTGCTCGTCAGCAACAATATGACATCATTCATTCGCACGACTGGCTAACCTACCCTGCCGGTATTCATGCTAAACAAATTTCTGGAAAACCACTGGTTATCCATGTACATGCAACAGATTTTGACAGAAGCCGTGGAAATGTAAATCCCACAGTTTACTCAATAGAAAAGAACGGAATGGATCATGCCGATCACATCATGTGTGTTAGTGAGTTAACCCGTCAAACGGTTATTCATAAATACCATCAGGATCCACGAAAAGTAACTACCGTGCATAATGCCGTATCTCCATTATCTCAGGAGATTATGAATATTGTTCCTCAAAAAAGCAAAAAAGAAAAGATTGTAACCTTTTTGGGAAGAATAACCATGCAAAAAGGTCCGGAATACTTTGTAGAAGCTGCGGCAATGGTTCTACACAGAACAAAGAACATTCGTTTTGTGATGGCCGGCAATGGCGATATGATGAATCAAATGATCAGTCTGGTAGCAGAACGAGGCATAGCCGACCGTTTCCACTTCCCCGGTTTTATGAAAGGAAAACAAGTTTACGAAGTACTCAAAGCCAGCGATGTATATATCATGCCTTCGGTTTCGGAACCATTCGGTATCTCTCCACTGGAAGCAATGCAGGTTAGTGTGCCTACAATCATCTCGAAACAATCGGGGTGTGCTGAGATTTTAGACAATTGTATCAAAATCGACTATTGGGATATTCATGCTATGGCCGATGCTATTTATTCCATTTGTACCTATCCTGCTATGTATGATTACTTAAAAACAGAGGGTAAAAAAGAAGTTGATGCAATAAAATGGGAAAACGTAGGCTATAAAGTACGTTCCATTTACGACAATATTTTACAGAATTATAGATAATAAAAAAATATAATCAATATGAAAACAATCTGTTTATACTTTCAAATACACCAGATTTTTCATCTGAAGAGATATCGATTCTTTGACATAGGAACAGATCACTATTATTATGACGATTACGCCAATGAAACTAAATTAAGTGATACTGTAGAGCGTTCATACAAACCGGCAATTGACGCGTTAATAGAGATGGTTAAAAACTCAAACGGAGCTTTCAAAGTAGCCATTTCTCTATCCGGAGTTGCCATGGAATTATTGGAAATGCATGCTCCCTGCGTTATCGACAAACTAAAAGAATTGGGCAAAACCGGTTGCTGCGAATTTTTGGCCGAAACATATTCCAACGGACTCTCTTCATTGATCGATGAACAATGTTTCCGAGAGGAAGTTCAGCATCAATGCAGAAAAACAAAACAACTCTTTGGTCAGGCACCAACTGTATTCAGAAACACAGGACTTATTTATTCTGATGAAATTGGCAGCACAATAGCCGATATGGGATTTAAAGGAGTGCTGACCGAAGGAGCGAAACATATTTTAGGATGGAAAAGTCCCCATTATGTATATAATTGTAATCAGGCATCCGGGCTTAAGATTTTATTCAGAGACTACAAGCTTTCAGATGACATCAGCCTTCGGTTCTCCAATCATGAATGGAGCGAGTATCCTTTGTTTGCTGATAAATATATCAGTTGGATTGACTCACTGCCAAAAGAAGAAAAAGTGATCAATATCTTCATGCCTTTAGATGCTATCGGTATAGCACAGCCTCTATCTTCAAACATTCTGGAATTTTTGAAAGCTTTACCGGGTTGTGCCAGTGAGAAAGGAATAACATTCTCTACACCATCTGAGATTATTTCCAAATCCAAATCAATCTCTCCTATTGAGGTTTTATATCCAATATCCTGGCTGGACGAAGAAAGAGATATAAGTGCATGGTTAGGAAACAGTCTTCAACGTGAAGCCTTTAATAAGCTATATAGCTTATCAGAACGTGTCAGACTGTGCCATGATAAAAGAATCAAGCAAGACTGGGACTATTTACAGGCTTGCCACAATTTCCGTTTCATGTCAACTAAACATACCGGTATTGGTATCGACAGAGACAATTACGACTCAGCCTACGAGGCTTTTTCAAATTACATGAATGTTCTGGCCGACTTTATCAACAGAGTAAATTCCCTTTATCCGGAAGATTTGGATAATGAAGAATTGAACTCCCTGCTTACAACGATAAAAAATCAAGGAGACGAGATTGATACCTTACGTAAAAAGATTGATATGCTGGAACTTAGTAAAGTGAATAAAGAAACAACAGCAACTAATACAACTAAGGAAAAGAAAGAGAAGAAAGAGAAGAAGGAAAAGAAAGAAACTAAAGAAAAGAAAACTAAAAAAGTAGCGAAGAAAGAATAGGAAAAACCAATCATAAAAAAAGCAGCTCAAATTGAGCTGCTTTTTTTATGATATCTATTCCTTATCATAAACTTTATCGTAAAACTCGTTGAAAGCATCAATGTAATTATCAGGAGACTGAAAATCAAGAACCGGAATATTCTTACTGCGAGCATAGTTCATCACTTCTTCATTTACATTCTCACTGTTTTGAATAACCCCGTCGGAATAATCGATAGCAAGCTTAATCAAACCAGCATAATCAACATCACCCTGAACAGAAGATAAATCAATGCCTGCTAAGTCTTTCATCATTATTTTAGAGGCAAAATCCTGAGATAGTTTGTTTTTAAAATCATCCTCATATACAGAGAATACTATCTTCACATCACGAAACGATGGTTCATCTTTGTATACAGTCTTAATATATAATGGAGCCAAAGCCGACATCCATCCATGACAGTGAATAACATCAGGACACCAACGGAGTTTCTTTACTGTTTCAATTACACCGCGGGCATAAAATATAGCTCTGCTGTCATTATCATCATATTCATTTCCATCTTCATCAGCAGCTTGTAATCTGTGTTGAAAATAATCATCATTATCAATGAAGTATACCTGCATTCTGGCAGCCTGAATCGAAGCCACTTTTATAATCAATGGATGATCCGTATCATCAATGATCAGGTTCATTCCCGAAAGGCGAATCACTTCGTGCAATTGATTTCTGCGCTCATTGATATTACCCCACTTAGGCATAAATGTTCTGATTTCTCTTCCCTTTTCCTGAATAGCCTGAGGAAGATATCTTCCAACATTAGCCATTTCGGACTCGGGCAAGTAAGGAGTAATCTCTTGTGTAATAAATAAAACCTTGTTAGCCTTCATCATTTTATTATCTTTCTCATAAATATTCTGCAAAGATATAAAAAAAAAAGCGCATTTATGCAAGTTTTATCCTTCAATAACATCTCGCTAATTATTAAGTTTCTATTAATCAGCACATAAGCATTAAAATCAAATTAAAACAAGCAAGAGCATTTCATTATATAAATTTCAAATAATTCTTCGTTATGTGATAAATATTAGCTTATTTTGCACCGTTTTTTAAAACAACAGATCAAACAATCAAAATTAAAAATGAAAATTGTACACACTATCAATGAGTTACAGTCAGAGTTATCTGCACTAACAGCTCAGGGTAAAATGGTTGGGTTAGTCCCTACTATGGGCGCTTTACATGCAGGACATGCCTCTTTAGTAAAGCGTTGCGTAAAAGAAAATGATGTAACCGTAGTGAGTGTATTTGTAAATCCCACTCAGTTCAACGATAAAAATGATTTAATAAAATATCCACGTACTCTGGATGCCGATTGCAAACTATTGGAAGCCAATGGCTGCTCTTTTGTTTTTGCCCCATCGGTAGAAGAAATGTATCCGCAACCAGATACTCGTCAATTCAGCTTTGCACCGCTAGATACAGTTATGGAGGGAGCTTTCCGTCCAGGGCACTTTAATGGTGTAGCACAAATTGTAAGTAAACTTTTTTATGCAGTAAAACCAAACCGCGCATACTTCGGAGAAAAAGATTTCCAACAGCTGGCAATCATTCGTGAGATGACTAAACAGCTGAACTTTGATATAGAAATTGTAGGTTGTCCAATTGTTCGTGAAGTCGACGGATTGGCTCTAAGCAGCCGCAATTCATTATTATCTGCTGAAGAACGTGAAATAGCATTAAAAATATCTCAAACATTATTTAAAAGTCGTACCTTTGCAGCAGATCACTCAGTGAGTGAAACAATTCACTTCGTAGAAGAATCAATTGCCGCTGAGCAAGGGCTACGCCTGGAGTATTTTAAGATTGTTGATGGTTACACATTACAGGACTTGAAAGACTGGGCAGATACAAATTACGCAGTGGGCTGTATCACAGTATTCTGTGGACAAGTCCGACTGATTGATAACATAAAATATAAAGAGATTTAATTAAAAAGACCAACCTTATGATGATTGAAGTAATGAAGTCAAAGCTACACCGTGTACGTGTAACAGAGGCTGATTTAAATTACATGGGTAGTATTACAATTGACGAAGATTTAATGGATGCGGCCAACCTCATCGCCAATGAGAGAGTACATATCGTAGATAACAATAACGGTGAACGTTTCTCAACTTATATTATAAAAGGCGAACGTGGTACAGGTAAGATTTGCCTGAATGGTGCAGCTGCCCGAAAGGTACAAGTTGGAGATATCATTATTATCATGTCTTATGCCATGATGGATTTTGAAGAAGCTAAAAGCTTTAAACCGACAGTGGTTTTCCCCGACACCATGACCAATAAATTAGTTGAATAAATTACATTCCTGATTTATATAGCATAAAAAATCCTGCTACAGATATTCTCTATAGCAGGATTTTTTTATATCATTTATAAACAAAGATGTTCTATCAGCACTTTTGTTCCAATACCTATCAATATAAGTCCGCCCCACAGCTCCACTCTCATATTGTGTTTGCATCCAAAGAATATTCCAAACAGTAAGCCAAAGACAGATATTACAAAAGAAACAAGACCAATAATCAATATCGGTGAAATAATGCTATTAACGGTTCTCATCCCCATAAAGGCGAAAGACACACCAACCGCAAGGGCATCCAGACTAGTTGCTATGGCCAATGTAAAAACAACCTTTAAACAAGCCGGATTAAAGTCGCTCCTACACTCTTCATCCTTAAACGATTCCCATATCATTCTTCCACCAAGAAAAGCAAGGATAAGGAAAACCAGCCAATGGTCTACATTCTCTATCAAATGACTGAACCTGCTTGCACCGAACCATCCCAGGAAAGGCATTAAAGCCTGAAAAAAGCCAAAGAAGAAAGCCATTGTAAGGATATTGCCCCAGTGAACTTTCTTAAAAATAATACCACTTGCTATCGACACAGCCAGGCAATCCATTGCCAGCCCCACAGCAAGCAGCCAGTTTTCTAAATTTGTCATTATTAAAAAGGTAACTTATAAATCAAAGAGTATGTAATCCCAAAGGTTGAAGACTTATTTTCTCCAAATCCCGGAATGTACCAAGGTGTTGAATGATCATTCTCTTTCACGCTAATCTTAGCTTTGTATCTCAAAGACCATCCCATTAAAACGTTTTTAAAAACTTCAGCCCTGATACCACCAACCAATTCCATCCAATGTGCAGTAGTGTTCTCTCCGGTATATTCAAAAGGCACTTTTCCCGAATAGATATCATCATCAAGTCCGGCACTTTTCACATCATAACTCAAAGCGGTAAAACCATATCGGGCTCCAATATACATGTGACTCAAGTTCTTTTTCTTGAACATTAAGTTGTAATCCATACCTATTCTGAAATATGGAGCCGACGATTTATAGGAAATACTATTATTATCTTTATCTACTTTACCATAACCTAATTCCACAACCGGGAAAAAGCGGTTCTTCAGATTCACATCAACACTAACTTCTGAGCTCAAAAAATCACCTCCAAACGCTTTGCTTCCTATTCCGTACAAGTCTACCCCAACAAAAGTACCATTATACAATGGAAACACCTCTTTGGGTATCTTACTAACTACTTTCTTCTGTCCTTTCCTCAGCACTTGGCGTTGTTGTTGCTGTTGAGCAAGAGCAGGAAAAGAGAACACGAACAAAGCAAGTGCACTAATAATAGATGCGAATATTTTCTTTTTCATTGATGTTAACTTCCGAATTTACTATTGCGATAGAATCTATTAAATGTTTGGTGTGTTTCACTTTGTTTATGTGATAAAACATAGCTACCCCACGATCCATAGAAATAAAATGCTCAGTATTAGTATGAGTAACCCAAACCGTATCAATCGTATCTTTTGAATATTTAAAGACCAATGCTGTTATGGTGTCAACATAACTTAGCGGAAGATTGGCAGAAGTAACTGTCTTTTCATTATCAATAATTATCGAGTCACCCCGAACAGTATTAAGAGCAACCACAGTGAGCGAATCAAACGACTTTTCCTTCAGCGTACTTTTAGTTACAAATTTAAATAGCGGCGAAAGTCGTCCCACTGAGGACTCGGAAGCCTCATCACATGCCATAAAAAAGCTTACGGCACAGCAAGTAAACACTGTAAAAAACAAGAGTTTCAATAGATGTCTCATAATTTTTCCAAACAGTTTTTACAGTTCTTTTTCTACTTTGTAATTATTACGTTCGGGAGCGTTCCGTGTAACAAGTTCACCTACAAATCCGGCCAGGAACAGTTGAGTACCAATAATCATACAGGTAAGAGCCAGATAAAAATAAGGAGATTCCGTTACCAGTCTGTATTCTAACCCAGAATACATAGAGTAAAGTTTAGACGCACCCACAACAATAACAGATATGAAACCAAAGAAGAACATCAATGAACCCAGCAATCCAAAAATGTGCATTGGCTTTTTCCCGAATTTAGAAAGGAACCACAAAGACAGTAAATCCAGGTATCCATTCACAAATCTGCTCATACCAAATTTAGTAGAGCCATATTTACGAGCCTGATGCTGAACCACCTTCTCCCCTATTTTTGTAAAGCCGGCGTTTTTAGCCAGATAAGGTATATAACGGTGCATTTCGCCATATACTTCAACATTCTTCACAACATCTTTTTTATAAGCCTTTAGTCCGCAATTAAAATCATGCAGATTCTTAATGCCCGAAACAGAGCGTGCAGTAGCATTAAACAGCTTTGTAGGAATTGTTTTCGAAAGCGGATCATATCTCTTTTCTTTCCATCCGGAAACCAAGTCAAACTTATCCTCTGTAATCATTCTGTAAAGTTCAGGAATTTCATCCGGACTATCCTGCAAATCAGCATCCATTGTAATTACCACATCCCCTTGCGCTTTTTTAAATCCACAAAACAAAGCAGGCGACTTACCATAATTACGACGGAATTTAATACCTTTTACAGTCTCCGACTTAGCACTCAGTTCTTCAATTACATCCCATGAACGATCGGTACTGCCATCATTTACAAAGATCACCTCATAAGAAAAATCGTTTTCTTTCATCACCCTATCAATCCATGCATAAAGTTCTGGAAGAGATTCTTCTTCGTTATACAACGGAACTATTACAGATATATCCATATTTCTATTCTTTATTTTCGTCTTGATTATTATCATCTTTACCATCCTCCTCGCTATTATCTATAGGAAAAGCAGCCCTCTTTTTCACGAAAAGAGCAGTAGGAAGAGCCAGTAAAGATCCATATATTACATTTTGTGAAAGCAATTGCATAGTAATTTCAATGGGGCGAAGACTACCAAGCGCATTTATGGTTTCTTCGAATTGCTTAAGCGAGCTACCCAGTCCGGCAGAAGCAGCCTGATTCTTGTCTACCGCATGAAGCATATCAAGATAAGAGGTTACAATAAAGCCATTATCCATGAATCTGAAGTATACGAAGTGCCCTACAGCCGTAAGCAATGCACTAAACATATACATAAAAGTAGCAAATACCCATGCATGACCAAAGGTAATAGACCCACCACAGATTCTGTCCCGGTACATTTTCGTGAAATAATATCCTACAAAAGGAACCAGTAATGTCAGTAAAAGAAAGAAGAACTCCAGAAAAGGTACTGTAAACCCAAGCGGGAATAAAGTAAATTTTATAATCCAAAAAATCCCCATGTAAGTGCCATACTGCATGGCATACTTATTCATAAAGCTTCTGTTCTCCATTATCATCTTTTATATTTGTGCACAAAAATACAATTTTTACATCAAGAAGTAGTACGAAATGAAATGAAAATTATTAAAATGGTATAAAGATTCCGGCTTTCCATGTACATTCTTACCAGCCACAAAAAAAAATGATTTTTTTTCGTTCTTTTAAGTAACTGAAAAGTAGCCGCTTAGTCCATCCACCCTAAAAAAAGTTTCGGGGAGGTATTGCAGGGTAAAATAAAATATCTACCTTTGCACCCGGGTAAGTCCTATACGGCTAGCTCCCAGCAAATCCTCCAGGGCTTGATCGCAGCAAAGGTAGTTGGTTGTAGCGGCGCGATATAGTAAGCTTACCCACCCGCCTCTTTAGCTCAGTTGGCCAGAGCACGTGATTTGTAATCTCGGGGTCGTTGGTTCGAATCCGACAAGAGGCTCAAAAAATTAGGCACTTCATTATTGAGGTGCCTAAAAAATGGAAAAATTAAAAAATATATATCTTCGCCTCTTTAGCTCAGTTGGCCAGAGCACGTGATTTGTAATCTCGGGGTCGTTGGTTCGAATCCGACAAGAGGCTCAAAAGTAAGGCACTTCATTATTGAGGTGCCTTATTTTTTTACTTTCAGTAATAAAATTCTTTCCACAAACTATATTTTATCCCACCTTATTCTTACATTTGTAAAGACCAAAAATCTAAAGTCAATATGATAAGAATATTATTCATCATTGGTTCCGGAAGTTTTATCGGTGGAATATTACGCTATCTCCTGTCAAGAGCTATGCAAAACAACACCTTCTCATCCTTTCCACTCGGAACATTTATTGTGAATATATTAGGATGCTTCCTTATTGGTCTGTTTTATGGACTTTTTGAACGGGGCAACCTTGTAAATAACGAACTGCGAATATTTCTCACTATAGGGTTTTGTGGTGGTTTTACAACCTTTTCAACATTTACCAGCGAAAACATGTCTCTGTTGAGAGATGGCAACTTTTTCTATTTTGCGCTTTACACAAGTCTCAGCATTTTCCTTGGATTAATAGCCACCTATTTAGGTAATCTAATCACTAAAATATTTTGAATATGGAAATAAAAGGGGAAGCAAAGTTATTGCGGATATTTACCAGCAACACAGATAAATTTAAGCATTCACTTCTTTACGAAACAATTGTTTTCGCAGCAAAACGCTACGGACTTGCCGGAGCAACAGTTACAAAGGGAGTTATGGGATACGGATCAAGCAGTATTATCCGTTCGGTTAAATTCTGGGAAATCACAGAGAAACTACCTGTCGTAGTGGAAATTATAGATGAATCTCAAAAGATTGATGCTTTTATCGAAAAAATACTTCCCTGGTTTGATTACCTGCCCACCGGCTGTCTTATTACAACAGAAAACACCACTATAATTTTAAATAAAGAGGGTAATGGAAAGAATAAATTGAAAAAATAACGACAACATACTTAATCAAACCAAATATTTATTAAAATATGTTGTAAAGCATCCAATTTTATTTCATTTGTTTGCAAATTAAATTATAAGTCGTACATTTGTAATGTGTTTTTCATAGTATTAGATTTAAGGTTAACAAAGATTGGTTGTCGTGATGACAACCATTTTTTTTGCCCATACCTCTCAAACAAAACTCCACACATTAATAATATGTATTACCAGACTATTTTTTATTCAATTTAAATCTTTTCACTATTATTTTCCAAAGGAAATTTGTTTTAAAAGAAAATATATATATCTTTGCACCGAACACCTAAGGAATATATTTCCATAGGAAATTTAAAATCAAAAGAACTTAATACAGCTTACAATGATAAAAAAAGTATTCACACAATATTGGCTCGTATTACTGGGAGTGGTAATCGGAGCATTGGGAGGCTATCTGTATTGGCTATACATTGGCTGTTCAAGTGGTAGTTGCCCTATCACCTCCTCACCCTTTTTAAGTTCTTTGTGGGGTGCAGTTATGGGAGGATTATTGTTCAGCATCTTTAAAAGAGAGGAGAAAAGCAATGAATAATCTATTTAAGAATTGGGATTCCGGTCGTATCATCCGTCTAATACTCAGTATCGGACTTAGCATATACGCCATCGTATCAAAAGACTACGGTTTCTTTTTCCTGGCCGGATTGTTTTTACTGCAGGCAGTCTTTAACCTGTCGTGTTGTGGAGCAGGTGGATGCGCATCTTCCGGAACAAATAACCAGGATCAAGTATTTAAAGGCGAAATAGAAGAATACAAACCAGGTAAAAAATAAAAAGACTTACTATACCTAACCAAACCAAGCGAATTTTTCGGTAAGCGTTGTTTCACAACAACTGTTTATCGAAAGATTTTTATTTTCACGCCATTTCACCCATTCAGCATCTGTTTAAATATATAATTTGAAAATTATAGACGTTTGGCACGAATTTTGTAATAGAATAGATTCTATATATATAAATTTTAAACCAAATCTCTATGAATGTATCACACTACAAAGGTGGAAATAAAGGCCGCCCTACATTTCTTGAAAACAGTTCGATGGCAGAAGTAATCAACTCTTTCAGCAGCTTAAAATATGCAAGCCTCGTCGACGATATCCGAAACAACAACACAGACGCAACCAAAGCATGGGAACAACTCCCCTCTTTCACATTTGGAGCCACTTTCAATGGCGGACGCACTAAAACCAACATGGAGCAGTACAACGGAATTGTTCAGCTTTGCAGCACAAAACTGGAACCGGAACAAGCCGAAACCCTTCGGGATAATGCAGCCAAAGAACCCAACACCCTCGCCTCTTTCATAAATACAGAGGGAACAGAAGTTATCATTCTTACACCTGTATCTCGTCCGGATAATTCACAACCTCAGACAAATGAAGAGATTGCAAAGTTTCACGAGCAGGCATTTGCAACCGTCAGCATCTATTACGAATCATGCTTATACGCTGATTTCAAGAAAAGTACACACTCACTGGCACAACTAACCACCGCCACCTACGATCCAAAATTATTCTTTAATCCTGAAGCCGAAGTGTTTCTGGTAGCCACCAAAAAGGATTACGAAAAGAAACCGGAAAAGTTACTTCGCAACATGGAGGGAGACCCCATTTCATTTGCACATCTGCCAATTGGCGAAGCACGGGATATTGAAATAAAAAGAGCATTCGACCGCGCTTATTCAAATACACTCAACAAGGAATCTTTCCTGGAAGAAAACCGGTCGCAATTTGTGTACGGTTTGGCATACTTTTGCTGCCTGGCAGGAATTCCTGAAGCAGAAACGGCCAAACTGGCACTTCCACGCTGCATTACCAACAATTTTACTACCGATGACCTCCGCCGCACCATCCGAATTAAGTACAAAGAGTACGAAAATGCGTTTGGTACTGACAGCGGACTGACAAAAGTGGAGAAGGAGACACACCTGCTCGAAGAGTTTATAAAACGCAACTTCATGCTGCGCCGCAATGTAATACTGCAAGGCATTGAATTCCGTTATGCCGATCACACCAGTCATGAGTGGACCGAACTTCGCGACCATCACCTCAACACCATTTATATCCGGGCACACAAAGAAGGAATAAATTGTACCCTGAATGATGTAAAGGCAATGGTAGATTCCGAGATTACCCCCTCATACCACCCTTTCAAGGATTTCATCTTTGTCCCCTTCACCGAATGGGATGGGCACGACTATATTGCCGATGTGGCAGCCACCGTACCCACCAAAGATCCCGAATATTTTGAATGGTGTTTTCGCAAATGGTTCGTGGCATTGGTTGCTTCACTGATAAACGACCGAGTAATTAATCATCAGATTCTGGTTTTGATTGGCGGCAAGCACGGTATGGGAAAATCCACCTGGCCGGAACGCCTGTTGCCTCCCGAGTGGCGCAAAAGTCATTTCGATGCCAATGTATTTTCCAACAATGCCAATGCCACACGTATGAAGCTAAGCACCAGTGCCATCCTGAATATCGACGAGCTGGATACCATTCAGCGTTACGACCAGGAAACGGTAAAAGAGTTGTTCACCACGTTCAACATCAACATACGCACTTCACCGGACCGTCCGCCACGAAATTTCACGCGTCATGCCTCTTTCTTCGGAACAACCAACCACCTGGATATTCTGAGAGATTACACCGGTAGCCGTCGTAACCTATGCCATGAAGTAACCGGTCCTATCAATTTCGATTTCAGCATAGATTACAAGCAACTCTACGCCCAGGCATGGAACATGATTCTCAATGGCTTCCGTTACTATTTCAATTCAGAGGAAAACAGCATTGTAGAGCAGCACAACCAACACTACATGGAAACTGATGCGGATATGGAACTTTTCTATGAGTACTACCGCAAACCGGAAGGTGAAGAGGAAGGTATTTATCTTTCTGCTGCAAAATTGGCTGAATATATTAAGAGTAAAACTGGGATTGCTATTAGTAAGAAGATGATCGTAAAGCTGGGAAGGAACTTGAAATCACTTAATTACAAGTTTAGAACATATAAAGGAACCACTCAATACAAGGTTATTTTAAAAGACTGGGGTGGAGAGGGTGGAGAGAAATAGTCCTTTTTTGGTTTCCAGAAATATTTTTTTGAAAAATCCGCAATTTGCAGAATTTTCAAAATTTTATTTTCAGAAAGCTAAAACACTCTTTTTTACTCCACCCTCTCCACCCCAGAAATTACTTTTGATAAGAAAGAGCTTATAAATCAGCCAATAACAAAGAGAGTTAAAGACATTAGCAATAAACCATAGTCTATTTAGCAAATATGACTAAAGGAATTAGTAAAAACAAAACGAGACATCAACCCAATCATGTACAAGATTGAACTCAAACATGTACATGATTGGGTCCAAACTTGTACATGATTACAAAAACCATAAACCAATAAAACATTAATTAGCATGGGCATACCATATAAATTCAAGGGGATAAACGATAATTTGAGTAAAGACACACAGAAAAAAGGCGGCGTTCACCCTATAGTGAAAAGTCGCGAACAGTTAGACACCATGGCACTGGCCGAATACATTGCCGGAAGCAATACTCAACAAAGGTCTGAAATAGAACAAGCAATAGCCAAAACCTTCAATGCAATTGAAAAAGCTTTAAGTAATGGGTACACCGTTTCCATTACCAATTATGGTTCTTTCCAACTTTCTGCCCAGTTTCGTGAAGATTTTGATCCCGAAGAACCTCATCGTGCTGAAAGTATTGAGGTGAAGAGCGTTAATTTCCGGGCTTCTTCCAAGATGAAGAAGAGGATTAGTGCGGCTGGGTTTGAGAAGAGTGAACGATAAAGAATTAACAAATAATTAATCTAAACAGGTTAAAAATGTTACATTTGTAAGTTATTAAATAAAATAGAACGCCAAAACAAACTATAAAGAGTTTACTTTAGTTAGCTAAATAAAAAACAAATAATGGTAAAGACTAATAATCTAACAGTGAAAGATACAGCTATAAAAACAATGTCTGTCAATGGCATTGATTATATTAGCATCACAGATATAGCAAAACAAAAAAATCCGATCGAGCCAAAAGATGTGGTAAAGAATTGGATGCGTTCAAAAAACACTCTTGAATATCTAGGATTATGGGAACGCTTAAACAATACCAATTTTAAAGGGGTCGAATTCGACCCCCTTTTGGCAGAAGCAGGAAGCAATGCTTTTACTATGAGTCCTTCTCGTTGGATTGAAAAAACAGGAGCAATTGGTATTATTACAAAAAATGGAGCTTCCGGTGGTACGTATGCCCAGAAAGACATTGCATTCAAATTTGCAAGTTGGGTGTCTGTTGAATTTGAACTTTATTTAGTAAAAGAGTTCCAACGTTTGAAAGAAGAAGAACAAAAACAGATAGGCTGGTCAGTTAAGCGTGAATTATCAAAGATAAATTATCATATTCACACAGACGCAATTAAACAAAACCTTATCCCAGACGAATTAACAGTACAACAAATTAGTATTATTTATGCCAATGAAGCAGACGTTCTTAACATGGCTCTTTGGGGACTTACAGCTAAAGAATGGCGTGATAAAAATCCTGACTTGAAAGGTAATATGAGAGATTATGCTAGTATTAATGAACTAATTTGTCTTTCAAACCTAGAGAATATTAATTCCGTATTAATTAATGAAAGTGTGTTACAGTCTGAAAGATTACTTAAACTCAATAAAATAGCGATTCAACAAATAACAATATTGAATGATATTGAGAATAAAAAATATTTAAAATAAAATGAATATTGCGGAATAAGTCTGCTTTAAAAGGTTGAGCTAGAGAATACTATTACCGATTACGGTTATTTCTTGCTCTCGGTTCAGTTCCGTAAGAATTTAAAATCCTAGAAACTTCATTGATTTAAGAGTTTTGAGATGAAAAAAGTAAATTTTAGGGTTTGTAGGAATATAAAGAAGAAAATTGAGGTTTGTGGGCTAAAAAAGAGTAAGAGGCGAGGATAAATTACTAAATAAAAAACTACACATATGATAAATAAATTAACTCTACAATAAATTAAGACTATGGAATTAATAATAGCAATATTAGGAGTCGTTTCAGCAGTAATTACAATTTCGTTGACAAATTACTATTCAAAGAAGAATCAAATGAAGTTTGAAGAACGCAAATTAAAAGAAGTGTACTATACTAACTTTATTGATGCAGTCAGTTATTGTGTTGTTTCAAATAATTCAGAAGAGGCAAGAGATAAGCTCGCAGATAGTCAAAATAAGCTTTTATTAATAGGTGGCTCAAATGTAGTATTTAAGCTAATGATATTTCATGATTATATTAAGCCTTCTAACAGTTCTTTCTCTTCTGAAAAACATGACGAGTTATTGACTGATTTAATCAAAACAATGAGAGAAGATTTATTCTTATCTTCAAAAATCAATAAGGATTATCCTATTATACATTTGACAGGAAAAAATAGAAGTAAAAAATAAATATGGACGAAAGCTGCAAAAACGCTCGAAGATATGCGTTCATTACCTGCAGCTAATTGCCACTAACTAAAGGGTAATAAAAAAAGGACAGTTAGCAGTAGACATTTCAGCTAATTACAGACTAATTTTTGAACCCTGCCAAAACCCCATTCCACAAAAAGAAGATGGTGGACTGGAATGGATTCTTATAACAGAGATAGAAATAATTACTACGGAAGACTATCATTAATAGAATAAAATCATGAATGCAAATTTAATTTTAGCTAAAGAGTTGTTATCACCCCCGGGAGACACAATTCAGGAAACTATTGACATGATGGGAATGCGTCAAAATGAATTAGCTGAACGCATGGGTAAAACCGAAAGCAAAATTAATGATATAATAAAAGGGAAAGAACCTATAACTTTAAACACAGCTCTACAATTAGAACTTGTTTTAGGTATTCCTTCTAAATTCTGGCTTGCCAGAGAAGCTAATTTCCGAAAAGAGCTTGCACGTATTGAGCAGCAAGAAGCACAGGAATTCTGACAGATACAAAACAAATGATCACTTTTGGTTTGCTTTTTTCCATGAAGTAGCTCATGTATTACTTCATCCAAAAAAAGATATTTTTCTGGAAAACTTAAAAGGTGCTGAAATAGATCGGCAGAAAGAGAAAGAAGCTGATGCATTTGCTTCCGATCTTCTTATACCAGATAAGTACCTAAAAAACATAAAGGGTGAAATAACGAAAGAAGTGATTCTAGATATTGCTCATAAAGCAAACATTCATCCTTCTTTTGTGGTGGGGCGCTTGCAACATAATGAGATGTTACATTTTAGCAGATTTAATGAAATGAAGATTTCCATTTCTATTAATCAAATTTAAACATTGTAATTGCCTCACCAGTGTTGAGACAATTACAACAAAGAATTCAGGTGGCAATCTTATTTTCTAATGTGCCACCTGAAAATAGAACTAATTTATTTTCTCCACCACTCTATTATATTCATTATACTTTATTGTAGTTGTTTTATCTTGCATAATTTGCAATCCAATTTCTTGGTAATAGTGTTGTGTAGAGTAAGGCTTAATTAAATAATTACCGACATTAAGAGGCATATCTAAAGTGCCGTCCCATTCAGGAGTTACTTCATAAATGGGTGTATCTTTATCCTCTAAAGAGTAGATTGTTACCGTCAGATCTGCGGGATGATTATAGAAAGTCATCTTCAGATTTCCTTGTAATGATAATACATCCTTTTCACAACCAGCATTTAAACAACAAACAAATAGAATAACAAAGATCCTTTTCATTAAGGATATAAGCTTAGTTTTTTGCATTTTCATTTTAAATTTATTTTCGCGTATTAGTTTCTAGACAAAAGTAATTGCTTTTCCGAAAAGAAGCAACAACAAAGTAATAATATATTCATTATTTCAGGATGGATTTGTAAAAAGTAAACAGCAAAAACATTTTATCAACGTTTTACAGGTTTTCAAAATAAAATATCTGCATCAAAATAAAAAGAAATTGAATATCTAATATTTATCCTTACTTTAAAAAATATTACATATTTTTGCCTTAACAAGATTTATAAAAAATGAAAAAGAAAACGGTTATAAAAATTTGTATTGTAATTGCTTACTGCATCTTTATAAAAATAATGTTCAGTATAGGGGTAGTAAAGAAATACGATGACTTATTTGCGATATTATTTGTATTGCTACCTTTATTTTTCAGATTCTTAATTCAAAGAGATAAGATATAAAGACTGATATTCTTTTATAAATTACAAGAAAATACAGACTTTTTATGTGTCTTTAAGCAAAATAAGAAAAAAAAGCAATGAAGAAATGTGTACCCAAAATCAAACTTTTGGGTACACATCATCTATAACAGATTAATCCCCCTCAGCAATATACTTAAACTCACTAAAATCTCCATAAGCTTTGGACTTATTACTGCCAGATACAGCATACAAGCCTAAGTAAACACCTGTAAAGCCACCTGCAGTTTCAGAGCTCAGGTATCTTACATTCATCTTTCCTAATGGTTTGAAGTTCTTGCCATCTGTGGCGTAAAAGAATGAATAGAGCTCTTTGCTTCCTTTCACTTGCAACGTGATTTTGCCTTTCGGCACTGCTATTTCACATTCTGTGTGGTTCAATTCGCCCATACGATACTGCAATACAACTGTTTGTTTGCCTTCGGATGCTTGTTTAAGGAATAAATCGTAATGTGCATCGTTGTTCATAAATACGGTCAATCCGGCTTTATCGCCCGGTTGTGCATCGTTAAGAGTCAGCATGGTTTCTGCTGTAAAGTTTATATGTTCCTGTCTGCGTCCTACAAAAGTGGGGGAATCGGTATCATCTAATGAAATTGGAGTTGCTTTAAGACGCAAGGCTCCTTTCTTCTCCTTTAATGAGTAGTTTTCCATAAAAGGATTGCGCAGATAGTTCCATTCAAAACCTAAACCTGATTCTTTGAAATCTGTAATACCCGACTGTTCTTTAACCGGAAACAAAGGCAAAGTGGGTACATTCATATCCAGATTTACTGTTCCATCTCCATTGACCACTGGCCAGGCTTCTTTGTCCCATCTCACCGGAGCAAGGAATGTTTCACGTCCCAACACATGGTGCAAAGCGCTTTGCGGACGAAATGCGAGAAAAACAACCCACCAGGAACCATCGTGAGCCTGAATAATATCTGCATGTCCGGTTCCTTGAATGGGATTGGACTGGGCATTCATATTGATATGGGTCAGAATTGGATTGGCCGGATTCGACTGGTACGGGCCATCAATATTCCGGCTTCGTGCAATGGTTACTTTATGTCCGTATTCAGTACCTCCCTCTGCTATAAGAAGATAGTACCATCCATCTTTTTTGTATATGTGTGGAGCTTCGGGATAACGGCCACCTGTTCCGGTCCAGATAACTTTGCTTTGTGTAAGTTGCTCACCGGTTTTGGGATTTATTTCACATAAACAGATTGAGTTGTTGGGGTTTGAGGTCATGTAACATTTGCCGTCTTCAAAGTAAAGCGAAGGATCTATGCCCTGTTGTTTCAGCCATACAGGGTCCGACCACTCTCCTGCCGGATTGTTTGTATATACTATAAAGTTTCCTTTGGATGACACATTTGTTGTGATCATATAAAAGGTTCCTTCGTTATAGCGAATAGTTGGTGCATATATGCCTCCTGACAACCAGCATTTATTTAACGATAACTGCGAAGGACGTGTAAGGCAATGCCCAATCTGCTCCCAATTTACCAGGTCTTTGCTATGAAAGACAGGGACTCCGGGAAAATAGGCAAAGCTACTGGTTACCAGATAATAGTCGTCCCCTACTCTACATACACTTGGATCGGGATGAAAGCCTGAAATAACGGGATTTTTATATCCTGCCGGAGTACTTCCCCAACATGTACTTGCAATTACTAATAATAACAATAAAACTTTTTTCATAGTTATAGCATTTATTTCGTGTTTACATTTATAACGAAACAAAGCTAGAACTTATTTATCTGAAAAAGAAAGGTAGCAAGGTATAAAAAAGGCTATTATGTTTCGGATATAGGGTTAATATGTTTCAAACAGGTTTATTTCTTAAGATAGAACTCAGGTGTTATATTTGATACTTTATACACTGAATCGTGACGTAGACTAAGCTCTCCTAAAATAAGCAAAGCAGATTTGAGTTCTATTTTCAACAAAGCAGAATAACGGGATTTCGGTATAGTGTCTGACTGAGTAAGACCTGCCTTCTTTATTTGTGCTGTTAATAATGAGTCCCGATTAAAGCTGTAAAGCATAGCGCCTTTTTCTGAATATAAATCTAGTGATTTATCTTCGTTAATGAAATACATACCGTCTGAGGTTTTATAGTCGTAAATTTTATTCAGAGAACGATATCCTTGCAATGAAACTGGTTCCAATAATTGTATATCAAAATAGGTGGTAGGTGGCGCAACTTCTACCTGAGGTCTGTTACTTTGAGAGATCCGCTCTATATCTAACGCTCTTATGCCGGGTATATAAGTTACTACTCCAAACAGCAGAATGGCAAGCAACATTACATACAGATAGCGACCGGTTCGTTTTGTAAGAAACAAAATTGCAGTCAAAGATATCACTAGTCCGGCTATTAGCAAGTACACTCGTTCTTCGGTAAATCCGTATTGATTAATTCTGTATATGGTAGCTATCCAGAACATGATATATGCAGGAAACACAATAAAGCTGGCTTTGTTATAAAACCATTTATAGGGACATTTATTTGCTAGCAGCACACATCCTTTAAGGAAAAACAGACCGATAGAAAATGCCAGAACAATGGCTGCAACACCTCCCTTAGGAAGCGACCACACAAATGCTATCTTGATAAAATAGAGATAAAGTATGACTGTGTAGATTAGTAATACCGGAGATAATACATAATTGAGCAATATATCTGTAAGCTTATTAGCTATTATCTTATCTGATTTATCGTAATGAAAATAGATGAATAAGGATGGAAAGATAACCATACTTACAAAATACCCCGAATAATGAAAGTATCGGGAATCTCCGGACTTCCATATTTCAAATATATATTGAATGGAAAAATAGACAGACGTAAGCAATGCATAGGTTATTCCGGATAATACAAATGCATAAAGCAATGAGCGTAACAATTGCAAGACGCTATCCATGAAAGAAGCATTTTCTTTCTGCCACCCTGAAGCCAGATAGGTTCCGGTGAGAACTCCAATAGTTACAAACAAAAAGAGCTCTTCACTTTCCGGCTTATGGAGCCACAGCAATGGAACAATTAATAGTAAACACCCGTAATATATCCACCGTATCTGCTTTTTGTCTGCAAATTTATTCAGCGTATACGCTATAATCATCAGCATTGGAAAATAGTAATAAAGTGATTCTCCCTGTTTTATTACTTTTTCGAACAACAAAACATTGATTGCGTAGCAGATAAGTGCAATAAGTAATTCTACCGGATTAGAGCGTACTGCCTCATGCCACTTAGACAAAATGTTTCTCATAGACTTTTTCATAATACAGCGTTTTATTTCTATTGTGTTTAAATACGAAGTAACGAATAATTATACAAAAAGCAATAAATTTCTTCACATTTAACACAATAGACGATGCTTATAAGATGATGAATAGCATCACCTTTGTCGCTTCACATATTCTGACGGAGATACTCCATATTCGTCTTTAAAGCATTGTCTGAAATACACTACATTATTGAACCCTACTTTATACGCTATTTCCGAAATCTTGCTTTCACCCTCCAAGAGTAATTTTACAGCATTCTGCAACTTCACTTTGCGAATATATTCATTGGTAGACATATTAGTTAATGCTTTCATTTTACGATAAAGTGTAGAAGCACTCATACACATTTTATCGGAAAGGTAAGTTACATCTATTTTATCGGAACTAAGATCTGCCTCGATATATTGAGTAACTTTATTGATGAATTCATTATCTAATTTATTTAATGTATTGCTTACCGGTTCTTGCTTTATAACGATGTTTTTATTCCCAGAAAACAATACAGCCAGTTGCTTTCTCGATTCCAACAGGTTATTAACTCTACTCCGCAACAAACTGGCACTAAAAGGTTTGGTTAAATATGAGTCGGCCCCAACGGTATAACCATATTCTTTATCCTGCATTGAATCTTTCGCAGTAAGTAAAATGATGGGGATATGACTGGTACACACATCTTGTTTCAGCTTCTTACATAACTCAACACCATCCATTCCCGGCATCATAATGTCACTGATAACAAGGTCCGGAATAATGGTGAGAGCTTTTTCCAAACCTTTTCTTCCGTCTTCGGCTGTTACTACTTCAAAATCTTCAGAGAAAGTATCACTTATGTATTCACGGATATCCTGATTATCTTCAACTACCAGAAGTATTTGTTTTTCTGTATTAAAGTCTTCTTCTGCAGCTTCTTCCACGACTTCTGTAACTTCCGGTTCTTCTTCTACCTCTGGCTCATCTGTACGCAAGGCATTTGGATATGTGTTATTGGTCTGGAGTCTGACAAAAAAGTCGCTTCCTTTTCCCACAATACTTTCCACCCATATTTCTCCCTGGTGCAATGTTGCAAGATTCTTCACTAAAGCTAGTCCTATTCCTGTACCCGAAGCTTGATGCTTACTGTTTACCTGATAATAACTTTCGAAAATACGGGATAAAGCTTCAGCCTCTATTCCATGTCCGGTATCGCTGACTTTTATTTCGGTATATTCCACTTCATCTTTAACTGTTGAGTATAAAGAGATGGTTATAGAGCCTTTTTCAGTATATTTAATGGCATTCGATATAAAGTTGTCGAGGATAATGGTAATAACCTCCCTATCGAACATCAGCTGCATATCCTCTTTCTCTATAACGACATTGAACTCAACATCTGGATTACGATTCAGTTCCTTATATTTGAGTCCAATCTCCTGAATTAGTTTTGCTATGTTATTTCTGGATACACATAGTTTGCGGTTCTGTGTCTCTGTCTTTCTGAATTCAAGTATCTGATTGATCAGATTCAACAGACGAATGGCACTTTGATGTATCACAGAAATCTTACGAAGCTGTCTGGTTTGAAGAGATTTTTCTTTCATCAGATCTTCAAGCGGACCTAAAATAAGGGTTAAAGGAGTACGTAATTCATGCGTGATATTGGTATAAAATCGCAATCGTTCGTTATTAAGTTCCTGTTCCTGTTCATGCTTCTTTCTCTCCATTTGGTAGGAACTTCTCCAGCTAATTCTTCTCTTATAAGCATATAAGGAAATATAAACCAATGTGATAAAGAGTATAAAATAGAGAGACTTTGCCCACCAGGTAAGCCAGAAAGGAGGTGCTATGTGAATAAATACAGAGATAGCCTCATTACTCCAATCCTGATTATGAAGGCGTGCTTTTATCTGGAATTCATAATCTCCGGGAGCCACATCTAGGAAAGTAACACTGTTGTGTCCTTCCTCTAATGTATACCAGGAATCATTTACCCCCTTAAGTATATAAGTGTACTCAACCTGATTGTTTAATGAATAGTCCAGTTCATTAAAAGCAATGCTGAAACTGTTTTGTTTATAATTTAGATCTATATGTTTATTGCCTCCCAAAGGGATAACCTTTTCATCATGTTCCAAAGTGGAAATCTTATTGTATATTTTCACCTCCGAAATAACCGGATGAGGATATTCTCTGCCATCAGTAAACTGTTCAGGATTGAAGTAACAAACTCCACCCAAAGAACCAAAATAGATGAATCCGTCTTTGTCTTTTGTAATAGATCCACTCATAAAATTACCGGCAGGAATGCCATCTGAGATATCGTAATTCTCGAATTTGTTCTTTGCTTCGGAATATTTACTGAGTCCCTTATTGGTACTAATCCAGATATTCTTTTTATTATCTTCGGTAATGGCTCTAATGTGGCTATTGACAAGTCCGTCACTTCTTTTAAATGTTCTATAATTATAATTGCTTATAGACGGAAACAGAACCAAGCCATCTCCTGTTGCTACCCAGATTCTATTTCGTGAGTCTCTGAATATGTAATTGATTGTATTTGAGCAAAAACCGGAATAATCATCAAACTTCTTCAGAAGTTTCATTTTTGGGGAATAAATTCCAAGACCGTTTCCAAACGTACCAATCCACATCCGTCCTTTAGAATCCTGAAAGATGCTTCTTACCAAATCACCCTGAAGTCCGCTGTTCTTTGAATTATAAGCAGTAATTTTCTGCTGATCTTGCAAATTGATGCAATAAATTCCCTCACTGCTTCCAACCCAGAGATTATGATGTAAGTCCTCGAAGAAGCAACGAATATCCAGTCTGCTTTTTCCTCCCAGAACTATTTGTTTGAACTGCTTACTCTTGTTATTATAGCAGTTAACACCTCCAAGATAAGTTCCAATCCAGATATTATTCTGAGAATCATTGAACATGGACAATACAGCATTGTCACTCAATTGTCCGCTCTCTTTATTATAAATGGCTATACGTTTCCCTTTCTCAAAAACATTAATACCTCCGCCATCGGTTCCAATCCATGTTTTGCCTTGTTTGTCGGTACACATTCCCCAGGCTACCTTATAGCTAAGCTTGCTGTTTTTACCTAGTACAGGATTGTAGCTTAAAGTATTAAATAAAGGAGGATTATTGCTTATAAAATTAATGCCGCCGCCATACGTACCAATCCAGATGTTATGGAACGAGTCCTGAAAAATACTGCGAACTGTTGAAGCGGATAGCTGGTATTCATCATCTCCGGAAGATATATGCCTAAAGCTTACCTTATCTGCCGACATGATAGAGAGTTGGCGAATATCGAGGATAAAGATGCCTTCAAATTCTGTAGCTATCCATAGCTGGTTGCTATTTATTTGCTGAATGGAGTAGATGGAACTTATTTTGGGGGCAAAGAATGCTGAATTGTTATTTCTAAAGACCGTAAAATTGTTCCTATCCGGATTAAATAAAGCCAATCCGCTATTTGTACCTACCCAGATATTATTATTACTATCTCTGAAAATGCATCTAACTTCATTACCGGGAATACTTGTGGGGTCCTGAGGATTATTCTTGAAATTACGGACTCTTTTATTTCTTAATGAAAGGATACTTAAACCTTCATTTACATGACCTATAAAGAGGTTACGGTCATTGTCTTCCATAACAGTCCACACATTTTCATTTGTCAGCCCTAACAATGTGGATTTATTATAATGGGTAAACTTTTTGGTTTTCTTATCGAAATAATCTACTCCACGATAGTAAGTACTGATCCATAAGTTACCATCGGCAGCGTTGGTTACTGATGTTACATCGTTTGTTATAAGACTATTCTTGTCTGCCGGATTCTTTTTATAAACGGTAAATGTGTTATTATTATAATTATAAGCATTCAGACCAGAGCGTTGGGTTGCAATCCAGATAATGCTATCTACCTTATCGGCATAAACACGATTCAATTCATTGCCACTGATGCTTGGAGATTGTGTGGAGTATTTATAATAATTAATAAAGCGGGAACCGTTAAACTTGTTCAGTCCCTCTTCCGTAGCAAACCAAAGAAAACCTAGTTTATCCTGGGTAATACTTACCACATTATTGTTTGATAAGCCTAGTTCGACCCCTAAACGTTTTATGGAATATGGCTGAGCGGCAGAAATTGTTGGCAAGCTTACCAAAATTAGATATAGAATTTGTATCAGTCTGTTTTTCATATATTTCGAATCATTAGACTTCACAAAAATAGCAATAAAATCTATCAAAATAGAACAATAAATCGTGCATTGCACGATTTACAATCTATCAATGCACGATTTTTTATATATCGATTTATTCGCCTGATCTATATTTGCCGCAAAACAACTAAGAGTTAAATCTTAAATTAATGTATTATGAACAAAAAACAGCTAACTGGCTTAATGTCATCTTTCTTGCTGTCCTGCTTCTTGGTGGGTTGCAGTAGTGACGATTTTAAAGATGTAGATGGAAAGGCTCCTACTATTGAATTAGTAACTGATCACATCCAGAGCGAAGTAGGCAGAGCATTTAAAATCTCTGGTACGATTACCGACAACGATGGTATTCAAAGCATTCGCTTACAGAATGAAGAATTAGATTTGGATAAAACGATTGATTTATCTGATATTTATGAAAAAACACTTACCTCCTATGATTTAGATTATTCATTTAAAACTCCTTCTACTTTAACAGGGGATAACTTTGCAATTAGAGTTACTGTTACAGATTTAGGAGGTCGTAGTACAGAACAAACTATCCTGCTTACAATGGATGGCGATTTTACAAATCCTACATTTACTACAGTACCTGATGCTAACATTACAGTGTTGATTAAGAGTCAAACAAAACTTAATCTACGTTTCAGCGTACAAGACGATAAGGCTTTGGATCACATTAGTGTTTCAATTCCTTCATTGAATTATTCTAAAACAGTAGCTGTAACCGGCAAAACTTACAATTACAGTGATGTTGTAGTAATGCCATCGCAAGTTGGAACTTATGCATTATCAATTTCTGCAGTAGACAAGTTCAATTTGACTACTACTCAAAATTGTACTATCAATGTTTCCGAAATGCCTGATTTTGAGAAGATGTATCTGACAGATGTGGAAGATGCTGCTTTACTGAACAGTGATGTATTCGGTGTTCCTGTTTTAATTGATCATACCGGACCATATACTTATACAGCTCGTTACTATTCTGAAGCTGCAGGAAGTAAAGTTCGTTTCATTCCTCAAAAGACAGACTTCTCTCCTATCTGTTTCGGTGTTGATCCAGATAACGCTAATCTGTTGACTGATGATCCAGACGTATCTAAACCGATCGTTCTGCCTACCGGAAAAGAGTATTACGAAATTACTTTCAATGTAAAAACGGGAGAGTATAGTTACAAAACTTATGTACCAGCAAATCCACTACCTCAGGCTATAGGATCTGATTATTATCTGGACCCTGCACAACCTCAGTATATTATTCCATTCCAGATTGGTTTGGTTGGTAAAGGTTTACCTGGCAATGATTCATGGAGTCCTTCTAACATTACTCCTCTAAATCAGGATAAGGATAATCCGTATCTGTTCTCTACAACTATGAGCTTAACAGCCGGTACAAAGATGGAATTCATTATCCATAACAAACACGATTGGGGCTGGTGGGATTACTGCTTCTGGAGATTCGACAGCAAAACTGATATTGAAAAGTGTGTATGGAAAGGTGGAGATAATGCAAGCATTACAATCAAAACAACAGGCAATTACATGTTTAAGTTTGATGCTCATTTGAAGCGTGCTAAATTTTATCCTATTAACTAATTGAAAACACAATTAAAATGAAAAAGTATTTATTTATCATACTATCAGTCATATCAATGAGTGTTTACGCTCAGAAAATGACAGTGACAGGAAAGGTTACTTCTGTCAAAGATAAAGAGCCCATTATTGGAGTTACTGTTTTAGTCAAAGGAACCAATCAGGGAACAATGACCGATTTGGAGGGAAATTATTCCTTATCAAATGTTTCTGGTAATGCTACTATCATTTATTCGATGGTAGGTTTCAAAAAACAGACTGCTAATGTAAATGGGAAAGCGGTAATCAATGTTAGTCTTGACGAAGATGTTTCTGTACTTGATGAAGTTGTTGTAGTTGGTTATGGTGCTGTTAAAAAGAGCGACCTTACCAGTTCTATCTCAACTGTAAAAGGTGAAGATATAAAGACTTTGTCGAGCGGTAATGCCATGAACGCCCTTCAGGGAAAGATTAATGGTGTGCAGATTTCAAGCAGTGGTGGCCCTGGTGATGCTCCTCGTGTAATTATTCGTGGTGTTACCACAACAAATGGATCGGACCCTCTATATGTAGTAGACGGAATGCCGGTAGGAACTAACATTAATTTCTTAAGTCAGAACGATATTGAAAGCATTGAAGTATTGAAAGATGCTTCTGCTGCAGCTATCTATGGTACTCGTGGTTCTAATGGTGTTATTCTTGTAACTACTAAAAAAGGAAAAGCTGGTAAAACTCAATTCCAGATAAATACTTCTGTAGGTTTACAGACTATTGCTGATCCGAAAATGGCTAATGCCAGTGAATATGAAAAAGTATTCAAGGCTCGTTACACTAATGATGGCAGTACTCCTATCTGGAACACTCCGGAAGGATCAACAGGAACTGACTGGTGGAACCAAGTGGTTAATAAGACTGCTTTAATCCAGAATTACAATATTAGTTTTCAAGGTGGTACTGATAAATATACGTTCAGCGGTAGTGTAGGTTATTTCAAACAAAACTCTCAGTTTGATACTGGTTTCTGGGATAAGCTGACTGCTCGTTTCAATACTGAATACAAATTCAATAATGTAGTTAAGACAGGTATTGATTTAGCTCCTAAATTAGAACGTTGGGACGATACTCCATCGGGATTATTTAGTTCTGCAATGAGAATGGACCCTACAACACCAGTATACCGTCCTGAGGAAGCATGGGTAGATAACAAATACAATAACTATCAGCGTTCTTACAACAACCAGGTTTGGAACCCAGCAGGTTCACTTGCCAGACAAAACTATTCAAGTGATGAATATGGTTTGTTAATGACTCCATATATTTCTGTAGAACCTATAAAAGGTTTGACTTTACGTTCACAATTTGGTGTAAACGCTACTTTCCGTATCTCTGATACTTTTATTCCTAAATTCTATATTGATAATCTGGAACAACAGGAATTAAGTTATGTAGAACGCAAGTTCAATACTCAGGTTGACTGGAACTGGACAAATACTGCCAATTATATGACTACCATCAATAAAAAGCATAATATTAATGCAATGGTGGGTTATACAATGGAAAAATTCTCTAACTACTGGCTAACAGGTTCTCGTGAGAACACAGCAAGTAACATCATCGAATTGCAACAGGTAAATGCCGGTACACAAAGTCAAAAGGCTAGTGGTACGGATCAATATACTACATTGCTTTCATATCTTGGACGTGCAATGTATAACTATGATAACAGATACTATTTAACAGCATCTGTACGTGTTGATGGTTCTTCTCGTTTCCCTAAAGGAAGTAAATATGCCACATTCCCTGCTGTATCTGCTGCATGGAGAGTATCGGGCGAAGATTTCATGAAAGATCAGGAATTTATCAACAACCTGAAATTCCGTCTTGGATGGGGACGTGTTGGTAATCAAAATATTGCAAACTCTGCTTATCTTACATTAATGGGTAATGCCGATTATGTACTTGGTGGCAATCGTATTATTGGTAGTGCAGTTAGCTCTGTAGGTAATACTTCTCTGCGTTGGGAAACTGTAGAAGACCACAATATTGGTCTTGATATGAGCATTCTTAATAATCGTTTGAGTATGACCGTTGATCTTTTCCAAAAGAAATCGACCGACATGCTTTTGCAAAAGGAAAACTTATTGATTTTGGGTTACCCAGACTGGAATAGCCGTGTATGGACAAATGTTGGTAGTATGAAAGCTACCGGATGGGAAGTTTCATTAAACTGGAATGATAAGAAAGGCGACTTCAGCTATGATCTTGGCGTTAATCTGTCTTCTGTAAAAAACAAGATTATTAAACTTACAGGACAAGCTCCTCTTTATACTAAAGAACTGAACTCAGGAAACTACATTATTCGTAATGAAGAAGGTGGAGATCTAAGTGGTTTCTACGGATATACCTGTGACGGTATTTTCCAGAACAAAGCAGAGGTTAATGCTCATACCGACGAACATGGTACATTGATACAACCTTATGCAAAACCAGGAGATCTTATCTTCAGAGACAGAAATCATGATGGTGTGCTGAATGCAGATGATAAAACTTTCATCGGTAATCCATTCCCGGATTTAATGTTAGGTTTCAACACTCGTTTAGGATATAAGAACTTTGATCTTGTTGCTAACTTCTATGGTACATTTGGTAATGACATCTTCAATACTACCAAATCACTTTATGCAGGTACATCCGGTTCAAACGTATATGCAGGAACTTATGATAAGGTTTGGCGCGAAGACAATACAGGAGCATCGATTCCACGTCTTTCTGTAAACGACCTTAACAACAACTACACAACTGTATCCAGTTTCTTTGTAGAAGATGGTTCATATTTCCGCTGCAAATTACTGCAACTTGGTTACACTTTACCTAAGAACATGATAAAAGGTCTTGGTGTAAGAGTTTCTCTTTCTGCTCAGAACTTGTTTACCATCACAAACTACTCAGGTATGGACCCTGAACGTGCTGCAATGGGTGGTGTTACAGAATCTGGTGTTGATAATATCGGTTATCCGAATCCAAGAACATTCTTGCTTGGAGTTAATTTGAACTTTTAATTGATACTAAAATGAAAAGATCTATTATAGCTTTATCATTGTCTGCTTTACTGACAGCAGGCCTTAGCAGTTGTTCCGACTTTTTGGAACAACCTGTATTGGGACAGGAAAACCTGGACACATATTTCCAAAGTGAAACTGATTGTACAAAGGCAATTACCGGTTGTTACCAATCTATTTTTTACGATGACTGGTGGCAGATTGCAAAATTCTGGAACCTTACAGGTATGTGTACCGATGATATGTGGATGGGTAACACTTCACAGGATCAGGGAGACTATCTTTCACTGGCTCATTACACCAGCGGTGGTTCCAGTAACGGAGCTGCTCAGAACTTCTGGCAATTTCGCTACAAAGGCATTTATCGTTGCAATGTAGCTATTAACCACATACCCGATGCTCCTATTGCTAATACAGAACTACAAAAGCGATTGATTGGCGAAGCTAAATTCCTTCGTGGTTACTTTTACTTTGACTTAGCAAGAAACTTTGGCGGATTGCCACTTATATTGAATGAAGCAATGCCTTCTGATATTAAAGGTATTACCCGCAGTAGCTTGGCTGACACTTATGCTCAGGTGGAGAAAGATTTGAAGGATGCTATTGAAGTTCTGCCAAAACGTAGTGCTTTAAGTTCTTCTGATTTGGGTAGAGCTACCAAAGGTGCTGCTCAGGGCTATTTAGCAAAAGTTTATCTGTATCAGGAAAAATACGCTGAGGCTGAAGCTTTATTGAAGGATATTATTGCTTCTGGTGAATATGAGTTGCTAAGTGATTTTGGTAAAGTTTGGGCTATTGAATCCAACAACAGCAAAGAGGGACTTTTCGAGGTACAGTATACATACGATGCAACTTATGGTCTTGGAGCTTCTCTTCCTATTGTCAGCGGATCACGTGACGACTCAGGATGGTCATGGGGATTACCTACAGCTAATCTTGAAAAGGCATTTATTGATGCTGGTGATAATGTTCGTTTAAAATGGACTATCATCAAGCATGGTGCTACAGAGATAGCTGGTGAAGATAATTTCGCAGGACTATTGGCTGGATACTCTGAAGCTATAAAAAGCACTTATCCAAATATGTTCGTTGCTTCTCCGGGAAATCATAAATCAGCTCGTGTAAGCCGTAAATTTTATATTCCGGTAAATCAACGTCCTGCTACATTTAACAAATGCTATATTCCACAAAACCACCGTCTGCTTCGTTATGCCGACATCTTATTGATGTACGCCGAAGTAGAAAATGCACTTGGAAAAGATGGCGAAGCACTTATTTATCTGAACAAGGTGCGTAACCGTGTACAATTGCCTGACCTGACTCTTACAAGTAACAAACTTCGTGATGCTATTCGCACTGAACGCCGTTTAGAACTGGCACTGGAAGGTGAACGTCTTTATGATATCCGTCGTTGGAAAGGTGATGATAACAAACCTTTGGTATGCAGTATTATGGGACCAAACGGATCTTTTGTAAAAGCTAATACAAATCAGGCTACAGCCGATCCGTTTGAATGGGCTAACCAGAAAGAAAATAGCAATAAAGGTTATTATTTCGATGAAAAGCGTGACTTGCTTTTCCCAATTCCTATTTCAGAAGTAACTATGTCTGAAGGAACTATTGAACAAAATCCGGGTTATTAATTAATAATAAGGGTGTAAACTAAGATTGTTTTTATTTCACAAAAATGCTCCTTTCTCTGGAGAAAGGAGCATTTTTTAACTAACGAAATAATATGAAAATGAATATATTACTTTTAATAGGTATGTTCTCATTAGCTTCATGTGGAGACAGTGGGGTTGATTCGCCTCCGAAAGATGATGTTAATGTAGACATAACAAAGAATGTGACTATTGATGCCACTGTTACTTATCAAACGATAGATGGTTTTGCTGCCTCGGATTGTTGGGTTCCTAATTATATTGGAAAATATTGGAATAATGACGAGAAAGAGGCTATTGCAAATCTTCTTTTTTCAAAGGAGATAAAAAACGGGGCTCCGCAAGGAATTGGTCTGTCTATGTGGCGCTTTAATCTAGGTGGCGGAACAGCAGAACAAGGTAGCAGTAGTGACATTACAGATAAATCTCGCAGAGCAGAATGCTTCCTGCAACAAGATGGAACGCTAGACTGGAGCCATCATCAGGGACAGCAATACTTTTTAGAAAAAGCTAAGAGTTTGGGATGCGAATCTTTTGTTATGTTCAGCAATACTCCTCCTGTAAACTATACTGTAAATGGTAAAGGATATTCTGCAAAAGGAGCTTTTGCTAATTTAAAGGATGATTGTTATGACGATTTTGCCAAATACATGGCAAATGCTCTCTCCTACTTTAAAGAACAAAAAGGTATCAACTTTAATTATATCAGTCCGGTAAATGAACCTCAATACAATTGGGCTTCTCCTTCACAAGAAGGAAGCGGATGGCAAAACAGTGAAATTAAACGTCTGGCTGTTGAATTGGACAAAGCACTTACTGACAAGAACCTAAACACTAAAATTTTATTGGCCGAAGCCGGTGACTGGGAATATCTTTATAAAGTAAAGAACGATGCCGGACGCAGCGACGTTATACAGAATTTCTTTAATGAGGGTTCTGTAAATTATGTAGGAAATTTAACTCATGTAGCACCTATTATTGCAGGTCATAGCTATTGGACTGATACAAACTGGGCTACTATGTATGATGTTCGCAGTCAGGTAGCAACCGCTGCAAAATCTAAAAACCTGAAGGTTTATCAAACAGAATGGAGTATGATGAGTGATAACTATGAAGATTATCCGGGACACGACAATGCTTCTTATATGGACATTGCTCTCTGCATGGCTAAAGTTATTCATCACGATTTAGCTACAGCAAATGTATCTTCATGGTCATACTGGACCTCTCTGGATGTAGAACGTTGGGGACATAAAAACAGATTCTTATTAATAAAGACTACTCCTGCCGATGGAGCGTATGGTGATATAGAAAAAAGCGGAACTCATGAGGCAACAAAGACTTTATGGACTTTAGGTAATTACAGTTTATTTATTCGTCCTGGTTACCAGCGAGTAAACTTAACAGTACAGAATGCTTCAAATTCATTCTTTGGTTCTGCTTACCTCTCACCTCAAAAAGATAAATTGGTAGTAGTATACACTAATCTTACTACTAAAATAATTGGAGTAGATCTTTCGTTGAACGGATTATCTAAGAAAGCATCTAGTGTGAAACAATACACAACTAATGCTTCATCTGATTTATCAGAAAAAGAATTAAGCTCTAATAACAGCTCTATTCAGCCAAAATCTATTGTAACAGTTGTTTATGATTTTAAATAATATATGCGATGAATAGAATAACATCTTTTATACTCACCGTAATTCTTTTAATATCCTGTGCAGCTAATGTACAATCTCAATCGGCTGGAACTTTCAAGGCAGGCAAGAATACATTCCTGCTGAACGACAAGCCTTTTGTTATTAAAGCGGCAGAGATTCACTATCCGCGTATTCCTGATGCTTATTGGGAACAACGCATTGAAATGTGTAAATCACTTGGAATGAACACCCTTTGTCTGTATGTGTTCTGGAATCTGCACGAACAGAATCCCGATGAGTTCGATTTTACAGGCAACAAAGATATTGCTCGCTTCTGCCGTCTGGCACAGAAACATGGCATGTATGTTATTGTTCGTCCCGGTCCATATGTATGTGCTGAGTGGGAAATGGGTGGACTGCCCTGGTGGTTGCTCAAGAAGGACGTAAAACTCCGTACACTTGATACTTATTACATGGAACGTGTGCGCAAGTTTATGAAGGAAATTGGCAAGCAACTGGCTGATCTGCAGATTACCCGTGGCGGTAATATCATTATGGTTCAGGTAGAAAACGAATATGGTTCTTATGGCACTGACAAACCTTATGTAAGTGCAATCAGAGATATCGTTCGTGAATCGGGCTTTACCGAAGTTCCTTTGTTCCAGTGCGACTGGAGTTCTAACTTTACAAATAATGCATTGGACGATTTGTTGTGGACTGTAAACTTCGGTACCGGTGCCAACATTGAAAATGAATTTAAGAAGCTAAAAAGCCTTCGTCCGGAATCTCCACTGATGTGCAGTGAGTTCTGGTCTGGTTGGTTCGACCATTGGGGACGCAAGCACGAAACCCGCGATGGTGCAACGATGGTTGCCGGCCTAAAGGATATGCTCGACCAAAACATCTCTTTCAGTCTGTACATGACTCACGGAGGAACCACCTTCGGTCATTGGGGAGGTGCCAACAATCCGGCATACTCTGCCATGTGTAGTTCTTATGATTACGATGCTCCAATCAGTGAAGCCGGTTGGACAACACCGAAGTTCTGGCAACTGCGTGAGCTTCTTTCCAAATATGTAGCTCCGGGAGAAAAGCTTGCTGATGTACCTGCAGCCTATCCGGTTATCGAAATTCCGACAATCAAGTTCGAAGCTGCTGCTCCTTTGTTCGCAAACCTTCCTGCTCCAAAGAAGAGTATGGATATCAAACCAATGGAACAGTTCAACCAGGGCTGGGGATCTATTCTGTATCGCACAACTTTACCTCAGGTAAAAGCAGGAACCACATTGCTGATTACTGAAATGCACGACTGGGCACAGATCTTTGTCAATGGCAAATTGATTGGTCGTCTGGATCGCCGTCACGGAGAAAACAGCGTAACGCTTCCTGCCTTGAAGGCCGGTGCCAGACTGGATATACTAGTAGAAGCTATGGGACGTGTAAACTTTGATAAGTCTATCCACGACCGTAAAGGTATTACCGAAAAGGTAGAGCTACTTTTAAATGGCAATGCCGTTAACTTGAAAAACTGGACAGTCTACAACTTCCCGGTTGATTATAAATTCGTTCAGAATAAGAAATATACAGCAAAAGGCAAACAGACTATGCCTGCCTATTACCGTGCAACCTTCAATCTGAAAGAAACGGGAGATACCTTCCTTGATATGCAGACCTGGGGTAAAGGTATGGTTTGGGTAAACGGACATGCCATGGGAAGAATCTGGGAAATCGGTCCACAGCAAACGCTTTACATGCCTGGTTGTTGGTTGAAGAAGGGTGAGAACGAGATTATTGTTCTCGACCTGAAAGGTCCTCAGCAGGCCATAGTGAAAGGTTTGAAAAAGCCAATTCTGGATATGCTTCGTGAAAAAGCTCCAGAAACACACCGTAAGAGTGGTCAGAAGTTAGAACTTCAGAACGAAACAGCAGCAGCGCAAGGTACATTTACCTTCCGTAACGGTTGGCAGGAAGTAAAGTTCGACAAGCAAGTACAAGGACGCTATTTCTGTCTGGAAGGATTATCTTCTTTCGATGGCAGCAATATAGCTTCTGTTGCAGAGTTGCACGTATTGGGAGCCGACGGTCAGCCGCTGTCCCGTGAAAACTGGAAAATTCTTTATGCAGACAGCGAAGAAACCAGAAGTGGTAACCGCACTGCCGATAAAATATTCGATCTACAGGAATCTACATTCTGGAGTGCGGTAGACAATGCAGCTTATCCTCATCAGGTTGTGATAGATCTTGGAAAGGATGCAGTGGTTACAGGTTTCAGATACCTGCCACGAGCTGAAAAAGGTTGTCCGGGAATGATTAAGGATTATAAAGTTTACGTTAAAGCCGGAGCTTTTAAATACTAACACAAACACAAAATCTAAACAAGAGGCAGAGGGAGATAATTCCTCTGCCTTTTTTTATGAATTCTTATATGCACAATGCTATAATACTGTTTATAGGCTTTTATGTATAACAATCATTCAAATTATCAAGCAGACATTCTTTTATAAACTGTTTTTCAGAAATTATATATCTTTGATTATCAGAGATAATACATCTTTAATGATGCCCAAAAAGTATTTGGCACCCTCAATTTATTCGTATTCCTAATGGAGACTGAAATTAAATATCCTATTCTACAAGGGAGTCTTTTGACTTTTTAGACGCTCTCTTTAAATGAGTCTTCATCTTATTATTGAAGAATCAACTCTCCAATTTAAAGAAGCCGGAAACTTAGTGAAAATATAACCTTTATAATTTAAATCCATTCACCGTAGGATTTTATTTATTGAGGAATGGTTGGAAAATTATTGGTGAATGGTTTGCGGACTTTTTAGGTTTATACAGAAAGGCGTTGGAAAGGGTTTCTTTTTATTGATAGAAAAAAGATTTAATGCTCTTTGAATAAAATAACAGGCTAAAGCTCATCAAATTCAATTTTAATAATATATTCGCAATTAATTAAGCTTCGAAGAGACTTCCCTAAGCGTACTAAAACATAAGAATATGAACAGTAAAATTATTGAAGGCGTAAAAGCTCTTCACTCCGAAATGAAGGAGTGGATGGACCATCTCCATCAATACCCAGAATTGGCGCTTCAAGAAACAGAAACGGCTAAATATCTTGCCGCGAAACTAAAATCGTGGGGATATGATGTGGAAGAAGGGGTTGGTAAAACAGGAATTGTAGCCTCGATGACTGTTGGCACTGGTAAAAACTCCATCGGACTGCGAGCCGACTTCGACGCTCTGCCCATTCAGGAAGTAAATACCCTACCCTATAAAAGTAAAATTGAAGAAAAATCACACCTTTGCGGACACGACGGACACAGCACAATGTTGCTTGGAGCTGCTAAATATTTGTCGGAAACAAGGAACTTTAACGGAACGGTTCGCCTTATCTTTCAACCTGCAGAAGAAACGATGGAGGGCAGTCCGGCTATGATTGCCGATGGACTGTTTGAATGCTTTCCTGTAGATGCTGTATATGGAATGCACAATATGCCGGGCTTACCATTTGGAAAATTCCACTTTCGTGAAAACGAAACAATGGCAGCTGTAGACAACTGGGAAATTGAACTTACCGGTAAAGGCAGTCACGGATCCATGCCCGAACTAAGTATAGACCCAATAGTGTGTGGTTCGTCATTAGTAATGGCACTGCAAACCATTGTATCCCGCAATGTATCTCCCTGGCAAAACTCGGTAGTAACTGTTGGCGCTTTCCTTGCAGGAGATGCCGGGAATGTAGTACCACAAACTGCTATCTTGCGATTAAGCATCCGCAATATGGAACCGAAACTACGAGAAATGGTTCTGAATAAAATTCGTTCTATAACGAAAGCACAAGCCGAAGCCTTTAACTGCAAATACGAAATCCGTGAAGGTATACCCGGAACCGTATTGGTAAACACTCCCGAAAATACTCAATGGGCTGCCAACGTAGCTCGGAAAACATTTGGAAACGATCAGGTGGTGTATCCTGTTCATCCTTATATGGGCAGCGAGGATTTTGCTTTTATGCTCGAAAAGAAACAAGGTACTTACTGTATGCTTGGTAATGGAGATTCTTTTATGGTTCACCATCCGCAATACGTTTTCAATCAAGATATTCTGCCTATCGGTGCTGCCTATTGGGTGGCGTTGACAGAAGAGTATTTGAAGTAAAACAACAAGTTTGTATAAAACAAAGGCACCTTGTTTATGAGCAAGGGGCTTTTGTTTATGTAACAAGATGATGTGTTTTCTTTATGAGCAGGTAATTAATAATTTACTTCCATTTCCAATCCAGCTCCACCTCCCACGCAATACCCAGATTGCTAATTAGTTTGCTCAGATCGTTCTTGAATTCTGTGTAATCAGTCATCTTGGAAGGAATAGCCATTGTTTCACCATTCTTCATTCTTATAAACAGGTTATCCTTTATTTCATAAATGAATTCAACCTCGGTTAGCCTGACTTTCTCTTCTCCTGATTTGTCTTTTGAGATTATAAATCCATCGTCAAATCCAATTTCACTTATAACTCCAATCCTATTTTTGTAGTTTTGCTGAATAAATTTCTCATAAAATATCTTATACCTCCACCGGTAGTAAAGAGGATAAAAGAAAAGGCAAATTGCTCCAGATATGAAAAAGTAATAAGCCAGAAACTTGTCTTCTTTTTGAAAAAATAATAGTCCAAGACCTAAAAAGACAAATGTAGTCAGTACCCAACTCCGAATCCTTTTATTTTTCATTCGCTTGGATTTCGAAGCTGTAAAAAGCAGAAATCTTAAGAAGTCATCCTTTTCTAATTTAATCTGATACATTCACTTTCCTTTTTTTAGTTATTGGCAAACTTACATAAAAATCTCGATTTTTAAGCGCGTCAAATAAAAATATGACATTTATTTATAAAGGAAATATAAGCTTTAATTGAATAATTAAAAGCTTATATCAGGTAAAAACTGAAAAAGGAAGATGCACTTAATGAATAATTTCTTAACATTGCAATCTTTAAAAACAATCATCACTTACAAACAAACAGAATATGAAAATAAATGAATTTGATAATAGAGCGCGTGAATGGGATAAGGAGGCCATTCATTGGGAACGTTCAAAAGCAATAGCGGAAAGAATGATTGCAAAAATACCATTCAAGCCTACTATGAAAGCGTTGGAATTTGGAGCCGGAACAGGGATTCTAAGCTTTATGTTATCTGATACTCTTGCAGAAATTACACTGATGGATAACTCTACAGAAATGATAAAGGTTATTCAGGAGAAAATAGATGCGTATCATTCCACAAACTTGAAACCGTTACTTTTTAATCTTGAGCAGGAAGAGTTGAACAATGATTCTTTTGACTGCATATTCACACAAATGGCATTGCACCACGTGGTTGATACAGAATTAATAATCAACCGATTCTATAAAATACTTAATTCCGGAGGCTATCTGGTTATAGCCGATTTATATTCTGAAGATGGTTCTTTTCATGGCGAAGGATTTACCGGTCACAATGGTTTTGATGTGAAACTACTCAAAGAAAATCTGGAAAAAACCGGATTTACAAATATCACTTCAGAGGAATGCTTTGTGATGAAAAAAGGAAGAGCTGATGTATTGCGTGAATATCCTGTATTTCTTTTAGTTGCCGAAAAGAAATGAAGTTGTTCTGACTAAGATATAAAAAACCGTCGAACAGATAAAATGTACACTTAAAATCTGTTCGACGGACAATCTATCTACCTGTTATTCAAACCAAACACCCATTAGCTGTATATTAAAGTCATTCTTCTGAAACATATTCTTTATTTTCATAGCACTTAATTAAAATAGATTATTCTGGTTTTATCAGTAATTCTGCAGACTGCAACTTATCAGAATATGCTTTTATCTTTATACTTTCCTTCTTATTACCTATACGAAGCAGAATAGGTGCAATACCAGCTTCTGTTACAGGTTGGTTATTTCCAATGATTTGAGCATCGCCTTCCACTACAAAACTAACCGGTATTTTTGTATTAGTAACTGTGACACCTTGCTTATCTTGTAAACTGGCATAAATAAATATCACGTCATTGCAACCAGCCTGTGCCTTACGTCCTGCAATATTGCATGAAAGAGCTAAATGATCTGCATTCCCTGCTGTTTGTACAATCTGGCTGACAGATCTTTTATTTTTAATATAACCAACAGCTTCCAATTTGCCAGCTTTTAAACAACTTACGTTAAAGGTAAATGGTGGATGCTTCAGGTTTGAAGACAATAAATCTGTATCCGGTTTGCGTTTTTCAAGCAATTTACCATCTACATATAACTCCACTTCATCGCAATTACTAAATACTCTCACGTTTTTTGATACGCCCGGCGTCCATTCTGAAGCTATAAAAATCATTGGTTTTGAGAAACACCCCTCTCCCTGCGCTGAACGCTGACTTTGGAAAAAGTATGATGCATACTTAGGAAGTCTGAAAATATCCATTGCACCAGAATATTCCAAGTCATTACTATATCCTCTGTTATAATCAAACATAGCCCAGTAACCATCGGCAAAGGCATGTGTGGAAAGATTGTCGTTATGTGCTTCCTGCACATTTCTTGCTTGTTGTAATAATCTTATTTCTCCAGCATCACGAGGCTGGCGACTATTTCTTTCTTCACTCTTTAAATCAGCCCAGCTATCCTGATTAAATCCGGCATTTTGTGCATAGTACTCCCAATCTCCGTATTCAGATACAATAAGAGGTCTTGTTTTATCCTCACCATGACGATGTTGCCGAGCTTGAATATAAATATCATATATTTTATTTATCCATCCTGCGGAATAAGGTTTTCCATAGGGATATTCTTCACAGACAATCTGGTGTGCCTGCTTCATAAAAGTTTCAGGCATTGGAGATTCATTGATGGATAGTTCCCATGCCAGAACGCAAGGATGGTTACGATCTCTTCGAATTAATTGGCGTGAAGAATTCAGCACATGTTGTGCAAAAGCCTCATCACCAAAATACTGCCATCCAAGAACTGCATCAAGAACCATTATTCCCAGTTCGTCGCAAGCCTTCAGAAAAGCTGGTGAAGGTGGGTAATGTGAACAACGAACATAGTCGAAACCACTTTGCTTAATGATATAAGCATCTCTGTACTGAGCATTATCAGAAAGTGCATATCCTATATAGGGATATTCCTGATGGCGATTGACTCCTCGAAGAAATGTTTTCTTACCATTAATCCAGCAACCTTCGTTAGTTATCTTAATATCCCGTATTCCAACTTTTATTTGTTCTTCGTCTACTTTCTTATTATCAGCCAAAACGGTTACATGCAGAGTATATAGCGATGGAGAATCGGGCGACCAAAGTGCTGGTGACATTATTTTAGCGTCGGATTCATAATAATCTCCTTTTCCTGACAGAAGGGTTTTCTGTGCAGATTGAAAAGTGGCAACTTTAATATTTTTATTGTTATATAGTGAATAGTAAACCTTTACTTTTACATTTTTCCCGGATTGGTTTCTGACATGTGTTTTTGTGTGTATTGTGGCGTTAGCAGATGAAATATCTGATGCGTGAAAGAAAACTCCTCCTCCGGCTGTTTCATTTTCATAATTTGCATCAGTAATATAGACTGGAGATTTTACGTTCAAACTAACATTCCTGTAGATACCTCCATAAGTATTAAAATCGAGAAGTTTTAATGGTTTCGGGCCAGTTACAGCATTGTCTCTGTTGTCGAGCTTTACAGCAATTGTGTTTAATGCACCAAAACGAACTTTTGAGGTTATATCTATACTAAATGGCAGATATCCCCCCAAATGACTTCCTACTTTCTCTCCGTTTATCCATACTTCTGCGGCATTCATTGCAGCATCAAACTTTATAAACAGAATTTTCCCCCGATTGCTTTCAGGCAATTTAAATGTTTTACGATACAGACAATCTCCCTGCCACTGATTGTTCACAACTAACGGTTCAATACGGGGAGTATGAGGAATAGTTACTGATTCCCATGCAGTATCATCAAACGTATTTGAAAAAAACTGTTCTTTTACAGATGAAGTAAGTGAATCACAGCGAAAGAATTTCCATCCTTTATCGAATAGATTTTGGGCTGTAACTGTTTCCGATTGAATGCTTATTAAAAAGAGAACAAACAATATAGTAAGGAGCCTTTTCATAATTATTTTAATATTGAATTTTCATATAATAGTTAATAAAGGTAGCTATCTCAGCTATTTGAGATAACTACCTTATTAATCAAATTTCAAGTCTATTTATTTAGCAGATCCATCATAATCAGTACGAGTAAAATACTGAGTTAAAGTAAATCCTGATTTTTCTGCCTGTTCAACAGCATAGTTCGGTAACGGGAAATACTGACTAGACGGCGTACGTCCATAAGCTGTCATTATTGTATTATACTTGTTGAAACGAATCAAATCTACTTTTCGTCCACCTTCATACATAAGTTCATGACCACGTTCTGTAAGCAGAGCATCAAGGAATGCACTTGGTGACGATGTTTTGTCGGTAGTAAGATTTGATAATCCAGCACGATTACGAACCTGATTTACACAACTGATTGCTGAAGAAGAAACTGCGTTTTTCAAACGAACATCAGCTTCGGCATACATTAAAAGAACATCTGCCCAACGAGCCAAAGGGAAATCTGTTCCCTGGAATGAAGTTGCTGTTTCAATAGGATATTTATTGATAATATAGCCATTCCATTTATCACCAACATCGGAAGATTTTACCAGACCATAATTGTTACTGTAATAAGAAGTCAGGATTGTTTGTGATCTTAAGTCTCCTGATTCAAATGTGGCATAAAATTGTGGATCAATATTGAAGCACTGTCCCCAGCCTCCTCCTTGATAAACAAATGGAGTAGCTTTGCCATTGCCATCGTATTTAGTTGCATTTCCCGGAACAACATACCAGGAAAGAGGATTGAAGTTTCCTTCATTTCCATTACCTGTAGCATTGCTATTACAAGAAACAGCCATGATGACCTCACTATTAAACTTGTTTCCAATTTTAAACTGATCGGCATAAGGGTTGGTTCCACTTTTATATAACGAATAACTACCAGTGAACTTACTGAACATATCATAAGCCTTTTGGTAATAACCAGCCATGTGAGCACCTTCATTCAGATAATGACGCATCAGACAAAAACGAGCATAATCTGCAGTATAGCGTCCTTTTTCCGACTGTGTTTCGGAGCAATTCTCTGCTGCATATTCAAGATCATCAGTGATATACTTAGTCATATCATCCAATGAAGGACGAATTAAGTTGGCCTCTGCGTCCGCATCGCCTATATAATTATCATCCAATATCACCGGTACTGGTCCATAAAAATGAAGCAGGTAATACATAACCATACCCCGGCATAAACGAGCCTCACCAATAAATTCTTTTTTCTTTTCATCACTTAAAACACTGGATGGGGCATTTTGAAGTGTTGCAATCACTTTTGTCATACGGGTTACATCACGTACTTTTTCGAAATGAGAAGGAGTACCACCTGTAGCACGACCTGCATATTTAAGATCGTCAAACTTTCCTTGCGTCATACGCTGAAAATCACCACCCCATGTTGAGATTGTCCAGGGAGCACATAAATCAGAAGTAGAATCGAACATACGGATAGTACCTCCTTCTGCCACATAAAATCCTTCCTGCCAGGAAGAGAAAGTATATCCCCAGTTAATACAGAATGGGATATAACAATCCATCATATAATTTTCATAGTCGGCTTTGGATGAAGGATAGTTAGTAGTTGACAGAGAACCATAGATTTTTGCATCAAAGTCATTTTCACAACCGGAGAAGAACAAAGCTCCTGATGCCAGTAAAGCAAATATTATCTTTTTCATATTATTTGTGTCTTTAATTGATTAGAAGGAAACTTTTACACCCATTGAGAAAGTACGGATCTGCGGATACTCTGCTTTTCCAGCTTTATAATTGTTTCCTGTATAAACTTCAGGGTCAAAGCCTTTGAAGCTTGTTATTGTTAACGGATTCTGAGCATCTGCATAAATTCGTACTGTATTAAAATACTTGCTCAATGCTCCCAGACTTTTTTCGTTAAAAGTATAACCTAAGGTTATATTACGAACTCTAAGGAATGAAGAATTCTGATATCCCACATCTGTACCACAGCCACCAGGCAGAGATACTGAAGATAAATAATATGCAATACCAGGAAGATTACCATTCTGATTATCTGAAGTCCATGCATCTTTTATATAAGTGCTTTGGTTCAAAGTTTGGTTAGCTAACTGAGTTCCGTTACACCATGAATATATATAATTATATTTCTTCAAACCAAGTTGTGAGTATACAAAGACGTTCAAATCCCAGTTTTTGTAGTAGAATGTATTTCCAAAACCAAGGTAAATATCAGGCACTACATTTACCATATCAACATCGCCAATAGTAATTGCACCATCACCATTCAAATCTTTAATAATAGGGCAACCCGGCTTCTTATAGCCATCCGGCTGATAATCGGGACAATTGCTCATTGTTGCATTTACAAGACCATCGGTGCGATAAAAATAAAGTGCATTAACAGGTTCATCTTTACGTACCTGATATTCTGCATAATCATAGTTCGGCATTCTCTCTTTCCAGATAGCATTGTAGTGAGACAATGTAAGCATACTGTTCCAACGGAAGTTCTTTGTTATTATATTCTTAGTATTAATCGTGGCATCCCATCCATAACGGCGGATGTGTCCTCCATTAATTGGATATGTTCCAAACATTGATAGTCCGTTAGAATTTGCAGTGCCCAGCATATTTGTTACATCATTCCAGAAATAATCAAAACTGCCGCCAATACGATCTTTAAAAATTGAGAAATCAAGACCTGCATTTTTCATCACAGTTTTTTCCCATGTTACATTTGGGTAATCCTGACTGTTCAAAACAAATGGTATATACTTGGTACTATTCTGATCAAACTCTACATAATGACCAAAAGCTCCATAAGATCCATATAGTGTAGTTCCCAGATTGTCATTACCCGTTACACCATAAGAAGCTCTTAGCTTAAGCAAATTTACCCACTCAATGCTCTTCATGAACTTCTCGTTAAAAATCTTCCATGCTAAAGAAACAGATGGGAACCATGCATATTTCTTATCTTTAAAGAACTTATCGGTTCCGTCGCGACGAAGGCTACCAGCTATAACATAGCGATCGAGAATATCCAGACTAAAACGACCAAACTGAGAACGTTTTTCATCTGCTGCTTTATAAGATGACTGTGCAACACTGCCTGTAGCTGCAGAGATATTATAGTTCTGAATAACGTCATTTATATCAGTGTAAGAAACACCCAGACCGTTATAATTATTAAAATAACGTCCCATTCCTACAACTGCATCAAATGTAAACTTATCCAGGAAACTCTTATTAAAGGAAATAGTAGCCTCCATAGTACTGTTATCACGAACATCTTTCTGCAAACTACCACGCGACTGAAATACCTGGTCATAATAAACGTTTGATGGAATGTAAACATTACGATCAGAAGTCTCGCGGTTATAACCATACAAAACTTTTGCAGCCAGCATATTCTTTATAATATCAAAATCCATTGTGAAATTCATATTATAGCCTTCCGAAACGGAGACATCATCAATATCAAGCATTCCAACAGGATTAGGGATCGTAAGGAATGTACTATATTTCCCATCTGCATCTTTTATCGACATATTTGTAGGATAAGAAAGCGCGGCAGCTAAAGATCCGGAAGCCTGTCCGCCACGGCCATTAGATGAACCACCCACCGTACCGTTATTATTCCGGTTTTTATTAAAGTTGATAGCTGCAGTTAATTTTAGGAAACTTGTAAGCTGAGAAGCTACATTACTCCGCAAAGTGAAACGTTCCATGGCTGAGTTCTCTACCGTACCTACCTGGTTAAAGTAATTCCCAGATAAATAATATTGCAAAGCGCTCGATCCTCCCTGAACTGTAACATTATGATTAGAGATGCTTCCGTTACGAAGTATCATATTACGCCAGTTTGTTGTTTGTGCAGAAGCTATATCCGAAGCTGTAAACACTTCAGAACTACCACCATCGTAAGCCGTGTTACCATATACACCCTGACCATTATTATATAAATACTGCTCTTTTTTGAATACATTGACATAACCCATGTAATCCTTAGCATCCAAAGATTGGATATATTTATAATTAGATACAGAAGACAAACTACCATCATAAGTAACTCTCATTTTGCCTTCCTTACCTTTTTTGGTAGTAATTAATACTACACCATTAGCTGCACCAATACCATAAATAGAAGCTGATGCATCTTTCAGTACTTCAATAGACTCAATGTCATCAGGATTCAAGCCTGCCAAGCCAGAACGGTTTACATTTGATGGAATAACTGTTGTACTACCTCCTGAATTCGCTTCCAAAGAAGAACCAGGCATTACAACACCATCAACTACATAAATAGGTGCACCTCCACCACGAATGGTAATGTCAATACCTCCGCCCGGTTGAGCACTGGAAACTGTTGCCTGCAAACCTGCAGCACGCCCCATCAACATTTGAGACATGTTACTATTGGCAGCCTTAGGAACATCATCTGCTTTTACTTTAACAATAGAAGTTGTCAGGTTTTTCTTTGATACAGCACCATAACCAGTTACAATTACTTCGTTAAGCACCTGATTGTCCTCTCGCAAAACAATATTGATTGTTTTCTGACCTTTTACCGGAACTTTTTGTGATACAAAACCAATAAATGTTACTTCAAGAGTTTTGTTTGGCTCTACATTAATAGAGAACTTTCCGTTTATATCGGTTACCGTACCGACTTTTTGCCCCAAAACAGTTACTGATGCACCAATAATAGGATTACTTCCTTCATCAACAACTGTACCTGCAACAACCGACTTCTGTTGAGCAAAAGCTGTTGTTATACAAAAAAATAATAAAGCTGTAATTAACCCTTTAAAGAAGAATTTGGGTACTTTCAGCAGATTCATTTCATAATAGGAATCTCTGCGTCCAAGATTGTGTTTTTTCATACTTTTACCGATTTTAAAGTTTCTGTGCAAATGTAATATCCTTCTATTTTTAAGGTTAGATTATATCAGACCTGGATAGAAAGAAATCAGACATTATAGAAACAAATCGGATGAATATGAATAAAAATCAGACAACAGGTACTAAGAATCGGTTGATTCCATGAATTCTTTGGGCGTTTTCCCATATTTTTCAGAGAAACACTTCGAAAAATAAGAATGATTAGAGAACCCTACCATATACATAACTTCTGCTATAGTGAACTTCTTCTGTCCTAAAAGTATTGCAGCTTTTTTCAGACGAATAAACTTAATATAGTCTACTGCCGTATGTCCGGTAAGCAATTTAATTTTACGATACACTTGCTTAGCACTTATCCCGGTACTATCTGCAAGATATTGCACATTAAGGTCGGGCTCTGCAAGTCTGTCTTCAATTATCTGAGTTATATTCAAAATAAACTTCTCATCTTGCGACTGAATATCAACAGGCTTATCTTCCAAGACAGTAGCCTGACGAAGCTTATTTATCAATAGTTTTTTGCTATTAATTAATTGTTCAATACGGGTTGTCAGCTGCTTTATATCAAATGGTTTTGAGATAAAAGCCTCAACACCTGAATTAAAAGCCTGTGTTTCTGTTCTTTTATCGTCTTTTGCTGTCAGCATAATTATAGGAATAGTTGCAGTAACTATATTCTGCTTTAACAAACGACTCATTTCAAGACCATCCATTACAGGCATCATCACATCTGCAATAATTATATCTGGCTGATGCTTTATAGCCATCTCTATTCCCATCTTGCCATTATGAGCAATCATACAAACACCATTTATCAGGTTTTCGGAAATAAATCGTGCTATTTCAACATTATCCTCAACAATGAGTATTTTATACTTTTGAATTTCATCTTGTATAATGCTCTTCCGGGTATCTTCTTTTGGAATATTTAAATCACTGCTTATAATTGGCAATTCAATTATAACAGTAGTACCTTCTCTTTCAATGGATGATATTTTAATGTGACCATGAAAAAGTTCAATATAATTCTTGACGATGGAAAGACCTATACCGGAACCTTCACTATTCATATTCAGATTCTCTTTGGATTGATAGAACCTATTGAAAATATAAGGCAAGTCTCGTTCAGGTATACCACATCCATTGTCAATCACACTGATATGAAGTTTCTTAGCTTGATTATCATCTTCACTGACTGACAATTCAACTTTTACAGCTCCATTTTCTTTAGAAAATTTGTAGGCATTAGAAATCAGATTATTGATAACTGATTCCATTTTCTGAATATCGGTATCTATATACAAATCAGAAACATTTGTTTCGAAAGTCAACTCAATATGTTTGGAATCAAAAGCTTCGCGATGTACTTCGAGGATGCTTTTTATAAATTCAACAATTTCCAGGTTCGAAAGAACAACATCTGATTGTGAAGGATCAATATCGCGAAAATCAATCATTTGATGAACAAGATTGTTTAACCGTATCACATTCTTATGAATCATCTGAAGATGATTTCTTACTTGTGGATTCTTTGTGTCGTCCAGTAATTTACTAACGGGACTCAGAATTAAGCTCAAAGGAGTTTTTAATTCATGAGATATATTTGTGAGGAAATCCATTTTCATGTTAGATAGTTCCAATGTTTTCTCTCTTTGAATCCGTTCTATCTTTAATCTGTTTCTAACACGATAATAATTTAAAGCCCACATGAAAAGCCACACTATAATACTAAAATAGACAATCTTAGCAAGAATAGTACTATACCAGGGATGGAGAATAACAATACTTAAAGTTAAAACTGTTTCGTTGACCCCATTATCATTGTTTTTTTGGATATAAAGAGTATAATCACCAGGCGAGAGATTTGAATAAGATATTTTGTAGGGTGAGGCATCAAGATTGCGCCATTCTTTATCACTCCCATCAAGTTTATAAACATAGCGTGATTTTACAGCTTTGCCATATAATAAATCAGAGAATTCAAAAACCAGATTGTTTTGATTATTATTGAGTACTATATCCTTTGTATACCCTATACTATTTTTCAAAATCACATTACCATCATAGGTCTGACCAGTATTGATACGTTCATCGTTTACATATACAGAAGTGAGAATTGCATGAATATGCCCGGTAGTTTCCTTCAATATTTTATCAGGAGAGAATTCTATATAATGATCAATGCCTCCCAGCAGCATTTTCTTTGTAAAAGCATCATAAAAGCCAGAAAAATAGAGTTGTTCACCTAAATTTACGTGTTTTACGGTAAAGTTTGTTTTATTAATAAGGAATACACCTTCGGAAGCAGTTACCCAGATATGATTATTCTCTTCGGTCATTGAAGATATATTCATATTCTGTAAGAGTTTAGTATCTATCGATTGAACTTTTCCAGTCTCTACGTTCAGTCGGTCAATAGAACCTTTCATTCCAAGCCATAAGAAACCGTCCTTATCAAATATGGCACAAACAACTGTACTCTTTGGCTTATAAGGAATCCTTTCTACAGAATTTTTCATCACATTGATTCTGTTTATCCCTTTGTTCCCAATAATCAAAACGGGATTTTCTTTTTTATCTTTCAAATTGATTAAAACATCATTACCTAACAAGCCATTTTTACATCCATTCATATAATAATTTCTGTCTGCCAAATATGTATCACCGCCACTGCTTATCAGCTTTTGCTTATCAACCATAAACAACCCACCTAGATAGGTTCCAATCCAGAGTTTGTTCTTACTATCATCAAATATACCATACGCCCAGTTTGCATTCCGGGTTGCAGATTTATCCATGATACTATAATGTTTGAAACGTTCCGTTTGGTTATTGTAATGATTTACACCACCATCTGTAGCTACCCATATATCTTTATTTCTATCTTCATAAATAGATCTGATCCGGTTATGAGAAATGTAGTTATTGCCACCTCTCATTTTATACCATACACTTTTTTGTTTATCAGGATTATAGCATGCAATCCCATTAGTTCCACCCAACCAATAGTTTTTATGAGAATCCCTAAAAATACAAGTCAGCCTGTTACCTTCATCAGAGCCAGTAATCTCGTCCCACCGATGAATCTTAAGACTAGTATTTGTTCTGTATAAAGAAATTCCACAATCGGTTCCAAGCCACATATTTTTTTCTCTATCCTCGAATACAGCCCAAATAATATTATTAATTAAAGACTTGTTATTCTTTATAGTATGTACAAAGTATTCATTAGTTTTATTCTTAGGATTATAAATATACAGACCGTTGTCTGTACCCATCCATAAGTGTCCTGAATAATCGGTGGAGATTGATTTTATGGAGTTATTTGAGAAGAAAGGTATCAATTCAATGGATTTTGTGTTTAAATTGTATTTAAACAACTCTCCCTCTGTGCCTATCCATATACAATTATTGTGTATATCTTCAGCTAGAGAAAATATCAACCTTTTCTTTTTACCAGCTTCCGGAAGAGAAATAAGTGTCATTTTATTCGTTGTAACATTCAGTTGGTATATCCCATTACAGCTGCTTATATAAACATTTTCCCTGTTTTTTATGATTGAATAAACAGGAAAATAAGGTATAGTTTTTCTTTCATATTTTTTAGAAGTGTTATTAAGAGTATTATACATTATCAGCCCCCGCATTGTTCCGGCCAATATTGTATGTTTGTCTAACCAAACCATTGAACGGACATCATATGATGATGTAGCAGGCAATAAAGTATATCTAGATTTTTCAATATCAAATAGCAAAATGCCGGAATTACAGCCTAGATAGAAATGAGTAGAATCAACTTTTAGCGAGCAATTAACAGCCATATTTATAACATCACCTGATGCCTGAGGAATATTCTTGTCCAACGAATATCCATTATATGAAAAAAGGCCTCGGTTGGTGCCCATCCAAATTAAACCTCTATAGTCTTGAAAGAAGCAGTTTACACACTCATCTCCACGACTAATATTTTCAAATTCCTTTATTGGTTTTATTTGAGAATTAGATTGAAAACAGAATAACTGAAAGACAATAAGAAGAAAAAAGAACTTTCTGTTCATAGTAAGTGCAGATTTATATCTTATAAGGTTAATTACAACATCACAAATATAAGTGTTTAAATCTGCATACAAATAATATTCTCAAAAATAAAAAGGATCTTGCACTTTTTAATGCAAGATCCCGTTTAACAATTCCTTATTGTAATTACTTACCAGAATATTCTATAAAATTGCAAAGTAGCTTTCTTACCACATTGGCCGATGAGTCATTTGAAGTCAGATTTCCACAAATATCTAATGTAGAGAATATGATTTTACCTTTGCCACAAGGGATAACTCCTACAGCCGTTCCCAATTTAAGAGGATAACAATGATAAGCTCCGGCAACCAATTCCTCTCCTTCTATTTCAAGACCATATCTTTCGGCACCATCTTTCACAACCGCCTGATAAGGCCAGTTCATACTGTCATTAGTAGGCAGTCCGTTGAATAGCGGATGTTGTTTCACGAAATGAACGCCCCCCAGCCAGGCTGTACCAACCTGGAACTTACCGGAATAAGTTACCTGAGTATTTTTAGTAATCAAGTCCATCCATGTGTCGGCATTATCAACCAGAATAAGCGTTGTACCGTCTTTGGCTACCCGATCTATTAACTTCTGCGGATCGGCTGCATTAGTTTCCGGTGCCGACCACTGCAAGCGGCATAATCCGGCAATGTTTTTAACCTGAACCAGATTTATACTCAATTTATATGACTTCCCTTTTGTGAAATTCACCAGAACCTTATCACGGCCACCACTATTTTTTGTTATATCTATAATAGTAGCACCATCAATGCTTAGCTCACTGGCTCCACTTGTCTGCAATTCAAGAAAATATGCACCACTCACTGTCGGTGTAATTTGTGTTTCCCAACGAGCATTATATCTTTCAGTACTGGTTACCGTAGGATCTGGAGTAGCTCCCATCGCCACGTTGAAATTAATATCCCGGTCTGTACGTTCTGATATCTTGTCCTGAAACTTATTTTCTCTATAGAATGATACTGTAACTCCCTGTTTTCCATCGGAAGTAAGAAGCTGATCTGTTGGCACAACTCTCAGATTGCCTCCCATTGGTGGACGAGATACCACTACCCAATCAAGACGTTTAGCGTTATCGGAGTAATCCGTTACCGAAAGTTTTTTATCATTATTCAAGAAGTTCTTCAAGTTATTGTTATGTTCCCATACTGCTCCGTTCCCAGTGAGTTTGGTTGTACGCCAGTCGACCGCCAAGAACTGATCACTACCAGAAGCTTTATTGTTGCCGGCATTATCAGAAAGAATTACATCAATACGGTGCATTCCAGCTATAGTAGAAGTAGGAATCTCAATCCCTTCGGCAATCAACTGTCCGTAAACATCACCTCCGGTAATTGCTGTTTCAACTTCTTTACTAAAAATAACCTTTCCTTCCGGATCTTTCACGGAAATTGAAAGCTTATGAGGCCCTTGCAGATTCTTCTCGTTGATAACATAGAAATCTGTCACAACTTTGTCATTCATTTCAACAATCTGTTTACGCACTTTCACAGCAACATAAAGTGGTTGGTTGTAACGTGCAATAAGTGCAGTATCACCTTTCACGTTCCGGAAACAATCCACTACTCCTGAATGGTTTTCAATAATCTGAGCTTCCCACCCGTTAATGGCATAGCCGTCTGTATAATTATCAAGGCGGATAGTCTCTATTTTACGTCCCTGGTGTTCAATGGAAATATTGCCCATCGACACAGTAAACGCATCAATCGTAGGAAATGCTGAACGAAGGCTCTTTCGTGTAAGGAAGTTATCAAAAGTTTTGTACCAATCAAGATACATGGTACCATCCCAACCCATATTGGGTGAAGCGTCAAGCTCACTCTTTATCTTTTCGAGGCGCGGAGGAGTAGAAATAGCTCCCTCTTCTCCCCAGAAAACAATATCCTTTTTATTTGCAGTATAGTTGTAATAATCGGTCGGACTCTTATAAAGACTCTGGTTCCATACATGAGGGCCTCCTGCATGATGAAAATCGTACCAACCTTTCCAGTAGACTGTTGAATCATTAGGGCGAAGATGAATACGTGCCTGTTCATTTTCTTCTGCCCTGCACCATGCAGAAGTACGGGTAATGGTGCGGGTAGGATCGAGTTTATGAGCCTCCTGCATATCACTGATATTTAGTTTCAGAATATCTTCACTTACAGGTCCGGCTTCATTAATCATGTTAAACATTACCAAACTTGGATGACTACGATCACGCTTCACCATCCGCATAACTTTTTCGTGCATCAACGTATGTCCGAATGGATTATCAGGACTCTGCCCGCTACGGTAATTTCCCGGTTCTTCGTAGTAGAGTAATCCCAGTTCATCCGCTTTCTCCAAAACAACCGGAGCACCAATACATCTGTGGAAATTCAGCATATTCAGTCCCATTGCCTTAGCAATACGAATCTGTTTCTCAGCCAATTCCTCCGTTGGATAAATACCGTTTATAGGCCAGAATCCCCAGCTGATTGCTGTACGCAGCACAATTCTTTTTCCATTAAGGCGAAACATTGCATCAGTGCCTTGTCCCATCGGTTCAAACCAGCGGAATCCAAAAACTCTGCTGTCTTCATCTATGCTTTTCTTTCCATCTATTATTGAAACCTTGCAGACATACAGGTTAGGATTTTCCGTATCCCATAACTTTGCATCGGGAGCAGATATCTTTGCAGAAACAAGGTTTTCACCCGGTTTCAACTTTACTTTCTTAAGTTCCTGACGGGCTATTTCTGTATCGGGATTTTTCTTATCAACAACCCGAACTACAATATTCCTGACAATCTCTTTGGCTGTGCTGTTTACAACACTTATTTGAGGATTTACTTCCGTAATGGCAGGAGTATTCTGAACATAAATATCATCCACATAAACCGGAGCACAGGAAACCAATTTCACACGGCCAGTAATTCCACCAAAAGCATGACTACCGGGTATTTTATATTTTCCCCAGCTAACTACATCACCATCTCTCCAGTCATAATTACCACCCGGATCGGTAACACGCAAAGCCAATTGCACAGTCTCACCCGGTTTGGCAAAGTTGGTAATATCAACTTCGAAAGGAGTATTTCCTGTTAAATCATAACCCGCAAGTTGCTGATTTATATAAACCTCCGAACGATAGCGTGCAGCTTCAAAACGAAGCAGCAACTTACCTCCTTTTGCGGCAATAGGAATGCTAACAGAACGGAACCACCAGCTTACTCCCTGAATATCTCCTTTCGGTCCTGGTTTAACCTGTAGATATTCTTCCACCGTACCAGGAACACTTACATCTTTCGCTCCCTGAAGCGAGTTCCAGCCACCGGTTGGCAAAGCAGCAGGTATCGATTTTATGTCAGTTGAAGGAAGAAATAGCTGATCATTCTTCCACGAAGCATCCTTGTCATACCAAAGTTTCCATCCTTTTCCCGACAAGTCCGTTTCAATTCTATTTTGAGAATGCACTACAAAGAGCGGCGCACAACACAATAGAAATAATAGTTTTAGTGATTTTTGCATAGTATTATTGCTTAATTATATATAATCTCTGATTTAAAATCTATGCAATATTAGTTTTTCTATTATATCTTAACGTGTACTTTTTATTATAATAAGTGGATTATTTATGAGGGACTTATATTAAATGTGTACGATGAGGAGGTTTTGGGATGATTTGAATAACATATATTTGGTAGTCCCCTTTTATGTTAACATTGCAATTATAGATATTATCCCAAAAGTCAAAAAAAGAATAGTTGTCGAATATAAATTATCCAAAAGAGCATTATCATCTGAAGGTTCTCTATTAAATTTACGAATAAAAAATAATCTCACAGGCTTCTGTATTATTAAAAATACAACAGGAACATAAAATCCATAGAAAATCACGCGTATGCCTGGTAAGTATTCGTAAATAAGATGACCGTAAGCCAAATGCAAAATTGCAATAATAATGCTATAACTATAATACTTGTCTATTCTAAGCATTTTATTATCCCAATAAAACCATAAAGGCACAAAGATAATAAGCATATAAGTTGTTAAGACACTAATAATATTATCGCTGGAATTGGCCTTAAGGCCAAGCAAATCCATATAAATTGAACCAGTATTACTTTGATATATAAATAGATAAAAACTATTGATCGCAACTACAATAACAGCTAGCGTTAGAATAATTCTAAATCTATTCTTCACGCTTTTCATCATTTTTTCATTTTCTAGCTCAGCAATTTTCTTTTTGTTTAATACTATCTTTTCAGGTTTCTGAAGCAAATTGGTGTCAATATCTGGAATACTAAAGGTCCTGGATTCATTAAGCCTTGACACTTTACCACTAAATTCTATTTTATAAGTTTCATTATCTTCTGTTGTCAGAAACACATTGTCGTATTCTTTATCGTTGTCAGATATATAAATTTGAGCTTTTTTATCCAATAGGTTTTGGGGATATATTTCTTTGTCGCATAATATTGTATAACCCTCAACACTTATGCTATATTCAATATCTTCCGGATAACGTAGATAATTTATCAAATAATTAAAGTATTCGTTATTTATTCTTTTATCAGCAACAATTAAAAATCTTTCCTGTCCTAATTTAAATAATTCAAATTTTATGTTATTCACTAATTCTGTTGAATAAAGAGCAAGCCATTGTCTTAACGCCTTCTTTATATCATCGCCTAAGCCACCACTAATTATAATAAAATTTCCTATATTCATTTTGTTTTTTTATCTGTAAGAATCTAAATACAATAACCTTATTTCTCTATTTGTCAACAAGAAACATCTATAGGCCAAACGGTAAAAATATCAATTTAGAAGGCTTTATATAGATCATTCTTTAACAGTACAAAGTTATACATTTGTTACAAAATAATAAAAAAAATATTGAGTATTTATTAAAAACCATCCTCTCCAATTACATATATTTAGTTCTGTTTTGAGAATGCAACATGAAGATTTTAAGTGGATTATTTATTGAAATACATATAAAAAAGCAGTATGGATTCTTTCTTTTCATATCTATAGCATATATTTACAAACTAAGCATCAGTAATATCTTCGCAAACAAAAATGCCACCACTTGACTTTTAAAAAATCTAGCGGTGGCATTAAACTTATATATACAAGAGCATTAATTCATAAGCTCTTACGTATTACCTAGTTAACATTAACAGTAGTATTTCCTGCTACAATTGCCTGACATTGAGTTCCTGCTGGAATTTCAGCATTTCCTCCCTTGATTAAAAAGCCAAAAAGACAAAGGAAAGTCAATACAACAGAAAGTACAACTTTGTTACTACCTTGGTCATTAACATTTGCACCAGTAAGATAAACATCAGTTCCATCAACAGCTGTTACACTTCTAATTACAACTTCTAGTTCTCCTTCGGTACCTAATAATCCACTTTTCTTCGCTCTGGAAACCTGTCCTTTTGCAATTGATCCTGCAGGAATAACTGTTTTTCCTTCTACTACAACATCCTTCAGAACTTTAAAGTCAATCATTTGTCCTGATCTGCAGTCATTGCTGGTTATTGTACTTAGCAATTCCAAAGGAATAATTGAACCACTCTTAATTATTACTTGTCCTGAAGGCATTGTAAATGACATACACAACATTGCAAAAGCCAATAATACTGATGTTGGCTTAAAATAATGAGATTTAATCAATTTGTTAAACATAGCTGTTCGCGTTTTAATTAATAATTACTAATTTGATTTTGATATAAAATTTTCTTTGTAGTTTTATTGATCTGATACTGATTATATTTTTTTGCGCTATTACCAGCACCTAAGATATTTCCACAATAAAAGGAGACAGAAAATACCCCCATTAAGCCTGCCACACCATAATTCTTAGATTTTATACTTGTATATGTGGCATATGCTAATAAGGAGTTTATTATAAAAGACGTAGCCGCATTCTGGATTTCATTTGTATACAAGTAACCACCGCCTGGAACTATTGAAAATAGTTTTGCCAGAAAAGGCTTTTTCATTTTCATCTGAGAGAGTTGGTCTACCAATTGAATGTTTTTTTTCTGAATTTCACTATTATATCCAGACAACAAAGATTGTTGAAATGAGTGTTTTGCGTCACTATAATGACCTAGTTTAGTTTCTATCAAACCTTGCAGTGTATGCTTTTTATATAAAGTAACAGTATCAGCAGCACTATCTATATTATTTAATATGCTCAATGCCTCCTCATTATTATTTATATTAAAATATAATTTGGAAACTTTCAAAATCACATTTGGATCATTTTGGATGTTCTGAGGAAACTTAACTTTATAGTCATAGATGCCATCTTCTCCTCTATCCAAAGCTTCATAACAAAGCAATTTATTTATATAGATCTTGCTGTCGCATTTCTTATAATAGAACAATGCTTTATTTATTTCAGATAAAGCTCCCTGATAGTCATTTTGGTTTATAAGATAATTAATAAGAAGTTTGCAACTATCTTCTTTATTGGTACTCTTCAAATTATCAGTATAAAAATATTGCTTTTGCTTATATATTAAGTTATAGGGAGCTTCAGCATACGGAGGAAAATCGAGCATACTGGCTTTATTTCCATATGCAAAAGTCTCATCATAGTATTTTCTATCATGACTGCATCTAATTAAACGGTCAGCAGTAAGTACTATGGCCTCATAAAAAGGTTTTTCGTTGAAAACTTTTAAACCGTAATTTGAGCAAGAGGGATACATTGCACATTCAGAGCCTCTGGCTCCACTTATAAATGACTGATAAAGAGATATGTAATCTTTTACAGATGATTCTTTTTTAGTAGAATCTGATTTTACATTATGATTAAATAAAACCTTACCATCGTGTTTTTCCTGAGCAAAAATATTTAAATTAACAATGTAAAATAGAGTAAATAAATATATGACGCTATATTTCCCTTTAAAAAAGAATAGATGCATTTACTTTAAGCCTTAAATTTATAATTAATTTAATTCAAAAGTAATTACTATTTTTCTTAAAACAAAGAAAAATATAAAATAATTGACTTTTACAATATTAAATTTAGTTTATTTACCTACAACATAAATTAAATCAAAACAGATCTTATTTCAACCAAATATTTATTACTCAACTTCATAAAAGCATCAAGATACTTACTTAATTTAATTTATTTACAACCAAAACATTTCCTATACACCCGGGTGTACCCACCCCATACACCCGGATCTAAAAAAAGTCTCCACCCGGGTGGAGGAATCCTGTACACCCGGGTGGAGACTAATTTTTGTTTCTACAAATACTATAAATTACAACGTAAGACCTAATAATCAAGGCTTTACACAAAGAAAATCAGCTAGGTGCTAGACTGCTAGACTACCGCTAGACTTCTTTTTAAAAGTCTAGCGCCTGTATTCAATTCATTCACAACGCGTTAAATGCTTACCGCTAGACTGCGAGACTTTTTTGAGATTTTTAATTTTTATGAGAGAATGATTGAGAGTTCCTCAAAGCATAATTAAAAAATTATTTCAGTACGGTATTCAGGCAATACGTTAACACTATCAATTGACAGAACACTTTTTTTATTATTCCAATCTCTGAGTGCCGATTGTGGTAAATCCTTTAAGTATGGCGCATCTTTCATTAACGGACGGAAATAGAAATCCATGCCTTTTTCAGCCATTCTGCTTTCAAAACGCTTCAAACCGATAGTCCAGGGAGCTCCGTAATAGAAATGATCTAAAACCATGGAATTATTAATGAAGGCCATAGCTACATCGCCCACGTAATTTATTTGCAGGAAGTATTCCTGAACCTGTTTGTTGTTATTGGGTTCAACCGTTACCGTCATACGACGAGATCCTGCTTTATCGACCTTAAATACCGGATTAACAGCAGGAACTTCAATAGTTTGCTGCTTCCATCCTTTTGCCGAGGGATAAAGTACATAATCGAACTTATTCTTTCCTAAGTTAAGCAAGGTACATTTTCCTTTCTCCGGTAAAACAGTGGCATCGGTTATCAGAATGTGTCCGTCGACTTTAGCTGTTTGCAATGCCTGCTCACGGGTTAATGTGGTGATTAATATCTTTTCGCCGCTCTTTGCTGTTACAGAGAATGTACTCTTATAACCGGCAACAGGCGTAACTACGGATTTTCCACTTTTCAAGGTTGCTTTGTCGAATACAAACTCCGGTTCTATGCCAGTTGGTGCAAAGAAGAAATAATGAGACTTCCCGTTATCATCTATCTTAGTGAGCAACTGTGCTGTTGCATATTTCAGCAATGCACCATTCATATTGAGGTTAAACGGAAGAATCACACTTTCGTCCTTTTTCAACGTAAATGTTTTGCTGGCAGGAATCATCATTGATTCGTTCTTAAGATTCAGCTTAAACTGCAAACCCGTTTGGTCAATGCGGGCAGTATCATGATCCTGAAAATTAGTCATAAAGATAAAGCCGGAATTATTCTTCATACGAGCAGCAAAACGCAATGTTTCTCTGTTATCGGGAGTAATCTTCTCATAATCCTGCGGAAGAACAGTCTCCATTGGTGCCAGTAAGTTGCTGAAATCATTCAGGAACAGATGAAGTACCCTGAGATTCCTGTACGAATCGCGAACAAGGCCAAATTCTCCGATAGGAGCCTGAAAATCATAAGATATCTTTGGAACGCCCATCGATTCATCACTGAAGAAGCTAATATCATCTTTCATTTTAGGAGTTGAACCACCATGATACATGTAATAGCCTATCCCGTTGGAACCACTTCCCAAAGTACGGATCATCAATGCTTCGGCAGCCTCAGCCGTAACTATTGGTCGGCGGGAATATATCATCTGAATACCGACTCCCATCTCTGCACAGAAAGAAGGAAACTTATCCGTATCATAACGAACCGGAGAGTAATCGGGCTTTTTCTGAATATCCTTAAACAGACAGAAAGGAGACATATGCGGTTCTGCCCAAAATGGATATGTATATGCTGCCATAACAGGAATTGCTTCATCACCGATGACTGCCGCATTTCCCCATCCGGTTGCCGTATACAAAGGAGTTATCATTTCGGCATCAACAGCCATTTTTTTCAGAGTCTTCATGTGCAAATTCCCAAGTTCTGCATAAGTAATCTTTTTATCCTGCACTCCTACTCCCACCATTGTAATGGAAGCATCGTAAGTGGCCGATGTATGATCCTTGGGAGCGCCGGGATATGTTATAGCCCATGGCGCAGCGGAATGCTGATGTTCGTTTTCAATCTGGATACCGATAACCGGGCCTCCGTCTTTATAATATAATCCTTGCAGTTGTTTTGCAATTTCTTTATAAAGCCGGTCTACATAGAACAAGTATTTAGCATCATTGGAACGAACCTCGAGCGGTTTTGAGAATAACCAATCGGGGAATCCGCCGTTGCGAATCTCTCCATGACAGAACGGACCAACACGAACAATTGACTGCATACCATGTTTTTTACATAACTGCAGAAAGGTACGAAGATCTTTATCCCCGCTCCAATCAAAAATGTCCTCTTTTTCTTCGTGAATATTCCAGAATATATAAGTAGGGATAACCGTCAGTCCACCAGCCTTCATCTTAAGAATCTGTTCTTCCCATTGTTCGTGAGGATAACGTGAATAATGAAACTCACCCATTACAGGAATAACTGGTTTTCCATTCTCGGAAACATAAAAGCTGTTCACTTCTATCTTTTCTCCGGAAGGATTAACTCCACCCAGCTTTAGTTGTCCCGTATAAATTTTCTTCTCCGAAGCAGGAGCATTTATCTCATATATCTTTTGTGCATAAGCGGAACTTAATCCGCTTATTATGAATAATGCTAGAAATGCCGGTATCTTTTTCATAACTTCAGTTTATTAAATACTACTTTTCATGGCCATAATTCCCTGATGATTAGGATCCAGCAATGCTGCTTCATCCAACAAATCAATAGCTTTCTCTTTATTACCCAATCCGAATTGCCCCAACGCCATCATATACTTACAATGAATAACATTTCGTTGAGTTAAATCGTCTTCCCAAATCAATAAGTCGGGTAAAGATACAGCAAAATAGTCCATTTTAATCTGATCAAAAAGATGTTTTTCTCCGTAACTTACCAAGCGGTGAAAACGACTGTTTGCTTCAGCAATACGGTTCAACTTCAGAAGAGCAAGTCCCTGATAGAATATCTTATCCGGTTTTTGGTCGTTATAATAAATAGCTGCGGCAGGTTCGGTAATACCATTTTTTGCCAGTTCCCAATAATAAACAGTCCTTTCATTATCTCCCAAAGCCTCATAAGCACATCCCAGATAATAGTGGAAATCGTTTTCCTGAGCACCGTAGAGTTTGCCTTCTCCCAAATGATGAGGATATTCAAGGCATTCCTTCAATAATGCAATCGCTTTATGGCTATCGTTATTTCTCAAAGCCTGTTTAGCCAGTTCAACACGAGCTATCTGATATTGAGCCGAAACTTTTCCTTCACCTCCTTCCCAAGGATGGAACTTATGCTTATCGAGCATTTCCTTTGCTTCCTCATATCGTCCCAGTTGATTAAGAAGTGTAATCTGTTCCAGATAAAGGTCGTCACGTTGGAGCACTAACGAATTATATTTTTCAAGGAATGCCAGACGCTCAGCATGCTGACGGTTGAGTCGTTTATACAACTGATCCAGTTCCATTAGAATTCTGGCATCGGTAGTATCCAAAGCAAAAGCTTTTTCAAGGCAAGCAATAGCCTCATCAACCTTATCTTGTTTATTAAAATAAGCAAGCGATAAGTTACGCCATGCCGTTGGGAAAGCAGGATCAAGCGAAACTGAATTTTCCCAATTAACAATAGCCTCATCATACTGACGCTTATCGTACCATAAATTACCTAAGTAATAAGGTGCTTTAGCGTCTGATGGATTTTTCTCTTTTGCATATTCCAAAGCTACTATAGCTTCCAGTCGGTTTGGAAAGCAGAATTCGGGAGCATGGCCGGCCGCTTTTGCGAAACTATCTTCAGCTTCCTCTTTATTTGCCAAAGACTGAGCCCAGGCCATATAGTAATACGTCATCGGTGTAGTACTGACTTTAGTTGCTTCCTGCCACACCGCAATTGCTTCTTCATATAATCCGGCTGCTACATAATCAAGTGCTATTTCATCGTAGTTAAATGAAGCGCCACGCATCAGCCTTGTCATTAATGCCAAGACATCCTTATCATCTGTGAGGAGGAATTTCTCGAAGATACAGCCATAATTAAAACGGTCTATCTTCAAAGAATCCTCAATCCAGCTCAAGGCTTCTTCTTTCCTTCCGGCCAAGCGAAGCAAAGCTGTCTTTAGATGACGGGCACGATGATTGTGCCAGTTACGAATCAAACTTCTTTCTACTTCCTCCAAAGCATCTTCCAAATTACCTTGCAAAGACGAGATCTGTGCACAACTAAAATATCCCGCATCTTGCCAGGCAGCATTCCAGCAAGCTTTATAGAAAGAATCGTAAGCTTCCTGATAACGTCCCTGATACTTCAAAGCCAGTCCGAGGTTATATAAAGGTTCGCCATCATAAGGATTTGGGTTGCGTTGCAATTGTGTTTCAACAGCTGTTTTTAAGTAAGTTTCGGCTATTGCAAAACGTCCGCGGCGCAAATACCATAATCCCAGCGCATTATTGTTCTGAACATTTCCGGGTTCACGCTTCAATGCCTCTTTATAATAATCAGTGGGATTGTAAGTAGCATGTCTGTACTGTTCCAAATGCAATCCGGTTAAATAAAGTTGTTCCACAGATGGTGTATCTTGTGGGGAAAGAGCTGGCTTAGCCGATTCCGGCACCGGTTTTATTTCCTCTTTTTCAGGCAGCCAATTAAGGACTTCCTTACCTTGCTTATTAAATACAGACAGTTGAAGTTCCTTCAGCGAATTACCATTCATGGAAATATTTTTTTCGTAAACCTCTTCCGGAGATAAAGTTGTTTCTTCTGCAAACACAACTCCTTCTTTTCCCGACAATTTAATAGTAACAGGTTGAAGTGATGTAGCAAACAGTTTAACGACAACTTTACCATCGACAACCTCATCAATATTCAGCAATAAGTCTTTGCTGGCATTCTTAACAACTCCCAGTTCACGATAAGGAAGGAAATATTGTACAAAGCTTTTCTCTTCGTAAGGTTGAAGCCATGAAAAATCGGGCTGGTTATCGGTATAGACACCCGCCATCAATTCAATGTAGGGGCCGTTATTATCTGTCAGATTACGATCCCACGCCTGACCAAAATCGCCGTTCCCCCATGTCCACTGTTTCTTTCCCGGAGATACATGATGATTGGCAACGTGCAGAACTCCGGCACGCGTATCATTTTCATAACCACCCACAAAATTAAAGCGGCTTTTAATAGCCATATAGGAAGTTGGCACAGGAATATTCTTATAATTAGAGATATCTACACCTGCCGAGTAGTCCATTTTATAATAAGTTCCGGTTGCTATCGGGAAAGTAGACACATCTCTCTTTCCATGGTCGAACACAGCATTTACATCGGGTGGAAAAACACTTTGGTAGTGATCATTCACCGCAACAGCCGGATTGGCCCACCATAAGAATGTTTGTGGCATCGGAGTGCGGTTATATAAGCGTCCTTTGATTTCCAGATAAGCCTTTCCCGGTCTCAAAGTAAATCCAGCCATTCCTTTTTGATGAAACATTTGTTCCATTTCGCTCACCCAAACAGTTACGCTACCATCGGGAAATTCCTCAATACAATAATCTACCGGAAGGAAAGTACTTGGGCGGTGATGTTGCGGCCAGTTAAACTCGATACCTCCCGAAATCCAGGGACCGGTCAATCCAACCAAAGCGGGTTTTATCACCTCGTTATGGTAGATAAAATGGCGTTTCTTTATCTTATCATAAGCCATTTGTACACGACCACCCAGCTCTGGCAGGATCATTATTTTTATATATTCATTTTCAAGGAAGACTGCATTATAGGTTTTATCAGCTTTCTCGTCTGCTATTTTTTCAATTACAGGGTAAGGATACACAACGCCGCTACTTCCCTGATAAACACGTTTCTCCAGAAATATAGGGTTTTTCTCAGGTTTACCAATCTCGTATGTAGGGATTACAATATTCTCTTCCCAAACTTTTACTTGCATAATATTCTTTTTTTGGAAATTATTCGGTTATCATATTTTGAATTACACTAGCAGGCAATGAAACTGTTGGGTTAAATTGCTTTCCTGTCATGTAGTGCAGTAAACTTTGTTTAAGTTGCAAAGCTTCAGGTCTATTTTGTATATTCTGATTTAAGTCAATTCCGGAAACAAGTAGCTTTCCTTTTCCTATTTTTAATTCAAAAAGTAAGGCTAACGGTCTGTTTGTAACCCAATCATCTATTGCACGAACAATCGGCTTAATTTCCGGAGAAAGCTTATTCAATTCTATTGCATTAGAATGACTCATAGCATCCCACCACTGCCAGTTACTGTAATATTCGGTAGGGAAATTAGCTAATGCAGGATGTTCCGGATTACACAAAATGCCTAATGTATTAGGAGCCTGTCCATGTGTCCACGCTGTATTCCAGAAAATACTGGAGAAACCTATTTTTACATCTCCTCCAAACTCGGGTTTCAATGTTCCTTTTTTGAGAGACAGAAGTACTGATCCGCCATTTTCAAGGTAGTTACAAGTTGCAGGGTCTAGTGTAGATACTATCTTTATTTTTTCAACTCCGGTAATTTTCTCCTTCTGAGCTGGAAAAACCCAAATATCCCAGCTGTTGGAGAAAGAGCCTGCTGAAACTTCCAGAATAAGTTTTTCTGCTTTTTGAACAGAAGATAGTTGTACAGAGATTTCTCCAAGTGGAATGCAATTACCTAATGGAATGTCTTTTTGTGGAAGCTTACCCGAAAATATAACCTTTCCGTATATATCGCTGATCTTCCATGTAGGAATGCAAGCCAGTAGTGGAGCATCACCATAATGAGCTATTTCAATGCTTGTAGAAAGTGTATCACTATTTATATAAATATGCTTTTTCAAACAAGCCAATGGAACTGTTGAATTACAAAAGCGGCTATATTCTTTAGGAGAGATATATCCTTTTTCATCCCAGAAGGCATCCAATACTCCTACCAGAGCTGTTCCTTGACCTGGGAAATCATGTAAATCGAGTAACTGAAAACCGCCAAAGCTACGAGTACGGAGAGCAGCTTCAATATCTGCTTTGTAACACAACGCTTGTAATTTACCGGAAGCTAGCAGAAAACTATCAGCTTGTTGCTTCATTCCATTTTCTGTTAAAGTCTCACTAAATATTTCAAAATTCCGGGCACGCAAAACACCATCGTACTTAGCTATCTCTTTAAAGTTTGGATAAACACACCACTGACCTATTTCATGGCTAACTACCGGTTGCTTGAATGATGCTATTTTTGAATTCCAATCATAGTCTGAAGCAGGTGCAGACCCATTAATTATACTCTTTAATTCTTCCCCCCAAGCCTGAATGCGAGGATTTGGAGTACTCTGATAATCATTTTCATCTACGTTTGGCCAGCCAGATCCTGCAGTATAAATTCTTCTGGAATCTTTATTTTTCCAGTAAGTAACAAATTTAGTGAGGAATTGAGTGTAATTTTTCCCACCCGGTTCGTTGCCATAAAGCATCAGGCAGAATGAAGGGTGATTGCCAAAGGTTTCTACCATCCGTTCACTCTCTTCATAAACGTATTTATCAAAAGGTTTGCCATCTCCAATAGTAGTAGACTGGTTTGCCCACGATGAACATTCCACCTGAATATAAAATCCTAGTTGATCGGCAGCATCGAAAGCAACCTGAGGCGGGCACCATGAGTGAAAGCGTACGTGATTTAAACCATGACTACGACAAATTCTGAAAATACGTAACCATTCATCTATTTGAGTAGGAGGAAATCCTGTTTTCGGGAAAATAGCACATTCAAGTGTTCCACGCAGGAAAAGAGGTTTATCATTAATTTCTAATTGTGTACCGTTAGCTTTGATTTCACGCATACCAAAAGATGTTTGGAAGCTATCTTTCACATCTTTCTTAGGAATGTTTAATGTTGCTATTAACTGATAAACATTAGGATGAAATTCACTCCATAGTTTTACATCATTACCCATAGGGTATTCTAATAACAAGGTATCCACACCGGCTGCAATATCTACATTGAAGTTTTTGCTTTCAGGAGTAGTTGTACCTGTTGCCAATAGTGTGATAGCAGCTTTTTGACTTTTCTTTGTTGAATTCTCAATTCTAACTTTAGCTACAATTCTCTTTTGCTGAAGATCAGGAAAAACCTGAATATTTTGAATTGAGATCTTTGGACGTGCTTCCAGATACAGCTGCCCGATCATACCATTCCAGTTGGTTTGAGTATGATCTGATATACTATGAGAATTTATACCCGGATCAATATCTTTTACACGATTATCAATGCAAATAGAAAGAAGATGTTTTCCTGGAGTAAGTTCTTTAGATAAATCATATAAATGTGGTGTACCTAATGAATTGCGCATACCAATTTCTTTATCATCTATCCATAAGCGACTTTCCCAATGGCATCTTTCAAGGAATAATCTAATATCCTTATCTTTCCAGTCTTTGGGTATATTCACTTCTTTTTGATACCAAGCTGCACCCACATAGTATTTTAGCGGTTGTAACCAAAAAGGAACTTTTATATTTCCAGGCACACGGTATTTTGCATATTCCGGTTTATAATAATAACTACTATCCACAATTTGTCCCGTCCACTTGGTAGAGAGCGTTACATCAAAGCCTTTTCCATTTGTAGCCATAGAGCCTGGAAGAGTTACTGTTTCGGAAAGTGATTTACTGAACCATTGTTCTATAACTCCTTTATCCTGATTATCTATCGCAAATTTCCATACACCACGAAGATCTATCTTTGGTTGAGACGCTCCTGAAACAACAGCACATGGAATAATAAACATCAAACTGAATAGAATAATATATTTCTTCATTAGATTATAATTTTAGCTATACTATATTTTATCAACAAAATCTTTCTAAAAAACAATTATGCTTTACTGTTTATGGATTAATTCTTTTTCCAGTTCTTCAAGAGATTTTCCTTTAGTTTCCGGTAATACACGGAAAATAAAGATAAAGCCGGAAGCACAAATCAAAGAGTAAATCCAGAACGTGCCACTACTTCCAAGAACAGAGTTTAGCAAAGGGAAAGTATAGGTAAGCGTAAAACAACCTATCCATAAGGCAACAGTTGCCGCAGCCATAGCCATTCCACGAACACGATTCGGGAATATTTCAGAAAGTAGTACCCAGGTTACTGGTCCCAGAGACATAGCATAACAGCCAATAGCCATTACTACAAGAACAACCATAAACCATCCGCTTACCTGAAAGAAATAGCAAGTTCCCAAAATGAGATAAATACCTGCCAGTCCTCCGGCGCCAATCATCATTAAGGCACGCCTTCCCAGTCTGTCTACTGTATGAATTGCTACAAAAGTGAACACTAAATTTGCAATACCGGTTACTACAATATTAAAGAGAACATCATTCAGACTGTATCCTGCCGATTGAAATATTTCCTGGGCATAGTTAAAAATGACATTGGTTCCACACCATTGCTGGAACACGGCTATAACAATTCCAATGATTACCACTTTACTTAAAGGGCGTCTGAATAATTGTTTTATTGTAACCTTTTCTTCATCAGCAGATGTTTCTGCCATCGATGCCAATTCCGCTTGGGCATATTCTTCTCCTCCAATCTTTCTAAAGACAGACAAAGCTTGTTCTCTCCTACCCTTTAAAGACAACCATCGCGGACTTTCGGGAATAATAAACATAAGTAAAAAGAAAGCAGCAGCAGGAAAAGCTGTTGCCCAGAACATCCAGCGCCATCCCATCTGTCCGTTCCATGAGTCAAGAATCTGCAGAGTAGTAAAACCAGCAGGAACTTTATCTGCAATCAGCCAGTTGGCAATCTGCGCTCCAAGAATTCCGAGAACAATAGTAAGTTGATTGAGCGAAACCAGTTTACCTCGAACTTGATAAGGAGCAATTTCGGCAATATACATTGGAGAAAGATTGGATGCAATACCAATTCCTATTCCTCCGAAAAAGCGTGCTATCAGAAAAACCGTAAATGACATTGCAGCACCTGTACCATAAGAAGAAACCAGAAATATCAAGGCCGATGCAATAAGTAGTTTTTTACGACCATACTTATCAGCCATCATACCTGCAAGAGTTGCGCCGATTAAACATCCAAGCAATGCCACGCTCATAGCCCAGCCTTGCATTGAAGGAGAATCAACGATATTAAAATATACCTCATAAAAAGGTTTGGCTCCACCAATTACTACCCAGTCATACCCAAAAAGTAATCCTCCCATAGCAGAAACCAGACAAATAAAATAAATAAAACTTTTGTTGTAGTGTTCCATTGATATAATGTATCAGATTTATTAATAATGCAAATATACAGCTACTTAGGTAAGCATAAAATAGAATAATTTCAAAAAAAGATGGATTATTCTACTATTTATATACTTTTGTACTTTACAAAAGTAAGTTCTATAATTATGAAACTAAAAGAGGGCTTTAAAGGGCAACGGGCTATTGTTCTGCCAGAAACAATAGTAAATACAATGGAACACAATCCGCTTACTTCTCCACTGTATATTACAGATATAGGTTATTATCCCAATGCAGAATCTCACTTCCGAGAACGCAAAGAAGGAATTTCACAGTATATTTTTATTTATTGCGTAAAGGGGAAAGGGTGGTTCAGCATTAATGGAGTGACTAAAAACATAAATGAAAATCAGTTCTTCATTCTTCCGTCTGGCATCCCGCATGCATACGGAAGTGACGAAACTGAACCGTGGACTATTTACTGGATTCATTTTAAAGGATACAATGCTCAGTTTTGTTTGGAAGAACAACAAGTCTATCCTAAAAACATAATTCCCGGAGAGCATTCCCGAATAGAGTATCGCAATCAGTTATTCGAGAAAATATATTCTACTCTTGGAATGGGATACAGTATGGAGCATCTTCAATATGCAAGTATGTGCCTACATTATTATATGGCTTCGCTTATGTATATTAATATATTTCGTGACGATACTTTCAGCGAAAATAGTACCAGAGAAAAAGATCTGGCGAATTCTGCTATTCATTTTATGAGGGAAAATATAGAAAAGAAAATAATGGTGGAAGATATTGCCCATGAGTTACATCTGTCAACCTCCTACTTTTCCACTCAATTTCAAAAATCTACCGGATTTACTCCTATTGCTTACTTAAACAATCTACGAATTCAGGAAGCCTGCCAGTATCTGGACTTTACGGATATGAAGATAAATCAGCTTTGCCATAAGATAGGCTATGATGACGCATATTATTTTAGCCGGATATTTACCAAAATAATGGGAATTTCACCTAAAGAATATAAGAAGAGGAAGAAGGGATAAGGATATAAAAAGTCTTCATCTTGCAAATAATCGTTAATTCAAAGCTATTTTTCACACTATTTATATGTTACATAACATATTATTCAAGAATTGGTCGTATCTTTGCAGAGTAAAAAGAAAATAAAAACAATCGCTTATCAAAAGGTGATAAGCACAAAAGATGCAAATTATGAAAAAAGAAAAAATTAGTGAGATTTCAATGCTTCAGTATCAGATTAAAAGATACCAAGCAGCAGGTAAAGGTACAATGTGCCAAAGTTTAAATGCAAGACTGCAAAAGTTGATAAAACAACAAGCAGAAGCATAATAAAAAAGGAGTAGTTAATTCATGATAGATTGGGCTTTCTTCGCAAATGAGCGATGATTGCCTTTTTTTTTGCACAAAAGCCATTTGTATATTCTTAACTCTCACAAGATAATATCTATTTCTAGCAAATAATTTCTACATAAAGCTCCTTCCTCTACGCATTCTATTTTATAAATATTTGTTAAAAAGCGCTCGTTTTATACTATTTTATATGTTTTAAAACATAATATTAAAGATAATAGTGTATCTTTGCATCATAATTAAAAAGTAAAAAAACAAACTGTTTATCAAATCGTGGTAAACACAAAAGATGCAAATTATGAAAAAAAGAATCGATGAGATTACAACGCTTCAGTATCAGATTAAGAGATACCAAGCCGCAGGTAAAGGCGCAATGTGCCAAAGTTTAAATGCAAAGTTGCACAAGCTTATGAAAAAGCAGTCAGCAGCATAATAGTTAGAAAGAGTAGTTTTTCACGATAGATTGGGCTTTCTTCGCAAACAGGCGATGATTGCCTTTTTTTTTATTACTTCCCTTTGTATTTTAATTCTTCTCCATTAGTTTTAAGAGAATAACCAGACACTTATAAATCCTTGTACAAAAGAATTAATTCTCCTGTACAAAACATTATTTTCTTTTGTACAAAACAATTAAATCTTTTGTACAGGAGATTTATAATATTACTAGATGTTTTTTATTTCTGTCTCCTGCTTTAATAAATATATCTAAGAAAACATAAGTGCATAACAGCTGCAAAATACAATTGCATGCCAGTTACGCACTTATTCTCAGAAAAAATGGATGCAAGCTTCGGTGCATTCAATTAGTCGTTCAAGTTACATAAAACATTTTTGAGTTATTTTTAAGTCCTCCAAAACCATTTTATGCGGGTAAAAAACATTGTTATTAAAACAGCTATTATGGTAATAATCACACCTCTTAGAAAACCTAACCAAGGGTTCACCGAAAAATAAGAGAATAAAGGATATACTCCAAGAATGCTTAATAATGGAACTGTAAAAAGATTCGTTGTTACATAAGCTATCATCGGATTTTGACCAGACATAACCAGGAACTTGGTTCCACGAATGCAACCATAATAGTCACATATAATGTTGAATGCCAACAAGGCCATAGATGCAAGTCCGGAAGTTACAAAATAATAGCTGTATGTGGAATGGTCTTTTTTGATACCTCCTTCATAAGCTTCGAAGAAAAGTCCCAAAAGCAGCAAGTAAGCACCAGCTATAAATAAGTTCTTCCATAGTTTACTATAATTATTGTCGGCATTTCTAAGCAAGTAGTAACCTATCACTATTACAATTACAGTAACAATAAGGTTAAGTACAAGAAATCTGCTGTATAAACAACAAAGATTGAGTACAATGAGTCCTACGGTAATAAACAATAGGATTATAGGAATTTTACGATCAACATTCTGAGATTCTATCTCTCCACTATTTCTATTGTTCATCCATTCAAGCAGATATTCTCCGGCAATACTACCAGGAATAACAATAAACAGATATTTTAAAAACATAAAATTGTACATCCACGGAAAAGGAGTAAAGTTAAACAAAGCTTGTGTCCACGATCCTTCAACTTTACTTCCAAGAAAAACAGCCATAATAAATGGTAAAATAGCAATGCGCACCCATCTTTTGTTAGCTGTAAAGATATAAATCAGCGTGCCGAAAACAGACATATTTGCCAATACCAGAATAATAATGTTACTATAAGCCAGATTAAATATTTTTCCGTCTGCATAGTCTGTAGTAATCAACAATGCCGATGCTATTACATATGCCAGTATTTTAATTACTAAGTGCGCCCAGTCGGGCATTTTCAAAGGAATGCGCATAAACATGGGGAACAGCAAGGCGAAACAAGTGAGCGATAATAACCAGGATTTCATGTCTTCCGGATTACTAAGTGACCATGGATAAAAATGCTGAATAAAAATAGCAAAGAAAGTCAGTTGCAATCCTCTCTTAACAGCATCCCATACCAAATGAAGTTGTTTTTCTCCTCTTTCTATTCTTTTTCCAACAGAAAAAGGGAAAGCCGCACCCATTGCGAAAAGGAAAAACGGGAACACCAAATCCACCCATGTAATGCCTGGCAGATCTGGATTAAAAACATGTGTTGGAGGTTGTTCCTGAGCATGATACATCCAACCTGGAAGTATTCCAAAAACAATAGCACCCGATAGTACCATTGAGATAATGGCATATCCGCGAAGGGCATCTAAAGCATAAGCTCTTTTATTCATAACGTTACTTTTTCATTTTTGATTTTAAAACCGGATAAAGATTCTTAGCATATCGTTCGAATCCTAAATCTGTAAAGTGAATTCCATCTACTGTAGCTTCACCATCCAGCCCTATAAGCTTTTCGGAAGAAAGAAGATAAATATTCTTCTCTCCTCGTTTAACCAGAGATTTAAAAAACAATCTTAATGCTTCATTCTTATCCTCTACATTCTTTTTAGCAACCAGATCAAAATCAAGAAAAGGAAAAATTGGATTCTCAATAAAAAGGATTGGTACATCTGGGGATTTGCTTCGCAATGTTGTGAAAAACTTTTCGGCTTTATCTTGGATCAACTTAACATTTACATTGGGCATAAAATCTAAAACAAACAAAGAAGCATCACAACCTGTCATAATCTCAGCGATCTCATTATCTAACTGTCCGTTTCCACTAAAACCCAAGTTAATAAATTCTCTGTTCAACATGCGAGAGAGAATATTTGTATGAGCCATTCCCGGACGAGACGCACAGCCTCCCTGTGAAATACTGGTTCCATAATAAATTACCGGTTTGACACGCACTGGAGATTCAATTTGGGGTTGATAAATTGAGGCCAATGAGTCGATTCCTATTTCCAGATTAGTGACTCCGTCATACAAAGGAAGATAAAGCATATATTCTCTCTCCTCTCCTTTCATGTTAGATATAATAGTAACTTTATTCTCTTTATCTTTAGGCTTAGCTATATTTACAAAGTTCCATTTTCCATCTTTTAAGCAATAAAGATCTAATCCGCGAACACCAACACCCGTCATGTGAGACATTTCAACGTTTCCCAAAAGAGTCCATTTTGCAGATATATTTTTTGAGTTAGTGCGAAAACGAACAGCAAGCCCTGCTGTGTTCTTTCCCAAATTCCAAACAGGAGGACGACATTCATTTTTTATGGAAACCGGTAGCCTTTCATAACGTGTTTCTGTATTATCGGATATTTTTCCATACAAAGGAAAAGATGCAGCATCATGGTATTTTATCTGTGCATTTAAAGCCAACGAAAAACAAGATAATAAAGCTATAATAATATATTTTTTCATTATTCCTAAATTTAATGCAGTGCAGGAACATTTTAAAATTATGATTCCTGCATACAAAACAGCGTATTACATAAATTCTTATTTATCTGCCTCAGCAATAGCTTTCTTCAAATTGCTCCACCAATTATGATTTATAATATGGACAATATCAAAAATCATTAAACCATCAGATTCTTTCAGATTCATCTTAACTGCTTTCTCAAACTGATTAACGTCTTTCTTGTAATCTTCCACATACAGTCCACCACAGAATGGCAGTTCTCCTAACAGTTGACGAGTATACTTACACCCACCTTCAACACACAAGTGTTCACCTTTAGAGATTTCACTATCTGTTTCAGTCTTATATTTACCGTTAGACTTTCTATACTCATCCAGAGTAACATTCCAATAATAATTTCCATTAGTATAAAAATCAAGTAACTCAGCGTAACCATAATTCTTATAATTTGGAGTAGCCCAATCAAAGCTTTTACTTGGATCATAGTTTTTGCTTGCCCAGTTTACTCCCACTTCGAAATAAGATGGATACCATGCTCCGGTATAAGCAGCAAGTTTACATTCCGGATTAATCTTCTTAATCTCGGCACGTACATTCTTTACAAAGTTGTAAATTACAGAAGCACGCCATTCTATCCACTGTTTAAAGTATTTACCATCTACACGTTTATATGATCCATCGTCCTGTTTTACCCATTCATAAATGTCTTCAGGATACTTTTTCAAGGATTTACCAATGTATTTTTGAAACATATCCTTTGAAGCTTCAGAAAAATCTGAATTAATACAATCATATCTGGTTCGATCTAACATTATTCCATCAACTGCATAGTTACTTACCACTTCCTTAAGTATGGCAATCTCATAACCCTGCACTTCAGGCAAAGCCGGATTCAGGAACATCGTAGCTTTATCTTTTATCTCCGTTACAGGAATTAAGCCCTGACCAGGAATATAATTCACAGACTGCCACTTCTTATGTTCGCCATAAATTGCTCCTTTTCTGAAAATACCATGTCCATCAACGAAAATATTGAAAGAGACAAATATCTTCATTTTATGATATCGAGCTTCTTTTATGAAAGTATTAATAAAATCGAAATCGGGACGGTCGAATCCCTTCCAGCTTTTCTTTTGTTCGGCTATCTTACTTGGATATAGAACCATACCTGAAGTACCTTTAATGTCGAGTACTAAATCGGTTATTCCTGCATCATAACATTTGTCCACATAGTAACGAATGGAATCGGGATAACTGAAACGAGTATAGTTGGCAGAGCAATCTAGCCACATTAATTTAGGTTTTTCAGCTGCCATCATTCCAACACTTAAAAACAGGAACAGACAGATTAAAAAATCTTTTTTCATATTATTAGATGATTAATTATTAAACTAAGTGAGATAAATTTTATTAGCTCATAACATTTGTGTTATGTTATGCATATGCAAGTCTGTGCATAAACACAAATAAAATAAACAGTTAACGTTTTTCTTTATTATTATGATTTATTTTAAGGCTCCTCCGGCTCTCATTCCGTTTTCTACTTCTTTCCATAAATTCTTTTGAATTATATGTACTATATCAAAAACCATCAAACCATCTGATGCCTTTAAGTTCATCTCTATTGTTTTAGAAAGTTTTGGGGGATTAGAATAAAACTGATCAACAAGAATTCCACCCATAAACTTGTTACCCTTTAAAATATTCTTGAGTTTTTCACAAGAACCTTCAACGCAATACCATGTTCCAGATTGAGCCTGGCTATCTGTTTCATTCCATATTCTACGTTTATTTTTATTATAATCTTCAATAGTTATATCCGTATAATAGTTTCCTGTTGCATACAAGTCTATCATGTCACCATAGGCATAATTCTTATAAGAAGGTGTAGCCCAATCAAAATCTTTACTTGGATCATACTTCTTGCTGGCAAAATTTACACCAACCTCGTAATAAGAAGGATACCATGCACCGGTATAAGTTCCAAAAGAAATATTCTTATTAACAGATTTCACTTCTTTACGAGCAAGAGCCATAAAGTCATAAATATTCTTCACTCTCCATTCAATCCATTTCAGGAAATACTTACCTCTTTCCGGATAATATTTTCCTTCCTGATTCTTTTTCCATTCAAATATATCTGCAGGGAAATTTGTAATCTTTTCACCAATGTAAGCCTCAAACTTTTGGCGTGATAGATCGGAGAAGTCAGCACTAAGACCATCATAACGCACTCTGTCAAGCATTAATCCATCCAGTTTTGGATACTTTCTCACAACTTCTTTCAGAATATTAATTATATGTTTCTGAAAGTCAGCATTTATTGGATTTACCATTGCTGAATATTTCTCTTTTTGCTGTGTAATAGGTATGATACCTTTGTCCGGAGTATAAACCATTGATGTCCATTCTGGATGACCAGAGTAAACTAATCCACGATCAAAATAGTTATGTCCGGCAACAAAAACATTTAAAGAAGCATGCACTTCAATACCTAACTGATGAGCTTTACGAATAAAATGTCCCAGATAGTCAAAATTACCTCTTTTGCTTCCATGCCACTCTTTCATGCGCGGAGCATAAGCGCTTTCATAAAGGACTTCACCGGTAATTGGTCGAATATCTACTATAGCGTGAGTAAATCCCAGAGATTTTATTTTGGTCAGATAAAAATCAATAGAATCCGGATTACTAAAACGAGCAAAGTTAGCCTCAGCATCAAACCACATTAAAGCTGGTTTCGCTTTTGCCACATTTTTCTTATTAACTCCATAGCATGCAAGTGAAACCGCAAAAAGAATTGTTATTGATAAAAATATGTTTTTCATTTGTATATGATATTTAGGTAATACATTTACTACTTAATTTCGGCACGGAAAGGAGAAGCTGGTATTCCAACGTTATTACATAAATTACCTTCTATATAATTGCGAAAGCAATAACGGACTTCAGTAGGGACAGAAACAGAATCATTCCACACTTTTACCCGGGATGTGCCATTGATTATTTCCGCATGAGCTGGCAGAAAATTACCATCACTTCCAGCTATCTCAAAACCTTTCAGCTCTTCATTCTCGGGTATCAAGCCATCTGCACCATAATCAAATGTGATTTCCAATAATTTTCCATTCATACGGCATGACTTATAAATTGGCCCACTGTAGGAAATCCCTTTTATTCCATATGTTTTAGCCAAGGCCCAATAAGCCAGTCGCTCTCCCACTTTTATTTTATATGGCGGATGAATGAACTTCTCACTTCCGGCATCGGTTGTGGTTACCATTCCCACATTAGGAACCTCATTCATCAACTCTAGTTGGCATTGTCTGAACCACGCCCAATCCTGTAAATCCTTACCTCCTGATTGCCAGGGAGCAATCTGCACATAATAGAAAGGCATGTCGGGAGAACGGAAAAAGGTCCTCCATTGAGAAACTAAAGCTGGAAAAAGTTTTTTATACAAAGCGGGGTTGTTACTATTTGCTTCACCTTGATACCAGATAACTCCTTTTACAGGAAAACCTTCAAGAGGCTTAACCATTGCATTATGCAACAATGTTGGTGTGCCATTTGGATAACTGAATTCTTTATTATTTAAAACTGAAAGATTTACTTCTGGAAATTGAGAGAGAGTCTCCTTATCCATCCAGGCTTCAATTTTTGAAGCACTCCAGGAACAATGTATCAATCCAACAGGAATTCCTAATGTCTTCTGTAACTGTTCTCCAAAGAAATAAGCAGCAGCACTGAAAAGAGACACATCTTCAGGAGTATTTTCAGACCAGTGTCCTTCAACATTATCTTTAGGGGTTGTACTCCAATCTCTCTTTACTGTAAACAAACGGATAGGACGCTGTGGATTAGCAGTTGCAATATATTGTTGACAGCCAAAAACAGGTTGTCCACGAAACCCTTTAACAGGCATTTCCATATTTGATTGCCCCGAGCAAAACCAGACTTCACCGATCAGAAGGTTATTCAACAATAATTCTTCACCATCTGAAATACTAATCTTATATGGGCCACCTGCAGATGGAGTTCTTAATTTCAACGACCACTTACCTGAAGCATCACTTATTACAGACGATTTAGACTTGCTCCAAGACGGTTTCACAACTACATTTTTCCCAGGTGTTGCTGTTCCGTAAAACTGAAGTTCTGCATTTTGTTGTAAAACCATGTTATCTCCCCATATAGAAATAAGATGAACTTTTGCTTCTCCATAAAAAGAGAACATCAACATAATTATTAATAAAGAAACCTTTTTCATACTAATTTAAGATTCTATATCTGATAAAAAGCAATATCTCCCTATCAGAAATAGTTATTATACATAGAAAACATTGTTACTTTCTCTCTAATTTTCCAATAAATACATTCCCAAATCTATCAGTAGCTCTCACCTCTATATTTTTAGTCGTTTGGGATAAAGGTGCGCGATAAAAATGATTGGATAAAGACGGATAAATCCACTTATGATCTAGTTTTTCTGTATTGGAATAAAACTCTTTTACCCGAGGATCGTAAGCACTAAAACGTTCCATTTTCCCTATACATTTTCCATCTTCAAATAATTCAACTTTCCATGAAGTATCACTGTTCCATACATTAGCAACAATATACCCTTTAAAATCGGGATAATCATCACCTGAAAAAACTTTCAACTGATACTCTTTTGGATAACCTGTAGATTTATAGTACCATTTTAGTTGACTACCATTAACTTCAAATACTTCATAACCATTTGGAGCACCATCTGTACAATAAGGGCCCTGCCACCAGGCACCGGACAACCCAGGCATCACATGTTCGTATAGATTCGGAGTAATCTGAGTATTAAACGGAGTATGAGTATGCCCTGATAAAATGTGTACATTATATGGTTTTAGTATATCATATAATCCTCTATGATTAATCATTGTGGATGCACTATTTTCATAACGAAACTCCTTGCGATCTTTTTCAGTACAAGTAGAGGGAATATGCATCATTAAAATCACAGTAGAACCATCTTTCAGATATTTCAAATCTTTTTCCAACCATTTCATTTGTTTTTCGGGCAGATAACCAATGTAATACCAATCACGTCCTACAAAAAAGTTATTATCCAAAACAACATAATGTATATTTCCAATATTATATGAATAATAAGCAGGGCCATACATTGATTCATAATTACTTAAAGAAGTTTCAAAGGAACGGCCAAAATTAGTCATATCATGATTCCCCATAACATTTCGGAAAGTGATGCCACTGGATTCAATTATTTCATTGTATTTTGGGTAGAATGAATGATTACTTGAAACAATATCACCACAACATATACCAAAGAATGGACGATCATTATTGTATGAATTAACTGTTTCTTTAACATCCTGCATAGAAATGGAAAGTTTAGCAAATTCTTTTTCTGCCCATATCTGCGGATCTGAAATTACAACTAACCCATATCGTTTAGCATCAGTATTACTCTTAAGCAAATTGAAATTATAGTTTCTGTCAGAACCATGAAGAGGAAGATAGTATTTCACTACGCCATTTTCAACTTGCGAGTTGTATCCTGAAGGAGTTGAGATATAAACAAATTTACTTTCCGAGTTTATTACCATTGAAAATACTCCTTTATTGTTAGTAGTGGCAAATGTTTCACCATCTGTCACTACTACATTCTCAATATCTTTACCATTGCAAAGAACCTTTCCTTCAATTGTAAAAGTTTCAATTGCATAAATGGCATTACAAATAATCAGGAAGAAAATTAAAACAAAATTTCTCATCTTAGGTTATTCTTATCAAATCTCATTTTTATTTTATTGCAAGATCGATACCTTGTTTTGCATAATCCCATTGATTAGCAAGTTTCAAGTGAATCATGTCAAACAAGAAATAGCCATCACATTCGTCCATACAAGCTTTTACAGAGTTTACTATTGCTTGGTTTTCATCAGCTTGACTAACCGAATTTGATGAATCCCAATTACCAACATCAGGACCACCTGCAACCATAGGGCAACTACCTTTAGTTTTCTCCTTTGCTAACTTACAAAAGCCTTGCATTGTCCATTCTGTAGAACCATAAACTCTAAGAGGTGAAGCATAAGCACCAATCAACATCTGATCCATTAAACCTGCATAACCATAATTCTTATAGCTTACGGTAGCCCATTTATATGTTAAAGCAGGATTATAGCTTTGACTTGCCCAGTTTACTCCAACCTCATAATAGCTAGAATACCAACCACCAACATATACACCAAATTTAATATTTGAATTAACAGCCTTAACAGCATCATGTGCTTTCGACATAAAATCATACATTACTTTAGCTCTGAATTCCAACCATTTTGTAAAATAAGTAGGATATGTCTTCATTGCCATCACATCGGTCATCGTTGCACCTTCTGGCAAAATATCACTTGGGAAATTTTGAATAGTGACTCCTCCAAGATATGCCTGAAACTTCTGGCGAGTAATAGCTGAAAAATCAGACTTAATACCATCAAATCGTCCTCTATCAAGAAAAATACCGTCCAAATTATATTTTGCAAGATCTTTCAATAGACTGCAAAGGTATTCCTGAACCTCATCATTTGCAGGATTAAAAAACTTGGTACCAGACCCATTATCCATTGTGTTAGTAATTCCAGTAGACAGGTTTTCAGAAGTTGCCCATGATTTTTTAGTATTATCTCTGTAAAGAATACCTTGATTGCCCAATCCCGAGCCATTACCACCAGCCATAGTATTAAAACCAGCATGAACTTTCAGCCCTAATTCATGACCCTTATCAATAAATGCCTGCAAATAATCCCACGTGGCAGTACGATATACTTTTGTATAAACACCATCAACCCATGCACCCAACCATTCAACTTGCTGAACACCACTTACTGATGATTTATAAAGAATATCTCCTGTTGTAGGACGAATATCCACAACTATATCAGTGAAACCTGCATTTTTAGCCAAAGTAAGATCTCTCGCAATATTCTCTTTGCTATTTGCAAAATCTTTAAAGTTTGCAGCAGCATCAATCCATATAAAACGAGGTTTTTCACTATTTTTCGCTGGTCCATCGGGAAATTCGTAATCTGTATCATTATTACCACTACTACATGATGCATTTACTGATAATAAGAATCCTACCAACAGCATGGTAGAATAGTATTTTATATATTTATATATTTTCATAAAGTAAAAATACCTGCACCTTTTTGCAGGTGCAGGATTATTTTTATTGGTTAATAATAAACTGTCATTACATATCAATACAGTCATATTGAACACATACCACACATCCGTTAGTGAACATGAAGTACAAATACATATAGTATCCGTTATCTGAAACTTTCAAAGCAACGTCACCTGTAGCATTCCCATTCACACCACCATTATCTTTACCACCGTATGTACCAATAGGAGCACTCCATACTGTATTGTCAAGACCAGAAGATGTACTTACATCATAAAGATAAATTTTATCATCACTACCCCAACTAAATGAATTAATTGAATTAGATACAGCATAAGGACAACCATTAAACACGTTATAATCGACCGCATTCTGAACCCAGTTTGAACTAACAACTGCTGCACGAGCTTTCACAGTATTAGTAATACCATCTACCCATGAGAATTGATATGGAGATGCATAGTATGATACAAAGTAATCACTAGTTAAAACTTTCGGATCTGAATAAACAACATCACAATTGGTATTCCAGCTTCCGCCAATACCAGTAATGGTTATAATTTCTGGTGTTTGTGATTGAAGAACACCACCCTTAACCTGCCAACGTGCAAACTTATTGCCAGCTGCAAGAATTGGAGCTGAAATAATAGCATCACCATCAAGACTACCTCTTATAGATAATTTACGTCCAATTGCAACACCACCATTCCATTCAATATAATCTTCAGGAGTACCTGTAATTCCCTTAATTCTCCATACTTTAAATGCACCAGCATTAGGAGCTAAGTTACATAACAAAATATTATTGTTATCATCGCAGGTGTTATAGAAGTTAATTAAATTACCAACTTTATCACCGAGGTTTACTGTACCAGCAAGAGCACCTGTTTTACGTTCCAGATATATACTATTTTGAGCTCTGGTATTCAGTACTACATAGTCTTTTGTTACAGCTATACCACCAGTTAGGTTAAGAACACTTATTCCTAAATCTGTATTTAGCTTCTTTGACCAAAGCACCTTAGCACTACCAACACGCATACCAAACTCAGTCTTAGCAGGAACAGCTTTTTTAACTGTATAAACTGCTGAATTTGTTCCATTTTGAGCCGTTACAGTAATTTGGAAATTAGAATCATAATTCTGTGCCACTTTAGTTGGGTCTGGATTCATTGTTGCACCATGAGATACATTAACACTTGCCAAAGTAGAACCAATCGCATCAATAGAAATGAGAGAAATCATCTTATTTCCTTCATCAATTATACCACTCAAACCAAGAGATGGAAGTTCGAAATTAGAAATTGCACATTTATCACTCTTACGAATTTCTGCAACGACTTTATACATCTTCTTATTTTTAGACTGGTCGGTCACTGTAATGTAGTTTTCCTTTGTAAAGTCCATATATAGTATTGCAGGTGATACTGTAACATTATCATCCAAATTTGCCACAACTCTCATTTTAGTTAAATCAGACATTGTAAGAACTTTATCTGAAGTCAAAGGATAATTATAAGGAAAAACGACAGTAATAATCCCATTTTCGTAGTTAATTTCACTAGAAAATGAATTTTCAGCACTCTCATCATTAATAAAGGATGCTGTGATGCCATTAATGCCCTCACGCGAAACAGAAGGAGTTAAGTCCTCTACATCGCGACAGCTATTCAACCCAATTAATATTGTGGCAATAGCAATCATTGATAAAAATTTATTTTTCATCGCGTTAATCTTTTTAATAATTATAACCATTCGTCGTATTGAACAATCAGTGAATTGTTCTGTAGCTCTTCATCAGGAACTGGAAGAACATAAGTCTTCTCTAAGAATTTACGATCCTGGTAGTCAACATCAATGTATTCATAGGTGCTTCCTGCAATTTTAAAACCATGACAACGATAGTTGTTATATTCAGTATGAGCAAGTTTCCATCTGCGCATATCCCAGAATAATTGACCTTCGTATGCTAATTCAACTTTTCGTTCATTTCTATAATCTTTAAACCATTCATTACCTGTTAAATACTTAGCTGGAAGATTAACACGAGCACGAACTGCATTCATTGCTTCCTGTGCTTCGCTAGTCTTATTCAAGCGATAAGCAGCTTCTGCTTTATTTAACAAAACCTCAGCATAACGAAGTTCCACCCAAGGTTGAGTACTGTATACTCCATTTATATCTTTATGAGATTCATTCATCAGTTTTCTCAAATAGTAACCAGTGGTAGTATATCCATAAGTGTAAGGTTGTGCTCTATACGCCATGAACATACCATACGTACCATTTACAGAATTTTGCATCACATTACCTTTCCATGTACATCCAGGATAAATTATTGAAGCCTTAAAGCGAGGTTCAAGGTCTTCATAAGGAGGACGAGTTGCTGTTGCTGAATGATAAGGAGTCCAATTCATTTTAGTACCATCAGCTTTTTCATAGCATTCTACCATTTCTTGTGTTGGAGTACCCAAACCACCATATTGAAAACCATCACTTAACGGACAATAATCGCGGTCGAATGTATGATATGGACCAGATACGTTATAGTCAAATTCCAGTATCGCTTCTTTATTATTTCCAGCACATGCTTTTGAGTAATCATCCACTAATCCATAAACATTAGATTTTATTACTGCATCAGCTGCATCATATGCATCTTGCCAACGTTGTGCGTACAACATTGCACGAGATTTAAATGCCAAAGCTGCATATTTAGTAACACGTCCTTTATCTGCAGAAGAAGCCCATGATTCAGGAAGATTCTCAATAGCATAGTCTAAGTCTGATACTATCAAATTCCATGTTTCTTCTTCAGTACTACGAGCTTTATCCTTACTCATTTCATCAAGGCTTGTATAAAGAATTACACCACCATGACGTTTGGCTAATTGAAAATAGACAAATGCACGGAAGAAACGAGTCTGAGCTTCCCACTCAGTATTTTGTTCTGCAGAGAATACTGAATACTTCTTCATTGAATCAAGGAACTGATTCATTCTTCTGATTTGTTCATAAGCATCATCCCAACAATCATAAAAACAGCTGGCAGATGTTATTACACTTGGATTAAACACATAGTTATTAGGATGCCCAGCTTTATGACCTAAAGCATAAGAACCATATTTAAAAGCGTCAGTCAAGCTTTCAGTTAAACTACTCGAAAACTGAAGAGAGCCAAATTGGCCATATTTGTTCAAATAGGTATAAAAGCCATTTACATACAGATCGGCGCTTGATTCATCTTCCCAAACAGTTTTGCTAGATAAACTATCTGTTGATGTAAGATCCAGCCAATCGTTACAGCTACTGAATCCAGCTACCATAGTAGCCAAAATCGTTATTTTGAATATTTTTTTCATCATTTTCAAATTATAATGTTAGATTAACACCAAAAGAAAAAGTTCTTTGCTGTGGATAATATCCATTATTCACACCTGGTTGTTCAGGATCAATGTTGTATTTAGTAAGTTCACTAAGCGTCCAGATATTTGAACCTTCCACATAAAATCTAAGATTATTAGCTCCCACAGATTTAATCAATTTTTGAGGAAGTGAATAGCCTATCTGGAATGTTTTCAAGCGTAAATAATCACCAGATCTATACCAGAAGGTAGATGAATAAGCATTATTACTACTAACAGTAACCAAAGACAGACGAGGAAATTCTGCTTTAGTATTTTCTGATGTCCATGAGTTCTCAGGTAAGAACACCGGAGAATTACCACCATGATAGAAGAGTTTTGTAAACGCTGTGTTATCCATAATTCCTTCCGAACCTGATGAAGTATAAACACCTGTTAAAGCGACAGTACGGCCCAATCCTGCCTGGAATAAAATATCAAAATCGAATCCTTTCCAGTTACCATTTAAGTTTAATGAAGATTGGAACTTAGGATATGCACTTTTACCAACATAACCCATATCCTGAGCATAAGAAATTTTGCCATCACCATTTCTATCTTTATACTTGATATAACCAGGAAGAACAGGAGCACCAACAATTGTTGCTGAATTATCAATATCTTCCTGAGACTGGAACAATCCTTCAGATATAAAACCAAGCTGAGAACCAACTTCTTTACCAGTTAACTTACAGTAATCCGGTGTATTTTGAGAATCGCTGGCAACATATAACCATCTGCGTTTTGCATAAGAACCAATCCATTTTACACCATAATTGAATTTACCAATATGATTATTATGAGTTATAGTAAAGTCGAAACCTCGGTAATCAACCTTATTTTTATTAGCATATGTAAAATAGTAACCACCCATTGAAGGAGGATAAGAACCGCCAATAGACGAAAGCAAGTCATATTGATATTTATAGAATACGTCAAATTCAACGCCTAATAATCCTTTCCATGCAGAGAAATCTGTACCAAAGTTATACGTTAAGCACTTTGCCCAATGCAAATTTGGATTACCTAAAGTTGAAGCATAGACTATACTTTGACTAGCACCTCCAAGAATTACCTGACTTGTAGATACTCCCATAAGGTCGAGATATTGATATGCACTAACTGCTGAAGTAGCTGTTTTACCAATTCCACCTCTAACTTTTAAATTGTCAACCCAATCGGCATTAAACCAACCTTCATTGTTAATTCTCCAACCAAGAGAAACAGCTGGAAGATTTACCCAACGGGAACCATTCATTCCACTAAACAAATAACTACCGTCACGTCTTACAGATACTTCTGCCAAATATTTGTCATTGAATTCATAATTTACACGACCAACAAAACCAATAACACGAGATTGAGAACTGCTGCCACTTATAGTTGGTATTTTTTCGGTACCAGAACCTGTTTTGTTTGTGATTTTACTTAGTTCATCAAGGTTTATGAAATTAAGTCCATATCCTGTAGCTCCAAGAGCGTTGCCAAAACTATTACGAGTTTCTGCTACAGCAATAGCATTAATTTTATGTTTACCAAAAATTCTATCGAAATTAACGCTTGACTGAGTTACCACGTTAGTTGAACGTGATGCCGATTCTGTTAAAGATGTATTTCCTGAATTATCTGTATAAAGGCCATACCCCAAACTTTCTGTTGTTGAACCTGGCGCAGACACTAACATTGTTTTAAATGGAAGTGCCAAACTCTTTATAAACTGGAAAGAAGCATCATAAGCACCCATAAACTTAAAGCTTAAACCTTTTAACCATGGAGCATCATACTTTAATGAAAAGTTTGTTTGAATATAAGAGTTGTTACTTCTATAATAACCAGATTCATTAATTGAAGCAATAGGACTTACAGGAGAAGATGCTGTTGGAGTAGCTGTATAATATTCTTTTCCCTGATAAGTCATTTTCTCTGGGACATAAGGTAATGCACGAACTGCTTGTTGAGGTATATTGTGCCAATCATTTGGATCAGCAGAATAACGAGGTCTGTCTCGCATTTCCACACGACCCGAAATGCCCAATTCAAATGTTAGACTATTACTAAGCTTGGCGTCAACATTAGAACGAAGGTTTAAACGATCATAGTTGTATTTATCAACATTTCCTTTTTGAGTAAAAGCACCAATAGAAGTAAAGAAATGAATTTTATCATTACCACCAGTTGCACTTACATTATGATGCATATTTGTACCAACATCAAATACTTTTTTGTACCAGTTGGTATTTCCCCAACCATCAACTCCATCTTTCATCTTTTGCACCTGAGTTGAAGTAAATACAGCTTCATCGCCATCCATTATACGAGCCTGATTGTACCAATAAGCATAACCAGGAGCATCTAACCAGTCAATTTGATTTGCGTTCTGACTTATACCATATGAGCCATTATAGCTAATACGCATCTTTTCAGCTTTTCCTTTCTTTGTAGTTACAATTACAACAGCAGATGCATCCAAACCATAAACAGCTGCAGACGTTGCATCTTTCAAAACTGAAACAGATTCAATTTCGTTAGGGTCAATTTCGTTAAAGCTTCGCTGAATTCCATCTACAATGTAAGTAGCACTCTGTCCGCGAACCAGCAATGAAGCAGCATCGCTACCAGGCTGACCTGAAGTTTGCAACATAGTAACACCAGCCACACGAGTACCAACCACATTTGTAATACCCATTACCGGAGCTTTCATCATTTCTTTATCAGTCATGGTTGATACAGCACCTGTTACACTTGCACGTTTCTGTGTTCCATATCCAACAACGACAACTTCATCTATTGTCTTTACATTCTCTTGCAAAACCACATTTAAAGTTCTCCTTCCATTTAAGGCTACTTCCTTTTTATCATAGCCAACGAAAGTAAATACCAATGTTGCATTTGAGTTTGGAACTTTCAACATAAATTTTCCATCAATATCTGTGATAGCTCCGTTTGTAGTCCCCTTTACAACAACAGAAGCTCCAATCAATGGTTCGTTCTGTGAGTCAGAGACAGTACCGGTAACACTCACCTGAGCGTGCATACTCATCATAAATAACGAGCATACGAAAGAAGCCAATAGCCTCCCTCCCCATTTTACTTTTCTTTTCATATTAAAAAATTTTAAGGTAAATAAAGTTTTTTCTCTTCAATTCAGTGTTTTTCTTTATAATAGAAAATGTTCTCGATAACGCTCGTACAAGTGTCCGGCCTGCAAATATGTAGAATTTGGGCTCATAAAATGAGAAAACTCAAATGTAATAGCATTCTCCATACCAGCTTTCCGTGCAGCTTCTAGTTTTAACAAAAGTTTTTCCCACTTAATAGGGAGAAAACGAATAGGCATATCTCTATCAAATGATTCGATATTTGTCCAGCATTTCATGTTGTATTTATCGGCTAGTTTTTTGTTGACTACCAAATAATCATATAATTCGTGGTAATCTACTTGTCCATCCTGAAAAGCAAGAATATCTACTGCTCCTTTCACATTACTCAGAATTTCGTCCCATTCTTCTTCATGTTGTTTAACAGTAAGAGCTTTGTCTCCACTCATTACCTGATCTGTTTTAACTCCATGGATATAGGGTGAAACAAGTGTTGTAAGATTACCCGAAACATCTTTAGCATGCTTACCTACCTGAGCGTAGATTTTAGACATATTCTTAGTTCGCCGGCTGATTTCCTGTGAAAGATACCATCCCTGGAAAGATTTATGATGACCATACTTCTTCCAGACTTCATCTATCAGATTCATGTTAAGGTCTATTTCTTTCTGGAACTGTCCTTCTATCCAATATTTACCGGAATCGTACATTCCAAAATAAAAAGCCATGCCATGCTTATCTGCCAAAGTAAGGAACATTTCAACAAGATCGACTGGTGGATAATAAACGTCTTCACTTTTAAGAATGGAATCAAAAGGAGCCGCAATCCAGCGAGCCAGACCGGAACGGATCATCACAACTGTATTGATACCTATCTTTTTCATTGCAAGGAAGTCTTTATCCCAATCCTTTACTCCCCAGTTTTGGTGGGGAATATCCCAGCTTATTTCATCCAGGAAGGTAGCACGGATAGGCATACCCTTCATTGCGTTTGGGGTAACAAAAGAATCCTTTGTAGTTGTATCAAAAGCCTTTTGAGTAGAATCAATGATTTTACCAGAAGCAAAAAGCTTTTGAGCAGCCAGTAAAGATGATGCTGCCAATACTCCTTTCAAGAAATTTCTGCGTTGATTCATAATAATGATTTAAGATTGAATTGTGTTTTTTATCAGATTTGTTATTAAGTTATTTCTTATTCTAGTTGTTCCAATACCTGCCAGCATTGGTAGAGTCCGCGTGGAACATGAAAGCAGCCTTTCCATTTTCCACCTTTAAGAGAAAGCAGAACTTCTCCCCTGCGGTTAAGATAACCATACCATTCCGGATATTCGGGATCTTTAAAGTGTGTCCATACATAATCATGCACTTTTTCAAACCATTCCAAACATTCTTTCGATCCGGTAAGCTGGTAACCTTTAAGTAAAGAAATCATGGATTCAATGTGTACCCACCATAGTTTCTGATCCCATTCAAGTTGTTGGGTTGGATATCCAAGGCGATCTTTATAGTAGAAAATACCTCCATACTCTTTATCCCATCCATAGTTAACCATAGTAAGAGTTGTATTTTTTGCTTTTTCTATGAGGTCGGGGCGGTTAAGGCGTTTCCCTAAGTCCATGATAAACCACATTGCTTCGATAGAATGTCCGGGATTTACCAACCTTCCATCAAATGTGTCGGATAGTTTTCCGTCTGTTGTTACATTTTCTATAATTATACCTCCTAACTCCGGACGGTAGAAAACGTCCATCACTTCGTGAATACATGTTTCGATTGTACTATTCAAGAAGTCTTTATCAAGTAATGGCTCTATTTCTAATGCCAGATTACAAAGAATCATTGGTAAAGCAAAATTCTTCAAATCACGGGTGCCTGGATAAACTTTATTCCATTTACCTTTAGGATTATCTACCTTGGAAAGTATTATTTGAAATGTTTTTTTTGCAATTTCGGCATATTCCTGGTTTCCGGTAGCCAGACTCAGTTGTCCGAAAGCCATTGTTGCAAATGTATACGAGAATATGTTATATGGTTCAATTAAAGGATTTCCTTCTCTGTCGAGTGAAAAATACCAATTATAATTACCATCATGACCGTATTTCTTTAAAAACTCTCCTCCTTGAATAGCACAATCAAGCCATTCCTGCTTTTTCTCTACTTTATTATAAAGCATTGAAAACATCCAGACTTCACGTCCCTGAAGCCATATAAACTTATCGGTATCAAAGACAGAGCCATCTCTTTCCAGGCAAGTAAAATAACCTCCAAACTCTTTATCCTGTGAGTTCTCAAGCCAGAAAGGAAGAACACTGTTTAAGAGTTCGTCTTTGTATTGTTTTGCCAAACGTTTAAAGTCCATAATATTATTTTTTAAGGTTCTTTTATTCTATATTTAAGGTAATTATTCAGTTAATCTTTTAAATTAGACCTACTCCTTTTTAATGTTAAGTGTAGTCCTTTAATAAAAAAGGTGTAGAGTATTTCTTATTTAAGTGTACACTCAAATAAAAATATAACTTATAATATAATCTTACTTATCCCACATTTTTTCAATCTCTTCCAGGGATTTCCCGGTTGTTTCCGGAACAAGTCTCCAAATGATTAACATGTAAGGCACACACATCACGGCAAATAGAATAAAAGTTCCGGCCGGAGTGAGATTTTCTAGCATCCAGGGTGTAAGCTGACCGATAAGATAAGTTCCTATCCACAAGGAAAATCCAGCAACAGACATTGCCAGCCCGCGGACTTTAATTGGATACATTTCGGAAAGTAACACCCAGATTACTGCACAAATTGAAACTGCACAACAGAAAATATATAGAAGGAAACAAACAAGAAGGAATACATTCGGAATTCCAAACTCTTCTCCTTTGGTGAAATAAAAGGCTATAAGAATCAAGGTAAAAATCATGCCAGACACACCATAGTAAACAAGTTTCTTACGTCCCACCCTATCAATAATCATCATTGCAAGAACTGTAGTCAGCATATTTACTAATCCTACCAAAACCTGATAGAATAAAGAGTCGCCGTTGGATAATCCGCTGCTCTCAAATATTGTTGGTCCGTAATAGAGCACAGCATTTACTCCCATGAATTGTCCAAGAATTGCTATTGCAACACCAATTAACACAGCTTTGAATATCCCGGGTTTTAAAATAAATTTCCATTCAGATTTAGTTTCCGACTGAGCTGCTTGTCTGGTTGCATTAAGTTCGAAATTTACATCATTATCATTCCCGTAAATTCGCAGTAGTATGTGCTGAGCTATCGATTCTTTCTTTTTCAGAATCAACCAACGTGGACTTTCGGGTATAAAGAAAATAATGATAAAGAATATAAATGCCGGAAGAGATTCCATTCCAAGCATTCCTCTCCAAGCCTCTGTATGGAAAATCTTGAGTAAAGTTGCATTACACAAATCTGCAGCTCCATTCAACGAATACTGAAGTAACCAATAATTTACAAGGTACGCTCCCAGAAAGCCTACAGTTACAGCCAATTGATAAAGAGAAACTAGCTGACCTCTGTATTTAGATACTGAAACCTCTGAAATATAAAGCGGAGAAATGATTGATACAACACCAATACCTACACCACCCATTATACGATAAAGCACCAACTGATCGAATGAAGCGGAAATAGCACAACCAACACCCGATACTGTGAAAAGAATTGCTGAAAGAATCATGGTTTTCTTTCTGCCAAAATGATCGCTTAATACTCCGGCACACATAACACCAATGATTGAACCAACCAATGCACAACCTACGAACCATCCCTGCTGAATGGAATCGAGAGAGAAAAGAGAGGTTACCTGTGCAATAGTGCCAGAGATCACTGCCGTATCGTAACCGAAAAGGAATCCTCCTAAAGCGGCTACAACCGACAGAAATATAACATAACCAATATTTACTGTAGATTTCATCGTGTTTTTATTTTATTCCAAAGTATTCTTTATAACGGTCATAAAGGTGTCCGGCCTGCGCATATGCCGATTGCGGACTCATAAAGTGAGAAAACTCGAAAGTAATGCCTTTATCATATCCGGCACGCTTGGCAGCTTCGAGCTTCAAACGAAGTTTTTCAAACTTTATAGGGAAAAATTTAATTGGCATGTCACGATCAAAAGACTCGGCATTTGTCCAGCATTCCATATTGTACTTATCCGCCAGTTTCTTGTTTACAGAGAAAAAAGCATCAAGCTCATCATAATCTATATGGCCATCCTGAAAGGCACAAGCATCAACAACATCGTGAATTCCGTCGAATATTTCATTCCACTCCTTTTCATGCTGCTGAACAGATACGGCATCCGATTTACTTAATCCCGATCCGCTTGCCTGAACGGCTTTTTTTCCATCAATCCATGGTGAAATAAATGTAGGCAATCCGCCCGAAACATCTTTGCATTGTTTTCCCATATCATGGAAAGCACCTATGGCACCTTTCGTAGCGCGACTGATTTCTCCACTAATATACCATCCTCCAAAACTTTTGTATTTAGAGCCATACTTTTTCCATACTTCATCGATAACATATTTATTATCTTCTACTTCCCAAGACATATCACCGGTATCCCAGTAACGTCCGGAATCGTAAAGTCCGAAGTAGAACTTCATACCATATTTATCTGCCAGCCTGAGAAACATATCAAGCAAATCAACAGAAGGCATATAACATCCTTTTTTCTTAAGCAAATATTCAGAAGGATAAGTCACGAACTTGCGGTAACCAGAGCGAATCAAGATAACAGTATCTATACCCATACTCTTCATATAGCGAAAATCCAGATCCCATTCTTTTTCTCCCCAATTCTGGTGAGGAATATCGTGCGAAATTTCATCAAGAAATGTTCCGGTAATTCTAAGTCCGTTATTTTTAGGTACAATGAGCTTGCTGCCAATGGAAGTATCAAGCTTTAATCTTTCTGAATTGCCCAGACTCTCTTCCTCTTTAAAGCTCATCAGAGATGGAACAACCATTGCAGAAGCTCCTGCCAATGCAGCTTTCTTCAGAAAATTTCTACGTTCTTTTTCCATAATATATAAATTCGTTTAAAGTTACTTGTAATTTCCTTGTATATCCACTTCTTTTCTATTGAAAGGATCAAGCAATTGATCAATAAGCAAAGCTATTTCTCCACGTTTTATTTCTTTATTCAGACTTAAATCTTTTAATCCATAGTCTGAATAAATTCCATGAGCCAAATCAACAATATCACCTTTTATAGAAATATTTTCAGAATTGGCAATTTGCTTAATCATAACCAACGCTTCATTTACTGTCATTGTCTTTTTTGATGCATCATAAACAGCCGATGGATAAACATCCTTTAATCCGTCCAATTCAGAAGTAAGTAGCAAAGTATCCGTCCGTAACCAGGTTTGATTAGACCAATCAACATGTTTACCAACTCCTTTGAGAATACCTGTAGAACCTATTCTCTGATAAGGTTTAAAAAGAGGATTATCTACTTTAACATCCAAGTAAGGAAGTAAAAAACCTCCGGCAGACAGAATAGCATTCTGCACGCTTCGAACAGAAACTTCCCGAATATCTTTCTGCTTCTTCACTGAAAGAGCAGCTAATGCTCCTGCAGCCTGACCAATCTGTAAAACAACCGGTTGCAAACGAGTGGTTCCATTTGCCAGATTAGAAACTGATATAGATTTTTCTGCCACCACAAGATTGTTCACCTCTTTTGGAATAAGTGTTCCTAAAGGCAATCCATACGAAGGAATAGGATAAAAATAAAGGTTAGGTAATTCTTCATATCCATGATAACGGGTATGATGATGATCAACCGGATAGTCTCCCACAGCAATACATGTTCTATACAATTTTTCTGGCTGACTATAAGGTTCGGTTATATCATTGAGTGTAAAACGAACTTCGCCATGAATTCGCCGCGACTCTCTATGGTAAGGGATAAAAGGAAGTTTGTCGGCTGTGGGATATTCATCATCTGCTAATCCTAATGTTTTATATCCTAACTCCTTTTGCAAATAATACAGAAAACGTATCGTATAATCTTTGGCGTATTTCAAAGCCACTTCACGCTCGGCTGGAGTCATCTCAACAAGATTAATATAATAATCATTACCTTCAATAGGCCAGTTGATCATATATTTATTATTGGGAAGCTTGCCGTAGGTTATCATCATATCCTTAGACCACAAACGATTAGGTTCTTTTGGTTTAATACATATAGGACTTGCACATGCACAAGCAAATTCTGTAGAATCATATCCCTCCGGACGGGGTATTGTTACATCTTTACCATAATCTTTTAAAACTGCAACGTACGTAATATCCTGCACTATATTATTTTTTTTCTCTGGTGCAATAGATTCTTTAGTATCTGTACGGCTTTCCATACCTATATCATATTTCACTCCACACAACTTAGCAATATCTCCTAATTCGGTTGCATCAATAAGAACTTTAGCCTCAATCCGTTTTGTTTTATTTCCAGTTCTAATAGTAACAAACCATTTATTGCCCTCTTTCTTTACGCTATTAGTAGCAGATTCTTTCCAAACCTTAAGATTTTGCTCCCGACTAACCATCTCATTCAGAATTTTATTTCCTACAGATGGTTCGAATAATACATTACTCACCCACCCTGTCTTCAATGAATCTGCTCCACCATAATAATTAGTAAGATTGTTTTTAAATTCTCCCCAAAGACCTGAGGGTAAATTGTAGTTTCCATCAACAGCACTCACACCTGCAGAAGTTAGCATGCCACCTAACCAAGAAGTTTTTTCAATAATCAAAGTATTTGCACCCATACGTGCTGATTGAATTCCGGCGGTTACACCACTGGCACCACCTCCGATAATAAGAACATCAACTTCATTTTCAGGCAAGCTTTTGCACGAAGTTAATAGGAAGAGAAAAAATAAGAAATAAGTTATGCCTATTATTCTCATAGTATTTTTAATAAGATTAGGTTAGAATATAGTTTTTTCTATATCGTTATGCCACAAATATACATAATTTTATTATATAACAAATAAATAACAGAAAAATTTATTTATATTATTTAAAATAATCTATTTTTAATGTTATTTTTTGCGTTAATAATTAAATTTAAACGAAATAATCACAATCAACCATCAATAAACAATAAATATTTATTTAAAAACGAACTATTTTTAAATATAAGCTAAGCATTGAGCTATAATTATTATATTTCAGTATCTATTCTACATATATTATATACAAAAAAACCTGCTTTCATAGCGCGAACTGAATCTTAAATGCTATGAAAACAGGTTTTTATTATAGTCTGACTAATAATAGAGCTTTTTATTGTCATTCGGTTATCAAAATAAAGCTTGCAGTCTGCTTTCTTAAAAACACAGCTATACATTAATAAATCCTTATACAAAACAATTCTTTTGTACAGGAGATTTATAATATTTGGAAGAGGTTTTTCTTTTTTATTTCTTCATTTTAAAAGCAAAAAACCGTCTTTTAAAAGATGAAAAGGTGAGGGATGCCCACAAAAGTGAGGGTTTGGTGATGGATCAAAACGCTACCATCACCGAGCAATACATTGTATTTTAGTTCATTACAAGAAATAGTGACGGAGTGATGGTTCGTTTGTTTTTTGCAGAATCAGCTGGAATAAGCTCTATGAGTTATGCGATATTTCACTATTGTTCTATAAAGCTTCATTGTAATTTTATGAGCAAAATACTGATTAAAAACAATGCCTCCTACTATTAATATAAGACCTATATATGTAGAGAGATAAATTTGTTCTCCTAAAACAATAGATATAAAGAATAAAGACATGAAAGGTGACAAATAACAAAGTTGATTAATCAATGCGGGGTTATTAGTCATACGAATAGCCATACCAAAACAAATAAAAGGAATAGCAATTTCAAAAGCGCCAACATATATTCCTGCCAGAAGACTTGTCGTATTTTCTATATTAACACCTACAAATAAAGCTGCAACCAACAGATAAATGGTACCAAAAAGAAATCCCATAAAAAGAGATACCGTACTATCTATATCTTTATTTTTATTATTTATCATCCAGTAAGTTGCCCACATGACAGCACTGAACAAAGCTAAAAGAATTCCCAAAACAGAAATTCCAGAAACATCAGATTTACCAGCGCCCAATGATATTAAAACAACTCCCAACAATGAAAAAGTCAATCCCATATATTTAGGTATCGGAATTGGTCTGCGCGTAAATATTGCTAGCATAATCAATAAAAGAATAGGCCACGTATAGTTTATTGGTTGAGCTACTTGTGCTGGCAATAAAGAATAGGATTTAAACAATACAAGATAATACGCAACTGGATTCAACAATCCAATTCCGGCAAAACGTAACCACTGCTTACTGCTAAAAGAACTTATAACAGCCAGTTTCTTTTGAGCAATAAGCACTATCGTAAAAATAACCAGTGCAGTACAACTGGCAATTAAAATCAGTTCAAAATAGGTCAGACTTTTCAAACCAACCTTAAAAGCAGTAGCAACAGTTGACCAGCTTAACACAGCCACACTCGCATAGAGTATAGCTTTAGAATTCTTCTCCATAAATTATCTTAGCGCTTCAACTTCATCTGTTGTCAATGGAATTTTCTTACCTAATCGACGGGCTCCATCTTCTGTAATCAGATAATCTTCTTCATTACGGATACCACCAAAATCTTTGTAAGTTTCTAATTTATCATAGTTGATAAATTCTGTGAACTTCTTCTCACCTTTCCACAAATCCATTAATTCTGGAATAAAATAAACACCCGGTTCAATAGTCAGAACAAATCCAGATTCCAGTTTCCGTCCCAGGCGAAGAGACTTACGCCCAAACTGAGTACTCTTTGGTTCACCGTCATATCCTACAAAAACTTCTCCCAGGTTTTCCATATCATGAACATCAAGCCCCATCATATGTCCCAATCCACATTGGAAGAACATTGCATGAGCACCTTCACGAACAGCATCGTCAGCATTACCTTTCATTAATCCTAAAGATTTCATTCCCTCAACAATAACTTTAGATGAAAGCTCATACACATCTTTAAAAGGAATACCAGGACGGAGAGCCTCAACTGCAGCAAGATGAGAAGCAACCTGAATATCGTAAACGTCTTTTTGACGACTAGTAAATTTCTTATCTACAGGAATCGTAGATGACATATCTCCGGCATATCCCATTGCAGTTTCGGCGCCAGCATCCAAAAGCAACATATCACCTGTTTTTACAATATTCCCATGATAATGGTTATGCAATGTTTGACCGTTTATTGTAGCAATAGTTGGGAAAGAAAGATTTCCACCAGCAGACAAAGCTACATCAGCAAGCGCACCTGCAATTTGACTTTCCTTCATTCCCGCACAAAGTATTTGCATCGCTTTAATGTGCATATCAGCAGTAGTATTGCATGCTTTTTCTATCTCAACTATTTCTTCTGCAGATTTGTAATTTCGTTGATTTACAACAGCACGAATAAAAGGAACAGAAGCTTCCTGAGCCGCCGGCATATATCCAAGCCAACCCATTAGTTTAAGCTTATGCTCCGCTCTATAGGTTGGTAAAAAATGAATTTGTTGCCCTTTATTCAAAGCATCTTTTAAATAAGATTCAATGCTCTTAGATGACTGAGTACATAAAACACCAACTCTTTCACTCTTTTCTTTCAGAGTAGGTTGTGTGCCCATCCACACAATATCATCAATAGTCAGTTCATCGCCAAAAATTATTTCCTTGTCATTATCTATATCAATAATGGCAGAAAGACCGGCATAAGATAAACCGAAAAAATATAGAAAAGTAGAATCTTGTCTAAACGAATAAGTATTATCTGCATAATTCATTCCACACTCATCATTACCCAAAAATAACAAGATTCCAGAAGCAACAGTCTTCTTAAGCTGTTCTCTTCTATTTATATAAGTTTCTTTTGTAAACATAACCATTATATTATTGATTAATTATTATCGTTTAGCCAAATCATCATATAACTTTTGCATATAAGCTTTTGCCGGTTTTTGATTTAAATTCTTTTTCTTTCCACGATCAAGAACAACTTTATTTGCCTCACAATCAAATATTAACTGATTCTGGGAAGTAGTCATACCAAATCCATTTGGAAAACTAAAGTAGCCAAAATGAGGAGATTTAGGATTTAGTATATTCTTGCTAAAGGTAAAATCTTTATGCGGCAATCCCAATTGGTAAAGAACTGTTGCTGCTATATCAATCTGAGAAGCATAAGTATCTATTTTCACAGGCTTTTTAACGGCTCCTCCAATAAGTATCAGCGGTATCTGAAAACGCTCAATCTCATGGTTGGTAATTGAAGCAGGATAGCGCATTGCATGGTCTGGTACAAGTACAAATACTGTATTCTTCCAATATTTAGTTTGCTTGTATCTATCAATAAATTTCCCCAAACAACTATCTGTATAAAAAGCCGAATTAAGGAATGGATCTTTAAACTTATGAGACGGAACATCAAAAGGTTCATGACTACTTGACGTTTGGATCGTTTTAAAGAATGGTTCCTTTTGCACTCCTAAAAAGTCAGACAAAGCACGATTAAACAAATATTGATCGGGAGCACCCCACTTCGATAGTCTTTCTTTTAAAGGAAAATCTTTATCAGAGACAATTTTATCATACCCTTGTGATAACAAATAAGAGCGCATATTTGTAAAATTAGCATCTCCACCATAATAATATTCTGTAGAGTAACCTGCTTTCTTCAATGACTTTGATATAGAAGGTAATGACTGACTACGTTGAGGATATTTCATTATTGAGGTTGTAGGCTGAGCCGGATAGCCACTTAGAATTGAAACAAGGCCACGATCTGTACGAAAACTGTTTGCATAGAAATTAGTAAACAATATTCCTTCATTACAGAATGCATTCATATTAGGAGCCACATCAGGTAATCCTCCTAAAGGATGAACTATTTTCGATGTAAAACTTTCAAGAACAATTATAATAACATTCGGTCTCTTCGTTGTTAGCAAAGCCGGAATACTATCAGTTACTGTAACATCTTTGAGTTTATCAAACTCTTTAGTTGCTTCATCGTCCTTCATAAAACGATATTGCTTATCAAAAGCCTGTTCACGAGAAAGAGATTCCATCAAACTAAAACAAGGATTTATTGCCGCATGGTTCAGTTCAATTTTATCACTATAATATGCCCATCCGGTATTCATAGTCGAAACAGTGAACCCACCACGAATGGGAATGAAAAGGAATCCTGTTACTAAAAGTAATACTATTGCTGTTTTTCTACGGTAATATGGTTTCTTTATTTTAACCTCCGGTTTAATAAGAATCAGATTAAACAAATAAATAAGCGCTGATATAATTGCAATAATAAAAAATAGAGCTAAAATAATAGTTATAAGATCGGCACTTGCAAAAGCATCTTTCGGCGTTTTTAAATAAAAAAGAGGTGAAGAGTCTAGTCTGAAGCCCCAATATTTATAAAGAACAATGTCAGATATAAAAACGCATCCAATAATAAAAGCAACTATGCCATAGTAAATTTTAAAGGCCATATTGGTCACAGTAGAATTTAGCCATAAAGAAGCGATAAGAATTAATCCTGGAAGTATGGTAAAATAACCGGCAATTGAAGCATCAAGAGGTAAACCATGCCAAATAACGCCCAAATAGTCCAACAATGAACAATCATGATATAAATCATGATAATACAACATAAATACAGGCTTTTGAACTACAAAAAATAAGATGAAAAACACATATGTTTTTAACAATAAGAAAAATCTATCCTTCATTATATACACAATTATTTTGCTCTATTTCAAATGAAAATCATACAAAAGTAATATACTTTGTTAAAAACTCCACTATTCTTCATAAAGTAATATTTTTTTTTAGCACTTTTGTAGTTGATTATTATTATATAACCAAATAAATGAAAAAAGTAATATTAACATTCGCTATATTTTGTATTATGAACATGATTCAAGCTCAGAATCCATTTCTGGAAAAGTATACTACACCACACGGCACAGCTCCTTTTGATAAAATAAAAAAAGAACATTTTGAACCTGCTTTGGAAGAAGGTATGAAACAACATATGGCAGAGATTTATGCCATAGTTAATAATCCTGAGGCTCCTAGCTTTAAAAACACAATTGTAGCACTAGATAAATCTGGGGCATTACTTAATAGAGTTCAAAGTGTATTTAGTAATTTGCTCAGCGCAGAAACAAACGATGACCTTCAGGCAATAGCTGAAAAGATGATGCCACTTTTATCAGAACACTCAAATAACATCAATTTGAATAAAAAATTATTTGAGAGGGTAAAAGCTGTTTATAGCCAAATGAATAAATTAAAACTGAACAAAGAGGACAGTAAACTTCTACAAAACACTTATGATAGTTTTGTACGTAGCGGAGCTAATCTTGAAGGTGAAGCTAAAGCTAAATATCGCGCTTTAACTGCCGAATTAAGCAAACTAACTTTGCAATATGGTCAAAACATTCTGAAAGAAACAAATAAATATGAATTAGTAATTACAGACAAGGCAAAACTTGCAGGATTACCAGAAAGCACACTGGAAGCTGCAGCCTTAACAGCAAAAGAAAAAGGTAAAGTAGGCTGGGTATTTACACTGAATGCACCAAGCTATATTCCTTTTATGACTTATTGTGAAAACCGTGAGCTAAGAAAAGAACTTTATACTGCTTTTAGCAGTCTTTGTACTCACGACAATGAATACAATAATTTTGCAAACGTGACAAGAATAGCCAATATTCGTCAGGAAATAGCACAACTACTAGGTTATAAGAACTATGCAGCATACACTCTTGAGAAACGCATGGCAGAAAATAGTGATGCTGTATATAAGTTACTTAATCAGCTAGTAGATGCATACAAACCGACTGCTGAAAAAGAATTAAAAGATGTTCAAGAACTAGCAAGCCAGACTCAAGGTCCTAATTTTCAAACAATGCCATGGGATTGGGCATTCTATTCTAACAAATTAAAAGACCAGAGATTCAATATCAATGACGAAATGCTGCGTCCTTACTTTGAATTAAGTAAAGTTAAAGAGGGTGTATTTGGCTTGGCTACAAAATTATATGGAATCACTTTCAAAGAAAATAAAAATATACCTGTATACCATCCAGATGTTGAAGCATACGAAGTCTTTGATAAGGATGGAAAATATCTGGCTGTACTTTACACTGATTTTCATCCTCGGGCAGGAAAACGTGCAGGAGCATGGATGACTCAATTTAAAGAACAATGGAAAGAAAATGAAAAGGATAGTCGTCCACACATTTCTTTGGTTATGAATTTTACAAAACCAACAGAAAACAAACCTGCCTTGCTTACTTTTAGTGAAGTAGAAACTTTCTTGCATGAGTTTGGTCATTCTCTTCATGGCATGATGGCTAACTCTACTTATGAAAGCCTCAGCGGAACTAATGTTTACTGGGATTTTGTTGAATTGCCTTCGCAAATAATGGAAAACTTTGCAATTGAAAAAGATTTTTTGAACACATTTGCAAAGCATTATCTAACTAACGAACAATTACCTCAGGAGCTAATCAAACGCATTGTCGACGCGTCTAATTTTAACACCGGATATGCTTGTCTTCGTCAGGTAAGCTTAGGATTACTAGATATGGCATGGTATACTAGAAATACCCCATTTGAAGGAAATGTGATTGAATACGAGCGACAAGCTATGACAAAAACAAAACTATTGCCAGTTTTGGACAATGAATCTATGAGCGTACGATTTTCACATATATTCTCCGGAGGTTATTCTGCCGGCTATTATAGTTATAAATGGGCGGAAGTACTGGATGCTGATGCTTTCTCGTTATTCAAACAAAAAGGAATTTTCAATAAAGAAGTCGCGACTTCTTTCCGTGAAAATATACTTTCTAAAGGTGGAACAGAACATCCGATGAAACTATATAAACGTTTCCGCGGACAAGAACCAACTATTGATGCATTATTAATTAGAAATGGTATTAAAGAATAATGAAAACAAAAATCTTATTTGTACTATTAACTATCCTACCTTTCTTGGGTGGATGCAGCGATAATGAAGATGATATAAAAGAACTAATCGTAGGCAAAACGTGGCGTTTGGTTGGCTTTTACGAGAAGAATGATAATGAAATACATTTCACTGATGACGAAACTATTTTCAACAACAACAAAGATGGTTTTTATTTGAAATTCAATCAGGATAGTACTTTTTACGGAAAAGGTGTAAAAGATGCTTTCAACGGCAAATGGAGTAATCAAAATGGATACGATTTATCTATGAATATAACAAATGAATCTGAAGATGAAGAGCTTGATATTGCTATTGAATATATCAATGCAATTAAGGGGGCATATTCTTGTAGAGGAACAGATGAAAACATTATGGTCATAAAATATAAGAGTAGCCAAGGTGACAGATATATGTTATTCCGTATAAAATAAACGTTTTTAGATAAATATTAATATCATATCAGAAAAGACTAAAATAACAATGAATGCTATAGAATTAAAACAACAAGAACTTGACACGCGCTATATACGTATGGCTAATATCTGGGCTGAGAATTCATACTGCATCAGGCGTAAAGTTGGAGCATTGATTGTCAAAGATAAGATGATCATTTCTGATGGATATAACGGAACGCCATCTGGATTCGAAAATATATGTGAAGATGAACAGAATTTGACGAAACCATATGTGTTACATGCAGAAGCTAATGCTATTACTAAGATTGCCCGATCCAACAACAGTAGTGAAGGAGCAACATTATATGTAACAGCGTCTCCATGTATCGAATGCGCCAAGCTTATTATTCAAGCTGGTATTAAAAGAGTGGTTTATTCAGAAAAATATCGTTTGGAAGATGGAATTAATTTATTAAAACGCGCCAATATTGAAGTTGTCTATTTAGATCCTACCGAACAAAACCAATTATAAAAAGAACTATTTAAAATAAAGTAACTCATGAGTACAAATAAATCTTCACGCTTTACTCCTATTATTATTGCGGTAAGTATTGTGGTCGGAATATTAATCGGTACATTTTACACAAAACACTATTCGGGAAGTCGATTGGGTATTATAAACAGTTCGTCAAACAAACTTAACGCACTGCTCCGAATTATTGATGATCAGTATGTGGATACGGTTAATATGGAAGAATTGGTAGAAAATGCAATGCCTCAAATTCTGGCAGAATTAGATCCACACTCAAAATATATTCCTGCAAAAGATTTGGAAGCTGCTAATTCCGAACTTGAAGGTAGTTTTAGCGGAATAGGAATTCAATTCCGCATTCAAAATGATACTATACATGTTAATAGTGTTATAAAAGGTGGCCCTTCTGAAAAAGTAGGATTAATGCCTGGCGACCAGGTTATCCGAGTTAATGACACTCTTTTCGTTGGGAAAAAAGTGACAAATGATGTCGCTATGAGTAAGCTGAAAGGTAAAAAAGGAACAGAAGTTAAACTTACTATAAAACGTTTTGGTGAGAAAAAACTACTTTCGTATACAATTGTTCGTGGAGATATTCCTGTTACAAGTATATACGCAGCATACATGATAAGCAAAAACATTGGATATGTATATATTAATAAGTTTGGTAGAACAACTCACGTGGAATTACTTAGTGCATTAGCATTACTTAGCCAGCATAACTGCCAGGGACTTATTATTGACTTACGTGGAAACACCGGAGGGTTTATGGAAGCTGCTATTAGAATGGTAAATGAATTCTTGCCTGAAGGGAAACTGATTGTTTATACAGAAGGACGAAAATATCCAAGAACAGAAGAATTTGCAAACGGAACTGGTAGTTGCCAAAAAATGCCAATTGTAGTTTTAGTTGATGAGGGTTCAGCTTCAGCTAGTGAAATCTTTTCTGGAGCTATCCAGGATAACGACCGTGGTATGATTATTGGAAGACGAACTTTTGGAAAGGGATTAGTACAGCAACCTATCGAATTTAGTGATGGATCAGCTATCCGTCTTACTATAGCTCGATATTATACTCCTTCAGGAAGGTGTATTCAGCGTCCTTATGTGAATGGTAACGACGAAGATTACGAAATGGACTGGTTAAATCGTTATGATCATGGTGAATTTTTCTCAAAAGACAGTATTAAACTAGATAAAAAACTGCGTTACTCCACTGGCTTAGGAAGACCTGTATATGGTGGCGGAGGTATAATGCCAGACGTCTTTGTTCCTCAAGACACAATCGGTTCGACTTCTTATTACACTTCAGTGATGACAAAAGGACTCGATATTCTATTTGGATACAAATACACAGATCAGAATAGAAATAAACTGAAACAATTTAAAGATGCCAATTCATTGGTTAACTATCTGAGAGGTCAGAATATTGTGGAACAATTTGTAAGATATGCGGATAGTAATGGAGTTAAGAGAAGAAATCTTTTGATTCAGATATCACACAAATTAATTGAAAAGAGATTGTATGGACGTATCATTGACAGTATGCTGGGTCAGGAAGAATATATTAAGTACATTAATAAATCTGATAATACTGTTCTAAAGGCAGTCGAGGTTCTGCAAAATGGACAAGCATTTCCTACTGCCCCTGTAAAACCTAATATTTCAAAAAAGAAAAGATAATTTTATTCCCCGGTAAGTAAAAGCACCGGGGTCTTTTTTTATTATTCAAGCATGAATTACTCAAAAAAGCAACAAATAAGGAAAGCTATTTCTGAAAGAAAGAAAGCACTAACAGAAAATTCATTTATGGATTTCTCCGGTAAATTGTTTATCCACCTAGAATCTCTCCCGGTTTTTCAAAATGCAAAAACAATCCTGTTATACCATTCCCTAAAAGATGAAGTAAGGACACATGCTTTTATTGAAAAATGGAAGAATGAGAAACTTATAATTTTGCCGGTAGTTAATGGCGAGGACTTAATACTAAAAGAATATAATGATTCATCTGAATTAAGAACCGGTGCGTACGGTATACAAGAGCCTAGTGGTGAATTATTTTCTGATTACAATAAAATAGATTTGGCAATAATCCCGGGTGTTTCATTTGATAAAGTTGGCAACAGACTTGGAAGGGGAAAAGGATATTACGATCGCCTTTTACCTAAGATCAAAGCTTTTAAAATAGGAACATGTTTTTCTTTTCAACTATCAGAAGAAATTCCAACCGAACCACATGATACAAAAATGAACTTAGTCGTTACAGAAAATGGGATACTTAACGAAAAATAATATTCGTAATAACTTGTGCTCCTACTTGACGATTCAGGTTTTTCACAAGTAATTCTCTTCCCATCATTAATTCTTGACGCAATGCTGCAGAAGTAAGATGTACATAGAGTATCTGGTTTTTAATATATAGCCCATCTGTATAAGAAGCTATTCCTGGTCCTAAGACTTCTTTCCATGCATTAATCAGTCGCTGTTCATTTAGCGGAGATTCAAGACGTTCATCCCGCAAAAATTTACGGATTGCATCACCTATTGATACAGCATTATTCCTTTTCATTATCAATATTCTCCTTACTAATTATATTACCTTTATTTACCTCGAACATTTTATAATCACTCCCCATCTTTTTCAATATCTTATCTAAATGTTCACGATTAGTATCGGTAATAAATATCTGACCAAAATTATCGCCTGCAACTAATTTTATAATTTGTTCCACCCGGGAAGCATCCAGCTTGTCGAAAATGTCATCCAATAAAAGTAACGGCGTCTTATCTCCTGTACGTTTTAAGAAATCGAACTGCGCCAATTTTAAAGCGACCAAATATGTTTTATTCTGTCCTTGTGAACCTTCACGTTTTATAGCGAAGTCACCTAATGACATAACAAGCTCATCTTTATGAATTCCTCTTAAAGAATATCCCATTATACGATCCTTTGCTCTAGATTCCTTTAAGACATCTAATAATGATTTTTCCTGTGCATGAGAAACGTAAGACAATCCAACCAATTCCTGTCTTTGAGAAATGAATGAATAGAAAGACTGAAAAATAGGAATAAATTCTTCAATAAAAGATTTTCGTTTACTAAAAACCACTTCACCTGCAGTTGCCATCATCTCTTCCCACACCAAAAAAAGTTCTTCGTCAACAGGGAGCTCGCTTTTCAGTAAAGTATTTCGTTGCTGCAATGCTTTATTATAACGAATCAAAGCATCTAAATACTCTTTATCGTACTGCGAAATTACAAGATCAATAAATCGACGACGTTCTTCACTCCCCCCCGCAATCAAAGCCGAATCAGAAGGAGAGACCATCACAAGAGGTAAGAAACCAATATGATCTGAAAGGCGACTATATTCCTTTTTATTCCTTTTAAATTGCTTCTTTTGATGACGTTTCTGTCCACAATATATTTCTTCTGGAGAACCATCAGCTGATTCATAAAAACCTTGAATCATAAAAAAGTCCTCATCATGACATATATTTTGTGAATCAACCGGATTGCCAGCACTTTTGCAAAAAGAAAGATAGTAAACAGCATCAAGAAGATTTGTTTTTCCCATTCCATTCAAACCAAAAAAACAATTTAGTTTAAAAGAAAAATCCAATTCAACTTGTTCCAGGTTCTTATAATTAAGTATGGAAATATGTTTTAATATCATGCTGCTAATCTTTCTATTTATAAATGCAAAATTAGAAATAAAATCGGGATTAAAAGCAAAAACAAAATAAACCAGAAATATAAAAAAGAGAAAAGAAAAAAATATGGCAATAAATTTCATTTATAAATATAAAAAAACTACTTTTGCTCACCAAATAAGTAAAATTGTTAATAATAAAAGAATCATAATAAAATGGCAGAACAAGACAAACATGAACAGAAACTAAATGTGGGAGATGCGCTTGATAGATCTGAAGCATATTTAGTTAAAAACAAAAAGGGAATTATCGGAGGTATCGCCGCGGTTATCATTATTATTGCTGCGTTCTTTGCTTACAAGTATCTTTATTTAGCTCCTAGAGAAGAAAAAGCAGAAATTGCAATATTCAAGGGAGAAGAGTATTTTGGACAAGACGCTTACGAGATCGCTCTTAATGGAGACAGTGTAGGTTATAAAGGATTTATTAAAATTGCAGATGAATTTAGCGGCACAAAAACTGCAAATCTGGCTAAAGCATATGCCGGAATTTGTTATGCTCAGCTAGGCAAATATCAAGAAGCAGAAAAATATCTTGGAGATTTTGACGGTAATGACCAAATGGTTTCTCCTGCTATTTTAGGTGCATTAGGAAACTGCTATGCTCAGTTAAATCAATTAGACAAGGCTGTTTCTACTTTACAGGATGCTGCTAAGAAAGCTGACAACAACACATTAAGTCCTATTTACTTATTGCAAGCAGGTTTAATAATGGAACAGCAAGGAAAATATGCTGATGCTCTTGAAGCATATAATACCATTAAAGATAAATATTTCAATTCTTATCAGGCTATGGATATTGATAAATATATCGAAAGAGCTACTGCTTTGAAGAAATAAAAATTACTCCTTATATATAAAGTAGAGATATTGTGTCGCAGTATCTCTACTTTTTTATTTAAAATAAAAAAGAAATTAAATATTATGGCAACAGCTTATCACAACTTATCTGAATACGATTTTAATTCAGTACCTAATGCCGAAACTATGAAATTTGGAATTATTGTTTCAGAATGGAATAGTAATATTACAGGTGCGCTTCTTGACGGTGCAGTAAATACCTTAATAAAACATGGAGCCAAAAAAGAAAATATAATAGTAAAGTTCGTTCCCGGAAGTTTTGAACTGACTTTTGGCGCCAATCAAATGATAAAAAACGGCACAGTTGACGCAATTATTATTTTAGGATGCGTAATTAAGGGTGATACTCCACATTTTGACTATGTTTGTATGGGAGTAACTCAAGGGGTAACAGAATTAAACGCAAAGTTCAACATACCAGTTATTTACGGTCTGATTACCACTAATAATATGGAGCAAGCAGAGGACCGAAGTGGTGGCAAACTAGGTAATAAAGGCGATGAATGCGCAATTTCTGCAATAAAAATGATCGATTTTATTTGGAGTTTAAAAAAATAGTTGTACCTTTGCATCGCAATCGGAAATAAAGGGCAAATACCAGAGTGGCCAAATGGGGCAGACTGTAAATCTGCTGTCTTTCGACTTCGGTGGTTCGAATCCATCTTTGCCCACAAAATTTCTAATGCGGAAGTAGCTCAGTTGATAGAGCATTAGCCTTCCAAGCTGAGGGTCGCGGGTTTGAGTCCCGTCTTCCGCTCCATCAAAAAGAGAATCTAATAATTTAGATTCTCTTTTTTTATTTATTCCACACCATAAAAGGTTATCTGGATTAAATACAATAATTGTGAATTGTATTATCTTTGTAACCCAAATTCAAGATAACAAACATCATGAACAAGCAACCACTTCTAGGGATGACTCTCAGCGAATTACAAGATATATCTCGTAATCTGGGAATGCCAAAATTCACTGCTAAACAAATTGCAGCATGGATATATGATAAAAAAGTCGTCTCAATAGACGAAATGACTAATCTTTCACTAAAACAACGAGAGAAGCTAAATGAAGAATATGAAATTGGCGCAAGCTCTCCTATTGAAGCAATGCGTTCTGTAGATGGTACTATAAAATATCTCTTCCGTACTCCAGATAATAATTTTATTGAATCCGTATATATCCCAGATGATGATCGGGCAACACTATGCGTATCTTCACAAGTTGGTTGCAAAATGAATTGCAAGTTTTGTATGACCGGCAAGCAAGGTTTTACTGCAAATCTTAATGCAAACCAAATTATCAATCAAATTTATTCTATCCCAGAAAGAGAAAAGCTAACTAATATAGTTCTAATGGGAATGGGAGAACCTCTCGACAATTTGGATGAAGTACTTAAAGCTTTAGAAGTTCTGACTTCTGATTACGGTTATAAATGGAGTTCAAAACGAATAACAGTATCTACCGTTGGTTTACAAAAAGGACTCAGACACTTTTTAGAAAAGAGCAATTGTCATTTAGCCATTAGTATTCATTCACCACTACCAGCTCAACGATCAGAGTTGATGCCTGCAGAAAAAGCTTTTTCGATAACAGAAATAGTAGACTTGCTACGTAATTACGATTTTAGCAAGCAACGCCGTCTATCCTTTGAATATATTGTATTCAAAGGGGTAAACGACTCTCTTATCTATGCAAAAGAACTGGTTAAACTCTTAAGAGGGCTGGACTGCCGGATAAATCTTATTCGTTTCCATGCAATTCCGAACGTTGACCTGAATGGTGCAGACATGGATACAATGATAAAGTTTCGTGACTATCTTACAGCGCATGGACTTTTCACTACAATACGTGCATCACGTGGAGAAGATATATTTGCAGCGTGTGGAATGCTATCTACAGCAAAGGAACAAGAGAAAAACAGTTAAAAACTTTAATATTTCAATTTAATACTCTACCTTAGTTACCTATTTAAGTAAAAACTAATATCACAGATTAAAGAATGGAAGATAATAATAAAATACGGATTGGTATTACCCAAGGGGATATCAACGGTGTAGGATATGAAGTTATTTTAAAGACTTTTTCCGATCAGGCAATGCTTGAGCTTTGTACTCCTATCATTTATGGTTCGCCTAAAGTTGCAGCATATCATCGCAAAGCATTGGACTTATCTACAAACTTTAGTATAATTAATACGGCTTCAGAAGCACCGCATAATAAACTTAGTGTTGTTAATTGTACAGACGACGAAATAAAAGTTGAGTTTACCAAGCCTACCCCAGAAGCGGGTAAAGCAGCTTACGAAGCTTTAGAAAAAGCTGTGGAAGAGTATAAAAAAGGATTAATTGATGTAATTATTACTGCACCCATTAACAAAAATACCATTCAATCAAAAGATTTCTATTTCCCCGGACACACTGAATATCTGGAAGATAAATTAGGAGAAGGAAATAAATCGTTAATGATCTTAATGAAGGATGATTTTCGTGTAGCATTGGTTACTGGTCATATACCAGTAGCAGATATTGCGAAATCTATAACTAAGGAAAAAATCATTGAAAAAATAGAAATATTTAATAGATCTTTAAAACAAGATTTCAGAATAGACAGTCCTCGAATTGCAGTATTAGCTCTTAATCCACATGCAGGAGATAATGGATTAATTGGCAAAGAAGAAGAAGAAATTATTATTCCGGCAATTAAAGAAATGTCTGAAAAAGGAATTCAGTGTTTCGGACCTTACCCAGCTGACGGATTTATGGGAGCTGGAAATTTTACTCATTTTGACGGAATACTTGCCATGTATCATGATCAAGGATTAGCACCTTTCAAAAGTATTGCAATGGACGAAGGTGTAAATTATACTGCAGGACTTCCTGTAATCAGAACTTCTCCGGCTCACGGAACAGCTTACGACATAGCCGGACAAGGCTTGGCTTCAGAAGATTCTTTCCGTCAGGCTATTTACGTTGCTATTGATGTATTCCGTAACCGTCGTTTTGATAAGGAAATACATGCTAATCCGCTTCGCAAGCAGTATTATGAAAAACGTGATGATAGCGACAAACTGAAGCTCGACACTATTGATGACGAAATTTAAAGATTAACAACAACTTATGAAATTTGCTATAATCTCAGCCGGAGAAGGCTCCCGTCTGGCACAAGAAGGGGTAAAACAGCCAAAACCTCTGGTTCCTCTTAACGGCATGGCTATGATTGATCGTCTCATAGATATTTTTATGAAGAATGATGCTACTTCCATTGCTATTATAATCAACAACGAGCATGAGCAGACTAAGAAACACCTGGCAGAACTGCAAAAAAAATATCCACTGGAGATTATTATTAAAAGTACTCCTGGATCAATGCATAGTTTCTTTGAACTAATGCCATTGCTCAAAGACGATAAATTTTGTTTAACGACCGTTGATACTATATTTGATGAAGCTGAATTTACTGCATATATAGAGAACTTCAAAGCATCTGAAAATGACGGATTTATGGCTGTAACAGATTATATTGATGATGAAAAGCCATTATTTATTGCAGCAAACGATTCACTTGATATTACCGGATATTACGATACAAAAACGCCCGAATGCAATTATATTTCGGGTGGTATTTACTGTCTTACTCCATCTTGTCTGGAGACCTTACAACATTGTATGGATAAAGGGTTAACAAGAATGCGACAGTTTCAGCGGGCATTAGTAGAAGAAGGCAAAAAACTGAAAGCATATCCTTTTAGTAAAATTCTGGATGTAGATCATGCAGAAGATATTGCAAAAGCAGAAGCTTTTCTTAAAGAGCCTTTTCCTATTGTCGGCATAGATCGTGGAAACAAGTATTCTCCAAATAAGGCTGGAAGTGATGCCTTAATATTCAGTAGAGTAAAAGAGAGTCTTGAAAAACGCGGTTATAGAGTTCGCACATATACAGAGAATCATTTTATTGATCAGCCAATGTTTGCACCAGTAGTTTTTACAATGGCTCGTAGCAAGATGATGCTGGACATTCTTGATTTACTTGAACAAGAAGATGCACTGATTATCAATTCTCCCAAAGGTATCCGAAATTCCGGAAGATTAGAAATGACATCCCTATTGCTCTCTGCAGATATTCCATCTCCAGTTAGTACGATTCTTTTTACTAATAAAGATATCAAAGAACAAGAAGTTCCTAGCTTTCCATTCTGGATTAAACGCGGAGATGGACATGCGCTTGTTAAAGAAGATGTTAGTTTTGTACAAAACGAACAAGAAGCTTCTGCTGTTTTACACGATTTCAATAACAGAGGCATTAAATTGGCTGTGGCCAACGAACATCTGAAAGGAGATTTAATTAAATTCTATGGTGTAGCAGAAAATAACTTCTTTTACTGGTTCTACCCCTCCCCTACAGTTAATAGTAAATTTGGCTTGGAAGCAATAAACGGAGAAGCAAAAGGCTATCCCTTCTCAGAAGAAGAATTAAAAGGTTATTGTGAGGAAGCAGCCAATAAGCTTGGACTTTCTGTTTATGGAGGAGATTGTATTGTTTCTTCCACCGGAGAAATACGAATTATTGATTTTAATGACTGGCCCAGCTTTGCACCATGCAGCAACCAAGCAGCAGAAGCAATTACCGATCTTATAGTAAAAAAGATGCAAGATGGAAAAAGAAATTAGAAAAATGGAGCTGGAAGCTTCATTAAAATCGCTGGATACCGAAGAATTCATTGATATTCATTTTTACCGGCCGATAGGATATCGCTGGGCTTTATTTTTCAAACGATTAGGAATCTCTCCAAATACGGTTACCGTAGCAAGTATATTTCTTGGAGTTGCTGCAGGAATTCTTTTTTATTTTGAAGATATCAAGATGACGCTCTGCGGAATTTTCTTATTAATATGGGCTAATTCCTATGATAGTGCAGACGGACAACTAGCTCGCCTAACCGGACAAAAATCCGAAATCGGACGTATTCTTGATGGTGTTAGTGGTGATTTTTGGTTTATCACAATTTACGCCTGCATTTGTTTACGCCTCACTCCGGAATGGGGAATATGGATTTGGTTGTTAGCTGCAATTACAGGGTTCTTTCATAGCAAACAAGCTGCAATGGCCGATTACTATCGCAATATTCATTTGTTTTTCCTAAAAGGAAAAGCCGGAAGCGAACTCGATAATTCCGCTCAACAGAAAGAATTATTTAAATCACTGTCATGGAAGAATGATTTTGTTAGAAAATTATTTATATTCTTCTATAAAAATTATACAGCTTCTCAGGAACAATTAACTCCTAAATTTCAGTTACTATTCAACAGTATAAAAGAAAAAAACGGAGATAATATTCCTCAAAATTTTAGAGATGAATTCAGAGCTTTAAGCAAACCGTTGATGAAATATACCAATATATTATCATTCAATACCAGAGTTATTGCCTTGTTTATAAGTCTTCTGATTGACGAACCGTGGATATACTTTGTATTCGAACTAACGGTACTTAATATTTTACTAGTATATATGATAATGAGCCATGAATCATTCTGTGCAAGGTTAAATAAAAAAATATCTTAATATATTTTAGTGTGAGTAATAACTATCGTAACATATTCTTTTTAATTGGTATAATTGCTATTGTAATTATGCTCTTCACTTTTGACATGAAGTTTGATGAACTTTTAAGCAATTTAAAAAGAGCAGGATTATGGTTTCCGATAGTAATGTTATTATGGGTGTTTATTTACATGATAAATGCACTTTCCTGGTACATGATCATTAATGATGATGGAACAAAAAAAGTACCATTTCTAAAAGTATATAAATATACAATTACAGGATTTGCGCTTAATTATGCTACCCCGATAGGATTAATGGGAGGCGAACCTTACCGAATTATGGAATTAACTCCCTACGTTGGAGTAAGCAAAGCCACATCTTCTGTTATTCTGTATGTAATGATGCACATTTTTGCCCATTTCTGTTTTTGGTTTTCATCCATTTTTCTGTTTATTATTCTTTATCCGGTTAATATACCGACTGGAATTATGCTAATCTTCGCTGGTCTTTTTTGCCTTTTTTTTATTTACTTTTTCGTTAAAGGCTACAAAAACGGAATGGCAGTAAAGGCGCTCCGTCTATGCAAAAAAATTCCTTTTCTTAAGAACTGGGCCACTCGCTTTGCAACAGAAAAAAAAGAAACTCTAGAACGAATAGATAGTCAGATTGCAGATTTACACAAACAACGAAAAAAGACTTTCTACACATCTTTATGCCTGGAATTTACAACCAGAATTATCGGAAGTCTGGAAGTCTTTTTCATTCTGAAGATTCTTACTCCAGATGTTAATTTCCTGAATTGTATTCTCATTATGGCATTTACAACCTTGTTTTCTAACCTATTTTTCTTCTTGCCCATGCAATTGGGAGCACGAGAAGGAGGAATGGCTATTGCAACCGGAGAGCTAGGATTAACAGGAGCCTTCGGTATATATACAGGTTTAATAACCAGGGTACGAGAACTGATGTGGATAGGTATTGGTATACTGCTAATGAAAGTAGGCAATAAAAACAAGATACTCTCAAATAATAATATAAATGAAACAATTCAATAACATAAAAGGAATTATTTTCGATTACGGAGGCACAATAGATACAAATGGAAAGCATTGGGCCGAAGTACTATGGAGCAGATATAAAGAACTAAATATCCCTGTTAGTAAAGAAGACTTTAAAAAGGCATACGTACATGGTGAACGAACATTGGCTACTCAGCCATTAATTAAACCGTCTCATGATTTTTATGACGTTTTGCTAATTAAAGCAAAAATTCAAATTGAATATTTAATTCAGCAAGGTTTTCTATCAAGCTCAGAACAAACGGATAAATACCCGGAAGAGATTGCAAAAGGCTGTTATAACTTTGCCAAAGAGATGGTCAATAAGTCTCTTTTTGTAGTCAAAAGGTTATCGCTTAAACATAAATTAACCCTTGTTTCAAACTTTTACGGAAACATCAACAAAGTACTGGAAAACTTTGGTTTACTTTGTAACTTTAGTAGCGTAATTGAATCTGCTGTTGTTGGAGTGAGAAAGCCCGATCCGGCTATTTTTACTCTGGGCGTTCGTGAGCTTGGATTTGAAGCACACGAAGTTGTTGTTATAGGCGATTCTTTTTCAAAAGACATAATTCCCGCAAAGGCTGCAGGTTGTCGTACCATCTGGCTAAAAGGAGAAGGGTGGGGTGAAGAAACAGACGATTCTGTTCCTGATGCTATTATTACAGACTTAGAACAATTATTAAATATATTATAATTTTTAAACCTAAAAATAGAAAATATAGCCCACTAAGCTATAAAAGAATTGTAGTTATGGAAAATGTAAATGTAAAACCGGCAACGGGGAAACTAGGTGTATTGTGTGTAGGTTTAGGTGCAGTTACTTCTACTTTTATTGTAGGAACATTAATGGCTCGTAAAGGTTTGGCTAAGCCTGTTGGTTCACTTTCGCAATTGGCCACTATGCGTGTAGGAAAAGGAAAAGATAAGCAATATAAGAAAATTACTGAAGTAGTTTCTTTAACTGACTTAAACGATGTAGTATTTGGCGCATGGGATATTTTTGCTGACAATGCTTATGAATCGGCTATTCATGCAGAAGTTTTAAAAGAAAAAGATATCAATCCGGTAAAGGATGAATTGGAAGCAATCAAACCAATGCCTGCGGTATTCGATCAAAATTTCGTTAAACGTTTACATGGAACACACGTTAAACCAGAAGCTTCACGTTGGGATTTAACAGAACAAGTTCGTGAAGACATCCGTAACTTTAAGGCTGCAAACAATTGCGAACGCGTTGTTGTTATCTGGGCTGCAAGTACAGAAGTTTATTTGCCGTTGAGCGACGAACATATGACTCTTGCTTCTTTCGAAAAAGCAATGAAAGAAGACAATAAAGAATTAATTGCTCCTAGTATGTGTTATGCATATGCTGCTGTTGCAGAAGGATGTCCTTTCATTATGGGTGCACCTAACTTATGCGTTGATACTCCAGCTATGTGGGAACTTTCTAAGAAAACAAGTACTCCTATTGCCGGTAAAGACTTCAAGACAGGACAAACATTGATGAAAACTGTGCTTGCTCCAATGTTGAAGACTCGTATGCTTGGTCTTGACGGTTGGTTCTCTACAAACATCTTAGGAAACAGAGACGGTGAAGTACTTGACGATCCAGATTCATTCAAGACAAAAGAAGTTAGTAAGCTTTCTGTTATCGAAACAATCCTTGACGGAGAAGAACATCCAGAACTTTACGGAAACATCTTCCACAAAGTTCGTATCAATTATTACCCACCACGCAACGACAACAAAGAAGGATGGGACAATCTTGATATTTTCGGATGGATGGGTTACCCAATGCAGATCAAAGTAGATTTCCTTTGCAGAGACTCTATTCTTGCTGCTCCACTTTTGCTTGACCTTGTATTATTCTCTGATCTTGCAAAACGTGCAGGACGTTATGGCATTCAAGACTGGTTGTCATTCTACCTGAAGAGCCCAATGCACGATTTCGAACACAAACCAGTTCACGACTTATTCCAACAATTCACAATTTTGAAAAACAATCTTCGTGAAATGGGTGGATATGAAGCTGACGAATGTGTAGACTAATATTTTACTAAGAAATAACTTAAGCGGATAGTGCTGAACAAGCATTATCCGCTTTTCTTTTTAACCTTATTTCTGCCAAAACTGCTTGTTAGCTCAAAACAAATTTGTAATTTTGTCATATAATTAAAGGAAATATGACTAGATCTGAGATTCAACAAGTAAAGCAACGATTCGGTATTATCGGTAATACGGAAACACTGAATAGAGCCATCGATATTGCTATCCAAGTGGCTCCGACCGATTTATCTGTATTAATCACAGGAGAAAGCGGTGTTGGTAAAGAAAGTTTTCCTCAAATTATACATCAGTACAGCCGCCGGAAACACGGACAATATATAGCAGTAAACTGTGGAGCTATTCCTGAAGGAACTATTGATTCTGAGCTTTTTGGCCACGAAAAAGGAGCTTTTACAGGAGCTATAGGCGAACGTAAAGGTTACTTCGGGGAAGCTGATGGTGGTACTATATTTCTTGATGAAGTGGGAGAATTGCCTCTCCCAACCCAGGCACGCCTGCTAAGAGTACTGGAAAGTGGAGAATTTATTAAAGTTGGCTCATCAAAAGTGCAAAAAACAGATGTACGTATTGTTGCGGCAACAAATGTGAACCTGCGCGAAGCAATCTCTTCGGGAAAATTCCGTGAGGATCTTTATTACAGACTAAACACAGTTCCAGTGCAGATTCCTCCTTTGCGCGAACGCCCTGAAGATATTGTACTTTTATTCCGCAAATTTGCTTCAGACTTTGCCGAGAAATATCGCATGCCAGCTATTCAATTATCCGAAGATGCTAAACGAGTACTTGTATCTTATTCCTGGCCTGGAAATGTGCGACAGCTAAAGAATATTACAGAACAGATATCAATTATTGAAACTAACCGCGAAATTACCCCGGCTATTCTTCATACTTATCTTCCTGAACAACCAGGAGAGAAGTTACCTATGCTTTTTGGAGGCAAACAGCAAGGCAAAACTTTTGAAAGCGAACGGGAAATTCTTTATCAGGTATTGTTCGATATGCGACAAGATGTTACTGAACTAAAGAAACTGGTACATGATATTATGACGGATAAGGCACAACCTGTTGCAACACAAACAGTAGTCAACCATGTACCTACCATCAATATCCCTTCAAACAACAATATTTCATCGGTACACTCTATTCACGTGGAAGATGATATTCAGGATACAGAGGAATATGTGGAAGAGTCTCTTTCTTTAGACGATCTTGAAAAGGAGATGATTAGAAAAGCGCTGCAAAAGCATCATGGAAAACGTAAAAATGCAGCTAAAGATTTAAATATATCAGAGCGTACACTATACAGAAAAATTAAAGAATATGGACTGGAAAACTAAATCGAAACAACTATTAGTTCTATTATCATTACTATTGCTGGTAAATTCATGTAGTTTCCCAATTTATAAGTTTAACGGTTCGTCTATCGACTATACCAAAATAAAGACTATATCTATCGCAACCTTTCCTATAAAGTCAGATTACGTATATGCACCATTGGCTACTAAATTCAATGACGATTTGAAAGATATCTTTATCCGCCAAACTCGTTTGAGCCTTGTTCCACGTAACGGAGATTTAAACATTGAAGGAGAAATTACCGGTTACCAGCAACTAAATAAAACCGTTAAAGCCGACGGATATGCATCGGAAACAGAACTTCGTATCACTGTCGTTGTACGTTTTGTCAATAACAAAGATCATTCGCAGGACTTAAACGACCAACAATTCACGGCTTTCCGGAATTATAATTCATCTCTGATGCTGACGGCTGTTCAGGATCAGTTGATTGCTGAGATGACAAAAGAAATAACAGAACAGATCTTTAACGCTACAGTAGCAAACTGGTAATTTCAATGAACGCTCAGAATCTGCAACAATGGATTTCTCATCCCGAAAGTCTTAATAGAGATACGCTTTACGAGCTGAGAACAATACTGGCACATTACCCGTATTTTCAATCAGCCCGATTGCTTTATCTAAAGAACTTATATTTACTCCACGATCTTTCTTTTGGTCAGGAGTTACGAAAAGCAGCACTTTATGTTGCCGATCGTCGTGTTCTTTTTAACTTGATAGAAGGAGATAAATACGTTATTGAGCCAAAGAAAAAAGAAGATCCTTCTTTAATGAATGATGAGCCAAATCTGGATCGTACATTATCACTCATTGATTCATTCCTTTCATCACTGCCGGAAGAGCCGCTTCCTGTAAAAATGGAGTATGATTTATCGACTGACTATACAACTTATCTTCTTCAGGAAGACAGCGATATTGTTCCAGATGAATCTACCGATAAAAAAGAAGTATCAACGCCTAAATTAAGAGGTCAGGAATTAATTGACGGATTCATAGAGAAAGCAGAGAACGAGGACATTATAAAATTGCAAATTTCGGAAGAAAAAGAAGAAAAAACTACTGAGCTCATAGAAAATGTAACTGATGAAAATGAGGACGATGAGAGTTATTTTACCGAAACTTTAGCCAAAATATATGTAAAACAACAAAGATATTCCAAGGCACTTGAAATAATTAAAAAATTAAGTTTGAAATATCCGAAAAAAAATGCTTACTTTGCAGACCAAATAAGATTTTTGGAAAAATTGATTATTAACGCTAAATCAAAATAACGAAATGTATTTATTATTAATTATCCTAATTGTCATAGCAGCAATACTATTGAGCTTTATTGTTTTGATACAAAACTCAAAAGGTGGAGGCCTTTCTTCAGGCTTTTCATCATCAAATCAAATCATGGGTGTTCGTAAAACGACAGACTTCCTTGAAAAAGCTACATGGGGATTAGCTGCTGCCATCGTAGTATTAAGTATCATTACTTCTTATACTATGCCAGCTAATACAGCTGAAGGCTCTGCTATTCTTGAACAAGCACAAAAAGAAGAAAAAACAAATCCGATGAATACACCGGCTGGTTTCGCAACTCCAAAAACAGAAACAGCTCCGGCTGCTGCTCCTGCACAAGCTCCGGCTGCAGGTTCTTCTGAAGCTACTCCTGCTGCTGCTCCTGCTAAACCTGCAAAATAAAAAGATTTATCTAATAAAAGATATAAGGAAGAGGTAAGCTGTATATACAGTTTTACCTCTTTTTTTATTCTAAGAACCAATAACCTAATCTCCTTTCCTGCTAAACCTCAAAGCTCTCTTTCATTTGCATAAACTTTTGCTACGTATCAATCTATATAATAGCATACATAGCTGCACTGCAGCTCTCCTACCCTAAGATAATGCAGTTTACTACACGATTACTATTAAGGCCCTGTGAAAACAATCGAACCTCCTGCCCTTAGATAATGCAGTTTACTTTCCTTTGAATATACCAGATAGTTCGTACCTTACAGAAGACTATATACTTAAACATCAGTTGATTGAGATTATTTAATAAGGAATAACTGGAGACAATAAAAAAACATCTCCAGGAATAAAAGAATTATTGTACAAAAGAATGCAATCTTCTGTACAAAAGAAATAATTCCCTTGTACAAAAGATTGTATTCTTTTGTACAAGGGAATAAAAAAACTCCCCGAAAGAATTATAATTCATTTCGGGGAGTTTCTGTTATATCTATTAATTACGCCTCACGTCCGTGGCAGTTTTTAAACTTTTTACCGCTACCACAAGGACAAGGATCATTACGTCCTACTGTTTTTTCTACACGAATTGGTTCTTTTTTAGCCTCACGAGTATCATGTTGAGCTGCAGCTTGCTGATTAGGATCAGTTAAATCAGTCTTTTCAGTACGATATTTACTATAATCCTGCTGAACTTCCGGAGCAGCTTGCTTTACTTCTTCAGGTTCCTGAAAAGGAATCTTACCACGCAATAAAGATGAAACTGTGCTGTTATTAATCTTATTAACCATCTCATCAAACAAGTTCACAGATTCAAGCTTATAAATCAACAATGGATCTTTTTGTTCGTAGCTAGCATTCTGTACAGAATGTTTCAGTTCATCCAGTTCACGAAGATTTTCTTTCCAGCCTTCATCAATGTTATGAAGAAGAATGGTCTTTTCGTATGCTGTTACCGCTTCTTTACTTTCATTTTCATAAGCTGCTTTCAGATTACAAGTGATGTTATACATACGTTTGCCATCTGTAATTGGAATAAGAATGTTTTCAAAACGATTACCTTGCTCTTCGTACACCTTCTTAATAACCGGATTGGCAACATTAGCCATACGTTCTGTTCTGCGTTTAAAGGTAGCCATAGCAGCATCAAAAGTACGATCTACAAGCTTTTCAATCTTTGTATTTCTTGATTCTTCTTCAGTATAAGGAATATCCATTGCAAATGTTTGGAGGATTTCCATTTTAGAATCTTCGTATTCTTTACCTTCAATAGCGTTAGCACAACGATCCCATATCATATTTACGATATCCATACCAATACGTTCGCCCATTAAAGCATGACGACGCTTAGTGTAGATTACTGTACGTTGTTTGTTCATCACATCATCATACTCAAGCAGACGTTTACGAATACCGAAGTTGTTTTCTTCAACCTTCTTCTGCGCACGTTCAATTGAATTAGAGATCATTTTGTGTTCAATCATCTCACCTTCTTTGAATCCTAATTTATCCATTACTCCGGCAATACGATCTGAAGAGAACAAACGCATCAAATCATCTTCCAAAGAAACAAAGAATACAGAAGAACCCGGGTCGCCCTGACGTCCTGAACGACCTCTTAACTGACGGTCTACACGACGTGATTCATGACGTTCTGTACCAATGATAGCCAAACCACCGGCAGCTTTAACTTCCGGACTTAACTTGATATCGGTACCACGACCGGCCATATTTGTAGCAATAGTTACTGTACCTTTAAAACCTGCCTGAGCAACAATATCAGCTTCCTTCTGGTGAAGTTTTGCATTCAACACGTTGTGTTCAATCTTACGCATGGTAAGCATCTTACTCAACATCTCAGAAATTTCAACCGAAGTAGTACCCACCAATACCGGACGACCAGCATTTACCAAAGATTCAATCTCTTCGATTACAGCTTTATACTTTTCACGTTTTGTTTTATATACGCGGTCGTTCAAGTCTTTACGGAGAATTGGACGGTTTGTTGGAATAACAACCACATCCAGTTTATAGATATCCCAAAGTTCACCCGCTTCTGTTTCGGCAGTACCGGTCATACCAGAAAGCTTGTGATACATACGGAAGTAGTTCTGTAAAGTAATAGTAGCAAATGTTTGTGTAGCAGCTTCAACCTTAACACGTTCCTTAGCTTCAAGAGCTTGGTGAAGACCGTCTGAATATCTACGACCTTCCATGATACGTCCGGTTTGCTCATCAACAATCTTCACTTGTCCTTCAATAACCACATACTCATCATCTCTCTCAAACATTGTATATGCCTTAAGCAATTGGTTGATGGTATGAACACGTTCAGACTTAATAGCGAAGTTAGTCATCAATTCATCTTTTCTGATCTGCTTTTCTTCATCGCCCAGATTTTCATTTTCAAGTTCTGAAAGCTGAGAAGCAATATCAGGCAACACAAACAATGTAGGGTCGGGAGAATTACCTGTAAGTAAGTCAACACCTTTATCAGTAAGGTCTACACTATTCAGTTTTTCATCGATAACGAAATACAATGGTTCAACAGCTTCAGGCATACGCTTGTTATTCTGTTCCATGTAGATTTCTTCAGTTTTAAGCATTCCGGCTTTAATTCCCGGTTCACTTAAGAACTTAATCAATGCTTTATTTTTAGGCAAAGCTTTATGACTGCGGAACAAAGCAAGGAAACCTTCTTCCTGATCTTTCTTATCTTCAGAAGCAATTAAACGTTTTGCATCCGACAAATATTTTGTAGCTAATATTTTCTGTACATTAACAATCTTTTCTACTTCAGGACATAATTCCTCAAAAAGCTGATCTTCACCTTTAGGAACCGGACCAGAAATAATAAGAGGAGTACGGGCATCATCGATCAATACAGAGTCAACCTCATCGACAATTGAATAGTTATGCTGACGTTGCACTAAATCTTTTGGACTAACCGCCATATTGTCACGAAGGTAGTCGAAACCAAATTCGTTGTTTGTTCCGAAAGTAATATCAGCAAGATAAGCTTTACGGCGAGCATCTGAGTTTGGTTGATGTTTATCAATACAGTCAACGCTTAATCCGTGGAACATATATAGAGGTCCCATCCATTCCGAGTCACGTTTTGACAAATAGTCATTTACAGTAACCACGTGTACACCGTTTCCGGTCAATGCGTTAAGGAATACCGGTAAGGTAGCCACCAAAGTTTTACCTTCACCAGTAGCCATTTCGGCAATCTTACCTTTATGAAGAACCACACCACCAAAGAGCTGAACATCATAATGAACCATATTCCAGGTTATTTCAGTACCTCCGGCAATCCAGTGATTCTGGTAAATAGCCTTATCTCCTTCAATACGTACAAAATCTTTAGTAGTAGCAAGTGTGCGGTCAAAATCGGTAGCAGTGACTTCTATCGTTTCATTTTCTGAGAATCTCTTTGCAGTTTCCTTCACAATAGAGAAAGCAACAGGAAGAACCTCATCAAGAGCTACTTCATATTTATCAAGAACAGCCTTTTCAAGCTTATCAATTTGCAAGAATAAATCTTCTCTTTCTTCAAGTTCTGTTGTTTCAACAGTAGCTTTCAGCTCTTCAATCTTTGCTCTTTCTTCAGTAGCTGAATCGTATATATATTTCTTTAGTTCTTCTGTTTTAGCACGAAGCGCATCATTGTCCAGTTTTGCAACATCTTCATACGCTGCTTTTATCTTATCTACCCATGGTTGGATCTCTTTCATATCCCTAGTGGATTTATTACCAAAGATAGCACTTAAAAATTCATTAAATCCCATTTTATTTTTGTTGTTAAATCATTATTAATCTTGTTTTTATGGCTGCAAAGATACATTAAAATGCTGACTTATTTAATTATAGCCAGCTGTTTTTTTATCTTAATATATTTGCAAGAGGAGCAGAAGAGCAGCCATTCGGTGCTCTGATTCTCATAGAACGAGCAATAGTAGGCGCAAAACAGTCAATATTGACCGGAGTATTTATAATTTCAGGCTTTACATTTCCTCCTAAGAAAATAAGTGGAGAAGGAACATAAGCTTTACGTACAACTTTACTTTCTGATTGAGAATCAGAATTAACAACAGTCCATCCCGGTAAAATCTCAAGAGTTAAATCACCAGAACGATTACGGTTATATGAGTTTCTCATCTTTTGAAGCTCGGGAGTCCAGGCTCCTTGCAACAATCGATAAGATGAATAGACTTCTTTTACGCCACTAAACTGAATCAGAAAATCAGAAGCTTTGGCAAGAACGTCGTTTAAGTTCAGCTGCTTCTTCTCTATTAGCTTGTGGTTCAAATATAATTGTAAGTCATTATGCGCTTCAACATACTGTCCTTCGCCATAAACAGCCATAAGGTACATGTTAAGAAGTGCAGCACAACGATCTAAGTAAAACTCACCACCGGGAATACGATATCTTTCCAGTTCCGGACCTTCAGCATCAACATAACCGGTAGAATTAATGCAAAACAAAACATTGTTTAGCCCTACCTTTTTATCAATAATATCCAGAAGCTCGCCAATACTCTTATCTAATCTCACATAGGTATCCTGCATCTCCAAAGCGCACTCTTTAGCACTTTTATAATCGTAATTACCAGCATAATAAGTTAAAGAAAGTAAGTCGGGAGTTTCGTCCTGCCCCATAGTACTGTTTGCAAGTACATCTAAAAGGAAGTTGTTTATTTCTTCATTAATAAACGGACTTGTTTTCAGTTTCCTGAACTTATTTTTCTTTGCTTCATCAAAGTTATAAGAGAATGTTTCCTGAGCAAACTGAGACGTCAGGTATTTATAGTCTGCAACCGGACGAGCTGGTGTCCAAACCATTCCGTTAATACGGAAATCAATAGCTTTCCGATCGTTATATTGACTTACAAACCAGGGGAAATCATTATAATAGGTTGATCCGCACCATTTGCCGGTATCATCATTCAACCAAAAAGCGCCATTACCAGCGTGCCCTGCTCCAAAGATTGCAGCTTCGCGATATGGGGCAATAGAATAAACCAGACCTTTACCCTGAGTAGCAACTTTCAGTTCATCGGCAACGGTAGAAACCATTAGCTGTGAAGCAGATGTTGTTTCGGTAGTGTAATTACCCATAAAATTGCGATCATCCACGCAATTCTTTATCCGTAGTGTAGAAATATCAAGCCAATCCTCTCCTGTTATTCCATTAACTGTTGGAACTGTTCCGGTATAAAGAGCAGCAACAGAAGATGCCCTGTCCGGATTTGAAAAACCAAACTCTGCATTTCTGTATACCCGTCCATCTTTCCATAAGCGCTTAAAACCTTTTTCTCCATAAAGAGAAGAAAAAGCTTCAATATAATCGGTACGAAGCTGATCAACAGTCAGGCCAACAACAAGTTTAGGTGTTGTTAGCTGAGACGGAGTCTGAGCCTGGAGTCCCGTTATAGTTAGTACGGTTATTATTGATGTGAGTAAACTTCTCATTTATTTCTTTTGTAATTCAGACATACATAGTTCAAGGAACGTATCCACAAACAGAGTGCCAAAGGTACAACAGCTAAATTAATTTTTTGGGGTAGTAAGCAGAAAAACACTATAAAAAGTGTTAAAACCGCCAAATTAGCCAATTGATAAGGATCTTTCTTCCCTTTATATGCTTTCCAAACCATAAAAGGTAAATAAAGCAAATGCAAAGGATGAAAAACAATCAGCATATAATTAGGACTTACAGTAGGGTGTTGTGAGAAACAAACAAGAAAAGCAATGATACATCCTGCCAAACCTGCCATACTAAATAAGACAATATCTAATCCCCAGAAACTCTTTTTCTTTTTATATCCATACGCTGTAATAAGTAACACCAAAATAAATAATACCCAGGCGGTTAATAAAGGAGATGGATATGACGATTCTACAGTTTTTTTATTGGGAGAACGATGAACAATTTCTTCTGCATTAGAAACCAGCATCCGTTCTTTTCCGTCATTAGCTTTTATCTTAGCTCCCGTCAAAGCCTCTTTTAAATAATAAGGAGCAAACATCTTTAGTCTATAGTCAATAATTTCATCGGCTTTGCTTCCCAAACACAAATCTATTCCAAACTCGGCCCAGTCGTGACCGGCAGTAAATTCATGAACAATATCTCTGAATGATAATGGAGACGTATTTTTAGTGTAACTCACTTTACCTTTAATACATTCTTCCACACGATCTCTTGGACGCGTGGAACAGTTATCGTAAAAGAAATTATAACGGTAAACTCTATTTTCAGGCAAATAATTCTTTTGCAGAATCCGGAACAATGCATCTTTTTCTTCAGGAAGCAGATTCAATGTCTGTTGGTAAACACTTGAGTTACGTTCTGAATATTCTTGCTCAAAATAAAAGTAATCGGTAACACCTAGCTGATAATCGGTTTCTCCTTTAATATATCTCCAAATAAAATGAGGAGCATGAAAATCAAACATTCCATAATTAAAAACCACATCCATGCCAGTCTTCATATTTTGATACCGCAAAGCTGTATGGCCAAAAAGAGCATAAATCTCACTTCCGGGCGAGCAGGTCAGTAAACTTATACGAACAGAATCTTCAGATGAAGCCTTTGATTGAAAAGGAAAGACACAAAACAGACTAATCAGACAAAAAGCATATTTAATATACAACTGCTTACTAGCTTTTATTACTTTTTTCATCACTACTTTATGAAATTTTTCCCGGAAAATTTTTCTTGCCATAATATCCATAGCAAGAAAATTAATCCATAAAATAAATATTTAAACAATACATCGTGTAATATCTCAAAACTTTCGGGGTAAGATTTTATAAGCAATGTTATAATACTAATGCGCATAACATTAAACAATAACAGAACTAAACTACCCATTAAAAAATAAATGAATCGTTTCCACCAGATTCCTCTACTAAAAAGGATTACAAGTAATAGGATATAAAGTTGTTTAACTCCAGTACATCCCCATATAATATTAATAGCCGGACCACGCAATCTGTCATAAGAAAGAAGCGTACGCGACTCTATATTTTTATCGCTTGAAGAATCCACGTAATTCAAAAGACTAAGAGGTTGTCTGCAAACTAAATTTACAATCCAAAAACTAGCCAAAGCTGTATTTTCAGTCCACGGAACAAACTTTGTCGTCACGTTATTATTAAAGAAAGAAATGTATCTGCAATCCGTATTATGACAGTCAACATCTCCCACTCCAATTCCCCGCCACACCTTTCCTTTTATATTAGTTATAACAGACGGTGAACTATTCTTTGTTTGAATTTCATTACTATATTCCTGATTTTCAATCCCTGTATGAAAAGATATTTTCCAGGAAATATGGGCTATTAAAACAATAGTAATAAAGAGAAAAACTCCACAAAACGGTTCTAATCTTCTTTTCAAATCCAACAACCGTTTATTCGGTTTCACTCTCATGTTCCATATATTTTGCGTGCAAAAATACGTTTATTTCTGATTAAACGAGGGGAAATCTTTTTTTTTTAGTTATTAGATACAAAATTAATACGGTTGTTCTATTTTTTTTGGTTTACTTTGCAAGCTAAAAGAAACAAGTGAATTTAATAATAGATATAGGAAACACAGCAGCTAAAGTTGCGATATTCAATAACAATTCATTAGTAGAAGTTTTTCGCAGCTCTAATCAGTATCTCGATTGTTTGCCGGAGATTCTTTGCAGATTCCGGATTAATCAGGGGATACTGGCATCTGTTATTGATATATCCAAAGATGTTTCTGAGCAAATAAATGCACTCCCCTTCCCGATTCTCAAGCTAAGCCCGAAAACACCTATTCCAATAGAAAATTTATATCATACACCCGAAACTTTAGGCAATGACAGATTGGCAGCGGTAATAGGTGCTAACGAAATTTATCCTAAAAAAGATATATTGGTAATAGATGCAGGAACAGCTATCACCTATGATTTTATTGATGCAAAGGAAAGATACTTAGGAGGGAACATTTCTCCGGGTAAAAAGATGAGATTTAAAGCACTTCATGAATTCACTGGAAAATTACCTCTTATAGATGAAGAAGGAATAAGAACGCCTCTGGGCGTGAATACAGAATCAGCAATCAGAGAAGGCGTTATAAAAGGTATAGAGTTCGAGATGGAAGGATATATTAATTCCTTAAAGATGAGTTATCCCGGACTTTTGGTCTTTTTAACAGGTGGAGATGCGAACCTTTTTGAAACTAACTTAAATAATAGCATCTTTGTAGATACTTTTTTAGTATTAAAAGGTTTGAATAGAATTTTAAATTACAATAACAGTAATATCTAAAATAAACAATATTCTAGATATGAGAAACTGAGTTTAGTCTGTAAAAATAAGAAAGATAGAAACAATGAGCCAAAAGGATTTTATGTCAAAAATATATAGAACGAATTATTTTATTAAAACAAGCATAACAATAGTCTGCTGTACTGTTGCTACAATCCTTTTATTTTCTTCTTGTACGGAGAAGAAGCGTCCTTTAGCTGCAGCAATTACAGATAGAGATTCTTTGCCTTTTATGAAAAGTTTAGATGTAACTACTTTAATTTCCGACTCAGGAATTACACGTTATCGAATCAAGACTAAAGAATGGTTGATATATGACAAAAGGAATCCGCCATACTGGTCGTTTGAGAAAGGATTGCTTCTTGAAAAATTTGATTCAACATACCATGTTGATGCCAGTATAAAGGCAGACACTGCATATTATTATTCTGATAAAAAGCTTTGGGAACTAAAAGGACATGTAGTTATTAAAAATGTACAAGGTGATAAGTTCAACACAGAGCAATTATTCTGGGACCAAAACCTTCAAAAAGTTTATTCAAGTAAATTTATCCGAATTCAGAAATCAGACCGAATAATTACCGGTCATGGATTTGAATCTAATCAGCAGATGACTATTTACACCATTCATAAAACTACCGGTTCAATACCAATTGAAGATAAGAAAGTAACCCGACCTGATACTATTATTGTGAAACACTAAAACTATGAACCTTATAATCTATATACTGATTGCAATTTTCTTTTCTGCTTTTTTCTCAGGAATGGAAATTGCATATACTTCAGCAGACAGGTTACGTTTAAAAACAGATAAGAGTGATGAAAATATAAATTCTAAAATTCTCTCTTTCTTTTTTACGAATTCAAAGAACCTTATTTCCACCATATTAGCCGGGTATTACATATCATTAGTAATTTACGGCATTCTGGTGGCTCAGTTAGTAAAAACACATCTACTTATTAAACTTACCAATAGTAGCTTTTTACTTATTTTACTGCAAACTGTTATTGCTGTAATATTAATCCTGATAACCAGTGAAATAATACCTAAAAGATTATTTAGACGGTATGCAAATTCTGTTCTTACATTTTTTGCAATTCCTTTGTTTATCTTCTATATTATACTTTATCCTGTATCAAAAGTTTGTTCCGGATTTTCATATATAATATTTAAGCTATTTGGAATAACAACAGGCAAAGATGCAGATAATAAGTTTTTTGGAAAAGCAGACCTTGATAACTTTATACAATCAAGCATTGATAAATCAGAAAACAGAAAAGAAATAGAGACTGAAGTGAAGATTTTTCAGAATGCGCTCGACTTCTCTTCCATTAAAATACGAGATTGCATAGTGCCCAGACCGGAAGTTATCGCAATTGATCTGGATACAGATTTAGACACTTTGAAATCGAAATTCATCGAATCAGGAATTTCGAAAATCATTGTTTATAAGGACAATATCGACAACATAATAGGATATATACATTCTTCCGAGATGTTTAGAAATGCAGAAAACTGGAAAAACTGCATTCAGCAGATACCTATTGTTCCGGAAACAATGGGAGCAAATAAGCTGATGAAACTTTTTATGCAACAAAAAAAGACATTAGCTGTTGTGGTAGATGAATTTGGAGGAACAACAGGAATTGTTTCTCTGGAAGACCTGGTTGAAGAAATATTCGGTGAAATTGAAGATGAACATGATACCACATCTTACATTGCCAAGCAAACAGACGAGAACGAATATATACTTTCTGCCAGATTGGAAATAGAGAAGGCTAACGAAATGTTTAACCTCGGATTACCTGAATCAGATGATTATATTACCATCGGCGGATTCATACTTAACCACTATCAAAACTTTCCAAGACTTCACGAAATAGTCAAAATCGGACACTTTCAATTCAAGATTATAAAGCTTACTACCACTAAAATAGAGCTAGTTAAGTTGAAAGTGATAGAATAATTTATTTTTTTTCAAGAATAAATGAATGCGTATTAGCATTTTTTGTATCTTCGTGCACTTAACGTCTCAAATTAAGAATAAATAAATAAATAACAAATAAAAAGTATTAATTAAAATGGCAACGTTACAAAAAATCAGATCTAAGGGACCACTTTTGGTTATAGTGATTGGTCTCGCTCTGTTTGCATTTATTGCGGGTGATGCCTGGAAGATATTTCAGCCTCATCAAACAAAAGATGTAGGCGAAATAGACGGAGAGACTCTTTCTGCTCAGGATTACCAAAAATTAGTAGAAGAATACACAGAAGTCGTTAAGTTTTCAAGTGGTATGACTTCTTTAAATGATGAGCAAACAACACAAATCAAAGACGAAGTCTGGAGATCTTACGTTAACAATAAACTTATTGAAAATGAAGCTAAGAAACTAGGCTTAACAGTTTCTAAAGCTGAAATTCAGGCAATGATTGATGAAGGTTCAAACCCAATACTTCAACAAACTCCATTCAAAAACCAGAAAACAGGTCAATTTGACAAAGATATGCTGAAAAAGTTCCTGGTAGACTACTCAAAGATGGATAAATCTAAAATGCCAGCACAATATTCAGAATATTACGAATCAATGTTCAAATTCTGGACATTCGTTGAAAAGAACCTGGCTCAAAGTCGTTTAGCAGAAAAATATCAGAACTTAATTTCTCGTTCATTAATCTCTAACCCAGTTGAAGCTAAAGCTGCATTCGAAGCAAGAGTTAATACAGCAGACTATTTAGTAGCAGCAGTTCCTTACACTTCTATTCAAGACGCATCTATTAAAGTTTCTGATTCAGAACTTAAGGATCTTTATAACAAGAAAAAAGAGCAGTTCAAACAATATGTTGAATCTCGTAACATTAAATATATTGATGTTCAAGTTCTTCCAAGCAAAACAGATAAGGCTGCAATTGAAAAAGAAGTAAAAGATTACACAACTCAACTTGCAAGTGTAGCAGGAGATTATACAACCTTTATCCGTACTACAGAATCTCAAGTACCTTTTGCTGATTTATTTTATTCAAAAACAGCATTCCCAACAGACATTGCAGCTCGCGTTGATTCTTCTGCAATAGGACAGATTTACGGACCATATTACAATCAGGCAGATAACACATTCAATTCTTTTAAAGTATTGGCTAAACAGTCTGCTGCCGATTCAATTCAGTTCCGTCAAATTCAGATTGCTGCAGCAACTCCTGAAAAAACAAAATCTTTGGCAGATAGTGTATACAATGCTATTAAGTCAGGTAGCGATTTTGCAACTATCGCAAAGAAATACAATGGTACCCCAGAAGCACAATGGATTACTTCACAAGCTTACGAAGGCGCTTCTTTAACAGCTGACAATATTAAATTGTTCTCTACATTATTCAACTTAGGAGTTAACGAAACTGCTAATATTGCTCTTCCACAAGCAAACATTATTATGCAGGTTGTTGATAAGAAAGCTGTAAAAGACAAATATAAAGTTGCTGTAATCAAAAAGACAGTAAACTTCAGCAAAGAAACATACAACAAGGTTTACAATGACTTTAGTCAGTTTATTGCTGCCAATCCAACTTTAGAAAAGATCAATGCAAATGCTGAAGCTAAAGGATACAAATTATTGGAAAGAAATGACCTATACAGTGCAGAGCACACAATTGGTGGCATTAAAGGTACTCGTGACGCAATGAAATGGGTGTTTGAAGCCAGCAAAGGTGATGTTTCTCAAATGTATGAATGCGGTGAAAGTGACCACTTGTTAGTCGTTGCTGTTACAGGCATCGTTGAAGAAGGTTATCGTCCTCTTGAAGTTGTTAAAGATCAGTTGAAAGCTGAAATTATCAGAGATAAGAAAGCAGAAAAGATTATGGCTGATATCAAAGCTAAGAATCTGACAAGCTTTGAACAATGCAAAACTATTCCTAACGTAGTTACTGACTCAGTTAAACACGTTTCATTTGCTGCACCTGCATACGTTTCTGCTGTAAGAAGCAGCGAACCTGTATTAAGTGCTTACGCTTCAATTGCTCAACTTAATAAATTAAGTGGACCAGTAAAAGGTAATGCTGCAGTATTTGTATTCCAACCTTTCAATAAGGAAAGACTGAAAGAAGTATACAATGAAAAAGATGAAGAACAAAAAGTTAAGAATATGGCAGCAAGAACTGTCAGCAGATTTGTGAACGATCTTTATATCAAAGCAAATGTAAAAGACACACGTTACTTGTTCTTCTAAGAACTGACAATAAATTATTATAATAGAATTTAAATGGGGTTGTCCTAAATACTAGGACAACCCCATTTTTTATATCTTTCGCTCCAGACAACTCTACCATAAGGATACAAAATAAAATATAACATTTAACTTTAATTTATAGATAAATATTGTATTTTTGTTGAATAACTTAAGTAGAAAAGGCTATGAGAAAATTCCATTATATCACACCTATTCTTCTTTCATTATTAGTTTGCTCATGTGCATCCATCAGTCAGATATCTATTGATAATCTTGAGCCTGCAAAAGTCAGTTTTCCGAAGGATATAAAAACTGTTGCAATCGTCAATAACACAATTGCTGATAAGGAAACTAAAGTAACTGAAGAAAGAGGAGAATTAAACCAGCTTATAAGTACAAAATCCACTTTCCAAGGGAATGCTAAATTAACAACCGAATCATTTGCAGAAAATGTAGCAGCAGCAAACTTTTTTGATCAAGTGATAATCTGTGATTCAGTCTTGAGAGAGAAAGATCTATTGCCACGAGAGTCTGAATTATCACAAAATGAAGTTAAGAAACTAACAACAGATCTTGGAGTAGACATGCTCTTTTCTGTAGAAAACGTTACGATAAACACAGACCAGAGAACCTACTTTCTTGATAATATATTCCGAAGCACTATTGATGCTACAGTTGCACCAATGATAAAGGTATATCTTCCATCTCGTGCAAAACCACTTTTTATTGTTTATCCTGAAGATAAGATATATTGGGATGGATATGGCCTATCTCCAGCTGTAGCAGAAAAAAATCTGATAGCCAAAGATTCACTGATAAAAGAAGCTTCTGCATTTGCCGGAGAGCTACCAACAAAAGTTATTTTACCAAGATGGGAAAAAGCTAATAGATTTTACTACACTTCCGGATGTCTTGAGTTAAGAGATGGCGGTGCACTTGTTCGTGAAGGTTCATGGGACGAGGCACTAAAATTATGGCAAACTGCATACGAAAAGAAAAGCAAAAAAATAAAGATGCGAACAGCCTTTAATATTGCTTTATATTACGAATTACAGGATAAAATTGAGCTAGCAATAGAATGGGCAGAAAAAGCTGATAAAATAATCCGGGAGAAAGAAAACAAAAAAGAAAAGATTGGTGAAGAGAAATCAACCCGACTCGACAGCAACGATTCACTAGATTACATTATTATTACAAAGTATTTATTGACACTGAAACAAAGAATGAATGCTATACAAACATTAAACCTGCAAATGGAACGTTTTAATGGCAATTTTTAATAGATTTTATAGCATGATTAATTTTTTTTTGTACTTTTGGGTAAAATACTGAAAAGATAAATTTATCTATATATGAAATTAAGTGCACAATCGCAATCCCTTATAGAGTCGGCAATAAAAGAGGCTATCTGCCAATTTGCCGGAAATGATGAACAAACTATTGTTACAGATATTCATATACTTCCTAAACAAGATTCAGGTGAATTATGCATATTCAATGATGATGAGGAAGAACTATCTAAAGTTATAGTTGAAGAATGGGTAGAAAATGATACTGAAGATTTTTCTCAGAACGTAGAACGCATTCTCCGCGCTACTCTAAACAAATTAAAGGAAGCCGGAGTATTTGATAATCTAACTCTGCTAAAACCTTATTCTGTTGTTCTTGTTGACGAAGAAAAGGAAACCATTACAGACCTTTTGCTGATGGACGACGACACTGTATTAGTCAACGATGAACTACTAAAAGGACTAGATGAAGAATTGGATGAATTCTTAAAGAAACTACTGGAGGATTAATTCTCTTTTAAGAATAGAATTGAAAAGGGCACCCATAAAGGTGCCTTTTTTGTTTTATCCCTCACTCCCTCACCTTTTTGCTTAACAAACTATACAACAACCAATTATAAGGTGAGGGAGTGATTTCTACCATCACCAAACCATCACCAAAAGGCATGAACCCTCACCTTTTTGAACACAATTGGTAGATTTCGGGCTTTATTTGTTTCGAGCTAAAACACCGTTGAGTTTGATACAATTTGGTTAAAAACAACTCGAAAAGGTGAGGGATGGCACAAAAAGTGAGGGCTTGGTGAGAGTTAAAAACGCTACCATCACCAATTAACATACAATATTTTAATGCATTACAAGAAAAAGTGAGGGAGTAAGGGATGATTTTCGTTTTTCTATAAGATCGTACAAAAAATAAAATGCAAAAACATCCCGCCGGCTTTTAAAAAAACGTAACCGGATGTTGAGCAAACTCCCGCCTGCTTTCAAAAAAAAGCAGGCGGGAGTTTGAAATATTATTCTCCAATATGACCTTTCCTGGATTGAGTTTACAGTTTCTGTGGTTATTACTAGAACTGATTTACAATATTTTTCTTATTCCTAAGCCGGCTTGGCATTAAATATTTTATTTCAAAATTCGGTTTACATTATTTCA